>Ga0081539_10000001_pt1 | contig 808331 bp, 673 predicted proteins | sample TabmetS4T2R2_FD_71023 | JGI IMG/M metagenome (GOLD analysis project Ga0081539, IMG submission 71023) | Tabebuia heterophylla rhizosphere microbial communities from the University of Puerto Rico - S4T2R2 | ecosystem: Host-associated > Plants > Roots > Rhizosphere ...
CTCACGGGTCTCTGCATGTGGCTCGGCGTACTCGACTACGCAACCCACGATATGGGAGACAGACCACTCCCCCCAAATTCAACTACGGCCTGATCCCATTTCGGGGCTCAGGCCATGATGTCTAAAAAAGCCGCCCGGAGGCCGTCAGGGAAGCGCCAAACCTTCAGCGTGTTGGACGCTGACCGGGCCGTTGCTCGCGGTCAGCGCGCGCACGCCCCTCACCCCGGCAACCCCCGCCAACACGCCGGCCGAAGGCCGTAAAAAGGCTCACCAGGCAGTGGCGCCGCCATCGATGGAGAAGTCGGCTCCGGTCACCCACGAAGCCTCATCGGACGCCAGATAGACAGCGCACCACGCGATGTCTTCTGGCGTGCCGAAGCGGCTCAGCATCGTCTTACGACGGGCTGCATCGCGTACCGCAGGTACGTTCTCGAGCACGGGCTGCGTTGCGCCCGTAACCGTCATGCCCGGGCAAATGCTGTTGGCGCGGATGTTGTGAGGCGCGCCCTCCATGGCGAGCTGGCGCGTCATTGCGAGCACGCCGCCCTTTCCCGCGCAATGTGCGAGAGCTGGCGAGCCTTCCAGCGCGACGAACGAGTTCGCGGAGGCGATGTTGATGATGGAGGCCGCGCCGCTCGCTTTCAGGTGAGGCCATGCGAGCTTGCTGGGCAGGAACACCACGTCGAGCTCGCTCGCGAGCGTCTTGTGCCAGTGCGCTTCGAAGTCCATGTCTTCGATCCACTGGAACGCGCCCCAGCCGCCGGCGTTCACGAGCACGTCCAGTCGACCAAAGCGCTTGATCGTGGCATCGATGAGCCGCTGCACGTCGGCCGGCTTCGAGAGGTCGATGGGATGCGTGCTCTCGACGGCGAGCCCTTCTCGCGCAGCGAGCGTCACCGTTTCGGCGGCGCCGGCAACGTTGATATCAGTGGACATCACCTGGGCGCCATGCCGCGCAAACATCAACGCGCAGCCACGACCGATTCCACTGCCGCCGCCCGTGACGAGCGCGACCTTCCCTCTGAGACGCTCACTCTTCATTCCTGCACGAACTCGATGAGGTTGCCCGTGTTGTCGCGGATGAAAATGTTGGAGCCGAACGGGTGATGCGCGACGAACACGATGTCCGCACCTCGCTGCTTCAGCTCCTCCGCAAAGGTATCGACGTTTGCGACAGCGAAGGCAACATGCTTGTTACCGTGAGTGCGTACGTCCAGATTTGGTTGGCGTCGATCAGCTGGGAGCGGAGCCGCGCCGGGCACTTCGAACAGTTCGATACGCAGCGGCCCGCGCCGGATCATCGCGACTTTCGCCGGAATCGCGGGAATGTCGAAACGCCGCTCGACCTCGAAATCCAGTACTTCCGCATACCAGCGGATCGAGGCTTCGAGATCGGGAACACTGACGCCGCCGTGGTGGTGGAAGAACTCGAGCGGCGTGCGCTTCATCCGGAGCGTTCCTTCCAGTGAACCATCGGCAGCCCGGGCACGGGCGAACGGAAGTACGGCAGGGTCGTACCCATTAGGCTCCCGAGGTACACCGTGCGCAAGTCCGGACCCCCGAAGGTGACGCTGGCCATCCAGGGCGCGATCGTTCCTTTCGTGCCCAGCATGAAATCCGGCGTCAGCGTGCGCGCGTGGAAACGGCGGTCGAGCTCGGCGACGCGCTCGGGGTTGCCATCGTCGAGAAGCGTGAGCACCTTGCGATCCGGCGTGAGCGCGATGAGCCGATCGGACATGACGAGCGTGATCCACAGATTGCCGAATGCATCGAACGCGAAACCGTCGGGCACTCCGCCCAGATCGTCCGGGCCGTAGACCTCGCGGTCTTTGAGCGAACCGTCCGGCTGCACGCGGAGGCGCGAGATGTGGCGCGCGTTGCTTTCGACGACGTAAAGCCATTCCTCGCGCGCATCGAGCCGAACTTCGTTCGTGCCGACGAAACCGTCGGCGACGATGCGGATGCCGCTCTTGTCTACGAGCGCCACGTAGCCGTCCGCCGTGCGCTCGGTGACTGAGCGCGTCCAGGGCTCCATGCGCGTGGTTACGGTGATCCACAGGCGATCCTGGGAGTCGCGCAGGATGAAGTTGGTCTTGCCGAGCGGGACGCCGTCGATCTCGGTGTAGAGCGTCTGCGAGCGCCCGTCGCGTGTCATGCGCTCGATGGCGTTGGTGCCGAAATTCGCTATCAGAATGTCGCCGTTACGGGCGAAAGCGAGGCCGTTCGGAAGTGTCCCACGCAGGATGTACTTTTCCGCGTCGTCGGCCTCGCCGAAGCGGCCATCCGCCTGCTGCGCAATGAGTTGCTGCGTGCCATCAGAATCGATACGCACGACTCCGCCGTGCGCGTCCGCGCTCCACAGCGTGCCGTCAGGCTCGGCGAGGATGCACTCGGGACGCTGCAGGCCGGTGCCGATCGTGCGTATGGCAGCCCGGTCCACCGTCCAGCCCATGAGCGGATTTGCCGTGCTCAAATGCTATCCCTGACCCGTGAAATTGCTCAGAATGGTTCATGGTAGGGGCCGCGGGTCACCGGAGAGAAAATGATTTTGGTGATCGGCGACATCAGTAACTGCGATACCTGAAGGCACCCGCTTCAGGCTGTCACCGGGGGGCACGTGCGTTATCGCCGGCTCGATCTGAATCTGCTCGTGGCGCTCGATGCGCTGCTCGCCGACAAGAGCGTCACGCGCGCGGCGTCGAAGCTCAACATCACGCAACCGGCCATGAGCGGGGCGCTCGCGCGGCTCAGGGACTACTTCGAGGATCCGCTGGTGGTGCAGGTGGGGCGGCAGCTGGAGCTCACACCGCTCGCGCAATCGCTCGTCGCGCCGATCCACGAGATCATCCTGCGCATCGATTCGGCGATCGCCATCGAGCCGGCGTTCAAGCCGGCGGAGAGCAAGCGGCATTTCTCGCTCACTGCGTCGGACTACGTGATCCGTGTGTTTCTGCTGGAAGTGCTGGAGCGGCTGCACAGCGAGGCGCCGGGGATCACATTCGAGTTCCGGCAGTCGACGGGGCGTGTGCAGGACGAGCTGGAATCGGGCGAAGTGGATTTCGTGATCGGGCCGGAAATCGACGTGATGGCCGAGCATCCGCAGGAGGCGCTGTTCGAGGACACGTATGGGGTAGTGGCCTGGACGGGGAATACCGCAGTCGGCGATACGCTGACGTTCGATGACTACCTTGGCTTGGGACACGTGGTGTTTCGTACCGAACATCGCGGGAGCCCGTGGCTCGAACGGTGGTTCGCCGGGCGCTACGGTGAGGTCCGACGAGTTGAAGTGGCTGCGCCGAGCTTTTCGCTGTTGCCGCACCTCGTGGTCGGCACGAATCGAATCGCCACGATGCAGATGCGCCTCGCCCGGCAGTACCTGTCGGCCCTCCCCCTGAAGCTCATCGCCGCGCCCCTCGAAGTGCCAAAGCTCATCGAGATCCTGCAGTGGAACGTCCACCGCGACATGGACCCTGCCGGCCGCTGGCTGCGCGCTCGTCTCAAAGAGCACGCCGAAAAAATGGACCCGGCCTAGGTACGCCCTTCTCCTCCATCTACCAAGATGCTTTGCCCCGTAATGAACCCAGCGTCGTCCGAGGCCAGGAACGAAACCACTCCCGCCTGATCCTCAGGCACTCCGTTTCGCTTGATGCATTGTCGGGAAGCCACCTCCCGAAACAACGCCTCCGGCAGATCTTTCACTGCCTTCCGGGTGCGCGTAAGCCCAGGCGCCACCGCATTGATCGTCACTCCGAACTCACCAATCTCGGCAGCCAGCCCATGCACGAGCCCAACCAGGGCCCCCTTGCTGGTCACGTAGTGCGTCATGTTCCGCGCGCCCACGAAGAACGTCGACGACGCAATGACGACAACCCTCCCCCAGAACGCCTTCTTCATCCCGGGCAACACCGCCTGCAACAAATGAAACATCGACTCCTGATTCACAGCCTGCGCCGCACGCCACTCCTGTAACGACAACTCCTCGAACGGCCGCACGAACTGCAGCGCCGCGCTGTGCACGAGAATCTGCGGTGCTCCGAACCGCGCCGTCGTGTCCTGCACGAATGCCGCAACCTGCGCAGGATCGGTGATGTCGCAACGAGCTCCATGAGCCGACGCCGCAGCGGCGCCGCGACCCGCCGCTGTCTGAGCTTCGCGCCGAATCAGCTCCAGCGTCTCCCCTGCGTCCGCCACATCCGCAATCGCAACCTTCGCCCCCTCGCGCGCAAGGCGGCTCGCGATCGCCTGCCCGATGCCACTGCTTCCGCCGGTAATCAGCGCTGTGCGGCCCGCGTGCCTGTCTGTCATATCGATGCCTCCGTGCAAGGGATACTAGGCGATCGCCATTCGGCCGGGCATCGTGATGCCTGATGCGGTTCATCGCAGGTTGCGATTAGACAGCCACGGCATGCGTCGCTAGCCTGCCGCTCATGGCAAATCAATACGACGTCCTCGTCATGGGCGCGGGCCACAACGGGCTCGTGGCGGCGTGTTATCTCGCCAAGGCCGGCAAGAAAGTGCTGGTGCTCGAGCGCAAGTCCTATCCCGGCGGCGGCGTCGCGACGCGCGAGCTGAATACGCCGGGCTTCTGGCATGACGAGCACTCGAGCGTGCACATCATGATCCAGGGCAACCCCATGCTCACGCAGGACGAGCTGGGACTGCTGGGCAAATTTGGCCTGAAGTACAACTACTCCGACATTCCGTACGCGAGCGTCTTCGAGGACCAGAGCTCGATCATCACCTGGCGCGATCTGGACAAGGCGTGCGAGTCCATCGCACAAGTGTCGCCGCGTGACGCAGAGGCGTACCGTCGCTTCGCGCAGGAAAGCGCACGCATGCTGCCGTTGTTCATCTCGGGCATGTATGCGCCACCGATGCCGCTCGGCGCGCTGGTCGGCATGCTCGATCAGAGCGATGAGGGGCGCGCGCTGCTGGACGCCATGCAGCGCAGTGCGCTCGACATCGCGGACGGCTACTTCGAGAGCGACAAGGTGAAGATTCACCTGGTGAAGCTCATCACCGAGAACATCCAGATGCCGGATGAGCTCGGCACCGGGCTCGGCATGTACCTCATGCCCGGCATCATCCACACGTTCGGCGTGTCGCAGCCTGTGGGCGGGAGCGGCAAGCTCACTGAAGCGCTGGTTCGATGTCTGCGGCACTTCGGCGGCGAAGTGGTCTGTGAGCGTGAGGTTCGCAAGGTGCTGACCTCAGGCGGTCGCGCGACCGGCCTCGAGTTGGCGGACGGCGAACGCTTCACGGCGAAGGACGGAGTGATCGGGGCGATTCATCCGCATCGGCTGCGGTCGTTCGTGGATGGAATTCCCGCGCCGGTGCTGCACCGGGCGGAGCGTGCAACGCTGGGCACGTTCAGCCTGTTCGTGAGCCACTACGATTTGCACGAACAGGCGAAGTTCTACGCCGACCCGAACATCGGGCGCGCGACGATGCTGGAGTTCATGAGCACGAGCAACCTGCGCGAGATGCTCGATGACTTCGACGAGCTGCGGCGCGGACGCATTTCGAAGCGCCGCCTGGTTGCCGGAGGCGATGAGAGCATCAGCGATCCGTCACGGGTTCCGCCCGGCAAGGGGCTGTTCCACGGCATCACTTTCGCACCGTACGACCTCGCGGACGGCGGCCCGTCCCGCTGGGACGAGATCAAGGAGCAGGTCGGCGACCTGAGCCTCGAGACTTATCGAAAGTTCGTGAAGAACCTGACGCCGCAGAACATCATCGCCAGGAAGCTCTACTCGCCGCTCGATCTCGAGCGCAGCTCACCCAACAGCATGGTGCGCGGCGATGTGCACGGCGTGGCACCCTTCTTCTATCAGACCGGCGCCTACCGCCCTACCTCCGACCTCGGCCAGTACACCGTGCCCGGCGTCGACCGCCTCTACCTGGTCGGCCCTTTCATGCACCCCGGCGGCGGCGTCTATGGCGCCGGGCGCGCCACGGCCATGAAGATGTTCGACGACTTGAGTCTGGACTTCGACCTCATCGCCTGCCGCCCGATCTGACCGGTTCCGGACCGAAGCCAAACCGTTCCTGAACGACTCGGGAGGCGGGGGTGAATATCGTGCTCTCCCATGAACTGGGAGACACACCATGACCGAACTGACGAACGCACTCTCGCACTCCTCGGGCTCCACCACGGATCGCACCGGGAACCGGTGGAAGAGGTTTCTTTCGAGCAATTCACCGGCGGCCGCGACGTCCGGCTACGCGCCGCGCCGCCGGGCGTCGATCGAGATGAGGTGGTCCGGTGCGCTCACCTGCACCTGGGTGAGAAGCACTACCGGATTCTGAGCATCGCTTTATTGCGCGGTGTAGCCGCCGTCGACGAGGAGGCTGGTTCCGGTGATGAGGCTTGCGTCCTGCGAGGCAAGGAACAGCACCGCCGCGACGACTTCTTCGATGCGGCCGGTCCGGCCGAGAGGAATCGCGGCGAGCACCTTTTGGCGAAACGCTTCGTTCGCGAAGTACGGTGCAGTCATCGGAGTCTCGATATACGTCGGCGCGACGGCGTTCACGCGGATGCCGTGCGGAGCAAGCTCGACAGCCATCGCCTTCGTGAGCCCCTCGATGGCGTGCTTTGTCATGCAGTAGACGGTGCGGTTCGGCGATCCGACGTGGCCCATCTGCGAGGACATGTGGACGATGGACCCGCCACCGTGACGAGACATGACGCGACCCGCGGCCTGGGCCGTCACGAACATCGAACGCACGTTGAGCGCGATGATTTCGTCGAGCGTGCCGAGATCGACGTCGAGGAAAGGCTGCGGGCGGTTCATGCCCGCGTTATTGATGAGAACGTCGCAGCGATCGAGCGATTCGAAAACCCGATGAACGTCGTCCGCGTGCGTGACGTCCAGCGTCATGGCGCGCGCTCGCCCGCCAGATCCACGAATCTCGGCCTCGATCGCCGTGAGCTCGGCAGCGTTTCGCGCGAGCAGGACGACTTCCGCGCCCTCAGACGCGAAGGCCAGCGCACAGCCCCGGCCAATCCCGCGGCTCGCGCCCGTAATGACGACGCATTGATCCTTGAATCTCATGGCACCCACCCTGCCCGCGCGGGAGTGTCGCTAATCGTCTGTGGACAGCGCGCGCTCGATCATTGTCGCGAGATCGCCGTCGTGGCGAAAGCCCGCTGCGAGCGATCGTGGACAGTGCATGGGCGGATAGTTTGCGAATTGTGCCTGCAGCTTGGGGTTCGGCTCGTAGCGCACACGCCGGAGCACTTCCGGGCCGTGCTTCCGGGCGATAGTGGCAACCACTTCGCCCAGGGAGGCATGCAGCACGGGGAGCATCCACGTTCTGCGCACGAGCGCAGGGTCAACGGGCATGCGGGCCGCATGAAGAAGATTGTCCACGCAGCAGGGAACGGACATCCACCAGGACCTTCCTTCCGCGGCGACAGGGCATACGAACTCGCGCCCGGCCGATAGCTCACGAAGAATATTGCTCAGGAAGGCAGAAAGCTGGCCGGACGGCGCCGGCGGCCGCGCAACGATGCCGGGCAGTCGAATGGCGCGGCCGTCGATCCACCCTCGCCGGCTGTAGTCGCCGATGAGAATCTCGCCGATCCATTTCTGCGCGCCGTAGCTGAGGGAGGGAGCGGGATAGGTGTCCTCGTCGATGACGTCCGGCATCGGGACGCCGAACACGCCGATGGTGCTGGCGAAAACGACGATGGGTAGCTTGCTCAGCGCGCGTAGCGCGTCGAGCAGCATGAGAGTGCCATCGAGGTTTGCCTGGCGGCCGGCGTCGTAGTTCGCTTCCGTGGCGCCGCCTGGAATGCTGGCGAGGTGGAAAACGTAATCGACGCCGCCCTGGACGGCCTGCTCGATGATGCTGGACGACGTGAGATCGCCGATGACCCAGCGAACGCGTGTGCCACCGGCTGTGCTCGCGACGCTGGCGGCCGGCTCTTTGACGTCGAGCAGAACCAGCTCGTCGAGCCCGGCTGGCAACGCGTCCGGCGATCGCGCCAAGCGCGCGATGAGCCGCTGCCCCACGAAGCCGCCCGCGCCGGTAACCAGCGCTCTCACTGCACGCGCCTCGTCCTCACACGCCGCACGTCAGGCGACTCGCCGTCCGTAGCGGCGGACTCGAAGGTCCGCCTGCTCCTTGTGGCCAGCGAAGCCCTCCAGCTCGCACAGCCGCGAGCAGTACTCACCAACCAATGCAGCGGCCTCATCGGACAGCACGCGCTGATACGTGCAGGTCTTGATGAACTTCCCAACCCACAATCCACCTGTGTACCGCGCAGCCCGCATGGTAGGCAGCGTGTGGTTCGTACCGATCACCTTGTCGCCATAGGACACATTCGTCCGCGCCCCGAGAAACAGCGCGCCGAAGTTCGTCAGGCGCTGCAGGAAGTACTCAGGGTCTCGCGTGAGAACCTGCACGTGCTCCGAGGCAATGCGATCCGCCTCGGCCACCATCTCATCCAGCGTGTCGCACAGAATGATCTCACCGCAGTTCTGCCACGCGACGCGCGCAACATCCGCCGTCGGCAACCAGCCAAGCAGCTTCTCTACCGCAGCCGGCACTTCGCGCGCCAGCTTCTCTGAATTCGTGAGCAGCACAGCGGGCGATCCCGGCCCATGCTCCGCCTGGCCGATCAGATCCACAGCCGCCATCTCGGCATCGCACGTGTCGTCCGCAATGATCAGCGTCTCCGTCGGCCCCGCGAGCAGATCGATGCCCACTCGCCCGAAGAGCTGCCGTTTGGCCTCTGCGACGAACGCGTTCCCCGGGCCAACGATCATGTCGACCGGTGCGATGTTCTCAGTGCCGAGCGCCATCGCCGCCACCGCCTGCACGCCGCCAAGCGCGTAGATCTCATCCGCGCCACCGAGATGCATCGCCGCCACGATGGCAGGATGCGGCTTCCCACCGAATGGTGGCGCCGTCGCGATGATGCGCTTCACGCCCGCCGCCTTGGCCGTCACCACACTCATGTGCGCCGACGCGACCATGGGGTAGCGACCGCCCGGCACATAACAGCCCACCGAATTCACGGGAATGTTCTTGTGTCCGAGCACGACGCCCGGCAGCGTCTGCACTTCCACATCCTTCAGCGCCGCACGCTGCGCGAGCGCGAAGTTCCGGATCTGCGCCTGCGCAAAGCGGATGTCCTCGATCGTCTGCGCCGGCAGGGCTGCCACGCACGCCTCGATTTCTTGCGCGGTCAGCCGGAATGCCGGCGGCGCCCACTTATCGAACTTCTCCGAATACTCGCGTACGGCGGCCTCGCCGCGCGCGCCGATATCCGCAAGAATTCCTTCAACCGTCTTGCGAACCTGCATCTGCTGTTCGGCAGTGGCTTCGGCCGTGCGGCCGGACTTCAGGCGGCGGATCATTCCTTCCCCTCCGCAACACACGTGTTTCGCTGCGTGCCGAGATGAGTGATCGTGCTTTCCATTACGTCCCCGGGTTGCAGGAAGCGGCCGTAGTGCATGCCGTTTCCCGCGGGTGAGCCGGTGCAGATCAGGTCGCCCGGCTGCAATTCAACATATGTGGACACATCTTCTATGAGGCGCGCGACGCCGAAGATCATGTCTTCCGTGGATTCGTCCTGCATGGTCTTGCCATTGAGTTTCAGCGTGAGCTGCAGGCGCTGTGGATCCGGCACGAACGCCGCCGGCACGAGATACGGCCCCACCGGCAGATACGTGGGCGAGCTCTTCGAGGACACCCAGTTCATGCCCATCTCGCGCACGTCGCCGGCTCTGCGATTCACACGCTCGCGGCTCGTGATGTCGTTGACGATGGTGTAGCCGGCCACGTAGTCGAGCGCGTTCTCGCGCTTCACGCGGCGCGCGCGCCGGCCGATGACGACGCCCAACTCCAGCTCCCAGTCCGCCTGCTTCACGTCCGCAGGGATCACGACCGGGTCTGTCGGGCCGGTGACGGCCGAGCGCGCCTTGATGAAAAAGTACGGCGTCCCGCTCTCCGCACGCTCGTCCATCTTCTTCTGACCGAACACACGGCGCTCCTCCGCGCTCATGTTGCGCGTCTCATCCATCGCCTGCGCGATGATGATCTGCACGACGTGCTTCTTGTAGTTCGCGCCGGAGCAGTAGATTTGCCCGGGCAGATCCACGGGTGGATGGATCGCGAGTGACGCAACGGGCTCGCCGCCGCCGTTGCCCAGCTCGCTCGCCACACGCTGCAGAAGGGGAAAATTGTGCTGCCAGTGATCGAGCACGCTGAGCACGGACTGCCCGCCACCGCGCAGCTCCGCGCCCTGCTCCGCCAGCCAACGGCGTGCTCTGCCGATGGCGACGGCGCGCTCGCCCACCACAACGGCACCGAAGCGCTCGCCGCCACCTGCCGGGGAAAACGTCCCCAGCGCAAAGACTGTCCCGCTCATGGGCGCATCTTAGGGTCGCGCCCGCGAGATAAGGAAACTGATCCGGCGAATGCGTCCCATCACCCCCGGTGATGTCTCACCGCAGTGGCGTGACTTTCTCCGCGGGCAGATATTCCTTGATGAAATGATCCGTGTGGTACACGGAGATGGCTTTTTCTACGGCGAGGAGAAAAGCGACCAGGCCCACCGTCACCCACCCGCCCTCGGCGCCGTTGGCCGCCCCGACGATGGCGAGGATGAGAAAGATGAGCAGCACGAGCTCGGCGACTGCATCGCCGATGCCCAGGAACCAGTGCCCGGTGTAGAAGTAGCCGCCGCCGGGCCAGATGAAAGCCAGGCGCCGGCCTTCGTCGCGGCTCTTGAACTCGAGATTGCACGACCCGCAGCGGTAGTGATCGGCTTTCAGCGGCTTCGTACACCGCGGGCACAGATGCGTTCGTGCGCCGCCACCCGCGCTAGTGCTCGCAGCAGCTTTCAACTTCAGCAGCTCCTTGAGCTTCCTGCGTTCGGGGCGGGCGATGTACAGGAAGCGCTCCTTCTTGCCGTTGCCGTATTTCAGCGTCAGCGAGCTGAAGCTCTGGGTCATCGAAGCGCAGTCGGCATAGCGGATTTCGGCGATCGAGTCGCGATACTTGAAACTACCGTTCGTGAGCACGTGCAGGATGCGCTGGTCCGTCACCACCAGCATCGCGCGCTTGAGATAAAAGATTACCCAGCCGGTGGTGAGCTGCTCGAGGGTCGTGAACGGCGAGCAGGCGGTGGTCACGAAGAGCACGCGTTCCTTCGGTTGCAGGAATTGCCCGATGAACGCGACTTTGGCCGCAAGCTTCCGTTGGCGCTTTTCGATGCCCTTGCGGTACGTGCCCTTGTGGTCGGCGAACATCGCGTCCGTGTCTGCCGGAAAGGGCAAGGGTGCCGCAGCACCGGGTTGCAGGGCCAATACGCTGTCCATCCGCAATTCCCTCCTGGACCGAATGTTGTATCGGGAGGATAGCAATCCTGACTGCTGCGTTGCCGGCCGCGGTTCGGGACGCGGTTCACGTATCGCAACGCTCGATGGGCCCCGTTCGCCAAACCAATTGGTCAACCCGCAGCCAGAGCGGCAAAGTGGCGCTTCCGAGCGGGGGGAAGAGATGGCACGTGTCCGGAAACTGCTGATCGTGGGCGGAGGTATCGGGGGGCTCGCCGCGGCGATCGCCGCGCGCCGCGCCGGGGTCGATGTCGATCTGGTCGAGATCCAGCGGGAGCTGAAGGTCTATCACGTCGGCATCATCGTGCAGGGGAATTTCATTCGTGCGATGGCGGCGCTCGGCATCGCCGAGGATGCGATTGCTGCCGGATATCCGCAGCACGGCCTGCTCTTCCAGGACCTTCACGGCCACGTACTGCAGGACATCCCCGGCATGCCGCTGGCGGGTCCGGGGTACCCGACGGATCTCGGCATGGCGCGGCCGGCGCTGCATGAGGTGCTGGTGAACGCGGCCACGAGGCACGGTGCACGCGTGCGGCTGGGGGTCACGTTCACGGAGATCGCGCAGTCGGACGATCACGTCGATGTGAAATTCACCGACGGGACAGCCGCGCGCTACGACCTCGTGGTCGGAGCGGATGGATTGAATTCAAAGGTTCGGGAAGTGCTGTTCGGGGACAGCGGGAAGCCGCAATTCACGGGACAAGGAGTCTGGCGCTACAACATTTCGCGGCCGCCCGAGCTGACCCGAACCATCATGTGCATCGGGCTCGAAGGCGGGAAGTGCGGAGCCGTGCCGCTCACGGAAAGCACCGCGTACGTGTTGCTCGTGCAGGCTGAGCCCGGAAATCCGAAGCATCCGCGCGAGAAGCTGGCGGAGATTTTTCGTGGACGGTTGGCGGCGTGCACGGGGCTGATGGGACGCATGCGGGATCAGATCGTGGATTCCTCGATGGTGGTGTACCGGCCGCTGCATGCGGTTGTGTTGCCGCCACCCTGGCACAAGGGGCGCGTGTTACTGCTTGGGGATTCGGCGCATGCGACTACGCCGCATCTTGGGCAGGGAGCGGCGCAGGCTGTTGAGGATGCTGTGGTGCTTGGGGACTTGTTGTCGCGTGGCGAGGAGCCGCCTGCGTTGATGGAGAGCTATATGAAGCGGCGGTATGAGCGGTGCCGATTCATTGCCGAGAGCTCCGTCAAGATTGGCGAGTGGGAGCAAAAACATTCTGCCGATGCAGACCCGATGGGCCTGACGAAGAAGATGCTGGCGATCGTTTCGCAGCCTATCTAGGCTTGCGGAGCGCCGCGATCGAAGCACCTTTCGGATCGAACTGCATGTCCCACGGGATATCGTCGCCCGCGAACATCGATGGCACCTTGTGCGCCCACATCAACGATCCGAATTTGAAATCCCACACCCGCGGCACCCAGTTGTCATCGAGATAATCCGTGTCGGCGTGGTATTCGGCCTCGCCGCCGGCAGGACAATCGACGTAGTAGTAGATCGCGGACGAAATGCGATGGCGTGAAATCCCACCCGAGCTGTTCCGCGAAGTGTTCACCCAGCCCTTCTTCTCCATGTAGTTCGCGCCGATCATCACTTCGTCGATATCGTCCATCCCGAATGCCATGTGCATGAAGCCAGGCTTCCCCGGCGCCACGGGCAACTTCGCATCGACGAAGAAAATACTGTGATGCTCGAACGTGCCATCCGCGCGTGCGAACAGGCCCAGGCCGCGCGAATGGTCCGAATAACGAAACCCCAGCCGTTCCACGAAGAAATCGAACGACGCGACATAGTCGTCCACGAAGAACACCACATGATTGATGGTCTTCGGCCGTGCCCGCAGTCGCCACTGCCTGTGCTGATTCAGCCGCTGGATGTGCCCCGGCGAATTCACGGGATCCGCGACCGACACGAACGTTTTCTTCTGCCACAAGCGCAACCCGAGCGACATGCCGTCGTCAGCCTGGAAATGCACTGTGCCGTCCGCATCCCGTCGCACCTCGCGATCGCGCGAGAGGTCTGCAACGAGACGATCCAGCGATGCCTGCGTATCGACGCCCCAGATGGTTTCGTGTACGCCCGGCCGCTCGCTGTAGTTCGCCGGCAAGCGCGGATCGCCGCGCTTGCGCAGGATCACCCGTGAGCCGGAAGCGACTTCGAACACGCTCTCGGTATCGCTTTTCGAGAGCAGCATCAGCCCGAAGTCATCGAAGAAACGCGTGCAGAGCGCGAGATCGTCTACACAGTAGATGGCCGCTTCAACGCCGAGTATCGCCATGGAAAACCTGCGCAGTGGAGGGTCCCTTGAATGGCGCCACGATAAGCGCGTCCCGCTGAGCCGTAAAATCGTTTCGGCCGATCCGGACCATCAGCCACTGCGTTGCCTTGCGGCTCAGCCGATCAGGCGCAACGCGTTGCCGCCCAGGATCGCGTCTCGCTCGGCATCGGAAAGGCCGGGCACCCTGTCGATCAGCCCGTGCACGTCGTAACAGCCCATGTCGAACGGATAGTCCGTGCCCACCACCAGCTGGCTCGCTCCGACTTCGTTCACGAGGTGCCGCACGCCTTCGGGTGTGTACACGAGACAGTCGAACCAGATCTGCCTGAGATAGTCGCTCGGCGCGCGCGCCATCGAATGCGCATCCGTGCGATTCCGCCACGCGTGATCGGAACGCCCAATATACGAGCCCAGATAGCCACCGCCGTGCGCAGCCACGATCTTCAGCCCCGGATACCGATCGAGCACGCCCCCGAAAATGAGATGCGAGAGCGCAATGGTCGTCTCGAGCGGCTGTCCGATGATGTTCGAGAGATAGCAGCGATTCAGGCGCTCACCCACCGATGTGCCGAGTGGATGAATGAAAACCAGGCACCCAAGCTCCTCCGCTTTCGCCCACACCGGCGCGAATCGCTCGTCCGCCAGCTCGAGGCCATTCACCGCGGAGGACACTTCAATGCCCTTGAATCCCAGCTCCCGCACACAATGGGTGAGCTGATCCACCGCTAACGCCGGATGCTGGAGAGCAACCGCACCGAGCCCGCGCAGGCGCTGCGGCTGCTGCGCGCACATCGACGCGATGTTCTCGTTCTGCGTGCGAACGATTTCGCGCGCGAGCTCGGGGTCCGCCCAGTAGTAGTACTGGCTGGGCGATGGGCTCACCACCTGGATATCGACGCCCATCGCATCCATGTCGCGAATGCGGATGTCGAGGTTGGTCAGCTTCGGACCAGCGGTGGGCAACATCGTCTTGTTGTTGTATTCAGTGGAGGCCGCGCCCTGCATGCGCACCTGCATTTCCGGCTCAGCCAGCTTCTGCGGCCGCCCGGCAACTAGCTTTTCGACCGCAACGCTCAGCGCGTGACAATGCAGATCCACCGTCACCTGCGCGCGGCGGGTCATGCACGCACCATCTTCTGATCGATCGCGCCGAAGATGCTGTGCCCTTCTGCATCGAGCATCTCGATGCGTACGCGGTCGCCGAACTTCATGTACTCCGTCACCGGCTTGCCCGTGTCGATGAGCTCGATGCCACGGCGCTCGGCAATGCAGGCAGATCCAACAGTTCGGTAAGTCTCGTTCGACACGGTGCCCGAACCGATGATCGTGCCGGCGCTGAGATTCCGCGAATACGCGGCGTGCGCCACCAGCTCGTTGAAAGCGAATCCCATCGCTTCGGCATTCGGGTGCCCGAACTCGCGTTCGTTCCACGACACACGAATCGGCAAACACACTCGTCCGTTGCGCCACGCCGGGCCAAGCTCGTCCGGCGTCACGGCGACAGGACTGAACGCCGTTGCGGGCTTCGCCTGGATCCACCCGAAACCAGTCTTCATTTCGACGGGTGCCAGCACTCGCAGGCTCGCGTCGTTCGCAAGCATGATCAGCTTCACATGCTTCAACGCATCCGCTGCGGGCGTCCCCATCGGCACGCGATCGAGAACGACGGCAACCTCCGCTTCGAAATCCATACCGTCTGCTTCGGAGGGCAAGGGCATGTCATCGCACGCGCCGAGGAAATCATCCGACCCACCCTGGTACATGAGCGGCCGCGTCAACTTGCCTTCGATGGGCGCGAGCTTGAAGACCTTCTGCATCAGGTCCCCGTGACTGTGAAACGCTGACCCATCGAGCCACTGCCACGTGCGAGGCAGCGGTGCTGCAAGCCTGCGCACGTCGAGATCGAACGCACCGGCCGCGCGCCCTGCGCTCAGAGAATCCGAAAGCGTCTTCAGTGCTGGCGCGCTCGCCTCCCACGACTCGAGTGCGCTCAGCAGCGTGGGCGCGATGCCTTCCGCGCCTACGGCGCGTTTCAGGTCCCGAGAGACGACGATCAGACGGCCATCGCGGGTTCCGTCCCGCAGCGTTGCAAGTTTCATCGGGGCTCCTCGTGGGCGTGGCTTCGAGCGCGTGATCGCGCAGGTTAGGCGAGCGGGAGGCTGCGCGTTAATCGTTTCTCGTGATCCCCGCCATCATGCATGGCGATTCCCGCACCTGAAATAGTACCCTTGCAATCATGCACTTCCGCCAACTGGACCTGAACCTGCTCGTGGCGCTGGATGCCCTGCTCGCCGAGCGGAACATCACGCGTGCCGGCAAGCGCGTGTTCCTGACCCAGTCGGCCATGAGCGGCGCCCTCGCCCGCCTGCGCGAGTACTTCGGTGACGAGTTGCTGGTCCAGGTGGGGCGGCAGATGGTCCCGACGCCGCTGGGCGAAAGTCTCGGGCCGGCGGTGCGGGCCATCCTGATGCAGGTTCAGCAGACGCTGCTCACGAGGCCGACGTTCGATGCAGCGACGTCTACGCGGCACTTCACGATCATGATGTCGGACTTCGTCGCGACGGTGCTCATGCCGGATGTGCTGCGGCACCTCACTGGCGTGGCGCCGCGCATGCAGTTCGAGATCGTCTCGAACGACATGGAAGTGCCGCCGGACGCAATCGAGCGTGGCGAGGTGGACATGCTGATCATGCCCGACCGATTCCTCGCTGAGGGGCATCCAACCGAGCCGCTGTTCGAGGACGACTACGTGTGCATCGTGGCTGCGGATCACCCGGAAGTCGGCGATCGGATCACCACGGAGCAGTACCTGTCGCTCGGCCATGTGATCGCGCAGTTCAATCGCGGGCGGAGTCCTGCGGTGGACGAATGGGTGGTCGGGCAGCTCGGATTGACCCGACGCATCGAAGTGATCGCCATGACCTTCAGCGCGATTCCGCACTACGTCGCGGGCACGCGGCGGATCGCGACCGTGCAGCGGCGGCTCGCCCAGCAGGTCGCGAAGTTCATGCCGTTGAAAATCGTGCCCGCGCCCATCGAGCTGCCGCGGCTCGCGGAAGCCATGCAATGGCACACGCAGTTCGCGAACGATCCGGGCCTGGCGTGGCTGCGCGCCGAGATGCGCGCGGTCGCTGCGCGCATTACCTAAACGGCCCGGGCGTAGCTACGCGCAGGAGCAGGCGGCAAAAAGTCGCGCCTTTTGCCGCCGGCGCCCGTGTAGGGTCTCGAAAAAAGCGCCGCAGGCGACTTTTTTCCAATTAACTAGAACTTCCCGGCTTGGAAATCGTCGATCGCCTGCATGATCTGCTCGCGCGTGTTCATCACGAACGGGCCGTATTTCGCGACGGGCTCGCGCAGCGGCTTGCCGGCAACGATGATCGCGCGGCTCACGTGTGCGCCGGCTGGCGCCTCGCGCCCTTCGAGCCGGATATCCGCGCCATTACCGAGCACCGCAAGCTGATGCGTTCCGATCGTCGCCGCGGTTTCCCCCGTGCCGACGCGCACCGAACCTTCGTACACGTACAGGAATGCGGCGTGATCGAACGGCAGCGCGTGTGAGAACGACGCGCCCGATTCCAGCGCCACATCGAGATACGTCGGGTCCGTCGCGGGTTGCGCGATGGGCCCCACCGTATCGCCGACCCGGCCGGCAATGACTTTCACCGTCACGCCCGTCCCAGGCTGTGCAACCGGAATCTTCTCCGGCCCGAATTCCTGGTACTTCGGAGCGGACATCTTGTCCCGCGCCGGCAGGTTGATCCACAGCTGAAAGCCACGCATGCGGCCTTCCTGCTGCTCCGGCATTTCCGAATGCACGATGCCGCGGCCCGCCGTCATCCATTGCACGCTTCCGGGCACGAGCACACCTTCGTGGCCGTGATTGTCCTTGTGACGCATGCGGCCATCGAGCATGTACGTAACCGTCTCGAACCCGCGATGCGGATGCGATGGAAAGCCTGCGATGTAGTCGCCGGGATTGTCCGTGCCGAACTCATCGAGCATCAGGAAGGGATCGAGATCCTGAAGCTGCGGCTGGCCGATCACGCGGGTGAGCTTCACCCCGGCACCATCGGACGTGGGCATGCCGCGCACTACGCGGCTGACACCGCGGGTCGTCACTGCTTCAGCTTTGGCGTTCATGACATTCCTCTTTCTTGAATGTCGCGCAGCTTAATCCATGGAACACTCATTGATAATCCAGCGGAAACAGAACATATTGTTCTAAAAGTGGTGTCAATCGAAGGCCTCCCAGCCCATGCAGCCGCTCGACGAGTTCTATTACTTCGCCAAGGTCGTCGAGCATGGCGGCTATGCGAAGGCAGCCCGCGCGCTGCGCATCCCCAAGTCCCGTCTCTCCCGCCACGTTGCCGCTCTGGAAAGCCGGCTCGGCGTGCGCCTGGTCAATCGGTCCACGCGACGCTTCGTTGTGACCGAAGTCGGGCAGGATGTGTTCCGGCATGCCTCGGCCATGCTTGCCGAAGCGGATGCTGCGCTCGAAGCCGTAGAGTTCGCGCGGGCCGCGCCGCGCGGAATCGTCAAAGTGAGTGCGCCGGTAGCCGTCGCGCAAAGTGCGTTGGCGCAGATACTGCCCGAGTTTTTCGTGCGTTACCCGAGCGTGCGCGTGCAACTTCACGTGAGCAATCGACGCGTGGATGTGCTGAACGAGGGGTTCGATGCGGCACTCAGGGTGCGCACGCAGCCGACCGGCGAGGATGGGCTGGTCATGCGCAGCTTTCATGAGCTGCGTGAGCTTCTCGTCGCGACCCCCGAGTATCTCGACCGGGTCGGGCGACCCAGGCGGCCCGAGGAGATCGCGGAGCGGGACACGCTCGGCTTCGCGCCCGAAGCGGAGACCCAGACGTGGGAGCTCACCGGTACGAATGTCGCGCCCGTGCGCGTGGAGCACAAACCGCGGCTCGTGTGTCACGACTTCGTCGTGTTGAAGTCGGCCGCGCTGAAGGGTCTGGGCATCGCGTTACTGCCCGAAAGCGTGGTGCACGCGGAGCTGCACGACCGCACCCTCGAGCGAGTGCTGCCCGCGTGGAATCTTCCGCTTGGCATTTGCCACGTGGTGTTCCCGAGCCGTCGAGGATTGCTGCCGGCCGTCCGCGCGTTCATCGATTTTCTGGCAGAACGGCTGCCCTCTGTGGCGTAGCATCCTGCTGCCCGCTCGCATCGGACTGAAGGAGTAGTTACATGTCATCTGAGAAAGTCGTGCTTGTGACAGGTGCTTCGTCCGGCATCGGCCGCGCCACCGCGGCAGCCCTCGCCTCACGCGGACACAAGGTATTCGGCACGGCACGCTCGCCTCAGCGCGTGGAAGCGATTGGAGGCGTCACGTTCCTGCCGCTCGACGTGACCAATGAGGATTCGGTGCGACGTGGTGTGCAGTCGGTTCTCGACCTGTCTGGCCGCATCGACGTGCTCGTCAACAACGCAGGATCGGCCGTGCTCGGCGCGTTCGAGGAAACCTCCGTCGAGCAGGCGAAAGCGCTGTTCGACACGAACGTCTTCGGCGTCATGCGGATGAGCCAGGCCGTGCTGCCGCACATGCGCGCGCGGGGTTCGGGGCTCATCGTGAACCTGAGCTCCGTGCTGGGGTTTCTGCCGGCTCCCTATCTCGCGCTGTATTCGAGCACGAAGCACGCGGTGGAAGGATTGTCGGAATCGCTCGACCACGAAGTGCGGCAATTCGGCATCCGGGTCGTGCTGATCGAGCCTAACTTCACACGCACCGGGCTCGGCCACCATTCAATCGTCGCTGCATCGACTGTGCACGCGTATGACCAGGAGCGCTCGCGCGCGGCGGCAGCCGTGAACGCCACTATCGACCACGCACCGGATCCGCAAACGGTCGCGGACGAAATCGTGCAAGCCATCGACGCGCCGTACCGGATGCGACGGCCGGTGGGCGCACGTGCGAAGCTGCTGAGCCGGTTGCGCCGGTACATGCCGGCCGGACCCGTCGACAAGCAGCTCCGCAGGACTTTTGCGCTCGACGCCTGAGAGAATCGTCCGCCCATGCAGAAAACCTTCATCTCCGCGGAATCCCTGCTGCGCGACGCCATGCAGCTCGGCATGCAGATCCTGCGGAGCGAGTTTCGCCCTACGTTCCTGGTGGCCCTGTGGCGCGGCGGGGCGCCCATCGGGATCACGGTGCAGGAGGTGCTCGAGTATCACGGCGTCCACTGCGATCACATCGCGATCCGCACCTCGTCCTACACCGGCATCGACCAGCAATCGAAGACGGTGCGCGTACACGCGGTGGACTACCTGGTCTCGCAGCTCAATGCGGACGACCAGCTTCTGATGATCGACGACGTATTCGACACCGGCCTGAGCCTGCAGGCCGCGATCAACGAGCTGCGGCGGCGCTGCCGGAGGAACTTCCCGGAGCGATTCCGGACGGGCGCCGTCTACTACAAACCTTCGCGCAACCGGACATCCACGCGTCCGGATTTCCATGTGCACACGACGGAAGACTGGCTCGTGTTCCCGCACGAGCTGCAAGGCCTGACGCGCGAGGAGATCCTCGCCAACAAACCTCTCGACGAGAGCTTCTTCCTCGACGGCAAGCCGTGAGCGCACGGATTGTGTACAAAGACGGGGCATAGTGCGTACAGAGTTGGTGCGACGAAGTGTGGCGTGAACGCCGCGCGCATCTGCTCCATGACGTTGCACACGAGCGCGCACGCACACAGATGAAGCGCGCCCTGACTTCATCCCCGCAAAATCAATACTGAAAACCCGCGAGCGGCGCGCGCGCTGCGCGAAATGCGTGCATGGCCTGCGCCCCGAACTCTGTGCACAAATCTTGCACCCGCAGTGCCGCCGGGCGGGTAACACATCGGGGACCATCACAATGAAGACTCCATCGCGATCTCTCTGCGTTCGAACGTTTGTCGCGGCGCTGCTGGGCACGGGTTCGTTCGCTTCGCAGCTTGCGCTCGCCGACGACGCGACAGCGAGCGAAGAGAATCTGCAGGAGCTGACGGTGACGGCGGACCGCCTGCGCGTGCTGCCCACGGAGCCGATCGAATCCGTGTTCGGCTTCGGCAAGAACGCGCTGGAAACGCCGCGTGCAGTCACCTCGATCAGCAAGGAGATGCTGGACAAGGTGATCATCACGGAAATCGACGATCTCGTGGCGCTGACGCCCGGCTCCTTCACGCAATCCTTCTTCGGCGTGGCCGGGTCGCTCGACGTGCGTGGCACGCCCGGTGAGAACTATTTTCGCGGCGTGAAACGCATCGACAACCCGGGCAACTATCCGCAGCCGATCGGCGCCAGCGACCGCATCGACATCGTGCGCGGCCCGGCCTCGCCCATCTACGGGCCGTCGAAGATCGGCGGCTATCTCAACTTCGTGCCGAAATCCGCGCGCGCCTCGACCGGGCAGCAGCTCGACGTCGCGAAGGGCGAGTTCGGCATCACCGCCGGAAGCTGGGACAAGAAGGTGATTCATGCCGAAGTCGGCGGGCCGGCCACGCTGTTCGGCAAGGGCCTCGGCTACTACCTGTACGGCGAATTCGAGAACACCGACAGCTACTATGAGAACACCTCGACGGAACAGAGCATCTACCAGGCCTCCTTCGATCTCGCGTTCAGCGACACGCTGCGCTCCGAATTCGGCGGCATGTACCACGACTTCAAGGGCAACCAGGTGGCCGGCTGGAATCGCCTGACCCAGGACCTCGTCGACAACGGCACGTACGTCACCGGCAGCCCGCGCTCCCAGGACGTGGACGGCGATGGTCTCCTGTCGCCCGACGATCTCGCCGCAAGCGGCGCGAACCTCGGCGCCTTCCTGTTCGCACCCTCGACCCTCACGCCGGCGCAGATCCTCGCGGCGCTCAATCCGGACATGGCGCTGCTCAACCCCGGCACCGCGCAGATCGACGGCAGCACCGTGCTGGTGCAGGAGGACGACACGCTCGAAGACGAGGTGCTCACGCTCTACTTCGACCTGATCTACGAAGGCGCGAGCGGCGTCAGCGTCACGAACAAGACCTTCTTCGAATCCCTCGACAACGTGAACGAGAATGCCTACGGCTTCTCGCAGTTCGCGGACACGTGGGTGTTCGAGAACCAGCTCATCTTCTCCTTCGGCTCGCCCAAGGATGCAAGCGGGCCGTTCACCGCGCATTTCCAGATGAGCCCGTCCGTCCGCCACCAGAATTTCGAGCACGGCGACGACTTCGACTTCGAGTTCTTCGACCGGCGCGACATCACCAACCCCGGCTCGCCCGTCGACCGCCGCGCGCTCGCGACGCGCGGCCAGGCGCTGTACTCGAACCATGTGCAAGGCGACTACACGGACTTCGGCGTGGCCATGCTCGGCGACCTGAAGCTGTTCGAGAAGCTCAACGTGCTGCTCGGCATGCGCTACGACTACATCGACATGAGCGCCAGCGCGCTGGCCGATGCACGCACCAACCCCGGCCTCGAGGCCTCGGACACGCGCAACGGGAACTCATGGTCCGCCAGTGCCTCGTACGACCTGCCGTTCGGATTGCGGCCGTACGTGACGGTGGCGCACCAGTCGACGCTGATCATCGGCCAGGGCGGCCAGATCGATCCGTTCAACATCCAGAGCGGCACGGCGCTGGCCGATTCCAGCCTGAACGAGTATGGCGTGAAGGCGAGTCTGCTCGATGGCCAGCTTTATACCGCGCTCGACTATTTCAAGCAGAGCCGCATCGACTTCAACGCCCAGGACACGGTGACGAACAACACCACGCAGGCGAAGGGCTGGGAATTCGAGGCGCGGTGGGTCGTGAGCCCGGCCGTCACGCTGACGGGCGCCTACACGAACCTGAAAGTGACGAATCTCACGGCGCTCGACAGTGGCGTGCAGTTCAGCTTCGCAGGCGCCTCGGATCTGAACGGCGTCGACCCCGCGCTCATCTTCGGCGGCGCGCTGCCGGCGCTGTTCCTCGTGACGAGCGAGGCAGCCGCGCGCAAGGCGGGGCTACCGGAGAATATGTACAGCCTGTACACCATGTTCAACTTTTCCGGGCGCCTCGATGGATTGACGGCGAGCCTCGGCGCGACGCATGTCGACTCCGTGTGGTCCGGCTTCTCGAAGACGATCCGTCTGCCGGCCTACACGCTGGTGAACGCGGGCATCCACTACGAAACCGAGAGCTGGCAGGTCGGTCTGCAGGGCAAGAACCTGACGGACGAGCGTTACTTCCGTTCGAACTTCCCGGACCTGTTCGGCGAATCCGTGGTGCTGCCCGAATTGCCGCGGAGCTGGCTGCTCTCGGCCGCCTACAAGTTCTGATGGGCGCCGCCCGGAGCAGGCTCCTCGCGTCCATCGCGGTCGCGGGGCTCGCGCTGTGCGCGGGGTGCGCGACCGCGCCGCGCCCGGGCGCACCGATCGAAATCAAGGTCGTCGTCGTGACGATGTTCGAGATCGGCGCGGACAGCGGCGATGCTGCCGGCGAGTTTCAGCTCTGGCACGAGCGGCAGAAGCTCGATACGAGGCTGCCGTTCGCACATCACCACGATCTCTATCTGAATCACGAGACCGGCGTGCTCGGCGTGGTCACCGGCATGGGCACGGCGAACTCTGCGACGGCGGCGATGGCGCTCGCGATGGATCCGCGCTTCGACCTGTCGCATGCCTACTGGCTGGTCGCCGGTATCGCCGGAGTCGATCCGGCCGACGCCTCGATCGGTTCCGCTGCGTGGGCCGAGTACCTCGTCGATGGAGACCTCGCGCACGAGATCGATGCGCGCGAAATCCCGGCAGACTGGCCGACCGGATACTTCGCGCGCGGGACGCACGAACCCTACGACCCGCAGCGGCCCGTGCCGGACGGCGAGATGTTTCGCCTCAACGGGGCGTTGACGGAATGGGCTTATCAGCTCACGCGCAACGTCGCGCTGGAGGACGGCCCGTCCCTGCAGGCCGAGCGGGCGCAGTTCACCGGCTACCCGAATGCGCAGAAGCCGCCCTTCGTGCTGAAGGGCGACAACCTCGCCGGCATGACGTTCTGGCACGGCAAGCTCCTCAACGAGTGGGCGGATCGCTGGGTGCGCTACTGGACGGATGGCCGGGGTAACTTCGTCACCTCCGCGATGGAAGACACGGGCACCCTTCAGGCGCTCACGTACCTGCACCCGACGGGCAAGGTGAACAAGGATCGGGTGATGGTGCTGCGTACGGCGAGCAACTTCACCATGCAGCCTCCCGCCGGCATGGGCGCGGCCGAGCATTTGCTGCGGGAGAATGATGGGTATGCGGGGTTGCAGGCTTCGGTCGAAGCGGCCTACCGGGTAGGCTCGGTGGTCGTGAACGAGGTCGTCGCGAACTGGGCGCGCTACCGGGATCGCACGCCACGCGAGGACGAGTGACGCGACGTCCTAGTGCGCCTGCGCCACGTAGCTTGCCACTTTGCGCAGGTACTCGGCGCGCTGGCTCTCGTCCAGCCACGCCACCACGAACGCATTGCGCACGAGTTGCACGATCTCTTCGCGGCTCAGGCCGCCCTCCTCGTGCAGCGCTGCGAGGTTCTCGTTCAGGTAGGCACGGAAGTACGCGGGGTCATCTGAATTGACGGTTGCGCGCATCCCCAGGGTGAGCATGCGCCTGAGCTCCTGCGCGGTGAGGCTCTGCACGCAGAAGCGGTTCGACACCGGACACACCGTGAGACCGAGACCACGCTCGCGAATGAGCGCGCAGAGCTCGCGGTCCTCCAGCGAATTGACGCCGTGGTCGATGCGATCCACGCCGATCGTGTGCAGGCACTGGCCGATGTGGACCAGCGTGTTCTCCTGGTTCACGTCACAGTGCATCGTCAGCTTGTAACCATGGCCGCGGGCGCGGGCGAACACCTCGGCGAACTTCACGGGCGGATTGCCTTTCTCATCGGAATCGAGGCCCACGCCGACGATCCAGTTCCGGAACGGCAGCGATTGTTCGAGCGTCTCCATCGCCGATGCCGCGCTCATGTCCCGCAGGAAGCACATGATGAGCTGCGTCTCGACGCCGAGTTGCGCGCGCGCCCGCTCCTGCGCGCCACGGATGCCACGGATCACCGTCGCAAACTCGACACCGCGCGAGGTGTGCGCCTGCGGATCGAAGAACATCTCGGCATAGACGATGCGCTGCTGGGCCGCCTTCTGCAGGTATTGCCACGTGAGCTCGAAGAAATCGTCCTCGTTCCGCAGCACGTTCATGCCTTTGTAGTAAATGCGCAGGAACGAGGACAGATCGTGGAAGTCATAGGCGGCGAGCAGCTCCTGCACGCTGCCGAACTCGAGCGCGATCTTATTCTTCTTCGCCAGCGCAAAACTCAGCTCCGGCTCGAGAGTGCCTTCGAGATGCACGTGCAGCTCGGCCTTCGGAATGTTCGCGATGAATGTGTCCATGTCCCTTATCATGCAGCGAACCGCTTCATGGATGCACGCCCTGTTACGGAGCCTTGCAAATGATTGATGCCACGTCACTGTGCAGCCGGTTGCGCGCAGCGCACATCGTCCTCGCCGCGCTGTGCATGTCGGCGCAAGCTGCCGCCGCGCCCGTTCCGGTCAAGGTGGTGGTCGTGTCGATGTTCGAGCTGGGCAAACCCACCGGCGACGAGCCAGGTGAATTCCAATTCTGGATCGAGCGCGAGAAGCTGAACGAACAACCGTTCCCGCTCGGCGAATACCCGCTGTACACGAACGACGCCGGCCTGCTCGCCATCTGCACCGGCGGAGGTAACACCAACTCCGCGACCTCGATCATGGCGCTCGGCCTCGACCCGCGCTTCGATCTCACGAAAACGTACTGGCTCGTTGCGGGCATTGCCGGCGGCGATCCGCTGGATGTCTCGCTCGGCACGGCCGCATGGGCGCGCCACGTGGTCGATGGCGACCTGCTGTACGAGATCGATGCGCGCGAGATCCCGCAGGAATGGCCCTACGGCATGCTGCCGCTCGGCGCCAAGAAGCCCAACGACAAGGCCAACGGCTGGACCGTCGACACCATCGACTTCCCGCTCAACGAAAAGCTCGCGAGCTGGGCCTACGCGCTCACGAAGGATCATCCCGTCCCGGACAGCCCCGGCATTGCCGAATTCCGCAAACAGTTCGTGGGATACCCGAACGCCCTGCGCCCGCCGTTCGTCACGATGGGTGAAGCCCTGGCCTCCAGCACGTACTGGCACGGCGAGCACATGAACCAGTGGGCGAACGACTGGGTGAAGCTCCAGGGCGGCCCCAAGCTGAATTTCGTCATGACGGCGATGGAAGACAGCGGAACGCTCACAGCGCTGCGTCGCCTGTCGCGCAAGCAACTCGTGGATCTGCAGCGAGTGATGGTTCTGCGCACCGCCAGCAACTACTCGATGCCACCGAAGGGAAAGAGCACAGCCTGGAGCACGACGGCGCCGTATCCCGAGAATGGGCGCCCGGCGCTCGAAGCGGCATACCAGGTGGGCAATCGCGTCGTGCAGGAACTGATCAAGGGCTGGTCGAAATACCGGGATACCCCGCCCTCGGCGCCGTGAGAGAATGCTTCCACTCGCTGGAGAGGAAGGAGCGTTCTGTCATGCATGCCATGCTACGAGTCGCCGTGGCGACGATCGCCGCGCTCGCTGTGACCCTGCCCGTTGCCGTTCAGGCTCATCACGGCTGGACCGGCTACGAAAACGACATCCAGAAGCTGACCGGGACCATCGAGAAGTCCAGCTACGCGAACCCGCACAGCTCGGCAGACATCAAGACGGCGGACAAGACCTGGCACGTAGTGCTCGCCCCGCCCTCACGCATGGGCAACCGCGGGCTCACCGCCGAGATGCTCAAGCAAGGTGCAACGGTCACCGTGGAAGGCTACAAACACCGCACGGATGCCTCGGAAATGCGGGCCGAGCGCATCACCATCGACGGCAAGACGTACGAGCTACGCTAACTTCTTTTACGCGCTACTTCAGGCACACCTGGTAGCGCTTGCAGGTGAACGAGTAGGTCACGGGCTTCACGTTCTTGAGTGAAGCCCAGCCGCTCCTCTGAAAGCGATCGGCGAACGTCGCCACGCGCTTGTCGTAGTCGTTCAGCAGCTTCTGCTTCGTCGGCTCGTCCACGAACGAGTGCACCAGCGAATTGCGCCCGAGCTGCACGATCTCGCTCCAGGACAGGTTGAACTCGCGCACGGCGACGAAGTATTCGTCCGTCATGTTCGAGTCCCACATGCCGCGGTCGTCCGTCGACAGCGCCACCGGGATTCCGATGCGGAGGTATTCCGGAAACGGGTGCTGCGAATAGTCCTTCACGTACTCCAGCAGCAGATTGGAAATCAGGTTGATCTCGACGAGGTACGGACCATGCCGCATGAGGAGCATCGTGTCCGGGTCCGTGATCAGGTTGATCCCGTGCCCGATGCGATCCGCGCCGAGCAGCAACGTGTCCCGCACGTGCGAGTTGGGCTCATCCACTTCGCCCGCGTGGATCGAGAGCTTGATGTCCGGATACTTGCGGCGCAGCTCGCGCAGCGTCGGCAGAAACCGCAGCGGGTAGCCCTTGTCGTCGTCTTCGCGGCCGACCATGTTGATGCCGACGAACAGGTCGCGGAACTGGTCGTTGATCGCGTAGTAACGCTTGAGCGATTCCTCCGCATTCGGCGCAAACCGCAGGATCGAGTTATAGAAGCGCACTTCCACGCGCGTCGCGCGCCACTCGGGCGATGCAAGCTTGGCGCGGAACATGTCCGCGATCGCTTCTGGCGAGAACTCCGTGCCGTCCGGCTTGAGAAAGCCGGTAACGGCGTTCTCCGTTTCGAGATAGGAGAGGCCTTCCTTGCCGAACGCCTCCATGTTCTTGAAGAGAATATCGGCGGTCCAGTAAGGATTCACCCACAGGTCGTTCATCCGTTGCCAGTGGGCGTTGAAGAACTCGTTGCGTCCCTCGTAAGGCTTGTCGATGCGCATGCTGTCGAGCCAGCCCTGCTTCTCGCGCGCGTCGAGATCCTGCAGGCGCTTGTATTCGCCGCGCTGGCATTCGTCGAGCTTCGCGTGGTTCGCGGCCGTGATGTTCCGGAACAGCAGCAGGTAGGGCGCGGCCCCGAACTCATCGCTCCCGTACGGCACGCAGTTGTGGATGGCCACCTTGGTGTAATAGACGTAACCCTGCTTCTCGGTGGCGATGGCGGCATCCCACATCCAGTCGGCCAGCGCGGCGCCAGTGAGGTGGTTGTGCAGATCGCCGCCTTTCGGCAAGGCATACAGAAACGTGTAGAGCTGCTCGGGCGTCGCGCTCTTCTTCAGATCCTCGAACCAGCGATCGCCAGGCGCGGCGGCGCCGACCAGTTGGGCTGGCAACAGCAGCACGCCGGCCAGCATGGACGCGAGACGCATAGCCAATCCCCTTCCCAGACCCGGTCAGCTCAACAGCTCTGCGAGCGTGCAGGCCACCGTTTTCGTTGCGTTCCTCAAATCGTTCAGGCGCAGGCACTCGTCGGCCGCGTGACCGCGCGCATCCGCGAGCGTGCGCGGACCCGCGCCATAGAGCACCGTGGGAATACCTGCGGCCGTGTAGTGCCGCGCATCCGTATAAAGCGGTACGCCGTGTTCTGCAATCTCTGACCGGAAAAAAGCCGCGCCGTGCCGCTGGAGAGCCGTGATCAGGCGCTCCGCGCCGGGGAGGCGCACCAGGGGCAGGGCGAGCAGGATGCGACGCATCTCCACGGTGATGCCGGGGCATGCGGCTGCCGTTCGCTCGATGAGCTCGCGCAACTGCGCCTCGGCCTCCGGCGGCGATTCCTCGGGAATGATGCGTCGATCGATGCGGAACGTGACCCGGTCGGGCACGACGTTCGTGTTGATGCCGCCCTGGATCAGGCCGACGTTGAGCGTCGGATGATCGATGCCGGGCACCCCGGAGCGGCGCTTCTTCAACACTGCGCGCGAATCGTATAGCGCCTGCAGAATCCGGGCGGTCGCGGCGAGCGCGTCGATGCCGGATTCGGGCATGGCCGCGTGTCCTTGTTTGCCCCGTACGACAACTTCCAGATGCAGGCACCCGTTGTGTGCCGTGGTCACCGCGTACGAGAAGCCGGCGCCGATGGCGAAGTCCGGACGGCTGAGGCCCTCTTCGAGGAGCCAGCGCGGACCGATGTCGCCGCCCACTTCCTCGTCATACGTGAAGTGCAGCTCGATGACGCCGTTCAGGGACGTGCCCGCCGCCGCCATGTGTTCGAGGGCACGGAGCGCGTAGGTGTACGTTGCGAAGTCGGACTTGCTGACCGCGACACCGCGGCCATACATCGTGGGCCCGTGCTCGGGATCGTCGACAACGGCGGCGCCATACGGGTCCTGCGTCCAGCCCTGCCCCGGAGGAACGACGTCGCCGTGCGCATTCAGCGCAATGCATGGCCCGCCGCTGCCGAACTGCCTGCGCACGATGAGGTTCGTGACCGAACGCATGCCGGCTGCGTGCACGATTCCCTGGGGCACGCTGTAGCTTTGAACGGTGAGCCCGAGACCCTGCAGAAGGGACGTCGCCTTCGCCGCGTGCGCGGCGCAGTCGCCCGGTGGATTGTCCGTTGCAATACGGACGAGGTCGGCGAGGAAAGCGCACTCGCTATCGAACTCGCGGTCGACGCTGGCCGCAATGGCCTGAGCCACGGTGGATGGAAGCGCGTGAGTCATCACGTTGGAGCGAAGCTCATGAGGAAGTCCGAGAACGCCTGCGCGGCCAGCTCTGCGTCGCTTTCTGTCATCGATTCCGCGGGGTTGTGGCTGATGCCGCCATTGCCGCAGCGGACGAACAGCATACCCATTGGCGTCATCGATGCCATCATCATTGCATCGTGACCGGCGCCGCTCGGCAGATGGATGGCAGGCCGGCCCGTGACGCGGCGGATGCTGTCGGCCCAACGCTGCTGCATTTGTCCATCGCACGGAACGGCATCGATCTCCAGCACCTTGCGGATGTTCAGCATCACCTTACGGCGTGCGGCGATCTGTTCGCTCCTCGCCGTAACCTCTGCGAACGCTGCTCGACGCACAGGGTCGTCGCCGGAGCGGATGTCGATGCTCAGCTCGCAGCGGCCGGGGATGACGTTGATGGCGCCGTCCGGGACGTTCAATCGGCCTACGGTTCCGACCAGGCCCGGCGTGCCGGAGCAACGTGACTCCACTGCCAGCACGATTTCGGCGGCGGCGGCCGCGGCGTCCTGGCGGAGGTGCATGGGGACTGTGCCGGCGTGGCCGGCGGTGCCGGTGATCGTGACCACCGCGCGGGTGCTGCCGGCGATCGACGTGACTACACCGAGCGGCGTGTTTTCAATGAGCAGGACGGGACCCTGCTCGATGTGAACTTCGATGAAGCCCAGTAGCTGGCGCGGGTCGCGCGCGGCGGCGGGAATGTGCGATGGGTCGAGGCCTGCGCCGATTATCGCTTCGCGCACACTGATGCCTTGCGCGTCCGTGCTTTCCAGCACCGCCATGTCGAAGCGGCCGGCGACGGCGGCGCTACCGAGGAAGGTGGATTTGAAACGGACACCCTCCTCTTCGGCAAACGCCACGATCTCGAGATCGAATGGCAACTGCCTGCCCTCACGGCGCAGACGTGCCGCGACGACGACGGGCAGCAGAATGCCGAGCCGACCGTCGTAACGACCGGCATTGACGACGGTGTCGTAGTGCGACCCCGTCATCAGCGTTCGCGACCTGGGCACCGCATCGGACGATCGGCCGGCGATGCCGGGTGTGTCGTCGCGCGCGGCGGGCGGCAGGGCGCGCCAGCGCCCTGTTACGTTCCCTACTGCGTCAATCTCGGTTTCGAGGCCGGCGGCGAGCATCCACTCGCGAATCTGGGCAGCGGTCTGCCGGTGAGCTGGCGTCAGGTACGAGCAGGTCAGCGCGTTCTCCTGCTCGCTGAAGTGCGCCAGTTCCTCGGCCATCGCCATGATCTGCGCGCCGGACCGCTCGTCGACGAGGTCCGCCAACCTGAAACCGGCGATCCGTCCGATCTGCGTGAGTGCAACGCTTCGCTCCGCCTCGGCTTCATTGCGCACCCGGCGCTCCAGCTCGGCGATGATCGACGCCGTGTTGTGCCCCTTCACCGCGAGCACGAACGGGAATCCGAATCGCTGCGCATACTCGGCATTGAGCGCGCGAATGCGCGTGAGCTGCTCGGCGTTGCAGTCGGCGAGGCCCGCGCCCTTCTGTTCTCGCGTAGAAGACGCGGTCAGCTCGCCCCGCGCCGCGGACCGCCCAGCCAGCTCCGGATGCGCGCGGATCAGCGCGAGCTGTGCGTCCCGCCCCGCCTGCAGCACGGCCTCGTTCATCGCATGGTGCAGATGAATCCGCGAACGAAACGGGCGCTCCGCGACCACCCGCTCCGCCACCCACGGCGAATGCTCGAAGATGCCGGACAAGGCGGCGACGAAGTCCGCAGCCGGCAGCGCATTGAGCACGTCCAGCGGGATCACTTGCGCGCAACCGCCGGTGGATACGTCACCGCCCAGTGCCGGGCGATGTCTATGCGCCGGCAGATCCACACGTTCTCGTAGCTCAGCGCATAGTCGAGAAACCGTTCGAGCGCGGCCATACGCCCAGGGCGCCCGATGATGCGCGCGTGCAGCCCAACCGACAGCATCTTCGGCTCGTTCAGCCCGGCGGGATCGCCCTCCCGGTAAAGCGTGTCGAACGCATCCTTCAGATAGTCGAAGAACGCAGTGCCCGAGTTGAACCCCTGCGCTGTCGTGAACCGCATGTCGTTGCTATCGAGCGTGTATGGCACGACGAGGTGAGGTACGCGCTGACCTGCGGCCGTCGTTACCTCGGTCCAATACGGAAGGTCGTCAGCGTACGAATCCGAGTCGTACGCGAAGCCTCCGTGCTCCACGACCAGTCTCCTCGTGTTCGGACTGTCCCTCCCTGTGTACCAGCCGAGCGGCGCGGAGCCGGTGAGCTCCCGCAGGATCGCCACGGCCTCTGCGAGATGCGCGCGTTCCGTGGCTTCATCCACGAGTTGATAGCTCACCCAGCGCAGCCCGTGGCCCGCGATCTCGTGACCCAGCTCGCGATACGCCGCCGCCGCCTCCGGATGTCTCTGCAGTGCTCGCGCGGCGGCGAATATCGTGAGCGGCAGACTGCGCCGCTCGAACGTACGCAGCACGCGCCAGAGTCCCGCGCGCGCGCCGTACTCGAACAGCGATTCCATGCTCATGTGGCGCATCGGGAATGCCTGCGCGCCAACGATCTCGGACAGGAACGTCTCGGACGCCGCATCCCCATCGAGCACGCAGCTCTCCGCGCCCTCCTCGTGATTCAGCACGAACTGCAGGGCCAGCCGCGCACCGTTCGGCCAGCGCGCGCGCGGCGGATGGCGGCCGTAGCCAACGAGGTCCCGCGGATAATCCTGCGGTGGCTGCGTCATGCGGCGTGCTCATCGGGTGTGGCGGTGAGGACGGAGCGCAGGTCGATGGCACGCTCGCCAGGTTCTTCGAGCCTGAGATCGGCGAGCACATGATCGAGATGCTGCAGCATGAGATCGACCGCGCCAGCCTCGCGCCGTTCCAGCGCGGCCACGAGTTGCTGATGCTCGTCCGGCGGGCACGGTGGCGTTCCGGGCGCGCGATAAACGGCGATGATCAGGGATGAACGCGATACCAGGTCGCGCAGCAATTCGAGGAGGATGCTATTGCCCGCGGCTTCCGCAATCACGAGGTGAAACTCGCCCGACAGCTTCAGCATGGCGCGGCGATTGTTCTCCCGCCATGCCGTGCGCTCGCGCGCGAGATGTTCCTGCACGCGCTTCAGATCCACACGCGTGGCGCTCTCCAGAAACGTCCGCACGATGCCGGCCTCCAGCACCCGGCGCGCTGCGAACACCTCCCGGGCCTCGCGGATGGACGGCTTCGAAACGATGGCGCCGCGATTCGGCATCAACGTCACCACTCGCTCGTGCGCGAGCCGTTGCAATACCTGGCGCAGACGCGTGCGGCCGAGCCCGAAGATCTCGCACAGCCGTTCCTCGACCAGACGCGTCTCCGGCGGCAGGCGGTGATCCATGATCGCACTCCAGATGCGCTCGTAGACTTCGGCCGCATCGCCGTTGCCCGTGGCTGCGCGCCGTGTCTTCGTTTTTCGGGTTCTCGTCGTGCGTGTCATGGTCGTGGGCGCAGCAGCGGGTTCAGAAGTGCATGCGATCACGCGCGAGATTGTGCACGATCCATGCCGGCGCCTCCATGCACGCGGCGACCGAGAATCCAGGTCCCTGCCACCGCCCGGTCATCGCCGAGCGTCGTCAGTATCTGCAGCGTTTCCCTGAGCGTGCGGGCGCGGCTCATGCGGCGTGCGAGCAGCGGCGTGGCGTGCAAATCGAGTGCGATGAAGTCTGCCTCCGCACCGTGATTGAAGCTTCCGATCCGGTGCTCGAGCGCGAGGCACCGCGCGGCGCCAAGCGTGGCGAGATAGAACGCTCGCAGAGGAGACAATCGCTGGCCCGCGAGTTGCGCCACCTTGTACGCCTCACCGAGCGTGCGAAGCATGTTGAAACTGGTCCCGCCGCCAATGTCGGAGGCCACGGAGAACCGCAGGCGTGCAGCGTCGGTGGCGGCGATGTCGAACAATCCACTTCCGAGATAGAGGTTGGACGTTGGACAGAACGCCGCGGCCGCGCCCGCCTGCGCCATCCGGGTGCGAGCCGCGGGATCCAGGTGAATGCAATGCGCGTAAACCGTGCGATCCCGCACCAGGCCGACGCGGTCGTACACGTCGAGGTAGCTGCCCGCGGTCGGAAACGTCCGCTGCATCATCGCGATCTCTTCGCGATTCTCTGCAAGGTGGCTGTGGATGTAAGTATCGGGAAACTGCCTGGCAAGTGTGCCGGCGAGCGTGAGCTGCTCGTCGCTCGAAGTGAGTGCGAAGCGCGGCGTGATTGCATAGCAAAGGCGCTTGCGCCCGTGCCAGCGCTCGATGAGCTGTCTCGTGGCGCGATCTCCAGCGGCTGCCGGCTCGAGCAGGTAGTCCGGCGCATTGCGGTCCATCAGCACTTTGCCGGCGATCATGCGCATGTTCCGCCGCTCGGCGGCCGTGAAGAATGCATCGACCGATGCTGAGTGGACCGTGCAGAACACGAGCGCTGTGGTCGTACCGTTGCGCACGAGCTCGTCGAGAAAGACATCGGCAACCTCGGCCGCATGCGTCGCGTCCGAGAACTCGCGCTCGACAGGAAAGGTGTAGTCCTGCAACCACTCGAGGAGCTGCCGGCCACCGCAACCGATCACGTCGACCTGCGGATAATGGATGTGCGTATCGATGAAACCCGGCATCAGCAGGCAATGCGCATGTTCGACCACTGGCGTCGCTGCCGGCAGGCTGCCGAGCAGTGCGTCCGCCGGTCCGATGCGATCGACGCGGCCGTTGTGGACGATCAGCAGGCCGTCCGGGAAATGCTCGAAGGTTCCGGCGGTCTCGTACTCACCCGGGTCCAGCCTGAAATGCAGGATGGCGCCCCGATGTGCGCTCAGCAGGTGTGTTTCAGTGTGGGGCGCCACGTTGAATCCACGCGAGCAGCTCTGCCCGCTCCCCATCCGTAAGGCCGGTCACGTTGCCGACCGGCATGGCACGCGTCGCAAGCTGCTGTTGCATCTTTACGGTATGCAGCAGGATGTACTCGGGCGCGTCCAGCCTGACGCCCGCGGGCGGCGCGCTGACGCCTCCCTGCACTGGCACCGAAGTGTGGCAGACCACGCACCGCTGCCTCACGATGTTCTGAACCCTGAGAAACTCCGCGGAACCCGCGCCCGCATTCGCTTCCGGAATCTTCGCCGAGCGGGCCGGGGCAAGCGCCACCGCGACGCCAGCGAGCAGTAGCGCAGCAAGGGCTGCCGGCAGCGGCGACGTTCGGCCGTTGCGTTCGTGAGCGGAGTGGCGATTCACGAAGTACACGCGGATCAGAACGCCCGCCGCGCTCAGCGCGATCAGTACGAACCAGTTGTAGCGCGCGCCGAAGGTCATCGCGTAGTGGTTGCTGATCATCGTGAACAGCACAGGCAGCGTGAAGTACGTGTTGTGCGTCGAGCGCAGCTTCCCGCGCAGCCCCTGCTGCGGATCCGGCTCGCGCCCGTCCTGCATGGCGCGCACCATGGCGCGCTGGCCTGGAATGATCACGAAGAACACGTTCGCGACCATGATCGTGCCCAGCATGGCGCCGAACTCGATGAAGGCGCCGCGACCGCTGAAGAGCTGACACAGGCCCCACGCCGCGGCGGCGAACAGCACCGCGAGCACCAACCCCATCGCCTTGTCATTGCGGGCCAGCGGCGTGCGACAGAGCCCGTCGTAGACGAACCACCCGCCAGCGATGAATGCCACGCCGATCGCGATTGCCGCGGGCTTCGACAGCGACGCGACCGCAGGGTCGATGAGATACAGCTCCGCCTGCCAGTAGTAGAGCAGCCCGAGCAGGAACAGGCCGGACAGGAGCGTGGTGTACGCCTCCCAATAGAACCAGTGCAGCGACTTCGGCAGCGCCGGCGGCGCGACGTGATACTTCTGCGCGTGATAGAACGCGCCGCCGTGAACGGACCACAGCTCGCCGCTGACGCCACGGCGCGCGAGCTGCGGATCCTCGGGCGGCAACAGATGATTGTTCAGCCAGATGAAATAGAACGAGGAGCCGATCCACGCGATGCCGGCGATGAAGTGCAGCCAGCGCACCAGGAGACTTGCCCAATCGACGAGATACGCGCTCATACGTCCGGGTGGAAGCTCTTGCCGAGCGATGCGGGCTGATTGAGGAGGATCGTGCGCGGGTCACGGCAGATCAGCACGAGCACCACGATGGTGGCCACGTATGGCAGCATCGAGAGAATTTCGCTCGGTACATCGATGCCGAGCCCTTGCGCATGGAGCTGCAGCACCGTGACTCCGCCGAACAGATACGCTCCGAGCAGGACCCGCAGCGGCTTCCAGGTGGCGAATACGACCAGCGCGAGCGCGATCCAGCCTCGCCCTGCGCTCATTCCTTCCACCCACATCGGAGTCAGTGCGGTCGAGAGGTAGGCGCCGGCGATGCCGCTGGTCGCTCCGCCGAACATCACGGCAAGGTAGCGCGTGCGGATCACGTGTTGCCCCAGCGCATGAGCGGAGGCCGGAGATTCGCCGATTGCACGCAAACGAAGCCCTGCGCGCGTGCGCCTGAGGAAATAGTCGACGGCGAAGTAGAGCGCGATGGAGAGATACACGAGCCAGTCGAAGCGAAACAGTGCACCCACGATCGGCAACCCGCTGATCACCGGAATCGACAGTGGTTCGAGGCCCGTGATCGGCAGGCCCGCAAACGTGCGGCCGACGAAGGCGCTGAGGCCGATGCCGAACAGGGTCAGCGCCAGCCCTGTCGCGACCTGATTGGTCTGCAATGTGAGGGTGAGGAAGCCGAACAGCAGCGACAGCGCCAGCGACGCGAGCATCGCGGCGAGATAGCCGATGAAGAGGTTGCCTGTGGCGTGACCCACCGCGAACGCCGTGAGCGCGCCGACGAGCATCATGCCCTCGACGCCCAGATTCAGAACGCCCGAGCGTTCGACGACCAGCTCGCCGAGCGCCGCGTAGATCAGCGGCGTGGCAGCGATCACGGTGCTCACGATGATTGCAATGAGATGCGCCGAGGTCACGGTGAAACGACCTCCGCTGCGCGACGCGCGGCCGCCGCCGGAGCGGGACGACGTACCCATTTCAAACGGAAGCCGACGAACAGGTCTGCGGCGAGCAGGTAGAACAGCAGCGTGCCTTGAAACAGCCCGGTTACCGCAGACGGCAACTGCAAGGACAATTGCACGGCTTCGCCGCCGAGATAGAGCAGCGACATGAGCAGCGAGGCGAGCACGATGCCGAGCGGATGCAACCGGCCGACGAATGCAACGATGATCGCCGCGAATCCGTAACCCGGTGAGATGCTCAATTGCAGGCGGCCTATGGGACCGGCTACTTCGCAAACGCCGGCGAGCCCGGCCGCTCCGCCACCCAGCAGCAGCGCCAGCCAGATGTTGCGTTTGTCGCTGAAGCCTGCGTACGCCGCGGCGGATGGGGCCAGACCTGCAACGAGCATGCGGTAACCCGCGAACGTCCGGCTGGCGAAAATCCACGACACGGCCGCGAGGATCAGCGCGATCACTGCCGCGATGTTCGCGCGCACGCCCTCCGCGAGAGCCGGCAGCGCCGTGTTGTCCGGAAAGATCTTCGACTGCGGGTAGTTGAACCCTTCCGGGTCGCGCCAGGCTCCATGCAGCAGATACACCAGCAGCAGTTGCGCGATGTACACGAGCATGAGGCTCACGAGGATCTCGCTCGTGTGAAAACGCGTGCGCAGCCACGCGGGTATCGCGGCCCAGGCCATGCCGCCCAGCACACCACCAATCAGCACGGCCGGGATTGCGAAGAGACCGAGAGCCTCGCCCCAGAACAATGCCACGCCGCCACCGACGATGGCGCCGAGCGTGAGCTGCCCTTCCGCGCCGATGTTCCACACATTCGCGCGAAAGCCGAGCGCCAGACCGAGCGCACAAAGCAGGAGCGGCGTTGCCTTGACGCAGAGCTCGCCGAGTCCGTACATGGAAGTGACCGGCTCGATGAAGAATAGATACAGCGCTGCGCCCGGCCGCTGGCCCAATGCGCTGAAGACGACGGCGCCCGTCACGACCATCGCGGCTGCGGCGAGCAACGGGGCGGCCACACGCATGACGCGACTCGGCGCGGCACGCCTCTCCAGGCGGAATGGCAACTCAGGCATTGCCTGCTCCCGCCATCCGCACACCGATTTCGTCCACCGTCAAGGCCGCACGCGGCTGCGCGGGCGACAGGCGGCCCTGTGCGAGCACGGCGATGCGGTCGCAGATCTCGAACAATTCATCCAGCTCCTCGGACACGACGAGCACCGCCACACCGCGATCGCGCAGGTCGATCAGCGCCTGGTGGATGAGTTGAGCCGCGCCCACGTCCACACCCCACGTGGGCTGCGACACAATGATGACTTTGGGGTCGAGCCGCGCTTCGCGGCCGACGATGAACTTCTGCAGATTGCCGCCCGAGAGGCTCTCCGCGCTCGCGAGCTCGCTGCCAGCCTTGACGTTGAAGGCTGCAATCGTGTCGCGAGCAAATGCCCGCGCAACGTCGTCGCGCAGGAAACCGTTGCTCACCATTCCGCGACGGGCACCCGTGAGGAGCGCATTGGCTGCGAGGCTCAACGGCGGAACCGCGCCGCGCCCGAGCCGTTCTTCCGGCACAAACGCCAGGCCGAGCTCGCGGCGGGCCGCTACCGGCAGCGTGTCAGCCTGCTGCCCGCAAATGTGCAACGACCCGCTCTCCACTCCAGGTGTTTCGCCGGACAGGCAGGCGAGCAGTTCTTTTTGACCATTGCCGGAAACACCCGCGATGCCGACGATCTCGCCGGAGCGCACCTGCAGGTCGATGGCACGCAGCGTAGTGCCGAATGGGTCCACCGACGTTCGCGAGAGCTCACACAGCTCGAGCCGCACTTCGCCAGGCTCGCGTGGAGTCAGCCGACACTCTGTAATGTCGGTTCCGACCATCATCCGGGCAAGGCTCGTGTTCGTCTCCTCAGCGGGGCGCGCCGTGCCGACCACCTTCCCGCCCCTCAGCACCGTGGCCGTGTCGCACAGCGCGCGGATCTCGTCGAGCTTGTGGCTCACATAGAGAATGCTGACCCCTTCAGCGGCGAGCCGGCGCAGTGTCTCGAACAACTTCATCACGGCTTGTGGTGTCAGCACGGACGTTGGCTCATCCATGATGAGCAGGCGCGGGGACTGAAGCAGGCAACGCACGATCTCGACTCGCTGGCGCTCGCCGACGGACATGCTGTGCGTGAGCCGCTCGGGCTCGATCGGCAAGCCGTAACGCCGCGACACTGCGCGAATGCGCTCGCTGAGCTCGTCCAGATCGATCCTGTCGTCCAGCGCCAGCGCAATGTTCTCGACGACGGTCAGCGTTTCGAAAAGCGCGAAATGCTGGAACACCATGCCGATGCCCAGCCGGCGCGCTTCAGCGGGGCTCGTGATGCTGACGGCACGCCCTTCCCATTCGATGGTGCCGCTGTCGGGGCGCGTCACGCCGTAAGCGACCTTCATCAGGGTGCTCTTGCCCGCGCCGTTCTCGCCGATGAGCGCGTGGATCTCGCCGACTCCGACGGCGAGATCGACGCCGTCGTTGGCCACGACCGTCGGGTATCGCTTGACGATGCCGCGTAACGCGAGCCGGGGCGACGATGTCGACACACTGTCGTTCATGGGACCGTGCGGACCGGGGAACGACAGCGGGCGCAATCCTCATCGCAATCGGCGTGGCCGGTCGCCGCTACCGGTCGAACCTCCTCGCGCAGGAGCTGGGCGGCGATGCCGATTGCGATTGCGGCAGGGAGCTTGCTCGGAATGTCCGTCATGCCGATGGGACAGATGAGGCGTGCGATCTGCGCTGCCGGCACTCCATCGCGCCGCAGCCGCGAGCGAAAGCGCGCCGCCTTGCTTTCGGAACCGATCAGTCCGAGCCAGCCAAAAGCATTGCGCGTGAGAATAGTCCGACACAGCTCGTAGTCGAGCCCATGATCGTGAGTCATCACAACGTGCCGCGCTGAGCGCGGTGCGCGATCCACCGCGGGCAGCGGATCGTGCACGGGGACGACACGAGGTTGCGCCGTCGGAAACAGCTCGACGCGTGCGTCGAGCCACGTGATGTCGAATGGCAATCCGGCAAGAGCGCGAACCAGCGCTTGCCCCACATGACCCGCACCATAGAGCCAGATCGGCGTATAGACACTATCGACTCGTTCGAGCAACGTCATGCGACCGTCATCGGCAGTCGCGAGCGTGACTTTCGAAGTCGATGCTTCAATGCCGGAGGTCAACGCGCGCGTCCCATCGCCCTGCGTTTCGATCGCGGTCGGGACCGACTCGATCGCGGCATCGGCTGCACGTCGCAGTAGCGGCAGATCTGCGTGCGTGAAACGTTCGATCCAGAGCTGGACCACCCCACCGCAGCACTGCCCGGCGTCTCGGGCAAGGGTGAGCCGGCGCGTCAGAACTGACGGCGCCTCATTTGGCGCATTCAATAAATCCCTTGCTGCCTCGATCGCCTGCCATTCGAGATTGCCGCCGCCAATCGTTCCCTCCACACGATCGTGGGTAACCAGCATCCACGCACCCGGCTCGCGAGGTGCCGAGCCGAGCACTTCCGCGACGAGCACGCGAACGACCAAACCATGCTCCTGCAACCGTGCGCACGCCGCGTGTGGCCAGTCCATGCCGTTCATGTGCCGTACTCTCGCTGAGGCATGTCGATGGTCCGCAGCGTCGCCTCCGGTGTCGCAGGCGCTGCAAGATTGGGCAGCGTTCCGGCAGGCAGGCAGGCGGCGCAGGCATCGCGAATCGCCTGGAACACGGAGATCGCAAGCATCAGCGGCGGCTCGCCGACCGCCTTGGAACGGTAGATCGTCTGCTCGCGATTCGGGGACGCGGCGAGCAGCGCAATGTGCGCCTCATCGGGCCAGTCGCTTACGGCAGGAATCTTGTACGTGGAGGGCGCATGCGTCTGAAGCTCGCCCTTCTCGTTCCAGTACAGCTCTTCCGAGGTGAGCCAGCCCGCGCCCTGCAGAAAGCCCCCTTCGATCTGACCCAGGTCGATCGCGGGATTGAGGGAGGTGCCGACGTCGTGAACGATATCCACGCGCAACAGGCGCGTCTCGCCGGTCAGTGTATCCAGCGCGACTTCGGCTACGGCTGCCCCGTATGCGAAATAGAAGAACGGCCGGCCGGTGTTTGTCGCCTTGTCCCAGTGGATTTTGGGCGTGCGGTAGAAGCCGGTGGAAGACAGCGAGACCCGTGCCATGTAGGCCGAGTGCGCAACTTTCGCAAATGGAACGCTCTGCTTGCCGACGCGCACCTGGCCGTCCGCGAAGACCACTTCCTCCGGCGCGACACGATGTGTCTCGCACAGATGATCGACGAGTCGCTGACGGATGACGCGTGTAGCGGCCTGCGCCGCCATGCCGTTAAGGTCCGAGCCGGACGACGCCGCGGTCGCTGAGGTGTTCGGCACCTTGCTCGTATCTGTGGTCGTCAGGCGAATCGCGGAGAGCGGCAGACCGAGCTCTGCGGCCACGACCTGCGCCACCTTGATGTGAACACCCTGCCCCATCTCGGTTCCGCCGTGGTTCAGCAGCACGGTGCCATCCGAGTACACGTGCACGAGCGCCCCCGCCTGGTTGTACTGAGTGGCGGTGAACGAAATTCCGAACTTCACCGGCGTCAGTGCCAGCCCGCGTTTGATCACGCGGTTGCGCGCATTCCACTGCGCCACCCCCCGGCGCCGTTCGCGATACCCGCTGCTCGCTTCGAGCTGCGTGACGATCTCGTGGATGACATTGTCCTCGACGGCCTGTCCGTACGGAGTGGTGTTGCGCTCGCCAAGGCCGTAGAAGTTGGCCTGCCTGACATCGAGGGGATCGAGGCGGAGCGAGCGCGCGATGTCGTCCATGATCTGTTCGATCGCCATCATCGCCTGGGGTGCACCGAAGCCGCGAAATGCCGTATTCGAGACCGTGTGCGTCTTGCATCGATGCGACACGATCTCGACGTGCTCGAGAAAGTACGCGTTGTCGACGTGACACATGGCACGGCCGTTCACCGCGCCTGAGAGATCGGCAGAATAGCCACAGCGCGCGGCGAGCATCACGGTGAGGGCGAGGATACGCCCTCGTGCATCGAAGCCCACGTCGTAGTCCGATACGAAGTCGTGACGCTTGCCGGTGATGATCATGTCGGCGTCGCGATCGAGCCGCAGTTTCACGGGTCGGCGTGTTTTGCGCGCGAGCACGGCTGCCGCCGCGGCGATCAGCGCGGCCTGGCTCTCCTTGCCGCCGAAGCCGCCGCCCATGCGCCGGCACTGGACGGTGATCGCGTGCGAGTGCGTGGCAAGTGCGTGCGCGACGATGTGCTGTATTTCCGTGGGATGCTGTGTGGAGCTGTGGATCAGCATTGCGCCATCTTCCTGCGGGATGGCGACGGCGATCTGCCCCTCGAGATAGAAGTGATCCTGACCGCCGATGGTGATGGAACCCTGCAGACGGTTCTGGGCGCGCGCGAGGATGTCGCGCGGTTTGCCGCGGACGATTCGCTCGGTTGGCAGCAGGTAGCTTTCGGCGGCCAGTGCCGCACGAACGTCGAGGATCGCTGGCAGCTCGTCGTATTCGACGCGTGCCAGCGTGGCCGCTTTGCGGGCGGCGTTGTACGAAGTTGCGGCTACTGCGAACAGCGGTTGTCCTGCGTACTGGACTAGACCATCGGCGAAGATTGGATCGTCATGGACGACACCGCCGTAGTTGTTTTCGCCCGGGATGTCCGTGGGCAGCGCGACTGTCACAACGCCGGGCGAGGCAACGACTGGCTCGACGTTGAGGGTGCGGATGCGGCCGTGCGCGAGGCGACTGATGCCGAAGGCCGCGTGTAGCGTGTTCGCCGGCAGCGGAATGTCATCGCAGTAAAGAGCCTCGCCGCTCACATGCAGGTGAGCGCTGTCGTGCGCGTGCACCTCGCCGACGCTCACGTGGCCGCTCCGTGCACGGCTGCTAGGCGCAGCGGCTCGCCGTGGAGCAACTGTTCGAGATAGAACCGCCTGAGCAGGTTGCCGGCGACACGCGAGCGGTACGCCGCGCTCGCGCGCAAGTCGGTCAGGGGCTCGAAGTCCTGCGCAAGCGCCGCGCCGGCTGCATCGATCGACTCTGCCGACCAGGGCTGCCCCATGAGCGCCGCCTCGGCATGGCGTGCCCGTGCCGGAATCGCCGCCATGCCGCCGAATGCGAGCCGCGCGTCAGTGACCACACCACCCTGCACGACCACCGCGAACGTCGCGCACACCGCGGAAATATCCTGTTCGATGCGCTTGGAGACTTTGTAGCTCGCCAGCTTCCGGCCGGCCTGCGCCGCCGGAACGACCACGGCCACGACGAGCTCTCCCGGCGCGAGATCCTTCTTCTGATAGCCGAGATAGAAATGCTCCAGCGCCAGTCGCCGCGTGCGGCGCCCTTTACGCAGCTCCAGCTCTGCACCGAGCGCGATCAGGGCCGGAATCGAATCGCCGATGGGCGACCCATTCGCCAGGTTCCCGACCAGTGTCGCCGAGTTGCGGATGGGGGGCGAGGCGAATCGTTTGCCCTGCTCCGCAAGCTCCGGATGAGCCGCGAGCAGCGCGGGCCATGCCGCACTCAGTGTGACCGCCGCTCCGATCCACAAGCCGCGTTCCGTCGAGCGAATCTGCCGCAGCTCTGCGACCTCACCCACATAGACGATCGGTGGCAGCTCGCGCAGGAGCTTCGTCACCCAGAGTCCAACGTCCGTGCCGCCAGCAAGCACCAGCGAGTCCGGTGCCGCAACGAGCGCGGAAGCCAGCTCATCGAGACTGCGGGGCGCACGGAAACCAGCAACCTCGAGCGCCGCTCCATGCGACCGTACGCGCGCCAGCGCGCGCAGCGCATCGACCCGCTCTGCGGACTGCGAGTCCGCGCGACTCCAATGCGCAGGCGGTGCATAGCGCACCATGCGGCAGCCCGCATCGATGATAGGCCGATACCCCGTGCAACGGCACAGATTCCCCGACAGCGCCTCGGTCACAGCCGCGCGATCCGGCGCGTCCTGCTGCAGATAGAGCGCGAACAACGACATCACGAAGCCTGGCGTGCAGAAGCCGCATTGCGAGGCGTGCTCATCGACCATCGCCTGCTGCACGGGATGCAGGGACCCGTCGCGCGCTTTCAGACTTCCTGCCGTGACCAGCTCCTTGCCATCGAGCGTGGGGAGAAACCGGATGCATGAGTTGATGGGTCGATACTGAATCGAGACGCCATCCTCGGCGAGCTCGCCGAGCACGACTGTGCACGCGCCACAGTCGCCTTCTGCGCAACCCTCCTTCGTGTCGCTGAGCCCAGCAACGTTGCGCAGGTATTCCAGCACTGTGAGCGTGGGTGGCAATCCCGACGCGCTCACCAGCTTGCCGTCGAGCACGAAGCGCACCGTGCCCGATGCGTTTGCAGGTTCGCTAGCTCCCACGGTATGTCGAGTAGCTCCACGGCGAGGCGAGCAGCGGTACGTGATAGCTCTCCGCGGCGGAGGCGATGCCGAACTTCACGACAACGTCATCGAGGAACGGCGGGTCCGCCAGAGTCACGCCGCGCGCACGAAAGTACTCCGCAACATGAAACGTGAGCGCATAACGCCCCGCGCGCAGCGCATTTCCCTCCAGCAGTGCCCGATCGCACCGCCCGTCGGCATTCGTCCGGGTTTCGAGCAACAGTCGGGGCGGAGAGGGGGCCAGGTCGTGCAACTCGATGCGCAGACCGGCAGCGGGGATTCCCGCTGAAACATCGAGCACATGCGTCGTCAGTTTGGCCATGGTGATACGCGCAGGGCGTACGAGCGCGAGTCCAGCTTACACAGCCGATTTATTGTGTACAACGCCGGCTAAAATTGTGCACGCCGTTCCGCCGATGCACTAAGACCGCGCGCAGGCCCGGCATAAAACGCGGTGACTGAGCGGCACGCGTCGTGCATCATTTCCGCCGGCCTTTCGCTCGCCATCGGGGTCACGGGATGATGAAGATTCGCACCGTCAGCGCAGCCGCCCGGCTGCTATCGACCTTACTACTATCGATGACGGCGCCCCTCGCGCAGGCCGCGGACCCGGTGAAGGTCGCCTTCGTGTACGTCGAGCCCGTGGGCGACAGCGGCTGGTCCTACCAGCACGACCTCGGCCGCCGCATGCTCGAGAAGACGTTCGGCGCACAAGTGAAGACGACGTTCGTCGAGAACGTGCCTGCCACTGCGGATGCAGAGCGCGTCATCCGGCAGCTCGCCGCCGCCGGCAACGATCTGATCTTCACCACCTCGTTCGGGTACATGGAGCCGACGCTGAAAGTAGCGAAGCTGTTTCCCAAGGTGCGCTTCGAGCACAACACCGGATACAAGACGGCGCCGAACGTTGCGACCTACGAGGCGCGGTTCTACGAGGGCGCGTACCTGCTCGGCGTGCTCGCGGGCAAGACGACGAAGTCCAACACGCTGGGGTTCGTCGGGTCGTTCCCGATTCCTGAAGTTGTCCGCAACATCAACGCGATGACGCTCGGCGCACGCAGCGTGAATCCGCACGTGAAGGTGAAAGTGATCTGGGTGGACACCTGGTACGACCCGGGCAAGGAGCGGCAGGCTGCCGAGACACTCATTGCGCAAGGGGCGGACGTGCTCGCGCAGAACACCGATTCACCGGCGATCGTTCAGACCGCGGAAAAGAAGGGTGTGCATGCGTTCGGGTGGGATTCGGACATGGCGCGGTACGGGCCGCGGGCGCAGCTCACGGCGAATACCGAGAATTGGGGCGTCTATTACGTCGAGGAAGTTCGCAAGGTGCTGAATGGCACTTGGAGCGGGGGGCGGCAGACGAAGTGGGGACTGAAAGAGGGCATGGTCGTGCTCACGCCCCTGAACAAGTCCATTCCTGCGGATGTGGCGCAGCTGTTCGAAGAACGCAAGCACGCTATTACCACCGGCGCACTCAATGTGTTCACTGGCCCCATCAAGGACAACAAAGGCGCGCCGAAGGTGGTGGCCGGCGCCACCCTGCCCTTCGCCGACCTCATGTCGATCAACTGGTACGTCGAAGGCGTCGAAGGCTCCGTGCCGAAGTAGCGGTTCTAGTTCCCAACTTTCTTGAAGCCAGCCGGTACTTCGAACGTATCGGCGGGTAGCGAGTCCTTGCTGACCGAGAGAAGCTCAGAAGAAATCGTCAACGGCACGAACATGCCATTCATCGCCGCCGGCGGCGCAGAGGCCGGCGCCGCTGATGCAGTCTGCTGCTGCTTTTTCTTTCGGCCAAAAATCGACCCGGCGATCTCACCAGCAAGCCCGCCAGGCGCGGCGCCGCCACCGGAATCGGAAGTCTGCGTTCCGCTCTGACACTGCGGCCCACCCATGCCGAGCGCGAAGCTCGTCTTCACCGGGTAGCCCTTCACGTCCTTCATCTTGTCGACGACTTTGGACCACGCAGCCTTGTAGCGCCCGAACATGGCTTCCGCACGTTCCGTGACATCGCGCCCCGTCGTCCCAAGGCCCATCTGCTGCGCATAAGCCGTGTGGTACTTCAACACTTCATCGCCCGCGTTGAATCCGGGCGCAACCCACTCATCCAGATACAGCGCCACATCGCACACCGCACCGGTCTTTTTGCTCTTGCAACTTTGCTTGGCCACAACGGTGACCTGCTCCGCATCGAAGCCTGCGATGCTTGCCTTGGTACCGGTGCGTTTGACGTCAGCAGTCGGCTCGGACCATTCGCATTCCGATTCGTCCATGCCGGTCGGTGCGGGCTGATTCGCCTGTTGCTGACGCGCCTGCTCCGTCGCTTTCTCGAGTTGCGCGCGACGCTCGGCGAGCGAGGTCTCCTTGTACGTCCGTTTCTTGACGTCGAGCTCGTAGACCTTGTCAGTATCGAGGAGCACGATCTCGCTCGTCTGCCCGATGCCGCGCGCGAACATGCGCGCGAGGCGCGACTCCATCTGCATGTCGCTATCGGTGCGGCCGCGCTTGCCGGAGATGGCGGTCGTCGTCGTGCCCGACATGTTCGCCATCGCCATGATGCCCTGCCCTTCGACGGACATGCGCTCTCGCAGCGTGACGTCCGCCTGCGCAACACCAACGGAAAATGTCGCGAATGCGACTGAAGCGGATACGAGAATCCGGCGGACGGAAAGACGGGTCATGCGACGCTCCGGTGCGTTCTGATTCTGAGGCCGCGAATTCTATTACATTGGAGAAAAGTCGCCTGCGGCGCTTTTCTCGGACAGCGGCTTCGTTGCCGCCGGCAAAAGGCGCGACTTTTGCCGGCTGTTCCGTGCGTGGCGCGCGACCTCAGCGTTTGTAGCTTTGCAGCCCCGGCTTGATCGACTTCTCGTCGAGGAACTGCTTCAGGCCCTTCTCACGGCCGCCCTCACGGTCACGCTGCCGCGCCTGGTCGACCTTCGCGTACAGGTAGTCCTCGTTCTGCTCCCACGTGAGCTCGCGGCAGCGCTTGAAGCCGTGCTTCGCCGTACGCAGGATCACCGGGTTCTTGGCAAGCAGCTTCTGCGCCACTTCGATGGTCGTTGCGCGCAGCTGCGCGCGCGGCACGCTCTTGTTCACGAGCCCCATTGCCGCTGCTTCCTGACCGGTAAATGTGTCGCCAGTCATGATGTAGTACAGCGCCTGACGATGGCCGACGGTATCCGCCATTGCCTTGCTCACCAGGTTGCCGGGCGGAATGCCCCAGTTGATCTCGGAAAGGCCGAACACCGCCTCGTCCGCGGCAATCGCGAGATCGCACGCCACGAGCGGCGAGAACGCGCCACCGAAACACCAGCCATTCACCATCGCGATGGTGGGCTTCGAATACATGCGCAGCATCTTCCACTGCCAGTCGCAGGCATCGCGCCGCATGCGCAGCTCGAAGATCTCCGGCTTCGCATCCGTCTCGCGGAAGTACTCTTTCAGGTCCATGCCCGCGGACCAGGCGTCTCCGGCACCGGTGAGCACCACCACCTGCGCAGCCTCGTCCATTTCCACTTCGTCGAGCACCTCGCGCATTTCGCTGTTCAGCGTGGGGTTCATCGCATTCCGCTTGTCCGGCCGGTTGAGCGTCACCCAGCCAATGCTGTCCGCGACTTCGACTGTGACCGTCTTCCACCGACCTTCGTACTGGGCCATGGTGCTTGCTCCTCGATTTTCCAGCCTCTGACTGATAATCTCAGGTTACCTGATATTGCAGCCCGCGGAAAGCCCCGCGGCCAGAAAGGAGGCCCGATGGGCGCACCTCGTTCCGCGCAGCGGCCGGCACAGGAAGCCGACCGGCCCCGGCTGACTTATCTCGTGGGTCGGCTGAACCAGGTGCTCAGAAAGCGTCTGACCGAGGCCGTGCGGCCGTTCGATCTGTCCGTTTCACAGTACACGGTGCTCTCCGTGCTGCACGCGCGCAGCCACCTGTCGAATGCGCAGCTCGCGACCCGGGCGTTCATCACGCCGCAGGCGATGAATGAAGTGGTGCAGTCGCTCGAGGCGCAGGATCTCGTGACGCGCAGGCCGGACCCCTCGCACGGTCGCATCGTGCAGCTCACCCTCACCGCACGTGGCACGGAGACGCTGCGCAAGTGCGACGCCGCCGTGCGCGCGCTGGAGAAAACGATGCTCGGGAGCTTCAGCGAAGAAGCGCGCGAATCGCTCAGATCGTCGCTGGCGCTCTGTGTACAGGCGCTGGAGCGGCAGATGAAAACGGCCGAAATTGATTCAGGCGACGGACGAGGCGATGGGTGAAGGGATTTCAGCAATCAGCTTGGTGAGCCACTGGGGTTCCACCGGCTTCACCAGGTGGTGATCGAACCCCGCCTCGAGGGTGCGGCGGCGGTCCTGCTCCTGTCCCCAGCCGGTGAGCGCGATGATGGTGACGCCGTCTCCCCAGGGAAGCCCGCGCACGCGACGGCACACTTCATAGCCGTCCACTTTCGGCATTCCCAGGTCCAGCACCATGATTTCCGGCCGGAATTCGTCGGCCAGGGCGAGCGCGGCCGCGCCGTCGTAAGCGGCCCGCGCATCGTGCCCCTGTATCTCGAGATTGAGGCGCAGGCTCTCCGCGCCATCGATATTGTCGTCTGCCACGAGCACACGGCGCCGATCGGGCCGATACAGGGCGCCCGCACGCTCCGAAACCAGCGATGTCGTCGGCAAGGCACACAGCGGCAGCCGCACGCTGAACTCACTCCCCCGCCCTTCCCCGGCACTCGCTACTTCGATGCGTCCGCCATGCATCTGGGTGAGCTGCTGGGCCAACGCGAGCCCGATGCCCAGGCCGCCCTGAGACAGCGAGCTCCCCCGGTCCACCTGCGTGAACATCTCGAACACGCGGTCGAGCATCGTCGGCGGAATTCCGATGCCCGTGTCGCTCACGCGAATCACGGCATGCTCGCCGTCCCGCTCCGCGCGGAGCGAAATCTGGCCGCCGGGCGGTGTGTACTTCGCAGCGTTGTTCAGCAAATTCTGCAGCACCTGCGACAGGCGCGTGCTGTCACCCTCGACGTAGAGCGGCTCGTCCGGCAACTCGACGAGCAGTCGATGGCGCGCGGAGTCGATGAGCGGATGACTCACCTCGACCGCATTGGTGATGACGATGGCGAGGCTCACAGGTTCGGACTGAAGCTGAATCTGTCCCAGCGTGATGCGCGAGACTTCCATCAGATCGTCCACGAGCCGCACCATCTGGCGCACCTGGCGATCGATCATGTCCCGCGCGTTCTGCATGTCCGGATCGCGGCTGCCGCGGAGCTGCATGAAATGGAGCGCATTGCGGATCGGCGCGAGCGGATTGCGCAATTCGTGTGCCAGTGTGGCGAGGAACTGATCCTTGCGGCGATCGGCTTCTTCCAGGCGCCTCGCGCTCTCGCGTACGGCCTGCTCGGCGCGGTAGCGCTCGATGTACAGCGCGGCCTTGTGTGCGAGCAGGTCCGCCTGATGCATCTCGCGCTCGGAGGGAAACCGGGGTCCGGGGAAGTGCACGGAGATGGCGCCCATCACTTCGCCGGAACCGGCAACGAGCGGCACGGTGTGTACCGCGCGGAAGCCATGCTGACGCGCGACCTCGCGCGCGGACTCGGACTCGAACGCGGGATCCGTCTCCGTGTCCATGATGACGACGCGCCGGCGCTCCGCGAACGCGAGGCCGCACGCGCCCATGCCGGGCGGGACGCTGCCAAGAGCGCGAACGGCAGCGTCGTCGAACCCGGCACGGGCGTGCACGACCAGGGCTCTGACCGAGGCGTCGTACAGCCAGACCAGACCGCGTGTCGTGCCGTGCGCAGCTACGAAGCACTGGAGAATGGCCTGCAGCTGCTCGGGCAATTCGCGCGTCTGCTCGAGCCGGCTGCTCAAGTCATAGAGCCGCGAAAGATCCCGTACCTGTTCGGCGAGCCGCTCCTGCGTTTCCCGCAGAACGTCCACTGGAAGAGTGCCTTTTTTGGATAACCCCCCGTCTGGGGACTCGCACGATACTCTGCGGAAAGCGACACGCGCCAGCGACGCTCAATGGCGACACGTCACATATTCGTTACAGCGCTGACAGAATTTAAAGCACGTTAAGGCTCATCGAAAAATGCGCAACAGAACTGTCCGGTACCGTGCGCACACCTGATCGTGAGCTTGACCGTAGACGCTATGCCTGTCGCGACTTTAGTCCATTCAACGCCGAGCGAATCTGCTCGAGCTCGATCGGTTTCGTGAGGTGCATGGCGAAGCCCGCCTCCTGCGAACGGATGCGGTCCTTCAGCTGCCCCCAGCCGCTCACGGCCACGAACGTCGTGCGCTCCATTTCCGGCTGCGCACGCAGTTGCCCGGCGAGCTGGTAGCCGTTGATTTCCGGCAGACCGATATCGAGAAACGCGAAATGCGGCGTGAAGCCGCGCGCCACGTCCAGCGCTTCGCGCGCATCGTTGGCGACGCGCACGTCGTGGCCCAGGTTCTCCAGGAGTATCGACAGGCTGGCCACGAAGTCCGCATTGTCGTCCACGAGCAGGATGCGGAATTTCTCCGCGCCATTGAGCGCCGCTTCTTCGGCCTCGTCGCTTCTGCGGGCGGACGCCGCGGCGGCGACTGGCAGCTTCACGATGAAAGTGGTGCCACAGCCGAGGCCCGCGCTCTGCACTTCCACGCTGCCATCGTGCAGCTCGATGAGCCGCCGCGCGAGCGTGAGGCCGACGCCGAGGCCGGCCTGCTTGCGCTCGATCGACTGATCGACCTGCGCAAACATCTCGAAGATGCGCGGCAGCGTCTCGTGCGCGATGCCGATGCCGTCGTCCTTCACTTGCACGGCGAGCACGCCGTCTTCCACTTGCGCACTGAATTCGATGTGCCCGCCGTTCTCCGTGTACTTCGCTGCGTTGTTGAGCAGGTTCGAGAACACCTGTCCGAGACGAGTGGCATCCGCGTATAGCAGCACCGGCTTTTCGGGCAGCGCGACAGCAAGCGTGTGCTTGCGCGAATCGATCATGGGCCGCACGGTTTCGACCGCGCTGCGAACGATCGGCGCCAGCTCGGTTGTCTGTCTGCGCACGGTGAGCTTGCCTGTGGTGATGCGCGCCACGTCGAGCAGGTCGTCCACGAGACGAACCATCTGCGCGAGCTGCCGCTCCATCATCGCCAGCGCCCGCTGCGTCACCTGCGGGTCCATGCCGGCACGGTGCATGATCGCAACTGCGTTCACCATCGGTGCAAGCGGATTGCGCAGCTCGTGCGCGAGTGTGGCGAGAAACTCGTCCTTGCGACGATCTGCCTCGCGGAGCGCAGTCTCGGCGGCGCGGCGCTCGTCAGTCTCGGCCTGCAGCGAACGGTTGGAAGCCTCGACGGCTGCAGACCGTTCGCCGACTTCGACGAGCATCGCGTTGAATGCATCGACGAGCGCGCCCACTTCGTCATCAGTGGTCTTGGCCACGCGCGCCGAGAAGTCCCGATCGTGAACGACTTTCTGCGTCGCGCCGGTGAGACCGAGGATCGGATTCGTCACCGCCCGCTTCAGGCGCGAGGAGAGGCTCAGCGCCACCGCGAGACTCGCGAGCATCACCGCGCCGAGAATCAGCAGGTAGTCGCGAATGCGAGTCGAAAGCTCGTACCGGGCACGCAGGTAGACGAAACCGAGGCGCTCGCTGTTCTCGACGATCGGATGGACCAGCACGAGCTTGCCGCGCTCGATGCGATACCCCCGCCATTCTGGCAACGTCGGCGGACGGCTCTCCTCGCCTTGGCGGGTGTACATCGCAAACAGCGCGCCATTCGGACGGAAGATGGCCGCGGCTTCGAGCGGCTCACGCGCCTGAAGCAGGCCCAGGTTGGCGGCGGCGGATTTCGGGTCTTCGAACGCGAGCGACGGAGCACTGCTGCGCGCGAGGATTTCCGCCTGCGTCGTGAGGTCCGCGACCCACATCTCGCGATATGTCTTCGCTTCGTAGGCGACGAGCGCGACGCCGGACACGAACAATGCGGCGAAAGTCGTAACCAGCACGAGGCGGGTGAGCTTGCGGCCGATCGACCCGGTTCTGGCTGGCAGTCTTGTCTGAGGCACGATGCTGTTTTCTTGAACCGGCCGCGACGCAAGTTGCGTATCCTACCGCCTTTCGGGCGGCCTGCTTGCAAGCAAGCGTGGCCGTGCTTGAGGGGACGAGGATTGCAGAACAACGCCAAGTCATGCAGGCGGCCACCGCGCGAACGCGCGGCTCATGTCACCGCCAAGCTGCTGCTGCGTACATGGATCGCGTGGCTGATGTTTTCGGGGGCCGCAACGGCTTCCACAGCGCGCGAGCCCGTGGACATGAGCCTCGAAGAGCTGAGCAATCTCGTCGTCACCACTGTCTCACGGCGACCGGAATCGCTGTCGGCGACGGCCTCTGCCATCCAGGTGATCACCGCGGAAGAGATCCGTCGCTCCGGAGCGACGAGTATTCCCGAAGCCCTACGGCTCGCCTCGAACCTGCAGGTGGCGCAGATATCGAACAACGGCTGGGCGATCAGCGCACGCGGCTTCAATAGCACTCTCGCGAACAAGCTGCTGGTGATGATCGATGGCCGCACCATCTACTCGCCGCTGTTCGCGGGCACGTTCTGGGAAGCGCACGACGTGCCGCTGTACGACGTGGAGCGCATCGAAGTCATCAGCGGGCCGGGTGGCACGTTGTGGGGTGCGAACGCCGTCAACGGAGTCATCAACATCGTTACGCGCAGTGCCGCCGATACGCAGGGTCTGCTGGTCAGCGCAGGCGGTGGCAATGAATTGCACGGGGACGGCGCCGTGCGCTACGGCGGAAGGGCCGGGAACACGAGCTTCCGCGTGTATGGCCAGTACGCGCGGCGCGACGGCAGTCAGTTGTTCTCGGGTGCGGATTCGCCCGTCGACACGAACATCGGGCAGGGCGGTTTTCGGCTCGACTGGGCCTCCGGCAGCGGGGACCTGTTCACGCTCCAGGGCGATGCGAACCGGGTGCGGACCGAGAACGGTACACCCATCGACAACACGTCCCGATCCCAGAACATTCTCGCGCGGTGGCGCAGGCAGTTCTCCGCCACGAACGAACTGCAGGTGCAGGTCTACATCGACCGGGCGCTGCGCCGCGTGCCCAACTCCTACGGCGACGATCTCCGCACTTTCGACGTGGAGCTCCAGCATCGATTGCAAGCCGGTGAGCGGCACCAGGTCGTCTGGGGATTGACCTATCGCGCCGAGCACGACGACTTCCAGAACAACGTGTACTTCCTCGATCCGGCGACGATCACGCTGCGGCGTCCGGGCGGCTTCGTGCAGGACGAAATCGCGTTGCTGCCCGAGAAGCTGCATCTGACGCTCGGTACGAAGGTGGAAGACAATGAGTACACCGGCGCCGAATGGCAGCCGAGCGCGCGGCTCGCATGGCGCGTCAATCCGGGCTCATTGTTATGGGGCGCGGTGTCGCGCGCAGTGCGCACGCCGTCGCGCATAGACCGGAATCTCGCCAATCGGACGCGCCCGCCGTTCACCGCCGGCAACGAGGCGTTCGAATCGGAAGAAGCGATTGCGTATGAGCTGGGGTTGCGGACGCAGCCGGTCCGGCCCTTGTTCGTTGCGCTTGCCACGTACTACACCCGTTACGACGATCTGCGGAGCTTCGAGCCGCCACCGGGCCAGGCAATTCCGCTGGTGTTCGGCAATCTCCTCGAAGGCACCACGTACGGGGCGGAGCTCACCGCCGAATATCAGCCGGGCACGCAGTGGCGACTGACCGGCGGCTACACCTATCTGAATATCGATCTCGATCTGAAGGCCGGCAGCCGCGATCCGTTCGGCGGCGCCATCGAATCGCGCGACTGGTCGCACCAGGCGTTTCTGCGCGCGGCATTCACACTGCCGGGAAACATCGAGCTCGACGGCGGCCTGCGACACATCGGTGCGCTCACGTCACTGCAGGTTCCGGCTTACACGGAGTTGGATTTGCGGCTCGGATGGCGAGCGACGCCGACACTTGATGTTTCGGTTGCCGGCCATAACTTGCTGCACGATGCGCACGGGGAGTTCGGGCCGCCAGGGCGGCTGCTCATCGAGCGCAGCGTTTACGCGTTCATCACATGGCAACCCTGAGGCCGATGTGAAGACTTTCGCTCGCTACATGCTTGCGTCGCTGCTCGCCGCCCCCGGCGCGCTGCGGCTGCATGTGGCCGTGGCGCAGGAGACGCCGCAGGGCGCACCGACGTTGTATTCCGTGGAAAGCGTGAAAGCCGCATTCCTGTATCGCTTCCTCGAGTATGTCGAGTGGCCGATCGACGCGCCCAGCGAGGGGCCGCTGACCATCGCCGTGCTGGGCGATGAAAACCTTACTCAGGAACTTCAACGCAACGTACGTGGGCGCCTCGCGCATGGGCGCGGCGTTCGCGCACGCGCTGTGCAGACGATGCAGGAAGGGCTCGACGCGCAGGTGCTGTTCGTGAGCGCGCAGTCGAAGAAAAAGCTCAGCGCCGTGGGACGCGAGCACAACAGCGACCCCGTGCTCATCGTGACCGAAGGCGAAGGCGGGCTGGATGCCGGATCGGTAATCAACTTCATCGTGATCGATGGCAACGTGCGCTTCGAAGTGTCGCTGCCCGCGGCCGAGCAGCGCGGCCTCAAACTCAGCTCGCGCCTGCTGAACGTCGCCCTGCGCGTGGAAAAGAGCGGCCGCCGCCTCGACGACCCCGCCACCGAAGACGACGACCCCTACCTCGTCACCCGCTGACCCGCTGCGCCAAGCCGTTCAGCCCAAGCGACCAGCGCCTCGCCCCGCGCGTCGAAGACGTGCAAATAATGGGGCCGCGGTGCAGGCGCTCCCTGCGCGTCGTGACGTGCAAACAATGGGGCCAGCGGTGCTGGTGCTCCGCCCTGCGCGCGTCGAAGACGTGCAAGTATTGGGGCGCCTGCAGGCGCGCCAACAATCCGATCTGGCAGGACAGCCGGCCCTCGGGCCGCGAATGAGGCACGATGCTTATGCCGCACACCCGCCGCAAATTCATCGCACTCGCCAGCGCATTCGGCGCATCGCTTGCCTGTGCAAACGCTCGCGCCAAGCCTTCGCGTTTGAGCTGGACCGAACGCCGCGACCTCTACGCCGAAGGCGTCGCGTCCGGCGACCCACAGTCAGACAGCGTGATTCTCTGGACACGTCGCCCTTTCGAGAATGCACGTAACAACTTCCTGCACGTCGAGATCGCCGAAGACGAAAGCTTCCAACAGGTCGTCGCCACCACAACCGCTACCGTCTCGCCAAACTCAGACTGGACGTGCCGCGTCCTCGTCAGCGCACTGAAACCCGCACACTCTTATTTCTATCGCTTCACCGACGAAAACGGTCTGGGCAGCCGCATCGGCCGAACGATCACCGCTCCTGCTCCAACTGACAATCGACCAATCAATTTCTCCTTCGTAAGCTGCCAAAACGTCAACCAGGGCGCCCAGAACGCCTGGCGCCGCATGATCTTCGAAGACCAGAAAGCCGACCCGGGCGACCAGCTGAATTTCGTTCTGCACCTCGGCGACTTCATCTACGAACTGGTCTGGTACCCCGAGGACCGCCCGCAAGGCATGTACGACCGCCGCCTGCGCGACATCGTCCGCTACCCGCAAGGCGAAAAGTTCTCCGACTTCCACGTCCCGGTAACACTGGACGACTACCGCGCCGTGTACCGCGCCTACCTGCACGACCCAGATCTGCAGGACGCCCGCGCCCGCTGGCCCTTCGTCGCCATGTGGGACAACCACGAATTCTCATGGCTCGGCTGGCAGTCCATGCAGATTTTCGAGGGCAAGAATCGTCCCGCGCAGACGAAGAAGGCCGCGGCGAATCAGGCGTGGTTCGAATTTCAACCGGCCCGCGTGCGTCAGCCAGGCACACGCTCGCTCGACACCTTCACGCCTCCGCGCGTAAAAGATGCGCCCATCGAGCGCTTCGACGAACAGGGATTCGGCGTCGAGCCGAACAATCACGCCGCCGTGGCCAGCCTCACTGCGTACCGCTCGCTTCGCTGGGGCCGCAACGTCGAGCTGCTCATCACCGACCAGCACAGCTATCGCTCCGAAGAACCGACGCTGCGCCCCGAATTCGAGGCGTTCTCCGACCGCGATTTTCCGGACCTCGTGCCACAGGAGGCGATGGAAATTGTCGATGCGGGCAAGGCCTTCAATGGTGGCAAGCCACCCGACACGATCCGCTTCGGCAACCAGGACATTCCGAACTTCCGCAAGAACGATCCACCGCAGACGATTCTCGGCGCCGCGCAGAAGAAGTGGTTCTTCGAGCGGCTGCGCAACTCGACGGCGGTGTGGAAAGTGTGGGGCAACAGCCTCGGCACACTCGACTTCCGCGCCGATCCGCAGAACGTTCCGCCCGGGACGGTCAAGCGCTGGCCCGGTGCAGGCTACGCAGGCTTCGGTGGCGGCGACCATAGCGGCGCGTACATGGAGCGCGCCGAAATCTACGACGTCATTCGCAAGTCCGGCATCACCGGCTTCGCGACCGTATCCGGCGATCGCCACAGCTTCTGGGCCGGACTGGCTGCGGCATCGTTGCCGCCGCGGCCCTTCGAGCCTGTGGGCGTCGCCTTCATCACGGGTTCGATCTCAGCGCCCGGGCTCGTCGAGGCGCTCGAACACAACCTGCCGAAGACGCATCCACTACGCCCGTTGTATCTCGCCGATCTACAGGGTGAGCCGCGACCGCACCCCGCGATCAACATGCTTCTCCGCCGTGGCGTGCGCGCGTGCCTGGAATATCAGAAGACCGGCGACATCGAGAAGGCGCGCGCACTCACCAATCCCGATCTCGCGCCCCACCTTTCGTTCATCGACATGGGCGGACACGGGTATGCCAAAGTGCGCGCCACGAGCGCCGCGATCGAAAGCGAATTCGTGTGCATCCCGCGTCCGCTGGATCGCGCCGCGACCGCCGATGGCGGTCCCCTGCTCTATCGCGTGATCCACACGGCGAAACTCTGGCCGAAAGGTGCGCGCCCGACGCTCGAGCAGCGCGTCGTCGAAGGGAATCCGATTCTTTCGCTCTGAGCGCTACTTCAGCGACGCTGCGGCCTTGTCCAGCAGGTCACAGTAAGCCGTCAACGCAGCAGCTGTGACTGCCGCAAACTGATTCGCCTCCGCCCAGCGATTGTCCTCGATGGCCTCGCGCACACCCGGCAGCGTCTTCACGCCGTACCCCGTGAGAAGTCCCGGTGCATACACGACGTGCTTGTACCACTCGCGCCCCGCCAATCCTTTCGGCGTGATGAGCGTCTGCTCGAGCCCGCGCAGCTGCGCATTCAACTCCTTGCGTTTTGCAGGCGTAAGACTCGTCGACTTGGCATACGCCTCATCGTAAGCCTGCGCACTCTTCTTCAACCGCGCCACCACGTTGTCGAGCGCAGCGAAGTCGAGAAACGGCACTTCAGGCTCACGCTCCGGCGGCAGCACGACGCGCGTCGGATCTGCGGCGAGAGCGAACGCATTCTTGTCGAGCAGCTTCGCAAGGTCCTCGGACTTCTTGCGCTTCTCGTCACTGAGCTTGTGCAGCTCTTCCAGATAGTCGGCAATCGTTTCGGCAAAACTTCCGAACTGCATCGGCAGCACGTCCGCGTTCGCGAAACGCAGCACGACGCGCCCGGCCGTCTGCGCCTCGGCGATTCCATAAGCGAACTGTGGATCGCCGAACCGCACATAGTGCTCGAACGTGTCGTAGTTGGAGTGGTAGACGCCGCCCTGATCGTCCTCGCCGGAATACTCCACGTTCAACGTGGTGATCCCGAGATGCTGCAGGAACGGCGTGAAATCCGAGCCGGAGCCTAGTGCGGCAATCGGCAGGTCTCCACCCTCCGCAGCTTTCTTCGCGATCGTTTTCTGCTGCTCGTTCGCGCCTCTCTCGTACCCGGTCACCAGCATTCTTGCGCGCAGCCGCTCCTGCGCCGTGACGCCCTTTTGCGGGTCCTTCACGCTCGCGGCAACCTCGTTCATGAATCGCTGCAAGGAGTGACTGCCCGCCGCGCCCAGAAAGCCGCGCGTGTTGGTATCCGAATTCAGATACAGCACGGCCTTCCGCTGCAACTCATCCGCGTGCGCCTCGGCCCATTCGACCGAGCCGAGCAGACCCGGCTCCTCGCCATCCCAGCTCGCGTACACGAGCGTGCGCTTCGGTTTCCAGCCGGATTTCATCAGCGCACCGATGGCCTTCGCCTCCGCCATCATCGCAACGTGTCCCGACAGCGGATCCCACGCACCGTACACCCACGCATCGCGGTGATTGCCGCGCACGACCCACTCGTCCGGACTCTCCGCCCCGGGAATCTTCGCGATCACGTTGTAGACCGGCTTCTGGCTCCAGTCCGACTCGATGAGGAGATGCACCTTCGCCGGACCCGGACCGAGGTGGTACGTAATCGGCAAGCTGCCCCGCCACCCCGCCGGTGCCACGGGCCCTTCGAGCGCGGCGAGCAGCGGCTGCGCATCCGCATACGAAATCGGCATCACCGGAATCTTGAGGATCGTCTTCGCCTGCGCGATCGGCAGACGCTTCGCCTTCGACGTCGCGCCGATGTTCGGCGTCAGCGGATCGCCGGGAGCGACCGGGATATCCAGCACGGACCCGCGTTGCACGCTACCGGCGGGACGAAAGCCGCCTTTGGGATATACATCGCCGGAGCCATACCCATCGTCCTGCGGGTCCGAGTAGACGAGACAGCCAACTGCGCCGTGCTCGTACGCGAGTTTCGGCTTCAGTCCGCGCCAGCCCTGCCCGTACCTCGCGATGACGATCTTGCCTTTGACGTCGATACCGCGCCGGGCGAGGTCCTTGTAGTCATCGGGCATCCCATAGTTCACGTACACGAGGTCCGCGGTGACATCGCCGTCCCCACCGAACACGTGATACGGAGGCAACCCGTCGGTGCGCGCTGAAGTGGCATCGCCTTCGAGCGCTGGCTCCTTCAGGCTCGCGACGAACTTCGTCGGGCCGACGAGCTCCAGGACATGGCGCTCGAGCGTCGGATAGAGCACGTCGAACCGCTCGATCTGTGCGTCCCAGCCCCACGCACGGAACTGCTGGCGCACGAATTCGGCGTTTTCCTTGTTGTGAGGCGCGCCCACGTGGTTCGCCCCGTCCGACATGCGCTTGAGCCAATCGCGCAGCTCCGCCGGATTGAGCTCACCGTCGAAACGCTGCTCGAGGGACAACTGGCTCGCCGCGCCTTCGGCGCTGAAACCTGTCATCTGCGGAATTTGGGAGTCCGCACCGCTCGCAGCGGCAGCGACCGACACGAGAGTCGCCGCGGCGAATGCCGGCAAGCCAGCGGGGTATTTCATGGCCCGTCCTCGACCCGGTGAGAGGACGGGCACTCTCTTATGGAGCGGCGCTCTTCTGCAAGGGCTGCGACAACGGCTGGTCGCCACGTTCGCCGCGTTTACCCTGGATGTGCGTACGGAGCGAGAAGAAGCTGACGACGATCACGAGCATCGCGCCCGCCACCGCGAAGAAGAAATAGCTGACGGGCGGACGGGGGTCGAGCGCGAAGAACGTGGCGCCCACGGCCCCGCTGAAGAAGCCGCCGATGCGCGACACGGTTTGCGCAGTTCCGACGCCGGAAGCTCGGATGTAGGTTGGATAGGAATGCGCTCCCACCGTGTACAGGAAGCACTGCATCCCGTTGAGCGCCATGCCGGAGACGAAAATCAGTGCCAGCGATTGCGTATCGATCTGGCTTCCCGCTGCGAGGACCGAGACGCCCACGAGCGCAGCCGCGACTGCGCCGATCAGGGACAACGACGATCCGACGAGGCGCGAGCCGACGTAGCCGATCAGGAACGCTCCGCCCACTGCACCGAAGAACCCGCCGAAGTTGAAGAGCTTCGAGCCCTGCAGGGAATCCTGCAGCGGCATGTTGACGGAGGACAGCACCGTCGGCAGCCAGTTCACGAACGTGTACAGGCACAGCGTGTTGAAGGCGAAGGCCACCCACAGCAGCAGCGTGGTCGACCAGTACTGTTTGTTCAGGAGCGTGGCGAACCAGTTCTGTGGCGGACGCGGCGGTTCGGCAACGACGAACTGCTCGCTGCCAGTGAAGCGCTGCTGACCGAGCAGCCGATTGAGCTGACGCGCGAGCGTCGGATGCTTGTCCGGGCGCGTGGCCAGATAGCGGGGCGACTCGGGCAGCAGGAACAATGCGATGAACACGAAGAACAGCGGGAGTGCGGCACCGATCCAGAAGATCATGCGCCAGCCGTAGCTTGGAATGATCCATTGCGATATCGCCGCGCCGAGCATGCCGCCCGTGGGCACGGCGACGACAGCGAACGCGACTGCGACGTTGCGCACCCGCTTCGGCGTCCACTCGGAAATCATCGTGGCGGCGAGCGGCGTGACGCCGCCGAGGCCGATGCCGGTGACCACGCGCCAGAACACGAGCTCATTGAGATTCGTGGCGTAGGCGCAGAAGAGTGAGCCGAGGAACAGGAACGCGAGGCAGATGATGTAGGACATGCGGCGACCGATGCGGTCGCCGAGCACGCCGAGCACGACCGATCCGATTGCCATGCCGATCTGGTTGGCGGACAGCGCCGGACCGAGGAATTTGCGGTCCACGCCCCATTCGTTGATGAGCGGCGGCGCGACGAACGGCATGGTCTGCAGGTCGAAGCCGTCGACCAGCATCATCAGCACCGTGAGGAACGTGATCCCGAGAGGCAGACCCACGAATTTCGCGGAGTCGATGACCTCTGTGACTTCGACGGTCTTGTTATCCATTCGCGCGGTTATACACGTTGGCACGGCAACCCTGTAGTGGCAGGCCGCCCTGTCCACCCGACGGCCGGCAGCGGTTCTACAGGTAAATCAGCCACCCTTCGCGCCGGCGCCGCTTGAGCGCTGCATACCACAGGCAGGCGGGATACAGGGTGACGAGCAGCCACAGCCATGCCGCGTAGGTGACCCCGAGGCTCAGGCCCCATTGCGGCGGGAGAAATATGAAGATGTTCGTGAGGACGCCCGTGCCGTAACCCAACGCGAGCGCCACCAGCCCCGCGGCCAGGTGCGCGAGCACGATGTGCAGGATGTAGAAGAACAGCGGCACGCTGCCGAATGTTTCGAAAATGGCAGCCAGGCGCCCGCGCGCTTTTTCCAGTGCGGCCAGCACGATGAGCGCGGGCCCGAGCGTCGCCAGCAGATAAAGCAGTGACGGTGGATATTTCGTCACGTTCATGAACGACATCAGCGTGCGCCCGAAGTCCGCACGCGGGATCCAGGGCTTCGGGTCGCCGTAGAAGTTGGTGGTACGCAGAAGAATAAAGGTGGCAATGGCCGTCAAGCCCAGCGACACCAGAATCCGGCGGCGCTGCGGAGCCGGCGCATCGTAGAGCGTGCCCAGTGCGTACCCCACCGCCATCACGCCCACCCATGGAATGAGTGGATAGAGGACGAAACCGAACGGCGTTGCTCCCTGCACGTGCAGCACCTTCCAGAGCGGCGCGAAGGCGCCCAACTGCTCGGGGCCGATCGGATCCAGCAGGTTGTGCGTGTAGCACATGACGAAGCCGAAGACGCCCACGGCCCACACGGGCAGGCGGATCAGCGCGGCGAGCACGATCATCGAAGCGCCGATGGCCCAGATCACCTGCATGATGAGCCCGGCCTGATACTTGAAGTTGAACGACCACGCGAGCGTGACCACGGTCCATTCGAGCACGATCAGCCACAGGCCGCGCGTCGCGAGCGTGCGGCTCAATTCTGCCTTCGTGCATCGCTTCGAGCTCAGGTATGCGCTCACCCCTGCGAGCAGAATGAACGTCGGCGCGCAGAAGTGCGTGACCCAGCGCGTGACATAGAGCAGGCCGTTCGTGCGCTCGATGTCGAGCGGATTGACGCTCGTCCCCATGAAGTAGTCACGCACGTGATCGAGCGCCATCAGCACGATGACGATGCCGCGCAGGACATCTATCGAGCGCAAACGCGAGAGCGCACGCATGCGCGCTGATGCGGAAGCCTCTGCGGGCTGTGTCTGCAACGGAGTGATCTCGCCGCGCGCCATGGCGGACGCGGCAACTGAACCGACGGAGTGTGTATTCATGGTCCGGTCAGCGTGCCCGGGTACGTCTTTGGCGGGCACTGGCTCGTGCAAGCGACGGCCCCTGCCGAAAGTTAGTGCCATCGGTCTGACCGGTTTTAGTGATGCGGACTGACTCCCTGCTCTGAACGTTTTTTGGAGCGAACCGCACTATGCAACTAGTGCCGGCTCAGCCGCCGGTTGCCCCACCGACTGAGGGAGACCCTACGTGACGCACCCCACCCCGATCGCCGCAGGCCCGAGCGCCGAGAGCACGAAGCTCCGGCGCCTGAAACTGCTGCTTCTGCAGATCGCCATCCTGAATCTCACGGTCGCCTGCGGCGGCGGTGGCTACGGCGGCGACGATACCCCCGCCCCACCCGCTGCTCCGCCGCTGCAGGTGTCCGAGGCCCAGTTCGCCGATGACACCATCGAAGGACTCGGGTTCGCGGTACAGAACGCGGCCGTCGACGGCAAGACCGATGCGACCGGCACTTTCAAGATCGTGCAGGGTCGCCGCGTCGACTTCTTCGTCGGCGACGCCACGAATCGCGTGATCGTCGGCACTGCCTCGCCGACCCCGGTCGCGAATGGGAAGCTCGCGTTCTCCCTGAACGACCTCACCGAGGTGCAGGGTGCGAATGGCGAGCAGGTGCTCGGCAACGTCGTGGGCTTTCTCGCGACGCTCGATGCGAATGGCGATATCAGCGACGGCCTGCAGATCGATGCAACCGCCAACGCGGCGGTCGCCGCGGCGGTCGCGGGCGGCAAGTCCCTGAAGTTCGACCAGGATGCGGCCGCCTTCGCCGCGGACCCGATCGTCGCAGCGGTGCTGAAGACGCTCAATCGCAACTTCATCGACATCAAGGAAATCCTCGCGCAGTTCACGCTGCTGTTCCGCCAGTCCCGTTCCAGCACCCTCGCCTTGACTTCGGATGACAAGCGCGCGGTGGTCGTGAACCGTCAGAAGGACTCTGCTTCGATCATCCGCGTGCGCAAGGATGACGGCACGGACGGCAGCGATCTGATCGGCGAGGTGAAGGTGGGCCGCGAGCCGCGGTTCGTCGCACTGAGCCCGGATGACAAGCGTGCCTACGTGACGAATGCGGTCGATGGCACGCTGAGCGTGATCGATCTGACTGGAGCTACTCCGCAGACGATCGGCCAGGCAGTCAATGTGGGCGTCGAGCCGCGTGGTGTCGCTGTGACGCCGAACGGCACGTACGCCTTCGTGGCGAACAACACGTCCGGCGATGTCACGATCGTTCGGCTTGCGAACCTCGATGTCGTCGGCCACATTCACGTGGGCGGCAATCCCTACTCCATTGCGATCACCAACGATGGCGACCGCAACGACAACGACGAGCGCGTGTTCGTCTCGCAGTTCTTCGGCGAGCTGATCGACCCTTCGCGGCCCGACGGTTTCGACGATGCCAAGCAGGGCGTGGTCGTCGCGTTCAACGTCGGTCCCGCCGTGCAGGGCAACGCGCACCTCTCGCGTCTGCTGCTGAAGCCGCTGGCTTCCGGATTCAATGCGGATCGGCGGCCGTTCTGCCTCAAGACGCGGCAGGCGCTGCAGGCCGCGGGCACAGCGAAGTTCTTTAACAGTGGCCCGAACGGCACCGATGACGGCGCCTCGAAGCTCGCGAACGCCACCTTCTGCCCGGATGTGAATTCCGAAGATGCGACGGCGGAAGGCCCGATCGCGAAGAATCCGCAGAAGGTGTATCCGAACCAGCTCTTCAGCGTGCTGGTGCGCGGCTCTTCGCTGTACGTCGCGAACGTCGGCGCGCAGCCCGAACCGCCCGTGCGCTTCAACGTGAACGTGCAGGGCCTCGTGGGTGTGCTCAACCGTGTCAAGGACCAGGAAACGGACCGCACGGTGAACCTCAACTCGCAGGTGGCGAAGGAGACGCAGCCCGCTGCGGGTGTCGTGAGCCTCGACCGACTGTTCCTCAACGACATCGTTGCAATCGACGCGGATCGTCGCGGCAAGGACTTCCTCGTCGTGAGCCGCGGCGGCAACTTCGTGATTCGCGCCAAGGTGGGCCAGGACGGGAAGCTCACGATTCTCGATGCCACGAACAAGGCGCAGCGCCTGCAGACGGGCAACCTGCCGAGCGGCGTGGTGATCAGCCGCAACGGCAAGCGTGCCTACACGAACAACGAGCTGAACACCTCGATCACGGCGATCAACCTGGAGACCAACACGGTGCTCGCGCGGGACATCGAGTCCAGCACGCCGCCGGCTCCGGGCTCGCCCCAGCATCGCAAGCTCCTCGGCAAGCTCGCGTTCTTCACGGCGCTCGGCCTGCCGGACAAGCTGGACGCCAACGGTGACGGCTCGTTCGATATCGCCCTGCGCGACGTGGATCCGCTGCCCCATCGGAACAAGGCTTCCGACAACGGCTGGTCGGGTTGCGGCTCGTGCCACGAAGACGGTCACTCGGACAACGTGACGTGGATCTTCGAGACCGGCCCGCGCCAGACCATTCCGCTCGAGGGCATGTTCGCGCGCAACGATCTCACCGATCAGCGCATCCTCAACTGGAGCGGCGTGCGCGGCTCCAACACGGACTTCAACAACAACGCGCGTGGCATCCAGGGCGGCAAGGGCTTTGCCACGGATGTCGGCGGCGTGGACAAGAGCGCGCAGGTGTTCAACCACGGCCCGACCAAGGGCGTGAGCGACTCGCTCGATGCCATGTCCGAATGGATCACGACGGTGCGCGCGCCGATCGTGCCCCCTGCTCCGCAGACCACTGAAGCTGCCGGCCGGACGCTGTTCACCGCGAACTGCGCCTCCTGCCACGGTGGCAAGAAGTGGACGAAGAGCCGCACGAGCCCGCTGTACCAGAACAACCCGACCTTCGCGTTCGATCCGATCGGCGTCCACTTCTTCGACGTGGGCGGTGTGCCCGCGCTCGATACGGGCGTGGCCGTGGCCGGACCGCAGATCGTCTCCGTGACCCGCGCTGGCAAGCCGGTGCTGAAGCTGCTCGACAACGTGGGCACCTTCAGTGCGACGGGCCCGCTCGAGATCCGCGGGGCCGCGGCGGTGGCGGGACAGAGCACGCAGGGCTTCGCAGCCTTCGGCGGGCTCGGGTTCAACTCGCCCTCGCTCCTGGGCCTGTCGATCTCCGCGCCGTACTTCCATGACGGTTCGGCCCAGACGCTGGAACAAGTGGCTGCCCGCCACAAGCTCCCCGGCGACCTGACGATTGCCCAGAAGCTGTCCGCTCAGGACGTTGCGGCTCTCCTGGACTTCGTCCGCAGCATCGATGATGAGACGCAGACGGTGGCCTCCGAAACGGACACGTTCCTGCAGTAAACTCACGAGGAATGGCGGCTCGGGCTCATGCTGAGGAACTCGACAACCACGCTTTGCGCGAGGCGGAGACGCTCTGCCAGGTGGTCGAGGAAATCAGCTCCGAGCTCGAGCTGCGACCCCTCCTCACCCGCATCGTCACCCACGCCTGCGAGCTGCTGGGCGCCGACGACGGGTCGATCGGGCTCTTCGATCCGACGCGCCGGGTCATCCGCACCGAAGCGATCTACCGCATGCCCGCGCGCGAACAGGGTGCGGAGGTTTCGGCCAATATAGGGCTCGCCGGCGCGGTGCTGGCCACCGGCGAGCCGCTCATCCTCGACCGCTACGGCGATCTGCCCGACATACCGTTACCGGAGCTGGCCGAGAACTCCGTGATCGGTGTACCGATCCGCAGTCACGGACAACTCGTGGGCTTCTTTGGCATCGGCGCGAAACCGCCGCGCAGGTTCGCACAGCGGGACCTGGCGACGCTGCAGCTGTTCGCGCGGCATGCGGCCATCGCCATCGACAATGCCTTGCGCTATCAGCGGGAGAAGAGTCGCAGCGAGCGCCTGGCGCTGATCGCGCGCGTGTCGCGTCTCGTCTCGGCCGGACTCGAGCCGATGGACCTCGTCGCGACAGCCGCGCAGGTCATTCACGAGCAGCTGGGTTATTCCAATGTCGTGATTCCGCTGATCGAGGACGACTATCTCGTATACCGCTCGCACGCGGGGGCATATCGCGAGATCTTCCGACAGGAATACAGGATGCACGTGTCACAAGGCATCACCGGCGCCGCCGTGCGCACGCATACGGCGCAGGTTGTGAACGACGTGACGCAGGACCCACGCTATGTGCCGCCGCCTCTGCCGATCGATGTGATCGCAGAGCTGGCCGTGCCCATCGTGCTTGGACATGAGGTATTCGGGGTCGTGAACATCGAGGGCCGCCACGCGTTCGAGCGCGAGGACATCTCGAGTATCCAGGTGATTGCGGACCACCTTGCCGTGGCCATCAAGAACGCGCGGCTGTTCGATGACGCGCGCGAAGCTGCGGTGATGCGTGAGCGGCAACGCCTCGCGCGCGACCTGCACGATTCGGTCACGCAGGTGCTGTCCAGCATCAGCCTGATGTCGCAGTCGCTCGTGGCCGCCTATCGTAAGGATTCAAAGGAAGGCGAGCGCCGGGCGCACCGCCTGGAGGAGCTTTCACAGCTCGCGTTCGCGCAGATGCGCGAGCTGTTGCGCGAGTTGCGGCCGGTCACCGCCGGAGGCTCGCTCTCTTCCGGCTCGCTCGCGGAGCTCGAGAGCTATGGGTTGAAGCGCGCGTTACAGCGCTTGCTGGCCGTGCTGGCGCCGGAAACGCCTGAAGTGCGACTGGAGTTCAGCCACTACCGTTTTCAGGCGCTGGAACACGAGGAAGCGTTCTATCGCATCTGCCAGGAGGCCGTCTCGAATTCGCTGCGTCATGCGGATGCGCGGCGCATTTCGATTCAGGCCGAAGTGACCGAGTCGCGGCAGGCGCGCGTCGAGGTGATCGATGACGGCAAGGGATTCGATACCACGAACCCGGCCTGCATCGTGCAGACTTCGCTCGGCGGCATGGGCATGCAGACCATGCGCGAGCGCGCCGCGGCGCTCGGCGGCACCACGACCATTCATTCCGCACCCGGCAAGGGCACCCGAGTCACGATAGAGCTGCCCCGGAGCGATCGATGAGCACACGCGCCAAAGTTTCCACGACCCCTGCTGCAGGCACGCTGCGCGTGCTGCTGGTCGACGATCACGCCATTGTCCGTGAAGGGCTGCGTGCGCTGCTGGAAGAGGACACGCGCGTCAGCATCGTCGGCGAGGCGTCGAACGGCGATGAAGCTGCGGAGATGGCTTCGCGTCTGACGCCGGATCTCGTGCTGATGGATCTCAAGATGCCGGGGTTGCCCGCGCCGGACGCGATCCGCGTGATTCGCGCGCGGCATCCGTCGACGCAGGTGCTGGTGCTCACGAGTTACGTGGATGACGAGCAGGTGCAGGCAGTGCTCGGCGCTGGCGCGCTCGGCTATGTGTTGAAAGATGTGGCGAAGGCTGAATTGCTGAAGGCGATGAACACGGTTGCGCGCGGTGAGCCGTGGTTGCATGCGGAGGCGCAGCGGCTGATCGTGAATCGCATTCGCCGTCCGGCGCAGCTCGATCCGATGGAGCTGCTGACGGAGCGCGAACGGTCCGTGCTGAAGCTGATCGCGCAGGGCAAGAGCAATCGCGAGATCAGCAGGTCGCTGAGCCTGACGGAGGGCACCGTGAAGGGGTATGTCAGCAACATTCTTGCGAAGCTGAAACTGGAGGACCGAACGCAGGCCGCGCTGCTTGCAGTCAGACACGGCCTGGATCAGTAGCGCTCTGCCGGCCCCGGCCAGCAATGCCGGGGGCTTAGCTCTTGCGCTTCTGGAGAGCGGCTTCCATGCCGTCCAGCCAGCGGCGCAAGGCGGCGGTCGTTCGATCGTACGAAGGATCGAAAGCGCTTCCGGCGGCGACCCAACGGGCCTCCCCAGTCGTGTTCGCAAGGGCCGGTTCCCGCTCCAACATCACGCGTTCCACGAATTCGTTCACAGGCCTCTCCCGGTTTCGCTTCTTCCGTCTCATGACACGAACGGTTCGGCGCACATGAGGACGGCGCCGCCGGCGACCACCACGGTGGTCGCGATGGAGAGCAACACCGCGGCCGTCCGCTCGAAGCTCTTGCGCCAGGAAACCAGGTTCTCGATCGTGCTCATCGTCAGATTCCTTACATTCAGTAGATTGTTACGACGAGCGGGATCATGTCCCTGCACGGGACAGGGTTCTGTCAACGGGATGACACAGCGGCCCCGGGGTCAGGGCTGGTGGGTAACGGTCTGCAATGCGCGGGGATTGGCCAGGGTGATGCTGCCGCGGCCAAGGGAAATCCAGCCCTTGGCGCGCCACGCCTGCAAATGCTGATTGACGATCTGACGCGAGAGACCGAGAAATTGAGCCAGCTCTTCCTGCGAAATCGCCAGCCGCGGCGCCCCCTCGGGCGAGGCACGCCCATGCACGGTGGCCAGGCTCAACAACCGCTTCGCCAGCTTTGCCGGCACACTCAACAACGCGGAGTCCTCCATGAGCTCCGCAGTCCACCGCACCCGCTTGCACAAGAGCTGTATCAAGTGCTCGGCAAGCTGCGGCTCCGACCGCAACAATCCCATGAACGCGTCCCGCTGCAGGATCGTGAGCTCCGCACGCGACATCGCGGTCGCCGTGGCAGTGCGCGGGCTGCCATCCAGCAACGCAATCTCCCCGAATGCGTCGCCAGGTTCCATGATGTTCAGGAACACTTCCTTGCCGCCCGCGCGGCTCGCGCTGATGCGCACGCGCCCCGTCACCACGCCGCACAGCGAATCCCCGGGATCGCCACGCATGAACACGATGGTGCCTTCTTCGTAGACTCGGCGAGTCGCAAGCGCCGCCACCCGATCGATGGTTTTCTGCGGCAGGCCGCGGAACAGAGTGTTCCGCTCGATGAGTGTTTTTGCATTCAGGGGCACGCGCTTTTCCCCATTCGTCTGCGGTTGCAGACAGGTCCCGCGAAGTATAGCTGCAGGTCCGGGCTTCACCGGAACGCGGGTATACTCCGCGCGCGTTGAGGGAGCCGTGATTCGCTTGCAGCAGGTACGTCGCCTCGCCCTGTTTTTCGCCGTTTTCCTGAGCACCCCGGCCTTCGCGCAGTACGAGGTGGAGCAGGAGGAACGCGTGTGGCTCCGTGCACTGTTCGACGTGCGCTTGGTGCGTTCCGGCCCGGCGACGAGCTGGACGGACAGCGGTCCCGGGAAGCTCCGCTACGGCGGCAAAGCCACGGCTTCCGGCTTCGAGCGCACCACCCGACTCACGCTTTCACAGCTCGCCATCGAGGTTGGCGCCACCCTGCCGGGCGACATCCGTGCGCAGGCACAGGTAAATCTCGAACACGACCTGGCGGATGACGACGAGCCCTGGCTGATCGAGGCGATCCTGCGCAAGGAATGGGGCGCCGCGCGCAACGGCTTCGGCTTGCAGGCAGGCGTGATGAACGTGCCGTTTTCGCTGGAGCACGTGGGGCCTGCATGGTCGCCGGAATACACCATCACCGCGTCCGCGCTGAACAGCTGGCTGTGGGAAGACCTGAATCTCGCCGGTATCGAGGGCGAGTGGTGGCATGTCGCGGGCGGGTTGAAATTCAGTGCTCTGGCGGGAGTTGGCTACGGTCCGGATCAATTTGGCCGGCTCCTCGCCTTGCGCGGCTGGGTGCTCGGCGATGGACTGAGCGGCTTCAACAGCGACCTCGCCCTGCCCAATCGAACGGACCGCACCGAGGTATTCGACGAGCGGGACAACCGCCCGGCGGGCTACGGATGGCTCTCGCTGAGCGACGCGCAGGAGATCGCGACCCTGAAAGTGGGCTATTTCGACAACGGCGGCGACCAGGATGAGCCGGGTGTCTGGCACACTCGCTTCAGCGTCGTCGGCCTCGTGGTCCACCCGCACCCGAACATCGACGTGCTGGCGCAGTACATGGACGGCGTCGCGCGGGTTCGCGCTCCGTCGAACGACAGCTCGCTGCGCGCGTACTATGGATTGGTGTCCTGGCACTCCAACAGGCAACGCGTGTCCGTTCGGTACGATGAATTCCGTCTGCATGATCTTGATGGCCCGCCGATCACGGACGAAGACGGCCGCGGCGTGACGCTTGCCTGGATGTACCAGTTAGGGCTGCGGCACCGGGTCGCTGCGGAATACATCTGGCTCGACAGCGTCCGCGCAGCGAACGGCATCGTGAACCCCACGCCGGATGGGTGGCAACTCAGTTATCGATTTCGGTACTGAGGGGCTCACCCAGTGAGAGCGACTTTCGTCTGGTCGATGCTGATCCTGGCAACCCGCGCATTTGGCGCGGATACGCCTTCCATTGCCGGCCGCGTCACGAGCGCGGATGGCAAGGCCGTCGCGGAGGCCGTGGTGTTCGTGCAGTCACCCGCGTCCGACGGCTCGTTCGGCGGCACGAATCCGCAGGCAACGATGGATCAGATCGAGAAAACCTTCGTGCCGGGGCTCCTGCCCATCGTCGTCGGCACGCGGGTCCGCTTTCCGAACCACGACCAGATTCAGCACCACGTGTATTCGTTCTCGCGGACGAAGACCTTCGAGCTGCCGCTGTACAAAGGCGAGGACGCGCCGCCGGTGTTGTTCGACAAGCTGGGCGTGGTGAAAGTCGGCTGCAATATCCACGACTGGATGTCCGGCATCATTCTCGTGTTACCGAGCCCGTATTTCGCGCAGACGGATGCCGAGGGGCAATTCGCGCTCGTGGGACTGCCGCCGGGTAACTACAGCGTCGTGGCGTGGCACGAGTTGAGCAAAGGAAAGCCGGAGGACACTGCGCAGAGCGTGGCTGTCGCGGCGAATGCCACCGCGTCTGCGAATTTCACGCTGACCCTGGGCCCTGCGCGCGCTCGACCTGCCGTGAGAGGTTCACGTCGGGAGCCATGAGCTGGTGGGCACGCACGCGTCTCTCCACCAAGATCTTTCTTGCGTTCTCCTCCCTGATTCTTGCCGTACTGGTCGCGACGCTCGGCCTGACGCAGCTCGTGGTGAGTCGCTCGGCCGAGAGCACGCTGAATCGTGAATTGCTGACGACGGGCCAGGTGTTCGAGGACCTGCTGCGCGAACGGGCGGCGCGCCTGAAGAGCAGCTCCGTGCTACTGGTCAACGACTTCGCGCTGAAGCGCGTGCTGGCGACGCATTTCGATCGTACGACGTACGATGCGGAAACTCTGGCGTCCGCTGCCGAGAGTTATCAGCAACGCGCCGGGGTCGAGCTGGTGTGGATTACGGACGATTCCGGGGTGCTGCTCACCGTGTCGCCCGGAAAGCTCCATGGGGAGCGGTCGATCGCGGGGTTCTCGCCGATCCGCGAGGCGCTGCAGACCGAGGATGCGGCTTCGACGGTCGCCGAAGTCGACGGGAGGCTGTACCAGCTCGTGGCTGTGCCGGTGTTCGCGCCGGATGTGATCGGGTTTCTGGTGCTGGGGCACGTGATCGACGACGCGCTGGCGACCCGGCTGAAAGAAGAGACCGGCTCCGACATTTCCTTTCTGACGGAAACGCGCGTGTTCGCATCGTCGCTGCGCGCGCGTGATCGCGAGCGGGCGTTGCCTGCGGGCGCCCGGCGCGCGCAGGTGCTGCGCGAGAGCACGCGGACGTCGACTCTTCTCGATGCGGGGAATGAGCGGTTCCTGTCGCTTGCGGTTCCTATCGGTGCGCAAGTCACCCAGCCGTTGTATGCGCTCGTGCAAGGTTCGTATGACGAGGCGCTTGCTCCGCTCTATGCCCTGCAGCTGCGCATCGCCGGTATCGGCACCGCGGCGCTGATCGTTGCGCTGCTGATTGGGATGGGGCTGTCGGGCGGGATCATCGGGCCCGTGCGGACGCTGGTGGCCGGCATGCAGGAAGTGCTGAAAGGCAATCTCCGCTATCGGTCGAAGATCGAGCGCGAGGACGAGCTTGGATTCCTGGCGCGCTCGTTCAACGAGATGGTGGGTGGGCTCGAGGAGCGCGAGCACATCAAGGACACGTTCGGCCGCTTCGTGTCGCGCGACGTGGCGGCGGCGGTGCTCGATGGGCGCGTGCCTCTGGCAGGCGAGCGGCGCGAAGTCAGCATCCTGTTTCAGGATATTCGTGGGTTCACTGCGCTCAGCGAGAAGCTGGATCCTGCGACGCTGCTGCGCATGCTGAATCAGTTCTTCACTGAAGTGGTCGCGGCGGTCGAGTCCGAAGGCGGGGTCGTCAAGCAGTTCACGGGCGATGGCGTGATGGCCTTGTTCGGTGCTCCGGAGTCGCGGCCGGATCATGCCGAGCGCGCGGTGCGGGCCGCGTTGAGCATCGTCGCGCGGCTCGCGACTTTGAACGTCACGTTGCGCGAGCAAGGCCTGCCGGCGCTCGAGATCGGTGTGGGCGTGCACGTGGGTGAAGTCGTTGCTGGGCTCATTGGTCCTGACGAGCGCGTCGAGTATGGCGTCGTGGGCGAGCCGGTGAATCTTGCGAGCCGTGTCGAATCGCTCACGAAGGAAGTACGCGCGACGATCCTGGTGTCGCGGGACATCGCCGCGCGGCTTGGGCCGGAGTTCGTGCTCGGCCGCACCGATGAGCTGCCGGTGAAGGGGCGGAGCCAGCCCGTGGCGGTCGTCGAAATCCTGTCGTCGCGCGGGACTCACTTTGGTGAGGTGGCTCACTAGACATCGGTCAGTACCGCGCGCGGGGCGGGGGCCATAGTCTGGGATCGTCAGAGCTTGCAAGGATCCGCTCGTGCCAGAGCACGCTATCGCGCCTAGAACCGCTGCCATCCGGCTGGAAATATTCTTCGACCTCGCGTGCCCGTTCAGCCTGCTGGCGAAACTCACGATCGACAACCTGCTGCGAACCGCTACCACACCTGTGGCGATCTCGTGGTCGCCGTTCATTCTTTATCCGACTCTGCCTGCGGCAGGGATCGACTTTCACTCGGCGCACGTTGGGAAGTACGGTGAGCGCGCACTGGAACTCCAACGGCAGGTCGAGCGGCGGGCGGCCGAGCTGGGCGTGATCATCGATCACGCGCGCATCAAGAAGGTGCCCAACACGATCGATGCGCATCGCGCCGTTCGATTTGCGGCGCTCGCGGGTCGTCAGGGAGACATGATCGAGGCGCTGCTGCGTGCCTACTTCGCGGAATACCGCGATCTCACGGACCGCGATGATCTCGCGGCGATCGTCGAGTCAGTCGGCCTTCCCGCGGCTCAATTCCGCCGCCGTCTCGCAACCGACTGGACGCGCTCGGAGGTCATGGCGGCTCACGAGGAATCCGTCCGGCGCGGTGCGCGCTCCGTCCCTTCTTACAAACTCAACGGCGCACACATCGAGAACACCACCGACGTCATCGCTGAGCTGCAGCGCCGCCTCACGGCATGAGGTCGAGCACCTTGCGGCCCCTTGGAGAGAGCCGATAACCGACGGCCAGACTTTCGGTGAGGCCGAGCGCTTTGAGTTTGCGCACGTGGGTCTTGAACCAGATTGTCTCGAAACCGAGGCCTGTCGCGAGATGTGCTGCGAGTCGGCCGGGCTTTGCGGCTATCGCCTCCATTGTCTTTCGCGTCCACGCGCCGTGGCCGCCGTGGCGATCCAGTCGGACCAGCTTTTCGAGGAGGCCGGCCAGCTCGTTTTTGCTCAGCTCGGCCTGCTCGCGCAGCGCAACGCGTTCGTCTGCCCCTTTGTAGTGAAAGCGAATGCGGTACAAGTCGCGGTCGCCATGTTTCTCGAGCTCTGCAAGCAGAGTCGCCCGCGACGGCCGCCCTGCGAGGTGCGCGTCACGCTCGGATACATCCGACGGCCCGATGATCTCCACCGCTTCTATGGCCAGCACACCGCCGGGAATTCGGAGTGTGCCGCCTGCTTTGACACTCGGGCGCAGCCAGCGGCGAAACGCGACCGTGATGGTTCCTGCTACGATGCCTTCGACTTCTTTGCTCCTGAAAAGCATTTCCGCCCTACTAACGCTTCGTGATGCCGCGACAAACGGCAGCCACCTTGTTGCCATCGGGATCGCGCACATAGGCAGCATAGAAGTCCGGCGAGTAGTGGAGCCGTAGCCCCGGAGGGCCGTCGCACTTGCCGCCATTGGCGAGCGCAGCGGCATGAAAGTCGTCGACCTGCTTCCACGATCGCGCACTGAAGGCGACCATGCTTCCATTTCCCACCGTCGCAGGCTTCTGATCGAACGGTATTCCAACCCAGAACGCGAGCTCCCGAGCTCCGCCGTCCTCGTAGATCCCCCACCCCGCCGCCACGCGATCCCACTCAGCGTCGTTGGTCACACAACGCTTCATCCCCAGCGCCGACAACGCAGCGTCGTAGAAATCGATCGCTCTGCCCAGATCATTCGTCCCGAAGTAAGCATAAGTAAGCATCCGATCATCCCTTTACGCACACGACCTGTTTGAGCGTGTGGACGATCTCGACGAGGTCGCGCTGGGCCTCCATGACTGCGTCGATACTTTTGTAGGCAGCCGGGGTTTCGTCGATCACGTCCTCGTCCTTGCGGCACTCAACGCCCTGCGTCGCGGCCGCGTGGTCGGCGAGAGTGAAACGCTTGCGGGCAGCAGTGCGGGACATGGTGCGACCCGCACCGTGGCTGCAGCTCTCGAAGCTGTCCGGATTTCCCAGACCCCGCACGATGTACGAACGCGCGCCCATCGAGCCCGGAATGATTCCGAGCTCGCCGCGGCCGGCGCGCACGGCGCCCTTTCGAGTCACGAGCACGTCCTCGCCGAAGTGACGCTCGCGCGTCGTGTAGTTGTGGTGACAGTTCACCGCAACCTCACCCAGCGCGAACGGACGCACTTCCTCACGCAACACGCGCAGCACTGCGTCCATCATCGCCCGCCGATTCTCCGCCGCGTAGTCCTGCGCCCAGTGCATCGCCTCGACATAGTCGTCGAAGTGCTGTGTGCCCTCAACCAGGTACGCGAGATCGCGATCCGGCAGATTGATGAAATGGCGCCGCATGTCATCGCGGGCCAGCTCGATGAAGTGCTGACCAATGCGATTGCCCACGCCGCGCGAGCCCGAGTGCAGCATCACCCACACGGTGCTCTGAGTGTCCAGGCAGACTTCAATGAAGTGATTGCCGCCGCCCAGCGTGCCCAGCTGATCCTGCGGATTCTTCGTGTCGAGCAATGGGTGTTTGGCCATGATGGCATCGAGCCGTGGCGCGAGATCACGCCAGTGTGTCACTACCGAATTCGGCGCGACCTTCCACGAGCCCTTCGTGTAGCGGCCCTGAATGCTCTCGAATCCGTGAGGTACAGCCCGCTCGATCTCACCGCGCAATGCGCGCAGTGAGTCTGGCAGATCGCTCGCATTGAGCGTGGTCTGCACGGCCATCATCCCGCAGCCGATGTCGACACCGCACGCCGCAGGAATTATGGCGCCCTTGGTCGCAAGCACCGAGCCCACCGTGGCACCACGGCCAAGGTGCACGTCAGGCATTGCGGCGAGATGGCTGAAGATGAACGGCATCTTCGCCGTGTTGGCGAGCTGCGCGCGCGCCTCGTCCTCGACCGGTACGCCGCGCGTCCACATCTTGACGTGGCGCCCGCCCTCCACGTTCATCACATCGTATCCATGAGTCTTCATAGTGTCGTCCATACAGTCGCAGAAAATCGGCCGAAGATCATCCTCCGGGCCCAAACATCCTCAGTCGTGGTGCACCTCAGCCACTCGGCACCTTGATGCGCACGACGTCCTTCAGCACACCGTCGAGGCCGCCGTCTCCTCTGGTTGAGAATCGTCTTCATCTCACCCGGCAGGATGACGTCCTTCACGCCCACCGACCGCAGCGCCAGGCCGTGCTCTTCGAGCTTCGGGCGCACGGCGTCCGCGATCTCGCGATCGAGCACACCCTTGTCACCGAGCAGCTCATCGAGCGTGCGCGTACCCACTGCCTCGCGCAGCGCGAACTGCAGCTCCTTGTACGCAAACTCCACGAAGTTGGTCAGCGCGCCGCGCGCCTTCACAGCATCCGGCACTTGCCAGAGGGCCGTGAGGTTGATGCGCAGGCTGACCTTGTCGCGAGTCAGGATTTCCTGGCCCGCCACTTCCATCGCCTGCACACGCGCGTCCACCATTTCCACCTTCAGCGTGCGCTGGAACTTCCAGAACACGTGCAGACCCGGCGCGAGCACCTTCGTGAGCTCACCGTCCACGATGAGCAGGCCGACCGCGGTATCCGGCACTTCGACCGTGCTGATCGCATCCGCCACTTGCGTAGCGAGCGGCGCCTTCGCACGCGCGAGCACCTTCGCAAGATCCACCGGCACCTCGAAGTCCTGCGAGATGTCCTGCTTCACGACACGCACTTCGATCGGGCCCCGCCAGTAGAACTGGCGCTTGCCCGGCGCGAGCACGCCCGCGAGCTTGCCATTCTTGTAGACCACGCCAACCTCGCGGTCGCTGGTCTCGACGATCTGGAAATGCCTCTCGACCGTCGCGCGCGCGTCCTTCAGGATGAAGTCGACGTGCGGGTGCTCGAACTCCGGCACGGTCAGGTCGTAGACCTGCACGTGAGTCCGCTTGAACGGGTTGAATCGGTGCACACCCGGCTCGAGAAGGGCGTCGAAGCTCCGATTGCGGAACAGGAGGCCTCGCTCGTGCTGGGCGATGATTCGCTTCATTACAAACATGTCTTGTTCTCCTTTCATCGTCCAGTCACACAGAAAAAGTTCGAGGCACCCCACGCGCGAGCTGCGGGCTGCTGGCGTTCGCGACGCGTCTGCATCGTCAGCGCTGCGCTTCGCGTGCGAGTCGCTCCTGCGATCTCACACGCTACATGCAACACGTTCGATGCTTCGGGCATCGCGCACACCAGCCACTCAAAGCCGCACGCGCGCTGTGACCTGCGGCTCGCAACCGCCGCGCTCTTGCGAGTCGCGCATCGTTCGTGCCGATTCGACACGACACGACGAGGTCACGCGGAGCACCTCGATGCGAGGCCAAAGCCTCGCGTTTGTCGTCAATGTGCAAAGAGTGGGAATCGAACCCACGACCGACGGTGGTAAACCGTTGCTCTACCTGTCTGAGCTACCATTGCCTGGTCATCGAACGAAGCATCCGTGCGGTACACGCCTGCGCAATTCCCAGCGCAGGTGTGCCAGGCGGGACTCACGAGCCCGCTCCGCTGACACGAACCTCCACTTCCGATGTCTGTACGACACCGCGCTCGCGCACGGCGCCGAATTCCTGCGATCCGCGTTTCGAGTCCGGGGCTTTGAAAACAAAAAAGCCCCGGTTGACTGCAGCCAACCGGGGCCTCGGTGAGGATTCCGGATGGGCTGCCTGTCCGTCAGCCCTTCCGGATCGCTGGAAGAGCTAACTCACGAACCTGCCTCGCAATTCGCACGCACGATCACTACCCGCGCGCGCGGGCGCGCCGACGCACGCGATATGTCGCGGCGACTGAATGAGTGACCTGTGCAGATACGTTTGCATGGGGGCGCGCAGTCTACGCAGCGTTTCTCTACTGTCAAGCTGTTTCGCGATTGATCCGTAATTCGCACGAACATACGAGTCGCCATGCATGCATTTCGAGACTAGACTTCGCGTGATCTTTGACGTGAGCATGGAAGCTCGAATGCAACGAAATCAGGGAGAGGACCTTGTCAGAGACCGTGCACGACAATCAGCGCCACAGCGTGAAGACGCTCGTTGAGCGTCTCATGACCATGCCACGTCTGGCGGCATCGGAGACTATCGACAGGTTCCCGGCTTCCGAGCTGTGGCCAATCGGTGCTCAGGTTGCTCGGTCACTTGTTGGGCACCGCAGTTCTTTATGTCGCCCTGTTCACTTTAGCGTGGGGCTTGAGTTTCTTCTGCACTTGGCTCAACAGCATTCACCCGTTTTCCGATCAAGCCCTCCGACATGTATTGCGAGTGGAAGTTGCTGTTCTCTACTGCGATACGGCCCTGTGTGCATGTGTTTCGCTCGAGGGCTTGTGGCGATTTCTCAAGGAGATGTTGCGATGAGAATGATTGTTGAACCGATCGTCGAGGGCTTCGTAGGCGCTTTTCGACTCGCGCTCGATCTCGTGGTTGCCGTCGCGCGAGCGGTGGCGGCGGTATCGTCCGACTTTGTAAACGGCGGGTCGCGAGTCAGATCATCCGGTGATCGTTGACGACGCGGCCGGTGGTCCAGGTAAGCCGTGTTCACTCATGGGTGCGTTTTCGGGGTGAAGCGGGCGACGAGGTCGTAGTGGGTGCCGGGGAAAATCTGGCGGACGTGGGTGATGTGTTCGGAGGCGCGCCAGGTGCGGCGCTCGAGGGCGAGGCAGGCGGTGAGGGGTTCGATGTCGAGCGCGGCGGCGGTGTCGCGGTCGGCGTTGACGGCGGTGATACGGTGTTCGGCTTGCGTCCAGGGGACGTGGGTGAGCAGCCACGTGCCGGGGGATTCGGCAGTGAAGTCGACGTGTGCAGCATCAGGGACTGAGGCGAGACTGATCAGGCGATCTTCCAATGCGAACGGGCGCTCGTTGGCGAGATGCAGGCATCGCAAGGCCAGGAGCTCGCCTTTGCCGGCGAGGATTTTTTCTTCGGGGCGATTGCTCGCGGGTTTGCGGCGACGACGAGCGAGAAGCTTTAGACCGTAATGTTCGCCGCGAGCGGTGATCTCTGCCTGGATGTCCGGGATCTCGAGCAGAACCGAATGGATGCGAGGTTGGGCGACGAACGAGCCGGCGCGGCGGCGGCGAACGATCAGGCCTGACTCAGCGAGACTCGCCATCGCCTTGTTGACCGTCATGCGCGAACAGTCGTACTGCTGCATCAGTTCGTGCTCGAACGGGATACGATCACCAGGGTGCCACTGGCCAGTGATGATGCGGCGTTCGATGTCAGCGCGAATGCGGCGATGGAGCGTGGCCGACTCCGCGGCCAGCGGGGCGTGAAATTCAGTTTGCACGCGCGCGGCTGGCGCCAGCGATGTGAACGAGGCGCCGCCACGCGCAAGCCGTCCGCTGGAGTTGTTCACGCCTTGCGACCCAGTGGACGGCAACTCCGCGCGGGCGGCGGGCGTCTCGTTTCGGGTTCTCGCGCGGCGCGCCGCTGCCCGCGTTCGTGTCGCGCTGTTTCGTTTCATGTCTGCAGCAGGCGAGCGAGTGATGCGCGATAGCGGGCTTCGGTGCTCTCTCGATGGACATGCCGGCCGCCGGTGACGACGCGCCTGCCTGCGCGCCAAACGCGGTCGATGCAGCGGTCGCCGCCGGCGAAGATGAATGTATCGAGCAGCTGATCACCGGCGCGTCCGGCGAAGATCGCATTGCCAGTAGCGAGAGAAAACATGTCTGCGGGCGCGCCGACCTCGATGCCGGCGCGCAAGCCCATCGACTGTGCGCCACCGTTGAGCGCGGCATCGAACAGGGTGCGACCCGTCGAGCGATTGGGGCCACCGGCGAGGACGTTTCGCATGCGATCGCGCAGGCGCTGGGTGTACTCGAGCTGTCGCAACTCTTGAGCAACGCTGATGAGCACGTTGGAATCCGTGCCGATGCCGAACGTGCCGCCACCACCGAGGAACCCGGTGGCCGGAGAAACGCCGTCGCCGAGGTTGCCTTCCGTGATCGGGCACAACCCCGCCACCGCGCCGCTCGCAGCGAAGCGAGCAGTCTCAGCCTCCGTCATGTGCGTGGCATGCACGAGGCACCAGCGCCGATCGATACCCGCGTGATTCAGCAGCCACTCGACCGGTCGCATGCCTGACCAGGCGACACAATCCTCGACTTCGCGGATCTGCTCGGCAGCGTGGATGTGTACAGGTCCGTCACCCGCGAGCGGTTGAACCGCGGAAAGCTCATCGGGCGTCACCGCGCGCAGGCTATGAGGCGCAATCCCAACGGTGGAATGCGCCAACGGCGCCACCAGCTTGCGGCTCGACTCCATCAAGCGCCCATATTGATCGACGCCGCAAATGAACCGGCGCTGACCCTCGCTCGGCGCCTTCCCACCAAATCCACTGTGCGCATAGAAGACAGGCAAGAGCGTCAACGCAATGCCACTCTGCTCCGCCGCCGCAACGACTCGCGCGGCCATCTCCGCCAGATCGGCGTAAGGCCGCCCGCTCGGGTCGTGATGCAGATAGTGAAACTCACCGACGCGCGTGAACCCCGCCTCCAGCATCTCCATATACGCCTGAGCCGCGAACGCCTCAGCGTCATCCGGCGTAAGGCGGCCCACAAATCGATACATCAGCTCGCGCCACGTCCAGAAGCTGTCCGCGTTCGGCCCCCGATACTCGGTGAGCCCAGCCATGCCGCGCTGAAACGCATGGCTATGCACGTTCGCAATGCCCGGCAACCCCACGCTCGCGCTTTCGTCGCCGGATTGCACCGCAACGCCGCGCTCGACCGAAGCGATCGAGCCATCAACAATGCCAACGCGCACATCGCGAGCCCACCCCTCCGGCAGCAACGCGGACTCGAAATGCACGTGACTCGGGTTCTGCACTGGACAGGGCCTCCCAGGGTAAGATATGTATAGACATTATGCGGTCGCGAGTCCAGCCCCATTCATATATAAGGAGCGGCCATGCGCTGTGACCGCGTGTGGTTCAACGCGAAAGCCGCCACCTTCGCGCCGCACCGGCCGGGCCTGGGTGTCATCGAGAATGCACTCATCGCCAGCCGCCAGGGCACCATCGTCTTCGCCGGCGACAAGCGCCGCGCGCCGCGCGACCTGAGAGCTGCAGACGCCACGGACTGCGAAGGCCGCTGGATCACCCCCGGCCTCATCGACTGTCACACCCATCTCGTGCATGCCGGCAATCGCGCCAACGAATTCCAGATGCGGCTCGCCGGCGCATCCTACGAAGGCATCGCGAAGAAAGGCGGCGGCATCGTCTCCACGATGAACGCAACGCGCGCCGCCACCGAAGCCGAGCTCGTCTCCGCCTCCATGCCGCGCCTGGACGCCCTGCTCAAGGAGGGCGTTACCACCGTCGAAATCAAGTCCGGCTACGGCCTCTCGCTCGAGCACGAAATCAAGCAACTTCGCGCCGCGCGGAAGCTCGCCCGCAGACGCAAGATCTCAGTGAGCACCACGTTCCTGGGCGCGCACGCCCTGCCACCAGAGTTCGCGTCACGACCGGACGACTACATCCGCGAAGTCTGTGAAGTGATGATCCCCGAGATCGCGAAGGACAAGCTGGCCAGCGCCGTCGACGTGTTCTGCGAAGGCATCGGCTTCTCCGCCGACCAGACGCGTCGCGTGTTCGAAGCCGCCGCCGGCAACGGACTGCGCATCAAGATCCACGCCGAACAGCTCTCGAATCTCCACGGCGCGGCATTGGCTGCGCGCTTCAATGCGCTATCCGCCGATCACCTCGAGCATGTCGACGAATACGGAATCGGCGCAATGGCACAGGCCGGCACAGTCGCCGTGCTGTTGCCCGGCGCTTTCTATTTCACTCGCGAGACCCACTTGCCTCCCATTCAACTGCTGCGCCAGCACGGCGTACCCATGGCATTGGCCACGGACTGCAATCCAGGCACCTCGCCGATGACCTCGCTCCTGCTGTCGATGAACATGGCCGCGACGCTGTTCCGAATGACCGTCGAAGAATGCCTCGTCGGCGTCACGCGAGCCGCCGCGCAGGCCCTCGGGATGCAGGAGCGCATCGGCACGCTCGAAGCGGGCAAGAGCTGCGACCTTGCGATCTGGAACATCGATACGCCAGCGGACCTGGTCTACTGGATGGGCTTCAATCCATTGCACGCGCGCGTCTGGAGAGGGCAGTGAGCACAGTCGTTCTCGACCCGGGCAAGGTCACGCTCGCGCAATGGCGCGCCATCTACCGGGGCGCCAACGCGACGCTCCATGAGTCCTCCACGCCGCGCGTCGCTGCTGGCGCAGCAGCCGTCGCGCGGATTCTGAAACGAGACCAGCCCGTTTACGGCATCAACACCGGATTCGGAAAGCTCGCGACGGTACGCATCGACGACGCGGACCTCGCGCTCCTGCAGCGAAATATCGTGCTGTCTCACTGCGCAGGTGTCGGCGACCCGATGCCCGTGCCCGTCGCGCGGCTGATGATCGCACTCAAGCTCGCAAGCCTCGCGCAAGGTGCCTCAGGCGTGCGACCTGAGACAGTGAAGCTGCTCGGCGCCCTGCTCTCGCGCGGACTCACGCCAATCATTCCATCACAAGGATCGGTCGGCGCGTCGGGTGATCTCGCGCCACTCTCGCACCTCGCAGGCGCGCTCATCGGTATCGGTGAGATCAGCGTGCTGAACGACCGCATGCCTGCGCTCGGAGCCCTGGAAGGCGCGGGTCTGACGCCCCTGACCCTCGGCCCAAAGGAAGGCCTGGCGCTGCTGAACGGAACTCAGTTCTCCACGGCGTACGCGCTGGCCGCGCTGTTCGAAGTCGAAACGATGTTCCAGAGCGCGCTCGTCACCGGCGCGCTGGCAACCGAAGCCGCGAAAGGCTCCGATACGCCCTTCGATGCGCGCATCCACGCATTACGCAAGCATCGCGGCCAGGTTGAAACCGCCGCGGCACTCCGGGCACTCATGGCCGGCTCAGCCATCCGCGCATCCCATCTCGTCGCGGACCCGCGAGTGCAGGACCCTTACTGCCTGCGCTGCCAGCCGCAAGTGATGGGAGCCGCGCTCGACATGCTCCGCTACGCGGCGACGACTCTCGAACACGAAGCAAACGGCGTCTCGGACAATCCCCTGATCTTTCCGGAATCCGACGAAGCCCTTTCGGGTGGCAACTTCCACGCCGAGCCTGTCGCATTCGCCGCGGACGCCATGGCCATCGCGATCTGCGAAATCGGTTCGCTCGCAGAACGACGTATCGCGATGCTCGTCGACCCTGCCCTCTCTGGCCTGCCGGCATTCCTCACGCCGAACCCCGGCCTCAACTCAGGTTTGATGCTGCCTCAGGTGACGGCCGCGGCACTGGTGTCGGAGAACAAGCAGCGCGCATACCCGGCAAGTGTGGACTCGATTCCGACGTGCGCAAACCAGGAAGACCACGTCTCCATGGCCGCGCATGCGACGCGTCGCCTGCTCCCCATGTCGGACAACGCAACGGCCATCATCGGCATCGAGCTGATGACAGCAGCTCAAGGCTGCGACTTCCACGGTGCAATCCGTTCAAGCACCGCTCTCGAAGCGGTACGCAGCCTCGTTCGCGCCCACATCGCACCACTCTCCGACGATCGGTACCTGCACACGGACCTGCACGAAGCGATCGCGCTCGTCCGCAGTGGCGCGGTGGTGAAAGCAGCAGCCGGCGTCCCGCTGCCGGGTCTCACGGAAGCAGCATGAACGAATGGATCGAAGCTCACCGCGGCACGAAGCCGCTCATCGTGAGCTTTCCTCACACTGGCACGGATATTCCGGAGGACATCGAGCAGCGCCTCACCTCGAGCTGGCTCGCGCGCAAGGACGCTGACTGGTGGGTGCATCGCCTCTACGACATGGCGCAGGACCTGGGCGCCTCGACCGTGCGCACCACAATTTCACGCACAGTGATCGACGTGAATCGCGATCCGTCTGGTGCATCGCTCTATCCCGGCCAGGCAACCACCGACCTGTGCCCGCTGACGACGTTCAACGGTGAGCCACTCTACAAAACCGGCGGCGAACCCGACGCAAGCGAGATCGCAAGGCGCCGCGAGCGTTTCTTCGATCCGTACCACGCAGCGTTGTCAGCCGAGATCCAACGAGTACGCGCCGCTCACGGATGCATGGTGATCTACGACGCACACTCCATTCTGTCCCGCGTACCGCGCCTCTTCGACGGACAGCTACCGAATTTCAACATCGGCACGGACTATGGCAAGACCTGCGACCTCGTGCTCACGAACAGGATCGAGGAAATCTGCGATGCCGACTCACGTTTCACGCGAGTGACCAACGGCCGCTTCCGCGGCGGCTGGACAGTGCGCCACTATGGCCAGCCTGCACGCAAGGTCCATGCAATCCAGATGGAGCTGGCATGTCGCAGTTACATGGACGAACCGCAGGACGCACCCGCACCTGAAAACTGGCCGCAGCCTTACAGCCCTGCCCGCGCGGCACTCGCGCGCACGACGTTGACCCGCGTGCTGCAGGCTTGCATCGAGTTCGCCCAATCGCGAACGGAGAAAACTCAATGACCCGCACGGACACCACGCGCGTGATTCGCGCCCCCACCGGTACCACCCGCACGGCGAAGAGCTGGCTCACCGAGGCCCCGCTCCGCATGCTGATGAACAACCTCAACCCGGAGGTTGCCGAGCGACCGGCGGAACTGGTGGTCTACGGCGGCATCGGTCGCGCCGCGCGCGATTGGGAAAGCTACGATGCCATCGTCGCTGCGCTCCGTCGCCTCGAAGCGGATCAAACGCTGCTGATCCAGTCCGGCAAGCCGGTCGGCATCTTCACCACGCATGCGGATGCGCCTCGCGTGCTCATCGCCAATTCGAACCTCGTGCCAAGGTGGGCCACGTGGGAGCATTTCAACGAGCTGGACCGCAAGGGCCTCATGATGTTCGGCCAGATGACCGCCGGCTCGTGGATCTACATCGGCTCGCAGGGCATCGTTCAGGGCACGTACGAAACGTTCGCGGAAATGGGCCGGCAGCATTTCGGCGGCAGTCTCGCGGGTCGATGGCTCCTCACCGCCGGACTCGGCGGCATGGGTGGAGCGCAGCCGCTGGCCGCTGTGATGGCGGGCGCGTCGTGTCTCGCGGTGGAATGCCAGCGTTCACGCATCGACATGCGTCTGCGCTCGCGTTATCTCGATCACGGCACGGAGAGCATCGAAGAGGCGCTGCAGATCATCCAGCGATCGTGCGCGGACAAGAAACCTGTGTCAGTCGGATTGCTCGGCAACGCGGCCGAAGTCCTCCCGGAGCTGTTCAAGCGCGGCGTGCGCCCGGACATGCTCACCGATCAAACCTCAGCGCACGATCCTGTGAACGGGTATCTGCCCATCGGCTGGACCGTCGAGCAATGGCTCGCCACGCGCGAGCGCGACCCGGCCGCTGTTTCGCAGGCCGCGAAAGCGTCCATGGCGGTGCACGTCCGCTCGATGCTGGATTTTCAGAAGGCCGGCGTACCGACCGTCGACTACGGCAACAACATCCGGCAAGTCGCGCTCGAAGAAGGCGTGCAGAACGCGTTCGATTTCCCCGGCTTCGTGCCCGCGTACATTCGCCCCTTGTTCTGTCGCGGCGTCGGCCCGTTTCGCTGGGCCGCGTTGTCCGGCAATCCCGAAGACATCTACAAGACCGACGCGCGCGTGAAGGAGCTGCTGCCGAACGACAAGAACCTGCACCGCTGGCTCGACATGGCGCGGGAAAAGATCCGCTTCCAGGGCTTGCCGGCCCGCATCTGCTGGGTGGGTCTCGGCGACCGGCATCGCCTGGGCCTCGCGTTCAACGAGATGGTGGCGCGCGGCGAGCTCGAAGCACCGGTCGTCATCGGCCGCGACCATCTCGATTCAGGGTCCGTCGCTTCGCCGAATCGCGAGACCGAAGCAATGCGTGACGGTTCGGATGCCGTGTCCGACTGGCCGCTGCTCAATGCGCTGCTGAATACCGCGTCCGGTGCGACATGGGTATCGTTCCATCACGGCGGCGGCGTGGGGATGGGCTTCTCGCAGCACGCAGGTGTAGTGATCGTTTGCGACGGTACACCTGCTGCCGCGAAGCGAATCGCCCGCGTCCTGTGGAACGATCCGGCGAGCGGCGTGATGCGTCACGCGGATGCCGGCTACGAGATCGCGCTCGACTGTGCCCGGCGCAACGGTCTCGATCTGCCCGCCATCCTTCCTTCGAGGTAGATGCCGTCACCTATTCCGAGGTGAGCGCGACGATCATTCAGTTTTGCTGAAACCTGCTTCATGAGGCCGAGATACTGCAGCTTCCCTGCAGGAGCAGACTCTCGTTCGCACCCAACGGGAGACTGCAATGAGCACAGGACGAAGATCGCTACCGGCGCTGATACTGGGACGACTCGCGGCCGGCAATGTTCCGATCGATGCGGACTACTGGGAGCCGGCCGGCGCGCTGAAGTTCACCACGCGCCCGATCGTTCCTAAGCGCGAGCCTGTCGAAAAGGAGCAGCGAGCTGCATCCATTCCAGACTGGCGCGCGTGTGCTGCCCGCTAGGTTTGTACTCGCCGCTGATCCAGCCATCGTAGCCGATGTCGGCAAGGGTCCTTAGCACCTGCGCGAGATTGACTTCGCCCCGGTCGGGTTCGTTCCGGTCCGGCGCGCCGGCAATCTGTACGTGGCGGATCAGCGGCGCGAACTGACGGATACGAAACGTCAGATCGCCGCCCATGATCTGGCTGTGATAGAGATCGAGCTGAAGTCCCACGTTCTCCCGCGCCACTTCGCGTAACACGCCTGCGGCCTGGGACAACGTCGAGAGCGCATAACCGGGAACATCCCGATGGTTGAGCGGCTCGAGCATGAGGCGCACGCCAGCCGCCGCCGCTGTGTCCGCGGCCCACTGCAGGTTTTGCACATACGTATCGTGAACGCGCCCGAGCGACATGCCACGCGGGAGCACACCTGCAAGAACATGTAGCTGGGAGCTGCCAGCGTCGTGCAGAAAATCGAGCGCCGTACGGATGCTGTCCTCGAATTGCTGCTCGCAGCCCGGCACGGCCGCAAATCCCACTTCGCCAGCCTCGCGATTGCCGGGCGGTGAGTTGATCTGCACCACCGTCATGCCTTGCGCCCGCGCTTCCCTGCCGATGGCAACTGCATCGAGATCGTAGGGAAACAGCAGCTCTACCCCGTCGAACCCGGCCTCGCGTGCAGCGCCGATCCGTTCGAGCGGCGGCAGTTCCGTAAACAGAAATGAAATGTTCGCGGCCAGCTTCATGGCCCCGATTCTAGCCTGCTACGCGCGCGCTTCCACTCGCGCACGGGCAAGCTGTTCATTGAGGCGCTTGTCCGAGACGCGCAACAGGGTCTTCAACTCCTGCGCGTACAGGGATACCCGGAACTCCTCGAGCATCCAGCGGAACTGCTGCAGCTCGGGGCGCGGCCGCGAGAGCGAGGGTTGCGCCAGCAGGGCCTGCAGGGCGCTCGCGAATGGTGCGACCTGCGCGGCGAGCTGCGCGTCGCGCGCCACGTTGTCGGCGAGACGGTCGATCCGACGGCGCACAGCCTTCAGGTACCGCGGATACTGTTCGAGCCAGGCTAACGGCGTGCCTCGCACGAAATCCGGCAAGAATAGTAGTGCCAGGTGGGATTCGATGTCCGCAACGGCCCCCGCAAAGGTCGGCGAGCGCAGCGGATCGAGGGCCAGGCGGACCGCGCGCCACTCTTTGAGGATGCCGAGCACGAGCCCCGCGAGCCGCTCGGCGACTTCGCTCAGGTCCGCGCGGCGGGATTCGAGGAGTGCGGCGAATGCCTGCCCGGAGCGCGGCAATGGCGCATCGTCCGGCAGGAAACATTCACGAACGGCTCGCCAGGTAAGCGACTGGGGCAACGGCTCGGACCATGTCAGACCGGAGCCCAGCAATACCAGCTCGCGATTCTGCCCAAGGCTTTGCGCGACGAACTTCGTCTGTTGCGGCAGAGACAGCATCGCAAGCCGGGGCAGCCCGGAGCGTGAAATCGATTCCGCCTCGGCCGCACTTCGAGCCTCCACGCGTGCGACAGACCCGCCTTCATCCGCCACGGCCGGATACACATGAAAGCGCAGCCGGTTGCGGTTTACCTCGATGCTCTCGGGGAGGTCTCCGAAGTCCCAGTGGCGATGGTGTTCGTGCTCAGGCTCGCGCGACGGATCGGCGCGAGTCTCACGAATCGTGCGCTTCGTTGCCAGCACATCCCTGCCCTCGAAGATCACGCCATCGTTCGCGTCTACCACCCTGATGTTGAGATGCAGATAGTCAGGCAACACGAGCGCTGCGAGCTGACGAGCCGTGACGGCCTCGCCTATCCGGGCCGTGATCCAGGCCGCGAGCCATTCATTGAAATCGGGTAGCTCTTCGAGGGCGCCTGTTGGCGCATCAGCCAATGCGGCGCGCGCCGAATCAGGCACAGGTACGAGCGGCTTGCGAAGGTCTTTCGGCAGAGCCCGCATCAACTCCGTGATCTTTTCCAGGCGCATGCCGGGCACGAGCCACGCGAGACGACCGGCATCCAGCATGTCGACCAGCGGCTCGGGAACGGTGAGCGTGACGCCATCGTCCGGCTGCGTCGGCTCGAACTTGTAGGTCAGCGGTAAACAATTGCTGCCGATGGCCAGCTCATCCGGAAACAGCTCCGGGCTGACTTCAGCGGCATCGCGCGCCATCACATCCGCTTCGGACATGTAGAGCAGCCGCGGCGCATGGCGCTCCGCTTTGCCACGCCAGCTCTCGAACGCGGCAACCGTGTTGACGCGTTCCGGGATTCGCGCGAGATAGAAGCCGACGAGCGTGGTCTCATCGACGAGGATGTCCCGCCGCCGGATCTTCGCCTCGAGACGCGCCACACGGTCGAGCAGCTCACGGTTGGCGTGCAGGAAGTTCCCGCGCACGTCGGACTGCCCGTTCACGAGCCCCTCACGCACGAAGATCTCGCGAGCTTCGAGCGGCGCGATCGCTCCATAGTTGACGCGGCGGCGGGACGCGAGCGTGAGGCCGTACAACGAGACGGTCTCGTACGCGGACACGTAGCCGCGCGTGTCTACCCAGTGCGGCTCGGTGTACACACGCTTCAACAAGTGCGCGCCGGCCGCTTCGATCCAGCCCGGATCGACTGCAGCGACCATTCGCGCGTAGAGCCGCGCGGTTTCGATGAGGCTGCCCGCAACTACCCACTTTGGCGGACGTGAAGCCAGCGGCGTCCCTGGCGCGATGACAAAGCGCAGACCGCGAGGTCCGTCGTATTCGCGCCGCTCGTCCAGATTGCCGATCGAGCCGAGAAAGCCGGTGAGAATTGCCTGGTGCAACTCGGCGTAACTCGCAGGCACCTGGTTGGGCCGGTGCTTCAACTCCGCGATGGCTTCGGCCAGTTGCGTGTGCAGGTCCTGCCACTCCCGCATGCGCATCGACGAGAGGAAGTGCTCGCGACACCACTTGCGCAGCTGATTTCGCGACAGGGCCGCCGCCTGCTCGGTGAACGCGCGCCACAGGTTCAGCACGGTGATGAAGTCCGAGCGACGATCCGCGAACAGCGCGTGCTGCTGGGCCGCGTGTTGTTGCGCGTCCGCCGGCCGCTCGCGCGGATCCTGTGCTTCGAGAAACGCCGCGATGATCAGCATTTCCGTCAGGCAGTTGTGGCGAGTCGCGGCCAGCAGCATGCGGCCGAGCCGCGGATCGACCGGGAGTCCGGCAATCTGCTCGCCGAGGCTCGTCACGCGGCGCTCGTCGTCCATGGCCTTCAGCTCCTGCAGGAGCCACACGCCATCGTTGATCAGCCGGGTATCCGGCGGATCGAGAAATGGAAAGCGTTCGGGATCGCCGAGCCCCAGCGTTGCCATGCGCAGGATCACGCTCGCGAGATTCGTGCGCAGTACTTCGGGTGGCGTGAAGTCCTCGCGCAGGCCGAAGTCTTCCTCCGAGTAGAGCCGGATGCACATGCCCTCCGCCTCGCGTCCGCACCTGCCATTGCGCTGGTCCGCGCTGGCTTTCGAGATGCGCTCGATCGGCAGGCGTTGCACTTTCGCGCGCGCGTTGTAGCGGCTGATGCGTGCGAGACCTGAATCGATCACGTTCCGTATGCCCGGCACCGTGAGCGATGTTTCGGCGACATTCGTCGCCAGCACGATGCGCCGCTTGCTGTGCCCTTCGAAGATGCGCTGCTGCTCGTTGGCGGAAAGCCGTGCGAAAAGCGCGAGCACCTCGGTGTTGCGCAACTCGGCCGCCTCCAGCGCTTCCGCGGCTTCGCGTATCTGCTTCTCACCGGGCAGGAACACGAGTGTATCGGCGCGCTTCTCGGGTGCACTCGTGTCCAGCTCGCGCACGGCTTCGACGATGCCCTCGGGCAATGACAGCTCCGCGGCGTCTTCGTCTTCAGCAACGAGCGGCCGGTAGCGCACTTCAACCGGATAGCTTCGCCCGGAGACTTCGATGATCGGCGCGCCTCCGAAGAACGAAGCGAACTTTTCGGGATCGATGGTCGCCGACGTGACGATCACCTTCAGATCCGGGCGCGACGGCAGAAGCTGTTTCAGCACACCGAACAGCAAGTCGATGTTGAGGCTGCGCTCGTGCGCCTCGTCGATGATCAGCGTGTCGTAACGGCGCAGCGTGCGATCGCTTTCGAGCTCCTTCAGCAGAATGCCGTCCGTCATCAGCTTGACGCGCGTGTTCGGACCGGTGCGATCGTTGAAGCGCACCTTGTATCCCACCGCCGCACCCACACGCGTGCCCATCTCTTCGGCAAGGCGGCTTGCCAATGCGCGCGCCGCGAGCCGGCGCGGCTGGGTGTGACCGATAAGGCCCGTCGTGCCGCGCCCCGCTTCGAGGCACAGCTTTGGAAGTTGCGTCGTCTTGCCCGACCCCGTAGCTCCGCAGACGACAATGACCTGGTGGCGTGCAATCGCCTCCAGGATTTCGGCACGGTGCGCGGTGATCGGCAGCGCGCCGTCGTACTCCAGCTTGAGATTGAGTGGGGCCGCGCGATCGCGGACGCGGCCGGGCGAAATCGGCATGTTGCGCAGTCTAGCGCGACCGCCCGGGTTATGATCGCGGGCCATATGACTACCAACCGTCGAACTCTCGTACAGCTCGTTGCCCTCACTCTGCTGGCACCACAGGCCTTCGCGGCGCCGTGCGACTTCGAATCCGAAAAGAAGGCGGCGGTATCGAACCCGAAAGAGCAGACGATCCTGCTGGTCGGTGCAAGCGGCATGATCGGCTCGCGCATCCTTGCCGAAGCCACGTCGCGCGGACACTGCGTGATCGCCGGTGCGCGCAAGCCGGACAAGATCAAGACAGGTCCCAATATCAAAGCGGTGAAGCTGGACGCCACGGACGCAAACGCGCTCACCGCGGCTGCGAAGAAAGCGGACGTCATCGTCTCGGCCACGAGCCCGCGCAGCGGCGGCGATCCGGGTCAGGAAGCAAAGGCCATCGCTGACGCTGAAATTGCGACGGCGAAGGCAACAGGCAAGCGTCTGATGGTGGTGGGTGGCGCTGGAAGCCTGAACACACCGGACGGCAAGCGCGTAGTCGACACGCTGCCGTCGCAGTATCAGGGGGAGGCACGCGCGATGCTCGCCGTGCTCAATTCACTGCAGGCGAGCGACATCGACTGGACGTTCTTCAGCCCGCCGTTTTCGATCGCGCCGGGCAAACGGACCGGCAATTACCAGCTCGGCACGACCACCATGCTTTATGACGCGCAAAAGAAGAGCGCGATCAGCGCCGAAGATTTCGCACATGCGCTGGTGAACGAGCTCGAGCAGCCCGCTCATCGCCGTGCGCAGATGACTATCGCGTATAAGTAACCTTCGCGCCGCTCTGCGCAGCGCGCTGTGAAAGACGGCGCTTCGCACGCGGTTCGGCCGTGCTCTCACGCACGACGAGGCGCGTCGGCAGCACGATCTCGTGCGCAGACTCGCGGCCATTGAACTGGTCCAGCAGCTCCTTGGCCGCGCGACGCCCGAGATCCTGACGCGGAATGTGCACGGTGGTGAGCGCCGGAATGTAGAACGCCGCGGTCTTCTGATCGTCGAAGCCCACCACCGACAGGTCCTGCGGCACTTCGAGCCCGTGCTTGTGGGCGGCGGTCATCGCACCGAAGGCCATCTCGTCGTTCGCAGCGAACACTGCGGTGGGCGGATTTTCCAACGCCAGCAATCGCTCCATGGCTGCCGCGCCGGAATCCATGCTGAAATCGCCAGGCTGCAGGAGCTCCTCGGCATATTCGATGCCGGCTGCAGCGAGCGCATCCTTGTAGCCGGCAATGCGGTGCGCGGTGGTCGCCGCTTTGTTGGTCCCGGTGATGTGCGCGATGCGCTGGTGCCCCAGCTCGATCAGGTGTCGTGTGGCTGCAGCCGCTCCGGGCCTGTGATCGACGCGGACCACCGGCACATCATGCCCCTGCAAACGCTCGAGCAGAGTGACGAGCGGAGGCAAAGGCCGCTTGCCATCCGCATAGGCCGAGGGCGCGATGCCGGTGAGCAGGATGATGCCGTCGGCACGGCCGCTGGACACCTGATCGAAGTACGCTTCCTCGCGTTCGGGATCGCCGTCGCTGTTGCCGAGAAGAACGGCAAAGCCGGCAGCACGGGCCGCTTCTTCTGCGCCGGCAAAAACCTCCAGGAAAAAGAGACTGAGCTTCGGCACGACGAGCAGGATCGAACGCGTCTCTCCACGCCGCAGCCCACGCGCGAGCAGGTTCGGCCGGTAGCCGAGCTTCTCCACGATCGCGAGCACTTTCGCGCGCGTGTCCGGCCGCAGGAGATGGGGCTGGGACAACGCGCGGGACACCGTGGCGACGGACATGCCCAGCTCGCCCGCCACATCCTTGATGGTGGCGGGACCCGAGGGCAGGCGCACTCCGGATCGCGACCGTTTCATGTCGCTCGAGATTACTCGCGCGCTCCGGGCCGTGCCAGCCGGAAACGGGCCGGATTTATCGTTTACATTGCCGTTACAGGGTCACGGCGGCGGCGCGCGTTCCCGCGCATCGCTCACGGCTTCGATGAGATCGAGGCGTGGACGCCACGGATCGGGGACCACCTGCGGCCCGGTCAGCGCGAAGTCCATGATCAGGTCCGATTTCGGGTCATAAGCCGGCCAGTCGGGCAGCCCTGCAGCTTCAGGCTTACCCGTCTTCGCAAACCCCACCCAGTACGCATGGGCCGCACGCGCCGCGGCCGCGTCCGCCGCCGTCAAGTCCTTGCCGTAACGCGCGGCCACTGTGTTGAACACATACGGAATCTCCGTGGCATGCATGGCCCCCGGCCACTGCTTGCGCAGCGATTCAGCCACATAGGAAAAGCGGAACTGCCACACCTTCTGCCCGCGCGCCGTGCGCAGGCGGGCGATGTGCCGGACGGGTTCCGCCATCATCTGATCGCCACCCACCTTCGCTGACACCGCACGAAATTCCGCCTGCGGATTGCCCGCGTATACGGTACGTGCCTTGTCCGCATCGGCGCCGAACGACGCGAACAACTCATCGAAGGTCTTCGCCGGCACGAAGCCGATGTCCGCATCAGTGGCGCCGATGATCAATGGCACGCGTGCACCCTGCCCTTTTGCATACAGAGGCGAAGGCGAGCCGAGCACGACCTTGCCGTCGACCATTGGCCCGCCCGCATAGCTCGGATCGTTCATGGTCATCATGTTGAAGCCCTTGGCGATCGCGGCCGCGGGCACTTCGCGCAGCTTCTTCAACGCCGCCGCGTCCTGCCCTGCCACGCCGAAGCGCTTCGCGAAAACGAGGCCGCGCGCTTCGCCGCTGTCTCCGGGTCCGGATACAGGTCGTGAGCCGGGAAATCCCGGTCGACCGCCGCCGGACTCGACGATTGCCTTTTGAAACAGGCCGGCAGCAAGCGGCGTGGTCATGAGGATGTGCACGGCCATGCCGCCCGCGGATTCGCCGAAGATCGTGACGTTCTGCGGATCGCCACCGAAGGCGGCGACGTTCCGCCGCACCCACTCGAGCGCGGCGAGCTGATCCATGATCGCGTAGTTGCCGAGCAGCCCGCCCTTCTGCTCGGCGGACAGGGCCGGATGCGCAAAGAATCCGAAATGCCCGAGGCGGTAGTTGAAGCTCACGAGCACGACATCGCTTTTCGCGAACTCACTGCCGTCGTACACCGCAGGCGAGCTGCCGCCATTCACGAAGCCGCCGCCGTAGATCCAGACCATCACCGGGAGCTTGCGCTCGCCGCGCTTTGCCGGCGTCCACACGTTGACGTAGAGGCAATCCTCGTCGGATTGCACGCCCAGAGGCGCGGCGTCGCCGGGGAAAGGTTCCTGCATGCAATCTGCGCCATAGGAGGAGGCGTTGCGCACGCCGGTCCATCGCTTCACCGGTTGCGGTGGGCGCCAGCGAAGGTTGCCTACCGGCGGTTGCGCGTAAGGAATCCCCTTGAAGGACGCCACGCCGTCCGCGCTCGCGCCCTGGAGCGCGCCGCTGTCAATGGTGACGCGCTCGACCTCGGCCGCCGCCACCGTGACTGTCAGTCCCATCAACAAGCCGAGCAGTGTCCGCGTCATGAGACCTCGCAGCGTGCGGATGTAATCGTTTTAGTTCTGAAGCGCGGCGATGCTATTTTTGGCCGACAGCGGTGTCAATCGGCCGCCGATATGCTCAAATCTCCGCCCGGCTGGTGGAGGGGGACGCGGAATGATCGAGGCAGCAAACGACCCGGGAAGGAAGTACACCGGCGCGCTCATCGTATTGACGTCGCTGTTCTTCATGTGGGGACTGATCACGTCCCTCAACGACATCCTCATCCCGCATCTCAAAGCCGCGTTCGAGCTGACCTACGTGCAGGTCATGCTCATCCAGTTCTGCTTCTTCGGCGCGTACTTCGTGACCTCCCTCCCCTCGGGCGTGCTCGTCGAACGCGTCGGATACAAGCCGGGCATCGTGATTGGTTTGCTGATCGCGGCACTCGGCTGCGTGATGTTCTATCCGGCCGCGAGCGCTCGTTCGTATCCTTTCTTCCTCGCCGCGCTGTTCGTGCTTGCTTCCGGCATCACGCTGCTGCAGGTCGCGGCGAATCCCTATGTGGCGATTCTCGGGCCGGTGAAGACCGCATCGAGCCGCCTGAATCTGACGCAGGCATTCAATTCGCTGGGTACCTACATCGGGCCGCGACTCGGGACTTACCTCATCCTCGCACCGGCTGCCGTCACCGGCGCCCTCGCCGCAGCGGCTGAGGCGCGTGTCGTGCAGATGCCGTACCTGGGTCTCGCGGCCACGCTCGGCGTCATCGCCCTCGTGATCGCGTTGGTCCACCTGCCGAAGATCGAGGCCCCGAAAGCCCTGAGCCCTGCGGCGGATGGGGCGGCTAAAGCTCACGTCAGCATCTGGTCGCACCGTCCGCTCGCACTCGGCGCAGTCGCCATCTTCCTCTATGTCGGCGCAGAGGTATCCATCGGAAGCGTCATCGTCAACTTCCTGGAGCTGCCGCAGATCGCGGGCCTGCCGGCCGTCGAGGGCGGGCTGTGGCTCTCGTGGTATTGGTTCGGCGCGATGGTTGGCCGCTTCATCGGCTCCCTCCTCCTGCGCTACATCAGGCCGGGGTCGCTGCTTGCGTTCAACGCGCTGGCGAATGTTGTTCTGCTTGCCATTGCGATGCTGGCGGCGGGGCATACAGCCATGTGGGCCGTCCTCGCAATCGGACTGTTCAACTCGATCATGTTCCCGACGATCTTCACGCTCGCCATCGAAGGGCTGGGCGAGCGCACGGGCGAAGGCTCGGGCATTCTGTGCATGGCTATCGTCGGTGGCGCGATCGTGCCGGTGGCAATGGGATGGCTGGCGGACCATGCAGGTCTGCTCTATTCCTTCGTGCTGCCGCTCGTCTGCTATCTCTACATCGCGTACTACGGCCGGAGGGGACATCAGCCCGTCGTCGTCACGGGCGTGCGGGCAACGTCAGTGTGAACACAGAGCCGCGCGGCGAGTTGGCTCGCACTTCGAGCTGGCCGCCGTGGGCCAGGGCCACCTGACGCGCCAGATTCAGGCCGATGCCGGACCCACCGGTCTTCGTCGTGAAGAACGGGACGAAGATCTGCTCGCGACGCGCATCGGGAATCCCGCAACCGTTGTCCGCAATCGCGAGCGCGACGCGTCCGTCGCGTGACTCACAGGAAATCTCGATCTGTGGCTGCTCGGCGCCTGTCACCGCGTCCGCAGCGTTGCGCAGGAGATTGATGACCGCCTGCTCGAGCATCTGCGGATCGGCAGCACATGTGAGGTCCGCGGGGGTCACGGAGCTGCGATACACGATGCCCTTCTCTTTCAGCACGAGGCCGAACAGCCGATCGATGCCGCGACAGAACGTCTGCACGTGGACGACCTCCACCCGCGGCGCCGGCAACTCCGCGACGGCGCGATAGCGGCCGACGAAGTCCATGAGTCCGCGGCTGCGGCGCTTGATGGCTTCGAGCGCGCCGGCCAGCTCACTGGTCTGCGCGCCGCCCGGCGCATGCAGGAGCGTCTCCAGGCTTTCCGAGAGCGAGGAAATAGGCGTGAGCGAATTCATCATTTCGTGCGTGAGCACGTCCGCCATGTCCTGCCACGCGTTCAACTCCACCGCATCCAGGTCTCCGGCGATGCGCTGAAGCGAGATCAGCCGCTGCGGCGACTGCCCGGGAACCGAAAACTGCGAGACGTGCACGAACACGCGGCGACCTTCGCTCAGCGACACGACCTGACGTGCTCCGGGCGGCAACGCCAGTAGCTGAGCCGCGCCTGACGCGCCGAGCGCTGCGATTTCCTCCAGCCTGTCTACGGATGCACCGGCGAGACTCCGCGCGGCGCGATTCGCGAGCACGACGCGCCCGTCTGCGTTCACGACGAAAAGCGCGGCCGCGACGGTGTCCAGCAGAGTCTGCAGATATTCGAGCTGCCGTTGACGTTGAACGGCGATCCCCAGATCCGCGAGCCTCGCCTCTTCGTTCGCAGTGGTGCGCTCGGCGCGCCCGATCATCTGGACGATGTCGAATGTGACGACCGCCGCAATGCCAACGAGCAGCACCATCGTTGCATAGAAGTGCGTGCTCGCAAGAAGGTGCACGACAGTGAATGCCAGCACGGCAACGAACACGGCACGCAGCGTGAGTCCGAGCGCCAGTCGGCGCGGCCGCGCGAGCTTAAAGTCCATACTTGGACATCCGCCGATAAAGCGCTGCGCGACTCAAGCCCAGTGCGGACGCTGCAGAAGAAATGTTGCCGTCGTGCCGGGCGAGCGCGCGCTCGATGGCGTTGCGCTCCAGTGCATCGAGCTGCAGCGTTTCGGCTTTGCGCCGGGATTGCGTGATAGCAGCCGCTGCAACGACTGCGGCCACCAGCTTCTCGTTCGCCCACGGCTTCAGCACGAAATCGACGGCGCCCTGCTTCAAAGATTCCACTGCGAGTGAGACGCCGCCGTAAGCTGTCATCAGCACCACGGCGAGCGTCGGGTCGAACGCGCGCACGCGAGCGAGTGCGCTGAGTCCGGCAGTGCCGCTGCGCTCACCCGACACGAAGTTCATGTCGAGCAGCACTACATCGAACGCGTTCGAGGCGAGCCGTTCCTCGAGTCCGTTTGCGGACTCGAGCAGCTCGATGTGACCCGCGTGGGGCGTGAGCGCGATGCGTGCCGAACGGCGCACATCGGCATCGTCGTCGACAATCAGCACTGCGGGGCCGTCACTCATCGCGGAAGCCTACCGCTCCACAGGCCGGCTTCGGAACTGTTCGATTCCGGACAGCGCGGCCGAAGTATTTTCTCCAAAGATTACGTAAGTTCATGATTTATATTATCAGATGCGTTGCGCGTGGTCAGCCTACACTGCGCGCATGAGCACAGTGATGGATCGGCCGATTCTGCAACCCTGGTGGCGCAAGAAGCACTGGGTGCAAGCCGGCGTCGCGGCTGTTGGCGTCGTGCTCATCGTGTCCTTTGCGCTGACGATGTTCGGCTCAGGCGAGCGCAGCGTCCGCATGGCGCGCGATCACGTGACGATCGCGGAGGTGTCACGCGGCGCTTTCCACGATTACGTTCCGCTGCGCGCGAAGGTCGTTGCATTGAATACCGTTTACCTGGATGCGCTCGAAGGCGGCCGCGTCGAGCGCGTGCTCGCGCAGGCGGGCGACATGGTGAGCGAGGGTCAGCCGCTCGTCGAGTTGAGCAACACGGAGCTCGAGCTCGATGTGCTCGATCGCGAGGGCCGCCTCATCGAATCCATCACCCAGCTCCAGGCTTACGAGACGCAGCTCGAGCAGAATCGGATCGCCAACCAGAAAGCGCTCGCGCAGATCGAATACGACATCGTTCGCCTGCAACGGACCGTCGCGAGACGCAAGGCGCTGGCTGCGCGCTCGCTCGAGCCCGTAGAGGCGCGCGAGGCTGTGGAAGATGAGCTGGAGCATTCGAAGCACCTGCAACCGATGCAGGCGGAGAGTAACCACAAGCAGGAGGAGTTGCGCGTGCGCCAGATCCCGCAGATCCAGAGCCAGCTCGAGAAACTGCAGCGGGATCTGCAGATCACGCACAGCAAGCTCGAAGCGCTCGTGGTGCGTGCCCCGGTGGCGGGCCGGCTGACGGCGATGGACCTGAAAGTGGGCGAAAACCGGAATCGTGGCGAGCGCTTTGCAGAGATCACACCGGACACCGGCAACAAGCTCGCCGCTGCCGTCGACGAGTTCTATCTGGGCCGCGTACAGAACGGCCAGACTGCGCTGATGGAGGCGGCGGGAAAGAGCTGGCCACTCCAGGTGACGCGGGTCTATCCACAAGTGAAAGAAGGGACGTTTACCGTCGACCTCGCCTTTCAGGGCACGGCGCCCGAGGGCCTGTTGCCGGGCCAGGCCCTGCAGGGCAGGCTCGCGCTCGGTGAGGACCGCGAGGCGACGATCCTTCCGGCGGGTGCATTCCTCGAGCGCAGCGGCGGCAACTGGGTATTCGTCGTGTCGAAGGACGGGCGCACTGCGCACCGGCGCGCCATCAGGATCGGGCGCCAGAACACGGAGCAGGTCGAAGTGCTCGGTGCGCTCGCCGCCGGAGAACGCGTGATCATCTCGGACTACACGGGACTCGAAAGCGTCCAGCGCATCGATCTGGAGGGGTGATGGTCGAGGTCAACACAATGCTGAAACTGGAACACGTCGCGAAGATCTACCGCACTACCGAAGTCGAGACGCGCGCGCTGGACGACGTGTCGCTCGAAATTTCGGCCGGTGAGTTCCTCGCCATCATGGGCCCTTCCGGCTGCGGCAAGTCCACGCTCCTGAACATCCTCGGGCTGCTCGACAGTCCCTCGAGCGGCGCATATTCGTTCTGTGGCGAAGAGGTCGCGCAGGCGTCGGAACAGCGCCTAACGGAGCTGCGCCGTGCGTCCGTCGGCTTCATCTTCCAGAGCTTCAATCTCATCGACGATCTCACCGTCGCTGAAAACGTCGACGTGGCGTTGATTTATCGCCGCGTCTCTGCAGCGGAACGCAAACGGCGCGTCGCTGAAGCCCTGGAGCGCGTGGGCATCGCGCACCGCGCGCGCCACCTGCCTCAGCAACTCTCCGGCGGCCAGCAACAGCGCGTGGCGATTGCGCGCGCGATGGTGGCGAACCCGAAAGTCATTCTCGCGGACGAACCCACGGGCAACCTCGACTCGGCGAACGGCGATGCCGTGATGAATCTGTTGCTGGATGTGGCAAAGGCCGGCACCACGATCGTGATGGTGACGCATTCACTTGCGTACGCGGGCTGGGCACAGCGAACGGTGAAGCTGCTCGATGGACGCGTCGTGAGCGAGACTCTGCTGGCCGCGTAACCGGAGCGCGCGATGTTCCGCAACTACCTGGCCGCCGCACTCCGCAACCTGGCACGCAGCCGGCTCTACGCCAGCATCAGCATCATCGGGCTGGCGGTCGGAATTTGTGCCGCGTTGCTGTCCTTCCTCGTGATCCGCAGCCAGCTCACGTTCGACCGCTTCATTCCGGGTTACGAGCGCACGTACCTCGCGCTCGCACTGATCGTCCCGCCAGGCCGCTCCCCCGATTACAACCCGAATTCGCACATCACACTCGCGCAGCGTCTCGCAGCGACGTTTCGCGGAATCGAGGCGACCACGCGCGCGACGGATCAGGAACTGATCTTCCGGCGTGGTGAGACGCAGGCAAGGGAGCAGGTGTACTGGGTCGATCCGAATTTTCTCGACGTGCTGCCGCTGCCACTGTTCGCAGGAGACGCGCGCGGCGCCTTGCGACGCCCCGACGGCATCGTCCTCCCCCGGTCCGTAGCGAAGAAATACTTCGGCCGTGACGATGTCGTCGGGGCAAGCCTCGCGGTCGGAATACCGGCCCAGCCGATGATCGTCACGGCGGTCATCGAAGACTTGCCCGCATACGGCACGGATCTGCAGACCGGCATCCTGTTGCCGGGCGTGGCCTCCTGGTCGCGACTCACTGCACTCGACAGCGAGCCGCGGGACGACACGAAATTCATGCTGACCGTGCGCACCTACGTGCGCCTGGCGCGCAACGCGTCGCTCGAACGCGTGCAAGGCGGCCTGCATGAGCTGGCTCGCGCGATGTGGCCGAAGCGCCTGCCCGCGTTCGACACGTCGATCGAGCTGGTGCGGCTCGACCGTGTCCACGCGTTTCCCGGGCTCAACCCGAACATCAACACGCTGTTCGCGGTCATGGCCGCCATCGGTCTCGTCGTCCTGTTCGTGGCGTGCATCAACTTCGTGAACCTGGCGACGGCGCGGGCATCGCGCCGCGCGCTGGAAGTGGCGGTCCGCAAGGCGGCGGGTGCGAACCGCTCGACGCTCATCGTTCAGTTCCTTGGCGAGTCGCTGCTGTACGTAACGCTGGCCACCTGCGTTGCCGTCGCTCTCACGGAACTGTTACTGCCATCAGTCAACGCCTTCATGAACTCCAACGCCGTGTTCGACTACTGGCGCAACCCCTCGCTCCTCGCCTTGATGGCAGGCGGCGTGCTCGTCCTGACTATTCTGGCGGGCATCTACCCTGCTTTCGTGCTCTCGTCGTTCCGTCCGGCCGTCGCATTGAAAGGCAGCGCCACGAGGACACATGGCGGCAATGTCACGCGTCAGGTGCTGGTGGCGTTTCAGTTTGCAACGCTGATGTCGCTGATCGTCGCCGCAGCCATCACGTGGCAGCAACGGCTGTTCGCAATGACGGACGCCCTGCGCGTGCCCACGGACCAGCATCTGCTACTGCGAACGTCTTGCAACGCTGCGTTCCGCACGGAGCTGCAACGCTTGCCCGGCGTCGTCGGTGCTGCGTGCTCGAGCTGGGCCTTCCTCACGAACGGCGGATTCGCCATGACACGCGCGCCGAATGGCGAGCTCATGTCAATCGGTGTGACCGCAATCGACGCGGGTCTGCTCGAGCTCTACGATCTCAAACCCCTCGCAGGACGATTCTTTTCGGACGAGCGTGATAGTGACGTGAAGGTCCCCGGACTGGACTCGCAGGCGCCGACACGTGGCGTGATCAACGAGACCGCCGTGCGCCAGCTCGGCTATGGATCACCGGCCGCCGCCATCGGACGAAACATCGAGAGTGTGTTCGGTGGCATCGATGTCATCGGTGTGGTGCAGGACTTTTCCGTGGCTTCGGTGGAGCGTGCGATACCGCCGACGGCCTACATCGTTTCTCCCGCGAACGGCATCTACATCGATGTGAAGCTGCGCGGCCGCGAGATACCCGAGACGCTCGCCGCGATCGAGCGCCTGTGGTCGCAGACGAACGGCGCCGAGCCGTTGTCACACTTCTTTCTCGACGACCACATCCAGAACCTGTACCTCACGATGCTGCGCGTCTCGCAATGGTTCGGGATCATGGCGTGCGTGGCGGTCATGCTCGCGTGCCTCGGGCTGATCGGCCTGTCCGCATCGACCACCGAGCGCCGGACGAAGGAGATCGGCATCCGCAAGGCGATGGGCGCGACGCGTGGCGAGATCCAGCGGCTCATGATCTGGCAGTTCATCAAGCCGGTGCTGTGGGCGTGCCTGGTCGCTGCGCCCGTGAGCGCGTACCTCATGCAGCTGTGGCTCCAGGGCTTCGCCTATCACATCGACATGACGCCCTGGCCTTTCCTCGGAGCAGCAGCTCTGGCGCTCGCCATCGCCGTGCTGACCGTGAGCACTCACTGCCACGTCGTGGCCGGCGCGAAACCCATCGCAGCGTTGCGTTACGAATGATTCCGTCAAGTTGACGCAGGAAGCCGACATCCCGTCGCGACCCTGTCACACCACAAAACGCGTTTATTGGCCATGAACTTGCGAGTGATGGCATAGTCGAACTTCGGCGGCGTGAAGGTCAGGGAGACGTGGGGCATGGGTAGAAATCGAATTGGCAGTGCGCTCGTTCTGCTGAGCGCGTGCCTCGCGCTGGCCGCCTGCGAAACGCGCATCAGCGCGAACGCCACGACGAATGCGCCGGTGCTGTATTCCCACGTGTATGTCACCGTCACACAGGTGTGGGTGAACGCCAGCGCCACCGCCGGACCTGACGACACGGCATGGATCCAGGCCACTCTCGATTCGCCGCAGACGATCGATCTCGTCGGCCTCACCAACGGCTCGCTGAAGGAATTCGCCAGCCAGTTGCCGGTACCGCCCGGCACCTACAATCAGTTACGCCTGATGTTGAGCGACACCTCCGGCACGCTCACGTCGTCCGCGCAGAGCGCCGGGGCGCAGTTCAACAACGAGGTCGATTACTTCGATAGCTCGGGTGTCGAGACGCCCGCGCCGCTGGCCGTGCCGAACGCCAGCGTCGGCGTCACGGTACCGATCAAGTTCGTCGTGCAGACATCGAGCGACGCCATCTTCGCCGCGCTCGGGTGCTCGAGCTCGAGCAGCAGCTCCACGACTTCGAGCAGCAGCTGCGCATCGAGCACCAGCTCATCGTCGAGCAACTCCTCCACGAACAATTCTTCTTCGACCAACAACAACAGCACCAACAACGACACCACGACCGACAGCAGCAGCGGCCTTGGCACCGTCACTGCCAATGCGGCGGTCGTGTTCGATGCAAATCGCGACGTCGCGCGCTTCGCGTTCACTGACCAGGTGGGCTTCGCGCTCAACGCGCGCCTCGTAGGCTACGACCTCTCCGACGTCGGCACCATTCGCAGCCAGCTCGACATCTCCGCGCTGACGTTCGACACCAACACGAACCGGCCGGACGTGCAGGTCACCGCGCAGACACCGAGCGCGGACAACTCGCGCAATGTGCCGGTGCTCAGCGCACCTCTGCGCTCCGATGGCACCTTCATTCTCTATCCCTTCCCCACGGACAACGACTCGCCCACCTCGTACGACCTCGTGATCCATGGGCCGGGCATCCAGACGATCATCGTGAAGTCGGTTCCGGTGCAATCGGGCACGCCGACCTCCGCGTCGACGGTGAACCTCAACAACATTGCCGTGACGGTCGCGGCAAGCACGTACCCGGTGAATCTGGCCGTGGCCACCCCGCTTGCGACCCGCGGTGCGCGCGTCGGCTTCTACCAGACGCTGAACGCGTCGGGCGAAATTCCGTACCTCATCGAAGAGCGCACGGTGGATCCGATCACCGGTGCCTTCGCACTCGATCAGAACATCGCATCGGACGCGATCTCGATCGGTACGTTCAACTCGGGGCAGACGCTGACGATCTCGGATACGACGCCCGTCGAAGGCATTGGCGCGTACAAGCTCGCCGCATCCGCAAGCGTATTTGGCGACGGCGCTTTCGGCGACACGCTCACGGCGCCCGCCACAGGCACGACCACGACGACCACGTTCAACGGACCCACGCTCGCCATTCCGACCGGCGCGCTGTCCGGAACCATCACGGCCACGGTCACTGTCACGACGCCGGCTCGCTACGACAAAGGTGCGCTCGTCCTGACGCATGACGGCGCCATCATCACCAGCACGCCTCTGGACACGCTGCTCGGGCAGGCCAGCGGCACCGCCACTCTCGCTTCGATTCCATCCGGAGACGGCGGCACTGCGTTCTCCGCCGGCACCTACTCGGCCGAGGCCTGGGTGTGGAATTCGAATGACGCGAGCGGCACGTTCAGCCGCCAGCCCGTCACCGGGCTCATCGACCTGCGATCGGCGACGACTGCGACGATCGCATTGACCATAAACTAGCGCTCCCCTGTCGTCTTTCTTTACATACAGACGGGCGCTGCTGCGGCGCCCGTCGCGCAACCCTTTGACGGACCCCGACGGTCTACGCATGGCATAGCCATTGCTTAGTTCCCGGCAAAGACCACGGTCGCACCGTGGCTCAAAAAAAGAACGTCGGGGTCCTGCTTGTCATACCACCACCTGCGCGGCCTTGCGGCCGCTTCGGCTCTTGGTTTCCTTCTAACCGGGGCGCAAGCGCTCGCGGCCGGAGAGAACGTCACGGGCACCTGGGATCCGACGGTCTACAACTGGCCGCTGATTCCGGTGCACGCGGTGCTGATGCCCGACGGACGCATCATGTCCTACGGCACGGACGGCACCGGCAAGCAGACCGGCTACTTCATCTACGACGTGTGGGACATCGCTGCGGGCCCGGACGGCGGGCACCTGACGCTCCCCAACGTCACGAACACAGACATCTTCTGCGGCTCGCAGGTGGTTCTGCCTCAGGGCGGCCTGGTGTACCTCGCCGGCGGCGACAACTGGACCGGCACGGCCACGACCAACACCGGCAACAACAACACCAACCTGTTCGACATCAGCGGCAACACGCTGGATCGCGGCGCGAACCTGAATCGCGCACGCTGGTATTCGTCCACGACGGTGCTGCTCAACGGCGAGGTGATGACGCAGGGTGGCTCGGGCGGCACCGACCGGCCTGAGATCCGCGCCACCGATGGCACGTTCCGCCTGCTCAGCGGTGCGGACACGAGCACGCTCGACTTCATGTACCCGCGCAACTTCATCGCGCCGGACGGGCGCGTGTTCGGGTACGACAGCAACGGGCGCATGTACTACCTCAACCCGACCGGCACGGGCTCGATCGCGCTCGGTGCGCAGCTGCCGGCGGGCAATCGCGGCAGCGACGCCAGCGCGGCGATGTTCCGCCCCGGCAGGATCCTGCAATTCGGCGGCAGCTCGAATGGCGCCGTCGTGATCGACATCACGAGCGGCACGCCCGTCGTGACGGCAACGCAGGCGATGTCGTCACAGCGACGACTCGTGAACGCGGCCATGCTCCCGGACGGCCGCGTGCTCGCCACGGGCGGCAGCTCCGTGTGGAACGAGCTCACCAACGTCAACAATTCGGCGGAAGTGTGGAACCCGACCACGGGCACATGGACGCGCGGGCCGGACGGCCAGCGCGCTCGCCTCTATCACTCGATCTCGGTGCTCCTCCCGGACGCGCGTGTGCTCGTGGGCGGCGGCGGCGCGCCGGGTCCGCAGAACAATCGCAACATGGAGATCTACAACCCGTCGTATCTCTTCGATGCGTCGGGCGCACGTGCCGTGCAGCCGCGCCTCATGTCCGCCCCTGCGGAAGTGAACATCGGCGAGACGTTCGACGTGGAATTCACGGACGCCGCGGACATCAGTCGCGTGACGATGGTGAAGACCGCTTCCGTCACGCACAGCTTCAACATGGAGCAGCGGTTCGTCGAGCTCACGTTCGTGCGCGACGGAGCGCGACTGAAAGTCCAGGCGCCGGCCCGCGCCGCCGATGCGCCGCCCGGGTTCTGGATGCTGTTCGCATTGAACGAAGCGGGCGTGCCGTCCGTTGCGCGCATCGTGAAGATGAACGTCGCGCCGGTCTGGAATCCCGCCATTGCGCCCACGCTGGTCAATCCCGGCAACCGCACGAATACGGCGAATGTTCCCACCAGCCTGCAGCTCTCCGCAACGGACCCGAACGGGGATGATCTGACCTACGCGGCGAGCGGCCTGCCCACTGGCCTCACGCTCAATACGACAACGGGCGCAATCGCTGGCACACCGACGGCTGCCGGCGCCTTCAATGTCGTGGTCTCGGCGAGCGACGGCATCAACAGCGCCGTGCAGAGCTTCACATGGACCATCCAGGCCGCGCAGTTCATCCTGAATCCGCCGGCTCCGCCGGCTCCAGTGCTGTCAGGCGACCAGTCCACCTACACAACCAGCTCGAGCGGCGGCGTGAACCCGCAATATAGCTGGCAGTTCGACGACGGCACGCCGGATAGCGCGTGGTCCAGCTCGCCGACGATCACGCACACGTTCACGACGCCCGGCATTCACTACGTCACTGTCTGGGTGAAGGACGACACCGGCGCTACGCGTGCGGAGACCATCGTTCAGGCGGTTCATCTGCCGCTGACGGCGAACAAGCCGACGGCGTCTTCGAACGTCGCCATGGAGAATCGCGGCGCTGCCAACGCGCGCCTATGGGTGGTCAATCAGGACAACGACTCCGTCACGGTGTTCGACGCGGTGACGCGAGCCAAGGTGAAAGAGATTGCCGTCGGCACTGCGCCTCGTGCGGTTGCTGTCGTGCCGGGTGGCCGCATCTGGGTGACGAACAAGTTGAGCGGCTCGATCAGCATGATCGATCCGTCCTCGCTGACTGTCGTTCAGACCGTGAACTTGCCGCGCGCCTCGCAGCCCTTCGGGCTCGCCTTCGCGCCGGGCGGCACGTATGCGTACGTGGCGCTCGAAGCGACGGGGCAGCTCCTGAAGCTCAATGCGACGAGTGGCGCAACGGTTGGCACAGTGTCCGTGGGCCCGAACCCGCGGCATGTGTCCGTGAGCGCGGATGGAGCATCCGTCTACGTATCGCGCTTCATCACACGTTCTCTGCCGGGTGAGAGCACGGCCTTCGTACAGACCGATTCCGTCGGGGGCGAAGTCGTCCTCGTGACGGCGAGCACGATGGCGATCAACCGCACCATCACGCTCTGGCACAGCGACGCGCCGGACTTCGAGAACCAGGGACGCGGTGTGCCGAACTACCTCGGCGCTGCCGTCATCTCTCCGGACGGAACCCAGGCGTGGGTACCCTCGAAGCAGGACAACATCCTGCGCGGCTCGCGGCGCGACGGACTGAACCTGAACTTCCAGAACACGGTGCGTGCCATCAGCTCGCGCATCGCGCTCGGATCGAACACGGAAGACCTGGGCGCGCGCATCGATCACGACAATTCGAGCGTGGCGAGCGCGATTGCGTACGATCCGCGCGGCGTCTACATGTTCGTCGCGCTCGAGACCAGCCGTGAAGTCGCCGTCGTCGACGCGCATGGCCACTGGGAAGTCTTCCGCTTCGATGTGGGCCGTGCGCCGCAGGGCCTCACGCTCGCGGACGATGGACTCACGCTGTACGTCAACAACTTCATGGATCGCACCGTCAGCGTGTTCAACCTGACGAATCTCATCAACAAGGGCGCGACCGACGTGCCGCTCATCGGCACGATCTCCGCGGTGGCCACCGAGAAGCTGACCGCGCAGGTGCTGAAGGGCAAGCAGTTCTTCTACGACGCGCGCGACTCGCGGCTCGCACGCGATCGCTACATGAGCTGCGCGTCCTGCCACAACGATGGTGGACAGGACGGTCGCGTGTGGGACATCACCGGCATGGGTGAGGGCCTGCGCAACACCATCAGTCTGCGCGGACGCGCCAACAGCCAGGGATATCTGCACTGGAGCGGAAACTTCGACGAGGTGCAGGATTTCGAAGGCCAGATTCGCACGCTCGCCGGCGGCACGGGCCTGATGAGCGATTCGAGCTTCAACACGGGCACTCGCAATCAGCCGCTCGGCCTCGCCAAAGCGGGCGTCAGCGCGGATCTCGACGCGCTCGCGGCGTACGTGGGCTCGCTGGCGACGTTCTACAACAGCCCGAATCGCAATTCGGATGGCACGCTGACCGCTTCCGCGATCGCAGGCCGTACGGTGTTCGAATCGAACAACTGCGCGTCCTGCCACGGCGGCGTGAAGTTCACCGCGAGCGGCGTCGCCACGCTGTTCAATGTCGGCACCATCAAGTCGACGAGCGGGCAACGACTGGGAGCTACTTTGACGGGTCTCGACCCGCCGACGTTGCGTGATGTGTGGGCGACAGCGCCGTATCTGCATGACGGCTCCGCCGCGACACTCGTGGACGCTGTGCGCGCGCATTCCGGCGTGTCACTGAGCGACACCAATGTGAACAATCTCGCGGCGTACCTGCAGCAGATCGGTGCGGAAGAAAGCGCGGGCTGCCCGTGCTCGATCTGGAAACCGACGGACGTGCCGACCTCGGCCATGTACGACACGACCCTCTGGGGCGGCATCGAGCTCGGCACCCGGTTCCGGGCCACGACCACCGGCTACATCACAGGCATTCGCTTCTATAAACACAGCGGTAACACCGGCACGCACGTCGGCAGCCTCTGGACATCGGGCGGGTCGCTCCTCGGGCGCGCGACGTTCAGCGGTGAGACGGCCACGGGCTGGCAGCAGGTGAAACTGGCGACGCCAGTGAAGGTAACGGCAGGCACGTGGTACGTGGTGTCGTACAACACGAAGTCCGGAAAGTACATCGGTCAGGACAACCTGTTCGCCTCGAGCGGCATCACCAATGGACCGCTATACGCCGCACGAGACAACGAAGGCGGCGACAACGGCCTGTATCGCAACACATCGTCGAGCGCGTTCCCGAATCGGAGCACACGCAGCTCGGGATACTGGATCGATGTCGTTTACGTCAACCAGTAGCTCGAAGGGGGCACGCGAGGTCGGCAGAGTGCGCGGTGGACGTGGTGGTCGCCGCGCTGCTGCCGGCCTCGCGGGGCTAACAGCAACGCTGCTGCTGTCTGCGGCCAACGCGGTGACGCCTGCGCCGGAACGCACTGTGCTCGCGAATCCGCCGCGCGCGCTGAGCGACTTCTCGCTCACGACCGCCGCAGGCAAGACGCTGCGACTCTCGGATTTGAGCGGCGCACCGGTGCTGGTTTTTTTCGGGTTTGCACACTGTCCGACGGTGTGCCCGGCCACGCTGACTCAGTTGCGCACGCTCGAGCTGAACCACGCGCAGGATCTCGGCAAGACGCGCATCGTCGTGATCAGTGTCGATGGCGAACGCGATACGCCGGCGATGCTGTCGGAGTGGCTCGAGCCCATTTCGCCGACGTTCATCGGGCTCACGGGGCCGGCGAACACGGTACACAACATCGCCGCGCAGCTTTCCGCTGCATTCTTCAAAGGGCCGACACAGCCCGGCGGCGATTATCAGGTAGAGCACAACTCGCAGGTCTTCCTGCTCGATGCGCAGGGGCGGATGCGCGCCACCTTCTTCAATACACCTGTCGCGACGATGGCCGCCGTGACACGAAGCATTGCCGCGGAATCCCGCTAGCCGAAGCGCGGACGCTGTCCTCGGCCGAAAGTACAATACGGAAAGGCATCGAAGCCGGATACGCTCCTGTACGAAATACGGGAGGCTACGATGCCCATTCAGGTTCTCGCGAACGGTACGCCGCGATTTCACTACCGCAAGGACGAGGTCACCATCGGCGACATCTACGATGCGGCCGACGTGTACTCGTTCATCACCAGCCCGCCCACGAGCATCAAAGGCGCCCTCAAGGACAAGGCGAAGGACGCGATCACCGTCGATCCAATGGAGATTGCGCTCGAGGGCCTCGGGCAGATCACCGGTGCGCACATCCTCGACCTCGGCGTCGCATTCATGCTGTTGAGAATGAGCCCGATCCAGGTGTTCATCGCGTTACGCCAGGAGCACACGTTGTGGCCGACCACGTCGCGCAACGTCACGATGCGAATGTCGACCGATGAGGGCTGCGGAACGCGCGAGCTGTTTCGCCGGCTCAACCCGGCTCTCGAAGATACGGACATGGACGGCTACGGTGCGCTCGCCGCGATCGGTCACACGTTCGACGCGTTCTCACGCCGCGGCGGCAAAGCGCACGACGGCAGCATCCGGCTGATGATCGAGCTGTCGCAGTAGCGGACGCCCCGACTCACTGGGGTGCGTCGAACACGCTCGCTTTCAGGCGAGTGCGCACTCCATCTGGCCCGTTCTCCAGCTCCACCCAGATTGCCATCCCGTTGTCATTCACATCGATTGCAACTTTCGGCGGGACGTTGCGGTACACGGCAGTGCCGGAGCTGACCTTCACGACGGGGCTCCAGGTGCGTGTGGCAGCGGAGTAGCTGCTCGAGAAGACGCCGTAGCCTCCGTTCACCGGCTCGAGCCATACGGCCAGGGCATTGCCACCGCGGTTCATTGCGAGCTGCGTGTGATGGTCGTAGAGCGCACGATTGGCCAGCTGCCGACTTTCTTCCCATTCGGTTGCCCCGGCGCTCCGGCGACTCCAACGGATCCGGATTGCATTGCCGAGGCCGACGTGCTGCCCCCAGATCGCCAGCATGCGTCCGCTCCCGTCCACCCCGACCTGGGGATGCAGCGCGTTGCCGGGATCCGGGGATGTATCTCTTCCCAACAGCGTGGGTCCGTCCCAATGGCCCGTCGCCGTTCGGTAGCTCGCCGCATAGACTGCAGCTCGCGCGCTCGAGCCCTCCCCTTCGAAGTCATGCCATGCGACCACGCCATCCGTTCCCAAGGCGTTGATCGCGACGCTCGGCTCGGTGAAGTAGGCGGAGCTCATACGCACGTCGAATGCTATAGGTGTGGCGCCGGCCGGGTCCCAGGTGATCCCGTGACTGAGGTTGGCATGGAGCACCTGGCTCTCTTCCAAGGCGCTCCCCTGCAGCCAGGCGGCCAGGGCGTTGCCGTTCCCATCGATAGCAAGCGCTTCTGTCCAACCCAGCGAAGAGCTGGTGGTGAAGGGCTCCAGCAACTGGACATTGCCAAACGCGACGTCGGTCGGCGCACGGCTTCTCCCCTCGAGGCTGCCTCGCGTTCCAGAGTCCCCCAGGTGCACCCACACCGCGTGCGTGTCGCCGCGCGCATTCATGGCGATTTGTGGCGGGAAACCCGTAGGGCCCGAGATGTACAGCGCGGTTCCCCAAGCGCCGCCATTCCCCGGCGTGAACGAATTGTGCGAGATGCGCCAGCCCTGTGTACCACTTTGCGCGCGCATCCACACAGCATGTGCCCGGCCGTGGTTGTCGATTGCGACCTGTGGAAGCGCGGTCTCCCCCAGATCGCTCACCTCGATATTGGTGGCGCCGCGGAAACCCTGGTTCCGCGTGTAGTAATTCGCATAGACATCCACACCGCGCGTCCAGACCACCATGGCATCACCCGGCGCGCTCATCGCCAGGTCGATTTCTCCTGGGCCCACTCCTCCGTCGATCACCACGGGTTGACGCCATTGAGCTTCGACGATTGTGGGAATCATGAGCATGACCGCGACCAACCGCGCGGTCACGAGGATTCGGGACGAGGCTTTCATCAGGTCTCCAGCGATGAAGGATTTTTTTCGCTGCTCGATTACACAGGCATCCCACCAAGACGCGACTGCCACCCGTTACCGGACGTGCGCAAGCCCGCAGCCCATTCCACAGCGGCACCCCGTTTCCGGAAACGGGCAGCGTTGCCGTCTTAGGGGGGAAGCACGGAGTACCGGATCGCATGAAACCCTCCTCCAGAACCCTTGCGACCCTGCTGCTCCTCGTGGCGACGCTCCTCGCTCCCCGAGCGGTCGATGCTCAATGGCAAGGATCCGTGTCCATTGACCAGGGCACGATCGGGGACGCAGTCCGCGTCCAGCTCGCGATGAACGCGAACGGGCGGAGCGTGGTGGTCTGGGAAGATGCGATCTCGACAAACGATGTCGACATCTGGGCGAACAACTATGCGCGCGGCCAGGGATTTCGCGGCGCTGAGAACATCGAGACGAGTGAACTGGCGCCCGCCCGTGTGCCGCAGGCCGCAATCAGTCGCGGCCAATCAGTCGCGGTCGGGAGCGCCGGGCGGAAAGAATCGGCGGTAGGGTCGCGCTTCGTCGACGGCGCGGGCGAAGGAGCGTTGTGCAAGCAGGCGCGCACGGTACGCACGCGCGTTGGTAAGCGCGGCATCGATAGGCTGCACCCAGTCGGCATAGAACAGCGACGGCGCGGCCGCGCAGTCCGCGAGACTGAAACCACACTCGACTGCCCACTCGCGCCCGGCCACGCGCTCATCGAGCCAGCGATAGGCGGTATCGAGCTGCGCGCGTGCATCGGCGACTCCGCGCGGGTCGCGTTCCGACGCAGGGCGGAGGTGGTCGCCCACGATCTTCTGCATCGGCGTCATGACGAAGTTGTCGAATAAGCGATCCATGAAGCGCACTTCGAGCGCGACGCGCGGGTCGCTGGGAATGAAGCGCTTCTCACCTGCATGATGGATATCGAGATGCTCGATGATGATCGTGGCCTCGGCAATCGACTGTCCCTCATCCACGAGTAGCGGAAAGCGGTTCAGTGGCCAGCGGGCTTTCAGCTCCTCCCCGGCCTGCGGATCCTCCGGCGAGATCACGCGATAGGTGAACGGTGTCGCGTTCTCGTACAACGCGATGAGCACCTTCTGCGTGTACGACGAGAAGGGATGACCGAAGAGCGTGAGCGCCATGCCGGCAGCATAAACAAAACTCACCTGCGCGTCAGGCGCGATGAATCTTCTGAAGCTCGGCAGAACGGATGCGGGAGAACTTGCCGTCGTTGAGCTCGTAGAGCACGACGGTGTTGATGAAGATGCGGCCGCCCTTCTTCATGGGACCGGCGGCGAAGTCGGGCAGGTCTTGCAGCGCTACGAATTCAGATTGCAGCTCGGCCGCGAGCTGGTTGCCCGCCGTCACCACGTTGTTGATCTCGATTGTCCGCTTCGTCTGCGATTTCACGGCGCGATAGAAATCGAGGATGGCCTGGCGACCGCGCAACTCACGCTTGCCTGCGATCGTGAGCACCACGTCGTCCTGATAGAAGTCGCCGAATGAGGCGTAGTCGTCGCGGTTGAAGGCATCGATGTAGGCAGCGAAGCGATCGGCGGTCATGCCGATGTCGGGGCGCGCGATCGTGTCGGGTGCGACTTCGTCTGTAGCGAGGTAGCGATAGTGTGCGGAGCGGATGCGGATGAAGTGGTCGTCTGCGATGTCGTACCAGATGAAGTTCTGGGAGCGGCGGGTTTCGCCGCGTTTCAGGGGGCCGGTTTTCAGGTCGGGCCAGTCGACTAAACCGTATAGCTCGGTTTCGAGGTCGGCCACGATGGCGTGCTCGCCGACTACGACTGCGTGGATGGTGATGGTTTCGCGGACGCGGGCGCGGACGTTGCGATAGAAGCGGACGACTTCTTCGCGGCCGGTGCATTGGCCGGCGCGACCGCGGAACTCCACGTTCGGTGAGTAGTAGCAGGAAAAGCCGTCGAAGTTGCTGCGATTGAAGGCAGTGATGTAGGAGCGGAAGTCGGATTCGTTCAGGGCCATGGGATGGCGGGGATGACGGGTGTCAGCTTCGGTGGGCGCGGCGCGCCGCCTCAAAGCAGGCTTCCACTAGGTATTACGGGGATCAGTAGGTGTGAGTCGGTTGTGCCGCCGGTGTGGATCACGTGGGTGCCACGGTTGCGAGTGTCTTCGTGGCGGGCAAAAGGGGCGTTGGGGATGCCCTCGCGCTGAATGTCCTGGCCCTGAATGACCACGCGCAGGCGCTCGCCGGCACGGAACAGCGTGGACGAGGGCCAGATCTCGATGTCCACCGGCACTCGCTGGCCAGGCTCGAGAAGCTGCTCACGCAGATGGGTGTGGAAAGGCTGCTCGGGAGTCGAGCGCACCGGATCCAGCTCACGATGGCTCGCGCGCAGCCACCCCAGCGCCACGGGCCCATTCTCCATCAGCGCATAAAACACGAACGGCACATGCGCGCCACGCCGGTCGACCTTCTGAATCGCGACGAACAGGTCCATGTCATCCGCGCCGATCGCAGCCACGACCAGATGCAGCTTCATGTGTCCCGTGAGCTCGGTGTCTTCCGCGAACTCATAGTCGAACACCGCGCAGCCATGCTCGCTCTTCGGGTCGTAGCGAACCTCACTCGCCGCCGCCACAGGAGTGGCGCTCAACGCAGCCTTGCTGGCATCGAGATAGAGCTTGCGATACTCCGTGCGCGCCAGCGGCCACTCTTTCTCCGCCCGCATCTCGCCGACATTCACGCGCTCCCGGATCTCGATGAGCACCTTCGGCCACGACGGCACGCGCGTTCCCGTCACTCTCAGGAAATGATCGAAGAACGCCCGCTGCCGCTCGACGTTCGAAGGCTGATAGTAGTAGTGCCATTTCTTCCGCCCGTGCACCTCGAGCCATTTCTGCTTCGAGCGCATGCGCTTGTACGCCTCGAGCGTCCCACGTGTGTGCAGCCCCTGATCGGACCAGCTCGCCACGACGTACGCCGGCACTTCGATCGCTTCGAGGTCGCACTCCTTGCTCGCCCAGTACGCGTCGTAAAGCGGATGCGCGCGCGCATTCGCCAGTGTGTCCTCGGTGCGCGTGGTCGACCACTGCAGATTGCCGGTGCCACGCACGAGAAACGACGTCTCAGGAATCCCGCCGTGATAGGCGAACTCGCGATACCAGTCGCTGAAGCCTTCGAAGGGATTGATCGCAGCGAGGTTCGGTGGCGCGAGCGGCGCCACCTGCCACTGAATGGCGGTGAGATAGGAGACGCCCGTCATCCCGACTTTGCCATTGCTCCAGCGCTGCTCGCCGATCCAGGCGATGAGATCGAAGCAGTCCTCCGCCTCACCCATGCCGCCGTGGCGCAATTCCCCTTCCGAGTACCACGAGCCACGCGGATCCGGATACACGATCGCGTAGCCACGTGGACACCAGTACATCGGGTCCGGTGCTTCGAACGCGGTGTACGCGGACATCCAGCCGGTAGCCACACCGGCTGCAGGCCATGCGAGCCGATCCGAAACATTGTGCTTGCCGTAGGGGCTCCACCCGAGCAGCGCCGGCAGCGCCTGCTCGGCGACGGTTCCGGCCGGCCGATAAATGTCGACGAAAATCCGCACGCCATCGCGCAGGCGCACGCTGACGTTGCGCTCGATGAGCAGCCCGTTCTCGCGCGTTTCCGAGTGCACGGGCGGCGGCGGCACTTTCCTGCCCACGACGCGGTCCGGATGGACGCCGGGGCGCATGATGATCTCGAATTCCGGATCCGCCGCGTGCGTCATGTAGTGATGTTCCGTGCCCCCGGCATAGTCGGATGCATCCTAGCCGGCATTCGTTTGAACGCATGAGTCGGCCCGGCGGAACGGGGGAGGCTGGAAAGTGGAACGCGCTGCGCGCTCAGCGCGCCTCGACGGCCTGGGCGAGCATGTCGATAAACGCACGGATGCGCAGCGGCATGTGGCGCCGCTCCAGGAACGTTACGGAAACCGGAACCGGCGGAATCTGCCAGTCCGTGAGCACGCGCACGAGTTTCTTCGACTGCACCTGGGCCTCCACGACCGCGTGCGTCAGCATCGCGTAGCCGAGCCCCGCGATCGCCATCTCGCGCGCGGCGATGACGTCGCTCACCGTCATGCGCGGCGTGATGGTCACGGAGCGGTGGCTGTCGTGCGCATCGAAGGTCCAGACCTTGTCCTGCAACTGGGTTTCGAGCGCGATCACGTCGTGATTCATCAGGTCCGTCGGACGCTGCGGCACGCCCCGGCGCTCGCAGTATCGGGGACTCCCATAGATGCCGCGCGGCAATTCGATCAGGCGCCGCACGGGCAGATGCTCGTTCCGCACACGGCCAATGTAGATGGCGACGTCATAAGGCTGCTCGCTGACGTCCACCCAGCTGTTGATCACGTGAATCGTGAGACGCACGTCGGGATACTCGAGTGCGAAGCGCGCCAGCGCCTGGCTGAGCCAGGTGCTCTCGAGCCCGAACGGAATGCAGATGCGCATGGTCCCGCGCAGCTGCGATTGCATCTCCGAGGCGATGACACTGGCGTCCGCGGCCTCACCCGCGATCCGCTGGCAATGATGGAGCAGCGCCTGCCCGATCTCGGTGACTTCGAGCCGATGCGGGCCGCGCTTCAGCAACACTGCCCCCACCTGCTGCTCGAGTTGCCGGAGCTTGCGGCTCAGTGTGGCTTTGGGCGTGGCGAGACGCGCAGCTGCCTGACTGATGCTCCCTGCGTTCACGATCTCCAGAAAGAGCATCAACAGGTTCAGGTCCAATTGTGGAACAGGGCTTTCCAGAGAACCTACCTACCCCTCATTTCGGCTCCCAACTAGGCTCGCAAAAGCTAACACAGAGGGGGAGCACTGTGGTGCGTTCGCCGTTCATCCTCATTTTTTGTGCGGCAGGAGCCCTGACGACCCACGCAGCGCTGGCACAGGAAGAGGCCGCACCCCTCGATGAGATCACGGTCACCGGCTCGCGCATCGTGCGCGATGGTATTACGACGCCGACGCCGGTCACTGTTGTAAATGCGGAACGCCTCGACAACCTCGGGGCGACGAACATCGGCCAGGTGCTGAACACGCTGCCGTCGTTCCGCGCGACGAGCAATCCGCAGACATCGAATATCCAACCCCGCGCCGCGGGCACGAGCCTCGCAGACCTGCGCGGCCTCGGCACGAGCCGCACGCTGGTGCTCCTGAACGGGCGCCGCTTCGTGCCCTCCACCATCGAAAGCGCAGTGGACCTGAACCAGATTCCGACGCTGCTGCTCGACCGCTCCGAGGTCGTGACGGGCGGCGCTTCTGCGCAGTACGGGTCCGACGCCGTCGCCGGCGTCGTCAATCTGATTCTGCAGAACGACCTCGAAGGCATCCGCACGCAGGTTCAATACGGCCGTACCGAGGAAGGAGACGGCAAGGATTATCACGCCGGTCTCGCGGGGGGTACCAAGCTGTTCGATGGCCGGGCACATGTGACCGGCGCAATCGAGTATGAAAAGAATGAAGGTGTCGGGGACTGCTACACGCGCGACTGGTGCGCGCTCGAATACCAGGTCATCACGAATCCCAGCGTGACGCTGGCAAACGGCACGGTGATTCCGAAGCTCGCCGGTTTTCCGGCGAACAACATCCTGCCGTTCTCGCATACCGTCGCCGCCGTCCAGGGTGGATTGATCACCGGTGAGCCCACCCTCACGACGGTCACGCCAATGGGGCCGGTGAACACAACGGTGAACGCGGGCCTGCGCGGCACGACGTTCCTGCCTGACGGCACGCCGACGCCATTCCAGTACGGCACGGTGTTCCCGAACAATTCCACGTTCATGTTCCAGGGACAGGGCGACAACGGCTTCATCCGCGCGCCATTCCTCGTCGTGCCGGTAAGGCGCTACAACGCGTTCCTGGCTTCGGACTTCGACATCACGGACAGCGTGAAGAGCTCACTCGAGCTGTCCTACGGCACGGTGCGCGCGCATGGCCGTGGCGCGCAGACACGCGACACGAGCGCTGGCAGCGTCATCACCATCCGCGGCGACAATGCATTCCTGCCTGCGGCCGTGAGAACGAGGCTCACCAACGCAGGGCTGCCACTCAGCAATGCCACGAGCTTCGTGCTCGGCCGCATGGGCGATGACTTCGGATTCACGGACAACGTTTCCGAGACGGACGTGATGCGCGCTCTGGTCGGCCTCCAGGGCTCGATCACGGCAACGTGGCGGTGGGACGCGTACTACCAGTACGGCGAAACGAACTACGACCAGACCGTCTCGAACAATCGCATCCAACAGCAGGTGGCAGGCGTGCCCGCCGGGCGCGGCGAGCTGAGCCGAATCCAGCTTGCGGCCGACGCAGTGGTGAATCCGGCGAACGGGCAGATCGTGTGCCGCTCGACGCTGACGAATCCGACGAACGGCTGCCAGCCCGTGAACCTCTTCGGCCTGAACAACTTCTCGCAGGCAGCGCGGGATTATCTGTACGGCACGGCCACGCAGTCGCAGGAGTTCAAGCAGCATGTGGTCGCCGCGAACGTGCAGGGCGACGTATTCCACACGTGGGCGGGGGCGGTGCCGGTGGTGCTGGGCGGCGAGTATCGCTCGAACAGGGTAGCGACGAACGCAGATCCCATCTCCGCGACGAGCGGGTTCTATGTCTTCAACAGCTCCGTCGTCAAAGGTGACGTGAAAGTCACGGAGGGCTTTCTCGAAACTTCAGTACCGCTCCTGAAAGAGAAGACCGCGGCCGAATCGCTGGATCTGAACGGCGCGGTGCGCGTCACCGACTACAACACGGTGGGCAACGTCACCACGTGGAAGTACGGTACGGTGTACAGGCCGCTGAGCTGGCTGCTTCTGCGTGCCACGCGATCCCGCGACATCCGTGCACCGAACACCGACGAACTGTTTCGCCCGCAGACCACCGGCTTCCAGACCGTGAATGGGGCTCTCACTCCGACCATCAGCGGCGGCAGTGCGAATCTCATACCGGAATCGGCGGACACCATCACGGCTGGCTTCACGATTCACGGCGCCGGACTGTTCGATGGGCTCCGTGCGTCAGTCGACTACTACGACATCGATGTCGAGAACGTGATCGGGTCGCTGACGCCGCAGGTGATCGTGAATCGCTGCGTCCAGCGAGGCGTGTATTGCGACCAGATCGACTTCACCGGCACGACCGTTGCGCAGGTGCGCGTGCCATTCCAGAACCTCAACCGGCTGCAGACCAAGGGCATCGACATCGAGCTGAACTACGGTCTCAACGCGGGTCCGGGCCGGCTCGACATCGGCGTGCTGGCCACGCGCCTGATGCATCTCGCAACGACCGACGACACGGGACTCACGATCGACCGCGCCGGCGTCACGGGCAACAACGTGTCCGGCGGTGGCGCGGGATTGCCGAAGTGGCAGATCAACAGTCTCGTGACGTATGCCGGCGGCCCGGTGTCGGTATCGCTCGAAGGGCGCTTCATCGACGACGGCTTGTTCGATGCCACGCTGATCGGCCCCGAGCAGGACGGCTACAGCGTCAACCTGCCGAACAGCATCAACACCAACCATGTTGCCAGCGCCGTGTACGTGAACCTTGGCGCACGCTACCAGCTGCCGAGTGCGGCCGAACAGAACCTCGAGTTGTTCGTGGGCGTCCAGAACCTGCTCGATCGCGACCCCCCTGTCGCCCCGAGCAACCAGGGCGCTACGAACAACATTCTGTTCGACCCGCTCGGCCGCTCGTACAGGCTTGGCGTGAGAATGGAATTCTAAGGAAGGAGTAGTCGCTCGCCGCGCAACGGATCATCGACGGCGCGTGATACGACGTTGAAGATCATCGTCGGCCGGGTGTCCGCGTTGAATGCCGGCCAGCTCGCCAGGCCCGCACCATTCGGCGAACCCGTGCGTGCAAACGCAATCCACGCAGCGCTCATCGCATCGGCAACGTGCTGAGCCGGGTCGGCGCCCGTGCCGATGAGGCCTGGAGCTTTCGCGACGTTGTCGAAGATCAGCGGAACGTCCAGTGAGTGCGGTGAGCGCATCCGCCCGTTGTCGATGGGCGTTTCCCATTCGAGACGATAGAGATACACGGGCGCTCCGCCCTGCGCCGCCTTGCGCACGGCAACGGTGCCGGCGCTCGCCCCCATCGTCGCCTCGGTGGTGATCATGAAGTAGAGATCGCTCGGCGTGGCCTGAGGCCGCAGCTTCCGCCAGCCCTCGACTACTCGCGTCACGTCAGCGCCCGGCAGCGCAGTCGTGAGCTGTCTGGTGAGCCCGGCCCAATCCAGATCGAACGAACCCGGCGGTGGAAAGAGATAAGTGGTTTCAGTCTTGTTGTAGCCGAGTAGCACCGGCACATCGCGCGACACCTCCGGCGCATCCGGCGTGAAGGGATGGCGAGGCAACGCATGTCCGTCCACCACTGGCCCGAGTCCGAAGGGCATGCCGCCTGTCACCTTCTGCAAGGCTGCGAGAAGTTTCTCCACCGGCATGGATTGCAGCCGATCGATCTGATCCGTGCGCACCTCGAGCGCGTCGAGAATCGACCGCGTCATTTTCGTGGCTGCATCCGGCGTGAGCGCTGTAACGCCAAAGCCGCTCTGCATCGCAGCCCTGTGAAAGAGCCCACGCGCCGCAGGCATCGCGAGCAGCGTCGAGACTTTGCCGCCTCCGCCGGACTCGCCGAAAATCATCACCGAACGCGGATCGCCCCCGAACGCTTCGATGTTGTCGCGAAGCCAGGTGAGCGCGGCGACGAGATCGAGCTGTCCGACGTTGCCGGAGTCCGCGTACTTCTTGCCGCCCAACCCCGCCAGATAGAGATAGCCGAACACATTGAGTCGGTGGTTGAGCGTCACCACGACGACATCGCCCTTCTTCGCGAGCCGCACTCCGTCGTACACGGCGGATGATCCGGAGAGCAGCGTGTAGCCGCCGCCATGCAGCCACACCATCACCGGCCGCTTCCGACCATCGCGCAGGCCGGGCGTCCACACGTTCAGGACCAGGCAATCCTCGGTCGCGCCTTTGGCCTGCGACGCGGGACCGAACGCGTGACCTGACGGCGGCGGATCGACTTGCGGGCAGCTCGGGCCGTAGTTGAGCGCATCGCGTACGCCCTTCCATGCCTGCGGCGGCTGTGGCGGCATGAACCGGTTGCGACCACCGGTGGGCGCGCCGTACGGAATGCCTTTGAACACGTTGATGCCGTCGTCGACTTTGCCGCGTACGTCACCGAAACGCGTCGCGGCTACAGGTGCGCTCATGTCGCTGGCTTGCGCGATCGAGTTGCCAAGCGCGACGCATGCGACCAGCGCTGTGATTGTTTTCATTTGGGCAGGAGTGTAACCCCCCGCGCTAAAGCAAAACGCCGCTCCGATTGGACGGGAGCGGCGTTTTTGTCACGCTGGCCGAAATTCGCTGACGGGTCTCAAAAGTGTGTCAGAGCGGCCGTGTGCGTAGAGGTTGCTCCTGCCCGCGGCTGCAGCTCATCGGGACTTTTACGGACCCGCGACTGCACCAACGCGGCCCTGTGACGCGCCTCTCGCCGACTTGCGGATTACCGAGGGCTGCGGCAGGGTGCCTCACATGAGTATGCGTATATTTCTGTCACTTCGGCGCACGCAATCCCTCCTGATCGCGCTTTTCTTCGTTGCCACGGCGCCTGCGCAGGAGCCGGCGAAGCCCGCTGCCACGCCTCAGCAGCGCTATACGTTCTCCTGGCCGCTTTCCGGCGATCCGACGCTCGCGCCGCGCGGCGGCACCACTCGGGGGCCCGAGCTGACCATCGACCGTACTCCGTCCGAAGCGTGGAACGCGCTTCAGAAGCCGGAGCTCTCCGCGCTCGAGCGCGACCGGCGAGCGATCCTGGCGATGGCCGGCGGCTACCGGGTGACGTTCGACTTCCTGGAGGTCACGCCATTTGCACCGGATGCGAAGCGTGACAAGCCGTACCAGTCCTGGGGTGTGGAGCGCGTGTACGTGGACCAGGACGACGGGCGCTTCATCAGCCTGTCACACATCCTCGAAATGCGCGTCGTCGAGAAGGACGGCAAGCTCAGCGAGCCGTTCGTGACGAAGCATTGGCGGCAGGACTGGCAGTACGAGCCCGCCGAAGTCGTCGAGTATCTCGGGCGCGAGCGCTGGGGCCGACGCGTACTCAAGCGTCAGGACGTGGCGGGACAGTGGTCGCAGACGGTGTACCAGGTGGATGAGTCACCGCGTTACGCGAGCGTCGGCAAGTGGGAGCACTCGCCGAGCATGTCCACGTGGCTGAGCGCGGACACGTGGCGCCCGTTGCCGCGGCGTGAGTGGAGCGTGCGCAAGGATTATCAGGTGCTCATCGGCACGAATCGTCACACCATCATTCCCACCGGCTGGATCCAGGAAGAGAACAATCTGAAGGGCGTGCTGACGGACGACCGGAAGCTCGCGTCCGATCAGCCTTATCGAGCCCGTGAGTACGGCGTTGCGCGGTACGAGCGCTTGCAGAGCCCGGAGTTCGCCGCAGCGGATGAGTACTACCAGCGAACGCGCAAGTTCTGGGATGAGGTGCGCGACGCCTGGGCGGCACGGTTCCGCTCGACACCGCAGATCACATTGCGAGCACCGGTCGATCAGGCGGGCCTGTTCCATCCGCTGTTCGAGCAGGCGGACAAGCTGGCTTCGGGAGAGAACGTGAGCGGCGACAACGACTCGATCATCAACGCGTCGCTCGCCTCCATGGGTGCGAAGTAGTCTTGGCTACGCGTGGATTCACTGGGAGGCCGCGGCCGCCGGGCACCACGGGACGAGTGCCGCCCGGGCAGTCGGTGACTCACGATTTCCCGGTGCTGTCAGCAGGGCCCACGGAGCACGTAGAGCTCGAGGACTGGCGTTTCATTCTCAAGGTGGGTCCAAAGCCGATGGCGTCGTGGAACTGGGCGGAGTTCAACGCCCTGCCCCAGACGAGTTTCACTCGCGACATTCACTGTGTGACGAAATGGACGAAGCTCGACACCTTGTGGCGCGGCGTGCTCATCGATGACGTGCTCGCTGCGGCGAATCTCACGCCGCCCACGAAGTACACACTTGCTCACTCGTTCGGCGGCTACACCACCAACGTGCCCGTCGCCGATCTCGTGGATGGCAAGGCGATGATCGCCCTGATGTACGACGGCAAACCGATCACGCCGGATCATGGCGGGCCGGCGCGGCTGCTCGTGCCGCATCTGTATTTCTGGAAGTCCGCGAAGTGGGTCAATGGCCTTCAGTTCACCGAGCGTGACGAGGCAGGATTCTGGGAGCTGCGCGGGTATCACATGTACGGAGATCCGTGGCGCGAGCAGCGGTTCACGGGTGACTGAGGAGCCCTCGCCCGCAGCGCCGGTGCGCGGACCGTTGCGCTGGCAGACGGCGACCCTTCGCGAAATCGTCCGGCAGACTTCCACCGTCATCAGCTTCTTCCTCGAACCTTCACGGCCATTTTCATTTCAGGCGGGTCAGCACGTGGATGTGCGGTTGACTGCGCCCGACGGCTATCAGGCCCAGCGCAGCTACTCGATCGCGTCCGCGCCCGAATCGCCCGAACGCATCGAGCTGACGATCGAGCGGCTCGCGGACGGCGAGGTGTCGCCGTTCTTTCACGATGTGGCTGCAGTCGGCGACGAGATCGAGCTGCGCGGACCGATTGGCGGCCATTTCATCTGGTCGGTGACGGACCCGTCTCCGGTGTTGTTGATTGGCGGCGGTTCGGGCGTGGTGCCCCTGATGAGCATGCTGCGCCATCGCGCGCGCCAGGCAGCGCGCGGCGAGGCTGTTCTGCTCTTCTCCGCGCGCACCTGGGACGATCTCATTTATCGCGACGAGCTGCTGTCGCTGCACGACGCGCGCAGCGGCTTCGATCTCGTGATGACAGTCACGCGCGAGCCGAGCAGGCGTGCCGGCGACTACTCACGTCGCGTCGACACGCCGATGATGTCCACGGTACTGACGCGCCTGCGCACGCCGCCGCGCGCGGTGTTCGTGTGCGGTTCGAATCCGTTCGTCGAAGCGGCCTCGCAGGCGCTGCTCGCGTCTTCGGTTCCGTCGGGGATCATCCGCACCGAACGCTATGGCGGCTGATTGACGCTCAGCCCCAGTTCGCAAGCTCGTTGCGAATGCTCGGTACGCTGTGGGTGGCGAGCTCTTTCGGTATCTCGGCCTCGAGCCGTTCGAGCACTTCCTTGTGCAGCGATTTGCGCAAGGTGCCCAGCACCTTCGGCGGAGCGACGATGATGAGCCGCTGAAAGCGGTTCGCGTGCGCCGACCGGTACAGCGCATCGGCAATCTCTCTACGGCGAAGCGGTCTTCCGCGAGCTGGTGCCAGTCCGTTTCATCCATGGCGCTGCGCAGGCTGTCTACGTCCGCGCCTGCGGTGCGGCCTGGGCGATCCGTGCCCTGCTCCCGCGTCGGCGGGTTCTCCTGTTCGAGCACCTCTTCGACGACCAGATCGGGCCTCACGACGCTGCCCCGGTTCTTGAAGAACACGGCGCGCGCGCCGTCGCCTACGAGAATCAGGGCGTCATGAGGAATGCCGGGCTTGTGCATACGCCAACTCCTTATCGGATTGCGCAGATCGAGCCGCAAGTTCCGCTCCAAAGGGGGGCGGGAACCCATCCGCCGCTGGGCGCTTCTTCTCCTGCGTTCAGTCACTGAGGCTATCGACATGACTGTAAAGAAGACCTTGATTACAGCGGCGGCCGTGTGCTGGGCCTTCGCGGCCGGCGCAACGCTCGCCAACGACGAGACCACGAAGAGCAGCCAGCCCGTCGCCGACACGGTGATCACGACCAAGGTCAAGGCGGAGCTCACCAAGGACAAGGAGACGAGCGCCAACGACATCAACGTCACGACGAAGAATGGCGTCGTGCTGCTCAACGGAGCCGTGAAGACCAGCGCCGAGAAGGAGAAGGCCGAGCTGGATGCGAAGTCCATCAAGGGCGTCGTCGAAGTGAAGAACAATCTCCGCGTCGCGGAGAAGTAGCTCCCTCGCGAAACCCCCGCGCCGTCCGCCCCGGAGACGGGCGGCGCGCGGGCGGTCACTCCGCCCCTCCCGTATGCGAGCATCGGGCGAATAACGATGCACGCGGGGGGAGCATGTCGTTCAGAACCAATTTTGCGGCAGGGTGCGCGGTGGCCCTTTGCCTTGCGGCCGGCGCTGCGCAGGCGCGTAAGTCGGATTGCGACAAGGCGTGTCTCGAAGCGATCGGCGACCAGTACCGCGCGGCGTATGTGAAGCACGACGCGAAGGCCGCGCCATTTGCGAAGAAGGTGCGGTTCACCGAGAACAACGTGGAGATGGAATTTCCCGACGCGAGCTGGGACACGGTGACGCGGGAAGTGGGGCCGGCGCTCACGCTCTCCGACCCGAAGACGGGAAACGTCGGCATCTACACGTCCATCATGCAGAACGACACACCGGGGTTTCTCGCCATCCGGCTGAAGGTCGTGCGCGGGCAGATCACGGAAGTGGAGCACATGCTGTCCACGAAGAGAAACCTGAGCGGACCGCCGACACCGATCGGCGATGTGAGCACGTTCCAGCACGATCCGGATCTCGCGCAGACCGTTCCGCCTGCGGAGCGCATGCCGCGCGACAAGCTGATCGCGCACGCGAACGGTTACTTCTCGACCCTGCAGAACAACACCGGCGAGATCCGCGGCACGCGCTTCTCACCCGATGCGACCCGTCACGAGAACGGCCTGAAGTTCGCGGAGATCGAAAAAGGCTTCAAGAGCGGCCGCTATGCGTTCAACGAGCGCGTGCGCGACCGTGACTTCTTTCTCGTGGACGAGGAGCGCGGCATCGTGATGGCGCGCGGCTTCATCGATCACAAGGGCGTGCTGGATGAGTACACGCTCACGGACGGCACGAAGACGAAGTCCGTGTTCCGCGAGCCGCACAGCTGGGCGTTCCTCGAGATGTTCAAGATCAGGAACGACATGATCACGGGCGTGGAGGCCACGTTCATCGGCGCGCCGTATTACATGCGCTCGCCCTGGACGAAGAAGCCCGATCCGCGCTACGAGACGCTCCAGCAGACGCTGACGCGTTCAGCCACGCCCGGCAGCTGAACGCGCCAGCTTTCTGTCACTTGGGCTTCCACGAAATACCGGCATAGACGGAACGTCCGTCGCCGGGCAGGAACTGCGCGGCATCCAGTCCGCGCGCATCCGCGATCACGCCGGTGGTCGACGCGTATACGCGGTCCGCCAGGTTCCGTCCCTCGACGAACCACGACAGGCCCCGCTCCACATCGCGCCCGATCTTCAGCCCGACCAGCGCATACGAATCCGCGAACCACGTATTCGCCATGTCGATGGCATACCGCCGCGGCGACCATTCCGTGTTGAGCGTGACGGAATATCCATCACGCACACCCCAGACCAGCTCGCCGCGATAGAAGTGCTCGGGAATTCCGGGTAGCGCCCGATCACCGTAAGTCGCGTTGCCGTCGAAGCGGAAGTCGCTCCACAGATACGACGAGCGCCACGCCAACGAAGGCGCCAGTGTTACCACCGCTCCGAGCTCCACGCCTCGATGAATCGTGCGCGGTGCGTTCACTGTGCCCAGCGGCTGCCCTTCCGGCGTATTGAGCGCAAGCAGCTCATCGCGCACATCCGCGTTGTACGCGACCACATCCCACTGCACACGAGCGAGCCTGCCGCGCGTGCCCAGCTCGAGCGTGCGTGCGGTCTGCGCTTTGAGCAGGTTCACGCCCACCCCGCCGGTCAGCTCGCCGAAGCTCGGCGGCTCGAAGCTGTCCGACACGTTGCCGAACACGCTCCAGTCACCGCCGCGAAACATGAAGCCCACCTTGGGCGCGAGCTGCGTGTACGAGGCATCCAGGCTCTGGTCGCCATTCGTCAGGAAGCGATCGTCGTAGCGGCGTTCGGAGTCGGTCCACTGCGCCCCGGCGATCAACGTCCAGCGCGCGTTCAGATCGAGCTGGTTCTCCGCATACGCGCTGTAGTTCTGCGAATGCTGGCGGCTCTGCGCCGTGCGAGCGCCTTTGCGTCCAGCCACGTTGACGAAACGGTCGTCGTTCACGCTGTTCCATGAAGGCGAGAGGCCCACGATGAACCGGTTCGTGCGGTCAGCCAGGTCATGCTCATCGACGTAGCGGATGCCGGCGTAGGCATCGTTCGAGCGCTGTTGCAGAACCTGGAAGATGGGATGCCACAGATCCTTGTAGCTGTAGCCCGCGGACAGCTCGATGCGTCCGGCGTCCAGCTCGAACACCGTGCGATTGGCGAGGCGGTACAGATCGAAATCGCGCTTCTGGCGGCCCGCGAGGCTGCCAGCGTTGGCCATGTCGCGGTTCGCTCCGAGCTGCGCTTTCGTCAGCGACCCCGGCAACTCCGAGTCCGTATGCACGGCGTTCACGAAGAAACGACTCTCGGCGCTGTCGCTCAACCGCACGGCCGCGTTGCCGAAGAAGCGCGCATTTTCCTGCCGCGACCAGTTCCGGAAGCCGTCCTGCGAGTACGCCGACAGCGACGCGAAATAGTCGCCGCCCGTGAGCGTATCTCCGAGGGAAACGAGGGCGCGCCGATAGCCGAAGCTGCCGCCCTCCAGACGCGAGCGCAGCCCCGCGCCGTCGTGCCCCGATGGCGACACGAAATTGATCGAGCCGCCGAGCGAAGTGCCGCCATATTCGAGGGCGTTGGCGCCGCGAAGCACTTCCGTATATGCGAGAGCAAGCGGCTCGATGGCCTGGAAGTCGCCGCTGCCGTCCGCGAGCGTGATCGGCACTCCATCCTGCAGCAGGTAAATGCCGCGCATGTGGAACGTGCGCTGCAGCCCGGAGCCGCGGATCGACAGGCGTGCTTCTTCGGCGCCGAAACGCGATTGCGCAAACACGCCCGGTGCGAACGCGAACACATCCGCCAGCGTCGAGGCGCGGCCATCCGCGTACTCGGACTGCCCGACGATGTTCGCGCCGCCGGGCACGCGCTCGGCTTCAGCGCGCGCGGCGCCTTCGCCCGGAGCGCTGGGCGTGAGGCGATCCGCAACGACAGTGATCTGATCGAGCGTGCGCGGCCCTTCGTGGTCAGCGCACACGTTGCCTGAGAGACAAGAGAGAAAAGCCGTGCCGGCGGCGGCAGCGACGCCTGGCGTCGTACTGCGCCTGCGCGCACCTGGCGAGAAAGCGTTCATGGAAATCCCCTAAGCGGAATGACGGTCGCCCGTGACCTGCGCCACGGACACTACTCAGCGTCGTTCGTCAGGAGAGCGCGGGCGGTGCGCGAGGTTGCTGGACGCGATGACGCGTCTGCTCGGGGATGTACGGAGTGAGGTCAGACTGCGGCGCGACCTGGCTTTCGACAGGCGCGAGCAGCAATGTGATTTGGGGCGCGGGCGCGACGGTCGCCGCCGCGGCAAAGACGCAGTGCTGGGCGCGCGCGGCGCCATGCTCATGCGCGCTCTTTTCTGCGGGCTGCGGAGCCTCGTCGCCCTGCGTCTCGTGGTGATGAGCCGCATGCCCGACGAGAGTTGTCTGCTTCTCGTGCAGGAGCTGGGCCGGGAAGCCGTCCGGGCAGATCTCGAGCGTGAACGGCCGGTCGTTCGACGGCATGAAGCCGACGGGAATCAGCGCGCGAACGCCAATGGCCACCAGCAGGAGACTGATGAGCCACTGACGATGAACGCGATTCAGGAAACGGCTATGCACGCTGGCGAGACCTTGTTGGTGCGTGCAGTCTACTCCACGCTCCCGTCGCGGAGGGATGGATCCAACGACCCATTTTTTCGGGCGCGAGCCCTATCTTTTGTCGGTACCCAATGAACCGTCAGGCGCTCCACGGGGGACTCAGTCCCATTTGCGCTCGGCGATCCGGATCTCCGCCCTGCCGGCGAGATCGCGGAGATGGCCGGCGCGCACCTGGTCCTGCGCTTCCTTCTTCAGGTCCGTCCACACGTCGTTGCTCACTTCGCTGAAGGCGCGCTGCCGCGGCGGCTCGCGCTTCACCATCACCACGACGTGCACGCCATCCTCGGTCACCACGGGACCCGAGGTCTCGCCGGCCTTCAGTTTGGTGGCGACGTGGTACACCTTGGGATCGAGACGTGCTTTCGCCGAGAAGTCGAAGACGTCGCCGGTGTCGATCCGGCCTGAGTCGAGCAGCCGGCGCGAGTCCGCCAGGCCGAATTTGTCCATCGCCTCCGCGAGCGGCATCCCGTGACGGAGCGATTTCGCCGCCTTCATGGCGATGTGCGCGCACTGCTCGGGCGTCGGCGCCGCGCTCATCGGCAGCACGAGGTCGCGCAGTTGCATGGTGCCGTCGCGCACATACTTCTCGCGGTGCTTCTCGTAATACTGCTGAAGCTCTTCTTCCGTCGGATGGCGCGCGAGCACGTCAGCGAAGATCTGTAGCTCGACGCCATTGACGAGCGCGCGGCGCACTTCCGGATCGTGACTCGCGAGGTCGGCATCGAGTCCACGCTGGACCATCAGCTCTTCTGCAATCATGTCGTCGAGCGCCTGCTGGCGTTGCGCGGTCGTGGACTCGGCGAAGGGCACACCAAACTGCGTCTGCACTTGCGTCACGAAATCCGTTCGCAGGATCGGACGGCCGTTCACTGTGGCGATGGCTTCAGCCGGAATGTTGCGCGCGGAAGTGCCTTGCGCGATGAAGAGGCCGTAGCCCGCGATGACGAGCGCTGCGAGCACGCCGATCGCCAGCAGCGCGAGCGAACGTCTCCTGTGGGCCTGTGAGAAGTCGAAGAATGACAAGGGCTATCCTTTGCTCTTCGACACTTCGTGCAGATAGACGGCGATCTCGCGCACATCCGCAGCGCCGAGCTTGTCGCTCCAGGAAGGGCAGAGCCCGTGGCGGCCGTCGGCTACGGACTCGATGAGGTCCGCGCGCGTGCCGCCGTAAACCCAGGCGGGTCCGGTCAGCGCCGGAGCGCCGTAGTCAGGGTTGCCGCGCGCATCCGCGCTGTGGCAGTCGAAGCACTTGCCTTTGTTCTGGTAGATGTCCGAGCCGCGGCGCGCAGCCTCTGCATTGTGGGGCTGGCGGCTGAGCGCGAGGATGTAATCGACGACATCTGCAATCTCGGTCGCTGACAACTGTCCACTGCGCATGAACGCGGGCATGTCGGCGATGTTGTGAGCTTTCGGATGTCCCGAACGCACGCCGTAGAGAATGGTGCTCTCGATGTCCGAGACGCGGCCAGCGCCGAACAGCCAGACGCCATCCTGCAGGTCCGGAATGCCGCGCTTGCGATCGCCACGCATGTCCGTGCCGTGGCAACTCGCACAGTGGTCGACGAACAGGTACGGCCCGCGTTCCGTCGCGAACGCGACGAGGGTTTCGTGTGACGGAATCTCGTCGGCGGGCAGTCGCAACAGGTGTTCTTCGACTCGCTGCGTGCGGATGGCGCCGTTCACCAGGCCAACCGACACCATCGCGGCGATCAGCACCAGCACGAGAAGAATTGCGCGGCGTCCTGCAATCATGACGGGGCATTACCTTGCCCCCGTTCACGCACGGCTGCAGCGCCCTGCGAGAGCATCACCGCGGTACGGGCAGGCTACCGCGGTGACCTGGATTCGCGCCGGGTTGCGTCAGCGCCGGATCGGAATCCAGAGCTCGATGCTGCCTGCACCGGTCTGCGGATCGAAGTCCTCTCCGTATCGCTCGAAGTACGGACCGTCCGCGACTTCATGTCCGGATTCCGGGAACCACTTGTTCCAGACCGTGTTCCAGGTGCGGCGGATCTCGGAGACGTGTCCGGGATGCGTGAACACCACATAACGCTGTTCCGGAACGCGCAGTCGGGCGAGCTCGGCGGGGACGCGAGCGAAGTCCGACACCTCGGCGCCGCACAGGTATTCGAAGTTGCCTTCATCGTCGGCGTTGTACATGACGCCGTACGCCACGTTGCCCGACTGACCTGGGATGTGACCGAAATGTGGCAGGAAGCGCTGCCACTGCGCGGGGATGCCCGCGCTGTCCTCGCAGGTGTAGCGCTGGGCGACGCCGGCCACGAGCAGGGGCTTGCCGTTGACGAAGCGCGGCGGTTGCAAGGTCTCCAACATTGACTGGTCCATTCTGATTGCCTCCACGAGTTTGAGGTTGGCCACATGGCCTTGCGCGCGCACGGCTTCCGGCGTGCTGCCGAAGTGCTCGGTGAACGCGCGCGTGAATGCCTCGTGAGAGTGGTAACCCGCGTCCAGCGCCACCGTCAGAATGTCCGGTGCGCCGCTCGCCAGAGAGCGCGCGGCCTCGGTGAGACGCCGGCCGCGCACATAGCGCATGAGCGACTGGCCGGTGGCCACACCGAACGCGCGCGTCAGGTAGAAGCGCGACGCGCCGCCCGCGCTCGCGATCTCATCCAGTGAGATCTCGTCCGCGAAGTGACTTTCGACATACCACAGCGCTTTCTGTACGGGGTTCATGTGAGCTCTCGCATTGGCACGCTCGCAGCCTGCGCGCCTCGCATCTGCCCCGTTTGACGGAAATTGCGGTGTCAGTGCGTTCCGGCGGCGGTTTCCGTGATCAGGAAATCGACGACGGCACGGAGGGCCTCGCGCTCGCTGGCGCCGCGGGCGCGGGCCCCGTCGTAAATGGCGATCTGGCGATGCGCGCTGGTGCCACGCTCGAGAATACGGCGTGCGTGGGCGACTTCGGCGGTACACCGCAGGGCCTCCGAATCTTCGCGCACGAGCTCGATCATCTCGTCGAGCAACGTACCGAAGGACACGAGCTCGCCCCGAGCCATGTCGAGCAGCTTCTCGTCGAAGCTGTAGCGCATGGCGCGCCAGCGGTTCTCTGCGATCAGGAGATTCGGATAGCGACGCCAGCTCTGGTTGCTCCGGCGCAGGCGGAACAGCATGCGCACCAGCGACACGGTGAGCGCCGCGAGGCAGATCGAGTCGTCGATGCTCGTGCAGCAGTCCATGATGCGCGTTTCGAGCGTCGGATAGCGCGGGCTCGGACGCAGGTCCCACCAGATTTTGGTCGTGTCCTCGATGAGGCCGTTGCGGATCAGCGTGTCGAGATGGCGGCGAAACTCGCCGTAACTCTCGAAGCGTTCGGGCAGCCCCGTCCGCGGCAGCGTGTTGTAGACAGTGGCGCGGAAAGACTTCAGCCCCGTCTGTTCCCCTTCCCAGAATGGAGACGAGCAGGACAGTGCCAGGAGGTGCGGCAGAAAGTACGAAAGCTGATTCATCAGATCGATGCGCAGGTCGTCGTCATCGATGCCCACGTGCACGTGCATGCCGCAGATCATCAGCCGGCGCGCAGTCGCTTGCATTTCGTGCGCCATGGCCGAGTAGTAGTCCTTGTCGGTCGGCTTCTGAAGGACGGCGACCGAGTAGGGGTGCGTCGAGGCGGCGATGGGCGCAATCCCGTAGCGCCGGCTCACATCCACGATGATGCCGCGCAGGCGAGCGAGGTCCGCGCGCGCTTCGGCCATGGAACGGCACACGCAGGTTGAGACTTCGATCTGGGACCGCAGGAACTCAGGTGCAATCTGCCCCCGCCCCTGCTCCGTGCAATCCCTGAGAAGCTGCGGCGGCGGATCGTTGTCCACCTCACCGGAGTCGCGATGGACCAGCAGATATTCTTCTTCGATACCGACCGTGAACGGCGGCTCTTTCGAGGTCATGCCCTCAGTTTAACTGGGCAATCGGCTGCGGACGAGCGATGAAATAGCCTTGAGCGAAATCTACGCCAATGCGCTTCAGCTCTTCGAGGACCGTGGCCGTCTCGACGCACTCGGCAATGGTGGCGATGCCGAGCGCGCGGCCCACCTTGCTGATCGCCTCGACCATGCTCCGGTCCACGGGATCCGCGGCAATCTGGGCGATGAACTGGCCGTCGATCTTCAGGTAGTCCACCGGCAGGGTCTTCAGGTACATGAACGAAGACAGGCCGGTGCCGAAGTCGTCCAGCGCGAACTTGCAGCCGCGCGTCTTCAGCTCGCGCATGAAGTGAATGGCATCCGCGAGGTTGGTCACGGCCGCCGTTTCGGTGATCTCGAAGCAGATGGCACCGGAGATTTCCGGGTCCGCGAGCTGCGCGAGCGTCAGGTCCACGAACGACTGTTCGTTCAGCGAGGTGCCGGAAACATTGATTGCCAGCGTCGGCAGCGGCGCGCCCCGCTGCTGGCGCTCACGCAGCAGCGACACGGCTTTCTGCACCACCCACCGATCGATGATGGACATGGCGTTGTAACGCTCGGCAGCCGGAATGAATTCGCTCGGCTGCACCAGCTCGCCATCGTCCCCGCGCAGTTTCACCGTCAGCTCATGGAAACGCGGCGCGCTCTGCGAGCCGATCGCCGCAATCGGCTGGAAGAACAGCTCCAGCCGGTTCTCCTCGGCCGCGCGAGTCACGCGCGCCACCCAATGCATTTCCCGATGGCGGCCCGAAATACCGTCCGCGTCGTACACGTGGATGCGGTTGCGTCCACCGTCCTTGGCGGCATAGCAGGCGATGTCCGCCGCGCTCATCACGCTGGCGACGTTCTCCGTCTCGCGCGAAATCTCGACTACACCGATGCTGGCGCCCACCGATAGCGCGGTGGCGCCCCACACGAAACGATAGTCGCGGATCGACTGACGCGCGTTCTCGGCGATACGCGTCGCCTGGTCCAGCGTGCAGTTCTCGAGAAGCACGCCGAATTCGTCGCCGCCGAGGCGCGCGATGGTGTCCGACGCGCGCACGCGAGTCTGCAGAAGGCCGGTCACGTCGCGCAGCAGCCGGTCGCCGGCCTGGTGACCGCAGGTGTCGTTCACGATCTTGAACTGGTCGAGATCGATGTAGAGCAGCGCGCAGGATCCTTCCCCGCGCTGGGCCCGCTGGACGGCTGCGTGCAGACGGTTGTCGAATTCGCGGCGATTGATGAGTCCCGTCAGCGCATCGTGACTCGCCTGGTACGCCAGCGCGCGCTTGAGCCGCCGTTCCTTGGTGACGTCGTGGAAGACGATGACCGCGCCGATCATGCGCCCCTGCCGATCGCAGATCGGCGCCGCAGATTCCTGGATCGCGATTTCCTGCCCGGACCGGGTGATGAGAACCGAATGGTCCGCGCTGCCACCCTCCGCGCGATTCTCGCCGCGGCCGAGTGCACGCAGCAGCGGGTTTTCGAGCGGCTCGTGCTTCAACTCGGTGACCAGGTTCAGCACCTCGCCGACATCACGCCCGCGCGAATCCTCGGCGCTCCACCCGGTAAGACTCTCGGCGACTGGATTCATGTAGTCGATGCGACCCTGCGCGTCCGTGCTGATCACGGCATCGCCGATCGATTGCAGCGTCACCTCTGCGCGTTCTTTCTCTTCGAACACCGCGTGCTCGGCGCGCTTGCGCTCGGTGATGTCGTTCAACGCGCCTTCGTAGCCGATGAGCCGCCCGGACGCATCGCGGATCGCGCGCGAGTTTTCGAGGATCACGAGCTGCTGGCCATCGCGCCGCCGGGCGATGAACTCGAAATTGCGGATCTCGCCTTCCTGCTCCACACGCCGCACGAAGTGCAGGCGATCGAGCGAATTCCAGTACAGGATGTCCGCGCTCTTCAGCGCATACAGCTCTTCGGCGCTCGCATAGCCGAACATCGACACGAATGCGGGATTCACCGACAGGAGCCGCCCGTCGCGCGCGCTCTGATAGACGCCCTCGGAAATACTCTCGAACAGGCCGCGATACTTGGATTCGCTGCTGCGCAGGGCTTCTTCGGCGAGGCGCCGGTCGATGGCAATGCCGGCGAGCTGCGCAGCGTGGGCCATCATGTCCGCTTCCATGGCAGTCGGCAGGCCCACGTCGGCGCCAAACACACCCAGTGCGCCGAGCACTTTGCCGTTCGCCGCCTTGATCGGCAGGGACCATGCCGCCCGCAGGCCCGCTTCGAGTGCCACCTGCCGGCGCTGCTCCCAGAAAGGATCCTTCGCGATATCCGCCACGAGGACGTGCCGCGCGAGATAGACCGCGGCCGAACATGAGCCGTTGCGAATATCGATCGGCGCGCGGGTGAGCGAGACCCGCAACGGGTCCGGCAACCGCGGCGCGACGATGTAGCTGAACGTGCGCCCGTCTTCGGCGAGCACGCTGACGGAGCACATCGTGCCAACGCCCTGCGACTCGATCAGCCGCGTGATCGACTCGAGCACCGCGGGCAGCGGTGCGTTGCCCGTGAGCTTCTCGAAAACTTCGTGCTCGGCGGCCGCGACGCTTTCCTGCCGCTTGCGCTCGGAAATGTCCGTGATGCTGCCGCGGATGAGCCGGCGCGTGCTGCTCGGCAGCCGCACGAGCCGCACGTCGCACATGAATTCCTTGCCGAATGCGTCCCGGTGCAGCCACTCGAACATCTGCGGCCCGAGATCGAGCGCGCGCTCGACGCGCACGCGAACCTGCTCGGCCGACTGCGAACCGTCCGGCTGCAGCGGCGGACTCAGCTCGGCGGGCCCGATCTTCAGCAGGTGCTCGCGATCCAGGCCGAACAACCGCTCGGCGTTCTCGTTCACGTCGATGTAGCTGCCGAGGTCCGCATCCAGCACGACGATGGCATCGGGCGCGTGGTCGATGAGCAGGCGGTATCTTGCTTCGCTCTCGCGCATCGCCTGTTCGGACTCGCGCCGCTCTGTCACGTCTCGCAGACACACCACGTACATTTCGCGGCGGCTGAGGCGCGCGTTACTCACGGCGAGCTCCAGCGGGAACGAGCGCCCGTCCTTGCGCAGACCCCACGACTCACGCGAGGCCAGATCCATGTGGGTGTCGCCGGAGCTGGCGGCGAGCCGCTGCAGGGCCTGGGGAACCGTTTCGTGCTGGGCGATCTTCGGAATCAGCAGGTCGATGCGCTCACCCACGACCTCGGCTTCACTGAAGCCAAACACGCGCTCGCCGGTGGGATTGAAGGTGCGGATGACGCCCTCCTCGTCCACCGTGAGCACAACGTCCTTGATGTGATCGAGGATGACCTGCAGATGCTCTGAGCTCTGCGCGCGCACCTCGTGCGCCATGGCGCGCGCTTCGTCCGCCATGAGGCGCATCGACTGCACGATGCCGCGCCGTTCCTCATCGACCGCCTGGTAATGCTGACTGACGAGGTGCAGCAGCGCGCCGATCTCGAGACCCTGGGGGCTGCGCAAACGCAGCTCCCGCAACTGCGCACGCAGATGGGGATGTAGCTCCGCGTCATCGCCACCGAGCAGCGCATCGCCACGAATGGGGACGGCCGCACTCGACGCCGTATCTTCGGCGCGCGCGGCCTCGCCATCCTGCGAGTCGACACGCGCACGGATGTTCGTCGTTTTTGACATAAACGGTGGCGTCCGATCCAGACGGAATCATAAGAGCCGCGACCGCGGCGGCCGCGTGATCCGCCTCCCGCTTTTGGTCAGGGCCGGGCGGGCTTCGACGGAGGTCCTGCCTCGGTCTGCGGGGGGAGCTCGGGGAGGCCGGCGCCGGCGATCATGGGGATCGTGTAGGTGCGCGCGATGGACTCCTTGGGCGAGTCCGTCACGACCACCGCCGTGACGTTGAAAATGCCGTCCGACTTCGGAACGACCGTCAGCGTATGGGCCAGCTCCGTGCCCGGGGCGGGGTTCTCGTAGTGCTCGGTCTCCGCACCCTTGACGATGTCCATCCCCTCGCTGGCCTGGAAGCGCACGAACAGGCGATCCAGCTCCACCGTGGGCGTCAGCGCGATCTGGATGTCGACCGGCTGACCGACCGTGGGACGCCCGGACAGGGCGAATTTGAGGTCGGCGGCACCCAGCGACTTGCTGCTGCTGACGGCGGCAACCATGTCCGGCCGACCGGCGGGCCGGGCGACCTTCGGTTTGCCGTCAGTCGGGGTTGCAGCGGAAGGATCCGGCTCGGAAGACCCGCACCCGACCAGAGTGAAAACGGCCGCAACGATGAACGCGCACACACGCACTTATTTTTGTCCTGACGCCCCGTGCGGGGCCGAACAATACAGCGAGGCGTCGCGAATCACACGAGATTCAGTACAGGCGGATCGTCCACTGCGGCCACTTGTTCGAGCAGATCGTTGATGTGGCCTTCCCAGTACCGCACCCCGCCAAACCACGTAAATGCGCGGGGAAACGCCGGATCGCTCCAGCGAGTGGCCAGCCAGGCCGCGTGGTGCAGCATGCGCAGTGCACGCAGCGGCTCGATGAGCCGCAGCTCGGTGAAATCGAGCTCCCGGAATTGCTCATAGCCTTCGATGAGCTCGCGCCACTGCCGCTGCTGCTCGCTTTCCGAGCCGGACAGGAGCATCCACAGGTCCTGGATGGCGGGCGCCATCATGCAGTCGTCGAGGTCCACGAAAACCGGGCCCTGCTCGTTCCACAGCAGGTTGCCGAGATGGCAATCGCCATGCACGCGGATGTGCCGGACCGGGCCGACTTCGCCGAATACACGCTCGATGCGCTCGAGCAGCGCGTCCGTGGCACGCAGGTAAGACTCTTCGAGTGAGGCCGGCAGGAGCCCGCTTTCGATGACCTGATCCCGTGCCTCGAACCCCAGCCGCTCAACCGTGAGCCGCACGCGTGCGGCGAAGGGCTGCACGGCTCCGATCCGATGGATCCGCGCCAGACTCCGACCCAGCATGGCGCGCGCCTCCGGTGCATCCAGCTCAGGCGCGCGACCCCGCATCCACGGGAACACGGAGAAGCGAAAGTCCTGGAAGCGGAACAAGGTATCGCCGGCCACGTTGAGGGGTGCGGCCACCGCCATTTCCGCGGTGGCGAGCTCCGCCGTGAAGGCGTGCTCCTCGGCGATCTGCGCATCGGACCAGCGGGCCGGGCGATAGAACTTCAGCACCATGGTGCCCTCGGGCGTGCCCATCTGGTACACCCGGTTTTCGTAGCTGTTGAGCGCGAAAAGCCGGCCGTCGCTGTCCAGCCCGAGCGAAGCCGCCGCGTCGAGCACGACGTCGGGCGTCAGCCCTGCGAAAGGTTTCACGGCGGCATCGCGGCTTTTGTCTATCATCAGATTGGCTTGGAAATCCGAACCTGCGAGGAAAGAACACGAATGAGTCGCGGCACCATCTTAGTCACCGGCGGCGCCGGCTACATCGGCAGTCATACGGTCCTGCAATTGCGTGCTCGTGGCGAGCAGGTGCTGGTGCTGGACAATCTGTACACGGGCTTCCGGCAGGCGGTGCTCGACACCCCGCTGGTCGTGGGGAGCGTGGGAGACGCGGAAGTCGTCACGGCGGCGCTGCGCGATCACAAAGTGGATACGGTGCTGCACTTCGCGGCCCATACGATCGTGCCGGAATCGGTGAGCGACCCGCTCAAGTACTACGGCAACAACACCTGCGGTACCCGCAATCTCCTGCAGTGCTGCGCCCAGGCGGGGGTCAAGCACTTCGTCTTTTCCTCGACGGCGGCGGTCTACGGCATCCCGGACGGTCCCTACGCGGATGAGGGGTCGCCGACCGCGCCCATCAATCCCTACGGCACCTCGAAGCTCATGTCGGAGTGGATGCTGCGCGACCTCGCGCTCGCCACCCCGATGCGCTACGTGTCCCTGCGGTATTTCAATGTCGCGGGGTCGGACACCAGCGGGCGCATCGGCCAGTCGACGCGCAAGGCGACGTTGCTCATCAAGGTGGCGTGCGAAGTGGCGGTCGGCAAACGCCAGCATCTGTCGATCTTCGGCACGGACTACGCGACGCCCGACGGCACCGGCGTGCGCGATTACATCCATGTTGAAGACCTGGCGACGGCCCACCTGGACGCGCTCCAGTACCTTCGGGACGGGGGCCAGTCCGTGGTGCTCAACTGCGGCTATGGCCACGGATACAGCGTCCGGGAAGTGATCCAGAGCGTGGAGCGAACCATCGACGCGCGGCTGCCCGTGAAGGAAGAGCCCCGCCGTGCGGGCGATCCCCCGGTGCTCGTTGCCCGGGCGGATCGGGTGCGTTCGACGCTCGGCTGGAAGCCCCGGCTGGACGACCTGGACGCGATCGTGCGCTCATCTCTCGACTGGGAACGCAAACTTCAGCGCACTCCCTGGTAGCCGCACCGCTACAATGGATGACCATGCGCTGGGCTCGACCCAAGTCCTTGAGCGGCTTGATGCTGCTCGGCCTGTTCCTGATCGCCGTGCCGCTCGTCGTCGCGCTCGTCGACGCGGGCCTGCAGATTCGCGTGCTCGCCAGCACCGGCCAGAAGCTGGTGGTCGAGGGCGTCGGCGCCGCGCGCGCCGCGCAGGAAATGTTCAGCAAGATCGCGGAAGTCGAGCGCGCCGCGAAGCTCTACAACGTGCTGAAAACCTCGGACCTGCTCACCGCCTATCGCAACCAGGATGAAGGTCTCTCGGCGATCCGCGCCCAGCTCGACCGCCACCTCCGCACCTCGGACTCGCGCAAGACTCTGGAGGAGCTGGGGGATCTGCAGGGAACGATCCGCCTCAGCGTGCTGTCCATGCCGCAGGGCGCGGCAGATCCGGACGATCTTGCACGTCGGTTCGGCGAGCTGACCGGCCTCGCGAACAAGGTCACCCAGCAGAGCAAGGCTGAAATCGACGCGGAGGTTGCCGCACTCGAGCAGCAGACCCAGCGCGCGAGACGGCGCCTCTTGTGGCAATCGGCATTGCTGCTGCCATTGACGGTGATCGCGATCATCGCGGTGACACTGGCGGTCGGGCGGCCGTTGCGCACGCTGGACCGCGCGATCAGCGAGCTCGGCAGCGGCACGTTCTCGCGCGAGATCGCGGTTTCAGGTCCGCAGGACCTGGAGCGGCTCGGCCGGCAGCTCGAATGGCTGCGCGGGCGTTTGCTCGATCTCGCAAACGAGCGCAGCAGGTTCCTGCGACACATGTCGCACGAGCTGAAAACGCCGCTTGCGAACATCAGGGAAGGCACGGAGCTCCTGATGGACGGTGCGGTGGGCGAGCTCGACAGCAATCAACGGGAGGTCACGGGAATTCTCAGGGAAAACGGCATCAAGCTGCAGCGGCTCATCGAGAACCTGCTGTCGTTCAGCGCGTGGCAGACCTCGAGCTCATCGCTCGACATCAGTGAATTCCGCCTGCGGCCTCTGGTGAAGCAGGTGCTGGAGAACCAGCAGCTCACCCTGCTCTCGCAGCGTGTGCGGCTCGACGTGAAGATCGAGGACGTGGTGCTCGTCGCGGATCGCGGCAAGGTGCGCCTCATCCTCGAGAACCTGCTGTCGAATGCAGTGAAGTATTCGCCGAAGGGTGGCGCCATCCACATGAGCGCGCAGCGCTCGTTCGACCAGCTCGTGCTCGATGTGGCCGACAACGGTCCAGGCATTGCGCTGGAGGATCGCTCGCATATCTTCGATGCGTTCTACACAGGGCGCGCCGCGAGGAGCGGCAGTCTCAAGGGCACGGGTATCGGGCTGTCAGTCGTGCTCGAATTCGTGAACGCGCATGGCGGCAGCGTGCAGCTGATCGATGGTGAGTTTCCCGGTGCGCACTTCCGCATCGTGATGCCCATTCAGTGCGCATCGGGCGATCGGCCGGCGAGCCCTGCCCCGCGCGACTCCAAGGATCCCAAGGAACACGCGCATGCCGCATGAATCCGGATCGGCGTGCGCGAGCCATTACCCACGCGCAGCGCGGGCAGCTGTCAGCGCGCTGGTGATGTTAGCGCTACTCTCCGCGTGTGCAGCAGATCTGTTGGGTCGCGGCTCGCAGCGCGACGCGAATCCGACGCCGGTCGTCGATCGCGCTTCTGCATCTGCGACTGTGATCACGAGCTATCTCGATGGATTGCAAAAGCTGCTGATGGCGCAACCTGCAGATCAGGCCGAGATGGTTGCAGCAGCACAGCACGAATTCGAGCTGGCGCCGACGCCGAGTCATCAATTGCGTTACGCCCTCATCCTCGCAACGCCCGGACATGCAGCAACAGATCAGGTGCGCGCGCAGCGCTTGTTGGCTGAGCTCACTGCAACGCCCGCGACGCTTCTTCCTGCCGAACGCGCACTCGCGTTTCTAGAGCAGCAGAGAGTGGATGCGCAGCTGCAGCTCGCTGCGGAGAATCGCCGCTTGCAAAGCGTGGCGACGCGCACGCAGGCAGACCGCAGCAACAATCTGACAAAGCGCTTGCAGGCCGAGATCGATGAGAACGCCAGGCTCCGTAAAGAGCTGGACGCTGCGCAGGCAAAGCTCGATGCGATTTCTGACATCGAACGGTCGCTCAGCGAGCGAAAACCGAGCGCTGAATCACGAACTCCTTGACGCTAAACAGCGACAAGCTTCGGACGTATTAGTATCCGTGACTCGTCGCATTGCTCAAGGGTGGTTTCCGTGCTTCAGCCTGCTGTTTACACCGAGAATCGAAGGACGCCGATCGTGAACCAGACCGGTAAACGCAAGGCCCGTATCCTGGTCGTCGACGACGACCCGGGTCTGCTGCGCCTGCTGACCATTCGGTTGCGCGCGGAGAATTATGACGTCGAGGCCGTCGAGAGCGGCATGCAGGCACTCGCTGCAGCGAGTCGCTTCCGCCCCGACCTCGTCATCACGGATCTCCGCATGGATCAGATGGACGGCATCGGCCTGCTGAAAGAGCTGCAGAACCGCTGGCCGGGACTGAAGGTCATCATCCTGACCGCGCACGGCACGATTCCCGATGCAGTGCAGGCCACGCAGATGGGCGCGTTCGGCTTCCTCACGAAGCCCGTCGACAAGCAGGAGTTGCTCGATCAGGTGCAGAAGGCGCTGCGCATCTCCGGCTTCGGTGCTTCCGATGAAGACTGGCGCGCGGAAATCGTCACGCGCAGCTCCGTGATGGAAGAGAAGCTCGCGCAGGCTCACATGGTGGCCGGCACCGACGCGCGTGTGCTCATCACTGGTGAAAGCGGCACGGGCAAAGAACTGCTCGCGCGCGCCATCCATCGCGCGAGCCCGCGCAAGCACAAGCCTTTCGTCGCAATCAATTGCTCCGCGATGGCGGAGAACCTTCTCGAGTCCGAGCTGTTCGGCCACGAGAAGGGCTCGTTCACGGGCGCCACGCGTGCGCATCGCGGCCTCTTCCAGGCGGCGGATGGCGGCACGCTGATGCTCGACGAGATTGGTGACATGCCGCCGCGCCTGCAGGTGAAGCTGCTGCGCGTGTTGCAGGAGAATGTGATCCGTCCGGTCGGCAGCACGGACGCCATTGCGGTGAACGTGCGCGTCATCTCGGCGACGCATCGCGATCTACAGCAGTTCATGACCTCGGGGCAGTTCCGTGAGGACCTGTACTACCGTTTGAACGTGGTGCACATCGAGATGCCCGCGCTCAATCGTCGTCGCGAGGACATTCCGCTGCTGGTCGCGCACTTCCTGGCGCAGATCGCCAAGGAGAGCGGCGTGCGCAAGATCTATGCGCCGGAAGCGGTCGAGCTGCTCGCCACTGCAGACTGGCCGGGCAACATTCGCCAGCTGCAGAACGTGGTGCGCCAGAACGTGGCGCTCTCGCAGACGCCGATCATTCCGGTTGAGCTGGTACAGCAGTCACTGGGTGGCGGCCCGGGTCGCCTGCCCTCGTTCGACGAGGCGCGCGATGAGTTCACGCGCAGCTATCTGTCGCAGATCCTGCAGATCACGGGCGGTAACGTGAGTCAGGCGGCGCGCCTGGCGAAGCGCAATCGCACGGACTTCTACAAGCTGCTCGGCCGGCATCAGCTGACGCCGGAAGAGTTCAAGCAGCGCTAACGGGTCGATTCTGCCGCGGGCAGCGACTTGATTCGCTCGCCCGCGGCAGTCACCGTCGTCGTGGAACCCACAGAAGGCTTCGCCACGACCACGGGATCGCCAATCACCACAGGCACCGAGACGATGCGCGCGAGCGAGTTGCCCTGCGTGCTCGTGCGAATCATGGCGGTCAGGTAATAGCGCCCATCCGTGGCAGCGGAAAGCGTGATGCGATGGTCGATGCGCGTACCGGCGGCGGCCGAGCCGAGCGTGAGCTGTTGTCCAGCAAGAACCGTCAGGCCACTGTTCCCGCGGAACTCCACGTCGATCTTGTCCACGGACATCGCAGGCGCGAGAGATACCGTGATCTCAACGGGCGTCCCGGAGTGATACACCGCCTTCTGGGTGAACTCGAATGTCACCGGCGCACCGTTCTTCGCGCAGACGAGGCCTGCGCAGAGACTCAACGCCGCCGTCACCATCAGTTTCGAGAATGTGCTCAGCATGTTCTACCCCTTACGGCGCCATCGTGACGTCGATGCACGTGTCGCCGAGCGGTGTGATTCCGAGGAAGTCGCCGTAGACGTTCGAGCTGTCGAACACCTCGACCGTGTACGTGCCGGCCGGCAGCGAAAGCGTGAAGCTCTCATCGCCGAGGTCTTCCGAGCGCGTGACTTCCAGGCCATCCTCATAGATCACGATATCGGGATCTGAATCCGGATCATCGCCGGTCACCGTCACGGTGCCCGAGTATGCGCTCGCGAGCGTAATCCGCATCAGGCTGATGTTGCCGAGCTTGTTGTACGTCTGGCCCGGAGCGCCGGTCGAGCACACGTTGCGCAGCTGGCCCGGGCCGATGGCGGTGTAGATGGGCAGGTCGATCGCACCGCCGCCGTCATTGGCTTCCGTCGGCGCGAAGTCATCTGCCTGCGCAGCCACGATCTGATGAGACGTGGCGAGCGCCGTGATTGCCGCGGCCTGCGCCGGTGCGCTCGTGAGCAGTCGCCGCAGGAACGGATGGACACCAGTGAACGCCTGAGTCGTAGTGAGGGACTGCATGGCGGTATGGAAGGGGCCAAAGCCGATCTGCAAGGCATCGTCATCGCCAGCGCCGCCATCGAACAGGTCGTAGAGCAGCAGCGCGATGGAGCCTTCGCTGTACCAGCCGCGATCGGTGACGACACCTGATTCGAGGCTGGCGTCGAAACTCGTGGCCTGGTCGACATCGAAGCTGTCGCGATAGAGCGGGTCTCCCGTCGCCATGCCGGAGAATGCATCGCCCCACCCTTCGCTGAACGCGACACGCAGGTCGAGTTGCTCGAGCGGATCGTGAAAGCCGCCCATCGAGTCGTCTCGCGAGAAAGCGTACTGGTAGTAGTGACCCCACTCATGCGCGACGACGTGCGTGTCGAACTCATCCGTGTCGACATCCGCCGCGCCAAGCACATAGATCGCCGCGGGAACAGCGCCCGCCGGCAGATCGAAGAAGGTCGTGTCGATTTCGCCGATGGTTACGTCGCCATCGACCGGTACGTTCGCGGGGCTCCAGAAGAAGACCAGCTCAGGGAAGACGGTAGACGCGTTTGCGGTGAGAACGAGCTGCATCGACTGGTAGGCAACATCCAGCAGTGCGAATGGCGCGGCGCTGCGGGTTGCCGTGTAGGCGCCTGCCGTCGCGTTCCAGCCGGAGGGCGCGTTTAGGTCGCGCGTGAGTGTTGCAACGGTTCCGCTGTCGAACGTCGCGCCATCCAGTGCATACAGCGCACCGGCGCTCGTGTTATCCCGCACACGTACGGTCCACGAAGGTGTTCCAGTCTTGAGGAGCTCTGCTCTCACGCGCAGGAACATCTGCGTGCTGACTGGCAGGTTCGGCAGTGAGTACGTGCCGGTAGCGCTCGTCGTTGTCGTTGCCAGAACGGCGCCTCCCGAAGCCGCGATCGCTTGAACGGTGACACCACGGATGGGCGCCTGCGTCGTCCCGCCGAAATTGAGGCCTGCGTTAGCAGTGCCGCTGAACGGTACGCGATCGAACGTGATGACGCCCGAAACAGTAACGCTGGTGGCAGGTGGCGTGGTCGGCGGAGTCGTAGGTGGCGTCGTCGGCGGAGTGGCCGGCGGCGGCGGAAGTGGTGGCGGCGGAGGTGGTGCCGCGATCGGCGGCGGCGAGCTGCCGAGCGGGCTGCCGGTGGTCGAGTGATGCGTGCCTGAACCGCATCCCGCGATAAACAGCATGACGCAAACAGCGACGGCCGTGCGTACCGGAATGGTGCGCTCGTTCAGCGTGTCCAAGAGGAGTTATCCCCGCTTCGTAATTGTTGAAGGCAAAGTAACTTTGCCGGGGCAGACGGGGTCGGGCCGGCGTCACACATTTGTTACGCCGCCAGACTACGTCAAGTCGTTGCGTCCGGTAAGCTACGCCGATGATCAGCGAACCTCGATCGCGCCTCCCGCGACGGACGATTTGGCTATTGATCGCAGCGTTGCTGCTGGTCCTCATCGTGCTCCTGAACCTGCCGCTCGCCGACTTCGTCGGCCGGTTCGATCACCACCGGGCGGTGAACGCCGTGCTCAAGCGCCGCGTGCCATTGTTCGGCATCGGGCTGGTCGTGGCAGCGGGACTGGCCGTCTGGCTAGCGCTGCGCCACCGATTTCGCGCTTTGACGGCCTGGATCGCGATCGCCGGTACAGGGCTCCTTGCGTGTCTCGTCTACGAGCTCCAGTTTCGCTATCCGCACGCGGACTTTTTCAGCGGCCAGCGTTTCTCGGACTGCCTCGCCGTCGTGCTCGGTACCGATGCGGTGTTGTCGCGCTACGAGCCCGTGCCCACGCTGAAGCTCGAACGACAGCGCATCGAGCGCGCCGCATTTCCGGCGATCGACGTGCACTTCCATCTGGAATCGCTACCGCCGGACATCGACGCGGACCGGCTGGTCAAGGCGATGGATGCCGTCGGCGTTGCCCAGATCGTCCACCTCGGCGGCGCCGAAGACGTGTTCGAGCACTTCGCCAAGACGTTCTACGCGAAGTATCCCGATCGAATCATCCTGTTCGCCAAGCCCTACCCCGCCGTGCTCGCGCGCGAGAACGGCGTCGCGCGCGATCTCGAGTGGATCAAGAAAGCGGCGCGAATGGGCGCACGTGGCCTGAAAGAGAACAAATCGTTCGGCATGAGTCAGGTCGACCAGGAAGGGAAGATCGTGCCGGTCGACGATCCGCGGCTCGCGCCGCTCTGGGACCTGGCGGGCAAGCTCGGCATGCCCCTGCTCGTGCACACGGGCGAGCCGCCTTCGTTCTGGGACCCCGTGGATGCACACAACGAACGCTATGCCGAGCTGCTCCAGCATCCGGAGTGGAGCCTGTACGGCAAGAAGGTGCCGAGCCGCGACGAGCTCATGAAGCAGCGGGAGCGGTTGATCGCGCGCCATCCCGGCACGAACTTCATCGGCGCACACTTCGGCATGAACCCGGACGACCTCGTCTACGCAGCGCACCTGCTCGATACGTACCCGAACTACTACGTCGACATGTCGTCAGTCGTGCAGGAGCTCGGCCGCGAGCCCTACTCGGCGCGCCGTTTCTTCCTCCGCTACCAGGACCGGATCCTGTTCGGAACGGATGGGGGTTATGGCTTGCGACCGAGCGGCAAGCAGTCTCCCGAAGTGATGTTCCGCAGCTATTTCGAATTTCTGGAGACCGAGAACGAGTACATCGAGTATCCGCAGGCCGACGTCACGAAGCAGGGAAACTGGCGCGTGTACGGCATTCACCTGCCGCCCGATGTGCTGGAGAAAATCTACGTGCGCAACGCGCAGAAGCTCCTCCCCTCGCACGAGGACATCATGAAGCGCCTGGCGGAGCTCCAGTAGTTAATTGGAAAAAAGTCGCCTGCGGCGCTTTTTTCGAGACCCTACACGGTCGCCCGGCGGCAAAAAGCGTGGTTTTTGCCGCCTGCCTCGCAGCGTAGCTACGCCCGGACGGCGTTAGGTCGCGGGAAATCTTCGGCGCCAGTCCCGGCCGGCGCGCGCTCTCTGCAGGCGCTCGCGAAACAGGCGGCCGAGTGACAGCCGGCCGCTGCCCGGCAGACGGCGCACGAATTCGCCACTCATGCGGCTCACGTGGTAAGGCGAATCGCCTGGTTTGTTCAACGCGCGGCCCGGGATCAAGCCCCAGTAGCACGCCGTGAAACCGAGCGCGCGGGCGCTTTCGATCGCGGCCGGTGTGCCGTCGTACTGCGGAAAACACAGCTGATCGATCTTTGCGCCGGGCAGACGCTCCTCGATCAGGCGGCGCGACGCCAGGAGATCCTGGTCGAACGGGAGCGGTGCACGCCGGCGCGCATCCTCAATGGCCGGGTCGACACCGGAAAGAGCTGCGGGTGTGGGCCACCCCGGCACGTAGCGGCTCTCGAGAGTGTGCGACTGAAACTCCACCAGGCCCGAAGCATGGATCGTTTCGAGCTCCTGCCACGTCATCGGCCGTGCATCCGTCGCATCGTCCGGTCCGGTGTCAGCGTGCAATCCCGGCGCAATGAACGCGATCGCGTGCGCCTGATATTGACGCAGCAGTGGGAACGCGACGTCGTAGAAATTTCTGGGGCCGTCGTCGAAGGTGAGCAGCACGGAACGCGGCGGGGCCGGCCGCACGCGCGTCAGATGCCCCGTGAACTCCGCACCGCGCAGCGTGCGATAGCCATTCGCCTTCAGGAATTCGAGGTCGGCCGCGAGAAACTCAGGCTCGACGATGTGGTAGTGGAAAACCGGAATGCCCGCGAGCTCAGGCGGGCGGCGCGCGACGATGAAACTGGGGAGCGCGCCATTCCAGAGACCCAATAACTCCCCGGAATTCTTGCGCCACGCGTCTTTCAGTTTCGAGAGCACGGCCATTGCGATTTCAGATTATGGCGAAATTGCCCAGAGCATCCGCGCGAATGCTACTCGAACAGGTAGACTTCGCGTGACTGAAGCTCACGGATACTCCCAAAAGATGCCATGTCTCGTAACAGGCGCCACCGGGTTCACCGGCGGCCATCTCGCGCGCACGCTGGCAGCGCGCGGGCAATCGGTCAAGGTGCTGGTGCGACCAGGCAGCGATACCTCAGGGCTCACGCATGACCGGATCGAGATCGTTCACGGGCAACTGACGAGCAAGGCAGACGTGAGCGCCGCCGTCGCCGGTTGTGACAAGGTCTACCACATCGCCGCCGTGTTCCGCACGGCCGGACACCCGGACAGCCATTACCGCGACGTCAATGTCGGCGGCACGCTCAATGTTCTCGAGGCCGCGCGGGCAGCAGGTTGCGAACGTGTCGTCCACTGCTCTACGGGCGGCGTGCACGGTCATGTCGCAAATCCACCTGCCGACGAAAATTACCGCTTCAGCCCGGACGACATTTATCAGCGATCGAAGCTCGAGGCGGAGATGGAAGCCGTTGCCGCGATCCGCCGCGGCCAGCCCATCACCATTTTTCGGCCGGGTGCCATCTACGGCGAAGGCGATCTGCGCTTCCTCAAGATGTTCCGCACGATCCAGAAGCGGCACTTCGTGATGATCGGGAAGGGCACCACGCGGCTGCACATGGTTCACGTCGACGACATGGTTGCCGGCATCATGCTGTGTGGCTCCTCTCCCGCGGCGCTAGGAGAAGTATTTCTGCTGGCTGGCCCGGAGGCGCCGACGTTGAATGAGATTGCCGCGACCGGCGCGAGCATCCTGGGCGTTCCCGCTCCAAAGCTACACATACCTGTGTGGCCGGTGTACGCGGCGGGATGGCTTTGCGAAATGCTCTGCGTACCGCTCGGCATCGATCCGCCGCTCCATCGCCGCAGAGTGGGATTCTTCACCCATCACCGCGAGTTCGACATCGGCAAGGCGCAGCGGCTTCTGGGCTACGCGCCTGCGATTTCCGTACGTGCCGGGCTCGAGCGCACGCTGCGCTGGTACGCCGAACAAGGGCTGCTGCAGCGGATCCCGACGTCTCGCTAATCGCTCACTACGCCGCGGCTACCCGTTCGTAAGCGTTCCGCAGCTTCCTGCGGAACACGGGCAACGAATATTCGCGGTCCGCCTTGTCTCTCGCCATCGCTCCCAATCGTTGCCGCAACTCCGGATCGGCCGCGAGGCGCTCGAGCCCAGCGGCAAACGCCCGGGGCTCCGCCGCCACGAGCTCGGCGCACGTGGAGTCGAGGGCCTGCGTGTGCGAGCGGATGTCCGTGGCGAGAATCGCTTTCCCGGACTGCATGTAGGAGTAGACCTTCATCGGCGTGTTGGTGCCCAGAGTTCGTGGCGAAAGGAGAATGTCCGCCTCCGCGAGGTACGCGCTGAGATGCGCGACCGGTCGCGCGCCGAGAAAGTGCAGACGATCCGCGACGCCAAGGTCCGCGGCGCGCTGCCGGTAGCGCTCGACGTGCGCGGGGTCTCCGCCTATCACGAAAGTGTGAACGTCCGTATTGCGCGCCGTGCCCGCAATTCCGTCGACGAGCAGGTCGATTCCCTGATAGCGCTCCAGGTTTCCCACGTACAGGCAGATGAGCGCCGTTGGACCCGCGATGGCACGCAGTGAATCGACGGTGCCGGTGGCTCGAGCGCCCTCGAGCGGCACATCCGGCAACACGACCACGCGGCCCTCGCCGACCCACGGACGCACTTTCGCCGCGAGGTCTTCACAGACGGCCAGTACGGCAGTCGAGCGGCGAATAGCGGTACGTTCGATGAACACGAAGAGCTTGCGCAGGGGCTTCAGGATTCGCCATTTGTCCGTGAGCTGGTCTGCCAGCGACGAGTCCATGTCGTAGACGAGCTTGCGCCGGCTGAATGCGTTGAAGACCACGGCCGGAAAAATCGTCTCTTCAACGGCGTGCACCACGTCGTACCTGTTGCGGATCACGAGCGCGAGCATGCGGACCACCAGGAAGATGTCGCAGGCGATCTTCTGCCACGAAATGCCGATGGGAACGTTGCCGACGCCGGGAGGGCGGGCGGCGCGAATCACGCGCAGCCCAGGGATCGAGACGTCGGCGCCGGCGTGATACACGAGCAGGTCTACTTCGTGTCCGAACTCGCAGAGCGTCTCGGCGAGGAGCCGGACTGCGATCGGCGTGCCACGTTCCTGGAAGAACGGTTGCGGCGCGGCGATCAGGATTTTCATGCGCCTCTTCATGCGCGCGCCTGCTCGTTGCGATCGGCACGCAGGATCACGGGCGAGCCCGCAAGCGCGGTCAACCCCAGGGCGCGGCACAGACCTTCGGCAGCACGCATCGGCGCAGCGCCGCCTCCCATTCGATGCAGCACCATCGGCAGAAAGAACTGTTTCTTCTGGGCAGCAAAGGCGAAACCGTGCTTCGCGAGCTCTGCGCAAAGCTCACGATGCGAGAAGCTCGTGTAGGTGCGTGTGTTGCCCTCGAGGCTCTTTTTCAGTCCGAACAGGAGCGGAGTCAGAGCGTTGAGCGCAAATGCACTCGGATAATCGACGAGCACGGAGCGACGCGCGACACGAGTCATTTCCGCGAGCAGGCGCGGCCATGCCTCCACGTGGGAGATCAGTCGCACGGCGGTCACGAGGTCGTAACTGCGGTCGGCCACGGGCAGCTTGAACAGATCGCCCTGGACGTACTCGCAGTCGCGCTTGCCGTGAAGCGTGCGCAGGTTCGTCTCGCACGCGCTGTCCGTCCCGTGCACAGTGACGCGCCAACCGCGTTCCCGCAGCACGTCGACGAGTTGGCCATGTCCCCCGCCGACGTCGAGCGCGGTCCCGGGCCGCAGCCCCTCGATTGCCGCGCACACCGCCTGCGCCTGGCGCTCGAGCAGATAGGCCCCGGCCTTGCCGGCGAAGCGCCGAGCGTAGTCGGCCGAGGAAGTTTCGATGTCGGGTGTTTCCGTCAAACGTTGGCTCCGCAGCTAACGGCGGTGGGATCCTGTGGATAAAGTTCTAGCTTAACGGCGTCTTTAATTCGTTGCAGCCCCAGGCGCCGCAACTCTTACAACCAGCCTGCCTGGCGGTACCACTCGAAGGTGCGGGAGAGGCCCTCATCGAGCTCGACTCTGGGTTTGTAACCGAGCTCCTGCTGCGCCTTTGCGATCGAGAACGCGCGATTCTTCAGGAAGAAATCCAGGCGCCGCGGGTACAGCGGCGGCTCGATGCCGAACGGCTTGCACAGCCACTCGCAGACGACGGCCGCGGCCATCATGGGTCCTGCAGGAATGTGGCCGCTGCGGATCCTCGTTCCGGACGCGCGCCCCACCGCCGCGACGAGCTCGCGCAATGTAGTGTAGCGCGAGCCACCGAGAATGTAGATGTGGCCGACTGCGTTCGGATGCTCGCCGCACAGGATGATCCCATCGACGAGGTCCGAGACGTACGTCATCTGATACACGACGTCGCCGCTACCTATCATCCGGAACGTTCCCCGGTACACCGTCTTGAACAGCTTCAGGAACCGGCGATCTGCCGGCCCATAGATGCCCAGCGGCCGGAAGATACTGGCGCGCAGGCCATTGCGAATACGCTCGCTCACGAAGCGCTCGCCTTCGAGCTTCGACTCCTGGTAGATATCGCCGGGCGAGAACGGCGAGTTCTCGTCGCCGGGAAGCTGTTTCACGTCGCCGTGTACACCGACGGTGCTGCAGTGGACGAGCCGCCCCACGGCGCCTCGCTCCACGGCCTTCACGACGTTCTCGGTTCCGCCCACGTTGATGCGCCGATAGTATTCGTCCGGATGCTTCGCTTCGCGATACACCGCCGCGATGTGGTACACCACGTCGCACCCTTCGGCAGCCCGACTGACCGCATCCGGATCGGTCAGATCCCCGGGACAAAGCACGACGCCCTGGCGTTGCAGCGCTGCCGCGTCGGCAGGATTGCGCACGAGTGCGCGCACATCGTGACCGCGTTCTTTGAGCGTCCGGGCCAGATGGCCGCCCGTAAAGCCAGTTGCACCAGTCACCATCACGCGCACGAGTAGTTCCTTTCTCCGATCAGTTCCTGCACGCGTTGACGCACGGATTCGATGTCCGGCTCGGTAGTTGCCCAGTTCGAGCGCCGCAGGACCAGGTCATCCAGCGAGAACACGGCCTCCTCGCGTGCCGTGGCCAGCAGCGCCTCACGAACGCCAGGCCTGTCCGACGCGAACTGTCGCGCATCGATGAGCACAGGCGTCGCGCGGGAAGTCGCGAGCGCTGTGTCGTGTGGGTGTATCCCCGCCCGCGTATCCACGAGGCCAGTGAAATGCATCAATCGTTGCGCTACATCGCCGGTGGTCGTGAACTTCACACCAGCAACGCTGTATAGCCCCTGCACACCACCCAGTTTCCCGTGATCGTAGAAGCGCTCGGTCTTCAGCAGGGCGACCGAATGATCCGCGGCGGCCGGCAGGAGGCCTGCAAACACGCGCCGCACGTTGCTCATACGCACATCGAATCCGGGGATTGCAGCTCGCACCCAGGCGAGATACTGCTCGATCTCCTCGCGAGTGGGTTGGGCATCAGAAGTTCCTGGCGGACGCGCAACGTGCATCGTGCCGGCGAGCACTGTCTCTGTTTGCGGGATCAGAAACAGCACGGGCGCGCCCGGCTCCGGTGCCGCGACGGCAAGAGCGCATGCAGAGGGGAGTGTCGCTTCGAGCATCAGGTTGAACGCCACGGACGGCCGGAACATCGATTTCGTATCCCCGCCTCTGTTCTCCGCAACGTCACCCACACGCGCGCCCGTGCAATTGATGACCTTCGCGCCGCGCAGAGTCAGCGCGTTGCCGGTGATGGCATCCCGTGCAAGCACGCCTTTGACTCGCTGGCCCTCGACGATCAGGTCCTCGACCTTCACGTAGTTGAGGGCAAACGCGCCACGCGTGCATGCATCGCGGAGCAGCTCCATGAGAATCCGCTCCGAGCTCACCATGAAGTAGTCACGCCAGCGGGCCGCGCCCTTCAGCCCGTCTTTGCGCACGTTCGGAAACGCTCGTTGCGTGGCCTGCGCATCGAGAATTTCCCCCGGCGGCAGATGCAGAGCCGGAGCGACACCTGAATTGCGGGATGCGCTCAGCATGTCGTTCAACATGAGGGCCATGCGCATGACGGCCGGGCGTTTCAGGCCATCGCCGTACAGTGGCATCAGGCACTCGAGGGGGCGCACCAGATGGGGGAATCGCCGCGCCATTCCACGGCGCGCCGCCACGGACTGGTAGAACCGCGGGAGATTCAGCCCCTGCAGGTATCGCAGGCCGCCGTGCAGGATGCGCAGTGAATTGCTGCTCGTGACGCTGCCAAAGTCCCCGGCTTCACACAGGCAGGCAGAAAAACCGTGTCGTGCAGCTTCCTGCAGCATCGAAGCGCCATAGATGCCGCCGCCGATGACGATCACGTCGAACGAGCTCGCCGCCGCAGCCTCAAGATCGCGCCGGATCACAGCGACACGTCCCAGCGATCGCGCCACTGCTCGAAGACCAGCAGGGACCAGAGAAGATGGCTGTGATTCGCGCGATTCTCGAGGTGCTCGCCCCACAGCCGCGCGACGACTTCGGGCACGAACAGGCCCGCCTGGCGCAGCCGCTGAGGCGCGAGGTACTGCTCGATGAGGCCGCGGAACTCCTGCTTGAGCCAGTTCTTGATCGGAATGCTGAAGCCTTCCTTGGGGCGATACACGCATTCCCGCGGCACGTGGCGGGCCGCGATCCGTTTCAGCAGGATCTTGGTCTCGGAGTCGCTGTACTTGAGACGCGATGGCAGGCGAAACGCGAGCTCGGCCACTTCCCGATCGAGCAGCGGCACGCGCGATTCGATGGAGCAGGCCATCGACATGCGATCGACCTTCGTCAGACAGTTGTCGACGAGGTAACTGCCGAAGTCGACATACAAGGCGCGGTCACGATCGTCCCTGCCATTCGCCTCGGCGCTGAGCGCCAGGATGTGCTCCGCCACCGGCGTGACCACCGCCTGCCGCGCGCCGGCCGTGAAGAGACCGTTGCGTACGACCTCATCGCAGAACACGCGCCAGCGCGTGTGACCCCACGCGTCGTCGAGACGTGAGCCTTCGACGAAACGCTTCGCCTTGTTGACCAGACCTTTCTTTGCCGCGGTTGGCGGCAGCGCTTCGATCGCGGGCTCGATCAGTCCGCGGCGGAGCCACTCCGGCAGCCGGGTCCAGGTGCGGAATTTCTCTTGGGCGAGGAACGTCTCGTAGCCGCCGAACAGCTCGTCTCCGCCATCGCCGGAGAGCACGACCTTCACGTGCCGGGCGGCAAGCCGCGAGACCAGGTACGTCGGGAAGATCGAGAAGTCGCCGATCGGATCGTCCATGAAATGCATGAGGTGCTCGAACAGCTCGCGCACGTTCGGCTCGATGATCTCGATCTCGTGATTCACGCCGAGATGCTCGGCCACTCGCCTGGACCACTGCGTCTCGTTGTAACTGGGATCGTTGAACCCGATGCTGAAGGTGTGCGCCGGGCCCATTGCCGCCACGACCAGCGAGCTGTCGACTCCACCGGAGAGGAACGCACCCAGAGGCACGTCGCTCACGAGCTGCCGGCGCACGGCTTCACGGATGACGGTGTCCGCTTCCTCTTCCCATTCTGCGTCTTTGCGTGTGGGCGCCGTGCCTGCGGCGGTCAGCGGATTCCAGAAACGACGGATGCGCGTTGCGCCTGTGTCGAGATCGATCTCGAGCGAGCGTGCCGGCTCGAGTCGCCGGATGTCACGCATGAGCGTGGCCGCACCCGGAACGTATTCCCATGACAGGAACTGCGCCAGCGAGTCAGCATCCAGTCGCCGCGGCACACGTCGCGAGGCGAGCAGGGATTTCACTTCGGACCCGAACACCAGGCCGTCCGGGCCGAGGGCGTAATAGAGCGGCTTGATGCCGACGTGATCGCGAACCAGCACGACACGGCGTTGCGTTCGATCGTACAGCGCGAGCGCGAACATGCCGTTCAGGTGCCGCGGAAAATCGATGCCCTCTTCTTCCCAGAGATGGACGATGACCTCCGTGTCGGAGGCAGTCGCAAAGCGATGTCCGCGTGCGATGAGGCCGGCCCGCAGCTCGCGATAGTTGTAGATCTCGCCGTTGAACACGACGGCGACCGTGCCGTCCTCATTGAAGATGGGCTGGTGACCGCCGCTCAGATCGATGATCGACAGGCGCCGCATGCCGAGCGCGACCTGCCCTTCGACGAGATACCCCGCATCGTCGGGTCCGCGATGCGCGATGACGTCGCACATCGCGACGAGGGCGTCGCGCTCAGGCATGGCTCCGCGCCATGCCACCATCCCAGCGATGCCGCACATCAGGCGAACAGCCGGTTGTAGAACTGGATTCCCACCTGATTCACGACGAAGCGCACGAGGCCGCTCGCCTCACCGAAAGTACGCGGCGATTCCGCACGCGACTCGAGCCACGCGCGCAGCGCGCGCCAGGGAGCCTGCTCATCGAGCGGGGCATCGGTGAGAAAGCCGAAGCGACCGACGCGGCCATAGTCGCCGGCGAATGGAAAGGGATCCGTCCCCGGCAGCACGCGAAAGCCTTGGTGTGCCGACGCACTGATCAAGGCCGGTGTCGAGATCAGCGCGAGCCGGCTGCCGTTGTCGCCGACGGCGACCTTGCCCGGTCCCAGCGCGCGCAGTGAGTCCGCAACCATCTGGCCCCGTTTGCCGAGCCACTTGCCGAACCCCCATGGGATGACGGCAAACGCGCCTGATGCGCGCACCCGCTCCAGGGTCTCGGTGAATGCAGCGCCATCGGCGAATTCGCGGCACGTCCCAAGAGCGACCACCTCCAGCCCACCGCTCGCACGCACCTGCCGGCCGCACACGACGGCCACGCGCGCCCCGTCCTTGTGCGCGAACAGGGTCTCGGGCTCGCCGGGTGCACGCTCGAGCTGCCAATCGCCGATGGAGCTCCGCTCAGCGAGGTGCTCGAAGACGCGCTCGGAAGCGGACTGGCACAAGAGGAGCGCACCAAGCAGACCACGACGGTCCGGGCGCATGCGCCGAAAATTGGCCGCCGCTGCATCCAGCGTCCGTGGCACCAGCGCGGGGCGATGAAAATGGACGTGGCCGTCTATCGGCCACTGGCGCGAGTCGATTTGTCCTGTCACGTCTGCCGCTCTTACCGCCCGGGAAGTGTAGGTGTAGGTATGTCCCGGTAAACGTTCATTCTAGGGGCTCGGGAGGGGGTTCGTCTCGCGCGGCCCACGTGAGGTCACTGAACCGATGAACAGCGCACCCGGAAGCGTGACGGCGCGCACCACGATATGTTCTACGAGCGACATGCTCACCGCCACAGCGGGCGGAACGCCGACGAGCGCCATCACTGCGACATATCCGACCTCCTGAACGCCAAAGCCTCCGATCGTGATGGGCAGCATCACGATGATCCAGAGGATGGGAATCACGGTCAGGAGCGCTTCGTAAGGAACATTCACTCCACAGGCGAGACCCACGGCCTTCGCGAAAACGATGCGTGCTGCAAAAACGGCAGCGGTCGTCAGGATGAGCCACACCAGCGCCTTGGTGTCGCGCGCATACGCGAGGCAAGCCGACAAGGCCTGTGAAACCTGATCGCGAACGCGAGCTGGAATCCAGGGCAGGAGCTTCGCATGCGCCCAGCGTCGGACGGCCGGGTGAAACGCCGCGGCGCAGACGAGCACGCCGACGATCGTGGTCGCAAACACGAATTGCGCGAGATGGGGCGGCACACGCGTCCCGGTGAGCACCAAGATCGTCGCTGACCCGAAGAGGAGCGTGGCGAGCACCATCGTCACCCGATCCACGAGCGTCGATGCAGTGGCAATGTCCGGTGGCTGCCCGGCCCGCAAGAGCGCAGCGATGCGTACAGCATCGACGCCCAGCGAGCTCGGCAGAAACGAGCCGATGAAATTCGCTGCAAGCAGCGTCTTCAGAACTCGCCCGAACGAGAGATGGACGCCGCGCGTCGCGAGCAGCACCTGCCAGCGGAACGTCAGTATCACGCGGTCGAGCGCCGACGCCGCAAATGCGACCAACGCCCACTCGGGCCTGACCCGCTTCAACACGGCCAGAATGGACGGCCAGTCTGCAAACCAGACCACCAGCGCGAGCAGCGCGACCGAGATGACGATGCGGATCAGCTTCGACATGCGCAATTCATTCCACGCGCGTGCCTCAGCCCGGAGCGAGTCGGACAGCGCCTGTGAGCGCGGACTCTTCGTAACAGCGGATCAGTCGCTCGACGTGCGCATCGAGGCTGAACGCATTTGCAGTGTCGCGCGCGCGTTCCGCGCAAGCCTTGCGCAGCACGGGGTCCTGCAGCAGCGAGACTACGGCTTCAGCAAACGCGCCGATATCTCCCGGCGCGATGAGTCGGCCATTCACTCCATCGGTCACGATGTCGCCCATGCCACCGACATCGAACGTGACGAGAGGGCAGCCTGCAGCGAGGAGCTCCAGGCCTGCCAGCGGCAGTCCCTCCGACTCCGAGGACATGACGCCGACATCTGCCGCGGCCAGAAGCTCCGGCACATCGCCGCGCTGGCCGAGGAAACGCACATGATTGCGAATGCCCAGCGAATCGGTCAGCGCCTCGCTCGCGGCGCGTTCGGGCCCGTCGCCCACGAGCATCAGCAGGGCTCGCGGGCATGCCTGCGCGATCTTCGCCATGATCCGCAACATCGTCTTGTGACCTTTGACGGGATACATGCGCGCGACCATCGCGATGACGAGGGCCTCCTCGGCAATGTTCTCCCGTTGGCGGACCATGGAGCGCACACCGCTGTCGCGCACTACGAACCGCTCCACGCGGATCCCGCTGTGATTGACGCGCACGCGTGCGGGATCGACGTGATATCCGTGGACCGCTACGGGCTGCACGGGTCGCGAGACGCAGATGGCCAGGTCCGACGGGCGCGCGGCGAGTCGATGGCCCGCTTTGACCAGAGGACTGGGGATGACGAAGTCGTGCACGTGAATGATCGTCTGTGCGCCGACGCCGCGCGCCGCGAGGCGCGCAAACAGGGACGCCTTGATGCCAGCGGCATGCAACACGCGGCAGCCCTTCGCCCGGATCAACCGCGCGAGCCGGAATGCGACCAGCGGATTCCATTTCGCCGCGGAAAAGAAGATGGCCTCGATACCATGGTCACGCAAGGCGTCCGCCGCCGGATGGGGCTCGCGCAGAAAACAGGCGGTGACCTCCACGCCGCGCCGGCGCAGTGCCGGCAGCACGTTGAGCCAGTACGTCGTGACACCGTGGGCAACACCCCCGGCATAGCCAAAATGATCGCCAAGAACGAGGACGGGGGGGAGATTACTGGTCATTAACGAATCCGAATTCTTATGGGCCCGCATTCTAGGTGGATCGTGAGCGCCGTCTGCATTGACCGTCACAGTCGGATCGCCTCATAGTCGGGATTCCCTAACTCTTGTCATAACGGCCTCAATTGTCGATCGCCCGACTATCGCACGAGCGTGCCCCCGATTTCGAACGCACGGCAGAGCTTGCGTCTCTGATCGTTGCTGTCTCCCGGGTGGGTCGCCCTATTCCCTGATGAGCAATTTGAGTTCCACATCGGGCGCGTACCGGCTCGACATCCAGGGCTTGCGCGCGCTCGCTGCGCTGCTGGTCGCCTCGTATCACATCTGGCTGGGTCGCGTGTCCGGCGGTGTGGACGTGTTCTTCGTCGTGTCTGCCTACCTGATTACGACGATGCTCCTGCGACAGCACGAGAAGGGCGGCATTCGCCCCGCACAGTTCTTCGGCGGCCTCGCACGGCGCCTGCTGCCCATGTCGATGCTCGTCCTGCTGGCCGTCATCGTGGCTTCGATCTTCTGGCTGCCGCGACCCTTGTGGGACGAGACGATCCAGCAGGTGCTCGCCTCGCTCCTCTATCTCGAAAACTGGCAGCTCGCCTTCGATGCCGTGGACTATCTGGCGCAGGGCCAGGCAGCGAGCCCCGTGCAGCACTACTGGGCCCTGTCCATCCAGGGCCAGTTCTACCTGACCTGGCCTTTCATGATGCTGGCGGCTTTTGCACTCGCACGGCGCATCGCAGCCGCCGAGCGCACCACTTTGCTCGCAGTGTTTGCCGGCATTTTCCTTTGCTCACTCGCATTCTCGGTGGTCGAGACACGCCGCGACCAGGCCTTCACGTATTTCAGCCTGCTCGCCCGGCTGTGGGAGTTCGCGATCGGCGCTCTGTTCGCCACGGCTCCGCGCTTCCACATTCCGCGCCTCGCGCGCGTAGCGATGGGCTGGATCGGGGTGGCCGGCATTCTGTCGTGCGGCCTGATCCTGCAGGTATCACGCGTGTTCCCCGGGTATGCGGCACTGTGGCCCGCGGGCTGCGCCTTGCTGATCCTGCTGTCAGGCCCGAGCGGCAGCCGCTTCGGAGCCGATCGGTTTCTGTCGCTGAAGCCGCTGACGTATCTCGGTGGCATTTCCTACGCGCTGTATCTCTGGCACTGGCCGCTGCTGGTGTTCTATCGCTGGTTCACGGATCACACGCAGATGGAGCTGGGGGAGGGCCTCCTGCTCCTCGCCTGGTCCATCGTGCTCGCGGACCTCAGCACCCGGGCGTTGAACAGGCTGCTGGACTCGAGAGCACCCGGTCCGCGCAAGCTCTCCAACGCACGCTTTGCGATGGTGGCCGTTACTCCTGTGCTTGCGCTGGCAGTTGCCTGGGGCGTCCATTACCTGCAGCAGAGGAAGCACGACGCGCGACCCATCTCTCTCGACCACCCCGACTATCCGGGCGCGCGCGCCCGCGAAGCGGGCTTTCGGTATGTCGGCCGTGCCGACGCGCCTCTCTATCCCGGCATGCTGGCTGTACAGGAGGATGCATCGCCCATCTACAGCGATGGCTGCTACAGGCCCGATCCTCACTGGCAGCGCACGCAGTGCATTTATGGCGACCGCGATTCGTCGCACGTGCTCGCACTCGTGGGCGGATCGCACTCTGCACACTGGCTGCCCGCGCTCGACCGGATTGCGAAGGCATACGGCTTCCGCATCGTCGTGTACACGAAGTCGAACTGCCTCTTCAGCGAGCAGGACGCGCGCATCGAAGCGAAAGTGCTCGACAGCTGGTGCATGGACTGGAACGGGAAGCTGCTCGAGATTCTGCGTCAGGACCGACCGGATGTGATCTTCACCACGGCGACGCGCGGGTCGGGTACCGATGAACACGTACCGCAGGGATTCCTCAGACGCTGGACGATGCTCGAGGAAATGGGCATTCCGGTCATCGCAATCCGCGACACGCCGTGGATGAAGTTCTGGGTTCCCGAGTGCCTCGAAATGCATGGCCACCGTTCTGAGGAATGCTCGCAACCCCGCGACCGGGTGCTCGCGCGCACGAGCCCCCTCGAGCGGCTCCCCCGCTCTCCGCCCAATGTCCGGTTCATCGATATGACGGAGTACTTTTGCGATGGCAACCGCTGTCCTGGTGTGATCGGCAATGTCATCGTGTACAGCGATGACAGCCACATCACGGCCAGTTACTCGCGCACGCTTGCGCCGATGCTCGCACGGAAGCTGACGCACGCCTGGCCGCCCGACTGGGCGCACATGGCCACCGAGGAACTGATCGCGGAGCAACTGCCCTGAAGGCCGCGGCCTTTGCGGCCGCCTGTCAAGGCAAAGATACGAGTCCGGCGGGACACCTGAATCAGGCAGTGTGATAAATTCCCGCGCGGCAATAATCACTTATGAGCGAAGATTGCCGCCCGAAACAGCATGGCCTGAAGGCGTGATTCCCCGTCCCAAGCTCTCAGTCATCGTCCCTTTCTATAACGAGGAGGAGAGCATCGCTCGCCTCCACGCGGCCATCGTGCAGGCTCTCGAGCCGCTCGGGCACTCGTTCGAGATGGTGTTCGTCAACGACGGCAGCCGGGACAAGACGCTGGAGGTGGCGATCGGCCTGGCCAGAAGCGACACCCGGGTACGGGTGGTCAACTTCCGGCGCAACTACGGGCAGACACCCGCGATGGCAGCGGGCATCGAGCATGCGACTGGCGAGATCCTGGTGACGATGGACGGCGACCTGCAGAACGACCCCGGCGACATCGGTCTGTTCCTCGCCAAGATGGACGAGGGTTACGACATCGTGGTCGGCTGGCGCTTCAACCGCCAGGACAAGCTCGTGTCGCGCAAGATTCCCTCGCGCATCGCCAACTGGCTCATCGGCAAGGTCACGGGCGTCCCGATCCGCGACAACGGCTGCTCGCTCAAGGCTTACCGCTCCTCCGTCATCAAGAAGATTCCGCTCTACTCCGAAATGCATCGTTTCATCCCGGCCATGGCATCCATCGCAGGTCCGCGCGTCGCGGAGATCAAGGTGCGCCACCACGCGCGCCAGTTCGGCAGCTCCAAGTACGGGCTGTCGCGCATCTACCGCGTGCTGCTGGACCTGCTCGTGATCAAGACGGTGGCCTCGTTCACGGCCCGGCCGCTCGTGTGGTTCAGCCTGCTCTCCATGCCGCTCGCGATCGTCGGGTTTGCGACGCTCGTGTATGCGGTGTGGCAGGGACACGCTTCAGTCGGGCTCATCCCGCTGCCGATCGCAGGCTCGGGCGTCATTTTCCTGTCCGCTGCGATCACGCTGTTCTTCAGCGGCGCACTCGGCGAGCTCGTCTACAAGATGGGCGACGTGCGTGAGCATCGCTACGCGCGGCTCACCGAGCGCATCGTCGTGCCGGTTCCGGCCGAGCACGGAGGCCGCGAGGCATGAACGGGTTGAAGTCGCCGCCTCGCGTCTCGGTCATCGTTCCCGTCGGCGCGCGCTTCTCCGACGCCGCGGAGCTGTATGCCGAATACAAGGCGGGGATTGCCGCGCTCGGCGTGACCTACGAGTTCATTTTCGTGGTGGATGGGCCGCAGCCTGCTTTCTCTGCGGGACTCTCCCGCCTGCAGGGCTCCGGCGAACCGATCACCGTGGTCGCGCTCACCCGCTTCTTCGGCGAATCCACCGCCCTCATGGCCGGATTCGAGCACGCCGCCGGCGAAACGATCGTGACGCTGCCGGCGTACTTCCAGATTCAGGGCAGCGAAGTCGGCAAGCTCGTCAAGGCGCTCGATGAATGCGACGTCGCCATCGGCCATCGCAGCCCACGCGCCGGCGGCTGGTTCGAGCGGGCGCGGCGCGCGACGTTCCACAAGCTGCTTGCGTGGGTTACCAAGCTCCGCTTCCACGACCTTGGATGTGGAGCGCGCGCGATCCGGCGCCGCGTGCTGCAGGAGATCACGCTTTACGGCGACCAGCATCGGTTCCTTGCCGTGCTCGCTGATCGCAATGGCTTTCGCGTCCGTGAAGTCCCGGTGGCGCAGCATGCGCAGGACAGGTTCCGTGGCGCGTATGGACCACGGGATTACACGCGCAGCATCATCGATATCTTCACCGTGTTCTTCCTGGTGCGCTTCACGAAGCGGCCGCTACGCTTTTTCGGCATGGTCGGCGTGCTGACGTCGCTGTTCGGTGGTCTCGTCGTGACGTGGCTCGTCATCGAACGGCTGTTCTTCGACGAGGCTCTTGCGGACCGTCCCTTGCTACTGCTCGCGTCGTTGCTCGTGGTGCTGGGCCTGCAGGTCTTTGCCATCGGGCTGCTGGGTGAGCTCGTCATCTTCACCCACGCGCAGGGTGTAAAGGACTATCAGGTGGCCGAGGTCATCCATTTCGTACCCGAGCCCGAGAAACAGGCGCCGCGCCTGACGCGCGCGGATGCTTGACAAGGCTCTCGATCTCGCCCGCTATTTCTTCGCTCAGCTCCCCGAGAACGCGCTGACGCTGGTTGCCGTCGCCGCAACGTTTCTCGGCTTCTGGTCAATTGGGCGCACGGTCGGCAAACGGGAAGGCGGTGAAGCCGCCCTCCTCGGCTGGGCGCTCGTCTACACCGTCGCGCTTCTCGCATCGGTGGTCGGCACGGGGAACCTGCGCTGGATCGCGTGGCTCTTCCTGGCCGCGGCGGTGGTGTGTCTCTGGTTCAGTCGCCGCGCGCTCGTTCCTCGCCGCCCATTCTTCGGCCTGCTGCTGCCGCTCGCGCCCGTCATCGTTCTGGCGCTCCTCATGCCATTGCTGCATTGGGATAGCTACTGGCACTGGGTTCTGAACGGCTCGTACTCGTATCGCTTCGACAGCTTTCCGGTGGAGCCGCTCGATGGCTTCCCGTCATTTCACGCGACGTACCCCCAGGGGTCCTCGCTCGTGTATTACTTCGCGAGCCTGGCCGCGGGACGCTTCCTGCCCTCGGTCGGGATTTTCACGAATGTCGTGGTCGCGCTGATCGCAATGGACTGCACGGCGCGGTTGCTGCGTGAGATCGCCGCATCCGCGCCTCCGGACTCGATGGCACGCACCGACTTTTTCCTTACCTTCGGTGCGCCGCTCGTGGCGTTGCTCATCGTCCTGCCATTCAACCCGAGCTACCAGGCAGTCAATTTCTTTTCCGCGATCGTCGATCCGATGCTGGGCGTGATCGTATTCGTCACCCTCGTCCGCTGGAGCTCGATCGCCTCCTCACCCGCAGCGGAACGGCCTCTCAAGAGCGATCTCTTCCTGCTCTTCATGCTCGGCGTGCTGATCAGCGGCGTGAAGCCGAGCGGGTGGGTGCTGACCTTCGTTCTGAGCGCAGCGGCAGTCTTCGTGGGAATCGTGCGGCGTCGGCCCCTGTCGCGCTGGCTGCTGCCGACGGTCGCGGTGCTCGCGGGGTCGCTGATCGCCAATACGTTGTGGCAGATCTACCTGAACAACTTCCTGGACGTGGGCGACCAGTTCTCCATCCAGCCCCTCGGGCAGTGGCGCTTCGACCTGATTCCGGAGCTCTGGGGCGGCATCGTGGACGATCTGCGCCTGCGCTACATCTACTATCCCATGGTGTTTCTCACGATCGCCGCGGGTCTCGTGGCGCTGGTTCGCCCCGGATTCATCCGGAACGAGAAGCTGGCGTTCATGGTTTCGTTCGTCGCGATCGCCATGCCGCTGCACTGGGCGAGTCTCCTCGCGGCTTATCTCGGTACCGGGTTCGCCGAAGTTGAAATCCAGCGTGCCGCTTCTCTCCATCGTTATTCGACGCACGTCGGCTTCGCGGTTTGCGCGACGGGATGGCTCGTGCTGCTCGCGGAGATTCTGCCGCGCGCTCACGGCGCCCTGCGCCGGATGAGCGCCAGACAGGCTGCGGGCCTCACGCTCGCCGTTTATGCGGTGGCGCTCGGAATCGTGGTCCTGCTGCCCGGTGTGCTGATGGGCGCGTATTTCAGAAAGAACTTCGAGGATCTGCGCGACACGGCGGTGCGCATCGCGGCCACGCTGCCCGCATCCGACACCGTGGTCGTGCTGGGTAACGAGTGGGGCATCAACTTCGCGAACTACGCATCCTGGAATCCCAGGGCCGAGCGGCGCACCGCCGAGGTGGTCAACCACAAGATCGTGATGTACGACGCGGACATCGCCCCGGGGCAGAGACTGCTGAGCGAATGGATGGCGGACCCGTCCGTCGATCACGTCTGGATGTTCGACGCCCAGCCGCTCAACCGGCTCCTTCGATTGCCGGATGCCGAGGCAGAGAATCTGATCTGGAGCCGTTCCACGGGAACGTGGCGCACCGTCAGGTAGCGCCCTTCGCGGCGCTCAGCGCGCGCACACCCACACGGTGAGGCCCGCATCGCGCGGCACGGTGACGCCAGTGCATTCCTGCTGCGCGACGTGAGCCGCTTCGGTGCTCACACCCGCGGGTACATCGAGCTTTCTGTTCTCCACGACGATGAGCGTCCGCTCGTTTTCCCGGATCACTTTCTCGAGCGAAGCGGCCGTGCTGATGGCGCGACCTCCGGTGCGCTCATCGATCCCGAACTCATCCCGCGTGTCTGTTTCATTGACGATGCTCGCATTGAGCTCGTAGTCATAGCGCCCGATGTAATAGATCGCCTTCATGGAATTGGAAGTGACGATGGCGCTCGACTTCTCCGCGAGCTCGCGCAGCGCGGGCTGCGCACTCTTCCAGCTCGTATCGATTGCATACGAAAGCCCGGTCACCCGATAGTCATCGCGGCCGATCAGCAGCCGCGCGGTCCTGTACCCTTCGTTCGAAGCTACGAGGGCCGCGACGAAGACGACCGCCGCGACTTGCCAGCGGCCCGCGAGGCTCCGCGCGAGCAGGGAGAAGGCGATGGACAGGCCGGTGCCCAGCAGGATGACGATGAACGGCAGGGCGTAGTACACGTACCGAGGCGCTTTCGAGGCCGCGAGCGAATGCGCCGCGAGAGTGATCGCGATCGCAACGAGAAGTGTCCAGCCCAGCCGCGGATACCGAATGCACGTGGCAAGCGCCGCAAATGGCACGAGCGGCCAGAAGAGCGGCATCTTCTCGGCCAGCGCGGCGTTGTAGTAGCCGAGCCGATTCGCGCTCGCCGCTCCCCACATGGGCGCTTCGCGAAAGATTGCGACCGCATTGAATAGCAGCAGAACGCCCACACCGAGCGCGACGACCACGACCACCGCGACGACGATCCATTTGGCGTACTGCTGCCAGATGGCGCGCGCCTGTTCGCGGCGCTCCGCAATCACGCCGGCCAGCAGCCCTGCACCGATAGCGCCCCCCGCGATGACCGTCGTGATCTGGAAATAGAAGGCAATGCCGAGACCGATGAGCCCGAGAACGACGTACACGGCGGCCATGACCGGACGCGTGCCGATGGCGAAGGCTTCGTACAGGCAGATGAAGGCGAGGAAGAATGCGAGCGCGTGCACCGTGTAAAAACGCGCAAACACTGCAAGATCGATGGTGACGAGATTGCACGCGAGCAGGAGGCCTGCGGCAAAACCGGCCAGCACACCGACCTTGCGCGCAACCCAAAGCACAACGACCAGAACGAGGAACATGGCTGCGAGAAACGCAGGCAAGCGGGCGGCCAGGATCTCATCGCTCACGAGCCGCCCGGCCCCGGCCACCATCCATGTGAACAGCTCCGCACGATCGTAGAGGCCGGTCCCGATGACCGGGTGTCCCGTTTGCGAGAGGCCTCGCGCCGCCAGGATGTGAAGCAGCTCGTCATACACCGGCGGGTGATCGAGTACGTTTCGTGTCAAGATCATGAGCAGGGCCGCCGCAAGAATCGCCGCAGCGAGCGCGGGCGGCCAGCGCGTCGAATAGAGCGCTTCGAGGCTCGCTCTCACGGCTGCAACGACTCACAGAGAGACGAAGAGACAGCATGCACGCCCTCACGGCCAGGCACACCCTGCTGGGTCAGTTCTTCAGGTTCGGCCTGGTAGGCACGGCCGGCTTCCTGGTCGACTCCGCCGTTCTCATGCTGATGTTGAAGGTCGCGCATACCGGGCTCTATAGCTCGCGCGTGGTCTCGTTCATCTGTGCGGCGACTTTCACCTGGGCCGCGAACCGGGTGTTCACGTTTCGCCACGCTCCCACGCACACGGAGTCGGCGCTTGCGCAGTGGATGCGCTTCGTCTCCGTGAATGCCGTAGGCGCGGTCGTCAATTTCGGCTCGTACGCGCTCGTCGTGTCCCAATCCGCCATGGGCGCCAGGTGGCCTGTCATCGGCGTGGCGGTCGGTTCCATTGCCGGGCTGCTCTTCAATTTCGTGCTCTCGCGCAGGCTCGTGTTTCGTGCTCATTCCGAGCGCGTTGCCGGGCGTTGAACCCTAACCACGTAAACGCCGCCACTCTGGAAGAGCACGCGATCCCCACTCGGCTTGCGCAGAACGAAGTCGCGGCCCGCCGCGTGTGCTTTTAATTCGGCAATGAGCTGATCGTACGGCTCGTAGTAGGTCGGATTCTCCCAGACTCCTGGCGCGGTCACCATGACGCTGACGCCGTACGGCGCGAGCGCAGCGTCCATCTCTTCCCAGCTCGAGGCGTACGCCGCGCGCAATGACGCTTCGAGCCGCGGCCGCAGCGATTCATAGTAGCCGCGCATGAACGGCAGGGATGTCTCGGTGGACGCCAGCACGGATCGATGCGAGCGCAGCGGAATGAAGTCCGCGATGTCCGGTTGGGCGGCTATCAATGCGTCTTTCGGCAGCGTGGCGAGATAGGCATACGTGCGCTCCATGTCTTCGTTCACCGGAGTACGCCAGTCACGCAGCGAAGGCGGCACGAGAACTGCCGCTGCGATTCCGATCGCTGCAACTGAAACCAGGATCGACGCGAGCAGCGGCCGTTGCATCCGCTCGGTGAGGCGCGCAATCACGATCACGCCGCCCGCCGCAATCGCGGCGATCGCGAACGCAGCGAAAGACCAGCGCGTGTGACGGTTGGGAAGATACAGCGTGAACATCGTGACGCGCGCGATGGCCCACACAACCAGGCCGGTCAATGCGAGAACCCATGCAACTCGCGGCAAGCGTGCCTCGCGATTCACGAGCGTCGCGAGGCCGGCCGCGGCGGCCGTGATCAGAATGGTGGCGGGTGACCACCCGATACCAACCAGTTGGTTGCGGATCCAGTTCCCGCTGAAGGTGCCGAAAAAGAGCTGGAGGCGGCCGTGGTCGCCGAACTCCGGCATCGCCAGCGCCTCACGGCCGGATAGTTGTGGCCCGATGTCCGGCGGTGTCCCAAGGCCTGCGTACACGATCGCGATGGCGGCAACACCGGCCACTGCGTTCCACCAGAACGCCGGCGGCAGGCGTCTGTCGCGCAGCAGATCGAGTAGCAGAACGATGCCTCCTGCCAGGCCCAGCACCACCACGATCACGGGGTAGAAGAGCGCGCAAAGCAGCCAGCTCACGCCGATCCATACATACCGCTTCGTGAGCGCACCCCACAGGAACAGCAGCGTGATGGGCAAAGCGAAGCTGCGCTGAAGAGCGAGCGTGGTGAGCGCATCCGATGGCTGCTCGATCAGGCACAACAGGGTCACCGTGCCAATGAGACCGCCGAGGTCGCGGTGCCCTTCGGAGGCCACCGCACGTCCGATCAGCCATGCGAGGGCGAGGCTCGCGAGGAACAACAACGCGGCGAGGATCTCGCCCGCCAGCAGCACATCCATATGTGGCGCGATGGATGCATAGAGTGTCCGGTACCCCCACGGCGCGGTCGAGGACAGGCTGAAGAAGCGGGCCGTGAGATCGTTCGGCAGGAGTGCGGGGTCAGCGTAACGATACAGCCAGAAGGTGTGTTGGGCGGCGTCGTCCGCGAACAGGTCGGCACGAAAAATGGTGGGTCCGGCCCAGAGTACGACGCCTGCGAGAGCGCAGAATGCGGCAACGAGTCTCAGAATGCTTTGTTCTTCGCTGTTATGGTGCCGCATCTGGCGCCGGATGATAGCATCCTAACAATACGCGGCTGGCCAGCCTCCGACGAACATAACGCATGAGCAAGACAGTCCAACCGAGCATTGCCGTCCTCATTCCGTGCCTCAATGAAGAGGCTGCCATCGCGCGCGTGGTCACGGGCTTCCGGCGTTCTCTGCCGGATGCCGCGATCTATGTTTATGACAACGCCTCCACGGACAACACCGCGAAGGTAGCGCGCGAAGCAGGCGCCCAGGTGCGCCTCGAGCCCATGCGGGGCAAGGGCAATGCCGTGCGTCGCATGTTCGCGGACATCGAAGCGGACATCTACATCCTCGTCGACGGCGACGACACCTACGATGCCGCGAGCGCCCCGATGCTGGTGCGCAAGCTCCTGGACGAGCACCTGGACATGGTGAATGCCGCGCGCATCGAAACGCATCAGGATGCGTATCGGCGCGGTCACCGCTTCGGCAACGTTCTGCTCAGCACGCTCGTAGCGCGCGTATTCGGCGAGCGCATGAAGGACATGCTGTCCGGCTACCGTGTCATGTCCCGCCGCTTCGTGAAATCTTTTCCAGCACTGGCTACCGGGTTCGAGACCGAAACGGAGCTCACGGTGCACGCCCTGCACCTGCGCGTGCCCGTCGCGGAAGTACCCACGCCATATCGTGAGCGGCCGCCCGCGTCCTCCAGCAAGCTGCGTACGATTCCGGACGGAATCCGCATCCTGCGGCTGATCGCCCGGCTGATCCGCGAAGAGAAGCCCATGGAGTTCTTCTCCACCGTCGCGGGCATTCTCGGTATCGCGGCGCTCGCGCTCATCATCCCGGTGCTGCGCGAATACTTCGCCACCGGGCTCGTGCCACGCTTCCCCACGGCGATCCTGTCCATGGGCCTCATGGTGGTCGCGTTCCTGAGCCTGACTTGCGGCCTGGTGCTGGCCACGGTTACCCGCGGGCGCAACGAGCTCAAGCGCCTGCATTACCTGAGCGTGCCGCTCCGCTCCTTCCCGCAGGAGTCAGTGACGGCGGTGGGCACGGCTCCTGCTCGACCGCACGAGAGCTCGAGTTACGCGCGCGCCCAGTAGGCCGCATTCACAAGCGCGAGCTCTGACGTGAGCGTTTGATCAATGCACTACTTCGTCATGGTGTCGATGGTCGTGGTCATGGTCTCCACAGCGCTGGTGACCAATGGCTATGCGCCCGGCTCGATGAAGTTCATGCCCGAGCTCGTGAGCGCCATCGCCGTGCTGTGCGTGCTCCTCGCCGGTGTCCGCCAGCGCTTTCAATACGTAAGTGCGCGCTACTGGCTGGCCTTCGTGCTGATCGGCATCACCCTGCTGGGTGGCATCGCCGTCAACAGCCTCGGCACAGGCCCGATCATCGCGGCCATGCGTCTGTACCTGCGCGCCGTACCGTTCTTCTTCATACCGGCGGTGTTTCAGTTCACCGAGCGGCAACTGAAGCAGCAGATGGGTCTGCTCCTCGCATTGACGCTCCTGCAGGTGCCACTGGCCGGCTACCAGCGATGGGAATACGTGAAGCTCGGCTGGGCCACCGGCGACTATGTGTTCGGGACGTTGCAGGATTCCGGCATCCTCTCGATCTTCCTGATCAGCGTGGCGGTAGTGATGACCGCCCTCATGTTGCGCGGTCGCATGAGCAAGCTGTTATACGCACTGCTGTTTTTCATCGTGCTCATCCCCACGATGATCAACGAAACCAAGATCACGGTGATACTCCTGCCTCTCGGGCTCCTCACGGTGCTCATCGTGGGAGCGCCGGCCGGCAGGCGCCTGGTCCTCACGATCTGGGCGATGACACTGCTCGTGGCGTTCGGCGCTGTATTCATACCGGTCTACGACTACCTGAACGAGGGACGCCAGTACTCGAAGAAGCTCACCGACTTCTTCAGCGACGAGCAGGAAGTCAGCAAGTATGTCGCATCGGGCGAGACCGCAGGCTCGGACAAACAGGCCGGCCGCGTCGACGCCGTGGTGGTGCCGTTCAACTACATCTCCCGTGAGCCCACGAGGTTCGTGTTCGGCATCGGCATGGGCAACGCCAGCCGCTCATCGATGGGCAAGAATTTCTCGGGCCGGTACTACCTGCTGTTCAAGTCGTTCACGACCACCAGCGCCGGCATCTTCCTGCTCGAGATTGGCACCATGGGCCTCGGTCTTGCTCTTCTGGTCCAGTTCTTCATCTTCCGGGATGCGCTCGCTCTTGCACGAAGCGGCCCGAGCCTGGAAAGCGCACTGGCCGCCGGCTGGGCTGCCGTCGTCGTGATGATAGGCATCAGCACCTTCTATGCGCCGCTGCATCTCTTCGAATCCGTGTCTTACCTGTTCTGGTACTACTCCGGAATCATCGCTGCCGCGCGCGTGCGACTGGCGCTGCGGACAGTTCCGGCTCGCGTCCGCGCGCAGCCGCCGCTCGGACTACTCGACACCGCACACAATCGCTGATCCCGTGCGGACCTCACCGCTGACTGCGCGAGGCGCATAACCTTGCTCTTCACCAGCGGCGAATTCCTGTTCGTCTATCTTCCGCTCACGCTCATCACCTTCTTCCTGGTCGCACGCTGGCTGGGACATCGCGCGGCCGCTTTCTGGCTCACGCTCGCATCGCTCGTGTTCTACGGCTACTGGCGGCCGGCGAACACACCGATCCTCGTCGTCTCGATCATCGTCAACTATCTCTTCGGGAGGCTGATCCTCGATGCACGCCGGCGCGGCAATGCGCAGTCCGCAAAGGGACTGCTCGCCGCCGCCGTTGCGGCGAACCTCGCCGCGCTCGCTTACTTCAAATACGCCAACTTCCTGCTGGATACCGGCACCGAGGTGCTCGGACTGCCGCCGACCACTCTCGATGTGGTGCTGCCGCTCGGCATTTCTTTTTTCACGTTCACGCAGATCGCGTATCTCGCGGACGTGCACGCAGGCAAGGTGGTCGAACGGAATCCGGTCCACTACGGACTGTTCGTCACATACTTCCCGCACCTGATCGCGGGGCCGGTACTGCACCACTCGGAAATGATGCCGCAGTTCGGCAGCGCGGAGATCTATCGGGCGCGCCTCAGGAACTTTGCAATCGGGCTTTCCTTCCTCTGCATCGGTCTCGCAAAGAAAATCCTCATTGCGGACTCGGTGGCACCGTTCGCGAATGAAGGCTTCCTGCAGGCGGAGCACGCGTCGCTTGCCCCGCTCTCCGCATGGCTGTGCCTGGCGGCCTACACATTGCAGATCTACTTCGACTTCTCCGGCTATTCCGACATGGCGGTGGGATTGAGCCTCCTGATCGGAGTGCGGCTCCCCTACAACTTCAACTCGCCTTACAAGGCACGCAACATCACGGATTTCTGGCGCCGCTGGCACATGACGCTATCGCGCTTCCTGCGCGACTATCTCTACATCCCGTTGGGCGGCAACCGGCAGGGGCGCTTTCGCAGGTATGTGAACCTGATGCTCACCATGCTGCTGGGCGGGCTGTGGCACGGAGCGTCATGGACCTTCGTAGTGTGGGGCGGTCTCCACGGCCTCTATCTTTGCGTGAACCACGCGTGGCAGTGGGTCAAGGAGCGGCTGCCAGGGATGCAGCTTGCGCAAGGGAAGGTCGCATCGCGCGTTCTCGCCGCCCTGAGCGTTGCCATCACACTCTTTTCCGTGATCGTCGCCTGGGTGTTTTTCCGTGCGACCACGGTTGATGGAGCGTTCGGCATCATCCGCAGCATGTTCGCGCTGAACGACGCGGCGCCGCTCCAGCTCGAAATCACCTCGCGCATCGTGGTGTGGATCGTGGTGTTCAGTCTCGTGGCGTTGCTGGCCAGGAACTCGCAGGAGCTCGTGGACCAGCGTCTGGCGCCCGCCCTGGAACGGATCGCGACCCGGCGCTGGTCGAGCGAGCTCATGGCGGCGATGTGCGGCGGAATGATCGTGCTCATCGTGTTGCTGGCGATGATCTCCGCCTCGCGCAACGTGACGGAATTCATCTACTTCAACTTCTGAAGTCACAATGACCGGGTCACAACTCTTGCGACGCGCCGCTGCCCTCATCGTGGGGATGGGCGTGCTGGTGCTGCTTGCCGAGGCAACTCTGCGAGTGCTCCCCGTGATGCAGGGAAATTACGCGGCGGACGCACGACCCGAGTGGCCGATCCGGACGCTCGTTCCCAACAGGACATTCACCTATTCCAACGGCTGGGATCTCGAGAACATCCACCATGGGCGCGTCAACAATTTCGGTTACATGGCGCCGTTCGATTACACGCCGGGCAGCTCCGGCATCGTCGTGATAGGCGACAGCTACGTCGAAGCGTTGATGAACGACTACCACGATACGTTGCAGGGAACGCTGCCACGTTATCTTCGGTCGCGTGAACCTGTGATGGCCTTCGGCACGTCCGGCGCAGACATGCCGCATTACCTCGGCGCCTCGTACATCGTGCGGCAACACTTCAAGCCCGAGTGGGCCGTCTATGTGATCGGCGATGGCGACTTCGAAGGCGGATTCCACGCCGACAGCGGCTTCTATCGCTGGGCGCCCGGGCGCTCTCCCCCCATCGAGCTGGTGCCCGAGATCAAGCGCTCGCCGCTGACCAAGACGCTGCGCACGCTTGCTCTGGTGCGCTACATACGTGGCAACCTGACGCTCAGGATTTCCGATCTCATCGGCATGAACCGCGCGCAACCGGACGAGAAGACGAGCGCGTGCCAGCCCGCAGCGCTCACCGCGCGTGACGCGGAGCTCGCATCAGGATTCATCGCAGCGCTGCCACGCGCGCTGGAGCTCCCTCCCGAACGCATCATTCTCGTGTTCGATGCCGATCGGAGGGGCATCTATGCGGGCCGCGCGGAGAATGCGGAACCCTGCCCGAAACACGCCACCCTCATCCGCAAACAATTGTCGACGCTGGCGGCCGATCGTCATATGCATGTCATCGATAGCTGGCCAATATTCGAGCGCTACTTTCGTGAAACGCATCGGAAGCTGGATTTCCTGCCACGCGATCTGCACTGGAATGCTGCCGCCCATAACCTCGTGGCGCAGGAGGTCGCGCGTATCGTCAATGGCGCCGATGCCACGCCTTAGCGTGAAAAGCATCACAAAAAATGCACGTGCGCCGCGCAAGTCCCGGTGGGCAATGCAGACGCCGCTCGCAATCGCGTTGGATACGTAGTCGTGTCTCGGTGTCGCAGCCCACGGACATTGATTCCGGCTGGAACTTCCAGATAGATTGAACAGAACGCAAACTCATCGAGAGATGAGGACGCAAAGCCTCCGGTCCCACGGGGTAAATGGGATAGCGGGGTTGCCGGCACTGCGTAAATCGCGCCACTGCGTGGATCGCGCCTTGCTGTCAATCTTCCATCCGCTTACCTTGTCCCATCCGCCCCTCAGGACCGGCCCGGGGAAATGTCCATGAGGAACAGATTGATGATCAGACCATTCCGCGCACCGATGACGATCGCACTCGCCATCTGTGCAGTAGTTGTCGGCAGCGCTCCATCGCTTGCAGCGTCGGAGCCCAAGCCGCCGACGAACATTTGTATCAACGACGTGTGCTCGCAGACGAAGGCGCCGACGGGTGCCTACATCAAGTGGAACCCAGGTCACTACACGTGGCTCGGTGGCCTCGACCTCACCGACGGCACGATGAACTCCTGGTTCAGCAAGATCGACGGGTTCTGCAGCAACGCGAACATCAAGGGCATTCAGATCTACACCACGTGGGCGGCGCTCGAGCCCACACCCGGCAGCTATTCCGCCGCCTTCATCAAGCTCGACAAGCTCATGGCGAAACTCGCGAGCTGCAAGAAGAAGGTGATGATGGGGATCGACGAGCGGGAGTACGGGGCGGTTGCCAACGCGGGCACGAGCCCGAGTCCGGCCTCGTACGACTGGATCTATCCACCGTACCTGACCCGCGATTCGAAGTATGGGACCGGGGCGCTCAAGGGAGTGGTGTTCCAGGTCGACCGCGAGTGGGTTTCGTCGATGAAATCCACGCCGCGGCTGTGGGATCCGGTGGTCATGGACCGGCTCATTGCGCTCGTGAAGGCACTCGGTGCGCGCTACAACGCCAATCCGGCCGTCGAGCAGTTCTACATCGAGACGATTTCGATGCCCGACGGTCCGCTGAATGCGGACGGCGCGACTTACGATCAGTTCTACAACCAGTACAAGCGACTCCTGGGCGCTGCGAGCGCTGCGTGGCCCAACACGATCGTGCATACCAAGGCGGACTGGGTGAAGAACGCGACGTACGCGAAGGACTTCATCGCCTACTGCCTGTCGCTGCCGAACTGCGGCATGGGGCAGAACGATCCCGAGTTCCCCCTGCCGAACGTCGAGGGTCAGAAGACTTACAACGGGAATCTGATCTCCACGATTTTCCGCGGGCTGGAGGGTGGTACCGACCACCGCGGCAAGATTTCATGGACGAGCGAGGTGGAGCAGATGGGCCTGGGCGATCGTGGCTACACGTATACGCCTGCGCAGCTCTACGAGTTCTGGATGGAGCATCAGCAGGGCCAGCACATCCTCTGGCTCTACAACGACTACATGGGCGGCACCGCGCAGCGTTGGAGCACCGGCATCCTGCCCTTCATCAACTCGGTCAAGGGCAAGGTCTACAGTACGGCGTGCCCGGGCCGTTACGCCTCGTGCAAGACCGACTGAAAACATAATCATCGGGAAAAGTGCGCCTCTGGTGCAGGACTCTCCTGCCTGCACCAGAGGCGCCTCCGTGCATGAATCTCAGGTCCGGAACGGCGTCCTGACCTCTGCACGACCCCTCCCGTATACTGCCGTTCGCGCCCTCGGCACGAGCCCTGCTAAGACAATCGGCTCAGGCCCTGTGGACACCACCTGAATCACGGTTCCAGCGCCCGAACGCCACCCGGCGTAGTGCGGGTTGGTATGCTTCGCGGCCAGGTGTCTTGCGACGCCTTGAAAAACACCAGGAAAGTCAGGAAACAGCAGAATGTGGCCAGCAGGCACCAAGGTCTATATCGCCGGTTGCGGTGGAATGCTCGGACGTGCGGTGTACGCGGAGTTCGCGCGTGACTGCCAAGTCAAAGCCACCGACATCGATCTGAACATCGGCTGGCTCGAACATGCGGATGTCCGGGATTTCGCCAAGTTCGAAGCTTCGGTGAAGGCCTTCCAGCCTTCGCTCCTGATCAATCTCGCGGCCCTGACGGACCTCGAGCACTGTGAGAAGAACGCCGAAGACTCGTGGGTTACCAATGCGCTCGGTGCCGAGAACGCGGCGCTGATCGCCCGGCGCATGGATATCCCGGTGGTGCACATCAGTACCGCTGGCATCGTCGATGGGGCGCAGGATGTGTACAACGATTTCGAGCAGCCGAATCCGCTCGGCATCTATGCGAAGTCGAAGTACTACGGCGAGGTCGCCGTGCAGCGCCTGAACCCGAAGCACTTCGTGTTCCGCGCCGGCTGGATGATGGGTGGCGGCCCCCAGAAGGACAAGAAGTTCATCAACAAGATCTTCAAGCAGATTGCCGCCGGCGCCACCGAGCTGAAGGTGGTGGGCGACAAGCTCGGCACCCCGACCTACACCGTCTCGTTTGCGCGCGGCATCCGCCTCGTCGCCGGCACGCATCTCTACGGCCTCTACAACCAGGTGTGCGAAGGAGACTGCTCGCGTTACGACGTGGCCCTCGAATTCGTGCGCCTGCTCGGCCTCGAGCAGCGGGTGCGCGTCACCGAGGTGGACTCCGACTACTTCCGCCAGGAATATTTCGCGCCCCGGCCCGCCTCGGAAAAACTGGTCAACACCAAGCTTCACGCCCGCGGGTTCCGGCACATGCCGCACTGGAAAGACGCCCTGGCCGAGTACGCCAAGGAGTTCAAGGCCGCGTTGTCGCGGTCCTGATGGGGCTCTCGATGGAGCCTCAGCGCGGGCGCCCGTCATGAAAATCGCGGTGCTCGGCACGCGCGGCATTCCCGCAAACTACGGCGGCTTCGAGACCTGTGCCGAGCAGCTCGCGCAGCGCTGGACTGCGGGTGGGCACGATGTGCTCGTATACGCGCGCCGGCAGCGATACAAGGATCGGCCTGCAACGGTCGGCCGTACGCGAATGCGCTACACCCGCAGCTTCGAGCGCTTCGGCATGGGCACGCCATCGGCCGCGTTCCTGTCGGCGGCCGATCTCATCGCGCTCCGGCGCGACTATCGATACGTCCACCTCTACAACACGGGGAACGCTTTTCTCCTGCCGTTGCTGCGGCTGTTCGGTTTTCGCGCGGTCATCTCGGTGGATGGCATCGAATGGCGGCGCGAGAAATGGGGCTGGCTGCAAAAAGCCGCCCATCGATTCGGGGCCTGGCTCGCCGTGAAATTCGCCCACGCGGTCGTCGCGGACAATCGCTCGGTCACGGAATTCTATGCGGCGGAGTTCGGCTGCCAGGCCGCAACGATTGCGTACGGCGCGCAACCCATCCAGCGCTCGGCAGATGCCGATGAGATTCTGGCCCGCTTCGGACTGACCGCCGGCCGCTACTGCATCTTCATCGGCAGGATGGTGCCGGAGAAAGGCGTGCAGCGTCTCATCGATGCATTCGAGCGGCTGAACACTGACCTGTCGCTCGTCATCATTGGAGACGATGCTCCCACGCCGTATCGGGACGCGATCTGGGCGCGCAAGAGCGATCGCATCCGTCTGCTGGGTTTCCAGTACGGTCACGTGTGCGAGCAACTGCTCGTGAACGCAAAGATGTATGTGTCCGCCAGCATGCTCGAGGGCACCTCCCCAGCGCTGCTGTCCGCGATGTCCGCCGGCGTATGCTGCCTCGTGAACGGCATCCCCGAGAATCGCCACACCACCGCGGGAAGCGTCGCATTGTTCGAGGAGAACGATGCGCAGAGTCTCGTGCGCACCTGGCAGGCCCTGCTCGACGATCCGCAGCGGCTCGCGAGCGTCGCCGCTTCCGGGCAGGCCCATCAACGCCAGCATTACGATTGGGACAAGATCGCGGATGAGTACCTGCAACTGTTTCAGCACGTGGAGCGACGTCGGTCCGATGCCGTCGGCAATCCAATGGGTCGACCAGAATGAAAATCGTCAGTGAACATCTCGGCGGCGTGCTCGTCCTGCAGGCGCGCACATTCGCGGACGCGCGCGGCTCCTTCACGGAGACATACAGCCGCAAGTCGCTTACGGCGCTCGGTATCGCCGACGAGTTCGTGCAGGACAACCAGTCTTTTTCCGTGAAAGCGGGCACCGTTCGCGGGCTTCACCTGCAGGTGGAGCCGCATGCGCAAGGAAAGCTCGTGCGAGTCCTGCGCGGGCGCATACTGGACGTGGTGGTGGACGTGCGACCGGGTTCGCCGACTCTGCATCGGCATTTCGCCGTCGAGCTGTCAGCGAGAGAAGGAACGCAGATCTGGGTGCCGATGGGGTTCGCGCATGGCTTCTGCACGCTCGAACCGGATACCGAGGTGCTCTACAAGGTGACGGATTTCTACGATCCGAAGGCGGAGCGTTCCATCAAATGGGATGATCCCGCACTCGGCATTCGCTGGCCGGTGACGGCTGCCGAGGCCACGCTTTCCGACAAGGACCGCGTCGCCCCGCCGCTCTCGGCACTGACAGGACTCTGAACGTGCGCATCCTCGTCACAGGGGGTCTGGGATTCATCGGCTCGGCGGTGGTGCGCCTGCTCATCCGTGAGACCCCGCACGAGGTGTTGAACGTCGACAAGGTGACGTACGCCGCGAGCCCCGCGTCCGTCGAGCCGGTGGCCAGCGATCCACGGTATCGCTTCGCGAAGGCGGACATCGCGGAGCGCGCTCCGATCCGGAAGCTGTTCGCGGAATTCGCGCCGGACGCCGTGCTGCACCTGGCTGCCGAGTCCCATGTCGACCGCTCCATCGACGGTCCGCTCGCCTTCATCTCGACCAACGTCGTAGGTACGTTCGAGCTGCTCGAAGCCGCGCGTGAATACTGGCGGGGCCTCAGCGCGGACACCGCGCAGCGTTTCCGCATGCTCCACATCTCGACGGACGAGGTGTTCGGTTCGCTCGGCCCGAACGACCCGCCGTTCAACGAATCCACGGCCTATTCACCTCGCTCGCCCTACTCGGCCACCAAGGCCGCTTCGGACCATCTGGTGCGCGCCTGGCACGAAACGTACGGGCTGCCGGTGCTGGTCACCAACTGCTCCAACAACTACGGGCCCTATCACTTCCCGGAGAAGCTGATCCCGCTGTGCATCCTGAAAGGCCTGCGCGGCGAGGAGCTGCCGGTGTACGGCGCCGGCGAGAACGTGCGGGACTGGCTGTTCGTGGAGGATCATGCCCGGGCGCTTCTGCGCGTGCTCGAACGCGGGGCCGTCGGTGAGACCTACGCCGTTGGCGGCAATGCGCAACGAAAGAACCTCGATGTCGTCCAGCAGATCTGTGACCGGCTGGACGATGAGCTGGGTGTGCAGCCGCAGGGCCCGCGACGCCGCCTGATCCGCTTCGTCACGGACCGGCCCGGGCACGATCTGCGCTACGCAATCGACGCGACGAAGATCGAAAAGGAACTGAGTTGGCGTCCGAGCCGCACGTTCGAGCAAGGCCTTGCAGAGACCGTCCGCTGGTATCTGCAGAACGAGTCGTGGTGGCGGCCCATCCTCGAGAATCGCTACGACGGCAGGCGGTTGGGCGCGGGCCGATGAGCCTGAAGCGCCTCTGCATCGTCACACCGAACCATTCCCGCGCGGCGCTCGGCGGCGCGGAATATCAGATGGACCTGCTCATCGAGGCGCTGCTGCGTAGCGGACGCTTCGAGATCTTCTACCTCGCCCACCATGTCACACCGGGCTACCAGCCGGAGGGCTACCGCGTCGTGCCTCTCGGATCGGGGAGCCTCAGCGACCGCTTCGGCTACTGGATCGAAGGGGCCACGCTGTCGCGCGCGCTGCGCGAGATTCGTCCCGAGGTCATCTACTCGCGCGTTGCCTCCGGCTACATGGGCGTCGCGGCGACCTATGCGCGGCGTCACGGCGCGCGCTTCGTGTGGCACATCGCGCACGACAGCGATGTGTCGCTCGACAAGAGCATGCTCGGCCGCAATCCCGTCAAGCGGCTCATCGAGTGGCGCAGCGTCCAGCGAGGCATCCGTTTGGCCCATCGCATCGTGGCCCAGACGCGGCGACAATCGGCGGAGCTCGCAAAGAACTACGGCCGGAATGCGGACCTCGTCATTGGCAACTTTCATCCCTCCCCGCAACAGACGATCGACAAGTCCGGGCCGCTGCAGGTGCTGTGGATCGCCACCGTCAAGCCGTGGAAGCGGCCCGAGGTGTTCATCCGTCTCGCTGCACGCCTGCGCGATCTGCGCGACGTGCGCTTCGTGATGGTCGGCCCGGTGTTTGGCGGCTCATCGGAATGGGTGTCGGGCATCATGCGCTCGATCGAGCAGACGCCGAACATCGAGTATCGGGGCCATCTCCCGCAGGCGGAGATCAATGCGCTGCTCGCGAAGTCCCACCTCTACGTGAACACGAGCACGCAGGAAGGTTTCCCGAACACCATCATCCAGGCCTGGCTCCATGACACGATGGTGATCAGTCTGACGGTGGACCCGGACGATGTGCTGAAGGAGCACAAGGTCGGGATTCACGCGGGCGCCGAAGATCAGCTCGCAACGGCCACGCGCACGATGCTCGAGAACCCTGCCCTCCGCGAAGAATTCACGCAGCGCGCGCGTCAGTACGCGCTGTCGCGGCATTCGCTCGCGAACGCGTCCGAGCTGGTGCAGCTGCTCGATACGGATCGCATCGGCTCAACGAACGCCGAGGCCACGCCGAGCGGCCGCGACGAGCTGCGAATGTTCGGCTAGGCACCGAAGGACCATGGCGTATCGGGGCGCGTTCTACTACCTCGCGGGACTGGTGTTCCTGACGCTGGCCAAGGCGAAACACACACTGCAGGGCTACAGCACACCCAAGCCGTTCCCTCTGAGCGAGACCGATCGGGCCATCACCTACGACGCGGTCGTCGTGCAGGACTGGCTCGCACAACTGCAGGTCTACACGGGACAACAAGACCTGCGCGGCAAGAGCGTGCTGGAGCTCGGACCTGGATCGGATCTTGGCATCGGTCTCATCCTGCTCGCGCGCGGTGCTGCGCGTTACAGCGCCTGCGACGTGCACGATCTTGCGACGAAAGTGCCACCCGCGTTCTACGAGGCCCTGTTTACGAGGCTTCCGGAGCTGACCGGTTCGTCCGACATCGAAACGCTGCGCGAGGATCTGGCTGCCGTCACCGCGGGGCGCCCGGCCCGGCTGAACTACGTCGTGCGTGAGGATTTCAATCTGGCCGCGGCCTTCGGCACGAACACGGTCGATGTCGTGTTCAGCAACGCGGCGTTCGAGCATTTCGACGACATCGAGCGCACCGTCGAGCTGCTCACGGCGGTGTGCAAGCCGGGCGCCGTCATCGTGGCGATGATCGACCTGCAGACCCATTCGCGATGGATCCGGGAGAAGGACCCGAACAACATCTACCGGTATGCGGATCCGATCTATCGGGTTTTCCATTTCCGCGGCAGCCCCAATCGGAAGCGACCCCACGAGTACGCGGCAGCGTTCAGGCGCAACGGCTGGCAGGACATCACGCTCACGCCCCTCACGACGACCACGGAGCACTATCCACATGCGCCGCCCGGGGTGACGAGGCGCTTTGCCAATTCCGCAAGCCAGATGGAGTATCTGTCGGTCGCGCTGTGCGCGCGTAAACCTGCCCCCGGGCACTAGTCATGCCGACGCTGCTCGCAGTCAACAACTACTACTACTCGCGAGGCGGCGCGGAGACAGTGTTCTTCGGCCACAACCGGCTGTTCGAGGCCGCCGGCTGGAACGTGGTGCCGTTCGCGATGAAGCACCCGAAGAATTTCGCCACTCCCTGGTCGCGGTTTTTCGTCGACGAGATCGAGTTCGGCGGCGAGTATTCGCTCGGCCAGAAGCTTGCGCGCGCGCCGAAGGTCATCTACTCGTTCGAGGCTCGCGCGAAACTGAAGCGGCTGCTTGCCGAGGTCGACGTGGATATCTGCCACGCCCACAACCTGTATCACCACATCTCGCCGTCGATCCTCGGGCTCCTGAAAGCGCGCGGCATCCCGGTGGTGCTCACACTGCACGACCTGAAGATCGCCTGTCCTGCCTACAACATGCTCGCCCCGGACGGCGTGTGCGAAAGATGTCGCGGCGGCCGTCTCTACAACGTGGTGGTACACAAGTGCATCAAGGGATCCACGGCGTTGAGCGGGCTCGTCATGCTCGAAGCCGTCCTGCATCGCCTGCTGGGGTCCTACCGGGATTGCGTCAGCCGCTTCATCGTGCCGAGCCGGTTCTATATCGAAAAGCTGGTCGAATGGGGCATGCCACGGGCTCTTTTTCAGCATGTACCCAACTTCGTAGACCTCGATCGATACACGCCGGCATACACCCCGGGCTCGTACTTCGTGTTCTTCGGGCGCATCGCCCGGGAGAAAGGCGTTGCGACCCTGATCAAGGCGGCAGCGCAGGCAGGATGCGATCTTCAGATCATCGGCACCGGCCCGCAGCTCGCGGAGATGCAGGAGCTGGCGGGGCGCCTCAAAGCCAATGTGAGCTTCAGAGGACACCTCTCAGGCGATGCCCTCCACGATGCCATCCGGAATGCGCGGGCCGCCGTGCTGCCTTCTGAGTGGTACGAGAACGCTCCCATGAGCGTCCTCGAAGCCTATGCGCTCGGGAAGCCTGCGATCGGAGCTCGAATAGGCGGCATCCCCGAGCTCATCCAGGAAGGTGTGACGGGTTTCACATTTCCCAGCGGTGATCACCGGAAGCTCGCCGAGGTGCTGACAGGAATGGTCGAGCGCCCGGTGTTCGAGATCGAAGCAATGGGGAGAGCGGGACGACAGTGGGTCGAAGCTCATGCAAGCGCGCCTGTGTACCGACAGCGGATGCTCGACGCGTACCGCGACCTCGGCGTGCATCACTTTTCGTACGCAGCCGGCGACACATAGCCCTCGGCATGGCGCGCGTCTATCGTGCGCGCCCGGAGTACCGGCACGAACCTTGCGCTGGCTCCACACTTCAATCTGCCGAACGGGGCGATACGTGATGAGCGGACAATCGGTCGTGGGCCTGGAGGCCCGTCCGCCGCGTGCAATTCATGCAGTGTCGGTGAACAGCGACGATCCCTATTTCGAATTTCTGCGCGCGCGCGCCGGAAAAATTTTCTATTGCCTGCCGTATCCCGGGAACGCCGGTGACTCGCTGATACAGTTTGCAACAGAGGCGTGCCTGAGCAATCTCGGGATCGAGACCACTCTCGATCCGCGCGCAGCCGACATCATTCTGGTGCCGGGGGGCAATCCCGGCGGCTGGCCGGATATAGGCATCGACCACTGGCAGATACTCTGGCGACGCTACCCGCATGCGGAGTTCGTCGTCGGGCCCGCCGGTCTCTGCACGGATCGCGCGAACTGGGCGCAGGTCATCAACACGCTGGGCACGCGGGTCACGGGGCTGTTCGCCCGCGATCCGGCGAGCTTCGAAGCGCTGCATTCCGCTGGACTTCGCAAGGACATCACGATCGCCTTGTCGCATGATCCCGCGCTCTCTCTGCGCGGCTCGCAGTGGTTGCGAAGTCATCGCGCGGCAGCCACCGAGGAATACGTGCTGGCCGCTTTTCGGGACGATCGTGAAGCGGCTCAATCGTGCACGAGTGTATTCGGCATCCCGCGCCGACTGGTGTCCGGGCGCGTCTACAACTGGCACGTGAAGCGCACCGCAAGTCGCGTCCGCGATCAGAAACTCGCGCGCGCGGAAGCGAGCGTCACAGGCGCGATGACGCTGCGGAAGGAGGATGTGTCACGACATCGATTCGAGGTGTTTGTCGAAATCATCCGCGCGGCGCGTGAGGTCCACACGGACAGGCTCCACGTGGCACTGCTGGCCGCCATGCTCGGCAAGAAAGTGCACGCCTACCAGACGGCGCACGACAAGCTCGAGCGGGTGTATCGGCACAGTCTCGCCAGCTGGGCGGACGTAGAGCTGGTCAGGATGTGATGCGATGACGGATTCGAAGAACCCGGTGCCGTGCTGTCTCACCGTCTGGAGCGACGAAGCGCATCTCTCCCAGGTCTACACAGGCCTCGCCCTGCTGCACGATGCTGGCCGTATCGCCTTGAGCCAGCGGTTCGTGCCGGCGCGCCCTGCCGATGGAGAGGCACCTCAGCATCTGCGCACCGTTCAGCTGTTCCATGCGCAGCTCGAGATGAATGGCCTCACTTATTACATCGACGTTCACGACGGTCCCGAAATCGCGGATGTGGTGTGCGACGTCTATCTGAAACGGAGCTTCCAGCGCGAGGCCATCCCGCCGCACATGAGGCACAAGGTGCGGCGGCTGGGGCTCAACTACGAGGTGTTCAAGGATCAGTTCGACCGCTTCGAGCTGAAACGGCGACTCGCCCTGCAAGGAATGGGTTCGGCGCTCAAGTATGCGATGGCGAAACTCATCGGCCGCAGCAACCGCATTACCGTTTCGGAAGTGACCGGCATCGGCATGTCCCGACCTGTCGAGCCGCGCATTCTCTTCATGTGCCGCACGTGGGAACCGGACGATCCTGATCGCAGCGCCGAGAAGAACGGGGAACGGCGGGCCATCAATGAAATGCGCGCCGAATGTCTGCGCCGTCTGCGCAAGGCATTCGGATCCCGCTTTACAGGCGGCTTCATCCACACCCCTCACGCACAGGAGCACTTCCCCGATGTGCTCCTGCCGGCGACCGCTCCCGTTGACCGCCGCAGCTACCTGAAGATCGTGCGCGAGCATGAGATCTGCGTGGCGACCATGGGACTGCACGGCTCAAACGGCTGGAAGCTCGGCGAGTACGTCGCGCAGGGTGCGGCGATCGTGAGCGAACGCCTGGTCCACGAGGTGCCCGAATTCATCGAGGGCGTGAACTATCTTTCCTTCGACAATCCCGACGAGTGTGTCGAGGTCGCGGGACACCTTCTGGAGAACGAAGCCCTGCGCTGGCGTATGACGCTGGCGAACGCGCGGTATTACGAGGAATGGCTTCGGCCGGACCGGATGATGGAGCGCGCACTGGGCGACGTGCTGCTGCCGCTCGAAAACTCAGCAGACGTGGGCATGCCCGCGGGAACGGTGCAGAACTATCTGGACAGTCTTGCGGGTCTCACCGAGACCCGCAGGGAGCGGCGCGCGTCAGCGCGCGATCGATGAGTCGCCGTCCATGATCTCGCACAGGTAGGTGCCGTAGCCGCTCTTCATCAGCGGCTTGGCCAGCTTCAAGAGCTGCTCGCCGTCGATGAAGCCCATGCGCCAGGCCACTTCCTCGGGGCAACCGATCTTCTGCCGCTGCCGTGCCTGCAGCACCCGGACGAATTCGGATGCTTCGACCATCGAGTCGAACGTCCCCGTGTCGAGCCACGCATAGCCGCGGCTGAGACACACCACGCGCAGGTCACCGCGCTCGAGATACGCCTGATTGACGCTGGTGATCTCGAGCTCGCCGCGACCCGACGGCCGTACCGATTTCGCGATGTCGACCACAGCCGCATCATAGAAATACAGGCCCGTCACCGCCCAGTTGGACTTGGGCGCCTGCGGCTTCTCCTCGATCGAAGTCGCGCGCCCGGTGGAATCGAAGCACACCACGCCATAACGCTCGGGATCGCGCACCTGCTGGGCAAACACGCTCGAGCCGCGTTGGGCAGCGGCGGCCGCCTCCTGCAGCACGTGGGAAAGTCCACCGCCGTAAAACAGGTTGTCACCCAGGATCAGCGAGCAGGCGCTGCCGCCGAGAAATTTCTCGCCGATGATGAACGCTTCCGCGATACCTCGGGGCGCAGACTGGGTGGCATACGTAAGCTGAATACCCCACTGGTTGCCGTTGCCCAGCAGCCGCTGGAACGATGTCTGATCCTCCGGCGTCGTGATGATGAGAATGTCGCGTATACCCGCAAGCAGCAGCACTGTCAGCGGGTAGTAGATCATCGGTTTGTCGTACACCGGCAGCAGCTGCTTGGATGTCGGCAGCGTCAGCGGATGCAGACGCGAGCCGGTGCCGCCGGCCAGGATGATGCCCTTGATCATCGATCACTCCTATTGCGCATTCGCTTCGAGCTCGCGCACTACTTCGACCACCGACTCGCGCCAGTCGGGCAGGCGAATGCCGAGCACCGCCTCGATGGACGCGCTGCTCAGCCGGCTGTTGGCCGGCCGCTTCGCTCGCGTGGGATACTGGTCCGTCGACAATGCGCGGAACTCGCCCGCAAAGCCATGGCGCGACGCTTTGAACACGGCGCCCGCAAACTCGTACCACGATGCGCTTGCCGGCGAGGTGAGGTGGAAGAGCTGCCGGTTCGCGGCGCCATCGAGCACAGCCTGCGCGACCTTTACCAGCGCCGCTGCAATGTCCTGCGCGGCGGTGGGACAGCCTTGCTGATCCGCAACGACGCCGATCGAAGGACGTTCGCGGGCGAGTCTGAGCATGGTGCGCACGAAATTGTTGCCATGGACGCCGTACACCCACGCGGTACGCAGCACCGTCGAGCCTTCGCAGGCCAGGGCCTGCCGCTCGCCTTCAGCCTTCGTGCGCCCGTACACGCCCAACGGGGCGATGGGATCGGACTCAACGTACCAGCCCTGCTTCGTACCATCGAACACGTAGTCCGTGGAGATGTGAAGCAAGCGCGCCCCGTTTGCCTCCGCTGCACGCGCCAGGTGACCGACACCGGTCGCATTGACGGCAAGCGCCTTGTCCGGCTCGTCCTCGGCGCGATCCACCGCAGTGTAGGCACCCGAATTCACGATGACAGCAGGCCGCACTGTCGCAATGGTTGAGGCCACCGCTGCCGCATCCGTGATGTCGAATTGCGCGCGACTCAATGGCATGATTTCGAAGTTGGCGGGCCAGCGCGCCCGCTGCAGCTCGAAACCGAGCTGACCCGAGGCGCCGCATACGATCACACGAGTCATGCAGTGGCTCCTGGCGGTACACGCATCTTGATGACCTTCGCCGGCACACCGCCGACGACGGCGAAGTCCGGCACGTCGCGGACGACCACTGCATTGGCTCCGACGATCACGTCATTCCCCACGGTGATGCGGCCGAGAATTTTCGCGCCCGCGCCGATATCCACACGATTGCCGATAGTCGGTGCGCCGTCGAGATCCGCGGCACCCGAGTTGCCAATCGTCACCCCGTGTCGGATCAGGCAATCATCGCCCAACTTCGAGAGGCCATGAATCACGATGCAGCCGTGATGCTCGATGGACAGCCGGCGGCCGATCTGCGCCGTGCTGCCGATGACGATGCCGCAAAAGATTTCCACGAGCTTGTTGAGGATCATGTAGACGATGGTCCACGGCAGGCGCACGTACTTGTTCGGAATGACGAAACGGGCATGCCCGAACCGGTAAACCTCGAGCGCCCAGAATCCCAATCCGAGCAGGCCTTCGCGCTGTGCTTTCAGGTCCTCGAAAAACGTCATCGTGCTTACGGGCGGGCCGCTGCCGCGATACGCAGCAGCTCCCGCTCGACCTGGTCGGCAATCACGGTGTAGGTCCGATGCGTCTGCACGTACTTCCTGCCGAGGTCTCCCATGCGCCGCGCGAGCGGTGCGTCCTGGATGAGCTTCACGATCGCCGTAGCGAATGCCTCTTCGTCCCACGGCACGCAAAACCCTGCGCCGCTTTCGCGAATGATGAGCGCCTGCTCGGGGTGTTCATTGGCGACCACAGCCTTGCCGGTGGCCATGTACTCCACGAGCTTCGTCGGCGAAGTCGAATTCAGCACCGGCGTCGGATAGAAGGGTGAGACGCAAACGTCTGCTTCCTGCACATAGCGCAGGGCCTGCGGTTGCGGGAGCTTCCCGACGAACACGGCGGCGTGGCTCACGTTGAGTTTCCTCGCTTCTTCGATGAGCAGCTGCTCGTCGCTCGGATCGTCACCGGCACCCACGATATACAGCTTCGCATTGGGGATCCGCTCGAGCACGCGCGCAAGCACGCGCATGAGGAAATCGAGCTTGCGTACCTTGTTCAAGGTTCCCAGATACATGAAGCAGGGCTGCCCTGCCGGGATCAGATTCCGCTCGGTGACGTCCGTCGCAACGATGCTGCCGGTTTTCACGCCCATCGGCACGGCGGTCATGCGCGCGAGCGGAATGCCCTCCGCCGCGACATCCCGGCGCATCTGCTCACTCTGCACGAACACGTGATCGGCACGCGGCAGGATCAATCGGTACAGCAGCACCTTGAAAATCCACCCGCGGATCAGCCACAGAAGCGGATAACGCGCGGTGCCGTCCCGGGCACCGTGGAGATATGCCTCCGGAAACGGATACGAAAGCCAGTAGATGAACCGCTTGCGGTACATACGGCTTGCCAGCGCGGCGGCGAGGCCGGCGATGAACTTGTCCTTCACTTCGATGATGTCGTACTTCCCGGTCCTGAGAAGTTTGAACAGCCTGAGGTCGTTGCGGATACCGAGCCAGTGCTTGCGGAACCGGCTGAACCGCGATTCGCCCAAGTCCGTCGCGCCGACCCAGACCTGGCCGCCACCCCATGGAGTGACGTAGGGCCGCGCGCACGCCGCTTCGCTCTGCAGGAGCCAGTCGATGCGATGGCCGCGGCCGGCGAGCTCTTCGCCAAACAGCACGGTCACGTCGACGCGCGTCGGCGGGTACGTGTCGGAGGATACGACGAGAATCGACATCACCTGGGACTCATCCGGTCTAGCGCACGATGCCGACGGCAGCCAGCAGCCGCCGCTCGCGGCCATGGAACACCGAGCCCAGGATCTGGCGGTCCGACGCGGAAAGCGCCGGGCTCCTGACGTAGATCAACATGGCCACACCGCATATCACGAGGCCGGCCAGCATGTGAAGCACCGGGGGGAGCGGCACGAAGGTCTTCAGGAGGTAGCACACCGCAACGGCCCCACCCCAGATCAGCAGGGCGCTGACGATTACCGCGCGCAGGTTGGTCCATACCGCCACCTTGCGCACGTGCCACCAGATGAAGAAATTCTTCATGAGCTGCCCGGTGCCATTGGCAATCGCCGCCCCCCAGATCCCGAGCGTTTTGACGAGGACCAGGATGGCGATGACATTGTAGATGGCGAAAATCTTGCTCAGGAGCAGCACCGAAGATTTTTCCTCGTACTGCACGACCATGCTCGCGGGATCCTGAAAGCGGTTCAGCGTCGCGAACCCCATCACCATCGGGAGGAGCCACGAGTACTCCACGAATTTCCCGTGGAACACCACTGTCACGAGCTCTCTGTGATACGCGATGGCAAAAGCCAGCAGGGGCCACTGCACGAGCAGCGTGAGGTTAGTGAGGAGCGTGAAATACCGGGGCATGCGCACTGCCGATTCTTCGCGCTTCACACCGAAGAACACGGGCTGGATCACGTTGCCGAACTGCCGGATCGGCAGGAGCTGCGTGCACATCTCGTTGAGCCGTGTGTAGAAGGAGTACGTGCCCGCTGCGACGGGATTCAGCAGCGCGCCGATGAACAGACTGTCGCTCGCCTGGGAAAGCAGCAGCGAGCCTGCATCGTTGAAGTTGTTATAGAAGCTGAACTTCAGCAGCCGTTTGCGCTCGGCCGGGGTTGGCGCGAACTTCCCCTTGCTGGCACGCGTGACACGCGTGTAGTGCACGATGCGCAGACCCACGTACATGATGACGTACGCGGTTGTGTCAGCAATGATGGCCGTGGTCAGGTTCAGCTCATGCATGCCTGCAAGCGCAAGATACGCGACGAGCTTCGTTGCGGAGAGGAGCGCTACCATCGCGCCCGCGTGCCCTAGCAGCATCTGCGAGGACAACGAGAGCTGCAGGATAGCGGACTGGAAGTGCAGCAGGATGAGCACGCTGAACAGCAGGAACTCACGCTCGTAGGGACCGAGCTTGAATACCGGCGCGATCCTGTCCCAGAGCAGGAAGATCAGGCTGAGCAGCAGGAGGTTGGAACCGAGGCGCGTGACACTCGCCACTCGCACCAGCCAGAGGGCCGCTTCAGGGCGACCGGAGCTCAGGTACTCCGGCTGGAATCGCCGCAGCGTTTGTTCGATGCCGAACGAGGCCACCGTGCTGATGACCGGGATGACCGCATACAGCAGGCTGAGCACGCCGAAGTTGTGCTCGCTCATGCTGCGCACGAGCACTACATAGCTGGCGAGCGTGCAGGCCTGGGAGACCGCGCGGAAGATAGCCGTGTGGAACACGCCGCGACGGGCGCGCCCACTCGAATATGAGCTCATCGACTCCGCGACGCTCAGGTCGCGTCTGGCACGAACTTCTTCGAGTACCGGCTTCCGTAGCGCTCACCGTAGTACACATCCGCACCATAGTTCTGGCTGGCGCAGTTGAGCACCACTCCGGCCACAGTGAACTCGGAGAGCATTTGCTTCGCGCGGGCGAGGCTGTCGCGACGAGTGCGCCCTTCCGCCACCACAAGCACCGTGGCATCGACGCGTGGCGCGATCAGCAAGGCTTCATCGGTGACGAGGATCGGGGGCAGGTCCACCAGCACGAGTGCGTTGGGCGAGACGCTGCGAATGTAATCCAGCAGTGCCTCGAGCCTGCCATTGGAGAGCAGCTCGGAGGCCTGGTCCGTGGGCGTCGTGCTACCCGCGATAGCGAGGTGGTCGACACCAATCGAGAAAAAGACGTCGGAAGGATTGCCGGCCCCGGCAAAGTACTGCACGAGCTCGTGCGGCGGCTGCACTCCGAGATAATTGCAGGTGCTGGGACTGCGCATGTCGAGGTCGAGCAGGTAGACGCGATTCAGCTTCTCGCGCGCAATGTTGAGAGCGAGATTCAGGGTGGTCAGCGATTTGCCTTCGCCCGCGCCGGGGCTGGTGAAGGCCAGCACACCCCAGCGGTTGTTGCGCACCTTCTGCATGAGGCGCGCACGCAGGATTCGGTATGCCGCGTCCGCGGTGGGCGATTCGTAGTAACCCTCGCCACCGCTTGGATTCGAGACGAAGACGCGGTTCAGCTCGACGGTCGCGGCATCGACATGGACCTGGGGGAACGTTGGTGCAGGAATCGCTGCAGCGGCCTCACGTTCCTTACGCAGGGCGTCGGCGCTCGACGTGCGCGGCGATGATGCCGTTTTCAGGGCATTCGCCTGTCTCATTTTTTCGAGCGCTTTCTCGATGACCATAAAACCCTCAAGACCTCTGGCTAATGGGCGAAGCTGACTGTCAGCGCCACCACGATGATTGCAACAGTGTACGCGGCAGATACGGCTCCCCACGTGCGAAACCGTCGACGTTTATCCTCGATGTTCAGGATCGAAGGCACGGCCCCCATGGGGCTGACCTGAAGGATGTCCTCGAGGTCCTCGACGCTGCGGACCGTCGGGTCGGACGCGTCCACGAGGACCGCCAGCAGGATGGCAAGGCCCACACCCAGGATGAAGCCGATGAGAATGACGCCGATGCGATTCGGGCTGTCGGGCCTCGGGGGTGGGAAGGCCTCACGGACCAGGGTGAAACGCTCACCGCGTTGCTGGCTTTCCACGTCCCGGGCGAGTGCGGCCTCCTTGATCTTCCCCTGCAGGTCCGTGTACCGGCTCTGCGAGTTCTCATAGTCTCGGGTCAGAGCCAGGTACTCGCGCTCGACATCCGGGCTCGAGGCCAGGCTGCGCTCGAAGCCCATCATTTCATTGCGCGTACGGGCCGCGGAGGCACGCAGAGCAACCAGCTCCCGCTGGACGCCCTGGAGCTGCTTCTGCAGGCGCAGATACTCCGGGTTGTCCGGTTTCCCGCGTGTTACGGATTCCGCGGCATTGCCGTTCGCCACGGCGTCCGCGATCGCTCTGCGCAACCGCCTCACCTCGGGGTGTTCCTGGGTGTACTTCTGCTCCGCCACGGAGAGTTCCGAACGGAGCTTCGCAAGCTCGGTGCGCCAGTCGCCCACCGCCGCCATGAGACTCGGGCTGGTATCGTGCAGTTGCAGCTCGAGAAGTGATTCTTTTTCCTCGGATTCGCGGATGTCGCGCTCGATGGTTTCGAGATCGCGCTGGGACCGCTCCACGCCGACCAGCGTGCGTGCTTCCTGTCCGGGGAGCGAATCGGGGTGCTTGGCCTTGAAGGCGGCCAGCTTCTTTTCCATCCCCGTCATACTGGACTCGAGGTCCCGGGCCTGCGCCTGCAGGAACTCGAGGGCATCGGTCGCCTGCTCCGCCCGTTCCTGGCGGTTGTGCTCCACGAAAAGGTTCAGCAGCTCGTTGGCGATCCGGGCGGCGATGGCCGGGTCCGGGTGGTAGTAATAGACCGAGAACGAGGTAGACCCCGGGTCCGGCTCGTAGGTTACAGGGTCGACGCGCTCGACCTCGGTGTTCGCCGCAATACTCTCGGCCTTCTCCTTGTCGGACATGCCGCTGCCCGGATAGGGGTCCACGCGCCCGACGATTTCCTTCAGCCGGTCCGTGGTCATGATCCGGCGGCGTGTGAGCTGGAGCTGCTCGGCTGCCTTCAGGACAATCTCCTCGGCATTGTTGACCGTCGTCGGCACGAGGCGGGGCGAGAACTGCGATCCCTGCTGCATGATCGTGCCGACGGCCTTGTACGTGGGCGGCAGCAGATACGCCATGAAAACGGCGGCCAGCACAAAGGCCGGAATGATCAGGACCGGATACTTCCAGCGCCGCCGGATCAGGGCTGTGTAATCGCCCAGGGACTTCGCCGATCCAACATCACTCATCGCATTCGCTCCGGATCCCGACCGCGGAATCCTACTGAAAGAAATACGCCATGGTTCTGAAAGCTCCCCTGATTCTCGACGTCCTGCCAGCCAAGCCGGTAGCCGCCGCTGATGTACCACAGGGGGGTGAGCTGATGACGCAGCGACAGCTCGCCGAAGAAGCGGTCCCGGGTATCCGAACCCGAGTCATCGCCAACCGGTACCTCATGGGTAAAGCGGCCGGCCGCCAGAAAACTTGTGAGGGGCGACAGCGGGCGGTCGAACTGCAGGCGGACCTGGTCGATCGTCCGGCGATCACCGAAGCTGCTCGGGTCGATGCTGCGGCCCACCGTGTAACGGAAGCCCCCCACCTTGTTGCGCCGGTAGCCCGTGAACTCCAGGCCCCACGAGGTGCTCTTGTCCTGGGTCACGATACCGGTCGTGTCGTCGCGCAGGGTGCTGTCGTCCTTTTCGACGTTCAGCGAAACCTCCATGTAGGAGATCGTCGACCAGTCGTGATGGACCTTCGCCTCGATACCGTAGAGATCCGTGTCGTTCGTGTCGTTATCCGTCTTGAACTTGCCGGCAAAGGGACCGACGGTGAGCTCGGTGCGCTGGGCCAGGTTATGCGAATAGAAGAGCTGGCCGATGTAGCTGTCGAACCCCGTACGGTTGCGCAGGTTTTCGGGGTCGTAGCGCACATGGTCCATTTCGAGCTGGGCGCCGAGGCCGCTGCGCTCCGTGATCGCGTACTCGTAACGCGGGTCGAAGGAGAACGCGGTGCGCGTGCTGCCGCGGAAGATGATGCCGGTGTCGTCGACCTTCGACAGCTCCGGATTCAAGTCGTTGAACGTGGCAGTACCGTATTCCGCACTGAAGGCGTCCCGTCGCGAGAAGGACCCGCCGATCAGGAGGTTGCTCCGCTGCGTGGTACGCGTGGTGCGCAGATCGAGGAAATACTCGACGGGATCCACGCCACTCCGGTCCGGAAACTCCTGGAACGTAATACGGGGCCGAAGCTCGATGCTCGTCAGCTGGGTACGCCGGCCGATACGTGCCGACAGGCCGGCCTTGTAGGACGCCATGGCATCCCGCTGTGACGCTGGCGCCATCTCCCAATTGCTGTTGTATTCAGCCGAGGTCTCGACATTGGGGACGAAATAGGTCTGCTGCGCCCAGGCGGCAGAGCTGCCGGCGAGCGCCAGAACCGGCGCCGCAAGAGCCTTACGGCACCACGACGACATCGCCCGCCTCCAAAGGTACGTTCTGCTCCAGGTTGCGTCCGCGGCTGACCTCGCCATACCGGAACGGCAAGGTACGCTGCGGCTTTCCGGCGGTACCACGCAACACGATGATGTCGTTCACAGCGGCATAGGGCGTGAGCCCGCCTGCATTGCTCAGCGCCTGCAGCACGTTCACGCGCGGATTCATCACGAACGCACCGGGCTTGTTCACCTGGCCAATGACGTAAATGCGGCTGCCTTCGAGCCCGGTCACGCTGATCGAAACGAAGACTTCGGGAATATAGGTCTTGAGCTTGTTCGTCATCTCGTTCTGGACCTGCATGACGCTGCGACCCGCGGCCACTACGTCTCCCGCCAGGGGATAAGAGAATTTGCCGTCCGGACGCACGATGACTTCTTTCGACAGCTCCGGTTCCTTCCAGATCGTCACGTCGAGCTTGTCGCCCGCGTTGAGCGTGTAGTCAGGCGCGGCCTGCGCACGCGTGAGCGAGGGGATGCAGCAGAGCACTGCAAGCAGACACAGCATCGCCCCGGCCGGGCGCCGAAATGCATCAGGCATCATCCACCTCTCCATCCAGGCGTGAATCAGAAAGCGTTCCGGTCGTGCAGTACACGGACCGCGGTCTTGGCCAGGATTTGCAGGTCCATGGCGACGGACCAGTTTCTTAGATATTCGAGATCGTATTTTACGCGCGCTTCCATCTGCTCCACGGTTCTTGTTTCGCCGCGCAGCCCATTCACCTGCGCGAGGCCCGTTATGCCGGGCAATACTTTGTGGCGAACCATGTAGCCCTTGATGAGCTTACGATACATCTCGTTGTGGGCGACTGCATGAGGCCTCGGTCCCACTAAGCTCATTCTTCCCTGCAATACGTTGAATAGCTGCGGCAGCTCATCGAGCGAGGAGCGGCGCAGGAACCGACCGAGCGGCGTGGTACGCGCATCGTCCTTCGTGGCTTGGGTCACCACGGCGCCGTCTTCGACGACGCGCATCGTCCGGAACTTGTAAACGATGATCTCTTCGCCGTTCAGGCCGTAGCGACGCTGACGAAACACGACCGGACCCGGCGAGCTGAGGCGGATGCCGATCGCGATGGCGGCCATGAGCGGCGCCATGATGGTCAGCACGAGCGCCGAGATGGCGATGTCCGTGAGACGCTTCACCACGCCGCGATAGCCGTAGAACGGCGTCTCGCACATGGCGATCACGGGAATCCCGCTGATCGTCCCGCTGCGCGCCTGGATGAGATCGAACACCAGGATGTCGGGCACGTAGTAGATCGACGCGGTGGTGTCGCGCAGATCGTCCAGCAGATCCGTGACACGCTGCATGTGACGCACGGGCAGCGCGATGAAGATGACCTGGATGCCCTGCTTCTTCACGTAGTCGGCGAGATCCGTGAGCTTGCCGAGCAGCCGCACGTCGCCGTTCACATTCAGGCGATCCGCGCCGCGATCGTCGAAGAAGCCGGCCACCCGCATGCACAGCTCCTGACTGTCGGTGAGCTGCTTGGAAAGCGCGCGGCTCACATCGTTGCAGCCGGCGAAGACGACGCGTCGCGCGTTGAGCGGATCGCACATGAGACGGCGGATGACGCCGTTCAGAATGAGGTTCGCGACGATGAGGAGGCCCGGTGCCAACACGGCCCAGGTCAGCACGACACGGCGCGAGAACTCCTCGGAGAACTTGACCGCATACCCAATCGCCAGCAGCACACCCAGCAGCACACTCCAGCGCACGAGCACGCCGAAGGCGAGCTGCAGCGGACCCGGCAGGATCTGCCCTCCCGTGGAGCGCGGCGGCTGCAGGATGAGCAGCGACAATGCGCCGACGACCAGGGCCATCACGTGAAAGTAGGACGCGAGCTCCGTGTCGAAGAGACCGAAGAAGATCAGCAGTGCATAGAGGCAGCCGACTGCGATCAACGCCGGCAGGATCGCCTGCAGCAAAGCTACAGCCGCGATCGCGACACTATTTCTGACGATTACGGGCTCGTTCATCGCTTGTCTGGCGTCGTGTGCAGCAAATGGCCCGCCACGCACGCATGCGTCACGGCGGACCCCATCCGGTGATCAAAGTTCTGACGATGCCCCAGCATGTCTCTCCGACGCCACAGGGTCGCGGTTCGGGACATTGCAACATTCATGCCCCATGCAAACCATGACGGCATGTCAGGCACATAGGTACCGTGCGGGGACCGTTCGCAAATTTTGTTCCGGTTCATCATATTGTTCGTGCCTCTGCGGGCACGTGGCTCAAATTCGTTCGAATCGAAGTGCGCGAGGTTGGGCCTATGCGCGACTGTCAACTGTGATCGACTTCACAACTTGCGCATCCGCCAGCCGCTAGGCTTTTCCAGAGGGGGTAAGGCTTTTTGCAGAATCTACCGGCCGCTTGCGTGAGATCTGCTCTCTTCTGGTTGGCGCTCCCTTCTCTGGTTCTTTCTTGTCCCTCCGGATTGCTTGACGCACGCCACGGCGGACGTCGAGCCAACCGCGCCAACCTAGCACATGGGAATGAAAGTGCCAGTAGCTGACGTCTCGCTTTCGCGCGAATTGCTGCCTCGAGTCGATCTCGACGGTGTTTCGAGTCCTGCCCCGGCACGAATGTCCGGTGCCGGACGTCGTCTTCGTCTGCTTATCGTTAACTATGAGTTTCCGCCACTCGGTGGCGGTGCGAGCTTCGCGTGCTTCGGTCTTGCGCGCACGCTAGCGAGCCGTGGACACCAGGTCGATGTGCTGACGTCGCGCCTCGCGGGGCAGCCCGCGATGGAAATCATCGAAGGCATCCAGGTGCATCGGGTGACGAGCTGGCGTCATGGACCGCACGACTGTGGTCTACGCGGGGCCGCGACTTTCATTTTCTTCGCCTGGCTGCGTCTCAGGCGACTGCTCCAGGCCGACAAGTACGACCTCGTCCATTATTTCTTCGGCCTGCCCTCGGGGCTCCTGTCCCTTTATACGTCCGGCCAGCACGACATTCCTTATGTCGTCTCGTTGCGCGGTTCCGATGTGCCGGGGTATGACCCGATGGACCGGCCGCTGCGTATCTCGCATTGGCTGCTGGCCCCGCTCACGCGCTTGATCTGGCGCAAGTCCCAGCGCGTCGTCGCCAACAGCGAAGCGCTTGGTGCCCTGGCTGCCGCGTTCGAGCCGTCCATGCCATTTCACGTGATTCCGAATGCGGTGGACACCATGCCGTGCAGGGTAACCTGCACGACCCCTGCGGATCGGCCTGTCACGGTACTGTGCGTGGCGAGGCTCATCGAACGCAAAGGTCTCGGCGTGCTGCTCGCCGCTGTCGCTTCTCTCTGCCGGAAAGATGTGACCCTGCACATCGTGGGAAGCGGAAGACAGCAGCGGGAGCTACAACGCCTCGCGGCGCGCCTCGGCATTGCGGGGCGCGTGGTGTTTCACGGCTCACTCCCTAACGACAAGGTCAGGGAGATGTGTCGCTTAGCCGATATCTTCGTCCTCCCGACGCTGTCCGAGTCCTGCAGCATGGCGTTGCTCGAGGCGATGAGCGCGGGCCTGCCCATCATCACGACCCGCGCGGGCGGCAATCCGCACCTCATTCGGGATGGCGACAACGGCAGGCTGGTGAAGCCCGGGGATGTGCAGGAGCTGAAGACCGCTCTCGAGGACCTCATCGTCAATCCGCTACTGCGGGAAGCGATGGGCAGCGTGAACGTGCGGAGGGTCGCGGACGAGTTCAGCTGGTCCGTCAATGCGGACCGGTACGAGGACGTCTACAGCCGTGTACTGGAGCCCGCGAAGCCCCTCGCGCACAGTCTCGTCTGAGCATGCGTGCCGCGATCATTCGGCACACGTTGCGGTCGCTGAAGTCGCAATGGTGGCCCGCCGCGCAAGTCGCCTCCTGGCAGGAACAACAGCTCATCCGCATGATGCGCCACGCGGTGACAGCCGTACCGTTCTACCGGCAGCTTGGAATCGATGCGGCAGCCCTGGTTTCGGCCGCCGACCTTGCCCGTTTCCCGATCCTCCACAAGCGCGACATCCAGGCCGACCCTGACGCGTTCCTCGCCGCGGGCGCAGACCGGAAGTGCCTGCGCTCTTCGCGCACGTCCGGAACCACGGGAGAGCCCACGGTAACGTGGTTCGATGAGGAGAGTTGGGCGCTCACCAAGTACGCCCTGAAGATCCGCCGCATCCTCGCGGTGACCTCGCCCTGGTTCCGGCGGCTGCTGATCGTCAACGAGCAGTTGCCCGAAGCGACGAACCGGTACCGGAAGGAGCGGGCCTTTGGAACCGGGTTCCTGTACTCGGAACACATCGTCTCCCTGTACGACGATATGGCGCTCCACCGGCAAACGATCCGCGAGTTCCGACCCGACATGGTCTACGCCTTCCCGTCGTTCCTGCTCGAGCTGATACGCTCCTATGAACAGGCTGGAGAGGCGATACCTGCCATCGGGACGCTGTTCACGAGCTCGGAGACCCTGACGCCCGCCGCGCGCCGCGAAATCGAGACGTCCTTTCAGGGGCGGCTGTTCGATCTCTACGGCTCCACCGAATTCAAGGAAGTGGCGTGGCAATGCCGGGAAGGGCGCTATCACCTGAATTTCGAATCGGTGTACCTCGAGGCGCCTCGATGCGACGCCAGCGAGCATGGCGGGCCGCTGCTGCTGTCAGGTCTCGCCAATCGGGCGATGCCGCTATTGAGATACGACACGGGGGATCTCGGGAGCCTTGGAGAATCGACGTGCCCGTGCGGGCGGCACACTCCGCAGCTCATCCTGACGCGCGGCAGGGTGGACGACATGCTGCAGCTCCCGAGCGGGCGCAGGCTCTTTTCCGATACCCTGACGTCGCTGGTCGATGCTCTACCCGGCGTGCAGCAATACCGCATCCTCCACGAGCGGCCGGCGCGCTTCGTCGTGCAGCTCGTGAGCCGCGAGCGGCCCAGCGTCGAGATCGTAGAAGGCTGTCGGCGCCGCATGCTCCAGGCCCTGAGCGAACCGGTGGAGATCCTGGTGGAACATGTTCCGGGATTCGACTGCGCCGGTAAACACCAGGCGTTCGTGCGGCTCTGGTAACGACGTGAGCGCAAGATCGTACGCCATCCGGTGGCTCGCACCCGGGCACGCCGCACTCATCGCGCAGCTCGAAGCGCAGGTACATCCACCTGAGCATTGCTTCGGCGAGCAGCTCATTCACGAGGAGCTGCGGGCAACCGAGTACGACGGAAAAAATCTCAGCCTCGGTCTGTACTGCAAGGGCAAGCTCGTCGGCATGATGCTCGCGTTCGTCATGGACGAACGCCAGGACATGGCGGATTTTTTTGGGGTTTCCGTACCACCCGAGCTCGACGCCAAAGCGCCGGCGGTCTATCTCGCAGACTTCGCGGTGCTGCCTCGTCACCGGCGCTTCGCGGGAATCCTTCCCGCAAGGCTCCGTTCGGTCCTGTTCAGGCGGGAGGAATTGCGGAACCTGCCTCTCGAGATGTTTTCGACCGACGAGTACGCGGAGAAGTGGACGGCCGCGGCGCCCAAGTTCGCTCGCATCGGCTGGAATTTCCAGGGCCGATACTCATTCCAGCACGCGGATCTGAAGCAAACGATGCACTGGCTGCGCTTTGATGCTGCGAGCCGGGCACCGGAGGGGACTTCGGCCAGGGTGCCCAAGGCCACGGGGCTGATGGAACCTGCAACGGCCTGGCGCACATTGGCCAAAGATTGGAACGAGATGGCCGCAGCCGCTGCTCCCGAGTGCGCAGTCCCGGGCTGGGACTACGTGCAGATGAGCTCCCGCCATCTCGGCGCCCTCGAAGAGCCCTTCATCCTGGTCGCAGTACGCGACGATCGGGTAACGGCCATCGCGCCTCTGCAGGTCGGGTTCGCTTCGCTTCTCGGTTCGAGCTACCGCGTGGTCAGCACGATCCCGCAGGTCCCTTGTCCGGTACTGACGTCGACGAATGAGCCGCAGGCCATCGACGCTATTGCGGACTGCCTCGTTGACCAGCGAGGCTCGTGGGACGCCCTGGAGCTTCACTTTCCGGCGGCGCGGATGAATCTCGCGCAGCTTCTGCGTGAGCAACTCAGAAATCGCGGGTGCCTCGTCTCGCGTCATGCGGGTGCACCACGTTCGACGATTGCAATTCCCGTGGACCTTCACTCGCTGCGCGAGTCCTTCGCGCACGCAGAATCGCAGCTCGCCACTCACGGGGCGCTGCGCCTCGAGCTTGCGACTCCCGAGGACACGTCCGCCGCATTGGAGCGCTACATCGAGCTCGAGCTCCAGGCGCCCGAGGATGAGATCGGCTACGGAGCGGCCATCTCTTCGCGACACATCTCCTTTCATCGTGATGCCGCCCGACACGCATCGAGCACGGGAATACGCATCGGATTTCTCTTTGTTGGAGACACCGTGGCGGCCGGGCTCATCGGCTTCCAATGGGGACGGCACCTGCAACTCACGCACATCACGCGCGCGGCACAGTTTGCCGAACAAGGTGCTGCCCGGGTGGCGTTGGGTCTGTTGATCGAGAGGTGCGCTACACAGCGGCTCTGCGACTTCATCGACATCTCGAGCCTGCGGCCAGCTGATGCAGCTGGCTGGCCAACCCAGACTTGCCTTTCGATCCTGCTACGTGTGCACCATTCCTCCTTTGCAGGAAGGCTCATTCACTATGCTTCGCGCGTTGCAGGCAGCAGCGAATGAACCGCTCCACGACACCGAAAAGCGCCACACTGACGTGCCGTGTGGTAACGACTCTCGAGGAATGGCAGCGTCTCGAGCCGCAGTGGGACGCCTTGCTCGATGCCTCGCCAGAGGGCACGCCGTGGCAAAGCTTTGCGTTCCTCACGGGCTGGTGGAAACACCTCTCCGAACGAATGCCCCTGCGCCTTTTCGTTGTCGAGCGCGAGGGCATTGTCTGCCTCGTGATGCCGTTGCAGATTTCAACGTGGCGCATGATGCCGGGGCTGCCAGTACGCATGCTGGAGCCCGTCAGCATGGTGATGGACGTGAACCGGCCGCGCATGGCGTTGGGCCCGGTCGATCGGGCCGCCTACCACTGCGCGCTCGATGCCATCTGGCAGCACGCGCGCGAGTGGCATCTCATCCGACTGGACGAGAAGGCGTGGGACGACGCTGAAGTGGCGATCCTGCGCGACTACGCGCTCGAGCGCGGTTGCATCTTCCGGCAGCACTTCTCGCATCTGATTCCGTTCCTCGACCTGCGCCAGGGCTGGAACAGCTTCCTGCAGCAGCGCTCGCAGCGCATGCGCAAGAACCTGAAGGCCGCACGGCGCAAGCTCGAACAGCTCGGGCCGCTCCGGCTGCAGGGGTACGAGACGCGCGCAGAGATCGGCGAGGCGTTCCGCATCATCATCGAGCTGCATGCGCGCAGCCGGAAGCGCAAGTTGAAGATCGAGCACAGCACCTCGACCGGATACCAGGAATTCTTCCGCACGTGGGGCGATGCCATGGCGGCCCGCGGCCAGTGCCGTGCGTTCGCCCTCTTCTGTGGCGACAACCCCGTGGCCGCCACCATCGCCTTCACTGCCGGCGACGTTTACTATTCCACCCAGATCGTGCACGACGAGCAGTACGCAGCCTGCTCGCCCGGCACTCTGCTCGAGTCCATGGAGATCGAACACCTGATGGGCGAGCGGCGCCACGCCACGTACGACTTCCTGGGGTCCTTCCTCAACAACAAGCTTCGGTGGACGGACAGCGCAGCCCACACCACCTATATCTTCGTGATGCAGCGGTCGTTCCGGAATTTCATCATGGACGGCTATTACACGTGGCTGAAGCCGTTCGTCCGGCCGATCATCGTCGCGATGTACCGGAAGATCACGGGCAAGCAGGCAGCGAGGAACTCGCGCTGATGATCCGCCCATGAGCTTCGGCCCCGTTACACACTGGCGGATGCTGCTCGGCATGTTCCGCCCACGCGAGCGCCTCCAGATCTATCTGCTGCTCGTGAGCACGGCAGCGCTGGGACTGGTGGAGGTCGCGGGCGTCGCCTCGATCATGCCGTTCATCGCCGTGGTCATCGATCCATCCACGATCGACAGCAATCCTTACTTGCACGCGCTCTACGAGCGGCTCGGCTTCGCGGATCACCGCTCCCTGCAGGTATTCCTCGGCGCGCTCGCTCTCGCGCTCCTCGTCGTCACGAATCTGCTCGCCGCCTGCCACGCATGGTTCGTATTCCGGTTCTGTTACCTGCGCAGCAACGAGCTGTGCACACGGCTGATGGCGCGCTATCTCGCGCTTCCGTACGAGACGTTTCTCGTGCGCAGTACGGCCGAGATGCAAAAGATCGTCGTCACAGACGTGGATCGCGTGGTGATCGGCACCTTGATGGCCGGCGTGCACGTATTTGCCCACATCGTATCGGCAGCATTCATCCTGCTCGTGCTCCTCTTCATGGACCCGTGGGTGACCCTCACGACCTTCGCGGTGCTGGCAGTGGGTTACGGAGCGATCTTCCTGCTCATCCAGCGCAAGGTCGCTGCGCTTGGCGAGGAATGGGTGCGCCTCGAGACGGAGATCGTCCAGCGCACGCGCGAAGCGCTGGAGGGTGCGCGCGAGATCAAGGTGCTCCACAAGGAGCCCGACTTCGTCCGGCGCTTCGCCACGCCGCACTTGCGGTCCGCCCTCAACGCCATCCGCCATCAGACGCTGGATATCATCCCGCGGTATCTCCTGGAGACGACGGCGTTCGGCCTGATCATTGGCATCACGCTCTACTACATCGCAACCGCACGGGCTTCCACCGAGACGCTTGCGGTCATTGCGCTCTATGCGTATGCGGCGTACCGGCTCGTTCCCAGCCTGAAGGGAATCGTCGACGGCATCGACACGGTTCGCTACAACGCTGCGGCACTCGAAGTGGTAGCACAGGATCTGAGCGCGAAAAGCGAGCCAGCTACCCCCGCTGCCCGCGCGACGCCGCGGCCCCTCCAGCGCGCCATCCAGCTGAACGACGTGCGGTTCACGTACCCCGGTGCGCAGCGCCCGGCGGTGCAGGGCCTGACCCTCCGCATCGAAGCGCGCATCCTGACGTGCATCATGGGTCACACCGGTGCGGGGAAGTCGACCGCCATCGATCTCGTGCTGGGGCTGCTACGGCCGCAGGCCGGCCGCATCCTGCTCGATGACGAAGCGCTCGATGCGCAGAACGTTCTGCAGTGGCAGTCATCGATCGGTTACGTCGCGCAGTCGATCTACGTCATCGACGACACGGTCATGCGCAATATCGCCTTCGGAGTTGCGGATACCGACATCGATCGCGAGCGCGTGCGCGCCGCCGCCAGGGCGGCGGATATCGACGAGTTCATCGTGAACGATCTCGAGCAGGGTTACGACACGGTGCTCGGCGAGAAAGGCGTGCGGCTGAGCGGCGGCCAGCGTCAGCGCATCGGCATCGCGCGCGCCGTGTATCGCGACCCCGCGGTGCTGATCCTCGATGAGGCGACGAACGCGCTCGACCTGGAAACCGAGCGGCGCGTGCTCTCAAGACTCGGCGCGCTCGAGCCGAAGCGCACGATCGTCTGTGTCTCGCACAAGGAATCCGTGGCGCGCTACGCGGAGCGCATCATCGTGATCGCGCACGGGCAGGTTTCGGCGGAAGGCACCTATGAAGAGCTGACGAGGAGCGAAACGCGCTTGCGCTCCCTCATCGTCGGCGCCTGATCTTCTGTCGATCGGAGCTGAGCGAATCCGTTGTGACTTCGACGGACACCGGCACCATGTACCGCGGCAGCCGGTTGCGACAATGTCGACGCACCAGCGCTTCGGCCAACTGCGGGTCGACATCCGGCCGCAGCTGAACCACCGCGGTGACGATGTGGCCGATCAGCCCATGCGGGGCGCCGGTCACGGCGACCGAGACGACTTCATCGAGCTCGAGAATGACCTGCTCCACTTCGACAGGCGAGACCTTTTCACCCCCGACATTGATCAGGTCGCTCTCGCGGCCGAGCACGTGAATCCACTCGCCCTGCTGTGCGACACGATCGCCCGTGCAGTACCAGCCCGCTTCATCGAAGGGATGCGGCGCATTCAGGTAGCCGAGAAACTGGTCGGCACTGCGTATCCAGAGAATGCCGTCGCGGATGTCCGTCTCGACCGTATCGCTGTCGATCTTCATCCACAGACTGTCATTGGACCTGGAGAGCGTGCGCGGCGCGCCGGTTTCCGTCGTGCCGTACTTCTGCCTGATCCACACGCCGGGAAACATCTCGTTCACCCGCTCCAGCGTGGCGGCATCCATGGGCTCGGAGCCATACGTCACGATCTTGAGACTGGAGAGGTCGTGATTGTCGGCGGCTTCGGATGCCCAGAGCAGACGCAGGAAACTTGGGGAAGTGCTCAGCACTTCGACCCCTGCAGTCTCGATCAACGCGCAGACAGTGGCTGGATTGCGATCGGGCAACAACACCAGCGCGCCACCGGCCGCGAGCGTATACAGCAACGTATCCAGCCCCGCGACATGATCGAACTGCAGGAACGCCAGCGTTCGCAGCCCGCGCCGCGAGTGGTCGAACTTGCGCAGGAAACGTTCGACGCTGTGTAGTGCGGCCTTCGGCCGACCGGTCGATCCGGACGTGAAGATGACGATCCCGCCATCGCCTGCCGCGCTGAGCTCGCGGATCAATGGATGCTCATCCGCAGGTGGCGGCGGTTCGGTCCAGGTGGGTGTACCCGAGGAAGAAAGCTCTACGGCGTGGTTGGCGCGGGAGGCTGCGAGATAAGGCGCCGGGTCGGCACCGCGCGGTACCAGCGCAACGATCAGGCGATTGGCCCACGCTGCGAGCAGGAACGCGATGGAGTCCAATGAATAGTCGGCCTGCAATGCCAGCACCGAACCGGAGTTGGCCGGCGAATCCTGCAGCTGCCGCTGCCAGACGGCGACGCGACTCAGCAACTCGCCGTAAGTGTGCCAGCGCCCCTCGCCATGCAGGCATTTCTCGGCGCCTCTGCTTTCGAGGCGCTGCAGAAAGCGCGCAAGTGTGGTCATCGCCTCGCTAATTGATGCCACCCAGGAAAATTGTCTGAGCCGTGATGAAGCCGCTCTCGCGGGACACGAAGAAATCGATCACGTTCGTGATGTCACCATACTCGGCCATGCGATGGATCGCCTGAGTGCCGATCAGCGCATCGAGCTTCCGCCTGGGCACATTGCGAATCAGATCTGTCATGACCGGCGTCGGCCCAACGGCATTGACCGTGATGTTGAAGTCGGCCAGCTCGCGCGCGGCAACTCGCGTGAGCGACTCCACCGCGGCTTTGGATGCCGCATAGCCGGCCTCCCCTGCCAGATCGAGCGGCGTTGCTACGGTAGCGAAGTTCACGATGCGACCGTAACGCGCCTCGGACATCACCTTCGCCACCTCGCGCATGACCAGGAACGCACCGAAAACATTGGTGGCGAAAATCTTCTGCAGCGTCGAGAGCGGGGTCAGCAGCAGGTGATTCATCGAAGCGATTCCGGCGTTGTTGATCAGAATCGTGATGTTTCCAAGGCTGCTGTGAATGTCGCGCACCATGTCGATGACGGCACGCTCGTCAGCGACATCGACGCAGAAGTGGCGGTAGTTGTCCGGAAGCGGCCCGTCGAATTCCTGGCGGCTGCAACCGGCGACCTTGTGTCCCTGCTGCAGAAAATGATCTACGAGATGCCGGCCGATGCCCTTGCGCGTGCCGGTGATGAGTACGACTTCATGCATCGACCGCACCGAGTCGTTGATGCAGCAGGCGCGCGAGAGTGGCGGCGCTACGGAAGGGGCTGTGCCGCATCGACAGGGCCTTTTCGTCCGCGAGAACGATGCGCTTGCGGAACTCGCGCTCCGCCGCCCGTTCGAGCGCGGTGATCAGCCGGACGAGCGACAACGAATCGATGCCGCTTTCCCCGCCATACAAAGCGGTATCCGCCGTGGCGTTGCGCAGCTCGTCGTAGCCGAGATCGTCGGCTTCCTCACTCATCGTCCTGAGGACCAGCTCCAGCGCCCGTTGCTCGTCCACTCTGCTCACCTGCCTCCCGCCGCATGATGATTTTTGCCGGATTGCCCTGAATGATGACGTTGGGCGGAAACCGGCGATTCACCAGGCTGTTTGCGACGATGATCGTATTGTCGCCGATCACCGCCCCGTCGACGATCGTGGTGTTTGCCCCGATCCACACATTGCTGCCGATGCGTATCCCGAGGGACGTCCTGCCCTGCTGCTCGAAGGGCACCCGCACTTCCGCATACCGATAGTTGATGGCGATGATGACGACGTTGGGCCCAACGAGCACGTCATCGCCCAACTCGATGCCCCCTGCGCCGGCAGCGATGAAGCAGCCGTTGGCGAAACCGCAGTCCCGGCCCGTGTGTACGCAACCTTCGGTCGTCTTGATCTTGGTGAACGAGCTGACCGTGGTCCGGGGGCCAAGTCGCAACTTCGATGAAAGCTCCACTTCGGCCCGGGTGGAAATCCGGGCGCGCCAGCGGAGGAACGCCACCAGCGACACCACGGATCTCGGCACCAGAAAGCGCCGGAGCACCCACCCTACAGACCCCTCAGCTGCCACCCGTTTAGCATGCCCTCGAGAACGTGTTGCCGCGAGCCTTACGTGCCGAGGTCCACATCGACCAGGTTGGCTCCCATTTCATTGGGTCCGTCACCCACGATCGAAGTGTTCCCTTGCCCCAGCTGCCCCTGGTCATTGTTGCCCCAGCAGTTCAGCGTGTCATCCGTGTTGAACACGCAGGTCGAGAAGCCGCCCGCAGTGAGCTCTTCGACGATCTTGCCGGGCTTCAACGCCGTGGCAGCCAGCGCACCCATTTCACCCGCATCATTGCCGATGATGTCCTTGGGCGGCGCGATGTCACCGAGTCCGAGCTGACCTTCTTGATTGGTTCCCCAGCAGTTGAGCGCGGCGCCCGTCGTAAGCACGCAGCCGTGGCGATAGCCGACCGACATTTTCGCAGTGAGGCCCGCAGCGATTGCAGGTAGCAGCGAGTCGCCCATTTCACTCGGCTGATCGCCGATGCAATCGTTGGCCCCCGCGCAAAGCAGCGGGTCCACCGGATTGTTGTTGCCCGCATTCAAGCCGACCTGGCCCCAGGTGTTGAGGCCCCAGCACTTGGTGGAGAGGTCGCTGAGCTTGGCGCAGCTGTGCCCGCCGGTTGCCATGAGGGTGTCCACCGTCAGACTCGTGCCGAGACTCAAGTCCGGCAGAGCAGCGCCCATCTCGCCAGCATTGTCGCCGCGGTTCACCGTGTCTCCGCGACCGAGCTGACCCCAACGGTTGTCGCCCCAGCATTTCGCATGGCGGGTGCCCGAGGAGTCGACGAGAACCGCGCATGCGTGATGATGACCCAGCGACAGAGCAATCGGGGTGAGTCCGGCGCCGAGATCGACGGGAGCTGCTGCCGCGATGTCGCCGGCTGCCACACCGAGGCTCGCCAGATTCCCCTGACCCAACATACCGCTGTCGTTGCGACCCCAGCATTTCACGCTGTTGTCGTCGAGGCGGGCGCAGGTGAAGAACTGACCGGAGGCGACCTCGAGTGCCCGACGTCCGGTGCCGAAGTTGATCGGTTGAAGCGCGGCCATTTCGCCCGCTGCGTCGCCGAAGTTCGTTGAACTACCTCCAGTAATGCCCTGGCCTGCTTCGCCGCTGCCGTTGCTGCCCCAGCACTTCGTGTCGCCGTTATCCAGGATCGCGCAGGTCTGGTAATCGCCAGCGGAGATCGCGACCGCTGTGCGTCCTGTGCCGAGATTCACGGCCGGCAGGGCATTGCCCATCTCGCCGCCATTGTCGCCACGGTCCGTCGTGTCGTCGTAGCCGAGCTGACCCCGGTTGTTCTGGCCCCAGCACTTGATGCGGCCATCGTCGAGCCGCGAACAGGTGTGCTGGAATCCGAACGCCAGCCTCTTGCCCGTGTTGAAACCCCACGTGACGTTGCCGGGCAGGGCGTTGCCGGAAGGATCGGTCACACCGGTTGTAACGGTTACCGTGTAGGAAGTATCAAATGCCAAAGTCGCCCCCGGCGTGAAGGTCGCCTGGGTATTACCCGCGCCGAAACTGATCGTGCCGGTGACCGGGCCCGCGGCAGACTGCACAGTGAAGGACGAACTGGTGACCGAAGCGGTGTTGATCGGCTCGGAGAAGGTCACCGTGATCACCCCACCCTGCACCTTCGATCCCACGCTGGTGGGCAGAGGAGCGCGTGCAGTCACGGTGGGGGCGGTCTGATCGAGATTCGCGCAGGTCACCGTGACGTTGGTGACGTTCGCGCCGTTGACCGTGCCACTGCCATTCCCAACCGTGCAGTTCTGACCCGGACTGGGTGATGTGGGCTGCGTCAACACGGTGACCGCATAGGCGGCCGAATTCGCCAGCGCGGTGGTGAACGTAAAAGCGCCATTCGCGGTGACGGACAGGTTGTTTGCAGCGTTGTTCTGCAAAACGACACTGGCGCCGGACGCCAGGCCGGAGACCGTGCCGCCGATGGTGAAAGTCTGAGCCTGATTATTCGCGCAGGTCACCGTGACGTTGGTGACGTTCGCCCCGTTGAGCGTGCCACTGCCATTTCCCACAGTGCAGGTCTGACCCGTGGGCTGCGTCAACACGGTCACCGCATAGGCACTCGCATTCGCCAATGCGGTGCTGAACGTGAAATTGCCATTGGCCGTGACCGAGAGATTGTTCCCGCCATTGTTCTGCAATACGACGGTCCCGGACAGACCAGACACCGAGCCGCCAACGGTGAAAGTCTGAGCCGGCGGAGGATTGTTGTTGCCACCGCTACTACCCCCGCCGCCCCCACCACCGCAGGCGACGATCAATGTGGAGCAAGCCAGGAGACTGGCAAGACGGAATGTGAGCTGCGAATTCATTGGCGAGAGGCTCCTGTCAGCTGCGTGTTTTTGCTTCGAGAGAACGCTTCCAAAGCCCTGCGCACCGTGACTGCAATTTGCGAGCCAGCGATCCTGTGACCGGATTTTTGCGCCCTGTGCGTCTTTATGCGTGTTCTGGAAGCACTCGATTCAGGCGCTGCCAGTATTACGCATTCCTGCGAGGCCCGGTAGGTTGAGAGGACACCGGACAATGGGAACCACGTCACACAACCGTGGGGCCGCAGCAATCGCTGCGCAATATGGTGAGTGGTGCTCGCGCTGGCACGCGAGCGTTCGACGAATCAGTGCAGAGGCTTCTGCGCCTGAACGAATACTTCTGCGCAGTTGAAATCCTCGTCCGACAGATTCCGCCAGCGCTTCGCAAGCCGTGAGCGTGGAATCCCATCCGTACGCGGCAACAGCAGCGCGCACGTGATGCGAAAGCCACAGTCCGTAATCGCCTGGGCATGCGCGGACCAGGGCTCGCGATTGATGAGGTACGGCCGGTTGCCCAGCATCACGCGCCAGAGCGGCTCGGATATCGCGCGATGGCCATTCCACTCGGGCGTCAGATTGTGCGAGCGGAAGTCGATCTGGTGGCTCATCACGCCGCCCGGACGGAGCCATTTGTACAACGCCGCGTAAGTCGCGCGGATGTCCTTCACGTGCTCGAGCACCGCCTGCGAGACCACGAGGTCCACCGACCCTTCTTCGATGACGCTGGCATCGCTCCACGGCACGCGGTAGGTGAGCGTGATGTCGCCGGCTTCGCCCTTTGCCGAGAGCAGCGCCTCGCGGATGAAAGCGAGCCTCTCGGGAGCCAGCGCCGGCGTGACGACCTCGTCGGTCAGCGCTTTCGAGAACAGCCGTTCATCGAGCAGCGGGTCGAAGTCCGGCCAGCCCTTCGTGGGGCGTGGCGCGCGCTGCCGGAAAAAATCCGCCAGCTGCTCGAGCTCGCGCACGTTCGATTCAGGCTTGGTGTGCTCGACGATGTCGAGCCCGTAATAGCGATTCGCGCCCGAGAGGAGCGCCGAGATACCGACACCGAGACAATCGCCGGGCCCAAGCTCTGCAACGGATTGCGGGAGCGGAAAGCCCTTGGCCGTGAGATACGCGAGGTGCTTCATCCACACCCCGTAGAAATACGTCGCCGGCGGATGAGAGCCTGCATTCGGCTTCGGCAGAATGGCGCTCATTCCCGGAACGAACGTGAGAGCGCCCTTGACGACGGAGCGGAGCTTCATGGGTCGTAATAGTTCTTGGCGCACGCGTCCTGCGGCTGGCCGTTCGACGGTAACACGCAACCATTGCTGGCGGGTAGCCCTCGCCAAGTGCGCGGTCGCCTTACAAGCGGCCGTAGTCCGCAGCGGGCTCGGCAGATCGACTGAGATCGAACACTTGGAGAGGAACGCAAGAGCCATGCTGGCTTTGCGCGAGCTCGGCAGCGAAGGGCTGCGTCGTGAACACTTTGAGCGCGCTCATGCCCTGTGCTGAGTAGCGCTCGGCCAGATATTCGAGCTTCGCGGCGGAAACCGGTCCATCGAGGAGCACTTTGCCAAGGAGCTCCCCTCCCTGACGAACGATCAGGGGCTGACTGGCGAGACACGCTCGCACACCCGCATTGAAATTCTGCGGGCGCAGGATGACCTCGTGCAGCAGCCAGTCATCGACGACTCCGGCTCCCCACTTGCGCTTGTACTGGTAGATGCCGCCTTCGAGAAGCCCGGCGGTGTATCCCACGTGCAGCCACGAGGCTCCGAGCCCGTGTGCGTGTTTCATCGTGAAGTAATACAGCGCGCCGCGCACCACATCCGCAATTTCCGGATCGACGTCCTGCGGGAGTCCGAGCCAGGTGAAGTACACCAGCTCGCCCACACGTGAGAGCACACCCGCGCCGACCACGCGATCGGCGAGCGACACTTGCAGCAAACCGCCGAGCGCCGCTGCATTCCTGATGCTCTTGCGGGACTCGATCAGTGCGAACGCGCCGAAGCGCTGCTTCGCGAAGGGGACGTACATGTGGTCGTAGAAGTCGTCGATTGCTTCCGTCGCATGCACCACACGATACGTCAGCCCGAGTTTTTCCATCTTCCTGACGTCGCGCACCTTCGAGCGTCTGCGAAACCCTTCCAGCAGATCCTCGAAGCGTTGCGGCAGCGGCAGCATCTGAACGATCAGCGATGGAACGTGGAGGAGCCGTGGATCGCGCACACGCGCATAGCAGGTCCACGGCAGACCTCCGATGACGAGATCGATGCCCGCCTGCTGTTCCTGGAGCCGCCGCATCGCAGTCCAGATCGCACACGTCTCGTCACGCTGCACGGTGTATGACGAGAAGAGGATGTCGAAGATCTGATGGGGATAGCCCGAGCCGAAATACACAGCGGAGATCTGCTCGCCGCTTTTGCGCTCCACGCCAGTCAGCCAGATCGCCTTGGCACGCAACTGCGCTCCGCTTCCCACGAGCTCGAGAGCCGAGTGCAGTTTCTCGTCGCGACTTCTGCGCAGCGTGCGCACCACGCCGTTTTCAGATTGCATACGCAAGCGCGTCGCAAATTGCAGACCCTGCGTCGTACTGTGGAGACATTGTTTTTCGGTGATTTGTCATAGCACACTCTGCCCGTACGCAAGGGCAAACCCATCGTAAGGTGGGGGCGCAAAACTTCCGGTCTGAGGCTGCGACCTGAGACAGCGGGGTTGCCGGGATTGCATGTGGCGATCTCGTGATTGAACGACGTCATCGGACGATCCTTCACGCAATCCCGCTTCGGCCCGAAGCACCGGAAATACACACGCGTCACGTATCGAGCAGCCGCTACCGCGCCTGTCGCGGAGGCGTGCGCCCGCTCGCATTGCGTAGACGCACGGGGTTCTGACAAACGGTTGTTCGGGGGTCTTTGATGATTGACTGTGCTCGTTCCGCATGCGTTTTCCGTGTCGTTGCATTCACAGGAGTCGCGCTCGCGCTCTCCGCCTGTGGCGGGGGTTCTTCCAGCAGCTCCGCCTCATCTGCCAACCGGGCGCCCGATCTCCAGGGCACGCCACCCGCGACCGTCGCCGCCGGGACGGCGTACGAATTCAAGCCTACCGCCACCGACCCCGATCAGGATGCAATCACGTTCTCCGTCGCCAACAAGCCCGCATGGGCCTCCTTCGACGCACAGACGGGTCGTCTATGGGGCACACCGGGCGCAGCGGACGCGGGCGAGTATGCCGGTATAGAGGTCGCTGCGACGGATGGCACCGCCCGCGACGTCGTGACGTTCACCATCACCGTGCAGCCTGCTGCAAAAGGTGCGACGAGCGTCACACTTGCGTGGGCGCCTCCCACCGAGAACATCGATGGCTCGGCCCTCACGAATCTCAGCGGCTATCGCATCCACTACGGGAACGCGAGCGGCTCGTATTCGGCGGTGGTGAAGCTCGATAACCCGGGCCTCACGCGCTACGTCGTCGAGAATCTCGCGCCTGGCACGTATTACTTCTCCGTCACGGCCGTCTCGAGCAACGGCAGTGAAAGCGATTTTTCGGGCGAAGCGCAGGCGACCGTATCCTGAAGGCGCCTTACGTATTGCACGCAGCGCAGGTGTGTACGCTGCTCAATACGGCAAACGTCGCCATCGTGAGACATTGCGGGGCGCACGCGAGCAGCGTAAATATTCGCCTGTACCAAGGGCAAACCCATCGAAAGGTGGGGACGCAAAGCTTCCGGTCTAAGGGCTTCGGCTTAAGACAGCGGGGTTGCCGGGATCGATACACGATCTCGTCAGAAGATGGCAGGGCCTCTCGCGCCCGCCGTCTTTCAGGCAAACCCCATTGTTCCGCACCCCGACGACCGGTTTTGAATCGGGTGGTCGGGGGTCGGAATGAAAGTTGTATCGAAGCGGGCGCTGCTTGCGCTCGTCGCGGGTTTGTCGAGCGTCGCGGGGTTGAGCGGTTGCAATGACGATGACGTGCAGCGCACGCTGCCGTCGTCCACAGCCGGACAGGCACAGCTCTCGGACACTCCGTCCGTGTCGCCGCCTCTGCAGGCGCCGCCTGACACCAACTCCGCACCGACGATCTCGGGAAACATGCCCACGGTCGTCGAAGTCGGCAAAGCCTTCTCGTTCGTGCCGAGCGCGACGGACGCTGACAACGACGCCCTTCAGTTCACCATTTCCGGCAAGCCCCGCTGGAGCACCTTCGACAGCAAGACGGGCCGCCTCACCGGCACGCCGACGCAGGCCGACGTAGGTGTGCAGCAAGTCGTCATCTCCGTGAACGACGGCCTGCAGAGCGCATCGCTGCCGAAGACGAATCTGACGGTCCAGGCGACGACGGCGGCGACGGTCGCCGCGACGATTTCCTGGACACCGCCGACGCAGAACGTGGATGGCACGGCCCTCGTGAACCTGAGCGGCTATGAGATCCACTACGGCACGAATTCGCAGCAGTACACGAAGAAGGTTTCGGTGAGCGCGAGCCTCACGCGCTACGTGATCGAGGGGCTGACGCCCGGCATGTACTACTTTTCCATCACCGCTCTCACGAGCAACGGTACGAAAAGCGTCTTCGCGCCCGAGGTGAGCGGCGAAATCGGCTGAGAGAGCGCGCTCAGGCCTGCTTCAGGTCTGCGGCGGCCGTCGCACCGAACTGCGCGGCATCGATCTGGTGCTTTGACAGCAGGTCGTAGAGCGTCGGTCGCGTGATGCCGAGCAGCTCGGCGGCCCGCGACAGATTTCCCCTGGCAACGGCGAGCGCCTGCCTCACGGCCTGGGTCTCCGCACGCTGACGCGCGACGCGCAGGTTCAGATACTCCGGATCGTCGCCCGGATCCTGCAACCCCAGGTCGCTCGCGGTCACCACGGCCCCTTCGGCCATGATCACGGCACCCTTGATGCGATTCTCGAGCTCCCGGACGTTACCCGGCCACCGGTGCCCCTGAATGGCACGGATCGCATCCGGCGCCAGCCCGCGTGTCGGGCGACCGAAGCGCTCAGCGGTGTTCTGCAGGAGAAATTGCGCGAGCAGGAGACTGTCGCCTTGCCGGTCCCGCAACGGCGGTATGCGCAGCGTGACTTCGCTGATGCGGTAGTACAGATCCTCGCGGAACACACCGTTCGCGATCTGCGTGTCGAGATTCCGGTTCGTGGCGCAGATGAAGCGCAGGTCGAGCGGGATGGGCGTACGACCGCCGATGCGATCCACCGTGCGCTCCTGAAGGACGCGCAGGAGCTTCGCTTGCAGCGACGCCGGCATCTCGCCGATCTCGTCGAGGAACACCGTGCCCGTGTCGGCGAGCTCCAGCTTTCCGGGCGTGCGTTTCGCAGCGCCTGTGAATGCGCCCTTCTCGTAGCCGAACAGCTCGCTTTCCAGCAGCGTGTCGGGAATGGCGGCGCAGTTGATGGCCACGAAGGGTTGATGCGAGCGGCCTGAGAGGCGATGCAGGGCGCGCGCCATGAGCTCCTTGCCCGTGCCGCTGTCGCCGAGCACGAGCACGGTCGCATTCGTCGGCGCCACTTTCTCGATGGCCCGGCACAGGCTCCGCATGGCGTCGCTGACGCCGATGATGCCTTCGAGCGCCATCGAGCCCGTCTGCTCGCGCAAGCGCCCGTTCTCTTCCTCCAGCTCGCGAATGCGGAACGCCCTGCGCACCACGATGGAGAGCACCGCCGCGTTGATGGGCTTGTGATAGAAATCCGTCGCGCCGAGGCCCACTGCCTGCACGGCCAGGTCGCGCGCATCGTGCTCCGTCATCGCGATGATTTTCAGGTCCGGCGCGATGTTCAGGATCTGTCGCAGCAGCTCGAGCGCCGGGGTCCCGGCCACGGGCTCGTACGCGGTCCCCAGATCGAACAGCACCACGTCGGGTTCCACGCGGCGAATGAGCGCGAGCGTCTGGTCCGACGCGTCGCTGATCACCACGTCGAGATCCGCGAAGATGGTCTCCAGCTCGCGCCGCAACGTGCGGTCATTCTCCAGTATCAGGAGCTTCCGCCGTTCCTTGTCTGAATTCATGACACTCCTCGACTACAGGGGCGCGCGCGAAACAACAAGCAGGCTTCAACGCGCACCCTGGCCCATCACGACCACTTCAACCGTCTGCAACAGGATCCCCAGGTCGAACAACAAGGTGTTGTTCTTGATGTAATAGAGATCATATTGGAGCTTCTCGAGCGCATCCTGCTCGGAAGAACCATACGGATAGCACAGCTGCGCCCAGCCGGTAATTCCGGGCTTAACACAATGGCGCTGCACGTAATAGGGGATCTTCTGTGCGAGATCGGCGACAAACTCGGGGCGCTCCGGTCGCGGCCCCACGAAGCTCATATGACCGCGGAAGACGCACAGGATCTGCGGCAGCTCGTCGATGCGGCACTTGCGGATGAACGTCCCCACGCGCGTGACGCGCGAGTCGCGCTTGGCAGCCCAGCGCGCACCGTCGCGCTCGGCGTCCTGGCGCATGCTGCGGAACTTCAGCACGTTGAACGTCTTGCCGCCGAGACCAACGCGCTGTTGCGCATAGAGCACGGGGGCGCGCCAGCCCTCCTCGATCTTGATGGCGAGCGCCGTGAGGAGCATCAGGGGCAGAGTGGCCATCAGGATGAGGGAGCTCGCAATCATGTCGAGCGCGCGCGAAGAAAAGAGCCGCACCGGATCGCGCCGGAAACCCTCGCCGAAGATCATCCAGCTCGGGTTGAGCACGTCGATGCGCACGCGCCCGGTCTCGCGCTCGAGGAAGGTCAGGAGCTCGGTGACTTCGATGCCGGCCAGGCGACAGTCGAGCATCTCCAGGATCGGGAAGTTCCTGCGCCGGTCGTCCATGGCCACGACGACTTCCGCGACGTCGTGCCGCGCACAAACCTGCGCCAGCGACGCCTGCTTCTCGAGGATCAGTGTCGGGCTCACGCCGATCTCTTCATCGTCCGGCTGCACGAATCCGACCAGCTCGAAGCCGCGGCGATCGGAACGGCGGCGCAGTCTCGAAATCGGAGCCGCGTTCTTGCCGCACCCGTAGACGATCACGCGGCGTTTGAACAGGCTCTCGTCGACAGCGCGGTTGAACAGGATGCGCGAGACGGCAAGGATCAGCAGCGAGTTGAGCGTTGCGACGAAGAGCACGCCGCGGCCGATCCAGTGCTCCGGCAAGAGATAGAGGAACACCGACAGGCAGGCCACGCCGGCCGCGACGGCAACGATGATGCGCATCGCCATGCCGCCGAACCGCGCGCGCTGCCGGGCGCTGTAGAGCCCGAACGACAGCAGGCTGACGAAGAGGACGATGCTGAACAGGGCCGCGGCAGGCCAGGTCGCCGTCTCGAAGTTGGCTTCCGAGGCGAGGCTGACGTCGAACCGGACCGCGGCGCCGACCATGAAGGCTGCGAAGAAGAGCAGCACCTCGACCGTGGCAAGCATCGCAATCGACGCGTGGATGTATTGTCCGAGGACCCGGATTCTCATTCGGAGCTGACGCTCGGCTTTACACCGCAGTGTAAAGAATCTTCCTTACGGGTCCGTGAGATTCTTCACGATTAGGGCACTGCGGAAGACGTGCGGCTCGGACTTGAGCGCTGCCGTGCCTGGCAAAGGCAACGGCCTGCTAAGTGCTTGAAAAGAGTGGCGCTCCCAACCGGATTCGAACCGGTGTACCCACCGTGAAAGGGTGGTGTCCTGGGCCTCTAGACGATGGGAGCGCCGTTGGTGCGTGGTGGAGCCAGGCGGGATCGAACCGCCGACCTCTTGCATGCCATGCAAGCGCTCTCCCAGCTGAGCTATGGCCCCGCGCAGAAGGGCCGCGAAATTACGGGAGGCCCCCCATGGGTGTCAACTTAGAACTGGAAGTAGATGAAGGGCTGCACCTTGGCGTCCTGCGCCACCACGTAAGAAAAAACGATGCCGGCGAGGAGCGCATGCCTCCACAGCGCCTGACGCCAGTCTCCGCCCAGCACCGCGTTGGCGATCGCGGGCCGGTACAGGTACATGAACTCCGCCACATAGAGCCCGACGCAGAGAGTCCAGAGAATGGAGGCTGGCGTGATGTCAGGCCGCAGGACCCCGGTCTGGCCAACGGACGAAAACAGGTGCGTCAGGATGTGCCAGCACTCGGTGAGCGACTGGCCGCGGAAGAACACCCAGCCCACGCAGACAATCGCGAACATGACGACGACGGCGCACGCCCCCCGCAGGGCGTTGGGTCGAGAGGGACCGGCAAGCCGGGCCAGCGCCGAATCCGGGGGCGCCTCGGCGATCCGCTCCGAGGCGTAGAGGTAGCCCGCGATCACGAAGCCCCAGTAGAGCCCGAACACCACGAACGTCCAGTTCGCGCCGTGCCAGAAGCCGATCAGGCCCATCGAAATGATGTGCGCCTTGTACTTGCTGGCCCACCCGCCCTTGCGCATGTAACGCATGGCCAGCGGAAAGTAGAGATAGTCCTGAAACCATTGCGACAGGCTGATGTGCCAGCGGCGCCAGAACTCCACGGGCGACTTCGAGAAATACGGCTGCTCGAAGTTGGAGATCAGCGTGAATCCCATGGTGCGCGCCACACCGCGCGCCGTATCCGAGTAGCCGGAGAAGTCGCAGTAGATCTGGAAGGCGAAGAACACGATCGCGGTGAGCAGCGCCCCGCCTGAGTATCCCGTCGGGTCCGCAAACACCGTATTCACGTATGGCGCGAGGTTGTCCGCGATCGCCACTTTCTTGAACAGGCCCCACACGATGAGCTGCAGGCCGGACTGGAAGGCTGCGCCACTCCACACCCGATCCTTCAGAAACTGCGGCATGAGGTGCGTCGCGCGCTCGATCGGGCCTGCAACGAGCTGCGGGAAGAACGCCACGTACAGCGCGTAGTCCATGAGGCTGGTCGTGGCGCGAAGCTTGCCGCGGTACACGTCGACCACGTAGCTGATGCTCTGGAACGTGTAGAACGAGATGCCGACGGGCAGCACGATCTGCAGCGTCGTGAGGTGCGGCTCGAAGCCGAGCCACCGGATCACCTCGGCCGCTTCGTGCACGAAGAAGCCGGCATACTTGAATGTACCGAGCAGCAGCAGGTTCACCGCCACGCTCACTACCACGAAAGTTTTCTTGCGCTGCTTGTCAGATGCACGCTCGATGAGGAGGCCGCACGCGAAATCGACGGCCGTACTGATCATGAGCAGGAGCAGGAACTTCCAGCTCCACGCGCCATAGAACACGTAGCTGGCGATCAGCAGCAACACATTCTGCGGACGGCGCTTGCGCAGCAGCCAGTACAGGCAGAACACCACTGCGAAGAAGACGATGAAAACGGGCGAGTTGAAAAGCATTGCCGGTTCCCGGGATCAGTGATTCGGCGCCGTCACGCGCTCGACGAGCGCTGTGAGGAAGCTCGCTGCACGCATGCCATCCGACATGCGATGGTCGAAAGTGAGCACCAGCTCGCGATGCCCGGTGCCGGGCCGCTCGGCGCAAATACCGAGGATGGCGGACTGCCCGCCATTCAGGACGGGGATGAAGCTGGTCACGTTCTGCGTCGACAAGTCGGTGATAGTGAATGTGCCGCCAGATACGTCCGCGGCCGTCAGCTCGTTGCGCATGTAACGCAGTGTGAGGTCGCGCACTCTGCGCGCCGTGTCCAGCACAGTTCCGTTCTCTCCCAGGCGAACGACGGGTACACGGAGTGAACGATTGCCGAGGTTGACTGCGAATCCGATGGCGACGTGCCGATAGCGCCACGCGCGACCGTTCGCATACCACCCGTTCAGGTCGGGATACTCGACGAGGAGCTGGGTCGCCTCGAACATCGCGAGCTCCAGCAGGCTGATCGGCCCGCCGCTTGCCGCGCTGACGGCTGCGACGCGCGCGTTGATGTGCTCGCTGCTCGCGGAGACGCTGACCGTGCTGGGAATGGAGTTTCGATAGACCTCAGTCAGGCGCGCGATCTCGAGCGTTTTCGAGGGGGCCTGATCGAGCGGCTCCATTCCCTCCGGCGCTGAGACGTTCGTAGCGGCGGTGGCTGCAGGGGCTGCCGCCTTGCGTCTGATCACCGCTTCGACATCGGCCGTCTCGATGCGGCTCACACCAGGGAAGTCCGCGGCGGTGAGCCCGTGCCGCTCCATGAGACGAAGCGCCTTGCGCGTGGCGTTACCCGCCGGTGCGGCGCTCGAAGGTGGTGCTGACGCTGGTGTCGATAGCGTCTCGAAGTCCGGCGGCTCGGGAGTCGGCGCGATCCAGGCCATCTCGGCACCGACGGCCATCGTCGAACGCTCGGGATCACGGAAGAATGCGTAACCGGCGCTCGGCGAATTCACTTCGAATGTCGCCTTCGTCGTCTCCATCGTGGCAATCAGCTGCCCCTCGGTGACGCGCTCGCCATTCGTTACGTGCCAGCGCACCAGCACCGCGTGCTCGTCGTTGGGGTTCATCTGCGGAACGAGCACCGCGGCGGCGTTACTCATCGAACAGCTCCAGGCTGGCTTCGACGATGTTCGCGACCGCGGGCAGCACCTTCTGTTCGAGTTCCGGCGCGCTCGGGATGGGCTGAGGAAGCGCTGCGACCCGACGCACATGCAGGCGTGTCTGGCCGCGATATCCGGCGGTCGCGCTGGCAATGACCTCGCTCCCCAGATCGAATCCGGCAGTCCCCTCCTCTATCACCAGGAGCTTTCCGGTCCGCGACACGGATTCGAGAATCAGTCGTGTGTCGAGCGGCGACACACGCAGCGGCAACACGAGCTCCACGAATATTTCTTCCTCCGCGAGCTGCGCCAGCGCGCTTTCCGCGAGCACGCTCATGCGTCCAAATGCCACGAGCGTGAGATCGGCCTTCTCATCATCTGCACGCAGGACGGTCGTCGGGTAGAGGCCGCCGCCCTCGTACGCCCGATATCCTGTGGGGAGCGGCGAATCCGCGCGCTCGCGATACAGAAGCTTGTTCTCGATGACCAGCGTCGGGCGCGTCGTTGCGCGCAGTTGCGCGTAGAGCCGCGCCACGTTCGTACGTCTGTGGAGCACGACGGTGTCCAGGCCCGGCACGCCGACGAAATGCTTCTCGAGATTCTGACTGTGCGTCGGACCGTATCCGCGCCCGCCTCCCATGGGAGAGCGGACCACGATGGGCGTCTCGACCTTGCCGTCATACATGCCGTGGAACTTCGCGGCGTGATTCAGAATCTGGTCGAAGCACAGTGCGAGGAAGTCGCCGAACATGATCTCGACGACAGGGCGCCGGCCCGCGAGCGCCAGCCCGTTGCCGAGGCCGACGATGGCGGCTTCGCTGATCGGCGTGTTGAGCACACGATCCGGAAACGCATCGGAGAGACCGCGCGTGACCTTGAACGCGCCGCCGTAGGGAGAACGAATGTCCTCCCCGATCGCGATCACGCGCTCGTCCTGAGCCATCCACGCGTGCAGCTCACGATTGATGGCCTCGAGCTGCGTGCCAGTGTCCGGTGAGGCCGCCGGCTGCAGCGCTGTGCCAGGCTCTTCAGCGAGCGCCGGCAACTCGCGGGACGGCTGGCCGGCAGCAAGCTCCACGGCACGCGTCACTCTTGCGTCCGCGGCCGCGATCACGGGATCGCCGGCGGGTCGGCGCTGCGCGATGAACTGATTGAGGGGATCGCGCGCAGAGAAGGCCGCTATCTCGGCCGCGTCACGATTGTCATCGCCCTTCGAGTGGGCCGCGAGCCGATACGTATCGACCCTTACAAACGCCGGCACACAGCGTTCACGCACGTAAGCGACGGCGTCGCGCATCGTTCCGGCGAGCCGATCGTATTCCCACGTGTCCGCATGCCAGGTGCGCCAGCCGAAAGCCGCCGCGCGCGCGCAGATGTCGCCGGCGAGCGTTTCGGATTGCGAGGTCGATTGGGCATACGAATTGTTTTCGAGCACGACGAGCAGCGGCAACGCCCATTTCGCGGCTATATTGAATGCCTCGTAGATCACGCCCTCGCCGAGCGTGCCGTCGCCGATGCAGGCGGTGACGATGCCGCCGGTGCCCGCCAGCTTCTGCGCAAAAGCGAGGCCGGCGGAGACTGGTACGATGCCGCCCTGCACGCCGTTGCTGAAGAAGCGCTCGCCGCACAAGTGCTGGCTGCCGCCGATGCCCGCGCACACGCCGCTCCGCCGCCCCATCACCTCTGCGATGAGCCCCTCGACATCGTCGGTCCATGCGACGTAGTGGCCGTGGCAGCGATGGTTCGAAAAAATGATGTCGCGCTGGCGGTCGAGACCGTCCGCGAGCGCCACGGCTGACAGCTCCTGCCCGATGCAGGTGTGCGTCGTGCCGGTGACCTTGCCCTCCGAAAACAGGCGCAACAGGCGCTCTTCCACCGCGCGTATCAGGTAGGCACGGTGCAGCGGCAAGGCAGCGATCTGCTTCACGCACCCCTCGGCGCGACCCTCGCGGCAATTGCCGCAATGCTGGTCATTTCGGTGGCATCGGCGCCGTCGAACCGCACGCCGAACTCGTTCTCCAGGGCGATCAGGAACTCCACGTGCTTGAGCGAGGTCCAGCGCGGCTCGGCCACGCGGTCGAGACTTGCGGTGAACGGCACCTGGCGGCCGAACACGCTGACAAAGGCTTTCTGAATCTTCGGCAACACTTCAGCAGTCATGATCCCGGTTCCCGTTCCTGCAATCGCTTCAGCCGCTTCCCGAGCTCGGCCATCACGTAGTTCGCGAGCACGACATAGCCGGCTTCATTCGGATGATTGTTCACGCGCATGGTGTAGAGCCGCGCCGGATCCGGCTGCCGGCTGAAGAACTCCGCCGCGTCGATCACTTCGAACTGATTGTCGCGCAAGAGACTGGCCAGGCGATCGTGATACAGGGCCGGCGGCAACTGGTGCGCGATCACTTCTTCGTAGAGCGGCATGATCACCACCACGAAATCGCCACCCCACGCGCGCGTCGTCTCACGCGCCATGCGCACGCTCTGCAGGAACGGCTCGAGGTCGATGCGTTCTCCGCCGCCGCTGGCCTGCGGACCTCCGAGGTGCAGCCGGTCGCGCAACTCGGTGAGCAGCGGCACGCCCTTGAAGCGATGCGTTTCGGCATCGCGAATCGCCGCAAGGCTGCGGCGGTCGAATTCGAACTGCACGGCGGTCGAGATATCGCGCCACACGCGATCGACTTCGCCCTGCCGTGCCCACAAGTCCTGCTTGAAGTCCGGCTCGAGATAGCGGCGCAGGACCGGATCGGCCATTTCGCCTTCAGTCGCAGCGGTGCGCGGATGCATGACCCAGAGCACCACCGGTGGGTGCAGCGGCGTCACGTACTCGCGAAACGCGCCGAGCATCGTGAGCGCACCGCCGCCGGCCATCCCGAAATTGGCCACTGCGCCATACCGTGCGCGCACGAGGCCCATGAGGCTGTGCTCACGCGAAACGCAATGACCCAGCGTGAAAGAGGCGCCCACCGCCGCAATGCTGACCTGACCGCTCGACACGAGACCGGCAGGATTGTTGAAGCCGAGCTCGTCGCTCTTCCACGTCTGGTACGTGCCGTTCTCGTTGCACTCGACGATGGTTGTGCCACTCGCCTGCGACAACGGATAGAGACCTTCCGGGAGCTGCTGGCGAACGAACGCCTGGCGTGGCCAGCCGAGCGAGATGCCAGGCAGCGCATCGGCGCCCTCGGCGCGCAGCTGTGTAACGACTTCCGACTTGGTGCGCAGATCGAACGGCACGCCGAGGCGCTCAGCCGCGTGGGCGCGCGTGAGCTGCGGGCTCGACGTGGGCGGAGAAAAGATCGCAATGGATGTCTCGACTACGAGCAGCGTGACGACCACCAGCACCAGCTCGCGAATGACGAGAGAGCGCGCCCGCCCACTGTGCCGAAGTGCGACGTACGCGAGCGCGAGGGCGCCAACCGCGAAGGGCAGCAGGACCTGCAGCATGTCCGGCTGGAACATCTGCGCCCGGCCACGGGAAGCGATGAGAACGAGCGAGGCCGCGCAAATCATGCTGGCCCCGAGCAGCGTGATGCGACTGAGCCATGCAAATTTCGCAGCAGCGGCCGGACGATTCATGGAGACGTGAAATCCGCCTAAGTCGAATACAGGTTGTCGTTAGTTCGAATCGCCTGGGCGTCTGCGCGCCGTTCGCGACATAATTGAGCATCAGGTCACGCCTGCAAGGGGTGACCGCGCGGCATTATCCTACTAAATTCCTCTGGAATTTTATTCGAATAGATAAAAGCCGCGCCTCAAGGGGGCTAACGGACTTTCCCGATCGTATGCAACTCGACGGCCGCTCACTCGCCGGTACCGAAATCAGCGCCGATGTCTGCATCATAGGCGCTGGGGCGGCCGGAATCACGATCGCCATGGAGCTGACCGGCACGCCGCTGTCGGTCCTGCTGCTGGAGAGCGGCGGCATGGACCTCGATGCCGAGACGCAGCAGCTCGCTCAGGGCGACATTACGGGGCTCGGTACGTTTCCCCTCGTCGCGAGCCGCCTCCGTTGCTTTGGCGGCTCGACCGGCCACTGGGGCGGCCGCTGCCGGCCTTTCGACGAGCTGGATTTCGCCGAGCGTCCGTGGGTTCCGCACAGTGGCTGGCCCATCACCCGTTCCGATCTGGAGACGCACTATCAGCGTGCACAGGAGATCCTGCAGCTCGGCCCGTTCGATTACGAGCCTCGAAGCTGGGACCTGCAGGATTCGCCACCGCTGAAGCTGCCGGGAAATTCGGTCGGGACGCGCCTCCTGCAGTTGAGCCCGCCCACGCGCTTCGGCATCCGCTACCGTGATGCCATCCTGAGCGCCCCGAATGTGCGGCTTTGCCTGCATTCCAATGTCGTACAGATCGTGCCGGAGCCCAGCGGCAAACAGATTGCATCGCTCGAGGTGGCCACGCTCACTGGCAAGCGGTTCACGGTGCGGGCGCGGACTTACGTGCTTGCCACGGGCGGCATCGAGAACGCGCGCCTGCTACTCGCGTCCAACCGCGTGATGCCGGCGGGCGTGGGAAACGACCACGATCTGGTCGGCCGCTTCTACTCGGACCACATCAATCTGGATACGGCAGGCGTCTTTCCGCTGCAACCGAACGCCGCGGCGTTTGCGCTCTATCAGCAGGATTCGCGCGCCCGCATGCGCCGCTATCTCGGCGGCAGCGGCCGTCCGGTGCCCGTGCTTGGATTGCTCGATCTGAGCGCAGAGACTCAGAAGCGCGAACGCACGCTCAACTACATGGCAGAGCTGGCACAGACGGACTGGGACGACTATTTCCTGCACGCCGGGCGCTTCGACGCCGAGACGCAGACGAGCGACGGATCGTTCAGCCAACGCATCGACGAAGCCCGGGAGATTCTGGCCACGCTCTGGCACAACCTGAGTGATGCGGTCTCGCGCGCATTCCAGGACAAGAGCACGCACAGCGTGTTCTATCGCATCCTCACTCTGCAGGAGCAGGCACCCAATCCGGAGAGCCGCGTGCTACTGACGACGCGCAAGGATCGCCTGGGCATGCCCATCGCATCGCTGCGCTGGCAGCTCACCGACCTCGACCGGCACACTATTCGCGTCGCCGTGAAAGAGATCGCGAGCACGTTCGGCGCGGCGGGCCTCGCGCGTCTGAAAGCGACGTTCGACCTCGACGCTCCGGCGTGGCCCATCCACATGCAGAGCAGCTGGCATCACTGCGGAACCACGCGGATGCACGCGGACCCGTCCAGGGGCGTGGTCGACGCGGACTGCCGCGTGCACGGCCTGAGCAATCTCTTCATCGCCGGCTCATCCGTCTTTCCTACCAACGGCAGCGCCAATCCCACGCTGACGCTCGTGGCGCTCAGCGTGCGGCTTGCCGGGCATCTGAAGCGGAGCTCCACGTGAGTCGCAAGCCTTCGAGCAAGCCCTTGCACACACGCCGTGAGACCCTCGCGGCGTGTCTCGCGATGCTCAGCGCCGCCACGCTCACGTCTGTCACGGGTCGCGCAGATTCGTTCGCCGACAAGCTGGCGCGAGCGTTGCAACTGGACGCATCGAGGCTCGGTGCACTGAGCTCGCCGCGCGCTCGCGCCCAACTTGCCGCGCATCTTCGCTCGTGTCGCGCGCAGTTCATCAGTCTCGAAGCGAGCTTGAGCAGCGAATCCGCCGTGCTGAGCTCGCTCCGCGAGCTCATTGCCGAGGACTATGCGCGTGGCAGGATCGTAGACATCGACGGATGGCAGCTCGCTTCCAGCGAAGCGCTCGTCATCGCAGCGCTCGCCGCGTCCGCCTAACCGACCGTCTCCCTGACCGCCTTCTCGATCGCAGCGACTTCCGCGTCCGTGAGCGTGTCGTGACAGGGAAGCTGCACGAGGCTCAGCCGATAACGGTCCGTGATTTCGCACGTCCCCGCAATCGAGTCCTCCCAACGAAACAGCGGCACACCGCGGGCGCGCAGCGCCTGAAAGTGGCGCGCGGGATCGCTCAGAAGCAGCGGAAAGACATACGGCGGAAAATCCGGATCGCGTTCGGGCAGCAGGAGGCTGGCGAACTTCAGCTGCCCCAGAGCGCCACGCAGTCGCCGGTAGATCTCGAGCCGCCGCGCGGCGCGCTGTGCGAAGCCGCTTCGGTCTGCGATTTGCCGCGTGACCCACCAGCCTCCGTGCTCGTGTAACCGAGCGATGTCCACCTCTGCGTAGCTTTTGTCCACTCCCGCCGCAAGCGCAGGGGCCGGGCCGCGATCGCGCGGTTTGCCGATCCTCCTCAGCGTCGTCACCGCATCGAGGGCGAATCGCACGCCCGCAGAAGCCACGCCGAGGCGGCCGAAGCGCGCGGCTTCTTCGGTGGCATTCGCCGCGAGCTTCAATTGATGAAGCGAGGAGGGTTGCGCCAATTGCAGCGGCAGCTCACGAGTCGCGCTCGCAATGACGCCGCCCCAACGCGACGGAAAGAATTTGGCGACGCTCGCAACGGAGTAATGACCCGCATTGCCCGGCGCCTGCCCTCCGGACACACCGAAAAAACTATGTGCGCAGTCTTCGATCAGGAGCCACGGCGTGTTCTGCGCGAGGGAGGCGAACAACGAGCACGGCTGCCGCCACGCGAAGAAATGTGGAATGAGCACGGCGCGCGTGCTGGCGTCCGCCGCACGCAGTACCGCATCCGGATCGATACTCAGGTTTTCCTTGATCGCGAAGAAGCGAGGCTCGGCGCCCGCAGCGCGCACGCCGGCAGTCATGGCCGGGCAATTGAACGCAGGCATCAGGACTGTCGCGCCCGTGCCGATCCGGCTCGCTTCCAGCGCCAGTGCAATGGCCGCGCGCCCGCGACTCACGATCTCTACATGCGGCAAGTCCAGGATCGATGGGCACGCCGGGCCGTGCCGGATGCCCCCCAGCGAGAGCAGCGGATCGAGTGTCGCGAGCGGTCGAGTCATCGGCCGCGAGCAACGTCGTCGAGCACGCTGTCCACACGCCGGGCTATCGCGGACCAGCTCAGTTGCGTCTCGACGCGCCGCCGGCCATTGGCACCCAGCCGTGCAGCCAGCTCGCGATCGGCCAGCAGCATGCGCAGATGCTGGAGCAGCTGCCCGACATCGCCGGGCTCCACGACAAAACCGTTCTCGCCGTGATGGATCGCGTCCGTCATGCCTCCAGAGCGTCCGCCGACGACGGGCTTGCAGCATGCATTCGCTTCGACGAACACGATGCCGAAACCCTCGACGTCGTGGTGCTCGCTGCGCACTCGACTCGGCATGACCATCACGTCGCACCGACGATAGAAGTCCGGCAGCGCCGCCCGCGGCACACGCCCTGCGAAGTGCACCATCTCCCGCACGCCGAGCTCGCTTGCGAGCTTTTCGAGCGCAGGCTGGTGAGCGCCCACGCCCACGACGACATACGCGAGCTCCGGCCAGGTTTCACGCAGCGCTGGCAGGCACCTTATGACGAGATCGTGTCCCTTGCGCTCGACGATGTTGCCCACGGTGAGCAGCACCGGATTCGCCTGGCGCAGCGTCGGCAGGTGCGCGAAGGCCGCGGGGTTCGCTGCGCCCGGCGAGAACTCGTTCGGGTCGCATCCCGGGTGCACGATCTGGATCCGTTCGGCGGGCGCGCCAATGCTGTTCTTCAACAGATCGGCGGTGTAGTTGCTGTTTGCCAAGACCGCCGCCGCTCCGCGCAGCGCAGTGCGCGGAGCCTGCCACTGGCTCGCCGCCGCACTCAAAACATCGTTGCCGTGGGCATAGACCACGAACGGCAGACCGAGCCACCGCCGCAGCCAGGTTCCCCAATAAGCGTCATCGCACGTCGCGAACTGCAAAATATTCGGCCTGCTTCGCGTGAGCACGTGCGGCCAGGTGAACGCCAGCGATGCAAGCTTGCACAGCGGGCTGCGCGCGAACGGCAGGTGCGCGCGATGAACGGCTATGTTCGATGCCGGCATACGCACCTCGGACAGCGCCGCGGGTAGCGAGCCGATCAGGCAGCTCACGCGCTCAGGCCCGAGGTGTGCGCACAACTCCCACATCATGGTCGATATGCCACCGACCTGCGGAGGAAAGTAGTCACGCGTCACCAGGAGGCTGCGGGTCAACCGGCTGTCCCTAATCTCTGTGCAATTGGATATTCTAAGGAAGCCCGGGATTGGCGAGAAAGACGAAACTACCCGATATGTCCATCCCGAGCCGTGTCCGCAAATGAATCCGGCCGCCCCCACCGTGCGCCTGACGTCCCTGGATGCATTCCGGGGCATCGTGATGCTGTTGCTGATCCCGAATGCGTTCGAGGGGTGGGCCATGGACACCATGCGCGAACGGCTGCCGGACAACCCTGTCGTGGTATTCCTCCAGACCCAGCTCTCGCACGCGGCCTGGACCGGATGTCACCTCTGGGACCTGATCATGCCCAGCTTCCTGTTCATCGCCGGCGTCTCGCTCGCGTACTCGCGGGCCGCGCGCGTGCATGACGGGGCCACGTTCCGCCAGGCGTTCGTGCACAGCCTGCTGCGCGCGGCGATCCTGATGGTGCTGGGGCTTTTCCTGATGATCACGGTCGAAGCCAACATCGACCTCCTCTGGCCGCTGCTGCTCCTGGCGCTGGGCCTGCCGCTCGGCAAGTGGCTCGGCCGGCTTCTCGGTCGCGGTGAAAGCTTTCCCGCCAAAACCGTCGACAATGTGCTCGCCGTCACGGTGCTCACCGCCTCGATCGCCTGGCTCTGGATCAACTCGAGGCGCTCCAACTGGGCGTTCCACGACGTATTGCCACAGCTGGCGCTCGCCTACGTGCCGGCCTTCCTGATCGCAGGCCGGAGCCTGCGGGCGCAGATTCTCACGGTGGTCGCAATCCTGGTCGGATATTGGTTGGCATTCGCCCTGTACCCGCTGCCGCCGGCCGATCTGAATCCGGCGTCGGTCGGCATCGTGCCCGGCGACGAGGTGTTCACGGGGCTGTTCGCACACTGGAACAAGGGCACGAACATCGCCGCGCATTTCGATGCATGGTTCCTGAACGTGATGCCTCGCTATGAGCCGTTCGTGTTCAACAGTCACGGCTATGTGACGCTGAATTTCATACCGTCCACGGCATCCGTGATGCTCGGCGTGATCACCGGCGATCTCATGCGGCGCGGAGGCGATCCACGCCTGATTCGTAATCGCCTGCTGTGGACAGGAGTGGCCGCGCTCGTCGGCGGCTGGGTGCTCGGTCAGACGCTCTGCCCGCTCGTGAAGAGCATCTGGACTCCGTCGTGGGTCATTTTCAGCACTGGCTGGTCGCTGCTCTTTTTCGCCGCCTTCTATCACGCCTGCGAGGTTCGCTCACGTACCCGGTGGGCACTGCCGCTGGTCGTCGCAGGCCTCAATCCGATCACGCTGTACGTGTTCTCGCGCTACTTCCGGTACTGGATCCTGGAGGTGTGGCGCAGGCCGACTCAAGGCGTGCTGTTCGATGGTGTGTGGGCGCCGGTCGCCGAGGCGGCGGCCGTCATGATTTCACTGTGGCTGATGGCGTACGTGATGTATCGCCTGCGAATTTTCGTTCGAATTTGAGCGGTTCGCGCGCCTGGCGCTCGTCCGGCGCAAGCCATGCCTCACGCCAGTAGAGAAAGTCGTGCTGCGGGCTGAAGCGCAGGTATTCCCCGGAAGCGTATACGCGTTCGAGCACGATGCACGGGACTTTCATCGGCAGCATCCGTCCCGTCGCATCGTCGATCAGCCGGTCCACGCGTTCCTGGACGATGTGTCGCTGATTCACGTGCTTCAGCATGTCCGCATCGAACCAGAGCCCGCGATTGCGCCCACGATCGTTGAGCGTGCGTGAGATCTCCGCGGCGGGCAGGATGCGCGCCGCATCTCCTGCCTGAAGGTCGTGGACGACGAGCGGCGTCTGCTTACCGGAGCTGGGCGGAATGAACGGAAAAGTCACGCCATGGCGGGCGCGCTGTGCACGGTTGAAAATGCGCGTGAGAATGGCCACGGAGAATGCGGCGAGCGTGACGTTCCCCGAAAGCAGAGGCCGCACGTCCTGCCGCAGATCCCATCGCTTCATGAAGGTCGAAGCCGACGCGAGCTGGGTGTACTGGCACCGGTAGAGAATTTCGCCGTCTGCGGTGGCTGCCCTTGTCGGAGGTGCCAGTCGTGCGCGAGCCTCCGCCGGGACCGTCCTCGTTTGCGTACTGGCGACTGAGCCTGCAGACGGCCGACGCAGCCACACCGTTTTCCAGATGATGTAGCACTTCGCCTGGCAGCCGCCGTGCCCCGCACCGTCGCATCTCAGGTTCACGAGCTCCACGGCATCGCGCACGCGCTTGATGGCCTTGGTGCCGCCGTAGTCGTAGATCTTGTCGACATTGCGGAACACGCGCGCCCGCCGCCCGCAGAACTGCGCCATTTCGGACTGGAACGGCATGCCGTCGAGGCAGCCCTGCTCGTCGAGCGTAGGCAGAATCTCTTCGAGCGACCGAATCTCGACTTCCTCGCCCACCTGGGGATTCCAGCCGCCCCCGAAATTCAAGAGACGACGCCAGAGACTGCGCGCGTCGCCGTTCAGCACCCCCTCTTCCCAGCGGGAGCGATTGAGCTCGATGAACAGGTCAGGCCGTCCCGCCTGCTGACGCGCATCGCGCGCGAGCACGACGCGCCCACCGAACGCGACGAGGCCTGCAGCGAGCGCCGCGAGCACCAGCAGGGCGCCAGCGACGACCAGGAGCACCAGCGGAATGCGGTCCGCCAGAAAAACGACCAGCAACGCGCCGACGACGATGAGACCGCCACACGCCACGCTCGCCAGCATCGTCGTCTTCAGAAAACTCTGACGATGTGCGCTCATGATCCCTCTCGTGGCGCGCGCTCGACCAGCCCGGCCTTCTGCAGATCGCACGCGGCCTGGTAGACGAAATCGAACGGCATGCCGGCTCGCTCCGCGATCTCGAGCAGCGATCGCCCGCCATCCGACTGGTTGAGAAGCCAGAGATAGGCGTGCTCGAGTCGGCCCGGATCGGTGCCACCGGTGGTGCGGAACAGTCCTCGCGGCCCGAGCCGCGGCTCGCCCTTCGGGCGCAGGTTCACGAAACAGACATTGTGTTCGAGCACCCGCAGGATCTGCACGCAAGCCAGAAAAGTTTCCGCAATGCTGCGCGGCTCGATCAGATCGAGGTTGTCCGCGGAGCTGTGATACTCGGGGTACTTGCCGTTGGCGGAACGCGTGAGACGACCCACCGCGAGATTGAAGCCGGGCGAGCAGAAGTTCCGCTCGTCGTAGCCATACGGCGAAAACGGCTCCAGACGTGCGTTCGGGTCCAGGTTCGGCAGCACGTGGCGCGCGGCCGCGTCGATCGCCGTGTCACCGCGGCGGCTGGCCTTGTACGTGAGCGCGCCCCGATCGCCGGTGAGTCCCATGACCAGCCCGTACGCGATGCGGCCGACGTTCGCTTCGTTGCGCGCGAGCCAGGTGACCGAACCGATGGTCGTCGGCGCAAACACGAACCGATACGTGAAATGGTGAGTCGTGGGGGCGAGATGCCGCGCCAGCATGGTCGCGAGCGACATGCCGGACACGTTGTCATTGGCGAGCGAGGGATGGCAGACGTGCGTATAGATGAGCACTTCCTGCGGCGATTCGCCCGGCAGCACCAGCTCGGCGTAGGTCAGCGAGCCAGGTTCGTGCGAAGTATCCACGACCACTTCGTACTCACCCTCGCTGAGCGATTCCAGCGCGCGGTGAGTGAGGCAGAAACCCCAGGCGTCGCGATAGTAAGAGGTGCGATAGGGAATCCAGTCGGGATGCTGTGGCAGGCTGAACAGGTGCGTCCGGAGCTCTGCCAGCGCCATGCGCGCGCTCACCGGGCGCGAGTAGCTCACGAGGTGCAGATTGTTCGACTGAAAGTCGACAACCTTGCGACCGTCAGGGCCCTTGATATAAGCGTCGCGCACGTTCCACTCGTGCGGCACTTCCCAGTCCAGCACGGGCGTGCCGGAGGGCACCTCGACAGGTTTCAGCGGAATGTATTCGCCGAGCACGCCCAGCGTCTGGCGCACGCCATCGCCCGTGATGCTTCTGCAGATCGGAAAGATCCGCTGCGCCAGCGCGAAGCATTCGTTCGCAACGCCCATGCAGTCTTCGGTGGCGCGGAACTCGGGTAGCAGCATGCGGGCGCTTCGCGGTTGTGGGTTGTGTCAGTCGAGCACGCGAACTCGCGGAATGGGCACGACGAACCGTCCGCCCCACTCCCTGATGTAGGCGTGCTGCTGGGAGATCTCGTCGATCAGGTTCCAGGGCAGCACCAGCACGTAGTCCGGGCGCGTCTTGCGGATTTCCGATGGGTCGAGAATCGGGATGCGCGTGCCGGGGGTGTAGTGGCCCTGCTTGTACGGATTGCGATCGACGGTGTAGTCGAGGAAATCCGTGCGGATGCCGCAGTAGTTCAGGAGCGTCGCGCTCTTGCCCGGCGCGCCGTAGCCCACGATCGACTTGCCCGCGCGCTTCGCGCCGATGAGGAATTCGAGCAGGGCGCGCTTGGTCTCGCGCACCTGTTCGCCGAAGCGGAAATAGGTTTCGAGCTTCTGGAATCCCAGACGCTGCTCACGCTCGAGCAGCTCCGTTACCTTCGCGCTCACCGGCTTCGCCCTGTCGTCCTCATGACGGCCGTAAATGCGGATCGAACCGCCGTGCGTGGAGAGCTCGTCCACGTCGAACAGCGTGATGCCGTGGGCCGCGAACACCTGGTTGACCGTGTAGAAGGAGTAGTAGCTGAAGTGCTCGTGGTAGATGGTGTCGAACTGGTTGTGCTCCATGAGCTGGAGCAGGTGCGGGAACTCCATGGTGATCACGCCGCTGGGCCCGAGGAACAACTTCATCCCGCCCACGAAGTCGTTCAGGTCCGGCACGTGCGCCAGCACGTTGTTGCCGAGGAGCAGGTCGGGCTTGCCGTACTTCGCCGCGAGCTCGCGCGCCGTGGCGCGGCCGAAGAAACACACATCCGTGCGGATGCCCTTCTCCACTGCGACCTTGGCGACGTTGGCGGCCGGCTCGATGCCGAGCACGGGAACGCCTGCCTTCACGAAGTGCTGCAGCAGGTAACCGTCATTGCTGGCGATCTCGGCCACGAGGCTCTGCGCGCCGAGACCGAAGCGCTCGCGCATCGCCACTGTGTAGCGCCGCGAATGCTCCACCCATGAGTCCGCGTAGGAAGAGAAGTACGCATACTCGGTGAAGATCTCGCCGGGGGTCACGTATTCCTGGAGCTGCACGAGAAAGCACTTCCCGCAGACCATCGCATGCAACGGATAGAACTTCTCCATTGCATTCAGCTGCGCGGGCGACACCTGCGTCTGGCAGGGCGGCGACATGCCGAGATCCACGAACGTGTGCTCGAGCGTCGAGCTGCAGAAGCGACACTTGCCGGCGAAGGCATGCATTGTTGCGACCTCTTCTATTTCTTATGCCATACGGCCCACGGACAGTCGCCGCGCGCGTCCATGCGGTCGTACGTGATCTTGTCCTTGAAGGTGTCCATCGGCTGCCAGAAGCCGAGGTGGCGATAGGTCGTCAGCAGGCGTTTTTCGATGAGACGGCTGAATGGCTGGTCGACGAGCTCTTCGCCTTCGTTCACGTAGTCGAAGATGTCCTGCCGGAACACGAAGAAACCGCCGTTGATCAGCACCTCGTCGCTCTGCATGGGGCCGAGCGCGTTCACGTGGCCGTCCGCATCGGAACGCACGAGGTGGAAGCTCTGCGCCGAGCGCACGGAAGCGAAGCTCGCCACCACGTTCTGGCGCTGGAATTCGCCGACCATTGCATCGAGCGGCAGGTCCGCCAGCCCGTCGGAATAGTTGGCGAGAAACATGGGCTCGCCGGCAAGGTACTTCCGGACACGCAGCAGGCGCTGGCCCAGGTTCGAGTGCATGCCGGTGTCGACGAACGTGATGCGCCAGTCCTGGATGTCCGAGCTGTGCAGCTCGATCTTCTTCGCCACGCCGCCGGTCAGCGTGAAGTCGTTCGACAGGCACTCGTCGTACTTCAGGAAGTATTCGCGGATCAGGTCGCCGCGATAGCCGAGCGCGAGGATGAAATCGCGATGTCCGTAGTGCGCGTAGTAGCGCATGAGATGCCACAGGATGGGCCGCGTGCCCACGTTCACCAGCGGCTTGGGGATGGTCTCGGAGAATTCCCGCAGGCGCGTGCCGAGTCCACCGCAGAACAGGACCACTTTCATATTCGTGCCGGCCTCAGCGGCCGATGCCCTCGTAACGTTCGAAGTCCGCGGGCGAGAGGTTGCGCCGCCCATCCACGACCAGCGGCGTGCGGCCCAGCCGTTTGAGGATGGCACCGCACTGCTGGAACTCTGCCCACCGCGTGACCTGCACGACGATCTCGGCCTCGCGCAGCGCATCTTCCAGCGAGCCTGCGAACTGAACGCCGGCCAGCTCCGGATGCCCCGTTGGCCTCGCAACCGGATCGTAGATTGTCACGCGCGCACCGGCAGCGCGCAAAGCGCGCATCACCGGGAACGCCGGCGATTCACGCACATCGTCCGTATCCGGCTTGAAAGCCAGGCCGAGCACCGTCACCGGCACATCACTGAGATTTGGCGAGTGCTTGCGGATGAGCCGCAGCAATTCTTCGGGCTGGGTGCGATTGATCTCGAGCACGCTCGAAAGCAGCGGCATACCGAGCCCGAGGCTCCGGCCTTGCGCGCTCAGCGCCGTGACATCCTTCGGCAGGCAGCTCCCGCCAAATCCGCAGCCCGCTTCGAGGAAGCTGGTAATCGGCGCGACATATTCGCCCGAGGGGCGCCGCGAGGTGAAGTAGGCGGCTGCGTGCACACCCTTCATGACGTCCGCGACATCGATATCCCCTATGGCGGAGCAGAGGCGTCCGATCTCGTTCGAGAACGAGATGAGCGTCGCCAGCACGGAATTGGATGCGTACTTGATCATCTCCGCGGTGCGGCAGTTCGTCAGGATGCGCGGCGTGCCCTCGAAGCCGGAGTACACCGCGGCAATAGCGGCGCATGAGCGCTCATCCAGACCGCCTATGACGATGCGATCCGGACGCATGAAGTCCGCCACTGCCTGACCTTCTGTCAGGAACTCCGGATTCATGCCGAGCCCCAAGTCACGACCCGCCACCTTGTCCGAACCGCGCTCGAGCGCGGCGCGCACGACGCCGTCCGTCGTGCCGGGAATCACCGTGCTCTTGACCACCACGGTGTGATAGCCCCGATGCGAGCGCAGCGCCTTGCCGATTTCCTCGGCGGCGGTGTTGACGAACTTGAGATCGATGCGTCCCTCGGACGCGGGCGTACCCACGGCAATGAAGGTGATCTCCGCATCCGCGACTGCTGCTGCGAGATCCGTAGTCGCGCGCAGCCGCTCGGGCACATTGCGCGTGAGCAGTTCCGGCAGGCCCACCTCGTGGATCGTCGGCTGCTTGCGATTGATGATATCGACCTTGCTCTGGTCGACGTCGATGCACGTGACATGATGTCCGTGCTCGGCCAGGCAGGCGCCCGTAACCAGCCCAACGTATCCTGTGCCGACGATCGCGATGCGCATCAGGCCGCTTCCGCCGTGCGATTGTGGTGGTACCACACGAGCGAGCGTCGCACGCCCTCCTCTGGCAGCACTTGGGGATTGAAGCCCAGATGCGTACGCGCCTTGTCGATGATCGGGCAGCGGCGATTCGGATTGTCGATCAGGTAGTCCGACTCCTTGGCCTTGCCGAGCACGACCTTGCCGCGATAGCCGAACAGCTCGCGCGCCGTGTCGCTGACGAGTCGCGCCAGGTCCGCCATGGAAATTTCCGGCCGGTCGATGCCGATGTTGTAAGGCTCGCCGTCATGCCCGCGGACCAGTACCTTGTAGTAACCGGTGATCGCATCGGTGGCGTAGCAGAACGTGCGCGTCGGACGCCCGTCGGACAGCATTACGATGTCCTCGCCCGCGAGCACATTGCGCGCGAAGTCGGGCAACACGCGGCCGTCAGTGATCTTCAACCCCGGTCCGTAGTTGTTGAACGGGCGGGCCATCTTCACCGGCACGCCTTCCTGCTTCGCATAGACGACGCAGAGCGTTTCGCCGAAGCGCTTGGTCTCGTCGTAACAGGCGCGCGGGCCGGTGCACGAGACATTCCCGCGGTACGTCTCCGGCGTGGGAATCGCATCCGCCGCCGGATCGCCGTAGATCTCGCTCGATGAGTAGAACAGCATGCCCGCGAGCGGCCGGCCGGCCTTCTGCTCCGTCACGGCGTAGTCGAGGAGGTTGCGCAGGCCGATGATGTTGCCGTCGATGCACTGGAGCGGCTTCTGCCGGTAGTAGATCGGCGAAGCGATGCCCGCCGCGTGCACGATCCAGTCGAAATGCCCCATGTCCGCCGGCAGCGGCAGGGACATGTCCTGGCGCACGAGATGCAGATGCTTGTTCGAGCGCAACCCTTCGAGCCAGCCGGGCACGCCGCGCAGATAGTTGTCGTATACCGTTACGTCGATGGGCGCCTGCGCGGTGCGCGTGCGATTGTGGTGCAGGGCTGTCTGCACCAGATAATAGCCGAGGAACCCGCCGCCGCCTGTGATGAGCAGACGCTTGCCGGCCATGCGCGGGAGCTCCTGCCCGAGCGCCGTACAGATGGATTCGAGGTCTTCGTCGAGCAACTGATCGAGTTCGATGATGCGGTTGGCCGCCATTTCTGTTCTTGTCCTCGTGTGGGTTTGACGCGGCCCTACAGGCAGAGCTTGCGGGCGTGAAACCCCTCAGCAAATCCTGTCGGCGAGTCGCATTCGATCCCCCGCAACCGCGCCAAAGCGCGAAATGTATCCGCGGTGAACCAGCGACGCGTGCGCTGTGAGGGGAAGCATTCCATCAGCGTGGCCACCTTGCGATCGAGCTGCGCGGGCTCGAGGGGCACGAACAGGTTGGGTTGGCCGAGATCGCCCTCGTACTTGGGGATCTCGTATTCGAAGACGAGGTGCGAGCGAAACGTGTTCCACGTGAGCTCGGCAAGGAGGCGGTGGTCCTGGTGCCTGTCCGCCAGCGTGTGCGTGAGCACGAGCGCGGGCTGGCAGGCCTTGAGGGTTTCGATCGCATCTTTAATCGCTTCAAAGTGCGCCGGAAAATAGCTCGCGCGAAACTCGAAGAATCTCACCTCGACGCGGTCGCCCAGCAGGCCGCGCGCTGCGGCCCGGGATTCCGCGTCACGCCCCGCCTCGCTGGCGAAGAACGCCATCACGAAACGCGCATCTGGAATTTCAGCGGCCAAGCGTAGCAGCGTCCCGCCGCAGCCAATCTCGACGTCGTCGCAATGAGCACCGATGCAGAGGATCGTGGGCGATATTCCAAGCCCTGTGAAATTCAGCCGCAGCAACTCGATTCCCCCGCTTCTTTGTGGGCTTACGGGAACAATCCCCGCGTCTTCTTATGGAGGCAGCTTGCCACACCTTACCGGCGCGGGTGCCGGATGCTAGCGCTGCGTGTGATCGAATTCACGCAGACCGGCGCGACTCATCCGTAACGAGACGGTATATTGCCAGTGCAGGGTTGCGAACAGAGCGCTGGCCGCAGACCCCGCGGCTGGCCAAAAATCAACATAATCCAATGGCTTCGACCCGTATCCCGCGACCCAGAGTGAGTGTCGGCATGCCCGTCTACAACGGCGCGGCGTATCTGCCCGCTGCGCTGGAGTCGATGCTCGGGCAGTCGTTCACCGAGTTCGAGCTCATCGTTTCCGACAACGCCTCGACGGACGGGTCTCACGAGATCGCGCTCGAGTTCGCGCGGAACGATGAGCGCATCCGGGTGATTCGCCAGACGACCAACATCGGCGCGCCCCGCAACTACCATGTCGTGGCCACCGAGGCGCGCGCACCCTATTTCAAATGGGCCTCCGGGAACGACCTCGTGCATCCGGACTTGCTGCGCGCCTGCGTCGAGGTGCTGGATGCGCGGCCGGACTGCGTGCTCTGCTATCCGCGTACGCGACTGTTCGAGACGGACCCGGCCTTCGGCGAAGACTACGAAGACGGGCTCGACATCCAGGACGACGATCCGATCGAACGCCTGAGAGCCGTCACCGAACGGCTGCGCCTGAACAATGCAATGAACGGCGTGTTCCGGCGCGAGCCGCTGCTGCGCGCCGGCGCCATGGACGACTACGTGGCGAGCGACATGGTGCTGATGGCGGAGCTGAGTCTCGCCGGGAAGTTCGTCGAGATCCCGGAAGTCATGTTCTTCCGTCGCAATACGCCGGCTACATCGACTCACAAACGTGACGTCGACGAGATCATGCGCCAGCATCATCGCCGCACCGGGCTGCGCAAGCTCTTCCAGGCCTGGCGTCAGTGTGCAGGCGTGTCGCGCGCGGCCGTGCGCGCACCGCTCTCCCCGAAAGACAAAGTGCGGGCCACCGCGTTCGCCTGCAAGACGTGGGTCTGGAAGCGCGAGGCGCTGTTCAAAGACGCCACGGATGCCTTCCACCTTCTATTGCGTTCCCGCGGGTCGAACCGATGACCCGCTCAGCACTCCCTGCATGACTCAACTTCTCCACGAGCTCATCGCGCGGTCCGCTGCGCGCACTCCAAACGCACCGGCGCTGCACGCGAAGAACGTCACGTACAGCTACGCGCAACTCGCCACCGAGGTGGAGCGTGTCGCGAACGGTTTGCTGGCGCTCGGCGTCGGGCGCGGCGAGCGCGTCGCCTTGTACCTGCCGAAGGTGATCGAGTCCGTCTGCACGATGTTCGGCGCTTCGCATGCCGGAGCGGTCTTCGTTCCGGTGAATCCGTTGCTGAAGTCGGACCAGGTGGGACACATCCTGAGAGACTGCAACGTACGCGTACTCGTTACCTCGAGCGCGCGTGCGCGCGAGCTGTCCGCAACACTCGCGCAATGCCCGGACCTGCGCACACTCGTGCTCACCGATGACGAAGGTGCGTTCGAGACGCCGCGCAAGGATGTGACGGTCACGGGCTGGCGTTCGCTGGGTGCATCACCGACCGCACCAGCGCCGCACCGGAACATCGATGGCGACGTCGTTTCCATCCTCTATACGTCCGGTAGCACAGGCAAGCCCAAGGGCGTCGTCCTGTCCCACCGAAACATGGTGACCGGGGCGGAAAGCGTCGCCGAGTATCTCGAGAATCGACCGGATGACAGGCTGCTGGCCGTCCTGCCCTTCAGCTTCGACTACGGCTTCAGTCAGCTCTCCACCGCATTCCTCGTCGGTGCGTCGGTGGTGCTGATGGACTACCTGCTCCCCCGAGACGTCATCAACGCCGCGGAGAAGTGGCGCATCACCGGCCTGGCAGGCGTGCCGCCGTTGTGGGCGCAGCTGGCCGATCTCGAATGGCCGGCATCCATCACCACCCATCTGCGCTACATCACGAACTCCGGCGGCGCCATGCCGCGCGCGACACTCGGCAAGCTCCGCCAGGCGTTGCCGCAGACGAAGCCCTTCCTCATGTACGGGCTCACCGAAGCATTCCGCTCGACGTATCTGCCTCCGGAAGAGGTCGACCGTCGTCCGGACTCCATGGGCAAGGCCATCCCGAATGCCGAAATTCTCGTCGTGCGTCCGGACGGCACGCCCTGCGCGCCGCGCGAGCCTGGCGAGCTGGTCCATCGTGGCCCGCTGGTCGCGCTCGGCTACTGGAACGATGCGGCCCGGACCGCCGAGCGTTACAAACCCGTGCCCAATCAGGACAAGGGCCTGGTCCTCACGGAGCTGGCCGTGTGGTCCGGCGACACGGTGCAAATGGACGAAGAGGGCTTCCTCTATTTCATCGGCCGGCGCGACGAGATGATCAAGACGTCCGGCTACCGCGTGAGCCCCGCGGAAATCGAGGAGGTGCTGTTCGGCACCGGACTCGTTGCCGATGCAGTGGCCTGCGGCGTGCCGCATCCCACGCTCGGGCAGGCCATCGTGGTCGTCGTGACGCCGGCGCCGGGCAAGCAGGCGGATACGAATGCGCTGCTCGCACAGTGCAAGCAGCAGCTCCCCAACTTCATGGTTCCGGCGCACGTTGAATGGCAGGAAGCCATTCCGCGCAATCCGAATGGCAAGTACGATCGCGCCAGGCTTGGACAGGAGCTGAAGGCCTTGTTCGCCAAAGGCACAACGTGACCGGCACAGCCCCCCGCGGCCATGCCCCGCATCCATTCTTCACAGTAGGCGCGCACGGACTGCTTGTCGCTGGGCAGACCCTCGGCGAGCTTGCGGTTCGCGTGGGGCGCACTCCTTTCTATGCGTACGAGCGGGCCGCGATCGACGCCCGCATAAGCGCAGTGCGCGCAGCACTGCCGCGCGAGGTCCATCTGCACTATGCGATCAAGGCCAATCCGCTGCCGGAAGTGGTGAAGCACATCGCCGGCCAGGTGGATGGCCTCGATGTGGCGTCGGTCGCTGAATTGCGGGTCGCGCTGGCCGCCGGCGCGCCGGTGCAGGAGGTGAGCTTCGCCGGGCCGGGCAAGACCGACCTCGAGCTCGAAGAGGCGGCTCGTGCCGGAATTCTGATCAACGTGGAATCCGAACGGGAGCTCCACGTTCTGTCGCGCCTCGCGCCCCGTCTGCCAGGCAAGCCTCGCGTCGCCATCCGCGTGAACCCGGACTTCGAGCTGAAAACGTCGGGCATGAAGATGGGCGGCGGGCCGAAGCCCTTCGGCATCGATGCCGAGCGTGTGCCGGAAACGCTGGCGATGCTCGCGCGCATGCCGCTGCAGTTCGAAGGTTTCCACATCTTTTCCGGCTCGCAGAATCTGCAGGCCGCCGCGATCGCCGAAGCGCAACGAAATGCCGTCGCGCTCGCCGCGCGACTCGCCTCTGCCGCACCAGCCCCGGTGCGAGTGTTGAATCTCGGCGGCGGCTTCGGCATCCCCTACTTCCCGGGTGAAGTGCCCCTCGACCTGAAGGAAGTCGCGGCCGGCATGCGCGAGCTGGTGGCGCAACGTCCGCCGGCGCTGCGCGATTCGCAGTACACGGTGGAGTTGGGTCGCTACCTGATAGGCGAAGCGGGCATCTATGTCTGCCGGGTCATCGACCGAAAGATCTCTCGCGGCCAGGTCTTCCTCGTAACCGACGGCGGTCTCCATCATCATCTCGCGGCATCCGGGAATTTCGGCCAGGTACTCCGCAAGAACTACCCGGTGCTCATCGGCACCCGGCCCGCCGACAGCGCCACGGAAGTGGCGTCGGTGGTGGGGCCGCTGTGCACGCCGCTCGATCTGCTCGCGGACCGGGCCGTGATGAGCCGCGCAGAGCCCGGCGACCTCGTCGTCGTGCTACAAAGCGGCGCGTACGGCCGCTCGGCGAGCCCGCTTGGATTCCTGAGTCACCCGGCACCCACTGAGATTCTGGTCTGAACCGATCCTGGAGCAGTTCATGTTCTTCAAACTGCAACGCGCCCTTCAGCTGCGCTCGTTCAATCGAGGCGTTCGGCGTGCAGTGCTGAGCACGCCGCCGGTGAAGTCGGACCCCAAGGCGCCCGTGGCCGTGGTGACGCAGATCTACCCGCCCGATGTGCTCATGTATCTCGTGGCGGTGAAGACGTTCACGCAGTTCGTGCCCGTGAAAAGCTGTCACGTGGTCTCGGACCGCCTGGGCGCAAGCGACAAGGCGATCGTGCGCGAGCACGTGCCAGGGTGCGAGATCATCGATCTGCCGGACATCGACACGACCGGCTTTCCCCGCGGCGGCACGTGGGAACGGCTGCTCCACATCATGGATCTCTCGCAGCACTCCTATGTCATCCAGCTCGACTCGGACACTCTGACGCTCAGCCCACCGACCGAGGTGCTGAACTGCGTAGCGCAGCAGCGCAGCTTCACGCTTGGGACCGCGCAAGGCCGCGAGCCCATCTCCGCAAAACTGGCCGCTGAACAGGTGGCAAAGCTCGATAGCTCGGACCCGCATGTGCAGACCGTGGCCGAACTGGCTCTCGCGCGCCTCGATGAGCCCGGCGCGCGTTACGTGCGCGGCAATTCGGCATTCGCAGGTTTCGCCATCGGGCAGCATGGCCGGCCGCGCTTGCAGCGCTTCTCCCAAGCCATGTCGACGCTCATCGGCAGCAAGAAGTGGCACGAGTGGGGGAGCGAGCAGGTCGCTTCCAACTACATGGTTGCCAACACGCCGGACGGCGTCGTCCTGCCGTTCGAGAAATATCGCTACTTCGCGCCGGGCTACGCCTCACCCGAAGCAGTGCTGCTGCATTTCATCGGCACATACCGCTTTTCCGGCGGCGTGTATCGGGACATGTCGCTCGCGCGACTGCGCGCCCAACCGGCTGCGCCATAATAAAGACTCGCCGGCGCGTGACTCGCGCAGGCTGCAATACGGGGACTCATGAGCAACGCTTTGAGACAGCGCATTTCGCGATTGCCCAACTACGTGCGGGCGTTCGGCCCGGGCACGGGTCTGCGCCTCGCTTTCGCGATCGAAAAGGACCTGCCGCGCACCGCCGACGCGCCGCGCCCGATCGCCGTGCCGCCCTATGGCAACGTCTGGCTGCGCGAGTGCGTAAGCGATCATGCGATCTTCTTTCAGTGTCTCGTGCGCCGGCAGTATGACTTCAGCCAGATGGCGCATTGGCCGCGCGTGAAAGCGCGCTACGACGCAATGGTGGCGGCCGGGCGCACTCCTCTCATCGTGGACTGCGGCGGCAATGTCGGGCTCTCGTCGCTGTGGTTCGCCCATACGTTCCCGAAGGCGCGCATCGTCGTAGTGGAACCGGACCAGCGCAACTTTGCGGTGCTGACGAAGAATCTCAGTCCGGTCGCGGCACGCGTGCGCCCGGTCAACGGCGGCGTCTGGGGACACAGCGGCGTACTCCACATCACCAACCCGGATGCGGGCTTCGCTTCATTTACCCTCGCAGAACCGGAGCCGGGTGTGGCACCACCTGCGAACGCCATCCGCGCCTACTCGGTCGAGGACCTCATGCGGGAAGGTCAGGCCGACGAGATCTTCATCGCCAAGGTGGACATCGAAGGCGCGCAGCAGGTGCTGTTCGCGGAGAACACCGGCTGGGTCGCGAAGACCGATGTGCTGATGATCGAGCTCGATGACTGGCGCCTGCCCTGGCAGGGCAACAGCACGAGCTTCTTCAAGTGCGTGAGCGCCTTGCCGTTCGACTACGTGCTCGACGGCGAGACGGTCTTTTGCTTCCGGCACACTTGAGAGCCCCCGCAGGAACCCTGCGCACGTACTTGCTCGCGGCGCTCGCGCCGCTCGTCGCGCTGGCCGCCGCCTGGGCGCCTGAGCTGCGACACTGGCACGTGGCGCGCGTCTCGCTCAGCGCCGACACCGCTGCACAGGCCCTGCAATCCCTCGAGCTCCCTGCCTGCCGCGAGCTCGCTGGCTACGATTTGCTCGGGCTCGCATTCCCGCCGCAGGAGCTGGCAGAGCGCGCGGAGAAACTCAGGCGCGGTGAGCTGGTGCTCGAGTCCGGGCGCATCGCGCGCATCCATCCCCAGTTCGATCCCGAGGATCTGGAGGTCGACGCGGGCATGGCGCCGCTGCAGATCGCCTCGCTGGTCGTGCCTGACATCTGGATTCGCGCGTCGACCGCGAGCGGCGACACGCAATCCCTGCAACTCGCGCGCGAGTATGTGAACGACTGGCTCCGCTTCGAACGCCGAAGCCTGTTGCCGCGTGCCCTCCAGTGGAACGATCACGCGGTGTCGGAACGCGTGTTCGTGTTGACGCGCTATCTCCTCGCCTCCGGTCAACTGTCCGAAAATACCGCTGCCGAAAAAGCGGCAGCAGTCGAATACATCCTGGAGAGTGGCGAGCGCCTGACGAAGCCGGGCTACTACACGTACCGGACGAATCATGGCCTGATGCAGAACATTGCCCTGGTGCACATCGGCGCGTGCCTTTCGGGCCTGCCGCGCGCGAAGCAGCTTGCAGCGCTCGGAGCGGATCGCATCCGACAGCAGCTTCAGGTGTACATCGCGGATGAAGGCATCGTGCTCGAGCATTCCGCGGGCTATCACCGGTTGGGAATCGAGCTGCTGTCGATTGCGCTTCGTGAGATGGAGCTGACGGGCTTCACCGTCGACGAATCCATGCGCCAGCGGCTGGCCCGCGCCATCGACGCGTACGCGGTGCTACGCAGGCCTGATGGCACTCTCCCCTCGTGGGGTGACACGCGCGCATCCGAGTTGCCGCCCCTTGCGCCCCGAAGCAGCGCGCCTGTCGAGTCGATCGGGCCTCTGGAGCTGTGGCAGCCGCAAGCAGCGCCGGGCGGCGAGGACGCATTGTTCGCGCCGGTATCGGGACTCTCCGCACATTGGTCCGGAATGCCGGGAATACGTGAATTCCAGACGCTGGTCACGTGGTCAGACTTTGCAACTCGCGCGCACAAGCATCGCGATGAGATGAGCCTGCTCGTGTGGGCGCGCGGCGCGGATCTGCTGGTGGGCTCGGGCTACTGGCCGCACGATTTCCCTCATGGCGAACAGGCTGTGAACTGGGGCGGTTCCAACGCGCCCCACCTCCAAGGCGAACCCGCTGGCTCGGCCAGCAGCACGCGGTTACTCGGCTATGCCCGCAACAGCGAGATGGAATTTCTGGATCTCGAACGTGAGATCGGTCCGCAGCAGAGGTTGCGGCGTCAGATCCTGCACGTCGGTTCGAATCGCTGGGCCGTGCTGGACAGCCAGTCGCCCGGACTCACTGGCCGCACCGAGGTGAGCTGGACCTTCGGGCCCACGACTTCGATCACTGCCGACGCGGATCTCCGCACATTGCGTATCAGCTCTCCGCCGGGAGCGGACACGTTCGCGTTCCGCACGCAGGGTTGTGAAGGCGGGGAGCTGCGCATGCTTCGCGAATCCGCGCAACCGTTCGGCGGCTGGACGGCGATGTCCGGCAGCGTGGTCGCTACCAAGACGCTCCTGAGACGCTGCCCTGGCGCACAGTGGACGCTGTCCACGCTCACGCCCGCGGATGAGTCGCTCGACGTGGGCGCGTCGCTATCGCCGGAGCAATGGCAACTCCAGACAGCTTCGAACGCTCCGCTGTTCTCGCGCTCGGGCAACACGCTCGTCGTGAACGGCCGGACGATCGAGCTACAAAGTGGGGAGTCTTTCGAACCCGCGAAGGCCCGCATCGACCAGGCATTCTTCGCGATGGCCCGACGCTACGCGCGCTTCAAGGAAAGCCTGCTGCCCTATCGCGTGAAAGTGAGCAAGGCCGTCGGCGCGTTGTGGCTCGTGCAGATGGTCGTCTTGTATCCCATGCTGCGTTACGCGTTCCGGCGGTCACGCAATCTGGGAATCGGGCTGGGGGTGCTGACGGTGAGCTGCTGGCTCGCGCTGGCGGCCTGGCTGCACTTCGTGTACTTCATCGAATGAGTGAGATGGCGCAGCGCTGCCTGCCGGCAACGCTGCGCCACCCGTTCTCAGCGAACGGTCACGTCGGTAGGAGGGCTCGGCGTTTTCGCCGTCTGACCCGGATCCGGAATCCGCGACCGCGAGATGATCAGATCGTCATACCACGTGTAGGCCGTCGGATGGTTCTCGGTCGGATCCTTGTTCGTGTTGTACGGCAGGAACCAGACCTTGCCGAAGAACGCGTTCGGATCTTCCGTGCGGTAGTACGTGAAGCCGCCCGCCAATGCGGAGTCGAACACCTTCACGCTCGGACCGTTCTCGTAGTTGACCCACATCTCGAAGGTCGAGGTCTTCACCTCGTTCCACTTCTTCACCTTGATGTGCATCTGGAACGTCATCCACTGGTCCGGCTTGTACTGCATGCACCCAGCCTGAGGATCGTTCGGGTAGTAGCAGTACGGCGGACCCTGGTGCTGCATGCGAACCTGGGTGCCGTCCCAGAACTCGAGGACTTCCCACGTGCCGCAGCTGTGGTACATGGCGGGGAAGCCCACGCCGATGCGCTTGTCCTGCTGGACGACGGTTTCCTGCTCGGTGCAGGTGTAGTTCGTCACGCCCGGGTAGTCACCCGCGCCGACAATGATCTGCTTCCAGCCGTTGCCGCCCGCGAACGCGCGCAACATATCCTTCGAGAAGCGCTGTCGCCACTGGACGTAGAGATCGTCGCCTTCCCCGAAACGCTGCGACAGGTCGTCCGCGAAATTCAGGAAGAAGCTGCCTGAGGTATCGGCGCCCGTCAGCGGCGGGATCGTGAACTTCAGGCTGTAGTTGCCCGAAGCCTTCTGGTCTCCCGTGATCTCCATCATACGCACGCCGTCCCTGCGGGGGAGCGAACGCGCTTCGAGCTCCGATGGAGCTTCGAACCCATAGCAGCGCACGACACCTGCAGTCGCGCAACGCGCCGCAAAGTCGCCACCGCCGGTAGACGGACTCGTCGGGGTCGGGCTCGGGCTCGATGCGGCCGCGACGGCGACCGATACCGCCTGCGTGGCCGTGCCACCCGTGGAGTTCGCGCAGGTGAGCGTGAAGGTGCTGCTGGTCGTGAGCGCACTGGACTGCTGCGTGCCGCTCGTCGACTTCGATCCAGTCCACGCACCGGTCGCCGTGCATGAATCCGCGTTCGAAGCAGACCAGGTCAGCGAAGTGGTCGCGCCACTGGTCACGGAAGTGGGCGAAGCACTCATCGTGATGGTCGGCTGCGTCACTGCCGCACCCGTGCCGGGCTTGTGGCGATAGAGATAGATCTTCGAATTGTTACCGTCGTATTTCGCCACCATGATGACGCCATACTGCGGAATCGGGCTGGCCGCGGCGCCCTGGATGTCCGGGAAGTCGGAGCTGAGGTTGAACAGCGCGACGGACGTGCCGCCCGAGAGCTGCGTCCACACATCCGTGATCGGGTTGTACTGGTAGAACTGCTTGGCGCGCGTCAGCACCAGGAAGTCGCCGCTGATCGGATCGACCGTGACGATGGAGTTGGTGACACCGATCACCACCGGCGCGTCCTTCATGCGCGTGATCTGCCCGCTGCTGTTCATGCGATAGATCGCGCGGCTGTCGTTGCCGCCGCCCATGATCATGACCTTGTGCACCGGGCTGTACTCGGCAATGTTGTGGTACGGCCCGAGCCCCGCGGGTGAGACCATTGCGACGAGCCACGCATTGCTCGCCGGATCGTAGAGACGGACGTTGCCTTCGTCGATGTAGACGACTTTCTTCAGCTCCGGGAAATACTCGATGCCGACCGCGTCCTGCAGACCGCCGCTGAACGTCGCCGTGCTGCTCCAGGTCTTCGCGTCGAGATCGTAGCGCTGGAGCTTGTTGCCGGCCGCGCCGAACGGCCGCACCCACATCAGGCGCGAGGCCGGATCGATCGCCATGTGATCGTAGCTGTGGAACGGCTGGCCGAAGACGCCCGCATCCAGATTGCGCTTGCTCCACGTGTTCGTCGACTCGTTGTACACGATGTGCGCGACCGGCTGGTAGTGATACGCGCCGACGAAGTGCATCTCGTTTTTCTGGCTGTCCCACTTCATCTCTTCGCTGTACGCGAAGATGGTGCCGTTGATGTTGAGGATCGAATCGTTGAAGCCGTTGGTCGTCAGCACGGTCCACTGACCGGGCTGCAGAGCATTGGCGGCATCGCTCAGCGGGCTCGCGCCCACCGTGGCGCTCGCGAGCGAGAGAACGGCCAGCGTGATCGCGCACGCAGCGCGCATGTTCCCCCGAAGACCACGACTGCCGAGCTTGTGAAGTTGGCGCATGAAATCAGACCCACCCGTTTGGAGACAGACACCCTTGACCCGGAGGTACAAGGAACAGAGACGGTGACATGAATGCGTAACAAATTTCCCGGCGCAAATCAGTCCCGCACCAGCAGTATGCAACTGCTGCGGACCTCGCGTCATGATGTCGCAAGCGCGCGACGTACCCGGCTTTTTTCTGGTGCGCCGGTCTCGTTCGCAGTGCTGCATCGAGATTGCGTCATCGTAATCTGTGACGCGCTTCGAGTAACGCGCGTGCGGCTCGTGAACTGGCGCGCGGTTGTGGCCAGTTTGAAGGCGTATCCGGCACAAATCAGGCGCCATTCGCACGAATGTCTCGATTTGCATACACCTCATCCAGTAGCCGCGCGAGCTGCGCAGCTTGCGAGCGGCGTGAGTAGGTGATCGCCACATTCCTGTCTGCAATTGGCGCCGCGCCCGCGCGCACACGCTGCAGGAATTCGCCGAGGCGCGCTGCAATGTCCGCGGCATCGTCGAGGCGCGCGATCGTGTCGATGCCTGCAGAGCGCAACAGCTCCGCGGTGTCGCCCGCCGGATCGGTGATGGCAAGAATCGGGCGCCCGGCCCGCATGTATTCGTAGGCCTTCGCCGGAATCTGGTGATTCGAATTCGCGGCCTGAAAAACGAGCAGCGCATCCGCCTCCTGCATCTCGCGCAGCGCCGCTGTGTACGGCACGGAAGGCGCGAGCTCGACGAGATCGGCAACGTCGAACGAAGCGAGCATGGGCGCGATGACCTCGTCGTGGCCTGTCGCGCGGAACACGATGCGTACCGAGCTCGAGCTCAGCGTGCCGTTGCGCTTCAGTTGCGCGAGCGCGGAGAAGAACGCCCGCGGGTCGCGCTCATGCGGATACAGCACGCCGGTATGCAACAACATCAGGCGGCCATCATGGCGCTTACTCAGGTCCGGTGACGCGAGCCCGGAGAAGTTCTCCTCGTCGTAGCCGTTCGGAATGATCGTCCACCGCGCAGTGGGCGTTTGCGCATAACGCTCGCGATACATGGCTGCCGTACCACGAGTCGTGAACACGACCCGCGCCGCGTGCTCCACTGCCTTGCGCTCGATGGAGCGATACATGCGCCGCCGGCGCGGATCCGCCGGATAGTTTTCTTCGGTCATCGAATCGCGAAAGTCTGCGACCCACGGGAGACGCGTGCGCGCCTGGAGGCTGTTGGCGATAAGATGCGTCGTCGCAATGGGATACGTCGACCAGATGACGCCGGGCCGCAGCTTCTCGATGAGCCGGCGTCCGTTCATCACGGCGCTCGGCCACCATGAGATCCAGCGGTCGGGCATCGCAAGAAAGCTTGGGTAGTAGCCACCTACGCGCAGGTGCCTGGCCGCATCCAGCGCAAAGGTGCGCGTAACGGTTACGCCAGCCGGAATCGGAATGGCACCCTTGCGCGCCTCGGCCTCACTTTGCGCATAGGCGCGTGGCGACGCTGTGAGAAGCAGGCATTCCCACCCGTTCTCCGGAAGGTACTGCGAGAATTTCAGCGTGCGCAGAATGCCACTACTGCCGAAGTACGGCGGGTAGTGGAACGCAATCATGAGCACGCGCTTCACGATGGCTCTCGATCCGCGCTCACTGGGGTTTTAGTGGGCAGTCGGCGGCGGGCTTTGCGCGGACGCGGTCTCCGTCGCCGCTTTCCGGAACTGCACGACGGCCTCTTCGTCCGCCTCGGTCCATGAGCGCGCGCGTTTGAGCTTGTCCTTCAGGCCCGGCAGCGGGTATCCCAGCGCGTACGCGCGGATCGCTTCGGTCTTGGCCTTCGACAGCTCGCCGGTGTCTACGTACAGCAGCCCCAGGTTGTATGACAGCTCCACGGAATCCGGCATCAGCTCGCGCGCGGCGGCATATTGTTCTTCGGCCGCCTTGTAGTTCTTCTTCCGGTGCAGGTAGCTGCCGAAGATCAGCCGCACGTCGCCATCCTCGGGCTGAAAGCGGATCGCACGATCGAAGTAGCACTCGGGCGTGCGAAACGGCTCGGTCTTCCAGCCGCGCAGCGCATAGCGCGCGAGCGAGGCGAGCGCTCGATGGTGATTCGGAATTGCGCGCAGCGTGTAGTCGAGACCGCCGATCAGGTCGTAGGGCGTGAAATAGATGGGTCCGCCGAGCTGCAGCGCCTCGACTTCGGGCTGGAAGTGCGCGCCTTCCACGATCGGAATCTTGTTCTTGCGATTGTCTTCGCTGCGATAGTCGAACGGGCCGTAGGCGTTGCGCAGCGACCCGCACTCCGCTTCGTCGGCGTGCGCCGGACGCAGCCCTGCGCCGAGCTGCAGGATTGCAGTCGCCGCCAGTGCCGCCAATGCGCGCAATGCTGTGGTGTTCACGCGTGCTCCATGGTTCAAGGTGTATTCGGGGCGTGAGGTTGTGCGTCGGCGGGGCGCCCCTGCTCCCGCGCGAAGTCATACGCGGGACGCTTCTTTTCCTTCAAGCCGACGAGTCCGAGCTTGCGCTCGACGAAACTGCTGGTGAGCAGGATCAGCGCGATCATGTGATACGGCAGGTCGAAGTACGCGAGGCCGAGGAATGCGCCACCGACGGCATATCCCACGAGACTCGTCTGCAGCATGGCGCAGAGCTCGCGCGCCCACCCCAGCTCCTTCGCTGCCTCGCCTCGGGAATCGATGAGCTTCACCGCAGCGCCCGCGCGCCGGTAGGCCGCGAACCCGAGCCCGAGGAACAGCGCGAGGCCCACGAAGCCGTGCTCACCGAGCACTTCGAAGTAGATGCTGTGCGGGCCCTGCACGATATCGGGCGTGGGCGCATAGATGCGGAACAGCTCCGGCGTGAAGGTCTCGAAGCCGCCGCCGACGATCGGGCGGTGGAGCGCGAGATTCCACGCGAAGTTCCACGCGCTGATGCGCCCCATCGCCGAGCCGTCCTGTTCGTAGGTCTGGATCGTCGCCATGCGCGACGACCAGCTCTCCGGCATCCAGTTGATGAGGATGGGCATGCCGATGACGACGAGGAACGCGAGGAAGCCGCGCTTCTTGGTACGCATCAGCAGGAACGCGAGCATCGAGATCGTCGCGAGCAGCGCACCGCGCGACTGCGAGGCCAGCACCGAGATCGCCGTGATCGGCATGGCGGCCCACAGCGCGTAGCGCATCCACTTTTTCTTGGTCTCGGTGAGGTAGTACCGCATCAGCGGCAGCGTCATGATGAGCGCCAGCGCCAGGGTGTTGTTGTCCGCAATGTAGGAATCGGGCGGCCCCATCACGCGCGCCGTGCCGGCGGTGCGCAGGGCGAAGAGTCCGCCCTTGACGCCGAAGAACCCGAGCGAGAGCACGATCACCAGCACCAGCCAGTTGATGCGCTCGCGCCCCTGCATGAGCCACACGGTGAGGATCGCGAAGAGCTGGATCTTCAGACACCGGTTGAGCTCGAAGGTCGCCTCGTCCGGATTGAGCGCGAACAGCGTGGTGAAGCACATCCACAGGACGAAGACGATCCAGAGCGCGAGCGTCCCGGAGCGCGGCCACGGCTCGGTCTTGCCGCGGCCGAAGAGCACGGAGAGCAGGGTCACGCCGGCCACCAGGGCCGCGAACGGCATGTTGTACGCGAAGCCCCACGTCAGGCGGTGGGGATTCATGTACGCGATCCACGACCACATGAGGATGCCGATCCACGGCCGCATGAAGATGAGCGGCAGCGAGCTCAGAATGATCGCGGTGACGAACAGGTCGCGCATTGCCTGGACGACCAGTCCCCTTCGGACGGGCCGGAAGTTGTGGTTCGAATTGTGCGACCGATTCTACCCGAATCGCCGCAGCGCGCCGTGCGCCAGATCGCGACCCGCGCGCACCCCTAGCGTAGCCGCGGCCGGCAAAGTGTGACGGAGAGCACACATCGGCGGGCGCGAGGACAGTGCGCGATCCGTGCGCAAGTGCATGTCTTTCGAGGCGGGGCGGCGGGTAAGATGCAGGTCGGGTCTGCCGCTGCCAATCGGCGCCCCCTCCGGCGAGGTGAGCCCCGCCGAAGCGAAACAAAACAGACTTATAACGAGACGAATGGACAATATTCGCGGGAAGATGGCGCGCGGCGCCGCGTGGATGCTTGCATTCCGCGTCGTGGAGCGTGGGGCGGCGTTCGCCAGCACTCTGGTGCTTGCCCGCCTGCTGGTTCCAGCGGATTTCGGCCTCGTGGCGATGGCCACCTCGCTCATCGCGATCCTGGAGATCTTCGGCGCCTTCGGGGTCGACGTGGTGCTGATCCAGCGCGCCGATCCCACGCCGGCCCATTACGACACCGCCTGGACGCTCAACCTCCTGGTCGCCGCGGTCATCGCCGCACTCATGGTGGCGCTCGCCTGGCCAGTGAGCGTGTATTACCACCAATCGCAACTGATGCCGGTGCTCTACCTGCTGGCGGTCGGCTGCCTCACGCAGGGTTTCGAGAACATCGGCGTCGTGAACTTCCGCAAGGAGATGGACTTCCGGAAGGAGTTCATCTTCATGTTCAGCAAGCGCATCGCGACGCTCGCGACGACCATTCCGCTCGCGCTCATCATGCGCAATTTCTGGGCACTGGTCATCGGCACGGTGGTCGGGCGCTTCGCCGGGGTGCTGCTGAGCTTCATCATGCATCCGTACCGGCCGCGCTTCTCGCTCGCGAAGCTCCCGGATTTCATCCATTTCTCGAAGTGGCTCGTACCGCAGAACCTCTTGACGTTCATGCGCGAGCGCTCGGCGGACTTCATCGTCGGGCGCGCCGCCGGCGCGCACGCGCTCGGCATCCTCAATGCCGCCACGGAGATCTCGAACATTCCCGGCGGGGAACTGGTCGCGCCGATCAACCGGGCGCTGCTCCCGGCGTATGCCAAGCTCGCTGGCAACATCCCGGCGTTGCGCGCCGAGTACCTGTCGGTGATGTCCGTGATCGTTCTGATTGCGGTGCCGGCGGTGGCCGGGCTTGCGGGCGTGGCACCGTATGCGGTGGGGCTGCTGCTCGGTCCGCAGTGGCACGAAGCGATCCCTGTTCTCACGATCCTCGCCTTCTACGGCGTGTTGCGGGTTGTCTCGAGCAATGCGTACGCTGCATTTCTTGCCATCGGACGTCCGGATATCTTCGTGCGCATCACCGGGGTCAACGTCGCGATGCAGGTGCCCCTGCTGATCTTCATGACGCAGATGTGGGGGCTGCCCGGCGCGGCGTGGGCGTACGTCATCGCCGCGTTCGCCACTTTGCCGCCGACCTTCAGATGGGTTCTGAAGGAGCTGGACCTGCGCTTCCTCGAGCTGATGAAACAGATGTGGCGCCCGCTGGTGGCCTCGGTCGCCATGTATCTCGCGCTCAGCGCCATGCGCCATGACACGGCTTACGTGGACATCACGACGGCAGAATCGGCGCGCCAGCTTGCCTACCTCATACCGCTCGGTGCCGTGTGCTACATGGGCGCCGTGCTCCTCCTCTGGCTCGCGTGCGGGAAGCCCGAAGGCGCAGAGGCCATGATGCTGCGTAAGGCGCGCGGCTATTTCCGCCCGAAGTTGCGGCCCGGGCTCACGCGATGAACGTGGCCACGTCGCCAGCAAGCGGACATGCAGCCGGTCCGGCTGCGACAGGCGTCATGCCCGATTCGAGCGCTGCCAGCGGCGTGTTCGAGCATCATGCATTTCCTTGCGAGGATCGCTTCGCTGAAGTCGAGCAACTCGCGCCGTTTGCCCCATTCAACACCCTGAAGCATGCGCGTGCCCGGGCGGCGCTCGGCGAGCAACCGTACCTTTTCATACTGCGCGAGGCCTCGGGCATCACTGCCGCGTGCGCGGGCTTTCTGACCCGTGGTCGCCTGACCAGCAGCCTGAAGATTCCGTCGTTCCCGAAGCTCGACGATCCGCGCCGCTTCGGTGCAGGTCTCGAGAAGTTTTGTCGCGCGCACAACGTATGGGACCTGGAGCTGGGCACGTTTGGCTCGCTCGCCGCCACCTTCCCTGCGGTCGCTTCCGAGATCGCGCGGCGGCCGCGATGGGAGTTCGTGCTCGACTTGTCACAAGAGATATCCCCGCGCTCGCTCGCCACGAACCACAAACGGAACGCAGAGCGAGCGCGCAAGGGCGGTGTGCAGATCGTCACCACTCGCGACCCGAGCGCCGCCACTCCTCATCTCGAGCTCATGAATGCGTCGATGAGTCGACGCCAGCAACGGGGCGAGGATGTCAGCGCCGGAAAAGACGCACGGCAGATAGCCGCTTATCTACAGTCGGGCTGCGCAGAGATATTCCGCGCGGTGAAGGAGGACGTCGTCCAGTCCTCGATTCTAGTACTGCAATCGGACCGCGTCGGTTACTACCACTCGGCAGGCACTACTCCGGAAGGCATGCAGCTCGGCGCCTCGCCCTATCTGATCGTGCAAACGGCCGCGAAGCTGCGCGAACGCGGGTTCACCGAATTCAACCTCGGTGGCGCGGAGCCGGAGAACGCCGGCTTGTGGCGCTTCAAGTCGGGCTTCGGCGCGCAGGTCCGCAATCTCGAAGCAGCTACTTTCTCGTGCGCGACTCCCTTCAAGCGCCGCCTGCGCTCGGTGATACGAACGGCAGCTTCCGATCCGCGTGCGCTACTGGCCGAGGTGGCGAGGAGCGAGCACTACGTCGTGTACGCTGCCGACCCACGCAAGATCACCGCGCCAACCCTCGACGCTGGTTGCACGATGCGCGAAATGAGCGCGGAAGAGCTGCAGTTGCTCGCCCAGGACGAAGACTTCGGCTACTCGGCGCGCAAGCTCGCGACGCTGAGTCACACGTCCGCTTACGGCTTGTGGATCGACGGCAAGCTGGCGCATCTCGCCTGGCTCGTCGATCCGGCCCAGGATGCCCGGCAGCCCGTGCGCAATGTGAAGTTGCGTGAGGGCGAGTTCGAGATCACGCACTGTGTGACGGCGCGCGCCTTTCGGGGCCGTGGCCTGTATCCGCTCGTCATTGCACACCTCTGTGGGCGCGCCGCCAGCATGGGTGCGAAGCGCGTCGTCATGCTCACGGGGCGCGATAACACGGCGTCACAGCGCGGCATCGAAAAAGCGGGCCTCGAGCGACTCGGTGCGGTGGCCCGCGTGTTCGCTCCACGGCTGGCCGGCTTGTCCTTCACCTGGCGCGGACACAGGTGGTGAGATGAGCGCCATTCAGCTCTACGACTGGGTTTCCGCCGAGCGTGAGCTCGGTGCTCGCTGGGCGCAGCTCATCGAGGGTGGCGGCTACAACCCTTCGCTCCATCCCGCATGGCTCGGCGTAACGCTCGAAGTGTGGGGCCTGAAGAATTCGGCGCGCGTGGCCGTGATACGCGATGGCGAGCACCTGTCGATCATTCCGTTCCTCGAGCGACGAGTGTCGGTGCTTGGGGTTCCCGTAAGATGCGTCGACCTCTGCAGCAATGTCCTTGCCTATCACGCCGAAATCGTTACGAGTGGCTCCGCGGAGCGCGCCCTGAATGCATTCCTCAGCGACAAGCGCATCGCGACGTGGGATGCGGTGCGCCTCGGCAACTTGCCGACCGCCGGTGACACGGCACAGGCGGCGCGCTCGATCGCCGCGCCGCTCATCAGCGGCATCTCGGTCCGTGGTGGCGAGCGTTCGCCCTACCTCACGATCAACGCGCCCTGGCAGGACTACCTGCGCACGCGACCGAAGAAACTCCGCGCCAACATCACCCGCTGCGATCGCCTGATGCAGCAGGCCGGCGAGTCCGGCATGAAGTGGTACACCACCGGCAGCGATACTCGCGAGCTCCTTGCCGAGATGCTCGAAATCGAGAAGGTGAGCTGGAAGCAGGACGCCGGCATTGCCATCAGTGATGGCGCGCCGGAATCCGCTTACTACGAGCGGCTGCTCCCCTGGCTCGCGCGGAACGGCATGCTCGCAAACGTGCTCTACGTGCGCGAGCGTCCCGTCGCCTACGTGCTGTGCGCGAGCTGGAACGGCTGGGTCGGTCAGCTCAAGACGTCCTTCAGTGCCGAGCTGCGCGATGCCGGCTCGCGCGTCATCCAGACCTCGCTCGAGCGTGCGTTCTCGATGGGTGCGCGCGAATACGATTTTCTGGGCGATGCGGCCTTCCACAAGCTGCGTTGGACCGACTCCATCCGCGAACACGAAGATGTATGGTTGTTCTCGCCCGCGCTGCGCGGGCGCGCCGTCGCACAGTTGAAGCGCCTCACCGACCACCTGCACGCACGCCGCGCGGCGCGCGCCGCGCAGGGCGAGGCCGGGCAGCCAGCGGCCGAAGCTGCTCACTGATGAAAGAGCACATGAGCACTACACAGGACGAATTCGTCAAATACTACGAAGCGGCCAGCGTGACGCCGGAGACGATGGCGCGCTTCCGTTCGGTGAAGCGTTCCGTCGAAGCGCTGCTGGCTGCGCGCGGTCGCACGACGCATTCGCTGGACGTGCTGGACGTGGGCTGCGGAGCCGCCACCCAGTGCATCATGTGGGCGCAGGACGGCTACCGCATGAACGGGCTCGACATCAACGACGGGCTCATCGCCATCGGCAGGAAGCGCGCGCAGGAGGCGGGACAACAGATCGAGCTGCGCGTCGGGACGGCAACCCAACTGCCATGGCCGACCGCATCGATGGACGTGTGCCTGGCTCCCGAGTTGCTGGAGCACGTTGCGGACTGGCAGAGCTGTCTCAACGAGAGCGTGCGCGTGCTGCGGCCGGGCGGCATTCTCTACATCAGCACGACCAACAAGCTGTGCCCGAGCCAGTCCGAATTCGATCTGCCGTTCTACAGCTGGTATCCGGACAGCATGAAGAAGCGTTACGAGAAACTGGCCGTGACCACGCGGCCCGAGATCGTGAGCCACGCGAAATATCCGGCGGTCAACTGGTTCACCTTCGGGTCGCTCGCGCGCGCGTTCGCCGAGCGCGGCATGCAGGCGCTGAGCCGCTTCGAGCTGGCCGATACGCGCGGGCGCCCTGCCCCGCAACGACTGGTGTTGAGCCTGTTGAAGGGCTCAGGTGGCGTGCGCTGGCTGACCGAGTGGGTGACGCCCTACACCATCATCTTCGGCGTCAAGCGCTGACGCGCCGTTCGACGAGGCACGAGTCCAGCAGGAATTTGCAGGCCCAGTTGAGATACTCGAACGTCCCGTAGTCGCCCTCCACCGGGAACGAGCCTTTCACTCCGCCACGCACTTCGGGCAAGCCATTCACCACGACGGTTCGACGCACGTAGGCGTTGGCGCGCCGGGCCGCCGAGAGCCAGGCCGCATCGCGCGTGAGCTCGTACAGGTCGAACCAGCTCGCTGCAATCTGTACGACACCCGTAAGACAGACCCAATCGGCCGCGGGACTCCAGTCCGACCGCAGCTTGCCAGGGAGCGACCCGTCCGGCCGCTGTGTTCCCAACAGACCGCGCGCGAGCTTCTCCGCAGCGGTGCGGATATCCGGCTCCGAACGGAAGCGCACGGCTTCCATCAGGCCGCGCAGGCAGTATCCCAGCGTGTGAGTGAGCGGCGCCTGCGGGTCCGACAGGCAGCAGTCGCGCATCCAGCCGTTGGCCGTCTGCTTCGTCATCGCCCAGCGCATGTTCGCGTAGGCCGCCTTCTCCCAGCTCTCTGAAGGCTCGACGCGAGCCGCCTCGAGCAGGCCCCAGGAGACATGCGTCTCGTAGGCTTTTTCGCCGGGCTCGGCAAACGGCGTGGGCGCGCGACGCCAGCAGCCATCGGGGTCCTGCGTCTCGACGAGCCAGTCGGCGGCGAGGCGCATGGCGCGCCGATAGGGTTCCGTACCGAACTCACGCACGCCAGCGGCGAGCCCGATGAGAATCTGCCCGGTGTTGAACGTCACGGGCTTCTTCGGCACGGAATTGATCATGCCGCCCTGGAAACCGCCGTCGTCCATCTGGATTTCGACGAACCAGTCGAGCATCCGGCGCGCGCGATCACGCAGCTCCGGCCGCTGCAGCACTCGCGCGAGCTCGAGCATCGTCGGGATGATGTAGCCCGTGGTCTCGGGGTAAGAGGCGCCCCAACCGTTGATGAGGCTGTAGTGCCGCGCGACGCCGCCATCGCGCGTGGCAGAGCGATCCTGCGCGTGGCAGAACCAGTCCGCGCCCGCCGCCAGCACCGCGTCGATGCCCGGGTCGGTCGCAGGCACTCCCTTCGCGTCCTCGAGACGCTGCTTCGTAGCGGCTTCAGGGAGCGACCGCAGCCACCACCAGCGTTGTGCGGCGTCAATCAGACCCCGGACCATGCCCTTCTCCCATTGTTTGTCTGCGTGTTGTTCGTCTGGTACGCGTGCGCGCGAAGCCATTCGACACAGTGATTCGTGGCTGCATCGAGCGCGCTGCGTGTTGAGAAAGTGTGATCGGCGCGCGGCAGATTCACGACGCGCACGTTGGAGCGTTCGAGTGCCGCCCGCCACGACGGCGACTCGGCGCAGAGGTTGACGAACTCCGCGGCCGTGAGATCGCGTTCGCTGATCAGCACCAGCACAGGTCCGCTGAATGCGGCAAAGCCCGCGAGCATCCGATCGATGAACGATCCGCTTGCAGCGGTCGGGCCGCGCGACTGAACGAGCGTGCGCGCGAACTCTCGCACCGAGCGCACAATGTCGTACTTGCCGGAGAACACCTTGCGCCAGAACGATCCCTGCAAAAGTCGCTGCCCGTAGTAGTTACTCACGTATGCACGCGCTTCGCCCGCCGTACTGCGCACCCAGGGATTCACCAGCACGATGCCGCTGACTCGCCGATCGCTCCCCGCGTGCATCAGCGCCGCGGAGGCAGCATCACACAAGCCCCACACGACGACGGTAGAGACTGCAGGCTCAGCCTTCTGGAAAGTGGCGATCGCGGCTTGAATGTCCTCGCTGACGCTCTCGAAGGTGCGAACGTCGCCGTCGCTGTCGCCCATCCCGCGATAATCGAAGCGGAGCACGGCGAATCCCTGCCGTGCGAGATCCCGCGCCATGAGCACGAATTGCCGATGACTCCCTACGCGATACTGCGGCCCGCCGACCACAACGAGTACGCCGACCCTGGCGGCGTTGCCCGCGGGCCGATGCAGAATGCCGACCAGCGATTCGCCTCCGCACGCAAAGACGATGGCCTCTTCGAGAGCCGCGTTCATGCCGCCGCACTCAACGCAAGCACGCTTTCGCGAGTGAGCTCCGCAATCCGTACGATCTCCACGGACGCCCAGAACGGGTCACCGCGAGTCAGGCGCACATTCGGCTCGAGACCAGCCGCGCGCGCTTGCGCGATGTTGCGCTCGGCCTCACCGGGCATGGGCGCCTGCGGATCGCTCACCACTTCCATCCAGTGAAGCTTGCCGAAGCCCGCGGCGAGATGGTCGGACAACTTCACGGCGTCCAGGTCATCTGCAAGACCCGAGGACAGCTCATAGCCAGCCACTTCGAGCATCTCGCCGTTGCGCAGGCGCTTGCGAAGCTCGCTCGCGCTCTCCTTGCCGCCCGGGTCCATCATCGATGCGGCCATGCGTAGCCGCAGAAACTGTGTCAGAAATCTCGACCCGTCGGCCACCGGCTGCCAGAACACGGACCTCTGCAGGGCAAGGCCCTTTGCCCGCAGGGCCTGCGCAGCGAGCGCGCAGCCGAGACGCGTGGCAAGCATGCTTCGCACGGGCCAACCCTGTGCAGCGGACCATTCGCACGTTGCGGCGAGATCTTCGATCCAGCGCGCCCAACGCGCATCGCGAAACTCGCCTTCACTGTCTCCGGTGCCGTAGAGATCCGGCAGCACCGTCGCGATGCCACGTTCTGCGAGCCCGCTCGCGACGTCCGCGTACATCTTGCGGGTCTTGTTCATCTCCTCGCCGAATGGCGGGACCAGGAGCACGCACGCGCCGGGGCGTGTATCCGGTCGCCGCGAAACAACGGCGATGCGGTTGCCCGGCTCACCGATGAACGAGATGAGGACGCTGCCAGTCAACGGCCCGCATTCCCCTCGACGAAACGGGCAAGCGAGCCGAGCGTCTCGAAGACATCGGCCGACACATCCGTATCGTCCACCGTGATGCCGAACTCGGACTCGATCATCGCCAGCACATTGACCACCGCCATGGAATCGAACTCCGGGATCGCCCCGAGCAATGGCGTGTCGGCCGTGAACGCATCCGCTCGCGCCCCGAGTTGCAGGGTATCGCGCAGGATTCGCTTCAGTTTCTCGACAGTATTCATGGTGCTCATTGACTCTGCGCGCGTGCGGTGGACCAGGTGGCATAGGTTCGGCCACGGTAAGCGTCAACGATCCCCAGCGCGCTGGCGATGTTGACCAGGCAAAAGTAGTACGGCACGGATACGAAAGCAGGCATCTGCGGCCGGGTGCGCATGCTGTGCCCAAGCAGCGCGAGCAGATAGAAGGCCACCTGGGCAATGAGCGTCACCACGTAGATGGGAGACTGCCCGAGCAGCAGCAGATTGGTCGCGAACACGCCGAGCAGCAGCAGTGGTACGAGCCAACGCAGCAGTTTGTGCGAGATCAGCTCGATCGAAAAGAAGCCATGCCGCAGCGGGTTCAGCAACCCTCGCAGGCCCATGAGCGCCCGCCATGCGCGATTCACGATGCGCACCTTGCGTCGGAACTCGCGGTGGAAATCATGCGCTGCGCGTTCCGACGAGCGTGCGGCGGGCTCGTACAGGCATCGATGTCCGCCCCGCACGATCTGCAGCGGGTTCACGAAATCCGAGAGCGCGTCGGCTTTCATCGGCGTGTAGAGCTCGCGACGGATGCAGTAGATGGCGCCGTCGCCGCCGACCACCGAGCCGATGCGGCTTTCGAGACGCTTGATCCACGTTTCATAGGTCCAGTAGAGCCCTTCAGTGCGCTCCGATTCCACTTCGGGGTCCGAGTAAGTGGATTCGCCGACGACTGCGCCGATGGACGGATCGGCAAAGTTGCGCGCCAGCGTGCGTAACACGCGAGTCCCATACATGGCGTTCGCGTCGGAGAAAACGACGATGTCGCCGCGGGCGCGCTGAATGGCCGCATTGAGGCCGAGCGTCTTGCCGCCGCGTTCTTCCATGCGCAGCAGCTCCACGCCATCCTGCGCAAAGCTCTGCACGATGGCATCCGTCTTGTCTTCCGACGCGTCGGACACAACGAGAACCTGTAACGACTCGCGCGGATAGTCCAGCTTCAGGCTGTTGCGAATCTTCTCCGCAATCACTTCTTCCTCATTGAACGCGGAGATGACGAGCGTCACGCGCGGCTCGATGTCCTTGCGCAGGACCGGGCGCGAGAACACGCGCCCCACTACGAACAGGAGCAGCGGATAGCCCACATAGACGTAGACAACCAGTGCGGCCAGCGTCCAGAACGTTACTGCCATGGTCGGTGAGAAACGGCCTTCTTATGCTCGCCCCGGCAAGGGGTCTCTAATACACTCGAACGGGTTTCAAAGTTTACGCGACCGCCAAACGCTAAACTCACGATTTTCGAAAGCCTGGTCTCATTTTGACCGTCTCCGCTCCGCGCCTTTTCGGCCTGCTCGATGTGACCTGCCAGCCCGGCCGGCGCGATGCCCTGCGGGCGCGCGCGAGGGGCTTTCTGCCGGGTGCCTCGCTCGCGAGCCACCCCGAGAGCGGTGACTCCGGAATGCTCTTCAATGCGCCCAGCCTGCATCGATCGGGGAGCATCTGCGCAGCCGTCTCCGGCTCGCCCTACTGGATCGGCCAGGCCAACGGCAGCGCGCGCACCACGGACTGGGCTGCCGCCGTGCTGGAGGCATATCGACGCGACGGAGCGCGCTTTCTCGAGCGGCTGCACGGCAGCTTCGCGATCGCCGTGATCGATACGGAACTCCACTCCGCATTGCTGGCGATCGATCGCATGGGCATCGAGCGGCTCACGTACGCATTTCCTGCCGGCGCCCTCGCCTTCTCCTCTTCCGCTGAAGCGCTCGCGCGCCTCGCAGATGACGCACCCAGCGCGCAGCCGCAGGCTATCTACGATTACATCTTCGGCCACATGGTGCCCGGACCGGAGACCATCTTTGCGGGCGTGCGCAAACTTCCGCCGGCCACGCTCGCGCGCTTCGAAAACGGTACGTTCACGCTCGAGCCTTACTGGCGTCCGCAGTTCACGGAGGGACGTGGCGCGTCGTTCGCCGAACTGAGCGCAGACCTGCACGAATCGTTGCGGGCTGCTGTCGCTTCGTGCGAACCGGACGATCACACCGGCGCATTCCTCAGCGGCGGTCTGGACAGTTCCACCGTCGCAGGCGTGCTCAGCAAGGTGCGCGGCGGTCCGGCAGACACCTTCTCCATCGGCTTCGGCGTTGCTGCCTACAACGAGATGCGCTATGCGCGCATCGCCAACGAGCATTTCAACAATCGCGCGCATGAGTACGATGTGACCGCTGACGATATCGTCAGCGTCTTCGAGCGCATCGCCGCCGCGTATGACGAGCCGTTCGGCAATTCCTCGGCGGTGCCGACATTGTTCTGTGCAAAGCTGGCTGCCGACCACGGCGTGAAACGCCTGCTCGCCGGCGATGGCGGCGACGAGATCTTTGGCGGCAACGAGCGATACGCCAAACAGCGGGTGTTCGAAGCGTACTTCAACATTCCCGGATGGCTGCGCACGGGTGTAGTCGAGCCGCTGGCCAACCTGATTCCGCCCGAGCTCGGTTTCGCGCCGCTTCGCAAGGCGCGCAGCTACGTCGATCAGGCGCGCGTGCGCCTGCCTGCGCGACTCGAAAGCTGGAACTTCGTGTTTCGCACGCAGCCGGCGCAATTGTTCGAGCCCGCGTTTCTCGCGGCCGTCGATCCGCAAGGGCCGCTGCGCCGGATGCAGAGCGTCTACGACGCCGCGCCAGCGCGTTCGTCGCTCAACCGCCTGCTGTATTACGACTGGCAGTTCACGCTTGCAGACAACGATCTGCGCAAGGTCGGCGCCATGTGCGAGCTGGCCGGCGTCGAAGTGCATTATCCGATGCTCGATACGCGCGTCGTGGAGCTTTCGAACCGCGTGCCGCCGGCAATGAAAATGCGCGGGCTGGAGTTGCGCTCGTTCTACAAGGACGCGATGCGCGGCTTCCTGCCGGAGGCCATCCTCAACAAGTCGAAGCACGGCTTCGGTCTGCCCTTCGGCGAATGGCTGAAAAGTCACGAGCCGCTCGGCAATCTCATCTACGGACACCTGACAGACCTCAAGGGCCGCGGCATCGTGCAGCCACGCTTCATCGACGATCTCATCACCCAGCATCGCGGCGGCCATGCGTCGTACTTCGGTTATCCGATCTGGGATCTGGCGATGCTCGAGGCCTGGCTGAAACTGCACCGCGTAGGGATGTGATCAGGCGTACGACTCGGCGTACGTCTTCAGCAGCCGCAGCCAGAACCGCGACGCCGTGCGATCCCACGGAGCGATACGCGGCAACTCATAGGGCTTCGACGCACTCCGGGCACAGCCCCAATCGGTGGTCACCGCGAGCGCAAAGCCCGCTTCGCGCACCATCGCCACGTGCGAATCGTCGTAGTCGCGGCCACGTCGACCGTTCGGATACGCGAAGGATTGCGGCGCGAGTCCCGTCACTTCCTGTATCCAGCGGAAGCTGTCGGCGATTTCGGTGCGCGCCTCAGCGCCCGGCAGCTTCGTCAGGATCGGATGGTTCACGGTATGAGCGCCGACATCGATTCCGGCCCGCGTGAGCTGCGCCACCGTCTCGACGCTCATCATCAGCCGTGGCGCCGCGCCGCTCCCCGTGATTCGTTCGTATAGCTCTTGTGCGCGATCCCACCGTTGCGTCATCGGCTGATACTTCAGCTCCTCCAGCGCGCTGGTCATCGTGGCCGCGCGTGTTGCGGGGTTCGCCAGGGCCCCGGCAGGCAGACCCAGCTCGCTCAAATCCGCGTCGGGACGCGCACGGCGCATCGCTTCGATCGCGAAATCGTTCCACATGATTCCGCGCCGGACCGCATCGACGGCAATGAAAATAGTCGCCGGAAGACCGCGCTTCTGCAGGATCGGCAACGCGACGTCGTAGTTGTTCGCATAGCCGTCGTCGAAGGTGATGCAGGCCGCGCGGTCGGGCAGCGTGCCATCCCGCAGGCGTCGAGCCGCCTCCGGCAAAGGAAGCACGCGGCAGCACGCGCCGATCCAATCCATTTGCTGCGCGAAGAGAGATGCGTCGGGCTCGTCCGGCAGCAGCGGGTCCTTCTCGGCCAGAACACGGTGATACGTGAAGATGAGCAGGCGACCGCGATCGCCGGCTGGTGACAACCAGCGCAAGGGTGCGCGCTCGAGCGCAGCGATCATGCGCTCCTGCCTGCCGCCTGGAGAACTTCCTCGGCCGCACTGCCTGACCGTGTCCCACCTGTCGCGTGTCGTCGTGCGATGGCCAGCTCACAAGCGCGTTCAAACGCGGCGGCAGCGACCTTGTACGAGAAACGCGCTTCCACGTACTCGCGCGCCGCGCGCGCGATGGCGTTGCGACGTGCCGGGTCCTGGAGCAACGTGACCACAGCGGCGGCGAACGATTCGGGCTCATCCGCACGCAGATAGTGTCGCCCGGGTTCCACTTCGAGCCCTTCGACGCCGATCGTCGTCGAGACGACGGGCGAGCCCATCGCCATGGACTCGAAGACCTTCAGCCGTGTGCCACCACCCACGCGCAGTGGAATCACCGACACAGCGGAGCCGTGCATGTGCGGACGGACATCGTCGACGAACCCGGTGAACGTCCACGCGAAGTTGCGCCGTTGAGCTTCGGCAACGAGCTGGCGCGGCGGCGCGCGCCCGACAACCGTCATGCGTGCATCGGGAACCTGCGCGACGATGCGACTCCACACTTCGTTCATGAAGTAGTCCATCGCTTCCTGGTTCGCGAGCCAGTCCATCGAGCCGCAGAACACCACTTCGCGCGAGCGCTCGGGCGCGCGATAGCTGAAGAAGTCGAGATCGACTCCGGTCGGAATGACGAAAGAGTCGGCGACCGAGTAACTGTCCGCGAAGGCCTTGCCGTCCCGGTCCGAAACGGCGACGACCACATCGAACCGTTGCAGCGACTCGCGCTCGAAACGCTGCATCTTCGCGTGCTGATTCGCCCACAACGCGCGCATGAATGGCGATTTCGCCACGCGCTGATGACGCGCAAAGATTTCAGCCTCGACGTTGTGCGTGAAGACGACGCTCGGACACGGCAACCGGGGAGGCGCGAGCACAGCCGCGTGCAGAAAGTCGTAAACCGCCACCGCCGGCTTGTCCTGCAAGGCTCGCTGCACGGTGGCGATCGCTGCGCGACTCCAGTCTGTGCGGATCGGAATCGGCAGCCGGTTGGGCAGGTGACGCAGCCGCGCGAAATGAAACAGCCGGCCGCGCTCCGCCTGGGGCCACGAGATGAACTCGTCGCACACCTCATCCAGCTCGGCGCGATGCCGCTCGGCCTGCCCGGGCGTTGCCGGTGAAAGCAGGCGGATGTGAAAACGCCCGCCCTTCATGCCGCGCAGGATCTGCGTGGTGCGAATCTTGCCGCCGCTGTCCACCGGGAACAGAAATCGCGTCGACAGGAACAGCAGTGACTCGCGCTGCTTCACCAGCAGATTCCGCTGTAGTTCGTAGAGGGCTTCGCGCCCGCACCCGCGTCGACGCCTGCGAGATCGACGACATGCGCAGCAGGCGAGCGCGTGCGAGCAAGCGCTGCGAGCACTTCGGGCGCCTTGAAGCCGACAACCAGCACGTCACCGTGCGCGCAGACCTCGTCCAGCTCGCACAGCATGGTGCCGATGTGCGGGATCGTCTGCTCGATGTAGCGCTTGTTGGCGCCGATGAGCTTCGCAAGGCTCACCGCCGGATCGTAGATCTTGAGCTGATAGCCCTTGCCGATGAGATGCTCGGCAAGCCCGACCAGCGGGCTCTCGCGCAGATCGTCCGTGCCGGGCTTGAAGCTCAGCCCGATCATGCCGACCTTGCGCGAACCATGCGCCTTCACCAGCGCTGCCGCGTGCTCGATGTGCAGCGTGTTGCTCGTGCCCACGCCCTGCAACAGCGGCAGATCGACGTCGTTGCGCTTGGCCATGTACAGCAGCGCGCGCAGATCCTTCGGCAAACAGGAGCCGCCGTACGCAAAACCCGGCCGCAGGTAAGCGGGGGAGATGTTCAGGCTCTTGTCCTTGCACAAGAGCTCCATCACGCCGCGCCCATCCACGCCGAGGCTGCGACCGAGCCGGCCGATCTCGTTCGCGAAGCTCACCTTGAGTGCGTGGAATGCGTTGCAGGCGAGCTTCACCATCTCCGCATTCGCGATGCTGGTGGCGATGAATTCAGCGGGCAGACTGCCGTACAGGCTGCGCAGGGCCTCGATCGGCCGCTCTGCGTCCGCGCCGACGATGGTGAACGGCGGGTGGTAGTAGTCCTTGATCGACGTGCCTTCGCGCAGGAACTCCGGCTGGAAGCACAGCCCGAACCCCACGTTCGCGACCTTGCCCGAGCCGCGCTCGAGCAGCGGCTTGATGACCTTGTCCGTCGTGCCGGGTGGCACGGTCGAGCGAATGACGATGACGGGGAATCCCGGCGCCTCGCGCACGAGACGACCGAGCTCCTCCGCGACGCGTTCCACCGCCACCAGACTCTGGCTGCCATTCGGCGCGGACGGCGTGCCGACGCAGACGAAGATGAAGTCGCTGGCGGCAACCCGCGCGTCGATCTGGCTGCTGACCTTGAGGCGTCCGCTCCTGGCAGCGCGCTCGGTGAGCTCCTGCAGCCCCTCTTCGATGATGGGCGCCTGTCCGCGCATGAGCAGATCGAGCTTGGACTGGTCGACGTCCACGCCGATGACTTCATGCCCGTCGGCCGTGAGACACGCGGCCGTCACCGCGCCCACGTAGCCGAGTCCGATCACGCTGATCTTCGCCATCACTGCTCCAGACGTTCGTTGAAGAAGTCCAGCACCTTGCTGCCCACATCTTCCCAGGTGCCGACCTGGCTGCGCAGGTCTGCCGAAATCCGCGCGCGGTCCCAGTGCTCCGCGCCCAGCACTGCCGCCAGGGCTTCAGCGAATGCGCTCTCATCGTCCACTGGCGCGAGCTGCCCGTTCACTCCTTCGCGCACGAAGTGGGCATTGTCCCCTACCGGCGTGGTCACCACCGGCGCGCCACACGCAAGCGCCTCGAGAACGGCGTTACAACACCCTTCGCGCGCGGTGGCAAGAGCGAAGACATCGGCCGCACGCAGCCAGTCCGAGACCTCATCAGGTGCCCGGTTGCCGAGAAATCTCACGGCGCGACTGAGTCTGAGCGCACGCACCTGCTTCTCGAGCCGGCGCGGATAGTCCGGTTCGAACAGCTCGCCGCCGACGATCGCGAGCACCGTGTTCGGCATCCGGGCGCGGAGCCGCGCGAAAGCGTCGATCAGCACATGGTGACGCTTGCGATTGATGAGGTGACCCACGGCCACGATGACGCGCATGTTGCGCGCCAGTCCGAGCCGGGCCACGGCCCCCTCGCGCGCGCCATAGTTGAACGTGCTCCAGTCTATGGCGTTGTGGACGACGCGGATGCGCTCGCCATCCACGCCGTTGTCCATTGCGAGCTTGCGTAGCGAATGACTCACGCTCACGCAGCCCCTGGCATTGCGCATGGCCCGCAGCATCTGCGCGCCGATGCCCGCCCGATGCACGTATTCGTTCTCGAACCCGCGAATGGTCACGAACAACGGAATGCCGAGCTTCTGGGCCACGCGCGCACACCCAGCGCCTTCCGGATAGCCGAAGTGGGCATCGATGAGGTCGAGCGGCTTCTTGCTGTGCTCGCGCGCCACGGCCGGCGCGATCGCGCGGGCCAGCCACATCGAGTCGAGCCATTTGAGCACGGCCGGGATGTAGAACATCTGCGCCTGCCGGATCGGGATATCCGCCAGACGCCGCTCGGGAGCCGTGCCCCACGCGGCCAGCGGCCGCACCAGCGGCATGTAAGGCAGCGGCTGCACGATCTGCAGATCTGCGCGCGCGCGCATGCCCTTCAGGCGATTGAGCACGAAGATGCCGCCGGACGGATCGTCCGGCGTGGGCAACGAGCGGCACACGCTCACCATCCGCAGGCGTCTGGTCACGATGCGACACGCGCTCCGGCAGCGCGCCCACCGCTAGAATGCGTCGCGACTTCACGCGCGGCAGCGCCCGCGCCGCGCTCATGTGAGCGCAGGAAGCCTTCGAACATCAACAGGGTCCAGAGCGGCGCGCTGTGATCGCGCATGCCTGAAGCATGCTCCGATGCCAGACGCGCAAGTGCGCCCGGATCGAACACTCCGCTACTTTCGAGATGGCCGGACTTCACGATGTCCGCAATTCGCTGGCGGAGCGAACCGCGGAACCAGACGTCGAGCGGCACTGCGAAGCCCATCTTCGGGCGATACAGCACCTCGCGCGGCAGATGCGCCTCCATTGCCTTCTTCAGCACATGCTTGCCTTCGCCGCCTCTCAGCTTGACGCTGGCCGGAAGCCGTGCAGCCCACTCGACGAACTCATAGTCGAGGAAAGGTGTGCGCACTTCGAGGCTGTGCGCCATGCTCGCGCGATCCACCTTGGTGAGAATGTCGCCGGGCAGATAGGTCTTGTAGTCGATGTACTGGACCAGTGAGAGCGGATCGCTGAACTCTTTGTCGCGCACGTGACCGTGGAACACCTCGCGCGCGTCGTACCCCTGCAGGTCCCGCCGGAACGCAGGCGAGAACAACGACTGACGTTGTTCGGACGAGCACACCCCGACACCATGGAGATACGCGTCCACCGTCTCGCGGGCCAGTGCCTGGAAAGTGGTCTTGCCGCGGACCACGCGCGGCGCCCAATCGAGCTTGGGATACCAGCGCCCGAGCGGACCGAAGACAGCCCGGCGCAGTGGTGCAGGCACGCGGCTGCGGAGCGACTCTTCCCGTGCAAACAGCTTGTAGCGACGATAGCCGATGAAGTCTTCGTCGCCGCCGTCTCCGGACAAGGCGACCGTCACGTGCCGGCGCGCGAGCTCGCACACGCGGTACGTCGGAATCGCGGAGCTATCGGCATATGGCTCGTCGTACACCTCCGTCAGCTTCTCCAGCAAACTGAACTCGGAAGCCTCGACGACCTCGGTGCGATGGTCGGTGCGCTTGGCTTCGGCGACCCTGCGCGCGAACGCGGATTCGTCGTAACGCGGCTCACGGAAGCCGATCGAGCACGTCAGGATCGGGCCGCTCGCGATGACCTCGCGCATCATGGCGACGACGGCGCTGGAATCGATGCCGCCGGACAGGAACGCGCCCAGCGGCACGTCGGCGACGAGGCGCTTGCGCACGGCTTCGCGCAGGCGCTCGGCCAGCTCCGCCGGCCAGTGGGCCGGATCGCCGCCCGGATTGCGCTCGCCAGCAAGCGGCACATCCCAGTAGCGCACGGGCCGCACGTCGCGCTCGCCGCGGCGGATCTTGAGATACGCGCCCGGCTCGAGTTTCTTCACGTCGCGATAGATGGTCTTGGGATCGGGCACGTAGCCGAGGGCGAAGTAGTCCTCGATGGCCGCAGGATCTATCCGCCGCGGCACATCCGGGTGCGCGAGCAGCGCCTTCAGCTCCGAGCCGAACACGATGCGGCCATCGGGCAGCTCTGCGTACAGCAGCGGCTTCACGCCAAGGCGATCGCGTGCGAGAAACAGGGTCTGCTGCCGGCGGTCCCAGATCGCGAAAGCGAACATGCCGTTGAAGTGCGCGAGGCAGGCGGTACCCCACTCCTCCCAGGCGTGCACGATGACTTCGGTGTCGCAGCGGGTGCGGAACTTGTGGCCGCGCGCGAGCAGCTCGGCTTCGATCTCCTTGAAGTTGAAGACCTCGCCGTTGTACGTGATGACGACCGTCTCGTCCTCGTTGTACAGCGGCTGCTTGCCGCCTTCGAGATCGATGATCGATAGGCGGCGATGGCCGAAGCCAACGCCCGGCTCGAAGTGGAAACCGTCGCCGTCCGGGCCGCGATGCCCGATGATCCCGTTCATGGCGCGCAGGACGCGCTCATCGATCGGGCGCTCGCCGCGAAGATCCACGATGCCGCTAATGCCACACATCAGGCTGCCGTTCCCATTCGCATGCAGTAAGAGTGATAGAGCGCCGCGTAGTCGCTCAGCATGCGTGCGAGCGAAAAGTTGCGTTCGACGCTGGCGCGGCCGGCCGCGCCGTGCGCGCGCCGCAGCTCCGCATCGCAGGCGTACTGGACGATCGCGTCGGCGAGACTACGCGTATCGCCGGGCGCGACAAGCGCGCCGGTGACGCCGGGCTGCACCAGTTCCAGGTTCCCCCCTGTTGCCGAGGCGATCACGGGCAACCCGCTCGCCATGGCTTCCAGCACGGTGTTCGAAATCCCTTCGCGCTTCGAACCGAGCACGAACAGGTCGATGCCTGCGAGCAGCGCCGCAACGTCGTCGCGCGAACCGGGCAGCCATGCATACGGCGCCTGACCCGTCGCTTCGAGCAGAGCGAGGGCTTCCCGATGCAGCCCCCCGTCACCCAGCATCATGAGACGGATGTCCGGCGCGCCGGGGCCCGCCGCCGCGAGCCTGCTGCGCGCGTCGATGAACGCGCGCACGAGATTCAGCGGATCTTTTATCTCAGTGAAGCGCGTGACGCTGCCAACCACGACGCAATCCGGCGGGAATATCGCCGCCGGCCGGGCAGTTGCACCGCCGGTGCGCAGGCCGAAGCGTGACGTATCCACGCCATTGCAGATTCTTTGCACTTTCCGCTGCGGGATCCCGACGCGATCCGTGAGCCACTGCTCGATGTCGCGCGACAGGGCGACGAAGCGCTGCACGAAATGTCCAAAGAGCTTGCGGATGGCGATGCCGCGCGGGGACTTGCCGTCCGGATCGTGAATCTCCCAGCCGTGCTCGCCATGGATGCGCGTCGGGACTCCGGCCAGCGCGGCGACAGCAGCGCAGTCGATGGTGCCGACGTTACGCGTGTGGACGATCGCTGGCCGTAACTTCCGCAGCAGCCGGAACAACCTGAGATACGCGGCGGGATCCTTGCCCGGCTTCTTGTGCAACTCGAACACGTGCACATCGTCGCGCTTGATGCGACGACGGAATTCCGATGCTTGCGTGAGCGCCACGATGGCGTGACGGAGGTTCGCGGACGGCAGGCCGTTCACCAGGTTGACGACGCCATTCTCGAGTCCACCATAGTCGAGGCGAAACACGATGTGCACGACGAGCGGTCGGCTGTCGCGAACAGCGGCGGGTGTGGCGAGGGCATTCATGCGGCCAGCGTCAGCTCGGAGAGCTCCGCGCCGACGTCGCTGGCGCTCCTGCGGTCCAGGAACAAGCGGCACCAGATTTCCAGATTCACCAGGACGAGCAGCAGGTCCGTATAGTCTTCACGCTGCGCGTCGTGGCGCGCCATCACTTCGCGCACCGCTGTGACGCCGAGCAGACCGCGCGCCGCGACCGCCCGCGGGCTCAGCAACTCGTCGCACAGACCCTTCAACTCGGATTTGAACCACGCGCCCATCGGCGCGCCGAAGCCGCGCTTGCCCCGATACAGGATCTCCTGCGGCAGCAGATCCTCCAGCGAGCGCTTCAGCAGATACTTGAGCTTCCCGCCCCGCATTTTCACCTTAGCCGGGATGCGGGCCGCCAGCTCTACGAGGCGATGGTCCAGGAACGGAACGCGACACTCGATGGACGTTGCCATCGTGACTTTGTCAGTGAGCAGCAGCAGGTCTTCCGCGAGCTGCGTGCTCGCATCCACGCGGAACAGACGCAGCAGCGGATCGGTTGCATGCTCGTCGCGCGCAGCGAGATCGAAGCCGTCGGGGCCAGACGAACCGGCGAGCAGCGTCTCGAGCTGCTCCGCTCCGCAGATCTCCATGTAGAAACGATAGCGCTCGCGCCAGGGCATCTCACTCGCCGCGATGAACCGCCGCGCGTACCGCGCGAGGTCCAGCATGCGGCTCTGGCGGCCACTTGGCAGCGCCTGCGCGAGCGGCCGCAGGATGTTCTGCCTCAGCCATGCAGGCAGGCGTCGATAGCGATTGTTGTAGTGATCGCCGAGATAGCGGGTGTAACCCGCAAACAGCTCATCGCCCCCCACGCCTGAGAGAATCACTTTCACGCTGCGCGCCGCGAGCTCCGACACCAGATACGTAGTCACGATGGCGCTGTCGGAGATCGGCTCCTCGACATGCCAGATCAGCTTCGGAAGCAGCGCGACGACGTTCGGCTCGACGGGAATCTCGGTGTGCTTCGTCTTGAAGCGACGCGCGACGGCCGCCGCGTATGACAGCTCGTTGTAGTAGCTGGCCGCGGCGCTGCCTGCGTAGCCGATGGAATACGTGTTGACCGGCCCCGAGCTGTGCTTCGCCATCAGCGCAACGACGGCGCTCGAATCGATGCCGCCTGAGAGGAACGCGCCGATCGGCACGTCGCTCACCATGTGTTCTTCGACCGCGCGCTCGAGCTCCGTGCGCACGAGCTCGATGGCACGCTCTTCCGTGAGATCGCCCTGCACTTCCGCAGGCATCTGCCAGTAGCGTTCGAGGCGAGCGCCCGTTTCGCGTTCCCAGACGAGCTTCGTGGCCGGCGGCAGCTTCTTCACGCCGCTGAACAACGTGCGCGGCGCGACGGCATAACCAATGGCCAGGTGTTCGCGGAGCACCGAAGGATCCAGCGACGGCGTGACGAACGGCAGCTCGAGGAGGGATTTCACTTCGGAAGCGAACGCAAACGAGCCGTTCATTTCCGTGTAGTAGAGCGGCTTCTGCCCGAGCCGGTCGCGCACCAGCGTCAGGCGACGACGGCGCGTATCCCAGATCGCTGCCGCAAACATCCCCGACACGTGCTCCAGAAAGCGGTCGCCGTATTCCTCGTAGAGATGCAGCAGCACTTCCACGTCGCTGCCGGTGCGGAACTTGTGACCACGCTCGAGGAGATCCGCGCGTACGGCGCGGAAGTTGTAGATCTCGCCGTTGCAGACGAGCCAGAGCGTCTCGTCCTCGTTGGCGATGGGCTGGTGGCCGCCCGAAAGGTCGATGATCGACAGGCGCCGCATGCCGATGGCGACGTGCTCGTCGCTGTAGAGGCCCTCATCGTCCGGCCCGCGATGGACGATGGCGTTGGCCATGCGACGGGCCGCGTCCGCGAGTGAGCGCGGGGCGTTCGGCGAGCGCACCAGACCCACGATGCCGCACATGTCAGGGCAGGTTCCGGATGAGGACCGGGCCGACGCGGTTGGCGATGAACAGCGGCAGGCGCTGCCACGCGGCGACCGCGATCCGGTATTTCGGGTTCGAGTGATTGAGCTGCGGCGGTGTGCCGCCGTCGCGCAGCCAGTAGTGCCAGTGAAGCTGCACGGGCTCGGCCCCCCATTGCCGCTTGAAGCGGAACGTGCCGCTATCCGGCGTGCAGCGGCCAAAATCGAAGCGCTGCATGCGCTGTTCACACGCGTATTCGAGCACCTTCCAGTACAGCATCATGTTCACGCTATCCGCGTTCGCGCTGCGCAGGGATGAGGCCCACGGAATCTCGAGCGTGCCGTTGTGCGCGATCACCAGTCCGCCGGCAACCGGGCGGCCGCGCAGTCCAACGACGAACAGTCGCGTAGCTTGCGGAAATGCCGTGAGAATCGCGCGGAAGAAACCCTTCGGATAGACGGGCGTGCCGAGGTCCCGCATGTTCTCGGCGAACACGCGATAAAAATCGTCCAGCAGCTCCACGCCGCCGGATTGCGCGGTCGCGCCGGCCTTTTCAGGGCGGCGAACCTGTGAGCGTACCTTCGCGGGCAGCGCCTTCCACAACTGCTCAGCGCTGCCGGGCAGCCCGAGCATCAACGTGACTTTGTCCGTACGCGAGGGGAGCGATGGAGCCACATTTGCAACGTGGCGCAACTCCATGTGCGACACACCCAGGCGGCGCGCCAGGTCGCATCCAGCTTCGATCAACCGCGCGCTGCCGGCTTCGCTCTCCGCCAGCACGCCGCCGTAGTTGAAGTACGGCATGGACACGAGGAAATCGCCGAACAGCACGCTCTTGAGACGCACCAGCGGCAGGACGCCAGTGATGCGCGCATTCGGCGCGTGGCTCGCGCGAGTGGCGAGATAGAACGTCTCGCGTCCGAGCGACCGGCGCACCACATTGCGCCACTCGTACAGGTTATATGGCGCGGCGTCGGGGCGCGCGCGCACGAACTCATTCCAGCGCTGCGCGTCTGAGTCGTCAACCAGCCCCACCGGTCCGGGCGCAGTCTCGACAGGCGCCAGCGCCGCGGCTGGCAGGCTGCGATCCGACATCGTCAGAGTGTGAGTGCCCGGGGACATACTCTCGCTCAGCGACTGCGCACGTAGCCCAGATTCGCCGTGTACCGGTTCTCCTGAAATTCATTGCCCCCGATGCCGGAGCTACCGTCCGAGCGTTGGTAGAGCAATGCGAGCGTCAGGCGCGGGTTCATGTGCCACGTGAGGCCACCGCCGTACGCCTTCTCGTCGACCTGCGTATCGACGACGTCGAACTTGTCCTTGCGGTATGCGCCGTTCAGGCGCACGCCGACGCGCGGCGTGAGGCGGTATTCCGTCTCCGCGCCGAACGAAGTGCGCTTCACATCGAGCGTCGTCTGCGTCTCGTGCCTCTCTTTGCGTACGTCGACGGAGAGGCGCATCGACATGCGCACGCCCGAGGCCGTCCAGGCCGCAAACAGATAGTCCGCCCGCAACGGATCGCCGCCCACGATGGCGTTCGCATTTTGCGGGCCCGCGCCCTGCGCGAGCTGCCCAACGCGGAACAGACCGCCGCTGTCCGAGAATTCCGTGCCCAGCGTCACGCTCGCATTCTGGCGCGCCGTCATGCGCCGGGTCATGACGAAGCGCGCGACCGTGCCGTGATCCTTGTCCACGCCATCGTCGAGAATGCTGTACCCGGCTTCGGCGTCGATCGTGGTCTTCACGCCCTTCGCGGTGATGCCCACCGTGAGCTCGTGCACGTCGTAATCGGTGTTGACCGGACTCTCGGCGAACTCCACCTTCTCCGTGCCCGCCGTCAGCCGCAGGACCGTCGGCCGCGCGATGCGCCGCTCGAACGAGAGACTCACGAGCCTGCGGTCATTGTCGTTCGGCGTGTCTTCGTAGCTGGTCTTGCCATAGCGCGCACCCAGCACGGCGCGGGAGCGATCCCCGATGGGGAAGAAGATATCCGGACCCGTGCTCAGGTAATTGACGCTCTGGCTGTTCTGCGGCGACTCGACCGCGAACGCATTCACCGAGCCCTGGCCGAAGTTGTCTTCGAGCACCCACGAGAAATAGGCGGGCACGATGTACGCGCGCCCGTAGAGGTTGAAGCCGCCGATCACCTGGTCGTCGAACGTCGAATCGGTATAGGTCCGATAACCGACATTGGCGTCCAGTGTCCCTTCGAGGCGCGGCGAGTTCTTGCGCAGATTGGCGAGGATGCTCGCGTCGACCCAGCCATCTTCCTGGGCCGGCTGCGTGTCCGGCGCGCGCCCGAGGTTGTCCGACCAGGTAGCCCCGACATTGAGGCCGAGACTGCGGCCGTCCCCCAGCGCTGGAGCGGCGGCCTGCTGTGCGCTGGCTGCAAAGGCCAGCGGGGCGCAGAGCAAAGCGAAGCCGGCCGCGCGCCCTTTCCGACGCGCGCGTCGAGCCGCTCCCTGTGCCGTCGTATCAGTTCCTGGGGTGCGTGGCGTCTTCAGACGTCTTGTTGTTGTCATTGGACCCTGCTGCGCTGTAGCCGTACCAGCGCCCGTCGTAGTAGGCGTAGATTCCGGACGCCGATACCTGATTCAGCACCAGCTTGATGCGTGACGGGTTGCCGATTGCGCGGATCGAATCGAGCACGGCGTGCTGGGGCGTGCCGTTCGCACGCACCACCATGATCACCTGTCCCACCATCGAGGTCAGTACGCGCGCCTCCATCGTGAGCAGGATCGGCGAGGTGTCGAACAGGATGATCGCGTGCGGGAACAGCCGCATGACCTCGTCGATCACATCGCGCATGCGTTGGCTCGCCAGCAGTTCCATCGCCACGTCCGAGTGGCGTCCGGCGGGCATCACCCACAGGTTCGGATGGTCGGTGGACAGGATGGCCGAGCGCACGCTCATGTCCTTCGACGTCAGCACGTCGATGAGACCCGTCTCGCCTTCGATGCCGAGCAGGCGGCTGACGTGGGGCTTGGCGATGTCCGCATCGATCAGCACGACCTGGTGATCCTTCTCGAGCGCCAGGCTCAGCGCCACGTTGAGGCAGGTCTGCGTCTTGCCGTCGCCGGGCAGCGCGCTGGAGACGGCGACGAGCTGGCCGTTGTGGGTCGCGTCCGGGCCGCCAAACGCGCTCTTGATGATCGAGCGTTTGATGGTGCGGTACTGGTCCGCGGCGCGCCGCGCCTCGCTATCCGGCGCGAGCACGCCGCCATGGCGTAACGCGACTTCGTCGATGCGCACGGCGCGGCGGCCGGGCTCGACGACGGTGGAGGGATCGAACTTGCGCACGTCACGCAGGGGCTGGGTCGCGGGATTCGCAGCCGAAGCCGAACCGCGCCCCGGGAGGACCGCGGGCGTACCGTTCGAGCGCAGAATTTCCAGTGCTTTTTCGACGAGGCTCACGAGGTACCCCTCAACCCTTCAGGCGGAACAGGAGCTGCGCGGCGGCGTCGCCGACTTTCAGCACGACAATGAATCCGACGATCAGCATCGCAGCGCTGCCCGCGAACACCAGCAGGTCCCGCCGCTGCTCCGTCTGATGCTTGGTGAGCCACATGCGGCTCACCGTGCCGATGACGGGCAGGCCCGTGATCTCGGTGAGCGCACGGGTGCTCTGGAACACCGGCCGGATCAGATTGATGAGATACGTCGCGGCGGCGCCGCCGGCGAGACCGATCAGCAGCACGGCGGCGAGCAGGAGCCTCCGGTTCGGCGACACGGGCTGCAGGCCCGCCGCAGGTGGATCGATGACTTCGAACTTCACCGTACCGGTCTGATCCGCTTCCTCGGAGATTCGCGCCGTCTCGAGCCGTTGCACGAGCTGCAGGTACTGCGCGCGCGTCACTTCGTAATCGCGGTTGAGGCGCGCGACGTCTGCTTCGACTTCGGGGACCGTGTCGACGAGCTGGCGTAACGCGGCGACCTGAGCGCTGCGCAGGTTGACATCGCTACGCTGTTCCGCGACGGCGACCTCCGTGCGATTGAGCTCGAGCTTCAGGCTCTGATACACCGGATTCGCCTTGGCCGAGTTGGCGAGGCTCCCGGTGCCGCGGCCCTTGCGCAGCCGCTCCAGCTCTTCCTTCTGTTTCGCGCGCAGCTCGTCCAGAGTGCGCCGCACGCCGATGACCTCGGGATGCTTCTCGGTGAAGCGCAACAGCAGCTCTTCCTCGCGCCGTTCCAGATCCTGAATGCGTCCCGTGAGATCGCCCGCGCCAGTGGACTGCGTGTTTGCGGCGGACTCCGCGTCGAAGCCGAACACGAAGGGCTCCTCGCCGCTCAACTGCCGCTGCAGCTCCTCGCGCCGTGCCTCGCTGAGACGCAGCTGCTTCTGTGCGTTCTCAAGCCCGGTGACTTCCGCCTGCAACCGCGCGAAGTAGTCGCCGCGCTGATCGGGCATGCGGCCCACGTTGCGCTTCTTGAAGTCCGCCAGGCGCGTTTCGGCTTCGCTCAGGCGCTTCTCGTAGTCGGCGATCTGTTCGCGCAGGAAGCGCTGCGCCACTTCCTGGCCGGTGCGCTTGGTGCCGAGCGTGTCCTCGACGAATGACGTCAGCAACGTATCGACGACAGCGATGCTCTTGGCGCGACTCTCGTCCTGGAAGCGGATGAAGTACGTGCCGTCACTCGCGGTGTTGTTGGCGCGCGCATCGGTAGTGATCACGATGCGCTGCTGGAGACTCAGGATCAGCGCTTCCTTTTCGCGCGGCGTCGTCGCACGCAGGTCGAGGTCCGTCTTGCGCGCCACGCGTTCGAGCTGCGGGCGGCTGAGCAGCGCCTGACGCACGAGCGCGAGATTCGATTCGACGTTCGGGGCTACGGCCAGACCCTGCAGCAACGGCTTGAGGGCGGACTGCGTATCCACGTACACACGGGCGCGGGCTTCGTAGATGCTCGGGAGCATCAGCACGCCAGCCCAGCCAAGGAGGCAGATGACCCCGGCGACCACGAGCCCGATCCAGCGGAAACGCCAGCTTCCGCGCAGCTCGTCGAGTATTTTTGTCAGTAAGGCTTCCACGTCGCGCTTCCCTTTAGAACATCGCTTCCGGCACCACGATCACATCGCCGGGCTTCACCGGCGGATTGTCCGCGGCGCGCCCCTTCTTCATCAGGTCATCCAGCCGCAACCGCGTCGGCTTCTCGGTCCCGCTCGCATCCTTGCGCAGGAGACGCGCGCGATTCCCCGCCGCGAATTCGGTGAGGCCGCCCGCCGCGAGCACCGCGTCGAGCACGGTCATCCCCTCCCGAAAGGCCACCGATTGCGGGTTGCGCACCTGGCCGAGAATCTTCACCTGGTTGAATGCGCTCTGCGCATTCGTGACGATGATGTTGACCTGCGGTGCGCGGACATATTCAGTCAGGACACGTTCGACGTCACGCGCGAGCTGCGAGGGAGTCTTGCCCACCGCAATCATGTCTTCCACGAGCGGCGTCGAGATTTTGCCGTCTGGACGTACCGGAACCGAGACGGACAGCTCCGGGTTGCGCCAGACGAACACCTGCACGGTGTCGCCGGGGCCGATGACATAATTCGAGCCGTTGTCGGAGCTCGGGCCCTGGGCGGTCGGACCCTGCGCCGGAGGCTGCGCGGGCGCCTCCGCGGGCGGTGTGGTGGTCGCCTGCGCGTGTGCCGCGCCTATTGAGGCCAGCACCAGGACGGCGCCCAGCATCCAGCCGGCCAGTCGCATGCTGGTCAGGGTGCCGTCAGTCCGTATCGAGCTTCCCCGGATCGCTTCGTGTCTTCTCATCTTCTCTCTTCGCCCTCTTTCTTGTTCTGTGCCCAGCGGTGGCTTCATCGTCTTCTTCCGTCACCGCCTCGCCTGGATGTCCGCCTGCCTGAGGTCGAGCGCCGCAGCCGCGGCGAGCGCCGGTTCGGCGCCCGGCTGCTGGCGCAGGACCTGCTCGAACGTTGCGCGCGCTTCCTTCTCGTTGCCGGCGGCGACCTGCGCATGGCCGAGCGCAATCCTCACTTCGAACGGCCCGCCTGACGCAGCGACGGGCTGAAGAATCTGCACTGCTTCCCGGGCGAGCCCGGCGCGCATCAGCAGAAGAGCGCCGCCGAGCACGACGCGTTCGTCGGCGTTCGACACTTTCAGCGCCTGCGCGATGCGCGCGCGCGCCTCGTCCAACTGCGCTTTGCGGATGTCGATCGCGGCAACCATCAGAGGCGCCACCGGATTGGCAGGATGGGTATTGACCACGACCTCCAGCTGCTTCGAAGCCGCCGTCAGATCTCCGCGCATCAGCAACAGCTCTGCGCGCGCGATCTGCGCGCGCTCATTGCCCGGATCGAAGGCGAGAATTTCGTTCAGCAGGCGTTCCGCTTCTGCGGGCTGCCCGCCATTCACGGCGAGGCCCGCGAGCATCAGACGCGCGCGAACACTACGGGTATCGTCCGCCGCCGCGCGCTTCAGCAAATCCCGCCCACCCTCGGTATCTCCCACCGAGAGACGCTGCGCGCCGGCGGCGATCAGCACTTCCGGAGTGCTGCCGTGTTCTGTGAGAAAGGTGTCGATCTGCTGGCGCGCCCGGGCGCCACCGGTCCCTTCGAGATTCGCCTCCAGCGGCAATGCACGCTCAGCGGCGCTGCGCATCTGAGGCACGTTCTGCAGTATTTCGACGGCCCGGGTACGCGTGCCGAAGGCCACATACGCATTTGAAAGGTCCGTCTGTCGCGCCAGGTCGGTCGGCGCCGCGGCGATGCTGCGCTCTATATAAGTGAGGCCAGCCTGCGCGAGGCCCGAAGTGCGCGCGGAGCTCTCCATCAGCCAGGCGGCATCGAGATCGAACTCTCCGCGGGGTCCCTCGGTGAGCAAGCGGTGCGCGAGCTCCGGCTCGCCGCGCATGAGATGAACCTGTGCCTTCATCCGGCGCGCATCGCGATTTTCGGGATGCCCGGCCAGCACCTGCGAGATCTCGCTGTCGGCGCGCTCGAGCGTGCCTTTCAAGAGAAGCGCCTGCGCGAACAGCAATCGCGCTGAGGCGTGCGTCGGCGCTGAGCTCACCGCTTCCTGGAGCTGGTTGAGAGCCTGCGTAACGTTCCCTTTTTCCAGCTCGATGCGCCCCTGCAGGTAGTGCAACACCGGCGCATCCGTCGTCATCATCATCAGGCGATTGGTGGTGTCGAGAGCGCCGGCGAGGTCATGCTCATTGATCTGCGCTTCGGCGAGCAGGGAATACATCGTGAGCTTCTCGGACACGCCCGGGTTGCGGGCCGCGGCGATGCCACGCTCGACCGCGCGGCGTGCAGCGTGAAAGTCACGTGCCCGCGCATGGACCGCGGATCGCAGCAGCCACGCATCGGAGTCCACGGGCTCCATCGCGAGTAGCCGCTCGAGGATGTCCTGCGTCTTTTCGTCAGCGCCGGCCGCGAGAAAATTTCGCACCTTGCCGGTGAGGAGGCCGACGTTGTTCGGATCGCTCGCGAGACCATTGTCGAATGTCTGCGTCGCTTCGTCGTATCGGCCGAGAGCGGTCAGCGCCATGCCGCGGACGCGCAGCCGGTCCGCCTCCGACGACGCGGTGTCATGCATCGTGCGCTCGATGATTTGCTCGTAGCGCTGCTGAAGCGCGAGCGCCTGGTAGCGCACCCGCTCCACCTGCGCAGGAGGCTCGCCTGCGGCGCGATCCAGATCCTCGAGGGCCGCGACCGGGTTACCGAGTGCGAGCTCCAGGCGCGCGCGGATGAAACGGGCGCGACCGTTGTCCGGCTCCTGGCGCAGGACCTGGAGTATTTCCGATCCCGCGCTGTGCAGATCGCCGCTCGCCAGGCGCGACTCGGCGTTCGCGAGGTGCGTCTCCTTGCTGATCGGGCGCTCGCAGCCGCCAGCCATCAGCAATGAAGCTGCAACGATCAGCAGCCGTGGCAAGCGCCGAGCAGGGATCAGCACGTAAGGTGCACTCATGTGATGACGGGTGGGAAACCGGCGAACCACCATTTCGCCGCCGCCGTCTCCGCGGCGTGCATGCAGTCTGCACCCCAACCCATAAAAAACGCCACCACGATTGCCGTTGCGGCCGTGACTCGAGTACGGGACAGGCAACTCCGGCGTGAGCGTCAACGCGACGGGGAACGGGCGATCGTGTTCAGCCGGGACGGCCATCGGTTCGAAAGCTGCCTGCTTTTATTTGGAATCCCGCCTGGCCGCCCGTCTTCTTCGCGGGCGTATCCGCGCGGCTTCATCGTTCTCGTTGTTCACGCCGCGAGGCGTGAGCGATTTTCAGACGGCGAGTCTAACCCAGCCATCCCGGAACGGGCCGGAATGGACGGGCTCGATGACGCAAATTGTGCGATCGATCACAGGCAGGGATGTCCGGTTCGGGCGCGCGCCTCGCAGCGCGCGCCCTACGCGTAATGGACAGCGGCGGGGAAGCTTCAGCTGATCGTTTTCGACACCTGCGTCGAGTGGGCGCCCTCGATGCCGTCGCTCGTAAAGGCGGCGACTTCGAAGTACCACTGCGCGGGTGACAGGTTGTCGATCGTGAAGGTGCTGGCGGCCGGATCCGTAACTCGGACGCTGAGCGAGAGATTCGTCGGCGAGGTGCCGTAGTAGACGTTGTAGCCCGCCAGGTTCGTCAGCGGCGAGCTGTCCGAAGACGTGGTGGGCGGAACCCAAGACAACTGCGCGCTGCCGGCAGCGGACTGCACGACGTTGATCGCGAAGCTGGAAAGCGAAGCCGAGCCGCCCTTGCCGTCCGACACCGAGATGACAATGTTGGCCGCGGAGCCGAGATTCGCGGCGGTCGGCGTGCCGCTCAGCACTCCCGTGGAGGCGCTGAAACTGGCCCAGGAAGGCTGGCCCGTGATCGTGAAGGTCAGCACGTCGCCATCCGTGTCGGAAGCATTGGGAGTGAAGGTGTATGGCTGACCCGCAACGATCGTGGACGACGGCTGGCCCGCGATGGTGGGCGCGTGATTCGTACCCGTCGCAGCGCCGGTTCCGACGCTGCCCTCCGATCCGCCTCCCCCGCCGCCGCAGGCAGAAACCATTGCTGCGACGATGGCAAGGCCGATCAGGCGCGACACTGCGAGACGCACCCCGCTCAATGAACTCATGCAACTCCCCCGACAAACACTCCACAAGCGACGGCACCGATCAAGCAGCTTCCATGCCACGGCATCTGTATCTTTTTAATTCAATACGTTAGGAGAATTTTCGGCCGTTCCGGCGAGGATTCGCGCGCGTTTGCTGTCGCGCTTTAGAGACCTGAATCTGAGACCGCGTACCTATTGCCCTCACAAGTGATTGAAAACAAAGCGCCTCGATCGTCGCTCAAACCAGACAAGGGCGCGCCGGTGTGTCCAACGTGGGCACACCGGCGCGTTCTGAAGTCGCGCTCGCCGCTTTACTGGCGCTCGTACAGGATGACCGGCACCGTTCCCCACGGCGACGCGCCGAAGAGATCGATATCGCCATCACGTCCGATGTCGGCACCGCGCAGATTATGTAGCTTCTCATTCGAAGCAATGAGATTGGCCTGCCAGCTCGATCCCGACCGCAGGTAGATCAGCAGTCGCCCGCTGCCCTCGTGCTCGGATGCCGCGACGTCGAGCGCGCCATCGTTGTTGAAGTCCGCGACGACGCACGCATGCACGTGATCGAGCCCGGTGGCAATGACGTTCTCGGTCCACGTGCCGTACGCCGGATCTGCCGGTGCCTTGAACCACGATATCTTGCCGACCGATTCCGCTACCGAGAGCAGGATGTCGCGGCGGCCGTCGCCGTCCATGTCCACGACTTTCACGAACGCGAACGTCGGCCAGCTCGGTGCGAACTGGTGCGACAGCCACTGCCTCGTCGCCACGTCCCCGCCCGGGTTTTCCATCCAGATTCCCGCCACCACGATGTCCGGCCGGCCGTCGTTGTTCAAGTCGGCGACATCGACTCCGTTCAGGGCGATGCCGGGATCCACGTAGAACGTCCTCCAGCTCGTCACCGTCTGCTGCAAGTGAATCACGATCTGCGAGCTGATCTCCCCGCGAATGATGATGTCTTTCTTGCCGTCGCCATTGACATCGATGATCACATGGTCGTGCGTGCCGACATTCGAAGCAGGCAGCGGTCGCGCAATCCAAGACGCTCCCCGGTTCACGTTCTGCCACCACGTCATGCCGACGAGGATATCGTCCACGCCGTCGCCATCGATATCGCCTACGGCGCTGCCGCTCTGACTGGAGGCCGTCGATGACACTTGCCGTCGCGTCCACGTGGGCGCCTCGTACCACACGACGGGACCGTCCTGCCCGGCCACCATGAGATCCGGCAAGCCGTCGGCGTTGAAGTCGCCGATGGATTTCTGGAACGGATTCGGCGGACTCGCGCTGTCGACGACCACGCGTCTGAAATTCAGAGAGCCACCGCCGCCACCACCGCTGACCGTAACTGTGGTCGAACGCGAGATGCTGCCGCCTGAACCTGAGCACGTCAGCGAGTACGTGCTCGTCTGACTGAGCGCGCCGGTGGACTGCGAGCCATTGACCGCTTTCGTGCCGGACCACGCGCCCGAAGCGCTGCAACTCGTGGCATTCGTCGACGACCACGTGAGCGTCGACGACTGGCCCGAAGTGATGGAAGCCGGATTTGCTGACAACGACAGAGTCGGCGCCGGGCTCGGCGACGACGAAGCAACCGTCACCGTGACACTCTGGCTTGCAGTGCCGCCCGATCCGGAACACGCGAGCGTGTAAGTGGATGTCGAGCTGATGGGCCCAACAGTCTGATTACCCGACGTTGCCTTCGTGCCGCTCCAACTCCCGGAAGCCGAGCAACTCGTCGCGTTCGTCGAGGACCACGAAAGCGTGGAGCTTCCTCCACTGCTCACACTCGTTGGCGCTGCAGACAATTGCACGACAGGTGCGGGCGGTGGCGATGAGCTTCCCGTGAACACGAGGTTCTTCGCCTGCCACGCCTCACCACCGCCGGTGGAGTTGTTACAAGACGCCGGATCACTTCCGGGCGCACTGCCGTAACAAATACCGACGAGACCGGCTGAAGGAACATTCGGCTTCGTCGTCCAGGCACTGGAACATGCGCTCACATCCTGTCGACCCGCGCTGCCCGACGGGCAATACAGGATTTTGTCTGCATCGCTGACTGCAGTTGCAGCCTTCAGCGTCCATGAGCTCGGCCACGCGCACGACCAGAAGTTGTTCGCAGAGGTATTCGTGCACACGAATACTGCATCCGCGCGCGCTATCTGCGGCCAGCCGATGGACATGCACAAAGAAAGCAGCATGGCTGCGGAACCGAAACTCAGATAAGCGCGCGCACGAGTATAGAACTCTGCGCCCCGTGGTCTGCGGAGCAAGAGCATCGCGAATTCCTCCCAACGCAAGCAATTGCGCAGGCTGCGAGCAAGCACCGTTCCTGCGCTGCGTTCACATTTTTGAAACGCATCGCGAGTCAAGCGTGGCGGTGCGCTGTCGCTGATGTCCTACGTCTCTTCTTCGAGACATTTCATTGTTCCATGCGAATCGCGATGTACTCCCCCATGCACCGGGCCGCGGGGGTTGAAGCGAATGCGGGCCGCAGGTGGACCGATTCGCTTTTGTTGGGGGTGGTGATGTCTTCTTTTGCCCGGCTGCGCGGCGTCTTTTTCGTCGCGCTCATCGTTCTGTTCGTTCAACCTGCATCCGCCGTTGCGCCGACGATCTCGGGCACGCCGACCACCACCGCGACGGTGGGCAAGATCTGGTCCTTCACGCCGGTCGGCGCGGACGCAGACAGCAAACGGCTCGTCTACACCGTCATCAACCGGCCGTCTTTCGCCTGGTTTTCCAGGTCGACGGGCCGGCTCGTCGGCATTCCGACCACGAAGCACATCGGAACGTACAGCAATATCGTCATCTCGGTTTCGGATGGCACGACGAAGGTGTCGCTGGCGCCATTCACGCTGACAGTCGTCGCTGCAAGTGGCAGCACCACGAACCAGCCACCAACGATCTCAGGCACCCCGCCGACCACTGCGACCGTGGGTGCAGCGTATGCATTCCTGCCGACGGCGGCCGATCCGGAGAAAAAGACACTCACGTTTTCGGTGAGCGGTAAGCCTTCGTGGGCGACTTTCAATACCGGCAACGGCCAGCTCTCCGGCACGCCGGCCACCGCGAACGTCGGCACCTTCAGCAACATCACGATCAGCGTGTCGGACGGGACGAGCTCCGCCTCGCTCGCGCCCTTCACGATCACCGTCTCCGCGACGAATTCACCGCCGACGATCGGCGGCACGCCGCCCACCGCAGTGACTGTGGGAAGTACCTACAACTTCCAGCCCACGGCGCAGGATGCGAACAACGACACGCTCACGTTCATCATCGCCAACAAGCCGTCGTGGGCGACGTTCAGCACGACCACCGGCCGGCTCACTGGTACGCCGACAGCAGCGAACGTGGGCACCACGAGCGGCGTCCGGATCAGCGTCACGGATACCAAAGCGACTACGTCGCTCGCGAGCTTCTCGATCACTGTGTCTGCCGCCTCCGGCGGCGGCACGACCACCGGCGCTGCGACGCTGAGCTGGACGCCGCCGACCACCAACACGGACGGCACGGCGCTCACGGACCTCGCGGGCTACCGTATTTCCTACGGTAACGGCACCAACTCGATGACCAGCACGTTGCAGATCCCGAGCCCCGGCATTACCAGCGCGATGATCGAGTCCCTCACTTCCGGGACCTGGTACTTCGTGGTGAAGGCCTACACCAGCAGCGGCGTGGAGAGCCCGGTTTCGAGCGTGGTGAGCAAGACCATTCCGTAGCTGCGGCGGACGCGAAGCGCACTTGCACGCGACTCGTGTCGCTAATTGCGTACGTCTACCGATTACGACATTTGGCTGCGCGCCCTGCATCGATTTAACTACAGGCATGGGCAACCCGTGAGAAGCGGGGACGCAAGGCCTTCGGTCCGCCAGCTCGAAATCGAGCAGCAGGTAATACCGTTGCCAGGGGGAGAGTCGCCCGCGTGCGTGCTTGCATACGGGGTGGTCGATGTTCGGCAACGGGTCTCGCTGTGTCTTGTTACTTCTCGCGGCGGTCGCGCTCGCATCCTGCGGCGGTGAGGGCGCAGACCCTGCAACGGCTTCCGCATCGGACCCGGTACAGAGTCCTGGCGGATCCGCTTCGGACCCTGCCCCCGCACCCAGCCCTCAAAACAACGCTCCCGTTCTCGACGGCTCGCCGCCACTGACTGCCAAGGCAGGCACGGCGTACTCGTTCTCACCCAGCGCATCGGACGCGGACAACGACGCGCTGATCTGGACGATCACCGGCCTCCCGGCGTGGGCGTCCTTCAACCAGGGAAATGGCACGCTCTCCGGCACGCCTGCCGACGGCAACGTGGGGCAGACGGAAGACATCGAGATCACGGTCTCGGACGGCAAGGCGCAGGATTCGATCGGGCCGTTCCGCATCACCATCGCCGCGCGCGATCAGGTGCCGAACCCGAGCAACGTTGCACCTGTGATTTCCGGCGCGCCCGCGACGACCGTCGTGGCGGGGAACGCGTACATGTTCGTGCCGACGGCGACGGACACCAACAACGACAAGCTGACCTTCTCGATTGCGAATCGCCCGCAGTGGGCCACGTTCAGCACGGCGAATGGCCAGCTCTCCGGTACGCCAACGCAGGCACAGGTCGGAACGAGCTCGAACATCCGCATCACGGTGAGCGACGGCAAGGCGAGCGCGGCACTCGCGCCGTTCTCCATTCAGGTGCAAGCACCGCCGAACCGCGCGCCGACGATCTCCGGCACACCCACTGCGTCGGTCGTGGCGGGCACCGCGTATTCATTCAAGCCCACCGCCTCGGATCCGGACGGTGACACGCTCTCCTGGTCGATCGCGAACAAACCCGCCTGGGCAACTTTCAGCATCGCGACGGGCCAGCTCAGCGGCACTCCGCCATCTGCTGCCAGTTATCCTGGGATAATCATCAGCGTCAGCGATGGTAAAACTAGCGCGGCGCTTCCCGCTTTTACACTCACCGTGACCGCCGCTCCCTCGAGCCCGCCGGCTGTATCAGGCAACGCGACGGTGAGCTGGTCGCCGCCGACACTGAATACGGACGGCACGGCGCTGACTGGCCTCGCCGGGTATCGCATCTACTACGGCACTTCTTCGGGCAATCTCACCAGGTTGGCGGAGGTGAGCAATCCCGGGCTGACGACCTATCAGATCGACAATCTATCCGCCGGCACGTGGTACTTCGTCGTGAAGGCGTACACCAGTGCGGGCACGGAGAGCGTGGCGTCGAACATGGCGTCGAAGACGATCCAGTGAACGGGCGTTACGCGAAGCCCGGCAGCACATAGAGAAGAAACGCAAACTTCGAGAGGCGCAACCACGCGGCGAACTGCACGACGTCGAACAGGCGTCCGCTGAAGTTGCCGACGCCACGACGATGCGCCTCGAGCGCGCGTTTAACATAGGCTAAATTCCACAGGCCGCTCTCGCGAAACGCCCGGCTCTCCACGAGATCGCGGCATCGCCCGTAGAAGTTGTCGCGGAACCAGCGCTCGGAGGAAGTGGGGAAGCCGAACTTGCGCACCTGAGTGCGCACGGCTTCCGGAATGCGCCCGCTCATCGCCGTGCGCAGAATCGACTTCGAGTACCCTTCGCGCAGCTTCCACCGCGAGCCGAGCCGGAAGGCGAGCGCGACGAGGCGATAATCCAGAAACGGCAGGCGCGCTTCGATTCCGTGCGCCATGGCGTTCCGGTCCTCCACGCGCAGATAGAGCGGCAACGCCGCGCGTTCCACCGACCAGCGCAGGGCATCCTGCAACGTATCGAAGCGCGGCTCCTCCGGCGGACGCCAATTGCGCTTCACCTCTTCGGACACCCACGGGTCGTGCCACGCGCGCGCACGACGGCGCGCGGCAGCGAGCTTCGTGTACCCGGGAAGGTGCTGCTTGAGACGAGCAATGCATGCGCGTGCAACGGTGAGATGCAGACGCGCGGCCGAAACACCGTGCTGACGCGCGAATGCGGTCACTTCCCGATGGGCGGCCCACGGATGCGAGCGCGCAAGCTCGGACCAGTGCGTCTTGAAGTACACCGGATAGCCGCCGAGCACTTCGTCCGCACCCTGCCCGTTCAGCACCACTCTCACGCCTCGCTGACGCGCGAGCCTCATCAACTCGTAGATCACGACGGAGGTAAACGAGTGCACCGGCTCGTCCTGGTGCCAGAGGTGCTTGTCGAGGCTATCCCAGAATTGTTCCGGACCGGATTCGAGGACCCATGGCGTCGCGCCTGTCTGACGCAAGGTCTCGGCAATCAGCGGCTTTTCATCGAAGCCGGGATCCTGATAGCAGAGCGCCCCGAGCACCGCGGCTGCACCCGAGTCGCGCCGTTGCGCGGCCATGCTGGAAATGATGGATGTGGAATCGAGTCCGCCGGAGAGCAACACCGCCACCGGCACGTCACTGCGCATGCGGATGCGAACGGCATCGTCGAACAGCTCGCGAAACTGAGCGACGGGATCCTCGGGAGCCGGGAGTGCTTCTGCCGCTTCATCGATGTTCCAGTAGCGCTGCCAGACCGGTGTGCGCGCGCCATCTGTCTCGAGGTAGTGACCCGCAGGCGCACGCGTCACACCCGTGTAGAAAGTCTGCTCGGTCGCATCGAGCCGGTCATCGAGCAGGAAACTCGCGATGGACTGCCCGTTGAGCTTCAGCTCGGCATAGCCCGAGTCGCGGATCGTCTTGATCTCGGAGGTGAGCACGAGGCCGCGCTCGTCGTGGAACCAGAACAGGGGCTTGATGCCGAAGCGGTCGCGCGCAGCGAAGAGTTTGCGGGTGTGCCGATCGTAGATGGCAAACGCAAACATGCCATTCAGCCGCCGCAAGCAATCCGCGCCCCATTGCCGGTACGCCGTCAGCAGGACTTCGGTATCGCCGCTGGAACGAAACGCGTGGCCGAGCGCGGCGAGCTCGGCCCGCAATTCGATGAAGTTGTAGATCGCCCCGTTGAACACGATGACGTGGCGCCCGTCGGCGCTGACCATCGGCTGGTGGCCCGAGGAGGCCAGGTCCAGGATGGCGAGGCGGCGGAAGGCGATGCGGATGCCGTGCTCGTGGAACTGCCCCTGGTCGTCGGGTCCACGATGCGCAATGAGCTCCGCCATGCGCTCGATCTGGCCGGCCTCCGGCGCGTGTGCTCCGCTTCCGAGGACCAGCACGAAACCGCACATTGGATTACCAGCCTCCCTGGCGTCTGGCCCCGTTCCCGATCGGGGCTTGTGACGCGCGTGCGAGAATTCGTGGTGTTATGTGGGAAGATCACTAGATTAACAAATTACACAGCGGCGAACGTTCGCACGCCGTGTCGCACCACTCAGTGTCGAAACTGCCATGAACGTGGAACGACGAACCCTTGCGGGACTCAAGTGGGGCGCGACCGCGAAGGTGCTCACGCAGGCGGTGAGCTGGTGCGTGACATTCGCGGTCATCCGTCTGCTGGCGCCAGGCGACTATGGTCTCATGGCGCTGAGCGCTGTCATCATGGCGACGTTCGCCGGCGTCGCCGAGCTTGGCCTGGGCGCATCGCTGATCCAGGCCCGCAATCCCACCCCTGCCGATCTCGCGCGTGTGAGTGGCGCGCTGCTGCTCCTGAACGGCTCGTGCGCGCTGATCGTGTGCCTGGCTGCCCCGTTGTTTGCGGACCTGTTCGGCCACGAACGGCTGGAGCTCGTGGTGCAGGTCTCGGCGCTGCAATTCATTCTCAGCGCACTCTCTGCCGTACCGGAATCCATCGCGTATCGGGAAATGCGCTTCAAGTGGCTCGCCGCGGCGGACATCACATCAGGTTTCGTCACCAGCGCAACGACGCTGACTCTCGCGCTTCTCTCCGTCGGCGTATGGGCGCTGGTCATCGGCAATCTTGCCGGCCTCGCTGTGCGCACGGCGATGCTGATGTACGGGAGCCCGTTCGTGCGCCCGCAGTTGCGCTTCCGTGGCATGGGTGAATACCTGAAGTTCGGCGGAGCATGGAGCGGCGCGCGTTTCGCCTGGCAACTCACGTATCAGACGGACATCGTGATCGCCGGCCGTTTTCTCACGCAGGAAGCGGTAGGCCTGTATTCAGTTGCTACACAGCTCGCGAACCTGCCGCTGCAGAAAGCGATGAGCGTCATCAACCAGGTGGCATTTCCTGCGATCGCGCGACTGCAGGAGGAGCTCCCCCGCATGAAGCGGAACCTGCTCGACGCGCTACGGCTTCTCGGATTCAGCGCCGTCCCGGCGCTGTGGGGTATCTGTGCCGTGGCTCCGGAACTGGTGCGGGTAGTGCTCGGCGAGCAGTGGAGCGGCGCTACCCTGCCCCTCCAGGCCATCGCGCTGGTCGCACCGTTGCGCATCGTCGGCAGCATCCTTGCCACCGCGATTTCGGCGCTCGGGCGCGCGCATCTGGATCTCATCAACAACCTCGTCACGCTCGCGATCTTTCCGGTCGTTCTGCTCGCGAGCGTTCGTTGGGGGATCGGCGGCCTGGCCATCGCGTACGCAGTGGCCGTGGCAGTCACGTTCGTGATGAATTTCCCGCGCACGGCGCGAGTCGTGGGAATCACTGCCGCTGAGCTGTTCACCGCCTGTCGCGGCACGCTCCTCGCGGGCGTCACGATGCTTGCCACCGTCACCGCAGCTCGCATGGGACTCGCCACGGCGCCCGATGCCGCGCGTCTTGCCGCGCTCATCATCATCGGCGCCGCGGCCTATCTCGGTACCTTGTGGTTCCTCGATCGCACCATCTGGACCGAAGCGAAAAGAGTCGCGGCGGCCTTGCGCGAGCAGGGCTGAACGAAATTTTTTCGTTCGATTAACGCTCGTTCATTTGACAATAACTCGCGCGCAAGTCATTCAATCGACACACGCGCCGTCGTTATCGCGGTCGCTGCATCCTTATTAATCCATGGCCTGCAGATTTCTCTGCACGTAAATTCCGCGCGTATCGCGCGCGAGCCGGCGAATGTTTCGGTGTGGTGACAAGTTGCGCGCATGACTTGAAAAGCACGCGAGACGCGGCTCTACTTCAGTACAACTAGACGGGGCAAACCCGCAGATCAATGGAAAAAGGTTGCAACGTTGTCCCGGTCCCGCCTCGTCTATGGCGTGCTTGCTTCGTTCGTCCTCGCGGCGTGCGAGCAGGTACCCGTGACGCAGAACGCGCCGCCCTCAGGTACCGCAGAGTCCCCCGCAGCCCCGCCGCTCCCGCAGCCGAGCGCTAACAGCGCCCCGGTGATGTCGGGTTCGCCTGCGCTCACCGGCCAGGCGGGCGCGCAATATTCGTTTACGCCGGTCGTCACCGATTCGGATGGCGACACGCTCGCATTCTCCGTGTACGGCAAACCCTCCTGGGCGAGCTTCGATGAGAAGACCGGCGCGCTGACCGGTATGCCGGAGGATGCGGATGTCGGCGCGACCGATGAAATCGAGATTGCCGTGTCCGATGGTCACGCGCAGGACAGCATCGGTCCCTTCCGGATTCTGATCGCCGCGCGTGCAGCCGCGCCCGCGCCGAATTCCGCACCGACCATCGGCGGCGTCCCGCCCGCGAGCGTCGTTGCAGGAGAGGGTTACGTTTTCGAACCCTCCGCGACGGACGCGGACGGCGACGCGCTCACCTATGCGATCGCGAATCGACCGGCCTGGGCGAGCTTCAACACGTCGAACGGACGTCTCGATGGGACGCCGGGCGCTTCTCATGTCGGCACGACCGCCGATATCCGCATCAGCGTGACGGATGGCAAGGCGACGGTCGCACTCGCTCCGTTCTCGATCCGCGTCACGGCTGCACCCAACGGTGCACCGACGCTGTCCGGCTCGCCCGCTACGCGAGTCACGGCAGGGGTCGAATATGTGTTTCAACCCGTCGCCACTGACACTGATGACGGCACGCTCGTATTCATGATCGAGAACAAGCCGACCTGGGCAACCTTCGATTCACATACGGGGCGGCTGTCGGGTACGCCGCGCGTGGCGAACATCGGGACGACCGCAGGCATCAGCATCCGCGTTTCGGATGGAACCAGCCAGGCGTCTCTCGCTCGATTCAACATCACGGTCGTAGATGTTCCGAATGTGCCGCCGACTCTCTCCGGGTCGCCGCCGCTCTCGGTCGCAGTGGGAAACGCGTACACCTTCACGCCAGTCGCGGCGGATGCGGATCACGACTCGCTCACGTTCACCATTCGCAACCGGCCGGTGTGGGCCACGTTCAGCACGAGCACCGGGCGCTTGTCCGGTACGCCGAATGCACAACAGGCTGGAACCTATCCAGGCATCGTCATCGGCGTCGGCGATGGCGAGGCGACTGCATCGCTGCCGGAATTTGCGATCCAGGTGTCGCCGGCACCGAATCGCGCGCCGACGATCAACGGCTCACCTGCGCGTTCCGTCGTCGCCGGGAATCTCTACAGTTTCACGCCGACCGCAGCGGATGCGGACGGCGATTCGCTTTCCTTCACGATCCAGAACAAACCGGTCTGGGCGGATTTCAATGCGGGCAGCGGGAAATTGAGCGGCACGCCCACTGAGCAGCAGGTGCGCGAGTATCGCGACATCATCATTGCGGTCACCGACGGGAAGAGTACGGCCGCGCTGTCGACGTTCACGATCACCGTGTCAGCGCCCGCGCCAACGCCGCCAGCTCCAACACCGCCCGCACCGACGCCACCGGATCCAACACCGCCGGCGCCCACACCGCCTGCTCCAACGCCGCCCGCGCCCACGCCGCCTGCACCCACACCGCCCGCGCCGACACCGCCGGCACCTACGCCACCCGCACCAACACCACCGGCCCCAACTCCGCCCGCGCCAACGCCGAATCGCGCGCCCGTCATCTCGGGCTCACCATCAACGCAGGTCACTGCCGGCAGCGTCTACACATTTACGCCAGTCGCGAGCGACCCAGACGGCGACACTCTCACTTTCAGCATCGACACCAAACCGACCTGGGCGACGTTCAACACCGGCACAGGACGCCTGACCGGAACGCCTCCAAGCGGCACGGTGGGCGCCACGCCTTCGATCGTCATCTCGGTATCGGACGGTGAGGCCAGCGCATCGCTCGCAGCGTTCAGCATCAACGTGACGGCGCCAGTGAGCCGCTCGGCGACGGTGAGCTGGACGCCGCCCACTACGAATACTGACGGTTCGACTCTGACCAACCTCGGCGGCTACAACATCTACTTCGGATCCGCCGCGAACGCCCTCAACCGTGTGCAGCGTGTGTCAAACGCCGGGTTGACCGAATACACGATCGACGGCCTCTCTTCGGGAACGTGGTATTTCGGCGTGCGCGCTTACAACTCGTCAGGCGTCGAGAGCAGCGTATCGAACGTCACGAGCAAGACGATTCCCTGACGCTCAGGCGGGAGCACGCTCCAGCGCCGCCCCAATCCGCGCCAGCGATCGCTCGCGGCCCAACAGCGCGAGCGTGGCATCGATTGGCGGAGACACCGTTCCGCCCGAAACACACACACGGATCGGCTGCGCGACCTTGCCAAGCGCGACGCCCTGATCGGTCGCGAGACGATTCAGCACGTCCTGAATAGCGGGCGCAGACCAGCTCGACAACGCAGACAAGCGCTCGTGCGTCACGCGCAGCAACGCGAGTGCATCGGGCGTCAGAACCTTCGCGCCGGCTTTCGGATCGATGTCGACGCGCTCGCCGAAGAAGAAGCGGCTGTTCTGCGCCATCTCCTTCATCGTCTTCGCGCGCTCGCGCTGCGCGACGATGATGCCTTCGAGCAGCGCGGAATCCGCAGACTCGATACCGAGCCGCGCAAGCTGATACGCGAGGTGCGGGCGCAGCTCCGCCGGCGTCATGCGCATCATGTGCTGCTGGTTCAACCACAGAAGTTTCTCCGGGTTGAACGCCGAGGCCGCCTTGTTCACGTCGCGAATGTCGAACGCGTCGATCATCTGCTGCCGCGTGAATACTTCCTGGTCCGCATGCGACCAGCCGAGCCGCACCAGATAATTGAGGAGCGCATCGGGCAGATACCCCTCTTCCTGATATTGCAGAACGCTCACGGCGCCGTGGCGCTTCGAGAGCTTCGCGCCATCGGGGCCCAGGATCATCGGCACGTGCGCGTACACCGGAGGCGGGCTCCCGAGCGCACGAAGCATGTTCATCTGGCGCGGTGTGTTGTTGATGTGGTCGTCGCCACGGATCACGTGCGTGACGCCCATGTCCATGTCGTCGACGACCACGCAGAAGTTGTACGTGGGCGTACCGTCCGAGCGCGCGATGATCAGATCGTCGAGCTCCGTGTTCTGGAACGTGATGTCCCCATGCACCACGTCCTGCACGACGACGACGCCCTCGAGCGGATTCTTGAAACGGATGACGGGCTCGACGCCAGGACGGGCGTCCGTGCGATCCCGCCATACGCCGGTGTAGCGCGGCTTCTCCTTGCGCGCCATCTGCTCCGCGCGCATCGCCTCCAGCTCCTCTTTCGTGCAGTAGCAACGATAGGCCGTGCCCGCGGCCAGCATCTGTCCAATGACTTCCTTGTAACGGTCGAAGCGCTGCGTCTGGTAGTACGGACCTTCGTCGTGCTCCAGTTCGAGCCACTTCATTCCGTCGAGGATCACACGCACCGCCTCGTCGGTGGAGCGTTCGCGATCCGTGTCCTCCACGCGCAGGATGAATTTGCCGCCCATCCGCCGCGCATACAGCCAACTGAACAGGGCCGTGCGGACCCCACCGACGTGGAGCAGGCCCGTGGGACTCGGAGCAAAGCGCGTGACAACCATGGCGATCCGGGGCGATGAAGTGCTGGGAAATGAGCGGGGACGCATGGTAACAAGGCACGGCGCGCGCCGCCGCCCGCCCGCGGAAACAGCCGCGCCCGCGCCGTGGGCAATGGGCCGCTGCCAAAGCGAGAGAGCGGTCACAGCGTGGCGTGCTGCCTGTTCCCGGTGGGGTGCTTGCGCCTATATTTGCGTCCGCCAGCAGTATCCGGCCCAGAACGGATCCGCGAAAAATCGGGCCACCACCACGACATGACGCCCGCTGAGTTGATTGCCCTGCCCCGCACCGTGCTCGCGCGCAAAGCGCCGCGCGAGACCATCCTCATTGCATTGGCGGCAGTCGCGGCAATCTGGCCCACCTGGCCTTCCCTCGTGCGCACCTGGGAGACCACCGCGGATTACTCGCATGGTCCACTGATCGCGGCGGTCAGCGTGATCTGGCTGATCGGTGCGGCGATGGACGTGGAAAGCGCGCCGCGTCAGCGCTCGTGGCAGGCGGCCGCGCTGTTGTTCCTGGCATTGCTGTGCTGGCTGATTGCATTCCGCGCAAACGTGGAAATCGGCAAGCAGCTCATCGCTCCCCCGATCGTTCTGCTGGCCGTGGCGACTGCCGTGGGCTGGCGCGCGGCCCGGGCTGTGCTGGCGCCCGTTCTGTATCTCTACTTCGCGATTCCGGTCTGGGAGCTCATCGTTCCGATCCTGCAGGGGCTGACGATCGCCATGTCGACCCTGGCGCTCGGTCTGCTCGGAGTCCCGGTGAAGATCACCGGCCTCCTCGTGACGATTCCGGAAGGAAGCTTCATCGTGCAGGAGGGCTGCGCCGGCAAGCGATATCTGATCGTTGCGCTCGCTGTAGCAGCCGCATTCGCGGCCTTCTCCGGTCTGGACCGGCGTCGCACGCTCACCTTCCTGGCGATCTCGGCTGGGTTGGCGATGCTGGCAAACTGGATACGCGTCGACATCATCATCTACGCGGGCCACGTCACGAACATGAAGCACTACTTCGTGGCGCGTGAGCACCTGACTCTCGGCTGGGGCATCTTCGTCCTGCTGCTGATTGCCGTTTGCATCGTTGGCAGCCGCTTCAAGAAAACCCACCGGGTCGAGCGCATCACGGGCGCGCAGCTGGAGCCAGCAAGTCGCGGCCGCGTCACCGGACCGGTGACCGCCGTTGCGCTTCTTGCCGTGCAGGCGATCGCGATATTCATGGCGCTGCAGACGGACGCGGCGGCAGCAGCGAGCTCGATGCCGCCGGCGCCGCCGGCCGCGAGTCCCGGCGGCTGGCGCGATTCGTCGACGATTTCCGAAGGGTGGGCCCCGACTTTCGCTACAGCCGCGCGCCAGGCGCGGCACGCGTATGAGTCCGATAGCGGCGAGCGCGTCGAAACCTATCAGGCCATGTACGTGCGGCAATCGCCCGGATCGGAGCTGATCCAGTATGCGAACCGCATCGATGGCGACAAATGGAGCGTCTACGGTCGCAGCGTGGAAGTGCGCCGCCTGAGTACCGGCGAAACCGTCGAGGTGATCAGTTTGCAGAGCCACGCGCGTGGCGGCAGCACCTGGCTGATCGAGCACGTGTACATGGTGGACGGCGTCGTGACGACCAAACCCTGGATGGCCCAGCTCGTCTACGCACTGAAATCACTGACAGGCCCCGCACCTGCGGAGGTGTTCGCAGTGGCGGCTCCGTGTGCGGACTCCTGCGCGGAGGCCGGCACGGCAGTGAACAGATTCTGGTCTTCCCTCCCCCGCCTTCCCTGAGCCGAGCGTCGGAAAACTATACGGCGCATTTCCGGGCCCCTCCGGCGAATGCGCGGAATTTCCAGCAGCAGCATGCACTTGGAAGCTTGGCCCGGGGCTTGCAATCCTCGTTGCAGGTCTCTTTGGCCTGGCTCACGAAATCAACAAGGACAAACTCGAATGAAAATCTGGACAAAGGCTTCGACTTGGCTGACGGCCGCGCCTGCCCTTCTGATCGCCCACATGCCGGCGGCGCATGCGGGTTGGTTCGAAGACTGGCTCTGCAGAAACCTCGGCATCTGCGGACCGGGCGGCGGCAATGGCGATCCGACTCCGGTTTCCGAGCCCGAGATGCTGGCGCTGCTCAGCACGGGTCTCATCGTGGCGGGCATCCTTGCCATCCGCCGTCGCCGCAAGTAACACGCCTTTTCGAATCGACACCGGGCCCGGCTGATGCGGGCCCGGTTCGCTTGTCAGGCCTGACTCCACCCCCTTAGACTCCGCGTCCTCTTTTCGGGGACGGTTAGCTCAGCGGTAGAGCACTGCTTTCACACGGCAGGGGTCACTGGTTCAATCCCAGTACCGTCCACCATCCCAACCATGTCAGCACAGCACTCCGGACCCGCGGCCGCGACCCCCATCGCGTCCTCCCTGACGCACGATCTGTGGACCTTCACGGACCTCGTGCTGAAGTCACGCGTCGCGCGTGCGCTCATCGAGGGACGCCCCGGCTATCCGATCTACCGCTCCCTGCGTTTCGCCGCGCGCGCCGCGCTCGAAAAGCTGTTCGACGAGCTCGCGCTCGGGCTGGGTTTGCATGCCCACCGGATCGACTCGCACACCATGATCCTGGACGGCACCGGCGTGTTCATTGCCGCCAGCGGCGGACGCAAGACCGATTACTGCTCCTGCCATTTCGGATTCTGGAGCGACTCGGCTGAACGGGCCGCTTCGGCACGGGAGGAGATCCTGCGCATCGTCGGCGAGCGCTACATCGCCGACCCGATGTTCTCCATCGACTGGCATTTCCTGACCGCCAAGGGCGAGCTGCAGAGCGCAGCCATCGAGGAAATGGCGGACGACGTGCTCCACCCGGAAGCGTATCCGGAGATCCGCGAAGGCATCGATACGTTCATCGGCCGTTATCTCGACGCGCCGGAAACCGTGCTGGTGCTGCAGGGTCCGCCGGGCACGGGCAAGACGCGGCTCATTCGCGCGATTCTCGGTCAGATTTCCCGACGCAAAGGCGGCCATGCGCAGGCGCTCTATACAGGCGACAAGAAGTCCCTCGAGAACGACGAAATCTTCGTGAAGTTCATCACCGGCTGGGACGATGCGTTCGTCGTCGAAGACGCGGATCATCTCCTGCGCCCGCGCGCCAGCGGCAACGAGCATCTGCATCGCTTTCTGGCCATCGCGGACGGCGTCGTCCGGGCGCAGGGGCGCAAGATCATCTTTTCCACGAACCTGCCGAACATCGGCGACCTCGATGACGCGCTGATCCGTCCGGGACGGTGCTTCGCGCACGTCATTGCGCGCGAGCTCGATCCTGTCGAGGCGGAATCGCTGATTGCCACCCTGTGTCGAACGGATCCCGAACGGAGCAAGGCGGCGCGGGCCAGCTTGCGCGCCAGCGCCCAGCGATCGTACTCGCTCGCATCCGTGTATCGAGCGGTAAAGGCCTGAAGGGCGAATGGGTTCAGCGGGCCGCTACCAGTTGCCGATCCTCGTCGGATCGCTGTGCGTGCTCGTGTGCATCGAGCAGCTGCGCCACCTGGGCATTCACGCGGGCCGCACGCGGCTCGCTCAATGCGCCGTCCTTGAATGACACGACCCCGACCGCAGCGAACGGCAGAACGATCCCATCCGACTCGACGACGCTGGCGCATCCTGCAAGGTTCGCCAGCGTCACGGCCGCAAGGACCGCGATTCGCTTCTTCACGAGCTCTACTCCGTCTGTAATTCCTGAGACGAAGCGTGAGCCCTGCAGGGCTCTTCATCTGTCAACAGACTGACACAAGGAGAGCGAAAGTCAGGAATCGATGTCCGCAGGCGCGACAACGTGCTGTTTCATCAGCTCGGCGAGCACGGCCGGTGTGACGCCCAGCAATTCGGCCGCCTTGGGCAGGTTGCCGCCGGCAACCGCCAATGCGCGGCTCACCGCCCTGCTCTCCGCGCGCAGACGCGCTTCGGCGAGCGTGAGCGACTCGAGCGAATCGTGCGCAACCGCCGCCTGCAGGCCGAGGTCTGCGCTGCCGACGACCGCTCCCTCGGTCATGATCGATGCGGCGTTGATGCGATTTTCCAGCTCGCGCACGTTGCCGGGCCAGGGATGGCGCTCGATGGCTGTCACCGCTTCCGGTGCAAACTTCAGGGCGTTGCGACCGTTGCGGCGGGCCGCCTGGCGCAACAGGTGGTTCGCGATCAGGACGGCATCCGATTCCCGCTCGCGCAGCGGTGGAATTCGCACTGACACCTCGCTGATGCGATAGAAAAGGTCCGACCGCATCGTGCCCTGCTGGATCGCCGCCTCCAGGTTGCGATGGGTGGCCGCAACGATGCGCACATCCACCGAGATCACTTCGCGCCCGCCCACGCGTTCGATCACGCGCTCCTGCAGGAAGCGCAGCATCTTCGCCTGCAGCGGCATCGGCATGTCGCCGATCTCATCGAGGAACAGCGTGCCGCCATCGGCGCTCTCGACTTTGCCAATCGTGCGCTTCACCGCGCCGGTGAAGGCGCCCCGCTCGTATCCGAACAACTCGCTTTCGAGCAGGTTTTCCGGAATCGCCGCGCAGTTGATGGCGATCATCGGCTTGGCGGCGCGCGGGCTCAGCATGTGCAGGGCACGCGCGAGCCGTTCCTTGCCGGTGCCGCTTTCGCCGAGCAATAGCACCGTGGCATCCGTGGGCGCGAGCCGCTCGATCATGCGGCATGCTTTCAGCATGGACGGGCTCGCGCCGACCACACCTTCCAGCGCGGTAATCGGCCGCGCAGCGCTCAAGCGCTGCACCTCGGACTCGAGCTCGTAGATACGCAGCGCGCGTCCCACGACGAGCGCCAGCATCGGCGTGTCGATCGGCTTCTGGCAGAAGTCGAATGCGCCCACACTGATGGCGCGCAGCGCATGTTCGCGGCCTTCGCGCCCGGTGATCACGATGATCTTGGTCTGTGGGGCGAGGCTCTGGATCTCGGCGATCGTCTTGAAGCCTTCTTCCACGCCGTCCGCGTCCGGTGGCAGGCCGAGATCCTGCAGGACGATGGGCGGGGAGTGACGGCGCACCTCCGCGAGTGCCTCCTCGCGAGTGCCGACGCAAATGACCTCGAAGCTGTCGAGCGCCCATTTGAGCTGGCGCTGCAGCCCCGGATCGTCCTCGACGACGAGCAGCTTACTGCGCTTCGATTCCATTCTGCGTCACCGTTTCCCTGACACCGACGGCGGGCGCGGCCGGCAGACTAATGATGAAGGAGGTGCCCCACCCCGGCTGGCTCTGCACCTCCACGTCGCCCTGGCACTTGCGGACGAACTCGCGCACTTCGTACGCGCCGATTCCCATCCCTCGATCTCCTTTCGTCGTGTCGAACGGTCTGAACAGGCGATTGCGGATGAACTCCGCATCCATACCTTCACCTGTATCGACCACCTCGATGATTGCCCGATGCGCATCCCGGCGCAAATTCACCGTGACGGTTCCCGAGGCTGCGGTAGCGTCCTGCGCGTTCCTCACCACGTGCTCCAGGGTGTGAAGCATGCGCTCGCGGCTCGCCATGCTCGTCACGCCCGGCTCGATCGTGCCGAGGCGTGGCGCGGGCGTGCGCCCCCGGCAGCGCTCGACGACTTCTGCGCAGACGTCGGCAAGGTCTATGCGCGCCGGCGCATCGGCCATCCGAGCCGTGCGGAGCTGTTCCATCAGGCGCGTCATGCGCTTCACGGAATGTTCGATGGTCACGATCGCGTCGTCGATGAATTCCGGATTGTGGCGATGGCGGACGGCGTTCTCGACCACCAGCGCCTGCTGGGCGATGAGATGCCGCAGGTCGTGCATCAGAAAAGCCGAGATGCGGTTGAATGCCTCGAACTGCCCGACCTCCGCGAGGCGGCGCGCCGTCTGGTCGAATGCGAGGTAGCTCGCCACCTGGCGCGCGGACGCGCGCAGCAGATCGAGCTGCTCCCAGCCGAGCCGAACCTCGGTATGCGGCTCACCGATCACGACGAACCCGACCAGCGACTCTTCGCACACGAGCGGCACCACGAGCCACGCTTTGCTGTCCTTCAGCAGCCACTCGGGAGGCATCGGCATGTTGCCCGGGCCATTGGCCCGCACCTGTTGCAGATCGCAAACCCATTCGAACTTGCGCAGATGCTCGAAGCAGGGGCTGGGCGCAGCGCGCGGCCGCGTGGGCTCGGCAAGCGCACCGCCTGCGGGGACGTAGTACCCATCCGGGTCACGCAACCAGAGGCCCCCGCTCGGGCTGTGCACGAACGACGCCATCACCTTCGCGATGCGCTCCGGGAGCGGCGTATCGCTGGATTCGGAAAGTGCCCGTGTGAGGCGCAGCCACTCTCTGCGGAAGTCATACTGGTATGGGAAGAGGTGCTTGGAGAGCGTCACGCGGACCCAGGCGCGGGACTGATCGGACAGCAGCGTGACGACGAGCACGATCGCCGCAGCAGCACCGAACACCGTCTGCAGAATGGCTCCCGAGGGGCCGCCATACGCGCGGATGAGCACGCTGGCCGCAGCCATGCCGAGAATGTAGAGGCCCGCCGCAAACAAGGTGGTGCTGAAGAAGACGATTCGCGGCGATAGCAACTCCTCGGACTTCCAGGCGGGCATGCGACTCACGGCCGCCGAGATGAGGACCGTCAGCAGCGCGTTGACCAGGCCGCGCGCGCTCCACAATGTCGGATCGATGACGCCATTCAGCAGGGATACGGACCACAGGCACAGGTCATAGGTGAACAGGCCGCCGATGGCGAGCCAGAGGTATTTGACGTGCCAGGCCCGGCTCGCCTTCAGGTTGCGCGCGACCTGTTCGACGAGCACGAGTCCCGTCACGGGCAGCAGCAACCCGGCCCAGATGCGTCCACGCAAGAGCCACGTGTACTCAACCAGCCCCGCGAAGGCCTGAGCGGCGAACCACGAGAGCCATGCGACGCCGAGACCGCCCACCACGAGCACGAGGGCGCGACGCCTGCGACGGTCATCCCGTGCGAGACACCGCGCCAGCACCACGAGCCACGCCATGTCACGCAGCAGCTCGACGAGCATCAACACGCTCAGGTTGCCCGCCGATGTGCCCGGAACGTGAGCCAGCACCAGAGCCCATAACACCTGTAGCGCGAGCGCCGGTGTAAGCCACGAGCCGCTCACTCGCCCGCGCCAGCGCGTGAGCGCGAGCACCAGCAGGGTGGCGAACGCGACCGCGGCCAGGTCGTAGTTGAATGTCGAGCTCATCGTGCGCTGATCGTTGTGTCTTGCACGTGCCGGGTCCAGCTTATTGCGTCTTGCCTCCGCTTACGAGCACCGCAGGCTGGCGCAGGCTGTCGAACATGGAGAACACCCAGGGCCGCGCCGCCAGTAACACGGCGACGCTGCGTTTGTCCCGGCTCGGCAGCGATCGGTCCAGCTCGGCGAGATCGCGGAACTCCGCGGCCAGTCGCTCGAGTTTGCGGAGGAACACGCGCCAGGACGCATCCGATAGCTCCGCGGAACGATAGTGCTGTGCCTCGCCTGCGCCGGAAAAAGACGAGTGCAGGAACTCCTGTCGGGCTTGTTTCTCGTAGAGACGTCGCACGGGACCGTCCTTACGCCACGCGACGGCGGTGGTAGTGCGCGGACGTGCGCGGAGACCTGAGCGCAGATCCACCAGTCTCAGTGCATGCAGGCGCACGAGCCAGCGACGCACCTGTTTCTCATCGGCGCTCATGTACGCGCCGATTTCGCGGCCGGTGCGGCCGTTGGCGAGCAGATAAAAGCATGCAAGCAGATTGGCATCCCCCGCAAGGGCTTGCTCCTGCTCCATCGTCAGCAGCTCGGCTGCATCGGCGCTCTGTTCCGCCGCGAGACGCGTGACTTCGGCGATGCTCACATCGAGCGCGCGGCAGATCTGCTCGAGACGCTGCAGGCTCATCGTGGCGCGAGACAAGATGCGCTTCACGGACGCCTCACTCAACCGGATGTCCTTGGCCAGCTGCGCATAGGTCACCGAGCGCGATTTCATGATGCGCTTGAGCCCGGCCACGATGCGCGCGGTCTCGCTGGCCATTTCAGCCGTCATGGTGCATCTCCCTGCTCTCCCTGGTATCGGTATCCGATACTTGTAGAGTCGGTATTGTACGGCGTACCGGGCCACCTATTCTGGGTGCCGTATGCGCCCGAACCCTTCTCCGCTGGCCCAGGAAGCGCCGGTTGCGGTGGTGTCCCCCGCAAGGCCGCGCCGGGACTTTCGTCGCCGTCCGGACTGGGTGAACGACACCCACTCCGCGCTGAACCGCACGCCCGTGTCCCAGACACTCGAGCCGCGCTCGGTCGAGGACGTAACCGACGCGGTCCGCAATGCCTGGTCACAAGGCAATGCGCTTGCGATTGCAGGTGGGCGCCACGCAATGGGCGGACAGCAGTTCCTCACCGAGGGCACGCTGCTCGACATGCGGCGGCTGAGTGGCGTGCGGCACTTCGATCAGGAGCGCGGGCTGCTCGAAGTTGAGGCCGGTATCACATGGCCGGACGTCATCCGCGCGTACCTCGTGCGGCCGCATGGAACTCCAGTGCGCTGGGGTATTCGTCAGAAGCAAACCGGCGCGGATCGCCTCACGATTGGCGGGGCGGTCGCCGCCAACATTCACGGACGCTGCCTGACTGCGGCGCCGTTCATCTCGGATATCGAGTCACTCGAGGTCGTCACTGCACAAGGAGACGTGGTCTCGTGCAGCCGGCGGCAACAGCCGGAGCTTTTTCGCCATGTGGTTGGCGGGTACGGCCTCTTTGGCGTGGTGACTGCGGCGACGCTGCGACTGGTGCCACGCCGGCAGGTCGAGCGCGTCGTGAAAATGCTCGAGATCGACCGCCTCGTCGAGGTGCTCGAGCAGCGGATTGCGGAGGGGTACCTGTACGGCGATTTTCAGTTCGCCACGGACCCTCACCATCGCAGCTTCCTGCGCACCGGAGTGTTGTCCTGCTACCGACCCACAGACTGCGTACGCCCGATTCCCGAGCGGCAGCGCCGGCTCTCCCAGACGGACTGGAACCGGTTGCTGGAGCTCGCGCACCGGGACAAGCGGCGCGCGTTCGAGGAATTCTCTGCGTTCTATCTGGCAACATCCGGCCAGCTCTACTGGAGCGACACGCATCAGCTCAATCTGTATCTCGAGAACTACCACCCCTCGCTCGATGAGCGCCTCGGGACGAAGATGCGTGGCTCCGAGATGATCACCGAGGTGTACGTTCCGCGGGCGCGGCTGACCGAGTTCATGGATGACGTGCGGCGGGACTTTCGCGCCAACCAGGTGGACTTCATATACGGCACGATCCGGCTGATCGAGCCGGATACGGAGAGCGCGCTGCCGTGGGCGCGAGAGCGTTACGCGTGCGTGATCTTCAATCTGCACATCGACCACATGCCGCGCAGCATTGTCGAGGCCCGGTCCGCGTTCACGCGGCTGATCGATCACGCGATGCTGCACGGAGGAAGCTACTACCTCACCTACCATCGCTTCGCGCGGCGAGACCAACTGCTAGGGTGTTACCCCGATGTCATCGACATGCTGGAAACCAAGCGCCGGATGGATCCGACGCGCATCTTCCAGAGCGACTGGTATCACCACCTCATCGCACAGACCTCAGGGACGCTCGGCTGACGGCCATACGGTGCTTCTCTGGACGTGCGTGGCGTTGTTCTTCGCACGTGTCGTCGCCCAGATCGAAGTGCTGCTCATTGCGCCCGACTGGCTGCCGGCGATGCCTGCGTGGTACTCGGGCCTTCTACCCTACCCGTTGCTGCTACCGGCGCAGATCGCATTGCTGATGGCGATGTGCGTTCTGGTGACGCGGGCGCCGGCATCTCCGGCGTGGGCTGTGAAACTGTGGCGCAGCCTGGCGCTGCTCTATTTCCTTGGCATGGCAGTGCGGCTCGTGCTCTGCGTGCACACGTACGGCCCTGACTTCTACCTGCACGGGGCCATCCCCGTGGCTTTTCACTGGGTCCTGGCGCTCTTCGTTCTAGGTGCGGCCCGAGAGGCCAAGTCGCACGCCCAAGGCGATGAACAGCGCGCCGAGGGATCGGTTCATCCATAGGCCGAGGCGCGAGGCGAGCTGCAGACGTTTCGTGAGCAGGCCTGCGGCCCACGCGACGAACAGGTTCCAGGCCGTGCCGGTCGTGTTGAAGATGGCGCCCAGCATGAGGAAGGCCTGGACTTTCGTTGGACTCTCCGCATCGATGAATTGCGGCACGAATGCGAGAAAGAAGAGCGCGACCTTCGGGTTGAGCACGTTGGTGAGGAATCCCTGCCAGAAAATGCGCGCGTGATCCGGGGAAACTCCCTGCTGTGCAGGTTGCGACAGCGCCAGCATCGCGCCACCTCGTTGGCGCAGCATCGAGATGCCGACGTAGATGAGGTACGCCGCTCCGATCCACTTCACCGCCGTGAATGCTGCCGCTGACGACGCGAGGATGGCCGAAAGGCCCAGCGCGGCGAACGAAATGTGTACGAAGCAGCCGAGACCTATGCCGAGCGCAGCCCAGACGCCCGCTACAGTTCCGCGTGAGGCCGCACGGCTGAGCACGTAGAGGAAGTCGACGCCCGGCGCGATGTTCAGCAGCAGGCCGGAGATGACGAAGAGCGCGAGATCGTGTGTGCCGAACATGACTCACTACCCTTCGAAGACGAGCGGAGCACGCATACGCGTCGAGGACCTAACCCTTGAAGTCGACAACGTATACGGCTCCGCCCGGCAGACGGTCCAGAGAGTGACCGCTGCGCGGCGCGAATGTTCCCTGAACGATGCGCACGAATTTACTTCGGGGGAGCCGGGCTCTCGGGATGTGCGCTCTGGTACTGAAGCGCGAACGACGGATCGCAATCGTACGGATACACGTGATCGCCGTCCTTCTTCTTCCACGTGATGAAGCGCGCGCCCCGATTGTCGAGCACCTCCGGATCCTCGAACTCCTGCAGGGCCATGAGTGCCGAGCCATCGGGGGTCAGCTTGAAGCGCTCGATCACCTTGACGTTCTGGCTGTGGCTCAAGCCGTTGTTCGCGATGGTCGCGGCCTCGAGGTGCGTCGTCTCGACGTAGAGCGTATCGCCCTCCCAGCGACCGAGCGAATAGCCCACCTTCGAATGCGGATAGTCCGCCCCTGGCCGTGCCCGCCCATCCATGAACACGATGCGTACCAGGTCGAAATACTCGAGCTTGATGATGATGAGCTCGGTGCCCTGGTAGATCTCGATCGGAAACGGCCCCTGCAGCGCGTAGACGATGGAGGGCGCACGGCACGCGTTGCTCAACGACATGTCATCGCGCGGATTCCACTTCTTTGCTTCTTCGAGCGCCTTTGCCTTGGGCTTGAGCCCGCCATATTCGCCGGCCGGAAATTCCACCGGCCCGAGGTCCTCGAGCAGCGCGGTGTTCGGCGGCAGCTTTGCGAGCAGCGCCTTGTCCCGCGGCACCTTGACCGATGGACTCCAGAAGCCCGACAGGTCGGGATGCTTTGCCGCGGCCGCCGCGGCGTGCGCATTCACGAACAGGGTGCAGCCGACGGCAGCGGCAAGGACCAGCGCGCGCACGGTCATGACTCCGGATCGAAGGGCTTGCCGATCTGCTCGCCGTTGGCACGCGAGGCTTTACGCAGGCGCGCCCAGTTGGAGTTGTCCCGTGCAGGCCATCCCTCCACGGTGATCACCTCGCCCTTCTTGATGCTGTCCGGGGCCCAGCCGCGCCGGCGCAGGATGGAGGGCGAGTTCGTCTCGATCTTCCACTCGACGGGCGCCGCGCCGTCCTTCATGACGAGCATGCGGATCAACCCGTGAGGATTCACGAACTGAAACTCCTCGACGACGCCCGAGATCGTCACGGACTTCTGCCCGTCGAAGAACACGGCGAACGAATGATGTGCCGACACGCCCAGCGTGACCGCCATCCCCAGCGCGAATGCAACGAGCCGTAGTGATCGCATGTGCCTCTCCTCGCGAACACCGCGATTCTGACATGCCGCCCACGCCGCGGTCTGCGATGGAACGATCCGTTCCACGATGCGGGACCGTTGTTTATGGTGTGGACGTTACTTCAGGAGGGGGATCCATGAAGACCAACGACTACGGCCGGCGCGAAGTCACGCTCGGCATGCTCGCTTCCGCCTTCGGTGCCACGTTGCCGCTCGGCGCACGCGCCGCAGACAGCGCGAAGGGCATGAGCGCGATGACCATCGTCTATCCCGCGGGCGAAGGTTTGCATTTCAAGGCGGACTACTACCGCGACCATCACCTCCCGCTGATCAAGAAGCTCTATGGCAACTCGATTCAGCGCTTCGAGCTGCGCACGGTTTCCCCACCACCGGCACCGCCCGCCGGCGCGGCTCCGCCGCCGGGAGCTCCGCCCGCACCGAAGTACGCCGCGGCCATCAACATCTGGATCGCCGATGCCGCCGCCATGGCCGCCAACAATGAGAAACACAGCAAGACGCTGATCGATGACGTGCCCAACTTCACGAACGCGATGCCCATCATCCAGTTCGATACGGTCGAAGGAGAAATGGGCGCCAAACGGTCGGCGCCCAAGGTGGGGGACACATGCCTCACGATTCTCTATCCAAACTCCGAAGGCGCGAAGTGGGACGTCGACTACTACCGCGCGAATCACATGACGCTGATCATGCGGCTCTACGGGACCAAGGCCATCAAACGCTTCGAGCTCCGCAAGGGCGACAGGAACATGGCCGGCGCGAAGCCTGACTTCATCGGCACCGTGAACATCTACATCCAGGACCAGAAGGCGTTCGACGAAGCCGGCAAACAGCACGGCCAGACTCTGCGTAACGACGTGCCCAACTTCTCGAGCGTGTTTCCGACTGCGTTCCCCTCCGTTATCTACGGGGTGGGTTGACGACTTCGGCAGTCAGCGTCGCCGGGGCGTCGATGTGCTCCAGGCTCGCGATCTCGACGCCGCGCATTTCGATGATCGCGAGATGCGGTGTCTCGCCCGCCGTGTAGGAGACGAAGACGACATTCGCATCGCCGGTGGGATACACCCACACCTCGGAAACGCGCTCGCCTTCGAGGCGGGCAACGAGCGCGCGCCCTGCGCGCTCGAGCAGTTCCCTGGCATTGGCGGCTGCGGCGGTGTTCGGCACCCTCACCCGCACGTCGCCCGCGGTGTCAGTAGCCGCTGCCAGGCGAGGGAACCCGAGGCCGACCGAGATCAGCATCAATGCGGTCATGGCCGTCGCGGCGGCTGCGCTGGCGAGACGGGTCTTCAGCCGCATGGGGTTGATCGAGGCGTTCACTTGAGTTTCTCCCGATAAAGTTGAGTGTGTGGGGCTTACATCGGGTACATGCGTAAAGGCGCTAGAATCTGGCTCACACTGGAGTCTCGAACGTGGATCACTCCTCCGACCGCCCGGTTACCCAGCTCCTGGCCAAGTGGCGCAGTGGCCATGAGGGCGCCCTGAGCGAGCTGACCGTTCTCGTCTACCAGGAGCTCAGGTCCCTCGCCCAGCGGCATCTCCGCCGGGAGCGGCACAACCACACCATCCAGCGCACGGCACTGGTGCACGAGGCGTTCGTCCGGCTGGTCAACCAGCAGTCCGTGGACTGGCAGAGCCGCGCGCACTTCTTCGCGCTCGCCTCCAACCTCATGCGCAGGATTCTCGTGGACCATGCACGCGCCCGCCTGGCGTCCAAGCGCGGCGGCGGCGCGGTCGCAGTCAGCCTCGATGAGCTGATGGCCCCTCTGGATGCGGACGACGGCGACAACGCGGGCGGCATCCCCGAGCCGCAGCATCTCGATGGTGAGACGGATGAAGATGTCGCGGCCATCGACGAAGCGCTCACGAGGCTGGCTGCCATGGATGCAAGACAGGCGCGCGTGGTCGAGATGCGCTACTTCGGTGGGCTGACTATCGAGGAAACCGCCGCGGCGCTGGAAATCTCCGATGCCACGGTGAAGCGGGAATGGACCCTCGCGCGCGCATGGCTGAAGCGCGAGCTCTCTCGGGGCGCGGCCGGGTGAGGGAGCTTGAGCCGGCGGGGGCTGGCCTCCATACTGTGCCCATCCAGGGCCTTAGGCCCGGTTTTTCGAGACCTGTATGAAAGTCGATGTGTTTACTGCGCCGTTGTCCGAAGAAGGGAAGGAGATCCTGAAGGACCGGAATGCGGCGCTGGACCTGCTCTACAAGCTCCTGAACGATACCGAGACCGGTCCTTTCGAAGTGAAGGCCGGCAAGCGCACGTTCCAGGTGAGCTCTTCGGCGCCGTCCGCCGACCCCACCCGCACTCGCTGACGCCTGCGAGGACGTCCGGAGCCTGACCGGTGAACTTCGCTTTACCGGCCATCACGCTGCTGCTCCTGCTACTGCCCGGCATCCTCGCCGTGCAGGGTTTTCTAGGGAAGATCGGACGCAAGACAAGTGATCCCGTCGGCCAGGCCGGCATCACGTGGGCATGGCTCGTCGCCCTCTTGATCGCGCCGATCATTCATCTTGGGTTAAGCGCCGTGCTCGTGTGGCTGCACCTCGCGTGGCCGCCCGACCTGCACGCGATCTTCGTGCTGCTGTCCGGAGAATTCGCGGACCAGGCGGAGTTCTCGCGCACGGCGAGCTCGGTGATCGACGCGCCCTGGCGCATCACCTTCTATTTCCTGCTCGCCTCACTCATGGGTCTGGCGCTGGGGCGGCTCGCGCAACTCCTGGTCCGGGGCACGGAGCTCGATCGTCGCTTCGGATCGCTGCATTTCGGAAACGACTGGCATTACCTCTTCAATGGCGAGATCCAGCCGGACATGCCGCGGCCCAATGCCGTGGTCGTGGCGGCCACGGTGGAACATGCCGGGCAGGTCTATCTCTACGTAGGGTATCTGCGGGACTACGCGGTCGACCGGGATGGAGAACTGAAGAGACTGCACATGAACAGCGTCGTCCGCCGCCGTATCGGCGACGATCGCGAGCCCGGGCAGTCACAGCAGATGCCCGACCGCACCGGGCGTTTCTATCCGATCACGGGCGATGAGCTGGTCATCATCTTTCGCGATGTCCGTACGCTCAATGTCCGCTACCTGTACATCAAACCCGAAGAACCCGCGCCGACGACGAATCGAGGTCGACAGCGCGCGTCGCGTTGACAATAATTCGCGACTTCCTTTTCCTGGAAGGCCGCACACATGGACGACCGTTCGCAGCGCCTCGTGCTGTTTGTCGCGTATCCGGGCGTCGGGCTGCTCGATCTCACCGGCCCGTTCACAGTGTTCTGGTCGGCATCGCATTTCGTCGCGCAGCGGGCGGCGAACGGGGGTCAGGCAAACCCTGAGCAGGGTCGTCCGTACGCCCGGCGCATCGCCACGCTCCACGGCGGGCCCATCACAACGGGGGACGGCCTCACCGTGATGGCCGAGCCGCTGGCGAATTTCGCCGCGGCGGACATCGATACGCTCGTGGTGCCCGGTGCCCTGGACATGACGGAGGCGCTCGCGGATCGGGCGCTCATCGAGTGGATCGCCACGCATGCGCCACGCGCCCGGCGCATCTGCTCCGTGTGCACGGGTTCGTTCCTGCTGGCTGAAGCAGGCCTGCTGAACGGCCGCCGCGTCGTCACGCACTGGGCAGCGGTCGAGGAGCTCCGCTCGAAATATCCAACGGTGAAAGTCGAGCCGGACGCCATTTTCGTCCACGACGGCGAGATATGGTCGTCGGCAGGCGTCTCCGCGGGCATCGATCTGGCGCTCGCGCTGGTCCAGGACGATTGCGGGCGCGACATCGCGATGAGCGTGGCGCGCCAGCTCGTCGTGTACATGAAGCGGCCCGGCGGCCAGGCGCAATTCAGCGAGCTGCTCGCGGTGAACGCCGGTCACCCCGGCGCGTTCTCGGAGCTGCACAACTGGCTCACGACCCATCTCGACGATGCCACGCTCTCAGTGGAGACCCTCGCGCGGCGCGTCTGCATGAGCGCGCGCAACTTCGCGCGCGTCTACAAGACGAAAACCGGACGCACGCCGGCGAAAGCGATCGAGCTGTTCCGGCTCGAAACGGCGCGCCGCCTGCTCGAAGACACGGACGAACGCATCGAGGCCATCGCCCGCCGCACCGGTTTCGGCGACGAAGACCGCATGCGGAACACGTTCCAGCGCCATCTCAACGTGAGCCCGCGCGACTATCGCGCGCGTTTCGGCTCGCGAGACGTGCCCGCCCACGACGCAGGGTGATCACCGATCCCCTCTTCTACGCGGCGGCCATTCCCGCCGTGATGATCATGGGGCTCGCGAAGGGTGGATTTGCCGGCATCAGCATCCTGGCGGTGCCACTGCTCACGCTCGTCGTTTCGCCGGTGCAGGCCGCCTCCATCACGCTGCCTATCCTCATCGTGCAGGACGTGGTGAGCGTCTGGGTATTTCGCCGCGCGTGGGATGGGCAAAGTCTGCTGATCCTGCTGCCGAGTGCGCTGTTCGGGATCGTCTTGGGATATCTCCTCGCGGCGTACGTATCGACCGCCGCCGTAGAGCTCGCCATTGGCCTCACCTCTCTCGTGTTCGGTGCGCGGTACCTGTGGATCCACTGGCGCGGCGTGACGCGGCCGCATGGCTCGTCGACTCTCGCTGGGCTCGCCTGGGGCACCGTGTCCGGCTTCACCAGCCAGATCGCGCATGCGGGTGGCGTTCCATTCCAGCTCTACATGCTGCCGAAACGCTTCGAGCGCGACGTGCTCATTGGCACTTCATCGCTGTATTTCGCAGCGGTGAACTGGATGAAAGTGCCGGCCTACATGGCGCTCGGGCAATTCACGCGCGCGAATCTCGCGACATCGGTCGTGCTCTTCCCGCTGGCCGTAGCATCGACCATCGCCGGGGCTGCACTGATCCGGCGCATGTCCGGCGAGCGCGTGTACGTGGTGTTCTATGTCCTGCTGGTCATCGTGGGCGCGAAGCTCACCTGGGATGGCGCGATGGATATCACCGATCAAATTTCGTAGAGAGCACCACTGAAGACGTGGTGCGCTCGACGCCATCGAGATTGCCGATGGCATCGATGAGGTCGTCCATCTCCCGCACGCCCGGCGCGACAGCGAGCGCGATCATGTCGAACGGACCGCTCACGGATTGCAGCAGTCGCACGGCCGGCATGCGCTTGATTTCTGCACTGACGGCAGCGGCGCGCTTCGGGCCGACGGTGATCATGAGATAGGCGTGGATCTGGTTCTTCTCGTGCGTCTCCGCGACCCGCACCGAGTAGCCGGTGATTACCTTCGCGCGCTCCAGACGCTTGATGCGACTCTGCACAGTCGTGCGGGACAGGCCCAGCATCCTGCCGAGCTCCGAGACGGACGCGCGCGCGTTCTCACGGAGCTTTGCCAGCAGCAGATGATCGGCTTTGTCGATCGTCATTTTGTCCATGACAGCCTCCAAACTGACGAAATCATCCCTGCAAATCGTCAGACTGGCAATGGCGCTTTGCCCGGACGGCGGGCAGATTGCGGTCTCCACGTCACGAATTTGCGCAGGTAGCCCGTGAAAAAAGTAGCGGTAATCGGCAGCGGCAAGATCGGCTCGATGATCGTCGATCTGCTCTCGCACTCGGGAGACTACGAGGTCACCGTGGCGGACCGCTCGCGCGAGCAGCTCGATCGCCTCGAAACCAATGCCACCGTGGAACGCGTCGAGCTGGACATCACGGACACGCCGGCCCTGGAGCGTCTTCTGACGGGCAAGTTCGCGGTCCTCAGCGCAGCGCCTTATCACCTGACCACTCGCATCGCGCAGGCCGCCAAGGCGTGCGGCGCGCACTACCTGGACCTCACGGAAGACGTCGCGAGCACCCGCTTCGTGAAGCAGCTCGCCGCGGACGCAAAGACGACATTCATTCCCCAGTGCGGACTCGCGCCCGGCTTCATCACGATCGTCGCGTACGACCTGGCGAAGCACTTCGACACGCTGCAGGACGTGCGCATGCGCGTAGGCGCGCTGCCGAAGTACCCGGCGAATGCGCTCAACTACAACCTCACATGGTCTACCGACGGCGTCATCAACGAATACTGCGAGCCGTGCGAAGCGATCGTGAACGGGCAGCTGCGCGAGACGCCGCCGCTCGAAGAGTGCGAGGAGTTCGCGCTCGATGGCGTGACGTACGAAGCGTTCAACACGTCGGGTGGCCTCGGCACGCTGTGCGAGACGCTGGCCGGCAAGGTGCGCAATCTCAACTACCGCACCATTCGTTACCCGGGCCACGCGGCCATCATGAAGGCGCTGCTGAACGATCTGCGCCTGCGGGATCGGCGCGACGTGCTGAAAGACATTCTCGAGAACGCGCTGCCCGCCACGCTTCAGGACGTGGTCATCGTGTTCGTCACGGTGAGCGGCAGCAAGGACGGGCGGCTGATCCAGGAATCCTACGCGAACAAGATTTACGCCAGACCGATCGGTGGCATCATGCGAAGCGCGATCCAGATCACGACGGCCGCAGGCATCTGCACCGTGCTGGATCTGCTCGCACAGGGCGCCCTGCCCCAGAAGGGCTTCGTGCGCCAGGAAGACATTTCGCTCGAGCGCTTCCTGCAGAACCGCTTCGGGCGCGCCTACGCGCAGGAGATGGCATGAACGCACAACTTCGCATTCAGTCCGCGGATGTCGGGCCGCTCCTGAAGCGGCTTGGCGTGCGAACGGAGTTGGTGACCGGCGGCGCGCTCGCCGTGACCTCGCCGGTGACCGGTGAGCGTGTTGCGCAGGTGAAGACCGTGAGTGCAGCGGAAGCCGCTGCCGTCATCGACAAGGCGCACGCTGCTTTTCTCGCCTGGCGCAAAGTGCCCGCGCCTCGCCGCGGTGAGCTGGTGCGGCTCTTCGGTGAGGAGCTGCGCGCGGCGAAGGCAGACCTTGGACTGCTGGTCACGCTCGAAGCCGGCAAGATCGTTTCCGAAGGGCTCGGCGAAGTGCAGGAGATGATCGATATCTGCGATTTCGCGGTCGGTCTCTCGCGCCAGCTCTACGGTCTCACGCTTGCGACGGAGCGAGGCGAGCACCGGATGATGGAAACCTGGCACCCGCTCGGCGTCGTCGGTGTCATCTCGGCGTTCAACTTTCCGGTAGCCGTGTGGTCCTGGAACTCTGCGCTCGCGCTCGTGTGCGGCAATTCGGTCGTGTGGAAGCCCTCCGAGAAGACGCCGCTGACGGCGCTGGCAACGCAGGCTCTGTTCGAGCGCGCCGCTGCGAAATTCACTGGCGCGCCGGAGGGACTGTCGGGATTGCTGATTGGCGGACGTGAGGTCGGCGAAGCGCTCGTCGATCATCCGAAGGTGCCGCTGGTCTCGGCCACCGGCTCTACCGCGATGGGACGTCAGGTTGGGCCGCGGCTCGCCGCGCGCTTCGCGCGCAGTCTCCTCGAGCTCGGTGGCAACAATGCAGCCATCGTTTGCCCGAGCGCCGATCTCGATCTCGCTCTGCGCGGCATCGCTTTCGCGGCGATGGGAACGGCGGGCCAGCGTTGCACGACGCTGCGTCGGCTGTTCGTGCACGAGAGCGTGTACGACGCGCTCGTGCCGCGCCTGAAGGCTGCGTATGGCTCAGTGCGCGTGGGCGATCCGCGCGAGACGGGCACTCTCGTTGGCCCATTGATCGACGAAGCGGCCTTCACTCGCATGCAGCGCGCATTGGAAGCAGCTCGAGCGGCAGGCGGAGCGGTGACTGGCGGCGAGCGTGTAAGCGGACCTTCTGCCGGCGCTTACGTGCGACCTGCGCTGGTCGAGATGCCGCGCCAGGCGGACATCGTTCGCGAAGAAACCTTCGCACCGATTCTCTATGTGATGCGCTATCGCGACTTCGAAGAGGCCGTACGCCTGCAGAACGACGTCCCGCAGGGCCTGTCCTCTTCCGTCTTCACGCGCGACCTGCGCGAGGCCGAACGCTTCGTATCGCCTGAGGGCTCGGACTGTGGAATCGCCAACGTGAACATCGGCCCCTCGGGCGCCGAAATCGGCGGCGCCTTCGGCGGCGAAAAGGAAACCGGCGGCGGTCGCGAGGCGGGCTCGGATTCGTGGAAGGCGTACATGCGCCGCGCCACGAACACGATCAACTACGGCACGACCCTGCCGCTCGCGCAGGGTGTGAAGTTCGACCTCTGAGGGCTACTGCAGTCCGACCAGCTCCGTGGCACCGGGCATCGTGCCCGTGGGCAGCGAATTGATCAGCGTCAAAGCGCCGCTCGTCTGGTTGATCGCGAAAGACGACACCGTATTCGAGCCGCGGCTCGCGGAGTAGAGATACTTCCCTGAAGGGTCGATGTTCGCCGCGAACGGATTCATTCCGGTGATGAACGGGCCGCCGGGAACCGCCGTCAATGCGCCGCTCGTCTGGTCGATCGCAAATCCCTGGATGGTGTTCGCGGAGAAGTGGGCCGTGTAGATGAACTTGCCGGTGGGATCGATGCTCGCGATCACCGCGCCGTTGCCGCCCGTCCCAAACGGCGATCCCGGGATGGGCGTGAGGACACCCGTCGTCGTATCGAGCTGATATCCGGCAATCGTGGACGGCTGCCCGTTGTTCGAATTGGTGACGTACACGAAGTTTTTCGTCGGGTGAACTGTGACGGCCGTGGGAACGGTGTTCGCACCCGTCGAGAACGGCGAACCCGCGGCGGCCGTGAGCGTGCCGCTCGTCTGATCGACACGGAATGACGCAACGGATCCGCTCAGCATGTTCGGCGTGAGCAGGACATTGCCCGCAGGATTGAGCATAGTGAACGTCGGGCTCCCACCGCCGGTGGCGAAAGACCCGATCGACGTCAGCACGCCGGACGCAGTGTTGACCGAGTAGCCGGTCACGGTGCCAGGATTGCCTCCGCTTCCGTGCGGGACATAGAAAAACGAGCCTGCGCCATTGAAGGCGCCAAAGCCGATCGTCAGGGTCAGCGTCAACGGGAAGCCCGCGATCTCCGTCAGCTCACCGGTAGTCGCGTTCACCGTGGCGCCGTAGAGCCGGTCGCCCAGCGCGAGATAGCCAAGGGTGCCGGAAGGATGAATGTTCGGCTTACCCACCGCGATCTGGTTGGTCGGCGGCGGTGACGCCGTGCTCAGATCGGAAGGCGAGTCGACGGTTTCCGTGAGAGCGCCCGTGGTCGCATTGATCGAGAACACCGTGACAGTCGGCGGATTCACGAACGAGCCGCGATTGGCCACGAAGAGCCGGGCTCCCTGGCGATCCGCGCTCATCGCGAAGGGACCCTCTTCGGTCGCGAACGGCGAGCCCGCAATCGCCGTCAACGCGCCCGTCGTTGCGTTCACCGAGTACGCGCTCACGTTGTCAGAGCCCAGGTTGGGCACGTAGATGAATTTCGCGACCTGTCCCGAGCACGAGACATTCACGGTCGTGATTGCCGCGCCAGACACGGTGCCGGAGCCGTTTGTGACCGTGCACGTCTGGGTCGGGTTGCTCGGCTGCGTGGAGACCGACACGTTGTACGCGCTGCCGGTTGCTACGGCCTGCGAAAAGTTGAAGGTGCCATTGGCGGTGATCGTCAGGCTGTTACCGCCGTTGTTCTGCAGGACCAGGCCCGTACCGGTGAGGCCCGAGACGCTGCCGCCAACCTGGAAACTTGGGGGAGTGTTGAAGCCCCCGCCGTCATCCCCTCCGCCGCCGCCACACGCGGCCAGTGCGAATGCGCATAGCAAATACGATGTCGTCCGAGACGCGGCTTTCAGCACGGCAGATCCCTCGTCAGGTGATTTTGAATTTTGCAGACGTCGCGCCGGATGAAGCGTGCGCCTGTTCAACATTTGAGCGCGTGAATGCAGGGTTCAGGGCTTGCGTTTCAGCTCGTTCGCGAGACGGTACGCCATGAATGCGAGCAGGGCGACGCCTATGCCGAGCACGGTCCAGAGAATGGTGGACCTGGACCACCACGTGCGCGGACGTGCTTTCGGATCGAGACGCTCCGGGCCGCCCAGCGTTTGCGGTTCCGCGAGGCTGGCATTCACGATCGACACGTTTGCCGGAATCTCACCGAGCGATGTGCTCGCCTGCACGACGCCATTGCCATACGCGAGCGTGAATGGGCCTGCGCCGCGCGCGAGAAACACCAGCTCGTGCGGCAACCAGCCGACACGCAATGTGGGAGCTTTCCGCCCGAGCCCGCCGCTGCTCACGTCCACGCGCGCGAGCCAGTAGCGCTCCGATCGTGCAGCGACCGCGACCGGTCCGTTCGTGAAGTCTGCGGTCGACGGACCGCTTTGCAGGCGATAGAAGCCGCTGCGTGTGACGAATTGCCAGTCGTCCCCCGGTTCCATGCGGGTGAAGAGCTCGACCTGCACGATGCTGTTCTGCTCGGGCAGCTCGAGATTGACGCGATCGACGGGCACCAGCGCACCGAGATCGAACGTGAATTCGCCACGCCGCTGGCCCACTTCCCGCTTGCCCTCGACGGCGAGGGTCGTACGGGTCGCTTCGACCCGATCCCCGGCAGGTTCGGCGGTCACTCCCGTGATTGCGAATGGCGCGGACTTGCCCGACCAGGAAAGGCGCCAGAACTGCGCGGTGGTGTGCGGCAGGTTGATGCGGCGTTCGAGGATCCGGGCGTTGGTCGCGCGGAGATTGGCGATGGGGGCGTCTCTGACGATCGTGCGCCAGGTGCTGAGGTCGTCGCTGGCTTCCACGCTCAAACGACCCGCGAAGTCCTCGGCGTCGTCGGGCCAGGAGAGATTCAACACCGAGACCGGAGCATGAAGAGCACGCCCGTCGACGAGATAGCTGTCGATGGCCGATGAGGCATCGCCATCCGACGGGGCGTCCGCCGCAGGCGTCCGTACCTCGATGCGCGTGCCGCCGGACTCGACGGTGATGCGGAGGGCCTCGCGGTAATCGCCCGGCAGCGCGAATACCGGGAACGTAACGGGCGCAGCTTGCACCGTCGAGTCGGAGGCAGGGCGCTCGATCCGGTGAGGGACCAGCTCGCCGCGCTCGTTGAACACTCGCAGGTCACCAAGATCGCCGCGCACTACTTTCTGGTAGAGCGAAAGCGGGAGTGGCGTTCGATAGGCCGCGGCTGCGCTGGGTGTCAGCACCTTCGCGCCGAATGCGAAATCCTCGGGCTCGAGATCCGCCGCATTCGCAGTCAGCCCTGCAAGGCACAGCGCGCTCACGCCGAGCGCACGAACCGCATGAGTCATGCGGCCTCCCGTCGAGCAGGAGGCAATGGCGAAAAGTACCCGACTACGAGCGTCAAGAGGCCCACCCCAACGAACGACACGATGCGCTCGACGGTGCCGATGCGCGAGAGATCGATCAAAAGCAGTTTCCCGATGACGACACCCAGCAGCACCGCTCCCACGATCCATACCGGCCGCACGGCGCGGCGCGTGGCGAACAGCATCGTCGCGAGGGCCAGCACTGTCCAGAAAATCGTCAGCGCAGTCTGCACGAGAGTCGAAAGGAACAAGGGCTCTGGCTCGAACGGAACACCCGCCCAGTGATGCAGCGTGCGCAGAAGAATGGCGTTCAGCCAGACGAACACCAACGCGGCGAGCGGCCACACGAGCTGCCGGGGTTCGATGCTTGCGAGCACCGGATATCGCGCCTTGTAGAGGTGAAGCCCGTAACGGGCGAGGATCAGCAGTACGAGCGCCTGGGTCAGGTCGAGCGGATTCAGCACGGGCACGTAAGGCAGCGGCAACGGATCACCACGCATGCTCAGATTCGTGCCGAGGCTCCAGAGCGCGAGAAACAGCGCAAGCACCCCGCCCACCACCGCGACGTGAGTTTCCTCGTGCTTCGCGAGGGGCCAGAGATCGCGCGCGGCCAGTTTCGGCAGGAAATGAAGCGCAAGCGCGGGCACCAGCACCCACGCGATGATCGGCCACGATCCGCTGCCCTTGACCGCATGATCGACCTGCCAACTGAATTCCCACGCAAGCAATGCGATCAGAAGCAGCGCCGATACTACATGCAGCGGCCGCGATCCCCGGCTCCAGTCGCTCTCTTCATGGCGTCGGCACAGGAAATAGAACACGGCGAATGCGATCGGCCATGCGGCCCATCCGCCCTCGGCGAGGGGATGCGCCGTCTCCCGGATGTCGAGCAGGGCGAACAGGAGCATCACCGGCAGCAAGGCCAGGGCTGGCAAGCGCGCGGCGCCGATCGCCAGGCGGCGATGCAGCTCGCTGGAGAGAAGCGCCGTAGCGGCGAGGAACGCCAGGATGCTCGCAGGGCGATACATGTCCGGCACGTGCCGGAGGATTTCCATGATGCCGCTGAAGAGCCACCAGAACAGGCCCCAGAAGAACAGCACGGAGATGAAGCCCAGCTCGTACGAGCGCAGATCGTCGCGCGCCTTTTCCAGCGTGCGGGCGGCGAACACCGAGCCGGCGGCGATCATCACGCCGCCGAGACATGCACTGTTGAGCACGGGAATCGTGCTGTATGGTGCGTTGTAGTCGAAGAGGAAGATGATGCCGCTCGCGATCTGTAGCAGTGCGCCGAATGCGCGCGGCAGACGCCTGCCCTGCCGGCAACCAGCCCACACCAGTGCCGCGCCCTCGAGCGCCCAGGTGGCTGCGCTCCAGCGTCCATCGAGCGCAAGAGGCACGGTAAGCGTGAGGAAGGCGACGCCCAGCGCCATGAACGCTTCGACGAGAAGGCGCTGGGTCTCGCGTTTCCCACGATGAAGGACCCACGCGAGCGTGAGGTACATCGCACTGACGGCTGCAGCGCTGTATGCGGCGGCAAATGGCCAGTCATGGACGAGCGCAGACTGCAGCCCGAAGCCGACGACTGGGGTGCCGAACACGATCGTGCCGTCCACGTAGCCGCGCAGGACGGGCTGCTGACGCAGGGAAAACAGGATCGCGATGGCAACGTAGAGCAGGAAGAACGCGATCAGGAACGGCTCGGTCGTGGCGAAGAGCTCCTGCCGATACCTGAGCACGCCCCATGCCGTTCCTATTACGAAGGTGAACAGGAATCCCACGACGTTGAGCGGTCGCCAGGCCTTGAACCAGGCGATGGCCAGGATGCCGAGGTTCAGCACGGCGTAGTAGCTGAAGAGCACCACGTGATTGCCTTGGCCGCTCGATGCGAGGATCGGCGCGAGGAAGCCGCAGCCGACCGAGAACAACGCGAGCGCCATGGAGCTCTGGAGCAATGCCAGCGCGACTGAGAATGCTGCCAGCAGAACCAGCACTGCGAATGCAGGTGCCGGGGCCATGACATGGAACAGGCGGAGCGATGCGAAGACCGTGAGGTAGAGGATACCGATTGCGCCGCCCTGGATCGTTAGCGCATAGCCAGGGCGTTTATTGCGCAGACGCCAGCCGAGAGCGAGTAGCACTACTGCGGCGGCCGCCACACCTGAGAGGCGCAGCTCGATTGGGATGTAGGTGTGTTCGGAGATGTAGCGCAGTAGGAAGGCTATTCCGATGAAGAGGATTACTACGCCTATGCGGACTAGTGTGTTGCCGCCTGTGAAGTATTCGCGGATTGCTTTGAATAGGGCGAGATCCTCGGAAGGAGCAGGGGCTTCGATCTTTGGAGCAGAAACGCCGGGATGACGATCGGTAGCTTGCGGTTGCGCCGCGCGCGGCGATAAAGGCGGAACTCTCGCTGACTCGCTATCTGATTTGCTTTCAACTGTGCGCTCTTCAAAGCCGCGCGCAGCGCTGCCGTAAGCTGCCAGGCGTTCCCCCGGCGCACCTGCAACCTGTCCCGAAGCTGGTGCCGTCCTTTCCGCCGCTGCCTTCCGAAGATGAGTGACTTCGCGTTCTAAATCGGCAATCCGCCCACGCCACGAAGCAATTTCAGCGACAACAAACCCAACAAACGCCCCCAGGAGCGCCCCAAACAACCCCTCGTTCCCATAGGCGAACGCCATGCCCAGCACGGCCCCGCCAATGATCAGAACAATGCGCATCGTTCCGGGAGACCACCCGTTTTGACCCGCGCGTCTTGTACCGCGGAACGCTGCTACCGGTAAAGCAAACGCAGCACGTCCAGGGCTCTAGTCGGCTCCAAGCGTGAAAAAGAACGCCGCGCCCTCACCCGGCGCACTCTCCGCCCAGATGCGCCCGCCATGCCGCTGCACGATGCGCTGAACGATGGACAACCCGACCCCGGTTCCCTCGAACTGCGCCGTCGAATGCAGCCGCTGGAACACGCCGAACAGTTTCTGCGCCTGTTTCATGTCGAAGCCCGCGCCGTTGTCACGGACCCAGTACACGCACTCGCCACCACGGCGCTCGCTCCCCACTTCCACGATGGCCGCCTCCTTCCCGCGCGTGAATTTGAATGCGTTGGACAACAGGTTCGCGAGCACCTGCTCCAGGAGCGACGCATCGCCATGGCATTCAGGCAGCTCCGCAATACGCACGTCGACTATTCGCCCCTCCCTGGGCCGCAGATCGTCGACGAGCCGCCGCGCGATGTCCGTCAACTGCACCGGCGCGTGCTTCAGCGGCTGTCGGCTGAAGCGCGAGAACGCCAGCAGATCCTCGATGAGCTGACTCATGCGCGCGCCGCCTTCCTGCACGCGGTCGAGCAAGGGCCGCCCTTCCGGCGGAATGCTCGCGCCGTAGTCATCCAGGAACACCTGGCAGAATCCGCGCAACGTGCGCAACGGCGCGCGCAGATCATGTGACACGGAAGCAGAGAATGACTGCAGATCCCGATTCGCCGTCGCCAGCTCCTGGTTGGCCGCTTCGAGCTCGCGCGTGCGCGCACGCACACGCTCTTCCAGCTCTTCGTTGAGGCGCAAGATCGTTTCCTGCGCCTTGCGCAGCTCGCTGTTCTCGGTGCGGAGCTGGCGCATCTCGAGCCCGCGCCTCAGCACGGGAAGCATCGTCTTCAGGCGGAACGGCTTCTGGATGTAGTCGAGCGCGCCGGCCTGCATCGCCTTGACCGCCGAATCGATGCTGCCGTGGCCGGTCATCATGATGCCGATGAGGTCCGGATCGATGCGCCTCGCCCCCGCGAGCAGCTCGATGCCATCCATCCCGGGCATCTGCAGGTCCGTCAGCAGCAGGTCGAACGCACCACGTTGAACCACGCCGAGCGCGCTCACCGGCGATGTGAACCCGGAAACCGTGTAGCCCTCGCTGGAAAGCGTGTTGCACAGGGCACGCATCTGCGGCTCTTCATCATCAACGATGAGCAGCCGGTCGGACACGCTCAGGCGCTCTCCACCGTCAGCTCAGCGAGCGCTGCGCGCAGCTCCTGGAGCTTGGGTGGCTTGTTGAGGAGGCGATTCACATGCGGGGGAATGTCGTTCTCGGCGACGAGGCGCTGGCCCCATCCCGTCAACATGACGATCGGTGTGGACGAGGAGACGGACTTGATGCTCGCGGCTACCTTGCGTCCGTCCACGTGCGGCATGCCTAGATCGGTGACGACGACTGCAAACGGATTGCCGGCCTTGTGGGCCGCGACGAATGCGTCGATGCCCTGCTGTCCGCCGTGCGTCACGGTGATGACGTGCCCGTCCGCCTCGAGCGTGTCCTGCAGAGACTTGATCAGCAGCGGATCGTCGTCGATGAGCAGGATGCGCAGCCGCCTTTCGAGCAGTGGCAGCGCATGCACGCGCACGGTGGTCGAGGAAGCGGGCATGTGCCGCGGGAATACCAGCCGCATCGTCGTGCCCTTGCCCGGAGCGCTTTCGATCTCGAGGTCTGCGCTGTGCCGCTGGACCATGCCATAGACCATCGCGAGCCCAAGCCCGGTACCGCGCTCGCCCTTGGTCGTGAAGAATGGCTCGAGGCAGCGGCGGCGGGTGTCCTCGTCCATGCCGACGCCCGAATCGCGCACTTCGATGTGCACGAGCTGCGCGACATCCTCCCCGGAGGAAAACCAGGGAACCTCGAGGGCGCGCGTGCTCACGGTGAGCGTGCCGCCTTCGGGCATGGCATCCACCGCATTGAAGATCAGATTGGTCAGCGCGTCACGGATCTCGCCTTCGGCGCCCATGATCTCCGGCGCAGACTCGTCGAGCCGCACGACCATGTCGATGGACGCGCCTCGTTGTTGCGGTTGGGCACTCCAGCGCGGCCGCGTGAGCTCGAGCACCTGCTCGACGAGCGTGTTGATGGCAATGCGCGCGAGCACGAGCTGCGGCTCGCGCGGCCGGTAGAACTCGCGCATGCGCGCCACGGTACTCGCCACGTCCTCGATGGCGCGCTGGATGGTGGATAGATAGCCGCGCGCGCGTTCGCTCAAGCCCGGCTCGCGTTCGAGGAGCGATTCCGTGTACAGCGTAACGGGCGAAATGGCGTTGTTGATGTCGTGCGCGATGCCGCTTGCCATCTGGCCGAGCGCGCGCAGGCGTTCCTGTTGCAGAACCGTGTGCTGCGATTGACGCAGGTCGTCGTACGCCTGCTGAAGCGCACTGTAGAGCTGCGTCTGCTGGGTGGCCAGCGCCACGTGCTCGCACAGATGCTTCAGGAACTCGCAATCCGCGCTGATGAATGCTTCCCGCGGGCGCCGACATGCGATCAACACGCCGACGACACGATTCTCGACGCTGAGCGGAGCGATCGCGAGCGAGTACAGGCCCACCTCGGCAAAGCACTGTGGAAATGGAAAGTCCACCGCACGCGTGTTCGGCTCGTAGACGAGCATGCCGGAGATACAGCGTGACAGACCGTTCCCATCGACCGGAATCTGCGTGTGCTCGTTTAAACCCAATTGGGAGGCGAGCGCCTGGCTTGCGCCACCTACCTTGGACACGGTGAGCATCCCGGTCTCGGCGTCGTAGAGACACATGCAGCAGAAGTCCACGGGAAGGTCCTGCTGCAAGCTCTGGAGAACCACCTGAAAGATGCTTTGCAGATCCTGCCGCTCGCCGATGGCGCGCGTGATGTGCTGGAGCAGATGCATGCGACTCAGATGTGCCTGCACGCTGGCGTGCTGCTCCTGAATCTGCTGCAACATGTGGTTGAACGCGTCCGTGAGCTGCGTCAGCTCGAGCCCGCGACTTTCAGGCGCGCGCACCGAATAGTCGTGACGCTGGGAGACGGCGGCTGCTGTTTCGGCGAGCGCCAGGATTGGCCGCGAGATCTGGTGCTGCAGAGTGCGAGAGATGAAGTACGCAAGCACGCCCGTAACTGCCACGATGGCTGCTGCCAGCGCTGCATAGACCCTGAAGCGCTCGTACAAGGCGCCGAGATCGGACTCGATCACGAGCATCCCCATCCGGCGACCGCCTTCGACCACTGCCTCGCGTCCAACCAGGCGTGACCGCTCGATCGCGTATCCGATCCGGCTCTCCAGGCGCGGAATGCTCCCCCGCTGGAGCGTGCGCGGGTAAACCGCAAACACTTTCCCTTCGCTGTCGTACAGGGCTGCGGCCACGACATGCGGCTCTGCCCTGAGGGCCGCTAGCACGGACTGGGCGTCATCAGGATTCTCGAATGCGAGCGCCGCGGTGCTGTTCGCCGCGATCACCTGTCCCACCGTGGCCAGGTGGCGCGTCGTGACTTCGCGGAACGTGATGAAATCGTAGATCAGGAACGAGAACACCGAGAGCAGCAGCACCACCACGCTCGTGATCATGACCATCGACATCAGCTTGCGACGGATCGGCGACCGCATGTGTCAGCCCCCGCCCGAGCGCACGACGTCTGCCGAGCGCAGGAGCTTCGAGCTGATGGTCAGCCCTGAAGCGTTTGCACTGTCCACGTCGATGCGTAGCCGGATACGATTGCGCGCGTCCACGAACTGCACGATGGCGCCGCGCTGCGCAGGCCGCGACGCATCGCTCACCGTGAGCACGGCATGGCCGGCCAGTGCCGTAGCAGCGCGCGCGCTGTCCTCCGTGCTGACGAACAGAATCTGGCAGCCGTCCACCTCTTCCAGCTTGCGGTAGCGCTTCACTGCGAGCGGACGTCCCTTCACCTGCTCGCCGCGCACTACATCGTCGAGGTACGGGCCGAACGGGTCCGCGCCCAGCACACCGATGACCAGCGGCTCGCCGGCATCGCGGAATGCGCCCGCCGGCCATTCGACGAACTGCGCGAAGTTGAAGAGAAAGACAGCCTTGAGCTGATACTCCGTGGGCCCGGCCGCTGCGCGCGAGGGCGCATTCACGAGAGGTATCGCCAGCAGCGCCAGCGAGCAAAGTACGAACGCCATGCCGACGCGCGCACGTCCAGCGCTTCTTCTGCTGCCAGAGCCGCTCAATAGCGCCACGTCACCAACCCGTAGAAGCTGCGCTCGATCTCGCGTCGACTCGCGAGCGGCATGAACTCGGCGTGCCGCTCGTTCAGGAGGTTCCGCCCGAGGGCGGCGACCTCGATCTCGCCCAGCGGTCGCCATGCGAGCTGCACGTCCAGCTCGTCATAGCCCGGGACCGCATCGTTGACGATGCGTGACACGGATCGGTACGCGGCGTCGAGCCGTAGACTTGCCGTGAGATCCAGCAGCGAACGCACGGCAAACCGCTGTCGCGGGTCGCGCGCTTCCGACAAGACGCTCGTGGTGTCGAGGTGACCCGGAGCGACGCGCAATTTCAGCTGCAGCCAGTCGTAGCTCGCCACGAGCCGCCAGCGCTCGACCGGACGATAGTCGACGGTGAGCTCGGCGCCATGCGCGACACCTTTGAGGCCGTTGCGCACCACGAACGGAAAAACGGCAGGCGGATTCGCGGACTCGACGCTGCGCAGGCGGTCGTAATCGTTGTAGAACGCCGCCAGATCGAACGACACGCGCTCTGCGATCTGTGCCCGATACCCGAGCTCGTGCGCGAGCAGAATCTCCGACTCGAAGTCCGGACCGCCGGCGATGAGGAACGGCGGCTGATTCGGAATGAACAGGTCGTGGTCGATGCGCGCCGGCGCGCGGATGGCGCGCGACACGGCGGCCCACACGGTCTGGTTGTCCGCGGCGCGCACCGTCGCGCGCAGGTTCGGCTGCACTTCGAGGCCGGTGTATTCGTTGTGCTCGAGTTTCGACCCGAGCGTCACGCGAACGCGATCGTCCGCGAGGGCGATCTCATCCTGCGCGAAGGCGCTGTAGAGCGTGTGATTGAGCGTGGCCGGCAGGAACGCGAGCGCTGGCGTGCTGATGAAAGTGTTTTCGATCTGCCGGACGCCGCAGCCCCACACCACGTCCTGGCGCGCGCCAACGGCGAATCGATGCTGGAAATCCAGGTCCCACGTTTTCAGATCGTCGACGAATTGCGCGGCGATGAGGCGCCGCGCCCGGTCGAAATAGACCTGCAGCTTCAGGCCCCTCTCCAGCCCGAGCGTGCGCTCCCAGCGCCCGAGGAGATTACCGCCGTCGTATTCGGCGCGGTTCGCCGTGGAGATCTGACCGCTGGCGCCGTCGTACAGATCGCCCTGAACCGTCAACGCATCGTGCTCGTTTCGGGAGAAGTCCGCGCGAAAACCACCCTGACCGAGGTGCGCACCATCCGTCCACGTCGCGCCGCTCGGCAGAACGGAATGATCGAGATCGGTGTACTTGCCGTACACGCGGTACTGCGCGCTCTCACCAAAAGAGCCACCGAACCGCGCACCCGCATAGCTTTCGAGCTCATCGCCGCTGCCCGCCTGCAAGAGCAGCCCCTGTGTATCCGCGGCGCGCTTCGAGATGACGCTGATGACGCCGTTCACGGCGTTCGCACCCCACACCGTGCCGCCCGGTCCGCTCACGACTTCGATGCGATCGAGATCGTCGATGATGGCGTCGTGCACGTCCCAGAACACGCCGGCAAACAAAGGCGTGTAGACCGTGCGTCCATCCACCATCACGAGAAGCTTGTTGCCGAGCCCGGTATTGAAGCCGCGCGAGCTGATTGCCCAGTTGCTCGCGTCGACCTGTGCGACTTCGAGATGTGAAGCGATGCGGAGTGCGTCCGGGAGGCGCGTGGCGCCGGAGCGGCGCAGATCTTCTGCTGAGATCACTTCGACGGCGGCCGGGGTGTCGAGTAACTTTTCCGGACGCCGGCTGACACTGGTCACTTCGACGTCGAGCAGCTCTTCAACGCTCAGCTTCTTCAGGTCCACCGCAGCGACGCGCGCTTCGGGTTCGGCAGCCGCGCCCACGCGCGAGCTGAGCAGTACTACAGCAAAGCTGCACGCGACGATTGTCCTGATCACAGCAAGTCCGCTCTGCTAGTCCGCCACGAGACGCTGCGCGCTGCGACGATGAAAAGGAAGCGAACCCTATCTCACTTTGCGCGCGTGCGCGTGGATTTAAATCGAGTCGCGTGTTTTCGCCGCAGCGCCGCGAGAGTCAGTTGGCCGCGCGCTCGTTGAGCAGGCGACGGAAGGAACGGCCCATCTCTTCGATCGTCGTGGGCTTCAGGATCACTTCGCGCACGCCGATGCGCTGCACCTGCTCCAGATCATCCGGATCGATGTAGCCCGTCGTCAGGATCACGGGCACTTCGGGGCGCAGATCGAGCACGCTGCGCGCAAAGTCGAGGCCGCTGGCGCCCGGCATCGAAAGGTCCGTGAGCACCAGGTCGAAGCGGTGCGGTTCGTTGCGGAAAGCAGCGAGCGCTTCGGACGCGCGCGTGTAGGCGTCCACGCGATAACCGAGCCGATCCAGCATGCGGCTCGCGAGGCGTACGAGCGGCTCCTCGTCATCGAGGAACAGCACGCGCTCACCGTTGCCGTGCAGGGCCTCGACCACCTGCTTGTGCCTGCCAGTCACTTCGCCATCCACCACCGGAAAGTAGACATCGAAGCGCGAGCCGCGACCGGGCTCGCTCTGCACGGTGATGGCGCCGTCGTGGTTCTTGACGATGCCGCGGACCACTGCAAGCCCGAGACCTGTGCCGCGCCCTGCAGCCTTCGTGGTGAAGAACGGCTCGAAGATGCGTTCGAGCGTCGTCCGATCCATGCCGATGCCCGTGTCCTCGACGGAGAGCCGCACGTAGCGACCTGTATGCAGTTCCGGGCACGTCGCGGCGAGCGTTGCGTCGACGTCCACCGGCGCGAGGCTCAACGTGATGCGGCCCTGCTGATTCTCCATGGCATGCGATGCGTTGATGCCGAGGTTCAGCACGATCTGATGAATCTGCGTGTTGTCGGCCATCACCGTCGGCAGGTTCGCGGGCAGAGTCGTTTCGATCTGGATGCCCGCGGGAATCGTCGACCTGAGGAGGCGCAATGCCTCCTGCACGGCAGGCTGCAGCGTCATGATCTGCCGCATCTGCTCCTGCTGACGGCCGAAAGTCAGGATCTGACGGACGAGATCCGCCGCCCGATTGCACGCCTTGTCCATCTCGGTGAGGCTGGTGCGCATCGCATGTTCTTCGGGCAACGTCATCTGCGCGAGCGACAGATTGCCGCGCAGGACTGTGAGGATGTTGTTGAAGTCGTGCGCGATGCCGCCCGCGATGGTGCCGAGGGCATCCAGCTTCTGCGACTGGCGGATCTGTCGCTCGAACTGCTTCCGCTCCGTCATGTCCGCAAGAATGCCGAGCGTCCCGATCACGCGGCCGCTGGCATCCTGCAACGGGGACGTCCACAGGTTCACGTCGAGCATCCTGCCGTCCTTGTGCACGCGCCGCCGCTCGACCGCGAACTGGCGATCCGGCCGCACCGGCCGCAGGGCCGGCATGTCGTGCTCTGGCACGTACGGCAGCGGCTTCCCGAGCACTTCGTCGGCCTTCCAGCCGAAGAGCCGTTCCGCGGCCGGGCTCCAGAGCAGCGTGTTCCTGTTTTGATCTACAACCACGATGGCGAGCGGCGATGCGTCGACGAGCGTCTGCAGCATGTGCGTGGTTTCGCGCAGGGACTCTTCCGCCGCCCGGCGGCGCGCTTCGCGATCGAACGAGTCGAGCGCGAACGACACATCGCCCGCCACTTCATCGAGCAGGCGCAGGTCGTCTGCACCGAATGCGCCTGGCTGATCCGAGTACACCAGCAGTGCGCCCGCCGTCCGTCCGAGAAAACGAAGCGCGAATGCCCCAAGCGACCTGAACCGGTGGGCGCGCGCCTCGGTGAGCCACTTCGAGTTGCCGTGCTCGAGCCTCACATCGTTCACGACGGAATGTGTCGCGCCCTCGAGCACGCGATGGAGCGGATCGTCGCTGGCGGTCGCTTGTCCCGTAATCGGTACGAGTCCGAGGTCACCGAGCGCTTCGACATACGCCAGATCGCCGTGCGCGGCGCGCGACTGCACATGACCGTTCTCGTCCAGCCACCCGATCCAGGCGAGACGGAAACCGCCTTCCTCGCAGGCGATACGGCACACCTGGGGGAGAAGCGTCGCGGCGTCCTGGACGTGCACGATGGCCTGGTTGCACTGGCTGAGCATTGCGTACAGCCGGTCCCGCTGCGCAAGACGGGCCTGTGCGCGCGCCATGGACTGCTTGTTCCACCATAGAAACAAGGTGAGCGCGGCCAGCAGGATGAGGCCCAGGATCAGCGCGATATCGGCCCGCATCGAGATCGAGGCAGGCAAGGCTTCCGGCATGCGCGTTCCGTTCCACTGGTCGCCGGTCCGGCGTCAGTCGAACGCTATGACTTCGACCGGTCCGAACGCAACCCCTGGAGCGATTTTCAGCGCTTGATGGCGACGAATGCGGCCCAGTTGAACCAGCGGAAGCAGGTGTCGACCGTCGAGAAGCCGCAACGCTTCAGGAGCTCGACGTTCTCTTCCACCCGGTACGGCACCAGCACGTTCTCGAGCGATTCGCGCTTTCTCTGGATTTCCTCGGCCGTGTAGCCCTGGCGCGCCTTGTAGCGGTAGTACAGCTCGATGTAGAGGCGGTTGAGGAGCGAATCCTCCACCAGCACCTTCTCCGCCATGAGCAGCGCCCCACCCGGCTCGATGCTCGAGCTGATGCGCTTCAGCAGCCCCTCGCGATGGATCGGCCGCACGAACTGCAGCGTCCAGTTCATGAGCACGACGTTGACCGGCGGCAGCTTCAGGTCGCTGTCCAGATCCGCCTGGGTAAGTGTCACGCGTTTGGCACGGAGATGGCCGGCGAGCTTCTCACGCGCCTGATCCAGCATGGCCTGCGCGTTGTCGATGCCGTACCCATGCGTGGTGGGCGGACAGCCCGGATGCGACAGGATGAGATCGATCGTCGTGCCCGTGGAGCAGCCAAGGTCGCAGATGCTGCCGTTCTGTTCGGGCAGGAACTGCACGGTCAGGTCCGCGAGCATGCGCTGCAGCTCGCCGTAGAACGGCACGCTGCGCGAGACCATGTCGTCGAACACCGAGGCGACCTTCTGATCGAAGGTGAAGTCGCGCGCGGCGCTGTTTTCCTGGAACAGAACGTCTTTGGACGTGGACATGGTGCTTCCTCCTCAGTCGGGCTCCTTCACCCGGTAGCGCTGCACGAAGAACTCGAGCAGCGGCACGAACACCGCACGCACTTCCTGCTCGCTGAGCGGCCCCTGGTTCTCCGCCGCCAGGCGCTGCACGATGGCGTCCGTCCGCGCCTGGTTGAAGCGTGGCACGCCCTGCTGTTCCTTGAGCGCGAAGATATCCCGAACTACCGCTGCTCGTGCATTCAGCAGGGCCAGGAGCTGCGTATCGATGGCATCCACACGCTCGCGCAGGGCCGCAAGCTCCGCTTCGAATTGTTTCATCCGGACCCCGACGTTACGCGCAACCTCGGTCAGACGGTCGCGCCTTGCCAAATCAATCGGCCCCGCTCAGGCGCCGGCAGGCGCTGGCGGTGGCGCTCTCTTGTTCATCTGCCGCGAAACGAACCACAGCACCACGCGCACCACGATCACCAGGACCATCACGGTCGTGAGCACCTGGTATGCATCCAGGAGGTCCGCGCGGTACAGGTTCACGAGCACGACCAGCGCCGTGGCCGAGAACCAGTCGAAGCCGGCGCGATACTCCTTCATCACCACGCGACGCCAGTCGAACTGCATGCCGCTCATCGTCTTCGCGAGGCCCGAAAACCTCGGCACCCAGCGCGGCACCCGCCTGCAGTATTCGTCGAACTGCGCGCCGAATTTGTTGCGCAGGAAATTCTCCTCTGCGGCCACGATCGCCTTGTGCATGCCGAGGCTGAGCGGAATGGCGACGAGCGCGAACACCCAGGAGTTGGAGGCAATCGCCAGTCCCAGCAGCAGGAAGAAATTGCCGAAGTACATGGGATTCCGGCAATGGGTATACAGCCCCTCCGTGACGAGCGTGTCGGCATAGACCTTGTGGTCCTTGCCGCCGCGGATGATGTACGCGAGACCGATGGTGGTGACGCGCACGACCTGCCCGATGAGGGCGATCAGGAACCCGATGATGCCGGCGACCGCAGGGTCCGCGAGCAGGCGCGGGCTCGGAATGAACAGCAGGATGACGGCGATCGGCAGCAGGTAGCCGCGGTACTTGAACGAAAACGCGCCTGCTGCGACGAGCCGGGATCCCATGGGGCGCGCATCCTGCCGCATCCGCGCCGCGACTGCCAGCAATCCCAGGAAGAAATCGGGGGCGCGCGCGTCAGCGTGGCTTCGGGCCGCGACCAAAGTTCGATGGATACGGATCGCCCGGCTTCGGCGGCGTCAGTGTCTCTTTTGCTGGACGCAAAGGCTGGGCCGGCGGCGTCGGCGACTGAGGCGGTCGCGCGGCAGCTGGCGCCGGAGGCACCAGCGGTGTCTTCGCCGGAAGCGGCGAGCTCGCCGCAGCTGGCCTGGGTGCCGTGGCGACGACCTGCTTCGGCGGCATCACGTCCACTGCGAGGCTCACGATGCGCTGTTCGGAGTTGGCAAGCGCGCCGACGTTGATCACGTGACGCGCGATCTCCTGGCCGCGCTCGTTGCGGATGAGCACGACGACCGTGTACTCCCACGGGTCTTCATCGGCCGGATGGGTGATCTTGCCTTCCACCTGCAACGCCGTGCGCGCTTCCACCCTCTCCGCAGCGTCGCCGCCGAAGCGAAGGTGGTGCTGACAGCCCGGGCAGACGCTCGCACTCTCGAGAATGACCGCCTTGCAGTGAGGACAGGTGCGCGTCTTACCCGGTGAGGCCGGGCGGACTGCGCTCATTGGGCCGTGCCGAACCCTTTGGTCCCGAGCGCACTCTTGCCTTCCTCATCCCAGCCGAATTCCATCTGGCCGCGCATGCGCGAGCCCGCGGCGACGGTGAGGGAACCCGCCTTGACGTCGCCGGTGATGGAACCGCCCTCGAGCAGCTCGACGCGCTTGGCATTCTCGATGTTGCCCTTCAGCTCGCCGGCCACCGTGACGACCTGCGCGCGCACCTGGCCGTCCAGGTTCGCACCGGTCTCGATGGTGAGGTTGCCATCCACCTGCACATCGCCCTTGAAGCGGCCCGCGATGCGCACGTGGCCGGAACCGACGATCTTGCCTTCGATGGTCAGATCGGAAGCGATCACAGACTCTTTCATCTCCGCTCGCTCCTTGTGGCGCTTGGTCGTGTCGGGATTGAGCGGGGCGACATTGGTCCGCTCCGGCTCGCGCGTGAAATCCTTCGCGGGCGGCACCGGGTTTGAACCAGTCGTTCCGGGAGTCGTGTCCTTCCAAAGTGCCATAGATCACCTGCGTCGGGGTTTGGAAAAGAAGGGCTGGAAAATACCTGCCTTGACGGGGGGATGGCCAGTGTCGGGGAGGGGCGACACGCATTTTTTTTCGCCCGGGCCCGATTTTTACGCTCCCGCTAGCGCAAATCCGCCGGGGGAGCGCAGCCCTGCGTCACAGTGTAGGCGTGCGGATTCGGATACAGTCCCGCGCCGGGGTCCGGTATCGGGACAAGCAGTTGAAAACAGTCGTCATTCATCTCATCGCGGCGGCACGTCCGAATTTCATGAAAGTGGCGCCGCTGTACCACGCGCTCACCCGGGAGCCGTGGTGCAACGCCCGTATCGTGCACACCGGGCAGCACTACGACGCAAACATGTCCGATGCCTTTTTTCGGGACCTGAAGCTCCCGGAGCCAGCGCACCATCTCGAGGTTGGCAGCGGCTCGCACGCGGAGCAGACCGGGCGGACGATGATCGCGTACGAGGCTGTCTGCGGCCGCGAGCGGCCGGACGCGATCGTGGTGGTGGGCGATGTGAATGCCACGGCTGCCTGCGCGATGGTCGGCGCCAAGCTTTGCATTCCGGTGGTGCACCTGGAGGCGGGGCTCAGAAGCCGCGACCGGACGATGCCGGAAGAGATCAACCGCCTCGTGACCGATGCCATCGCGGACCTTCTGTGGACCCCTTCCCCCGACGCCGATGTCAACCTGCGTGCCGAGGGCGTGCCGGCCGGCAAGATCGACTGCATCGGCAACATCATGATCGATTCGTTCGAGATGCTGCGCGAACGGATCGAGGCGGCGGACACGGGCAAGCGCCTCGGTCTCGCGAACGATCCCTATGCCGTGGTGACGCTCCATCGCCCTTCGAACGTCGACCAGAAGGAGAAGCTCGGCGAGCTCGTCACCGCCCTGGTGAAGCTCTCGAACGACCTCAGGATCGTATTCGCAATCCACCCGCGCACGCGCCGGCGGCTCGAGGAATTCGGGCTGCTCGGCGAGATGACCAGGGCCTCGCGCATCGTCGCTACGGAGCCGCTCGGGTATATCGAGTTCATGAGTCTCGTCTGCCGGTGCACGATCGCGGTGACGGACTCCGGCGGTGTGCAGGAAGAAACGACGTACCTCGGAATACCCTGCGTTACGCTGCGCGAGAACACCGAGCGGCCGGTAACGATCACCGACGGGACCAATCGCCTCATCAAGGCGAACGAGCTCGTGGGGTCCGTGCAGTCTGCCCTGCAGGGCAAGTGGTCCAGGGGGCGCAGGCCGGAGCGCTGGGACGGTCGCACGGCTGAGCGTGCGGCGGCGAGCCTGCGTCGCTGGCTCGCGGAGCACGGCAAGCTTTAGTCAGGTTCTGGGATTACGACGCCTGCGGCTCGCGACGGATCGCGGCCAGCAGCACGTTGAAGTCGCACCCTTTCGAGACGAATTCGGCGGCTCCCCGGCGCTTGGTCTCCCGCGCCGCCTCTTCGGCGTTCGCGAGGCCGCTGAACACCACGATGCGCAGCTCCGGCATCGTCATGCGCAGCTCCTCGATGAGCGTCAGGCTGCTGCCTCCCTGCAAGGAGAGGTCGAGCACCAGGGCATCTGCCGAGGCATCGCGGGCGACCCGGGACACGTCCGTCACGCTGGGCACCTGACCCACGCAACGCATGTCGGGCTCGGAGTCGATGATCCGCGCCACCGCCTCGCTCAAGTCAGGATGATTTTCGGCGATCAGAACTCGCAACGGCTTCCCCAGCGTCGTCACCGCGCCCTCCCCGCGTCAACCCGGTACGGTGCCAGATTGCGTAAGGCGCCGCTTGCCCCAAGCAACAGACGTTCCCGCGCGTTTCACCCTGATTTCAGCCATCGAGGAAGGCCAGGAGCTCCCGGGTCTTCGTGCGCATCAGGGGCTCGTTCGCCCGGGACTCGACGTTCAGGCGCACCAGCGGCTCGGTATTGGAGCCGCGCAGATTGAAGCGCCAGTCGGCGAATTCCACGGACAGCCCGTCCGTGAAATCCACGCTGAGCGCAGATTTTTCGTAGATCTTCTGCGCGCGGCCCAGCACCGATTTCGCGTCAGTCTTCAGGTGCCGGTTGATCTCGCCACTGGCGGGGAAGAGCCGCATGCGCTCACCCACGAGCTGGGAGAGCGTCTGGCCCCTCTCACAGAGGGTCTGCAGGACGAGGAGCCACGGGATCATTCCGCTGTCGCAGTACGAGAACTCGCGGAAGTAGTGATGGGCGCTCATCTCGCCGCCGTAGGCGCCGTCCACCTCCCGCATCTTCGCCTTGATGAAGGCGTGGCCGGACTTGCAGAGCACCGGCTCCCCGCCGTGCTGCTTCACCAGGTCGATGGTGTTCCAGGTGAGCCGGGGGTCGTGCACGATGCGCGCGCCGGGCTCACGCTTCAGGAACACCTCGGCGAGCAGGCCGACGAGGTAGTACCCCTCGATGAAGTTGCCGCGCTCGTCGAAGAAGAAGCAGCGGTCGTAGTCGCCATCCCAGGCGAGCCCAACGTCGGCGCCGTTCCGCCGGACGGCGTCGGCCGTCGCGAGGCGGTTCTCTTCCAGCATCGGGTTCGGGATGCCGTTCGGGAAGGTGCCATCGGGAAGGTGATTGACCTTGATGAACTCGAACGGCAGGTGCGGAGCGAGCTGGTCCACGACCAGGCCGGCGCCACCGTTGCCCGCATTGACCACCACCTTGAGCTTCCTGAGCTTGCCGCGATCCACGTAGCTCAGGACGTGGTCGATGTAGCTCTTGCGGATGTCGAGCGCGCGCTCGGTGCCGGGTTTGCTGGCGGGTGGCGGAAGCTTGCCGGCTTCGATCAGCGCGGCGATCTCCTTCAGGCCCGTGTCGGCACTGATCGGGCGCGACTGTTCGCGCACGAATTTCATGCCGTTGTAATCGGGTGGGTTGTGACTTGCCGTCACCATGATGCCGCCGTCGAGTTTTTCGGCGAACGTGGCGAAGTACACGCCTTCCGTACCCCACAGGCCAATGTCGAGCACGTCGCTCCCGCCTTCCTTCAGGCCGGCCTTCAGGGCCGTGGCGAGCGCGGGGCTGGAGAGGCGGATGTCGTAGCCGACTGCCACGCGCCCGGGTTTCACGAATGCGGCGTAGGCGCGGCCGATGTCCTTTGCCAGCGATTCGTTGATTTCATCGGGCATGCGGCCGCGGACGTCGTACGCCTTGAATGCAGTCAGCTTTGCCATAGTGGGTGAATTAAACACCAGCAGGGCAATTTCTGCTTCCTACTGGCAGGTCGAATTCAGCCCGTTGATCCATTGCTGAAGCAAGGCGGCTCCCGCGGTGTCGACGATGTGACTGGCAACGGGAGGCATCTGATTCGAGTCGCGGCGGCTCATGCGGAGGTACAGCACCGAACGCGCGGCATCGCCCGGTGCAATCACCTTCGCGTTCGTCACACCGAGATCGCCTGAACTCGGCGCCACATCGCACGTGTTCGTGCTACCGATTGCGGTCGTGAACTGCAGATCCAGATTCACCGGAGTACCGCCCTCCGGCCGGTGACACTGTGCGCAATTCGTGTGCAGGTACGCGCGCGCACGCTCGCCAAGCGACTTCGTCGTATCAGCCGGATCGGGAATTGCAGCGAGCCGCGTGGGCGCGGCACTGAACATGCCGACCGCCTCGAGCGTCTCGATCTGATTCGCGCTGCGCCCCGTGGCCGGATACATGAGCGTCGAATTCAGCTGCCGCGTTTCGAGCCCCAGACTCCCGCCCGCTGCTGGCGTGTGACACTGCAGGCACTGGGCTTCGCTGGGATACACCCAGTCCTGCCCACCAATGGTCGCAACCACCCCGCCTTTCACCAGCGTGGCTTCGGTCCGCGCATCGTTCCAGCGATAGGTGTAACCGCCCCAGTTGCCAGTGTCCGAATGACGCATGAACAGCCGTGTCTCGATCAGCGCGCCGTTCAGCGTGAAGTTCTTCACGAGCACGGTGCCGGTCGGAAAATCCCAGTCGCCCGTCGTGCCGTTCACCGCGATCGTCTTGCCGTCCGGCACGGCCATCCATCGCGTCTTGGTCGCATTGTCCGACCAGAAAGGTGCATTCACCGTGTACGGTATGAGGCCCGCCGCGGGTTGCAGCGGCGACATCGAACTGAAACATCCCGTCTGCGAGAGCAGCGGTTTGATCGGATCGTTCGGCGTGCCCGACCCCGGCACGAGCTTGAAGAGCTTGCCCTGATAGTCGACCACGTACAGCTCGCCATCGTTCCCCTGCCCGAAGGAGCTCGGCTGCACACTCGCCTGGAGCAACTGCTGACGTTGCAGGGTCGCGGAGTTATCCGCGATCAGCGCGAACACGCGGCCTGTCCCGAAGTCCGCGAACACGTAGCGACCGACCAGCGATGGAATTGCCGAGCCCCGATAGACATAGCCGCCGGTGACGGAAAAGCCGAGGTCATGGCCGTACTCGGCCACCGGATCGATCAGCGGCGCGCCGTTCGCCGTGGTCGGGCAGCCGGTGGTGGGATTGAAGCAATGCGCGCCTTCGCGAAAGCGCCAGCCGTAGTTGCCGCCGCGTTCGACGCGATCCACTTCTTCCCACGCGTTCTGGCCGACATCGGCCAGCCACAAGTCGGCCGTCGGCGAAGCGCGATCGAACGTCCACCGCCAGGGATTCCTGAGGCCGTACGCGTAGATCTCTCCGCAGATCGCACTGCTGCCAGATGTGCCCGTCTGGCAGCGGGCGCTGCTCGCGCTGACGAACGGATTGGCAGCCGGAATGACATACGCGCCGCTGCCGCTCACATCGATGCGCAACATCTTGCCGAGCAGCGTGCTGCGGTTCTGCGCGTTGTTCTGTGGGTCGCCGCCGCTGCCGCCGTCGCCGAAGCCGGCGTACAGAAATCCATCCGGCCCGAATGCGATATTGCCGCCGTTGTGGTTCTCGAACGGCTGCGCAATCGTGAGCAGAATCGCTTCGCTCGCGGGATCCAGCACATTGCCCGATTTCGTGAAGCGCGAGATCCGCGATTCGAGCACCCCACTTCCCGAGGGATTCGCCGTGTACGACAGGTACACGCGACCTGTGGTGGCGTAGTTCGGGTCGAACGCCATGCCGAGGAGACCGGCCTCACCGCCCGATCTCACGCGCGAGCGGATGTCGATGAATGGCGTGGTAGTCGATGTGGTGTTGTTGTTCGCGAAGGTGCGCACCAGGCCGGCCTGCTCCGCGACGTACCAGCTCGAATCGTCGCCCGGCGCCTGGATCATCAGGATGGGCTGACTGAACGTGAGATTCGTGAAGACCGCGGTGAGCGCGACCGAAGCGCCCGTACCCGGCTGAGTCGTCGCGAGACAGGTGGTGTTGCTGGGGCGGGAATCGAGGCCGCCAGCCGGCGGTGGTGCAGGTGGAGTTGGAGGAGCCGGCGTTTCGTCCGAGCCGCCGCCGCCACCGCATGAACCCAATGCAAGTGCGCAGGCCAGCCAGAGCAGCGCCCGGATCAGCCCGCCCGCATTCGGAGCCGTGCCACCCATGGCCTCACTGTATCGGTCCGCCGGCCCATTGGCGACGTGTCGCCAACAGCCGAGACCGCGCGCCTACTTGTTCGTCCCTTCGCGCCCGTAGCGGTCCTCGAAGCGCACGATGTCGTCCTCGCCGAGATACGAGCCCGACTGCACCTCGATGACCTGCAGCGTGATCTTGCCGGGGTTCTCGATGCGATGCTTGACCCCGATCGGAATGTACGTGGACTGGTTTTCCTCGAGAATGAACGTCTCGTCGCCGCGCGTGATGCGCGCCGTGCCGGAGACCACTACCCAGTGCTCCGCGCGATGGTGATGCATCTGTAACGAGAGTTGCGCGCCCGGCTTCACGCTCAGCCGCTTCACCTGGAAGCGGTTGCCGTTTTCGAGACTGTCGTAGCTGCCCCAGGGGCGGAACACTTCGCGATGCAGGGAATGCTCGTAGCGACCCAGCTCCTTCAGCCGGCCCACGAGCGACTTCACGTCCTGCACACGATCCTTCGGCGCAACCAGCACTGCGTCCTTCGTTTCGACGACGACGTGGTCCTTCAGCCCGACGGCTGCAACCAGGCGGCTCTCGGAATGCAGGTAACAGTCGGTCGAATCCTCGACGAGCACATCGCCGTGTGCCACGTTCCCGCTGGCATCCGCATCGCTCGCCGCATGCAGCGAAGCCCACGAGCCGACATCGCTCCACCCGGCGTCGAGCGGCACGACGACCGCATCCTTCGTCTTTTCCATCACGGCATAGTCGATCGAATCGCTCGGGCAGCTCGCAAAGGCCTTCGGGTCGATGCGCGTGAAATCCAGGTCCGACTTTGCGCCCTCGAACGCCTTGCGGCACGCAGCGGCAATGGCGGGTGCGAGACGCTCCAGCTCTTCGAGATAGCGCCGGGCCCGGAACACGAACATGCCGCTGTTCCAGTAGTACTCGCCCGACTCGACGAACTGCGCGGCGCGCGTTGCATTCGGCTTTTCGACGAACTGTCCGATGCGATAGACCGGACCCAGCGCTTCCGCTCGCTTGATGTACCCGTATCCGGTTTCAGGGGCGCGCGGTACTACGCCGAACGTGACGAGACGGCCCTGCTCCGCCGCGGTGAGCGCCGCGACCGCCGCCATCTGAAACGCCGCGACATCGCGAATGACGTGATCCGCGGGCAGCACGAGCAGAATCGGATCCTCGGCGCCGCTGTCCTTCAGCGCCGCGAGTGCGGCGAGTGCAATGGCAGGAGCCGTGTTGCGACCGACGGGCTCGAGCACGATGGCGCGCGGCTCGATGCCGATGAGACGCAGCTGCTCGGCAACGAGGAACCGATGCGCATCGTTGCAGACGATGACCGGAGCGGCAGCGTCGAGCCCTTTCAGGCGCAGCGCCGTGTCCTGGATCATCGTGCGCTGACTGGTGAGGGCGAGTAGCTGCTTTGGATACAGCTCGCGGGACAGCGGCCACAGGCGTGTGCCGGCGCCGCCGGACAGGATCACCGGTATCAGCATAAAACGCCCTCAGCCAACCGCGCTCAGGCGGCCGGCAACGACTTGCCGCGGCCGATCGCGTAGTACGTGAGTCCGAAGCGGCCGACCATGCCCGGATCGTAAAGGTTGCGGCCGTCGAAGATGAGGGGCGATTTGAGAATTTTCTTCAGGCGCTCGAAATCCGGGCTGCGGAACTCCGGCCATTCCGTGATGATGGCCAGGGCATCGGCCCCGTCGGCTGCCTCATAGGCGTTACGGCAAACCGTGAATCCCGCGCTGGTGCCGTAGATGCGCGTGGCTTCGGCGCCCGCGACGGGGTCGTAAGCCCGCACGCCGACGCCCGCCTTCTGCAGCAGCTCGATGATCGTCCGCGACGGCGCTTCGCGCATGTCGTCGGTGTTTGGCTTGAAGGCCAGGCCCCACAGCGCAACGGTGCGTCCCTTCAGGCCCTGGTCCGCGAAGTGCCGGCGCATCTTCTCGAACAGCAGCTCCTTCTGGCGCTTGTTCACCGATTCGACGGCGCTGAGGATTTCGGGCTGGTGGCCCACCTCGCGCGAGGAGCGCACCAGCGCCTGCACGTCCTTCGGGAAGCACGAGCCGCCGTACCCGGCGCCCGGATAGATGAAGCTGTACCCGATGCGCGGATCCGAGCCGATGCCGACGCGCACCTTTTCGATGTCCGCGCCGACGCGCTCGGCGATGTTCGCGAGCTCGTTCATGAAGCTGATCTTGGTGGCGAGCATGGCGTTCGCCGCGTACTTGGTGAGCTCCGACGAGCGGATGTCCATCACGATGAGACGGTCGTGCTGGCGCGTGAACGGCTCGTACAGCGCGCGCATCAGCTCCTGCGTGCGCGGATTGTCCGTGCCGATGACGACGCGATCGGGCTTCATGAAGTCCTGGATCGCCGCGCCTTCCTTCAGGAATTCGGGATTCGAGACGACGTCGAACTCGAAGTTGACGCCCCGCTCGGCAAACGTGGTGTCGATCTGCTTGCGGACCTTGTCCGCCGTGCCGACCGGCACCGTCGATTTGGTGATGACGATGGTGTACCGGTTGACGTGCGTGGCGATGGTGCGCGCGGCCGCGAGCACGTAGCGCAGGTCCGCCGAACCGTCCTCATCCGGCGGCGTGCCGACCGCGATGATCTGGAACAGGCCGTGCTCGACGGCCTTGGGCGCATCGGTCGTGAATTCGAGGCGTCCCGCTTCCGCGTTGCGCTTGATGAGCGCATCGAGCCCGGGCTCGTGGATCGGCACTTCGCCCTTGTTCAGCCGCTCGATCTTGCCCGCATCGACATCGACGCAGACCACATGATTGCCGGCTTCCGCAAGACACGCGCCGGTGACGAGGCCCACGTAGCCGGAGCCAAAGATAGTGACACGCATGGAATTATGTTTTCAGGGTGTTCTAGTGGTTTTCGAGCCCGCAAGACTAGGGAGAATTTTGGGAGCGCTCAAGCAAACCGGGCCACGCTCCGTGTGACGTGTGTCGCAGTCGTGCGACGCGATCGCTCCCGCCGCTCGGGGAACGAGCATAACCCTCAAGTTCGACCGCTGGCTAAGTCGGGTGCTGGCTGCTCGGCTTGGCCACGTTATCCGAATGACGCCGTTTGGCCGCGAAATCGGCCACCTTGCCACCCTCCGATGCCGGAGCGATAGCTTTGCGGGTCCACACGTAATCGCTGATCGCATGCACCGTCCGGTATTCGGCCACGGACTCTGCGAGCAGCCCCACGGCGCGGCGGCAATCGAAGCTGGCCAGCGCCACGAGCAGCTCGTTCAGGAGCTGCTGCATGCGGGGCCACGGGATCGAGTGCTCCATGGCGCGCATGATCATCGGGTGATCCGTGCCCGCCACGTTCGTGCCGATGAGCAGCTCCTCGAACAGCTTCTCGGCCGTACGCAGGCCCGTGTATTCGATCTCGATGTCGCCTTCGGGGTTCGTGGCGTCGCGCACGGTGAGCCCCATCAGGCTGATCATGCGTCGTGCGAGATCGTCGATGCGGACGGGACGGCCCATGTCGAGCACGAACACATCGCCGCCCTTGGCCATGGAGCCCGCCTGGATGACGAGCTGCGCTGCCTCGGGGATGGTCATGAAATAGCGAATGACGTCCGGATGCGTCACGGTGACCGGACCGCCGCGGCGAATCTGCTCGCGGAACAGCGGCACCACCGAGCCGGACGAGGCGAGCACGTTCCCGAACCGCACCATGCAGAAACGCGTGCTGGTGGAGCGCTCTTGCAGCGCCTGCAACACCAACTCCGCGAGACGCTTGGTGGCGCCCATGACGTTCGCGGGGTTGACCGCCTTGTCGGTCGAAATGAGGACGAACGTTTCGACGCCCGTCTCGATGGCGGCCTCGGCCGTGTACCACGTGCTGATGACGTTGTTGTGAATGCCTTCGATGACGTTGTGCTCGACGATCGGCACGTGCTTGTACGCCGCAGCGTGATAGACCGTCTGCACGCCACAGGCACCGAGCACTTCGCGCACACGATGACGATGGTGCGCGTTGCCGAGGAGCGGAAGAATCTCGACCGCGCACTTCTCGGTGCGCGCGATGTCTTCCAGCTCGCGCTGGATGTTGTACAGCGCAAGCTCCGACATCTCGAACAGCACCAGGCGTTTCGGCTCGAGTCGCATGATCTGCCGACACAGCTCCGAGCCGATGGAGCCACCGGCGCCGGTCACCATCACGCACTTGCCGCGGATGCACGAACCGAAGAGCTGCGGGTTCGGCGGCACCGGATCGCGCCCGAGCAGATCGCTCACATCTACTTCGTGCAACTCATCAATGCTGGCCTTGCCGGCGATGATGTCCGACAGATCCGGCAGCGACTGCACGTGAATGCCGAGCGGCTCGAGCGAGGTAAGAATTTCACGACGACGACGACGCGAGGCAGACGGCATCGCGAGCAGGATCCGTTCGATGCGGTGATCGCGAATCGCGCGTGGCAACTCGCGTGGGTCGAGGACGCGCAGCCCGTTGATCTGGCTGCCCTGTAACGAACGCTTGTCGTCGATGAAGACCACTGGCTCGAAGTGCGGACCGCCGATCAGCACGGAAGAAAGCCGTGCGCCAGCGTCGCCGGCGCCATAGATGGCCACACGGGCGGGCGGGCTGCCATTGCGGGTGCGCGAAAAAAGATACCGGATGAAGAAACGGCTGCCGATCACGTACAGCAGCGCGAGCGCCCAGTAAATGGCGAGCGCTGCGGCTGGCAGCGTGGGCGTAATGTTGCCGAGCCGGTCGTAGCCTGCGAGAACGAGCACTGACAGGGTGACGCCGGCCACGACGCTGACCATCGCTTTCGGACCCATGAAGCGGATCACGGCGCGATAGAGTCCCAGCGCGGAAAAAACTACGAGGGCCGAGCCGAGCGCAACGACGAAGCGACGCAGATCGAGCGCGGCCGGCGGCAGCAGGGCGTCGAACTTGAGCACCAACGCAGCCCACAGCGCAATCGGGATCGCGACTGCATCCGCGATGAGCATGATGGCCCGCTTGGTACTGCGGGGAAGGCCGACGAGTGTCTCGGCGACTGCAGGCACTCTGCGAATGTGACTTCCGTCTGTGTGCTTATCCGTCATCGATCACCCAAGAGCGGTACAGCACCTGTCAGTGTGTGCGCACTCCATCGCTGCATTCCGGCTCATATCCCCTGGCAATCTGCTCCGGGCCGCCTGGCCGCGCGCGATTCTATAGGAAGCGCGAACGACAATCGACACAAATTCAGCCAGTTAGAGACACACTAGCGTTTCGGAATGAGGCACTGAGTAGCAAGATTGAGCGCACGTCCGGCGGTGTCCGCCGATTTCCTCGCCTGCGACCCTGTTGCCACCCGTGGCGAGCTCGCCCACGTCGTTCAGGTTTCACTGCGGCCGGCACCGGCCGCGACGGTCAATACAGCCAAAGGGCTCAATGCCACGAGTGCTATCCATCCGAGAAACTCAGGGTATTCGGTGCCGATGACCGCCCAGGGAAGGAGCCACGTGAAGTTGATCACGATTGTCAGAACCGTCACACGACGGTGGCTACCCCACTTGCGCGCCAGCCACTGATAGGCGTGACTCCTGTGCGCATCCATTACACGTTCGCCCTGGATCAATCGTCTCAGGAATGTAATGGTTGCGTCTGTGAAGAAAATACCACCCAGCAACAACCACGTGAGCAACGCGGCAGGGTCCGCGCGAGTGGCCGCGACGGCCAGGACGGCAACGGCGAACCCGATGTAACCGCTGCCAACGTCACCCATGAACACCTTTGCGGCAGGCCAGTTCCAGAACAGGAACCCAGAGCAAGCCGCACCGAAGACGATCGCCACGGCCGCAATCTCGGTCGATCCGCCTGACGAAAGCGCGAGAAACGCCCCGCACCAGGTAACGAAGACGGCTTCGGACGCCGCGATCCCATCGATCCCATCCATGAAGTTGAACAAGTTCAGCGTCCATACGATGCCGAGTGCGCCCAGCGCATAGCCGCCCCAACCCAGCACGAACACGTGCGGTCCAAAGCGCAGCGGCGGCAGGCCTCCGAGCCACACCAGGGCCCACAAGGCTGCGCCGAAATGCACCAGCAGGCGCAGTCGCGCCGACAATGGTTTGCGATCGTCCGCAAACCCCACCGCCGCTACGGCCAGACCGCCGCCACCGAGAGCGATGCAGAGGTGGAAATCGACGTGCCCGAGCGCAGTGAGCACGATCAGCGCGGAAGTAACGGCCAGCACGATCGACAGCCCACCGCCACGAGGCGTTGGCACGCTATGCGAGCTGCGGGCATTTGGTTTGTCGAGAATGCCGCTCGACAGGGCGGCGTTGCGCACCATCCAGGTGAGCAGCGCAGAGGTGGCGAGAGCCGCGACAGCGATCACGAAGATGACGACGCTCACGAGGAAATTTCCCGGGACAGGAACCAGCCGACCGTACGCCGGAGCCCGGCATCGACAGTGAGTGGCGGTGTCCATTCCAGACGAGCGCGTGTCGCAGCCATGTCTACGGTAAGCGACTCGCGCAGGCGCCGCACCTCTGCGCCACGTCCCGTCAACGTTCCCATCAGCTGCAGAACTCCGGGAGGGACGTTGAGGAGACGCGCCGGTCGGTGCATCTCGCGGGCGAACCGGCGAATCAACTCCGGCGTCGAAAGATCTTCACCGTCGGAGATGAGCCACGTTGCGGGAGCGGCCGGATGGCCAAGAGAGCGGACCACGAGATCGCATAGATTCCACACACTCACCATACTGCGTGAGTTGACCACCGATCCAAGCGGCAGCGGCCGCCCCTTGGCTACCCAGGCCATGAGCCGCAGGAAGTTGGCTTTGACGCCGGGCCCATAGACGAGCGGGGGCCGGATAACGACCACTTCCAGGCCGTGCGCAGCGCTCAGCTCGCCGAGGCTCTGCTCGGCGCGCCACTTCGACTGGCCATAGGCATCCAGCGGTCGGGGCGGGTCCGAGGCGGAAAACGGGCGATCGCGGGTCTCTTCGCCGTTGACCTTGATGGTGCTGAGGAAGACGAAACGGCGTACGCCCGCAGCAATCGCTGCCTGCGCCAGCGCCTGTGTGCCGAATGTGTTTGTCTCGAGGTAGAGGTTCTCGGACCCGGCACGATCGTGCAGAACGTGCACGCGCGCCGCGAGGTGAACCACATGATCCACGCCGGCGAGTGCGCTGTTCCAGTCCGTGTCACGCCCGATGTCGCCCACGATCTCCTTCTCCGCGACGGACGGCAGCAGGGAACGATCGGTGCGAAGAGCGGCGCGCACGCGAAATCCGGCCGCTGCGAGCTGCTCACAAAGAACGGTGCCAACGAAGCCACCGGCGCCGGTGACGAGGACTCTCTCGTTCATGAGACGCCGACGGCAATTGCCAGCAGTCCGAGATACTCGTGCAAGGCGCGCTCGGTCTTCGCCAGACCCTGCGCGGTCGGGAGCCACTGCAGGAGTTGAAAGCCGGGACCGGCCGAAAGACGCTGGCCGGTTGGTGCCGCGACTGGTCGCGCGCCCGCCCTTTGCATCAGCTTCATGGCGCGAGGCATGTGATACGCAGATGTCACGAGCAGGAACGGCGCGCTCCCGATGAGGGCGGCGACGGCGCGCGCTTCGTCCGCCGTATTGAGAGACTTGTCGAGCACGATCAGCGAAGCGGAGCTCACACCCAAGGACTGCGCGAGCAGCGCGTATCCTTCCGCCGACGTCGCCGCACCGGGAACAGCCCCTCCGGAGACGACAAGATGACGAATGCCGAGCCCGCGGAACAGGCGCACCGCTTCGACTGCGCGAGTCAATCCCTCGCCGTCGAGCGCCGCAGTGATCGGAATGCCGTCGCGGGGAACGTAGCTGCTGCCGAGTACGACGATGTAATCGACCGCGGGTGGCGCCCTCGTGCCCTGGAATGGCGGAAACTGCCGCTCGAGCGGCGTGAGCAGGAGATCCCCAACGACTCCAAGGGCTCCGAGGCAGACGAACGAGGCGCCGAGCACGATGAGCCATCCTGCGGGCCGGCGGCGCCGGAGAACCCACAGAACAGCAGCGAAGAGCCCGCAGATCAGGGCGAGCGTCAGGGGCTTCGCCAGCACATCGACGCTCTGCCGGATCAGGTACAACTAGTCAGTACCCCACACGCGGCGCTGAACGTATCCGGTATAGCTCAGAATGATCCGCAGCACCTTCTCGGAAACATTGGTCGTCTCGTAGTCGCGCGGCATCTGCAACAGACGGGTGGCGCCGCGTGGCTGATCGGCGAGCACGCGCAGCGCATCCAGGACCCGCTCCTTGTCCAGCCCGACGAGCATCACGGCTCCTTCCTCGAAACCTTCCGGCCGCTCGTGCACATCTCGCAGGTTCAGCGCCGGAAAGTTGAGGATGGAGGACTCCTCGGTGATGGTGCCGCTGTCGGAGAGCACTGCCCGCGCGCAACTCTGCAGCTTCAGGTAGTCCACGAACCCGAACGGCTTGTTGAACGCCACCCTGGGATGCGCCACGAGCCCGAATGACTCGATCCGCCGGCGGGTACGCGGATGGGTCGAAACGATGACGGGCTCATCGTAGCGCTCCGCCAGCGCGTTCAGAATGTCGAATGCCTGGCCGAGCCGGTCGGGAACGTCGACATTCTCTTCGCGATGCAGGCTCACGACGAAGTAGCGCTCCGCCGTCAGGCCGAGACGGGCCAGTGCATCGGACGCCTCGAACCGGGCGCGATGGTGCTCGATCACCTCGCGCAGCGGGCTGCCCGTCGTGATGACGAGGTCGGGGGGCAGGCCCTCGCGCAGCAGATAGGTGCGCGCAATGTCGCTGTAGGGCAGATTCACGTCCGCGATGTGATCGACGATGCGCCGGTTGATCTCCTCCGGCACGCGGAAGTCGAAGCAGCGATTGCCGGCCTCCATGTGGAAGATGGGAATCTTGCGCCGCTTGGCGGCGATCGCCGCCAAGGCGCTGTTCGTGTCGCCGAGGAGGAGCACGGCCTCGGGCCGCTTTTGTTCCAGTACCGTGTCCGTGGCTGCAATGACCTTGCCGATGGTCTCCGCGGGCGTGGCGCCGGCGGCGTTCAGGAACACGTCCGGCCTGCGAATGCCGAGATCGACGAAGAAGATCTCGTTCAGCTCGTAGTCGAAGTTCTGGCCCGTGTGGACCAGCACGTGCTCGCAGTAACGATCGAGCTTCTCGATGATGCGCGACAGCCGGATGATCTCCGGCCGCGTGCCGACGATGGTCATCACCTTCAGCATCGCATCACCGCGCGACCCCCATTGCCTCGCGCACCAGCGGCAGCTGCATGAGCACTTTCTTGACCTGCTCCACGTCCAGCCGCGCCGTGTTGTGCGAGGTGTAGTCGTCGAACTGCGAGATGGCCGCCTCGCCTTCGACGAAATACTTGTCGTAGTTGAGATCGCGGGAGTCCGCCGGAACCCGGAAGTAGCGTGTGAGATCCTCGGCCCGGGCCATCTCCTCGCGCGAGACCAGCGATTCGTACAGCTTCTCGCCGTGGCGCGTGCCGATGATGCGGATCTCGTTGTTCCGCTGCAGGAGCTCGCGCAGGGCCTGGGCGAGATCCCCCATCGTCGAGGCGGGGGCCTTCTGCACGAAGATGTCTCCGGGCAGCGCGTGCCGGAACGCATGCAGCACCAGGTCCACGGACTCATCGAGCGACATGAGAAAGCGCGTCATGGTCGGGTCCGTCACCGTGAGCGGCCGGCCGCTCAGGAGCTGGTCGATGAACAGCGGAATCACCGAGCCGCGCGAGGCCATGACGTTCCCGTAGCGCGTGGCCGCGAGCACCGTGCCGCCGGGCTCCCACAGTCGCGAGCGCGCGACCATGAGCTTCTCCATCATCGCCTTGGAGAGTCCCATGACGTTGATCGGGTAGACGGCCTTGTCGGTGCTGAGGAGCACGCAGCGCTCGACCCTGCGATCGATGGCGGCGCGAATCACGTTCTCCGTGCCGAGCACGTTGGTGCGCACGGCTTCCATCGGATAGAACTCGCAGGAGGGCACCTGCTTCAGCGCCGCGGCATGGAACACGTAGTGCACGCCGTGGAGCGCATCGTGCACGCTGTCGTAATTGCGCACGTCGCCTATGTAGAACTTGACCTTCTCATTGCGCAGGGCGAGCCGCATGTCTTCCTGCTTCTTCTCGTCGCGGCTGAAGATGCGGATTTCGCCGCAGTCGTCGCTCGCCAGAAAGCGCCCGAGCACCGCATTCCCGAAGGAGCCCGTGCCGCCGGTGATGAGCAGGGTCTTGTCCTTGAACGTCGCGTCGCGTGTTGGCATGCGTGCGATTTCAGCCGAACTTGCGCATCTCGGCAATGAGCGCCGGCCATGCCGGCGGCACATATCCGGTGGCGGAGCGGAAACGGGACGAATCGAGCGACCGATCGATCACCACCGCGCTGTCCGGCCTGATCTCGATGGTCTTGCCATAAACCTCGGCAACCAGCCGCAGGAGCGAGCACTTGTCGATCGGCGCGACGGAAACGTGATACACGCCGGTCAGCGCCGCATTCGGCAGCACCCGTTCGTACATCACGCGCGCGAGCTCGACCGTGGTAAGGCCCGAGAAGATCGCCTTCGCGTAGCCTTTGACGCTGCCCTGCTGCGCCAGGAACCAGCCCACGAGGCCATGCGCGGTGCCGAGCTCCGGGCCGATGATGGACGTGCGCAACGTCACGGCGTGCGGGCAATCCACCTCACCCAGGAACTTGCTCCGTCCGTAGAGATCCTGCGCATCCGACGGATCGCCCTCGACATACATGCCCTTGCTGCCGGCGAACACGCAATCCGTGCTGACGTGGATGAGCCGCGCGCCGCGCAGGGCACAGAGCCGCGCGAGACGGTGCGGCAGCAGCGAGTTGATGGGCAGCGCGACCAGTGGGTCTTCCACCTGTGCGAGCTGCTTGATGAGCCCGACGCAGTTGATGACCACGTCCGGCTGCGTTTGCGCCAGGAGACCGGCCAGCATGTCGACGTTTTCGACATCGATGCCCGGGATGACCCGATCATGCAAGGCTGCCGGCAGCCGCATCACACTCGCGGGCGTGCGCGCGGAACCCAGCACGCGATACTCGTCACGCGACGCGAAATAGCGCAACACGACGTGCCCGAGCATGCCCGTGGCGCCGAGCACCAGCACTGTTCCGCTTTCCGTCTGCGCCATCCTGTTTCCGCTTCCGCTGTCAGTCGGCACCGAGCGCACCCTCGCCGGAGCAGAGGCGCCGCAAGCCCTCGAGCAGGCGTCGGGTCAACACGTCCGGATCGAAGTTGCGCCGGTAGTAGGCACGCCCCGCTTCACCGAGTCGTTCGAGCTCTGCGGGTGGCAGGGACTTCAGCCGCAGTACCGCCTCACTCAATGCCACTGCATCTTCGGCAGGACACGCAACGCCGGCACCTGCTTCGGTGACGACACGCGCGCCTTCGCCATCGAGCGCGGCAAGGATGGGACGGCCCGCTGCGAGATATGCCTGCACTTTGCTGGGCACAGTCTGGCTCATGATGGGACTGCGTACCAGACTCACCAGCAATACCGACGCCTGCGCGAGAATGGGCGGCATCGCCTCGACGGGAAATCGGCCCGGCAAGATCACCTGCGCGAGCCCGCGACGCGCTACCTCATCTGCGACCCACTCCGCGCGGCTGCCGCTGCCGATCAGCACCCACCACACGTCGGTGCGATCGCGCGTCTTTTCCGCTGCATCCAGCACCGTGTCGAGCGCCTGAACCTTGCCCAGATTCCCGGCGAATACGACATTGAAGCCTGGTCTCAGACGCAAGGCGGGTTCGGCCTGCGGCACCCCTTCGGCCGGCAGCTCTCCCGGATTCGGGTGATACCGGACGGGCGTGTTGCCAGCGAGCGCTGTCACCGGCGCGATGAACGAATGTGACTGCACGAGCAGCAGGTCATTGCGCCGGTAAATCCAGCGGACCCCCGCGGCAACGACTGCGAGCAGGCGCTTGTTGCGCACGAACTGCGTGGCCTCGAGGCTCTCGGGCCACAAGTCCTGCACCCACGTCACCACCGGTGCGCGCTTGAGCCAGCCGAGCAGCAGACCGGGGATCGATTGGAGGATCGGACCGGGCGCATAGACGAGGACCACGTCATACGGCTCGCGCCGCAGGACCCACGGCCCGAACACGCATGCGGAGATCACGAACGAGAGGTAGTTGAGGATGAGGCGCAGCGCCGAGCCCTTGCCCCGTGGCACGAGCGGCACGCGATGGATCGACACGCCGCCGCGGCGCTCGAAGCGGAACGATGCGGCTGCATACCCGGCGAACACCTTGCCATCCGGATAGTTCGGCGGACCGGTGAGCACTCCGACGGTGCAGCCCGCGCGCACCAGGCTCTCGGCCACTTCGTTGATGCGAAAGTTCTCCGGCCAGAAGTACTGGCCGACGATCAGGATCCGCATGCCCTGCGGCGTGCTCACCGCTGGAGAGCGGCGCGAATCACGGTCTCCTTCTGCGCCGGCGCCGGATAACTGATGAGCACCGCGCGGTAGGGCCCCTTGAACACGAACAGGCTCCCGGCCGCTGCCCCGATGACGCCACAGACTCCGAGGAGCTTCTCGATGTCCGCGAGCGACCCCGCGCCCCCCAGAATCGTGATCGGTACACGGACCGCCGCGCGGATCGCCGCTGCCAGCGTGAGGTCGTACCCTTTCATCACGCCATCGTGGTCGATGGAGTTCACCACGATCTCGCCCGCGCCCGCTGCGGCGGCGGTGCGCGCCGCTTCTTCCGCAACGAGTCCGGTGTTCTTCCTGCCGTTGTGCGTCCAGACCTCGTAGCCGCCGGCTGCGCGACGCTTCACGTCGAGCACCACGACGACACTCTGCCGGCCGACACCTTCGGCGATCTTCGGAATGAGTTGCGGGTCGGCGAGCGCAGCCGAGCTGATCGCCACTTTCTCGACACCCAGACCGATGATGCGCTTGGCCTGCTCGGCAGTCCTGACACCCCCGCCATAGCAGAGCGGCATGCGGCATTCCGCCGCGAACTGTGCGATCAGCCGGAAATTGGGTTCCGCGCCGGTCACCGTGGCATCGATGTCGAGCACGATGAGCTCATCCGCTTCCTTCTCGTTGAAGATCTTCACGGCGTTGATCGGGTCGCCGACGTACTTCGGCTCCGCGAACCGCACGGTCTTGACCAGGCCGCCGTTGTGGATCAGGAGGCACGGGGTGATGCGGGGCCTCAGCACGTCACAGCTCCGCGAAGTTCTTCAGCAGGCGTGCGCCGAAGTGATGGCTCTTTTCGGGGTGGAACTGCACGCCGTAGATGTTGCCGCTCGCTACGGCAGTGCTGAAATCGATGCCGTAACTCGCGACCGCTGCAACATCTGCTGGCCGCTCGCAGTGGAAATAGAAGGAGTGCAGGAAATAGAAGCGCGCGTCGGTCTCGAGCTCGCGAAACAGCGGTGTCTCGTTGACCGGCGTCACATCGTTCCATCCCATGTGTGGCAGCAGCAGGTCCGACTGGCCGAGCGAGGCGAAGGCCTGCACGCGGGCGTCGATCCAGCCCAGGCCGGGCGCGCTGCCCTCCTCGCTCGAGCGCGCGAGAATCTGCATGCCCACGCAGATACCGAGCACCGGCACGCGCTTGCCGAGAACCAGCTCGTCCAGGGGCGCCCGCATGCCCGATGCATCCAGCAGCTCCATCGCGTGATCGAATGCACCGACGCCCGGCAGGATCAGCTTGGTCGCATCCGAGAAATCGGCCGGGCTGCGCGCGATGCCGACCTCGACGTTCATGCGCTTGTACATGTTCTGGAACGCGAGGATGTTCCCGAGCCCATAGTCGATGATGCGGATCATCGAATGATTGCCCTCTGCACTCCGAACGCGCGCAGCACCGCCGTGCCGAGCTGAATGAGCGGCATCGCGGACTTGTAGTCCCGGTAGCTCTTGTTCGGCCCTTTCAGGAGCGCCTGCAGCTCCGCTACGGTGAGATCGAGCTTGGTGGCGATGTACTCGAAATCCTGGCCGATGGTCGCCTCATCGTAGGCCGGCTTCGCGATGCGCTCGAGCGCATCCTCGCGCGTCATCTGCTTCGTGAGAATGAGGCTCGAGAAGTGCGCGCGGCGCTTGTCGAAACCGAACTTCGTCGGCAGCCAGTAACCTTCGTAGAAGCGGGTGAAGCGCGATTCATAGTGCTTGTGCGCATAGCGCTGCCAGCCGAAACGCTGCACCAGGAAGCTCATCGCGTCTTCCTTGATGTACGGCACGTAATTCAGTGGCCGCAGTACACGCACGCCGTGCACGTAGCGGTAGTAGAGCTTGTACGTGAAGATGTTCGCCATCGGGAACGTCTTCAGCGGCCGCGTGCCGAAGCGGCGGTGAATGTCCTTGAGCTGGCGCAGGTCGGAGGCGTGATAGTGCCATTCGAGCGGCTCGCGCACGCACTCGGTGGAATAGTTGCCGCCATTCAGGATGTACTTGATGCCATGCTTCGCCGCGAAGTTGTAGAGCGCGGCGATGAACGCATGGTCCTGCGGTGTATCGAGGTGCGGAACCTGCGCCTTGAAGAAGGCGAGCTGCAGATCCTTCATCTCCAGCCAGTCGACGACTTCGGTGTGCAGGTCGAGGCTGAGCGCATCCACCAGCTTCTCGATATTGTTCACCGCCTGTTGCGAGTTCCAGCCCGCATCGACGTGGAACACCAGCGGGCGCAGCCCGAATTTCTCCTTCGCGAGATACGCCATGTAGGAGCTGTCCACGCCGCCGCTGATGCCGAGGATGCAGTCGTGGTCGCGCCCCTGTCCGTCGCGCTTCACCTGCTCGACCTGGCGCAGGATCTCGCGTTCGCCACGCTCATCCGTGTGCCAGTTCGGCAGGATGTTCGAATGAAAGTTGTTGCAGTAGTCGCACCAGCCACGCGCATCGAACGTGATGTCCGAGTCGCTCGTGTCCATGATGCAATGGCTGCAGATCTGGTATGGCCTCATCTGATGAATCTCTCGGCGCTCAGGGTTTGTGGCCCCGCCCCACAAGGTGACCTTCGTGAAACACTTCGATATCCGCGATCCCCGCGGCCTCCAGCCAGCGGCGCACCGTCCCGGCGGTCTGCGGGTTATCGTATTCCGGCGCGAGCATGTCGAACGTGTCGAGCAATGCCCACTCCTGCAGTTGTCGCGGGCTCAACGGATAGACGCCCGTGTAGTCCGCCACTGGAATCAGCCGCTGCAGCACCCTGCCCAGGAGCGGCACGCGGCCGAGAACCTGGCTCGTCCGCAACAGCGCAGGTACCCGCGCTTCGAGCATGCGAAACAGCTTCTGCTGTGACATGCGCTTCGTGATCGGCCGCAGCGCGTACTTAGGATGCAGCATCGTACGGATGCGCTTCCAGTAATAGTCGACGCACAGTCGCCCGCCCGGCGCCAGCACCGGCGGCAGGGCCGCGAACGCGCGCTGGACATCCGGCGTGTGCTGAAGCACGCCCAGCGAATAGATAAAAGGAAAGAAGGACCTGGGGAATGGCAGCGCGTACACATCACCCTGCACCACGTGCAGATTCGAATGGTGACGCAGGTTCGCGTAACAGGCATCCACGGCGCTCGAGTAGTCGAGCGCGATGAGCCTGGCGCCGGCCGTCAGCGCGACTTCGGCAAAGCGCCCGGCGCCGCAGCCGACGTCGAGCACCCACTGGCCGCAGATTTCCTCCGGCCGCCACCCGGTTGCCTTCCAGAAACGGTCCGCCGAGATCGGCACGCCCGAGTGACTGTCGAGCTGGGTCTGCCGGAAGCGGTTCCACTGCATCCCGAAGTTGTCGGCGTAGTTCGAGGCGGGCACGAAGCGCGGCACGAAGTCACGGATCGGATAGCGTTGATCGCCGTTCTCCGCGACCAGCAGACCATTGCGCACCCGGCCGCCTTCCTGATTCGCGTCCTCGAGGCGCAAACGTGCGCCCGACACGGGGCAACGCAAGACTTGCAGCAAATCAGGGTGCATGCCGGGCCTCCGAAGCGTCGCGATTCAGCGCCATCTGGCCGGATGCAGCGGGCGCGTTGGCACGCAGAAAGCTCCAGGTCTCACGCGCGCACCGCTGCCAGGAATACAGCTCCGAGCGTTCCTTGGCTCGCCGCGCGATCCGCTCGCGCAGGTCGGCGTCGACGATGATCCGCTCGATGGCTGCGGCGATCGTCGCGGGATTCTCCGGGTCGAAATATTGGCCGCCGTCCTGAAGTACTTCGGGCATCGGCCCCCGGTCCGAGCACGCCACCGGCAGACCGCTGGCCATGCCTTCGAGCAGCGTATTCGGCATGTTCTCGCAGCTCGACGCGAACACGAACAGGTCAGCTTCCACCAGCAACGCGGGCACCTTCTCATGTGCGACCGCGCCGACCTCGCGCACGAAGCGACGCCCGGGGTCGGATCTTGCGAGCTCCTCGTCCAGCAGCCGCTTCGCTTCACCTCCGCCGCCGCCGGCGAGCGTGAGTGACACGTTGTGGCCACGCTGACGGAGATCCGAGATCGCACGCACGACCATCCACTGGTGCTTGTAGAGATCCGCATTCGACACGTACAGGCAGCGGACCTCGCCATCCCCGCTTGCAGGCCAGTGCGCCCCGTTGCGGGTCTGCCTGAAAGCTTCACCGACTCCGTGCGGAATGATCTCGAAGTTGTGCAACCGGCCGGTGACAGCCTGGATCGCACGCGAGGCGAACTCAGTCAGGAAGATCACCGCAGTGGCACGCTTCATCGACGAAGACTGGATGTGCCGCAGAAGCGCCGTGCGCAGCCTGGCCTTCGAGAGGCCATAGCGGCGCATCTCGTCTGGAGCGTACGGCAGCATGTCGCGACTCATGACGACCGAAGGCTGATAGCGACCGATGGTGCCGGCATCGGTGCTGAGCAGGATGTCGCACCCGAGGCGCCGCATCTCGCCGGGAAGCGCCGTCAGTTGCCACCAGGCTTCCTGGAGGAGCGAGCCATCGAGCGGCGGGGGGTTGTGCTTGGTCAGCCACGGAGGATCTGGCAACGCCTGAAGAAGTGAGCGAGAGGACCAGATGTGGACATGACTGATGCCAAACTGGGCCGGCTCCGCCGCGCCCAGTAACCCGACCAGATGTGCTTTCGCGCCTCCCGAGCGATTCCGGGAAGCATCGATTCCGACGACGATGCCCATTTATCAAGAATGCCTGTGCCTTGAACCCGCTACTCTGGCAAGAGTCGGCCAGAGCCTCAAGCTTTGCGGACCGTCATGCCGGAATCTCCACGCGATACTCGCGACGCCAGAGCTCGAGCATCACGAGCCCGAAGAGCCGTTCGGCGTTCGAACGGCCCCGGCTTTCACCGGCCAGCATCCGCTCGATCAGGCCGCGATCGAGCCATCGCTGTCCCCGATCGAGCAGCACTTCACGGAAATAGTCGCGCCAGCGGCCGGCCCGTAGCCACGCCGACAGAGGAATCGAGAAGCCCTGCTTGCGGCTCATGTCGAAGCCCTGCGGCAGGAGCCGCGCGGCGAGGCGCTTCAGCAGGATCTTACGGCTGCCAGCCGTGGTCTTCAGTTGCGAGTGCACCTTGCCGAATGCGAATTCGAGCACGCCCTGCTCCAGAAACGGCGCCCGCATTTCGAGCGAGCTCAGCATGCTCGCGCGATCCACTTTCACCAGGATGTCCTCCGGTAGGTACGTTTCGAAGTCCAGGCGTGTCGCTCGCTGCAGCAGGTCGCCCGCGCCGGACAGCCGCGCCTCGCGAATGCGCTCCGCAGCGCCCACGCGCCTCAAATGTGCGGCGAGCAGCTGAATGCGGGCGCTTCGATCGAACATCTGCGCGATGAGGGGCACGCCCGCTTCGAAGTCCGTCGAGACGTTCTGCAGCCAGTTACGTCCCCGGAATCCGACCGGCAACAGATTGTCGGCGGTGCGCGCCATCGCTACGCGCACCGGCATCGGCACGCCTGCGAATGCCTTCTGCAGCCAGAGCATCCGGTCGTAGTGAGGATAGCCGCCGAAAAGCTCGTCCCCGCCGTCTCCCCCAAGCGCCACGATGCAGTGCTTGCGGACAACCCGGCTGAGCAGGTACGTCGGCACCATCGACGAGTCGACCATCGGCTCATCGAACTGGCGCGCCAGCAGCGGCAGCACATCGATGTCGATGGCCTCGGCCTCCACTTCCACGTGCCCGGTGCCGAAGTGGCGTGCAATGAGGCGTGCGTGTTCAGTCTCGTCGTAGCTACCATGGCCCGGGAAGCGCACCGTGAATGTCTTCACGGACGGGATGGCCCGCGCAGCCATCGCGGTCACCAGGCTCGAATCCACACCACCGCTGAGAAGCACGCCCACCGGCACATCCGCCACGAGCTCACGCCTCACGGCAGTGGCAAGGCGTTCCTCGAGCTCATCGAGCAGCTCAGCTTCGTGCTCGGGCCCACGCGCCGCGGGCGGCTGCAGCGCCGGGGGCTTCCAGTAACGCCAGGTGCGTGCACGCCCGCTCGCGACCTCGAAAAGCAACGCGTGCGCAGGCGGGAGCTTGCGCATGCCCTGCAGAATGCAATGTTCGCCTGGCACGAAGCCATCCGCGAGATAACAGTCGAGCGATTCGGGATCGATCCGGCGCGGCAGCGACTCGTCCGCCAGCAGCGCCTTGAGCTCCGACGCGAAGCGGATCGCGCCTGCCGCGTGCAGATAGAACAAAGGCTTCTCGCCGGCACGGTCGCGCGCGAGCAGGAGTTGCCGCTTCCCCGCATCGTAGAGCGCAAAGGCGAACATGCCGTTCAGGCGCGTGAGGCAGTCGGCACCCCACTGCTGGTAGGCCGCGAGGATGACTTCCGTGTCGCTGTTGGACATGAAGCGCTGACCACAGGCGATGAGCTCGGCGCGCAGCTCCTGGAAGTTGTAGATCTCACCGTTGAACACGATGCCGAGGCCACCCGACTCCCGCAGCATCGGCTGATGGCCCGCGGGAGAGAGATCGACGATGGCAAGCCGACGGTGCGCGAGCCCGACGTGCTCATCGGGCGACCACCACGCGCCACTATCGTCGGGGCCGCGATGACTCATGCGATCGCGGCCGGCAATGAGCCAGGTGCGCGCGCCAATGGGGTGCTGCGAGGCGATGCCGGCGATGCCGCACATGGCAATGGTCAGGACGTGCCCAGCGCCGGCGCCTGGGGTGCATCGACTCGCCGGCTCGCGAAGAAGAAGGAGTAGAGGTAAATGCCGGCTACCAGCGGAATGAGCTCGCCGAGGATCCAGTCGAGGCCGAAGCTGTTGATCAGTTTTACGAAGGTGAACAGCACGATGACGCGCTTGATGGCGCACATGTATGGCACCGGATCGGAGATGCGCACGTACGCGGCTTTCAGGCCCAGCGCCACGAGAAACATGATGGGGAGGCTCCCCCAGAGGAAGAGCGCATAGAACTCTCCATAAATACCGAACTGGTCCGACTGATAGAAGTCTCCCTGAGCCTCCCGCTTCGAGGGCTTCCCCCAGCCGCGATACGTGAACTGCAGCGCGTTCGACAGCTTCGGTTGATCGAACAGGTCGAAGCCCGGCGTCAGGATATTGTCGACCAGGCTTCTGCCATACGCGGCCGGGCTGAGAATCGAGCGATACTCCTCGCGATTGGCGATCACCTCCGCGGAGAAATCGAAGAATCCGGCGCGCGCGGCGATGGGGGGCAGGAGCAGATCGAGTGCGGGGCCGGCGAGCAGGTCGGCGCTGGATTCGCCGGCAGCGGCGACCGACTTCATCACGTCGAACGTCTGTGCATCGGCCTTGGCAATGCGGTTGTAGCTGCTGATGGTGAACGTGGCGACCAGCGTCACCACCGCGAACGGCAGCAGCAGCAGGCCGAGCACCACGAACTTGCGCGAGGCGCGGATACAGCCGTAGACCGCGAGGGCGACGAGGATGCAGTTCTGCACGAAGCCCACAATGGCGCTGCGGCTGCCCCACAGCGTGTGGGCGATGATGTCGAGCAGGATGACCGCACCAATGGCGAATGCGAACGCACCCGTCAGCGAACGACGGTAGAGCAGGAAATACGACACGCCCATGAGGATCGTGATATCGGGCGTCAGGAACGAGACGAGGAAATTCAGGGCCCGCGGCACGTTGTCCTCGGTCCAGTAGCTGCCACGGAAATAGGCGAACAGGATCGCGATGAGGAGCAGCACGATGACGCTCGTGGGCGAGGTGGCTCGCCACCCCTCCGCGCTGACTGCGGAATTGCTCCGGAAGCGCACGAGCATGAGGCCCGCGTAAAGGAACACGTTGGCGCTCAGGATGAACAGCAGCGCGTAGCTGGATTCGTCCGGGCCGTACGGGTAGCGCACGAACACTACTGAGTACGGATAGACGGCGAGCGTGTAGATGCGAAATGCGAAGTAGAAGATCGTCTGGAAGGCCAGCATGATCACGAAAGGGTCGCGCCGCCGCCTCTCGAGGTGGAGCGCCACCAGCGTCTGCAGGCACAGCACGAGCCCGAGCACGACTGTCGTGTGATCGAGATACTCGTTCTCCTCCAGCGCGACGAGCGCGTAGACGAGAAGCCCTGCGACCACCAGGTTCGCTACCTGGAGCAGGGTGTTGAAATCCAGCGCGCGGGACTGGTCTTTCACGCGCGCGCTCGTGCTGCGTGCATGCGCATGAACAGCTCCATCCATAGCCGCTTCGCCCGGATCAGCCACGGCGTATGCTGCGTGCGGATGGCCTCGAGATCACGGCGCGCCATGTCGTACGAGCCCATCAGATAGTGACACCGGGCCTTCATGTACGGCAGCCAGTAGACGCTGTGACGCTCGCGAAGCTCGCCAAATTCCCGTGCGTAAAGGCTCTCCAGAGCCGCGAGGTTGACGAGAGTGCGGCGCGGATTACTCAGGTTCCCGTCGCCGATCCAGTAATAGCCAAGTGTCTCGGGAATGCGGACAAATCTGTCCGTCACCCGCGCCACGCGCAGCCATGCGTCATAGTCCTCCGCGGCGATGAGCTCGCGCTGCTCCGAGAATCCGCCGGCGGTCTGCATCACGCTTCGACGCACGACGACGCTCGAGTTGTTGAGCGCATTCCCTTGCGTCATGAGGTCTTCCAGTATGGGCTGGCGCAACACCCGCGACGCCGACTTGCGCCACGAACGTTTCTGATCCGAGCGGCGGGCCATGAACAGATCGTGATAGACGAGATCCGCGCCCGCATCGAGAGCGCGCACGGACAGCTCGAGTTTGTGCGGCGTCCACCAGTCATCCGAGTCGAGGAACGCGACGTATTCAGCGCGGGCCAGGGACAGGCCGATGTTGCGCGGGCGCGCGGGACCACCGAAATTCTCGGCCCAGCGATACTGCAGATCGAGCCTTCCTGCGAAGCGTTCGACGATCGCGGCCGTGTCGTCCGTCGAACCGTCATCGCAGACGATGACCTCGAAATCACGGAGCGTCTGCCCGGTGAGCGACTCGAGACAGCGCCCGATATCCCGTGCGCGATTGAACGTTGGAATGACTACGCTGACGCGCGGCACGCGTGCGCTCACTGCAGCGTCCGGGTGAAGAACTCGATGGTTCTGCGCAGTCCCTCTTCGAGTGGCACTTTCGGCTCCCACGCGAGGCGCGTGCGGGCGAGTGTGATATCCGGCTGGCGTTGCCTGGGATCATCCTGCGGCAGGTCCTTGAACACGAGCCTGCTGCGCGACTTCGTCATCTTCAGCACCAGCTCCGCCAGCTCGCGAATGGTGAACTCGGTGGGGTTGCCGATGTTCACCGGTCCGGTGAATCCCTTCTCGGTTGCCATGAGCCGGATCAGTCCTTCGATCAGGTCATCGACGTAGCAGAAGCTGCGTGTCTGGGCGCCGTCGCCGTAGATGGTGATGTCGTGCCCCTTCAGCGCCTGCACGATGAAATTCGACACGACGCGCCCGTCGTTCGGATGCATGGCGGGACCGTAGGTATTGAAGATCCGCGCCACCTTGATGTCGAGCGCGTGCTGCCGGTAGTAGTCGAAGAACAGCGTTTCCGCACAGCGCTTGCCCTCGTCGTAGCAGGAGCGCGGGCCGAGGCAGTTCACCCGTCCCCAGTATTCCTCGGTCTGGGGGTGGACCTCGGGGTCGCCATACACCTCCGACGTGGACGCCTGCAGGATGCGCGCCTTCACGCGCTTGGCGAGACCGAGCATGTTGATCGCGCCGTGCACCGAGGTTTTCGTGGTCTGTACCGGATCGAACTGATAGTGGATCGGCGAGGCGGGGCACGCCAGGTTGTAGATCTCGTCCACCTCGACGTACAGCGGAAACGTGATGTCGTGGCGCATGAGCTCGAAGCGGGGGTTGCCGAGCAGGTGCCCGACGTTGTGCCGCCGCCCCGTATAGAAGTTGTCCACACAGAGCACCTCGTTGCCGGCCGTGACGAGCCGCTCGCAGAGGTGAGAGCCGAGGAACCCGGCACCGCCGGTGACCAGAATTCTTTTCATGGATTGACCCGTCAAAGCTTGTCTGCCACGTACGCGATGTTGCCGGAGTCGAGCGCGTGGTGCGCAAGCCGGTAGCCCATCGAGCGGAACATGAAGTAATAGTCCGAGCGCTTGTAGTAGTGGTCGCCCGACTCCTCGTCGGGCGGAAACAGCTCGTAGAAATCGGTGACGATCCTGCCCGCGCTCAGCAGCCGGCGCACGAACCGACGCGCGATCTGCCTCGCGGTCACCCGTGGCTCGCCGATGAGCAGGACGCGGCCGCCCGGTTTCAATACGCGGTCGGATTCGAGCAGGAGGTGCAGCGGGCGATCCGCATGGTGGAAAGCCTGCGAGAGATACACGACGTCCATCGATCGATCCGGCAGGTGCAGATCGTAGAAGCTGCCGAGATAGCGATGGATCTTGTCCTCCTGGCCGGTGAACATCGTCACGGCGTGCGGGAACAGCCTGTCGAGGCGATGACGCGAGATCTCCACCGCGTGCACTTCGGCCACACACTCGAGTCTGGACAGCAAAGCGGAGGTCCAGCCGATACCCGCCGCCAGGTCGAGAATCCGCAGCTCCGTGCGCTTCAGCCCGCGAATCCACTCCTCCGCCCGCCGGTACTCGTGCATCAGTCCCGAGGTGTCGAGGTAACGGCGGCAGCGCTCGTAATCGCCGTCCTCGATCCACCACTCCTTCGTCTTCTCCGCCTCGATGTCGTTCCAGTAGGCAGTGGAATAGATGCTGGCGAGCTCGCCGTCGCTCAGCCATGAATCGACGGCCCTCACGCGGACTCCGGCAGACCAAGCAAACGCCGCCAGCGAGGCAGCCGCCTGTCGAGAAAGAAGTAGCCGCCGCCAAGTTCGGCACCCGTTGCGCGGGCGCTGCGTAACGCAGTGGCCAGCTCGCGGGCGTGCGTGACGTAGCGGACCTCGCCGACGCCGCGGAGCGGACTGATGTTGAAAGCCTCGCCGTCGAGCACCGAGACGACGGGAATACCGGCGCAATAGGCGTCGACCGCAGCGGAGGTCATGTTGCTCGTGTAAGCGACGTCGCATCCTGCAAACAGCTCGTTGAGCGGCAGATTGGTGAGCTGCATCTTCAGCGACGGATAGTCCTGCGGATCGATCGGACATGCCGGATGCGGCTTGACAACATACTGCGTGTCGGCAGGAAGCTCGGCGGCAGCGGCAACGAGCCACTGCATCTGCTGCTGCGTCGTCTTCACGACGTAGTCACCCAGGCATAGCACGCGCAGCGGTGCCGCCACGGGTGCCTCATTGGCAGCGACCCTGAGATCCGCGAGGTGCAGGTAGCGCAGGGCTTCCACTTCGACGATACGCTCCGCCGGAAATCCGGAGCTGCGCAGCACTTCGAGCGCTGCGGGACCGTTCAGTGCGACGAGATCCGGCAGCGGCATATCGTTGCGACCGGAACGTTCATAGCTGCGCGGGTCCGAGAAGTAACGCAGGTCCCAGAAACGGAGAGTGGAGTGGGGAACGCCGACGAGACGGCCGTGACCTGCGGCCTTCCAGCAATGCACGAACGCTGCTTCCCAGCCGATGTTTTCCTGCAGATACAGACCGCACGTCTGCGTTGGAAGGCTTCCGAGCACCTGCTCGAGCAAATTCAGGAACAGGCAGTTCGTCATGGCCGTGGAGCCGCGCAGGGAGTCGTGCCAGTCGTGCTCGAAAAGCGGCCAGAGATCGAGATGCGAAGCGGCGAGTTTGCAATGCCTGCGCGCAGCGCGCAGGCGCCTGCCGGCACGGGCAACGGCCAGGTAGTCGCGCACCGTGCGCAACACGATGCTCGGACCGAGCGCTCCTTCGATGGCGGCGTGCGCTTGCGCTCCATCCGGAGCTCGATTCACTTGCTCGATGAGCTCACGGCCACGACGCGCATTCGGCACGAACTCATGACCGATGAACATCAACAGCCAGTTGACCGGCGTTGCCTCGTTCTTCAGGGCCGCGTGCAACTCAGTCCAGTAACCCGATGCGAAGCGGCCGGAGCGTGCGGCATTCTGATCGAGGTTGAGCAGATACGAGCAGAACGTGATGCGCGCTTGCGACCGCGCGAGCGACTCGATTCCGGCGCCTCGCAGCGCCCAGCGTCGCGACACGTAGCTCGACAAAGTGCCGAATGCCCGCAACAGGTGCGGCAGACGAGCATGGACTCGTCGCAGCAGCGACTCCCGGGTCGCCGCGGGCGGCAGCCGCCGCCAGTCGAAAGCCAGACCAGCGTTGCGGCACCAGGCATGGCAGGCGCGCGCGAGCCTGCCATCCGCGGTTGCGAACACGATGCGACCGCGCCACGTCGAACCCAGCAGGTGCTCGAGCGCCATGAGCTTCAGCACGCCGATGATTTGCGGTGAGTTGAACGCGTTACTCTTTTCCGCGAGCAGCGTCAGCCACCAGAAACTCAGGCCGGGACGCACGACGAGCTGATCCACCACGCGCCTGCCGTTGACCTCAGCAACACCAAGGTCGTGAACCCACGCCAGGAATCGCGCACGCAGCTCCGTCGCATGCGTCTCCAGATGCTCGGGCACGGACAGGTGCGCGCCGCCGGGCGCACCAAACCCGCTCCAGAGCGCCACCTGCCAGTCTCCGGCGGGTGGTGCGCCGTCCGCGTCCCAGACCAGCAGTGTCCGACTCGAGGTGCCCTGCTGCATCAGAGATCGCGCATCAGCTGCTCGACGAGACGCAGGTCATCCGGCGTGTCGACGGCGTGCGTGTCGTGACGGGTCGGGACCATCTTTACCTTCAATCCGTGCTCCAGCACCCTCATCATGTCGATGGACTCCGCGATTTCGAGCGGCGTCGGTGCCATGCGCGTGTACTCGAGCAGGAAGTCGCGACGAAACGGAATGACGCATACCTGCTTGCCCATGGGGACCCTGGGGGATTTCGAGCGCGTCGGAATCGGCTCGCGCGAGAAGCACAGCGCATTCCCCTTGAGATCGCAGACCACCTTGATGCAGTTGCGGTCCTCGAACTCCTTCAGGTCGTGAATCTCCGCGATCAGGTTGACCACCTGCGCGGCGGGCTCCTGCTGCAGGCCCCGCACCGCTTCAGTGATCATATCGGGGTGAGTCATGGGCTCATCCCCCTGCACCATCACCACGATGTCGTAGCGCACGCCGTTCGCCTGCTCCAGTTTGAGCAGTGCTTCGGCACAGCGATCGGAAGCACGCTCGTGCTGCTTCCCGGTCATTACGGCGACGCCGCCGATCGACTCGACGTACTCGCGAATCTCTTCATCGCAGGTCGCCACGGCCGTCAGGGTCAGCAGCGGTGAGCGTGCAACACGCTCGTACACGTGCCCGATCATCGGCTTGCCGAGAATCTTTGCCATCGGCTTGCCCGGAAAGCGGCTGCTGTCCATGCGAGCGGGGATCAAAGCGAGGATGTTCATGATGTTCGGTTGCCGCGGGCTGGAAAGGTGGTGGATCAGGAACGGGAGGTGCGTGCCCAGTCGACGAACTTCGGCAGGCCCTCATCGAGGGACGTGAAGCGTTCGATGCCGAGTGTTTTCCCGAGGCTCGTGACGTCCGCATAGATACCGCTCTGATCACCGGGCGTAACACCCTGCGTGAAATGGGAGGCTCCCGGCACCAGCGCGCAGATGCGTGCGAGCAACTCACCCACCGTCGTCTTCCTGCCGGTGGCGATGTTCAGTGCCTTGCCGAGCGCCGCGGCGGAAGTGGCTGCGCGATACCAGGCCTCGACGACATCGTCGATGTAGACGAAATCACGAAAGCGTTCGAGGCTTCCCTTGACTTCGATGCGACCATTCGCGAGCGCCTGTGCGAGATAGATGCTGACCATGCCCTGGCGCAGATTGCTCATGTCCTGTCCGGGGCCGTAGACGTTGAACATGCGCATCGAGACAAAGGGCAGCTTGCTCGCGTACACGCGCAGGTAGTTCTCGGATGCGAGCTTCCCCACTCCGTAGCACGAGAGCGGCGCACAAGCATGGCTCTCGGCGATGGGAGCATCGGGCACCGACCCGTATGCCGACATCGAGCTCGCGTAGGCGAGGCGCTCGGCGCGATACTGAATGCCGAAGCGGATCAGGTTCAGGGTCGATACCGTGTTCTTCTCGAGATCGGCCACGGGATCATCGAAGCTGATCTCGCCGGAGGACTGCCCCGCCAGATGCAGAATGCGCCGGCAGTCCGTCGGCAGCCGTGCGATGGTGTCGGCTCGCGCCAGATCGCCCGCGATGAACTCGATGCCGTTCGGCACATTGGTGCGCTTGCCGTTGGAGAGGTCGTCAACGCCGACGACGGAATAGCCCTCGCGCTGGAAACGGCGCGCTACATGCGAGCCGATGAACCCTGCGACACCCGTGATCAGAATCTTTTCCATTGCCCTTGTGCCTCCTAGCGGGTCGCGGGCCGTTCCGCCGCGCGCCGCAGGAAAACCGAGTCGATCGAATATGCGAGGAACCGGTAGCCCTGTGCAATTCGCTGCTCCAGCGCCGCCGGGTCCGGATCGACGACGTGCAGCCCGCACGCGATACCCCGCTCACGCGCCAGCGTGCGGATCTGCTCCATCGCCGCAACGAAATCCGCATGATCGAACCGGCCGGTCAGCCCCATCGACGCAGAGAAGTCGTATGGCCCGACCATGATCGCATCCAGGCCCGGCACCGCCAGGATGTCGGCGAGCTGCGCGATGGCGCGCACGTGCTCGATCATCGCAACGATCAGTGGCGCCTGGGCTTCCTGCACATAGGCATCGAAGTGCTTGCCGAACAGATTGGCGCGGGAAAATCCGACACCGCGCATGCCGGTCGGAGGCCAGCGGCAGGCGTTGCACACGCGCCTGAGCTGTTCCGCACTCTCGACCATCGGCACGATGACGCCGCCCGCGCCGGCATCGAGCGCCTGCTTGCAGTCCTTCGTGTGACCCTGTGCGATCCGTGCCAGAGGCAGCGTGCCACCGAGCTCCAATGCCCGGCACAAGTCCGGCAGCTCGTGCACACCCATGGCACCGTGCTCGAGGTCGACTGCCACCCATTCGTAGCCAGCCTGACCCATCACTTCGGCGATCGAGGAATGTGGGATCTGCATCCAGCTTCCGATGGTCGGCCTGCCTTCACGCAGCGCCTGCCGAATGCGTCGGATTGCGTCGAGACGATTCATGATGCGGTGAAGTCCTGTATCGAGTCGCCCGTGTAGTCGCGAAACACCGCGCCGTTGCTCTCATGCCGGCGCAGCAGGAAAGGCACGCTGTTGGCACAAGCGGCATCGTAGTCGGCGCGCGCATCGCCGATCGCGAGGCACTGCTCCGGCCGCAGCTGTCCCGATGCGAGCACACTCTTGATAGCCGCCGCCTTGCTCGTTGGCGCGCCATGAACTTGCGCGAAGCAGGTGTCGAGCTGCAGCGCGTTCAGAATGGCTTCAATCTCCTGCTGCGGCGTGGCCGTGAACAGTACGAACTCCTGCCCGTACGGATTCTCACGTAGCAGTCGCTCGGCGCCCGGCACCCACTCCGCATCCACCACACCTTGCAGGGCCAGGTCGGAAAAACGCTGGCAGTATTGCGCAACCTTCTCGGGTGTCGGCTCGATGCCTGCCCACGTGAGGTACGTCGGCATTTTCTCGAAGCGCGACAGCCCACCATTTGCGAGATGGTGGATGCGCACGCGCTCCGCGAGCGCTGCGCTCCGGGAGCGGAACAACTCGGCGAAGGCCCACGCCTTCACTTCCACGGACTGCTTGATCACGCCGTCGAAATCCCAGAACACGAGCCGCGCCTGGCACAATCTGCCCATGCCTCAGCCGCGCACCCAGATCTGGTTGTATGTGTGGTTGAAGCCGCTGGTCGACTGCTCGATGATGTCCGAGTGCCGCTTCGCTTCGAGCCGCAGCCCGGCCGCGCCCAGGAGCTGGCTGCACTGCTCGGATTGCTCGCGAAAATCGTCATTGATCTCGATGAGCACGCCGCGCACCGCGCGCAGCACCGCGCCGCCACCCTTCAGAATGACGTGCTCGATGCCGTCCACGTCCATCTTGATGTAATCCGGCTGCGGCAGACCGAGCCGCTGCACGGCATCCTCCATGCTGAGACCGAGCGTGCGGAAACCGAAGACCTGGCGGATCGCCTTGCCATCCCAGCCGTAGTCGCGGCCGAACGTCGACAATGCGCCACCCCACTCCGTCGAGGTCATGCGCATCTCGCTCGGGCCGAGCGCATCGCTCAACGCGAGCGGCACGAGGCACACCCGGTCCGTCACACCGTTCAGGCGCACGTTGCGCGCGAGCAGCTCGAGATTGAAGACCGAGGGCTCGAACGCGAACACACGGCAGCCGCGATTCTTCGCCGCGTACACCGAATACAGGCCGACGTTGGCGCCGACATCCCAGAGCACGGCGCCTTCGGGCAGCGTGTCGATCCATTCGAGCGTCTCGGGCTCCTTGGTTGCGAACGTCGCGGCCCGGAATCGGCACAGCGCATTCGGCACCGAGAATACGAACTGCCGATCGCGATGAGCCGTGGAGCTCGCCTCCTCCATCGCCGTGCTCACGATGATGTCGTGCCGATAGCGCCCGATCGACGTCCGGCGCGCAAATTTCACGGACCCCGAAATCGCCCGCCTCAGCAACGCCTTGATCATGGTTGCGCCGCCGTCTTCGTGCGCACTTCGTCGATGAGTTGCAGCAGTCCCTGGCCCAGATCGACGTGCAGTGGCGGAGCGTATTTGCGGCCGAGTTTCGGCTGCCAGGCGTAGGGAGTGCGGACGTAATGACCCGGATAGTTCTCGTCACGAAAATCCACTGCGTCCGGGAAGCCCATGATCTCTGCAAGCATCTTCATCAGGTCCAGCACGCGCATGGGTTGATTGCCGGTCAGCACCACGCTTTCGTTGCGGAACTCGTCACCGAGCACGGCAACGCTCGCGCGGGCGGCATCCTCGACGTGAATGTATTCGCGAATCGACTCCGCATTACCCACGTAGCTGATGCGCCCGGTTGCAAGCGCGTCGCGTACGATGCGGAACAGCCCGTTCGTCTCATCGGCACGCGGGCCATAGAGCGAGCCGTAGCGCAGGATCGTGTAGTCGATGCCGTACGCGCGCTGGTATTCCTCCACGTAGTGTTCGGCGGCCTGCTTGCTGCACCGATAGAAGCCGCCCTCGCGGCTATAAACGTACACGGTGCTGGCGTAGACGAAGCGCTTTACGTCGTTGCGGCGGCAGGCCTCGAGCACTCCGACATTGCCGAGCACGTTGATGCGCACCGTCTCGAGCGGCTCGCTCAGGGCGCGATTCAAGTCCGCCAGCGCCGCGAAGTTGTAGACGACCTCGGCACCCTGCGTAGCACGATCGAGGGCACCGCGATCGAGCAGCTCGCCGACGATCATCTCCTGATCGGGCCGCCGCCACGGCGAGCTGACGCGATCGAAAATCCGCACGCGATAACCCGCATTGCTGAGCTCATCCGCCACGTGCGAGCCCAGGAAACCGCTCCCGCCGATGACCGTCGCCGTGCGCTCAGCTGCGTTCGTCGTCGACGCCATCACAACCCCTGACTCTGCACGTCGTACTCCACCTGTGGCACTTCGCTCGTGAGCTGCTTGCCGGTCAGAAAGCGCACGGCTTCCTCGGTGGCCTCGATCTCCATGCGCGTGCGGCAGTCAATGGACATGGAGCCCATGTGAGCCGTGAGGATGCAGCGCTCGATCTCGGCCAGGTTGCCGGCATAGGGCTCGTGATCGAAAACGTCGATGGCCGCGCCGCTCAGGTGCCCGGACTTCATCACTTCGTACAGGTCCTGCTCGTTGATGATGCCGCCGCGCGCGGTGTTGATGATCATTGCGTCCGATTTCATGCTGAGCAGCTGCTCGCGGCGGATCATGTTCTTCGTCAGGTGCGTGAGCGGCAGGTGCAGGCTGATGAGATCCGCCTCAGCATAGATCTGCTCCTTGCTCACCCAGTCCAGCTTGAACTCGCGGCTGAGCTCGTAGTCCGGCAGGATGTCGTTCACGAGGATACGCGGCGTGCCGAAGGCCTTGGTCCGGCGCAGTACGCGGGCGCCGATGCGCCCCACGCCGATGACGCCGACTGTGATCTCTGCCAGCCGGCGCCCGAAGATGCGCTGCCACTTGCCCTGGTGGAGCTGCTGATTCGCCACGTGTACCGAGCGGAGCAACGTGATCATCAGGCCGAGCGTCAGCTCCGCGACGGCCGGCGCGGGTGCGTCCGGCGTGTACGTCACGCGGATGCCGCGCGCCCTCGCGGCCATGAGGTCGACACCGTCGAGCCCGATGCCTACGCGTGAGATGAGCTTCAGCTTCGGGCCGCGCGCCAGCACGCGATCGCTGATGCGCTCGGTGCCGGCGATGATCACGTCGAAGTCGCCCACCAGGTCCGCGAGCTGATCCTCGGTGATCTTGCGATTGAACGGATTGATGAGGTACTCAATGCCGGCGCTTTCGAGCAGCTCGAGCGGCAGGCGGTTCTTGTCACCGAACGGAACGGTGGTGATGAGTGCTTTGGGCATGCGGGCGTGTCCCTATCGGGCTTTCAGAGCCAACCTCGTTCTGCGAATCAGGAGGCTCGCATCGGCCAGCAGCTCCGCGCGCGCGACTCCCGCGAGCCACGGCATGGCGTAGACGAGAGCCGCCACCAGGGCGAGATAGATCACTGCGCCGAGGGCCATGAGCGCCGGCACAGGCCATGCGCCGCCCACGAGCGCCGTTGCAGCGGCGTGTGCGATCCACCCGAGTAGTACGCATCCGACCAGTGTGACCGGCTGGTGCACGAAATCAAAGGGCCAGCGCCACAGGCGCGCAATGAGCCACGCAATGAGATTGACCTGTACGAACTGCAACAAAACCATTTTCAGCGCCAGACCAACCGACGCCAGGCCGAGTCCCGGCACCGGTGCATCAGCGGGAGCGAGCACGGCGTACGTGACGAGCACACTCAGAATCATGAACCCAATACCCATCGCAACCTGCACGGACACGCGCTCCGTTGCGTAGAGCATGGTGCTCCCGATCTGGCCCATCGACTGATGCACCGGATAGAGAAACATGATGGCGAGTGTGGTCGCTCCGCCGATGTAGGCCGCGCCCAGCACTACCCGCAACAGATCCTCGGCCCAGAAGCAGAGATATCCGGCCATGGCCGCGCCGGCCAGGAACAGCAGGCGCGAAACACGCCGGTACAACAAGGCCATGCGCGCCTGGTCGCCGCGGTGGTGAGCCTCGGCCACTTCCTTCCAGAAGATGTTCAGGATGGACGTCGTGGCGATGAGCGCGATCGCCGCAAACTGGGAGCTCACGGCGTAGTACGCCTGCTCCACGCTGCCGCCGAAGCGCTGAAGCAGCCAGCGGTCCGTGAACTCGTAGGCGAACGCGGCCCACGTGTAAGGAACCATCGGCAGGCAATAGCGTACGTACTCGCGCACGATCGACACCCGAGGCGCTTCGGACGCGGGTGCGGGCTCCTCGTACGCCAACATCCCGCGCACGACCCACGCGCCAATCATGTATTCGATGGCGGTTGCGATCAGCACTGCCGGGACTGCCAGCTCGCCGAACAGCCACAACACGACGACGACGACAAAATGCATCGCGACGATCGCCACACCCACGGCCTGCACAGGGAACGTACGACGCTGCGATTCCCCGGCCTGCTGCAGGACCGGCCACACGCTGTTCTGCATGAACGCGGCAGCCAGCGCGAGGAGCACCAGCGTGCGCGGCTCGCCACGCCAGATGAATGCCACCCACTCCGACGGAAACAGCAGACCGATGAACAGCAGCGCCAGCAGAATCTGCAAACCGAGCCACGACAGATACGCGTTCACGAAGGCGCGGCTGCGCGGCCGCTGCGACATGAACGTGAAGAACGCCATGGAGCTGCCCATGTCGAGGAGCTGGCGCAGGGCGACGAATGTGCCCAGCAGGAACGCCATCCTGCCGAAGGAGGCGGGGCCGAGCCAGCGCGCGAGGAGCATGCCGGTCGCGAAGCTCAGCACCGAGCGCAGCAGATTGGCGCCGACGGTGAAAGCGAAGCGCCTGCGAATCGATGCGCTCATTGCGCAAGGCGTCTGCCAGTCGCCGCAATGACGTCGCGCAGGGCGTGCTCGATGTGGTCGCGAAGCCCGTCGCTGAGATGACAGTAACGCCGCTTGAATCCGGCGAGCGCGTCCTGTAACTGGCGGCTGGACCACCACGCATCGACGTCGTTCCAGATCGCGGCCAGATGGCGGGCCGCCGACTCCGGTGTCGCGTGGAGAATGCCCACGCGGCGCAGCTCATCGAAGTCCTGCAGCGCCTGCTCGCGCAGCTCCCAATGAGCCGGATTCCAGTACATGACCGTAGGCACGTTCATCGTGAAGGACTCGAGATAGGTCGTCGCGTTATAAGTACAGACGAAGACCCGCGTCTCCTTCAGCAGATCATCGATGCCTGCGCGACCCGAATCCGGCTCGAGGTCCGGAAAACGCTCCCGCAGCCTGCTGGCCTGATCCCAGCCAAAGTCGGTGGGATACAGGCGCACCGTCAGCGCCTTGCGGATATTGCCGGGTAGTGCGGCAACGAAAGCGCACTGATCGTCGAAGTAATCGAGCCACTGACGCGCGACCGGGACGCTGTACATCCAGTAGCTGAATCTCGGCAGACTGCAGGTGACCAGCAACGCGCGTGGCTGCCGGGCATGCCGAATCCCGAGCGGACGCTTGGCTTTGAGCTGACCCACGGGCCGGATGCGCGGTTGCGCTGGATCGGTCCATCCCCAGCTCAGGTAACCATCGCTGATCGCGAGGTCATGCTCTTCGGTAAAGGACCACCGGCCGACGCCGTAATGTCCGCCATGCTGACCGACGACGAGTGGCGCGCCACGTTCGACTTTATCGGCGGCCCATGCCTTGAACACATCATCGGAATTGTGAGCGATCGCGGTCCAAATCACCTTGGGCCGGGCTGGCCAGGGCAAGGCAGCTACTTGTTCGCGCAAGGCCGCGTAGCCTTCGAGATACGCAGTCGGGATCTGCCGCGCGATCATTGCCCGGGCGCACGCTTCGAAGTCGCTCGTGTTCTCTCCCTCTACAACCCAGCGGCGTCGCGTGTCGTCCGCCGGTGTGCGCACCGGTACGATCGAGCGCCACCGTTGAGGTGCTTGCGCGAAACGGCGACACAGAGTGACTTCAACGGCAAACGGCAAATACGTCGCAAGAAAAAAAGCGTCGTCGTCGCGGGCAAGACTGCCCGCAATCCTCGCCAGGACCGCTGCGACTCGTTGCCCGATGGCACCCTTCAAAGTCGCGGAATCTGAAGTGGCCGCGGGCCGTGGCACCCGATGGTTCACGATCTCGCACGGCAGCTCGGTGTAACGCTGCAGAATTTCGCCGTACAGATGGTGGTTCCATTCGTCGCTCGCGAACAGCCGGGGAAACTCCGCCATGTCATTCGGCACGACGCTGTCTTCCGCATCCCGCAGCACAACGGTTCCGTGGATCGGGTAGTTGCGCAAGGCCTCCTGGATCGAGGTCCAGCGATCGAAGAGCATCTGCACGAAGTAGCCGAGCCACGGTCCGACCAGCACGCGCCAGTAACGTACGTTGTGATCGACGCCGTGCAACTCATTCAGTTGCACGGCCAACGCAGGCAACAAACGCTCGTGAAACGCCTTGAGATAAAGATAGTCGGCATGAAGCCTGGCGCGGTCGTCCCAATGGTACGGCAGCACCTGCGCATCGAGTGTCTCCCAGCGAGCGCGCCGCGAATGCCTGCGACACCACTCGCCCAGAAACAGTACTGGCTCGTCAGTGCGCCAGCTCGCCTCCAGTGCTGTCGTACACAGGAACCGGCTCACCACGCGGAGCGACCGCCGTCCATCACGATGTTCTGGCCATTGAGATAGGCCGACGCGTCCGAGCACAGGAACTGCACTGCTGCGTGGTATTCGTCGCGCGTTGCCATACGTCCGAGTGGTATCAACGACGTCAATCGCCTGACGAACTCTTCGCCCTGTCCCGCAAGGACGCCTCCGGGAGACAACGCATTGGAGCGCACGCCTCGCTCGGCCCAGTATGTCGCCAGATAGCGAGTGAGCCCCACCAGGCCGGTCTTGATGACCGAGTACGTGACGGGCTTCACCGGCTGCAGATGCTCGGGCAGGTCCTCCCGGCGATACAGGCGTTGATCCGGTGAAAACACCGAGAGATCCGAGGCGATGTTGAGAATCACGCCGCCGCGGCCATCCGCCGCCATCGCACTACCAAACACCTGAGCGCACAGGAAGGCCCCCGTCAGGCCGACGGCAAGCTGCAGGTTCCATTGAGCGAGGTCGAAATGCTCGAGGCGCGAGCTTTCCTTGACGCCTGCGACGCCCGTGACTTTAGGATCGATGGCAGCGTTGTTCACCAGAATGTCGATGCGCCGCCCCCCGGCGGCGAGCTCGCCGGCGACGGTACGGATGGATTCCAGCCGCGTAACGTCCATCGCCTTCATCACGATGCGCGGTGGCGAGCCGCGCTGATGCAGCGTATTTCTGGCCGCTTCAAGGCCTGCCTCGTTCACATCGGTGAGCACGACGGTTGCTCCACACTCGAGCAGTGCCGTTGCATGCTCGATCCCGAGCAATCCTGCGCCGCCAGTAATGAGCGCGGTCCGCCCTGTCAGCTCGAACTTTTGCAGTATCGGATTCATGTTCACGAATGCACCTGGCCGCCATCCAGTGTCCAGGTGGCGCCCGTAGCGAACGCCGCACGCGGCGACGCGAGATACGCCACGAGATCCGCGATCTCGCGCGGTGTACCCAGGCGCCCCAGCGTGACGTCACGCTCGATCATCGTCCGGACAGCAGCGGCATCGTCGGCGAGTTTGCGCGCCCACACGCCGCCCTCGAAAAGAACGTTCCCCGGAGCGACCGCATTGATACGGATACCCTGCTTGCCGAGCGGATGCGCAATGCCGCGTACATACGCCTGCAATGCCGCCTTTGCGGCCGAATAGGTCACGGGCGCTCCTGGCACGACCTCTACACCACAGATCGAGGACATACACACGATGGCCCCGCGCGAGGCCGCCAGAGCGGCGCGCGATGCCTCGACCATGTTGGTCGCGCTCCAAAGGTTGATTGCAAAGACGCGCTGCCATTCGGCAAACGATTCAGAGCCTGGCGGCACGGATCGCCCACTACCCACGTTGCAGATCAGCACGTCGAGCCCACCAAGCCGGGCGCTTGCAGTGGCAGCGATCCGCTGTGCCTCCTCTGGCCTGGAAACGTCGCCGGATACCGTCACCGCGCCAGCCAGGTCAGCGGCCGCTCGCGCGAGATCGTCTTCGTTCCGGGCGTTGAGTGCCACACGACACCCTTCGGCATGCAGGGTCTGCGCGATCGCACGGCCGATGCCGCGCGAAGCGCCCGTAACGAGCGCCGCTTTACCGGCGAGCTCGAGCTGCATGAGTCACCCAGTCGATGGTCATGTCCCGATAGCGGCGCAGCGCCTGGGCATGATGGCCGTCGCTCGCACGCGCGGTCTGGAGGATGTAGTTACCTTGGTAGCCGCCAGCGGAGAGCAAACCGAACACAGCGTCGAAGCGGGCGTTGCCGGCACCGAGCGGGACTGTCGTTCCACCGAGCATGCGATCCTTGACGTGAACGTTGACGATTCGCGAGCCGTAAGCGCTCAATTCGGCGACGGGATCGAAGCCGAGCGCGGCACTGTTGCCGATGTCGTAGTTGATGCCGAACTGTGCGGCAGGCAGCCGGGCAATGAACCGCGCGAGGTCCTCGGGCGCAAAGTCGCATTCGAACGCGATGCACAGCCCCTGCGCGGCCAGTCCACTGATCCGGCTTTCGAGGAAGCTCAGCAGGACCCGTTCCTGTTCCTCCGTTGCCAGCCGGCCGTTATCCACGAGCGGCACCACGATCGTCGAGATGCCCACTGCCGCGCAGGCGGCGGCAATTGCATCGAAGTCGCGCTCCAGAGCCGTGCGCTGGGTACCGTGCGCCTTCCACAATGGCGCCTGCATGAAGCAATCGCCCGTCAGCGAAGGGATCGCGAAATCGTGACGACCGCACAGCGCGCGAATCTCCGCCTGGCCCCCGCTGGTGAGCAACGGATTCTCGTACAGCCTTTCCTGGTCGAGTGTCCATTCCATCATATGGAAGCCGTGTGCGGCGCCGGCAGCGAATTCCTGTTGCCAGCTCTCCCATGGGAACGCCTGAATCCGTCCATCAACGGGGTCCGAGAGTCGTCCCTGCATGAAGCCGACGCGTGCAGCTACACTCATCTGGCGGCAACCGGCGCGGTTTCGAGTGGCTTGCGGGAGCTCGAGAGCAGCATGATCTCCTTCGAAAAGCGGATCCACTTGCTGTGCGCACGTGTGAAGCTCGGCGTGATGATACGCGTGAGCTCCGCGACGGGCAGGAGCCACTTGCCCCGCCGCCATAGCACCGGCAACTGCCGGAATCGCTCGACGCGCACGTCCTCGAAGCCATGAATGACCTGGATGTCGCGCAGCGAGGACTGCATGAACGGCGTGCGATGCGTGTAGTCCTCGAAATAGATGCGATAGTTGAACTCCCAGTCGGGGCATAGCGTGACCGCGAGCCCACCGGGCTTCAGTACCCGGAACATCTCCTGCACGAGCTTTTCGGGCTCGTGGAAGTGCTCGATGACGGATTTGGAATACACGACGTCGAAGGATCCGTCCTCGTAGGGAATGCCCTCCTTCTCGAGGTCGCTGGTACGCAGCTCGGCGTCGGGGCAATACCGGGCCGCGGCGCGCGAGCGATCCACACCATGACCGCGCACACCGCACGCCATGAACCCCCGCAGGAACTCCCCGCGCCCGCAGCCGATGTCGAGCAGCTTCTGACCGGCGCGCATGCCATAGCGCTCGAACAAGTAGCGCGCAAGCCTGTCCGGGTACATCGTCAACGGCCGGTCCTGCTCGTTGTAGACGACCTCGACGTAGTCACGCTTGGCGGTGTTCATGCGCTCAGCACCTCCACGAGCTCGAGCAGCACGCCCTCCGGACCCTGGCAATAGGTCACCTTCACGTTGCCGTCGGGTGAGCGCTGCGGTGGCGCGAAGAACTTCACTCCCGCCGCACGCAGTTTCACCGCACAGGCGTCGATGTCGTTCACGGTCAGTGCAATGTGAGTGAAACCCGTTGCATGCGGCGTTCCATCCCAGGCAGGCCGGTCGGGGTGCGATTTGAAGTGCAACAGCTCGATGAGCCGGTCGTCCGCCGCCGCCATCTTCACGGTAGTCACGCGCACATCATGCAGGCCCATCATGGCGTCGATGTGCGGGCCCGACTCGTCCATCTGTTTGACGATCCGGAAGCCGAGCACATCACGCCAGAACCAGAGCGCCCTGTCGAGGTCCGCTACCACGAGCCCGGTATGGCGGATGGCGGTGATCATTCGGCAGCGATTTCGGCGATGGATTCGCCCAATACCTGTACGCCTTCGAGCAGGGCCGCATCTGTGATGGTCAGCGGCGGACCGATCTTGATCGACTCGCGCCCGGTGTGAACGACCAGCAGGCCCTTCTGCATGCAGCGCTCTGCGACGCGGCTGGTAAACGGGCTGTCGGGCTCACCTGTATCAGGGTGTCGGAATACCACCGCGGCGATGAGGCCGTGACCGAGATTGCGCGCTATCCGCAGGGGAAAGCGCTCACGCAAACCCTCCAGGGCTGCGAACAGTATTCGGCCCTTGCGCGCGGTCTCGGCAATCAGGTTGCGGCTTTCGATCTCTTCGAGCACCGCGAGACCCGCTGCGGATACCAATGGGTTTGCCGAGTGCGTGCTGCTCATGTTGCCGACATCCGGCAGATCCATGATGCGCGCACGACCGAGTACGCCGGACAACGAAACGCCCCCGCCCATTCCCTTGCCGCAGCAGATCAGATCGGGCGTGACGTCGTAGTGCTGAAAACCGAATGCCTTGCCGGTGCGCGCGAAGCCGGCCTGCATTTCATCGAAACACAGCAGAATCCCATGACGGCGGCAGACGGCCTCGATTGCCTGCACGAAATCCTTTGGGTAGAACACCGCACCCCAGCCCTGGAACGTCTCCAGCATGAAGCCGCAGACATCCTGAGCGAGATCGATGCCCTTCTCCTGCAGCCTGCTCAGGCCCTCCTCGAGAAACATCGCACCGCTCTTCCCATCGAGGGACCATGGGTACGGAAACGGGATGTGGTGGATGTCCGCGTCCTGATATCCGATCCAGGCGCGCTGGGTGAGATTGCTGCTCATCATCTGAGCGCCCAGGGTACGGCCGTGCCAGTTGCCCTCGATGCAGACAATGCCGCGCCTGCGCTTACCCTGCTCCTGGCCGTTCATGCGCATGAGCTTCAGGGCAGCCTCCGTCGCTTCCGTGCCGGCGGAGAGCAGGAATGCCTTCTCGAACGGGGGACCTGCGAACTTCACGAGCTCTTCCAGATAGCGTGCGCGCGTTTCGTTCGCATACGCGTAGCAGCTCGCCAGGGGCCGCTCGAGCGCGGCTTTCATCGCACCGTTGACGTGCGGATTCGAGTGACCGACGTTCGCCACGAAGATCGTGGACGTGAAGTCGATCCAGCGATTGCCTGCCGCATCGAAAATGCTGAAATCTTCGGCACGCGCCCAGACGAGGGGCAGTTGCCCATGCATGGAGCGCGATTCCACCGCGTCGAGCCGCTCGAGGATCTCGCGCGTGCCGGGGGTCGGAACCGCCGTGCGAATGAGTCGGTGCGCAGTGGCAATCTGCGGCACGTTGCGCGGCTCGCGGGAGAATGCATATCCAGCCATGCGAAGTCCTCAGGAGAAGAGCTTGCGGGCGATCTCGGGAGCCCGCGTCAGTTGAAATTCCAGATGGGCGAAGTCGTTCTCGTTGTCGACCTCGGTCACCTGCGGCGTGATGAAGGGCTGCACATGATCTCCATGAATGAGTCCCGCCTTGCGAATGAACGCCGTCGACAGCACGTCCACGTAGCCATTCGCCTGGTAGGTTTTGGGGAACTGCTGGCGCGCGTTGTTGGCCGCATCGAGTGCGGTGCTGTTGGCGCCCACGCGCTGCAACTGCCCTGCCGGTGCGATCTCGAAGGTCTTGTAGGCCGACTCGGCCATCTCGTGCACCGAACGCAGCGCGGTCGCGCGTGAGGCGGACCGGAACATTTCGACTGCCGCATCGATGAGCTGCGGATCGCGGAGCGGCGTTGTCGGTCTGATGTGCACGACATACGCCGGCTCTGCGCCGTGTGCGGCGAACCAGTCGAGGGCGTGGACGATGAACTCCTGGTCCGTCGAGCGATCGCCAGAGATCGCCGCCGGACGCAGAAATGGCGCCTCGGCACCGAAGCGGACCGCCGCGGCGGCGTACTCGGACGAGTCGGTCGACACGACCGTGCGGGCAATGGTCGATGAGCGCAGACACGCCGCGACGGACCATTCCAGCAATGAATGCCCGCCGAGCGGACGCATGTTCTTGTTGGGCACGCCCTTGGATCCGGCGCGCGCCGGAATGAGCGCTATCACGGAGCTCAAGCCTGTCCCTCCTTGAAATAGCGAGCCTCGACCGCGCCACACATGATGTGGCCGATGAGGATGTGACACTCCTGGATGCGCGCGGTCTCGGTCGAGGGAACACAGAGGCACTCGCAAAGCTGTTTCATGCGTCCGCCGGTACGGCCGGTCCAGCCGACCGTGGCGATGCCGGCCGCGCGCGCGATCTCGACCGCCGCGAGAACGTTGGCACTGTTGCCGCTCGTCGTGATCGCGACAAAGACATCCCCAGGCCGCGCGATTGCCTGCAGCTCGCGGGCAAACACGTGCTGGTAGCCGTAGTCGTTGCCGATGGCGGTGATCGCAGAGCTGTTGGTCCCGAGCGCCAGCGAGGGAAGGGGCGCGCGGTCGACGAGGAAGCGCGAAGTGAATTCCGCGGACAGGTGCTGTGCATCCGCAAAGCTGCCGCCATTGCCGGCAAAAATGATCTTGCCGCCGGATTGCAGAGCGCGCACGCACGTTTGCGTGAGCCGTTCGATCTGCTCGAGCAGCTGCGCGTCCGCGAGCAATGCCTGCTTGACCGCGATCGACGCTTCGATCTCCGCCCGGATAGCGGCGAGACCCGCCATCGCGTTTCCAGGTTCGATGCGTGCGTTCACAGCCTGCCCTCCAGCCTTTCCAGCGCGACCCAGAAGCCCTCGCCGCCGTTCTTGTGACCCTGCCAGATCTCCGGAATGAAAGAGGCGTGCGGACATCGCTCGCGCAGGATCTTTCCCAGTCGATCGAAGTCGATGTCACCGTCGCCCACCTGCAAGCCTTCCCCATTGAGGCCGCGCGCGTCGCCCAGGTGCAGATGCGCGGTGAGCGGCGCAATCCCGCTGGCGAATTCATAGAAGTCCACGCCGAAACGATTGGACGTGAGACGGCTGTGCGAGACGTCGAAGCACATGCGTAACCCGAGTCGCTTGCACCACTCGACGATCTGCTCGAGTCGCACGAACAGGTTCTGATGACGCTGCCCGCCGAAGTGCCACGGAAACGGCGCCATGGTCTGCGGCGTCAGCTCCACGCCTGCGAGGTCCAGCTCCGCGAGGCTCCTGCCGAAGCGCTCGTAGTACTCCGGGACCACGGCCTGCGGCAGCGGCTCATCCATCGTGAAGCCGCCGACATTCGCGACGATCATCGGCCGGGCGGTGCGCGGAAAGAATCGCTTCAGGCCGCGGGTGATGTCGATCACCCGCTGCGTCTCGCGAATGGACTGGCGGCGGTACGCTTCGTCCGGTGAAGCAAGGTCCATGAGCATGCTGCCGGTGAACAGCTCGGGGGCATGGACCACGAAGTCGAACGGATAGGTGCCGCGCAGATACTTGTCGACAGCGAGGTCCATGTCCGAGTACGACAGGTGGAATTCGAACAGGTCGGGCCTGATCCGCCGCTGATACTCCGTGAAATCGTGGTACCGGACCGGTACGCCCCAGGGGCGTCCGAAAACGTAGGGCCGCGGCTCGACGCGACGGTCGCTGAGATCCGATGGGAAGAAGAACTCTTCTTCCTGCATATCCCGCTGCAGCGTGCGGCCGAGGAGCTTCACGTAGTGCTGCGGCGAGAGGCCCTGGCCCGGGCTCCTCACCTTGACGTGCCGCGCCTCGAGACGCGTGCCGCTCGTGAGAGCGGTGGCTGCCACGAGACTCTTGCCGAGATTCTCGCGATTGATCATCTCGCCCTGGGAGATGCGGCGCTCTGCGCCATCGCCCAACGCCTGCTCGATCTCGCGAATCCCTTCGATCAGCCGCGCGAACTCGCTCTGCTCGAGGCTCGCGGCATGATCGGGACCTTCCATCGAGCGATCGAGCGTGAAGTGCCTCTCGATGACGCATGCACCGAGCGCAACGGCGCCGAGCGAGACCGCGATGCCACGTTCATGCCCCGAATAGCCCACGAGCCCGTGAATGCCGCGCAGCTGCTCCATCCACCTGAGTTGAATGTCATGGAGCGGCGCCGGGTACGTGCTGTTGCAGTGGAGCAGGACGAACTGCGCCTGACGCTGCCGCAGGAAATCGACGGTAATCTGCACCTCCTCGCGCCCGTTCATGCCGGTGGACAGGACGAGAGGCTTGCCGGTCGCGCACAGACGATCCAGCAGAGGCAAGTTGGTCAGGTCCGCGGAGGCGACCTTGTATGCCGGCACTCCCATGCTCTCGAGAACATCCACGCTACGCGCGTCCCACGGCGTGCACAGGTACAGAATGCCCTGGCGCATACAGTGCTCGGCGACGCGCCGGTGCTCGTCCACGCTGAGCTCGAACCGGCGCAACAGGTCGAGAACGTATTCGGTCCCGAGGTCCTCGCCATCCTTGCGCAGCGTGCGCTGCCGATAGACTTCCTCGAGATGGCGCATCTGGAATTTGGCGCAGTCCGCACCCATCGCGACGGCCTGATCGACCATCGAGATCGCTCGCTCGAAGCTGCCGTTGTGATTGTTGCCGATCTCCGCGATAACGAACGTGCGGCCCGCGCCAATCTCGTGGCGCCCGATTGTCAGTCTCATGGCACGGCGTCCGCGTGATTGCGCCGTTCGCGCACCGACCACGCGCGCAGTCCTTCGGACTCGAAGCGAAACGGCTGAATGCGCAGTCCGGCGGCTTCGAGTTCTTCCATGAGCTCCAGCTTGCGGAAGGGAGGTGCGTAAAACAGGAAGAAGCCGCCGCCGCCGGCGCCCAGGAGCTTGCCGCCCACGGCGCCGAGGCGCATGGCGCACGCGTAGATGTCATCGAGCCGTTCGTTGCTGATCTTGCTCCCGAGCCGGCGCTTGATCTCCCATGCACGGTGCAGACACCGCCCGAACTGCAGCAATCGGCCACGCAGGAGGTGATTGCGAATCTCGTAGACGAGCTCGACGCTTGCCTGGGCGTGCTGGTGCACGTCGGACCGTTGCATCTGCTCCCGCTGATTGTCGTGGATGTTCCCGGAGTCGTGCGTCGTGCCCGTATCGCACAGGAGCAGACTCTCCTCCAGCTCGAGAAGCACGTCGGGATGGATGCGCAGCGGATGGACGATGTTCTGGTCCATGCGGAATTCCATGAAATTGCAGCCGCCGAACACCGTGGCGTACTGGTCCTGCCAGCCTCCAGCGATGCCGAGGTAGAGACGCTCGGCCTGGAAGGCGAGCTCGGCGAGCTCGTGCAGATCCCATCTGTCCTGACGGAACTGGTTGAAGCAGCCAAGCACGGCTGCTGAAACCACTGCCGAGCCACCCAGGCCCGAATTCATGGGGAAGTCCGAATCCAGATACAGCTCGAACCCGAACTGCGGATGGACCGTCTTGAGCAGCGCCTGGATGAGGCCGAACCTGCCCGGCTGCGCGAGCGCGGTGGAGAGGTCCTCGGCTTCGAGGGATTCTCCGAGATCGTGCGAGCGGATGACGACTCGCTGATCGTCACGCAGCCGCAGCGTTGCATGGCTGAAGAGCGAAATGGTGGTATTGATGACCGCACCGTTCTCGCCCGCGAAAAAGTGTGTCAGATCGGAGCCGCCACCGCCAAAGCTGATGCGTACCGGGGAGCGGGAACGCGCGTACACCCGCTCCTCCATCTGCACTGGCAGGTGATCGCGGCTGACGATGCCCGCCAGACGCTTCGCGGCGTCCAGCAACGGGATCACGCGAATGCGCTGATCGAGTTGCTTCAGCAGCAGCTCGCGCGAGGTCGCCGCGTCCGCCCAGACAAAGTCCCGGTTGGCGCATGACGCGATCGGGTCCGTCAGGGATGCACCGGACAGCAGGCGCCGGCGGATATCCCCATCGGTTGCGAGCCCGCAGACTTCCCCGGATGCGCGCGTCGTGAGCACCAGCCCGTGATGATTGGCCTCGATCTGCGCCAGAGCCTCACGGAGCGATGCCGTTTCGGAGATGAGAAAGGAGCTCACGCTCATGGCGCGCCTTTCCTGCCTGTTTCGATCCAGCGGCAGAAGCGGAAATAGTCCTCCGGCACTCCGATGTCGATGAACTCGGTGCTCAGTGCGCTTGCCCTCAACTGACCTCCCACTACCCAGGTCGGGAACAGCTCGCGTTCCAGCGAAAATGGCGCGCCGTCCCAGTTTGCAAACCAGTGCGCCGACAATCGATAGAGCCCTGCATTGATCCAGCCGGGACGCGCCTCGCCCTGCTTCTCGAGAAACGACACGATCTTCCCTTCGCGCATCAGCACCGCGCCGTAGCGCGTTGCATCGGCAACATGCACGACGGCCATGGTGGGCGCGAGCTCTTGCGCAAGCTGTTCGACACCAGAACCGAGCCAGGTGTCGGCGTTGACGACGAGGAACTCCTCCGGCAGAGCCCGCTCACGCACGGCGTTGGCGATGGACCCACCCGTCCCGAGCGGCCGCGGCTCCCGCACGGTGTGGATCGCGCAAGCATCCCAGCCTGCGGACTGCCGGCCCACTTGCAGAAACTGCTCGATGAGATCGGCCTGATGATGCAGCAGGAACGTCAATGAGGTGACGCCCTGCCCGATCCAGCTATCGATCAGATAACTCAAATAGGGACGCCCCGCGACCGGCGCCAGCGGCTTGGGAACCTCCGCCACTGCGCTCCGCAGTCGCGTGCCGAAGCCACCGGCCAAGACGCAAAGATCGATCTGGGTCATGGCGACTACGCCCGGCTGCGAGCCACGATGTGTGTCGCGGCCTCGATGAACGTATTGAACACGGCAAACTCGTTCTGCAGCCCCGCGTCTCGCAACAGCAGTTGGAGGTCTTCGATACCCGTGTTGACCCCCACTCCGGTGCAGCCGAGGTTTCTCGCGGTCAGCAGATCGCTGAGGTTGTCGCCGAGGTAGTACGCACAACTCGCGGTGGTCGCATAACGCTCGATGATTTCGCGACCGTAACTCGGTGAGGGCTTGCGGTACCGGGCAGGCTCGTCCGGAACCTCCGGGCACACGCACACGTCGGCGAAGAGGTCAGGTCCCAGTCCGATCTGCTGCATCATCTCTTCATTGCAGGCGAGGGCCTGCTCGAGAGAAAAGTAGCCGCGACCGATCCCGGACTGATTGGTATGCAGGAACAGCTTGCACCCCGCGGCCGCGAGCTGAGTGAGCCCCGGCACGACTGTCGGCAGCAACTCGACGCGCCGCGGATCACACAGGTAGGGAATGTGCCGGATCAACGTTCCGTCTCGATCCAGAAAGACACAGATGGTGCGCGCGTGCGCTGCCGGTTTCGCAACTGCGCTCATTCGCGCGCCAGGAATGCCACAATCGTATCGCACATGCCGAGCGCGCCCAGTGCAGCTGCATAAGCCTCCGTCAGCGCGGGCGTGTCGATGAACGACCAGCGCGTGTGCCCGCCATGACGGGCACGACTCAACCAGTGCAGATGGTTCGACAACGGATAGCGTTGCACCTGGCGGATCGCGGTTACTCGCAGCCCCGCCTGCAATGCAAGCTGCCGCAAAGTCTGCGCATTGAACAGATAGAGATGCTGGCTCCAGTATGTGAAGCGCTGGAATGCGTCACTGTCATACAGCGTGAGCAGCGCGTCTTCGGAGCTGGGCACTTCGATAACAAGCTGTCCGGTAGCGTTGAGGCAGCGGGCGAGATCTGCGAGCACCGAGCGGGGATCGGTCAAATGTTCCACCACGTGAAACGCCGTGACGATGTCGTAGTCGCTGCCCGCATCTGCAAGCGTTGCGCACAGGTTGAGGCGCTCGCCCCAATGGGCTCGTACGCGGCGTTCCGGCTCGACACCCCACGCTCGCGCCGCGAGTTGCTTCGCCTTGAGCAGAAAGCCGCCGGCGCCGCAGCCGAAATCGAGAATCGACCCATTCGTCAGCGCAGACTTCAGCATCTGGAAGCGGCGCTCGTCATCAGGCTCGCAGTCGTGCAGCCACTCATCGATCGGCTTCACGGCAGCGCCGTGCATCCCGGACTCGGCGTAATGAGCAGCGTGAATGTGCTCATGAGAGCTCAATGTGACGAGCCCGCACGCGTCACATTCCAGGATGCGCAATGCCGGAGAATCGCGCACGGCACCCTTGCGCGCAGTGAAACTCTGGCCGCTGCAGAGATAGCACTTCATCGAAAAACCTGAGCTCCTCCGGTCACGCTACCGCCCTGCGACGGGGCCTCGCGGCCATCGCATCGGTCGAAGACCGCGGCCGCCCATCGGCTCGCGGGTGCGGGGCGTGGCACGCGCCGCTTAACGCCGGGCCTGGCGCGCGGCCTCGACCCGGATCTGATCGATCTCGTCCTTGAGCGCCTCGTACTCCCGCATCTTGATCTGCAGGAACTGCGCGGTGACGCGCGACTTCTCCTCGATCCCGCGCGGGGTCAGGAGGTACATGTATGCCGCCTTGTTCTTGCTGTTCTTGAAGTTCGCGGCCTTGACCCAGCCCTTGTCGATGAGGGCCTTGAGGCAATAGTTGGCCTTGCCGAGACTGATCCCGAGATGCTGCGCGACCTCGCGCTGGCTGAGCTTCGGGTTCGGTTCGAGCAGCTTCAGCAGTTTGTAGCGGACTTCTTCAGAGAGCATTCAGGCGCCAGAGTCGCCACCGCGTTCAGTCGTTGAACGGAGGGGAATTAGACGTCGGGCGAGGGACCGAGTCAACAGCGCGGCGCGCCTGCCGCGTCAAATCTGTGAAACGCTTCGAGAGCGGCGGCGGAAATTGTCGTGCAGGAGTGCGACCGCCACGCCGAGCACCCCGCCCAGCAGACCGCCGATGATTACCATGAGCGTTCGGCGCGGGCGGATGCGCATCTCCGGCGTCACCGCCGGGTCCACGGTCTGGAAGGCGTACTCGATGCGTCCGGTGGCCAGCATGAGCTTCTTCGTTTCCGCCTCGACGAGATCGAACATCGCCTGGCGCAACTCCACCACGTTCGTCTTCTCGATCTGGCCGTTGAGATAGGCGATGTTGCGATTCGCTTCTTCGAGAGCCCGCGCCCGCACCAGCTGGTTGGTGAGCGCGACGTACTGATTGGCCCAGCGCGCAGCCACGGCGGGATCGTGCCACTCGATTCCGACTGTGATCGTGCCCCGACGTGCGTCCTTGCGCACGCTCACGATGCCTTCCTTGAAATTCGTAACCGCTTTCCATAGCGACAGCGGCTTCTTGGATTTCTTCTTCGCAAGGACTGGCAGCAGCTCGTTGCGCTTGATGAACTCCTCCGCCACACGACGCGATTCGAGCACCGCCTGCGCCTGCTGCGCTTCGTTGTCCGCCTGGCCGATATTCACGCCCGCGAGACTCGCAAGGCCACCGAGCTGTGAAGCAAGCGATCCCGGGCTGCCCATCCCGGTATCCCGCGCTTCGGTCACGACGGTCTCCGCCCGGAAGACGGGCTCCGCCGTCAGTGCGAGCACGACCGCGATCAGTGCACCTCCCAGACCGAAAACAGCGATCAGAATGCGATAACGCCACAGTCGCTCGAACAGCCCGAACAGGTCGAGATCCCGGGATTCGCTCCCGACGGATTGGACCGCGCTCATCGGCGCCTCGCCAACGATTGTGCGCGGCTTGCGAGCACCGATCCCATGGGCACACACACGGAAGCATTCTGTCCGAGAAGATTCAGCAGCACGACGACGCGGTCTGCGCCTGCCTGACGTTCGAAGACGCCCTCGAGCCCGTCGAACGGACCGTACGACACGTTGACCTGCATGCCGCGCGCGAACGGCGCGGTCGATAGCCTGTGAAGGCCCGTTTCCCGATCCGCGCGCCCCTGCAGATCCCTGACGACACGATCAGGAACGAGCGCGTAGTCGCCACCGAAACGCACGATGCTGGAGACGCCGACGGTCGACCGAACGGGTGCGAGCGACTGCTCGTCCGCATGCAACTGCAGGAATCCATAGCGCGGAAAGAGCGGCACTATACGTTCGCGCCAACCGAGGCGCGCAGGCACCGACTGCAGAACGCGCGGGAAGTAAATCCGATATCCCTGGCGCTCGAGATTGACCTGGGCGAGCGCTTCATGCGCGGGCTTCGTGTGAATGAGATACCAGCGCAACATCTCGATGTCCGGGCAGGCCCTCATCACCCTTGAATCAGGTGTGTTCACGCTTTGAACGCACGCAGTCTAGGCAGGGGGTCATGTGCTGTCAACGCCATCACTTGCACGCGAAATCCAAATCAGAACGAGTTCACAGCCGCGGCCGAAATCGCCAGGTTGTAGATGATCTGCGTCACCGCCTGCCAGAAGGGCAAGGCTGGCATGCGTTCGGTGTCGAGCGGCACGACGATGGTGTCGCCGGGATGGATGTCCACGCTGGTACGGCTGAACCAGCGGCTGCCCTCGCGCGCCAGCACGCTGCCGTCGGCACGGACGACATAGACGCGATCCTTGTCGGCGCGGCGCGTAACGCCACCGCTCAGCGCAATGTAGTCATCGCGACTCAGCTCCGGACGATACAGGTGTGAGGTCGCAGTCTGCACTTCGCCGATGACGGTGATCTCCTGCTGGAACTTCGGCACGATCAGCCGATCTCCGTCGCGCAGGATCACGTCTGCTCCCGAGCCGGACACAGCGCGCATGGTGCGCGGCAAGTCAATCACGAGCCGGCCGACGGCTTCCGACGTCCGCAACTGCGCGAGCAACGACTGGCCCACTGTCAATGCGGTGCCAGCCTGTGACTGGTTCGCAGCGGCACCCTGCAAAGCGAGCGTCACGAGATCGTTCTGCAGGCGCGTGGCCAGCATGTCGAGCTGCTTCTGCTCGCGCACCTTCAGCTCGTCCCGGGTGAAGACACTGCCTTCCGCGAACGCGTACTCCGTGAGCCCACCGGCGCGCGCGATGACGGACTTCAGCGTTTCACCTCGCTTGATCGTGTACTTGCCGGGGAAGCGCACCTCTCCCTGCAGCGTGACGTAGTCCTGAGCACCCCACTCCGGCACCTCGCGGATGCTCAGGCTGTCGAACGGCTCGAGCAGGATGTTGGCCTGCGCGTCGCCGCGCATGATCGCCGTCAGATCGACGGGGATCTGCTCCGTGCGCCGCTGGTCTCCATTGACCACGCGGTAACGTGTCAGCTCCGCCTTGCCGCCGTACGCCGCATCGCTGAGACCTCCGCCCGCGCGGATCAGGTCGCTCACCGTCATGCCGGGCTCAAGGGGATATTCGCCGGCCACCTTCACGCGACCGTCGATCGTCACGAGCTCGGTGGGCTTCGCAAAGGTCGACTGCGTTTTCAGCTCACTCACCAGCGGCCGGATGATGCGTTCGCGGCCGGACTCCAGATCGAACACCGTGATCCGGTCGCGCGGCAGGAGCAGCACGTCACCGGTGGTTCCGGGTTGCTGGAGCGCCGCCCCGAGATCCGCGGATACCACGGCGATCTCACGGTTCGGCGGCATCTCGCGGCGGATGATCAGGTAGTGAATGTCGGCATTGGGCTTCAGCTCGTCGACCGAGCGGATGACATCCGACAGGCGCAGGCCTTCCCGATACGCGTACGTGGCGGGCGAATGGACATAGCCGTCCACCACCACTCCTGAATCGAGTGTGGGCTTGATGCGCGACACCACCAGCAGATCGCCGTTGCTCACGGATTGCACTGGTGCGCCCGCGCGTGCCACATCCACCGTCATCACGACGCGCTGACGCTGCTCGTTGATGCGCGTCAGCGAAGCCTTCGCAGCGTCCGCCTCGGCCGTCAGCCCGCCTGCCAATTGCACGACATCCGGGATGGAGGATTCGTCCTTCACCTCGTAAATGGCCGGACGGCGCACCTCGCCGCTCACCGTGATGGTCTTGCCCACGGGCGGGATGAACACGATGTCGCCCGGCAGAACCTTGGCATCGTCCGTCGAGTCGCCGCGAATCAGCATGTCGTACAGGTCGAAGTTCCGCACGAGCTGCCCGTTGCGCTTCAACTGGATGTTGCGCAGTGAGCCGATCGGCTTGACGCCGCCGGCCGCGAACAGCGCAGAGGTTATCGTGCCGAGCCCGCTGATGGTGTAAGACCCCGGGCGCTTCGCCTCGCCCAGCACGTACACGCGGATCGAGCGTGTGTCGGCCATCGTCACGCTCGCACGCACTCCGATCATCTCCCGCGGAACGCGGGCCTCGATGGCCGCCTGCACGGCGGTGAAGCGCTGACCACCGACGTTGATGGGCCCCAGCTCGGGAAAGTTGATGCGACCGTCGCGGCCCACCGTCAGATGGAGTGTCCTGTTCTGATTGCCATAGAGCTGCACATCGAGCTCATCGCCCGGCCCCACGACGTAGTCGGTGGGCACCGGTACATTGGTCACGGGCGCGAAGGTCGAAGGCGCGCGGTCGAACAGATCGTAGCCGAAGGGTTTGAGTGCTTCGGTGCCGATCTTTTTCAGCGGCAGCCGAATCAGGCCGATGTCGAAATCGCGCAGCTCGGGATCGGCCTGCAGGCGCACGGTGGCCTGGAATTCGCTCAGTCCGGCGAGCGGGATGCCGGCGAAGCCGGGGAGCTGCAGCACGCCCTCGCCCGAGAGGCGGTAGGGATTGCGCGAGCGAATGAGATCGATCAGCTTGCGGCGCTTCTCCTTATCTTCCTGCGACAGCTCGACGGCGCGGAAGCGGGAAATGTTGCCCGTGGTCGCCGTGCCGGTCGTGTTGACACCAGCGACATTCACTTGCTGATTCGGCAGCACCGTGGTGGTGGGAGGGGCGACCAGCACGCCGGGCGGTAAGCCCTGCACTGCTCCCGGCTGCTGCAACAGATTCTGCTCCGGATGCTCCGGGGGCATGTCGATCTTGATGATGACCCAGTCGTCGCCTTTCAGAACCGGAATGCGGGACTCACGCTCCTCTGTGGTTTCCATGCGCTCGCCGAGGCGCTCGAGGGTCTGCCGGTCCCGCAGCAGCGGATCGCGCGTGAGGTCCGTCCGATCCGTGTCGCTGCGCCGGGACGAAAGCCCAAGGCTGCTGCTGCTCGAATCGCTCCCGGTGATCTGTCGCAGCAGCTCTTCGCGCTGCTCCGGCGTCAATGTCTTGAGGAGCTCGAGCTGATCGGCCGTAGGCGTCGGCAACTGGCCGAGAGCGGGCGTGGAGTGAAGCAGGACGAGCGCGGGGAGACCGGCGGCAAGGATCGTCAGAAGCAGTCTTCGCATCGCTCGCATCAGTATCTGATACCCCTCATCGCAATCCAGGTCCGGAGTCCGTCGCGGCCGCGGTCCCTGAACGAGGCCGCGATTGTACTGGAGGTCGGGCTTGTTGCGGGCGTTCGCGTGCGATACTCCATGCCATGAAGAGAGCTAGTTTCGCCGCCTGCGGCCTGCTGAGTCTGTTTATAAATGTTGTCTTCGCTCGCGGCGTCAGCCCCTATCTGCCGCTCAACCTCGATCCAACTGTCGAACGCCAGCTCGAGCGCGTGCTCGTTCTCGCCGACAAGCCCGTCCTGACCCGGCCGATCGCCGCTGCCTCAGTGCTGGATGCGCTCCCGGAGGCGTGCCCGAAGGCACCGGTGCTGTGCCAGGAAGTGCGCCGCTACCTCGCGCGCTACATGCGGTCCTGGGGCATTACGGAGGCCAGCATCGAAGGCGACGCGACGAGCGGCAGCAACACGACCATCCCGAACCGGTACGGCCTCACGACTGGCAGCTCCTGGGCGGCTTCCGCGCAGGGCTTTTATCAGCCTTTCGATCACATGCTGATCGGGCTCGGCGCGGTGGCGTACGAAGGTGAGGTCGTGCCGCAGGGCTCCGTCCTGAGTCTCGGCTTCCATTTCGCCCAACTGGATCTCGGCTACCGCGCCCGGTGGCTTTCGCCATTTACCGACAGCAGCATGCTCTCGAGCACCGAAGCGACGACGATGCCGTCCATCACGCTGTCGAACTACGCGCCGCTCACCCGCTGGGGCTTTCACTACGAAGCCTTCGGCGCACTGATGTCCGAGTCGGATGCCATCGAATATCAGGGGACTCTGCACACCGGCCGGCCGCGGGTTGCGGGCGTTCACCTTTCGGTCGAACCCGCGTACGGATGGTCGCTCGGCGTGAATCGCATTCTTCAATACGGCGGCGGCCCGCGCGCCAGCGCGCTCAAGGACCTGTTCCGCGCCTTCTTCAATCCCTCACGCTACGACAACACGAGCCAGACGCTCTCGAGCGACCAGCAGTTCGGCAACCAGGTGGCCTCCGTCACCAGCCAGTTCATCTTCCCCGGCCGCGTGCCGTTCTCGGTCTATTTCGAATATGCGGGCGAAGACACCTCGGACCTGAAGAACTACCTGCTGGGTAACGCCTCGCTGTCGGTGGGCATTCACTTTCCGAGCCTGTGGAACCGTTTCGACCTGACCTACGAGGTTTCGGAATGGCAGAACGGGTGGTACACGAACGGCGTGTACGGCGACGGGCTCACGAACGAAGGGCACATTATCGGCCATTGGGGCGGCGATGCGCGGCTGTTCAACGATGAGATCGGCGCGCAGAGCCACATGCTGAGCGTGGGATGGGAACCCGCATTCGGCGGACTGGTGGAGCTGCAGCTCCGCACGCTCCAGAATGCCTCGTACGCAGCCTTCCCGTACGAGCGTGCCTACAACGGGACGCTCCGCTACACGCGCCCGCTCGGCATGTTCGCAGTCGGCGCCGAAGTGTTTGCCGGCCGTGACGTGTTCGGCGAGAGCTTCTCGCGCGTCGGTGCGTTCTTCCGTCTCGGCGGCGAATCGAAGCGACCGATCACATCATTCGATGCCGACGAGCCCGGCGCTGTCGACAAGACTGCCGAGCTCTTCGTCGAAGCCGGCATCCAGGGCAGCAAGGTGCGCAGCGAAGTCGACGTCGGCGTGTTCGACAACGAGCGCAGTAGCGGGCCTCACATCGCAGTGGGTGCGCGCCGCGCAGTCTCGGATCGCAGCGACCTCGGTGCGCGACTCGAGCTGGATGATATCGACGGACACACGCTCATGAGCGTGCGGGCCATCGATTACCGCTACCGTTTTGGGAACCCGCTTGCGCTCAGCGTATTCATCGGCGCATCCCGCTACGACCTGGCCACCCCCGCATACGGTCTCTATCTCGGCACCGGGCTGCAGTGGCGGAATCTGTTCCCCGGCTGGGATGTGGGGCTCGATGTGCGCCAGGCAAAAAAAGTAGCGCGCGATCATCTGCTGCCGAGCGACCCGCAGAGCCCCATTCGCCCGGACAGCTTCTACACGATCTCTGGCGTGTCGCTGTCAGTGTCGAAGCGTTTCTGAGCCCATGTAACGCGCCCAGAGCTGCTCGAACGGCGAATCGGCAGGGAAGCGCGCGTTCCGGTCGAGCGCGCCGCGCTCCTCGATGATCTGGTTCCAGATATGCACCGCACGGCTGCGGTCGAATGTGAGCGGGCCGCTTTCGAACAGCACGTGATGGTTCTCGTAAGAGACCGGATAGAAGTGCCATCGAGGCAGCGCGTGCTTCATGTAGTCGAGGTGTCGCGCGGCGCTCGTCAGACCGTACGGCCCGGTGTTACCCCAGCGCACGTATTCGCGGCCCCTGCCCTTCACCCAGCGCTTCACCTTGTGAAAGCGGGTTTTCAGATCGTCATACGGCAGCCATCGGTTCGGATGTCGGCAGCTGTCCGCCATCCACTTCGCAAGCGCATCGCCCGCAGGCAAGGCGAGCACGGCATTGTTGAGGAACTTCTCGTCCTGCCACGCGAAGACGATGGGGCTCGCATAGTCGAAAGGCGCGAGGCACACGATGTCCGCGTCGGACCAGAAACCACCGCGCTTCCACAGCAGCTCATAGCGAAACCAGTCGGCGAAATGGCCGATGGAGTTCCGGCGCTTGTGCATGAACACGTCGGAGCGCGGCAGGATATCCGCGGCATCTCTGACGCGCACGCCAGGCGGCACTCCGGCCGGCTCTTCGTAAACGTACAGCTCCACGGCATGCCCATTGCGCATGAACGAAACCATGGAAAGCTGCTCGATGCGCGAGAGTGGCCGCCCATGCCAGAACATCTGGATGGTCGCGAGGCTCCGGGAAATCATTCAGCTCGCGGCGTTCAGAGACGCCACGGCGGGCGCGCGCTCGCCGGAATGCCACCTGCGAACTCAGCGAGGTGCTGATCCAGTCCGAGCTCGCAACGGGTGCGATGACTCTGGAGCGTGGCGGCGAACAGTACCGTGTTCGGGTTGTGTCCCTGTGGAGCGCGGCCTGCGTGATAGAGGTGCGCGGCCAACGCGGCGAACCGGAGCTCCTTGCCACGCACACCCGAGTGCAAGAGGCGCGCGGCGCATTCCTTGTCTTCGAAGCCCCAGCCGACCATGTGCTCTTCGAAGCCGTTCACGGCGATCAGGTCGGAACGCCAGTACGCCTGATTGCAGCTCTTCACGCGCGCCATCGTCACGGAAGGCGCACTGAACTGGCGTGAGAGCCACTGGCTGCGCAGCGCCTGGTGGCGGCGACGCAGGCCGGGCGTGAGCACGTTAACCCAGGTTGAACGATTCTGAAGCAGCCACTGCGCGCCGTGCGGGTGGGTGGGAATCCTCACGCCCTGCACGAAGCAGCCGCGCTCGGCGGCGCGTTCATGATCGGCGACGAAGTGCTCGTGCAGGATCATGTCTCCATCCACGGCAATGACGTATTCGCCGCGGGCAGCGGCAATCGCGCGATTGCGCATGCGCCCAGCGCGAAATCCACGGTTCTCTTGCCACAGGTGATGGAGCGGCGCCGCAAGGCGCGAGCTCCAGGACGCCACGAGCCGCGCGGTCTCCTCGGTGGAGCCGTCGTCGGCGATGACGACTTCGTCCGGCATGCGGCTCTGGCGCGCCACGCTGGTGAGCGCCAGGTCCAGCGCCTCCGGCCAGTTGTAAGTCGTGATGATCAGCGAGATCTGCACGGCGAATCTTCCAGGGCCTCAGGAGCTGCGCCGCCAGTCGTCGAGATGCTTCAGCAGGCGCAGGACTCCGGCGGAGGCAGCGTGCCCGCCGGAAGGATCGCGCACCGCCGGTGCGAGCTCTCCAGCAAGCTTCTTGCCGAGCTCCACCCCCCACTGATCGAACGCGTTGATCCCCCAGATCACGCTCTGCGTGAACACCTTGTGCTCGTAGAGCGCCACCAGGCGCCCGAGCGTGAGTGGATCGAGCCGCTCGAAGCCGATGAGGGTGCTCGGACGGTCGCCCGCGTGGACCTTGTGAGGCACGAGGGATTGGACGCGCTCCGCAGGCGTTTTCAGTCGCTCGAGCTCCGCGCGCACCGCTGCCGCGGGGTTGCCCGCCATGAAGGCTTCAGCCTGCGCGAGACAGTTCGCGATGGCGAGATCCTGCTGGGGCTGGTTGTCGCACGAAGACTTCGCGGGCAGCAGGAAATCCAGCGCTGCGCGCGGCGTGCCCTGGTGCAGGAGCTGGAAGAACGAGTGCTGGGCGTTGTTGCCCGGTTCGCCCCAGATCACCGCCGCCGTTTCCCACTCCGCCAGCGTGCCGTTTGCGGTCACGGACTTGCCGTTGCTCTCCATCTCGAGCTGCTGCAGGTACGCGGGAAAACGGCGGAGCCGGTCGTCGTACGGCAGGATCGCGAGCGTCGGCAGGCGCCGGAAGTTGATGTTCCACACGCCGAGCAGACCCATGAGCACCGGCAGGTTCTGCCGCCACGACGCCGCACGAAAGTGCTCGTCCATTTCGTGCCCGCCGCGCAGGAACGACAGGAAGTTCGCGCGTCCGATGGCGATCGCGATCGAGACGCCGATGGAGGACCACATCGAGTAGCGCCCGCCGACCCAGTCCCACATCTGGAAGCGCCAGTCGGGGTTCACGCCGAACTCGTCCATCACCTTGTGATTGACGGACACGGCGGCGAAGTGATGGCGCACCGATTGTTCGCCGAGCGCGGCGGCGAGCCATGCGCGCGCGGTGCGGGCATTCGTCAGCGTTTCGAGCGTCGTGAACGTCTTCGACGCAATGATGAACAGCGTGCGCTCGGGATTCGCTCCTTCGAGCACATCCGCGAGCCGGCATCCATCCACGTTCGAGACGAATACGCACTCGGGGCCGCCCGCTGTGTACTGCTGCAGGGCTTCGAGCGCCATGGCAGGCCCGAGATCGGAACCGCCGATGCCGATGTTGACCACCAGCGTAAAGCATTTCTTCGTGCTGCCGACGATGGCTCCGCTGAGCACGCCTTCCGCAAACTGGAGCATGCGCTCGCGCTCTTCGAGCACGAGCTTCTCGATTTCCGGTCCGCCGATGCCTGCGCCGGCTGGCTGGCGCAGCGCGACGTGCAGGACTGCGCGCCCTTCGGTCGCATTGATGGCGTCGCCGCGCCACATGGCTTGAATGCGGCCCTTCAGATCGACGGCGTCTGCGAGCGCGCTGAGCTTCGTCATCACCGACTCGTTCACACGCTGACGCGTGTAGTCGAGCAGGAGTCCGGCACCGTGCGCCGTGAAGTCGTCGAAGCGTCTGGGATTTTCCTCGATGAGGTCGCGCGTGGGCACCGTGCTGAGCCGCTCGGCGCACGTTTCGAGAGCTTTCCAGACAGGCGTGTGCGGACCTGCGGTCATTTCAATGCCTGTAGAAATCGGCGATGGTGTCCACCACCTGCCGTAGCTGCGTTTCGGTCAGCTCGGGAAAGATGGGCAGGGCAAGGGTTTCCTCGGACGCGCGCTCGGCTTGCGGGAAATCCCCTTTGCGGTGCTTCAGGTACTCGAAGCATTCCTGCAGGTGGAGCGGGACCGGGTAGTAGATCTCCGTGCCGATGCCCGTCGCCATCAGGTGCTGACGCAGCAGGTCCCGATCGCGAGCGCGGATCACGTACTGATTGAAGATGTGTCGCACGCCCGGCAGCGCGCGCGGCGTTTGCACGGCCTTGCCGAGATCTGCGTGCTCGAACGCTTCGTCATAGACCTCGGCGTTGTGCTGTCGAGCGGCGGTCCACGCATCGAGGTGTTTGAGTTTCACGTTGAGCACGGCGGCCTGGATCTCGTCGATGCGGAAGTTGCCCCCAATGAACGCATGAAAGTACTTGGGTTTCCCGCCATGCACGCGGAGGATCTCGATCCGCTCGGCGAGCGCCGCATCGTTCGCCACGCACATCCCCGCATCCCCGAACGCGCCGAGATTCTTGGTGGGGAAGAACGAGAGACAGCCGACATCGCCGAAGCTGCCGGCACGCCCCTGCTGCGCATCCTCCGCGCCGATGGCCTGCGCTGCGTCCTCGATCACCTTCAGCCCGTAACGCCGCGCGATTTGCACCAGCGGCCCGATGTCCGCGACCTGCCCGTACAGATGCACGGGCATGATTGCCTTGATGATGCCGCCCGTCTCGCGATTGACGAGCTGGCCGTCGCGCGCATCGCACCGGCGCTCGATGAACGCGGTGACGGCGGCCGGCGAAAGATTGAACGTCTCGGGATCGATGTCGCAGAAGAGCGGTCGCGCCCCGACGCGCGCGATGGTGCCGGCCGTGGCGAAAAACGTGAACGGGCTGGTGATGACCTCGTCGCTCCGGCCGTCCGTGCGGCCGATGTCGAGCGCCATCAGCGCGACGAGCAACGCATCCGTCCCCGAGGAGACGCCGATGCCGAACCGGCAATGGCAGTACTTCGCGACGGCGGCTTCGAGCTCACGCGTCGCCGGCCCGAGAATGAAGGCCTGGCTGGCACACACCTTCTCGATTGCGGTCTGGATTTCGCTCCGAAGCGGCTGATACTGAAGCTTGAGATCGAGCAGCGGCACCTGATTTGCAGGCGCCGGCTGCGGTTTGGAAGCCGGCATGCGGACTCCGCCACACCTTGGATGGGGCGGATTCTATCAGCCGGGGGCGGCGGACTTCAGGGCTTGTGGCGCCTCGAGGGGGCGCGCGGACCCGTCGCGATTTGCCGTCAGGGCGACTTGCCTGGAGAGCCTGGCCCGTAGTACTCGAGGTACCAGTCCACGAACTTCCGGATGCCAACTTCGACGGGCGTTGCGGGCCGGTAGCCGACATCCCGCGCCAGGTCGTCGATGTCTGCACTGGTCTCGGGCACGTCGCCAAGCTGCATCGGCCGCATGTTCTTCTCGGCCTTGCGGCCGAGGCACTCTTCCAGCACCTCGATGTAGCGCATCAGCTCGACGGGGCGATTGTTGCCGATATTGTAGATACGGAACGGCGCGCTGCTCGTGGCCGGATCCGGCGCATTGCCGTTCCATGCCGGGTCGGGCTGGGCGATGCGATCCATCGCGCGCACCACACCCTCGACGATGTCTTCGACGAACGTGAAGTCCCGCTTGTGATGGCCGTTGTTGAACACGTCGATCGGCTTGCCCGCGAGGATGTTCCGCGTGAACAGGAACAGCGCCATGTCCGGGCGGCCCCACGGACCGTACACCGTGAAGAAGCGCAGCCCCGTCGTAGGCAGGCGGAACAACGCAGAGTAGTTGTGGGCCATTAGCTCGTTCGCGCGTTTCGTCGCGGCGTAGAGCGACAGCGGATGATCCGCGATGTTGTGCGGATTGAACGGCATGTTCGTGTTCGCGCCGTACACCGAGCTCGTGGATGCATACACGAGATGCTCGACCTTGTTGTATCGGCACCCTTCCAGCACGTTGAGCGTGCCGGTCACGTTGCTGTGCACGTACGCGTGCGGCACGTCGATGGAGTAGCGCACGCCGGCCTGCGCGGCCAGGTGCACGACGCGCTGGAATTTTTCGCGTGCGAACAGGTCCGTCATGCCCTGCTGGTCGGCGAGGTCGAGCTTCACGAAGCGGAAGCCGGGCACCTTCTCGAGCTGCGCGAGCCGCGCCATCTTCAGCGAGACGTCGTAGTACTCGTTGAGGTTATCGAGACCGACGACTTCCTCGCCGCGCGCGAGCAGCTTCTTCGCGGTATGGAATCCGATGAACCCGGCCGCACCCGTGACGAGAATCTTCATGCCTCAGAGCCGCCCATCCGTATCTGCCGCCGCGAACACGTGCTTGATATCGTAGAGCACGTGGTTCTTGCGCCCGTAGCGACGCGCGCCCCGCACGCCCATGTCCTTGAACTCCTGATGCGCCACGGCCATGACGACCGCATCGTACTGCCCGCGAGCAGGCTCGCGCACGGGGCGCAGCCCATATTCGTGCTTGCACTCGGCGCCATCTGCCCACGGATCGTACACGTCGACTTTTGCACCGGCAGTCTGCAGCTCCCTCACCACGTCAAATACCTTTGAGTTGCGGATGTCCGGGCAGTTCTCCTTGAACGTAGCGCCGAGCACCAGGATGCGCGCGCCCTTCACGTGAATGCGCCGCTCGTTCATGAGCTTCACGACCTCGCCAGCCACGTACGAGGCCATGTTGTCGTTCAGGCGCCGCCCGGCCAGGATCATCTCCGGGTGATAGCCGATCTCCTGCGCCTTGTGCGTCAGGTAGTAGGGGTCGACGCCGATGCAATGGCCGCCCACGAGGCCCGGACGGAACGGCAGGAAGTTCCACTTGGTGCCGGCCGCGACCAGCACCTCTTCCGTATCGATGCCCATGCGGTTGAAGATGAGCGCGAGCTCATTGATCAGCGCGATGTTCACGTCGCGCTGCGTATTCTCGATGACCTTGGCGGCTTCGGCCACGGCGATCGACGATGCGCGGTGCGTGCCCGCCTTGATGATGGTGCGGTAGAGGTTATCCACGAACTCCGCCGCCTCGGGCGTCGAGCCGGAGGTGATCTTGCGGATGGTCGTGAGGCGATGCTCCTTGTCGCCCGGATTGATGCGCTCGGGGCTGTAGCCGCAGAAGAAATCCCGGTTGAATTTCAGGCCCGACTCGCGCTGGAGAATCGGTACGCATACCTCTTCGGTGCAGCCGGGATACACGGTGGATTCGTACACCACCACGTCGCCCTTCTTCAGCACCTTGCCCACGGTCTCGCTCGCGCGGACCAGCGGCGTGAGGTCCGGGCGGTTGTACTTGTCGATGGGCGTGGGCACCGTGACGATGTACACGCGGCACTTCTTCAGGTCCTGCAGGCTCGTGGTGAACGTGAGGTACTGCGCCGCCTTCAATTCCTTGCGCGTCGTTTCGAGCGTGGAATCCTTGCCGGCCCTGAGCTCCGCGATACGGCTCGCCTTGACGTCGAACCCGATGGTGTCGAAGTGCTTGCCGAACTCCACGGCCAGCGGCAACCCGACATAACCCAGACCCACCACGCCGACGCGGCACTTGCGAAGATTCAGCACGATACGATTCCTGACCTTGTTCGAATAATTGTCGTCTGCCGCGGGCTCATCGCGCCCGACGGAGCGGGGCGCGTATTCTCTTTTTCACGGTGCACCGGGCGCTGCGACGAAGTTCGCAACTCGTTTCAATTCCGAGCCATTTCAGGCTGTCGACATACTCTGTGCGCCGGCCCCGGTCACCACCTCCAGCATCTGCCACAGGCACCTGCCCTTGCTGGCCTTCGAGATGGTCTGGAGCATGGATTCGTGCAGGGTCAGCTCGTCCGCGGAGGCACTGATCACGACCAGCGGCACGGCGGGCCGCAGGAGTGCACGGACCTGGCCCGCGCCCTCCACCACCTGCGCGCCGGCCATCAGCTCATCGAGCGCGAGGCCGACCTGGCCGCCGCTCATCGCGAGATAGACGTCCGCCAGGATGCGCGCGTCCAGCAACGCACCGTGCAGCTCGCGGTGGGAGTTGTCGATCTCGTAGCGCTTGCAGAGGGCGTCCAGGTTGTTGCGCTGGCCCGGATGCATCTGGCGCGCGAGCGCGAGCGTGTCCAGCACGCGGCACTCCGCTGCAATGGTGCGTCCGGCGAACGCGGGCGCGCTGGCGCTCAGGCGCTGCAGCTCCGCATCGAGAAACGCCACGTCGAACGCGGCGTTGTGGATGACGAGCTCCGCGCCGGAGATGAACGTCATCAGCTCCTCGGCAACGTCGCTGAAGCGCGGCTTGCCCTGCAGGAACTCGGCAGTGATGCCGTGCACTTCGAGCGCGCCCTGTTCGATGTGGCGCTCGGGATTCAGGTAGTGATGGAAGGTGCGCCCCGTGGGACGCCGGTTCATGAGCTCGACACAACCGATTTCGATGATGCGGTGATCGAGACCTGCTTCGAGGCCGGTGGTCTCAGTGTCGAGGACGATCTGCCGCATGGGCCGCGAGTGTACCTAACCTCGCGCGGGAGGGGTCACCTCTTCGTCATCTCATCGATGGCTTTGTTCGCGAGCGCGTCGACGCGCTCGTTGCCCGGGACGCCGGAGTGGCCGCGCACCCAGTGCCACTCGAGATCGTGCCGGGCCGAGAGAGCGTCGAGCTGCTCCCACAGATCCTGATTCTTGACAGGCTTCTTGTCGGCAGTGCGCCAGCCGCGCGCTTTCCACGACGACAGCCACTCCTCGATGCCCTTGATCACGTACTGCGAATCCGTGTACACGCGCGCGCTCGTGCCCGGCTTCTTCAGCGCTTCGAGCGCGCGAATCACGCCGAGCAGCTCCATGCGATTGTTCGTGGTGAGCGGCTCGGCGCCGAACAGCTCCTTCTCGTGCCGATCGTGAATGAGGAGCGCCGCCCAACCGCCGGGACCGGGGTTACCGCGGCAAGCGCCGTCTGTGTAGATCTCGACGACAGCCAAGATTTAGACCCGCACCCTTCTTGCCCGACGTCAGGACTGCGAGCGCGTCGTGGGCTTGACGAGCCCACCGAGCACCGCCGGCTGCTTCTCACGGAAGCGGGGCCGTACCGGCGTGAGCGTGTAGACACGCTTGCGTGCCTTCAACAGGTACCCACTTGCGGGCAACGGATTCAACCCGCGCCGCAGATACCGGCCGCTCCCTTCGTTTGGCGAGAGTCCGCCGCGCCACGGGCTGCGGAACAGATAGTGTCTCGCCGCGACGACTTCGTACCCGAGCAGCACGAGCCAGTCCCGCACGCGTCGCTCCGACAACACACGCCGCATGCCGGGCGGGAAACCGCTGCGGCTGAATTTGGCGCGCAGACCCCACGTGCTCCACGGCCGGAAACCAAGCACGAGGAGCTGCCCCTCACCCGTGAGCACGCGATCCACTTCACGCACGATGGCGTACGGATCTGCGGCGAATTCCAGCGTGTGAGGCAGCAGCACCGCGTCCATCGAGTCGCTATTTACCGGCAACTGTGACGGGCGTCCGATGACATCCGCGCCCTGCCCCAACTCTAGCGGAGCAACTACGGTTTGCCGGCGCGTGCGGCTTCCACGCAGCAGCTCGCGCGCCCCGCCCCATGCGCCGACTTGCAGTAATTCCCAGCCAAAAACGTCTTCGAGCGCCTCTCCGAGCAGGTCCGATTCCGCGCGCAGGAGACCCGCGCCCAGCGGGGCTGCCCACCACGCTCTGAGCGCCGCATCTCGGTCGAACGCCATCGGATTACGGAAAGATGCAGTCACAGGCTGGAAATAATGTGAACTCAGCGGTTACAGTCCGGGGATCGAACCCGTAGTTTCGCGTCCAAGGGCATGTGCCCAGGCGCGAATCGACCTTAGCACGCGGCCCGGCGCTTTACGAAAAAGTCCACCATGGCGCCGGGTGGGGACAGGTCGACTGCCTGGTTTGTGTTTGCGAGTATCTGACCGGGGCCAGAGGTACGGACTGATGATGGATTCGATCCGCGGGTGCCGTCTTGGCGTAATCATTTGTGGCGCATTGGTGCTGGCCGCCTGCGCGCACGCGCCGACGACGGACCGCCCGCTCAAGGGAGCTTCCGAGGAGCCTGTCGGCGTACCGGTCACGGCGCGCGCCGTGCCCCCGGCCGAACCGACTGCTGCCTTCCCCGAACCGCTGACCCCACCTGCCGCACAGACCCCCGACGAAGACCTGGATGCCCGGGAACCGACGCCCGTCGTCGGCCTGACGCCCGCGCAATACGGCGACCTCTTCGACCGCATGCGCGCCGGGTTCAAGCTGGAAGATGCGGACCGCCACGCCGTCGATCAGCAGACGGACTGGTACGCGGACCATCCGGACTATCTCGAGCGCGCCTTCAGCCGCGCCGAGCTGTACATGTATCACATCATCACGGAGCTCGAGGCGCGCGGCATGCCGCTCGAGATCGCGCTGCTGCCCGTGGTGGAGAGTGCCTTCGAGCCGTATGCGTACTCCCGTGCGCGCGCGGCTGGCATGTGGCAGTTCATTCCCGGCACCGGCTCGCGGTTCGGTCTGAAACAGAACTGGTGGTACGACGGTCGGCGCGACGTGGTCGAGTCCACACGTGCTGCGTTCGACTACCTGCAATTCCTGCACGACGAATTCAATGGCGACTGGTTGCTCGCGATCGCCGCTTACAACTGCGGCGAGATGAATGTTACGCGTGCCATCAGGAACAACCTCGCTGCTGGCAAGCCAATCGATTTCTGGAGCCTGAAGCTGCCGAAGGAAACACGGGCGTACGTACCGAAGTTGCTGGCCATGCGGCGGCTCGTGGCGGATCCCGAAGCGTATGGGCTCGGCTTCAGCCGCATTCCAAACCAGCCGTATTTCGTCCGCGTGGACACGCAGGGCCAGATCGATCTGAAAGTGGCCGCGGACATCGCAGGCATCTCGCATGAGCAGCTCTATGAGCTGAATCCCGCATTCCATCGCTGGGCGACGGATCCGAGCGGCCCGCACTACCTGCTGCTGCCCACTGACGTGGCGGAGCTCTTCAAGCAGAACGTCACGCAGCTCTCGGCGGAGCAGCGCCTGAAGGCCACGCTCTACACCGTGCGCAAGGGCGACTCGGTTGCCGCAGTCGCGAAGAAATTTTCGACCAGCGTCGACGTCGTGCGGCAAATGAACGATCTGCCGTCGGGGCCGCTCACGGTGGGCGCGGATCTGCGCGTGCCGGCCGTGGGTGTCACGCTGCCCGCGAAGGTCATGCTTGCCGCGGCTCGTGTCGATGGCAAGCGCGATCGGTCCCTGCGCGGACGCCAGCATGTGCATGTCGTGCGTCGAGGCGATTCGTTGTGGGGCATCTCTCGCCGCACCGGTATCGACGTCAATACGCTTGCGATGATGAATGGCATGCAGCCGGGCGACACACTGCGCGCAGGTCAGCGTCTCAAGCTCACGAAGAGCAGCGGCACGGCATCGTCGCGCAGCGCGAAGCTCGCGAGCACCACGACGTCCGGTGGACGCCCAGTGACGTACACGGTGCGTAGCGGCGACACGCTCTCGGCAATCGCGCGCATGTTCCAGGTCACGGTCGCCCAGATCGCCGACTGGAACGACATCGGCACCAAGGCCGCGATCAAGCCGGGCCAAAAGCTCACTATCCGGGTATCCTCCTCCAGAGGCTGAGAGCGCCTTCGGGCGCTGTCGGCCGTTCTTCCTGGAGGCTTTCTGCATGGGTTTTCTTGCGGGCAAACGCGCCCTCATCGTGGGCGTTGCCACCGAACGTTCGATTGCCTGGGGCATCGCGCAGGCGATGCATCGTGAAGGCGCGGAGCTCGCCTTCACCTACCTCAACGACAAGATGAAGGAACGCGTCGTCCCACTGGCCGAGTCCCTTGGATCGAAGGTCATCATGCCGATGGACGTGACGCAGGATGCGCAGATCGACGCCGGCTTCGAGCAGTTGAAGCGCGAATGGGGCAATCTCGACATCGTCGTGCACTCCGTGGCCTTCGCGCCGCGCGAGGCGATGCTGGGCGATTTCGTAGCGAGCACGAGCCGGGAAGCCTTCCGCATGGCGCATGACATCTCGGCGTACAGCTTCACTGCGCTCGCCCGCGCGGCGCTGCCGCTGATGGAGGGGCGTGCCGGGGCACTGCTCACGCTTTCGTATCTCGGCGCGGTGAAGTCGATTCCCCGTTACAACGTGATGGGCGTGGCGAAGGCGAGCCTCGAGGCGAGTGTGCGGTTCGTGGCGGCTGATGTTGGAGGTAAAGGCATTCGCGCAAATGCGATTTCCGCGGGGCCGATCAAGACGCTCGCGGCTGCCGGAATTCCGGGGTTTCGCAAGATGCTCGCGCAGGTGGCGGAAGTTTCACCGCTTCGGCGCAATGTTTCGCTTGAAGATGTCGGCAACGCGGCGGCGTTTCTGTGCTCGGACCTCGCCGCTGGAATTACAGGCGAAGTCCTTTACGTCGACTCAGGGTTCAACACGGTCGGCATGAGCTTCGCCCACGAAGCGGGCGAAGGCTAAGAAAGAACGAAGAACGCACTCCTGCGCGCCCCGGTACCGCCGTCGACATGCGACTGCGATTGGCGCGCACGAAAGGCGTTGAAAGATGCGACCCTTCTGGTCGCCCCGGCATTGAAAGATGCGGCCTGCTGTCGCCTCGGGTCGCTTGCCTGAGGGCTACTCGAAGGCTTTGGGGTTCTTGCTGACGGTGGCGGTCCGGCGCAACTCATCCATGTAGGCGACGGCGTCACCCGCAGCGTGCCGCGAAATCACCTGCTGCTTCACCCGCTCCATCCCTTCCGCACTCGGATTGGGCTCGGGTCGCACGCCGGTAATCGCTACGATAGCAGCGTTCCCGTTCTCCAGCGGTACGGTGAGATTCACGCTCTTGCCCGCCGCAGGCTTCGGGCTCTTGAACACCCTGTCACGAATCGCAGCCGGCACTGACGGATCCTCGCGCCCCACGTAGTGGGCCGGCTCGGCGGTAACACCAAGCTCTTTCGCCACCGTATCGAACGCCGTCCCCACATTGAGCCGGCCACGCGCCGCTTCGGCCGCGGCCCCTGCTGCCTTCGCGCCCTCTTCCTTGCGAATCGCCGCGACGATCTCATCACGCACCGTCGCGAGCGGCTTCGGCTCGGGCCTCTTGTGGCTCATTGCCTTCACGACCACAAGCCGGTCTTCGCCCAGCGCCACCGGCCCGCCAATGCGCTTCTCATCCAGCACCGTGTTGCTGAACACGACTTGCTCGAGATCGGGCGAATCGCCGAGCGGCGCGCCGCCGGTGCCACGCTCGAAGCGGGCAACGGTCCCGGTCTGCAAACCCAGATCCTTGGCCAGCGTTTCCAGAGTCGTGCCAGGCTGCTCGAGCTTCTGCTGAATCTGCTCCTGCACGTCCCCGAAATTGTCTGCTGCCTTGTCCTTGCGGATCTGCGCGTCGATCTCGGCGCGCGCTTCGTCGAACGAGCGGCCCTTCGGCGCCTGGATCTCGTCCAGCCGGATGATGTGGTAGCCGAACTTCGATTTCACGGGCCCGCGGATCTCGTTCACGGACATGCTGAATAACGCATCCGCGAACGCCGGATCGAAATAGCTGCGCTCCGCCCAGTCGAGGTCGCCACCCTTCGCTGCCGAGCCCGTATCCGCCGAGTACTGCTTCGCCAGCTCGCCGAAATCCTTGCCCGCCCTGGCTTGCGCGAGCACGTCCTGCGCCTTCTTCAGTGCAGCGGCATCGTCCGTGCCGCTCTCGATGAGAATGTGGTGCGAGTGGCGCTTCTCCGGCTGCACGAACCGGTCCTTGTTCTTGTCGTAGTAGTCCTTCACCTCCGCATCGCTCACGGTCACCTGGCTCGCGAGCTGTTCGAGACGCAGCTCCGCATAGGCGAGCTCCGCGTACTCTGCGGTCATGAACTGCGCCTGGTTCTTCTTGTAGTACGCGTCGACCGCCGCATCGTCCACCTTCGCTTCCGCGGCGTACTTGTCCACGGCGACCGTCGCGAAGCGCACTTCACGCTGCTCGCCCTCGAGCTCCTGCAGGCGCTTCAGCTCGCCCGGGGTGACGAAGTCCGAAACGCGCAGACCGTTCTCGATCTGCCCGCGCTGCATTTCGCGGCGCATGCCGGATTCGAAAGCAGTGAGGGACATGCCCGCGCGATCGAGCGCGTACTTCGCCTGCTCGGGCGAATACTTGCCGTCGAGCTGGAAGGCCGGGATGTTGCGGATCTGGTCGTGCAGCTGCTGGTCGCTGACCCGATAGCCGAGATCCTGCGAGCGCGCGCCGATGAGCTCATCGCGCACCATGCTTTCGAGGACCTGGTCCTGCAGGCGTGTCTTCAGCTCTTCGGGCAGCTCGCCGCCCATGCGCTGCTGCCATTGCATCTGCTGCTGTTGCCAGGCTTCCTGCGCATCCTTGATCGACACCTTCTTGCCGTTCACCTTGGCGGCATAGTTCCCGGCTCCGATGCCCAGGTCGACGATGCCGTAGGCACCCCACGCGGCGAACACCAGCGCCAGCGCGCCCAGAATGACGATGGCCAGCCACTTCTGCGCCTGGAGGCTATCTCTGATCCGTTGCAGCATCGCTAGGAAACCCTTGAACCCGTGAGGTTGGGCGCATCATAACCGACCGCAGGGCTGAGCTCGCCCTCCCACTTGGACACGACCGCGGTGGCGATGCTGTTGCCGATGACATTGGTCGCCGAGCGCCCCATGTCCAGGAAGTGGTCGATTCCGAGCAGCAGGAGCAGCCCGGCTTCGGGAATGTTGAACTGGCCCAGGGTCGCGGCGATGACCACCAGCGAGGCGCGGGGCACGCCCGCCATGCCCTTCGAGGTGAGCATGAGGATCGCGACCATCATGAGCTGCTGGCCGAGCGAGATTTCGATGCCATACACCTGGGCGATGAACATGACCGCGAAGGTGCAATACATCATCGAGCCGTCCAGGTTGAAGGAGTAGCCGACCGGCAACACGAAGCTGGCGATGCGGTTGCTGCAGCCGAACCGCTCCAGCTCCTCCAGGGTCTTGGGATAGGCCGCTTCCGAGCTCGCCGTGGAGAAGGCGAGCAGCGCCGGCTCGCGCATGCGGCGTACGAGCTTCAGCACGCCCGGCCCGAGGATCAGGAGCCCGAGGCCGATCAGCACCGACCAGAGAATGGCGATGCCGAGATAGAACTCGCCGACGAGAATGCCGTACACGCGGATGATATCGAGGCCTTCTTTCGCGACGAGGCTCGCCAGCGCGCCGAACACGGCAAGCGGCGCGAAGAGCATCACGTATCCGGTGAGCTTCAGCATGATGTGGGACACGGCGTCCAGCACTTCGACGACGCTGTGAGTGCGCTCGCGCAGCGCCGCCATCGCCGTGCCGAAGAACAGTGAGAACACGACGATCTGCAGGATCTCGTTGCGGGCCATCGCATCGAGCACGCTCGTCGGGATCGTGTGCGTGATGAAGGACTGCATCGTGATGCCAGCAGCTTCGACGCCGGATTTCGCATTCGCCTCGGGAAGCGGGAGGTGCATGGCCTTGCCGGGCTCGAACAGGCTGACCAGCACGAGTCCGAGCGTCAGCGAAATGAGCGAGGCGAAGATGAACCACGCGAGTGCGCGGCCACCGACCCGCCCCACCGTGGCGATGTCGCCCATCTTCGCGATGCCGACCACGAGCGTCGAGAACACGAGCGGCGCGATGATCATCTTGATGAGCCGCAGGAACGCGGTCGGCAGGAGCGAAGTGATTTCGGAGAATCGTTCGGCCTGTTGCGGCAGGGCCGTGTGCCAGATGTAGCCGACGAGGATGCCGACGACGAGGCCGACGACTATATAAAGAGTGAGGCGATTGGAGCGCATTTGACATGTTACCACGGGCGTTCCGGTGTCCTGCCCGCGCCCGCGCTTGCGTCTGAAGGTCGACACATATCAGACCCGAGGATGCCGAATGCCTGCATACGACCAGATGAGAGCCGCGCGCGTCCTTGCGCTCGCCGCGTTCACTGCGCTGGCCACACTCGCCGGGGTAAGCCGTGCCGGTCCGCCGGGCACGCTCGCGAATGTCGAGTTCGACGGACAACCGATGAAGAGTTTGTTCTTCTTCGCCGGCGAGTGGCGCGAGGCCCGCAACGGGCCTCACTACGATGGTCCGAACGGACCCTTCCTGCCGGCTTCCACCTTTCCCTGCAACTACTCGATCTTCCCAAAGGACGGCCACACGCATGGCGGGTGGTCGAGCGACCCTGCCACGAGGGATCTCGTTCTGAACGGAATTCTCGGCACCGGGACCAACGTCGTGAACATGTCTTACTGGGGACCTCCCGACACGGACATCTGGGGCTTCTATGCGCCGATGCAGACAGCGCACGGCGCCCACGATCAGCTCTTCGACGCCGCCGTCGGCAAACCACTGCTCATCGCGCCGTACATCGAGGACTACGCCGCGACGAACGACGCAGATCCGGATCCGGAAGAAAATGATCCCGTGGTGCAGACCGGGTGCGCCGGCGAAGTGCGCAACGTCGGCCAGTCTCCAGGCTTCAGTTTCCCCGATGACTTCCCCGGGACGGCCGACCATCCTGCGCCGGAGCTCGTGCGGCAGATCGTTCTGCTGGTCAACCGCTATCTCGTGAACCCGAGAAACCCTGAGTGGAAGAAGAAGTGGGCGCAGATGTACGACCGCAACGGCGAGCCGCGGTACATCGTTTCGCTCATCCACGTTGGCTCGAACCAGCAGCCGCCGCCCTCGCCTGACGATCCTCATGCATTCGACAGGACCTTTGCGCTGGGCTTCGGCTGGGTCGCGCGCGAGGTCGAGGAGCAAACCGGCGTGCGCGTTGGATTCACGCTCGACCTGCTGCCACCTGAGCACCCGTTCGTGAAATTCAAGGCGAGCGTCGAACACACCGCACCCGAGCTCGCACGGGAACCGTCGGTGCTCGCGATCCAGTCGTTCATTCCTGAGATACACACGGGCCGCTGCAAACCGGTCGACTACTGCAATGATCGGCTGGCGGATGACACGGACCCTGAGACTCCGCTCAACCAGATGATCACGTGGAAGAGCAACTACATCTCGAGCTGGGTGAACGCCGCGAACGGAAGTATCCCGGTCATTCTCGACGTCTCCGCGGGATACGATGCATACCGGATCTTCGGGCCCGAAAAATCCCGCTACGGAAACAACGATCGCTGGCGCGCGGGTCAGAAGGAGATGCTCTCGCTCCGCATACGCGGGGTCACCGGTAATGCATGGAACGCATACACCGAGGGCTCGGCGATCGCCCCGCACTGTGCTTTCCCCTCGGATCTGCCATCGCCCGGCGTTCCGAACTGCGACGGTCCCCCAGCTCCGTATCCAGAGCTCCGCACGACTTACGACTGGTTCACCCGGCTCGATCCACCCAACGCACGCCCCGCAAGGCTTGCCTCTACGCTCGCGATCGTGGGCCCGACGGAGGGTGCGTGGGGCGACCGGGCCGCACTGAAGTTCAAATTGACGCAGGGAATGATCGGCGGGACTCCGCCTGAAAACGCGATCATCCCGCTGTCGAACAGACCAGTTCGAATCCGTATCGGTGATCGGACCCCGGTGCCGGGAACGACGGACGACAACGGCATCGTGACTGCTTTCTTCGAGCCCGATCAGCAACCGGGCACTCCACCGGTACCGTTGGTGGCAACCTTCGACGGCGACCCCGCGTACCTCTCCATCGAGACGACGCAGGGCTTCGTGGTCACGAAAGAGAAAACGCTCGTTCGCTGGTTCTCGGGACAGAACGCATCGACATCGGTCCAGCGAGTGCCTTTGCTGGTCACGCTTGCCGCGATTCTCGCCGAGGATGACGGACCGGTCCTCACGAAACGCCAGGTTTCGTTCACGGTCGGCACAGGAACCGGCGCACCAAGTTGCATCGGCATCACGGACTCCGATGGCATCGCTCGCTGCGTAATTCCGGTCTCACAGATCCCGCGCGGTAATGTCACGGTGTACATGAACTACGCCGGTGATGCGTACTACGAGTCCGCGGATTGGAAGCGCTTCGGTCCGTTGCTACCCGGCTGCACGCCGCCTCCCAACGGCGAATGCCCCGACTGAACGGACTCGTCTACAGGGCGTCTGCGATGTCCTGGAGCAGGCCCTTGTCCTGGGGCGAGGTCTGCGGCGGATAGCGCTTGAGCACGCGCCCGTCGCGGCCGATGAGGAATTTCTCGAAGTTCCACTGGATGTCGCCCGGGAAGCCGGTCTCGGGCGACGTCAGATGAGCGTAGAGCGGGTGGCGATTGGCGCCGTTCACTTCGAGCTTGGCGCTCATCGGGAAGCTCACGTCGTACTTCGTCTGGCAGAACTGCACGATCTCCGCTTCGGTCCCTGGCTCCTGCGCGCCGAACTGATTGCACGGAAAACCGACGACCGAGAAATTCTCGTCGCTCAATTCGCGATGCAGCTGCTCGAGCCCCGAATACTGCGGCGTGAGCCCGCATTTGCTGGCCACGTTCACGGCAAGCACAACCTTGCCTTTGAGCCCATTCAGCAGATTGGACGACTGATCGATCCCTCGAACCGCGATATCGTAGAAACCCGCCATGTGCCTGCTCCCACTGTGGTGAGCAGGCAGTGTACCGCTCTGTGTGCCCGACTAGTGAGGCCGGATGCCGGCCACCAGCATGCGCACGCGATAAACGTGCTCGCAGGCCGTGATATAGAGTCCCTTGCTGTCCGCATCGCCGAAGGCAACGTTCGTGGCGCAGATTTGCGCGCGCGGTTCGCGATTGAGGATCGGCAACTTGAGCGTTCCGATGCGCACCCCCTCGGGCGATGTGATGCGCACTTCGCCGGGGCCGGCGCCGCTCGTCGTGTAGACGTTGCCCCGCTCATCGACCTTGATGCCGTCGCTCCCCTCTCCGTTGGCGAACACCTTGCCGTTCGTCAGCGTGCCGTCCGGCTTCACGTCATAGCGCATCATCCGGTTGTAGTCCGCATTCGCGTACAGATACTTTTCATCGGGCGAGAACGCGAGACCGTTGGGCATGCCGCCGAGCTCCTTCTCGTCGACGAGGAGCGAGGTTTCGCCGTTCTTCACCATGAACAAACCCGTGGTGGTCAATTCACGATACGGGCTCGTGTGCCCTCCTCCGACACCGCGCAGCCCCCAGATCGTCTCGGTGAAATACAGCGTCCCGTCGGATCGGTAGACCAGGTCGTTCGGGCCGCTGAACCGCTTGCCCTTGTACTTCTCCGTGATGACCGTGCGGGTGCCGTCCTTCTCCAGTCGCATGATGCGGCGGTCGGGCGAAGCGCACCACACGATCCTGCCCTGCGCGTCGAGCGTGATGCCGTTCGGGCCGATCAGCAGGACGTGCATGCGTCCGCGTATCGTCTGCGTGCCCGCGAAGTATTTGTCCGGCCCGCTGTAACCGGCGTCGTCAAGAAAGACGGAGGTGCCGCTCTTTGCCGCCCACTTGTAGATGACATTCGAGATCAGATCGGCGAAGAGGAGATATCCGCCGTCGTCGCTGTCAACCCAGAGTGGCCCCTCCGTCAACCCATACCGATCGCCGAGTAACTCGAGCTCTGCGCCCGGAGCGATGAGCTTTTCCAGTCCAGGCGAATTCTGTTCGATCGTGAAGAAGCGTTCCTGTGCCGATGCACCGTACGAGATCAGCAGCAGGATCGCCGCCGGGATGATGCGGTCGTAGCTCATTGCTCAGGCCCTTTTGCCGCAGACGCCGAACTGAAGCGAAGGCGCCTGCTTGAACACATGAATCCGGGACTGGAATCTCCAGCCCTCTTTCGTTTTGACGTACACATCTTCGTATCCCCCCTGCAGCTCGGCGAGGTGGGGATAGCCGCAGACACCGATCGCAATCAGCTTGTGCTTGCCCACGGCACCCGTGCGCGTGGGAGTGATGAGGTGGTTGACGACGATGTGATTGATCCCGTAGCCGAGATACTCCTTTGGATCGATGCACTTGCCGTCCTTGCCGCCGCCGGCGGCCCGCGCGAGCGCGTCGCGTCCTTTGGCAACAGAGGTCCGCTGATCGTTGGACGTCGTTCCCCAATCCTCGGCGACGGAGAACTGCCCGTCGTCGACATACAGATCGGCGTAGTCGTAACCACCGTTGGTGCAACGATCGAGCACCCACGCATAACGCACGGCCAGCTGCTGGATCGCCGAGTAGTCGTCTGCCGTGAGCTTCATTGCGTCAGGTGGAGCCTTGTCCACCGTTTGTGCGACTCCCGCAATTGCGTGAGCCAACACGACCATCGCTGCAAGCTTCATGCGCCACATGTGGCGGAGTGTAGGCGACGAAGCATCGCTCCTATTTACCAGGAACGACGTGCATCCTTGACTGAAAGCGAACCCGGCGCGGCGTTCGCTGCAGTTAGAATCGACGCACGCAAATGAGTGGAGCACCTGCACATGGCACAGCTGACACGGCGTGAGTTGATCGGCGGGCTGGCCCTCACCGCATCCGCGGTTTCTCTCGCAGAGTCCTCTTCATTAGGAAGCGCCAACGACAAGGTGCGCGCAACACTCGAATCGCTGGTGCGCGAGGGACCGGAGATCGGCCTGCAGGTCGCGGCCTATCTGAATGGCAAGCTCGTCATCGACGCCTGGGCCGGCGTGGCCGATCCCGCGACGAAGAAGCCGGTCAACGGCGACACGTTGTTCATGCTCTCCTCGACGACGAAGGGCGTCACGGCCACCTGCATGCACGCCTGCGTCGAGAAACACAAGCTCGACTACGACATGCCCATCGTGAAGGTCTGGCCCGAATTCGCCGCAAACGGCAAGCAGGACGCAACCCTGCGCATGGCACTGGCCCATCAGACAGGCGTGCCGCAAACGCCAGTTGGGTACATACCTGAGTGGTTGCCCGACTGGGATCGCATGTGCAAAGGCATCGCTGCACTCAAGCCGATGTTCCCCATCGGTGAGCGCACCGCCTATCACTCTTTGAACTACGGCTACATCAATGGCGAGATTCTTCGCCGCGTGGACGGCCGGACGATCGCGCAGTTCCTGCAGGATGAAATCTGTAAACCACTACGCATCAACGGCGCTTACCTCGGTGTCCCCGACAGCGAGTTACCACGCGTCGCCGTGCTCACCGACGCGCCGCCAGCACCGCCCGAGTACGAAGCGCGCATGGTCGGCGAACCGGCCGGATCGCATGTTGCCGAAGTGTTCAATCGACGCGAGGTGCGGCAGGCATCTGTTCCTGGATCGGGTGGCATCTTCAGCGCTCGCGGTCTGGCCCGTCACTACGCCATGCTGGCGAGCTGGGGCGAGCTCGACGGCGTGCGCGTTCTTCCGGAAGCTCGCATCCGCGCCGGCATCGAGCTGCAGAGCATGGAGATGGACGAGATCTACAAGGTACGCGTGCGACGCGCGCTCGGTTATCGGCGCGGCTCGGACACCGGACCGTTCGCTTCGCCGGAAGCGTTCGGTCATGTCGGTGGCGGCGGCTCTTTCGGCTACGCCGATCCCGCGCGCCGTCTCGGCATTGGCTTCGCGAAGAACTACTTCACTTACCGCTCCGGAGGAGCGGTGAACCGGGGCCGTCCACCGCGCACACCCGCGGATGTCGTGACCGAAGCAGTGTTCGATGCGCTCGGATTGAAGCGCTAGTTCGTCTCAGTAAGCAGAGTGATCAGCCGCCGAGCGTCGCGGGCAGATTCGATGCTCTCGATGAATTGCAGCACCTGCCCGGCCCGCCCGGCGTCGAACCAGTCGCTGGCGAAATCGATGCAATCCCTGAAGCGCTGGCGGTGATCTTCGAGCGTCAACGGATTTCCCGGGAATCCAGGCGCGATATCGAGTCCCCGGTGGTATTCGCCGCCGTCGCGCGTACGCACCGTCATGTCCATCGCGGTATGCCCGCGTCGATTCAGCTCCGCATCTGAAACGACCGACACGCGGGAGATGTATGGGCTCAGCGCCGGATCGCGAACCGAGTCCGCGATGAAATCGCGCAGCCCCGAGCTGCCTCGCGACAGCACGTTCGCCACGCAGTACTGCGCGCTGAACTGGGCATCGACGGTTGGGTTGTCTCCGATGCGGAATTCATTGCCCACCAGCTTGTACGCGTACGGTGGCAACGCCAGCTTCACTGAGGCGATATCGCCAGGGTCCAGCGCGAGATCGCGGATCATCCCGAGAATCACATCCGTGGGTCCCTGCGTGGCCCCGCAGCTCGGGTACTTCTTGTAGACCACCTGCAGCAGCCGATCTTCCCGACCCAGGCCACCGACGATGTCGGCGGCGGTGATCAGATCCTTCCCATACAGGTGAAGGTACCCGTAGATGCCACTGACGAAGTTCTTCGGGCCAGTGAACCCGAGCTGCGCAAGACGGGCGCTGGCAACCGAATCCTGCGAAACCCAGCCCTGATTGACCCGGACGCTCAGCGTGCCGTCGATGTTGCTCTGGAAACTTCCGCCGCAGCGATTGAACGCAATGCCGAGCGCGTTCCAGGTTTGATCCCTCGTGAGGCCCAGCAGCTTGCAGGCCACCGCCGTCGCGCCGAACGGCACACAGATTCCGGTAGGGTCGAGCCCGTCGTAGGCACGCTCGGTGAGATTGAAACGCGCGGCGATCTCGGTGCCCACCGCGAGCGCCGTCAGCAACTCCCGACCATCGCAGCCGCCACGCAGTTCCATGCACGCCAGCGCGACCGGGATCGTCGACGATCCAATGTGCGGGCCCGGGGCAATCGCGTCACAAAAGTCCAGTGCGCGCGACATCACTGAATTGGCAAGCGCCGCGCTGCTGGCGGGAACACGACCGCCATGGATGAGCAGCGTCGCTTCGGGAGCGCCGCCGATGTTCCGGCAGTACTGCACGATCTCCCTGCAGCCATCGGCATGCGCACCGGCGATGGTCGTGCCGATGTCCGCACGCAGCATGTTCCGTACGGTCTCTACGGCCGCGTCCGAGAGATCGTCGAATCTGGTGCTGGTGATGTATTCGACGATCTCTTCTTCAGCGCTCATGTCTCACTACATTTCGTACTTCAGCGTAAAGCCCCACATCCGCGGCGGCTGCATGAAGACATTCCAGCCGTTGCGCGCGACGGTCCCCATCGAGACGCCCATGACGTCGTCGTCCTCGAGGTTACGCACCCAGCCCGTCAGGCTCAAGCGGCCGCCCCGGTGGCGGTAGGTCAGATACGCGCTCGTGTTGGTGTAGTCGTCCTGCAGGTCGCCTGGCAGATTGGAATCCCTCGTGTAGTTCGCATCGACGTACATGCTGGTGATCCGCCCGACGAACGCACCGCCATTGGGCAACGGGAATTCGTGGGAATACCCGGCCAGCACCGTGTAGTCGGGTGCGCGCTGGACGACATGCCCGGAGAAGTCGAAGGCGGGTGTCACGAACTCGTCGTGCTTGGCATCGAGTACGGTCAGCGCCAGATCGAGCTGGCCGTGATCCGAGACGAGGAAATTCGATTCGATCTCGCCACCCGTGAACGACGCCTTCTGCGCGTTGGCGGACGGGAAGAACACGCCCGGGAAGAACCCCGTCGGATCGGTGGCGATCACCACGACCTGGTACCCGTCGTAGTCGTAGTGGAAGGCCTCGGCGTTCAACTGCACGCGGTTGTTCAGGAACCGGTTCTTCGAACCGATCTGGTAAGCAGTGATCTCCTCGGGCGTCGTCGTCGTGCGCACGCCGATGTTCGGCGGCACTGCATTGACGGTGCCCGACTTGAAGCCCGTGTTGACCTTCACGTACACCCGGTTGTCGTCGGTGAAGTCGTACTCCGCGCCCACCAGCCAGGTGAGCTTGTCGGTATCGAGCGTGTCGCCTGTCTGCACGACCACGGGATTCGCCGTGTTCAGCCGCGCTCGCGCAGTACCGGGCAGCTCCTTCTTCTCTGAGGTGAAACGCAGACCGCCGCGCAGGCGGAACCGATCCGAGACAGGTACGGTGAGCTCGCCGAACGCAGCCGACGAGGTCACCTTGCCGTTCTCCACGCCATAGGAGCTGGCCGCCTGGAAGGTGCGGTAGTCCGGCGCCAGCTGCGTCCCGAATCGCTCCACGCCATCGCTCTTTTCATCGGAGTAGAACAGGCCCAGGACCCAGTCGAGCTTCGACTCCGCCGCGCTCGCGAGCCGAAACTCCTGCGTGATGAACTTGTTCTCGTGCTTGGGCGAGTACGAGTTGAAATCCCAGACGTGCAGCTCTTCCCGATCGTACTTGTGCCAGTTGGAAATGGAGGTCAGCGTCGCCGCGGCAAAGCTGTAATTCCATTCGACGTAGGTGCTCCAGTTCTCACGCGCCGTCCAACCGGGATTCTCGCCGATGGGACCGTTCGTGCCGAACGCGTTGTAGTTTCCGGGCAGGCCGAATCCCTGATAAGGCTTCCAGGTCACGTTCTGGCAGACCGGTTGCTGGACCCGCGCAAACGGCGGGCAGAACGAGAGACCGACGCCTGAACCATCGACATCGGACCACTCCACCGTGGCCGTGAGATCGAACGTGTCGCTCGGTTGGTAGAGCAACCGGACCCGGCCGGCATAGTTGTCCGTGCCTTCGCCGCCGTCCTCGTAGTAGCCCTTGCTGTAGTCGTTCGCGAACGCGGCCCGGATGGCGACGGTCTCACCCACCGGAATATTGAGCATGAGCTCGGTATCGAGCTGATCGAAGTTGCCGGCGCCGACCGACGCCCGTCCGTGCCACTCGTTGAGCGCCGGCCGCGCCGTGAGCACGTTGATCGAGCCGCCGTTCGAGTTGCGACCGTACAGCGTACCGAGCGGCCCGCGAACCACTTCGATTCGCGCGAGATCGAACAGGATCGGCGGGGTCGCCATGTGATGCGCGATGTACGTGCCGTCGATGTTCCACGCCACGGCAGCATCCACGTTCGGCTGGTTGTTGTACGTGCCGACGCCGCGGATGGTCGTGTTGGTCAACCCGGACGACATGAACTGCACGCCCGGCATCTGGCTCTGCAGATCGTTCGGATTGTTGACGCCGAAGTTCTCGATCTCCTCACTTTTCAGGACGGAGATGGACGCGGGCGCATCCTGCAGGCTCTCTTCCCGCTTTTGCGCGGTAACGATCACTTCCTGCAGTCCCGCGTCACTCTCGTCCGCTGCCATGGCCCGGTCTGCAACGACGAATGCCGGTGCGGCAAGAATGCAGCAGAGTATCGTCTTCATACGGCTATCCCCCATCGCGAGTTACGCCAACGATACCCGTTTCGTGCGTCATTACTTTTCCGGGCACGAACAGCGTTCTTTGGTATTTGCGAACTCGCGCGCTACTTGTTGATCTCGGTGAAGGCCTGCCTGCTCTTGAACTTCCACTGGCCGTTCTCGCGGATCAGCGTGTCTTCATAATGGCCCACGCGCTCCAGGTGCGGTTTGCCATCGGCGCCTGCGACGACCCAGGACCAGCGCGACCACGCCTTCGCGGTGTCGCCATCGACTGCGATGTCCTGGCTCGTCATGACATGGTTGGAATTTTCATACAACTTGGGCGACATCCGGCCGAAGCCTTCTGCCACCATTTTCTCGATGTTCTGCGGCGATGTGGCCGATCCCATGCCGCCCTTCCAGGTGCCGTCTTTCGCAAAGAGCTGCCCATAGGATTTGAGATCCCGCGTATCGAGATGGCGGCCGTACGCAATGAGCAGCGAACGGATGGCCTCGGTGTCTTCGAGCTTCTGCACGCGTTCTTCGAGTGTGGCGTTGCGCGAGGCCGTGTGCACGACGCTGCCCAGCGCCAGAGAAAGCGCGAGTGTCAGCAGGGCCGTGATCGCATGTCGTGTTTTCATCGCTGTTTCCCTCCGGAAAAAGGCTATTGGAGCACCTGCACCAGGTGCCGGATGTCGGGTTCTGCTTCGATGCTTCCTATGAACGAGACGATCTCGCCGACGCGATCCCTCTCGAACCACTCGGGCGCAACGTCGATGCAGTCCATGAAGCGCTGCATGTGGTCTTCGTCCGTCAACGGGTTGCCCGGGAAGCCCGGGGCAATATCGATACCGCCGGTGTAGACATCGCCATTCATCATGGCGATCTCCATGTCCATCGCCGTGTGTCCCCGGCGCGCCAGCGCGGGATCGGACGTCACTGCGATCCTGGAAATCAGATTTCCAATCTCCGGGTCGCGGACCGACTCGGCTGTGAAGTGCCGGATGCGCGAACGTCCGCGCAACAGAACATTGGCCACGCAGTACTGCGCGCTGAACTGCCCGTCTACGGTGGGGTTGTCGCCAATCTTGAATTCATGGCCGATGAGCCTGTAGCCGTAGGGAGGCAACGTCAGCTTCACGGAGCGAATCGCCGCTGGATCGAGATTGTGTTCTCTCAGCATGCGCAGCGTGACGTCCGTAGGACCCGATGCCAGTGAACAGCACGGGTACTTCTTGAATGCCACGTCCTGCATCCGGTACGCGTTGCCCAACCCGCCAACGACGTCGGCACCCGTGAACTGATCCTTCCCGTAGAGATGCAAATAGCCATAGATGCCGGTGAGGAAGTTCCTCGGCCCGGTGATGCCACGTTGTGCAAGACGCGCGCTGAGCAAGGCCTCGCGCGCCGTTCTTCCCTGGTTGATGCGAACGCCGATCGAGCCGTCGATGTGACTCTGAAAACTTCCGCCGCAACTGTTGAACACGAGCCCGAATGCATTCCATGTCTGCTGTCTGTCCATGCCCAGCAGACGGCAAGCGACGGCAGCGGCACCGAATGGCACGCAGATTCCGCTCGGATCGAATCCGTCGTACGCGGCTTCATTCAGGTTGAGGCGCACCGCCACCTCGGCGCCGATGCTCAGCGCGGCAAGGAACTCCTTGCCATCGCACCCGCCGATCAACTCAGCACACGCCAGCGCCGTGGGAATCGTGGACGAACCGATGTGCGGACCCGGCGCGATTGCATCGCCGAAGTCCAGTGCCCGCGCCATCATCGCGTTCACGAAGACGGCGTTGTGCGCGGGAAGCTTGTCGCCGAAGAGAAGAAGCGATGCTTCCGGTATGCCGCCCTCCGCCCGATAGAAGTCCGCCACCTCCTCGCATCCGTCCGCCTGCACTCCGGCGATGACCGTGCCGACGTCCGCCAGCAGCATTCGTTTGACCGTATCGATCGCAGCGGCAGGAATGTCCTCGAACTTCGTGTTGATGACGTAATCGACGATCTGCTTCTCGAACTTCATCGCGGTGTCTTTCAGTCCCGCTCCCGATGATCCTTGCGGAAGATCTGGGCTTCGGTATCTTTCTGCGCAGTGGGAAGCTCCGTGATCGTCAGGCGATGCCTGAAGCGCCACTGACCGCCTTCTCTCACGAGCTTGTCTTCGTAGTGCCCCGAACGTTGCGCGCCGGGTTTCCCGTCTGCGCCTTCGACGATCCACGTCCATCGCGACCACGAGGTTGCCGTGTCGCCTGTTACGTCGATGATGAAATCCGACATGATGTGATAGGAGCTGTTGTACTGCCCCGGCTGCACACGGCCGCCGTAGACTTTTTCGAGCATTTGCCGGATGCCTTCGGGCCCCTTCGCCGAGCCGATGCCGCCTTCCCACACACCATCGACGGCAAACAGTTTCGAGTAGCCGACGAGGTCGCGCTTGTCGAGCAGTCGGCCGTAGGTGACGAGCAGATCGTGGATGGCTTCCCGGTCTTCGAGACGCTGCATGCGCGCCTTGATCGCCGGATCGTCGGCGGCGGCTGCAATCGCGACGAAACCCATCGTCAAAAGAGCCGTGCACGCCAGGGCGAGGATCGTTTTCATCGGAGCTCTCCGCGGCTTTGCCGGAGACTCTAGCTCCCGCGTGCGGAAAGACTTTACCGGGAGCGACTACGAAAATTTACCGAGACTGAACAGCCGCTCGTCGGTTTTTGACACGCCATAGCCGCTCGACTACTTTCGATTCATGAGCAAACCCGATCTCGGATTCATCGGCCTCGGCATCATGGGAGAGCCGATGGCAGGCCACCTCGCGCAGGCGGGCTACCGCCTGTCGGTGTACGACATCAACCGCGCGTGCTCCGAACGGGTCGCGAAGAAGCATCCCGGTGTGCAGATCGCGGAATCGCCGCGTGCGGTGGGCGAGGTTGCCGAGATCGTCGTTTGCATGCTCCCCTCGGGCCAGTACGTGCGTGAAGTCGCATTGGGCGACTCCGGATTGATACATGGGCTCGCGAGCGGCTCGCTCCTGCTGGACACCTCATCCTGCGAACCGTGGATCACCGTCGCCACCGCCCAGGCTCTGGCCGAGAAAGGAATCGGCATGGTCGACGCGCCCGTCTCCGGTGCGCAGATGGGCGCCATCAACGCCCAGCTCGTTTTCATGGTGGGCGGCGACGATGCATCGATCCGCCGCGTCGCGCCGCTCCTCGAGGTGATGGGCAAGCAGATGTTCCATCTCGGCCCGATCGGCGCCGGACACGCGATGAAATGCATCAACAACCTGATCACCACCGTCACGTTTCTGGCGACGGCTGAAGGACTCACCATCGGCAAGAAGTTCGGCCTCGACCCAGCAGTCATGACCGACGTCATCAATGTGTCGACGGCGGAGTCCTGGGTGAGCCGCACGCACATCAAGCAACGAATCATCAGCCGCAAGTTCGACGACCCCTTCAAGCTCGGACTGATGGTCAAGGACATTCACATCGCAATGCGCCTCGCCGCAGACCTGAAGCTGCCTCTGCCGCTCACGAGTCTCAATGAGAAGCTATGGACGGCAGCCGGGGAACAGGAAGGTGAAGAAGCGAGTGTGAGCAATCTCGTGCGCTGGCTGGAACAGACGACCGGCGTGGAGATCACGGGCGGGCGCTGAGCAGCTCATCCTTGTCGAGCGTGGCCAGGCCGATGCCCGTCGTACCCAATCCATCGCCAGTGTAGAAGAGCCAGAGCTCTTCACCCATGTCGATGACGCTCGCGTACGTCTGGCTCGTGGAATCGAAGCCGCCGGGTGTAAGCGGGAGGACGGGCTGGTCAGGAAATCGCGTCCACTTCACTCCGTCTGTGCTGCGCGCGTACTCGATCCGATAGCTTCCCGGCGCCATGTCGTACACGCCGAACCACATGTGATACGTGCCATGGAGTTTCAGAACGGCAGGCCGCGCGAGGCAGGCCTCGTAAGGATCCGCCGCACCTCGCGCGCGCGTAGCGCGGGCCGATCGAGCTTCTCCCAATGGATTCCATCGCGAGAGCGAGCTGCACCGATGTGCAGGATGCCCTGATTCACCTCGCCGAAGCGGACATACTTCTCCGCGGTCGTGTACCACATCAGGTACTCGTTCTTGCCTGTCTGCAGGACGCCGACTGAAGGAATGGCGCCGGCGTCGAAGCTGCCGTGCGGGCCCGAGGGGATCAGGTCCTCCCGCACCACCTTCCACGTCAAACCCTGATCGTGACTCTCTGCGAGACCGATTCGATTCGTCAGCTCCTGCTTGATCGTCCAGTCTCCGCCCCACGTGCCGTAGTACATCAGCCACGGCCCCTCTTTCCTTGGCAACACGTACGGGAACCCGACACCGCGATCGCGGATCTTCACGGCGGGGTCCGGGCCGACCATCGCTCCTTTCGAGATGACCTTCCACTGCATGGGATTCGCGGCATCGTTCTCTGCGGCGATGATGATGTGACGTCCCTGCAGCCACGGGGGACTGCCATCGGCGACCCACACATACATCCGCAGCCGACCGTCATCGAGGCGGACGACGGAGGGCGAAGAAACAAATTTCGAAGATGAAGGACCCGCGAATCCGGGTTGCAGAATGACGCCGCGCTTCACCCAGTTCTGCTTCAGAGTCTCCGCGGGCGCCGCAGTCGCGATCGCCAGAATTGCAAGGAGCGCCGCCCAATTCATCAGTGCTGGTAGTAGCTCAGGCCCTTCAGTGCTTGCTTGCGATACTCACGTGCACTGATTCCGTACTCTTCCTTGAACACGCGCGAGAAATGCGCCGAGCTGTTGAAGCCCCAGTTGAACGCGATCTCCGTGATGCTGTGATGGAGCCACGCTGCGTCCGCAAGCTGCCGCTTGCAGCCTTCGAGACGCTGACGCCGGATGTACTTCGAAACCGTGCAGTCCTCTTCCGAGAACAGCCGCTGGATGTAGCGAATCGAATAGCCGAACTGCTTCGCCAGCTCGCCCACGCACAGATCGGGCCGATGCAGACTCTGGTTGATCACCTGCTTGATCTTTTCCTGCTTGGCGAGCATCTCGGAGCTTTGCGCATCCGCGTGATGCGCACCCATCTGGCAGCACGTCGACAGGATGGCCAGTACATTGTTGCTGAGCTCGGTGCCGATCTCGTCGAAGTTCTCGGCTTCGGCGTACTCCCACATCGTGAGCAGCATGGCGGACACGATCTTCGAGAAGCCTGTCTTGCCGGAGAAACGCACCCCGACGACCTGCTCGGGCTCGGGGATGTACGTGCGCAGGACGCTCGCCGGCACCGTCAGCCCGATGGTCGAGTAAGGCTCCTTCGTCGTGATGGTGACGGCCGTGGCCGAATCGGCGACGGTGACATCGCCCGGCTCCAGCACGATGGTCTTGCGATCCGTGACGAGCATCTGCCGACGGTTCGACAGATAAATGTTGTAGGGGTGGTCTGCAGCGCCGTTCGAAAGTCTTGCCGTGTTCGTGACCTGCGCCTGGGAGAGTGCGGCCTGTGACAGGCTCATGCGCCCGAATCGCACCGACTTCAGAATCATCTGAAATTTCGCCGAGCCGACCGGCGTCACGTCCCAGTTGTGGCCAAAAACCTCCTGCATGGCATTGTGGACATGCGCCCGCTCCGCGCTCGCGCCGTTCGAGCCGATGGTGTACGTCAACATCTCGTCCCCCTCGTCGCAGAGCCTTGAAATCGCGGTAGTTATAGTTATTGCGTGCACACCATGGTGCGCTCTGCCCAAGCTGTTTGGCAACTCACCCGCAGCGTGTTCGGTTTTCATCAAGACGCAGCGTCGTTTCTGGAAAAGCACACGCGCAGAGTGGGTGATAATCATCACACCATGCTCACACGCAGAGACCTCGTCGGGGCAGGAGGACTGCTTGCCCTCGCACCCATGCTGGCCGAGGGCCAGAACAACCAGACGAACACCTACTCGGGCCCGGACCGGGCGCGTGCCCCCCGCGCGACCCGCCGGGCCCGAGACCTGGCGGACGAAGAGCTCGAGGCCATGTTCCGTCGTTGCTCCAACGCCGGACGCTGGGGCCCGGACGATGAGCTCGGCACGCTGAACTACATCACGCCGAAGAAACGCGTGGCCGCGGCAGCACTGGTCAAGACAGGCGAAGTGGTCTCAGCGGCGCGGGACCTGTCCAGAACTCAGAGCAAGGTCGATCCCAGCCCGCTGCAATACTCCATCCAGTACAACGGCAACGGGCCGAGCATCAGCGATTCGTTCACCATCGCTCCGCACGGAATGACGGTGACGCACCTGGACGCCTTGTGCCACTTCTCCGTCGACGACCGGCTCTACAACAACCGCAAACGCTCGGACACAGTGAGCGCCGGTGGCGCGAAGTGGGGCTCGATCTACGCGATCCGGCAAGGCATTTTCACACGCGGCATTCTTCTCGATGTCGCTGCCGCGCGCGGCGTGAACTGGTACGAACCGGATGAATACGTCACGGTGGCGGACTTCGAGGCAGCGGAGAAGCGACAGAAGGTGCGCGTGGAATCGGGCGATGCCATTTTTCTTCGTACCGGCATGGAGCGCATGGAACGGGAGCAAGGCTTGCAAGACATCTATCCGCGAGCCGGCATGCACGCCGAGTGTGCCGAATGGATGCACAAGCGCGAGGTCGCCGTGTATGGCGGCGATTGCATCGAAAAACTCCCCTACCCCAGTGAACGTTTCACGTCTGCGTTCCACATGATGGCGCTCGTTGCGATGGGCCTGCCCATCCTCGACTGGCCGGCGCTGACCGATCTCACGGCAACCTGCAATCGGCTGCAACGCTGGGAATTTCTTTTGACGACAGCGCCGCTGCGGCTGCCCGGTGGAACGTCCTCTCCCCTGAATCCCCTGTGCGGTTTTTGATATGAAGCCACAATCCCTGCAGGACGTGATCGACGCCGCCGGCGGAAATATCGTCGACGTCCTGCGCAACGCCCAGAATCCCGCCTACATCGTTCCCGTCGTTTCCTCGGAATTTTCGAGCTGGCGCCTGGAACAGAAGGCGTGGCGCGAAACCGCCGTGCTGTTCGATCAGTCGCATCACATGGACAACGTGATCATTTGCGGCTCGAGCGCGATCGACCTCATTCGCGACACTGCGATCAACAGCGTGGAGAATTTCGAAGTGAACGTCGCCAAGCAGTACGTTCCCGTCAACGAAGACGGGTACGTGATCGGCGACGGCGTCCTGTTCCGCGAGAGCAGGAACGAGTTTCTGTTCGTCGGCCGCGCTCCCGCCGGCAACTGGCTGCGATATCACGGGGAAACCGGCGGATATCACGACCTGGATATCGAGGTCGATCGTCGCTCGCCCATGAATCCGATGGGTCAGCCGGTCGGGCGCAAATACTGGCGTTTCCAGATCCAGGGCCCGAACGCCTGGGCCATCATCGACAAGCTCAACGGCTCGCCGCTCGAGCAGTTGAAGTTCTTCCGCATGGCTCACATGACCATCGCCGGTGAGCGCGTGCGCACCCTGCGGCATGGCATGTCCGGTGTACCTGGTCTGGAGATCTGGGGCGACTACGGCTCGTACACGAAGATCCGCGACGCAATCGTCGCGGCTGGCGAAGAGTTCGGTCTGCGTCCGTGCGGCGGTCGTGCCTACCCGACCAACACGCTGGAGTCCGCGTGGATCCCCGATCCGCTTCCGGCGGTGTACACGGGTGAAGCGTTGCGCAGATACCGGAAATGGTTGCCTGCGCAAGGCGTCGAAGCGGCGAACGCCATTGCCGGCAGCTACGTGTCGAACAACATCGAAGACTACTATCTGACGCCTTGGGCTCTCGGGTACGGCAATTTCATCAAATACGATCACGACTTCATCGGCCGCTGCGCCCTCGAGGAGATGGACACGCGTACCCAGCGCAGGAAAGTGACGCTGGCGTGGAATACGGACGATCTGGCGAAGATCTTCACGTCGATGCTCGGGGGCGATGGAGTCGGGTACAAGTATTTCGATCTGCCGCTCGCGAACTACGGCTATTACAATTTCGACTCGGTGCTCGATCGCAGCGGCGCCCACATCGGCTTGTCGATGTGGACCGGTTACAGTGAGAATGAGCGCACGGCGTTGTCCCTGGCCACGATCGATCCGGACGTCGAGATCGGCACGGAAGTCAGAGTGGTGTGGGGCGAACCGGACGGCGGAACGCGGAAGGCGAACGTCGAGCGGCACAGGCAGCTCGAAGTCAGGGCGATCGTGAGCCCCGCGCCTTATTCGGCGGTGGCACGCAACGAATACCAGAAGGGCTGGCGTACGGCATGAGAGTCAAGACGACTGCTGCGATCCTGATCCTTCTCTCCGTCGCCTCCAACATTTTCGCAGCCGCGCTCATGCGCGGCGACGGGCCGGCACCCGAAGCGAAGCCCTTCCATATCGAGAAAGTCGATCCTGCGCTGGACGACATCATCGCGCGGGACGCGAAACCGGAAGTCATGGCGGAAGGCTTCGGTCTCAACGAAGGTCCCGTGTGGGTGCGAGATGGCAGGAGCGGCTATCTCATCATCACCGGATTGCTGGACAATGTTCTGTACAAGATCACGCCCGAGAAGGAAGTCTCCGTATTCATGGAGTTCGCCGGCTACAGCGGCGATTCGCCCGACAACGTCGGCACGCAGACCCGCAGCGGTCGTGCGCATGTCCTGCTGATCGGACCGAGCTGCGCGAGTCTCGACAATGAAGGGCGGCTCGTGTGGTGCGCGATGCAGGACCGGGATATCAAGCGCCTGGAAAAGGACGGCACGGTCACGGTGGTGACCGACGGTTACGAAGGCAAGCGGTTCAGCGGCCCGAACGACCTGACGATCAAAGCGAACGGCGCGATCTTTTTCACGGATAACGACTTCGGACTGCGCGGCGCAGGCAACAGCCCTCTGAAGGAACTGCAGAACGGCGTGTGGCTGTGGAAGAACGGCAAGACCACGCGGCTGCTCACGCGAGCGGCGCTCGGCGGTCCGCCGAATGGCATCGCCCTTTCACCCGATGAAAAGTACCTTTACCTGAGCGCGACCCCGAAGCTGATGCGCTATGAGGTCAAGTCCGACGATACGCTCGGCGCTGGCATGGTGTTCAGCGAAGGCGAAGGGATCGCCGATGGGATCAAGGTCGACAAGAACGGCAATGTCTACTCCACCGGTGGCGCGGGACCCGGAATCGTTCGCATCATCTCGCCACAAGGGAAGTGGCTGGGGTCACTGCACCTGCCGATCTACGGCAAGGAACCCAAGAAGCAGATCTGCGCGACGAACCTTGCTTTCGGGGACAACGACGGCAAGTCGCTCTACATCACGGCCTGCGACGTCGTTTACAGGATCCGTTTGAAGATACAGGGTGTGATGGCCGGTCCCGCCAACTAGTTGATGCCCCTTCGGGGCAGCGCATTAGTGGGGATTGCTGGGCGAAGCGCAGTGCGCGCCGGACTAACGCACTGCCTCGATATACGTCCAACTCGCCAAGGTTCGACATCTCCCTGACGGCCTCCGACCGCTAACTGCCGGGCAGTATCAGTATCTTTCCGATCGCGGCGCGTTCCTGAAAGCGGGCAAACGCTTCACTCGCGCGATCCAGCGGCAGGCGCAACGAGATGCGCGGGCGAATCGCGCCGATCGCATGCAGATCGAGAAGCGCAGCCATCGTTTCCCTGAACGCAGCAGGATCGCGATCCACCACACCACCCCACGGCGCCGAAACGATCTGCGCGCCCTTCATCAGCAGGACGTTCAGCGGAATCTTCGGTATGCCCGACGCGAATCCGACGACCACGTAGCGCCCGCCCCATGCGATCGAGCGCAACGCCGCCTCGGCGTAGTCGCCACCCACGGGATCGAGAATGACATCCGAAGGACGCGAGACCTGCTTGAACAATGTGGCGAGCGCCTTGCGCGCGTCGGGCTCGGTAAACGGCCCGCGCGGATAGAGCAACGTCTGCTCGGCGCCTGCCGACTGTGCAATCGTGGCTTTCGCTTCCGAGGAGACCGCCCCGATCACCTGGGCACCGAGCGCCTTGCCGATTTCGACCGCAGCGAGCCCGACTCCGCCCGCGGCTCCCAGCACGAGCAGTTGATCCGCGGGCTCGAGGTGCGCACATCGCCGCAGGCCAAAGTACGCGGTGCCGTAGGTCAACTGCAGTGCCGCTGCTTCTTCCAGCGGCACTGTCGCGGGAACAGGAATGCAGCGCGAAGCGGGAACCGCGACCCGTTCGGCCATGCCACCCCAATTGCAGACTGCCATGACGCGCTCGCCGGTCGCCAGCGAGCCCGCGCCCCCGCCTATCCGCTCGACGATGCCAGCCACTTCAGCACCCGGGATGAAAGGCCGCGGCGGCCTGACCTGATAGCGATCCTGGATCATCAGCAGGTCCGGAAAGTTCGCGGCGCAGGCAACGACGCGGATCAGGACTTCGCCGTTGCGGAGCTCTGGATCCGGCACGTCCGCCAGAATCAGCGATTCGGGCGGGCCGGCCTCACGGCTGAGCAACGCCTTCATGATTCGTGGCGACGGCGCGTGCGCAGGCCGTCCAGTATCGCGGGCCGCAGCCTTGCGACTCGCTGCCCGTTTTGTCCTGCGAAATCCTTGAGGACGGGTCCGGACCAGTCGCGGATCGCGCGCTGACGAATGCGCCAGCGGCCCTCCTCCCGCGCCAGATCGTCTTCGTAGTAGCCCATCACATGAACGGCGTGCGGCCCATCGCCTTGCCGGAGTGTGACGGTGACGTAGGACGAAGCGTGCGCTCCCTCTGGCGACGATGTGATCACGGTGTTGCTGACGTGGTGCTGCCGACCGGCCGAGGTGGGCAAGTCGCGCAGAAAGCTTGCGAACCTGCGCAGCTCATCGCTGCCTACAAAGCGGTCGGGCTCTTCGAACGCGTCCCAGATCAGGACTCCCTGTGCGCAGAAGCAGGCCACGAATGCATCCACGTTCGCCGTGTCCAGCGCCCACGCGCAGCGGGCCAGCACATCCTGAATGTCGAGACGATCTTCAACCGACAACGCTTCAGACTTTGCGCTCATGTGCCTGCCAGTACCGCTCGCGGATGACACGTTTCAACACTTTGCCGACGGGGCTGCGCGGAATCTCGGGCCAGATCTCGTAGGACCGCGGCACCTTGAACCCGGCGAGCGATGCGCGACAGAGCGCTTCGAGCTCAGCCGGCTCGACGGTCCGGTTCGCCTTGAGCTCGAGGACCGCTTTGACCGATTCTCCCCACTCCTGGTCCGGCACGCCCACCACGGCGCAATCCTGCACCGCCGGGTGCGACATCAACACCTTCTCCACTTCGGAAGGATAGATGTTGAAGCCTCCGGAAATGATCATGTCCTTCCTGCGATCGCAGATGTAGAGCCATCCCTCGCGATCGAAGTATCCGATGTCGCCGGTGTGGAAGCCCTCCGGTCGAAAGGCTTGCCGCGTTTCCTCCTCGTCCTCGTAGTAGCCGGAAGCAAGCGTATAACTGCGGATGACGATTTCGCCGGGCTGCTCCGGTGGCAGCACCGAGCCGTCATCTCCAAGGATGTCGATTCGCGCGACAGGCGACGGTCGGCCACAACTCAGTAGTCGCCGTTCGTCGCCGCGCGCGATGGCATCGCGTAACGCTGTTCCGGGCATCCACGTGAGACCTCCGCCGAACTCCGTGCCGCCATAACCAGTGTGCATGGCTGTACCGAAAACGGACACGGCTTCGCGCAGACGATCCGGCGACATCGGTGCGCCTCCGCAAATCAGGTAAGCGAGAGATCGGTAGTCGCCCTTGCGCAGGTCCGGGTGCGACAGAACCCTGTAGAGCGCGGTCGGCGGCAGGAACATATGCGAAACCTTGTGCCGGCCGATTGCGTCGATGACGGCCCCAGCGTCGAAGTTCCGCAGGATCACGTGCGTCGCGCCGATCGCCATGAGCTCCAGTGCGCCGGCACCCGCACCATGTGTCATCGGGGCTGCAACCAGATGCACGGGATCCGGGTGAGCAAGTCGCACCATCACCTCCGCGATCCGGAACGCCCACGTGCGATTCGAAGTCATCACGCCTTTCGGCGAGCCCGTCGTTCCTCCGGACGTCGCCAGCGTTGCGAGCGCATCGCCATCGAGGCGGAGATCGCGACGATCCGGCGAGATGCCTGTGCACAAAGCTTCCAGGTTCGGCTGTCCGCCGATGCCGTCGCCATCGATGCAAATGGTTCGAATGGTGCCAGCCCTGCTATCTAAGATGCTCGTGACTGCTTCAGCGAACGCTGATTCGTAGAACAGCACGTCCGCGCGCGTTCGCCGCAAGACCTCGCCGATTTCCCGGACAGTACTGCGTGCGTTTACCGGAACCCACGTGCAGCCTGCCCGCAAGGCACCGAGAACGCATTCGAACGGTCGTGTGCCGTTGTGAGCGAGAACGGCTGCGTGAGCGCCCGGCCGCACACCTGCACGCCCGAGCGCGCCGGCGATCAGATAAGAACGCCGCTGAACCTCGCCGTAGCTGACACTCTCGTCGCCGCAGATCAGGCAGGGGCGCTGCGGATTCCGCTGCACCCCCTTGTCGAAAAAATCGATCAGCGTCATGTACACGGCGCGGTCAGCTCACGATGAAGTAGTCGAACAGCGAGTAGTCGGCGTATTTCTCGCCAGTGCCCACGAGAACGGTGCGCATGAGCCAGTCATGGGGCCCGGCTGCAGTCTCGAACGTCGGCGTGAAGCGGCAGTAGTTGTCCAGCAGCTCGATGGACTCGCCGCTCTCGAGACGCTTCTGGCTCTCGGGTGGCGTATGCGCATAGCCGCGATTGCTGATTTGAATGATGGTGCCGTCGCTGGCGCGTAACAGGTACCGCGCGTCGAAGCAGGCGACACCGTCCTGTCTGAACAACGGCCAGTCACCGCCGCTCCCGCCGATGATTTCACCTTGCAGACGCGGTCCCGTGATCGTGCCACCGAGCACGCTGACAAATCCGCGCGTCGCGCCGCCAAGCACGGAATAGCGAAGGCGCGCCCCCGGCGGAAACTCGATGCGCATGCGGAATGCAAACTCCAGTTGCGGAGCTTTCATGGAACGGCCTCCGACGCCCGGCTGCGCATGAAGCGCAGCGGAGCGATCACGAACATGGCAGCGATCAGCATCGTTGCCAACAGCATGAGCGCAGGAACGAAGCTGCCCGTACTTTGCTTGATCCAGCCGATGAGCGTGGGCCCGATGATCCCACCTGCTGTGCCGGCCATGCTGATGAATGCGATGACGCCAACGGGTACGCGTCCCTGACCGATCCCCAGTGCAGCCGGAAGCGTCCAGAACACACCTTGAGCAGCGCCCATACCCGCACCGGCAATCGTGAGGAGAGTCAACGCCGCCCAGCCCGGTGGCAGCAGCGCTCCGGCCATCAATGCAATGCCGCCGATTGCAGCTCCGGCAGCCGTGTGCCACTGCCTCTCATTGGTACGATCCGAGTGCCAGCCGTTGACGAGCAGGCCCGCAGCGAGCGCGGCTTGCGGCAGACTGGACAGCAAGCCGATCTGGAATTCACTGGTGCCCATCGGCCGCACGAGCTGCGGCAACCAGAAAACCATTGCGTACGAGCCCGTCATGATGAGCAGCCACGTGAGCGCGCATCTGAAGATGCGCCAGTCGGAAAGCAGTTCCGCGACTCGGGGCTGCGCGGCTTTAGTTGCAATAGGCTGGCTTTTCAGGAGCAGCTCGCGCTCGCGATCGTTGAGCCAGGGCGATTCGTCCACGCGATCCCTGAAATAGGCGAAGGCGACGAACGCCAGCAGGAAATTGGGAACGGCCTGCATCAGGAACATCCACCGCCAGGCCGGTAACCCTAGTGGATTCGTAGTGCCGAGAAGCCACCCGCACAGCGGCCCCCCAACCACTAGCGAGAACGGGATAGAGAAAAGCGCAACCGCCATCGCGCGGGCGCGAACCTGTGATGGCACCCAGCGCGTGATATAGAACGTGAAACCGGGTGCGACGCCGGCTTCCGCGACGCCGAGCAGAAAGCGAGCGGCGTAGAACTCGCGAGGAGTGGTGACTTGCGAGAGAGCAAGCGTCGCGGCTCCCCACAGCAGTACCGTCCCCAGCAGCCAGAATCTGATTCCTATCCGGCGCAACAGCGCCGCGTGTGGATATTGAAACAGCAGATACGCGACGAAGAATGCACTGACACCGAATCCGAAGGTGGTGGGCGTGAGCCCGATGTCCTCGCTCATCGCCTTCGCCGCGAAACTGACGTTCATGCGGTCGATGGCATTCACGCACGAGAGCAGCGCAATCGGCAGCACCACCCGCCGGATGAGCTTGCTGCCGAGCCGTTCGATCTCGGACGCGTTCATCTCAGGTGTCATGCGAGATTGCTGGCATGCATCGCCTTGGAAATCGGTGCGAGCCCGGTCGCGATCCGGTTCCAGCTCGCGGCTTCGTCATCGCTAGCGTAGATGTCACCATCAGTGTTTCCCAGAAAGAGTGTCGAGCGATGCGGGCCGATTTCGATACTCATCGCCTCGATCGCCGCGCGCCCATTCTGCGGCAATCCGTTGGAGGCCAGTTGCCAATGCCGGCCGCCGTCCGAGCTGCGCATGACGACCGCTCGCGCTGCTTTCGTTTCACGCCAGATGTTGGGTGAGGTCGCTGCCCCGGACACGAAGATCGTTTCTTCATCGCGCGGCGAAACGATCAGGTGATCCGGATAGCCGATCTGAAAATCCGTTCCAGTCAGCTTCGTCCAGGTGGCGCCTGCATCGTCGCTGCGGTACACGCCGACACCGGAGCTCATCAGGAGCCTGCGAGGGTCTGAGTAGGCGGGAACGATCTTGTGAATATCGCGGTACCACGCGTCATCCGTGCGCGCGTAGCTTGCCAACTCGTGCCACGTGTCTCCTGCATCCGTCGTTCGCAGCAGCGCGCCCTGCTCGATGCAAGCGTAATAGAGCTGCGGTTGCGCCGGATGAATGGCAATGGACTTCAGATGTGCGACGTGCGGAGGAGCGGGAAAGGTCCATTTCTCGCGACCGGGCATCCGGGCGATGGCGTCATGCGCACGCCAGGTGCTGCCATAGTCACTGCTGCTGAAGAGCATCACCGGCTCGGTGCCCGCTAGCAGAGTCAGCGCTCCGCCGACCACTGAATAGTTGAGCGAGAACACGTTCTGCAACGTGAGCCCGCGAGAGGCCGCGGCCCAGGTCTCACCGCGATCGGCACTGAAAAAAATCCCGTTCCCATGAGTTGCCGCGAATACGCCGCGCCGGGACGGCTCGAAGAGCAACGCGCTCACGTGCCGATCCGGGAGGGATACGCGGGTGAGCTGCCAGCCGTCCGTCGAGCGGTCGCGATCGAGCACCGCGACCCCGCGCAGGGTCGCAACGAGCAGCCGCGAGTCGGAGGCGGCTGCCCGGTGAACCATCGGACCATTCGGCGAAAGGCACGTAACCACGCTTCGCTCGGCAGATGCGGTCGGGCCTCGATTCTGGCGGCAGCAGAGAGAAACTCAAAGCGGTCCGGGCTGGGCCGGCCTGTTGTCGAAGCTGGTACCGGTGCGCAACCCCGGTTGGTGCAGAATTGCAGGGCCGGCGAGGAGTTGGGGGGCGCGATGAACGACACTCCTGTGGACGAACGCGAGCTGATCGGGAAGTCCGGGACGCTGGCCCGTGCGCTGTGCGCAGACGCCGAAGCCATCGATGCCGCGCGCCGCATCCCCGATCGGGTCTTCGACAAACTGCTGGACGCAGGGCTCATCGGACTGCAGCGGCCGCGACGCTACGGCGGAAGTGAGATCGGTTTCGAGACGGTGGCGAAAATCACCTCGACCCTCGCCCGCGGCAGCGGCTCGGTGGGCTGGGTGTATGGCGTGCTTGCCTCCCACGACCTGCTGATCGGGCTGTATCCGGAGGAGTTGCAGCAGGAGTTCTGGGCATCGGCCCAGCCGTTGTTCGCATCGAGCTATATGCCGACCGGGAACGCGGTTGCCGCGGACGGTGGCTATCGCCTCTCGGGTCGCTGGTCATTCTGCAGCGGGATCGACCACGCCGGCTGGATCGCGATCGGAGCGCTCCCGGTGCGCGCCGACGGCAGCAAGGCTTCCGAGCTGCATCTGATCGCCGTTCGCAAGAGCGAGGTCGAGGTCATCGACGATTGGTATGCAATGGGGCTCGCCGGCACCGGCAGCAAATCCGTGCGCGTCGACAACCTGTTCGTGCCTCACGCGCGTGTGTTATCGAATGCTCTCATCGTCGCGGGCCGCACTCCGGGAGCCAGCGTTCACAGCAGCCCGTACTACCATCACTCGCTGTGGCCGCTGATCCGCTTTGCGATCGTCGCGCCGGCGCTCGGCATCGTGCGCGGTGCGTATGAAGCGAGTGTTGCCGAGTGCAGCCAACGAACCGCGCAAGCCGGTGCGGCGCTCGATGGCCTGGCCCACGCGGCGCAGCTCACCCTCGCGGATGCCAGCGCGAAGCTCGAAGCGGCGGAGTTGCTGTTCGACCAGCGCGTACGCGACACATGCAGCGCCATCGTCGGCGGCAACGGCGTCACCGATGACCTTCGCGTGCGCGTTCGGCGTGATCAGGCCTACGTCGCGCGGTTGTGCCGCTCAGCAATGGATGCGCTGATGACACTCGCAGGCGGCCGCGGCATTCGCGAAGGCGGCCAGGTCCAGCGGGGTCTGCGCGATGTGCTCGCGATTTCGGCTCACCCTGCCGCAACCTGGGACAAGGCCGCCCTCAGCTTCGGATCCCACGCGACAGGACGCGGACCGACCGAGCTGTACTGACGACGGGACATTTGTCCACGCCAAAATCAGGACAAAGCGCTGATGCGCACGGAGCCCTGTGGGTGGACGATGGACTCACCACCAATCAGGGAGAGTCCACATGTCTATCAGACCCACTATCAGACAATTTGCATCAACTCTGGCGTGCGCTGCGTGCACGACGTTCCTCGTCACGGGTTTCGTTTCCATGGCGCGGGCCGACGATGACCGTGCGAACGCGGCAAGCCTGAAGGATCAGAAGGCCCGCGCAGGCGAATTCATCCGCCTGGTCCGCGAATCTACGGAACGTTTCAAGGATGTGAACGTGGCCATCGCGGAGGACTACCAGCTCAATTTCGGCTGTGTCAGCGGGTCCGACTGGGGCGCGATGGGACTGCACTACGTGAACGGGGCATTGCTGATGGATGGGAAGCTCGATCCCACCCGGCCGGAGATCGTGATCTACGAGCCCCTGCCCAACGGACGCCTGCGACTCATCGGCGCGGACTACCTCGTCTTCGCGGACGCCTGGGACGCGAAGAAGATCGGCCCGCCGCAGCTCGGCGGCCAGCTCTTCCACCTGTTCGAGAGTCCCAACCGGTTCGGCCTGAAGGCGTTCTACACGCTGCACGTGTGGGCGTGGAAGGACAACCCGAGCGGAGCCTTCGTCAACTGGCATCCCCACGTGTCGTGCAACGAGTTCAACGGGCACGAGCATTGAGAGGCCTCAACGGTCCGGGTACAGCTGCCTTTCGGGGATCGAAAACGGGATAAAAATCGGTTGCCGGGTGTCGGAGTGCCGGGGTGTCGCCCGTCCTTGGGCGGTACACCCCGACACTCAAACAAGGAGACCCCCAATGCCCGGCAATACGATTCGTCTGCACCGTGTCCTGCGTACCAAGCCCGAGAAGGTCTATCGCGCCTTCCTCGAGGCGGACGCCGCGGCCCGGTGGCTGCCGCCCAATGGATTCACCTGCACGGTGGACAAGCTGGAAGCCCGCGTCGGCGGCAAGTTCCGGATGTCGTTCCGCAACTTCAGCACGGGCAGCTCCCATTCATTCGGCGGTGAGTATCTGGAGCTCGTGCCGGGCCAGAAGATTCGTCATACGGACCGGTTCGACGACCCGAACCTGCCCGGCGAGCTTGTGACGACGATTACGCTGCGCGCCGTGTCGGTCGGCACCGAGATCAATGTCCTGCAGGAAAACGTCCCGGACGTGATCCCGCCCGAGGCCTGCTACCTCGGCTGGCAGGAATCGCTCGAACATCTCGCGCGCCTCGTCGAGCCCGAGATTCCCGGGTGAGGTGACTTGAGAACAGCCAGGTTCTCTGCGCGACTCCAGCGTGGAAACCTGGCCGCGTTCTCATCCCGCATCTAGTATCGCCACTTCAGGGGGAACCACAATGAATACGCCTGCCATGCTCTGGACCGGTCGCATCCTGACCGGGCTCTACGCTCTCTTCATGCTCGGTGCCTCAGTCGCGCCGAAGCTTCTCAACATGCCGGTTGCGCAGGAGACGATGGTGCAGCTCGGCTGGCCGCCCCAGTATCTCCTCCTGCTCGGGATCATCGAGCTCACGTGCGTCGTGCTTTACCTGATCCCGCAGACGAGCGTGCTCGGCGCAGTGCTGACGATGGGACTCCTGGGTGGCGCCATGGCGACCCACATCCGGGTGGGCAGTCCCCTCTTCACTCACATCCTGTTCAGCATCTATCTGGCGCTCTTCATGTGGGGCGGACTCTGGCTCCGCAGCCCGCGCCTCAGGGCTCTCTTTCCATTGGTACGCGAGCCATTCGCTGGGTCCGAGAGGCTTTCTTCGTCCGTTTCTGTTCGTACATGAGGCGGTCGGCATGTGACAGCAGATGCTCGATGTCCGTGGACTCTTCCGCGGCGACCAGGCCGATGCTGAAGGACAGGTCGTAGCAGCGACCGGGCGTGCGGTTGCAGGCATCGAGATTCCGGCGCACACGCCCGAGCACGGATCCCATGTTCGATGGGCCGGCATCCGCAATGAGCACGGAAAATTCGTCGCCACCGAGCCTGGCGAGAATGTCGCACTGACGGAAGGACACCTTGAGCACGTCTGCGGTATCCACGATCGCACGATTGCCTTCCTGGTGACCGAACGTGTCGTTGATCTCCTTGAGACCATCCAGATCGATGGCGGCGACGAGGAACGGTGCGCCGGTGCGGCCCGACTGCCTGGCGTGATGAGCCGCGAGCGTCAGGAATCCCCGGCGGTTGCTGAGACCGGTGAGATCGTCCAGAAACGCGAGGCTCTGGAGCCGGCGCTGCACGTGCTGACGCTTCATAGCGTAACGAAGCGTATGCCAGAGCAGCCCGGTCGTGACTTGCGTCTTGACGAGATAGTCCTGCGCCCCTTCGTTGAGAACCGCACTGGCCAGCGCCTCATCGTCCAGTGAAGTCAGCACGACGAGCGGCAGATCGGGCGCGGCGCTGTGAATGCTGCGCACCGTCTCGAGACCTTGCGAATCCGGCAGACACAGGTCGCACAGCACGACGTCAGGTGTTTCGGTCGCCAGGAACTCGAGAGCGTGCGTGACGGTGCTGCGGTGGACGATGTTGAACGGGAGTCCCGCATCCTCCAGTGCCGACTGAAAGAGCTTCACGTCGCCGGGATTGTCCTCCACGAGAAGGATGCAGGTTGCGTTCGTCACGACACCCTCACCGCTCGGGCAACTTGACCAGCGACAGCCAGAAGCTCTCGATCGACTGGACCACGCGCAGGAACTGGTCCAGGTCGACGGGCTTGGTGATGTAGCAGTTGGCATGATTGCCATATGCCTTGGCCACATCCTCCTCGGCGGCCGAGGTCGTCAGCACGACCACCGGGATACGCTTCAAACGGTCGTCCGCCTTGATCTCGGCAAGCACCTCGCGCCCGTCCTTGCGCGGCAGGTTGAGGTCGAGGAGCACGAGATCCGGTTGCACGGCATTCGCATAGGCGCCTTCGCGACGCAGGTACGCGAGGGCTTCGACGCCATCGCGCACCACGGACAGGTTGTTCGTCACCTTTCCTTCCTGGAAGGCTTCCAGCGTCAGGCGCGCGTCGCCTACGTTGTCTTCCACGAGGAGAATTTCGATGGGTCGCGAGGTCATGCGTCACTCTCCTGTGCGCGCGGCAGGGTGAACTGGAAGTTCGATCCCTGGCCGGGCTGAGATTCCACCCAGATGCGGCCGCCGTGGCGCTCGGCAATCTTGCGGCAGATGGCGAGACCGATACCGGTTCCCGAGTACTGCTCGCGCGTGTGCAGCCGCTGGAACATCTGAAAGATCCGCTCGAAATACTGCGGCTCGATGCCGATGCCGTTGTCGCGAACGGAAAAGCGCCACCGCTCGCCATCGGCCTGCGCGCTCACCGCGACTTCCGGTACGTGCCCCTTGCAATACTTGATGGCGTTGCCGATGAGGTTCTGGAAGAGCTGTGTGAGCTGCGTGCTGTAGGCCATCACTTGCGGTAGCTCGCCGACGGCGATCTTCGCGTTGGACGACTCGATGGCACCGCGCAGGTGGTCCAATGCAGTCTTGCAGGCGGCTGCCGCATCCGTCGGCTGCAGGTTCTGGCCTTTTGTCGTGAGGCGTGAGTATGAGAGCAGATCCTGAATCAGGTACTGCATTCGCGTGGCGCCATCCACCGCGAATGCGATGAACTCATCGGCAGCCGAATCGAGCTTGCCTTTGTAGCGACGGGCCAGAAGCTGGGTGTAGCTCGCGACCATGCGCAGCGGCTCCTGCAGGTCGTGCGAAGCCACGTAGGCGAACTGCTCGAGCTCCGCATTCGAACGCGCCAGCTCTTCAGCCTTCTCCGCGAGCGCCTGCTGCGCACGGGTGCGCTCGACCACCTGGCCGAGCTGCGCGCCCACGTGCGACATCACGGTGAGCATTTCCTCGTCGGGCTCTTCGATCCTTCTCGAGAAAAACTCCAGGACCGCAACGACCTGTCCCTGCACGAGGACCGGGAAACCGAAAGCGCCGCGAATACCGAGGGCAAGCGCCGCGTCACGTCGTGGAAAGTTGGCGTCGGGGATGTCCGGCACCCAGATTGCCTTGCCCGTGGCCTGCACGCGACCTGGAAGTCCCACACCTGCATCGAACGAGGTGCGCGCGGTGACATCGCAAAATGACTGGAATCGTTCCGGCTCATCGACATGCCAGAGACCGGCCGAGATGAGCCGCCCGCCGGATGCGGACGTGACGAGATAAACGTGCCCGATTGGCCAGCCGGTATGTGCGCAGACGCGGTCGAGCGTGAACTGCAGCGCCGAGACCACCGAGGTGGCTTCGTTGGCTGCGGCAGCGACCGATTGCAGCAGCTCGACAAACTTCGCCTTGCGGTAGGCGGTGTATTTTGCCGTTTCGAGGTCGCTGATTCCCTGCTGGATGCGCGCCAGCGCTGGACGAAGCACGAGGATTCCCTGCAACAGCAGCACGCCGAGAATGGCGCCCAGCAAGCCCAGGTGAAACAGGTTCTGCTGCGCGCCGCGCGTCGCTCCTTCACGCTCGAATTGCGATACGAGGACCTCCATTCCGTTGAGGTACGGTCCCTCGGCTGCGAGAACCGCCTGAATTTCTACCGACAGGTCCGCATCATTTTCGGATGCCTTCAAAATGAACGCGCGGCCGGCTTCGCGCAACGCGTTGTACTGAGGTTCGAGCTGATGGAACCCTTGCACGATGGCGGTGCTATTCCCTCCCGGCACTCCGAGCTCCGTATCACCTTCCTGGAGAGCGACGTGCGCGTGTTCCCACGTCGCCTGCAGACTCCGCAAATCGGCAATGCGTTGCTCTCGCTCGGGTCCGTACGTGACCCCCATGAGAAGCGCCACGTCCTTTGCAATCGCCTGGCTCAGCATCCTCTGACGCCCGGCAATGTTGATAACTCGCGCGTCACTCTGCGCACGCTCGCTTTCCCGCTGCACGAGCAAAGCGCCGATGAGCGCGAGGAGACTCATCGCAATGAGGAACAGGAAGTACCGCACCATCAGCCGACGCGTATTCGAAAGCGTGTCGAGCCTCAGGCGCGCAACAGGCACGAATCCGACCACCAGCACCGTGACGATGACGATTCCGGTCGCGCTCAGCGAGGAAACGCTTACCGCGTGCGAGTAGTCATGGTGTGACGTGGTGGAACGCGTGAAGGTGGCAGCAGCCATGCCGGTGTAGTGCATGACCGGAATCGCCGATCCCATGATGAGCGCGCTCACGATCTTGCGCGGGCTCCAGGCTGCGCTGTCCCTGCGCAGGGTGAAAGTGATCCAGAGCGCGACCAGTGAAATGACGATCGCCAGAATGACCGAGACGGTTACCAGAACGATGGAGTAGTGATGGGTCGCGGCCAGCCGCATGGCCGCCATGCCGATGTAATGCATGGCCGCGATGCCGCTGCCCATGAGAACGCTGCCGAGCAGAGCGCGCGCGATTCCCATGCGCTCACGACTGACGACGAACAGTGCCACCGCGGAAGCGAACACGGCCGCGACCAGCGACAACAGCACGGTCGGCCAGTCGTACTGAACCGGGATCGGCAGGCGGAACGCGAGCATGCCGATGTAGTGCATCGACCAGATGCCGAGGCCCATGGAAGTGGCGCCGCCCGCGAGCCAGATGCCGCGGGCACGGCCGCGCGCGGACGTTACGCGCCCGGCGAAATCGAGCGCGGCGTAAGCGGCGAGGATTGCAATGATGACGGAGAGCGCGACGAGCAGAAGGTCATACGACCCGACGAGGACGGCGTCTGCGGACGTCATCGGTCTGCTCAAACCCCCTGTTGGAAGCGCCGCGAGAATGCATAAGCATCCTTCGCCTGTCCACACAGGAAAGTTCGGAATTCGAAATGTGCACGTTGGTGTCGTGCACCATTATCGATATCAGACTAACGCGCACTCCAGCCGAGTGGCACGTCGCGCGCTTCGCGGCGATGAAACTCTGCCGCCTCGGGATCCCATTGCGATTCCTCATCCATGAGTCGTCTCATGATCGCGCGCATGAGCGAGGGACCGCGATCGTGACTGATCATGAGCGGAGCGTCGTCGTGATACACATCCAAGTTGCGCTGTTGTCCTTCGATGATCGCTTTGTCCTCGGCGAATGCACGCTCCGCGAGGCTGAACATGTTGTCTGGCAGCTCGGGCACTTGTTGCGCTTCACTCGCGCGCGGGCCCCATGAAAAGAAGTAGCGCGAGGTCCCCACGGTCATGGGAGTGATGGCCTGTGACGTGAAGTTCGCGTGATACGGCTCCCCTTCGGGCTCACCGTAGTTGAAGCGCACAGCCGTGCCGGGCGGATGCGTCTCAGAGCGCATCAGGAACACACCGGGAGCGAGATAGTCATACGTCATGAAGAAGTCCTGGGTCTTCTTGCCCGTGACGTCGTACTCCTGCACCGGTGCATCGATCGTCCAGCGCTGCACGCGAATGCCACGCGGCAGCGTTTTCACGGTCGGGCGAGTCTTCGCCATCCGATCGTCGCCGACGCCGAACGTTTTCTCGTGCGCGTAGGCGATGTGCGAGAGGTCGCAGAGGTTGTCGTTCACCAGCAGGTAGTTTGCGGCGTAGTCCAGTTGCCCGGTGCGGAGCGTCCACTTCGGATCGTCCGTTCCGACAGCCGGCGGAATCAGGCTTTCATCCGCGCGCGCGGCATCGCCCAGCCAGACCCAGAGCCAGCTATGGCGATCCACGACTGGAAACGTGCGCACGCAGGCGCCTGGCGGAATGGTCTCCTGGCCGGGAATCTCGATGCATTTGCCCGTGCTGTCGAACTTGAGCCCGTGATACATGCAGCGAACGTTGTCGCCTTCCAGTCGCCCGAGAGACAGCGGAGCCTTGCGGTGGCAGCAGCGATCTTCGAGCGCAACGATTCGCCCATCCTGTAGCCGATAGAACAGCAGCGGCACGCCGGCAATACTGCGCGGCGCGAGCTGCCCTGCTTTCACTTCGTAGTTCCATCCGGCTACGTACCAGCAATTCCTTAGAAACATCGGCATGTCCTCGGTCGTGTCAGAAAGACTTCCTCACCGTCAGTGCGTACTCGCGCGGGCGTCCCGGTTGTACGCTGGCATAGTCGTACGAGGCGGCGGGTAGCGCTTGCGGAAACGTCTGATCGAAGCGGCTGAGGAAGAAGTATTTGTCCGCGAGATTGGTCACCGACGCGGCCACCTCCCAGGTGCCCTCGGCATCGCGGTAAGTCAGGCGCGCGTTGGCGAGCCCGTATCCTGGAATGCGATCGTTCGGAAAGTTACGCGCGTAGCTGAACTGCTCCGACTGATACTGGTAGTCGATGCGCGGCGTGAGCGATCCGTGCGTGCCGAGAGCGATCTCGTATTGCACGCCCGCGGCGAGCTTGGTCTTCGGTGTGAACGGCGGTTTGTCGGTGAGCAGCACGGCCGTCGCCGGATCGACGCTGTCGTAGCCGAAATCGATGTAGCTGGCCGAGAGATCGATGAGCATCCGGTCCAGCGGATGAATTTCGGTCTCGAGCTCCGCGCCCTTGATCGTCGAGTTGCCCACATTCGCGGGCAGCGCGCAGTTCGGCGGCGCCCCGATCGGGACGAACTGCGGGCACGAGAACAGCTGGAGCTGCATATCCTTGTACTTGTTGTAGAAGGCAGCCACGTTGAGGCGTACGCGGCGCCCGAACAGGTCCGACTTCACGCCAGCCTCGTACGAGTCCACCGTCTCCGGTTTGAACGGCTGCACCTGCTCCACGTAGTAGGGCCGCGGATTGACGCCACCGCCCTTGAAGCCCGTGGCGAACTGCGCATACCCGTTCACGGTCGGCGTGAACTGATAGCTCGCGGTTGCGCGGTAGTCGTTGCGGTTGCCGCTGAACACGCCGACGGCGCCGTCGGTCACGCCGATCGAGAGATCGATGAAGCTCGGCGTGTACCCCGGGGCGAACGTGCGTGAGAAGCCGTAGCGCTTGAAGTCCTTCGTGTAGCGCATGCCCGCGGTGAAAATCAGTTGCTCCGTGGCGTGCAGCTCCACGTGTCCGAAGACGGATTTGTTCTCGACCTTCACCGGATCATCGAACAGGAAGTCCGTCGTCACGAAGAACGGGATGAACGGCGAGTTGTCGCCGGCGCCGTCGAGGCTGATGCGGCCGCCCTGGGTCGCGTCGGCCTTGAAGTAGAAGCCGCCGAACGTCCAGTCGAGACGTGAACCGACCGAGCCATTCAGCCGCAGCTCCTGCGTGAACTGTTCGAAGTCGACGTTCCAGAGATTCATGATGCGGGCGAGCGGTGAGCCGTCGCCGTCGTCCACGTTCTCGATCTCGCTCTTGCGCCAGGCGCTGATCGACTTGAGGCTCAGCGTGTCGTTCAGCTTCGCGTCGAGGACGTTCGATACACCCCACAGGTCGACGTTGCTGATTGCCGGCAGCGCGTACTGGTCGGGCGTCCCGACGAGGCCCGCGTATGTGGAATAGTTGTAATAGCTGCCAGCCGGCGGCACGAAGTTCTGCGCTAGGTTCGGCGCAGCGGGCAGGACGAAACCCGGACCGTGCCACGTGCCTTGATACACGAGCACTGCCGGCACGGGTTCCGACCGATCCGTCATCGTTTCGATCGTGACGGTGTCTTCGACGCGATCCGTCGCAACGTAGCGCAAGGCTGCGCGGATCGCGGTGACGTCCTGTCCGCCTTCGGTACCCAACTGGCAACCGGAGGTACCGCCGTGAACCATCGAAGGCGGCACGAAATACGGCAGCGCCGATGTGGGCACGGGCTGATTGCCGGTGACACACTCGTAGTCGTAGCGCTTCACATAGCCGTCGCGCCGCTTGGCAATGCCGCTGAGTCGCAGGAACAGTTTGTCGGGTGCGATCGTGAAATTGGCGCCGGCGCGGATGTCCGTTCGATCGAACGAGCCGTACGTCCCTTCGACGTAACCATCGCGATCGCCGTTGGGCTTCTTCGAATAGAGCTTTACCGCGCCGCCTTCGGCATTCTTGCCGGACAGCGTCCCTTGCGGTCCGCGCAGCACTTCCACGCGCTCGAGGTCGAGCAGCTCGAGGAGCGATGCGTACATCGTTCCGTGGTAAACGTCATCGATGTAGAGCGCGACGCCCGGCTCGAGCGCGAGATTGAAATCCGTCTGACCCACGCCGCGAATGTTGATCGCCGTGGATTGCGAGCCGCCGAGGCCGCCACCTGCTGTCGTGAAAGTGACGGATGGCGCGCGCGTCGCCACGTCCATGATGTTCGACTGGCTGCGGGCGTCCATCATCTCGGACGTTACGGCAGTGATCGCGAGGGGTGTCTGTTGCAGATCCTGCGAACGGAATTGGGCGGTGACCACCACTTCCTGGACCTGGTTCGCGTCGTTCTCACTGTCCTGTGCAAACACCGGCGTCACGCCGGCGATACACAACGCGATCACCGAAAGCGCGCAGCGCATGCAGTCCCCCTCGTCTCGTTTTGGGCCTCGCGGTGATCGTGGCCCGCACTGTGCGAGGGAGGCTTGGACTCAGGCGAAGGGGATTTGCTTTGGGGCGAACACGTAGTCGCGGGGCGCCACGCCGAAGCGGCGGCGGAAGGCGCGACAGAAGTAGCTGAGATCGTTGAAGCCGACCGCCAGCGCGACCTTCGAAACCCTGTTCGGCCCGGCGGTCCGCGACAGGCGTTTCGCAGCCAGGTCCAGCCGGCGGTTCAGGACATAGATCGAGGGTGTCACGCCCAACGGCGCGAACAGCATCTGGATGTAGCGCGGCGTGAGCCCGAGGGTCACGGCAATCTCGCGCGCCGTGAATTCAGGATCGCAGAGTCGTGCGTCGACCAGTTGCATCGCCTGCTTGCGACGCTCGTTGGCAGCAACTTGAGGTTCGGTCATCGTGCGCGTGGTGGGATAGACGAGCTCGATGAGACTCAGGATGACGTCGTTCACCGTGTGCGCCCAGTTCTCGTCGAACTGCCGCCCCACGCGCGCCCACGTGCCCATGACGAATGAGGACAGGAGCGCTCCGGGCCCTTCGCGTCCGGAAATCCTGAGGCCCAGGAACGGCTCGAGATCGCCCACGCGCTCGAGGAATGTGGCGCGCGGAACGCGCACGATCACCGCCTCGATCGGGTGATCGAAGGTCGCGACGTAGGGACGAGAGGGGTCGAGCAGCACGAAGTCGCCCGGTGTGAGGGCCGCAACCCGTCCGCAGTGTCGCGTCTCACTCGTCGCGCTGAACTGGAACTCAATGTGAACCGCGTCGACCGCATCCGGTCGCGCGGCGGGAGCCGTCCAGCGTACAACCGCAGCGCTGGACCAGGCTGATGTGATCTCGGAGCCGCCCAGGTTGAGACGCGTCATCCGGGCATCGAAGCAGTCGCGATTGTCGGGATCGACGACGAGGGGACCCAGGGCCTCGCACGCCAGGTCGTTCCAGAACGCCACGCGGCGCGAGGCCGGCACGAGGCTCGTCGAGTAGTGCGTCATCAGACTGGAGCTCATCGGTCAGACCCCCCGCTGTGGGTGTACTGTACGAGAGCCGGGCGGGCGCGCAAGTCTACGCGTGCCAGGCGCTTCTTCAGTCGAGCGCTTTCAGTCGATCAGGCCGAAGCGGCGCGCCTTGTCAGCCGCGTAAGCGCGCTTGCTCACGCCCAGCTTTTCATAACACTGGTGCAGGTACCACTTCACCGTCGCCTCGCTCATCCCGAGCCGGGCGGCAATGTCCTGGTTGCGCCACCCTTTTGCGGCAAGCGCCAGCACCTCGATGTCCTTCGGACTCAATGCTGCGGTAGTCACGGGCAATGAATCGTCGGCGCTGTGCAGAGGCAGGCGGGCACGGCTGCCGTCGAACATCGGCAGCAATCGGGAAACGAAAGCGCGTGTCGTTGCGCCGAACGCGGCGAACCCGTCGGGCTGCTCCGCCAACAACGTCTCAACGACCGGGCCTTCGTCGACAAAGCTGGCAAAGAAGCGGCCGGGTGCAGCGGCAGTGGCTGCGCGGCCGAGCGCACGGATCGCTGCGCGCTTCTGACCGTCCAGCACCAGCAGCGCGGCGAGCTGGATTTCCCAGCGAATGAGCGAACGTGTCGCGCCACTTCGCGATGCCAGCGCACGCCAGCTCCGCGCGACCCTGAGTGCGTCGGAGATTCGGCATTGAGCGCGCGCGACGCGCACCCACGCGAGCGCTCGCGCCTCGTGCAACGTCGTCACATTCGCGCCACCCATCAATTGCAGCGGATCGACGCGCGCACCGGCTTCGCGGCGCGCCTGCCCGAGTGCTCGTGCGCGGCTGCATTCGGTAGTGAGTAGTTTCACGCGCTCGGCAGATACCCATGCCTCGAGGCGTGGGAATCCACGTTGTCTCGCTGCAGACAAACCGCGATCGAGCAGTGTCAGCGCGGCCTCCACGTCACCGCGCCGTCGGCACAACCGCGCAGCCGTGAGATAGCCCGAGACGAGCTGATCGACGAAACCGAGCTCATGGGCCACGGGGAGGTAGACGGCGATCAAGGCCGCAGCCTCTTCCAGAGAATTCTGTTCATAAAGAATCTCCGCGAGCGGCAGGGCCGTGAGCGCTCCAACCGCGTGGCCCGCGCCGCCGAGTCTCACGGCCACCGCCAGCCCGGCGCGCAATGCCGAGATCGCAGCATCGCACCGGCCCGCCATGAAAAGCGTGGATCCGGCGATGGACTCGTGAACTGCCCGCGCGCTGTCGTTCGAGGACTGCTGAATGCAGTCTCGCGCCAGCGCGTCGAAGCGATCCATCTCACCGAGCTTGAATTGCTCGCGCGACGCGTGCAGCAGGCCGGTGAAAAGACTTCCTCTCACGTAGTAGCTCGCGGCGGGAAAATCTTCGACGAGCGCGCGACATGCGGCTTCGGCGGCCGGCATGTCGTCACGGACCTGCGCGAGCATCGCCTCGCGATGGCGCAGAAGGAGCCGCAGTTCCATTGCCGCCCGATGGGATCTTCGCTCGACCTTCCTGATGCGTGCACGAACGGCGGCGAGAAGATCCATCGCCTGCTCGAAGCGCCACTCAGCTGTCAGCCGCCAGGCTGAGTCGAGCACAGTCCGCGGGTGCGATCGCGGGCTGCTATCGAAACGATAGGTCTTCGACGGCGCAGCGGATGGCAGGATCGAGACAGAACGAACAGAGGATGTGCCGGACATGTCCAGTCCCTCCGGAAAAATTGACCGCCGTCAGCTGCTCACGGGCGGCACCGCGCTCACGCTTGCGGGGCTCGCCGGCGCCGCCGAGGTGCGCTACGACATTCCGCGGCCGAGCAAAGCGCCGCTGTACAGCCGCGCAGAGCTGGAAGGTTTCATCGATCGATATCTCGATGCGCTCATCGCGCACGATCCGAAGCGTGCGCCGTTCGCAAGCGACGTGATTTTTGCGGAGAACGACGTTCGCCTGCCGCTCGGAGCGGCATCCTGGAAGACCATCGAACGCGCAGGGCGTTATCGGCACTACTTCGCCGATCCGCAGAACGGCGACGCAGGGCTGATCGCCAATGTGTACGAGAACGGTAGCGGCGCGATCCTGGTGCTGCGACTGAAGATTCGCGACAAACAGATCGTCGAGGCGGAGCAGTACGTCACGCGCGACGCGATGGGCGCCGAAAACTACGAGAAGCTCGGCGCGCCCGACCCGGTGTGGCTCGAAACGATTCCCGAAGCACAACGCCAATCGCACGATGCTCTGCGCGCGGCGGCATTCATGTACTTCGAAGCTTTGCAGCGGAACGACGGCGCAGGCATTTATCCGTTTCGCGACGATGCCGTGCGCATCGAACACGCGCGTCGCGTGACCGGCCTGACTGCAGTGGAAGGCTATGGGCATGCCGATGCGGCCTTCAACTTCACGACGCTGAGCGCGAAGGCCCAGTACGAGATGGGCATGATGGCCTTCGTGTCCGAGATTCGGGATCGTCGTTGTCAGGTCGTCGACGTGGAGCGCGGCGCCGTGCTGGCGACGAGCTTCTTCGATTACCACGGCGACCTGAAATCCATCACGTTTGCCGACGGCCGCCCGTGGAACCTGCCAGCGTATTTCCGTACGCCGCGTTCGAATCACGCCAACGAGGCGTTCAAGGTCATCAACGGCAGCTTTCGCTACATCGAAATGACGTTCGTCGATGTGCCGTTCGCCACGCGCGCGATCTGGAGTGGGCCGAAGCCTTCGGTAGCGCTCGAGTACGATCCGCCGGCGCCGCGAACCGCACCCGTGAAGTCTACGGATCGAGCTGGGCTCACCGAGCTCGCAGGTCGCGTCGTGGATGGAATGGTCCGGCGTTGTGCCTGCGATCTGCCGCTCGCTGCGAACTGCCGCTACACCGAGAACGGCATCGATGTTGCCCGGGGCTCGGGCCTGTGGCGTTCGGTCACCGGCCTGCGCGACTACCGGGTCGTGCTCGCCGATGCCGATCGCGGCGAAGTGGCGTGGTTCGGCGCGATCGACGAACACGGCCTGTTCACGATGATGGCTCTGCGCCTGCGCGTGGTCGGAGGGTACATTGCCGAGCTCGAAAGCATCATCGCGCGACCCGAGAAGCCCGCGCAGGGGCAACAACTGCGCGAAGCCACTTTCACCTTGTTCGTGCCGCCGCTCGGCGCGGACCTCGATCCCGCTGCATTTCAGACTCCGGCAATGCCACTGACGCGGGCCACCCCTGCCACGCGTGCGGAGATTCTCGCGACTGTCGACAGCTACCAGGCAGCCTGCGCACGGCGTAATGCGCGGCTTGCACGACTGAGCCCGGATGCAACTCGTCGCGACAATGGTCACTTTGCCGGCGACATCGCGAAGAGCCCGATGGCAACGCTCACCGAAGTGCGCGGTCGCCGCTCGCTGATCGTCGATGCAGCTCAGGGACTCGCCCTGGAACTGGTGATGCGCGACAACCCGGCAACGACTCGCTCCGCACCCGCTGAATTCCTCGCTCCCTGGACCGACCTGCATGCACAACTCTTCAAGGTCGAGGCGGGCCGGATCGCACACGTGGAGGAACTGGTGAAGCGCCTGCCCTACGGACGTGAGACCGGATGGGAGGCGCCCACGTCAGCCTGAGCCTGTCGCTGCACTGTTTGCAGCTTGCGGCTCGCGGCACTCGAAGCTCGCGGCCTCTTCGACTTTTCCGCTTCCCTTGTAGCGAGCCACCTGAGGATAGGGACACAGCGGCCGCGTGCGCACGACTGCGCCCTTCGGCCCGGGCTGCGTGGCGACGATTGCGCGTGGCGCTTCACCGCGCTCGACCCAGGCGACGAGCGGCGACATCGTGTCGAAGACGCTCGGCCCCGTGCCTCCGCCACAGTGAGCCATCCCCGGCGCCAGGTAAGTGCGAACGAATGTGCTGACCTGCGACTTGCCGACTGTGTCCGTGACACGAGCCAGGTAGTCGAGCGTGTTGTGCGGCGAAAGTCCCGGATCGGCCCAGCCGTGATAGAGGATGAGCTTTCCACCGCGGGCCGCGAAGGCCTTCAGATTCGGATCCGTCGAATTGATGATGGGACCGAGCGCCTGCGTCACCTGCGCAAAGTGCTGATCCGGATCGTAGGTGAGAGGCGTCCAGGAAGGCGCGCTTCCCGTGACTGCCTGCATCATCAGGATGAGAGGGTCTTGCGATGGAGCAGGCGCAGACGGCGGCGGTCCCGGAAGTGCGAAGAATGAGGGTGTACCCCACGTCGGTCCGGGATAGAGCTTCAAGCCGCGGGGACTGCTCCGCGGACCATAGGTCCACTTCGCTCTCTGCACCTGTGCCGCATTCAGACAACCTTGTGTCTGGCCGTCTTTGCACTGGAGCTCTGCCGGATCGAACTTGCAGCTCAAGGGTTCGCTGACCAGGCCGTCCTTCAGTCCGTCCATCGCGTCGCACTTCGCAGTGGCCGCCTGCACGAGGAGCTGCGATGCCGCCGCGTCGAGATTTCCTGCCGGCTCCTTGGTCGCCAACTGCGCGCCCACCATGCCGCTCGTGACAGCGGCCAGCCAGTTGATCGCCGGTGCACCGGCGACGATGCCGTCGTAATCCGCTGGATACTTCTGCGCTTCCGTCAGTCCCTGCCATCCGCCCGAAGAGCACCCGGTGTAATAGTTGTATCGCGCGCGAGATCCATAGAACGACGCGACGATCTCCTTGGCGCGCTCTGCCATGAGATGGTGGGCGCGATAACCGAAGTCGATCACTCGCTGCTTGTGACCTTCGATCCAGTCGGCCTGGAAAAAATCCCGCTCGGTGACGTGGCCCGTGTCCGTGGACGCTGCCGCGAACTGCGCGTTGACTGCCGCGGCCAGGGCGGGATAGTTCAGCGCGCCGGTCAGGCCCGCATTACCCACGCCCTGGAAGCGGTTGTTCCACTCGCGTGGCAGCCACACCTCGACTTTGATTTCCTTTTCGATCACGGCGCTGACCCGACAGAAGGGCACGGACACCGTGGTGGGGACCGGGACCATCCGCGTGAACAACGTATCCGGCGCGGTCCATTTCGGCGACGGCGTGATCGTCTCCGCGCTGACGATGCGCGTATCCGCGAGCTTCAGCGTCCGCAACTGCTCGCATGCCATGCCTTCCGCAGCATGAGCAGCGGATGTCGTCGCACCGGCGAGCAGTGCGGCCGTTGTAAGCATCAAGCGCTTCATGGTCCCTCGCGCACTCCTGCTCAGATGCTCGCGCAGATCGCCTTGGTCTCGAGGTAGTTGTTGAGCGCGTCGTGACCCATCTCACGCCCCCATCCGGATTGCTTGTAGCCGCCGAATGGAAGAGCCGCATCGAAGATGTTGTAACAGTTGATCCACACGGTGCCGGCGCGCAAACGATTGGCGACTCGATGCGCCTTCGCGATGTCACGCGTATGGACGCCGGCGGCGAGCCCGTACGTCGTATCGTTCGCGCGGCTCAGCACGTCGTCGTCGATGTTCTTGAAAGGCATGGCCGTCACGACCGGCCCGAAGATTTCCTCGCGATACACCTTCATGTCGGGCGAGGTGTTGATCAGCACTGTCGGCTCGACGAAGTAGCCCGCGCTACCCCGACGCCCTCCTCCGCACAACGCCTTTGCGCCCTCCTCTGCGCCGGAGCGCAGGAATCCGGAGACGCGCTCGAGCTGCGTCTGCGAGACGAGCGGACCCATCTGTGTGCTCGTATCCAATCCCGGCCCGAGACGGATGCTCTTCGCAAACTGCGTGACGCCCTCGACTACCTGGTCGAATTTCTTTTCCTGCACGAAGAGGCGCGAGCCGGCGCAACAGCACTGGCCATGATTGAAGAAGATCGCGTTTGCCGCGCCGGGAATGGCCACGTCGAGGTCCGCATCGTCGAGGATGATATTGGGCGACTTGCCACCGAGCTCGAGGGTGACTTTCTTCAGATCGTTCGACGCTGCCTTGACGATGAGCTTGCCGACTTCGGTGGAGCCGGTGAATGCAACCTTGTCGACCATCGGATGAGCGGCGAGCGGCGCGCCGCACGGCTCGCCGAACCCCGTTAGCACGTTGAGCACACCGTTCGGCAGTCCTGCTTCCTGACACAGCTCTGCGAGGCGTAAGCCGGAAAGCGGCGTCTCCTCGGCAAGCTTCAGGACGACAGTGCAGCCGGTAGTGAGCGCGGGACCGAGTTTCCAGGCCGCCATGAGCAGCGGGAAATTCCAGGGAATGATCTGCGCCACGACGCCGATCGGTTCGCGGCGCGTGTAAGCGTGATACTCCGCGCCGGGCGTGTACGGCACCGACAGTGAGATCGTGTTGCCTTCGATCTTCGTCGCCCAGCCCGCCATGTAGTGGAACAGGTCTGCGGCGAGCGGCACGTCCGCCGCGCGCGCGACCGCGATCGGCTTGCCATTGTCGAGCGCTTCGAGCTGCGCGAGCTCTTCGAGGTTCTCGAGGATCAGGTCGCCGATCTTCCAGAGAATGCGGCCCCGCTCGGAGGGCGACATGCGCGGCCACGGCCCCTGGTCGAAAGCCTTGCGGGCCGCGGCGACGGCGGCGTCCACATCCGCCTTCTCGCACTCGGCGGCGCGGGCGATGACCTTGCCGGTGCTCGGGTCGAACACGTCGAAGCTCTTGCCGGACTTCGGCGCAACCCAGCGCCCGTCGATCAGGACCTGGCGCGGTCGACCGATGAAGGATTCCACTGCAGGATTCAGCGCTGTAACTTGGGGTTGTGCGTTCATGGGGTGCCTCCGTTCCGAACGGCCTCCTTTATATACGACGCATGCGCGACCCAATGCGCCCCGAAGCGCACGATGTGGCGTCTCCCCGCGCAAGCCGCTCGCGTGCGTACAGGGCGGTGGCTACGATTGCGCCGAAGCCAAAGGACCGGTCATGAATGTGACATTCAAATCTCTGGCAGCGTCGGCCTTGGCGGGACTCGTTCTGTCAGGCGTCGCCGCGGCCGCTGCGTGGAAACATCCGAAGACACCGTGGGGCGATCCTGACCTGCAGGGCACGTGGCCCATCTCGCATCTGATGGCGACGCCGCTGCAGAGGCCCACGCAGTATGGCGAGCGCCTCAACTTCACCGCTGAAGAGCTGGAACAGCAGAAGAAGGCCGTTGAAGCCCAGAACAAGCGCTATTCCGAAGACCTCGCGCAGAACCGCATCACGCTGGGCCACTGGGTCGAGGAGACTGACCTGCCGGCCCAGACCTCGCTGATCGTCGACCCGCCAAATGGCCAGCTCCCGCCGCAGACGGAGGCCGGCAAGAAGCAGTCTGCAGCGATGGGCAGCGACTGGAATCGCGACGTGTTCGACACCGTCGCCGACTTTGGCACCTGGAACCGCTGCATCACGCGCGGGCTGCCGAACGGGATGTTACCGAACCCATACAACAATGGGATCCAGATCGTGCAGGCGCCCGGCTACGTCGTGATCAACATGGAAATGGTCCATGAAGCGCGCGTCGTGCCGCTCGGCAAGCGGCCGGCGCTCGATGGGGAGATCAAGCAGTGGCTCGGTGTGTCGCGAGGCCACTTCGAAGGCAACACGCTCGTCGTCGAAACGACGAACTTCAACGGCGAGACGAGCATGACGGATGTCCCGACACGCGGCTCACCCAGGGATCCGCGCGCGAGCAGCACCGAGATGAAGATCGTGGAGCGCTTCGAGCGCACCAGTGACGATCGCATCACCTACTCGGTGACGGTGAACGATCCGGTCACGCAGACGGCCTCGTGGACCGTGCGGGCGCCGTGGAAGCGCGACGACAACTACCAGTTCTTCGAGTACGCGTGTCACGAAGACAACGGTGCCATCCGCAACTTCATCACCAGTTCGCGAGCGAAGCGTGCCCAGGAAGCCGCCGCCGCTGCCCAGAAGAAGTAGGGTCGATACATGAGAAGAATCTCGGGCAATGGCCTCCTCGCGCTCGTCCTCTCCCTTGCGTGCAGCACGACGGCTGTCGCCGCGGACATGCCACGCGTGGCAGGCAAACCGAATCTGAACGGCATCTGGCAGGCGATGAATTCCGCGAACTGGAACCTGGAGGCGCATTCGGCGCAGAAGGTCCCTTCGCAGTGGCAACTCGGGGCGCTGTTCGCGATCCCCGCCGGTCAGAGCGTAGTCGTCGAAGGCAAGATTCCGTATCTGCCAGAAGCGCTCGAGGTGCGCGACAAGTACCGCGAGGAATGGCCGAAGTCCGATCCTGAGACTGCGTGCTATCTGCCCGGCATCCCGCGCGCGACGTACATGGGGCATCCGTTCCAGATCGTCCAGGGAAACCGGGACATCCTGATGGTGTACAGCTACGCCACGTCCAACCGCACGATCTTCATGAAGGATCACCAGGAGCCGCCGGTGGACACGTGGATGGGGCGTTCCAACGGACGCTGGGACGGCGACACGCTCGTCGTCGAGACCACGGGCTTCAATGCCCGCGCTCATCTCGATCGCGCGGGCAACCACTTCAGCTCCGCGCTGAAGGTGACCGAACGCTTCCGCCTCGAGAACGCGAACGTCATCCGCTACGAAGCAACCCTGGAGGATCCTGAGACCTACAGCAAACCGTGGACGATCCGCATGCCTCTCTACAAGCACGCCGAGCCGAACGCCGAGCTGCTCGACTACAAGTGCGTGCCGTTCGCCGAAGAGATGCTGTACAAGGACCTCGAGCTTCCGAGGAAGAAATGAAAACTTCCCGCACTTCCGGAGATCATCCCATGTTGAAGCGCGCTACCGCTTGCGCCGGCCTGCTGGTTACTGCCCTGATGCTGCCGTGGGCCGCTCAGGCCCATCACTCCTTCGCCGCGGAGTTCGATGCATCGAAGGTCGTGCATCTCGAAGGCACCGTCGTGAAGTTTGCGTGGGTCAACCCGCACTCCTGGATCTACATCAACGTCCCGAAGGCGGATGGCACCACCGAGGAATGGAAGATCGAGGGCGGCGCGCCGAGCCTGCTGTTGCGCCGGGGTTGGAATCGCAATTCACTTCCACCGGGCACCAAGATCGTCGTCGACGCGTTCCCGGCTCGCGACGGAGACAAGCGCGCCAGCCCGCGCAGCATCACCTTCCCCGACGGCCGCAAGATGGACATCGGCGGCTCGTATCAGAACCAGGAAGGCAAGAAAGACGAACCTGCTCCGCCCAAATAGACTCGAGGCGATTCTTCAGCCGCGCGCCAGCGCATCGGCAATGCGCTGGTGCCGTTCGAGAATCGGCGCCTTCTGATCGGGGTGCGTGAAGGCATACAGGTCGCCATTTCGAATGGCGCGCACGACGACGGCTCCCACCTCTTCCGGTTCGATCCAGCGCATGTCCGCGCCCATCTCGGACTGCTGCAGATCCACGTCCACCAGCGCACCGCTGAGACTGGCGGGCCGGTTGCGCTGGCTCCTGCCAATGTTGGTTCGAACGGTGCCAGGGCATAGCACGGTGACGCCCACTTGCGAGCCCTCCGCTGCAAGCTCCTGCGCGAGTGCTTCGCTGAGCGCCAGGACACCGAACTTCGTTACGGAATAGCCGCCGAGGCCGGGCATCGTGACGTGGCCGCCGATCGAAGATGTATTGACGATGTGCCCGCCGTCGGCATTGGCTTTCAGAATGGGCAGAAACGCATGGATGCCGTGGATCACGCCCCAGAGATTCACATTGAGGAGCCACTGCCAGTCCGTGAGCTTCATTGCGGAGATGGCCGCGATGGAGCCAACACCTGCGTTGTTGCAAACGATGTGGACCGTACCGAACTGACGCTGCATTTCGCGCGCGAGTCGCGCAACGCTGTCAGCGTTCGACACATCCGCTTGAATCGGTGACGCGCCGATTTCCTCGGCCGTGCGGGCGAGCGCTCCCGCTTCGATATCCGCGATCGCAACCTGCGCGCCGGCGCCTATGAGTTGCTTCGCAATCCCTCTGCCAATGCCCGAAGCCCCGCCGGTGACGACGGCCACCTTACCCTTCAATTCTTTCATTCTGTTTCCCGCTGGCTTGCTTTCTGCTGGCGATCACGCGGATCTGCTGGCCGTCTTCAGTTTTGATTTCGTGGGGATCGATGAGCGTGAATTCGCCGCTCATGAGCTGGCACTGGCCGGCGGTCGAGCCGGCGACCACGCCCCAGCGCGCGCCGGTGCAGCGCGCGTCTTCGAGGCACTGCTCCCAGCAGTAGGTCTGGTTTGGCAGGCCGAGCCGTTTGAAAACGGTGCCGCGGATATCCTTACCCGGGATGATCACCATCTGCACATCGCCGGCGAGCGCATATGCAGTGAGCAGGAATGTACAGACCAACGTGACGTTGCCCTTCAAACGCATGGTGTCCCCCTTCGCTCAACTGCACTCGAACGATGCGCCCCGCGCCGCGCAGCGATCCGGCCAGCCGTACTTCCGCCAATAGTCGACGAAATTCATGCGGCTGGCGAGTTCTGCGAAGCGCGTGTCGGTTCGCAGCACCGCCGCCTCCGGGATCCACCAGTTGTCGGTCGCGTCGAGCCCACGCTCGACTCCTGCAGCGGCTGCCTGATACGCGGCCTCACGGTCACGCAGAAGGCACGCCGCGTAGAAGCGTCCACGAAACGGCAGCGCGTGCCACGGAGCCAGTGCCTGGATTGCCGCGAGCGCCGCGGGCCGCAACTCCGGCTTCTGCAGGGCCTCGATCACCTCGATCATCACTCGCGACTCTTCCGTATCCCCCCGCTTCTTCCAGAGCGTCCGGGCCGAGGCGTAATCGCGGCTCCGAATCGCCAGATACGCTGCCGCGTGATCGAGCGCGACGCCATCGAATCCCAGTTCGCGGCTGAGCTGCACGAAGCGGCTCGCGTCCTCATCGCGCCCCGCCGCGAGGTAGCCGCGCGCAACATGATAGGCGGCGTTGCCGCTCAACGGCTCCAGTCTCCATGCCACTTCGCGGTGATTGAGCGCTTCGGCGACTTTGCCGGTCTCGGCAAGCATGGCTGCATAAAAACCATGCAGGCGTGAATCGCCCGGCATGACCGCCAGCGCGCGACGATGATGAAGCTCGGCGACGGACGTGCGTCGGTACGTGTGCTCGTAATCGGCCAGCACGACATGTGCGGCGCCAAGAGAGTCATCGAGAGCGAGCGCCCGCTGCGCCGTGGCTTTGGCCATTGCGTCTATCTCGCCGACCTTGGAAGGCTCGATATCCGCATACCCCGGAAGCTGCCAGTACGCCAGCGCGAGAGCCGCCCAGGCCTCGCCGAAGCGCGGATCCCGCGCGACCGCACTCTTATATAGATCGATGCTGGCGCGCATGTCCTGTTCAGTCCGGACGTTCTGCAGTGCCTGCGCGGCCAGATAGAACTGATAGGCGACCATGTCCTGCGTCGCCGAGCGCTTGCCGAGCGACAACTCGGGACGAAGCGAGTCGCCCACCTTCTGCGCGATGGTGATGGCGATCTGCCGCTGCACGTCGAAGATTGCCGCGAGCTCCCGCTCGTACACCTCGGACCAGATGTGCGCATCGTTGCGAACGTCGATGAGCTGAACGGTGATGCGGAGGTGTCCCTGGTCCCGCCGCACACTGCCTTCGAGCACGTGCGCCACGCCCAGCGCCCGGCCTATGGAGCCAAGGTCAGCATCCCGATTCCTGAAATGAAACGACGAGGTTCGTGACGGCACCCGCAACCGCGGCACCCGCGAGAGGAGCTGGATGACTTCCTCGGTCATGCCGTCCGCGAACACCGCATCCTCGGGGTCGCTGCTCATGCTGACGAAAGGAAGGATCGCGACGGAATGCCTGGGCACCGGCCGCAGCGACAACTCCTGTTCGCGCGCCGGGGCGTGCGCTTCCGGCGCTCGGAGCACGGACCACGCGATCCACGCTGTCGGCGCGATCGCAAGAGCGGCGACCGCGATCCACACGGCGCGTCGCTTGACCAACGGTATCGATCCTCGCGCGGGCGCCTCAGGAGTTGGCGCAACGTGAGGCGCGCTGGCCGCGACCTGAACCGCTTCGGGCGTCAGGAGCAGCCGATATCCAAGCTTCGGCACCGTCTGCAGGATGCGCGGGTTCCTCGCGTCGTCGTCGAGCACCTGACGGAGCTGCGAAATGCAGCGGGTCAACACCTCTTCCACGACGAACCGGGTCTTCCATACCCCATCGAGCAGCTGCTCGCGCGAAACCGTCGTGCCCGCGTGGGAAGCGAGATAGACGAGAACGGCCATTGCGCGGGGCTCGACGTGCCGCTTGCGCTCGCCGTCCGCCACCTGACAGAGGTCCGGGTCCACACGCCAGGGACCGAGACGAAACGGCAGCCGCTCCCGCTGGCTCGTTTCCGCGTTCATGGCCGCCAATCTACACCCGTCACATCACCATTCGCTTTCCATTAACGATCCATCAGGTCGCCACGGCTTGTTCCGCTCACCGTCCCGCCCTCCTCAAGCCGCCCCCTTACAAGGAGAGACTCCAATGAAGCTCATCCGGCGATCGATCGCCTTCTTCGCAACCCTGACTCTCGCGTTCGCCTGCGCAGGATCCGCACTGGCCAACGGCACGCACACTGTCAAATACGACATCGCGATGAATGGACTCACTTTCTCGTTCGAAGGGGACACCAACCCGAATGGTTTTCCGGCCGCCGGAACGCCTTTCATCATCAGCGGCTACATCTATCCAGGCGGCACGTTCAGGCGGTACGGCGCAGGAAGCGGCGTGCTCGCCGACGGCAGCCCCGAGTTCCCGGACAAGGTGCTTGGCACCTGGTATTGCCGGGGCTGGCATCTGCAGGACGGCGACGCTACCACGGGCGCCGTCGTCGCCACGACGCAAGTCTTTGAGCTCAAGGCGAAGGTTGCAGGGACCAGACAACTCATCACCGACGGCATCGAGCTCGCGGATTTCAACGTGTGGTTCGAGCGATCGGTCACCGGAGGGACCGGGAAATTCAGAGGCGACGGCATCCGGGTGCTGCAGGTGTACGTCGCCATGAACGCCACGAACTCGTTCAACACGAGCTTCGTCATCGAGGAGCGCTGACGTGACTCGTCGATGGCTGATGGGCCTCGTGATGTCGTGCCTGGTCGTTGCAGGCGCATCAGCCACGGAGCGCCGGGACTTCCCACCGGCCTCCGCGGACCACACATCGTCCGCGGTGGCGTCGAGCTGGTTCGAGTTGCTGTACGAAGTGGTGCGCGCCGAACGCACACCGCCGCCGGGCGCGGCGCGCATTTATGGAATCGCATCGGTTGCGTTGTACGAGGCGAGCGCGGCGGGTTCGCACAAGCTGCGGTCCCTCGTCGGGCAGCTCAATGGTTTGAGCTCACTCCCCCGTCCGGCGAGGGGCCACACCTACTATTGGCCCGCGGTTGCGAATGCCGCGCTCGCCGACACGGTGCGCGGCCTCTATCCGGCGATGACCCCCGCTTCGCTCGCCGCGGTGACAGAGCTGGAGAGTGAATTCGCCGCACGACACCGTTATCGCGCCTCGCCCGGAACGTTGGCGCGATCTGTGACGTTGGGTCGCAATCTCGCACGCGGCGTGCTCGCGTGGTCCGCCTCGGATCTGCTCACGTTGCACGCGAACTGCGCGTACGTTCCCGCCGAATCCGGACCGGGCGGCTGGCAACCGACTCCGCCCGCGTTCAACGCGAACCCGCTTCAGCCGTGCTGGGGTTCGATACGCACCATAGTGCTGAATTCGGGCGATGAATGTTTCGCGAAGCCGCCACCGCGCTTCTCGACGTCCACACGCTCGCCTTTCCATGCGGCGGCGCTGGAGGTTTATCTCACGGGTCTGTCGCTGAGCTGGGAGCAGAAGGTCATTGCGGACTACTGGTCCGACGGACCCGGTGCGACGGGGACGCCGCCCGGACACTGGATCGCAATCGTCAGTCAGATCGCGCGACGGCGACATCTCTCACTCGCCGATGCAGCTGAGGCATATGCACGCGTCGGCATCGCAGTCCACGATGCGTTCATTGCCTGCTGGCGCGTGAAATATGCGTACGACCTGCTGCGGCCGGTGACATACATCCAGCGCTACATCGATCCGGGCTGGTCGCCTTACATCGTGACGCCGAACTTTCCGACGTACACGTCAGGGCACTCGACGCAATCCGGTGCCGCCGCCCGCGTGCTGACCGGAATGTTCGGACGCGTTCGCTTCACCGACACTACACACCGCGATCACAGCCTGATCCCCGCCCAGCAGCCGCGCAGTTTCGATTCATTCGACGCGGCGGCGGAAGAAGCCGCCCAGTCACGCCTCTACGGCGGGATCCACTTCCCGTTCGACAACGACGCAGGCCTCGTTGCCGGCCGTTGTATCGGCCGAGCGATCGAGCGGCGGGTGCAGTTCAGAAGGACCTATCCCTGGTGAGGATCATGACCTGACCCTGGATGGATACGCTGCAGGGACGCACCTGTGACACTTCGCTGCATCAGTCTCCGATCGACGGGCCCACATGCAGCACTTCAACAGGCGGGTGCACGTCACCCTTCTCTGCGCCATTTCACTTTTCATCTGGACTCGGGCATCGGCCAGCCTGCTGAAACCGCTCGAGGTCAACGCCATTCCTGCAGCGCCGCCGGACTACACGATTCCGTACGGGAGCGATCCTGAGCAGTTCGGTCAACTGTTCCTGCCCAGGAACAGCGGCCCGATTCCCGTGGCAGTGGTAATCCATGGCGGCTGCTGGAAAAAATTTGCCGATCTGAAGAACACGGTGCCGATGTCCGATGCGCTGAGGAATGCAGGCATCGCGGTGTGGAACATCGAGTACCGCCGCGTCGACAGCGAGGGTGGCGGCTGGCCGGCCACCTACCTCGACGTTGCGGCTGCAATCGATCACTTGAAGACGATCGCCCCTGAGCATCGCATCGACCTGAAGCGCGTGATCACCATCGGGCATTCAGCTGGCGGGCATCTCGCATTGTGGGCCGCTGCACGCCATCGCTTGACTCGCGACAGCCCGCTGTACGTGGAGGATCCAGTGCGCATCGGCGCGGTGGTGAATCTGGCCGGACCGGGAAGACTGCAGAGCCTGTCTGCCCAACATCAACAAAAGGTGTGCGGGAGTGTGCCCATCACGCCATTGCTCGGCGGCGAAATAGAGAACGTCCCCCAGCGCCTCCACGATGGCTCTCCGTCAGAGCTGCTTCCCCTGGGCGTGCCACAACGTTTGATTACAGGGTCGCTCGATTGGCTGATCCCGCCATCGCTGGGCGAGGAGTACGCGACCCTTGCGAAAACCAGCGGCGACGACGCGAGCATGACGGTGATCGAAGGCGCCGGTCATTTTGAAGTGATCGCTCCCGGAACCGCGGCGTGGCCGACAGTCGAAGCGTCGGTGCTCGCTCTGCTCAGGCAAATGAGCCAGGTCGGGCCGCCGTGCCTTGCAAGCGAAGCGCCTGGCCTGCTCCGGAAGCAGTGCCAGGCGCATTGAGGTCGACCATCGTTGCTGCCTGTGTGTGTTACTTGTCGGATGCGCGCGCCGTTCCTACTTTCGCAGTCCAGTGAACGCTCGCGACCTGCGCGAAAACCTTGCTGTTCTGGGCAACGTCACTGACTTCGGCCGGCCGGCCGGTGCCGATGCGTGCAGTCCAGTGAGCCGATGACGGCGCGCCAGCGGTCGTGGTCTTCGGCACGCTGCCATTCGAAGCGCGCCCGGTGCCAATCGAAGCAGACCAATGCGCGGCGGAACGACCGTCTCCGGTCAGGTCCTGCACTTTGACGCTGCCGTCGTCACGCACCTTGACCAGTGCGAGATGCTCGGTCGAGCTCTGCGTGTAGCTCGCGTAAACCGTGTCGGCATCACGCGTCGGGAATACCCAAACGTTCGACAAGCCGGCCGCACGCGCCTGGAGACCATTCGCTGCCTGGGCGAGAAGCTGCGCACTCTGCGCGGCGCGCGCGGTGGATGGAACATTGAACTGCGGTTCGCCTGCGAACGCTGAGGTGAAAATCAGTGACGTTGCGACGGCGGGAATGATTGTAGATAGACGGTTCATGACTGCTCTCCTGTGTTTACGGTTCAAACTGTGTATATGCACATCAATACTCAAAAAAAGGTCAGGCTGAATTCACGAGTCCCAGCAATTCTTCACGGATCCGCGCAGCGTCCTGGGCGCCGACTTCGGCCTCGAACTCCTCCTGCGCTTTCATCCAGAGCGGCAAGGCCTTCTTGAATCTGCGCTCCCCTGCCGAGGTGAGCGAGTACACGAGCTGGCGCGGATCGTTCGGGCTGGACTCACTCTTCAGCAGGTCATCCCGCTGCAGAGGCTTGATTGCGCGCAGAAGCGTCGTGCGATCCATCACCAGCGTGCCGGCGAGCTCGAGCATCGTCATGCCACCCGTTTCGTCCAGGATCGCGATGATCGAGAACTGCGCGCTCGTGAGATCTGCGTCCGACAGGTGCCGCTCGTAAAGCCGGGTCACGTGCCGGGCAGCCTGCCGGATCGCGAAACAGTTGCAGAGCTGCTGTCGGGTGGGCGTTTTCATGATGGGTGTAGTCTATCTGTGCATATACACAGAGTCAAGCGCGATCGGTAGCGGAGCCTTATTTCAGGCGTATGCCTTCGCGATATCCATGCCGGTCCATGCACCCCGGTGCCGCGCCCCGATCTGCCCTTCCGACGTCGCGGCCGCTTGCGCCAACTTCAAGTAAGAGAACGCTCCCGCCCCCTGCCATTGCACGAGGATGTCGACGCCGACTGCACCCTCGGGGCCCGCCTCGAGCTGATGCAAGTTTCCCGCGGAAGGCGTGAACGTAGTGAAACGACCGGTATGAACGTGTGCGACGGACACCTCTGCGATCTCCGCCGCGCCGCCCGTGTTCGAAAATTCCGCCGATCCCGGGATCAGGTCGAAATGCTTGATCGCAAGACTTCCTTCGTGACAAACCGTGATGCCACCGGCGCCCGGATGACAATGCACTGGCTGGATGCAGCCCGGCGCCATCCTGAATGCCGAAACGACGAACGGGCTTCCGGATGCAAGCAAAGCGGAGTCGAGCCTGCTGTTGGCGCCTTTGACTTCGCGCCATTCGCGCACGACGAAGCGGGGCATCGCCACCGCCCACACCGAGAGAAATTGCACGTAGCGCGCGGGGTCTCGCGCCGCTCTCTTGTCGACGAGCTGCGTTCCGGCCGCCGCCCGGGCAGCCTTCAGCCATTCATTGAAGTCGGTGTACTGACCGGGAAGCAGATCGGCCGATCCAGATCCCGACGCCGCGCAGCCTGCCAGGGCAAGCGGAACCAGCTGAACCATTTTTCTTCGATTCATTGAGCGCTCCTCGGCAAACCAACCGAGGAATGCTAGCTGGTTCTGTTCCCGGCTTCCGGATGACTTCGGCGCGAACGTAGCAACACGCCACCGAGCTCTTTCAGCGCGGCGAGGTATATCTCCGAGAATGTGGGGAACGGCTGGATCGTGTCGCGCAGGACATCGAGTGGCACGCGCGCGCGGATCGCCAGAGTGGCCTGCTGGAGCCACTCGCCTGCCTCGGGACCTAGCGCGTACGCGCCGGTGAGACGTTCGCCATCGCTGAGCAGCGTCATGAATCCGTTCGACTTGTCCCAAGCGCGCGTGTAGGCGGCCGTCTTTGCCACCTCTGAGAGGCGGGCAGTCGCGCTGAAGGTGGCATCGGTCGCGCCGACGGACGCCGCCTGCGGATCGGTGAAAGTCACGCGCGGCACGGCCTCGTAGTTCGCGTCACGTGCCTCGCCGAGGATGTTCGCCGCGACCACGCGGCCCTGATACTTCCCGACGTGCGTGAGCTGCCAGATGCCGTTCACATCGCCGATCGCCCACAGCCCCTCGCCCGCACGGAGCCGCGCATCGACCCGAATCCCACGAGGGTTGGCTTCAATGCCAACCGTCTCCAGGCCGATTCCATCGACTCGTGGGCGCCGGCCAGTCGCGACCAGCAACCGATCGCCGCTCAACGTGCGGCCGTCGTCGAGATCCAGCGCGTACTGTTCGCCTTCGCGACGCGCGGCAGTTGCGTGCACGCCGAGAGCGACATCGATGCCGTCCTGGCGCAGAACCTCCGCGAGTGCTTCGCCGAGAGGCCGGGCCTCGCGTGAGAGCACGTGCGCAGATCCCTCGACGAGTACAACCTCACCGCCGAGGCGACGAACGGCCTGCGCCATTTCCACGCCGACGGGCCCGCCTCCAAGCACGAGCAGTCGACGTGGCACGGCCTTCATTCCAGTCGCTTCGCGATTGGTCCAGATGCCGTCGAGGCCGCGCAACCCCGGCACGGGTGGGATGAACGGCTCCGACCCTGTCGCGATGACAATGTGCTTCGCTTTGTAGCGAGTGCCCTCGACATCGACGGCACCCGGGCCGGCGAGCCGGCCGCGACCGCGAAGCAGATCGATGCGATGCTCAGCGAGCCAACGCTGCTGACCCGCGTCGGAATAGTTCGAAACCATATAATCGCGCCAGGCAAGAGCCGCAGCGACATCGACCTGCGCTGTCGCCGCCGCATTGTTCGCGCCGTGCACGGCCTCGCCGGGTCGGAGCAGCGTCTTGGACGGGATGCACGCCCAATACGAACATTCACCACCCACCAGCTCACGCTCGACGACTGCGACGCGCAGACCGCCCTCAGCGAGTGCACCGGCACAGTGCTCGCCCGGAGAGCCACCGCCGATGACGATGGCGTCGTAGTCGCCGCTCATGACGGCAGCGGTTGGCCTGCCTGCTCCCGAACCATGTACTGCGCGTACCAGTCCGGCCATCCGGTGTCGTATTGGCCGCCTTCCCGCTTCTCGTGCTCGCCGTGCGCGGTCGCTGCGCGTCGGAGGGCGCCCGCGAGCTCCGTCTCCGACGTGAATGTCGTGTCGTGCGCGTCCACGCGTCCCGGGAATCGCGTCGTGATCTCCTGCAACAGCCAGGTGTTGCCGTCCGGATCGCTGAACGTGGCGAAAGAGGCGTAACTGTGGTGCTCCGGATCCCTGCCATTGATGGGCGGCCCTCCCGGGCCGGCACGGTGGAACACTTCGCTCACGTCGATACCGCGACCGACGAGATCCGCGCGCGCTGCCTCGATGTCCGACACGACGAGATACATGTTGCGCGCCGAGCCCGGGGCAACCGTCGTCACTCCCTTGCCAAAGTGGATCGAGCACGGCGAGCCCGGAGGCGTGAACTGCACGCCGCGGAACTCGTCACCGACGATGAAGTCGCCGTCGAGCCTCCAGCCCAGGGCGGTGTAGAACTGCTTGGCGCGTTCGACGTCCGCAACGGGAATCACGACAACCTCGAGCTTCATGTCGACCGTACTCATGGAAAGCTCCTTCGTTTTTAGTGAGGCGGGCGGGCGATCAGAGCATAAGCCCGCAATCGTATCGATTGCACGAAGGTATAAGAGAGCGCGAGAAGAAGCGCGAGAAGCACGAGCATGTCGAGGCGGCCGCCGCCGCCCTTGTCGCCGCCGTTGGGCGAGATGGAGTCCGTCACGGTGAGGAAGTTCGACAGGGAATTGTTGTCCGGGATCGGGTCGACGCTGCTGCTCGTCACCGACGCAGTCGACGTCGCGTCTCCGGCGCTCAAGGTCTGAACGTTGACGGTCACTGTGGCCGAAGCACCCGGCGCGAGCGAGGCGATCTCGCAGGTCACAGTGCTGCCACTTGCCGAACAGTTGCCCGAGCTCGCCGGCGCGCTCTCGTAAGCCAGATTTGTCGGCAGCTGCATCGTCGTTCGTACCGATGTTGCAGTCGTCGGACCGATGTTCTCGATGTCGATCAGCTGGACGACCCGATTGCCGACGAATGCCCTGCCCTGCGGGGACTGCACGAACGACGACGTGAACTGTTTCATCCGCAAGTCCGAGCGCCGCTCGATCGACAGCGAAACGTCATTGTTCTGCGGTTTCGGATCGCTCTCATATGCGCGCAGGCTCGCGCTCAGCGGCTGTGTGCCCGACACGGTCCCCAACGACAGCGTCACTTCCGCGCTCTCGCCGGACATCAGCGCATCCAGATTGCAGGACAACTGCTGGCCGCTCACGTTGCAACTGCCGACAGTCGGCTGCACTGAATTCACAGGCGTGTTCGTCGGCAGCGTCGCTGCAAGGTTCACACGGGAAGCCGCATGCGTCCCCAGGTTCCGAACACGCAAGACAATGGACTGCGACGCCTCGACGGCGAGCGCGGACACACTGCTCGTGAGCTCGAGATCCGGTGCGATCGTGTACTCGAGCAAGCCGGAATATTCCGTCGCGAGAGTCAGAACACCGGGTCGACCCGGCACGAGGGCCAGGGACGTCGGTTTGATGAGGGAAGGCTGAGGAATCACCCGTCCGACGAACTCCCATTTCTGTTGGCTGCCAACGGAGCGAAAGACCTCGCCGAAGTCGTACACCGTGTAGACGCTGTCGGGATTTGCCGGATCCACGATCACCTCGACGACAGGCGCGGCGCCCCCGAGCGTGGATGGCTGCAGGTCCTGCCAGCTCGCGCCTCCATCGACACTCTTCATCGCACCGAGACTCGTCGCCGCATAGAGCTTCGTGGGCGTTCGCGGATCGATTGCGATGTGCGCGACGCTGCGATCCGCGATGCCACCGTTCGCGGGCGCCCAGTGGGCTCCCGCATCGATGGACTTGTAGACGCCCGCGGGCGTTGTGGTGGCGCTGCCTGCGTACAGCACGTTTGGATCGTTCGGATCGATGACCACATGGGCGACCGACACCGATCCAAGGCCCGTCGACGACGCATTCCAGATGGCGCCGCCGTTCACCGTCTTGCGAATGCCCGATCCGGTGACTGCATACATGACATCGCTGTTCACGCGATCGGGAGCGAGGAACGTCGCTTGGACTAGTCCGACGTCGCTCCACGTGACACCGCGATCAGTGGACACTCCAAACCGGCCATTGCGCGACATGTAGAGCCGCGCCGAGTCCTTCGGATCCAGAGCGAGTGCGAACGGGCTGCTGTTCGGAATACCGAAAATCGCAGCGGACTGCGCGCCGACGCCAGTCCACTTTCCCGTCGATGCGTCACGCGCATGCACGCTATCCGCATCGAATGCACTGACGAACATGCGATCCGAACCGTCGAGCGCGGGCAGGAGGATGCCAAACCCCTTTTCTGTGATACCCGCGTTGGGAGTGCTCCAGGTACTGCCCCCATCCGTGCTCGCGGCAATCCCGAGCGCCGTACTGACCAGGATGCGATTCACATCCAGCGGATCGATCGAGATCGACAGCGCATGCGCAATGGGCAACGAGCTTTGCGGTATCCAGAAGAGCCCGTCATCGGTGCTGACGAATGCGTGCTGCCCCTGACCGATGGTGACGATGCGTCCGGGTGTGCCCGGCGCATACCGCGCAACGTAATGCCCCGGCAGCGTGGAGATCATCCACGAGGTGCCGCGATTGACCGAGCGATATGGATAGTCTTCGCGCAATCCGAGCACGAAATTCGGCGTGGTCGGCGAGGCCGTGATGCCGACGTACCGGTCGCCGAGCGAGATATAGGACCAGCTCGCACCTCCGTTCTCGGTGCGATAGACCTCTCGCGCGCTAGTCGTGAGCGCGTAGGCCACATTCTTGTCGGCCGCATCGACCTCTAGCGCGCGCACGTTGAGTCCGGTGAAACCCGTAGTGCGCAGCTGCCAGGTCACGCCGCCATCGTCGCTTCGATAAATGAAACCACGATCCGTGCCGAGCCAGGCCACGGTGCCGTCACGCGAGAATGCTATTGCGCTCGGCGACCCGTTGGTGGTGTCGGGGAAGCTGCCGGCACGGACGAAGGTCTTGCCACCATCGGTGCTTCGATACAGGCGATACGATGCCACCAGCACCACATCGGTCTGCACGGGATTCACGGCGATGCTGCTGGGGAAGTTCCTGTGGTCGTCGTACGACAGCACGGATGCCCAGCTCTGGGCGTTGTTTTCCGTCCGATACAACCCCGCCACACCGCCCGCCAGGGCCGTCCCGGGCTGTCCGGGCAGGTGCTGGACGGCGAATAGCCAGCCACCGCCGCCCTCACCGACCTGAGTCCATTGGTTGGTGCCTGCAAACGCATTGGCTGCAGCCAGCCAGGCCAGTGCGACGATTACCGGTCTCTTTGGCATTGAGCGTTCCTTGCGCGCGTTTTGTAGGTTTTCTAGTGCGCTACTCCAGGATGCCGGGAAGTATAGCCGCGGACGCGGGACGGATGTCGGAGGTCCGTCGCACTACGTCCGGACCGAGGACGCTTGCCACACTCGCGACATAATCGTCGTCGGCTGTGTGGAGCTAGACTCGCCGGCTTCGCCACCCTGTTTCAGAATTGCAGCCACTGCTTTGACGCAGAATGCCAGGATGACTTCTCAGATCACTCGTACCGTCGCGATAGTCGGCGCAGGACCGGTGGGCCTGACGCTCGCCCTGGACCTTGCCGCCCGAGGCATCAGCACCATCATCCTGGAGGAGCGGCGCGCGCACGCGGCGCCCAGCGTGAAGTGCAATCACGTTTCCTCGCGAACGATGGAAATCTTCCGCCGCCTCGGCGTGGCAGAGGAAATTCGCAAGGCCGGCCTGCCGGACGACTATCCGAACGACGTCGCGGTGAGAACGCGTGCGACAGGCTTCGAGCTGACGCGCATTCCGATCCCTTGCCGCAAGTCGCGCTTCACATCCACCGACGGGCCCGACACAGGCTGGCCGACGCCGGAACCTCCCCACCGGATCAATCAGATCTACTTCGAGCCGCTGCTGTATCGCCGTGCGGTTGAAACGCCCGGTATCGAGATACGCAACCTCATGCGCTACCAGTCTCATACGCAACACGATGACCGCGTCGTCGTACTCGCACGCGACCTCGAAGCCCAGAACGACGTCACGATCGAGTGCGAATACCTGATCGGCTGCGATGGCGGGCGTTCGGAAGTACGTCGCCGGATTGGAGCGCGGCTCCAGGGCGAGGACGTCATCCAGCGCGTGCAGTCGACGTACTTTCGCGCGCCCGAGCTCATCCACATGATTCCGCGGCCTGCATGGATGAGCTATCTGTACGCGCCGGAGCGCGCGGGGAACCTGGTGGCGATCGATGGTAAGGAGCGCTGGCTCCTGCACAACTACCTGTTGCCGCACGAGCCGGAGTTCGACTCGGTGGATCGCGACTATGGCATCCGGTGCCTGCTGGGTGTCGATTCCAGCTTCCAGTACGAGATTCTGGGACGGGAGGACTGGATCGGCCGGCGCCTGGTCGCCAACACCTTCCGCGACAGGCGCGTGTTCATCTGCGGAGACGCCGCGCACCTCTGGGTGCCCTATGCCGGCTATGGCATGAACGCAGGCATTGCCGATGCAACGAACCTTTCCTGGATGCTCGCCGCTCATCTGCAAGGCTGGGCTCCTGCCGCCATCCTGGATGCTCACGAACAGGAGCGACGGCCGACCGTTGAAGAGGTCTCGCGGTTCGTCGCAAGACACGCGGAGGGCGCCATCACCGAGCGCACTTCTCTGCCGCCTGATATCGAGGACGACACGCGTGCTGGTGCCGCTTCACGCGACATCGTTGGCCAGGCTGCGTACGAGCTGCATGTGCAACAGTTTGCGTGCGCTGGACTCAACTACGGTTATTGCTATCGCGACTCGCCATTGATCGCGGGGGATGGCGAAGCGCCGCCGGCGTACACGATGCGTGACTACGAAGCATCAACGGTGCCCGGATGCCGGACTCCGCACTTGTGGCTCGAGGACGGGCGCTCTCTGTACGATGCGATGGGCCGCTACTACACCCTGTTGCGGTTCGATCCCCGCGTCGATGTCAGTGATCTCGTGGACGCCGCGGCCGAACGTGGAGTTCCCCTGACGGTGCTCGACGTGAAGACGCGCGGGAGCATCGCACCCTATCGGCACGCGTTGCTGCTGAGCCGCCCCGATTTTCACGTTGCATGGCGCGGCGATCGCGTTCCTTCGGACTCACGCGCGCTGATCGACCTCGCGCGCGGAGCAGAAAGTGGGAGAAAGCCTTCATGAGTCGAGCCAAACAGTCGGGCGGTACGGCCGCCGTCGACATGTCGAACGTCGACGTCAACTCGATGCTGCTGTTTCACGAGGTCGTCAATTCAGGGAGCATCAATCAGGCGGCGGTCCGCCTGAAGACTTCCAAAGGCAGCATCAGCCGCAAGCTTCGCGCGCTCGAACAGCAGCTGGGCACGGTGCTCCTCAAGCGCGGTCCGCAGAAGCTCGCGATGACCAGCAGCGGCGAGGTGCTGCTCCATCATTGCGAGAAGATCCTGGCGGAAGCGCAGGAGGCTCGCACGGCGCTGTCCGAAATGCAGTCGGAGCTCGCGGGCAGGCTGCAGGTCGTGGCGCCCTTCGGGCTGGGAATGTGGGTCACGCGCGCGCTCTCGGTGTATGCGAAGCGCTATCCACGCGTGGAGGTGGTCGTCGATCTCACGCATAGGTGGGTGGATGTCAGCGAGGAGCCTTACGACGTTGCGATACATCTGGGCCGCATCCGCAATGAGCAGCTGCCAGTGCGGCGCTTTGCCGAGCTGGCGCGGGGCGTTTACGTCAGCCCCTCCTACATGAAGGATAAAACGACTCCGCAAGTGCCCGCCGACCTGCAGCACCACAGCTGCATCGTGTTACGACAGCAGCTCGATGATTCCCTGTGGACATTCCGCGAAGCGAATGGCACGAGTACGACGATCAATCCGCGAGTGCTCGCCACGGACCTCATGGTGGCGCGCGATCTGGCGCTTGCGGGTCTCGGATTCGTGATTCTTCCGCACGCGTATGTCAGGAGCGCGGTCGCGAGCGGGCAGCTCGTGCGAGTGCTGCCAAAGTGGCACATACCGCCGCTCATTCCCGCGGCCACGTATCTCGAGCGGCGTTACATGCCTACGCGTATTCGTGCGTTCCTCGATACGGTTGCCGCGCAGTTCAAGCAGGACCCGATCGATCGGTAACATCCTCGGACAGGATGTCCCGTGCCGCGCGCGACAGGCGCTGCGTGAGAGCGGGGTCGTCTGATGAGCGAATTCGTTGGCTCAGATCGCGGGCGAAGCGCTTCTTGACCGCGCCGATTTCCTCGGGCGCTTCCTTCGCGAGTCGAGAAATCTTCCAGCGCAGGTGATAGACGATGAGCGGATTGAAGGAGTCGCGCCGATTGAGCTGATCGCCAAGCGCAACGTAGCGCGCGTAGCGACGCTGGATGGCGGCGATCTCCGGTGACGTCGGCGCGAGCTCGCTTGCGCGGCCCGCAAGATTCAGCGCCTCTTCGATGCGGCCTGCGCCGATGGCGATCGCCGCCAAGTTCAGCAACTGCTCCGGAGAAGCCTCCTGCTCGAAGGAGGGACTCTGCGCGAGCGCAGGCGCCGGCACGCTCGCGAACGTCGGCTCCGCGGCGGGCGCTGGCTCGAGCGCGGGAACCAACGGCCGGGCTGCAGTCGGTACATCAGCCCTCCGCTCCGAAACGCGAGGCACCGCCTCAAATTCGTACGCAAGCGGCGCTTCAGGCGTCACCACGCGATCCGGAAGCGCCACTGCTTCAGCAGGGCGCAGCTCGTTTGACGCACTCGCCGGCGAGGAAGTCTCGGGCATCTCCGGCGGCACATCCATCGCGACACTTGGCGCATCGAGTGCGGCGCTCGCGGCCGCCGGGCTGCTTACCGACGGTGCGGCGCCGATTTCGCTCGGCTGCGTGGCGAGATCGCGCGCAGATGCATCGACCATGGCAGGCGCATCGATCATGGCAGGTGGATCGACGATGGCAGGTGGATCGACGATGGCGGGCGGACTGGCAACGCTTCGGTCCGCCGACATCCGGGTCTGCACATTCATCAGAACCAGCGCTGTAACTACGGCCGCGACGGCCGCCGTAGCTCCCACATACAGCGCCGGCGACCGTCGCGACCGCATGAGCTCCTCGATGAACTGCGCAATCGACTCCTGCCGCCCCGCGCGCTGAAACGCCAACGCACGACGCAATGCCCCCCACTGCCGGTGCGACAGGCTCGCAGGCCGACTCACCTCGACATTCGCTTTGAGCGCCACCGCTCCGGACATTCGCTTGAACGGATGCCGGCCCGTCAGCATTTCGTAGGCGATGCAGCCTATGGCGTAGAGATCATCCCGCGCATCCGGCGTCTCGCCCTCCATCACCTCGAACCCCGCGTAAGCCGGTGTGACGGCGCCGAGCAGATGCGGATCGAACGGCGTGAAGAACCCGCCCGCCTGATCGCCCCCTTTTACCGCCCGCGCAATCCCGAAATCGAAAATCTTCACGACACCCGCGCGCGTAACGAACACATTGGATGGCTTGAGGTCCGCGTGCACGACGCCCTGCGCGTGCGCATGGGACAGCGCGCGGCACATGTCCTGCGTGATTCGCAACGCCTCATCCCGTCCGACGCCGATCCCACGCTTCAGGATGCGATCGAGCGGCTCCCCCTCCAGCAGCTCCATCACCAGGTAGACGTCGGTCCCATCGCGATCGAAGTCGTACACGGTGACGATGTTCGGATGCGCGATGTGTTGCGACTTGCGCGCCTCAGCCTGCAGACACTGCAGCGCCAGCGGATGGCGCCTGAACTGCTCATTCAGAATCTTGATGGCGACGTACGGATCGGCGTCCTCGGCTTCGACCTTGCGCAGGTCCCGCGCCTTGAACACTCGGCCCATACCGCCACGCCCGATCTCGCTCTCCAGCACGAAGCGATCTTTGATGACGCTGCCGGGGCCGAGAGGGTCGCTGCGCGTGGCGACCCAGCGCGACGGGTCCTTCCAGTTCGATGCCACCGTATCCGTGCGGGTGATCGGCGGCGCACTCACCGGCAGCCAGGCCGGCTCCGTATTCAATCGAATCGTCGGGTCCGCAGACCCGAGGACACGCATGCGCTCGAGACACGTCGGGCACGTTTCCCCCGGAATCAAGTGCGTGCCATGCGTCTCGCCCATGGGTCCACCGCCGTCCACATTCAGGAATGTTCCTGAACTACGACAGGTGGCGGCGTCTGGATGCAGCGACATCCCGATGCAGTTATGCAATCGGTCGCCTGTACGCAAACACAGCGCCACCCCGACCCTTTCTCGCTAACATCGGCTTCATCCGACGGGCGAACTGGGCCGCAAGACTTCAGTGCCTGCAACGGGGGAGACATGAACAGCAGCGTCGAGTCCAAGCCAGCTCGTGGGATTCTGGTGTCAGTGTTGCTCGGCGTGGCGCTCGCCAGTACGGTGCGCGCCGAGAATCTGCCGGGCGAGTATGCCGCAGGTGGAGGCTACGTCTTTCGGTTTGAGCGCAGGGGGGAAGGCTACACGGGGTCCGTGGTCGAGTGGTCTACGGGACGAGCGTTCCGCATCGAAAACATCAAGCTCGACAACGACCGCGTTTCGTTCTTCGTCGTGCACGACTCGCTGTGGGACGAAGAGGTGCGCGCGAACGGCGGCAAGGCGTTCCGAAATACGGCCGCCGGCACACTGGCGGGCAACGAGCTCCACATCCGCGGCGATCGCGAAGACAAGAAGCTGAAGCGACGACCGTACGAGGTGACTCTGCAACGCGTTGCCTCGAGCCGCGGCCGGGGCGCAGCGGCGCAGTACAAGCCCGACACGATCGTCGGTCCGGACGGCAAGGGGATGTTCATCGGCGCCGGCCACCCGGATGGCCTGGTCGAGATCGTCGCTGCGCGAAATGGCGCGGTCCCGCCCGGTGTCGTCGCGCTGCCTGTCGACTTGTTCACCACCAAGGACTTCTATCGCGATCGCGCACTTTGGACGGACCCTCGCTACTTCCGCTGCAATTCGCCGCAAGGGCTCGAGACGCAGTGGGGCGCCACCGAAGTGCCGACGATCGGCGATCATCCGCCCGCCTCTGCCGCCTGGGGCTACTGCAACCGTGACTATCCGCGCGATCAGATCGTGAGTCCCTATGCATTCCCGACGGCGAAGGAGCACTACGCCGCGCTCCTCGCCGAGGCGAAAGCAAAGGGCGGGCCGACGGTGTATGCGCGCGATCGACTACCGGACTGGAATGGGAAGTATCAGCGCGACCGGACGAAGACGGCGTCCTGGTATCACGGCGGACTCATGCAGATTCCGACGTATCTCACGCTGCTCACGCCGGAATATCAGAAGCGCTTCGTGCAGCAGATGTATCACTACGCGGCGACCAACGCTCCGCAGTGGCCTGGATCCTATTGCCAGCCGGAAGGCTTCATGCGGCGCTTCGCGCAGTACGCCGGCGGCTGGCCGCAGGTGATCGTCACGCCGGAGGTGGTGCAGATCCTCAACACCTCTTCGCAGAATTTCATCACGCACATTTATATCGGCCGTGAGTTCAACGAATCCGGCGCGATTCCGCGGCTCGGCCCCGATGTGCCGCAATGGTATGGCGAGACCATCGGATTCTGGGACGGCGACGCGCTGATCACGTGGACGTCGAACATCCAGGGATGGTTCGCCCATGGCGCGCACGAGTTCAGCAACAAGCTGCAGACGGTCGAGATCTACACGCCGCGCAAGGACGCCTCGGGCGCGTTTATCGGAATCGATCACGAAGCCGTCCTGTACGATCCGGAAGGCCTGGTCCAGCCGATCCGGATTACCCAGTTCTGGAAGAAGGCGAGCGCCCTCAACGAGGGAACACCCTATCCGTTCCTGTATTGCGTACAGCAGAACTTCCCGGTGAAGGGATTCACGACGGCGCTGCCGCCCGGAACGACATTCGAGTACACCGTGCCCGACTTCTACGGCCGCCCCTGGGCCCAGACGTGGGAGAAGTATCACGAGCAGGGCATGGAGCGTCCGAAGGAAAAGAATCGTTTCGGGCTGTAGTCAAGGAGCCTCTCGCATGATCAGCGTTCGGGGAATATTCGCGGCAATGATCGGCGCAGTCTGCGGTACGGCAGCCGCGCACCACTCGTTCGGGATGTACGACTCGACGAAGGTTTACGTCTTCACCGGTGTCGTCGTTCGCGTGAATCCGGACGCCCAGCACCTGCAGATCTTTTTCGCGCCACTCAACGAGGAACGCACTGCCGTGCTTCGCGATGAGAAAGGCGAGCCGCTGACGTGGGCCGTGGAGATGGAGGGCGCTCCGCAGGCCGCGACGTACGGAGTGACGGTCAACGCGTTTCCACGCGGCACGGTATTCAGCGTCGGCTTACACCCGCTGCGCAACGGCCATCGCGCCGGTGGACGCGGCAAGTCCGGGCTTTTTCGCTGCCCGGATAACGTCGTGCCGGCACCGGGCAAACACTGCGATTCAGTTCCCGGCGCTACCTCGCACGGGCAAGGAATCCTGCCGGCCGGAGATAAACAGCCGACTCCGCCATCCTAAGCGCGCAGGCACAGCGCGTATGTGAAAAGCGCGGCGGCAGCGATGGATGCGACCGTGCGCACGTGATTCCATCGAGTCCAGTCTTTTAGATAGCTCCCCCAAATGGCCGCGCCCGCGGCGGTGTTGGGATAGACCTTCGCAAGCGCATTGTTCAGCGGCACGTTGAGTCTCATCGTGCACCCGAACATGCCCAACACATAGACGATCCCGCCGACGAGCATCGCGGTGCCTCCGGGCTCACGCAAGTGCGCCAGTCCGATGACTGCGAGCACGGCGCTCGTCAGCGTCGTGCCAAGAAAGACCGGCATGAAGAGCGACCGTACGATGACGGCATTGATCGAATTCATGGCCTGGATGCCGGCGGGAGGCTCGATCCGTCCGAGCGCCGTCATGATGAAGGTGGAGAACGCGAAGAAGAGTCCGCCGATCAGCCCTGTGCCGATCGCAGAGAACCACAGCAGGGCAGTCACGTAGAGAGGTCGCATGCCAGCTCCATCGCATCCACGAGCGCAACCGCAGGCGCGTCAGGGACCCCTTGATAGCGCATGTACCGTCTGGAGACAACCTGGTTCAGTGAACCGGTCCGCGAGCGAACGGGTACTGACTGAGTGAAGTGCAGCTGTTCGTCGGCCAGTCTCAATCATGATACAGATCGGCGGACGATGAACTTCTGCGACGACGCGCAGGAACCTATGACACCCGACTACAGTGGGAGACAAGGTGATGCGCGCCGAACGACTGTGCTCACTGCGTTGCGCGCTCTGTTGCGCACTCGCCTGTATTTCTTTGGCAACGGGATGCGCTGGCAACGGCGAAGGTCTCGATGAGAACGGCAGGCCGGTGAATGAAGGTGGCGGCGGCGGTGGAGGCGCGCTGTTCACGCAGATTCAGGACACCATCTTCACGCCCATCTGCACCGCGTGCCACGTAGGCGCAGCAGCGCCGCGAGGTCTGCGACTCGACGCAGGCAACAGCTACGCATTGCTGGTCAACGTTGCGAGCTCGGAAGTGCCGGGCACTCTTCGCGTGGCGCCGGGCAATCCCGACGCCAGCTATCTGGTGCAGAAGATCGAGGGTCGCGCGGCCGTAGGCGGACGCATGCCGCTCGGCGGACCGCCATTGCCACAAGCGAGCATCGATCTCGTGCGGCAATGGATCTCGCAAGGCGCGCTCGCACCTGCAGCGGCCGACGGAACTGCGGAGGCATTGCACGTCGTGTCGACCATTCCAGCAGCGGACGAGGAGATTCAGGGGGCGAGCTCCATCATGGTCATCTTCAGCAGCGCGGTCGATGCATCGCTCGTCGGCACGGGAGTTTTCGAGCTGCGCGCGAGCGGTGGCGATGGTTCCTTCGCCGAAGGAAATGAAGTTGCGATCGACTTCAGCAGCATCCAGGTTTCAGTCAGCAATCCGACGGTCGTCACGCTCAACCTGACGCAACCGCTCGCATCCGATTCATTTCAATTCCGGGTCCGCGGCAGTGGCACCCCCCGGCTCGCGGACGTGAATGCGCACGCGCTCGATGGCGATTTCCGGACCACGTTCTCAGTCACGGGGAGCCAGCAATGAGCCTGCTAGCACGCCTGGTTCTCGCCATCGCTCTCCTCCCTTCGACTGCGCTCGCCGAGCCGTATCTCGCCGCGCAGATGGGCTTCAAGTGCGGCCAATGCCACGTGAATCCGTCGGGCGGCGGAATGCGCAACGCGTTCGGCAACTCGTTTGCGCAGATGCAGATGCCCGAACGTCAGATCCTCAAAGACGCGGAGCCCTGGACGGGACTCCTCGGCAAGTACTTCGCGGTCGGCGGCGACCTGCGCGCCAACTACAACTACAACGACGTGCCCAACACCGACGAGGAGAACTCGTTCGACGTCGAAGAAGGCCGCGTTTACCTCGAGGCTTCGATCATTCCGGGCCGTTTGTCCGTGTACGTGGATGAGCTCGTGGCGCCCGGCAATGCGGACAACCGTGAAGCCAATGTTCGTTTCTGGATCCGCGAGAACGCCCTGTACGTAAAAGCCGGACGCATGTATCTGCCTTTCGGCTGGCGGCTCGAGGACGACACGGCCTTCACGCGCCAGCTCTCGGGCATCAACATGACGACACCCGACAACGGCGCAGAAATCGGCTTCGAGAGTGGGCCATGGACTGCGCAACTTGCCATCAGCAATGGCAGCGCGGGCGGACCCGAAGAAGACACGGGCAAACAAGCTTCGCTGCGCGCCGAATACGTGCAGCCTGTGTGGCGCGTGGGCGTGAGTGCGAGCACGAACAACGCTGAAGCGGGCGATCGCGAAGCGTTTGCGATCCACGGTGCCATTCGCACCGGGCCTGTTGTGTGGCTCGGTGAAGTCGACTACGTGAAGGACGACAGCCTGCTTCCGTTACGCGACCAGTATGCCGCGCTCGGCGAAGCAAACTGGCGCATTCGTGCCGGCCACAACCTCAAACTCACGTTCGAATACTTCGAACCGGACGATGATGTCGACGAGGACGAGCAGACTCGAACGAGCCTGGTGTACGAGTGGACGCCAGTGGAATTCCTGCAGTTCCGACTAGGCGGACGCGTGTACGACGGCATCCCGCAGAACAACCAGCAAAACCGGAAGCTCTATTTCCTCCAGATGCACGGCTTCTTCTAGCTAAGCCCCTTGATTTACCCTGCCGGCGTCCGCCATCCTGACCCGCACCCAATGAGGCACGGGTCCGCAGATGTTCACGCCAGACGGCACGGTTGCCGAGCGCGGTCTACCGTCACTCGACATGAAGTCGAGGCCGGTATCGTTCGAGCGCGTGTTTCATGCCGGCATGGCCTGGCTGCTCGTCGTGGTCGCGTTCGCCGGCTTCGCGCCGCGTTCGCTCGCGATCGTTGCCGGCACGATGCCGACGCCGCCGCTCGTCGTACATCTGCACGCGGCAGTGATGGCGTCTTGGGTAACGTTGCTCGCGATACAAGCAACACTGGTGCTGGCGGGGCGCATCGACCTGCACCGCAAGTGCGGACTGGCGTCGCTCGTTGGCCCGCTGGTACTGACCATGTTGATCGCGATCACCATCATTCGTCAGAACGATGCTGCCGGCACGCCCGCCGCCCCGATCGTCAACAACATCCTGTTCGTGCAGATACGATCGATCGTGCTGTTCCCCACGTTCTTCGTCTGGGCCCTGCTGACGCGGCGTACCGACCCGCAGACACACAAGCGCATGATGTTGTTCGCCACGCTGGTGCTGCTCGACGCCGCGATCGCGCGCATGAGCTGGCTGCCGCACAACCAATTCCCGCACGACTACCTGGCGATCCACCTCTATCTGTTGCTATTGCTGGTGCCAGCACTACTGCACGACCTGATCCGCTTGCGACGGATTCACCGCGCGTGGGTGTGTGGACTCGTGCTGCTACTGCCGTGGGTCGTCGCTACCCACTTCGTCTGGGGGTCGGATTGGTGGGGCAGATTCGGACCGAAACTGGTGGGTGCAGGGTAGTTGTCGCGAGGCATCCCTTACGGGGATACGTAGCTCATCTCGCCCGAGTGTCGTGGACCAGTCACCCGTATCTTCCGATCGGTGACGACAACACATGAGCCGCGCCACTCCTCGATCGGCTCGTTCAGGAAAAGCATCCCGACTCTATCCAGCAATCCGCGACGGGAAGGGTGAGCCAAACGCACGAGAAGAATGCCATTGTGGGTTCCAGGGGCGTAGCGGCGCACGTCCGAGAAATCCAAGTCCTGCGTAATCAGTAGGCGCTCTGCTTCCTGCGTAGATGCCCAGACAACAGAGTCCGGCCTGCCCGTCAGCGCCTCCTGAGGCACTGTATCGACGTCATGGCCCAATCCACTCAAGACGCGCACGAGATCGATGGGAATATTTTCGTCCAGCTTGAACTTCATATACGTTCAGGAGCACATCTGCCGCGGAAACTCATCGCAAGCCTTTGCCGCGGCAAAAGCAATCACCGCGCGAACGTCATCCAGACAAAGCGATGGGAACGCCTCGACAATCTCCTCCGGCCGATCCCCTTCGGCGAGGCTCGCGAGGATCGCACGCACAGTGACCCGCGTGCCGCGGATGGTGGGTTCACCTCCACAACACTTCGGATCTCTCGCGATTCGATTTGTGCATGTGGTCATCACTGCTCTCCCTGTCTCGAGAACGGGACACGAAATCTTTTCTCGCGACGTACGCGCGATAGTACGCAAAGTCATGCGCGATTGCTCTCGTACGTTCATGCGAACCGAGCGAAGTGGTGCGACCCCCTGCTGTCTTGCAAGGAGCGCTGGTGATGCCAACATTCCTAAAGGACCTCAGTAACTTTCAGATCAAGCTCGTTTGGCAAAACGCGAGTGTCGAGCCAATGGAGGCAGACAAACTCGTCTTCATCGGATATTCCTTACCGCAGGCTGACTTCGAGTTCAGGCAGCTCCTATCGAGAATGGTCGGCAAAGAGACCTCGATTGAGGTCGTGCTCTGGCGTGGCAAGACAAAGGAGTCACGGCGAAAGTACGAGGAAGAATGCGAGCGATACCGCAAGTTCTTTGGCAGTCGCCATCTGTCTTTTGAACATGGAGGGGTTCAAGCGTTCGTGTCGAAGCTGGCCAAGCCCGCACCTCGCCGCGCTAAGCGCGTTGGAGTTCGCGCGAAAGTCCGCGTCAAGCGCTCAAGTGCGTAATGCGCCGCTCCGTGTCCATAGCCTCGCGCGGGCACAGACGCACGGGGTTCTGCGAAACCCCTCAAGTACTGGCCCAAACCGTTGAAGGTTGCACAACATGTGTGCTCCGTCTCGTTCACCGAGCTCAATGGGGACTACTCAAGCCCGTCTTCCCAGCGGAGTTTGCGGCGGAAGGTCAATCTGGTGTCAGGCAGAATCGGCGGTGCTACTTCGAGGAAGAGACGCCGGGAAAATATCGGATACTGTGCACTTGAATCACCCCGAATCGCTGCTCGTTCCGGGCTTGATGCTGAGCGACTATATCCTCACGGTCGCCGGCGCGCGTTTGCGCACCGCGTATGCGAAACATTTCAAGACGCCGAGCTACGAGTTGAACCCGCTCTGGCAGGTCGCGGTCGCGCAGCGCCGTTGGTTCAACTGGAAACACCTCGCGCTGACTGCGCTGGTCGGCGCACTCGTCATCTGGCTCAGCGAGCTCTCGCGCACGCCCGATCCTACGGTTGCATACGTGCTCAGTCTCGTGTTCGGTGTGCAAGGCATGATCAACGGCCGCCACCTCGGCAACCTTGCTACGTTCGCCTATCTCCGGCGCCATCCCGAGCAACTTTCGGGCGAAGTCATCATGAGCCATGAGTTCACGCTTTGGCTGTCACTGTTCCAAACCGCCGCTGTGCTCGTGCCAGTGGCCCTGCTGCTGATACCGACACCGACGCCCCGCACCCTCGGTGCCTTCACCGGCGTCGTCGGCATCGCGCTCGTGCATTTGATCTGGCTGTGGCGGCATAAATCGCGGCAAACGTCTCTCTAATTTGGCGGATGGACCGCGGTAGCCCTTGGTGAAACCATGGGCGCCCTCAGTTCCCCGGAGACGACAATGTCCAAAGTGTGGTTCATCACTGGCGCAAGCCGTGGCCTTGGCGTGGAGTTCGCGAAAGCGGCGCTGCGCGCGGGCGATCGGGTGGTGGCGACGAGCCGCAAGGCGACTGCAGTCCGCGCAGCCCTGGGACCCGACACGGATCAGCTCCTGTCCGTGGATCTCGACGTGACCGATGCCGATCAAGCCAAACGCACGGTGGACAGCGCGGTCTCGAAATTCGGCACTATCGACGTGCTCGTGAACAACGCCGGCTACGGACACCTCGGTTTCTTCGAAGAAGCGACGGATGAAGACGTGCGCGCTCAGTTCGAGACCAACGTATTCGGCGTGTTCGGCGTGACTCGCGCGGTGTTGCCGGTGATGCGTGCCGCCCGCAAGGGGCGCATTTTCAATCTGTCGTCCGCGGCCGGTATTCGGGGGCAGGAGTTCACATCCCTCTACTCCTCGACAAAGTTCGCGCTCGAGGGATTTTCGGAGGGGCTTGCTGCGGAAGTAGCCCCCTTCGGCATTTGCGTAACGATCGTCGAACCCGGCCCGTTCCGTACGGACTTCCTGACACGCGAATCACTGCGGTTCGGCGGCACCACAGTTGCGGACTACGACGAGCGGCGCAGCCGCGTTCAGGCAAGCTTCGAAACGCGCAACGGCAAGCAGCCGGGCGACCCGGTAAAGCTCGCGGAGGCGCTCGTGCGACTGGCCGGCGAAGCGAAACCGCCGCTGCGATTCATAGGCGGCGCGTTTGCGCTCGACGTCATGGACAAGAAACTGGCGGCAGTGCGAGCGGATGTGGAGAACTGGCGGGCCGTGTCAGCGGCGACGGATTACGCGCAGTAGTACTCCGGCCAACTCGCCACGCTATACGAGCCACGCGAGTGAGCGGGCATCGATCGGCATGCGCCGCAATCACTGGGGCGGGAGCAGCGCCGTCTCGTCAGGCACCCACGCGCGGATGCGCGGCGTGAGTGCTGCCGGCCATTTCGCGTCGGGATGCTCCACCTTTGCGCCGAGTGTTTTGAGCAGGCTCGCGGTCTCGGTGCGCACTTCAGGCTGGCGCTCGTTGAAGCCCTTTGGAATACGGCCCATGGCGAAGTCGATGGCCGTGAGTCCGTTGCGGTCCTCGACGTCCAGCTCGGCTCCGTCGGCGACGAGGCGCTTCACGACTTCGTTCCAGCCGCGCAGCGCAGCGCTGTGTAGTGCCGTTTCATTGAAGTGTGTACGGGCATTCACGTCCGCTCCGGCCGCACGAAGCAGTCCGTACACTTCGAGCGCCTGCTCCTCCGTGTAGAAGGCGCCGCGCGTCGGCGAGTTGATCCACCCCTTCCCCACCGCCGCCATCAGCGGCGTGTCGCCATTGAAGTTCGCGAGGTTAGGCAGTGCACCGTGAGCAAGCAGCAGCTTCACAACGGGTATATCGCCCGCCTTGACCGCGCGCAGCAGTGGCGTCACGCCGATGTTCAGCATGGGCTCGGTATAGCGGTCGTACGGCACGTGACGATGAGGGATACGCAGCTTCAGTTGCGGGTTCGGATTCGCGCCGCGCTCGAGCAACATCTCGATGATCTGCAATCCCGTGGTTTCATCGAGCGCGGGCAGCTCGACGCGCCGGCCCTTGGGCAGCGTGTTCATGTCCACGGCAGCGTAAAGCGGCGTCTGCCCGTAGAAGTCCCACAGATTCACGTTGGCGCCGTGCTCGATCATGAATCGCGCGAAATCCCAGTGGATGTTGAGAAGCGCCAGGTTGAGCGGTGTCACGCCGTCCGGGTCAGCGAGATTGATGTCGGCTTTTCTCTTCAGCAGCTCGGCGGCACAATCCACACAGCCTTCGCGCGCGGCATACAGGAGCGGCGTGAAGCCGCCGCGATTCATATCTTTCGGACGGCCTTCTGCGGTCACGCGCCGCTGCCAGTCCCGCGTCGTCGCCCGCGCGTTGACCTCGGCGCCGCGTTCGAGCAGCAGGCGGATCATCGCAGGATGGCTTTGCGCTGCTGCCCACATGAGCGTGGTCTGTCCGCCCCAACGTTCGCGCACGTTCGGATTCGCCCGATACTTGAGCAACACACGTGCGGCGTCGACGCGACCCGTGCGCGCGACGGCCATCAGCGCTGTCTGGCCTTCCGCATTCGGGGACTCGACGTCTGCGCCGGCCTTCAGCAGCACCTCCAGCACGTCGGTGGCACCAATCTCCGCCGCCGCAGACATCGGTGTGGCGCCGTAGTCGTTCGTGGCGCGCACATCGGCGCCCGCGCGGATCAATTCGCGTGCGAGCTCGGCGTCTCCGCGATGAGCCGCCCAGTGAAGCGCCGTCGTGCCGTCATTGTCCCTCGCTTGGACATCGGCTCCCTCTCGAATGAGAGTCAGCGCCTCCTGCCGATCCCCCTTCTCTGCAACGCGCACGAGATCAGCGCCGATCGCGAGACACGGCAGCAGTGCGCAGAGAAGCAGAACCGCACGCATCAAACCTCCGTGAGCAGACCCGTGCTGTTGCCAAGGCTCGTAACGGGAATCCCCGCGCGCTCCAGGAGCGTGAGCAGCAGATTGGCGTGCGGCGTGTCCTGCGCGTAATGCAGGTGTTGTCCGCCTTTGATGCGACCGGAGCCATGACCCAGCACCAGCGAGGGCAGCGGATCGTTGTTGTGCAGATCGCTGTTGCTCATGTTGCTGCCGTACAGAACCATCACATGGTCGAGCAGGCTCCCGTCGCCGTCGCGAATTTCCTTCAGACGCTTCGCGAACGTTGCGAACATCGTGGTGTGCCACGTCTGGATTTTTGCGAGACGTTCGATCTTCGCCGGATCGTTCTGGTGATGGGACAGCGGATGGAACGCATCGGGCACGCCGATCTGGTTGTACGTGCGCATGCTGACTTCCTTCGCCATCATGAAGGAGACGACGCGCGCCTTGTCCGCCTGCCATGCAAGCGCCATCAGCTCGAACATCACTTTGAGCTGCTCGCCAAAATCTTCCGGAACGCCGAGCGGCGCGTCGGGAAGCGCCGTGCCGCTGCCACTGGCGGCGCTCATCTTTCCGATGCGGCGCTCGATCTCACGCACGGAGTCCAGATAGTCGTTGAGCATGGCGCGGTCCGCCGGTCCGAGATCGCGCTCCAGCCGCTGCGCCTTGTCGCGCACGTGGTCGAGAATGCTTCCCGTCTCGCGCACGATCTCGCGACGCTCCTCGTCCGTGTCGCCCTGGCCGAAGAGCTGATAGAACACCTTGCGCGGGTTGTGCTCCATTGGTAGCGGCTGCGTCGGCGTGCGGAACGACACCGTGCTCGCGAACCCGCAACCGACGCCCGGCGCGCACGTAACGCCACCGATACTTTCGCCGCTGAGCTCGATGGACGGCAACGCCGTGTCCTGACCGATGTGGCGAGCCGCGAGCTGGTCCGCACTGATGCCGCGATCTCCGGTGCGATCGCCATCCGTGGGACCAACGCAGGATAGCCACGTGCCCGAGATGATTCCGTGAGGATCCGAGCTTTCTCCGCCCTTGTTACGCAAGCCGGTGATTATTGTGGCTGATGCCTTGTAACTCTCGAGCGGCTGCAGGATTTGCGGAAACTCGAACGACTTGCCCGTCTGCGTGGGCATCCAGCGATTCATCACAGCGCCGTGTGGGAAGTACACGAAGCCGAGTCGCGGTCGCGGCGCTGCTGCCGTCGCCGCCAGCGCCGTCGCGGCCGGGATCATGGCATCGAGCAGAGGGAGCGCGATGGCCGCACCAGCGCCGCGGAGAACCGTGCGTCGTGAAAGATGCTTGCGGGTGATGAACATGAGATGTCTCTAGTGAGCCGGCCTCGGCGGCTGAAGTGCTGCGGATTTCATGTCATTCGGCGCGCCATGCGGCGCCATGCGGAACGTCTTGCTAGTCACGATGTTCGTCACCAGCGATTCGAAGTGGTAGTCATCCGCTGCAGTGGCACGGACGATGGCGCGCACAGTGGGCATGTCCGTAAATTCGAGCGTGCGACCGAGCGCGTACGTCATGAGCTTCTCGGTCAGCGCCTGCACGAACTGATCCCCACGGCGCAACAACGCCAGGCGCAGATCGTCCGGAGCGTTGAGCACGGTGCCGTCCGGCAGCTCACCGGCCGAATCGATCGCCGTGCCGGCGAAGCGGTCTCGCGCCCGGTACTGACCTACCGCGTCGAAATTCTCGAGCGCGAATCCAAGCGGATCCAGCACGCCATGACAGCCGCGACATCTCGGGCTGCTGCGATGGGCCGCCATCATCTCGCGCACGGTGAGCGCCTTCTTGCCTTCCTGGTTCTCCTTGAGCGCACCGACATTGGGAGGTGGCGCGGCAGGCGGCGTCCCCATCAGGCGCTCGAGCACGAAAGCGCCGCGGAGCACCGGCGCCGTACGGTTCGGATATGACGTCAGCATGAGCACCGCGCCCTTGCCGAGCAGGCCGAAGCGCTTCGAGTCCGTGAGCTGCACTCGCCTGAAGCGGTCGCCCTTCACATCCAGAATTCCATACAAAAGCGCGACACGCTCGTTGAGGAACGTGTAGTCCGCGCTCAACAGATCCAGAACGTTGTGGTTCTCGCGAAAGACGCTGTCGACGAACAGCCGCAACTCTTCGCGAAAGTCCGCGCGGATGTCGCCATCCAGATTCGGGAACAGCGCGACGTCCGGCTGAATCTCGCCGAGCTTCGCAAGGTTCAGCCACTGGAAGGCAAAGTTCGAAGCGAGCGTCTGGGCACGCTCATCCTTCAGCATGCGGCGAACCTGCGCGGCCAGCACCGCGTTGTCATGGAGCTTTCCCTGCCCAGCCAGGCGCAATAACTCCTCGTCGGGAAGGCTGCTCCAGAGAAAGAACGAAAGGCGCGATGCCAATGCAAGATCGTTCATGCGATCCGGCAGTGGCGAGTCGTTCCGGTAGAGAAACTCCGGATCGGCGAGCAGCGCAGTCAGCGCCTGACGTACCCCCGCCTCGAAGCCGCCCTCGCGCTGACCCGCCTGATAGAACTTCGTGAGATCGGCAATGTCCGCCGCTGTCGTGGGACGCCGGTATGCCTGAGTCGCAAGGCTTTCCATGATCCGCTGCGCGCAGGGCTCCTCTTCGACCGCGTTTGCCGGATAGCACTGAAACACGCGATGACGGCTCGGCGTATCGCTGACACCCGCAGCGTGCAGAGGGCCGCGCACTTCGAAGGAATTCACGCCCAATATGCGATCCTGGCCACCGCCGGGCACGTGGCTCTGCAGGCGATCCTCGGATTCGGAGTAGCTCCGCTGCACGAAGGTGACACCGATTTCGTGCGGCCCGGCCGTGGCGTTGAAACGGATGTCCTTCAAACGCTTGTTGATGGCATCGACCGCCGGGTCCTGCTTCTGATCGATGGCCTTCATGTCCGCTTCGCCGCCGATCGTGGTCTCGAAAATGCGACGGCGGTCGAGCGTCACGACCAGCCGGTTCTCGAACTCCATGTTGTAGACCCAGATCGCCTGCGCCATGTTGGCGATGTTGATGACGTACTCGCCATCCGCCGGAAAATCGTGGCGCACGACGAGCCCGCCACGCGTGCCGAGCGGCAGGCCCTCGGTGCGGAAGTGCTGCGTGCCATCCGGCGCGGAATACGTCGTGCCGACAGGCCGTGAACGCGGATTCCCCAGGGCGCGCACCGCAATGGAGCGTGCCGCCGCAAGGTATTGATTGAGGAACGACGGCGACACCTGCAACGCATTCGCCACATTATCGAAACCGTCCTTCGCATCGTCGGGCGGGAGAATCTCCGCAGGATCGACCTCGACATCCAGCAGGTCCCGCACGGCATTCGCGTATTCCTTCCGATTCAGCCGATGCAACCCCACAGGGCCCGGATCAGGGCGCGATAGCGCAGCGTGATCGAGCGTGCCTTCCATCCAGGATACGAACGAGCGCACGGCCTGCGAGTCAGGCTGCGGATTCCCCGCGGGCGGCATGAGCCGGCCGCGGAGCTTGCGCACCGCTTTTTCCCAGGTCTCCGCGTCTTCCGGAATGTTTTCGGGGGAGAGTGACTCGAACGCGATACCGCCAGCCCAGTCCTCAGTGTTGTGGCACTTGCTGCAGTATTGACCAAGAAACGCCCACTTCTCCGCGGCGACGGGATCCGAGGCGAAAGCGCCTGTCGATATACACAGCAGCGCGAGGGTCGAGATGCGCGTGAACGCACGCCGGTCCGAGCGTGTGCTGCGGGCATTCCTCATGTTGTTAGTTTGCATCTTTTTGCGCGCCCGAAAGCCGGCTTCTCCCGCCACGGTGTGGATGGCGCAACCGAACCTGCTGGCATCCGTAGGGCAAGTAGCCTGTTCAAGAGCATGCTTTGTATTATCGGGGAACTGCCGAGTGAGGGCTGCAGGTCTCGTCCAAACCATCGCTTGATAACAAGGGGGAGTCATGGTCTCGGAACCTTCTGTATCCGCTATTGGGGCGGCGCGCGCCGTTGCGCCGTCGTGGCTCGTAAGAGTTGCTGTTTCAACCGCATTGGCGGGCGCCGTGGTTCCGCCCGCGCTCGCGCAGGACGCGCAGGCCGGTGCGCAGGACGAGATAGAGGAAGTCACCGTCACCGGCTCACGCATCGCGCGACGCGACCTGACGGCGTCCAGCCCGATCATGACCGTGCAGACGGAATCGCTCGAAAACTCGGCCACCACTGCCGTCGAATCGGTGTTGAACCAGTTGCCGCAGTTCGTTCCCGGCGGCAGCCAGTTCGTCTCGGGCGCGCAGTCCGGCGCGGCGCAGACCCCTGGCGCGGCGACGCTGAACCTGCGTGGCCTGGGCTCGAACCGCAATCTCGTGCTCGTCGACGGCCGCCGCACGCAGCCCGCGAACGCCTCACTGGTGGTCGATGTGAACACCATCCCACCGCTCGCCATTCAGGGCGTCGAGGTCATCACTGGCGGCGCTTCGGCGGTGTACGGTCCGGATGCGATCGCGGGTGTCGTCAACTTCGTCCTGAAGAAGGACTTCCAGGGCCTCGACATCGATGCCCAGACCGGCATGACCGGCGACAGCGACGGCGACGACACGCGCGTCAGCGCGCTCATGGGCATGAACTCCGCGAACGACCGCGGCAACATCATGATCGGTCTCGACTGGACCAAGCGCGAAGGCGTCATGCAGCGCGACCGTGATTTCTATGTCAACGGCTGGCGCGATCTGGCCAATCCGGGCGGCGACTTCGTGCAGGCGCCGAGCTATGCCGGCGGCCAGGTGTTGACAGGCGGTCCGAATCAGCCCAACCCGGCCGTGGTCAACGGGCTGTTTCCGGGTGCCGCGCCCGGCACCGTCGGTCCGGCCTCCGAGTTCCGCTTCGCGAACGACGGCTCGATCTTCGTCAACACGCAGGGCCTTGGCTACAACGGTCCGCTCGGCCAGCTCGATGCCGGCCGGTTCACGATGCTCAACCGGCTGAACAACGGCAACCTCGACCAGAAGTACACGACGCAGTTCGTCTCGACGCCGCTCGAGCGGCACTCGCTGTTCCTGCGCGGCCGCTATGACCTCACGGACAACATCAGCGCCTTCGCGCAAGGGAACTACAGCAACATCCAGGTGACCACGCGCGGCAACCTCGCGCCGGCAATCACCGTGTGGCAGGCGCCGATTCCTCGCGACGGGCGTGCGTTGCCCGCAGCGCTCAACGCGCTGCTGGACTCGCGCCCGCGTCCGAACGACCCGTGGAGCCTGTATCAGGTGCTCGACTACTACGGACCGCTCACTGCCGAGAACACCACAGACGTGTGGCAGCTCCAGGCGGGCCTGCAGGGCAAGATGGGCTTCCGCGACTGGACGTGGGACGCGTACGTGGGCAAGGGTGACACATACACGGTCGCGGAGGTCCCGCTGCCGTCCCTGCAACGTTACTCCGCGCTGGTTGCCGCGCCGAACTTCGGCCAGAACGCCAACATCACGGGCACCGGTCGCGGCTACGCGCTCCGCTGCACCACCGGCTTGCCCGTGTTCCAGGAGTTCACGCCCTCCGAGGACTGCCTCCGCAGCATCGAGACGCGCACACGCCAGCTCACGAACCTGTCGCAGGAGATCGTCGAGGCCAATATGCAGGGTCTCGCGTTCGAGCTGCCCGCGGGTGAAGTGCGTTTCGCGTTCGGCATGCACTACCGCAAGAACGAGTTCCGCTTCGACCCCGGCTATCCCGTCGAACAGGTGCTCGACAATCCGATCGGTCTGTTCGCTTCGAACAGCACCAATGGCAGCACCAACGTGAAAGAGGTCTACGGCGAGCTGCTCGTGCCGGTGATCAAGAGCGTCGATCTCGAGCTCGGCTACCGGTTGTCGGATTTCAACACGGCCGGCACGGTCGACACCTACAAGGGTCTGTTCACGTGGAAGGCCCTGGACCAGGTGACGTTCCGTGGCGGATATCAGTTCGCGACGCGCGCGCCGAACACGGCGGAGCTGTTCACCGGACCGACACTCGCAGTCGTCACATTCCCTGCGGGCGATCCCTGCTCGGTGAGCACGCTGTCACCGTGGGGTAACGTGCCGACGAATCCGAATCGGACGCAGGTGCAGGCCCTGTGCCGCGCGCTCATCGGCAACAACACATCGGCCTTCGACACGCAGACGTTCAACACGCCGAACGGTCCGAACGGGTTCACGCGCCAGACGCCGCGGTTCTTCCCGCTGGAGATCGAAGTCACGCAGGGCAACCCGAACGTGGATGCGGAACAAGGCCGCACCTGGACGTTGGGTGCGGTGGTGACGGAGCCCTTCGGTCTTGCGAACTTCGGGTTCACGGTCGACGCGTATCGCATCAAGGTGACCGATGCGATCTCGCCGATCTCCTCGACGACGGTCTACGACAACTGCTTCAACTTCAACGGCACGAGCAACCCGACGTACGACGTCAACAACCCGTTCTGCGCGCTCATCGACCGCAACCCCGTGACGGGCGATCGCGAGCAGACGCTGGCGCTGTACTCGAACCTGGGCACGCTCGAAACACAGGGCGTGGACCTGTCGTTCAACTGGAACAGGGACATCGGTCCGGGCAACTTTGCGGTGAACACCCAGTTCACCTACCTGGACTACTTCCGCTTCCAGCCGAGCCCGACTTCGCCGCTGGCCGAGTCGACCGGTACGATCGGGGTGACGGCGAATCCGAACCCCACGCAGGACACGCAGTTCGACTACCGGTTGCTGACCAACTTCGCGTATCGCGTGAACGCGTTCCACTTCGGACTCATCTGGCGCTACCTGCCGAGTGTCGACAACGCTGCGAAGGTCACACTCCCGACGTCGACGGTGCAGGGCACCGGGTCGTACAGCCTGTTGAATCTCTACGGCGGCTATGCGATCGGGCGGTACTCGTTCCGCGTCGGCATCGACAACGTGCTCGACAAGGAACCGCTGGTGGTCGGAAACAATCCGGGCGTCGATTCCAACAGCGACGTGACGAATCCCAGCTTCTACGATCCGCTGGGCCGTCGTTTCTACGTCGGTATGAAGGCGTCGTTCTGACGAGGCAGCAGCATGGCGGTGGACTTCGGTCCACCGCCTTCCTCTAGCGGGTCGGGCGGCTGCGGACGAATTGCGTGACGATCCACTTTTCGCCGCGCGTCGTCGGACGGCCGGCATGCACCATGCGGAAGTCGGGCGAGAGGTCCGCGAGCGCATTCACGAAGTACACCGCGTCGCCCTTGCGCCCTCGGTGTGAGAATCCCAGATCGGGGAAGTCAGTCTCGCCGCCGTCATAGTCTTCGTTCAAATACACGATGAACGTAATGATGCGTTGGCCGTTGCGAGCGATCTCACCCGCGTAATCGTTCGTGGACTTCGGATCGACGAAGTCGAAATGATTCTGGATCTGCTCGCCCGGCGCGTAGTGCAGGACGGTCGGGCCTTCCATCATGCGTTCGGGCACGCCGCACGCCACTGACATGCGTGCCTGCAGAAGCGCATGCACCAGCTCGACGGAATTCACATTGAACGAAGCGACCGTGTTGCTGCGATGGGCGACGACGATGTCTTCCCGGGCGACGGGATCGTAGACGCGCGCGGGCTCCAGGCGACCCGTCGCGAAGGCGATCAGCACGTCGCAGATCTCAGGTCTCACGAAATCGCGAAACGCGCTGACGCGAGGCTCATCGCTCTTCACGTCTGCGGGCGGAGCGCGGCGCCAATCGTCGAGCCGCACGGCCGAAACCACTGCCCGCCAATCGGGCTTTGCCGACGCGGCGGCACGCGCGGCGAGTGCGCGGTCGTCGCACAGAGCCAGCAGCTGCTGTCGCGCCAGTTCCCAACCCGCGGCGGCAGACCGACCGAGCCAGGCCAGTGCCAACGGCCAGTTCGGCGCGACGCGTACACCGAGCGCAAGAATGCCGGCCGCTCGCGCGGCGGCCTCCGGGAGTCCACCGTCACAAGCCTCACCGAGAAATCGCAGGCCCTCTGCTGGCAGAAACGGGGCCTTATCGCCGGTCAGGAGCCGCAGGCCCAACTCTCGCGTGCACGCGACGTCCTTCTTCTGCGTACCGAGTGCGAGCTCGTTGATGGCGCCGTCGTGATCGCCCGCGGCATCCAGGGCCGCGGCGCGGGTCAGGTGCGGGGTGCCTTCAGGCGTAGTCATCCTCCAGATGATCACATTTCTCGCGGCGCTGGGCATCCGGCTGCTGAGCCCCCTGCTGACGGAACGCGCGGTAGATGAACGAGGCGCCCAGCAGCACGAGGAGCATTGGCCCGAGCAAGGCCCAGCTCGCGTGAATCCAGTCGTGCTGGGCGGCGTAGACCCACGAGCCGGCAACGATCCAGGCCGTACCCCAGAATGCGTGACGGTTGCTCGGGTCACGGTGGATCAGCAGCGTGATGCCAATGATGACAAAAACCGCGGGCCACGCACGATGCACGTAAAGGTTCACGTCACCCAGACCGAGGTTGTCGAGCAGCAGCCCGAAGCCCCAGATCGCGATCACCGAGCCGACGACGAGCCGGCCAACCGGGCTGCGTTGACCATTGCGCACGCGACCGCGTCCGTGCCGGAACCCGTGCTGGAGTGAGTTTTCGAGGGTCATGTGCATCTCCTTCTGGCCGGGATGCACGTTACGGAGAGCCGGGCGCGCTTTCCAGAGTTTACCGGCCAATTGCGGCGGGGCGCCGGTGAAGGAACACTATGGCCCACGGGGGGGACCTGGCATGTTCAAGCTGACCATCATTCTGTTGCTAACGGCTGTCACCAGAGCCGCGTTGGGCTGCGACGCTGACACTCATCCGGGGTCGAATCGCATCACCGTGATGTCGGGCGGCCAGCAACAGCACATCGATCTCGTCATGCCCCGCTCATTCGAGCGCGGCAAGCCCGTGCCGCTCGTCATCGGGCTGCACCCGAGCTCCGGAGACGGCGCGATACTCGACAAGGACACAGGCTTGAGTGCGGCAGCCAACGCGAAGGGCTTCGCCGTGATGCTGCCCGACGGCGCCATCAAGCTGCCGCGTCCCGATGGCAGCGGCGATGGACACTATTGGAACATTCCTGGCGTGCCACTCGTCACCGGGGACGCCGTGCCGAAAGGTACACGCGATGACGTGCGATTCATCGCGGATGCGATCGATCACGTTGTCAAACACAACTGTGTGGATGCGCGTCGGATCTATGTAACGGGCATGTCCGGCGGCGCTCGCATGTCATCGATGGTCGGCTGCAGATTGGCGGACAAGATCACTGCCGTTGCGCCGATTGCCGGCCTGCGCGCTGGACGCGCCGCCGCTCCTGAATTTTCCGAGCCCGATGCCGGCGATTGCCAGCCATCGCGGCCGATCGCAGTGATGGCTGTTCATGGCACCGACGATCAGACCAATCCATTCCCCGGTGGGCAAGGTCTGCGCTGGGGATATTCCGTGGAGCGCGCGGTCGCGCGCTGGGCGAGTCTCGATCAGTGTGGCGCGGCCCCGAGCGCAGAAAAAGTTTCCGCGCACGTCACGCGCGTGCGCTACAGCTCTTGCGCCGCTGGCAGTGAAGTCGTGCTGTACCGAATCGATGCGTCTCGCGATCAGGGCGGCGGCCACATCTGGCCCGGCGGGCTTCGAGACCAATCGAAGATCGAGCTCAACGCTACGCAGCTGGTTCTGGAGTTCTTCGCCAGTCACTGACCGTTGCATTTCGCCACAACCAGACGCCGATGAGCGTGCGTGCCAGCGGTTGAATGGCGGGATAGATCCAGCCGTCTATCGACTCTGGCAAACCGGGCCCGCCGACTTCATTGGAAATGATGAATGCAGTCAGGAGAGCCGCGCCAACGTAGCCAACGCTCACCGCTTTCGAGAGCAAGTCCCCGCGCCAGACTGCGATGGCATACAGCGTGTTGCCTGTCAGGAACGCAAGCAGCAGCAGGAAATACATGGCATCCCAGATGCCGTCATAGATGGCGGTACGCACCTCCATCGTCGAGCGCACGGCTGCATTGCCCGCAAGATACGCAACGCGCCAGCGATCGAACGCCATCAATGTAACTGCTTGCTGACCGGCCTCGGTCGCGGCCCATAGCAGGAATCCAATCAAACCGGGGATGACGAGCGCGGCGGCGACACGACGCAAGCGGATGGCCACTGCCAACGCCGCCGCACCCGTGACGAATGGGTGAATGAGGTAGACCCAGGACCGCAATACATACGCTGGATCGTGGACCCGCTGCATGCGGCCTTCGAACCCTTCGACAGGCGCATAGAACTCGGGCAGGAAGATGAGTCCGCACGTGGTGATTGCGGAGATCCACGAGCAGACGGCCGCGAACCGATAGAACGAAACCGGGATATCCGCGGTGGTAGCCATGCGGGGTGGCAGTCTATCGGCCAGGCACGCGGCCCGGCTTTCGCTTCATCGCGGGCGCGCGGCCGGTCCACCGCAGGTCCACAATGGGCTCTCCGGTATCGAAGGGACGAACACCTTTGGAAAACATTTCCGGGCTGGCCATTCAGCCCCCAGTGGAACCCATGCTCGCCAAGCTGGCGGACGAATTGCCCGCCGGCGAGTACCTCTACGAGCCGAAGTGGGACGGCTTCCGCGCAATCGTCTTCCGCGGCGAAACCGACCTGTATCTCCAGAGCCGCGACTCGCGACCCTTCGATCGCTATTTTCCAGAGCTGCACGACGCCCTGCTCGAGCGCCTGCCGAAAAACTGCGTGCTCGACGGCGAGATCGTGATCGCGTCAGCGCGTGGCCTCGACTTCGATGCGCTCCAGCTGCGGCTGCACCCAGCAGCCTCTCGCGTTCAGAAGCTCGCGAAAGAGATGCCCTCCTCCTTCATCGCTTTCGACGTGCTCGCGGTTGAAGGACGCAATCTCATGGACGAGCCGCAAGCAGCGCGCCGTGCTGTGCTCGAGGAATTGCTTGGCGGCGTGAAACGGCCAGTCCATCTCACACCCGTCACGCGCGACCGTGCGGTTGCGGTCGACTGGCTCACGCGTTTCGAAGGGGCTGGCCTGGATGGTGTGATCGCGAAGCTGGAAACGGGCACGTACCTGCCGGGCAAGCGCGCGATGATCAAGGTGAAGCACGCCCGCACGGCCGACTGTGTTGTGGCTGGATTCCGTTGGCACAAGAGCGGTAACGACGTGGTCGGTTCACTGCTCCTCGGCCTCTATGACGACAAGGGCATGCTTCAGCATGTCGGCGTCACGTCATCTTTCACAACAGCGATGCGCAAGCAGCTCGCGAAGGAGCTCGAGCCACTTCGCGAGAATGCGATGAAAGAACACCCCTGGCGCGAGTGGGCAAGCGCCGCCGGCGAGTCGAGCCGCATGCCTGGAGGACAGAGCCGCTGGAGTGCAGGCAAAGACCTCTCGTGGGAACCGCTGCGGATCGAGCGCGTCTGCGAAGTGAAGTACGATCACATGCAGGGCGACCGCTTCCGTCACGCGGCCTTCTTCCTTCGCTGGCGACCCGATAAGCAGCCACAGGATTGCCGCTACGATCAGCTCGAAGTCACAAAGCCCTACGAGCTCGAAAAGATCTTCTCGTCCGGGTCGAGCGGTTCCTGAGTCGGGCGCAGCGCTTCGGGAATGTGCTGCAGATTTATGCGAATGCGCGTCCAGGTGGTGTAGCGCCCGCGCATGTTATCGACCAGCACGTCGGCCGGCTCGAGATGTGCGGCAGCTTGTGGATGGCGTTCCTTCCAGCGAGCGAGACCCGCTAACGCGTCTTCTTTGTGACGGGCTCGTCCGATCTCTATGAGCGGAATCTTCTTGCGCTTGGAGGGTTGTACACGCGCGGGCTCCGACGCTTGCTTCCTGTAGTGCGGCGGCCAGGGCGCATCGCCCAGGCCCTGACGCTCGAAGAGCTCGAGCAAACCTTCGATCGAGCCAGCGTGCTCGTCGATCCCTGCGTGCAGGTCGCCGAGCTTCTTGAAGCGTGCTGGCATTGAGGCCAGCGTGAAATCGGCCGGCTCGCAGTTGGCAACTTCGTCCCAGGCGAGCGGTGCTGAGACGCGCGCGTCGGGCGTTGGCCGCACCGAGTACGCGGAAGCAACGGTGCGGTCCTTGGCGTTCTGGTTGTAGTCGACGAACACACCGTGGCGCTCTTCCTTCCACCACTTGCTGGTGGCGATCTTCGGCGCGCGGTTCTCGACTTCACGCGCGAGCGCGAGCGCAGCCCGGCGCACTTCGTCGAAGCTCCAGCGCTTGTCGATTCGAATGCAGACATGCATGCCGCGCGAACCGGAAGTCTTCGGCCAACCGACGAGGTTGTAGTCATGCAAAACAGCGCGCGCCACCGCGGTGACTTCCTGAACCTGCTTCCAGGTCACTCCAGGTACAGGATCGAGATCGACGCGTAACTCGTCAGGGTGCTCGAGGTCCTCGGCCCGCACGGGATGCGGGTGCAGCTCGAGGCACGCAAGGTTCGCAAGCCATGCGAGCGCCGCCGCGTCACGCGGCACAACTTCCTCTGCCCCGCGGCCAGAAGGGAAGCGCAACTCGACCACTTCGATCCAGCTCGGCCGGCTCCCGGGCGCGCGTTTCTGGTAGAAGTGCTCGCCCTCGATGCCATTCGGATAGCGCACCAGCATGTTCGGCCGGCCACCCGCGCCCCGAAGCGCGCCCTCCGCGACGGCGACGTAGTAGCGGGCGAGGTCGAGCTTGGTGTGCCCCGGCTTGGGGAACAGCACCTTCTCCGGGTTCGAGATCGCCACCTCACGGCCCTCTACGACGAGGATTTCAGCTTGGCTGTTCGTGGCCACCGGCTACCTCTACGCTTTCGCTTGCCTGCTTTGCCATGACCGGCCAAGGTTGGACATTACGTGGGGGTTTCGAATGAATGCAGAAGTGCTGGATATAGCAGGCAAGTTGCCTGGTCGCAGTACCTGGTTGCCCGGCCGGCATGTCTGGCGCTGGATTTTCCTGGGACTCGCGACGGCTGTCATCGGTGCGCTCAGCCTGCAGCTGGTCAATCCTCCGGTGAGTGTTCGTACTTATCAGCTGAACCCCGTCACCACGCTCCCCGCGTCGTTCTACTTCGATGCCGACCATGGTGCGCTCGACGCCGAAGATCGTGAGTCGATCCTCTCGATTGCCAACCTTGCGAAGAACAGCCCGACGCCAGTCGTAGTCGCCGCCTACGCAGCTCCATTCGGCAATCGGGACAAGAACCTTCGTATCGCGCAGAACCGGGCTGCCGGCGTGCGCGATGCGCTCGTGATGGCCGGTGTACCCACGCTGCGGGTCGTTCTCGTCTCGCCCACCTTTGCCGATACGAACGATGCGCGGCGCGTTGAGATTTCGTCGGTGCACGGCGTTCCGGCATTCCCCGCCCGCCGCGAGTAAACGCGCGCTAACATTCTCGCGGTGAGAGCCGCGATCTACGAACGATTCCGCCACCCGCTGAGCGTACAGGACGTCGACGACCCTGCCCCGCCCGCGGACGGCGTGGTGATCGCCGTCAAGGCGACCGGGCTCTGTCGAAGCGACTGGCACGGCTGGATGGGGCACGACGCCGACATTCGCGTGCCGCATGTGCCCGGCCACGAGCTCGCCGGAGTAGTCGCCGCCACTGGCAATGGCGTCACTCGGTGGAAAGTGGGCGATCGCGTCACCGTGCCGTTCGTCTGCGCCTGCGGCGTCTGCCCGCCCTGCCGATCAGGAAATGAACAGGTTTGCGATCAGCAGTTTCAGCCGGGCTTCACGCACTGGGGCTCGTTCGCCGAGTACGTTGCGATCCATCGCGCGGACCTCAATCTGGTTCGGCTCCCGGATGAATTGAGCTTCGAAACCGCCGCGTTACTCGGCTGTCGCTTCGCCACGTCCTTCCGCGCGGTAGCGGATCAGGCACGCGTGACCGAAGGACAATGGGTTGCCGTGCACGGCTGCGGCGGCGTGGGGCTCTCGGCGATCATGATCGCGCGAGCGCTCGGCGCCCAGGTCGTCGCCATCGACGTCGCCCAGGACAAGCTCGATTTCGCGCGCTCGATCGGCGCAAATGTGGCAATCGATGCACGCGAGACGCCGGACATTCCGGCGGCCGTGCGCGATATCACGCACGGTGGCGCACATGTTTCGATCGATGCGCTCGGCAGCCCCCAGACCTGCTTCAACTCGGTCGCGTGTCTCGCGAAACGCGGCAAGCACATCCAGGTCGGGCTGCTGCTCGCCGAGCACAGCCGGCCCGCCCTGCCGATGGATCAGGTTCTCGCGAAAGAGCTGGAAATCATCGGCAGCCACGGCATGCAGGCGCACCGCTACCCCGCGATGCTCGAACTGATCCGCACCGGCCAGTTGCAGCCTGCGAAGCTCCTCGGCCGTACCATCAGCCTCGCTGAATCCGTGACGGCGCTTCCCAGCATGGACCGGGACGCTTCCCTCGGCGTGACCCTCATCAATTCCTTCTAAAACCGCTTCGTCACCATCAACGTATAGAGGCGCGGGTCGGTGAGGAACACGTTGGTCCACAGTCCCGAGGAGTCATCGGTGAGGTAGGCATCGGTGATGACTTCCTTGTCGAGCACGTTCTTCACCCGGAACAGCACGTCCCACCCGCCCGTCTCGTTGGCAAAGTCGACAGCGACATTGGCGTTGGACCAGGCCTTGAGCTGGTCGTACTGCGTGTTGTAGACGCGCGCGAACGACGAGGTCTGCCGATACACGTCCCCACGCAACGTCGCCGTCCAGTTGCCGCCGATGCCCCACGTCTGCTGCGCGCCGAAATTCATCGTCCAGCGTGGCGAGTTGGGCAACTGCCTGCCGTCCAGATTGACCGGCACGCCATCTAGATCGGCCACCGAAGCAGCCGGGTTGAGCACGCCCGCGTACAACCCGAGCGGCAGAGGCCGGCCGAGACCTTCCGGACAGAGCACGCCCAGCGCGGCGGGTGCGGCCTGCAGAATTCCCGCGACGACCGCGGTGGGAATCACGCAGTTCGTCGACGTGAAGACACTCTTCACCAGGGTGAGATTCGGATTCCCCTGCGTGCGGTTCATGACATCGACGGATGAGCCGCTCGTGATGCGCGTACGCAGATATCCGACGTTACCGTCGAAGCGCAGTCCGTCGAGCGGCTGCCAGACGCCTTCGAGCTCGAGCCCGTAGATGCGGGCATCGATGTTGTCGGTGATCGTAGTGAGGTTGACGATCCGCGAGATCTGGTAACCGCCGTAGTCGTAGTAGAAGCCGGTCGCGTTCAGCAACAGATCGCCGTTCGCAAACGAATTCTTGCTGCCGAGCTCGAAGGCGTTCACGAGCTCCGGGTCGAAGCTCTGGTTGACGTTCACACTGCCGGGCTGCGCCGGGTTGAAACCGCCTGCCTTGTAGCCCTTCGAATAGAACGCGTAGAGCAGATGCTCGTCCGACAGCTGCCAGTCGGCGCCGAAGCGCCCGGTCGTCTCGCTGAACGTCACGTTCTGGGAATAGATCGCGGAGCTCGGCTGCCCGGGCAACGGCGTCGTCCGAAAGCCGATGCCGGGCGCTGCGACCGTCACCGGGTAATTCACCACTTCCTTCTTGTCGTGCGTGTAGCGCACGCCGAGCGTCCACTTGAAGGTGGGCGTCTGCTGCCAGTAGATCTCGCCGAACCCGGCGGCGCTGTTCAGCTCGTACGCTTGCAAGTTGAGGTAGTAGTTGTGGCCGAGGCCCGTCGGCGGATTGTTGGGGTCGATGAAAATCGGCTCAGCCGGTGCGCCGAGCGATACGCCGGTCGCCGGATCCGTGTTGCACGGACCGAGGTTGAAGCAGCGAGCGTACGCAGTGCCGGTGTTGAACAGGACGTAGAAGCCGCCGTCGACCGGACTGTCCAGGTCGATATAGATCGCGCCGACGTTGAAGTTCACCGGGCCGTCGAACGAGGACTGCAGCCGCAGCTCCTGCGACTTCTGCTTGAATCGCGCGAACGACACATCGTACGCAGCGCTGAAATTCAGGTTGCCGACCTGCGGATCCGGGACGTTCCCGGCCGCATCGGTGACACCGGGCACGACGTTGAAATTCCTGAGCGGCGTAGCGCGATTGTAGTCCTCGGTCGAATTGAGATTGTCGCGGAACCAGGAGCTGAGAGACGTCACTGTGAGCTGCGGCGTGAGCGCGAATTCAAGATTCAGCTGTGCGATGTCCGAGCGAGCGCGATACGTCGGGAGAAAAAACGATTCCGTGTCACGCAAATCGCGGCTGACGGTCTTGCCCGCAAATGCGTCGCCGGCTGTCACGCCGGAGGCATTCGAGAGCACCCCGCCCAGCGTCGCATTACCGTTGATCACGCTGAACGCGGAGTCGCTGTAGAGCGAGCCAGGCAGGCACCCTTGCGTCAGGAAGCGCCGAGTCGGTTCGCTCGTCGCCACGCCGCCGACGGACGCTGGCCCGGTATCCTTCGTGCAGAGCTGCTTGCCGACACGTTGCCGGTCATCGTTCTCGTCGAACCGCTCCCATAGCAGGAAGCTCGAAAAGCGATCGTTCGGCACGAATGCGAGCGTCGCGCGCGCCGACCACAGATCGCGACCGTCCACTTCGGTGTCGTGCACGAGCTCGTGCACGAAGCCATCACGGCGCAATGAAGAGCCCGCAAGCCGGAAGGCGAAATCCTCGCCCAGCGGCAGATTGATCATGCCTTTGAGCTTCAGCGTGTCGTACGTACCTCCTTCGACGGAGAGATTCCCCTCGAGTTTGCTGGTCGGCTTCGCGCTGATCACGTTGAAGACGCCGCCCGTCGCGTTGCGCCCGTATACGGTGCCCTGCGGTCCGCGCAGCACTTCGATGCGCTCGACATCGTAGAACTCCGCCTCGAAAAACCGGCTCACGGTGAGCGGCGCGTTGTTCTTGTGGATGCCCACGCCGAAGTCCGCATTGCCGCTGATGAGCTTCGTGCCCACGCCGCGAATCTGCAGGTTGTAGCCGGTGAAGTTGCCCTTGGAGAAGGTGACGTTCGGCACGCCGGCGAGAATCTCCGGTCCGCCGCCGATGTTGCGCAGGGCGAGATCGTTCTCGGAAAACGCCGTCACTGCGATCGGCACGTCCTGAATATTCTCCGAGCGCTTCTGCGCAGTAACCGTCACTTCTTCCAAGCGGCCCTGCGGAGCGGTGCCGGACGCATTTTGCGCAGCCACTCCCCCTGCCGCGATGAGGCTGCACACGGCAGCCCCCACCCTGACGATTGCTCTCACGGCAATTCCTCTCACGACGAAGCAGCGTCGTGCGATTCAGAATATCGGCCTATTGGTTCGAGCGTCAATAACTCGGGACGCGGAAAGCGCACGAATGACAGCACTGGCTCGCTGTGCGAAACGGATTTAGTCTCCATGCCCTGTGCGCGGATACACGCGGGGTGGGAGTGACGGTCACGACAGCAAAATCAGAGCGGGCACGACGGCGTCTCGCGCCATCGGAGCGACGCGAGCTGCTGCTCGATGTCGCGTCCCGGCTGATCGTGCAACAAGGTTACCTGCCACTCGCCATGGAGCAGATCGGTCGTGCCGCTCATGTGAGCAAAGCGCTCGTCTACACGTATTTTCCAGAGCAGCACGACATCTACAACGCCGCGCTCGCGCGGCAAGTGCGCGCACTCGATGAGGCCGGACTCGAGGCCGCGACGCGCGAGAAGAAGCTGCGTGATGCGATTACGCGATGTGTTGCCGTTTACTTCGAGCACATCGTGAAATGGGGCCCCCTGCTCCACATCCTGTGGAGCGACATGTACATGGCTGGGCACACGGAGGACGCGCTCCTCGAATGGAGAGCGCAGCGAATGCGACGGCTCGCACGCCTGGCGCGCGCAGAGTTGACGCTGTCAGCCGCGGAAGCCTCCGCGGCAATCGAACTGATCATGACGATCCCGGAGGAGTCAGGCCGGCTCGCCTTTCACGGTGACATCGATCAGGACACCGCGCGTGAGCTATGCACGGAGTTGACGCTGAGCGCGCTCAGCAGTCTGTCGGCGCAATCAGGCCCTGTTCGGTGAACGGTCGATCAGATCGCGAACGGCCTGGAGCACGATCGCAAGACACAGCTTCTTCGCCGTGGCGACGGAGATTCGTTTCTCCGCCGCGAGCGTGCCGGCCCGCCTCGTCAAAGTCGTGAGGACGGCGGTTGCCCCGAGCGCGATGGGTGCAGGAGTGCCGAATCGCTGCGCGAACACCTCACTCCGGCCCCGCACTCCCGCGTTGTGACGCTGGCGACGTTCCTTGCGCAGCATCGCTCTGATTCGCGGATTGCGCAGGAGCGTCTGCAGGAGGTTCCCACGGCGCGCAATCTCCTCGACCGCTTTTTCCGTGGATAAGCGCACTCCGGTGAGATAGTCCGTCGCCTGCTCAGCCATCGCGCGGGACGCCGCGCGCATCTCGGCAAGCTCGGTGCGCACGAGCTCGATCAGCAGCTCGTCGCGATCCCGAAAATAGTTGTAGGCCTGCGTTTCGCTGATCCCGGCAGCCGCCGCGATGCGTTTCATGGACAAGGCGTGAACGCCCTCCCTGGTCGCGATGCTCGCTGCCGTACGCGTCAACTGAAGGCGCCGCTCGTCCGGCGCAAGCCGCGTACGCGAGCGCCGCGCAGGAGCACGACGCCGGGAGAGCCGAACGTCCCGCGTTCCTGGCTCGGGCGCAGGCGGAAGTGCGATCCTCGGTGCAACCTTGCCAGCCTGCACCTTGGACCAGTGCCCGCGCGTGGGATATGGCACGTGCAGACGACTGCAGATCTTCGCCAGCGCATTGCCGCTCATGCCGTGCTCCCGAGCGACGACGCTCATCGGCCTGGACCAGACCTGCTCATGAAGCTCGGCCCGCGACAGCACCACCGGACGTGACGGCTTGCGCACGACTGCACTCCTTTCGGAGCGCATTGTAGTTCAGAACTCCTGCAGGCCGGTGCAGATGACGCTGACCTTGCCGCGGAACGTGAGACGTGACCTGTCCCAGTAGCGCTCGGGAGCGTGACCGTGCGTATTCGTTGCCATTGCGGAGTACTGGAAGTTCCAGAAGCCGGTCGAGGTCAGACTCGTATTGTCCGTCGCCTGAAACATCCCGCCTTCACCCGACACGTCGATCATGTTGAGGAAGCTGATGGGGATGATCGGCGGGGGAGTGTTGCAGCCGTTGATGATCAGCGCCTGCCAGATGATCGCGTTCACGTCCGCAGTGACACCCGGAGAGGTCTCGAAGTCCAGGAAAGTGGTGTAGGGGCCGGGATCGGGAGGGTTCGCCCCGGGTCCTGGCGGCGACTCGACGCTCGACGCAGAGCTGTCGAACGCGAAAAAGAGATTGACCTCGGCGTCATCGCTGTCGATCCCGGCGCCCGCTACGAGCTCGTTCTTCACGTCCTGCAGGGTGAACGTCACCAGGATGTTCGGTGCATCGGCCTTGAACACGGGTGGGATGAAGGGTCCTGGCCCTCCCGCCGGGCTCCCATAGCGCAGGAATTTCGGGCAGTAGTAGCGACTATCGCTCGCGGGACAAGCCTTGATCACACGCGGATCGTCGGGCGGCAGGACCAACGATCGGCTCAGCGGCGTGAGAAATTTCGTGGCCGGGGGTGTGCTGGTTTGTGCGAGTGAAAGCGCAGGCGCCAATGAGACGAATAGAAAAGTCGTGATGCGAACGTGCATGGTCCCTCCCGTGTCTTCCAGTCTGTTCACCGGAGGGTGCGCGCTCAATTGAACGAAAGTGCTATGCCCGAATGGGCAATGGTGCCCTCTGTTGCGCGAGCGTATGGTTGAGGAAGGCACGCAGTCTCACGGCCTTCAACGGCTTGTGCAGCATCGTGAGGCCCGCCACGCTGACTTCGATCAACCGCTCGGTGGCGGTGTCGCCCGATATGAGTACGGCCGGAATCTCCACGCCAAGCGCCGCACGACAGGCGCGAATGACATCGATGCCACTGCGGTTCTCGCGCAGCCGGAGATCGGCAATGATGAAGTCCGGCGTCTCGCCGCCGATCGCGCGTAGCACTTCGTCGCCATCGGCGCCTGCGACACAACGACAGCCCCAGCTCTGAAGCAGGCTCGTCATCCCCACTCGCACCGAAGCCTCGTCGTCGACCACCACGATCAACTTGTTGCGTAACAGGTCCGGCACCACGTGCTCGGTCGTCGTCTCGGCATCGCCCATGCGTGCCGCCTCACCGATCGGTACCCTCAGCGCGAATACCGAGCCTTTGCCCGGCGTCGAGCGTAACGTGAGCGAGTAGCCGAGTAATTGCACGACGCGACGAACGGTCGCGAGACCCAGCCCGAGTCCGTGCCGGCGGTCGCGCTCCGGGTTGTGCAGCTGAAAGAACTCTTCGAATATCCGCTCGTGCTGCTCCGGCGGGATGCCGATGCCGGTGTCCCATACTTCGACGCTGACCGCATCGGAACGCCGCCGGAGCGCTACCAGCACACCGCCTGATTGCGTATAGCGAATCGCGTTCGCGACGAGGTTCGAGAGCACACGGAACAGCAACTGCTGGTCGCTGCGCAAAGCGACGCTCGACGGTCGAATCCGCAGTCGCAGCCCTTTGCTCGCCGCTGTCGCTCCGTAAGCAGTTCGCAGCCGTTCGAGCACCGCCTCCGCACGGAAGTGCTCGGACTTTACGCGCACCTGCCCGGCGTCGAGCCTGGAAATATCCAGCAGGTCCTCGAACAGGCTGTCGAGCGATTCGATACCGTGGAGGATGTGATCGACCAGCTCGCGCTGCTCGCGATCCGTGAGCGCGTTGCGCAGCGTGGTTGCGAACAAACCGAGTGAGTGCAACGGCTGTCGCAGGTCGTGATTGGCGGCAGCGAAGAACCGGGACTTCGCGAGATTGGCTTCCTCGGCGCGCACGCGCGCGCGTTCCTCTGCCGCGTTCTTGCGCCTGAGCTCCTCGACGAGCTGCTCGTTCTCGTGCCGTACGACGATCGAGTCGATGATGACGCGCGCCTGGCGATGGCCGAACAGCAATACATAGCCGAGGAAAACGAGCCACATGAGGCCGGTGGCGACGTTCGCCGTCTCGCCAAAAGTGACGTAGCGCCAGGTGAGCGATACGAAGATCGGCACGGCGAATGTGTAGAGCGCCGGAGGGAAGTACGCGTGTGCGAGCATGCTCGCCGTGCCGCGTCCCGCGAGACATACCGCGATGAAGGCCTGCATCAGCGGGTTGTCTGCGACATGAAGCAGAAAGCTGCCCGCGCCCCACGCTATGCCTGACAGCGCGACGATGCCCGCGTAAATCCAACCCCATTGCCGGGCGGCGAGCGTCGAATGCTTCTTGTGTCGATAAAGGTAGCTCGCCCACTGAATCGCGCCTTGCAATAGCAGAACGCCGGCACACCACGTGAGCAGCGTCTGCCAACCGACCGTCTGCCACACCACGAGCGCCATGAAGGCGACCATGAGAAGCGCGGACTCGGTGTACGCAAGCGTGTTCCCGAACAGCATCGCCACACGTTGCTGCTCGACATGCCGGCGCAAATCCGGATTCATGTCAGCAAGGCTCATGACGGCGCATCGTGCGGGTAAGCCGTGCGGAGCAAGCCGCGCCTTTGCGCCTCGATGACGGCTTCCGTCCGGTTGCGCACGCCAAGCGCTTCGAAAACCGCGCTGATGTGCGCCTTCACCGTGCGCTCCGCCACCTGCAGCTCGTGAGCGATCCGTTTGTTCGTGAACCCCTGCCCGAGCATGTTCATGACTTCGAGCTGACGGAGTGTGAGCGCGGGAACCGGCGCAGGCACTGACGGCACGCTGCGTTCCGGCGCGACGATATCCCCGGCGAGCACGCGACAAATCGCTGCCACCGTATCGTCGACGGTCAGCGATTTCAGAATGAATCCCGAAGCGCCCAGCGCCAGCGCGCGCGACGCCAGCTCTTCCTGCTCATCGCCGGAGATCATCATGCACGCGACGGTCGGGAAGCGCGCGCCGATGGCGCGCAGGGCATCGAAGCCGTCGCCATCCTGCAGGTGAATGTCGAGCAGCACGAGCTCGATCTCCGGGTCCGATGCCAGGAGGGTCTCGGCCTCCTGGCGCGATGAGGCGCTCAGGATTCCTACGTGCGGCAGACGCTGCGCCAGCATCGCGTGAAAGCCCGCGCGAAACAGCGGGTGGTCGTCGACGAGCATCACCTTCATGTCGCGGATCGTACAACTGCGGGAACGGTCACAAAATCCCATTTCATGAGCGTTGCCTGGACAGTGGTACCATTTGCCCACCTATTAGAAGGATCCGGACATGGAAGCCTCACGCCTCGGGCTCTACGCGATTCTCGCCTCGGTCACTCTCCTCAATGCCACGACGCTCCGTGCGGCGGACCCACCTCCCGCGGAAGCGTTCGGCACCATCCCTGACATCAGCGACGTCGAGCTGAGTCCGGATGGCAAGCTCCTCGCGTGGCATTCGCTGGGCCCGAAGGGGTCGGTCGCCGTGACGTTCGATCTGGACGCGGGCGCGAGGAAGCGCGCGTTTCCGATCGATCCCAACGCCAAATTCCGTTCGCTGACCTGGGCCGACAATGAGACGCTGCTGATCACGGTCAGCGCGTTCGCAACCTTCGGCCAGAAAAACGCCGCGGATCATTACGAGGTTGCGCGCACCTATTCCGCGAACATCAGCGACGGCGAAGTCCACATGCTCCTGATGCGCGATGGCGCGCGTCAGTGGGTCACGGGCGCGGACCTGCTCGCGTGGCGGACGTCCAAGCCGCACACGGTAATCATGTCGACGCTGGACTTCTCCGAAGCCCTCGCGCGACAGCAGACCGGCTCGAACCTCAAGGTCGGCCGGAAAGACGAGGGCTGGGTGTCGCAGGTGTTCGAGGTCGATACACGCACCGGCAAGGGTGCGCGGATCGCGACGGGCACTGCTTTCACCGTCGACTGGATCGTGGACAAGACCGGCAAGCCGGTGGCCCGCAGCGAGTGGAACCCCGCCATATCGCAATTCACCATCCTGGCGCGCGACGGCGGCGGCTGGAAGGAAGTGCTGCGTCAGAAGGACGAAGGCACGCGCACGGTGTACGGGCTCACCGAGGACGAGACGGCGCTGGTCATTTCAGCGACGACACCCGAGGGCCGACGAACGTTGTGGAAGCTGCCGCTCGACGGCTCTGAAGGCCGGCCGCTGCTGGAAAACGAGACGGACGACATTTCGCATTTGTCCTTCGACCGTATTACGCGCACGCCGGTCACAGCGTGGCTCGGCGGCGCCGAGCCGAAGTCGCGCTGGCTCGACCCCGAAGCGGAGAAACGCTTCCGGCGAGTGGCCGGAGCATTCAAAGGCAAGATGGTTCGCGTCTACGGGCGCTCCGAAGACGGGCAGCGCGTGGTGGCGGAAGTGCAGTCGCCCTCGAGCCCGCCGGTGTTCTATTTCGTCAATTTCGCAAAGGGCACCGCGGACACCGTTGGCGAGGCCTACCCGGGCCTGATCGACGCCAAACTCGGCGAGGTGCGCGCGATCAGCTACAAGGCGCGCGACGGCGTGCAGGTTCCGGCGTACCTGACCGTTCCGCCCGGCTCGGATGGCAAGAACCTGCCGCTGGTCGTGCTGCCTCATGGTGGACCCGAAGCCCGCGATGAGTACGAGTTCAACTGGTGGGCACAGTTTCTCGCCGTTCGCGGCTACGCCGTTCTGCAGCCGCAGTTCCGCGGCTCGACGGGCTTCGGCGAAGCCTGGCGTCGTGCCGGTTATCGCCAGTGGGGCGGTCTCATGCAGGACGACGTCACCGACGGCGTGCGTGCCATGATCGAACAAGGCGTTGCGGATGCTGGCCGCGTCTGCATCGTCGGCGGAAGTTATGGCGGTTACGCGGCGCTCGCCGGCGCGGCGTTCACGCCGGATTTGTATCGCTGCGCCGTCAGCGTGAACGGTGTAACCGATCTCACGCGGATGCTCATGTACGCGAAAGAGCATTCGGGCGCCGAGTCCAATCAGCTCGCCTACTGGCGCGAGCACATCGGCGCTCCGAGCGACGCGAGTGTGATGGCGAAGTCGCCGTTGCGTGCGGCCGCGGACATCAAGGCTCCGGTGTTGCTCATGCACGCTGTGAATGACACCGTCGTGCCGGACACGCAGTCCAGGGCGATGGCGCAGGAGCTGCAGAAGCTGAAGAAGAACGTGACGTACGTGTCGCTCGCGGGCGAGGACCACTGGCTGTCGCAGTCTGCGTCGCGGATCCAGATGCTGAAGGAGCTGGAGAAATTCCTGAGCGAAAACCTGCGCAAGACCTGAGCAGGTCTTCGCTCAGGCTGCCGGGCGCCAGCCGAGTCGCTGCGAGAGCGCGGCTGCCCTGCGCACGATCGCGGTTCTGATCGTCGCGAGCTCCGCCTCGAACGGCTTCGTGTAGCCGAGTGCGACGAGCGCCATGGTCATCGCCCCGGACTGATCGAACACCGGCACCGCGATTCCGCTGATGCCCGGTATGAAGTCGCTGGTGTGCGCGAATCCTCGCCGGCGTGTTTCCAGCAATGTGCGCTCCAGCTCTTCCTCGCTCGAAGGCGCGAGGCCCCTGCGAGCGTTGTCGGCCAGCTCCCTCTTCGCGTACTGCGCCGTCATCTCCTTCGGGAGAAATGCGAGGAATGCGCCGCCCGTGGCGGATCGCGTCAGCGGCGCGACGGAGCCCACGCGCAAGGTCGCCGCGACAGGTGTGTCCGCGCCCAGCCAGCGCACGAATGTCGCGCCCTGGTTGGCCCAGACGGCCAGCGCAATCGTCTGACCGGTTTCATCGCACAGCTCGCGCAACACCGGGGCCGCAAGAGTGACGGGGTCGAGCCTGCCCAGGGCACTGAGCCCCAGCTCGAGCGCGAACGCCCCGAGGTCGTACAAACCCGTTTCAGGTTGCTGCTCCACCAGGCCCATGCGGGCAAGGCTCACGAGATAGCGATGGGCTTTGGCGGGCGGCATCTCCGCGGCCGTCGCAAGGTCGCGCAGCATCTGCGGACGTGTCGCTTGCGCCAGCGCCTGCAGGAGCCGACCCCCGACCTCAATGGATTGAATGCCCTGCTGCTCTCTGCGCTTGCGACTGCCCATTGCCTCGACGCCTTTTCCTGCTTGACTCCCGCTCTCCCGCGCGATTACGCTTAATGTAACTCGTTTCTTATTTCATAACTAGCCGCACGGTCAACCGCGCTCTTATATATGCACACAGCCAACCCATCCACTGGCGGCGGCGCCCGCCGCGGTCACCAGGTTCTCGAACGGCTGCGCGCGCAGCCTCCCTCACTCTGGTATCGGGGCGAGCTCGTGAAGGACGTGACCACCCACCCTGCCATGAAGGGTGGCGTGCACACGCTGGCGCGGCTGTACGACCTGCAGTGGGAGAAAGCGGACGTTACGCTCTTCGACTCGCCCACCAGCGGCAAGAAGGTCGCCCGCTCCTTCATGATGCCGCGGACACGCGATGAGCTGACGAGCATCAGCCGCGCGATGAAAGTGTGGGAGGACCACACGTTCGGCATGATGGGTCGCGTGCCCGACTACATCAACCGCGCGATGACCGGGTACGCCGCCGGCGCGGCGTTTCTCGCGGAAGCCGATCCGCGTTTCGGCGCGAACGCAGTCCGCTATCACGAATACCTGCGCGAGAACGATCTGTGTCTCACGCATACGCTGATACCGCCTCAAGCGAATCGCGCGGTGAGCAGCGCCAAGCAGGCGGACCCCTTTCTCGCTGCGCGCGTCAAGGAAGAGACGGATGCGGGCATCGTCATTCGCGGCTGCCGAATGCTGGCAACGCTGCCGATTTCCGATGAGATCATGGTGTTCCCCTCCACGCTGCTGAAGAGCACTGACGAGGATGCGCCGTACGCGTTCGGCTTCTCCATTCCGAACAACACGCCGGGACTGCGATTCATCTGTCGCGAGAGCGTCGACTACGGGCGCTCGCACTTCGATCACCCGCTCGGATCGCGCTTCGAGGAGATGGATGCGGTCGTGATCTTCGATGACGTGTTCGTGCCGTGGGAGAGCGTCCTCTTGTACCGGGACGTCAAGCGCTGCAACGAAGCGTATGCGCGCACGGGCGCGGTGGCGCACATGACGCATCAGGTGGTGGTGAAGAACATCGCCAAATGCGAGTTCATGCTCGGTCTCGCCTCGCTCATGGTGACGACCATCGGCGCGGAGATCTTCCAGCACGTCCAGGAAAAGCTCGCCGAGATCTGGGTGAACCTCGAAACCATGAAGGCGTTCCTGCGCGCCGCTGAAGCCGACGCGCAACTGGATGAGTGGGGCGTGATGCGGCCTGCCTGGGATCCGCTCGATGCCGCGCGCAATCTCTTTCCGCGGCTGTATCCCCGCATGGTCGAAATCATCCAGCAGATCGGCGCGAGTGGCCTCGTCGCCATGCCCACGGAGCAGGACCTCAAAGGTCCGCTCGTCGAGGACATCCGCAAGTACTACCAGGCCGCACGCGCGGAGGCGTTCGATCGCATACCGCTCTTCCGTCTCGCGTGGGATGCCGCGCTGTCGGCGTTCGCCTCGAGGCAGGTGCTCTACGAACGCTTCTTCTTTGGCGATCCGGTGCGCATGGCCGGCGGCCTGGTGACTGGGCACAACGCGCAGATACAGCAATACGCGGAGAAGGTGCGCGCGTTCGTCAAACAGAACCGGGACGAGGCTTTCGGCGCGGCTCCCACCTGACATGAATGACCCCGCGGCACCGCTCGATCCGCGCCGGTTTCGCGACACGATCGGCCTGTTCGCGACCGGTGTAGCGGTGATCGTGGCGCGTGCCGCAGACGAAGTGCTCGCGATGACTGCGAACGCGGTCAGCTCGGCTTCGCTCGATCCGATGCTCGTGCTGTTTTGCCCCGGCAAGAAGACGCGGCTCGCGCAGGTGCTGCCGAACATCTTCGGGTTCACGATCAACTTCCTGCGCCATGACCAGCAGGCGCTCTCGACCTACTTTGCAGGCGGCTGGCGTCAGCCGACGCCACCGCCCTTCCGGTTCGTCGCCTCGCCGTGCGCGCCGCGCCTGGAAGGCAGTTTGGCCACGCTCTCTTGTGATCTGGAGCGCGTGCAGGAACTAGGCGATCATTGGCTCGTCGTCGGACGGGTGCGCGACATGCACATTGGCATTACACCTCATCGGCCGTTGCTGTTCTTCGGTGGTCGTTACAGCGGCGTCGATCCGTCCGAGAGCAGGCCGGCGCCGGACCTGACGAACGTCCACGACGAGCCGGCTCACGTGTTCTACGACCGGTGGGCAAACTGATGCCGCGAGTCTTCGTAGCTGCCACCTTGGGATTGCTTTTCGCTACCGGCGCGCATGCCAACGCGCCGCGCTGCCAGGCCATCGTGAAACTTGCCGGCCCGAGCTTCACCATCCAGGCGGCAGAGATTGTTCCCGCCGGCACCGCTGTTGGACGCGCACGTGTTTCGCTGCCCGCACATTGCCGCGTGGCAGGAACGCTCAATCCTCGCCGCGGCGCTGGCGGCGAGACCTTCGGCATCGGATTCGATCTGCGGATGCCGGACGACTGGAACGGCCGTTTCGCGTTTGCCGGCGGTGGTGGGCTCGACGGCGTGCTCAATCCAGCACTCGGTGATCTCGCCGGCAGCGTCGATCCGCCTGCCCTCGCACGCGGCTTCGCAGTTGTCTCGACCGATGGCGGGCATCGTGGCACATCGATGCTCGACGCACGCTTCGGACTCGATCAGCAGGCGCGCGTCGACTACGCCTTCAACGCCATCGACAAAGTCACGCTCAAAGCGAAAGAGCTCATCGGCCACTACTACGGCCGCCCGCCGCAACGGTCTTACTTCCTCGGCTGCTCGAACGGTGGCAGGCAGGGAATGCTCGCCGCGCAGCGCTTCCCGGATTATTTCGATGGCATCGTGGCGGGCGCGCCGGTCTTCAACTTCAGCCGCATCGTCGCGAATCAGATCTGGAACATCCAGGTGCTGAGCCGGATCGCGCCACGCGATGCGTCCGGCACACCCATTCTCTCGCGTGCGTTCACAGATGCGGATCTCGAGCTCGTCTCGCGAAGTCTTCTACGCGCGTGTGATGCGCATGACGGCCTTGCCGACGGGATGATCAACGACTACCGCGCGTGCAAGTTCGATCCCCAGGAGCTGCAGTGTAGCGGCGCGAAGAATGACTCGTGCCTCAGTAGCGCGCAGGTCGGCGCATTGAAAGACATCTTCTCAGGCGCGCGCAATTCCCGTGGCGAGAGTCTGTACGGGCGCTATCCCTTCGACACCGGTATCGCGCAGCCGGTTTGGCGGCGGATGCATCTGGGCACGTCCGAGACGGCGAAGTCGGATGCATCCGACGTCGTTCTTGGCCTGGAGACGCTGCGTTACTACCTGCTGACGCCGCCCGAGCCCGATTTCGATCCGCTGAAGTTCGACTTCGATCGCGATCTCGCGCGCACGCGGGCGACGCAGGCCTTCGGCGATGCGGACTCCACGTTCCTGCGCACGTTCGCAGCACGCGGCAAGCTCATTCTCTACCACGGCATCAGCGATCAGGGCATGGCCGCCGGAGCGCTGACGGACTGGTATGACCGCCTGCGATCCGACACTGGCGGCAATCCGCAGGACTGGGCCCGACTGTTCCTCGTGCCGGGCATGACTCACTGTGGCGGCGGCCGCAGCACCGATCGCTTCGACATGCTGGCAGCGATTACGGATTGGGTCGAAAACGGCAAGGCGCCGGAGAGGATTTCCGCGGGCGGTGCCGCCTTTCCCGGGGTAACGCGCCCGCTCTGCCCCTACCCCAAAGTCGCACGCTACGTCGGCGACGACGCGAACAGCGAAAAGAGCTTCAGTTGTCGGGAATGACCCGCCGTTCGTCCCTGTAGCGGGATAGATGGCCCGGTCGAAAAAATCTTGCAACCTTTTTCGCTGCTGGAGCGTCCTTGGTGCATTGGCACAGGGAGATCCAGATGAAGCGGCAACTGTTGTCGATCCTGATGATCGCCTCGATTTGCGCGGGCTGCTCGGCGGTCCCCGTATCGGAGGAGCACGGACTCGCGTCGGACATCGTCAACGGACGGTCGCCGAACGTGACCTGCATGGCTGGAGACCTGCGCTATTGCGAGGTGGACTCGGATGGCTCGAGGGAATGCGCGTGCATCGATCAGCGGGCGCTGTTTCCCAGGCAACGCTAGGGCGCCTCAGGTCGCCAGCCACATCCCGATGAGTGCGACCAGGCCTCCAAACACCTGCAGTCCGCCAAGGGATTCACCGAGGAACAGTACCGAGGTGATGACGCCGACGATGGGATCGAGATTCGACAGCGCCCCGACGAGGCTTGCATCCAGCACGCGGAGCGCGAGGTTGTAGAGCAGATACGCGAGGGCAGACGCTATGACGCCCATATAGACGATGCTGAGCCACGCCTCGGCAGATGGCATGGCGAGCGGTTGTTTGAGCAGCTCCATCGCGGCGAACGGCGCGAGCATCAACGTTGCGAGCGCTGAAATGCAGGCGGTCACGATGATCTGGTCGGCGTCGGCGAGCCGCTTGGCGACAACGGTGTAGATCGCCCACGCAACGACTGCCGCAAGCATGCAGATGGCGCCGAGCACCGGGTTCGGCGAACCGGTATCTGCCTCGCCTCCAGCGGCGACCAGCGCCACGCCGCCAACGGAAAGCAGGATGCCAATCGCGCGCCGGCGCGACACCCGTTCCTTGAGGGCCAGAACTGCGGCGATGGCCACCGCTGCGGGGCCGAACGCGAAGATCAGCGATCCTTGCACGGCGGAGCCGTACCCGAGCGCAAGGTTGAATCCTGCGATGAAGACCGCGACGCCCGTCAGCGACATCACGAGCAGCGGCCCGACGGGCAGCGGCCTCGGCAATCTTGCGAAGCCGCCGCGCGCAATCACGATCGGCACGAATGTCAGCGTCGCGATCCCGAAGCGCAGCACTGCCAGGGTGAATGGCGGAATCTCGCGGACCGCGGCCTTGGTCACGGCGAACGTCGTGCCCCACATCACCATCATGCCCACCACGCATGCGATGGCGTGTGGACGCTTCAGGACCGGTTCCCGGAATTGCGCTCCAGCAAGCGGCGCAGGGCAATGATGTCAGGCATCGGCACCTCAATTCGTGGCGGGGGGCGTCGCGGGCTGGCGCAGCTTCGGGCCGGGACCTGGAGTCACGGCGGGATTGTTTTCACCCGCGACCCATTCCGGCACGACCTCGTTGTAGATCTTCCGTTTGCTGAAGAGCCACTCGCCCTTCACCCTCACCAGCTCATCTTCATAGTGTCCGAACGAGTCGAGCGTCGCTTTGCGCTCCGGTGTGTTGGTACCGACGTGGCTCCAGTACGCGACGCTCGTCGCCTTGTCGCCGTTCACCTTGATCACGATATTGGTGATGCTGTGGCGGCCCGCTGCCGGGCGCAGGCCCGAAGTGTCCTTCGCCTGCTGCTCCTTCGCCCGGGCGCGCAGGTTCGACACCATTTCCGCGATGGCCTTGCGACCGCGGATCTGGCCCATCCCGTAGTCGAGAATGCCATCTTCCGTGAACGTGCCCGCATAGGCCTCGGGATCGCGGAAGTCCAGCGCGAACAGGTAGCGCGCCTGTAAGTCTTCGATCAACGCACGGTCTTCACCGTAGTTGCCTCCCGCAAAAGCTGCAGTCGCTGAGCCCAGCAGCAGCGCGACGAAGACGGCCTGCATGAACATGGAACGGTTCGGATACATGGTCGGGTCCCCCTTCAGCTTCCCTTGAGCTCGGAATAAAGCCAGCGAATGAACTGTTCGGACGTCTGCTCCGCGTTCGGCACTTTCGCGTCGTACTCCGCGGTCGGTTTCGAAGCGATCACCTCCTCAACCGAGACTCCCCGCTGCACCAACGGACGCAGCTTGTCACGCATGGACAGGATGAGGTCGCGCTGCGCGATCACCCCGTTGCGGTCGGTGATCGCCCCGTGCCCGGGAATGATCCTGGTTCGGGGCCCGGCGCGATCGATCGTTTCCCCAAGGCCCGCAAGCAGTCCCGCGAAAGTGCCGCCGTTGCGTAGATCGACGCGCGGGTAACCAACGGTGCGGATGTAATCGCCCACCGCTAGAATATCCAGCCCCGGAAAACTGACTAGCGTATCGCCATCCGTGTGCGCCACTCGAATGGGCAGCAACTGAACCTGCTGCCCGTTCACATGGAGCGTCACCGGTCCATCGTAGGTCACTACTGGCAATGCCTGCGCGGGCGCCGGCGTGCCGGGAGTGCCATCGGGCGCGGGAACGGGACTGCGCAGCCGCTCGCGCAACTCGTCGCGACTGAAGATCAACGCGCCGGCCTTCGCGAAATTCTCGTTGCCGCCGGTGTGGTCGCCGTGCACGTGCGTGTTGATCAGGAAGCGAACCGGCTTATCTGATACCGCGCGGATTGCGGCAAGGAGCTTTTCGGTCAGCGGCGCGAACTGCGCATCCACCAGCAGGACGCCGTCCGGTCCGGTCAGCACACTGATCGTGCCGCCCTGCCCCTCCAGCGTGTAGAAGTTATCGGCGAGCCTGGTCGTCTTGATCTGGACCTTGCTGAAGTCGATCGGCGCCTGCTGCGCGCTCGCGACCCCGATGGTGCAGACGATCCCCAGAACGGCAGACGACAGACGGCGCGACACTCCGAACATGGAAGCTCCCGGGCGCTTGGCCTTTCACAGGGTGCTTCAGTGTACGAGACTTTTGGCGAGATCGCGTGCTTCGACGGTGAGCGGATGGTCCGGTCCCAGGCCGTTCGTAAGGCAACGCACGGCGCGCTCCAATGTCGTCTTGCTGTCCGGCGACTGCGCACCGGACAACATTCGCGCTTGCGTGAGGCGTAACAGGGCTTCGCCCACCTCACCGCTCGTGTCCGGGCCGCGTGCAACCGCCTCGACGATTGCGAGCGCATCCCGCGCGAATCGCTCTGCATCCGCGGCTTCCTTCTGGACCAATGCAATCTGCGCGGCGATGAGCAACAGTCTGGCGAGCGAGCGCTCCGTCTTTGGAGTGCCGTATCCCGCGAGCTCCAGTGAGCGCTCGCGATGCCGACGCATGGACTCGAGATCGCCGCGCCCGAGATCCACGCGTGCCATTTGCGCTTCGGCCTGCGCGGCCGCATTCCGGTTGCCAATCCCCGCCGTGGCAAGCGAGGCGGCTTCCTTCAACGCGGCGTCCGCGTCATCCCAGTGACCCAACTGAGCGAACACCGCGCCCTTCGTGAGCAATGCCTGCGTGAGTATCGCGCGCTGTCCTGTGGATCGCGCTCGTTCCACCACGCCGTCCAGAGCTCGTAACGCTGCATCCGGTTTCGCCATACGCAACAGTACCGCGGAGTAGTTGATGGCATACGGAGAGGGCTCTTCTCCCGAACTTTCGAGCTCACGCACGCGCTGGTTGATGATTTCGCGCTCGGCCAGCGCCGCGCGCGTCTCTCCCATGGCAACCAGCGCCACCGCGGCGTTCTGGCGCGAGATGAGCCGCGCAGCGGTGCCGCCGCGCCCGTTGCGCTCATGAACCTCGCCCGCAAGTTGTGCGATCCGCAGTACTTCGCGCGGCTGATTGCGCGTGAGGTAGACATCGCCCAGATCGACGAGGACCGATGTATACGTGTGACGGTGTGTGCTGCCACTGGACTCCATGATCCTCATGGCCTCTCGCAGCAGCGACTCGGCTGATTGAGTGTTGCCGCGTCGTTGTTCGAATCGTGCCTCCGCCCTCAGGCAGTCGGCCTGCATGCTCGCGTCCGGATCGGCAAGCCGCGTGAGCAGGCGGCGCGCCTCCGTGATGCGTTCCATGACGCCTTCCCGAATATCCGCGTATGCCTCCGCGTATGCGCGACTGCATTGAGCACGTATCGTCAGCTCCACATCCTGAGTGCGGCGTCCGATGTTGGCGGCTTCCTCGTACAGCTCGGTCGCGCGGCGCGTCTCCTCGTTGTCCCGGAAATCGTCGGCCAGATCGACCAGCATGCGTCCGGCGAACTTCGGGTTGTCGCGGTACTGCTTGTGCAACATGTCGACGCCGAGCTCCAGTCGCTGCACGTAGGTGAGCGTGGGACGGGCCGAGCCGGCGTCCGACTGAAGCAAGGCGTCCAGGAAGTCATTCGACGCTTCGGCGCGGAGTGACTGGTACCTCGACTCGTCTCGTTGCCGGCGCGCCTCGATCATCTGGAGTGTCGTGACAACGGTAGCGCCGGCCAGGACGAGCACCAGGCCGACCACCGAAGCCACGGCAACCCGATAACGGCGCACGAACATGGCGGCGACATAGCCCAGCGAGCGGGGGCGCGAAGACACGGGCTCGAGCGCCAGGTAATGCCGGAGATCCTCCGCGAGCTGATCGACAGTGTTGTAGCGCTCGCGCGGATTCCGCCGCAAAGCCATCTTGACGATGCTGTCGAGATCGCCGCGAAGCAGGTCGTCGCCGTCCGCGTGCGGATGGCGACCGGTGAGCAGCACGAACAGCACGAGGCCGAGCGCGTAGACATCCGTCGCTGTCGTCACAGGCTCACCGAGCAGTTGCTCCGGCGCGGCGTACGCCGGGGTATGCCCGACCGGAGCGTTCGTCGCTGACGGTCCCATCAATGCGGCGACACCAAAGTCGAGCAGCTTCACCGTCCCGTCGTCCGTGACGAGTATGTTCGAGGGCTTGAGATCCCGGTGAACGATGAGACTGCTGTGGGCATGCGCTACGGCGCCGAGCACATCCAGAAACAACCGGATGCGCTCGTGGATACTGAGACTGCGCGCCTCGCAGAAGCGATCGATGTGCTCGCCGCGCACGTACTCCAGGACGAGGTATGGCTGGCTCCCTTCGACGCCGGCATCGAGCAGATGCGCGACGTTGGGATGCTGGAGACGGGCGAGCATGCTGGCCTCCCGTGCGAAGCGCTGCGCCGGGGCATGGCGCACGAGCGCGGAGCTCAGCAGCTTTACCGCCGCCTGGCCTTCGAATTGCCCGTCGCTGCGATGAGCGAGCCAGACGGTACCCGTGCCTCCATGACCTAGCTCGCGATCCAGCGTGTAAGCGCCGAACCGCTGGCCGGCAAGCAGGGCGTGCGTAACGAGGGGCGCGGGAGTGTCGAGGAAATGTTTCTTGTCCAGCTCATCGAGCTGCGCGAGGTAAGCGGTGACACGCGTGGCCACCTCGGGGGCGCGCCTTGCCAGAGCATCCAGCCAATCCTGGCGCTCACTGCCATCGAGATCGAGGACTTCATCGAGGTAGGGGCTGATCTCGAGCCAGCCCTCTTCCAGCGCGAATTTCACGGACCGTCGCTCCGTCGACCCAATGCAAAAGTATACGCGCCGGATCAGTTGCCTTCCGCCTGCCGAACTGTTACAACTCGTCACATGTTACGGAGCGTCACACCTTGAGCAGCCTGCCCCCACTCGGCGATCTCGAACACGAAATCCTCACCATCCTCTGGGCGGGAGGCGAGATGACGGCGGCAGACGTGCGCGGAAAGGTTGCCCGGAAGCTGAAGGACGCGACGATCCGCACCGTGCTGAGGCGCCTCGAAGAAAAAGGCTACGTCACGCATACCGTGGAGGCCGGGACTTTCGTCTACCGGCCCGCGGAGTCCGCCGACAGCGCGGCGGCGGATGCCGTGAAGGGCATCCTCGATAGATTCTGCGGCGGTTCCATCGAACGCGCGTTGCAGGCCCTGGTCGATGCCGCGCTGATCGAGCCGAAACAGCTCGTAGCCATCGCGGGCAGGCTGAAGCGCCGAGCACGATAGGCGGCGTGAGCGGCCAGCGATGGCAACATCCCGCATCGAGCTTGCCAGGAGAGCTGCAGCCGCCAGCGCCGGGATGGATCGTCCTGTCCCCCATACTGGATGGTCGCCCGCGCGCTGGCCGCTCGCAGCGAAGCTCGCCGCCGCGATCCTGGCACCCGTCATCGCGATACTGGCGGCGGTCGCACTTCTCGCGGGCTCCGGCCGAGCGACGCTGCGCGTCCCGAAGGCGCAAGTCACCATCGCTACAGTGGAACACGGCATCTTCCACGACCTCATTCCTCTGCGAGCGCGAGTCGAGCCGCGTGAAACCGTATACATCGACGCGATCGATGGCGGGCGCATCGATCGGGTGCTCGTCGAGCCCGGCGACCGCGTTCAGCAGGGCCAGCCGCTCATCGAGCTCAGCAACACCAACCTCGCCCTCTCGGTCATCCAGCAGGAATCGCAGCTCAACCAGGCGATCTCCCAACTGCAGCAGAACGAGATCTCGCTCGAGCAGAACGCGCTCGCCAACGACCGGGCGCTCGCCGAAATCGAGTACCGGCTCGTGAAGCTCGAGCGCTCGGCCGCGCGCCGCGAAGGTCTGGTCGCGGGAGGCGCGACTTCCAGAGAGCAGCACGACGAGATTGCGGACGAGCTGGCGTACTACAAGCGCCTGCGTCCGATCCAGGCAGCGAGCGCGAAACGACAGTCGGACATGCGCGACCGCCTGCTGCCGGACATTCAGCGCCAGCTCAGAAATCTGCGCGCCAATCTGGAGGTCGTGCAGGGGAAGCTCGCCGCACTGATCGTTCGCGCGCCGGTCGAGGGACTGGTCACTGCGATCGAGCTCAAGGTGGGCGAGCACAGAAACCCCGGCGAGCGCCTCGCGGAGGTGACGCCCGAATCCGGAATGAAGCTCTCAGCGGACGTCGATGAGTTCTATCTCGCGCGCGTTCGCACCGGGCAGTCCGCCACCGTCGACGTCGATGGCACGCAGGTGGCTGCGACAGTGCGCCGCGTATCGCCGCAGGTCCGCAATGGCCAGTTTTCGATCGACCTCGATTTCGCGGGCGCGAGTCCGCCGAGCCTCGTCGCCGGTGAAACCACTCAGGGCCGGCTGCAACTCGGCGGCGATTCTCCAGCCCGCCTCCTCGCTGTCGGCCCCTTTCTCGAGCGCACGGGCGGCGACTGGGTCTTCGTGCTGGCGAAGGACGGCGACTCTGCGCAGCGCCGGCAGATCAAGGTCGGCCGGCGCACGGCCGAACAGCTCGAAATCCTGAGTGGCCTCGCGCCGGGAGAACAGGTGGTGACCTCGGACTACACGGGTCTCGATCGCGCCGATCGCATCGTGCTGACGAACTAGAAGGACGACCATGCTCAAGCTCGAACACATCACCAAGGTCTATCGCGCGGCCGAAGTCGAAACCGCCGCGCTGGACGATCTGTCGCTGGATATCCGGCCTGGCGAGTTCCTCGCCGTCATGGGCCCATCGGGATGCGGCAAGTCGACGCTGCTCAACATCCTGGGCCTCATCGACTCGCCGACGGCCGGCAACTACTGGTTCATGGGCGAAGACATTGCCAGGTGCTCGGAGGAGGAGCTGACGCTGCGCCGTCGTGCGGGCGTCGGATTCGTCTTCCAGAACTTCAATCTCATCGACGATCTCACCGTCGCGGAGAACGTGGAAGTGGCGCTCATCTATCGGCGCGTGTCGGCTGCCGAGCGGCGCCGGCGCGTGGACGAGGCCTTGCAGCGTGTCGACCTGGTCCATCGCCGCAAGCACATGCCAAAACAGCTTTCCGGTGGCCAGCAGCAGCGCGTCGCCGTTGCGCGTGCGCTGGTCTCCGATCCCAAGGTCATTCTCGCGGACGAGCCGACGGGCAACCTCGACACCGCCAACGGCGATGCGGTGATGGAAATGCTCGGTGGCGTGGCAAAGGCGGGCACTACGATCATCATGGTCACGCATTCGAAAACGCACGCCAGCCGCGCGGACCGCGTCGTGCACATGCTCGACGGGCGTTTCGTGGACGAGATCCCGGAGTAGCGCGCCATGCTGCGAAACTATCTCGTCGCGGCGATCAGGAATCTGTTCCGGGATCGCGCCTACGCAGCCATCAATATCTTCGGGCTGGCGCTCGGTTTCGCCGCAGCCCTCCTGATCGGACTCTACGTGCGCGACGAGCTGAGCTACGACCGCCAGTGGCCTCATTCCGAGCGCACATTCCGCCTCTCCACCCAAATCAAGGCGACGCGCACGTCCCTTGGACTCACCGACGCGAGCCTGGCGCACGCGATCGAGCTGGACTTTCCGGAAGTGGAGTTCGCGACGCGGCTCAGGCAAGGCAGCGGTTACGTCAAGCATCGGAACGTCGAGTTCTGGGCGGACTTCCGGCGCGCCGATCCAGATTTCTTCCGGATGTTCCCGCCGCAGGTGGTCGCGGGCGACGCCAACGCTGCCCTGGCCAGACCGGACATGCTCGTCGTCACGCGGCGATTCGCTCGCCAGCTCTTCGGTCGCGAAGACGTGCTCGGCGAGCCTGTCGAGATCTCGCTCGGCGCCCCGCGGACGCTGCACATCGGCGCCATCATCGAGGACCTGCCGTCCAACACGCATTTCCGCTTCGACGTGGTCGCATCCACGATCGGTGAGCAAGTGGGTCCGCTGGAGATCGCGCTGACGTACGTGCAGCTTCGTCCCGGCACGGATGTGCAGAAGTTCCGGGCCAGCATGCCGGACTTTGCCCGACGGCACCTCACCGAGATGAGGAACGGCGAGCCCGCCTGGAAGAGCGCGGGGCTCGAGGTGATTCCGCTGCACGATATCCACTTCACTCCATCGGCTATCGGGAACATGGCGGCGACATCCGACCGGCGAACCGTCGATGCATTGATCGTCATCGGGCTCCTGATCCTCTTCGTCGCGGCCAGCAACTTCGTGAGCATGATGACCGCGCGTTCCGCGCGTCGTGCCATCGAAGTGGGGGTGCGCAAGGCCGTTGGGGCGACCCGCCGGCAGATCATCGTGCAGTTCCTGGGTGAGTGTCTCTTCTACGCGGGCCTTGCCCTCTGCGTCGCGATGATCGCGGTGGAGGTCGCGCTTCCCGGTTTCAACGGCTTTCTGCAAAGGGAGATCGCTTTCGACTACGTGCGCGATCCCGCGCTCGGCGCGGCGATCGTGGCGGCGTGGCTGGTCGTGTCGCTCGCTGCCGGGGCTTATTCCACCCTCGTGCTATCCATGTTCCGTCCGGTCACCGTTCTGAAAGGCGTGCTTTCGCTGCCGGGCGGAGCCGGTCGCCTGCGTAACGCACTGGTCGTAGTGCAGTTCGGAACGCTGATCGCGCTGATCGTCTCGACCATCACGATTCATCGGCAGACGCGGTTCGCAATGGAGGATCAACTCCGTGTTCCCGGCGACCAGGTCTTCATCATGCGAACCCCCTGCGCACTGCTGGGTTTTCACGAGATCGCCCTGCGGCTTCCCGGAGTCCGTGAAGCGGCCTGCACATCCGAGTCGACGCTGGGGCAAGGCCGCGGATCCGCCCCTTTCGCCCTCCAGAACGGAGGCACGATCAATCTGAACGCCTCGGTGGTCGATACGCCCTTCTTCGACCTGTTCGGCATCGCGCCCGTCGCCGGTCGCCTGTTCGACGATCAGCATGGCGAAGACAATGTGTTGCGCACTCCCCGAGCGACCGCTAATCCTTCGATCATCCTGAATGAGTCCGGCGCGCGAGCGCTGGGCTATGCCAACCCGCGGGACGCTGTGGGAAAGACGCGCTACTGGAGCAGGCTGGCGGTACAGAACGAGATGGTGAACATGATGGAAGCGCAGGGCTCACGGATAGTCGGCGTCGTGCCCGATTTCACGGTGGGCTCCATCCGCAACGCGATCGAACCGGCCGTGTACTTCATCGATCCCGGGATGAGCTTCGTGCTGGTGCTGAAGCTCGATGGCAAAGCGATCCCCGAAACGATGCGCGCGCTGGAAGCGGCGTGGAAGAAGAGCACCAACGGGCGGCCCGTCGTCGGCGGCCAGTTCATGAACCAGATCATCAACGACCTGTACGCGGATATTCAGCGCCAGACGAAGCTGTTCGCTGCATTCTCGGCGGTCGCGATCGTCGTGGCTTCGCTCGGTTTGCTGGGTCTCGCCGTGTTCACGGCGGAACGGCGTACGCGTGAGATCGGCCTTCGCAAGGTGATGGGCGCCAGCCGCCTGGACATCCTGCGCTTCATCGGCTGGCAGTTCGCACGGCCGGTGCTGCTGGCCAACCTGCTGGCGTGGCCCTGCGCATGGTTCTTCATGCGTCGCTGGCTCGACGGATTCGCCTTTCGCGTCGACCTCGGTCCGATGGCTTTTCTGGCCGCGAGCGCCCTCGCGGCACTCATTGCCCTGATCACCGTCATCGGACACGCGCTGCTCGTCGCGCGCGCACGGCCGGCCGAAGCCTTGAGATACGAATGAGGTATCTTATGGGTCTGTGGCAACGATTTATTTGGTGAGACACGGCGAAGCGACGGCGCATTGGACGGAAGCGTTCGACGCCGAGCTGAGCGTGCTGGGCAATCAGCAGGCTACGGACGTGGCACGGGCGCTCGCGCCGCGTGGTCCCGCGGCGATTTTCTCGAGTCCGCTACGACGGGCGCGCGCCACCGCTGCGCCACTGGAAACGTTGTGGCAAACGGCGGCCCTCGTCCAAGCGGCGGTTACGGAGATCCCCACGCAAGGAGTGGAGCTCGCAGAACGCTCGGCCTGGCTGATGCGGCTCGCGGAGGGGGGTTGGCAGCAGGCGGATCGCGCCTCGCAGGAGTGGCGCCGCGGCCTGCTCCATTTCGTGTCGACGCTCGAAGTGAATGCGGTGATCTTCACGCATTTCGTGGCCATCAATGCTGTGGTCGGGGCGGCGATGGCACGCGATGACGTCTATCTCTTTCGGCCCGCAAACGCCTCGGTGACGGTGATCGAAAACGACGGCGACCGCCTGCGCCTGATCGAGCGGGGCATGGAAGTGAGGTAAAGATGATCCAGGGGTCTTGTCTCTGTGGTGCAGTTCAATGGCAGTTCTCAGGGATGCCGGAAGGCGCCACGGCCTGCAACTGCACGGCATGTCGCCGCTACGGTGTGCTATGGGCATACGACTACGAAGGAGAAGGCATCACCGTGTCGGGGCCAGCTCAGGCCTACGTCAGGGGCAAGGCGCTCAGTTTCAACTTCTGCCCCACCTGTGGCTGCGTGGCCTTCTGGCGCGGTTCGCAATGCGAGCCCGACGGCCGCCGTCGCATCGCCGTCAACCTGCGGCTCGCCGAACCGGATGCCGTCGCGCAGATCCCGATCGATCACTTCGACGGCCTGGACACCTTCGACGACCTGGGTCGCGATGGACGCTGCGTGAAGGACTACTGGTTCTAGGCGATCAGGCGTGGCCAGAACAGGCCGGTGCGCTTTTTGTACAGTGCGTACTCGGTCGCCAGTGTGCTGGTGGCCAGACTTCGTTCATCACTGAAAGCAGCGTGTGTGAAGAGCGCGGCATTGAATATGAATATCACCAGTGTCGCGATCGTCGGCAGCGCCACGAGCTCAGCGAGAAACGCGAGGATGTAGCTCGCATAGATCGGATGCCGAATCCAGGCATAGGGCCCGTCCTGACACAGCGAATCGGGCACACTGTTACTCCATGCGAGATAGAAGCGTCGGCCCCAGATCACATGCCGGGCCCATTCGTAGAGCACTAGCGAACAAAGGAGCAGCACAGCGGAGACGATACCGTTGTAAAGGCGAATCGGCATGAGGATGCCGATAAACCAGGTCGCAAGGGCGCCCGTCAGCATGAATGAGAATTGTGCCCAGCCAGCGCCCGCATCGTCATCCTTGCTGGGGACGAATGTGCGTGCGCCTCCCAGGAGAAAGTGAACGAACGCTCCACCGAGCACGAGCAGGAAGATCACCTGCGAAAGCGAAGGAATCACGGGACGCTCCTTGTCCCCACATTATGCCTGCCGGCCTCGTGGACTCAACGCAGGACGACGATCGCTCTCGCCTCCATGCTCACACGAGCGGGCGCATCGGGAGGACACGTTGGGTCGTCGAAGGCGGAGTGAGGCACGCCGGCTCTCCAGCCCGGGCCACTGTCGTATGACCGGAACATGAGCACTTCATCCGGCTGCATGTCGCGGAAATAGGCCCAGCGATGCGCCGGACTGTGGGCCACGACGTACGCTTCCAGCTCCATCCACGTTTCCGGATCGCCCACGTCGTAAACGCCGTCGGCTGGAATGAGGTCGCGTTTCGCGACAGAGCGCGAGTCGCACACCGCGAGCGGCACGTCCTGCGGTGGCTCGGAGATCACCCGCCACAGGTTCAAGCCGATGATCCGTTCGCCAGGCTGCAACACCTCCTGCTTCGCACCGAAAACGTCGTCGACCAGACCTGGCCCCGTTCGGTCCGTGAAATCGACATGCGGAAAGCGTGCTGGCCGCGTGTTGATGCCGGTTCCGTATTGTGACGAGCGCTCGGCGTAGCGGACCATGCCGCCCGCATCGAGCAGGGTGACGCGAACGGCACCGGTGTATTCCATGAGGAACCGCTGCAGCTCAGGCAGATAAACGCGACTGAGCTCCTCCCGGTCATGGAAGTTCTTCACGGACGTGCGCTGGCGCGCGATCGCAAACCCCTCGCGGTCGAGCGACGGCGCCGTTGAAAACTTGCGCGCGTTCTCAATCTGCATCACATGGGATTTGAGGATGAGATTGTCCCGCCGCGCGTCCTGGGCGTGGAACTTCGCCCGCTTCTTCATCGGGACGACGTAGTTGATCGCGGCTTCGACGACATCGTTCACGGTGTTCACCTATCCGCCTCAGTTGGTGATCACGCTAGCGCGGGCCATGCGCCTCAAGCGCGTCTGTCAGCGCAACGTTGAGCGACTCTGAGCGCCACCTGGGGGTTGCGCGCTGGCGGATTGCCGCAGAATAAGAACCGTGAGAACCGTCGAAGCGCACATCAACTACGTTTCACGCGACTCGAAGATCAATCGTCGCTGGGTCTCTCCCGGGCTGGACATCAACACGGGCACGTACGAGACACACAAGGTGGTCATTCGCGATGCCAGATCCGCCCAGCAACCGTTCACGATGGATCGCCACGGCTTCACTTTGATTTCGCACACGAGCGCCGTCGCCGATTTCAACGACAAGCAGCAGGTCGACGCTCTGTATCGGAAGGAAGCGGAGCGCGTGATCCTCGACCTGACCGGCGCGGACCGCTTCGCGCCGATGGGATGGATCATCCGCGGTTCCGACGCCGTGCCCGGCGGTCCCATCCAGCAGCCCGCCGGTGAAGCGCACGTCGATATCTCACACGATCGCGCACAGCCCCGCGCGCAAGCGATGTATGAAAAGAGTTTTCCTGAGGGGCGTGGCTTCCGGCGATTCATCGCGATGAGTTACTGGCGCTGCCTCAGCCCGCCGCCGCAGGACTGGCCGCTCGCTCTCTGTGAGAGCACCAGCGTGGGCCCGGAGGAAGGAATCCCGAATACGATGTACGTCGTCGACAAGATGCCTGACGAGAAGGCGTGGGTGGCTGAGATTCCGGGCGAAGAGAATGCTCCCGCGGCATCCATCTTCTTCTTCAACCCGGCGCACCGCTGGTGGTACTTCCCAAACATGACGCGCGATGAAGTCCTCGTGTTCAAGTTCCACGATTCGGACCACTCGCGCGCCTGGCGCACGCCGCACACGGCCTTCCACGATCCCACCTACCCGAACGCCGTGACCCGCCGAAGCATCGAGCTCCGCAGCTTCGTCTTCTTCGAGTGACGCAGGCTTCAGCGAGTGTCTTCGTCGGGTGAGACGGAGATTCCGGCCCGAGGCGCCATCGTCACGTTGTACATGCTGCGGTAGACGCGCCAATTGCCATCAATGGCCCGACGCCATACGTTCAGGTATTGACCGTACTCTACGTCTACACCGCGGCGGGTATCGCGCACGCGATAGGTACCCTGGTCCATGGCGAGGCTGCCATCGACGACGCTCACCTCCGAGTCCGTGGAAAAGAGAATGTCGCGGGCCACCTGCTCCTTGAAGAACGCCGTGATCGCATCCCTCCCGCGCACGGGCTGCGCATCCTCGGAGATGATCGCGGCATCCTCAGTGTAGAGAGCAGCGCACGCCGCCGCGTCGCCGCGCGTGAAGGCACTCGCAAGCGCGGTTGTCACTTCATTGGGAAGCGCACCGTCGTGCGCCGTGCAGGACGCGAGGAAAGACGCGAGCACGAGACATGAGAGCAGGTGCTCTGGCGGGACAGTTCGGTGCTTCATCGTTACCCCCTCCTGCAACGACTCTGCTGCTCGTCTATCGCGTGTCGATTATAGACCTCCTCGAATGCTCGCGTACCAATCGGATCCCGCGGCAGGAAAGTGCTCGCTGAGCTTCGGGTTCATATGCTACCGTATGTAGCATTACTTCCGGTAACGCTACGTTTCATCGCATATGGATCGCTTGCTGGCAGCGTTTGTGGCCGTCCTCGTCATATCAGGCTGTCAGACCGGGCGAACGCCATTGCCCGAAGACAAAGAGTCGCTCGAAGTCTGTACACCTGAATTTCAGAGTGCCGTGACGCTGCGTCTCTCCGCCACGCCTCGCAACGTCCCCGCTGAGCTCCTGGTCCGCGAAAAACCCGAGAAATACTATGCTTTCGTGGGGCGCCGGTTCCTCGTGTCCATCGTTCCCAGGGATCCCGCGATTGGCGCAGGAATTCTGGAGAGCACACTCACGATTACCCCGTACGGCGGCACGTTCGTGGAATGGGCCAGCTTCGATGGCTCGGCTGCAGCGCTGGACGTCGTTCCCGGTCGACTGCGCGTCACTCCTTTTCTAACGCCCGGCGCGTTGCGCACCCAGACTCATGCGCTGGATATCGTCGCCCAGGCTGGCGGAGCGCCGGTTGATCAGGTTGCGATCATGACGGGACCTCTGTGGGATGACGCGCATCGCCCTCTCCCGCCGGACGCGGTGAAAATCGATCTGGTCCCGATTCGCCACTTCACCGCCTACGACCTCGTCGATGCGAAAGCATCGGTCGCATTCATCGCGCAGACCTCACGTTCGGAGCCGCCACGACGGTGCGCGATCGAGTCGCGTATGACTCTCGTGGATCGGGACGAAGCCCGTCCGCCGCTTTGGGATCTCGCAACCGCTCGCGCAGGCGGCACCCGGAAATTGTGGCTGGCGCTGCTGGACCCGAAGACTGGCCCGGCGCGCGCCATCTTCACCGACCCAATTGCAGCGCGCGGATTCGCGGAATGGATCGCGCAGACCGGCACGACGCGAGTCTCACACTACGAATTGGGAGTGTTCGAGCCCGAGGATGTCGACGAAGGACCCCGGGTTGTGCCGACGGACCGGGCCATCATGGACAGCTTCCGCCCGATGTCTGCCGAAGAGCTCGCCTCGCTCACGGTCGGCAGGCTTGCCGTGCCGTGACTTTCAGAGCTTCCGGTACATTACGAGCGCATCGACGTATCCCTGCGTCGGGTGATTGAACGCGCCGGGCAGGCGGCCGACGATATCGAAGCCATTCTGTTGCCACGTTCTGACTGCGCGCTCATTGGTGCTGACGACGAAGTTGAATTGCATCGCCTTGAAGCCGCGCGCCCGCGCGTGCTCGAGGGAATGTTCGAGCATCTGGCGCGCAATGCCGCGCCCCTGCGCACCTGCCGCGGTGATGTAGCCGCAATTGGCCACGTGACTCCCACCGCCGGCCTGATTCGCGCGCAGGATGTAAGTGCCCCAGAGGACGCCGTTTTCGTCGCCTACGAAAGTCTCGTTCGCGGGCGCGCACCAGTAACCCAGCGCGGCGTCCTCGCTCATGTCACGCGGCAACGCATAGGTTTCTCCAGCCCTGATCACGGGCTCGAGCATGGCCCAGATCGCCGGGCGGTCCGCTGGAACGGCAAGTCGAATCGTGAGAACCGGTTTCACATTAACCCCGAGGCGCTTTACAGAATCCGTTTCAGCCAACTTTAAGCCGAGCCACCGTAGATTGGCACCCATGAAATTCGCATCACTCGAGTCCGAACCCGGACAGGCAGGAGCGATCATGGCAACGCTGACCGAGAGGGATATTGTGGAATCGCGCAGGGTCTTCGAATCCTGCGACCTGAACGGCGATGGCTTCATCGATCCGAACGAATTCCACCTGTTGCTGGCCAGGCTCGACGGCGACGTGTCCCACGGGGAGTGCCTGCTCAATTTCGAAGTCGCCGACACCGAGGGCGATGGCTACATCGGCTTCAAGGAATTCGTGGTCTGGTGGACGAATTGATGACCGGGCACGCTGCTTCGAGGCGCTACAATCGCGTCCGCCGCACAGGCGGATGCCGCTCGCGAAGCAGGATGTACGATGAGCCGGTGGCTCAAGGTGCTCGTGATCATGGAAGTGCTGGTCTGTTTTGGACCCGCGGCTGCGCTCCTGTTACTGGGCGTCGTCGTGGCGCCGATGCAGGTTTACTTCCTGGTTACCGGCCCGCGAGAAGCAGTTCCCGGCGCGCTCTACGTCATTGGTTCTGTGATTGCCGGCCTCGTCGGACTCGGCGTAATGACTTACGTGCTTCGGCGTTTGTTTACTGGTACGCCGATCAATAGGCCTATCGTTGTCGTTGCAGCCACACTGGCTGCGCTCGCACCATTGTCGTTCTACGTGATGTTTGCCGACACCGTCGGTTACCGCATCATGGCTGCCCTCCCCTTCGCGGCCGCAGCTCACATCCTGTATCTGAGCCGCCGACTCTTCGCGACTTCGAAGGTAGTGACGGGGGAACCCTGACTTCGGCATTCTGTCCATACACGAAACACCCGACACGCACGAGCCCATGCTGACCGCCCTCCGCAAGTTTTTCGATCAACACATCGCCGCGCAGCCGGACGAACCCGAGGCCAGTGCTGAGCGGCGCGCGCAGATCGCCGCAGCGGTGCTGTTGGTCGAGGTGGCCCGCAGCGACCACAATTTCTCGGATGCGGAACGGCAAACCGTGCTCGGGTCCGTGCAACGCAAGTTCGGCTTAAGTCCCGCGGAGGCGCAGGAACTGCTCGCGCTGGCGGAGGCGGAATCGCGCGAGGCGCACGATATCTATCAATTCACCTCGAAGATCGATGCCACGTTTTCACTTGAGCGGAAAGTGCGGCTCATCGAGGAGCTGTGGCGTGCAGCCTATTCCGACTCGGTGCTGCACGAGTACGAGGAGCACCTCATCCGGCGCGTGGCCGACATGCTCCACTTGTCTCATTCACAGTTCATCGGCGCCAAACTGCGCGTGCTCGGGCAGCAGGCGCGCACATAGCCATTGGGCATTTCTGCACGGGATCGGCGCTCGCTAGAATCCGTGCCATGCAAGCCGGCGTCGTCGTTGCCGTGAGCTGCAGCCCGCGGCACACGATGCGCAAACCCAATCAGCTCATTATCCGGTTGATTGCAGGCATCGGTGTGGAAGGCGATGCGCATGCCGGCGTCACCGTGAAGCACCGCTCGCGCGTTGCGCGCACGCCGAACGCACCGAACCTGCGGCAGGTTCATCTGATTCACGAAGAGCTGCTCGATGAGCTGAGCTCGAGGGACCTTGCAGTGAGCGCGGGTGAGATGGGCGAGAACATCACCACTCGCGGCATAGATTTGCTTGCGCTGCCTGCGGGCGCGCGTTTGCGCCTCGGTGATGCGGCCGTGGTTGAAATCACAGGCCTACGCAATCCCTGCAAGCAGCTCGACGACATCCACCCAGGACTCATGGCGGCAACACTGGCGCGGACGCCCGCCGGACGACTCGTCCGCAAGGCTGGCGTCATGTCGATCGTCATTGCGAGCGGCGACGTGTGCCCGGGCGCCCCGATCCATCTCGAGCTTCCTGCGCAACCTCATCGCCCGCTTCAGCCGGTCTGAGCGCTACGCCGCACCCCTGGCTTGCCGCAAGTATCGGAATGCCACGCGCGAGCGCTGGTCTTATCTTCTCCCGCATCACCGGAACAACCGGTCATACAGTGAGTTCGACGAAGATGACGCGCACATATGTCAGCAAGATCATCCCGCGCCCGGCGGACACGGTCTGGGCCGTGGTGAAAGACTTCCGTGAATACCGCTGGGGCGAAGGCGTTGGCGAGGCCCGCATCGAGAACGGCCTGGATCCAAATGAGCCGGGCGCGATCCGCAGCTTCGCGTATTACGGGCAGCAGAGTCGGCAGCGTCTTCTCGCATATTCGCCCGAAGAGCGACTGCAGAGCTGGGAGTCCGTGGAAGCCTTCGATCCAACGCTCAGCTACTACAAGGCCACGCTACGCATCACGCCCGTGACGACGTCGGACAGCAGCTTCGTCGAATGGTGGTCGGACTTCGAGGCGACGCCTGAAGCGACGCCCGAATGGAGCAACATGCAGCGGCGTGAGTTCGGCAAGTCGCTCGACAGGCTCGCGAGCATTGCGAACGGAGCACCGCTCACCACGGCTTACCACAGCACCGTCCTCGATTGCCCGGTGGAAACGGTGTGGTCACTGATTCGGGATTTCAACAACTATCCGGCTTACATCGACGGCGTCACCGAAAGTGTCATCGAAGACGGCAAACGCGGCGATGAAGTGGGCGCAGTACGTCGGTTCCGCTATCAGGGCCACTGGATTCGCCAGCGACTGGCCGCGCACTCCGATGAACGGCGCTCGTTGACGTATGTCGGCCTCGATCCATTCTCATATCCGGAAGGAGTGTCGGACGAAAAGCCTGCGCCGGTGTGCTACGAAGGCACCATCCACGTGATGCCGATCGTCGATGGCACGCGCACGTTCATCGAATGGTCCGTTTCATTCGATGCCGCACCCAGCGATGTCGAGCCATGGCGTCGACTGCTGCTCACTTTGATTCCCGAGTGGACGGAGTCTCTGCGCAGAGCGCTGGCCCGCCGCCCGAAGGGAGAACCGCCGCGCTGAACCTTGTGAACGCTGCGCAAGTAGCGTCGCACTCACCTCGCGAACGACTTTTTTTCGAGGTGAACGATCATGGGTATCCAGGTGGATTCGGACCTTCGCGCAATTGGCAGCGCGCTCTCTTTGGACGAAGCGCCCGCGGAGCAGCCGGCATCTTCACCGGCTCACGCAGAGCCCACGTTTCTCGAGCAGGTATCCGGCGCATTGAGCCATTGGGCGAGGCGACCGGGCCCGCTCGCGCCGTTTCCCGACCCGCCTCCCGGCGCCGCCGGTCGAGCCGTCAACCAGCTCAACACCGATCGTGCGCTGGGTGAGCTGCAGGAAGCGCAGCAGGAAATGGTCGAGGCCAATGGCAGCGGCAACTTCCGCCGCATCGACGAGGCACTGACGTCGCTGATGGAGGCGCAGGACAACTTCGAGAAGGCCGTGAAGGCTGAAGGCGCTGACAGTGTGCTGGCGCGCCACCCGAACGATCCTGCCACGAAAACCGCGGTGAGCGCCGCCGAGCTCTCAACCGCGCAGGACAAACTCGCGGAGGTCGAAGCGAAGATCCCGAACCTGAAGGACATTCCGGCGCAGGAAGAGGGAAGCAGGATCCAGCCGCCGGAGCTGTATCGTGAATTGGTCGACGCGCGCAGAGATGTGGGCATCAAGACCGACGCGCTCGAGCGCGACGTCAACGCGCAAGTGCTCAGCATGCGCGACCAGGGCATGAGCCGTGAGGATGCGCTCAACCAGCTGCGTGCGCACGGTTATAGCCACGTGATGGGAGGCCCGAGCGACAAGCTGGAGAACGGCAAGATGCCGAACACGATCGGCATGACCGACGCCGAGCGGGCTGACGTGTATGTGCCGAATTTCGAGCGCAACGCCAGCCCTGAGGCGCGCGACGCGTTCAATCGCGGCGAGCCGGTGATCATGGCGATCCGGCACGACACGCCGCTGCAGGCTAACAACGAGCGCGGCGTGTACGACGATCGATACGTGGTGCTACAGAAGGGGCCCGACGGCTCGGTCAGCGCCAAGGAGTTCGACGGCAGCCAGGATCCGAACACGCAGTACGGCGATGGCATGCGGGACAGACACGGCCTGCCGCCGAACAAGGATACGGGCGAAGTCGGTCCGTACGCGGAGCGCAACCCAGGGTACGGGCCCGGCAAGGGCGGCTACGCACCACCGTCCGTCGATGCTTACAGCCGGGTGGCTGACGGCACGATCAAGATGCAGACCGGACCCAAGGCCGATCATCTGTATCCGGAGAACGGCGACTACATGATCGAAGGCGACATCAACGGCGACGGCATGTTCAACGACGGCTACACCCGCAAGGCGGGTAACAACGGCTTCCAGTTGCATGCGGGCAAGGAGGATTACAGCCATACCGGTTCGGGCGGCTGCCTGACGCTGCCACCTCATCAGTGGGGCGCGTTCAAGGATGCGATTGGCGTGTTCAACGAGGGATCGACGGGCTCGATCTATTACGTGCAGGTCGGCGAGGGGAAGATGCAGTATTGAGCGCGTGCCCGCGTTGACCTACTGCGGCTTGAATTCGTGGAGCTCACCGACGCTGCGGAGGCCCAGGCGCTCGTAGACTCGAAGGCCGTCGGACGAGGCATGCAACGGCAGGCCGCTGTCGACTACCAGAAGGTCCGGCTGCGAAAGCACGCGCCCAGTGGGCATCGCCTTCGCGAGGTGGCCGAAGTGCAACCGAGTGTGCATGGCTGAATCCTGCCGGTGCGGCCGTCGACGGTCAAAATCCCTCGCTGCGCGCTCGAAGAATCAGAGTCGCCGCCCTTTTTCCACGCCCGCTCCCACGCTCGCTTCCACGAGTGACCCGTAGCTTGTCCTTCAGTCGCGGCGCGTGGGGCGCCGCGACTACCCGGGGGTCAACACCGGAGGGGGGCAAACATGACTACATCTCGCACGCGCATTGGCAAGAACATCAGCCTGCTCACGCTGGCTCTTCTGAGCAGCGCCCTGCCCGCCCGGGCAGCCGCGGAGCTGCATCGCGCGCACTGGCGGCGGAAGAGTCCCGCCCGCCCTGCCCGCCTTCCGTGACCTCGAGGGTCCGACGGAATTTTCAACACAGGAGCAACAACGTGAAGAATGTTCGATTACTGACGGGTCTCATTGCCACCGTCTCTCTGGTCGCGTGGGCCCCGGCCCGCGCCGATGTGGTCACCGACTGGAATGCCATCACTCTGAATTGCGTACAGGGTCCGCCGACTCCTGCGAACCGCGCGGGCCCAGGCGGCCTGCTCGACGTCGCACTCGTGCAGGCTGCCGTGCACGACGCCGTGCAGGCGATTCAGGGAAGGTTCGAAGCCTATGAGTACGAGAACGCGACTATGCGCGGCGTCGGTTCGCCGCAAGCGGCTGCCGCGGCGGCGGCCTACGGCGTGCTGGTCGGGCTGTATGGATCGGATGATCCGTGCCTCGCGACGGTTACCGATCCCTCGGTGACCTACGCGGGTGACGCAGGGTTGAAGGCTGGCGTTGAAGCCGCCGCAGCTCTCCTGCCTTTGCATCGGCCGACGTTCACACTACCGACGGATCCTTTCACGGGAAGCACCGAACCCGGCCAGTGGCGCCCGACGCCTGGCGTGACGCAGGGAGCCAGCACATTCCTGGCTCAGACCGCACCCTTCGCGATGACGAAGCCCGCGCAGTTCCGGCCGGCTCCGCCAACGCCGTTGCGCAGCTTGCGCTACGTGTTCGACTATTACGAAGTGAAAGCCTTCGGGGCGCAGTCGAGCACCGCGCGCACAGCCGAGCAGACCGAGATCGCCTACTTCTGGACGGCGAACTTCTTCTCGCAGTGGAATCGCACGCTGCGTTCCATCGCTGACCAGGATGTGCCTGAAGTCGGTGACAAGGCGAGGCTCTTCGCGCTCGCTGCCTTCGCAGCCGCCGATTCGCAGATCAGCGTCTATGAGGCGAAGTATCACTACAACTTCTGGCGTCCGATCACCGCCATCCAGGAGGGCGACCGCGATGGAAACCTCTGGACCGTCGGCGATCCTGCCTGGACGCCGCTGATTGCAACGCCGGCGTACCCCGAGAACAGCTCGGGTGCGAACGCCCTCGCTGGCGCGCTCATGACGGTACTCCAGCAATACTTCAGCACCGACCGGCTCGAGTTCTCCGTGTGGACGACGAGCCCGAACGTCACCGTGAACCCGCGGACGTACGAGCGCTTCTCGGACCTTCTCCGCGAGATGATCGGCGCTCGCATCTATCAGGGAATTCACTTCCGCACGTCGGAGGAAGTTGGGCGTCAGCAGGGTGTCCGCATCGGACACTGGACGTTCAATAACTATCTGCGGCCGGTGAAGACCAGGAAGTAAGGACCAAGGACGCCCTGGAGCAGGCGCTGCCGCTGCCTGCTCCAGGTCTGCCCACTTTCCGTGAGCCGATTTCGCGGCACCATCCACAAGCTCGATCAGCAGCTGCCCTTCACTGCGTAACCCCCGAGCGCAGTACTGCAGCGTCTGCGCGCTCGCAAACTCACCGCAAAAAACGCGAGACCCAACTCGCGGCATCCCACATTCCTCGTACTTTCGTGCACGTAGACGATATCCATCAGTGCGCAGATAATCCTTCGCAACCTATGAGTGCGAACCTCCGCCAATGCGCAGAACCGCTCATGCATCGAAGGATGAATACGACGAGGGACCTGTGAGCTCGACCGAAGTTCTCGAAGCAAACGTCGTTGCAATTCGCAGCGACCTCAACGAACTGAAGACCAACTTCAGTGCCGCAGTGACGAGAATCGACAACGACATCAAGACCGCGGTTTCGAGGCTGGAGAACGAGATTCGCGCGATGGCTGCAAAGGCGGAGAGTGATCTCGAGAAATTCGCGTCCCGGATCGAAAGCCAGCTCGCCGACATGCGGGAGGACTTGCGCGAGCTGCGCGCAGAGGACAAGGCGCTGCGCGACAGAGTCGATAAGAACTTTGACGTGCTCAGCGCAAAGATTGACGCGACGAATGAAAAGCTCAGCAATCTGGATCGCAAAGTCACCGACATCGGAAGCAAGCTCACTGCGCTGCTGTGGGTGGTAGGCGGATTGGGCACGCTTATCACGATCGCGGTTACGGTCGGCAAGGCGCTTGGGTGGTTCTGATTCGCCCGACTAGAGCACACGCGCTATTGACGTGACATCGTATCCCGCGCCCGCTGACGAATGAAATGACGTAGCGACTCGAGATCGTCATCCGACAAGTCGCCGTACTTGGGCATGCCGCGCGCGAGCAGCGAGCCGTTCTTCACAACCTCGCGAAAGGCATCGGCGCTCAGCGGAATAGGCGAAGCGCGCAGGTCTGGCGCGTACCCGCCGCCGATCATCAGGAACCCGTGGCAACCGACGCAGAGCTCACGGAACGCCACGCCACCGCCCGCCTGCACACGCTTCGGATCGACGACAAACTTCGAGTCGTCGACTGGCACCGCGACGGCCGGCGGTGGCTGCTTGGGTAGTGGCGTCTTGGCGTCGAGGGCGAACGTCAGCAACCGATGAGTGTGAACGCGCGACTGCCAGCCGTAGCTCGCCGTGTAGTGGCCGGCGAATGCCGTGCCTGTACCGCCCCAGCCCGCCACCACAGACACGTACTGCTTGCCGTCAACTTCGTAACTGATCGGCGCGCCACTGATGCCAAAGTGTGCGTTGAACGTCCAGACCTGCTTGCCGGTGCGCGCGTCAAACGCATTGAACGTGCCGTCGCCCATGCCTTCGAACACGAGATCGCCCGCTGTCGCCATCACGCCGCCGTTCCAGTAGCCTGGCGTCTTGACGGACCACACTTCCTTGCGCGCGACCGGATCCCAGGCTTGCAGGCGCGTGCTGTCGCGGTCCGGCAGATCCGCCGCCTTCTCGCCACCGGGAGTGCCGCTTCCCGAACGAATGGTCGGAATGTAGAGGAAGCCGGTCTGCGGGCTGAATGCCTGCGCCATCATCGAATGCGCGCCGGCCGCGCTCGGCACCACTTCGAGCTTGCCAGCGCGCACATCCGCGTTCTCGACCGGCGCGCCGGTCGCGAGGTCGATGTGATCCGCCCACGTTACGTAGTCGATCTTCTCGGCGGAGACGAGCTTGCCGGTTTCACGGTCGATCACGTAGACGAATCCGTTCTTCGGCGCATGCATCAGCACCTTGCGCGGCTTGCCCTCGATGCGCAGCGTCGCGGTGGTGATGTCCATGTTGGAGTTGTAGTCCCACGAGTTGCGCGGGTTCGTCTGGTAGTGCCACACGTACTCGCCCGTGTCCGCATTGAGCGCGACGATGGAGCACAGGAACAGATTGTCGCCGCCGCCCGGGCTGCGCTGCTTCCACTCGTGCGGAAAGCCGTTGCCCGTGCCGACGTACACGCGATTCAGCTCAGGGTCGTAAGTGATGCCGTTCCAGATGGTGCCGCCACCGCCCTGCTTCCACTTTTCACCGGACCAGGTCTTTGCGGCCATCTCCATGGTCTTGTTCTCGAAGCCCTTCGCGGGATCGCCTGGCACGGCGTAGAAGCGCCATACCTGCTTGCCGGACTCGGCGTCGTACGCGGTGACATAGCCGCGAATCGGGCCGAAGTCCGCGCCGCCGAAGCCGATGATCACCTTGCCATTGAATACGCGCGGGGCGCCGGTGATGTTGGCGGTGTCATTCGCGGGGACGGTTTTCTGACTCCACAACTGCTTGCCGGTACGCGCGTCGAGCGCGATCAAGCGGCCGTCGATCGTGGCGACGTAGATTTTGTTCTGCCAGTACGCGATGCCGCGCGGGCCCCAGGAGTAGCGGAACTTGTTGCCGGCGACTTTGTAGACCTCGGGGTCGAATCGCCATAGGAGCTTGCCGGTGCGGGCGTCGACCGCGTGTACCCAGCTTTGATCCACCGTGAAATAGACGACACCGTCGACGGCGAGCGGGATGGTGAGGCCGTTGTGGACGTTTGGGAGATCGAGGGACCACGCGAGGCCGAGGCGGCTTACGTTGTCTGAGGTGATTTGCTTCAGTGGGCTGTAGTGCTGCTCACTGTACGTCCGGCCGTAGGCTAGCCAGTTCTTGCCGTCTGCTTCGTTGGCAATGTCCTTGCCGTCATAGGCCGCGGCCACATGGTAGAGGCCGGTCAACAGCAACCCGATCGTGACGCTACGCATGCTCGCCCCCGCTGAAGTGGGGCGGCATTCTGCAGCGTGTCCGTAGGTGACCGTGAGTTGCCTATGCACGCCGGTCATCTGGCGGCCGGTTCGACCGCCACGCGCAGTGCGTTGTTCGATGCGCTCGGTACGTGTACGTGTCCCTCATTGAGGCCGTCAGGATGCGCGTACCGCGCTCGCACGTTCGACAAGCTTGACCAACCGGTCCGCCTTCCGTGGATCCTCCAGGATCATCCTCAGAAACACGCGGACGATGAAATCCGGTTCCGATCGTGCCTGCTCAAAGTCACGCAGGCGGGCAAGCCCGATGTGAAAGCGTGCGGCAAACTGCGGCTGACTGAGGCCCGTCTTCTCGCGCACCAGGCGCACTTCACGCGCCAGCGCCATGCGCTCGAGCCGCTGCCAAAGGCGAGTGCTTCGCCCCGACGCGTGAACCTAGAGGTCTCGCGGGCAGCTCTGAACCGCGCTTCGGTGCGCGATCGCGCAGAAATGCGCTGCACATGAACAAGGGTGTGAGTGAACGGCCGCTCGCGAGAGAGCGCGGCAAGCAGGCGCCGCCTATCTAAGCGTCAAGAACGGCGCAACGAATGAAGGGCGACAGTCAGTAGGATGGCCACAGCGGCGCCCTACCTGCCGAGTGGACCTTGAGCTACTTGTGTATACGCGCGGTGAATCGCCGCTGCTCGGTGCGTCGGGGCGGCGGTTCGAACACGACGATCTCTTCGCTCCAGCGCAGCCCAATGAACGAAGGCACGTTCAGTGTCCGCGCTACCTCGCTATCAATCCGTGAGAAGTACTGCCTCGCGTTATGCAGCGCGCGCGTCTGCAGAATCGGGGTGACCTGCGGGTGGGTGTGATAGATCGCCGCGAGAGACACGCCTGGCGGCAGAGGCACGTGCGTCGTGCACTCGTGCTCACTTCCAGAACTCACAGGCTTCGTGAAGTAGAAGCGCCCCTCAATGGCGAGAACGGCCCCGCAGAACTCGAGCATGCTCGATTCCGGAATCACCATTGCCACGTGGAGCGCGGCGCGTGCAGCTTTCTCGTATGAGTCGAACGGGTCGGACGAAGTGGCGAGCGGCGGCGGATTAGTGGCGAAGCACGGGATAATTGCACCTGACACACTCAATGCAACTAGTACCAAAATGCGCAACATCGCGACGCGACTCGTCTATTACTTCAGCTTCCTGAAACGAATGAAGTCGCGATCATGGCTTTACGCTGTGTCATCACTCGCCATCAATCAGGTCTACTCTGGGACAGACGCGCGCACTTGAAAGAAGCGGACAGAGGCGACGGCGCTCGGGAAACACTGTGGGAAGTGCAAGTGGCTGTTCGGCGCCCGGCGAATTTGGGGCACTGCCCCAGATTCCCAAGCCTGCAGCAGGCCATGATGAGGCACATCTTGGGGCACATGTCCGGGCGCACGATGAGGCACATGACCCTAATGAGTCGGAGCGTGCGATCCTCCAGGCCTGCTTGACGGCGCTGTGACCCGAGGCTACCTACGCCCAAATGCGGGGAGTCGAAAGCGCGCCAGCGCGCGTTTCCATCCGGGCATGGCCCAGTAGACGCTCTCGCGTCACCCGACCTCGCACTGAATTTGGCCCCGTGGCGTCGCGCGACGCCCAGCAGCGAAGCTTCTCCCTTCTCAGCCCTCCGTCTTCGGAGCACTCTGCGGCCGGGCATCAGTCACGAGCTTCCCGTCCTCAACCGGAATCCGCTCGCCCGGATGATGATCCATGCGCACCTTCCCTTGCTCATCGCCCAGTCGATAGCTGACGTCGTAGCCGATGTTCTCTTCGTGCGAGTCATACACAGTCGTACAGACTGCATGCGTGGTGGTGATCGTGTTCTTGTCCTGCATACGTTTCTGTACGCGATTGCCCGCGTACCCACCCGCCGCCGCACCAGCAACGGTGGCAATCTTCCTTCCCTTGCCGTCGCCAATCTGATGTCCAATCACACCGCCCACAACCGCACCGAGCACCGATCCGGTAACCTGGTGTGGATCGCGCGTAGGCGCCTTCTGCACGACCTGTTCGTCGTGACACTCTTGTCGCGGCGTTTTCACCGTCTTCGTCACGGCCTTCACATCCACAACCTGCGCGTACTCCGGCCCGCTCAGCATCTTGTAGCCTGCGACAGCGCCGCCAGCCGTTGCGACAATCGCGCCCGCGATGAGTCCCGTGATCAGTGACTTGTTCATGTCCAGCTCTCCAGCGTCATCTCTGCAAAGCCGGCATTTACGTTGAAGATTTTCAGCGGGTCCAGATGTCCGCGATGAGCGACTCCCCTGTTTCTCGTATCGTGAAACAAGCCACAAAACATATGCCTGTTTCCGGGAGGCGTTCGTCATTCGACCGGTCGAGCTCTCGCTCGATGCGCCCAGCTATTCACGTTGCATCGATCGATTGAGAGCACATCAAAGTGCAGCTACGAGCACCACGATCGACTGCCTCCGCATTGGAGTCGACCGTCGCCAGCGTCGCACTTTTATGTGCCAGCCGCTCGTGGCGGCCGCGCGAACAAGCCTCTAAGTGGACGCCAGCTGCCCCCGAATCGGAAGCTGTCGGATCCGCTGCCCGGTCGCCGCGAAAATGGCGTTACAGAGTGCCGGCGCGATCGGCGGCACCCCGGGCTCGCCCACGCCACCCAAGGGCATCGACCAGTCCGTCTGCGGGATCAAATGCACACGAATATCGCGAGGTGACGAGTCGATTCGCGATAGCTGATACATGTGGAAGTTGTCCTGCTGGACGCGACCCTTCGCGAACGTGATCTCGCCCAGAGCGGCGAGACTCACACCCATGATGGCCGAGCCTTCGAGCTGCGAGCGAACGCGGTCTGGATTCACCTGCGGACCGCAATCGAACGCGACATCCACGCGCGGAATTGTTAGCGAGCCATTGCTGCCGATAGAAACCTGCACCACTGCGGCGGCGTAGCTGAGGAAGCTGTAGTGCGCGGCCAGACCGCGGCCTTGCCCCCTCGGGAGCTTTTCGCCCCACCCAGCCTCGCGAGTGACGACTTCAACCACGCGTCGCAGCCGGCCGGTATCCACGGGGTAGCGCTTCGGCGACTCACCATGGTTCCAGTCGTCCTTCATGCTCGTGGGATCAATCACGCGCGCCGGCCCGATCAGGTCGAGCAGAAAGTCTCGGTGATCGCGGCCCGCCGCCGCAGCCAGCTCAGCAACGAAGGATTGCACCGCGAACGCGTGCGGGATGTTCGAAACGGACCGGAACCAACCGACGCGCGTGTGCGCCGCGGCTTGCGGATTCTCCATGCGCATGTTCGGGATGTCGTACGGCAAATTGACGAACCCCATGTTCTGCTCCCAATTCGCCTCGTTTCCCGGATCCGGCGCAAAGGTGGACATGATCGTGGGCGCCGCACTCCGATGCAGCCACGCCGAGACCTTGCCCTGCGCGTCGAGCCCCGCTTGAAGACGCTCTACCGATACAGTGTGAAAATAGTCGTGATGAAGGTCGTCTTCACGAGTCCAGGTTACCTTCACCGGCTTGCCGTCGAGTTGCTTCGAGAGTAGCGCGGCCTCCAGCGCGAAGTCCGGCTTGGATTTGCGTCCGAACCCGCCACCTAGCAGCGTCACGTGTACGGTCACATTCTCGAAGGCGATGCCGAGCCGCTTGGCGATGTCGTCTCGCGTGGCCTGCGGTGCCTGCGTCGGTGCCCACACTTCGCAGCGACCGTTGACGATTCGCGCCGTAGCGGCCGGTGGCTCCATGGTGGCGTGCGCGATGTGTGGCAGGTAGTACTCGGCTTCGAGTTTGCGGGCGGCGCTGGCCATCGCCGCATCTACGTCTCCCACTTCACGCGAGACCTTGCCCGGCTGGCGCGCGGCCTGCTCGAGCTGCGCGCGATAGGCGTTCGAGTCGTAGGCAGCGTGCGCACCGTCGTCCCACTCGATCTTCAGTGCCTTGCGCCCCTTCGTGGCGATGAACGTGTCAGTGGCCACAACGGCCACGCCATTCAACGGCTGAAACATCGGGGGCCCGGGAGTGCCGGGGATTTCCACCACCTTGACCACGCCAGGTATTGCGAGCGCTTCCTTGGCGTCGAAACGCGCAACCTTGCCTCCGAAGACCGGCGTGCGCGCGATGACTGCGTACAGCATTCCATCGAGACGCGTGTCGATGCCGTACTGGGCTCTGCCTTCGACCATGTCCCGGCCGTCCAGAAGGTGCACGCCCTTGCCGATGTACCGAAACTGATCGGGTGATTTCAGCTTCAACGACTCGCGCTTCGGCACCGGGAGTTCCGCCGCCGCCTTGGCCAGACTGCCGTAGCTCGCCTTGCGGCCGCTCTTGCCATGAACGACCTCGTGGTTCACTGCCTGCACTTCGCTGACCGGCACACCCCACTTCTTCGCCGCGGCCTGCTCGAGCATGGTTCGCGCGCTCGCCGCGCAACGACGCATGGGATCGAAGAAGTGGCGCGTGCTGCGCGAACCGTCCGTGTCCTGATTGCCGTACTTCTCTTCGTCCGCCGGGGCCTGCTGGACGCGCACCTTGCTCCAGTCCGCCTCGAGCTCATCCGCGATGATGAGCGGCATCCCGGTGCGCACGCCCTGCCCCATTTCTGAGCGGTGTACCACGACCGTGACGATGCCGTCCTCGGCGATGGCGATGAAGGCGAGCGGATCGTCCTTCCATCCGTGCGGCATGCCGTCGGCGCCGTACTTCGGCGCCTCTTGTGCCTTCACGGCTCCCGAGCGGGTTGCGAGAAGCACGAGGGCTCCCAATGCGCCGGCGCTCGCGAGGAAGTCGCGGCGGCTAACAGTTCCGGATGTCGGCGCCGGTGACGGGGTTGGCGCACCTGACTCGATGCGCGACGCCCGGCTGATGTGCGCCTCCGAGCTGATCAGCGGCTCGGGCTCGGCCTGCACGGCAGGCTCGAATGACACTTTCGCGTTCATGGCTTGTCCTCCACCGCGCCCGCCGCTTGCTTGATGGCCGCACGGATGCGGGTGTAGGTGCCGCAGCGGCAGATGTTGCCGCTCATCGCGGCGTCGATGTCCGCATCGCTTGGCTTGGGCGTTCTGCTCAGTAGCGCGGCGGCCGACATGATCTGGCCCGGCTGGCAGTAGCCGCACTGGGGCACATCGATCGCGAGCCACGCGTCCTGCACGGCCTTCCCTGTCTTGCTTGCACCCACGCCCTCGATCGTCGTGATCTTCTTGCCGGCAACGGCCTCGAGTGGCGTGGCGCAGGCCCTCACAGCCTGGCCTTCCACGTGCACGGTGCACGCACCACACAGGGCCATTCCGCAACCGTACTTCGTGCCGGTCAGGCCGAGGTGATCCCGGAGCACCCAGAGGAGTGGTGTGTCCGCGGTGGCGTTGACCTGCGTGACCGTGCCGTTGATTTCGAGTTGCATGGTGGGTACCTCGTGTGAGGCTGCGCGGTAGCGTTGATGGTACGACTCAAGCTATTGAACGCCAACTGCAGCGGTTTCAATAGCTGAATCCGGCGCCGACGGCCGAGCAGCCGACATCCACGAAGCCGGCAACACTCGGGCGAGTACTGTGTCACTCAGCGAATGAAATAGGCGGCCTGGAGATCTTCGTCGAACTTTACGTTCCAGCTCGTGCCGCTTCCGGCGCTGTAGCGCCGTGCCTTTCCTGTCGCGCTGTGCTTGACGATCACGTCGCGTTGCATGGGACTCGGTGGCCCTGGTGGTGGATCATTCTCTTCGGCCTGCACAGTGAACTCGTCTGGGCTCTTGCGCCAGCGCCTGCACGACGATCGGAAATCATCCTGTTCGTCCTGGCGGAACAAGGTGAATGCGATGGTCCTCATCAGGTGGATCTCAGAGCGTGTGGCCGGAGTCATCATACAGCCCTGCACCAGCGGTGATGTCAGAGCAAGTCCATTTTCCGCCAGGGTCGCGGCGCCCTTGGTGCGCGATCTGGTGAATGACAAGGCCCATGACCGGAGTCATGAAGTCAGTCTTCGATCTGATCGGGTGGGATGATCACAACGCGCCCGTCTTTCCACACCGCGATCGAATGACCCAAGAGCTTGTGCTCGCGTATCGCTTCGCGGACGGCCTTGCCCGCCTCCTCTACGATGCGCTCGAAAAGTAGCTCATCGGCATCTTCCCGGCCCGGCTCTGCTATCGGTGGAGTCTTCTTGATCATACGCGCCACGTAGTTGATCCCTATACCTCGAATCTGTTCGCGGCTGCTCATCTCACACCTGCCCCACGCGCTGCATCCGTCGGACCCGAAATGTGACGGCCGGTCTGCACACGTTGCGTAGCGCATACTTCACTGTCATCGAGCATCCCCAACACCAATCGGATCAACAGACTCTTCTGCCGCGGATCGCTCTCTGCAATCAGCAAAGTCAATGCGACGATCGCGTTTGCATCTAGCCTTAGAGCGCCGCTTGCGAGGTTCAGAAGCTCGTGCCTCCGAAGATACTCCAGGAACAAAAGTGCGCCGATGCGCTTGTTCCCATCGACGAAGGGATGATCCTTCACCACAAAGTACAGAAGATTCGCGGCCCGGATCTGCGCGGAGGCATAGATGGGGCTGCCGTCAAAGGTCTGCTCGATAGCACCCAGGATGCCGGCGAGCTGCTCGCTGTGCTCGAGACCAAACAGACCCGAAGGCTCGTCGTTCGCCTTCAGCTCTGTGCGAAGAGCCGCGATCGCCACACGGGCGTCGTGCAAGGTGAGCGACGTCACCGGCGGACGCGGATGCAGGGAAGCGTGCGCGAGCTGTCCGGCGTCGTACGCTGGCAGCAGGCGCCATGCGCTCGTGTACCTCTCTATGATGTTTAGCACGGCGAGGCCATCTCGCGCCACGAGCTCGTTGTGACGCAGAGTGCGCCCAAGCAGTGCGACTGCCTGTTGGACTTCACCCAGCCCTTGTTCGAGAAGGCGCGACTCGTTGAGACTGAATCCCCGAGTGAGCTGATCGCGCAGGGTCCGCGTGGCCCAGATCCGGAATTGCGTACCGCGCTTCGAGTTCACGCGATAGCCGACGGAGAGGATGGCATCGAGGTTGTAGTGGATGACCGATCGCGTAACGCGTCTACGGCCCTCGGTTTGAACTATCGAGTATTCCTCGATAGTTGCGGCCTCACTAAGTTCCTGTTCGGCATAGACCTTCTGAAGGTGCAACCAGACGTTTCCGACGGATGTGCCGTAGAGCTCGGCCATTTGGCGCTGGGTAAGCCACACAGTGTCGCCTTCCAGGCGCACGTGTACCGGCGTTTCACCGAGGTTCTCGTAGATGACTAGCTCGCCCACGGAGTTCACCCTCTCGTCGGCGCGAGTTGAGAATGCAAGGGGTCAGGAGCGCGCACGATCGTTCCGTGTTCATGGTGCGAGCTTCCTGCTCAGCGAAGGCTAGCGATACTACCTCCGTTGCGAGCGGGGCGCGCTCGCACGTTTGTGCGCGGTCGGGCGCAAAAATCGAGATGATCGCCGTGGGCGCACGCTGGCACAGGACTGAAGCCGTTTGATCGGCTCCTGCGCATAACAGGTCGCAATGAGTGAGCAGCCTCGATACCGGATCGGCATGCATCCGGCATCGAGGCAGCAGCATCGATTCAATCGACAGGCTCAATGATCAATCGTCGATCATTGACGTCGACTCTGATGCTCCGGCCGATGGGGAAACCGGCGCGTTCCAGCCAGCGCCCACTCAGGCGCAAGAACGGCACGTCCGGTCTCGGCGCACCTGTGCCCGTGCAGCCGATCGTCAGTCGCCGAGATTTCTTGCAGCCGTTGCGCGCTGCAGGTTGTTCCTGCTGACTCATGCGTGCGCCTCCCGCTGCCGGTGTCGCCAAGTGCGCGAGGCGAGGATGGACTCCAGGTGTGCGATCTCGCAGTCCAACGGTTCGCACGCGTGCTTGCTCAGCACGGAGGCGATGTCGGTATCGAGCTCAGCGTTCTGGCGATGCAGCGCCATCACCGACACGCTGATGACAGGGAGGATGAGACGCAGGCGGTGAACGTGCTCGCGCAGGTCGAGCGGGAGCGGGTCATCCTGCGTGGGTTGAGGTGGTAGAGTTTGGGCGGCAGGGCCACCCTCCGGTTGATGATGAAAAGAATGGGACATGGGCACCTACTCCTGTTGTGGGTGTTCATTAGGCGCTCGGCAGTGGTACGAACACTGTATATCTGGAGTTGAGCAATATCCAGCGAAAGCACGTGAGGCCCCGGCAGCTGCGCGATTCTGGAGAGTTTTTGTCCGGATAAGGCGTGGCTCACAGCGAGGCCAGGAAGGCCAGAAGATCTGGCTTTGGCTTCCAGAGAGTGATGCGCGATGAGGAGAGACCGGAGCGACGCCAGAAGGATTCGAGCGCCTCGCGCTTCATCTTCAGATTCGTCGAGACATAGCGGTTGGTCGTGGCAACACTGGCGTGACCGAGATAGTCGCGGATGACGGTGAGATCGTTGCCGGCTTGAAGTAGCGCGACCGCACAGCTGTGCCTCATGAGGTGCGGGGTAATACGCCGACGGCGCAGAGTGGGCATTTGTCGCGCAGCCAGTGCGGTGTACTTGCGCATCATGCAGGCGACACCGTCACGAGTGAGGGGTTCACCGTGGCGATTGCGAAAGAGCGGCTCATGTGCGGCGATGCGCTCCAGTGTGGCGAGCTCTCTGAGCGCGGCGACGGTTTCATTCCACAGCGGACAGAGCCGCTCCTTTTTCCCTTTGCCGAACAAGCGCACCTGCTTCGGGCGGGACAAACACAGATCCTGCACATGCACGGCGAGGGCCTCGCTGATGCGCGCGCCGGTGTTGTAGAGGAACAGCAGAAGCGCGTAATCGCGCACGCCCAAAGCGGTTGAGCGGTCCGGCTGCCTGAGGATCAGGGAGACCTCCTCCGGCTCTAGATACGCAGCCGGTGTAACCGCAGAGCGTTTGGCAGGGAGCGCGAGCACGCGGCTGTACTGAGCAGCACGCGTGAGATCGTGAGAGGCGAGATGCCGGAAGAAGCTGCGCAAGGCAGTGAGCCGGCAATTGCGGGTGGCGGCGATGTTGGCGCGATTTGACTCCAGATGGTTCAGGAACGCAGTGACGGCCTCAACGGTGAGGTGTGAAAGCCTGAGCTGCGTGAGCGAACAGCGTGTGTAGTGAGCCAGGAAGCTGAAGAACAGACGCAACGCGTCGCGATACGCGCGTACGGTGTGGGCGCTGGCGCCGCGGGTGCGTGCCAGATGCTCGCGGAAGAAGGACTCCGTCAGGGCCATGAGCGGATCGCAGGACCTTCGGCCGCTCATGAGATCGCCGCCTTCAGGCGCCTGGCGAAGCGCCGACTGGCGGTGCGCAGTAACTGTGGTGTGGCGTGCAAATAAGCTTCGGTTCCCAGCAGGTTCTCGTGGCCCAGGTACGCCGACAGCCACGGCAGGCGCGCATGCAGATCCACGCCCTGCGCATACCAGCGCGTGAGCCGGTGCACGGCGAAGGCGTGCCGCAGATCGTAGGCGCGAGGGCCGAGCCGCCCCCGCGGCGGCTTTACACCCAGACGTCGCCAGAGCTTGCGGATCAGGTTGGAGGTGCTGTTGGTGAGGAGCGGGCGGCCATTGAGGCTGAGCAACAGCGTCTGGGCCGCCGTTGCGGCCCGCGCAACGCGCGCACGCTGCCTCAGATAGCTTCTGATCAGGCGCGCCAGATCAGCGCCGAAGGGAACGATGCGGGTCTTGCCTTTGCTCTCCCGGATGAGAAAGGTGCGGGCGCGCAGATCCAGCTCCGCGAGCTCGAGGCGCAGAGCTTCTCCCACTCGCAGTCCCGTGCAGTACAGGATGACGAGCAACAGGTGCAGCATCTGACCGCCGAACTTCTTCCCGGGATGTCGGCGCGCTGCCGAGAGCAACGCGCGCACCTCATTGGGGGAAAGCAGATACGGCACGAACTTTGGTCCGCGGCGCGGCGCCAGCGAGCGCTCCGGGACGTATCCGCGCGGATCACCTCGTCGGCGATAGCGGCACAACTCGCGGATGGCACTGAACTGGGAGGCGCTCGTGGTGGGCTTGCGCGTCCCCTCGCGCACCAGCCACGCCTTCACCAGCTCGTCGAGCATCACGGAGGAATCGGATGAGTCGCGCGTATAGTGCTGCGCAAAGCGATGGAACTGATCCAGCAGGCGTGAGGTGGCGATATAGCGGCGACCGAGGGCGCGCTTGAAACGCACCAGCCCCTCGATATCGCGGGCCAATGCCTGCATCGTGATGCGGCTCATCGGGGCACCGGAAGGGCCAGTCGCCGCAGCTGCCCGATCGAGACCCGCAGATACGCCGAAATGGACTCCGGATCCCGATGTCCCAGAATGTCCCCGATGAGCTTCATGCGCGTGCCAAGCTGCATCTGGCGGCACGCGTGCGTGTGCCGCAGAACGTGACTGCCCAGAAAAGCGGCCTTTACTCCGGCACGGCGCGCGTGCCGATGCACGGTATGACGGACCGCCGAGGAGGAGGACAGTGCCGCATAGGGCGGCATCGCCCGCACGAACGCGGCACGTGTTGAGGCGCGAGCCGGGCGTGCATGGCGCAAGTAGTCGGCCAGCGCACGCGCCACGGCCGGCAACAGTGGCAGCAGGATCTCGCCGCGCGTCTTCAGACGCGTCAATCGCAGCTTCTGTGCCTGCCAGTCAATATCCTGCAGTTGCAGGCTGATGACTTCGCCAGCCCCGCAACCGTAGGCGCTCATCATCAGCAACATCGCGTAGTCGCGGCGCCCGAGTGCCGTGGTGCGCTCGATCCCCCGCAGGATGCGCCGCACGTCCTGCCAGGGCAGTGCCCGCCGCGGTCTCGCACTCTTGCGCACCGGCGCACGCACACTCGAGGCGAGATCCACCTTTAGCCGACCGCTTGCGTGCAGGAATCGCAGGAAGATGCGCAGCACGTGGCACAGATCGATCGCCGAGCGCACCGAGCAACGCTCTCGGCGCTCAACGATCAACGCATCGATGTCAGCCAATCCCAGCCGACGTATCGGGCGGCGCCGGCGACGAAGGAACTCCAGCAGATGACCCAGATGTTCCAGATGGCGCCTAATGGTCTTCGGCGCAGCGCCCCGATGCTGGCGCAGATGTTCCGCGTACTCGCTCAGAAGGGCTGCGCGCCTATGCCCTCGCGTTGACTGCGGCACCCACACCGGCAGTGTCTCACCCAGAACCTGCAGCGCTTCGGCGGTCCGCTTCAGTGCCGTGCGCGCAACCGAAACACTCTGTGCGCGCTCAGCGTCCCGCCCGCGAACACACCGACGCGCGAATCTCGTCGTGCCTGCGTGGGTCAGTTGTGTGCTCGCCCGAAGACGATGATGCTGACAATATCTGAAGAATCGCCGCACCCAGCCGCGATAGTTCACGATCGTCTGCTCACTCAGACATCGTTGCTCGCGCCATATGCGTTCAATCGCAACGAGCGTGGCTTCAAGCTCGCCTGAAGTCCCGCGCATGACTCATCCAGTACGGCCATCCGTCTTGCTGACCTTGACCTACTAACGAGCACCGCGCGCGGATGATGACGGTCCTTCGCAAGTCCTCCTGATATGTCTTATCCGGACTCGCCAGACTCTCTGTCCGCCCTTTCCCGCCACTCCAGCCACACTTGGCGGGATATTGCTCAACTCCGGATATGCAGTGGAATCCAGTTAACCGGATACCACCGTCGGGCGCCGCTCTCTCAACGATGCGTTTCGTCATTGCGTCGAGCGCGCACCGCAAGCTGATAACGTTTGCGATGAAGAATCGCATTCGGTCCTCACCGACGATGCACGTCTCCGCAGAACGCAGAGTACGCTCTGAAGCTCGTGACGACGATGAGCGTTCGTGTTGGAAGGTGCAGAAATGCGTAAGCTGGCAACACGCGAGATGTATCCAGCGGACGCCATCGATCGCGCTCACGCATCTCGTACAAACGCACGAGTGGCGAAAGAAGGGGACGCGAAAAGTCTCTCGCCATTCGTTGACAAGCATGAAGACTATGATCATCATGCCTGCCACATCCGCCCCCGGGAGTACGCCCGCTCAACAATCCGGAGCGTGTGCCGAAAGCGCGGGGCTTCCTTTTTTTCTGGTCCACGCCTATGAGAGTTCGGCGCATTGCCGTCCTGATCGACGGCGCATTCTTTCTCGAGCGGCTACCGAAGCTGGTAGAGCCGCAGTTCTGCACAACACCTCAGCAAGTGACAGAAAGCGCGCGTCTCATGTGCAAGCGACACGTGATGCGCCTCACGCACGCAGAGTCGAGCGACCCCGAAGGCCAGTGGCTCGATCACGTCTATAGCCTCTTCTACTACGACGCCGAGCCGTTCGACGGTATCGTTCACCATCCAGTTCTGAATCGCCGCATGGATTTTGGAAAGAGTGAAGTGGCACAAGCCCGGACGTGACGACATTCGAAGCCAGCCGGCGTATCCCCTTGCCGAGGCGGCGCGTTGCCTGAAGGTCGCCCCCGCAACGCTGCGTTCGTGGACGGTAGGACGCCGTTATCCGACGTCCGACGGCGTGGGTCGCTTCCGGCCGCTGATTCACCCGCCTGGTCGTCAGCCTCCGATTCTCTCGTTCTGGGATCTCATCGAGGCCCATGTGCTGCGCGCGATGCGCGTCGAACATGGAGTCTCGATGGACGCCATGCGCAAGTCGCTCACCTATGCACAGAGGACGCTGGGTATCGATCGCCTGCTGCTCAGCAAGGACCTCTGTACCGAGGGCGGGCGCGTTCTACTCGAGCGCTACGGCCAGCTGATCGATCTCTCCGCGTCGGGCCAGATCGCCATGCGGAAGGTGTTCGAAGACCACCTGGAGCGTGTGGTGTGGGATGAGTGGAAGTTCCCGGTGCGGCTGTATCCATTCCCTTCCAAGGATAACGCCGGACCACACCGACCCATCGCGATCGATCCGCGGATTGCGTTCGGGCGTCCTGTCCTGGCCCGCAAGAGCATATCGACCACGATCATTGCCGAGCGCATTGACGCTAGGGAAGCGGTCGACGAACTGGCCGCGGACTATGACCTAACGGTCAGCGAAATCGAGGAGGCTGTGCTCTACGAGCGAGCGGCGTGAGCACCGCTCGCGACCTCGATAAGCAGTTTCCCGGCATCCTTGCCGCTGCCGGCTTGAAAGTAGAGCGGTGCGTTGATCATTTTCCGGACGATTGCCCGGATCAGGTCTGGTTACGCGAATCGGCAAGCGTGGCTGGATCGCGATTACGCATGACCGCCGCATCCGCTACAAGCCGAATGAACTGGCCGCGGTGATGGAGCACGGGTGTCGCGCTGCTAGTGGTGATCGGGAAGGGCGCCATTTGCTGAACTGGCGCGAACATTCGCGGCCACACGCACGCAGATCGAGAGATTTCTAGCCGAGAACAAGCCGCCGTACATTTGCCAAGCTCCATCGTCCCGATCCCCGGAAGCTCGAGGATGATCCGGATGCGGCAGGGGCGGTGTCGTTTGTGGTATCCCCCGTAGCGTAGTGACGAGCGCACGCGCCTCTGAGCGACTCGAGAGATCGCGAGACGAAGGAAAAACTCACTTGGTGGTGGAATTCGAGAAGCTGAACAGCTCGTCGGTCGATACGAAGATTGATCGTCAGAAGCTGCTCGCGTACAAGAGGGACCCTCACTACGACTTCGCGCTTTTCGTGGCGCTTGGTGTCAGTCGCGACGTCGGAAAGCTGCAGGTTGAATGGCTTTAGTGGCTGATAGTTAATCTGGCTTCCGATTTGGCTGGGGCGCAGCAGTCGTCAGGATGACAACTACGCATTCTCCCGCTCCCTTCGTTGAGTTTCATCTCGAGCATCACTGATCGTTGCAAATGCGCCAGACAGTAACGTGTCGATAGCGCACCACACGCGACCTGATCTGAAGATATTCCCTGTTCTCACTTCGACTCGCGGAAGCATCGGCGGTCCGAGCCGATACACGAAATGGTCAGAGTCGCTGTGAGGCCAAGTAGCGTGGGAAAGCGAGAGATCGCGGACAACGGTGAAGCTCTCGACACGGCGGACTGACTGGAGTCGACCATAATATCGGAATCCCACGTAGCTCGGCGGGTGAACCGGCCACCCGTTACCGACCGGGTGAAAGTAACACGCGTCCCTCTCGACCACGTCGATCCACGTCTTTGGCTGCCTCTCGATCATGGGTTGATTGCTCAGGGACACCACGTAGACGCGGTTATCGTCACTACGTCTCATCGAGACGAACTCCGTTAGATGCCCGACTAGCTCACGAAGCCAAACGCGCTCTTCGAACGCACGCGCGCGCCCAATCGCTCGCCTCGCGAGCGCCTGCACGTCGCCCCAAGATAGGTGCACGACGTTCACACCAGCAACTTGGGCGGGCAACCGCTGTTTCGCATACTCCCGGTTCGCAGCGCTTACCGAGACGAGGCGCAGGTCTTTGTGACTTGCCGAAAAGCGCGGGCAATACTTGAGCAACTGAGCCTCAGTTGGAATCGTCCAGCCGAGCTTGGCTTCGAGTATCGCGTGAAATACGTTTCCGCGCTCAATCTGCAGGTCAGTGTAACCCCCGTCGTCACCGTGCTTTTGCAGCGAGATTGCAGCGTCATCGCAAGCGACATCACGCCCCAATACTCCTTCCATGAACAAGCGACGAAAGGCCAGGCTGCGCTCAAGTGCCCAGCCCAACGCGCGGGTCGCGCTATTTTCGTCTGCGCCATTGAGACGGAAGACGCTGGATGTTTGGACGCTGTTGATTGTCAGTACCATCGCTTCAACGCGAATTTATTGCGTGAGCCATTCTGACAGGAGACTCCCGGCGCATCGAGATGCGAGCTTAGCTGAATTCTCGATGTCCCTGCTGATGCAGCACTGAAGCCTTCCGCCGCTACCATTCCAAGCGCCCTCCGTGCTGACGAAGCCAGCGCCTCGCCTTCTCCCAGGCCGGAACATGCACGGCAACGATGTTCCAGAAATCTGGTGAATGGGCAGGCTCGATAACGTGCGCGAGTTCATGGGCGATGAGGTAGTCCACTACCCCTGTAGGAGCCTGCACAATGCGCCAATTGAAAGTGAGAGTTCCGCTTGGTGAGCACGAACCCCAACGGCTTGTCATCTCCCGAACGACGATACGCTTGGCCGCAATACCCATGGCCCGTGCCATGGCGTCCACCCGAGGAGTGAGATGCACCTTTGCCTGTGCGCGATACCAAGCCACAAAGAGTTCCCGCACTGTCCTCCGATCGTCTCGCGACAACTCGAAATAACGTCCATCAAAGCGGACGTCGCCACGACGCTCGCTAACGAGTTTCAGCCCGAAGCTCTGACCCAAAAAAAGGAACGCTTCGCCCGCTACAAACTCCTTCTCCGGGCGAGAGTGTGGATACTTCCTCGGATCGCGGAGCTTGTTCCATATCCACAGTCTCTTCTGCTCCACAATCGCAGCCACGGCCGCTGATACTGCATGCTTGGGCGCGCGGACGACCACACGACGATCACGCTCGACAGTGATCCCGATCGTGCGACGGTTGGAATAGATGATGTCATACTCAAGGTTCATGGGCGGGTGATGAGCTTGGTGTTCTTCGGCACGCGCGCCCATTCCATCAAGCGTGCGCGAATGGCCGCCTGCCTGTGAAGCATCGGGCCGAGCCGGTAGTAGTCGGGGCCAATCAAAATCCGTTGAAGCTCGCCATTTAGCCGGTTCTGTTTCGGTGCCGCAGACGCGTCCCAAAAGCCCACTTGCCGGATTTCGGTCTGCATTGCGTTGAAAAGTAGTTGCGTGAGATTCACCAGCTGACCTATCTGTTCCTCGCTCAAATCGGAGGAGCCGAACAGCTCGGCATGCAGGATGCGAAAAATCGGCATCTGTCGTTTGCGATCGAGGCCGTGCGTCTCCTGATGCTCCTGGGCGATGAGCCTTTGCCGCAGCTTCTCCATCTCGTTCGCTATAGCGTCCCAATTCCCGGCAAACTCCGACAGGATGCGTTCGATCTCGGCGGCAATGGACGCAGATAGCTCCGGATCATCGTCGTAATTGACGACGACATGGTGCCGGATCGCGTGTTCGACCGCTGCGGCCTTTGTCTTCGCGCGCGTGCGCTGAGTGGCATTCCGCTGGAATTCCGGATCGAGCACTGAGATCGGCGCGACTTTTTGCTGAACGCCTTTGGAGACGAGAAACTCGTCGGTGATTCCGCGCAGCTTCTTCGGCACGCCCTTCATACTTAGCCGGTCATCTTTCAGGAACTGGCTCGCTAGCTCGTTAATCGCCGCCAAACGCTGGTAGGGCGCGAAGTAGTCCAGTGCCTCTGCGCGCGGCAGCGCTTTGTTAAAAGCTGATGTGAGAGCGCGGAACTTGCTCAGGTACTCGAATCGGAGATCCTCGTCGTAGAAGAGATCATAGAATGCTTCCGGCTCGGTGGTATCACTCACCCCGTTCGCCGCAAGCAAGCCTAGCGTTGCATCGAGCGCCTGCTTTAGTTCGCCAATCAGATCCACCACCGGTGTCAGACACTCGATCACCTCCTGCTGCTCCCGCGCTGCATACGCATCGAGCGCACGACGGAGATTATTGCCGACGCCGACATAGTCCACGACGAACCCGCAATCCTTTCCGTCGTCATATACGCGGTTTACGCGGGCGATCGCCTGCAGAAGACCGTGATCTTTGATCACTCGGTCCAGATAAAGCACCTGCTCGACTGGCACATCGAATCCGGTGACTAACATCTCATTCACGACCACAAAGCCGATGCGCCCGTTCAGCCTTTCATCACCCTCCGTTTCCTCCGCGTCGAGTGGCATCTTGAATCGCTTCACGACCTTCGCGACGTCTACGTCGCGCATCGCGTCCTTGATTTCCACGTCGTCATTGTTATCCCACGTTATCACCAGCGCCACCTCGACGGCGCGAAAAGACTCTGCACTGACGAGCAATGGGTTGTCGTGCGCGAGCTCCATCGCCTCCACTGCAATGGCATCGCGTAGAGCCTTCGCATAACGAACAGCAGCGATCCGCGAGCTCGCGACCACCTGCGCTTTGTAGCCACCGGGGAAAACGTGTCGCGAATAGTGCCGAACCATGTCGCGCGCCTTTGCTTCGATCGTTGAAGCAGCGTCGAGGTAAGCGTCACGCGTGCCGTAGCCGAGAATCTTGAGGCGATCGGCCAGCCGATAGTCGGAAAAGACGTCTGCGAACGTCGCGTCCATCGCATCCGCATCGGATACGACGGCGGAGTGTGTGCGACCTTCGTACACAATCTCCAGCGTGACCCCGTCTTCCTGCGCTTGGCGCATTGTGTAGTAGTCGATATATTCGCCGAACGTGCGCTCTGTCTTGTCGATCGGTGTGCCGGTATAGGCGATATTCGTCGCGTTCGGAAGGGCGCGCGCGAGGTTCGCCTTCAACAATCCGTACTGAGTGCGATGCGCCTCATCGATCATCACCAATATATTCGGACTTGTGTTTAGCCTAGGAAAAATGGCACGCAGATCGCGCTCTTGAAACTTCTGCACCATCGCCATTACGCAGTTCGACGACGGGTCGCGCAGCAATTCTTTGAGGTCCGCAATGTTCTCGGCCACTGCGACAGTCTGGCCGATGCTCAGACTCGTCTCGCTGAGCTGTTCTTCGAGTTGTGTGCGATCGGTGACGAATACCACCTTCCAGTCCTGTAACACAGGCCGACGTCGCAGCTCGCGCACGAGGAAAATCATCGTCAGCGATTTTCCGGAGCCCTGCGTGTGCCAGACGATTCCACCGCGCTGTTCTGGTGTCTCGCCCTTCCTCATTCGCTCCAGTGTCTTGTGGACGGCACGGAACTGTTGATAGCGCGCCACCACCTTGTTCGCGCGGCCTCGGCTGTCGGTGCTGAATATCGTAAACGAGCGAAGCAGCGAAAGCAGATTTCGATGCGCGCACATGCCTGCCACAAGACGCGCCTGATCGCTTGGCGAGCCCGTGGCGCCTTCCTTGTGAGTTTGTGTTGCCACCTCGTCTAGGGCGAACGGCCACGGATCGCTCCAGCGAAAGAAGTGTCGTTCCGTGTGCGTGGTGATGGTGCCAAACTTCGCCATCTGCCCGCATGTCGCAACGATGAACTGGTTGTAGTAGAATAGCCTTGGCACTCCTTCGCCCGACGACTCGCGCTGCTCGCTGTAGCGCAAGAGTTGGTCGATCGCCTCGGCAATGGGCTCCTGCACCTTCGGGCTCTTGCATTCGAAGACAGCCACAGGCAAGCCGTTCAGGAATAGCACCACATCCGGCACCACGTACTGCTCACGCCCGGGAATGCGCACCTTCAACTGGCTCACCGCGAGCCAATCGTTCCTCTCCGAATGCCAAAAGTCGACGACCTGCACTGTCGGGCTGATCTCCTGAGTTATGCGGTTCTCGGCGACGCGGGGACCTTCCTCCGTCAACCACCTGAGCACCTGTAGGTTGTTCTCCATCAGCGAGTGCCCTGGAAAGCTCGTCAGACGTCCCACGACTTCGTCAATCTGGTCTGGGTCTAGCCACTCGTTGATGGTCAGGAGCGCTTTTGCTAGGCGGTCGCGCAGCACCACTTCGGAGAAATCGAGGCGACCAGATTCGCCCGGCGTTTGGTTGTGCATTTCGAGCTGCAGCACCTGCCACCCGAGTGCTTCCAGATGTGCAAGCAAAGGCTCTTCGACGTGGAACTTTTCATCAAGCCGCAGCCTTTCCGAGGACGCGCGCTGCTTCGGCACCGATGTACCAGCGGTGAAGCTAGCGAATTCGCACTTGCGACTGTCAGGATTGCGCAGCAAATTCGCGGTCGCGGCTTCGGCTTTAGTGAGCTGGTCGATGTCGCCGACGAAACGCGCGGCCTCCGCCCACGTGAAGGGCTGGGGACGCAAGTTCAGCAGTTCCTCCCGGACCACCGCTTCGACGTCCGCGCGCGGACCGACTGCGAAACTGCCGTCTGTCCGCTGGAATGCGAATAGAAGCGGCATCCCAACGCCCGCGCTCCACGGTCGTGCGTTGGCGCCCTCGACGGAACGTTGCGGTGGAGGGAAAAGATGGCTCTCGTCCGCGGCACACGGCACAAAGCCAATAACGTTTCCATCCCGACCCACTTCTTGCGCTACCAGTGCGCCTCGATCATCGCGGAAGACTGGAATTGCGAAACCAGGTGGTTCGATACGAGGGCGGTAAAGGTGGGCCAAGGGGCGCGTACCTGATAGTAACGAGGGCATTACAGCAGCCCTCCTTCTTGGAAGCGCCGGCGGAGGATATCGCGGATTGTCACCACGCCTTCGTTGGGAGCGGTTCCCGCAACGGTTTCATAACCTATCGGATCGCACTGCCATGTCTCGCGCATCGTGCGTCGCACGTCCTCGCGATTTAGCATTTCCCACGGCAATACCACGTACAGTAGGTGATGCTCGAGCGACAGCGGGGAAACTAGCTGGAACTCGATGGCTGACCGGCGGTCATCGGCGCTCAGTCTGCTCGTGTCATGCAGGAGGTCATGATAACGACGCACCACAGTTCCATCAGCGAATGCGCCGAGCGCGGGATTTGCAGCGACACCGCGGAAGTAGTTCGCGTTCGAACCGAAAACGAGCGGAACCAGTTTGCGCGCACTGTCAATCTCCGGATTCAGCTCCAAGCAGGGAAGATCAGGCTGATCCAAGTGGGGCGTGAACTTGTGGTGGTGCACACCACCCGAATCGCACACAAAGACGCGCTTGGCCAGCGCACCAATCGTATGCGGGCGAAAGACGAAGCAGACCGGGCACAACTCCACTCCTCCGCCGGGATGGTGATGATCGCGGTGCCGATAAGCAGGCCGCCCGTAAAAAAAGTAAAGGAGATGCTCGTGAAAGATCTCGCACTCGCCCGCTTGCAGTTCATGGCTTTTCAGAATCAGCTCAAATATCTCGCAACGCGTGGTGTGCACGAGGGGCAACTCATCCGCAGTGGCTGTTTGGCCGGCGACGATTTCTCCGAGCGTAGGCACAGGTGAAGGACTTAGCCGTTTGCGAGAACCAGTGGTGGCGAGCTGGCAAGCAAGGGCGTTACTGAGACTCGCCCGGTGAGTAGGTCTTGCATCAGACCGGTTCTCAAGCGCCGGAGCTTGGCGAGCGATAGCTCGGTACGATTCACCTGATTGGACAGAACTGAAATTACACTCTCAATCGCGCGCTGCTCGGAAACCGGCGCCAGCTTAAGCTGAATGGCCTTCAGCTGGGCCGTATTGATGCCTTCCCGGGTGCCGCGGCCTTTCTCGCGGTCAACTTGCCTCTGTACCGAGTCGGAGTTGAAAGCCGCTTCGATAAAGACTGGCGCACACCGCGAATGGTCAAGTGCAACTCGAATTATGTGGTAATTAATGAGACAGCCTGCCGCCCTATCGTTCGCGAGCGCGTTTCGCCCGGTAGTAGCGCCTTGGCGCGCAAACAGAAGATCGCCCGATCGCACCGTATATTTCTTGAGTTGTTCTGCTTTTCCAGCAGAAACGAACAGCAGGTCTGAGAAGTCGAGTCGACCCTGCTGCACGTTGCCAATCCTTAGGACAGGAACGCCTTGTTCGACAAAGTCGTCAATGCCGAGATCAGCCCCAAACGGCCCTGTCAGAATCGGCTGCCGCGTTGGATCTGTTGCATCAAGCAGCGATCCGATGACCCATTCCTGCGGAATCGAGCCAAGTGGCGAAGGCTTAAAGCAGTGGGTGGTCGGATCGCGGAGTCGGCCTTGGGCGTCGAGGCCGCGGGTGAGAAGATCCCTCGTCAGCCCAGTCTTGATCCGCTGCCGCTTTTCCAACAGCGCCTCAGTTTGCTCGATCGCCTGGTCCACTTGCGCGAGCGTTGACGCGAGTGTGCGCTGAATTTTTCCTTCTTCCGGAAAGCGAATTGGAATACGCCGCAGCTTAGCCTTGTTGAGCGTCGCTCCTTTGATAGCTTGATCCACATCGGCAAGCAGATCCCACGACTGAAGGCCGTAATAAAGGAACTCGTGATCGAGCGTTTCGGAAGTCAGTGCCGCAATAGCTTCGTTGGTGTAGAGATTCGTGCCGGCGATCGCCACACGCCCGAGCGTCAGCTTAAAGCTGAGAAGTACGGAGCCGGCCATTACAAGCTTCGCGTTTGAATGAGCGACACCCAGGTTGGTGAGCCGCTCGTCGGTCGAGGTCAATACCTTGGCGCGAAGATCTGCAATCGAAGCCCAAAGATTGTTTGCGATATGATTCTCATCCCAAAACTCTCGTCGATTGCGCGCTGGCGTACCGCCAATCGCGATCGAACATTCGGCCCCAAGAGTAGACGTCTTCCAACTGGTCATACGTAGCCCAGTGTAGTGAGTATGCGGTCAAGGCCACTCAGAGTTGCCTCGCGCTCAAATTCGAGCTTCTGGGCACTGGCGGCATACTTGGCGAAGAGATTTTCGAAGATGCCGAGAAGGGCGCGTTCCTCCGACTGCACGTAACGCTGGAGCTGGCTGGCGATGAGGTCGTGGTGCTTTTGCAGGATCAGCTCGCGCGACTGTTCGATGGTGATGCGCCCACCGAGTGACTCCATGAGCGTGTAGATATCCGCGACCTTCGCGCGCAGCGCGGCAACATCGGTAGCGAGGTCCTTGCGCTGCTTGAGCCGAGCTTTTTCTTCCGTCGTCGGTTTCGGCTGGCCCTTAGCACGGCGCAGCGGTCGCTCTGCAGGTGGGCCGCCAAGCGCGGCGAGTTCGGCCTCAGCTTGCGTGAGAAGCGTCTTTGTGTCCTCAAGACGATCCTCCGGACCGTGGAGTTTCAACTCAACCTTCACCCGCAGCTCATCGCTTAAGCGGTCATAGTCGGTGCGATGTTGCTTCAATGCAGCCTCTGCGATTTTCAGGGCCTCCGCTGCTTCCCGCAGCGGGCGGTTTTCCTCTGTTTCCTCGTCGCCGATGGCGCTCCTTAGCTCGGTGCGCATCGTCGCAGCGCCGACCGTTTCGTCTTCATCCGGTTCGTATTCGAGTAGCATCTGCGCCGTCTCGACCGCCTCTTCCACAGCAGACTCAGCTTCCAAGATGCGCTGCTCCAGCGCGGCCAACGCATCTCGCTCGGCGGCGAAGAAGCCAGCAATGACCATCGGCTCCGGGATGAGCGTAGGCGCCCAACCGAGTGAGGTGATGGTCTTGAGGTCGTACTTAATGCCGTCCCACCAGTTCGCGAAGACGCCGCGGGCCTGGTACTCATCGAGTACGCCGAGCGGCATCAGCACGGTGACGAGACCCTCCAGCAATTCGTACCGAACTTTAGGCAGACGACTATCGGAGAGCGTGAGATAGCCGCTGGAGGGCGAAGCCTCGCGCTCAGCGAGGACCTCATTCGGCGCAAGTGCAGCGAAATCATCGCGCGCCGTCTCCCACCATGCGGCGAGCGCCTCTGTCAGCCGTGTGCGCGTGGCGGCAAGCTGCGGTTGCTCCTCCACGCGCCGACGCACTTCGGCAACCGAGGCGAGTCCTCCGCGGAACGAGAGCCGTCTTTCATCCAGCGGTGCGAAGACGCAGTCAGATGACAGGCCGAACTTGGCGAACTGCCGAGTGGCGTGGTCGCCATTCACCTCCGCACGCGGAACGCCACCGAGTAGGTGGCAGCGCACGTCCTCGCGCTCAGGAGGCGGCGTGTTGTCTACATACCGCCGGAGGTTGAGATTCCAGTCGTGATCGCGTTCGATCTCGGCGAGAGGCACTCGACGCGAGTATTTCTCCAACTCGATACGGTTGTGAAAGACATGAACGATTTTCTCGATGTCCTCGGGCCGAAGCTGGTTCTGCTTCTTGCCCTCGGCATACTCGCGATCGGCATTGATGAGGAAGACGTAGTCGCGCTCTCGGTCCGGTATGGACTTGTTGAGAACGACGATAACCGCCGGGATTCCGGTCCCATAGAAAAGCTTGGGAGGCAGGCCGATGATTGCCTCGATAGTGCGTGCGCGGAGCAGGTTGATGCGGATGTCGCGCTCCTTCCTACCGCGAAACAGCACACCGTGCGGCATAACGACCGCACCCCGTCCGCGAGCCTTGAGGCTCGCGAGCATGTGCTGCAGGAACATGAGGTCCGCCTTCTTCCCGGTCTCGGGCGCATCGCCATAGAGAAAGCGGTCGGTCCTCTGGCACTTCGCTTTCGTCCAGTTCTGTGCGAAGGGCGGATTGGCGAGGACGCGGTCGAACTGGAGGAGTGCGCCGTCGCGAACGTTGTGCGGCTCCTCCAACACGTCGCCATACTCGATGTGCGCAGAGGCGAGGTTGTGCAGGATGAGGTTCATCTTGGCGATGGAAACGACGCCTGGATCGTTGTCCTGACCGTGTAGTTCCAGGTCAGTCCCATCGCCGCCCTGTTCGCCGACGTATTGGCTGCTTTGGATGAGCATGCCAGCCGAGCCGACCGTGGGATCGTAGATACTCATACGCCGTGCCGGCTGGGTCAGCCGCACCATGAGGCGAACGACAGAAGAAGGCGTGTAGAACTGACCACCCTTCTTGCCCGCGCTGTCGGCAAACTCCTTAATGAGATATTCATAGGCCGCACCGAGCAGGTCCGGGAACTCGAATACATCGTTGACTAGCGGGATGCCACGCCTATCCACGCTGTTGGTGAAATGGTCAAGCAGGTCCTTGAGGTCGCTGTTCTTGATCTTCGGCTTCCCGGCGACCTCCTCGTTGAAGTTGATATTGCCCTTGAGCACCCCGTGGAGCGTGGCGTTCTCATCTTCCAGCGCGGCGATGGCTTTGTTCAGCGTAGCGCCGATGTCGATATGTGTGTCCTTCAGCGCCGGGCGTTCCTCGGCCGTCCCGTCATCCTTCGTCTCCCGCCATTTGTCATTCCACCGCGCCCGCGGCGGAACAAAGAAGGTGTCGCCGTAACTCGCCTTCTCCTCCAGGACCGTCGCAAGAGCCTCGGCTGGGAGGTGGCGGTATTGCTTCGCCACCTCGACGCGCTTTTCGTCGAAAACGTCGGAGAGGCGCTTCAGGAACAACAGGCCGAAGATGTATTCCTTATATTCCGAGGCATCCATCTTTCCGCGCAGAATATCGGCGGCGGAGAACAGGAACTTTTCGAGCTGTTGGAGAGTGATTTTGGCGCGGCGCATCTTAGGCCAGCTCCGAGCTCGCGCCAGCGCATAGTGCTTGTGGTTCGACCATCCTCTGCCGTCGTGGAGCTTGTGGGCCGCGTTCGAGCAGCTCGGCTTCAAGCTCGAAATCGCCGCAGTCGTTCCTGTCCGCGCTCTGGGCGCGTTCGTCTCTTCCCATTTGTTATGCCTAACGCGCGATCCGGTAACGCCTGGCGGCTGGGCGTCCGTCAATGGGCTACGAATCCACCGCCAGTAGTTCTAGTTCGTTGATCCAGATAACAAAGATAGCCTGCGAAGCCCAGTCTGTCGACCCAGAGAGTAGGGCCATGCAGCCGAGAGCACAAAGAGACGACAGGATGACAGATGCTCGCAGCTACCGTGTTTGCTTGTGCCCAACGGACCCTCGCGGACTAGCCTCCTACTTCTTCATAGGCCTTCTTCAGACACGGCTTCGCAAGCTCGACGTCCTCAAGCGACTTAAGGGTTATCTCGAGATCACCAGTTCCGAAGTGGCCAATCTTCGAAACGTCGCGTGAGATTCCCTGCGGGCCGCCGTCCTTCCTCGGATTAAGCTTCACGAACAGCAGCACTTTCTTCTGCTGCGGCTCCATACATACGATGTTCTGCGTCGTTCGATACGCCACGTAGAGCTTCTTCGGAGACTCTTCTATCGATTCATCCAGATTGGTCATGAAGTCCTGAACCGCCTCCATGATCGCTCGGATCGCCTGCGGCTTCCCGTCCAGATGGCCTTTGAATGACCAACCACCTTTGGCACGCGTGATCGCGGCCTTCCGGCCCGCGGCGACCATAACCGGGTTCTTGCCCTCGGATCGGACAAGAAGTTCCGATGGAGCACCACCGAAAGCGGGCTCGAGCTGAAGAATTCCGTTCTCAAACCGCTTGTAGGTCCAAAGCTCGATACTAAGATCGATCGATTGAACCATGTGCAGGTCGTATTTGGTGAAACTGGGCGCGATGCAGATCACGCGAATCTCGTCCCAGCTCACGGTCGTCTTCGGCCCAAGAGCCTTGCGGGCAGCTACTTCAAAGTCCCCGTGGTGGTCGGTCAGCCAACCGAGGTAGAAAAGGCTCTGATTGATCAGAGTCGCAGACTCACTCTTCTTATACTCGATGATCGCGGGGCTATCGTCCTCTGATAACGCAAGAGTATCGATCCGGCCGCCATGACGCTCGCCCGTGTCAAACTCGGCGGCAACGAAGCGGAAGCCGAACACCGTCGGCAAATTTTGCTCGATTAGATTCTGCAGCTCTTTCTCGGATCGGAAATCGGACTGGCGCACAGACTGAACATTGTTCTTCGAAATCTGAAAAAGGGGCATCATGCTCCTCCGATATTGTCCAACTAACATCACTGCCCGCGCACCAGGGCGTCGCTGACGCTAGCAGAAGCGGGAAGCGCCCTTTACCGCGCCTGGTCGCAATACATGAAACACACAGTGCGCTCATACATATGAGCGCGCTCACAACTGAGTTGCTTCGCACGCTTGGGAGCTCCAGCAGAGATTCACGGCTCCGACCGCGGCGCTCTCGCACACTGCGGCGAAAAATGCTCTAGACTCAATTAGATCGCATGCCTTATACACGCAGCAAGGAAGCCGGCTCAAACGAGATATTGAGAAGAAGCCTGCCGGAGCTCCTGATGCACTCGCTCTCTCAACTCCTCCGGCCCCACCACCTCCACATTCCTCCCCTGCCTCATAACATCCATCACCAACTCTCTCGCCTCCCGATAAGGAATCCTCAACTCATACCTCCCATCCGCCAGCCACTCCCCCTCTTGCCTCGGATGCCACTTCTCATCCGCCACCCACCGCGCTCCTTCAGGCGTGAACCTCAGCACCGCCACCTTGTCCGCCTTCCCTCCAAAGATCCCATACGCTGAAGCGTAGTGCTCCTCCAACTCCGCCTCCGGCACATCAAACGCCGCCGCCTCCAACACAGTGGCCCGAACAATCCGATCAACCGAGAAGCTGCGAAGCCCATTCCGCTCCTCATCCCACGCATCCAGGTACCACTGCTCGCGATAGTGCGTGACCCTCTGCGGCGAAACCGTCCGCTCCGACCGAACATCCGTGCTCCGCGCGTGATACTCGATCCACAGCTTCCGCCGCTGCAGCGTCGCCGACGCCACCTTGTCAAACTCTTTCCCCACCGGCCGCGCACCGATCGACGGAAACCGCAGCCGGCTCGCCGCTTCGCCGAGATTCAACCGTTGATGCTTCGTGAGGTCGCTGAGCCGCCTCGCCAGCGGCGCGAGGTGCTCCTCCAGCAATCCGCCGCCCGCATCCTTCAAGAGGCGCTGCAACACCGCCAACGCCTGCAGCTCGCGCGGCGTGAACCATAGACCAGGCAGCTCGTACGTCTCGCTCGCCGCGTCCTTCGCGTACTTGTAACCGCCCGCCTCCGCGTCGAACACGACGGGCGCGTTGAGGTAGTCCTTCAGCGCATTGATCGTCCGGTGCAGCGTGGACTTCGAGCACTCCAGCTTCGCCATCAGGTCTTCGAGCGGAATCGCTGTTCGGCGCGCGGAGAGAATCTTGTGCAGTTGGAAGATGCGGTCGAACTTGTCCACAGGTCGTGTAGCCTCGCGGAACGAGGCTACACAGGCCGCCACGGCGTGACAATCGCCTACTCACCGGCCGCCGGCCCTTCGAGCGCGAGCACGCTCAGGCCCTCGATCTCCTCGAGGCTCCTGCCCGCGATTCCCTGCAGATCGCCGTACATTCCGACGGTGGAGCTCATCAGCCGCTCCAGCTGCGTTTCGCGCTTCGCCCACTGCTTCTGTAGCGCCTTCTTCTCCGTGTTGAGGTCGTCCTGCATGGTCGTGAAGGTCTCGACGATCGCCTGCACGCGCTGGCGAAATCGCGGCCCGATCAGGTACTGATAGATGAGCGCCGCCTTGGTCTCGCGCCCTTCGGACGACTGACGCGCGATGGCGAGCTCGAGCAGCGCCTTGCGGAGGACCGTCGCGACCGGAACGACGCAGCTCGGGCTCACCACGTACACGCCGTCGACGAGGTCGAAATTCGTCACGCCCTTGGGCAACGCGTGGCTCACGATGACCGCGATTTCCGCCTTGGCGGCGCGTTGATCCTGCCGGAGCTTCGGCAGCCATCCTTCGCTCCAGTTCTTGGTGCGCTTCGATTCCCACAGGATGCTGCCGCACACGAGGCCCGACGGGCTCACCACCTGATGCAGCACGTCGCCGCCGAATTCACCTTTCTGCACACGGGTGATCGTGTCGTGGTCGAAGCGCTCGGTCAGAGCCTGGAAGAGCTCTGCTTCCATCGCTTCGCCCTGCAGCTGCTGCGAGCCTTGTTCGGACTTGCGACGCAGCTCTTCGATCTGTCTCTTCATCGAGCCGATGACATGGTCCTTCTCGGCGACTTTCAGCTTCAGCTCGTCTTCGGCGTCCCTACGCGCCTTCTGCTGGATCTGGGTCACGTTGGCCGAGACGCGGCGTTCGATCGTGAGGTCGATTTCGCGCTCCTTGTCTTCCAGCTCGCGCTGCTTGCGGACGACGTCCGCGTGCGCCTGCTGGGCCTCGGCCAGCTTGGCATCCCGTAGCTTCAACACCTCTCCCAGTTCCTGAAGCTCGCGCTGCTTCGACTCCAGCTCGCTTCCCAGCGCCAGGCGCGCCCTTCGCTGCTCCTCCTCAGCCACCTTCTTGCGCTCCGCCGCAACGCGAGCGGCGACGTTCTGTTCGAACAGATCGCGCTGACGAGCGAGCAGAGCCTGTTGCTCGCGGAGCTCGCTTTCGATGCGCCTGAACTCGAGCTCTTTCGACTTCAGCAAAGGAGCGGCAAGTGATTCGGTGAGCTTGATTTCCGACTGGCAGTGAGGGCAGTTGATGATCGGGTCCGGAGCGCGCAGGTCGCGCGGTCCAACTGCTCGCGTGCTGAGACTCATGAAGCTTCCTCCGCTGGTCGCTCGCTTCGCCCGGCGAGCTGTGGGGAGGATTCGAGCAGACGGCAGTCGCAAAACATGACACCGAAGACGGCTGCCGCCACTTTCCCCTGAGTCGACGACTGAGAAAAGCTCAGCAACCTACTGTTTCTTCAAATTTAACTGTCTATGCGCCGACCGGTTTCGCGGGGTAACTACGCAAGGCGGCCCCGATAACCGCGCGCGGTTATTTAACCGCGCCGCTCATACCAAGCCCCCTTCTTCGTCCCGCGCTGAACAAGTTGCCCGCTTTCCGCCAAGCGCATCAACAGCCGATAGGCTTGATCACGCGAAAGGTGACAAAGCGCCGCCGCCTGGCGACGCGTGATGCGCCCGTGCTTCTCCACGAACTGCGCCACTCTCTCCTCCTGTTGCCGCACCTCGAGCTCATGCCGACGGGCAAACAGCGTCTTGTCGCCCAGCGCTCGATAGGCGGTAGCAGACAAATTCCAGATGCCGCCTTTCCCGTGACTGCGCTCTTCCACCAACCCGGCGTCTAGCAAACGCTGGAGAGCAGTTCGGGCTTCCAGTTCCGGCTTCTGTATGAGTCGTCGCGCGTCGTGAGCAGCGATATCCCGGTTCTGCGAGAGCGCATCGAGGATGAGCAACTCATCGAGTCCGATCACGCTTCCACGTTGCCCCTCAGTCACCAGCAACCGCACGAATTCGAGATTAGCCTCGCCGGTAGGGATCATCACGACAACGCCCGCCCCATCGCTGCGTGAATAAGACGGCGCCGGCCGCCCATTGCGCAGCTGTTCGAAATAGATCGTGTCGATGCCGCGGGCCGTGCGCTCCACGATGCCCGCCCGCTTGAATGCATCCGCAAGCAATGGATTTCGCGGACGCGGCTGCGTAACCAGCAGGTTGTCGAGCCGGACGCCCTCAGGAAATCCACCGGGATTGCTGATCTCGATGCAATCCGGTCGCCATTGAAAATGCGCCGCGCCCAGGCGCTGGTAGTCGCGATGAATGAGTGCGTTGGCCAGCGCCTCGCGTAGCGCTCGCTCCGGATAGTCCGGCACACCGACTCGCAGCAGGCCTACCAGCAGTTCCTGCTCGCGATTGCGGGCGCGGATGCGCGCCTCGATCTCCTCCATCACACGCAAGAGCGGCCAGCGGAAGAAATCGTTGATCTCCACATCGAGTGCCCGCATGGATTGAAACGCCACTTCGTGCGTTGGGACATGACGACACAGCGCGTGCTCCTTGCCGAACAACAACAGCGCAGCCAGTTTCACGCCTCGCACAGATCCGTTGGCATCGACGACACCGAGCGACTTCGCAAGCTCCAGGTCTGGAAGGTCCAATAGAGATTCATCGCTCCGACCGCGGCGCTCCCGCACATTGCGACGGAAACGCTCGAACTCGAGAGGATCGAGGTCTTCCCAGCGGGCGGACACAACCACCTGCGCCGAAGGATCCAACAGGCCCCGATCGCTTTGCAGAGATTGCATGGCGTACACATCCATAGGCGCGCAGGCCGGACGGCCGTCACCGCCCAACATCCGGCGGAGGAAAACTCCATCGCTAGTGGCAACCGGTTGGCGCTGCGCCGGAATCTCGATGACGAGGACGGGCTTGCCATCGACGTTCACGAGCTCAACGCATACCGCAATCGACGGACGCGTGCGAGCCGCAATCAACGCCGCCAGTTTGTAAACATCCGTCGTGGCACCGTGGCGCATGCGGGCGCCGCTGACGCGCGCGTCGTCTTCAACACCGATGAGCAGATGCGCTGTGTCCGGACCACAGCGATTTGCCAGACATACGGCGGCTTCGACCAAGTCTCGATCGTTTAGCACCGCCCGCTCATCGCTCTTGAATTCGACGATGAGTGACTCGCCGGCGGCAATCAGCGCGCGCAGAGAATCCGGTGTCACGTCGGCTCCGGAGTGAGGACTCTAGATCAGGGGTGATAGCGAGAAGACGCATCGCCGGAGAGTTACCGTCACGGTTCTCGCGGCGATCCAGAAAGAGTCGACTCAATCCTTGCAGGCGCTCCACCCAGCGCGGTCTTGCTCGCGTACAGGCGTGCGTAACGGGCTAGGTATCAGCGCACACGGATTCGAGTGCACGAACGCGCAGGGATCGAGTAGGAAAGTGCGAGGCTCTCTCGAATGAGGCTGATGTCGAAGCCGGCGGCTTCGGCAATTTCAGTTGCTGTGGGGGAGGTGGGCATTGCGTTCTGGGAGACCAGCTACCAAACCCGAAGAATAGTTATAGATACAATGGATTGGAAGGTAGCCGCGCCAGCTGGCGCCACGAGGGCCGCTCATCGCGATGAAGCCGGCGAATCGCGAGCATGCGGCGCGTGATAGGCTAGTGACGCACTGACCCGATAACAATAAAAAACACCCATGGACACCGGGTTCCGCAACCTCACTCTTCATACGCGCTGGCTGATTGGCCTCCTGATTGCGAACATGTCACTGGAGTTCCTGAGCGCCTGCTCATCCTGGCTTCAGCTACAGGTGCTTACTACCGTTGGCGCCGCGCAGGAGATGGTCGACACTGCGACGCTCCTCCTCGGCCTCGTCGCGTTGCTGTTTCTCGTCGCGCAGATCGCGACCCTCGTCGTCTTCGCTGTGTGGATCGTTCGCGCTCACCGCAATCTGCCCGATCTCGGCGCCGAAGATCTCGACGTCACTCCAGGTTGGGCGCTGGGCTGGTTCTTCGTGCCCATCGCGTTCTACTGGAAACCCTACCAGGCGATGCGCACGCTGTTGCAAGCGAGCCGCGACGCGCGCCGCTGGAAGCTTGAAGACGTGCCGTGGTGGCTGCCGGCGTGGTGGACGCTCTGGACCATTTCCAATCTGCTCGGCCAGGTGTATCTCAGATTCATGATGGGCACGTTCGGGAAAGCCAGCGACATCGAGATGGCACAGCTGGACATCGTGTCCGGCGCAATCGGAACCGTACTCTCAGGTTTTGCGATCCTGCTCGTCGCACGAATCTGGTCGGCACAACGAGCGCAACGCCTCGCCAGGGCATCACAGGGCCCTGTCTCGCAACTGTCGATGCCGGTCGCGCCCTAGACAATTCCTCTATTTTTCCGAGAGTTCGGCGGGCCTACCAACCCAGCATCCCACCCTCCCCGCTCGCTCCCTGAACACAACCCCCACCGATCCAGAAGCACCGCCGCACCGATTGCTACAATCCCCCTCCCCCGTACCCCGGAACCCGCAACACCCGCGACGATTCGGCACGGCCGACGGAAACCCTACAGAGGTAGCAATCGATGGCGAACTCAGTAACCACTCCCCTGTACATCGGGGGCAAGGTACGACAGACCCCGGAGAAAATGGCGATTGCGGACCCCGGCAAGCCGGGGGTGGTCGTCGGTCATGCCGCCTCGGCCTCCGCGCAGGACGTTAGCGATGCTGTCGCCGCGGCGAAGGCCGCGTATCCGGCCTGGGCTGCCCTCTCGCCCCAGCAGCGTTCCGAGAAAATGCTCGCGGCGCTCAAGGGCATCGCGGAGAACCGTGACGACGACGCGGCGATCCTCTCGCAGGAAAACGGCAAGGTCCGCTTTGAAGCGTGGGTCGATTCGCTGGTCCTGGAGATCCGCTGGAAGCTGGCCCTCGCCCACACGGACGAAGTCAACGCAGAGAAGGTGCTGCCCCCGGTAACCGGCGCCATTCCGGTGAAGACCACGGTGGCCTACCAGCCGCTCGGCGTCGTCAGCATCATCGTGCCGTTCAACTGGCCCATCGCGATTCTCGGCGCGTCGTTGCCGCATGCGCTTCTGGCTGGCAATACGGTCATCGTGAAGCCGCCTCTGACGGCCCCGCTGGCCACGACTCGCGTCGTGCAGCGAATTGCCGAACAGCTTCCGCCCGGCGTGCTCAACGTCGTGACGGGCCCCGACGCGAACATGAGCGCCCTGATCCGCAACCCCGATGTGGCGAAGGTCTGCTTCACGGGCTCGGTCAACGGCGGCAAGAAGATGATGGAAATGGCCTCGGCGAGCCTCACTCGCGTGACACTAGAGCTTGGTGGCAACGACGCGGCCATCGTGCTGAAAGACGCATCTCTGGACGACGTGCACCTGGACCGCCTGTACGCCGCCATCTACGACACCACCGGCCAGATCTGCATGAACGCCAAACGCCTGTTCGTGCACAAGTCGCGTGTCGACGAAGTGGTGAAGGGTCTTTCCGCGCGCCTGCAGAAGGTGAAGCTTGGGTACGGCCTGGACAAGGACACGACGATGGGCCCGCTCCATTCGCCCGCGCAGAAGGCTTTCGTCGAGAGCCTCATCAAGGAAGCGAAGGACGCCGGCGCGCAGGTGCTGGAGTTCGGCGAGCTGCCGGGCGGCGACATGCGGGGCGGCAACTTTGTGCGCCCGGCCATTGTCGTGAACCCGAGCCTGAAGCTCAAAGTCGTCACCGAAGAGCAGTTCGGCCCGGTGATTCCGGTGATTCCCTTCGAGACTGAAGAAGAAGCCATCCGGATGGCAAACGATACGTGGGCCGGTCTTGCGGGTTCCGTGTGGACGACCGATGCCAAAACGGCCAACCGCGTCGGCAGCCAGATGGTTTGCGGCTACGTGTGGGTCAACGACCACGGCGCCACGCGCCTCGATCTGCGCGCGCCCTTCGGCGGCATGAAGGCGTCGGGGATCGGGCGCGAGCAAGGCATCGAAGGTATCCGCGCCTTCCAGGATACGCGGTCGATCGCGCATCTGGACGCGGCCGCGCTCGCGTCAATGGCGCACTGACGAGTTAGAAAATGAGCGACCACCCTCGCGCTGGGCCAAGGGGTCCAGCGTGAGGGTTGGAGCCAGCCACGATTCAGCGCAGCTTTCCGTGCGCTATACGATCTCCCGAGAACGTGCCGATCCAGAACTGCTTGTCGAACGCGAGCACCATCGTCGCGTTGCTGAAGGTTGGGATCGAAGGGCTTTCCGCCAGCACTGTGTCGCGCATCGTTTTCGGATCAATCGCGATCGCGACGAAGCCGCGCGGGCACGTTGAGAGCTTCTCGAGCGAATGCTGCGGACCCGGCGGGCCGCCACACTCGGGCACGTCGTTCTTCATGCCGGCCGTGAGTAAGCGGCCGTCCTCGCCCATGTGCACGTTGTCGGGGGTGATTGGCAACGGGCGCGTCGTGCGCAACTGCTTCGTCGGATTCGTATGCGCGAAGGCGACGATGGTTTGGAACCCGGACGACACGACGAAGATTTCCTTGCCGTCGGCCGACACCTCGATGCCGTTGTTGCCCGGCAGCTCAGTGCCGCGGATCAGCTCGAAGCCCTTCTTTCCGGGCGACCATTCGTAGACGGCGCCGGTCGGGCGCTTCGCGACGGAATCGGCGAAGGTCTTTCCGGGCATGATCAGGACCGTCGCGACGAGGGAGCCGTCCGCGAAGGACGCGACGCTGTTCGCGGCGAGGCCATCAGGCATCGGGACGCAGCCTTTCCACGTGAGCGCGGGTTTGGCACCTGAAGCGTCAACGTCGAACACCTCGATCGATTCGCGCGCACCATGCACAACTGCATAGAGCGTCGAGTGGCTGCTTGCACCGGCGCGCAGGTGCAGGCCATGCGTGATGGCTTTCGAGGAATCCGGTGGTGTCGCGCAGTTGGCGAACGTCGCATCGTGTTTCGTTTGCGCAGGCAGGGCGCTGTACTTGCCATCGCGCGAGTCGATCAGCGTTAGACCTGTGCCAGCAGTCATGCCGCTCGCGATGATCCACGGCGTGCCAGGAACGCGCACGAGATCTTCCGCGTTCTTCGGACCGCAGATGAACTCGACCCCGCCAGCGGGCCCGCAACTTTGCGCCGCGGCCGGAGCGACCAGCCAGCATGCAAGACCAATGAGAATGGTAAGCCGGATCGCGTGGATCATTGTTCTTCTCCGCTTGCCGATATTCCGCGCACTCTAGCTCGAAATCGCGACCGGCGGGGCGACGGTGTGGAAGACTGACCGCTAGTTCGACTTCGCGACGTTGAGCGCGTCCCGCCTCTTTGCATCCCTCATCATCCGCTCCACCTGAATTTGTGCGGCCTCGCGCTGGCGCAGCTCTTCCAATATGGCATCGAGTTGCGCCAGCTGCACGGGCGAGAGAATCGACGATGCCGAGGCGTGAATGCGAGCATGGGTGGCGGCCACGTGCTTCTGCCACAAGTCCGTGTGGCGCATATCCCGCTCCTGACCCGCGACCAGGTTCTCCTGGTACTCCCGAATCTCGTCGTTGAACTGCCGCCGCTCCGCACTTACAGCGGCGACCAGTGGCTCGAGCTGATCGTCACGCAGAGGCTCAGCTGTCACGGAGAGTTGATCGCGCAGATCGTGCATTTGATATCGCGTGGGCAGGCTCTCCTGATAGTCCTGCCACTTTTCATAGGCCGTCTTGCCCAACAGCGCGGAAACTTCGGCGCGAGAATCGACCTGTGTCGAACGGCCGGGACTCGAATCGTCGTCGCTCATCCGACGCAACTCGATATCCACGAGAAGATCGATCAGTCGATCGGCCGTTTCCTGCGGAATCTGCAGAGCCGCTGCCAGATCGACGTATCGAAAAGCCTTCTCGAGCCTCCGTTGCGCACGAGTGGCCTCGCGAAATTCTGGATTCCCGATCAGTTGCCGTTGCGTTTGAGAGTTCCAGCCCCTGATCGCTGGGCGTGGTCCCGCATCGATTGACGTGACAGCGAGAGGGGCCGTGGCTGAGTTCGCCGCAGGCGCAGGCGCCGATGGAGGCGTGTCGTTCACCGGCGGCGCCGCTGGCCGTTGCGCTTCCGCCCGCGTGCGTTCCAGCTGAGCGACACGACTCTCCAATGCGCTCGCTCTGGATTGCTCGAGGCGCAACTCATGGCGAAACCAGAAAGCCGCCGCTGCAAATGTGAGGCAACCAACAGCAAGACAAGCGGTGAGCTTCTTCATGCAACCTCCCTCTGCGCCTGACACATGTCACGGCCCTCGTCTCCGCATTCTCGATCCGCAGGGACAAAACGTCCATCCTGCGCACGCGAACGCGGCATTCGCCGGCAATCCGCCGTATCTCACCGGTCGACGCTACCTGCACTCCATTCAACGCACTAGACTCCGCCATCAGGCTACGAGCGCACACCAAGAAACGCGAAGTGTCCTTCGGGGGCTGGTGACATGAAGTATCTGCCACTGGTTTGGGCCGGCATCTGGCGCAAGAAGAGTCGCGCCATCCTGATGCTCCTGCAGATCGTGAGTGCCTTCCTGCTGTTCGGACTTCTGCAGGGACTCAATTCCGGCATCAAACAGGCCATCGCCAAGACGCACAGTGACCGGCTTTATGTCAGCAGCAGCGTTTCGCTCGGCGACCCGCTGCCCATCAGCCTGTTGTCGCGGGTGAAGGCCGTTCCGGGCGTAAAAGAGGTGTCGCCACTGGTGCAATTTCCGGGCATGTATCAGAAGCCCGGCCAGGGCATTCCGATCACGGCCGTGGACGTCGATGCCTTCTTTCGGATGTTCACGGACTACGAGGCGCCGAAAGAGCAGATCGCAGCGGTGCTCAGTCAGCGCACGGGCGGCATCATCGGTGCGGACGCGGCCAAGCGGTTCGGGCTCAAGGTAGGCGACCGTGTCACCCTTAAGTCGCCGATCGCGCGCAAGGACGGCGGCTCGTGGGTGTTCGACATCGTTGGCATGTACGAAGTGCCGAGTGGGATGACGCCTTCCAACGCCATCATCGTCAACTATGAGTATGTGAACGAGGCCCGCGTCGTCGGCCGGGACACTGCGATCCTGTTCATCGCCCATGCCGCCGATCCGGCGCGCGCAACTGACGTCGGTCTCGCCATCGACAACGCGTTCGCGAACTCGTCGAACGAAACGCGCACGCAGTCCGAAGGCGACCTCATCGCCTCGCAGATCCAGCGCATCGCGGATCTGGACTTCATCGTGGGCGGCATCATCGGCGCCGTGTTCTTCGCGCTGCTGCTGGCCACCAGCGCGTTGATGATGCAGTCCATCCGCGAACGTGTTCCGGAGCTCGGTGTGCTCAAGACGCTGGGATTCACGGATCGTCTGGTCATGACGCTCATCCTGGTGGAGGCGGTTACGTTCTGCGTTTTCTCGGCTGCTATTGGCCTTGGGCTAGCGTCGTTGCTTCTGCCCATGGCGCGCGCGCAGATTGGAATCGCCGGGATGCCTGGGATCGTCGTTGTCGGAGGCATCGGCATCGCGATTCTGCTCGCGCTGTTCGGAGGGTCGGTGCCGGCATGGCGTGGATTGAAACTGCAGGTGGCTGATGCGCTCGCGGATCGCTGAGGAAGCCCTCAATCGCCGGGCGGCTTGGATGTAACTCACATGACATTCCTCAAGCAGACGATCGCTCTCACGGCTACAGGCTTGCGCGGCATTCCGCAGCGGCGCGGCTCGTCGTTCGTTACGGTCATCAGCGTCACAGCAGTCGTTGGCGTGCTGACCTCGCTGCTCTCGATTCGAGATGGCGCCACGATTTTCACCGGCGGCGACAGCCCGAAGGACCAGGCCGTGGTCCTGAGCCGCGGCGCGAATGGAGCGCCTCAAAGCGCGCTCCCGCGCGATGCCGTTCCCATCATCGAGAGCGCGCCCGGTGTGAAGCACGCTCCGGACGGCCGCCCCTACTCGGTCTTTACAACGATGGTGCCCGTGGATTCCCTGAGAAAGGACGGCAAGCGCGGCAACGTCTACCTCGTCGGGTTCACGCCGGGCACGGAGCTCGTGCAGACGCCCGTGAAACTCATCGAGGGCCGCATGTACGCGCCTGCTGTGCATGAGGTCATCGTGTCGGAGCCCATCCGCAAGATGTACAAGAACATGGAGGTCGGCAGCCGCATCACACTCCGCGGCACCGAGTGGACGGTCGTGGGCGTGTTCGCTGGCAACGACTCGATCGGCGACAGCGTCCTGCGCGCTGACGCCGAGACGGTGATGTCCGCCTTCGGTCGCAACACCTTTCAGCAAGGGCTCGTGACGCTCGAATCTCCGTCGGATTACCAGAAATTCAAGGACGCGATGACCAGCAACCCGGCCGTCACCGTGGACGTGAAGACGCTCGAGCAGAGCATGAAGGACAATTTCGGCCAGCTCACTGCGCTTCTGAGCTTCGTGTCCTACTTCGTGGGCACCGTTATGGCGAGCGGCGCGATTTTCGGCGCGCTCAACAGCCTCTATGCATCCGTCGACGCGCGTCGCCGCGAGATCGCCACGCTGCGCGCCATCGGCTTCAACAGCGGCCCGATCATCTTATCCGTGCTGATCGAAGGCATGGCGCTCGCGCTGCCCGGTGCATTCCTCGGTGCGCTGGTCGCGTTGCTGCTCTTCAACGGTAACGTCGTGGACGTGCAGGGACTCATCTTCAAGCTCACCGTCACGCCGAACCTGCTCGTCATCAGCATCTTCTGGGCGCTCTTCATCGGGCTGATCGGCGGCTCGCTGCCCGCCTTCCGCGCGGCTCGGCTGCCAGTCGCCACGGCGCTGCGCGCTACTTAGCGCTAGGCGAAGTCGAGCCGTGCGCGTTGCTCGTCCTCGTGAATTGTGGCGGCGCTGTGCCAGAGGTGCCAGGCGGCCCAGAAGCCAGTCGGCGCGATGATCAGCAGTGCCCATCGCAGCGATTCTTTGCCGGCACCGAACGAGCCTGCGAACCAGTCGCTCATCCAGCCGACGAGCTGCGGGGCGATTACGAGATTTGCGACGTTCGCTGTGAACAGCAATACCGCGCACGTCGTCGCCCGCATGTGTGGGGGCACGACGTTCTGCAGAAGCCCCAGTATCGGACCGATGTAGAAGTAGACAGCCGGAACGAAAATCCATAGCAGCACGATGGCTGCCTTTTCAGGCACTACCCAATAGAGCACGATTGAGGGAATCGTCGTGAGCGCCGTTACGTACCCGAGGAGTCGCGCGACGTAGCGAGGGTCTTCCGCCGCGCGTTGTCCCATCAGCCATGCCGCGAGCAGCGTGCCCACCGTTCCAGCGATGAGGTGCATCTGGCCCAGCACAGCACCAGCCTCGCCCACCGTCATTTGATGAGAGCGCACGAGGAATGTCGGCGTCCACCACATGAGTCCCCAGCTCCAGAAGGTTGCGACGGTGCCGCCTATCACCAGGTGAAGGGCCGCTCGGTTGCGTGACACATAGAGCAGCGTCGCGCGAATCGAGCTCGCTTGGCGGGCGCCGGACACATTATCCAAGGCGCCTCGCGCCGGCTCTCGCACAGTGAGCCAGACGACCAGCGCCACCACGAGCCCTGGAATACCGAGCGCGAGAAAAGCTGCGCGCCAGCCCCGCGCCTCTGTCACGCCACCTGCAACGGACGAACCGAGCCACGCGCCGAGACACGCGCCGAGCGCGAAGATCGTCAGCGCCATGGGGCGTCGTGCTGCCGGAAACCTGTCTGCGAGGATCGATGTTGACGGCGGCGTTCCGCCTGCCTCGCCGATCCCCACACCGAACCGCGCGAGCAGCAGATGCCAGTAGTTCTGCGCAACTCCGCAGAGCGCGGTCATGCCGGACCATACAGCCAGCGAGATCGCCAGAATGTTCTTGCGATTGGCGCGGTCAGCAAGGCTCGCGACGGGAATTCCCACCGTCACGTAGAACAGTGCGAGTGCGGAGCCAGTCAGAAACGCGATGCCGCTGTCAGAGAGCTGCAGCTCCAGCCGGATCGGCTCGATGAGCGTGGAGATCGAAAAGCGATCTGCGATGTTGAGTGCATAGACGACCGTGAGAACGATCAGGACGTACCAGCGGTCGCGCGCGGGAGCGGAATCAGCTGCCATTGCCACAGTGTAGAGGAGATCGGGCATGAGGATTGCGGCACTCTCCTTGGGCACTCCTCAAGGATTACGGCCGACCCCCGCGGCCCCGCCCTCCACCAGCGCTTCGATCTCGCGCACTGCTTTTCGAACGCCGTCCTCGCGTGCCATGGCCTGACCAAGATCCTTCGCTTTCTGCCGCGTCGAATCCAGCTGCGCAAAGGCGATCATCTTTGCGAGCAATGCTGCGTTCAGCACGGCCCCGCGAGAGGTCTTGGGTGCAGCACCTCGTGCGGCCACACGCGCTGCCCAGAAGAACTGGTCCGCTCCGAACGGCAGGATGACCTGAGGCACGCCCGCTCGCGCCGCGGTGTGCGTCGTGCCAGCGCCGCCGTGATGAATCGCGAGACTCACGCGCGGAAACAACCACTCATGCGGCACATCCCGGGCAATGAAGAAATTGTCCGGCAGCACCGAACGATCAATGTTGCTCCAGCCCGGCGAAAACACCACGCGACGACCTGCGACCGCATCGATGAGCGCTTGCAAAGCCTTGGCACGCACGAAGGCCGCAGGGCTGCCGAATCCCGCGTACATCGGCGGCTCATTACCGATGAAGTCGACCAAATCCTGCGGCGGCCGCCAATCAGCCATCGGGTTGCACCAGTGCCCGCAGATGATGTGATCTGCAGGCCAGTCGGCAGGTTGCGCAACCAGCTCCTTCGAGATGCAGTAGAACACCGGAAAATCGTAGACGGGTCGCTTCGTGCTCGTCGTGCCAAACACTTCGTGTCGCGCTCTGGACGCACTCTCGCCGAAGAGGCTCCGCATCTGAAGACGCTGCAGCTTGTATGTCCACAGATTCATCCACCCCGGCAGCTTCCAAGGTGGAACCGCAGTCGAACAGAACTCGCGCGTCGGCGCGATCGGCTGAAACATCAAGCCCGCGGCAGGCTTCTGCAGCTCGTCGCGCAATGTGAGCCCGACACCCAGCGCGAGACTGCTGAACAGGATCGCGTCCGACCGCCTCGCATCCTCGCCAACAGCACGCAACCACGAAGCCGAATTGTTCGCGACGAAAGCCTTGAGGTCTTTGCCGACACGCATCACGTCCGAGAAGCGCAGTTTCTGTCGCGGATCGACGATGGGCAGGATCGCCTTTACGTCCCCCTGCAGTGCTTCGCAGGGCACACCCAGTGTTCGCGGCAAACTCAGCGTCGAGTGATCCGCGAACAACTTCACCTCGTGGCCGTGATCCAGCAGCCCGCGACACAAGCTTGCAAGCGGGCGCGTATCGCCTTCGCTGCCAGCCGTCACCACCGAGAAACGCAAAGCAAGCTCCTTTCATTGCCCTGACCGCGAGCCAGTATCGCGGCCGGAAAGGCGCACAGAACATTGCCGCTTATCAAGGTGCGGACATGACAAGTGTCAGGTTTCTGGAGGCCACTGCTGATGGCAAAATTGCATCACGTGCCGCGGAGCCAAGCATGAGCTCGCACACTGTTCCGAAACGCATACCCTGGGGCTTTCTGGTCTGGACGCTGCCCCTTGCATATGTCTTCTGGGCGCCGTACCAGCAGCGTGCAGGTTGGTTCGAATGGACACTGACAACCCTGACGCTCGCAGCCGTGCTGTCGCTGTTCCTGGCTGCTCTGACCTACACCGAAAACCGAAGAGTCGTCGCCGGCATCTGTGTCGCGCTGCTGCTCATAGCGATCGGCTCGCTCGCCTATCGGCCCAGTGGCGCCCTCTACTTTCCTGTGATGACGACCTTCGTGGCTCCGGCGGTCGGCGGCAGCATCGGTGTGACGATGACGATCGTGTCCGCCGTCGCAGTCCTGTTTGGCGTCGAGTGGAGTCTGCTTTACCTGGATGGATCGCAGGGCCCGTTTCTTCCTCTGTTCGTGCTGGTGCAGATCTTCATTTCCGGCATCGGCGCGACCGTCATGGCCCGACAAACGCGCGAAAGCCAGCGCCGCGACAAGGCCAGCGAGCGCGAGCGCATCGCCAAGGATCTGCATGACGTCCTGGGTCATTCGCTGTCGAGCCTCGCGCTCAAGGCGGAACTGGCACGCCGTGTTTTTCATGCCAATCCTGAGCGCGCCCTGCAGGAGATCAGCGACGTCGAACGCATTGCACGCCAAGGCCTCGAGGACATGCGCGGCGCGATACACGGCTACTACTCCGGCGACATCTATGAGGAGCTGGACAGAGCGGAGTCATTGCTGAAAGCCGCAGACGTAAATGTGGAGCGCCGCTGCGAGCATCTCGAAATGCCGCCGGCCAAAGAGCGCGTACTCGCGCTGATCGTACGGGAAGCCGTCACGAACATCCTGCGACATTCACAGGCAAAGGCTTGCCGCCTTGCCTTGTTTCGGGCCGAAGACGCATATCGATTGGAGATATCGGACAACGGCCGCGGTGGAAGGCACGAGGAAGGCGTAGGAATGCGCAGCATACGCACCCGGGCTGAAGCGCTCGGCGGTACGGCAACCTGGAGCTCCGCGAGCGGGACGCAGCTATCCGTGAGTCTGCCGATCTCCGCAATGGAGCCCGGATGACTGTTCGCAAGATCAGGGTCGTGATCGCTGAGGACCAACGCATGGTCCTTGGCGCGCTCGCAGCGCTGCTCTCGCTGGAAGAAGACATCGAAGTCGTCGCACAGGCGACCGACGGAAACGCCGCGCTCGCCATGGTCCGCGAGCATCAACCCGACGTGCTCATCACCGATGTGGAAATGCCTGGAATGTCGGGCCTGGACGTCGCGCACCTGCTGCAAGGTCAGACGAAGGCACGAGTCATCGTCCTCACGAATTTCGCTCGCGCAGGCTATTTGCGTCGTGCGCTCGAGGCCGGTGTGAGCGGCTACGTTCTGAAAGCACAGCCTGCCAATGAGCTCGCCGAAGCCGTGCGACGAGTGCATCGTGGATTGCGAGTCATCGATCCACAGCTCGCCGCCGAGTCATGGAGTGGCGACGTCGATCCACTCACCCCACGTCAGCGTGAGATCCTGCAACTCGCGACTGAGGGCGCGAGCACGGCCGGTATCGCCGCACGGCTGGGAATCTCTGCGGGAACCGTTCGCAACTATCTTTCTGAAGCGATCTTGAAACTGGGCGCCGCGAATCGCATCGAGGCCGCGCGCATCGCGCGCGACAAAGGCTGGCTGTAGCCAGCCACACCTGGCTAAGCGGTTGCTTCAATTACCGCGATGTCAGCCGTCGTTCTCACGATACGCCGCAGAGTGAAGCCGCTTTCTTCCAGCAGTTGCCGAAACTCTTCGCGGCTTCGCTCGCGCGCCTCACCGAAGTACGCAAGCATGTGAAGGTCGAAGAGCTTGGCCGGAATTCCCTCCTCGTCGTCGGTGACCACGTACTCGACGATGAGAAGCTTCCCGCCGGGCGGCAGTGCCGCGTGGCAATTGCTGAGAATGCGTGCCACCTGCCGATCGTCGAAGTCGTGCAGGACCCTGCTCAACAGGATGGCCTCGGAACCACCGGGGACGGAGTCGAAAAAATCGCCGACGACGCTGCGGCACCGATCCGCCACCCCGTGAGTCTGCAGAAGCTCGCGGCTGAGCTCGATAGCAGAGGCGCGGTCGAACAGAGTGCCTTTCAGGGCACGATGTTCGTTCAGGAGCGCTGCCATGAAAGCGCCGGAGCCACCACCCACGTCAGTCAGCGTGCGGAATTGGGAAAAGTCATAGGCGCGAATTGCGGCCGAGTGGACCTGCGAGGACAGAGACCGCATGCCGTCGTTGAAGAACCGGGCCTGGGCCGGGTGCTCTTGCAGGTAGTCGAAGAAGTCCGCGCGATGAGCGAGCTTGAAGGCGCAATCGCCCGTTCTGGTGGCCTGATGAAGCGTCCGGAACGCGTCCCAGCACAGCTCTCCGCCCCGTATGCGCGCGAAATCGCGCAACGAATTCGGCACATCGGAGCGCAGCGACCTCGATAGTGCATTCAGCCCAAAGCGAGCGGGCGACGCCGTCTGTGTGAAGACACCAATCGCCGCCAGCGTTCGCATGATTCGAAACAACGAGCCCGGATGCGCGTCACAACGCTCCGCGAGCTCATCGGCCGTCAGGGGACCGTCTGTCAGCAGGTCAGGCACTCCCAGCTCGGCCACCACGGCAATGGCACGGACGACCGCCTGACCGCTGAGGAGAGACAGCACCGTTGTGAAGGATGACACCGGATCGGCTCCAGCCGAATCCGTCGGAAGACGAAGCTCACCCATGAAGACCTGCCCCGCACTCGACTGGCCACGATATTGTGATTGCGAACGGGCAAGCGCCACCGGCCTGGGTTACCTCCCGACACCCACCAAAGTGGGTAGACCCGGACGCCTGCGCCCGCGGAACAAAAGTTGCTGCCGCCCGTGCGGGCGTTTCGTTTTAGATCCACTGCGGGGAGGTATCTATGCGCGCCTCACTACTGGCTCTTCTGGCCACGCTGGCGATTGCGTCTCCAGCCCACGCCATCACGGGCAATTTCGTCAAAGACTTCCAGCATCCTTTTGTGGGACTCGTCGTCTTCTACGATGCCGAAGGCGAGTTCAGCCACCGTTGTTCGGGGGCGCTCCTGAGTCCGCGAGTGTTTCTGACAGCAGGTCATTGCGTGGAGGGCGTTTCCACCGCTCGCGTCTACTTCCAGCAGGATGCGGGGGCGAACTTCGATCCCGCAACGGGCGTCGATCCCGTGACCGGGTATCCTGAAACCTGTCTCGCGGAGCCCTGCGCCACGTCGGATGAGCTCTACAACTTCGGCTATCCCGCAGGCTTTCCGAATACCAAGGATGTCGGGCTCGTCATACTCGACGAACCGATCATTCTTTCGGAATACGGGGTGCTGGCGCAGGCCGGCTCGCTCGATAGCCTGGCAACTCAGCGCGGCAGGAAAGCCATCGACTTCACGGTGAGCGGCTACGGGCTTTCGTACACCAATCCGCACTTCACCACGTCGTTCCGCGAGCGCCTCATGGTGCAATCCCAGCTCGTGAATCTGCGAAGTGCGCTGACCAACGGATTCAATCTGCAGACCACGAACAATCCTGGCATTGGCGGCGGTACGTGCTTCGGCGATTCGGGTGGGCCGGTTTTCTACGGTGCCACGAGCTCGAATACCATCGTGGGCGTCACATCGTTCGGACTGTCCGCAAAGGTTTGCGCGGGTGTGGACTTCGCGTATAGGACCGATCAGGAAGCGGTCATCGACTGGATCATCGCGCATGCGCCTCCGGAGGAGCAGTCCCAGATTCAGGTCGTCGAGCTGTAAGAAGGTGCTCGCGCCATTGCGCTGGCCCCTCCTCATGAATCGAGCGTCCGCGAGAATCCACCGCGACGATCACGGGGAACTCGCGGACCTCGAGCTCACGAATGGCTTCCATGCCGAGATCCGGAAACGCTCGAATGCGCGATGAATGGATCGCCTTCGAGAGCAGATAGGCGGCGCCACCCACGGCGATGAGCGAGGCGACGCCGTGGCGTCGGATCGCGTCGATTGCCGCGGGTCCGCGTTCTCCCTTGCCGATCGTGACCAGCACTCCGTGCCCGAGCATCAGCTCCATGAAGCCATCGAGCCGCGATGCTGTCGTCGGTCCGGCCGGGCCGATCACCTCGTCGCGCACCGGATCGACCGGTCCCATGTAATAGATCGATCGGCCAGCCAGCGAAACAGGCAGCGATTCGCCGTTCGCGATCAGTGTCGCAAGTCGCTTGTGTGCAGCGTCGCGAGCCGCGAGAAGGCCGCCGCTCAAAAGTAGCGTCTCTCCGACGCGCCACTGACGAACCCCATCCCGTGTGAGCGTGTTCAGGTCCACGTGTCTCGCAGCTCCGGCCGTTTGATCGAGAACGATCTGCGGCCAGTCGCCCGCGTCCGGCGCCTCGAAGGTTGCCGCGCCGGTGCCATCGAGCGTGAACGTCACGTGCCGGTCAGCGGCGCAATTTGGAATGAGCGCGATCGGCAGTGACGCCGCATGCGTCGGAAGCGTTCTGATCTTCACGTCGAGCACCGTCGTGAGCCCACCCAGTCCCTGTGCGCCGATCCCGAGTGCGTTCACGCGCGTGAAGATGTCCGCACGCAGTTTCTCGAGCGGCGTGACTGCGCCGCGCGCGAGCAGCTCGTTCATGTCAATCGGCTCGGTCAGCGCCTGCTTGGCGATCAGCATCGCCTGCTCCGCCGTTCCGCCGACACCGATGCCGAGCAACCCCGGTGGGCACCATCCCGCGCCAAGCGTCGATACCGTGTCGACAACCCAGCTCGCGACATCGTCACTGGGCAGGAGCACTGCGAAGCGCGCCTTGTTCTCCGAGCCGCCACCCTTTGCCGCAACGGTGATCTCAATGTCGTCGCGTTCGACAATCTCGACATGCACGGCAGCCGGCGTGTTGTCTCCCGTGTTCACTCGCTCGAACAACGGCGAGGCTACGATCGACGGACGCAGCGGATTGTCGCGGTTCCGGTAAGCACGCCGGACGCCTTCGTCCACGAGCTGTTGCAGACTCGAATCGCCTTCGATCCGCACGCCCCGCCCTATCTTCAGGAACACATTGACCACGCCCGTGTCCTGGCAGATGGGCCGCCGGCCGAGCAACGCCATGCGCGAATTCACAAGGATCTGCGCCATCGCCGCTCTGGCAGGCGCGCTCCGTTCGCGCTGCCAGGCTGCGCTCAGGTGCTGAATGAAGCTTCGCGGATGGGTGTAGGAAATGAACTGCAACGAATCCGCGACGCTGACCGTGATGTCCTCGCCACGGATCTGCACCGTCTTCATGTCATGCGAGCAGCCACCGTGCCAGGCAGCCACAGCTCGATGAGTGATAGCAGATCGAAGACCGGCTTCTTCACCCTCGCTGAGATTCGAGACGCGAACGCTGGGAACACTGCGCATTCGAGCAGCACGACATCAATGTCCGGCTGCGCGAGCTCGTCGGCCATCCGATCGATATCCCTGCAACTCGATGCGAAATCGTACTGTGGTGAGTCGTTGCTCCAGTCTCGCCATGTATCCGTGCCGTGAATGTCTGCAACGACGAGTCGATCTTCTTCGTACTGCGGCCAAGCTGCGCGCCAGTGCTTTGCGGTCAGTCTCGTCGCGTCGAAGGTGCCGATGCCGATTCGGGCGTTGCGCCGACGCATGTGCGCCAGCACGGGCAACAGCAGGAGACTCGAATTGGCGACCGGCACCGTGGTGGCGCGCTGGATCGCCCGGTGATAGATGACGGTGAAGCCGCAATTGGACGTGATGATGTTCGCGCCGCGTTTCTCGAGCCTGCGCGCGGCGTCGATGAACGCCGGCGTCAACGACTCGCTGCCTTCGAGGATCTGCGGCACCCACACGCCCGCCACCTTCTCCTCGATCACCGCGCAATTGAAGGTGGCGGGATGCAGAAGCGAGCGCTCGAACCGATCGGCCTCGGTTTCGAGAGAAAGAATCCCAACAGTTCGCGTCATGACCTCAACCCGCCATCAGCGGCGTAGCCCCGACGCCCGACGTGCCGGCGCTCCCCTCACGAATCCGTTGCGCAACATGGTCCGCGTCCGCCCGCAATGTGCGCGCGGCGCGAAGGAAATGCCACGTAGGCCACAGGCCGAGCAGCGCAAAGACTGCCAGCACGACACCGAGCGAGTGCGCTCCGAACTGCGAATGCGCCTGGGTCCAGTCGCTGCAGAAGCCGACGAGCTGCGGCGCTATGACCATGGCGGCGAGATTGACGAGGAACAGCAGAATCGCAATGCCGGTCGCCCGCATCTCCGGCACGAGCAGGTTCTGCGTGAGCCCGAAGATCGGTCCGATGTATGCGTACAGGGACGGAACGTAGAACCACAACGCCACGAGACTGACATTGCGTGAGGACGAGGCGAACATCAGTACCGTAGGCACGGTCGTAACCAGCGCGAGCAGCGCGACAGCCCAGCATTCCCAGCGGATGTCGCGCTTCGAGAGCCAATGCACGACCGTGCCGGCAGTCAACACGACCACGGTGCCAACCACGAGATGCAGGGTCCCGAGGTAGGTACCGATCTCGCGCGTGGTCATCCCGTGGCTGCGCTCGAAGAATGCCGGCGTCCACCACAAGAGGCCCCAGCTCCAGAAGGTAATCGCGGTTCCGCCCAGTACTACATGACGCAGCGTCGGCTGCCGCCAGATGCACCGAACGATGTCAGCCAGAGGAGGCTTCGTCGGCGCGCGCGTCTGTGCCGTATCGATCACGCCGCGACGTGGCTCGCGCACGGTCAGCGTCAGGATCACGGCGAGCAGGACCCCGGGAATGCCGAAGAAATAGAACACGTACCGCCAGCCGAAGGAGTCTGCGACCAGCCCGGCGATACCGGTCCCGATTGCGGACCCGATGGCTGCGCCCGTGGCAAACACCGATGCCGTGCCGACGCGGCGACGCGCGTCGAAAAGATCGGATAGCAATGACTGGCTCGCAGGCGTCGCCCCTGCCTCACCGACGCCGACGAGAACCCTGCAGATCGCGAGTTGCGTGAAGCTGGCAGCCACGCCGCAGAGAGACGTGGCCGCCGACCACGCCACCAGCGACATCGCGATGATCCGTTTCCTGCTCCACCGATCGGCGAGCAACGCGATCGGAATGCTCATCGTGATGTGAAAGACTCCGAGCGCCGCTCCGGTCAGGAAACCGGCAGCGGAATCGCTGAGATGGAGCTCTGCCTTGATCGGCTCCAGCATCGTGGAGACCAGCACGCGATCGGCCATGTTGACCGCATAAACGAGTGTCAGCAGCGCGAGCACATACCAGCGATACACGAACTACCCCGTACTACAACCTGACTGCGAACGTGACCCCGTATGTTCTGGGCGTGCCCTTGTTGATGCCGTTGAATCCTGCCGACCCCACGTCGAACCAGTTGCGCCGATACTCCGTATCGGTGAGGTTCCTGCCCCACACACTGATCTCGTACTGCTCGTCGACAGGACCGTAACCGATGCGCGCGCCCACGAGCCAGTAGCCCTCCTGGATCGAAGCCACCTTGTTGGAAAAGTCCTGAAAGACCTCGCCCTTGTAAGCGGCATCGGCCTGAAAGCGCAGCCGTTTGTCGCCGGCGAGCGGCACATCGTACGAGCCGATCGTCTGGAACGAACGGTGCGGCGAGTTTTCCAGCTCATTGCCGCTGAAATCGCCCTTCGTCGAAAGGAAGGTGTCGTATTTGGCGCGCAGGAAGGCTGCGTTGAAGCTCACGAGCAGCTCCCGGATCGGCTTGTACGAAAACTCGATCTCGCCTCCCTTGATGGTGGCGTCGGCGGCATTGCCGAGGATGGTCTGCCTGCCGCTGAACGTGACCACCTGCAGATCCGAATAGTCCGAATAGAACGCCGCAACGTTCAGGCGTGCGCGGCCGTCCATGAATTCCGACTTGAAGCCGATCTCGCCCGTTGTCGCGTATTCCGGATCGACCGCCGTGAGCTCGCCGAGCGAGAACGCGCCGCCGTTGAAGTTGCCGGCACGGTAGCCTCGAGCCACGGAGAAGTAGCCCAGCACATCCGATGACAGCCGCCAGTTGAGCGACAGGCGTCCCGAGACGGCCGACCAGTTGTCTTCGACCGCTGTCGGCACGAGCAAGGGGGCCACGACCAGGTCGAGCATTTGCTGGCGCGTGAGGAAGACGCCGGGCCGGTAGTTGCGCTGGTCGAGCAAGTCCGCGTGGAAATTAGGGAATTCGCGCTTGTCGTACGAGTACCTGGCGCCTGCAGTCAGGGACAGTGAAGGCGTGAACGAATAATCGAGCTGACCGAACGCTGAGGCGCTGGAGAGCCGGGAGTCGTACTCGCGCCAGAGCCCATCGGGTATGAAGTTGAAGAGGTAACTGTCTTCCGCGTCCTCACGCATCACGAAGACGCCGCCCACCCACTGCAGGCCCGATGACGACGAGCGCGAGGACAGGCGCACTTCCTGCGTGTACTGGTCGGAGACGCTGTCCCACTGCTCGCTCGAAAATATGTCCGCGGAGCCGTCGATGTCGTCGATCATCGAACGCTTTGCCTGGTACCACGCGGTGATGGAAGTGATGTCGATGGCGTCGAGCTTCCACTCCAGTATCGCGGACGCGCCGCGCGAGCTCACGTCGCTCGTCGCCGGCGTTTCGGCCTCGTGCTGGTAGAAATCCGGATACCGCTGACTCTCGCTGTAGCCCGTGCGATCCACGCACTGCTCGGCATCGATGCGGGCCTGCGAACAGACGACACCGGCTGAAGGGTTCGCAGGGTCGTAGGTGCCCTGCTGAAAGTTGACGAGCTCATCGCCTGTGCTATCGCCGCCCCACACTCGAAGGGTCGCCTGCGCGGCGTCCGAGAACTGGTGAGTGAGCGTTGCGCGCCAGCTCCGAATGTCCGTCACGCCATCGCGGATGCCGAGCGAACGGTTGCGAAAGTAGCCCTCGTTCTCGTTCGTCATGACGGCCGCGCGCAAAGCCGTTGAATCGCTGAGCGCAACTTCGCCCGCAGCCTCGAACAGCCGTGTGCCGTAGTTGCCGAGGCTCATGCTGGCCGATGCACCCGTTTCCCCGCTCGGGCGTCGTGACACGAACTGGATTGCGCCGCCGGTAGTGTTCGCGCCGAAGAGCGTGCCTTGCGGCCCCCGCGGCACTTCGACCCGCTCGGTGTCGAAGAGCTGGAAGCCCTGCCCCACGTTGGAATTGAGGAAGACGTCGTCCAGATAGATGCCGACGCCGCCCACGTCGTTGGAGAAGAAGCCGTTGCTGCCGACGCCGCGAATGTTCCACTGCGGGCTGGTGTTGGAGAACCCGCCTTGAGTCTGCAGTCCCGGTGCGACGTACTGCAGGTCCTCGCTGCTCGTGATCCCAAGGTCCTTGAGACTTTCGCCATCCATCGCCGTCACGGCCACCGGAACATCCTGCACGCGACCTTCGCGCCGGGTTGCCGTCACCGTGATTTCTTCGAGCCGCGAGTCGTCGGCGGTGGCCGCCGGCGCCGCATTGATCGATTGTTGACCCTGCGCGGTGAGTGCGACCCCGCAAAGTGCCCATCCCGCGATCCACGCTTGTGTCTGAACGCTCGTCATAGACGCTCCCCGTTTTTGTCGTGGCGCGATCTGTATACTTTTTGTTCTGTGACAATGTCAATATGTGTCATGACATTTAATTATTGTTTTTGTGCCACACAGGATCGCTGCGTCGGGAAGTTCATGGCGAATCAGTAATGCAGGCGTCGAACCTCAGGCTTACGGGACAGCAATTGGCTGATGACGTTCAACGCATCCGCGAGGTCCTTCTGCTGCGGGACCGAGCCACCGAGCGCGAGGCGCACCGCGTTCGGCAACCGGCTTCGATCGACCGCGAACGGGTCCGGCGGCGTGATGAGGACGCCGTTCCGTCTTGCTTCCTCCACGAGATCTGCGGGCGTCCAGCGCGACGGAAGCTCGAGCCACGCATGCAGGCTGTACGGTTTCCACACATACGCCTGCCCTTCCATCAGCGTGGCGAACAACTGATGGCGCTTGCGGATCTCTCCGCGCAGCCAGGAGATCGACCTCTCCACCGTGCCGTCAGCGAGCCAGCGCCGCGCCACTTCCGCGGTCCACACATTCGCCATCCATCCGGTCGCGCGCAGCCGCGCCGTGAGGCTGGACATGAGGCGCTCGGGCGCGACGACGAACCCGGTCTTGAATGCGGTCGATACGGCCTTCGAGAAACTCGTTACGTAGATCGTGGTGTCGGGAGCGTAGTGCGCGATCGGCTTGAGCTCGTGCCCGGCGAGCGCGCCATACACATCGTCTTCGATGATGATGAAGTTGTAGCGCCGGGACAGCTCCGCAATCTGTCGCCGCCGCTCTTCCGGCATTACAGAAACCGTGGGATTGCTGTACGTCGGCGTTACGCAGACCGCTGCAACCGACTCGTTCCGGCACAGCTCCTCGAGCTTGTCCGGGATCATTCCCTGATCGTCGATCGCAATTCCCCGCAGGTCGAGTGACTGAGTCGCGGCGGTGGTGATCACCGCCGAATCCACCAGCGCCTCCGTTGCGATCGTCTGGCCAGGCTCCGCGACCGTCGCGATGGCCACCCACAGACCGTGACTCGCGCCGTTGGTGATTGCGACGTGGCGTGCGGAGGTTTCAATGCCAGCGCGCCGTAGCCAGCGGACCGCGCTTTCGCGGTGTTCGAGCAGGCCCGCGACGGGCCGGAACGCGAGGAACGCCCCGAAATCGTCCTGGCGAACGATCTCGGCGAAGGTGTCGCGCAGACTTTGCCGGTACAGGTCGCTGCTCGGCGCGGTGATCGTCGACAGGTCGACGACCGCTGCATCCTCTTCGTCCGCAATGAATCCCTTCACGCGCTCCGGCATGGCGTTGCGAACGAACGTGCCGCGGCCGACCTGAGCCGACACCAGGCCCATGCGCTCCGCTTCCGCGTACGCGCGCGTCACCGTCTGGATGCTGGCGCCGAGCTTCTGCGCCATCTCGCGATGGGTCGGCAGCCGGTGGCCGGGCACGAGCTGGCCGTCGCCGATCATCTTCTCGATGACGGCCAGGACCTCACGATAAGTCTTCGACTGACTGCTCGCCGCAGGCTGTGTCTTCTTTGTCATGGTTCAATTCTGTATTGATACATTACACTTGTTCAATTACATTCGCCACGCCTCGCCACTGTACCAGCACATTCCCACGATCCGGAGCGCGAGTTCATGAGCTATTCCTGCACCTTCGACCTGAGCGCCGAGGGCAAATTTTTCGGGCACGTGCCGATTCCCTGGTCCCGGGACGAGGCGGGCTGGGGCGACCTGATGGTCCCCGTCATCTCGATCCGCCATGGCGCCGGCCCGTGTGCGCTGGTCATTGCCGGCAACCATGGCGATGAATGGGAAGGGCAGTTCGCCATCCGGAACATCGCGCGCGAGCTGCAGCCGAGGGATGTGAAGGGTCAGATCATCTTCGTGCCGGCACTGAATTTCCCGGCGGTGCTGAACAACTCACGCTGCTCCCCCATCGACAAGCTGAACATGAATCGCATCTTCCCCGGCGATTCGCGCGGCTCCGTCACGCAGAAGATCGCCGCTTTCGTTTACCAGGAGCTCGTACGTCGGGCCGATTTCGTGCTCGATCTGCACGCCGGCGGCCGCACTCTCATGTGCGCGACATACGGCGCCATGCATCGCTATCCGGATGCAGAGCTCAGCAGAAAAACGCTGGGACTCATGCGGGCTTTCGGTGCGCCGATTTCGCTGATCTTCGAAGCGGAGCCCGATCGCGACGGCATGCTCGATACCGCCGTCGAGGATCTTGGCAAGCCCTTCTTTTGTGTCGAGCTGGGCGGATCGGGCACCGTCACCGCTCGATCGATCGGCGTAGCCGCGCGCGGCGTGCGCGGCGTGCTCAATCACGCGGGAATCACCTCAACGCCGCTGCCTGCTGTGCCGGACACCCGGATCATGGAGATTCCTGCAAACGGCTTCGTGAGAGCTGCCGATCACGGCCTGTTCGAGCCGTTCGTCGAGATGGGCGAGGTGGTGCGGGCCGGCCAGGCCATCGGGCAGATGCATTCACCGCACCTGCCGGAGCGCGAGCCGTTGCAACACACGGTGCGGTGTGACGGCGAAGTGCTGGTGAGAAGAACGTCCGGCCTCGCGAGTCACGGCGACTGCGTGCTGGCTGTGGGACGTCCGGTGGATGCGAACGTCGCGCTCGGCCTTTCGAGGGCAGTATGACGACGCCAGCCGACGACACGCTCGGCGCATTGGATCGCGCCAGCGTCTTTCATCCGATGACGGATTTGCGCCGGTTCAGCGCGGGCTCGATCCCCGGGCCACGCATCATCGCTCGCGCCGAAGGCGTCTACATCTACGACAGCCAGGGACGCAAGCTGCTCGACGGGTTCGGCGGGCTGTACTGCGTGAACGTCGGCTACGGCCGCACCGAGATCGCGGACGCAATTGCGGAGCAGGCGCGCACCCTCGCCTACTACCACCTGTATGCCGGCAATTCTCACGAGACCGCCATCGTCCTCGCCGATCACCTCGTGCGCCTCGCGCCGGCGGGAATGAAGCGTGTCTACTTCGGGCTGTCCGGATCGGACGCGAACGACACGCAAGTGAAGATCGTCTGGTACGTCAACAACGTGCTGGGCCGGCCGCGCAAGAAAAAGATCATCTCGCGTCATCGTGGCTATCACGGCGCCACCGTGATGGCCGGGAGTCTCACCGGCATCCCGGTTTTTCACCGCGCATTCGATTTACCCGTGCCGCGCGTGCTACACACGATGACTCCGCACGCGTATTGGGAAGCGGCTGCCGGAGAAAGCGAGCTGGGATTCTCGGCCCGCTGCGCGCACGAGCTGGAGCAACTGATCCTCCGTGAGGATCCCGACACCGTCGCGGCGTTCATCGCGGAGCCGATGATGGGCTCCGGCGGCATCATTCCACCGCCTGCGGGCTACTGGCCAGCGATTCAGGAAGTACTTCGCAAGTACGACATCCTGATGATCGCAGACGAAGTGGTGTGCGGCTTCGGCCGACTGGGCGCCGACTTCGGCTGTCTGCGCTACGACATCAAGCCGGATCTGATCACCGTCGCGAAGGGGCTGACCAGCGCGTATGCGCCGCTGTCCGCGGTCATCGTAGGCGAGCGCGTCTGGGGCGCGCTGGAAAAGGGCTCCGATGAGTTCGGCCCTTTCGCACACGGCTACACGTACACGGGACATCCGATCGGCACAGCAGCCGCTGTTGCCAACCTGAAGATTCTGGAGCGCGAAAATCTCCGTGAGAATGCTGCGCGCGTCGGTCGCCACGTCATCGGCGCGTTGCGCGATCGGCTCGCGTCGCACCCGTTGGTCGGCGAGATTCGTGGCGAAGGACTTCTGTTCGCGATCGAGCTGGTCGCCGACCGCGAAAAGAAAGTCCGCTTCGATCCCGCGCTGAAAGTCGGCGCCGCTGCTTCCGCGGCTTGTCTCGAACGCGGGCTCATCGCCCGCGCCATGCCGGGCGGAGACATCCTGGGATTTGCTCCGCCCCTCACGCTGACCCTCGCAGAGGCTGATGCGCTCGTCGACATGACCTGCGCGGCCCTGCAATCCCTTCTAAGGAGACCGGAATGACGAAGAATTCAGAGAATCCGGCTGCGAGCGAGGCGACTCGCAGCGGCGTCTACCGCAGACCGTTCGAGCTCGCGGAATACCAGCAGCGCCTCGCCACGGTGCGCAAGCGCATGAGCGAGCGTGGCATCGATCTGCTCATGACGAACGATCCCTGCAACATGAATTACCTGAGCGGCTACGACGGATGGTCCTTCCATCAGGCGCAGTGCCTGCTCATCGCGGCCGATGGGGGCGACCCGGTGTGGACGGGCCGCATCACCGAACACTTCCAGGCGAAGATGACCTCATTCCTTCCCAACGAGAACATCGAGCCCTATCCCGAGCACTATTTCATCCGCACCGTCCCGAAGAATCCCTTCGACTTCATGGTGGAAATCATTCGCCGACGCGGCTGGGCGCAGCTTCGCATCGGTCTCGAAATGGACACGGCCCTGATGACGGCGCTCGGGTACCGAACGCTCGAGGCCGGTCTGCCGCAAGCGAGCTTCGTCGACGCTACCTTTCTGGTGGATCGCGTGCGCGCGATCAAGTCGCCCACCGAGCTGCATTACATGGACCAGGCCGCACGCATCCTGGAGAAAGCCATGTCTGTGGCCTTCGAGAAGATCGCTCCGGGCGTCCGGCAGTGTGATCTCGCGGCCGACATCATCAGCGCGCAGGTCCGTGGGGTCGACGGCTATCACGGTGACTACACATCTACGGTTCCGCTGATGCCGACGGGAGCTGGAACGAGCGCGCCGCATTTGACCTGGACCGCGGAGCCCTATGTCTCGGGCGCGGCAACGATCATCGAGATCGCAGGCTGCCGGCATCACTATCACGTGCCCATGGGTCGCACGGTCTATCTTGGCAAGCCGCCGCAGAAAATGCTGGACGCGGCGAAGTTTTCCCTCGAAGCCATCGACGCTGCCATCGACGCTGCACGGCCCGGCGTGCAATGCCAGGACGTAGAGCGCGCGTGGCGCAAAGTCATGTCGAAGAGCCAACTCGTCAAGGACTCGCGCATCGGCTACACGATCGGCATGGGCTACCCGCCGGACTGGTGCGGCAATACGGCCAGCTTTTTCCCCGGCGACACGAACATCATCGAGAAGGACATGACCTTCCACATGATGCCCGGCATCTGGATGGAAGACTTCGGCATCGAGATGAGCGAGCCGATCCACATCACCGCCAATGGCGCCAGGCGCCTGGCTAACGTGCAGCGCTCGCTGATCGTGAAGTAGAGCGGAGTGGTGCATGACGAACACCGCCGCTGGCGCAGATCTGCGCGAGGCGCAGCTCCTCATCGACGGAAGCTGGCGACCCGGGAAGTCGGGTCGCCGGCGCGATGTCATCGATCCTTCGACCCGCGGGCGGTGCGGATCGATAGCGGTCGCTGATTCAGCTGATATCGAGGCGGCGCTGGCTTCCAGCGAGGGCGCTGGACGCGCTTGGCGCGCCGCCAGCCGCGAGGCGCGCTCGATGGTGATTGCCGCTGCAGCCGGGCACCTTCGCGATGCGATTCCGGAAGTCGCTCGCGCATTTACGGAGCAACAGGGAAAGCCTCTGGCCGAGGCGACCGGGGAACTGCGCCGCTCGGTACAGACGCTCGAATGGATTGCGACCGCCGCGCTCGAGAATCTGTCGCACGACTACGCGACGACTGTCGGTCGGCGCTACACGTTGCCGGAGCCACTCGGCGCCGTCGCGGCCTTCGTGCCGTGGAATTACCCGGCAGTGCTGGCTGCGAGAAAAGTGGGCTATGCATTGGCCGCCGGTTGTTCCGTGATTCTGAAATCGGCGGAAGAAGTGCCTGCCACTGCAGTGGCGATTGCCGAAGCATTTCGGAAGACCGGGGCGCCGACCGGGCTGGTGAACGTGCTCTTCGGCGATCCGCAGCACATCTCGAGCCAGCTCATTTCTTCCGGGCGTATCCGGAAGATCTCGTTCACCGGATCCACTGCGGTGGGCAAGGAGATCGCTTCGCTAGCGGCGCGTTCGCTCGTTCCGTGCACGCTCGAGCTCGGCGGCCACACGCCCGTGGTGGTGCTCGAGGATTCCGACATCGAATCGACGGTGCGAGCGCTCGTTGAATTCAAGTTCGAATGCGCTGGGCAGAGCTGCAATGCGCCGAGCCGCGTGTTCATCCACGAGTCGATGTTCTCGAAGTTCATCAGTGTGCTGGCGGCTCACATGGGGGAGCTTCGCCTCGGATCCGGGCTCGACCCCGGCACGACAATGGGCCCGCTTCAGCATGAGCGGCGACTGCAAGCGGTGCGATCGCTCGTGGAGGACGCGATGAGCGGAGGCGCCGTCGTTGTCGGCAGTTCCGGCCGCGTTCCGTCCGATGGGTTCTTCTTCGCGCCGACTTTGCTGACGAACGTCGCAGCCTCCGCGCGAGCCCGGATCGAAGAGCCGTTTGGCCCCATCATCGTCGCCGATTCCTTTCGGACGACCGCCGAGGCCATCGAGCGCGCGAACGACTCGCGGTTCGGGTTGGCGGCGTACTGTTTCTCCGGGCAGATCGAGCGCGCGCTCGATCTGGCTCGTCAGCTCCACGTGGGATACGTGGGTGTGAACGGATTCACCGGCATTCCCTTCGATGCACCCACTGGTGGAATCCGCGACAGCGGCTATGGCGTCGAAGGCGGGCTCCCCGGAATCGAGGACTTTACGCACGGCAAGCTCATCACGGAGTTTCGTGCGCGATGAATGCGATGAACGGGCTCCGCATCGATCGCGTCATCATCGCGGACGCTTTCGGCGCCTTCTACAACGACGATCAGCTCGCTATTCGCGCGGGCGCTGAGCGGGACGGACTCTTTTATATAGGCGCGCCGCGAACGCCCGGCTTTAGACATATTCGGGAGCCCGCCCGCGCGTTGAGCATCGGCCTCGTGCTCTCCGATGGCCACATTGCGTGGGGCGACGCGATGACCGTGCAGTACAGTGGCGTTGCCGGCCGCGAGCCTCGCCTGATCCCCGAGACGGGAAGGCCACGCCTCGAAGCAGCAGCCAACCAGGCGCTGGCGGGGCGGCCGGTGCGCAGTTTCCGCGAGCTCGCGGAAATACTCGCGACTCACAGCGCCCTCGCCTCTGAGCCGCCAAGCTCCAAGTACGGAGTGAGTCAGGCGCTGCTCGCGGCAGTTGCATGGAAATATCGCCGAACGATGGCCGAGGTACTGGCGTGGGAATACCAGGTCACGCTGACTCCGCGAGCCGTACCGCTTTATGCGCAGTGTGGCGAGGATCGCTATGGAAACGTGGACAAGATGATCGCGCGACGCGTGGACTTCCTGCCTCAGGCGCTGATCAACCATCGGGATCTCGTTGGTGCGAGTGGTGAGGTGCTTCTGGACTACGTGACCTGGCTGAACCGTCGGCTCGCGCAGTTCGGCGGGCCGGATTATCTGCCCACGTTGCACATCGATGTGTATGGATGCATCGGTGAAATCTTCGGCCTGGACGTCGCGCGCGTGGCGAGGTATCTGACCGAGCTCGAGAAGGCGGCGTCACCTTACGCGCTTCAGATCGAAGCGGTCGCGGATTTCGGCGCACGCGAGGCGCAGGCGGCGGGGTTCGCGGCCATACGCGCCGAGCTGAAACGCCTCGGATCGAGGGTGAAGCTCGTCGTCGACGAATGGTGCAACGGCCTCGAAGACTTCGACTCATTTATCTCGGCCGGAGCCGCCGATCTCATCCAGATCAAAATGCCCGACATGGGAAGTCTGGATGCCACGATGAGGGGAATTCTGAAGTGTCGCGAGGCGGGCGTGGGGGTGTACCTCGGAGGCAGCTGCACCGAGACCGATCTCTCTGCACGCGCGGCCGTACATGTCGGAATCGCGTGTCAGGTCGACATGCTGCTCGTCAAACCGGGTATGGGTGTCGATGAGGGCTACATGCTCTGCGCGAATGAGCAAGCTCGCACCCTGCTGCAACTTTCGGCCAGAGCTCATGGCTGACTCGGACCTCATGACTGACCCAGACCTCATGACCGATAACGGGCCCCAATGTCCCCTGCGAGGGCTCACCGTCGTGGCCCTGGAGCACGCAGTCGCCGCTCCGCTATGCACGCGCAGACTCGCCGACGCCGGCGCGCGCGTGATCAAGCTCGAGCGACCCGAGGGAGACTTTGCGCGCGAGTACGACAAGGCGGCGCGCGGCTGGAGCGCGTATTTCGTCTGGCTGAACGGAGGCAAGGAATCTGTCGTCGTCGACCTGAAGCAGCCCGCCGATGTTGACTTCGTGCAATCGCTTGTCGCTTCGGCAGATGTGTATGTCGAGAATCTCGGCCCCGGTGTGGCTGCGAGATTCGGCCTCGACATTGAAACCCTGCGCGTGCAGCACCCACGACTCGTGGCGTGCTCGATCTCAGGATACGGAAACACGGGTCCTTTGCGGAACCGCAAGGCGTACGACCTCCTCGTACAGGCAGAGAGTGGCCTCGCCTCGATCACCGGAAGCCCTTCAGAGCCCGGACGCGTTGGAGTCTCGGTCGTCGACATTGCCGCAGGACTCAACGCGTACTCCTCGATCCTGCTCGCGCTTCACCATCGTGCCGCTACCGGACACGGCGCGACGTTGCGCATCTCTCTATTCGACGCGATATCCGAATGGATGACGGTGCCGCTACTACAGTTCGAGTACGCAGGTAGCGCCCCGAAACGCGTCGGTTTGCGACATCCGTCGATCGCGCCCTACGGCGTGTTCACCACACGCGACGGCGAATCCATCCTTCTCTCCATTCAGAACGACCGCGAATGGCAGGAGCTCGTAAAGCACGTGCTTGCATGCGCGGACTGGGCTGTCTCCGCAAAGTTCGCGACTACTTTGGCGCGTATCGCCCACCGGGACGAACTGGATGCCCACATAGCAAGACGATGCCAGGAACTGACCACCGACGATCTCGTTGCTGCGCTGGAGACAGCCAGAGTCGCCTACGGTTGCCTGAACGGCGTCGATGGCCTGTCAACCCATCCACAGTTGCGTCGGGTGGAAGTCGCCGCGGGCGAAGTACGCGTTCGGATCCCGGCGCCAGTTCTGCAGTCAGATCCGATCCTGGAGCGGGTGGGTCCCGTGCCACGCCTTGGAGAACACACCGAACGAGTCAAACGCACATTGCGATGACTCTGGTGCACATCAACGCGCCGCTGCTCTGTGAGCGGCCTGCCGGCGCCACACGCCGATGTCACATGACTGCGCGCGAGCCGAAGAGTCCCGTGATTTCAACGGTATAGAGAATGAGTAGCGCCGCAAACCGACACGATATACTGCCGCAACCAATGCGCCTCTAATCTTGCGCCGCTGCTCAACATCAGCACATCATACGCAGCGAGGCACAGACCGCGCCGAAGATGTCTCGGAAACAAGAACGTCGCCTCAGAGGAGAATGAGCCATGGCTGGTGCATCCATGAGAGACATCATTGTCGTGCTACCCGGCATCCTCGGCAGCACACTTCAGAAGAACGGCAAGGACGTCTGGAAGTTATCCCCCGGCGCCATCCTGCGCGGCCTCGTTCCAGGTGGGGCCGGCATTGAGGATCTGGCTCTCGGCGAGGATCCACCAGATCTCGATGATCTCAGTGACGGCGTGGTCGTCACGGGCATGTTTCGCGACGCACATCTCATACCCGGCCTGTGGAAGATAGACGGTTATACGCGAGTCACCGACTACATCCGGCGCGCATTCGATGTCACACCGGGCAAGAACTTCTTCGAGTTCCCATATGACTGGCGACGTGACAATCGCGTCGCTGCGCGGCGCCTGGGATGCCAGGCCCGTGAGTGGCTGCAGGCTTGGAGAGCAAGTACAGGGGACCCGGGCGCGCGCATCATCCTCGTGGCACACTCGATGGGCGGGCTGGTTTCGCGCTACTTCCTCGAAGTGCTGGGCGGCTGGGTAGACACTCGTGCACTCATCACCTTTGGCACCCCGTACCGTGGCTCGCTCAATGCGCTCAATATGCTTTCGAACGGCTTCAGCAAGGGCCTCGGGCCGGTCTCGCTGATCGACCTGTCGGAATTCGTACGCACCCTCACGTCCGTCCATCAGCTGCTCCCCGTCTACCCGTGTTACGACTGCGGCGATCGAGAGCTTGTGCGCATTGCGGACGCCAGCACCCCACCACCCAACCTGGACGTGAAGAGGGTACGGGACGCTCTTGCCTTCCACCACGAGATTCGAGACAAGGTGTCCGAGCACCAAAACGATCCGAAGTACCGATCCGAGGGCTACAAGATCTTTCCCATCGTGGGGACTCACCAGCGGACGTTGCAATCCGCGTTCCTCGAAGCCGATGGAACGCTGAGCGTGATTCCTGAATACGAGGGGCGCGACCTGGATGGTGACGGCACGGTGCCCTGCGTATCGGCGACACCCATCGAGCTGAGTCAGGAGCAACGCGAGTTCTTTGCGGCTCAGAAGCATGGCTCGCTGCAGAACGCGGATGCGTCATGCATTCAGCTCGAAGGAGTACTGAAATTCACGCAGCTCAACTTATCCATGTTTCGCGCGCCGCAGAAGACCATGGTCACCGAGAATCGGCTGCGTCTTCTGGTTGAAGACAGCTACGAAGTCGAGGAGCCGGTGCAGATTCGTGTGCAACCGGAAGTGCCCTCCTCAAAGCTCGACGCGGCTGTGGTCAATCTGGACACGAGCGAGCGCCATACACTCATACTGACCGCCCGGTCGAACGGAATATTCGAAGGGCAGGCGACCGGCCTCAACCCCGGTACCTACCGCGTCACCGTGTCCGGCTCCTATCCAACGGTGCCCATTTCCGACCTGTTCGTCGTTTCGTAGTCGCAGCCTGCGGGTCTCAATGGCCGGGTGCCGGCAGAATGCCCGGCATCTTGTCGTTCAACACCGCATGAATGTCGACGGGAATGGCGAACCGCGACGGATCGGAGATCTCGGCACAGGGCTGCCTGGCGATCCACGCATCGCAGAGATCCTTCACCTGTTCATACTTCAGCTGGCCCTTTTCGCAGGCCGCTTCGAATGTGTCGGTGCGAATCGTGGTGGTTTCCAGAAAGTGCCACTGCGCCGCGTTCGAGTCCCTGTCCTTCCATCCCACTATGGCGTGTCCTGGCAAGAAGAGAATGATGGGATGCAGGTCCGATGCGTGCAGCAGGCACGCGAACAACATGCATCCTTCGAGGCAGTTGGCTCCTTTGGCCTGCAACAGCGGCTTGGGTCGCCTCACGCGTTGTGCGAAATCGTTGTCGCGCTTGTGATAGACGAGCGAGCTGCTGTCGTAATTCAGCCCATGTGCCTTGAGAGCGTCATACAAAGCGCCCACCAGCCTGCGAACCTGCTCCGGATCGCCTGACTCCGGGTAGCCGCCGGAGTCTCCTCCATTCAATCCGCGGGCTGCGGCACGGATGGACTCGACCGCATCGTCCGAGTTGTTGATCCATGAGGCAATGAGCCACGTGCTGTCGATGAGCACGCGCCGTGTCGGATGCACATAGGCGAACGTGAAATAATCCACCGGCATGACATGCAGGATGTCATCGAGCGAGAGCAGGGATCGGCCTGCGGCCGCCGGACCGTCGACGATCTTCGCTGAATAGCGCAACTGGGCGTGACCTGGATTCACGAGGTTGCGGATGTCGGCCTCCCGCGGCAGAAGCACCATCGGAACCTCTTTCATCTCGGACGGCCTGAGCTCGACCTCGAAGTAGCGGTTTGTCGATATGTTGACGAGCTCGGCCTGCACTCCGATCCTGACGCGGGAACTGGTCGGGTTGCGCAGCTGGAATGTGATGGCCGGTGAATCCGGCACCGCATAGGACAGTGCCGTCGGGAAGACGGAGTACGACAAGTGCGCCGACGCCACCACGTCCAGCAGCTCATCTTCGTCGGGTTGCTGGAGAATGAACTCGGCAAGCAGACGCGAAGATATCCTGTGGCCGCTGACGGTGGCCGGGTCCTCCACCAGATAGCCATCGTCCACGAGGTTCTGCAGATCACGGCTCTGCTGGACCGGCTGTTTCGCGCGAGCGACCTGCTTCAGAAGCATGCGTCGCTCGACCGAACACCTCGAAAAGATACTCCGCAGCGCGGCCTCCAGATTCCGGCTGATGTCGCGCTCGAGACTTGCCCGAGCCGGGCCGGCGGCCGGCCGACCTTGCTGGACGAACGTATCGCGCGCATTGCGGAGGAAGTACGGCGAACCGCCGCACAACTCATATAAATACTGCTTCTCCTGCGCCGACAATGCGGGCCCGTCGCTGAGCCAGTCGAGAAACTGGTCCGCCTGCTCGGCGCGGAACGGCCGCAGCACCTGCGCCCGGAAATGATTGAACAATGCGATGCGGTTCTCGTCGCCATTGTGAAGCGTCCCATCCATGAGGTGCATGGGGGAAGAAGCGACGGTGATGATGGTACCCTCGCGACTCGCGCCACGAAGAAGCTGGAAGATCGCATCGCCCAGAATTCTCTCCTTCACGATCTGATGGTAGTCATCGATCAGCAGCACCACCCGCTTCTGTCCGTAACGCAACCGCTCGACGACCGAAGCAAAATCCTTGTTGGAGATGCTTTTCTGAGCCAGCGCACTGGCCACGCCATCCGCGGCACTCTCGAGCGCTGCGAGCTCTGCCTTGCGACGGTTGAGGGCTTTGATATTCGTCGCCAGATTTGCACTCCGCTCGACGTCTACGACACCGTTGCTCAGCTGGTCGCGACGGGCAATCAGGTCGGTGAGCTGGCTCTGCACGGTACGTTGCTCATCCGCGCAGTCCGCGCGCAAAGGCCGCAACTCGGAATCCAGCCGGCGCAGGAAATGCCTGAGAAATACCTCGTCCAGCGGGCGCGCTTGCGCGCTCTGCTCGGCCCGCATGACATCCAGATTCATCCACACGAAGACGAGGTCGGGCGTGCCGAGATTCGTATAGATGTGATCCAGAAGGAACGACTTTCCGGACTTGTGCGAGCACACCAGCACTCCGCTCTCGCCGCGAGCGCCGAGCCAGGCGCTGCGAATGGCCTCGATGATGTCGGTGCGGTCGAAAATCTGCGCTACTGCGGCCATTGAGCTCCCTACTCCAGATATTTGTTCCAGGCACGGGAAAGAATACCGGCCGGCTGCGGGGCAGCTTCACTCAAATCCTCGATTCGCTCGGCGAATACGGACGAGAACACGCGCATGCCCGTCGGCTCTTCCACCAGCACGCCCTTTCTGAGGAGCTCGGACGCGTCGCGGTCGCTGGGCGATCGCTTCTGCAGGATGAACTGTGTGAGCGCCTCTCGCTCGCGCTTCGGCAAGGACTTCCAGAGATAGTCGAGATGCGGAACGGCCTCGACCCGAAATCTGGATTTGACTTCCCGCGTCAACCCTGGCGGCGGCAGATCCGCAGCCCTGGCCTGGAAGGTGTGGTCACACGCGATCTGGAGAAAGAGCGGCTGACGGCCGCCCAGATCGAAGATGAGGCGCTCATCGTCTGGCGAGAACTCGCAGCCTTGCAGTGCCGACGGCTCGCGTACCAGCCACTCGGCGTCCTCCTGCGTGAACGGGCCGATGTAGAGCGTTCGGAAAATGTTCCAGAACGGCGAGCCTGCATTGTCGTTCCAGGTCAGCCTTTCGACGTTGTTCTCCTTCGACGCGCTCAGGAATACGATGCGGAAATCCTGACTCCAGCCGCGCAGAAAGCTGAAGAATGACGGCCGCAGGTTGGCGTTCGCCGCGAGGACATCGATTTCATCGAGCAGCAGTACCAGGCGAGTGCCGGAAACGCCGACGCTTTGCCGGGTGACGACTCGCAAGGCCTCCAGGGTCGGCTCGACGCGCGGCGTGCCGAAGCTGTCCTCGAACCGTTCGAGCAGGAACTGAATCGCTTCCGACTCCGTCGCGCCCACGAGGTACTGGCAATCCACGAACAGACAGACGTACTCACGCTGCTGCTCGGCAGGCCCCATCTGCCACTCGAAACGCCTCACCTCGTGGTCGAGCTTGATCATGTTCAGAATGGAAGACTTGCCCACGCGCCGCTCGCCGATCAGGGAGACGCAGCCGCCCTGTTCGATCGAATCACGAATCTGTGCGAGCTCGCGCTCCCGCCCGACGAAACCATCCGGCTGGAAGATCGGCCCGCGGTTCTGATAGGGGTTCACGCCTGTTCTCCGCGGCTCGTTCGCACGATGACCACGCCCGCCAGCGCGTCGAACACTCCGCGCCCGCTCCTGCCGAAGTGAATCTTTCCCACATGGATGAGGCTTATCGCGACTCCCGCGAGAGCCATGAAGCCGGACAGCTCGAGTCTCTCGAGCTCGAGGAGCACGATCGAGAGCGCGAGAAGCGCGAGGGGTATCGAACGAAGGATCGCGAATACCACGGCACGACGCGATGGCGCGCGGGCCCCGGTCTCACTCACCATCCGCATTCGGCACAGGTGCATGCCGAGTGTTCCGCGAAGCGCGGGAATCAGAGCGATGTGATAAGCGACGACCGCTGCTGGCAGCCAGATAACCGTTTTGGCCATGATACCTGCGACGATTGCCACCACCAGAATGAGCAGGCCGTCAATGAGACTACCGGAGACACGTCTCACCGCGCTTGCCGTGCACTCGGCTTGCTGGCGCCGGTGCTCCTCCAGCACTTCCCAAATGGAACGATGGTCAGCGACCCATCGTGAGACGAGCTCGAGATGTACGCGGAAGCTTCGCTCCTGCGGGCGTTTGCACAGCCAGTCGAGCTCTCGCAGGCTGCCGAGGGCCTGTTCGATCTCGGCAGGAGCGACCCGAACGGGAAAATTCTGCTGCTGCAGGTGTTTGGAGATGTCGCTCCGTGCGACCCACCGTTGCCGCGAGCTGCCCTGAATCTCCGCGATCGCGGAGGTGACTACCTTCTGCTGGAAGCTCAGGGCGTTCCAGCCCAGAATGAGATGAGGCGCGGGATTCTCAATGAACGTCTGTACCGCCTGCTCGAGGTGCCCCACCGTGACGGTACCCTGATCGACGGCGAGATTGAACAGACTGTGACAGAGCATCTGGATGTAGAAGGGATGGCCGCCGCACAGCGCCTGCAAGTGATCGAGCACCGGCTCCGTGAACAGAAGCACTCCGCGGGACGACTCCGTGACGAGGAGCCGGGCCTCCTCCTCACTCAGGAACGTCATCTTCACGTACTTGCAGCTATCCAGCAGAACCGTGAAATTGGCATCGTTCAGCGCTTCCACTTTCTGCGACCCGGCAAATACGAAACCCAGGCGCGGCTCGCGTTCGCGCAGCGATTCGAGCTGGCGAGCGGTGCCTCCGCCCGTGATGAACTCCCTGAGAAGCTCGTATTCATCGAACATGAGGACGAGCGACGCCGAAGCGATCTGCGTCAGGCATTCCTGAATGTACGTGTGAAGGCTCTTGAACAAGTCAGCTTTTTCGTGCAGCGGCGTGGGCTCCGGAGCCGTCTTCGTTACTCGGGAGACGGCCGTGTGAATCGCATCGATCAGCGCCCGCACGAAGTCATCGAGGCCACGACCCGCCAGTCCCTGCATGTCCACATATGCGGCTACGAACCCGGTTCCGAGCACACCGTCACGAATCCTGTATAGGAGCGAAGTCTTCCCGGTTCTGCGTGCGCCGTGAAGGATCACGCCCTTGGTGCCCGAATCGCCCAGCGAATTGGCGATTTCCTCGAAGGTCTGGCGTCGGCCGTAGAATCGGCCCGGACTGTCGATGACCGCGCCCGCCACATAAGGATTCAGCGGCCGCAGGCGCGAACCAGTCTGGCGTGTGCGCGTGAGACCTGCGAATTCCCTGATGAGCTGGTCAATCGTGAATATGACGGTGTGCGACGTTTCCAATGCACGCTGTTCGGTGAGCGCGTTCCGGGTCGCCCGGAGCACCTCGCGGTCCGACCAGAGATTCCTGTCGGCTTTCAGTGCCGCAGCCAGCACGTCCACTGCCGTGCGACGAATGCGAGGATCCCCATCACGAAGACACATCAGGACGAATGGCGCGTTGAGGCGCTGCGGATACAGCTTGTACCAGACCAGACGTACGATGCGACCTGAAAGTGTATCTTCGAGCTCCGGAGGGGTGTCCGGTCGCGTGCTCAGTGCGCGCTCAACGGGCCGCAATAACTGCCACCACGCATCGGAATCTTCGGCGCGTGCGGTAGTGCCGTTCTCGAGCGTGTCGTCGAGACCGCTGATGAGTGCATCGAGAGGCGAGGATTCCGTGCGTTCCATCGTGTCGTGTGGCGTCTGGCGCAACCACACCTTCCCCCCTTAGTTCTTCTGCTGGATATCTTAGTCGCAACCCCTAGAACGATGCCATCGGCTCACGAGCGCGGTCACGGAGATTGCTGCTGCGCGACACATCCTCATGCCCTTTCTTTCTGAGTCACTGTCGCGGGGCAGGCCTTTGTCGCACTTCGCGATACGTACCAGCCCCTCTAGTCGCAGGGAACGGCAGGCTCCCGCGAGCAATCCTCGAATTGAACGCTGGCCGTGCCGGCGTTCAAATCCTCGTGCCCTCTATAAAAATACGCGGAGTCACCGCCCCACAGGAACACCGCATCGTTCACGGAGAGCATCACCGCTCCGGTCGCGGGCGCTTCGAAATGCCCGAGATAGAGATGCCCGTCGAGATCCGACAGTCTCATCGGAACCGCCGTCATCCCGCCGAACTCCGAGCGCTCGGTCACGACGGTCACGAGGGGCCTGAACCAGGGATCGCTGAACGATCGCCGCAGAAGAGGCGCGAAAACTCTCAGCGGCCAACCGAACCGCTCGGAACCGAAGCCCTCCGGCGATGTATAGATGCTCTTGTCGAACCACGGCTGGCTGACGGTGAGTCGCAGGCGATAGCGCTGCCCCTTCTGTACCGTGAACGGCATCCGCGAGCACATGCTATCCGCATTGAATAGAGCAGCGTCGTCGCCCGGCTGCTGCGAAATCGCAGTACTACAGTAGGCCAGCGCCCGCTCCGCCCACATCATGTGTGCACGATGGGCGCCTCCGGCGCCGAAGCCGAGAACGCTCACTAGCAATAGCAGGCAACCGAGACCAATGAAAGATGCGGCGAGCGCCGGGCCTATGTTCCATTTCACAGCACGCAGGGTTTTCTGATATCCACTGCTTCTGCGCAACGTTCGCACGACTCCAGGCTTGCCTCCTTCGGCGCTGATCGCCGCCGGAGCGTTTGCATCGGCTGAGGTCGAGAGCAGGTGCAGGCGATGCATGCGGTCACGCATCGACAGCTCGAGTTTCGAGGCGCGCCTCATCAACAGGAAGGTCACCAGAGCAGTGATGAGGAAGGTGCCGGGGCGCGCCGCGTATCCTGCGAACCATTGTGACGTGAAATCCGGCAACCAACCGCCCACGTAAGAAATGAGCGGCGATACGATGCATTGAGGGCCGACGCAACTCTCCGCGGGCAAGGGCAGCAGGATCGGGAACAGCAGGAGCCAGAGCGTGATGATGAGCGTGACGAAGTAGTTGATTCGCCGCCTCCACACGTCGTCCCACACCCGCTCCTGGGCTGCCGCGCGCTGCGCGCCATGGCGCTCGCGCGCAGGGCCACCGACGACCTCATAAGTCGCAGGCAGCACGAAAGGCGCGTAGAAGTCCGTTCCGTGAAAGATGCGCTCCAGCACGCTTGCATGGATGCGCACATCTGTGAGGAGGCCCCGCCCCTTCATGTCCGGGTCTTGTTGCAACAGAGTGGTCGGGTCCGGCCTCTCGAGCCGCGCGGAAATCTTCCGCGGCTGATAGCGGTAGTACGCCCCCACGCCCGAGCGGCTGTCATGAATTGGCCCATGCACGTTTGCGGCGCGCCGGAATCCGTCCAGCGCCCCAGGCGTGAGGCGCAAGCCGACGCGTTCTGCCTCCTCTGCCATCCATACGAGCGAGACGTACGAGAGGGCATCGTCCGCGTATCCGCCGCCCACGTCCGAATGCATGCCAGCGAACCAGACCTGGCGAAGGCGTGCCTCGTCGACTTCTCCGTTCCTGACGAGCGCACGCTCATGTACTTCGTCCCAAAGCAGGGGATGAAACGTATCGCGCTCGTCATCCAGCGCCAGTGCGTGTCGAGCGCACTGCACTTTCACGGAAAGCTTGTAGTCCGGCATCGACAACGGCCAGATCCACTTGTCGATACCCTTGGTGATCTCGGCTATTGGAGACCCGTAGGCCGCGACGGTGTCCCATACTCCCACGAACGTAATCCCGTTTACTGGAACCTTGTGCTCCTCGCCGAGAACAGGTAGCCCTGCCCGTTGTCGTTTGCGGTTGATGCGCCGATCCCTCCAGTTTCGGAGGGGCTCGACGACCAGATCCGTGAGGTCACGTCGCTTTTTCGCCGCGGCGCCATTCATCACCCGATTGCCGCTCAGGCGGAAACAGCGCCTGAACTCGCGATATGCGTCTTCCGTGAGAGCGTTCAATATCACTCTGTCCGAGGCTCGTACGAGACCGATAGAGGCAATCAGGCCCACCAGCACCCGAATCGTGAATGCACCTCTCGAGAAGCCGAACGCATAGATGCGGTCGCCGGGCTCATAGTTTCGACAGATGAACTGGTACAGATCGAGGACGTTGCGCCTCAGGCCAACTCCGAACGCGCCACCCAGGAGGGCCAGAGGTTTGAAACTCGACGTGCCGACGCCACTGTCGTAGTCGACGATTTGTCGGATTGCATCGTTCCCCGGCTGTGGCTCCGATGTGTCAATGGCCTGATACAGCCGCCACACGTTCGTCTTGAAGAACTTCGCGGAACTGTTTCCTGTGCCGTCGGAAAATACGACGATGGATTTCACGATCCCTCCCCTGGATGCGCCATGTATACGTTCTGGGGTCGCGCACGGACCATCACGAACCGTTCACCCAGGACGGCTCGAATTCAAATCAAAAGGTTGTTCCGAAGCTCCCTGGCTATCTGGCTAGCTCTTGGTGTATCTGTATTGGAGTGCGTTTGATATCGCGCTCTTCTAGTTGGTATCCACTCTTCTGTCGCGCGAGCGATCGTACTCTTTCCAACCCGGATGTCTACCGGGCCCGTGCCCCCTATGGACGACGACAGAACGATGAGATAGCTTTGCCTCGATCAGGATCTGCTCGGATATCGAGACAGATACACAAAACTAAGAGCCCAGGATCGGGGAAGGGTCTAGTGTCCATCGCCAGACGGAGTTGGCTGAAGGGATTCCTTCAGTTCGAACGTTGTCCTCTGGCCGATTCGAGCCGCTGGCGTGGCTGGTTCGATGCGGCGCGACTGGCGTGCAACGCACTAGCAGAACGCAGTCTCGAGCGGGAGGCAATGTGAGCTCAAAGAACGCGAACACGGCGCAACCTCACGAATTGGATGATGAGAGGTTCATGGCATTCGTTGTGAAGGCCGTAAAGCGGGCAGCTACGACGGTTGTCAAGGTGCTCCGAGAGCCGCCGCCACCCACGGGCGGGCCGGCAGCGCAAACGCAAACGAAATCCGCGCTGGTACTGTTCGGGATAGCTGCCGTATGCATCGTAACTGCTTTCACGCTCGACGGATTTCTGGATACCGGTGCCCGCCTCAAATGTGAATCCGGCGCATCTGGGTCTGCCGGTGCTTCGTCAATCCCGGATACGCGCGACTGCGCGACAATCGCCGAGCACTGGTACACGCGGGTGCAGTTCGGTGCAGCGAAAGCATCTTCCGGCATGCACGGAGTCGCGATCGGGGTAAAGGCAATACTCGTCTTTACGTCGACGATCTGTCTGTTCGAGTTGATGCTCATGGGCCTGCGACGCGCGGGCCTGAGCATGGATAGTTCCCAGGCGGAGGGGGCACGAGAGAACGTTCTGACGGACAACGGTGATGGGGGCGACGGAAAGTCAGGCAAGGGCTCGAAATGGAGCTTCCTTTTCACCTTCGCAAGACAGATCGTCCTCCAACCTCAATTCTTCGTCACCGCGCTGGTTGGCCTCAGCGCGACAACTGTCGTGTTCGTCCATGAACTCTCCGCAGCGGACAATGCACGCATCGTCTATATGGCGGAGACGCTTCCGAGCATCAAGGACGACGTCACGCTCGTGCGGTCCACACTGACCCGAACGGACCCAGCAGGGAAGACGATCCCCGTGGAACCGCCCACTCCAGCTCTCAACGCGCGTGTAGCAACGATAGACGAAACAACGAGAGACATCAGAGACAAGGATCCAGGCCCGCGACTTGCGGAGTTGGTGAGCGCGTTGGGCCGGATTGGGGACGAGGTGCGCAAACTTACGGACCAGCAGGCGATACTCGCGCGGAAACTGAGTCGGGGTGACAGAGTCGTATCGCTCGCGGGAGGTTCGAGCGGCGAGGCCCCGACGAACGCGCCGGCAGACACCTTGCTCGAGGTGAAGAGCGCGGTATCCACCATCAAAAATGACGTGACGTTGGTAAAGACCAGGCTCGAAGCAACGAGCGATGATGTCCTGAAGCTCCGACACACGATCGGCTGGATTCCCTGCAACGCGGAAACCTCAATCGCATCAGAGATCCATCGACTCGTCCGGCTGGAAGATGCACTGACATCGCGGCTTTCGAGAACACTCGCGCACGACGAGATGAAGAAGATCCTCGACGGCAGAATGCCGTATCGCGCGAACACTGAGTGCCCTCCGCAGACCTCTGCATCGGCCGCGATTGAACCTTAGAAGATGCCGGGATAACGAGTGCGCGGCCGAGCCTGCACTCGGCGTGACGCAGGCGGAGCTGCTCAAGCAGGCGCGTTTTCTCAACGGGCGTCCTCCGCCTGCACCTTCCACAACGATTAGAGCGCCTTCAGCTTGCTTCAGGCCCGGTCCGGACGCCCGGCAAACGGTCATGGACCACGCCGACGCTACAGCTATATAAGATGAGCGCGGGTCTAGGGAGGGAGGCATCGTGGGACGCAAGCTGAAAATCGCTATCGTTGCGGTGGCCGCCGTGTTGCTGGTCGGCGGCGTGGGCTGCAGCTCCTATCGGCACTGTCAGTGGCGCGAGGGGGACCAGTCAGTCCTGGTCGAGAGCGACTATTCCCTCGCCTTCATCGAGATGGACGACGAAGGCTGGATGTGGAACAAGAACCAGGTCGAAGGCGCGATGCGCCTGATCCGCAGCAAGGCCGACGAGCGCAACACCATCGTCCTCACGTTCGTGCACGGCTGGCATCACTCCGCGGAATGCTGCGACGGGAATGTCGAAGGGTTCCGGCAAGCCCTGAAACAGCTGAGCGCCAATCTGAACACCAGCAGGGACTTCAACGTCGTTGGGTTGTACATCGGCTGGCGCGGCCGCTCGCTACCGGGGTTCCTGGACTACGGCACCTTCTGGGGACGCAAAGGCGCTGCGGAGCGCATCGGCGAGAACGACATGAAGGAGTTTGTCGCCCGTCTGCAGGAGCTTTACGTCGAGTACCGGCCGGATGCTCGCCGACCCCGTTCCAGATCCGCACCAGCGGATGAGGCACCCTCGGACAACGGCGCGAAGCACTTTCTTGGCATGGTGATCATCGGGCACAGCTTCGGGTCTCAGGTGCTCCTCAAGGCCATCAGCGCACCGCTCGAGGATCAATTCCAACGCGTGAATCCCGCGCCCGCATACCTGCGCGACGCGCAGCCCGGCACGCCGAACCCGGAGAGAAAGGTAACCGTCAGCGGCATCGGCGATCTGGTCGTTCTCATCAACCCGGCGGTGGAAGCCTCGCAGTATCACCGGCTGGATATCCTGTCGCGCGGCCTGAGCTACTCCCGATTGCAGAATCCAATAATCCTCACCGTCTCCGCCGAGAACGACACTGCACGTCACCGCCTCTTCACCTGGGGCCGCATCGCCGGCGAGTTCTTCGGCGGCAAGCCTCGCAAGAAGAACGACGTGGAGCGGAACGTCGAGCGCCAAGCGCTGGGCGTGTACCCGGGACACGTGACCCATCAGCTCATCCCGACCGACAGCAACGTGAAGTTGAAGTCCCGGACGATGCGTGGCGATCCCCGTCTGTGCAACAACCGCGAAACGTGCGAGAGCGACTGGTATGAGTGGGCCACGAAGGCGGTTCCGTCCAAGCCGGACAGCATCAACCAGAACGAGCCGGCGGGCGCCAAGGTGCGGTCGTTCGATTTCAGCTGCGAGGTGGTCTTCAACAATGTCGAGCTGTCGAGGCTGGATTCACCCACGCCTGCGGGCGCGACGAACAGAACGCAGGCAGGCTGTCGCACGCCGATCCCGTACCAGCCCTTCATCGTGGCCCGCACGAGCAAGCACATCATCGACAATCACAGCGGCATCTTCACGCAGCCGTTTCTGGACTTCCTCGTGCCGTACATCCGGTACATCGAGATCAAGTCGCTGGTCAACGTGAGCGACAAGAAGCGCACGCGAGAGCAGGAGATGCAGGCGATCGAGGAACAGCGGCCGGGAGTAGCGCGCTAGCGGCAGGCATCTTTACATGAGCGAAATGCCTGTCAGCTCGGAGAGTCTGATCATCAGCTCATCCTGAAACCTCTCGTCGAGTGCTTCCGCTGCTGGTCTCCGCTGTTCGCGGTGATACCAGTAGCGCCCACTCACTGTGGCTGCTGGATCGTCGCTGACGGCGAGCCAGGTTTGAGTCAGGTGTCCCATCTCGAGATCGTCCGGGGCGCCGGCGCCACCCATTTTGGTTGGGACCCAGCCTGGATCGACGGCGTTGCTCAGCACGTCGGGCCAGTGTCGGGCCACGGCGAAAGCGAGCGCAGTCACGCAGAGTTTGCTTTCGGAGTATGCGCGGCTCGGCTCCCAGCGACGCTGGGTCCAATCGATGTCGCGCAGGGCATCGCCGCCACTGCGATGCAGGCCGCTGGTGAGATAGATCAGACGACTCGGACGCTCGATCAGCGCCGTCAGCATGTAAGGTGCCAACGTATTGATGGCCAGCGTTCTCGCGTGGCCCTCTGGCGTGGTACCACGATTCCGCTCGAGATAGACGCCGGCATTGTGGATCACGGTATCCATTCGTCCGATCTTGTTTACCTGGTCGGCGATTGCGCGCGTCTCCACGGCGCTGCTGAGATCACCGATCACTACCCCTTCGGAACGCGAAGCCAGATCGGCGAGCGCAGCAGCGCGTTTCGCGGAACGTGCGTGCAGAACTACTTCATGGCCTTCAGACATGAGCGTCCGGGCGGCGGCCTGGCCGAGTCCGTCGGTGGAACCGGTGATGAAGATGCGGCGCATGCCCACCTAACGCTGGACCAATGAGGCTCCGGCCGCGTTCCGCTCCATGTGAAGTGTGCGGATGTCGTTCAGCATGACATCGGGCTGGATGAACGCGAGCGTGTAGATCTCCCGCACGGTGCCGTGCGCATCGATCAGAAATGCTTTCAGCATGTGATGCAGCGTGCGCGACGGGCGGCCTTTGTCGTCCAGCTCGACACTCACGTCCTGGCCGAAGTCATCGAGCACTGGGAGAAGAGCGGGCACCGCCGACGTGGTCAGGAAACGCCATTCGAAAGACGAGCGGTTGCGGAATGACGTCGCGAACTGCGCCAGCACGTCCGGCGTGTCGTGAGTCGGATCGCAGCTGATGCCAACGAATCGAACGTTACTCGCCAGATCCTCGTCTGCAACGATGCGCGTCCGAAGCTGAGCCAGCGTTTCGTGAAGAAACGGGCAGCCGAGGGGATCGACGCAATACGTATAGAAGAACGTCAGCAGCGTGACCTTACCTTGCGTCAACGTGCTCAGCTTCACGGGCTTGCCGCGCTCATCGAGCAGCGTGGCCTCACGAACGGGCTGGATGGAGTGCAACTGATACGTGCCCGCGCGCAGCGGCGTGAAATCCATTCGTGGTGCCGAACCTGGCCCGACGTCGGCAGCGCCATACGCGCTACCGACAGCGAGCCAGGCGATCATCGAAACGACGCAGGCCCACGCTTTTGACGTCGTGCCGTTCATTAGCGCGCTGTTGCGAGTGCCAGGGTCTGCCCCGCTTTCGCGGTGAACTTCATGTGATGCGGGCGGCCGAGCTTCTCTTTGGTGAAATCCACTTCGAATGCCGGTGTGAGCGCACGGCCGTCCCAGTTGAAGGCGCGCAGCTTCTGCTCGTTGTCCGCGCCTTTCTTGTCCCAGTGCGCGAGCAGGCTCGAGGTGATGTACAGGCGCTTGCCGTCCCAGCTCTGCGAGATCATGTTGACCTGGCTGCCGGTGTGCTTCGAGTACGTCTCCTTGGGCGCCTCCGGGTTCGAGATGTCGAAGTAGCGCGTCATACCGTCCATGAATGTGTTGACCCAGAGGCCTTTGCCATCCGCCGTGATGGATATGTCGACCGGCAGGGGAATCTTCGACGGGTCGCCGATGGTCGCGACTTCCTTCGCCGCCCACGTACCCCTGGCATCCTGCTTCACGAGCCAGAGCTTCGAAGTGAGTGCCGCCGCCGTGATGGCCCAGTTCTGACCAGGGGCGAGCGACCAGCGAATCTCGAGCGGCGCACCCGGCACGGAGAGCACCTGAGTCGGCTGCATCGACTTGAGATTCCACACCACCATCGTGCTGCCGAAGTTCTTCATCGCCTCGCCGTCTTTCATCAGATCGCCGAGCTCGCGCATGTAGTTCTTGTGTCCGGCAAAGCTCGACGTGAGAAACACATTCTTCGCTGGATTCAGCGCGATGTCGTAACCGTACCCGTCGCCCTTCACGCCGCCGAGCGTGGTCGTCGGCATGCTGTACTTCTCGATGAGCGTGCCCTTGTTGTTGTACAGCGCGAGCCCGGTCGTTCCGCCCTTGTCGGCCGCATTGGAGAGATTGCCGATGAGCATGCGGCCAGGCAGTGCGTAGAACGTGTGGGGACCTACGAACCCGCTCTTCGCCGGCAGGTCCGCGATCGTCTGTGCCAGCTTCGGCTTCGCCGGATCGGTACCGACGTCGAACACGTAGATCCTGCTGTCGTCGAGGCCGCCGGCCCAGAGAAACTTGCGATCGTCGGTGAAGCCCATGTGATGCGCTTCGCCGCGGCCACCGGTCGACACCGAGCTCACGACCTTGCCGTAGCTCTTCGATTTCGGATTCGCATCGATGGTCACGAGCTTGTCGGACGCGTCGCCGAGCCCCGGCTCGCCGAGCGTCCACACGTGCACGAAATCTTCCTGCCCCTTGATCAGGTTGCTGATGTAGGGCGAGTTGCAGGTTTCATCCGCCGATGCATCGACGGGCGCAAGACCCAGCCCGACGATGACGCTCGACAGGATCGCGGCTGACCGAAATGGATGTGTCATGGAAAGGCCTCTTCGTGGTGTGCACATTGCGTGCCGTGGGGCGTGTGGAACGAAACTCTACCCCCCATAGAACGTATTCGCGCGGGAAAAGACGCCATCCATCACGCGAACCGGACGCATAATCCCTTCTCGATAAGGCACGCAGGGCGCACCGAGTGAATGGCATACACGATATGGGCGGACTCACCGGCTTCGGGCCTGTCTCTCGAGGAGAGGACGAACCGGTTTTCCACGCGGACTGGCAGCGACGCATCTTTGCGCTGAACATGGCGTCGCTGGCGTTCCTGGGACCGGTCGATCGCGCCCGCCATGCCATCGAGCGCATGAATTCCCGCGATTATCTGGCGACGAGCTACTACGAGCACTGGATCGTCGCGATCCTCACGATGGCGAAGGATCTCGGCTACGTGACCGATGAGGAAGTCGCAACTGGCCGGCTCGCCTATGCCCGACCGCTGCCCCATCCGGCGCCGGATGCCGCCATGCTCGAAGGTTTCATACGGGGCGGCATGCCCGCCAATCGCGATGACGTCAAAAGAGAGCCCGCTTTTGCTCTCGGCGCGAGAGTGCGTGCGCGCAATGTCGAGGTCACCGGGCACACACGGCTTGCAAGATATGTTCGAGGAAAAGTCGGTGTGATTACGGCGCTTCATGGCTGTCACGTGTTTCCCGACACCGTCGCACACGATCAGGGAGAACACGCTCAGCCGTTGTATACCGTGAGGTTCGAAGCAAGGGAGCTCTGGGGCGACAACGTCAGTCGGCGCGACTGCGTGTATATCGATTTGTGGGAAGCCTATCTGGAGCAGGAATGAGCGAGCACGACCACGATCATCACCACGATGCGCCTGCCAACCCGTATCACCGCAGCGATCGTTCACCGGAGCGAGACGAGGCACTGACCGAGAGGGTCAAGAAGATCGAAGCGCTATTGATTGCAAAGGGACTCGTCGACAAAGCCGCGCTCGACAAGCTCGTCGATCTCTACGAGAACGATCTCGGACCGCTGAACGGCGCGAAAGTCGTGGCGCGCGCCTGGGTCGATCCGGATTTCAAACGACGCTTGCTGACCAACGCTACCGCTGCTATCGCCGAGCTCGGCTTCGGTGGGCTGCAGGGTGAGCACATGGTCGTCGTAGAGAATACGCCGCAAGTCCACAACGTCGTCGTATGCACGTTGTGCTCCTGCTATCCCTGGCCCGTGCTCGGACTTCCCCCGACCTGGTACAAAGACGCAGCCTATCGGTCGCGAGTGGTCATTGACCCTCGCAGCATCCTGACGGAGTTCGGCACCACGCTCGACGACAATGTCGAAGTGCGCGTTTGGGATAGCAGCGCCGAGATCCGCTACCTCGTGCTTCCGGAACGCCCCGCAGGCACTCAGCACCTGTCCGAAGATCAGCTCGTGAAATTGATCGATCGGGATTCGATGATAGGCGTGAAAAAGGTGCAGATTTCGTGAGCGAAGAACGCCTGACCCGGCCGGACATCGCCGAAATGGCCGGCACGTCCGCCCTGCCGCGCAAGAGCGGCGAGCTGGTCTTCCACAATGAGTGGGAGCGGCGGGCGTTTGCCATCGCGGTCAGCCTTGCGGAACAGGGCCAGTTCGAGTGGAGCGAGTTCCAGCAGCAGCTGATCGAGTCCATCGCCGCAGCAGAGCGCGACGATCCGCAAAATCCGGGTCGCGGATATTACGAGAGTTGGCTCGAATCGCTCGAAGCGGTGCTGCGCAGGAAGCACCTCTTGAGCGACCGAGCCGACTGATCACGGGGCAAACCCAGCTTATCGACCCAGGCTGGCCACTGGCGGCGTGGCGCCCTGCGCCGAGTTGTACACCGCCTGAAGCATCGGGTGATCCACCTCCGAAACCGCGGTAGCTATCGCTTGCCGACGGCAGACATTCCCGCGGACGCGCAAGGTACCGTACTCGAGCGGTTCGCATACACGCTCCGCAGCCGCTTGGATTCGCCGCAACAGCTTCTTCGCGCCCTGCTCGGTCTCGATGCGAAGATCTCCGTAGGGCACCGTGACGCTACGGGTCGTCGGCTCGGCCGCATTCGTGGCCACGGCCAGCCCCAGCGTCAGAGCGGTGATGCCGCTTGCCAGGAGATTTCGGCCGTACTTGTGTCGTTTCGCGATGTTCATGGTCGTCTCCCAAATGAGTGTGTGTCGACCATCAGGACACCATCGGCTGGCAAAACCCGACATGACCGGCGCTAAGATATCGAGCGGCAGGCAAAGGCCGATCCGGAGCGTCCGTGGCGGAACTCACACAGCTATTGCAGAAGGCCCAGGCGGGCGATGCCGATGTGCGCGATGCGTTGTTCGCCGCCGCCTATCCGGGTCTCCAGCAGCTGGCGCGGGCGCGGCTGCGCGACGGCGGGCGCAACACGATGCTGGACACGCGCAGCCTGGTGCACGAGTCCTATCTGCGCTACGTCCAGGCTGGGGAACTGCGCGCCGAAGACAGACGCGCTTTCTTCGCCTTTGCCTCGCAGGTCATGCGCTCAGTGATCGTCAACAGCGCACGCGACCGGGCAGCCCAGAAGCGCGGCTCCGGCCATCGGCCCATCACCCTCTCGACGCGGATCTCCGAGCGCACTCCCGACAGTGACGAAGTGATATTGCAGGTACACGAAGCACTGGAGTCGCTGGCACAGGTCGACGCGCGTCTGGCGCAAGTCGTGCAAATGCGCTATTTCGGCGGCTACAGCGAACAGGAAATCGCCGAGATGCTGGACGTCACGGAGAGAACCGTGCAGCGACTGTGGCTCAAGGCGCGCATGATGCTGCTGGCGTCTATGCAGGCGTAGCCGCAAGTTCACATGGGGTTGTCCACACAACAGATGACGCGGCTGAGCGAACTGCTGGACCAGGCCCTGCAGTTATCGCCCACAGCGCGGCGTGCCTGGCTGGCTGAGCTTCCGAGTGAGGATCTTCCGCTCGTGGAGGCGTTGCGCGAGGCGCTGCAGGCGGACGACCCGGATGTCGACGCCATTCGTTCGCTCGACCAGTTGCCTGCGATGCCAGCTGAGACTCCCGGTGACTCGATAGTGACCGAACACTGCGCGGGAGAACGGCTTGGTGCGTACGAGCTGCTGCGGCCGCTGGGTGCGGGCGGCATGGCGGAAGTCTGGTTGGCCCGTCGCGCCGATGGCGCGTTCGAGCGTCGGGTGGCGCTGAAGATTCCGCGGCTGAGTCATGTGCCGGTGGAAATGGCGGAGCGCTTCGCGCGCGAATGCCGGATTCTCGCGACGCTGGAATACCCGGGCATCGCGCGCCTGTACGACGCCGGCGTCGAAGCCAATCGCACACCGTACATCGCGATGGAGTATGTGCAGGGCGAACCGCTCATCGCCTGGTGCGACTCGCGCGGCCTCGACGTTCGGGCGCGTGTCGATCTCTTCCTGCAGGTTCTCGATGCCGTCGGCCACGCGCATGCGCTTGGCATCATTCACCGCGACCTCAAACCATCGAACATCCTGGTCACTGACCAGGGCCAGGTGCGCTTGCTGGACTTCGGCGTCGCGAGCTTGCTGGAGTCGCAAACGGACCCGCGATCGCTGACGCGGATCTACGGGCGCGCACTGACTCCTGAGTATGCGAGCCCGGAGTCGTTGCGCGGCGAGCAGGTCGATGTCCGTAGCGATATCTATTCTCTTGGCGCAGTCCTGCACGAGCTGCTCCTCGGGAGACGTCCCGGGCACAAAACCGTCGAAAGTGGGACACGCGAGTTGAGCGGCGAGCTGCGCGACATCGTCACGAAGGCGCTGGCCGTCGCGCCGGCGGATCGATATCCGGACGCTGCTACCTTCGCGGCGGCACTGAGGCGTTCCGGTTCCGCAAGCCTAGCGGCTTCGTTCCTTCGCAAAACTACCGTGCGCTATCTGCTTGCGGGCGCCGTTGTAGCTGCGGTCATCGGCATCGCGTCGTACTTGATGCACTTCGCGGGCGACTCGGGGGCGCGGCCGATCGCAACGGCTCCGCAGGGGGCTGAGGCGACCATCGCCGTGCTGCCCTTCGTCGACCTCAGCGAGAAGCAGGACCGCGCCTATCTGTCCGATGGGCTTGCCGAGGAACTGATCGACCTGCTGACCAAGATTCCGGAACTGCGCGTGACGGCCCGTGCGTCGTCATTCGCCCTGCGCGACCGGAATGACGATATCGCCGCGATTGCCCGGCAGCTGAATGTCGGCAACGTTCTCGAAGGCAGCGTCCGTGCGTCCGGCAATCGTCTGAAGATTTCGGTCCAGCTCGTGCGTGCCCGCGACGGAACCGTCATCTGGTCGGAGACCTATGACCGCGAAATGAAAGACATCTTCGAAATCCAGGAGAATGTGGCGAGCGCAGTCGTCGATGCACTCAAGTTGCGGCTCCTGGGCGAGCATGCCCTTGCCGCCGAGCGACGCACGACGAATGTTCGTGCCTACGAGGAGTATCTGCTCGGCCGACAGTATCGCGATGGAGTCTCGGTCGAGCGGGACCGCCGGGCACAAGCGGCGTTCCAGCGTGCCGTGGCACTGGACGCGTCGTTTGCACCCGCTCACGCAGGTATCGCGCTTGCGGCCGCAGATATCGGATCCGCGACGATGCAAACGAGCCCGTACGACCTGGCGCTCGCCGAGGCCGAGAAGGCGATGGCGCTGGCGCCGCGCCTGGTCGAAGCGTATGTCGCGCGCGCGGACGTGCGGATGAACCGCAACTGGGACTTCGTTGGGGCGAAGTCGGACCTGGACTTCGCCATGAGCATCGATCCCAACAACATCGAGTTGCTGCAGTCTTACAGCAGTTTTCTCTGGATGACCGGCAAGCTCGATGAGGCGCTCGAAGTCCAGCGTCGCTGCGTGGCCCGCAATCCCCTGGCCAGCAAAACCTGGGACTGGCTGGGAGTGATGCTCATCAATGCGCGCGATTACCCGGCTGCGCGCAAGGCACTGCAACGCTCCGAGGAGCTGTCTCCCTATTCGGACTATCGCCTGGTGCTCATGACGCTCGTCGAGATCTACGCGGGCAACCATGAGGAGGCGCTACGCCTTGCGCGATCGAATGCCGACCCCCTGCAGCGCGATTACACCGTCGCGATGGCGGCATTCTCAGTCGGGCAGATTGCGGAAGCGCGTGCTGCGCGGGAACGACTGATCTCGGACTTGCCCGATCAGGCTGCCTCGCAGATCGCAACCATCTACGCCTGGCAGGGAGACGATGAGCAGACATTCGTCTGGCTGGATCGCGCCATCGCTCTTCGCGATCCGGGCCTCGCCGGCATCCAGACCCGTCCGGGGTTCGACAAATTCAAGGGCGACCCGCGCTTCGAGCGTGTGCTGCGGCTGATGAATGTCGCCGACTGATATGGAACCTTCGCCGCACGCGGCTCGTTCCCGATTTGATGGAACGGATGCAGGTGCTCATCGTGGGTGGGAGTCTGAACGGGCTGACCACCGCCGCGCTACTGGCGCAGCAGGGCGTGCGATGCATGGTCGTCGAGCGTCACCCGGACACCACCGTTCAGTACAAGTTTGCCGGCATCTCGCCGCGCTCCATGGAAATCTATCGCGGGCTTGGCCTCGAGGACGAGATCCGTGCCCAGCGCACTGGCGACCAGAAGTCCGGCGAGATCGCGCGAGCGCCCAATCTCTCCTCTTCCGACGTTCATTTCATGGGGAAGCCGTGGGCCGACACCGCGGAATTCAGTCCGGTCACGGCAGCGACCTGCGACCAGGACCATCTCGAGCCGATCCTGCGCGCGAATGCCGTGCGGCACGGCGCGGACGTGCGCTTCGCGACGGAGCTGCTCGACCTCGAACAGGACGAGCATGAGGTTCGCGCACGCATTCGCGACCTGAAGAGCGGTGCCTCCGCGCTCGTCACGGCGGACTTCGCAATTGCATGCGATGGCGTCACTGGAAAAACACGCGAGCGCATCGGGATCGGCCGACATGGGCCAGGCGTGCTTCAGCACTGGATGAACCTGATCTTCGAGTCCGATCTGCAGCCGTTTCTCCAGGGCAAACGCATCACCTCGTGCTTCGTCACTGACCTCAACGCCTCGATCGTTCCGCGTGCCGACCGCTGGCTCCTGGCCTTGCAGTACTCACCCGAGCAAGGCGAGAAACCGGAGGATTTCGATCAGGCCCGCACGCAGGAACTGGTACGGCGCGCAGCCGGTCGCGCGGACGTTAAAGTTCAGCTCTTCGATGCTCGTTCCTGGGAGGTCAGCGCGTACATCGCCGATCGCTTCGCGAGCGGACGCGTGTTCCTGCTGGGGGACGCTGCGCACTCCATGCCGCCGACCGGCGGCTTCGGCGGCAACACCGGCATTCATGATGCTCACAACCTTGCCTGGAAGATCGCGCTCGTGACATCCGGAAAAGCAGGCATGGGTCTGCTCGGGACGTACGACGCAGAGCGCCGTCCGGTCGCCGAAGCGACGCTGGCTCAAGCGCTTGCGCGGCTCAGTGCATGGTTCCGGAATCTGGGTGAACGCTTGCCGCCTCCTGCGAAGATGCGCGATGACATGGATGTCATCTTCGGGCAGCGCTACCTGAGCGGAGATGCATTCGAGGACGCTCGTCATCCGAGCGCCAGTCCTGGCACCCGCGCGCCGCATGTGCAGGTTCGCGAGGGAGCACGCGTTGTTCCGATTCACGATCTCGTGGGAACGTCGTTCGTGTTGCTCTGCGCATCCCAGCCCGGCGAGTGGTCCGCTGCCGCCCGCGAAGTAACGCAGCGGCAGGGAATTCCGCTACGCGTGGCGACCGCCGAATCGGCCGAAGCCTACAGACTTGCCGATGGCGAGGCAGTGCTCATCAGGCCGGACGGCATCATCTTCGAAAGAATATCGGGACGACATTCTCTACTCGATGTCCTTCATTCGTGCTTGAAGGTCGTGTTTCCCTGCGCGTCGACGGGATTGCGATCGTTTTCCGCGCACACGAACTCGAGCAGCTCCTGATCGCGGTTGCGCTTGTACGTGATCGTCTGCTGGTATGGCTCTGCGAGCGCCTCGGGATCTTCCAGCCGCACTTCATCGATGAGTACGTTGGGATCCTTCGGATCCAGATGGATGCGCTCCAGGATACGGAGCTTCGCGCTGTGCGCCGGCACCGGTCCGCGCGTGGCAGACGTGAGGCCGAGGTTCTCTTTGGTGCCGATGGTTTCGACGACGAGTGTGCTGCCTTCCCAGTGCCCGATCGAATCGCCCTGGAACGTCGGGTCCAGGTCCTCCGGGTGCTTGCGCCCGTCGGTGTAGATGCTCCGCCATTGCATCCATGCTTCGTGGTGGACGATGACGCGGCCCGGCGTAAAGAAGAACTCGATCGGATACTGGGGCACGGCCATGATGGACGGCATCCCCGGCGGCATGCAGTTGGATTGCGAGGTCGCCACTTCTCCATCCTTCGCTTTGACCTCCTGCCGCCACTGCTCATATGCCGCGAGATACTTGCCCTTGAGTTTCGGTGGCTGTGGCCTCGCGCCCGGCGCGAAGCTCACGAACCACGCGCCGCCCCAGTCCGGCAAAGAATCGAGGGGAGCATAGTGACCCTTGGGTGCGACGCTGATCCGCGGCGAGCTCTCGGCCGCCGTCAGGTCTGGAGCATGAGACAGCGCGATACCGAGCGCGACAGCAAGCAAGCCCGTTTTCATCTTCATGGCGCCGCGCCGACGAGCGTGCCGAGCTTCGAGCCATTCGCCAGCGTGATGCCGACGTACCATCCTCCGGGCCTGCCGTCACGCAGCGGGTTGACCGTTACGGTCACCTTGTCGCCAGGTTTGATGGAGGTGCGCTTCCAGCCTTCGTGAACGAGGTTCGACACGCCATTCATCTCGATGAACCAGAGCTGCGTCTCGCCCGCGGCGCTCTGCACTTCCACCTTGAATGACGAATGCGGATTGGTCCACGAGAACTCCTTCACCACACCGCTGATCTGAATCACCCGCGTCCGGTCGAACATGGCTCCCGAATGATGGACCCATGCCGGCGGCGAGGCGCCGAGGAACGCAAGCGCAAGGCAGAGAGCCGTCAGGAGAAATTTGCGTCTCAATTGCAATCTCCGCGGCGGCCTAGGACTGCGGCACGTTGATGGGGCGGCCGCCCGAGCGGGTCGGATCGCCGAGTACCGTGCCGTCCGGCAGCTTCGCTGACACGAACAGCCCGCCTTTGCTTCCGTCCTTGAGCGGATTGATCACGAGCGTCACTGCATCTCCCGCCTTGAGGCTCGTGGACTTCCATCCCTGGCGCTTGAGGTTGTTAGGGCTATTGAGCTCCACCTGCCACAGAACCTTGCCACCGGAGTCGTTCGGCACTTCGATGTGAATGAACGCATGTGGATTGGTCCACTGGAACTCGCGCACGACGCCCTTGAGCGTCAAGTCCTTCTTCTGGTCGAACATCGCGAAGGAGTGATGCGCGAATGTCGGGCTGCTCAGAACGAGCGCCGCGGTCAGCAGCGCTTTCAGGAATCGGGTGTGCATGAACGTCATGGGGTCGAGGTATCGGTGCTCGGCAGGTTCCGATTCAGGTTTGGCAGGCATTCCACTTCGGAGATGTCGCTGTAGTCCATGCGCATCCAGCGTTTCGTGCTCTTCCACTCGCCCTGCCAGTTCTTCGGATCGGTCATGGTGTAGTCGATCTGCAGCGTCATGCCTTTGTCGAGCAGCCTGATCCGCTCCACGATCTCGAGCTCGTCGCTGACGGGAATGCCTTCGTCGATCCAGTGCTCGTTGGGCTCGAAGTACTTCGTATGGACGACGAGCGCGTCCTTTTCCCAATGCCCGATCGATTCGCCGTTGTAGGTGAGAGCCGCGATATCCGGGTCGGTGTGCGCGCGTCCGTCGAGATAGACGATGCGCAGACTGTTCGTGAAGTTGAACATCATGAAGATCACGGTCGGCGCCTGCATCATGCTGATCGGCCACACACGCGTCATGATCATCGGCATGCCTGCGGGGTAGCACTGCCCGATGCTGTCGCGATAGGGCCTGCCCGCCTTGCGCGCGGCAGCGGCTTCTTTCAGTGCCTGCTGCCCGGCTTCGTGGAACTGCGGATAGGGTGGACCGAATTTGAAGTCCTCGAACGACTGTCGCAGGTCCACGAACCACGTGCCGGTGAGATCGAACGGAGCCCGCGGGCGTCTTTTCGCCAGATTCTGTGGCGCGAGCGCCCCGTGGTACCCGGCGTGCTTGTGCGACAGATTGTCGATCGCTTCCTGATTCAGGCCCGGTCGCCGCGGAGCCGGGGCAGGTGTCGCAGGCGTGCTTTGCGCCAGTGCTTCGGTTCCGCACGCGAGCAGGACGATCGAGCACAGCAGAGCGCGCATTTGCGCGCACAGTTCTCTCATTTTGAGATCGTAGCATCGCCGCTTTTCACGAAAGCGTGCCGCACAGGAATCCTGCTTTCCTCCTGCAGCAATTCTCAGTCAGGCACCCCATGCAACAATCGACCGCACTAGATCAAGAGGGGGGAATGATCGTGAGGATCGTCGCGCGCTTATTTCTGTGCACGGCGGCGCTCGGTGCCGCGTTGCCTGTTTCAGCGGACGAACAAGGCGAAAACAGCGATTCGCAGCTGAGCGAAGTCATCGTCACCGCCAACCGTCAGGGCGAGACGGCCATCAGCCGCGTGCCGATGAGCATCGTCGCGCAAACCCAGAAGTCGCTCGACGAGCTGGGGATCAAGACGTCTCAAGATCTACAACGCATCGTTCCATCTTTGCGCATTGGCTTCAACGGCGGTAACGGTCCGCCCATTTCCATCCGTGGCATCCAGGGCAACAACGCCGCGACCACGGGCGTCTATCTGGACGAATCGCCGCTGCAGGCACGCACGCTCGGGGGCCTCGTCACGGGCGGCGGCACATTCCTGCCTCTGCTGTTCGACCTCGAGCGCATCGAGGTGCTGAAGGGGCCCCAGGGCACTCTGTATGGCTCGTCGTCCGAAGGCGGCACCATCCGCTACATCACGCCTGAGCCCAGCGTCACGGAGTACTCCGCGTACGCGCGAGCCGAGGCCAACACCATAAACCATGGCGACGTCGGCGGTGAGCTCGGCATCGGCATTGGCGGCCCGATCGTGCAGGACAAGCTCGGCTTTCGCGCGAGCGTGTGGGGCAGACGCATCGGCGGCTGGGTGAATCACGTCGACTGGCGAACCGGCAACACGGTCGCCGAGGACACCAACTCGCAGGATCAGAAGGCGTTCAAGGGCGCGCTGCGCTGGCAGCCGACCGACAATCTCAGTCTCACGCCCTCCTTTTATTATGCGTGGGATCGCAAGAACGATCTCGACACGATCCATAACGACCTGCCGCAATACACGACCCCGGCGTTCGGCACACTCCTCTCGAACAACACGCCGATCTCGCCGACCGGCACTTTGACCGGCCTGCCGCTCACCCAGCGCGGCATGCTGCCCGCCGGCTACACGCCGAGCGGTGCCGTCGCGTGCCCGATTACAGGCAAGCTCCAGTGCTACACGAACGTTCCCGGCTACATCGGCCAGACCGTGTTCATTCATCCGGCGCATACGTACGGCCCGCTCAATTTTGGGCCGTACACCTCGCTGTCCAACACCGATGCAGGGCTGAGTTACGCTGGTCAGATTGATCCGGCGCGCGCTCCACGCACGTCGCGAATCGCGCTCGGTAGCTTTACGGCAGACCTCGACGCAGGCGGCGCGCTGATCAAGTCGATTACGTCGTGGATGCGGGACGCGGGTGCGGGCAACGGTGATCTCACCTTGCAGGAGCCACAAAACACTACGGTAACCGTCAGCGGCGGCTACAACCCCTTCGTGCAGTCGCCGTTCATCTTCGACCTCGATACTCCTTATACAAGCGCGTATTTCTACACGGCGCGTCGACATGCGCTCACGCAGGAGGTGCGCGTCTCATCCGCACCGTCCGAGCGACGGCTGAGCTGGATCGGGGGTGCGTACTATCAGAACGCCAACACGGTCTCGCACAACGAAGCCACCCAGGACCGAACGGCGCTACAACTCGCATTGCTCGGCCACCGGCAGCTCGGCATTTCTCCGCTTCACACGGCTGAGGAGATCGCGAGCAACCTGCAAACCGCGACGAATCAGAACATTCACGAGCGCCGCGTGGCAGTGTTCGGCGAAGCGAACTTCAACTTCACGGACAGCCTGAAACTCACGGCGGGCATTCGCTGGTCGGAAGAGAAGCTGAGCTTCACGTCGTACACGTACGGCTTGCTCGTCGCCGCTCCGTTCACAGGCAACCCGAACGGCGCGCCGAACACGCCGGGCGTGCCGGTTACGGGCGATGTAACGGAGCGCCCCGTCACGCCGAAGCTCACCTTCTCGTGGCAGGCGACGGAAGACAACCTCGTCTATGCGACCGCGGCGAGCGGCTTTCGCCCGGGCGGCGTGCAGTCTCAGGCCACCGCGCAATGCGCCACCGATCTCGCACAACTCAACATCGCCACGACTCCGGCGAGCTATGGCTCGGACAAAGTGTGGAGTTACGAGCTCGGCTCGAAAATGCGCATGGCCGATCGCCGACTCAGCGTGTCCGGCAGCGTCTTCCGCATCAACTGGGACAAGCCTCAGACGCCCTATCTGCTGCCCACCTGCGTGTTTTCGTACATACAGAACATCGGCAAGGCAGTCAGCGAAGGTTTCGACCTTCAGGGTGAGTTTCGTGTGACGCCTAGCCTCACGCTCAACTCGTCAGTCGGCTACACCGACGCGCACTACACTGAAACCGTGCAGACCGTGCCGAACGCGCAGGGCGTGCGTTCCACGCTCGTGTTCGCAGGACAGGACTTCGTCGGCATTCCGCATTGGCAGGGCACGCTCGGCGCGCGCTACACATTCAACGTGTTCGATCACGATGCGTATCTGGCGGGCAACTGGCAGTACACGGGGAAGATCCCCAACGCGACGCCAGCAGGCACGAGCGGCTTTGCACCGGATGCGTACGTTGCGCCATCCACGAGCTATGCGACTGCGCGCGTTGGCATGCTCTTCGGCGATATCGATGTCTCGCTGTTCGCCGATAACCTGACGAACGAAGATGCGTTGACGCCGAACACGCTGACTGGGCGCGCGTCTTGCCGGAATGCGGACTGCTCCGTGTTCGCGTCGTTTTACAACGTGACCAACGGAGTCACGTTCCGTCCGCGGACGATCGGACTCATCGCCGTTTACCGGTACTGACTACGCGGGCTTCTCCGCCGCGACGACTGCAAAGTCTCCGTGGCAGGGAGTAAGCTGAACATGCACGAAACCCGCTGAGAACAGCAGCTCGGAGAGCTCGGCAGCGGTGAACTGCTGTCCCTTCGTGCCGAGCATCATATAGAAGGAGAAGCGCACCGCGACCGGCGGGCCGTCATGGGTGTCATCGAGCAGCATCTCGTGCAGCAGGATCCGCCCCCCGGCCGGAAGAGCCGCGAATGCCTTCGCTGCAAGCATTCGGCCGGTCTCGAAGTCCCAGTCGTGGAAGATGTTCGAGAAGAACAGCGTGTCGTAGCCCTGCGGCAGCGGTTGGCGAAACATGTCCACGGCGCGTGCGTCGATGCGAGCCGCCACCTCGGTGGCGCGCACGTAGTCCTTCATGGCCACATCACACATCGTTTGCAGGTCCATCAGCGTGCAGGACAGATGCGGATTGGCCTGCGCGAACGCGATGGCGAACACGCCTGAACCTGCTCCGACATCGAGCAGGCGCTGCGCCTTGCTGAGATCGACACGTTGTGCGGCAACACGCGCCGACGGGACCGCATTGGCGTGCATGTACGCAGCGATCTTGGTTGCCATGGAACGGTCGATGTTCCCTTCGATCCAGCCGTCCGCCGGACCATGACCGACCGGCGCGCCCCATCGATCCGGCTCGGGCGCCGTCATGGCCTCGACGATTCGCGCATGTGACATTGGAAAGCTGCGGACGGTAGCGAGGACCGGACCCCAGTACTGTGGGCTGGAGGCGAGCAGATGGTCGCGGGTCGCGTCGGTCAGGTGATAGCGTCCGTGACGCTGAACCAGGAGCCCCTCGGAGGCAAGCAGCGGCAGCAGAGCGCGCATGGCGCGCCGGTTCAGACGCAGTCGTTCCGCAAGCTCGGTTGCGCACGCAGGCTGGGCTGCGAGACTCTCGAATACACCGAGCTCATCGGCCGCGGTCAGCGCCGGCAATGAGAATGCGGAAAGGTGCAGATTCCACAGCAGCTGATCGTCGGAGCCCACGGCGATGCGACCCGACATCAACGGGTCGGGACAGTCCACGGCGAGCGCATGTAGTACGGCGCGCCGATGAAAGTGGCCTCGACACCCGTGATCGACCCTCCCTTGATCTTGAACAGCTCGAGCACGGCCCAGGTGTGCGGCTCACGGAACGGCGAATGCACTTTGGTGCCGTCGGTCAGCGTGTATTCGTCCAGCAAGCCCTTGTGATCGATGAATGCCCGGCACATGACGATGCCGCGCTCCTCATCCACGAGGAAGTAGTCGCGGTCGCGCACACGTTCGTTGAAGCGGTAGCGTCCGAGCCGGAAGCCACCCTCGATGTCCGGGAAGGCCATGCCGTTCTCGATCCGCACCGCATGCTTCGCAAAGCGGGTGCCACGAATCTCGCCCGTGTTGTGCTCGAGGGTCGAAAAGTAGCCGTCGGCAAGATCGATGAGTTGCTGCCGCGACATGCGCTGATCGTGAGGTACACTGCGTGCCAGATCCGGGTCGCGCTTGAATGCGCGCACGTCACCGATGGGCGTCGGCGGGCCGCTCAGCGTCCGCCGCGTCGAGAGCACGTGCTCGATCTCGACGATGGATCCATCGCGAACCTTCAACCGGATGGCCAGAAACCCCGGCGTGTCGTTCTGCATGATCGCCGTGTACATCCCGACGTTGCCCGTCGTTGGATCGGAAACCGTGAGTGCGGGCACGACCTGCTCCGTCACCGTGTCCCAGCTTCCATCGGGAAACTTCATTTCCACACCGTTCTCGGTGTAGCACACGGTCGCAGCGATCGATGCTTTGCCAGCATTGTGTTGCAGGTAAGCGGTTCGATACTGCTCAGCGATGGCCTCCAGGCACGCCTTGTCGCAGCCCGGTCTCTCGATATCACGACGAAGTGCGCGGGCTTCATCGGCGACGTACGCGCGAATGTTCTCCGCTTCCACCGCGGTCAGATGTTTTCCCCAGCCCACCATCCCCTGCGTTTCCAAGGCTCCACCGATGACGATGGCATTCCACGCATCCTTGTCGGCGAGCGCGGCTGAGCGCCGCAGGTCCGGAATGATGTTGGCTGCCCGCATGCCGATGCCGTGGCAGCGCCAGCAAAACGCGTCGTAGTGCCTCTTGCCCTCTGCGACCGCCGACGCGGGCCAGGTATCGGATGGAGGATTCGGCGCGGCGGCAAACGGCGGATCCTCAGGAAGCGACGCGGAGCCACCCAGCTTGAATGCGACCACCCTGCCCACTTGCCGCACACGAGCCGGCTCCGCGCCGAAAATGATGCCGGCGCCGCCGGCACCAGACGTTGCAGCGACGTACTGCTCACCGCCGACGCGATAGGTGACAGGTCCCTGCATGATTGCGTTGGGAGTTCTCGCACTCCAGAGGCGCGCCCCGGTCGTAGCGTCCAGCGCCACTAGCTGGCCCATCGGTCCATCGCGGCTTGCGCCTTGAAAGACGAGATTTCCAGCGGTTGCGAGCACACCGCCGCCGCGCACGTCCGCGCGCCATCGCGGCTTGCCGGCCACCGGATCCCATGCCAGCAGATACGACTTCGGCATGGGAGCGGCGCCATGTGGAGCGGATGAGCCGGGCAACAGATCGTGCCGATAACCGACACCATCGACGCCTTCGACGTATTGATACTTCGCAGGTGCGGCGAACAGCGTCGAGTTCTCCGAAGCGGACAGATAGACGAGCCCGGTCTGCGGGCTGAATGCAGGTGGCTGCCAGTTGTGCGCGCCTCCTTCACCCGGCGAGCCCAGAAAGGGACCGTTCTCGTAGTGCGCGTCCGGTGCGATCTCAGGCTTCCCGGTCGTGAGGTCTACGCGCCGCGCCCAGCTGATGCCGGGCACGTAGGGCTCTGCCGAGAGCAGTTGCCCGCTCGCACGGTCGAGCACGTAGAAGAAGCCGTTCTTCGGCGCGTGCAACAGTACCTTGCGTCGCGCGCCGTTCACGGGCAGCTCGGCGAGGATCATGTCCTGGACTGAGTCGTAGTCCCAGCTCTCACCGGGGGTCTCCTGGTAGTGCCAGACGTACTTGCCCGTGTCCGCATCGAGAGCGATCACCGAAGAGATGAACAGGTTGTCGCCCTGCCCGGCCGAGCGGAACGTTCGATTTGTCGGAAAGCCATTCCCGGTTGCGATGTAGAGATGATTCAGCTCCGCATCGAACACGATCGCGTTCCAGACCTGTCCGCCGCCGCGATAGTCGCTCCATGGGCCGAACCACGTCGGTCGCGCAATCTTTTCCAGTACTTCGTCCGAGGCAGCGCGATCGGCAGGCCTGGTCGGGTCACCGGGCACCGTGTAGAAACGCCACACGAGCTTGCCCGTCGCAGTGTCGTATGCGCTCACATACCCGCGCCCACCGAACTCACCTCCACCGTTGCCGATGAACACCTTGCCCCGTGCAACCCGCGGAGCCCCGGTGATGGTGTGCATCCGCTTCGGGTCCACAGTCAGCGTGCTCCAACGGAGCTTGCCGCTACGCGCGTCCAGCGCGATCAGACGCCCATCGACCGTTCCGAAGAACACCTTCCCATCGGCAACGGCGGCACCCCGGTTTACGACATCGCAGCATGGCTTGACGCCAGCACTGCCTGGCACCTGCGGATCGTAAAACCAGATCTGCTTGCCGGTCTTCGCATCGAGCGCATACACCTTGCTCCACGCGGTCGTCACGTACATCACGCCATCGATCACGATGGGCGTGGACTCCTGCCCGCGCGTCGTATCCAGGTCGAAGTACCACGCCGGAGCGAGTGACGTGACATTCGCGGAGTTGATGTCCGACAGTGTCGAGTAGCGTTGCTCGCTCCTCGTGCCACCGTACGACGCCCAGTCGTCAGCGAAACAAACTCCGCCCAGCGCACACAGGATCATTGCCGCTGCGATCTGCAGCCGTCCCCGAACAAACATCTGGCTGTTCCGTTAGCTCGTCAGAACGTGAAACGTGCGCCCAGACCCCACTCGCGCGGTGGAGCGATCAGCTCCTGCGAATAGCCGAACGTCGTGCTGGAAGCGAACAGGCGATACGTCTTGTCCGTCAGGTTCTTGCCGAACACGTACACCTGCCACTTGTCAGACGGCCCGATAAACGACACGCGCCCGTTGACGAGCGTGTAGCCGGGCTGCGTCAGGATCGGATTGTTGGCCGCGTCGAAAAACACCTTCGTCTGGTGATATGCATCGGTACGGAACTGCAGCTGCGACTCGTTCGACAGGCTGAACGTGTACTCCGCGGCGACGTTGCCCTGCCATTTCGGCAGATCCGTCCGCTCACTGTTGAGCGTGACGCCCGGTATTTGCTGGCGGATTTCCGTGTACTTCCAATCCGTCATCCCGATGCCTGCGGAGAGCGTCAGACCTCTTACGGGGACTGCCACCAGCTCACTTTCGAAGCCGCGCATCTCGCCGTCGCCGGGATTGCGCACGACGATACGAATGCCGGTGACCGGATCGGCTTCGATGAGCTGCACCTGGATGTCCGTGTAGTCCATGAAGAAGGCGCTCGTGTTGAAGCGCAGCCGGTGATCGAACCACTCCGATTTGAAGCCGGCCTCGTACGTCCACACGTACTCGGGGTTGTAAGGCAGGATCGACAGCACGGAGATCGGCCGTCCGTTGAAACCGCCGGACTTGAAGCCGCGCGCGGCCGACACGTACAGCAGGTGATCCGGAGTTGCCTGGAACTCCAGGCCCACGCGGGGCGTGAAGGACGACCAGGAATCGCTCCCCGGCGCGTTGTCGAGCGACTTGAACTGATCGAAGAATGCGACCTGGTTGAAGATGAGGTCTTTTTCATCCTTGCTCTGACGGACGCCGGCCGTCGCGCTCAGGCGCTCGGTCACTTTGAACGTGGACTGCGCATACGCCGCGTACGACGTCGTCTCCTGCGAACGCGACGCGTCGAACTCGAAATCGAGAATCCGGTTGGCAAGATTGCCTGCACCGCCGAGACACACCACGTTTCCGGGAGCCCCCGGCGCGGTGCCGTTGCAGGGGTTCACATAGCCGGGCGCGAAGCTGAAGTTGCTGGGAAACGTGCGAGCCGGCAGGGCCTCGAGCGCAGCGCGCGTGCCGTGGAACGCACGGATGTTCGCGATGTCGCGCGCCTTCTCCTTCATGTAGAACAGTCCGGCTGCGTAGGTCATCCGGTCGCCGAAGGTCGTACCGGTGACCTGCAGTTCCTGGCTGAACTGATGCTGCCAGTTGTCTGTGCGCACCGTGCCGTTGATCTCGAGCGGCGTACCGTCCATGTCGTTGCCGTGCCACCAGGTGAGATCGCGATACGCCGTGATCGACTTCAGCGTCGCCGCGCCGATCTGCCAGTTTGCGGTGAGATTCGTGCCCCAGCCGTCGAGATTGTCGAAGCTGTCATCGCTTCCGAGCGTCGTATACGGGCCCGATGAATAATCCGTGTTGAAGGACAGGCCCTGGGGGTTCAGGGCGAGAGCCTCATAGGCGCGAGTGTTGGCGCTGCCATCGCGGTTCAGGCCGAAGTTGTGCACGTCCGCAAACGCCTGCCTTTGACGCGAGTAGTCGCCGCCCACGGTGACATAGACATTTTCGGCCGCCTGCCAGCGCAAGGCTCCGCGCACGGTCTGCCTGTTCGTGTCGTTCGTCTTGTTGTCGTTCTGCCCGATATTTGGCGCATTCACGTACCCGTCCTGCGTGCGCGAGCTGAATGCCAGTTTCGCAGCGAGCGTTTCCGGCACGAGCGGGAAATTGGCGATGCCATCGACGTCGACACGGTTGCGGCTGCCGAATTGCGCCTGTGCCTTACCGTAGAACTTGTCGAGCGGCTGTGCGGTGATCACGTTGACGGCGCCGCCGATCGTGTTCTTGCCGAACAAAGTCCCCTGCGGGCCCCTCAGCACCTCGATGCGCTCGACGTCGAGCAGGTCGAGAACCGAGCCGTACGTGCGCGCGAGGTAGACGCCATCGACATAGATGCCGACGCCGGGATCGGATGTCAGCAGAAAGTCCGATTGCCCGATGCCTCGAATGAACACGCCCGCGGTGGTGGCGCTCGCATTCTGCTGAAACTGAACATTGGGCGTCAGCGTCCTCAAGGCAGCGAGACTTGCGGCGCCTGTCTCCTGCAGCATCTCGCTCGTAAACGCAGTCACGGAGACTGGAGCTGACTGCAGGCTCTCTTCACGCTTGCGCGCCGTAACGACGATCTCTTCGAGCCCACCCGATTGAGCGGATTCCTCCTGAGCTTGCGCGCCGCTGCCGGCGGCGAGTGCTGTCGCCACCGCCATGGCAACGGTCATTGTGCGCGAACGTGTGTGTGTGAATCGATACATATCGTGTGACCCCTGCCTCTGAGTTTTCTGCTGCTAGCTAAGAGCAGCGTGGCGGGGTTTCCCTCAGCATCGGGTTCAACCGAACGAGAGCTCGTCATCCGCGACCCACGTGCCATGCACCTGCGCGCTAGACCGGAATGGCAGGATGACGCGTGCGATGGGTCCGTCGGCGAGACGCTGCGCGTCCGCGATCAGCAGCTCGGAGCGCATCTCGGCGTAGTTGGATGCAACGCCGAGCAGGTAGCCATCGCCTTCAGGTGCGTCCTTCTTGCGCGGCACGAAGCAGCACTCGGCGAGACTGTGCGCATTGCCTGCGAAGAGCAGATCGAGCTTGCCAGTCGCGAAGTCGTAGCGGCCATAGGAGTTCGTGACACGCCCGCGCAAGTTGCCGGCCCGTGCTTCATCGAACGGCTTGCTCTGATCGGCGTAGCCGACGAAACCATAGCGGTACGGCAACGAAAAGTAGCGTGTATCGATGCGGACCAGATCGTTCCCGAGCGGCTGCGGAAACACGATCTCCTCGGTGAAGGTGTCGCGCCGTGAATTCAGGTCGAAGGTCTGCCGGCGGATGAAGGCGCGCGCCGCTTGCGGATTCCAGGGCTTGTCATCGACGGCGGGAAAGAAGGGAAACGGATTCGAGTCGAACACCGGCGCCTCGAGGATGACCTTGTTGCCCTCGGTGCGCGCGTTGAACGTGTGAATGGTTCCGCGCTCGGGTCCCTTGAACCAGCGGACGTCCTTCGCGTCGCCATCGCGCGGAATGATCCCGACGTAGCTGGGTTTGGTGCGGTCCCACGCCCAATGAATCTTGCCGGCCTCGAGCCGCTCCATGCTCGTCGTGTAGCCGCCACCGGGAATCACGACGTGTTTCTGCGTGAGACCGATGTCGTGCAACATCGTCACGTACGGCACTTTCAGCCGCACTTCACGCTTCACCCGCCCATCGCGCCCGATGGTGCACAGATTGAAATCGTCGCTCGCGAGGCCGCCGGTCTCGTATCCGTAGCACACGAGCTCGCCGGTCATCGGGTCGAGCTTGGGATGGGCCGTGAACGTCGGGCTCGCATAGGTGCCGTGGAAGTCCCACGGTCCGATCGTCTCGAGCGTGCGGGGATCGATCTGGTAGGGACGCGCGTCTTCCTTCAGGGCGAAGAGCTTGCCGTCGAACGCAAAGGGGCTCGTGTTCATGACGGTCCGGTCGAGACCCTTGACCGAGGGATCGTCCGTGAATGGGTTGCGATAGAGTCCGAACAGCTGCCGCCCGGCTGCGCGATCGGCCAGGAAACGCGGCGTCTTGATCCAGCGCCCCTTGAAATCCACGCTGCCGTTCTTGAAACGGAACGCGCTGATGTAGCCGTCCTCATTGAAAGGCGAGTCGGCCGGGCCGAACTTCGAGGAATAGAGCCAGTCGCCGCCGACGCGCACGAACGCTCCGTTGAGATCGCGCGGAATCGATCCGACGATCTCGCAGTCGTAGATGTCGGCCTCGAAGCGCATGGGCGCGAAGAAGCCGCGCCGGGTCGGATCGTCAGCGAGCTGCACCATCTCGATACTCCTGGTCTTCTTTCATTCCGCTCTGAGAACCTTGAGAGCGGCCATGATGTGCTTCTCGACTGCGCTGACCGTGATGCCGAGCTGCCGCGCGATGAGCGGGTAGCTGAGCTCCTCGCAGCGATGGAGCGCGAACACGGTTTGAGTTCGCAGGGGAAGCGTCGCCATCGCCGCGAGGAGCCGCCGTAGTCTTTCTACCGCGAGCACCTCGTGCTCGGCCGAGGGTGCCCGCGCATCCTCTGTGTCCTCGCCTTCGGCGGCCCTGCCCGGCAAGGTCTTGCGCGTGTGACTCAGATGGCGGCACAGGACACTCGAGGCCACCGAGAATGTGTAGCCCTGGATGTTCTCGATCCTGGAAGGCGCGCGCCGCGCCAGCATGTTGACGAACACGTCCTGGACCAGATCGTCCACTTCTCCAACCGCCACGCGCTTCCGGAAGTAGTTACGTAAAGCGGGTCTGAAGGCCGCAAGATCGGCAATTTCCGGGGTCGGACGCGCTGGCACGAGCTGCTGCATGTCAGTTAAGCTCTGGGCCATGCAGATGCTCACCAGGCTCACTGCGAAAGAAGCGTGGTCGCGCGCGGGCGCTCCGCTCATCCACGAGCCGCCTCCGCATCTGCAGCGCTCCTGGGAGGTGGACCGGGATCAGTACGGCCGCATCGAAATGTGCGACATCGCGAACGTTCGCCTGGGCCGTATCCGTGCGACGACCCCGTTGTGTATCGAGCAAAGGAAGAGCGGCGAATTCCCGCACACGCCGGACGCCTGGAAGATCCTGTTGCAGGTGTCGGGCCGCTCGATTCTTCAGCAGGCTGGCCGTGAGGTTCTGCTGCAAGCGGGAACGTGGTCTCTCTATCGAGGCGGGGCATTCACCCTGCAGAACTTCGAGCGCGCCGAGCAACGAATGGTGATCGTCCGGCAGCGTGAGCTGCAGGATCTGGCGCTGGATCTGGAACCGCTGCTCGTGCGCCGGCTCGGCGCGCAGGACCGCAGCAGCAGGCTGCTCGTCAACCTCCTCGACATCGGCTTCGACGGTGCCGCGACGCTCAGCGCGGCCGGAGTCTGGGAGCTGGGCTCGGTAGCGCTGCATCTCGCGCGGCTTGCACTGCTGGAAAACGCCGAGCCGCGCAGTGACCTCACTCGTGCGCAAGTCATGCGCGAGCGTGTGCGCAAGTACATCGAGCACAATCTGCGCGACCCGGCGTTGTCCGTCGAGCGCATCGCGGCTGCGCTCAGCTGCAGCAAGCGCTATCTCCACAAGGTGTTTGCGCCTCAAGAGGAGACGCTTGCGCAATACATCCTGAGACGGCGGCTCGAGCACTGCTTCGAGGAGCTGGGCCGACCGACGCCGGCTCGCGGCTCCATCGCGGAGCTTGCGTACTCGTGGGGCTTCAACAGCCTGTCGCACTTTGGCAAGGCATTCAGCAAGCGCTACGCCATGACTCCGAGCGATCGTCGCCTCGGTCGCTCCCGCAACGGCGCGGCCAGTTAGGGCACTGGCCGTCACCGCTCCCACCCCGTACCGGCCTTGTAGACATTCGCGTTGAGGAACACGCCCTGCACGCGGGTGATACGGCCAGCGCGGAACTTGAATGCCTGGCCGAGCAGATTCTCGTTCGGAAAGCGCATCGCCTCCGGGAACGGATAGAACGTGCCTTTGAACGTCATGCCCGGCACGTTCCCTCTGCGCCGAAATACCCAGTGGCCGAACACCACCTGGCGTTCTACGTCGATGACGGGAAAGCGCGCGCCGTCGTAACTCGTGATGAAGGTGTAGATGCCGGTGCTGAGTTGCTCGGCGCAGTCCATGCCCATGGTCTGGCGGACGGCGGCGAACCAGCTGTTCGGATCGGCGACCGGTGCAGGCGGCGCGATCGGCGTGTCGTTCGGACCGAAGGCCATTACATTGCCGTTCTCGAGTCGCAGGCATGACTGCTTGTTGAACTTCACGAGCGTGCCGTCGCTGCGTGAGACCGCGCGCAGATAGTTCTCGGTTTCCGCGGCCAGTTGCTCACGTGTGAGTCGCATCGCGACCGGCTCCGCTTCAGTCCACAGCGATTCGATCGGCGGCATGCTGAGCGCTCGCGGCGCGCCGCGGCTCAACACCGTCTCGATCTCGGCGATTCTGCGATCGACGACTTTCAGGCGCAGCGCCATGAGACCGGCGCGATCGTTCTCGATGAATGCAACGTGGGCGGCGGCCTGCTGACTCTCCGTGTCGAGATAGTCCACACGGTATTTGCCCAGCCCCGAGAACGTGACCCACAGCGCCTCACCCAACGGGATCGCCACGCCGTTTTCGGTGAAGCGCACATCGGCTGTGACAGGAAGCCGACCGGGATCGTGCGCGGCCAGCGCATCGAGATACGTGGTGATGAAGCCTGACAGACAGGCGCGATCGCAGGGTGCGCTCTCCGCAAGCGCAAGAGGCACTCGCGCAGTGGCAACGAGCGCCAGGATGCCCGCGACCATCGATTTCCGGTGTTTCCCCATCGCGCCCCCCTCGAGCCCGACCTCCGCCGTACTGCGCTCGAATATGACGCGAATCGCCCGCTGCGGAAGGTGCGGTTCGCTCTCGAGCATGCGGGAGTGCACTTTCGAGCGAATTGCGGGCGAGGCAGTGCCCCTAGAATTCGCGGCCATGATCTCGAACCCCGACACCTCATACGAATGGCGCGCGGTGCTGCTGCTGGCGCTCGGCTTCGGCCTCGTTGGGCTCGATCGCTGGATCATTGCGCCGCTGTTTCCGGCGATGATGCGCGATCTCGGCTTGAGCTATGCCGACCTGGGGAATGCGATCGGAACGCTCGGCTTTGCCTGGGGCATCTTTTCGATCCTGCTGGGCAATGTCGCAGATCGATTCGGGCGACGGATCGTGCTGCTGCCCGCGCTTATTGTGTTCTCGTTGATGTCCGGGCTGAGTGGCGCGGTCACGGGCATCGCTGCGCTGATCATGATACGTGCCGTCATGGGTGCAACAGAGGGAGCGTATCTCGCGAGCAGCGTTGCGGCTGTAGCGGACGCCTCGCTTCCTGCACGCCGCGGACGCAATCAGGGGATGATGTTGAGCGCCTTTCCACTGTTCGGCATGGCACTCGCTCCGATCGTCGCGACCCAGCTTCTGGCGGTCGTGCCCTCGTGGCGCTGGGTGTTCGTGCTGGTTGCGCTCCCGGGTCTCGCGCTCGCCGCGATCATGTGGCGTGTGATTCGTGAGCCTGGCCAGTTGGGGAGACGAACGACGCAGGAACGTGTGCGATGGGCGGATGTTCTGCGCTCGCGCAACGTGTTGCTCGCCATGCTGTCACTGGTATGCGCGATGAGCTGCATATTTGTCCTCGCGTCCATGACACCGAATTACCTGCAGGACTATTTGCGCCTTTCTCCTCAACAGATGGGCGTCATCCTGTCCGGGCTCGGTCTGGGAGGGTTCGCCGGAGACTGGCTGGTCTGCGCGGCATCGGATCGCTTCGGCCGCAGGAAGATGGCAGTGATTTCGTTCATCGGCTCGCTGGTGTCCGTCTATCTGTTTCAGAGCACCGGCGCGAATCCGTGGCTGCTGTTCGTCGGATTGTTCTGCGCCAGCTTCTTCAGCTTCGGCATCCTGGGACTGATGACGGGGCCGATGGCAACGGAGGCCGTCACTCCGGGCCTGATCGCTTCTGCCGTCGGCATCGTGTCCGGCGCCGGTGAGATCGTCGGCGGCGGTCTCGTGCCGGTAATCGCCGGCTACGTCGCGCAGAGTGAAGGCATCCAGAACGTCTTCTACGTGACGTACGCGGGCCTTGCGATCGGTACGATCGTCAGCCTGTTCTTCGTCGAGACCGCGCCCCGGCGCCGCAGTGTCGAAGCGGCGCAAGGTTCAAACCGCGCGTCTCTCAGCTAGCCCAGAGATAGCGCCGCAACTCTGAGTCACTCAGTTGCGCTAGCGCCCGCGCGCTGCGCGTGCCGAGTGGTGGGCGATAGGGCAATGCTGCGCCGGATACATCCAGATACGGCCGATCCATATGGAAGGACAGCACGGGTGCGACGCGCATCGAGCGTTCCCAGGCGCGGGCGTGCACGCATGCGGGAACGATGGCGAAACCGGCACTCGCGGCGACGAGGGACTGGACGAACGTTCTACGTGAGCTGTTCATGAGAGATTCCGCCGGAACGACCTTCATAAGAGTCGTCGCTGCGCCAACCCCTCAGCAGGCGCTCGCGAACATTGCAGCGGCGTCATGAACGCGTAACCCCTCCGTATCTTTCCAAAACTTACTCGCCGGTAGCTTGAGCGCGAGCACATTGTTGCAAGCGAGTCGCGGCGAGCGACGCGAGTTGTTCCGCGATTACTACAACAACGTAATGAACTCGATTGCGCGTGCTATCTATCATTGCGCTCCCCAGCGACACGACTCAGATGCATCGCGTAGCGTCCGCGCTACACGGCATTCACGGAGGTTCCTTCTCGTGCACACTCGATCAGCTATTTCAGAGTCCCGCGTTACGCATCGTGTGGCATCGTCCACGTTGACGGTCGCAGCGGCTGTCGCGGCTGCGCTGAGCGTGGCTTCACCTGTACACGCTCAGGACGCCACCGAGACGACGCCTGAGGTCATCGTCACCGGATCACGCGTCCTGCGTACCGACATAGAGACCCCAAGCCCCGTACAGATCATTTCGCACGAAGACCTGGAGCGGTCGGGCCAGAAGAACATCGGGGACATCCTGCGCCAAGTGTCTGCGGACAATCAGGGCTCGCTGTCCAACGCGTTCACCGGCGGATTCGCTGGCGGCGCCGCAGGCATTTCCCTGCGCGGCCTGGGCCTCAACTCGACGCTCGTGCTGCTGAACGGCCGGCGCATGACGAACTATGGTCTCGCCGACGACGGCGCGCGTACCTTTGTGGACCTGAACTCGCTGCCGCTCGAAGCCGTCGAGCGCGTGGAAGTGGTGAAGGACGGCGCTTCGGCGATCTACGGTTCCGACGCAGTCGCCGGTGTCGTCAATATCATTCTTCGCGAGACCTTCAACGGGGCTGCGCTGAGCGCCGATCTCGGCCAGTCGGGCGAAAGCGACGGCTCGCTCACTCGCGTGGATGGCTCATGGGGCATGGGCGACCTGCAGTCGGACCGTTACAACTTCTTCGTCACCGGCGAGTTCTCGCGCGAGCAGGCCATCATGCAGCGGGATCGCCAGAAGTATCTCGGCACGAACGAGCTGTCGCGCTTCGGCTTTTTCGACAATCGTCGCGGCGCCTTCGCACAGGGCTACGACTCGTTCTTCGTCACGGATCAGCCCGGCTTCAACCGCAGCACGCCGTACGGCGCGGTAGCCATTCCCAACACGCCGCCCGGCATCGGCCACTACGCGAATCTCGCGTCCTGTCCGGAGATCGGGCCGAGCGGCATGTGTCTCTGGGACAATATCGACTTCATCCAGGTGCAGCCGCGCACGGAGCGCGTGAACGTGTACTCGCGCGGCAGCTACAAGATCACGGACGACATGACGGCATATCTCGAGGCCGGCTGGTTCCACTCGAATGTTGAAGCGATCGGCACGCCCGGCAACCTGTTCGACGGCGGTGTGTACAACCCGTCCGATCCGGCCAATCCGCTCGTCGTGCACACGGCGGTCCTGCCAGCGAACCATCCCGACAATCCGTTCGGTGAGGATCTGAACGTGCGCCAGGTCACGACCTTCCTCGGCGGCCGCAACTTCACGACCAACAACGACGTCGAGCGGTACGTCGCGGGGGTGAAGGGCGCAGTGTTCTCCAACTGGACGTACGATATAGGTGCGACCTACGCCCAGTCGTCGCTCCATCGCACGCAGACGGGCTTCATCAACTTCGATGCCTTGCAGACTGCGCTCGACAACGGCACGTATCGCTTCGATCCGTCATTGATGAGTCAGGACACGATCAACTCATTCTCGCCGGTGCTGAAGGACAATCCGAAGAACTCGCTGATGATGTTCGACGGCTCGCTGACCGGCAGCGTCTTCGAGCTTCCCGGCGGTCCGCTCGGTGTCGCGGTTGGTGCAGAGTGGCGCAAGGAAAAGACCGAAACGCCGCCGGTGCCGGGCACCGTGGACAGCCAGATGGTGGGGCTCGGCTACTCGGCGTTCTCAGCGGATCGTGATGTGTCCGCGGGGTATGTCGAGCTGACCGCGCCAGTGCTGAAATCTCTCGAAGTGGATGCAGCGTACCGGCACGACCACTACTCCGACTACGGCAACTCCAACACGCCCAAGGTGGGTGTGAAGTGGCAGCCGATTCCGCAGGTCGCCCTGCGCGGCACCTATGCGGAAGCGTTCCGTGCGCCGGGGCCGACGGAGAGTGGCAATGCCTCGTCGCTGGGATTCACGAACATCGCAATCGTCTCGATCGGGGATCCGAGCGTGAAACCCGAGACGGCCAAGAACTACACGTACGGCATCGTCCTGGAGCCATTCTCGGGCACGAGCGCAACGGTCGACTATTACCGTATCGACCGCCGCAACGAGATCACACCGGCAGACCAGGCGACGATCCTGGCCGGCATTCCGGTGACGGGCACACCGAGCACGAATGTCCCCGGCGCCGTGCCGAAGTCGTTCGTCTTCTACGATGACGAGGGAAACCTGGCTGCGGTGTCCGGTCCCTATGCGAACCTCAACAGCACGCGCACGCGCGGCCTGGACATCGACCTGCGTCAGACCTTCGCCTTCGGTGCGGAGAAGTTCCAGGCGCGCGCCTTGTGGACTCGCGTTTTCCACTTCGAGCGCACGCTCGCCGATGGGACCCAGCTCAAGTACGCGGATACGCACGGGCCGTTCGTTCTGAGCTCGGCCGGTGGCACGCCGCGCGACCGCGGCTCGCTCGAGCTCACATGGACGCATAGCGACGCCTCGCTCACCGCGCGCGCAAACTACGTGAGCGGCATGCAGCTCATCGACCATCAGGGCGAAACGCTGGAGAACTTCGACGGTAACGCGTTCATCACATCGACGTTCGAGTCCACGGGCGGCTACTTCGTCGCGAACCCCAATGGGCTCGTGTGCGCCGTCTACAATCCGGATGGCACACCGTTCCACGGCGACTGCCGGATGCCGTCGTTCACGACCATCGACCTGGTCGGCAAGATGTCGTTCGGTCCGCACCTCGATGTGAGCGCTTCGGTCGCGAACCTCTTCGACCGGATGGCGCCGTTCGACCCGTACACGTACGGCGGGTTGAACTACAACCCGGCGTTCGATCAGTCGGGTGCGCTCGGGCGCTTCATGACGGTGAGCGCGCGCTATCGGTTCTGAGGATTCGGCGCGTGCGCTGAGCTAAGCTCCAGGAATGCGTTGGCGCCTGCTGATCGGAATTGCGCTCTGTTGCATGACTGCCGTCGCCGCAGCGGCGCCAGACGGATATCGCCTGGTGTGGTCAGACGAATTCGATCACGACGGACTGCCTGAGCCCACACGCTGGGCATACGATGTGGGCAGCAACCGCCGCGGCTGGGCGAACGAGGAGCTGCAGTACTACTCAGCGGGTCGCCGCGAAAATTCTCGCGTCGAGAACGGTGTCCTGGTCATCGAAGCGCGTCGCGAAAGCACAAGTAGCTTTCGTGACAGTGGAGGTCAGCACTACACCTCGGCGCGGCTCGTCACGCGTGGATTGCAGGCATGGACTTACGGCTTCTTCGAGATTCGCGCGAAGCTTCCGTGCGGGCGCGGCTCGTGGCCGGCGATCTGGACGTTGGGTGAACCCGTGGTTCGCTGGCCGGAGCCTGGCGAGATCGACATCATGGAGCACGTCGGTTTCGATCCCGGGGTGGTTCACGCCACTGTGCACACGAAGGCATATAACCACGTGCTCAACACGCAGCGGTCCGCACAAGTGAACGTTCCTGATGCGTGCACATCGTTCCATCGCTACCAGCTCACGTGGACCGCCGACCGCATCAGCGTTGGGCTGGACGACCGCGACTATTTCCAGTTTCCGCGAGAGACAAAGGGCGGCCGCGCCACCTGGCCGTTCGACGCACCCCAGTTTCTGCTGCTGAACATCGCAGTCGGCGGAACGTGGGGCGGCAGGAACGGCGTCGACGATTCGATCTTCCCGATTCGCATGGAAGTGGACTACGTCCGCGTCTACCAGAACCGCTGAGCTCCCGTTCTCGATTCTCGATTCTATGGGAGGGCAAGAGTACGAGGTAAAGACAGATACTCCTTAGAGAACCCCGGCAGCACAACAGGGGACGAGGAGACCTGCATGACCATCGTGTTCCGCCAGGACAGCAAGCGCAATACCTACCAGATCTGGGTTCAGGAGCAGCCATCATCCTGTGCGATTGCGTCCATCTGGATGGCGCGGTCGCTCGCGAAGCAAATGTCCTTCGCCGAGTCGGAGTGGGAGCTGGCGTGGCGGGTTTATCGCGAAGTTGTCGTAGGCATGCCCGCCGCGTTCTCCTCGACCGCGTGGGCAACGCCCGCCCCGCTCTGCCTCGATTCGCGAGGCACCACGGGCGACCAATCCACCTTCAGGAACATGTTCGCCAACTTCGGCACGTATGCGAAACAGGTCGTGCAGGCTCTGCGGTCGGACGGCTTGCGCGCGACGCACGCCTCTGCCCCGCTGGACCCGACGAAACTGTCGCAAACGACGCCGGCGATCATTCTGCTGGGCTGGTACGCGCAGCAGCCGGACGGGACTCTCAAGAGGAACGGCGGCCACTTCATCGTGGCCGCCACGCGCAATGGCAATCGCGTCGTATTGCTCGATCCGTGGGACGGTACCTTGTCTGAGCAGCCCAACTCCTCTATCTATCAGAGCAACGGGCTGTACGAGGAAATCGTCTACGTATCGCAGTGAGGCAAAGCATGAACGTGTGATTCGGGCGGAGGGCGTGGAGCTCGCGACTGAGACGTTCGGCGATCGGCAGCATCCTGCCGTGCTGCTCATCATGGGAGGAATGGCTTCCATGCTGTGGTGGCCTGAGGAGCTCTGCCGGCGATTGGCTGCCCGCGGCCGCTACGTCATTCGATATGACCAACGCGATACGGGCCGCTCGACAAAGTATCCGCTCGGTCAACCGCCTTACACGATCGAAGACATGGTCGACGACACGGCGCGCGTGCTGGACGGTCACTCGATAGCGGCCGCCCATTTCGTAGCCATGTCGCTCGGCGCGATGGTCGGTCAGATCGCCGCCTTGAAGTATCCAACGCGCGTCGCTTCACTCACGGCCATCAGCAGCTCGCCGATCGGCGTCGACCATTCGCATTTGCCCGGTCTCACCGCACGATTCACCGAACACATGGCTGCCGGTGAACACGTGGACTGGTCGAACCGCACGCAAGTGATCGATTACATGATCGACGACGCGCACGTGCTCGCTGGTACCGGACGCACGGTCGATGAAGCGAGAGTCCGAGCGTTCGTCGAGCACGACTACGATCGTGCCGGGGGTTATGAGCACGGGCTGAACCACGCTGCGCTGACGATCGGCGATGCGTGGCGAGGGCGGCTAAAAGAGATCAAAGCACCGCTGCTCGTGATTCACGGCACAGCGGATCCGGTCTACCCAATCGAGCATGGCGTGGCATTGTCGCAAGCGGTCAAAGGCGCGAAGCTCGTCCGCCTGGATGGCGGCGGCCATGAGCTTCACCCTGATGATTGGGACACCATTGTTGAAGCGATCGTCACACACACGAACGCGGCGTGAGCCGGAGACCTTAGTGATTGACTGTCGCCGCGCGCATGCTGTCCTCAGGGGTGGGTCACCGCCAGACCAGGGATTCCATACACCTTGTCAGCCGTATTGAAGAGTACGTCGTGCCGTTCTTCGCTATTGAGCAGCGACAGCGACTTGCGCAGCCCGGACACGATGCGGTCGTAGGGGCCGATCGTCTGGCCGATATCGGTACCGCACATCACTCTGTCTGCGCCAAATTCTTCGACAAAGCGCCGGACGAAGCCGCATGCATCGACTTTGTTGTGCTCGAGGTATTCCAGGTTGAGGCCGGTCAGCTTGAAGAAGATGTTCGGCACCCGGCGCAGGTCCCTGAGCGCCTGCGAGAATCCATAGTCGGGCGGCCCTGGGTAAGGCAGCGGCTTGCCTGCGCCGATCACGTGGAGGTAAGCGACCGGTCCGCACGGAACTCCCATGTGGTCGATCACGATTGGCAGCTTCGGGAACAGTTCCGCCACGAAACCGAGCGCGGGCAGGTTATACGGCAGCTGATGTAAGAAGAACATCAGTGTCACGGGCAGCCCGAGCTCCGCCGCGACTTCCCAGAGTCTCATCGTCTGCGGCGCGTTCATCCAGGCAGTGTCGTGGATTTTCGGACTGGGGTTGGCGAAGCGCAGTCCGCCAACGCTCTGCCGCTTCGCAAGCTCACGCAGCCTGCCTGGTGATTCCGGGTCGAGGCCGTCCAGCATGATCACCGGCGTAAGCCGGTCCGGAACTTCTCTCGAAGCATCCAGCGCGTAGGAATTGTCGTAGCCGTAGACGTGAAATCGCTGCACGACGCAAGCAGTGGCCACGCCAGCGTTGTTCATATCCGCGATCAGGTCCTGCGAGCGATACGCCTGAAGCCGCTGTTCGCGGCCAGCGGCGGACGGCGGATACGTGCTCCAGTCATCCGATATGACGTGCGCGTGCGTGTCGAACATCGGCTCCGCGTTCGCGCTCACTTCGAACCGCCTTGCGTCAGCCGAAAGTGCGAACCGGCTCGTGATCGCGCCCCTGGATGGCATCTCGCAGAATTCTGACGGCGGCTTTCCGGACGACGTCGACGCGGTTCGTGACACTGGCCGCGGTGCCAACGACGAGCGTTCGCTTCACATCCGGATCGCGGATGCGCGCCGCCTTCACGCGACCCTGCCTGATGTTGCGACCGAGGTGTCCGGTCTCCGCGGCCGGACCGCAGCCGACGGCAGCGATGATGTATCCGGCATCGGATTCGAACAGCGCCTCCATGCTGGCCAGCGAGTTGACCTCAGCCGCGATGGACAGCGAAATCCCGCGACTCTCGGCCAACGTGCCGAGCGCATTCCGCATGAAGCTGGGCTCTGAAGGCAGCAGCAAAGGCAAACCCTCGAGGTCGGAGAAGAGAATCTCCTGCCTGCTCACAACCGCAGCCCCCGGCAGGCGCGTGCCAGGCAGACTGATCAGATAAGTGTCGAACTGGCAGATCGGCTCATGGTTGGCGCCGACCGAGACACCATTGCGCAGGAACACCGCGATGTCCGTCTCACCCTTCGCCAGGGCGTCATCGATCTGGCTGCTGTAGTTCTCGAAGAACTGCAACCGGATGAGCGGGTACTGCTGCTGGATCATGGCGAAAAGAGCGGGAACGAGGCATTCGCAGACTGCGGGGGTCACCGTGACCCGGACGTTGCCGGCGATGGCGCTGGAGGGGGTCTTGGCGCGGTCGACCATGCGTTCCAGCGTCTGGATGACCAGGTCGATCTGGGGCAGGATCTGCTCGCCGAGCTCGGTGAGCTGCACGCCGCGCCCGGTCCGATGGAAGATTCTGCCGCCGCATTCCTTTTCGAATGCGGTCAGATGGCGGCTCACGATCGACGCCGCCTTGCCCAGCCGCATGCTCGCCTTGCTCAGGCTGCGGGCGGCGTAGATCTCTTTCACGATCTTCAGCTGGAAGATTTCCATCGGCCGCGACCTCGCTGCTACGCCAGGAAGCCCTGATCGTACCCAAGGAGGCAGCCAACGCGGAGCCCGATCGCTCCCCTCATCCAATCCGATACACCGGGATCAGAACGCTTTCGTGGCGAAGGGCACCACGGTGGTCGTGCTGGGGAACGGAGGCGGTGCACCCGGCGTATTGATGATGAACGGTTCGTTGCACACGGCATCCGACGGCTTCGGTGCAGGGCCGGCGGCGCTCCCCCAGAAATTGTTGGTCGCATCGACGTGCGTGCCGCTGGCGTTGAGGAAACCGCAGCGGAAGTTGCCGATCATGTTGTTCGTGTGAAAGGAGTTGGCGGGGTTGTTGGGCTCACCGAAGTCATGGAAGCCGACCTCGTTTCCCACGGCAGTATTGCGTTGAAAGATCAGCGCGGCGTTGTTGAAGACGAACCCCGTATCGCTCGCGCTCGCAATGTTGTTGCTGATCCGGTAACCGCCGCCTCCGGAGACGTGAGTGGAGATGAAGAAGCCAATCCCGTTGCGTGAAGCCTTGTTGCTCGCAATGGTGTGCTGGCTGTTGCCGCCGATGTTGAAGCCAGTGGAGTTACCCGTCGCGAAATTGTCCACGACGGTCGCAGCGGAACCGTCGAACGTCGTCACGTCGATTCCGGTTGTTGCGTTGAGCGCCTTGTTCTGCGCCACGTACAGCGGACCGCCCTGGAATCGAATCTGGAAACTCGAGATGCCACCCTTCACAACGTTGCCGATGAGGCGGATATCGCCGACATCGCGCACCTGCACCGCGTTGAATTCCAGCGCGTTGACCGTGAATCCCTGCCCCGCCGCGCCGAAGCGCACGCCGGACGCAGCGATGACAACCGTTCGGTTCAGTCCGGCCGGCAGGGACTGCCCCGGCTGCGGTTGGCCTGCATCGATCAGCGTCGCATCGGCGCCGTCGGTGGAAGCAACGGTGACACGCTTCTCGATGCAGACGATACAACCGAGGGTCGGGTTTGCGGCTTCATCGCCCGGCGTGACGAACTGCAGGTCGTAGTCGATGTCGCCGTAACGGCCGGGACCGACCAGGACCAGATCGCCGACATTCGCTCGCGCGATGCCCGCACTGATGGATCGACAGGCCTGGCTGCGACTCGGCCCGCAAGTCGGCGTGTCCCTGCCATTCGTGGCGACCCAGACTGTGGCCGCGTAGGCAGACGTCGCGGTGAACAGGGCGGCAACGGAGACCGCGACCGAAAACAGACGAGTGGTGGCTTTCATGTCAGAACGCCCTCGTCGCAAACGGAATCACTTTGGTGCTGGCAACGTCAGGCGGCTCGTTGCAGACCTGATCGGAGGGCTTGGGCCCGGGCCCGGCGGCGCTACCCCAGAAATTGTTGGTCGCATCCACGTTCGCGACGCCGCGATTCCAGAAGCCGCAGCGGTGGTTGCCGATCATGTTGTTCGTGTGGAAGGAGTTGTCCGGCCACCCCGGCTGGCCGGTGACGGTGAATCCCTCGAGACCGCCGATGGCCGTATTACGCTGGAAGAGAAGCGAACTGGTCTCGGAGGCAAACCCCCTCTTGTTCCCGCTCGCCACGTTGCTGGCGATCGTGAACCGGATGTTGTTTCCGGGCGGTGACGAGAAGAACGAGAACCCCAGGTTGTTGCCCAATGCCCGGTTGTTTGCGACGAGGGGCGGCGAAGCGGCGCCCAGCTCGCTGACGCCGACGTGGATTCCGCCTGCGAATGCGGAGCCCGCCGCGAAGTTCTCGAGGACCGTCGCTTGCGAATTGCGCAACCCTACGCTCAGGCCACCCGATTCCGCGTTCAGCAACCTGTTCTGCGCCACGTACAGCGGGCCGTTCAAGGTATTCAGATCCATGCCGACCCCGCCGCCGTAGGTGACATTCGAGATCACGCGAATATCCCCGGCGCTGTCGACCGCCAACGCGCCGCTGGGCAAGCCATACACGCTGAACCCTTGCGCTGCTGCTCCGAAGCGAACACCGGAAGCAGTGATGAGCACTGTGTTTCGCAGCTCGGGCGGAAACGACTGCCCGCCACCCGGCCGGCCGGGATCGATCACCGTGAGGTCCGCGCCGTCCGTCGATGCCAGCGTGACACGCTTGGTGATGCACACCAGGCACCCGAGGCCCAGGTCGGGAGTCTCGTCGCCAGGTGTTACGTACTGCAGATCGCCGTCGATGTCGCCATAGCGCCCGGGCCCAACGAGCACGAGATCACCGATGTTCGCGTGTGCGATGCCCGCGCTGATCGAACGACAAGGCTGGCTCCGGTTCGGCCCGCAAGTGGTGGAGTCCGTCCCATTCGTTGCCACCCATATCGTGGCGCCATGAGCGGGCGTGATGCCGAACGAGAATGCCGATGCAATTGCGCACCCGAGAAGAGAAGTGATCGCTCTCACGGAAATAATCTCCCTGTGCTCAGCGGGCACGGAAACAAAGCACACGCTATGCCAGCGCGTTTCAGCACCATGTATGTCAAAGGCTTCCTGCCACATGACGCAACGACCAACGTAAGCCGGACAGCAAATGCTGTAAACTTTGTCGACTGGCGCGCGCGACTTGTCTTTCTACCGCTACAACTGTTCGCGCCGCGCTATTGGCAGCTTGCGTTCATCGCGTTGATCCACTGCTGCAACAGGGCCGCGCCTTGCGCGTCCACGATGTGACTGCCGACCGGCGGCATCTGGCTGGCGTCGCGACGATTCATCCGCAGGTAGAGCACCGATCGGGCTGCTGCGGCGGGGGCGATGATTCGCGCATCCGTCACGCCCAGATTCCCCGCCGACGGCGTTACGTTGCACGTGTTGGTCGAAGCGATCGCCGTTGAGTACCGAAGATCCAGATTCACCGGCGTGCCGCCGCTCGGCCGATGGCACTGCGCGCAGTTAGTGTGCAGATATGCGCGAGCGCGAGCACCGAGCGGCTGTGAAGTGTCGGTCGGGTTGGGATACGCAGTCATCGCCGCCGGTGTCGCCGTGAACATGCCGATGGACTGGAGCGTCGTGAGCTGGTTGGCCGTTCGTCCGGTCGTCGGATAGGTGAAGTTCCCGTTCAGCTGGCTCGTCTCGAGACCCAGACTGTTTCCCGCGGCGCTCGTGTGACATTGCAGGCACTGCGCCTCACTCGGGTACGTCCAGGGCTGGCTCCCGATGTTCGTCGTCAGCCCGCCACTGACGAGCGTCGCGTCGGTTCCACTCGAGTTCCACCGATATGTGTAGCCGCCCCAGTTGCCGGTGTCGGGATGGCGCATGAAGAGCCGCGTCTCGATCAGCTGTCCGTTGAGCTGGAAGTGCTTCGCCAGCACGGTTCCGTTCGGGAACGACCAGTCGCCGTCGGATTGAACGGTGATGCGCGTATTGTTGGGCAGCGCCATCCAGCGAATCTTGTTCGCGCCGTCGGACCAGAATGGCGCGTTCGGCGCGTAGGGAATCAGCGCCGTGGCAGGTTGCGCTGGATTGCTTGCGTCAAAGCATCCCGTCTGCGAGAGCTGCGTGGGAATCGTGCCGCCGCCCGGGCTCGCGCCCGACACGAGCTTGTACAACCCGCCGTTGTAGTCGACGACGTAGAGCTCTCCATCGTTGCCTTGTCCGAACGAGCTGATCGAGCGTCCGGAAGCGACGATCTCCGTTATCTGCAAAGCGCCGCCCGTGCCCGGCACCAAGGCGAACACGCGCCCGCTGCCGAAATCGCCGAAGACATAGCGACCCGCGAGAGAGCTGATGGCCGTGCCGCGATAGACGTAGCCGCCGGTGACCGAGAAACCCAGGTTGCGGGCGTACTCGGCGACCGGGTCGATGAGCGGCGCGCCGTTGGCGCTCGTCGGACAGTTCGTCTCGGGGTTGTAGCAATGGGCGCCTTCGCGGAAACGCCAGCCGTAGTTGCCGCCGCGCTGGATGCGATCGATTTCTTCCCACGATGCCTGGCCGACATCTCCCAGCCAGAGCTCCGGGGTCGAGGCCGCGCGATCGAACGACCAGCGCCAGGGATTGCGCAGTCCGTACGCATAGATTTCCGGGCACAGCGCGGAGCCCGAGGCCGTTCCTGCGCTACACAGCGCGCTGCCTGCATACGGATTGTCGCTCGGGATGGTGTAGCCGCTGGAACCACGAACGTCGATGCGCACCATCTTCCCGAGCAGAGTGCTGCGGTTCTGCGCGCGATTGTCCGGATCGCCGCCGTTGCCGCCGTCACCGAACCCCGCATACAGCAAGCCATCCGGCCCAAAGGCGATGTTGCCGCCATTGTGATTCTCGTAGGGCTGCGCGATGGTCAGCAGAATCTGTTCCGACGCCGGATTCAGCACGCCACCGCTCACCGTGAAACGCGAGATTCGCGACTGGAATACCGAGCCCGCGGCGGCGGGATCCGCGGTGTAAGAAAGATAGACGCGTCCGTTCGTGGCGTACGCTGGATCGAACGCCATGCCGAGGAGCCCTGCCTCGGAGGCAGTGTTGTTCACGCGATCCTGGATGTCGATGAAATTGGAGGCGGTCGTGGTGTTATTGACGTTGTCGAACATCCTCACCACGCCGTTCTGCTGAACCACGTACCAGCGCGAGCTGTCGCTCGGCGCCTGGAGCATCAGGATAGGTTGACTGAACGAAAGGTTCGGGAACACGCGCGTAAGCGCAACCGACGTCGAGACGCTCGGTTGGTTCGGCGCGATGCACGTGGCGTTGTTCGGGCGGGAATCCAGGCCAGATTGTGGAGTCGTTGTCGTCGTCGTGACGGACAGTGAGTTCGAAGACGCCGACAAGTTGCCGGCGCCGTCCACGGCGCGCACCACATAAGTGTACGTCGTGCCCGCGGTCAGACCGCTATCGTTGAACGCAAGGCTCGTTGTCTGGGTGCCCGTTTGCGTGCCGTTGCGAAACACGCGATAGCCCGCGAGTCCTGAGCCACCCGTGTCCGTCGATGCATTCCACGCGAGTGAGGCGGAGGTGGAGGTCACAGCGGTTGTGCGCAGACTCGACGGCGCCGTGGGTGCGGTGGCATCAGTTGATGTAGTTGCAGAGGCAGTCGCCGAGGCGGCAGAAACGTTGCCAGCGTTGTCCACCGCTCGCACTGTGTAACTGTATAGCGTCGAGGGCGCGAGGCCCGTGTCATTGAACTGAGTGGTCGTGACCTGCCCACCGACCTGCGCACCGTTGCGGAACACGCGATATCCCGCGAGTCCCGAGCCGCCGGCGTCTGTGGAAGCACTCCAGCTGAATGAAATGCTCGTCGAGGAAGTGGCCGTGGCCGCTGGGTTCTGTGGAATGCCTGGGGCAGTCGTGTCAGGAGCACCGGAGCTCAGGATGGTTACGTTTTGAAACTGCGCGGTCGCGAGCGTGCCGTCCGCGTGGCTGCTGACAGCAAGTCCCGCGTAGAGAGAGACCGCGAGATTACTCAGCGTGACGCTGCCGTTCAGAGTCCAGGTGACTCCATCGGGGGACATGTATCCCCGAACGGTCGTCCCTTGTCTTTGAATGCGCACCCAATACGGTGGCTTCGGTGGCGCGCCGCCGCCGTTTGGGCCTGCATTTCCGCCGGTCACGGTGCGGTATTGAAGAGTCGTGCCACTGGCAGGCGTCACCAGCATGAAGGCATATCGGGCATTTGCCGCGAGGGACTCACGGATCATCACCCCGGCTTTGGCCCAATCGTTCGTGGCCGACAGGCTGGCCAGACGCGCAGTGATTTCTCCGTCGCCATCGAGCGTGCGATGAGCGAAAAAGAGCTCGTCGCTCGTGCCCCAGACATCCGCTCCGGAGCCGCGCACAGTAAACGCCCCACCTCCGGCGCTCGTAAAAGAGCCAGCCGCCGCGACGGCGCCGATGTCGGCGCCAACGAGGGTTTCCGACGAGGACGACGGCAAGGTCGTTGCGCTTGCGGCTGAGGAAGATAGCGACTGGTTGCCCGCCTGGTCGTACGCTGCGACGGTGTACGTGTACGCCGTATTCGGTGAAAGCGTGCTGTCCGTGTAACCTGCGGCGGTAACATTTGCTATCGGAGTGCTGCCGCCATTTCGATAAACCCGATATCCGGCCAATCCCGAGCCGCCGCTATCGGTGGACGCACTCCACGCCAACGTGATGCTAGTTGCCGATGTGGCGTTGGCAACGAGGTTTTGCGGAACACTCGGCGCCGTGGTGTCCGTGGACGGTGTGCTGGAGCTGACCGACACGTTGTCGAAAGCAGCCGTCGCAAGCGTTCCGTCCGCATGGCTGGTGAGCGCAAGTCCGACGTAGACCGAAGCAGCGAGATTGCTCAGCGTGACGCTATTGGTAAGTGTCCAGGTGACTCCATCGGGGGACATATATCCGCGAACGGTCGTCCCCTGCCTTTGAACGCGTACCCAATATGGAGCCTTCGGTGGCGCGCCCCCGCCGTTCGGCCCGGCGTTTGCGCCCGTAGCGGTTCGGTATTGAAGAGTCGTTCCACTGGCGGGTGTCACCAGCATGAAGGCATATCGGGCATTTGCCGCGAGGGACTCACGGAGCATCACCCCGGCTTTCGCCCAATCGTTCGTGGCCGACAGGCTGGCCAGACGCGCAGTGATCTGGCCGTCTCCATCCAGAGTGCGATAGGCGAAGTAGAACTCGTCGCTCGCCAACCAGATGTCAGCTCCGGAGCCACGGAGCGTAACGGTCGTGCCGCTAGTTGTGTGAGACCCGGCTGCAGCGACTGCGCCGATATCCTGCCCGGTGAGCGCCGGAGTCTGGGCGAACACTGTCTGGATGAATGCGCCGAGTACGAGAAGGCTCGAGACGATTCTTGGCCTCAAGACGCAGACTCCCAAGCACACCCCGCAACGGGGCCTCGGGCTCAGCAACTTTCGTTCCGCGCCGCGTCATACATTTGCAGGCATCGCGATTTCGATGCAGCCTGCAGCGGAAGACACGGAGTAAACGATGACGGCACACGGTAACGCCCCCTTGCAGGAACCCGGGCTTTCATTCACGGGCGGCTGCGACTGTCGCGGCGTGCGATATCGCATGAGCAAAACGCCCCTCTTCGTCAATTGCTGCCATTGTCGCTGGTGTCAGCGCGAAACCGGGGCGTCGTTCGCGCTGAACGCGCTGATCGAAGCGGACTGCGTGATCCTGTTGAACGGCGAGCCCGAGATCGTCGATACGCCATCGAGCAGCGGCAAGGGTCAGAAGATTGCGCGCTGTCCTGTGTGCCGGATCGCAGTGTGGAGCAACTATTACGGCTCAGGTGACAAGCTTCGTTTCGTCCGCGTCGGGACGCTGGATGAACCGGACCGATTCCCGCCAGACGTCCACATCTTCACAGCGACGAAACAGCCGTGGATCGTACTGCCGGCCCCTATTCCGGCAGTGCCTGAATACTACGATCCAGAGAAGTACTGGCCGGCTGAGAGCCTCGCACGTTACAGCAAGCTCATGGCCGGCTCGACATCCCGCTGAAATCACTGTTTTCGTTCGTTCGCGAGCGTTTCGAAAGCAATACGCTGAAGTGCGCGCGCCGTACCAGGCGGAATCGCAAGTTGTGCTGCGACCTGTTCCTTGCGTCCAAGGCTGCGCGGATCACGGCCCGTGACGCTGCCGAAGATCACGAGTGCCTCGAGATAGGAGCCGTACACGCTCGCATGGTACGCATCGGAGGCCCAGAGATTGATCTGAGCAGGGCCGACGCCGACATAGGGATTGGACGCGGCGATGCCTGCGGCGATGGTCCGGTTCCAGGCCTGACCTACGGGTATCACAGCGCGGATGTACGCAGAATGCTCCGCCGCCCGATCGTAGGCAGCGCGCACATCGATCGCCATACTCTCGATGGGTTTTCCGAACCAGTGACCGGATGGCAGCCAGGTTTGATCGGCGCGCGACCAGGTGGCAACCAGGCGCACATCGACCTGCGGATTGGCGGTGTGGAACAGCTCCGCGAGCTTCGCCGAATAGTCGATGATCTTGCCGGCGTCGCCGGGCGTCTGCGCGTCGAGCGTGCTGTAGCCGTGCATGACCACATGATCCCAGGCGCGTGAGATGAGCGCCGCCTTCTGCTCGTAGTGAAAGTCCAGGTTCGAGCCAGCGGCCGTTTCCAGGCTGACGTCATACTCGAGTCCCGCCTGGCGCGTGAAGGACTTGAACAAGGCCGGCACGCCGCCCACGCCCTCGCGATTGAGGTCCGTCACTGTCTGCGGCCGATAGCCCTGCACCGCCTGCGCGCCTCCGCCAAATGTGAAGCTGTTGCCGATGAACAGGATCGTGTCCGCGCATGCCGTACCGGGCAACGCTGCGAGGCTCAGCAGAACGACCGCAATTCGAAACCGTTCGAGCATCTTGCGCTCCTGAGCGCTAGCGTTTGCTCATCGCTTCGAGAAGCGACGGCGCGGCGGCGGAATTGAAGGCGCGGAAGTCCTCGCCGAACAGCGCCGCCACGGTGGCTGCGATTTGCGCTTGCGTGACTGCCGGCACTGTGTGCCGCTCGCCGAGCGGCGCCGTGTCCGGGCCGATCACGGCGATCCAGATATTTTCCGAGCCCTTCTGGTCGGTGCCGTGGTCTTTCCATTCCTCGGGTCCACTGCCCCGCCCGTGATCCGTCGAAATGATCAGCGTGGTCCGGTCCCTGTAGTGCGCGCTCGATTGGATCTGCTGCCACAGCTCGGCCATGTATGCGTCGAACGAATGCGCGGTTGTGAGAAAGTTGTCGTAGCGCCCCATGTGCTGCCAGTTGTCCGTATCCCCGTAACCGATGAACATGACGCGCGGCTTGTGCCTGCGCAGATGTTCTCGCACGACCACGTGCAGGAACGAGTCGAAGGGATCGGTACCATAGAGCCTCGTGGTCGTGCGATAGAGCTCATTCAGCAGCGCGCCCCGCGCACTCTTGTCCCTCGCGTCGATGAGACTCTCGCCCGCTCGGACCGGAAGACCGCTGCGCTGGCCGTTGAAGATGTCGGCGAACGCCCCCCACGTGCCGAAGATCTCGACCTTGCCGGCAAATCCCCGTTGTCTGTTGAGCCATTCGAACACCGTGACGTTTGGATTCGGGCCGTATTCGTTGGAATCGATGCGCGGATCCGCCGCCCCGGTCGCGAGCTCGTTGTAGCCCGGGTAGGAGAACCACATCGTGTTCGTCACCTGCGCAACGCTGCCTGCCTGCTGATTGCCGAAGAGCTGCCCGTGGACGGCGACCGTATCCCAGAGAAAGGGAAACAGGAGCTTGCGCCGCACGGTCGGGTCGTCGTTCCAGTACTTGCGCTTCGACTCATCGTCATTGAGCAGGATCGGATCGGCGCCCGTGAACACTTCCTGCCAACGCACGCCGTCCGCAATCACGAGGATCACGTTCTGCGTCTTGCCGGCCCATGCGGCCGATGCGCACGTCATGCCAGCGAATGCGGTGAAGAGCAGTTTCGCGAATCGGGACATCAGCGACTCCCATCGATTGAGATCATTGCGATGATATCGCGGCCGCTCAACCGCGCAGCGGCTGGGACAAACCGCCGACCCGCAACAGACTATTAATATCGTGTCCCGCTCTCCCGCACATTAACGTCTACGGATAGGGAGGGCGCTCCGCGGGCGCGCGAGGAAACGGCGCAGAATGCCGAGCAAATGCGAATACGTGGTCGGCGCTGCGGTAGTGCTGGGCGTCTCAGGCTTTCTGGTGTGGTACTACGTACTGCGCAAGTCTGGTGACCACCCGCCCCCACCCAACGAAGCCAGCCTCGCATTCGCCAAAACCGCGGCAGATGTCGTGGCCGCACAGAAGCAGCTGCGGCCGCAGGACATTGGTGACCAGGGCCGGATCGACCGGCACCGCTACTTCTTCCTGCATCGGCGGGCGCGCGATCTCGGACTGGCCAAGCCCGCGCTCCAGACCCAGCCGGGCCTCGCGACGCTCCAGCAGCGGATCGGACTCGAATTCGACCAGGTGACCGCGTTCCTGACGGCCCGCCTCGGCACCTCCAGCGCCAGGGGCCCGTACTTCGGCGGCGCTGACCCACTCCCAGATCGACATCTGGATCTCGGGCAGTTCGTGCACTCACGCAGCGTCGATCCATTGGCGACCACCGAACAAGACGCCGTCGCTGCCGACCCGCCCGACAATCGGCAGGCCCGCACGCTGCGCGAGCTCGATCTGCGAAGGCATCACGTGATCGGCATCGTCTGGCGTGCAGCGGCGATCGAGTCGAGCCTGTGGAAAGGCACCGACACAGCCCCGGTGCTGCAGAGTGATGCCCTCCTGGAGTTGCTCGACAGACGCCTGCGCACGCTGGAACGCTTGCGCTACCAGGCTTCGGCCGGTGCCACCGACGCCGGCATCGGCTCGTCCTTCATCGATCGCATCTGGGCAGGGTTCTCGCGGAACAAAAAATCGAATTCCGACGGACCCTGGCAGGACGGTTTCCTCGTGCGCCCGTTCGAGGCGCCGAGCCTGCCACGCAGCGCCCGCAGTGACGACGGCACATGGGTGGCCGAGGAATTTTTCTACGGTCAACGGCCGCGGCTCACGCAACGCCTGTCGATCACCGGCAATCCGACAGGAGGAACATTCACCCTCGACTTCGCCAACGCGACCTCGCCGGACATCGATTTCGACGCAAGCAAAGACGACGTCCAAAACACGCTCGGCGCGATGCCGCTGTTCGTGAACACGAACACGACAGTGCGCTGCCGTTTTGGGGATCTGCCACAAGACAGCATCACGATCGTTCTCGACGGTGTCATTCCCGTGACAATGCAGTTCAGCGTCGGGGATAACAAACTGACTGGTGGAACTGCTCCAACCCCGGTGCTGGACATCCCGCTCGGCGATGCGGACGTGGAAATCGAGGAGGGCCCCCGATTCGACCCACCTACGCTGCCGCTGCGCCGGTGGTATCTCAACTATGCGACCGACGAGTTCGACTGGAATGCGTGGCCCGGAACGCGGGTCGCAGGCACTCAGTGGAATCTGCCGCAAGGGGGGCTCGTCGATCCGGGCTACGGCTGGACGCTGATTCCGCCGCGGGACACGCAGACGCTCACGATCAGCGGCACGGCGACCGGTGGCAAATTCACGCTGACGCTCGGGAATGCAACGACGCCCGAGATTCCATTCGACGCCACGGCGGATCAGGTACAGGGAGCCATCGACAACCTTCCCGGCGGACGCACTGACTTCCAGTGCCGCGACGGTCCACTGCCCGCGAAAGGTGTCACCCTGGTCTTTCTGAACGTGGCGCGCACGGAGCTCTTCGACGTCGGCGACGACAGCGGTCTCACGGGAACGAATCCACGAGTGAACGTGAGCGGCAGAAACCAGCTCGTGGGGGATCTGCCAGGGAAAGTCATTCACGACCTGTTCGAAACCATCTTCCCGGGATCCACGCCGCCCAACCGCCAGGATTGGTGGAGCCGGTCCTGGTTGCACTCCGACGGCATGCTGGCCGCCTTGCACATCGAAGGCCTGCGCCACGCGCTGCTGCGTCAGCCGCTTGCCCCCGGCACGCGGGCCGACGACGTGTTCAATACGCTGAGCGGGCAATTCACCATGGCGCTCGAGGACTACTTCCGGCTCCGCCATGTCACGTGGGTCACGAACGGGATCATGAATACCGGTCGCAACGACTTCTTCGAGAATGGCGGCATCTCACCGGACGATCTGCAGATCGGCGATCAGGTCCTGTTCGATACCAACCCCGCGCTCGTCGTGGTGGGAGCCATCGCCTGGGATTATCCGACGGTGCTCGTGACGGACGTCGACACGGCACTCGGCAAGCCGAGCATCAATTTCGCCGACGTGAAGGTGCAGGGATTCGGCACGACGGAGCTCGCCTGCCCCGCGTTTCAGCTATTGCTCGTCAAGATGGCGGATCGGCGCCTGCAGGCGATGCGGGACTTCATTCCATTCGAGATCGCGCGGCTCAAAGCGAAGCACGCCGCGGTGAACGAGCCATTCACTTCGCCGGTAAAGCTGCCGTGGGACATCGGGATGATCACGGACTTCGAGCGCTCGTCGAGCGACAGCACGGCGCTGCGGCTATGGAATCCGTACGGCGACACCTTTGATGCGCCGGGTCCGTGGTGGATCTGGATCAATTTCACGAGTCCGGCGTGGACGGGGCTCTTCGCAAGCGGCGACTTCGACAAGATCTTCCTGCGCATGCCAGGCGCCATCGCGTGGAACCCCGACGACGGCGGCACGATACGCTTCTCCGATCCCAGCCCGCTCCGTCGGCCCGCCGGAGCGCCGCCGTCCGTGTCGGTCGGACCCAATTTTCAGGAGCCGCCCTGGGAGGATGACAAAAGCGCCGGCGCGGACCCGCGCAAAGTGATCTTCGTGCCCCTGTTCAACCCATTGGGGGGATGGGAACGCTATTTCGATGCCAAAGTGCGCACGCCCAACAAGGCGGTGTCCCCGAAACTGGAGCCCGTGAGGACCGATGCACGCTGGATCGCAGGCCTCGCCAGGAGTCCGGATGACGAGAAACTCGTGCGCGTCATCCGGCCTCGTCCCCGAATCCACTCGTAGGTCGCACTGTGACTGACTCACTAGCCGCCGTTGCGCAATACGTTTCGCGCACGCTCGCGCCCCTGACGACGTCGCTCGGTACTGACGGCCTTCTGCTGCAGTATTTTCGGAAGCTCGGCTTCGAGTTGCCTGCCATCCCACCGGCATTGTCGGCTCTGCGTACCAGCAGCGATCAGATGGTGGGCGCGCTCACCAAACTGGAACGCGCGCTGAGGCAACGAGACGACGGCACCGGGTCCGACACAGAGTCGGCGCGCGCCGCCGTGGACTTCGTGACCGCGCTCGTTGCGTTCACTGCCGCGATACGGTCCCTGCCTCAGGAACTGAAGTCGCAGCTACCGCAGCCGTTCATCGATGGCAGCCACATCGCCGAGCAATTCCTCGATCGGCTGTTCAACGACACGCTCTCCCGCAAGCTCGAAAGCGAGTCTCGCAACCTCTACCTGCTCGGCCAGGTGCTGGGACTCCTGGAGACCATTGCGCACGCCGCAGACCCCGCCCGCTTTCAACCCGCCTGGGAAGAACGAACGATTCGTTGGGATCGCGTCGCGCTGCTCGGCTCCGGCCCCGGCGCGCTGATGCGCGACGTCTACGGCTGGGGCACGCACACGCTCGATGGCACGAAGCTTTTTCTCGCGTTGCGCGACCTGTCGTTCGGTATTCTGTCGCCAGCGTACTTCGATTACGCCTCGGACGCGCTGCTGAAGGCAACCATCCCAGGCCTGCCGGACGACGCGCAGCCGCAGCCGGGACTGCTGCTGCCGCTACTCCTCGACACTCCGCTCGAGGTTGTGCTCGGTTGTTACACGATGCCGACTCTGACGCCCGGCGAACAGCAGGGCGTCATGTTCACACTGGCCGGCTTCGGTTCCATCGGCCAATCCTTCGACATCACGCCGTCGCTGAAGCTGGAAGTCGACGCCCAGATCGATCTCGCTTCGGGCATTGCGCTGGCCGTATGGCCGGATCGCGACCCGCAGCTCATCGGCACCGTGCTGAGCGGCACACCGACACCGGTCACGGACGCGAAGGCGACCCTGCGCTTGCGCTACGCGCCGGCAGACAAGAACGAAAAACTGTCGCTGCTGAACATCGGTGGCCTGCTGCTCGATGCACGCGGCGTGGTCATGGAGGTGGGCCTCTCTTCGGCGGCGGATCAAGGCACCGATCTTCGGGCAAAGCTCGCGCTCCCCGGCTTGCATCTGCAGCTCGGGGGTCTCGGGCAAGACTCCTTTCTATCGGAGATCCTGCCGGACAGCGCTTCCATCGAGATGGATTTCGGGCTCGGCTGGTCGCTCGCACACGGTCTCACGTGGGAAGGCGGCGCCGGACCGAACGTCAGCATCCCCGTTTCGCTCACGATCGGACCGCTCAAGATCGATGCGGTACAGATTGAGTTCGGCGCGCCCGAGGACACATTGGAGCTTGCTGTGCGTGCCACCGTATCCGCGCGGCTCGGTCCTGTCTTCGCGCAGGTCCAGGGCGTCGGGCTCGCGGTGCGGCTGGATACCCGCGGCGGCAATTTCGGATTGTTCGATCTATCGGGCGCACTGAAGCCGCCGCAGGGCGTGGCGCTTTCCATCGACGTGCAGGGCGTGGTGAGCGGCGGCGGCGTTCTGATGCATCTCGAAGCCGAGTCGATGTACGCCGGAGCGATGCAGCTCTCGGTGGTCGATGAGCTGACCGTGAAGGCATTCGGCCTGATCGCCACGCGCCTGCCCGATGGCAGCAAGGGTTATTCGCTCCTCATCTTCATCACCGCAGAGGACTTTCAACCGATTCAGCTCGGCCTCGGATTCACGCTGCTCGGCATCGGCGGCATGGTCGGCGTGAACCGCACGTTCGATGAAGACGTGCTGCGGCAGGGGATGAAGAACGACACCCTCGGGCAGATACTCTTTCCGCGCGATCCCGTAGGGAACGCCGTCACGCTGATTCGCACGCTCGCGAGTGCGTTCCCCGCGCGGCGCGGGAGCTATCTCCTCGGATTGCTCGCGAAGCTCGGCTGGTTCACCCCGACGCTGGTGTACCTGGATCTGGCGCTCATCTGGGAATTCGGTGCACGCGACCGGTTGCTCGCACTCGGACGCGTCAGTGCGCTCCTACCGTCGGCGGACAACGATCTCGTGCGGCTCAACATGGAGGCGATGGGCGTCATCGACTTCAACGCCGGCACCGCTGCGATCGATGCGATGCTCATCGACTCGCGCCTGGCGCACAAGTTTCCGATCACGGGGTCCGCGGCGATGCGCGCGGGCGGGTCCGGCGCAGGCTCGAACTTCGTGCTCGCCGTCGGCGGCGTCAATCCGCACTACACGCCGCCCGCCGGATTTCCAAAGGTCGATCGACTCGCGATTGCGCTGTGCTCGGGAAAAAATCCGCGACTGGTCTGTGACGCGTACTTCGCCATCACCGCGAACACCGTGCAATTCGGTTCGCACGCCGCATTGTTCGCCAGCGCGGGTGATTTCAGCGTTGCAGGCGATGTCGGGTTCGACGTGCTGGTTTCGGTCTTTCCGCTGCACTTCATCGCCGATTTTCACGCGCGCCTGCAGCTCAAATGCGGATCGCACAATCTGTTCATGGTGAAGCTCGCCGGGGAGCTCGAAGGTCCACGGCCGCTGCGCGTGAGCGGCAAGGCGAGCTTCTCGATTCTCTGGTGTGACTTCTCGGTCCACTTCGACAAGACGCTGGTACAGGGCGACCCGCCGCCGCTCCCACCCGCAATCGATGTGCTCGGTCAGCTCACGCAGGCCTTGCTGGCTCCCGCGAGTTGGACGGTTCAGCGCACATCCCGCCTCGCGCACGGAGTGGCGCTGCGAAGTCTGCCTCCCGCCAGCACGATGCTCGTGCTCGACCCCATCGGTCAGCTCGCGATCACGCAGCAGGTCGTGCCGCTGAACACGGCGCGCGAGATCGACATCTTCGGAGGCGCGCCGGTCGCGGGCGCACGCCAGTTCCGGCTCACTGCCGATCTTGGCGTCGGCACGCCGATGGAACTGGCACCGCTCGAGGCACCGTTCGCGCCCGCGCAGTACTTCGACATGAGTGACGATGAGAAGCTGGCAGCACCATCCTTCGAGTCGATGGAGGCTGGCTGCGTACTCGGCAGCTCCGCGACGAAGATCGACGAGCACGAGATCCTGGCTGCACCGCTCGAATACGTCACCATCACTCTCGATCTCGAAGCGCCGGACGGGGGCCCCTCGCCTGCCGAACCGACGAGCCCGCCGGGCACATCCGACTACACGCTGACCGCAGGCCAGTTGCAGTTCTTCGCACGCAGCGGTGCGGTGGCGCGCGCTCCGGTGCGCAGTGTCGGTCGTGCCCGATTCAGCAACGCGGCCGCCCCAAGCGCAGCAACGCTCAACACGAAACGCTGGACGATCCAGCCGCTCGCCGACGGCGCTCCGGCGGTCGTTGATCCGACCGTGCGCACGTGGAGCGAGTACCAGGGCGTGCTCAAGACGCTCAATCGCGCGCGTGCCAACTGGCAGGTTCTTCCCACTTACGAACTCGATAACTGAGGGTGCACCGTGCCTCCCGATCCAAGCTCGGCCAACCTCCAGCTCCTGCCATGGGTGCGGCAGGGCGCTGCCTCGGCGATCACGACTCCCGAATCGCTGGGCGCGCAACCACAGCCGGCTTTTGCGAGCGTCGATATCACGCTGAAGGTCAACACGGCCCCGTTACCGAAGACCACGGTGCAACTGCGCGGACCGGGCGATGTGGTGGGCATCGATCTCCACCAGATCGTGCGCACCGATCCGCGTGCCTCGAGCAACGATTTCGAACCCAATTGTTTCCCGTCGATAGAGTTCGATCGCCCGGATTTTCCGTGGCTGTTTACACCGGCCAGCGCCAATACGGAGCAGAAGCTGCGGCCCTGGTTATGCCTCGTCGTCGTGCGCCAGCAGGACGGTGTCACGCTCGCGAACAAACCTGGATCACCACTGCGCGTGCTGCAGATCGAATCGCCCGCGCAGCCTGCCGCGGAGCTGCCAGACCTCACGGATTCGTGGGCGTGGGCACATGCCCAGGTGGCGACGCTCGATGGGAGTTTTGCCACGGTCTCGAGCATGCTGGACACGCAGCCGCAACTCTCGCTGTCGCGCCTGATCTGCCCGCGTGCCCTGGTTGCCGATACGTCGTATGTGGCGTGTGTCGTACCGGCGTTCGAGGTCGGCCGCCGAACCGGCCTCGGGACGACTTTGAGTGACACCGACATCGCGCAGCTTGGGCTGGCACCGGCCTGGAGCCTCGGCACCACACCGCCGGACCGAGTGGAACTACCGGTCTACTACTCGTGGGAATTTCGCACGGGCCCGGGCGGAGACTTCGCATCACTCGCGCGCAAACTCAGGAGCTCGATGCCCGAAGGGCTCGGCCACCGCGTCGTCGACATCCGCCATCCGGGCTTCGAACTGCCTGCGGACTTCCCGGCCACGGCGACCATGCAAGTCGGCGGCGCACTGCGGCCGTTGAACGTCTCGGAGCCGCCGGTGCTGTGGGCAGACGCAGTCGCGCCGAGTTTCGAGCAGGCGCTCGCCGGGATCGTCAATCCACCGACGCCGGATTCGAACGAGCCCCCACTGCTCACTCCTCCTTTATATGGTCGCTGGCACGCAGGGCGTGACGCGGCGACGGTCGGTGCAGCGAACTGGTTCGACGAGTTGAACCTCGATCCGCGCTGGCGCGTGACCGCAGCGCTGGGCACAACCGTTATCCAGCAGCATCAGGAAGCGTTGATGGCATCCGCCTGGGAACAAGCGGCGGAGATGCGGCACGTGAATCAACGCATGCGGCAGTTCCAGCTCAGCTGGGCCGTTACCGAAAGTCTGCATGCGCGGCATTTGACGGCGATTGCCACTCGGGTTCCCAACAACGAGGAGATGCTGCTGCGAGTGGCCGCGCCTGTGTTTGGCCGTCTCCGCTCGAACACCGGACGCACGCTCGTTGCACAAGTGGACAGCTCGTCGTTACCGGTGGCGGCGACGCAGACCGCGATGAGGCGCATCGGCCGTCAACGCGGTCCGCTCTCGCGCAGAATCGGGATGCAGGGATTTACACGCTTCCCCGATCACACGTGGGTGGCGCGCCTCAACCTGGGAGGCAGCATGCCAGCGCCCGTGCGAGCCGCGCCGGTGTTTGCGAAGCTGCCCGATCTGCCGACGACGGACGACGTCACCGCGGCGATCTGGAATTTCAGATTCACGATTGCGCCGGAGGAGCGGCCCCTTGCAACGCTGCCGACGGTCGATCCGCTGCCGGGCAACTGGGACTATCCGGGTCACTTCCGTTCGGCGATCTTCGATCACTTCAAGCGACTGCGGCCCCCGCCTCCCGGCGGCGTCATTCGCTCGCACGCCATTCTGAGTCCGATGGCCAATGTGGTGCTCGATCAGATGCATCCTCGTGTGGCACTGGTGAAGCTCATTCGCGCGGTCGTCTCTACGGGCGACAACGTGCTGCAACCCACTGCGTCCGGCGTAACGCCGACCGGCACGGAAAACATACTCATGACGCCTTCGTTCCCGCAGCCCATGTATCAGCCCCTGACGGAGCTGTCGCAGGATCTGCTGCTCCCGGGACTCGATGCGGTAAAGCCCGACACGGTGCTCGGGCTCGAGACCAACCGCGCGTTCGTGGAATCGTACATGGTGGGTCTCAATTTCGAGATGGCGCGGGAGCTCTTGTGGCGCGGCTTCCCGACCGACCAGCAAGGGACTTACTTCAGGAACTTCTGGGCCTACGACACGGCCGATGGCGCGACCGCCGACGTCGACGATCTCCGCAAGCGCAACGACCGCGCACTGGGCGCGCCGCCACCGAATGCCCCCGCAGAGCAATTCGTGCTGCTCCTGAGAAGCAGCCTCCTGCGTCGCTATCCCAACGCGCTCATCTATCTGAGCCCCATCTCCGGCACGGGGCCGGATGAGATGCCGATCTTCAACGGGGCGTTGAACCCGGACATCAACTTCTTCGGCTTCGGGATGTCCGCGACCGCTGCCGCCGGCTTCTTCGTTGTCATTCAGGAGCATCCGACCGAGCCGCGCTTTGGTCTCGATCCCGGCAAGCTCCCACCGACGGCGAGCCATCTCGTCATCGCCCAGCAGCCGGCCGACGTGCCGCTCCACGGCTACACGTGGGGCCGCAACTCCGCGCACATGGCTGGCATCACGCGCCGGCGGCCCGTGCGAATTCGCATTCGCGTCACGCAGCTGCTGGCTGTGCATTGACCGCGGGAATCCTCATTCCATGAGTACGCAATTCTTCGCAAGCAGCATCGTCATCCCACGAGCGGGCGTCTCGATGCCGGCGGAGCCAGTCTGTCCGGGGGATCTGCCACTCGTGCTCATGCCGGTGCGCCTCGAAACGCGCTTTTTTACACTGAACAACGGCAGCGTCGAGCTTCGGGTGCGCGTGTATCCGGACAAGATCCATCTCGACTCCCACGAACGCGACCTGACGCGCGACGAACAAACCTGGGGCCAGCACTACTGGGAACAGGACTGGCGCGCCGGCAATGACACGTCCGTGCGTTCCGCAGCCTGGCGTCAGATCGCAGACCGTTTCGGCGCATATCGTGCGGCGTGGATCGTTCGCGTCCTCGAGCCCACCAACGCAGCAGCGCGTCCCACCTCCGCGACGGCGGAAGGAGAGCCGCTCGCCGTCGCACCCGTGTTTCCGAATGTCACCATCGCGGATACGGATACCACGTGGCGTCATGCACCTCAGGCCCGACTGCTGCCGGACCGGTGGATTGCGATCTTGCATTCCGGTGGGCAAGTCGCCGCGACCGTCACGGGCAATCCGATTTCGCGTCCGCTGAACGTCGGCCCGAATCCGCAGGCGCCGAAACCAGTGGGTGAGGTGGAAGCCGCGATCAAACGCGGCGATCGACTCGCCGTCGATGACGACATGATGTGGATGGTGGACTTCAACACTGCGGAGTCGGTGGGAATGGCGCTGCGCATTTCGGTCACCCCCGCGCAGTTGTCGGCCGGGCTCGACAGCCTGCTCGTGTTCGGCGTCACGCGCTCGCTGACCGTTGCCGAAACGGCGGCGCAGCTCGCGGATCTCCTCGACGCGCATCACTACACGGACGGGCTCGCCTTCATGCGGCCGGGCACGCCGACCAACAACACGGACGATCGCCGCGCCGACTACAACTCCAGGGATCCCGGACACGCGCGCAGCTTCGCCACCGAGATCGCGCCCGCGCCGACGGACGAAGTCACCAATGCGTTGCGTGTCGGCACGGCGCTGGGCCTGCGCTTCGATCGCATCAGCCCGACCTTCGACCACATCGATCGCGGACTCGCGCACGACGACCTCGACATGCGCAGCATGAACACTGCGCTCTGGCCGGTGAGCTGGGGCTACTTTCTCAGCAATATGATTGGCGCCGAGGCGGGTCTCACGCCTGCTCTCGTCGATTGGGCGCGGACGCATTTTCTGGATCACGTGCGTTGCTTCGGCCCCTTCCCCACGCTGCGGTGTGGATCGCAGCCGTACGGCATTCTGCCGGTCACGTCACTGGATCTGTGGCAGCCCGGCACGGACGAACGTGTGACGGCCCAGGACACGTGGCTGAGGGGAATGCTGCTCGATCTGCGCGAGCGGGTGTGGCGTCCAACCATGGGGTCGGTGAGCCGTATCGGCAGCCGGAATCCGCCCGATCCCGATACGGATCTCGCAGATGTGATGCGGACGGATGGCGTGTCCAGCTCGTACGATGCCCGCTACGTGTTCGGCCGGCATTTCCTGCTGAATCTGTTTCAACGGTTGTCATCCAGCATGCCGGACAGCGATCCGTCGCAAACCGCGTTACTGCAGCAGCTCGGCATTCCGTGGCGTCCGCGACTTGCGCGTCTGTGGAATGCGGGGTGGCGGCATGACATCTCCGCACCGTTGATCCAGGCGGGCGAAGTGTCCCCGTGGGCTGCGCTCGAACCCAACTACATCGCCGCGCTGCTCAACGAGCGCAGCATCCAGGCACTGATCAACGCGCGGCCCAATCCGGAAGCCACTGACAAGACTACGAGCCTGCTCCACATGCTCCTGCGTCATGCCTTGCTGCGGCAGATCGCGGGTGCGGCCGCGTTGCTCTTTTCGAGTGACACGGGTGCCGATCTTGCGACGCTGCTCAGGGATCCGGATCTCGTGGATCTCGTGACCGGCACCGCGCCGACGCAGCACTGGCTACGCCAGCTCGACCATCCCCTCGCAGGTAGCGGCACGAAGATCCGTGAGCGCATCGAGACGGCCGCGAGCTTCACGGATCCCAGCCTCCTGGCGCTCGGTGAATTTCGTGCGGGCCTGGCGCGCCTCAAGGGTCTGGACAGCGAAGCATTGCTGCTGCTCATGCAAGGGACGCTGGATCTGTCAGCACACCGACTCGACGCGTGGATCACCTCGTTCGCCACCAAACGTCTCGCAGCGATGCACGTCGATGGGCCGGCCGGGCAGTACATCGGCGCGTATGGCTGGGTGGAGAATCTGAAGCCTATCCCGTCGACACTCATTCGACCGGTGACGACACTGCCGGCGGGCGAGCCGGGGCCATTGCAAGCATTGGCGACGGACAGTGGTTTCATTCATGCGCCTTCCATGTCACACGCGGCCACGGCGGCACTCCTGCGCAACTCGCATCTCGGACCGACCGGGGTGCCTGCCGCAGACGGTCCGTTCGCGATCGACTTGACTTCACGGCGTGTGCGCGAAGCTGCGCGACTCCTGGATGGCGTGCGCCAGGGACAGCCACTGGGAGCTTTGCTTGGTTATCGCCTGGAGCGCTTGCTTCACGACACCGTCATCGGCAACGGAGTGAGGCTCGATCGCTTCATTGCGAAGCTGCGCTCACTTGCGCCACTCGTGGCACGCGCCAACGAGTCGAATACCGCCACACCGGTGGCATCGATTGCTGCCAACAACGTCGTGGACGGGCTGCTCCTCGATCGACGCTGGAAACAGGAGCGCAGCTTCATCGAGACCGAGCTGCAGAAGCTGACTCCTTCGCCTGCGGAGCTCGCAGCCGTGCGGCGGGCACTCGATGGGCTCGGCGAATCCATCGACGGATTGAGCGACGCGCTCACCGCGGAAGCCGCGTATCAAATGGCTCGCGGCAACAGCTCGCGCATGGCCAGCACGCTGGCTTCCATCGCACAGGGTAATGCTCCGCCGCCCGAGCTCGAAGTAGCTCGCACGCCGCGATCCGGCGTTTCCCTCACGCATCGGTTGTTGACACTCATGAGTGGCACGACCAGCCTGGGCACGCCGAGTGTCCGTTCGAAAGCAGAGCCGCAACTCAACGCGTGGGCGGCTAGACTCCTGGGGAACGCGAGCAAAGTCCGTTGCACCGTAGAGCGGCTCGATGACAGCGGTACCGTCGTCGAAACGCGCAAGTTGCAATTGGGCGAGGTTGCGCTCACGCCGCTCGATGTCGTCTATGGAGTCGAGGCGGTCAACGGCACGACGCTCAGTGAAGTCGAGCAGCAGATTCTCTATCACCTCCGGCATGCGAACGCCACGCTACGTTTCCAGCATGCGCGACCCACCAATCTGGACAACGACGAAATCACGCTATTCGATCTGCTCGAGCAGGCGCGCGAGATGCGGCGACTGTTGAGCGTCGCGCGAGGCGTCACGCCCGAAGACCTCAATCCGCCGGAACGGATCGCGCAGGCAACGATCGACGTTGCGGAACTGGAAGGGCGCGTGATCGAAGCCGAGGGTTCGCTCCTCACGGCGCACGACGCATTGAGCGCCCTGGTTGGACAACCGGCGACCACCACGGCGGAGTCCTTGCGCTCGGCGCTGATGGCACTGGGTGCATTCGGTCTCGTGCCGGCCATTCCCGTGAATACGGCAGGCGAGGATTCCGCGGCTATCGCCGCCCTCCTCCAGCAAGCTCAGGCGCTGCTCAAACTGAGTCGTGCGCGCATCGATCAGTCCAATGCCCTGCGCGCGCAGGCTTCGGCGAGCGACGCGCAAGCACGTTGCGCGCAACTGATCGCGCGCATGCGCGCGGTGTTCGGCCAGTCGTTTGTCGTGCTCCCACGCTTCACGCTGGATGCCGCCAGCGCTGCCGAACTTGCCGATGCATTGTCCGGCAGCACGGAGGCGCAAGCCGGCGATCCCTTGGCAGTGAACACGTGGTTCGCGCGGTGCTCGCGCGTGCGTGACCCCGTCGCCCGCCTGAGCGGCTGCTTGCATCGCGCTGAAGTTCTCGGGACCGGAACGCGTCTGGACCTGAGCGTGGCGCAGTTGCCGTTCTCGGCGGGGGAGCGCTGGGTTGCGCTGCCTCCCCAGCCCGACACTCCGCTACCGCCCAGCAAGCTGTCGCTCGTGATTCACGCGGTGAGCGCCGTCACGACGACGCAGGTCATGACGGGATTGCTCGTGGATGAGTGGGTGGAGGTCGTGCCAAACACGATGGAAACGACGGCGCTCGCCTTTCAGTTCGACGTGCCGGATTCCATGGCGCCACAGTGCGTACTCATTGCCGTGCCACCGGTGCCGGGTCAGGACTGGACTGCTGAAACACTGCGCCGGGTTCTCATGGAAACACTCGATCTCGCCAAGCTCCGCGCCGTCGATACCGAGGCGCTGGGTGCCGCCGCACAGCACCTGCCCGGTCTGTATCTCGCGTTCAACACCGAGGATCACGCAGTGTCGACGGACTTCAAACCGCTGACGGTGTAGTGGAGCGCAGAAGGAAACCACCATGTCGACACTGACGGTCACCATCACCTCGCCACCACCGAACAGCGTCGTGCCGTCGCGCACGTTCACCGTGAGAGGCACTGTGTCGCTGCGCACGACGAGCGGGCGCAGTCTCGTCGGGTCGATCAGCGTGGGGGTGCGTTTCGGTGTCATTGGTCCCACTGTCGCGGCGCGCGTTGTCAGCAACTCCACCTGGGAATGCACCGGTGCGGCGCCGGCGGGGATACCGCCCAACGGCGCCATCACAGTGACCGCAGTCGCCAGCGCCACACTCCGGTTCTTCATTCCCGCTGACCGCGCATTCGACGTCGAGGACATCGCAGGATCGACCAGTCTTCCCGTGCAGCTGCCCGGCCCCGTGCCGCCTGCTATCACGGTGGATGCAATCAACTCCCCGGTTCTGAGCGCAGAACTGCCGAAGATGATGACGTTCGCCGGTACTGCAACCGGCCTGCAGGCGCCGATGATGCTGGTGCAGTACTCGGTGGAGGGCTCCACCGGGGGATTCCCCAGTGCGGTGAGTACCAGCGGAAACTTCGCAACGTGGAGTGTGACGCTGCCCGTGCCGCCGGGCGATCACACGCTGATGTTCAAAGGCATCGATCGATTCGGCTCGGCTCAGGACGTGATCCGGTCATTCACACTCAAACCGGATCCGCCCATCACCATACCGCCGGGAGCGAAGGCCGCAACGCTGTCCGGTGCGCCGACCACCTCTTCCATCACGAGCTGGACGCGACTCGAGCCTCACTGCACGGGTGCGGACATGGGCACGAGCTCCAGCGCCCGACTGTTCGATCCACTGTGGTTGATGACACGACAGTGGCAGATGGGTGAATTTCAGGCAGAGGACACGGGCACGCCGGTGCAAGCGCGCGTGCGCGCGACCAACGCAACGCTCACGCGCTGCTTCACTGGCGAACTGCCGCGCCCAAAGAGCCCTGACCCGGTGACCGTTTCGGCGGCGAGCTACGACCCGACGCTGACACCTCTGGAGGTGATCGTCGAGCGCCGTCAGATGCGCCCGGCCAATGCGGACGATGCGCGTATGCTGTCGTTCGCCGTTGAAGCAGGACTTCATTTCCTGCGGATACTGGAAAGCCAGCCGCTTTCCAGGAGTTATCGCAACGAGTTCATCCGCAAGCTGGCGCTACAGCCGTTGCCTTCCACAATTGGCGCAGCCGCAGACGGTGCGACGGCGAATTATCTGCAGAGCATGGTCGGCCGCGCACCCGACGGACGAATACTCGCCAGGCTCCTGAGAACGTCCGGCGCCGCGCAACTGGCGCAGGATCCCGCCTTGCACATCGCCCAGGGCGATCGAGCCGAGGTCAAGAGCGCCGCTGAGACGTGGCTCGCGTGGTACGACGCCCTGTACAGCGAGCCCGGGAATGCAGCCGACGACGCGTGGAATCCGTCGCGTCTCGAATACGCCATGGCAGTGAGCACCCGGCTGTCCGCCGCGCCACAGGATGACATCACGTTCTGTGCGAGCGAGATCGATGGCAGTCCGCTCGACTGGAGCAGTTTCGATGTTCATGCGCTCGCGCGTCTCGGAACTGACGGCGCACCGAGCGCTGCCTCGCTGGTCGAAGCAACCGTTCCGGCACCGATCAGCTTTCCCGGCGCGCCATCGCCACGGTTCTGGGAAATGGAGGATGCGAAGATCGCTTATGGTCTCGTGCCGGTCGGTCCGACTGATCTGGCCCATCTGCTGATGATCGAATACGCGAGCACCTACGGTAACGACTGGTTCGCCATTCCGCTACAGCTTCCGGTCGGCTCGGTGACGCGCGTGGATTCGCTCGTGGTCACGGACACGTTCGGCGTGCGCAGTCTCGTGCGCCCGATCGGTGATCCGGCGTTGCCCACACCGTTCTTCTCGATGTGGCAGTCGGAGTATCTCTATCCGCCGCCCGGATCAGAAGCCAGAATCGTCAGGAACCAGTTCTTCCTGCCCCCGACGCTCGCGCGCAGCATGGACAGCGCGCCGCTGGAAGACGTGCTGTTCATGCGCGATGAAACGGCGAACCTCGCATGGGCCATCGAGCGCACGGTGGAGAGCCCGATCGAACGACCGGCGCAGCGCTATCAGGCGGCGGATGCCAATCCGGTCGACGCGGGGGCCGATGCGGCGCCCTTCGAGTTGCCGCGCTATCGATTGTCGTCCACCGTGCCACCCAACTGGATTCCTTTCATTCCGGTGCAACAGCAGAACCCGGACGCGCCGAATGATCCGAATCAGATCATTTCACGACTGCAGAAAGGCGCGGTGCTACAGCCGGATGGCTCGAAGAAGGTTCATACCGCCGTCGCCGAAGTGCTGAACGTGTCCGCAAACCTTCTGCTCTACGATGAGGAAGTGCCTCGCGAGGGTGCGCGCCTCACTCGTCAGCGTCGCCTCGCACGCTGGACGGACGGGTCGACGTGGTTGTGGACCTCCTTCCGCAATCAAGTCGGGCAAGGCGAAGGCTCCAGCCACCTGCAATTCGATCAGCTTCTGGAGCGGTGACCGTTCGGACTTGAAGTCAGTGCCGGGCCGGGGTCACGACGATGTTACGGAATGCCACCTGGCCCTGCTCGCTCCCCTGCAGATAGAGCGGGCCGGGCTCGGCCTCGTGACTGTCGAGCGCACCGCCTGTGATACCGGGAATTTCGCGGCGGTCGATGATGGTTCGTCCATTCAGGACAACCGTGATCGTGCGTCCAACCAGCGTGATGTCATAGGCCTGCCAGTCTCCCGAGCCGCGCGCTGGGGGTGGCGATGGAGCAAGAAAGCCGTAAACCGCGCCCAGCTGCTGCGTCGGACCTTCGGGTTGAGCGTCATCCTCGATCTGCACTTCATACCGGCCACGCAGGTATACACCGCTGTTCGCCCGCAGCCCGATCTTGAATTCGATATGGAGCTTGAAATCGTCGTACTTCGCGTTGGTGATGAGCTCAGCGCCGCGCCCCGAGCTGATCAGAGCGCCGTCCTTCACATGCCATGAGGCGGCAGTACCGCCCTCGCTCGGGTGCCAGCCTGTCAGGTCTCTGCCGTTGAACAGTTCGACAGGCTGTTGCCAGCGCGGCGGACGATCTCGCTTCAACGGCGGAGCCCGTTCACCGCGCCACTGCCACGGTGTTCCATCGGGTCCAGTCGTCGTGCCGACCAGCGCGTCACCCGAGAGCCGCCCTTCGAACACCATGTCGGTGCGATCGCGGCCCTCCTCTTCTTTCGGCGACACGAAACGAATGCGACCCTGCGAGACCTCGGCGCTCGGCAGCTCGCGCGCATGGCCCCAGCGACCCACCATGCGCACGGAGAGCCGCGAGCCCTGCATCGTGATATCCAGCCACGATGCGTGGTCACGCTCTGGCGTGCTCAACGTCAGGTCCCAGCGGCCGAGGAAGGGTTGCGCCGCCGAGGAGTCCGCGGCATCCGCCGCCAGAGACGCAATCAGTCCGCACATGGCCAGGAGCGCAACGCGCAGCGATCGCGCGGAGTTACACCCGCCGATGCACGCCATCGCGAAAGTTCTCGACGATGCGGTCGCACGTTCTGAGCGTGAACGCCATGATGCTGAGCGTGGTCGTCTTGTCCGTGGAGCTGGGAAACACACTTGCATCGCAGACGTACAGATTCGGTACGTCATGGGTCTGCCCGAAGCGGTTGGTGACGAAGCTCTGCGGATCATCGCCCATGCGGCAGGTGCCGGTTTCGTGCAGGCTCCAGCCGGGGATGTTGGGTGCCTTGGCGCACCCTTCGTAGACGCCGCCCGCAGCACGAATCACGTCCGCGCACACTTCCTTGGAGTGCTCCCACATCCGCAGCACGTTCTCGTCCCATTGGAAATGCATGCGTGCCACGGGAATTCCGTACTTGTCCTTCACCTGCGGATCGAGATCCATGAAATTGGTCGACAGCGGGAGCGAAGGTGCCTGAATCGTGAAGCTCACTCCGCTCGGATACCGACGCTTCACTTCGCGCTTGTACGCTGAGCCGAAGCCCTCAGTCTGTACGGCGTACCACGGATACTCCGTGCATCCGCCGCCCGGGTACACGGAGTAGCCGCCGACGAATTTCTCTTCATGAGGATCTTTGAGGTTCTGCCAGCGCGGCAGCCACGCGATCGTGTTGTCGCCGACGCTGTCGGGAAAACTCGGCTGCCCGCGCAATTGCGGCAGATGGCCGTTCGCCGATTCGCCATAGAGGTGATCGCAAAGGTTGCGGCCCAACTGACCGCTCGAGTTGGCAATACCATCGGGCCAGCGTCGTGACTTCGAATTCAGCATGATGCGCGCGGACTCGATGCATGAGGCGGCCACGACGACCGCGCGCCCGTACACCTCGCGCTCGCGATTTGCGCGTCGGTCGATATAAGCCACGCCGATCGCCATGCCGCGCGAATCGGTGAGGATATTCTTCGCCAGCGCGTCGGTGCGCAGATCGAGCTTCTTCGTTGCTTCCGCGCGCGGCAGATGTCGCCACGGCGTCGAGAAGAACGAGCCCGTATCGCATCCCGTCGTGCACGCCCCGCAGAAGTGACACGGCGGATGTCCTTCCACGCTCTGTGTGAGTTGAGCGATGCGATCCGGCAGATACGGCACGCCGAGCTTCTCTGCGCCTTTCTGCAGAATGTGATCGAGGCAACGGAAGTTGAAGGCCGGCAGGTATTCGCCGTCCGGGTTGCTCGGTCGGTTCTGAACCGTGCTCGACACACCGATCATGCGCTCGATGCGGCTGTAGTACGGCGCGATCTCCGCGTACGTCAGCGGCCAGTCGACGCCCTGGCCGGTGAGCGAGCGGGCTTTGAAATCGATATCCCCGAAACGCGCGGAGGATCGTCCCCAGAAATTCGTTTTGCCGCCGACCGCGAAACAGCGCGGCCACATCCACTCGGTGCCGGGCGCGGCGGTGAACGGAATCTCGTGTTCCCACACGCCTTCGACGTACTCGTTGTCCATGTACCCGTAGGACTCGGCGCGCTTCGCCGGATCTCCGAAGGCGCGGAACTTCATCTCCCACGGACGGCGGTGATGGCGGTAGTCCTTGTTTGGATCCAGCCGGCGCCCTGCATTCAGCGCGCACACCTCGAGGCCGGCTTCGCACAGCGCGCGTATCGCGGTGCCGCCGCCGGCGCCGGTGCCGATCACAATGACGTCGTATGTTTTCCGGATCACCGGCTCACCACTTCGGTGCCGGCAAATGGCGATGCTCGGGATCGTCCGGATGTGGGCATGCCGGAGATTTGCCGTACAACTGCAAGGCCGGGTTGTCGAGCTCGCGGAAGCCGATCTCGCTCGTATAGAAGCCCATCACCGTGAGCTCGCGGATGCGGCGAAAGAATTCCTGTCCTTCTTCTTCACCTTGACGGTACTGCGCGCGATACGCGAGCGGCTCGAGCAAGGCGACCTGCTGTGCCTCATTCAGCTCGAGAAACGGCTTGCCATGCGCTCTGTGTGCATGGGCATTGAGCCAGGTGAGCCCGGTACGGAACGCATACTGCTGCTCCCGATCGTGCGCCACCATGAAATCAACGAATTCGGCGACCCCGGCCTCCAGCGCGCCGGGCGTGTCATCGCGTGGAATGACGAGATCCGTCAGCCGTTCGACCAGAGAATATTCAGCAGGCGCGAAGAATTGCGGCACGAACTGTGAGACCGGCGCGACAGTTGCCTCCGGGTGCGCACGCGCGTACGCCCACTTTGCAAAACCGGGGCAATGTGAAGCGATCAGAGCGATCCCGAGCGCTCGCACGATCTCTCTTCGCTGCAGGTCCTGTGCTGCCATGTATACTCTGCAGTGGTAAGGTTTCCATTCTAGGAGAGGCCCGCGACCCTCGCAACAAGCTGTGATCGCTCGACCCTGACGGAGCGCTTCGTGAACAGGCCCGGCCAGCATCGCTGGAGTGCGTTGCTGGCCGGCGTGCTGCTGGTCGGCACGGCCGCAGCTACGGCGCAATCGACGTCGCCCGATTTCAGCCCTCGCGTGCAGCGTTTGCTCGCGCAGATGACGCGCGAGGAAAAGCTCGCTGTGATCCGCGGTGAGCGTGAGCCCGACGAGACGTATCAGGGCCAGGCGGGATGGATTCGCGGCGTGCCCCGACTCGGTATCCCGGATCTGCGCTTTGCGGACGGCCCGCCCGGGGTTCTCGTGCGTCACACATCCACTGGCATGCCAGCAACACTCGCGATGGCGGCAACGTTCAGCCGCGAGGAGGCGGCGGCGAATGGCGCAGTCATCGGGCGCGATGCACGCGCTCTTGGCGTCGATGTGATTCTGCAGCCGTATATCAATCTGTATCGCGATCCTGCTTTCGAACGCGCGTACAACACGCTCGGGGAAGACCCGGTGTTGACCGGAACTCTGGCGGCGCACTTCGTCGTGGGCGCCCAGGGCGCAGGCGTGATGGCACAGGCGAAACATTTCGTCGCATACGACGGCGCTTCGAATGCCATCGTCGATGGTCAGGCGCTCCGCGAGGTCTACCTTGCACCGTTCAAGGATGTCGTGGATGCCGGAGTCGCATCGCTCATGTGCGCCTACAACCGGATCAATGGCACGTACGCATGTGGGAACGATCTGGTGCTCAAACAGACCCTGCGCGATGAGTACGGTTTCCGCGGTTTCGTGACTTCGGATTGGGGCGCAACGCACGGCGCCGAGTTCATTGCACGGGGCCTGGACATGGAGCAGCCGGGCGGACCCGCGGCGTACTTCGCGCTCGACACGCCACCCGACGAGCGTGGCATGTCGAGCGAGGAAGTCGCGGAGCTCGTGCGGATCATGAAGTTCGGTGTGCCGGAGGAACAGTCCCATCCGCGGGATGAGATCAGGAGCGACGATCCGCCGGTCCCGGATGTCTCGCGGAATCTCGGCAAGGCGCTCGCGCGCGGCACGGTCACCGAGGCCGAGATCGATCGCGCGGCCGGCCGGGTGCTCGGCCAGTTGGAGCGTTTCGGTTGGCTCGATCGTGCGCCCCGACACACGATCACGCCGCAGGACGTGGCGGCGAACGCGCGCATCGTCCAACGCACGGCTGAGCGTGGCGCGGTGTTACTCAAGAACGAAGGCGCGCTGCCACTCGAGCCGTCCGATCTTCAGTCCCTGGCGCTCATTGGCCCCGGCGCGCTGCAGACTTTCGCCATCGTTTCTGGCTCGGAGCAATCCTATGGCCGAGCGGAGCGTCAGATCGGGCTCGTGCACGCATTGCAGACCATGGGTCATGGTGCGGGACTCAAAGTCGCGGTGGCCAGCGACATGACGGGCGTGCCCATTCCCGGCATCGACATCGATTTCACGCGCCGTGCCGGCAAGGCACTCGCTCCCGGAACGAACCGGAGCTGGAATGGCACGCTCAGGATTGCGGCCGCAGGCGAATACGACATCAACCTGCAACTACTCGGTGCGACGGGCAAGTTCCTGATCGACGGCCAGGTCATCGGGGAGCAGCGCTGGTGGGGCGGCCACGGCGAAATCGTTTTTCCAAACCGCGACAATGTCATTCCGACCACGGACGGTCTGGACAACCTGCGTCGCCGGATCAGGTTGAGCGCCGGCTCGCACACGATAAGCGTCGAAGTGAAGGCCGATGTGAGTGGCGACCCGGTTCAGGTGCGCCTCGCGTGGGTCACGCCCGAGATGAGGGAGCGCGCATTCGCCGACGCAATCGCAGCTGCCCGAGCGTCGAAGTACGCGGTGGTGTTTGCGTGGAACCGCAACCGCCCCACGTTTGGCCTGCCGGGTGATCAGGACCGACTCATCGCCCAGGTTGCCGCCGTGAATCGCAACACCATCGTCGTGCTCAACACCGGCCAGGCCGTGGCGGTGCCGTGGCTCAGAGATGTGCGCGCCGTTCTGGAGATGTGGTACACGGGCGATGAGGGTGGCTGGGCGGCTGCGAATCTGCTCACCGGCAAGACGAGTCCCGCCGGACGCCTGCCCATCACCTGGCCACGTCGACTCGAAGACGGGCCCGCCAACAATCCCGCTCATCCCGAACGTTCTTCGCGCGGGGCCGGGGGCAGCACGCAGTACGCCGAGGGCATCCACGTCGGCTACCGCTGGTACGACCACGAACGGATCGAGCCGCTGTTTCCGTTCGGACATGGCTTGTCGTACACGACGTTCGCCTACTCGAGTCTGTCGGTGCAGGACGCCGCGGATGGCGGCCTCGATGTGACCTGCACAGTTCGCAACAGCGGCAAGCGCGAAGCAGATGAGGTAGTGCAGGTCTATCTTGGCGCGCCGGAACAACCCCCGGCTGGAGCCGCGTTTGCCGTGCGCGCCCTCGCCGACTTCACTCGCATCACACTGCGTCCCGGTGAATCTCGGCGTGTGCGCCTGCATGTAGGGCCCGAGCGCCTGCGCTACTGGTCGATCGCCGATTCGGCCTGGCGGATCGCTCCCAGGCCACGCACAGTCTACGTGGGGGCATCGTCCCGCGATTTGAGGCTATCGCTTCGTATCCCAGGTGAACGTCGCGACGGAACCGGGCAGTAACGTATGCGCGAACGATTTGTCTCCCTGATGCACTGAAAAGCGCCGCTGCTCCTGCGCATCGTTCAGCACGAGCAGCACCAGTGAGCCGTCATCCGCGTTCTGGAAGGCCACACTCTCGAGCCCATTGACACCTGTGCTCGACTCGATGCGGCGCGCACCGGGCCTCACGAACCTGCTCGCGTGCGCGAGCACGTAGTACTCGACGTTGCGCGTGATTGCGCCCGTCGTCGAATTGATGGTCACGACACCGCGGCAAGTCTTGCATCCTCCCGCATATGGGCCGTGACGCTCATCGAGCGCCAGATTCCACAGGCTCACGCCTCGAGACCATCCGCGCGTCGAGCCGATGATCAACGTGCGCGTCATCCAGCGCAGGGAATCTTCCCAATCCGGCTCCCACTCGCCGCCCGAGCACTCGGTCATGTAGGCGTCCTTGTCGGGATGCGCGTCATGCACCACGTTCTGTGCTGAGACGTCTCCGTAGTAGCAATGCCATGCGACACCGGCGATGTACTTCGCCGCGCGCGTATGGGTGAGCACTTCCAGCGGCGAGCTCGGGTTGTCCCAGTTGTGATCCCAATCGAGAATCAGAGGTGCGTTGCGCCGCTGCGCGAGCGCTGGGCCGAGGTGCAGGCCTATGATGCGCGCCCGCTCGCGTGGGTCGAGCTTCATTCCCGGATAGTCGTCCGGCTCGAAGTTCGGCTCGTTCTGCAGAGTCAGCGCGTAGATCGGCACGCCTTCAGCCGCATATGCATCGACGAATTTCACGAGATAGTTGGCGAGCAGCGGCTGCGCCTCCTCCCGCAGTCGCCCACCGATCATGCTGCCGGCTGTTTTCATCCAGCCTGGAGGGCTCCAGGGCGACGCGACGATCCGCAAGCTCGGATTGATGGCACGCGCGGCGCGCAGCACCGGAAGCAGCTCCGCGCGGTGCGGCTGGATGGAGAAGTGGGTGAGATCCGGATCGGGCGCGCCATCCGGTGGATCGTCGAGACTGTAGTGCTTCAGCGAAAAATCCGAGGCACCGATCGTGATGCGGGTGAAGCTGAACCCGAGCCCGTCTTTTTCGCGGCCGAACAACTCCTGCAGCAATTGAGCTCGCTGCGGCTCTTTCAGCTTCGTCTGGATGAGCCACGCGCTCGAGTCCGTGAACGAGGCGCCGAACCCCACCATCTCCTGATAACGTCGCGCGAGATCGACCTCGATGCGATTCTCGTGCGCAGCCGATTGCCCGAAGCGCGCGTCCGGTTCGCGAGCGAACAACCGGCTCTTGTCGGCTGTGGTCACCCATGTCTGAACGACATCGTTCGCCGCGACAGCAGCCTCTCCGATGACGCCGCTAACGAGCAACGTGCCAATGACCAGGACACGATTGCGCGCCATGGGTGCCTCCTTCAGATCCGCCGCTCGTCCGCATCGAAGAGCGAGCCCCTGGCCGCATCGATGTGGAAGCGAACGTTCTGCTCCGCCATCAGCTCACGACTGTCGTGAGTGAGGCTCGACAGGAGATTCCCGCGCCAGTCGATCCAGATCACCTGGTGATTGCCCAACGGTTCGACCAGCGTCACGCGTCCTTCGAACGGTGCGCCCTCTGCGATCCGGATGTGCTCCGGGCGAACGGCGAACGTCAGCGGCTGCCCGTGCGCGGGCGGCGCACCGCTCAATGCGTAGCCCGCAAGATCGACGCGACTGTCATCGATTGCAAACGCGAGGCGCCCCGACTCGAGATGAGCGGAGCCCTTCAGGAAGTTCGCTGCCGGTGAGCCAAGAAAGCCCGCGACGAACTGATTGACGGGACGGGCATAGACTTCGGACGGTGTCCCGATCTGCAGAATCCGCCCGCCGCGCATGACTGCGATCCGTGTCGCGAGAGTCATCGCCTCAACCTGATCGTGCGTGACGTGAATCATCGTCGCGCCGATACGCTGATGCAGAAGTTTGAGCTCGCGCCTCAGCTCCGCGCGCAGGCCGGCATCGAGATTCGACAGCGGCTCATCGAGCAGGAACACGTGAGCATCCCGCACCAGCGCGCGGCCGATCGCAACGCGCTGGCGCTGGCCACCCGAAAGCTGCGCAGGCTTGCGTCCGAGCACTGCTTCAAGGTGGAGGAGCTCGGCGGTTCGCTTCACGCGCGCCTCGATCTGATCACGTGCGGCTCCACGCACCCGCAACCCGAACGACAGGTTTGCAGCGACAGTCATCGTCGGATACAGCGCATAGGACTGGAACACCATGCCGATGTTGCGATCGGCTGGATCCGCATGGGTCACATCCTGCCCGCCTATCGCAACGCTCCCGCCATGCAGATCCAGGAGACCCGCGATCCCATTCAGCAGAGTCGATTTACCGCAGCCCGATGGGCCGAGCAGCACCAAGAACTCTCCGCTCGCAACCTCGAGTGACAGATCCTCGATGATGGATGCGCCGCCGATGGCGATCGAAAGATTGCGGATGCTGACGGCGGCCACGCCTCAACCCTTCAGCGCGCCGGCAGCGATGCCGCGCACGAACCAGCGGCCGGAGGCGAAATACAGCACCAACGGAACGAGTGCTGTAAGGATCGTCGCGGCCATGTCGACGTTGTAGAGACGCGTGCCGGTGGTCGTGTTGACGAGGTTGTTGAGCTGCACCGTCATCGGCAGATTGTCGCGCCCCGCGAAAACGAGGCCGAGAAGGTAGTCGTTCCAGACGCCGGTGACTTGCATGATCGCGGCCACGATGATGATCGGCGGCGACATGGGCAGCACCACGTGCACGAAAGTTCGCACGAATCCCGCGCCATCGACCCGCGCAGCATTGAACAGCTCCACGGGCAGCGATGCGTAGTAGTTCCGGAAGAGCAGAGTCATCAGCGGCATGCTGAAGATGACGTGCACCAGCACGATTCCCGGCAAGGTACCGAAAATCTGCAGCAGGGCCGTAACGCGCACGAGCGGATAGACCATCACCTGCAACGGCACGAACGCGCCGATCATCAGCACGGCGAACAGGAAGTTCGCGCCGCGGGGACGCCAGAACGCGAGTGCGTAGCCATTCAACGCGCCGAGCGCAATGGCGATGGCGGTGCTGGGGAGTGCGATCCGCAATGAATTCACGAGACCGCCCCGAATGCCCTCGCAGCTCACGCCGGTGCAAACCGTGCCCCAAGCCGCGCGCCACGCCTCGAGCGTGAAGCTTGCAGGCAGCGCAAAGGTGTTGCCGAGCCTGATCTCGTCGAGTGACTTGAACGAAGTCACGAGCATCACGTACAGCGGAATGAGGAAGCAGAGCGCCGCGCAGATCAGGAAGAAGTACAGGCCGATCCGTGCCGGACCTCGCGACTTCATCGCGAGCCCAGCCCGGCCGCGTGGCGCCGCAAATACAGCACCGGCGCCAGCAGCACCGCGATGGTGAGCAGCAGCACGATCGAGCCGGCGGATGCGAGCGCAATGTTCGCGCGACCGAACAGATGATCCATGATGAACTTTGCCGGAACTTCGCTGGCGGTGCCCGGCCCTCCCAGCGTCATGGCGACCACGACGTCGTAAAGCTTCACGACTGCGGTCAGCAGCAGAATCGTGGCCGTCGCGAACGAGTGCGTGAGCATGGGCCGTATGATCGAGACGTAGATGCGCCAGGTGGGAATGCCATCGAGGCGCGCCGCCTTCCAGATGTCCGGATCGATGCCGCGTAACCCCGCGAGCATGATCACCATGACGAGCCCGGACGACTGCCAGATCGCCGCAATCGCAATCGTGTAGATCACCCTGTCCGGATCGACGATCCAGTCGAATTCGAACTCAGGGAATCCGAGCCGCCGGACCATCTCCTGAATGCCGTTAGTGGGATTCAGCAGCCATTGCCACACGATGCCCGTGGCGACGAACGACATGGCGTACGGATAGAGAAACACACTGCGCAGCGCCGCTTCGCCGCGTACCTGCCAATCGATGAGAGCCGCGAGCACGAAACCGAGCACCAGGCACACGATTGTGACGACGGTGCCGTAGATCGCGAGATTGGAAAGGGACAGGAGCCACCGGTCATCGCCGAACAAGCGGACGTACTGTGCGAACCCGACGTAGGTATCCACGGGAAACGTGCGCGAACTGGTGAACGACACGCGCAGCGACCAGAGCGTGGTACCGAGATAGATGACGCACGCCGTGATGGCCATCGGCAGGAGGGCCACGTATGCGCTGCTTCGACGGAGCATGCAGTGATCGAAGCCTAGTTGGCCAACGCCGTGGCGATTTTCTTCTGCACCGTCTCCACCGCCGTGGCGCGATTCCAGTACTCCGTCAGGATATCGGAAAGCGCGCCGTTCTGGTCGGGAGTCAGGTAGTTCTCGTCGTTACCCACGACGCGCGCCGGGTCGGCCATGAGCGCGACGCCTTTGCGTGCGCAGACATCGAGCGCCGCCGGATCGAAGCCCTTGCCGATCGGGATGGAGCCTTTGCGGACACTGAAGGCCACTTGCGCATTGGGCGAGGTGACGACGCGTGCCAGGAGCTGCTGAGCGGCGATCACCTGCGAATCCCGGCTCTTCGGGAACACGAATGCGTCGCCCTGCACGATGTACGGCGCGTTTGCGCCGAGCCCGGCGATGCAGCCGTACTCCTGGCCGGGACGCTGCCGGGCCACCGCGAATTCAGCCTTCACCCAGTCGCCCATGATCTGCATGCCGGCTTTGCCGGTGATCACCAGCGCGGTCGCATCGTTCCAGTTGCGGCCGGACGCAGCCGCATCGACGTAGCTGCGCAGGCGCTTGAAGGTGAGCAGCACTTTCCTGAACGCGTCCGACTGGATCGCGCGCTGATCGCGGTCGCGCACGACCTTGAGATACAGATCGTGCCCACCGACGTTGGCGAGCATCGCGCGAAACAGGATGTTCTCCTGCCACGCCTGGCCGCCGTGCGCGAGCGGAATCAGGCCGGCCGCTTTCAGTCGATCGAGCGCCGCAAACAGCTCGTCGACGGTCGTGGGCTCGGCGCTCACGCCGGCCTTGCGGAAGGCAGCGTGCGAATACCAGATCCAGGTCGGCGAGTGGATGCTGACCGGCGCGGCGTAGTAGTGACCGCCGATGCGAATGGTCGAAAGAATGGGCTCGGGAAGAAACTTGTCCCACCCATCGCGAACGGCGACCGCGTCCACGTTGTTGAGCAGGCCTTGGTCGATGAGCTCGCGAAACTGCTTCGATGTGTTGAACAGCGCCGCGGTGGGGGGCTGACCGCCGACCACCCGGCTGATCGCGACGGCCCGCGCCTGCTCATTGCCCGCAACCGCCGTGTCGACCCATGTGCCACCGGCTGCACGGAAGGCGTCGGCGAGCGTTCTCACCGCAGCGGCTTCGCCACCGGCGGTCCACCAATGCATCACCTCGGCACGAGGTGCCGCCGCGTGCGCAGCCAGAGAGAGGAGCAGCGCCAGGCCGAAGAGAACAGTTCGCGCTGCTTGCATGATGGAAAGGTTCCCAGTGCCGCAATGACTATAGCATCCGCGATTTTAGCGCGCCAAGCGCGACTCCCTCTCACGAACGCTCTGGGATAGAGTGCGCCAATGGCTACGATTAAGGATGTTGCGCGCCTCGCGGGAGTGGGTCTCGGCACGGCCTCGCGCGTGGTGACCGGCAAAGGGTCGGTCGCCCCCGCGACCGCGAAGCGCGTACACAACGCGATCAAGAAGCTGAACTTCAGGCCGTCGCATGCGGCACGGTCGCTCCTCTCGGGCTCGACGCAGATGATCGGTGTCTACATCCCGATCCTGAAGGGCACGTTCTACACGCCCATCCTGCAGACCATCGATGCCGAGCTGCGTGCCGGTGGGCGGCACATGGTCGTGGCGTTCGGACATGGCTCCCTGGACGAGCGCCGCCAGGCCATCGAGGGCGTGCGCTTTCTGATCAATCGCGACTGCGACGGCCTCATCGTCATGAGCAATGCGCTGCTCGAAGAGGACATCATCGCCCTGCGCCGCGAGCAGCCCAACATCGTCGTGCTCAATCGCGTCTTCAAATGCATCAGCGAGCAATGCTTCTCGGCGGACCACGTCCAGGGTGGCGTGGTGGCGGCGAACGCTTTGCTACAACACAAGCACCGGCGCTTCGCCGTCATCGCCGGCCCGGCCAGCTCACCGGACAATGTCGCCCGCCTCAAGGGTTTCATGAACGAGCTGCGCAAGCAGGGCATCGACCCGCAGACCGTCAAAACGTTCGACAGCGACTTCTCGCCCGAAGGGGGCTGGGTCTCAGCGAAGGCGCTGCTCGAGTCGAAGCATCGCTTCACGGCCGTGTTCTGTGCCAACGACGAGATGGCGGTCGGCCTTCTGTCCTACTTCCAGCAGGCCGGAATCGCCGTACCCCAGCAGGCCTCCGTGCTCGGTTACGACGACACGCAGAGTGCCGAGTATTCGGCGCCGCGCCTGACTTCCGTGCACATGCCCCTGCGCGAGGTGACGGTGAGCGGCCTCAACTGCCTGCTCAACCGCTGCTACGACTCGCTCCTGCCCGTGGCACGGGAGTTTCCCATCAACGTGGTCTGGCGGGCCTCCGTCGCCCTGCCCTCGCAGACCAGCCTTGGGGGTTCACGCTGACGCGCAGTGCTGCGCGATGAACTCGGCATGCGTGGGCATTGCGTCGACACATGCCGAGATCACGCGCTGAGTGTCGGCCAGGAAGGCGCGTACCTCGTCGACAGGGCGCAGGTCGGCAAAGGGATGGTAGCCGCTCGCGTGGATACGCTGCCCCTCCATCACCTGTACCCAGCTCAACTCGCCAAACAGCTCATTGTCTTCGCGGAAGAAGCGGCCGTTGCTGCGGTAGAGGTCAATCTTATGCTGCAAGGTCGGCGGTATTTCCATCGAGCGGCAGTGCTGCCAGAACGGCGTGTCGTCGCGCTCGGTGGCCTTGTAGTGCAGGACGATAAAGTCACGCACGCGCTCGTACTCGATACGTGTCTGCTTGTTGACCTCGTCGATGTCGGCCTGGTCGAAGCCGCCGCGCGGGAACAGCGCCATCAGCCGCGAGACCGATGTCTGGATCAGGTGGATGTTGGTGGATTCGATAGGCTCGAAAAACCCGGCCGCCAGACCCATCGCGATACAGTTACGGTTCCATACGCGCTTGCGCCGGCCCGGCTTGAAGGGGATATGCCGCGGTTCGGCCAGGGCCTCGCCGTCCAGGTTTCCCATCAGGATCGCAGTGGCGTCCTCCTGGCTCATGAAGCGGCTGGAGTAGACGTGGCCATTGCCGATGCGATGCTGCAGCGGGATGCGCCACTGCCAGCCGGCACCGTGCGCCGTGGCGCGCGTTATCGGGATCAGCGGCTCCACGGAGCGGCAGGGAACCGCGACCGCGCGGTCACAGGGCAACCAGTGCGACCAGTCTTCGTAACCGGTGTGCAAGGTTTTCTCGATGAGCACGCCGTGCATGCCCGAACAGTCGACGAACAGCCCACCTTCGACGCGGCGGCCATCGCTCAGCACGACGGCGCTGATGAATCCATCCGGCTCGCGCTGCTGCACGTCGACGATCTTGCCTTCGATGCGCTCGACGCCGTTTCGCTCGGACAGCTGGCGCAGGAATCGGGCGTACAGTCCGGCGTCGAAGTGGTAGGCGTACGTGATGTCCTGGAGTGGCGAGCCCGCCATGTCTTGCCGCGGCCGCATGAACTTGGCACGGCGCGGAGCCGCGGTGTTGATGGAGTAGTCGCCCAGGCCGGCGGCCACGCCAGCATGCACGCCGCGTAGCCAGAAATGATGGAAAGGCAGTCCATCGAGGTCGGGCCCGAGCTTGCCGAAACCGTGAGTGTAGCGGTCGCCGATCGCGCTCCAGTTCACGAACTCGATGCCGAGCTTGAACGTGCCGCGCGTGGCACGCAGGAACTCATCCTCGTCGATGCCCAGGATGCGATTGAAGGAGACGATGTGCGGGATCGTCGCCTCGCCGACACCGACGATGCCGATCTCGTCGGATTCGACGAGACGAATCGAGCACGCGCGCCCGAAGTGGTTCGAAAGCGCGGCGGCCGTCATCCAGCCGGCGGTGCCACCGCCGACGATGACGATGTCACGGATCAGCGGACCCGGCATGCCTCAGAACTTGTACGACGCACCCAACAGGACCACACGTCCATAGTTGTCATCTTCCCACGGCAGTAGTCCCGTGGACGAGCCGCCGATTTCCGACGACTGCCTCGTGATTGCGGCTTCGTTGGTGAGGTTGTTCCCCTGCAGCAGCACGGTGAGACCCCTGAACGAGCCCGAGTTGAACTCATAGCCGATCTGCGCATCGATCTGGGTTTCGGCATCGATCTGCGTGCTTCTCAGTGTGTTCAGCAGCACGCTGCGCGTGGTAGCCGTAAACGCCGAGCGGTAGCGGCGGCTGACCCGGGCCGAGAAACCGCTCCTTTCGAAATACGCCTCGATGCTGTTGACGTTACTCGAGAAGCCATCGAGCTTGATCTCGTCGCCATTCTCGTCCAGCGGCAGTTTGTTCCACGTTTTCGATTCGCTCATGACCAGGCCGAAACCGTCGAGCGCCGGCATGAACAGGCCAAAATCCACCGAGACTGCCGCTTCGACACCGTAAACCCTGCCACCGGTGCCATTGTCCTGCGTGGTGATGTCTCCGATGTTCGGATTGCAATCCGGCTGAGTGGGCGCGCAGCCAGGCGTGAGGTCCGGGTTGTAGTTGGGGAACCCGCTGAAGTCGCGCTGGGTGGTGCGCTCGTAGATGAAGCTGTCCAGTTTCTTGAGGAATCCGGCGACCGCGACATAGCTGCGCTTCTGGAAGTACCTCTCCACCGAGAGGTCGACCGACTTCGCGCGCCAGGGTTTGAGGTCGGGCTTGCCGCCGGCCCCTGCGCTCCACGTGCCGATGTTGCTTCCCTGACTGATGGGTTTGAGCTGGGGCTGGTCGGCACCGGCGCGCATGTCGTCCATGCGCGGCCGCGCCATGGTCTTGCCCAGGCCGAAGCGCATGAGCAAATCCTCCTGCAGATTGAACACCAGGTTGAGACTCGGCAGCACGTCGGAATAAGTGGCGCCGCCGCTCACGGGAATCACGGCACCGCTATCCGGTCCGCCCGAGCCGCCATCGTTCCAGGCGAAGCCATCGGAGCTCTGCTTCGAACGGACGTACTGAACGCCGAGATTGCCTCGCACCGGCACCTTGCCGAGGTTCGAGTCGACGACGAACCTCAGGAAGCCGGTAGAAATCTTCTCATGCACCTGGAATTTATTGGTCTGCGCCAGCCACGGATCCTTCGCAACCTGGGTGTACAGGCCCATGATGTCCGGCACACTCCAGCTCACCACACTCTGCTGGATACCGCCCATGTTGATTGACACCGGATCCCGCAACGCGCTCGTCGGGATCGCCGCCAGAGGGAGTCCGGATACCGGGTCCGTTGTCGGATCAGTTATCTCGAGGCGGAAGGCGTCGGACGACACGTTCTTGTCGCGCTGGTTGTAGGCGACGCCCGCATCCAGACCGCTGAACCAGCCCCAGCCCACGTTGCGATTGACCGCGAGCTGCGCCGACTTGATTTCGTCCTTGAATTTCGGCGTGCGCATCTCGGCCCAGTTCGGATCGTTCGTCAGCTGCACGACGCCCGGGTCGGTCAGGTTCTGCGGGGTGGACCAGTTCAACTGGCTGTCGCTGGTGGTGAAGCTGAACGAGCTGAAGGTGTTGGCCCGCGCGACGGATTGAATGTAGAGCTCGTCGCGGTCGGCGCGCGAATAGCCGAGGTCCATCGTCCCTTTCCACTGCTCGGTGATATTCAACTCGTTGCGCCAACCGACCGAGCGGATCTTGTCGGTACGGTCCCAGTTCTTGTCGTACACCAGGCTGTGAGAACCGTCGATCGTGGCACTCGTGATGAAGGTGTTGCCGTTGATGTCGGCAGTCTGGACGTTGGTGAAGTTGGCCGGCGGGGGCTGGTTGTCCCCTCCGTTCCACAGGCCGATGTCGCCGGTCCAGTGGTGCCCTGTGCGGTCCTGCTGGAACTTCGAGTAATAGAGATCCACAGCGCTGCTGAAGCGATCGTTCGGCTTGAACTGCACGATGCCCATCGCGCCGTCCCGCACCTGCTTGCTGGAGGTGACGCTGGACTCGAAGCCTTGCGGGAACACCGCGCAGTCACTGCCGAAAAAGCAGTCTCCGCTGCTGCCGTCCGCGAACGGTACGCCGGTGGCCGAGGAGCCCCATTGTCCGTTGTAATCGCCGATACCCCAGGAGCCGAACTTCTTGGCCTGGCCGGGCGAATCGAGGTGGGCGAAGCCCACCGCCACACCGATCGTGTCCTCGGCAAACTGATCCACGAACGAGGCACTGAAGCGGTTGCCGTAGGCACCCTTGCCCGTGGACGAGAGATCGCCGTTGGTATTTTTCTCGATGCGGGCGGCAACGCCGATCTGCCGGCGATTGAGGCTGAGCGGCATCAGCGGCCGGATGTCGATGGTGCCCGACAGTCCCTGGCCAACCACCCCAGCGTCCACGGTCTTGTACACGACGACCTGTTGCACCAGCTCCGACGGGAACTGGTCGTATTCGGCGGAGCGTCCTTCACTGGAGCTCACCACCTGGCGTCCGTTGAGCAGCGCGCCGGCGTAGTCTTCACCCAGACCGCGGATGGAGATCGCGGCCGGGCGGCCCTCGATGCGCTGCGCCGCCAGACCCGGCAACCGCGCGATGGAGTCCGCGATGCTCGTGTCGGGGAGCTTCCCGATGTCTTCGGCGCTGACGGCTTCGATGATGGAAGTCGCGTCTCTCTTGGCGGCAATCGACGTCTCGATCGAGTGGCGGATGCCGGTGACCGTGACCACCTGGAGCGCTGTATCGTCGCCGGTCTCCTGCGCTCGCGCCGAACCGGCGGCGCCAGCGAGGACTGCAGCAACTGCGGCCGCCACGGTCTTCACAACAGGACGAGTGTTCGTATCACGGCTGCGGACGCAGCGTGCTGCACGGATTTTCATCGGATTCCCCCTGCAGTGGAAACCTTCCCACTCGCTGCAGGAAGTTACTAGCGCTGTTCGAGCCTGTCAATCGCGCGCCCGTCGTGTCCCAGCAACAAGCCACGACGGATTGCGGTCTGCCAAGCATTCGAGACGAGCCAGCCGTTTCGCGCCTGCCTGTGGGAAGCTTTCCAATCTTGAGGTAGATTACCGGGGAACGCGCTCCGCGGGGCGCGCGACGATCAGCAAAACAGAATGACCCTTACGCCGCCATCGACCGTGCAGACGCTGTGTCGCGCCCAGTTTCCGGCCGACTTCCGCTGGGGATGTTCCACCTCCGCCTACCAGATCGAAGGGGCCACGGCCGCGGACGGTCGCGCCGAATCGATCTGGGATCGCTTCTGCACCGTGCCCGGCCACATTCGCGATGGCTCGAGCGGCACGATCGCCTGCGATCACTACCATCGCTGGCCGGAAGATCTGGACCTGGCCGCCGGGCTGGGGCTCAACGCTTATCGTTTCTCCATTGCCTGGCCGCGCGTCCTGCCGCACGGCGCCTCACGGGCGCCCAACAGTGCAGGCCTCGATTTCTACTCGCGGCTCGTGGACGGAATGCTGGAGCGAGGTCTCGAACCTTGGGCCACGCTGTATCACTGGGACCTGCCCCAGCGGCTACAGGAAATTGGCGGCTGGACTCATCGCGACACCGTGGCCGAGTTCGCTGAATTCGCCGACGTCATCAGCCGCCGACTCGGCGATCGTGTGCGTAACTGGATCACGCAGAACGAGCCGTGGTGCACGGCGTTCCTCGGCTGTTACGAAGGCTCACATGCTCCGGGCCTGCGCAGCTGGCGGACGGCCTTGCAAGCGTGTCACCACGTGTTGCTCTCACATGGCTATGCGATTCCGGCGCTCCGTGCGAACACGCGCGCCGCGCGTGTCGGTATCGCACTCAGCTTGCACCCACACACGGCCGCGAGCAGCAGCGCGCCTGATCTCGCCGCCGCGCGCCGCTACGACGGTCTGCGCAATCGCTGGTTCCTGGACCCGCTTTACGGACGCGGCTACCCCGCGGACGTGTGGGCACTCTGCGGTGCCGACGTACCTCACGTCGCGAGTAACGATCTCGAAATCATTGCGACACCGACGGACTTCCTCGGGGTCAACTACTACTTCCCGGAGACCATCGCTCACGCGCCGAACGACGGAGCCATGTCGGCGCGTGTCGTGCCCACACCCGGCGCTGAGCGCACCGACCTTGGATGGGAAGTGTCCCCGCAAGGCCTGCGCGAGCTGCTCGAGCGACTGCATCGCGAATATGCCCCGCAGGCGATCTACATCACGGAGAATGGCGCGAGCTACGACGATCACCTCGCGCCGGACGGTGCAATCGCGGACGCGGCGCGCTCTCACTATGTACAGCGCCATCTCGTGGCAGTGCGCGAAGCGGTTGCGCGCGGCGTGCCGGTGCAGGGTTACTTCGCGTGGACACTCATGGACAACTTCGAATGGGCGGAAGGATACACACGCCGCTTCGGACTGATTCACGTGGACTTCGATACGCAGCAGCGTCGGCTGAAGCAGAGTGGCGCGTGGTATCAGGAATTCCTGCGCCAGGGGCGCAGCGACGACACCGCTCTGCGCACCGAGGCGGCGATGAAAGTGCGCGCATGAGCCGCTACGGCCAACTCATCTGCGCTACCGTCCTGACAATCGTCGCGAACGCGTCGCCCGCCGCGTCCGATGGCGTCGTGGTGCACACGGACATGTGGCCGCAGGCCCGTAGCCGTGGTCTCGTGAACAAGGCCGACGAGGCGCGCATCGACAAGCTGCTGGCCCGGATGAGCGTGGAGGAGAAAGTCGGACAGGTCATTCAGACCGACATTGGCTCAATCAAACCAGAGGATTTGCGTCGCTATCCGCTCGGCTCGATTCTCGCCGGCGGCGGCTCGGGACCGAACGGCGACGATCGCGCGTCCGCGGACGTGTGGCTGCAGCTGGCGCGCCAGTTTCGCGCCGTGTCCGTCGAAGCGCGGCCGGGACACACGCCCGTGCCCATTCTGTTTGGCGTCGATGCGGTACACGGCCACAGCAATATCCCTGGCGCAGTGATCTTCCCGCACAACATCGGCCTCGGCGCCGCGCGCGATGCCGACCTCGTACGACGAATCGGCACGGCGACTGCTGAAGCCCTGCTGGCGACGGGCATCGACTGGACGTTCGCGCCCACTCTCGCCGTCCCACAGGATGTTCGTTGGGGCCGAAGTTACGAAGGCTTCGCTCAGGACCCGGCTCTCGTGCGCGAGTATGCGCGAGCTGCGGTCGAGGGTCTGCAGGGAGCGCCGGACCTGAACGGCAAACTCCAGGCGGGGCGCGTCGCCGCGTCCGCGAAACACTTCCTCGCCGACGGCGGCACAGCGGGTGGCGTCGATCAGGGCGATGCGAGGATTCCCGAAAGTGAGCTCATCAGCCTGCACGCGCAGGGCTACGTGAGCGCGATCGATGCGGGCGTGCTCACCGTGATGGCGTCGTACTCGAGTTGGCAAGGCCACAAGATGCACGGCAATCGCCAGCTGCTGACGAACGTGCTCAAGGGACGCATGGGTTTCGACGGCTTCGTCATCGGGGACTGGAACGGCCATGCTCAGGTGCCAGGATGCAGCAATGGCAGTTGCCCAGCGGCGTTCAATGCCGGGGTCGACATGTTCATGGCGCCGTACAACTGGCAGGAGCTGTTTGACAACACGCTCGCCCAGGTGCGCTCCGGCGAGATCTCCAAAGCACGACTCGACGACGCGGTCCGTCGCATTCTGCGCGTGAAATTCAAGCTCGGACTTTTCGAGACCGCGCGCCCCTACGAAGGCCGCAAGGAACTTCTCAATTCCGAGGCCACACGCGCCCTCGCGCGCGAGGCCGTCAGGAAATCGCTCGTTTTGCTCAAGAATGGCGGCGCGCTTCCGATCCGCTCCACGTCCAGGGTTTTCGTGACGGGCCCGGGCTCGGAAAACATTCCGATGCAATGTGGCGGCTGGTCCGTCACCTGGCAGGGAAGCGACACCACCAACGCGGACTATCCCGGCGCCGAGACGATCAAGGTGGCCATCGGGCGCGCCGTCACGGCGGCGGGGGGACGGATGGTTGACGGCTCCGATCTCACGGGGCCGGATCGCCCGGACGTCGCGGTGGTCGTCTATGGCGAGCAGCCGTACGCAGAGATGTCCGGCGACGTGCAGTTCCCGTTGTACAACGTGGGGCAGCCGCTCGAGCAGCTCCGACAATTGCAGCGTGCCGGCATTCGGACTGTGAGTGTCTTTCTTTCGGGTCGGCCCCTCTGGGTACGGCCCATGATCGAAGCGAGCGACGCATTCGTTGCCGCGTGGCTTCCGGGCACCGAGGGCAGTGGCGGCATCGCCGATGTACTGATCGGTGACAGCACGGGCCGGCCGCGAAGCGACTTCACCGGCCGGTTGTCCTTCGCATGGCCGAACGGGCCGTCCCCTCTGCAGGGTGCGCCCTCCGACACGCAGCGTGGTGATACATGGTCTCAGGGATTCGGCCTCTCCTACGCGCGAGAGCAGCGCTAGGGTTTCTGCTTGCACTCGCCGCCGTCGCGCACGCAGAGGAAGTCCCGACTGCGAACGTGAGCATCGTGCCCCGGCCGGCGGAAATGAAGCGGCTGGAGGGCACCTTTCGCCTCGATCGCGAGACGCGCATCGTGGCTGCAGACAGAGCGTCGCGCCGGATCGCGAGCCTCTTCAATGAGTACCTGTTCAGTCAGCACGGCTTCCGCCTGCGCGTGTTGGGCAGTCCGCCCAAAGCTCAGAACTTCATCTCGCTCAGTCAGGATGACGAGGTTGCCGAGGAAGCGTATCGCCTGGTGATGTCGCCGGACGCGATCCGGGTGACGGGGCGACCGGCGGGCTTGTTCTACGGCGTGCAGACGCTCGCGCAACTGCTGCCGGCAGAAGCGACAGCGGCGATGACGCTGCCTAATCTCGCGATCACGGACCATCCCCGTTTCGGCTATCGCGGCGTGCTACTCGATGTAGGCAGACACTATTTCCCCGTCGCCTCCATCAAGAAAATGCTCGACCTGGCCGCCGAGTACAAAATCAACCGATTTCACTGGCACCTTACGGACAACGAAGGCTGGCGCATCGAAATCAAGCGCTACCCGCGGCTCACCGCCCGGAGCTCCGAGTACTACACGCAGCGGGAAATACGGGACATCGTGGCGTACGCGCGTGCGCGTTTCATCACCGTCATTCCAGAAATCGAGATGCCGGGCCACTCCGGCGCAGCGACCGCGGCGTACCGCGAGCTGACGTGCTCGCCTCCTGACTACGCCAACGTGCTGTGCCCGAGCGAGGAGGCCTTCACGTTCGTGCAGAACGTGCTGAAGGAAGTCATCACCTTGTTTCCCAGCACCTACGTCCACATCGGGAGCGATGAAGTGGACAAGGAGAGCTGGCGGCAAAGCGCGCGTGCGCAGGACATCATGAAGCGCGAGGGCCTGCGGAACGAAGATGAATTGCAGTCCTGGTTCGTGCGGCGTGTCTCGCGATTCCTGACGGGCCGCGGCAAGCAGACCATCGGCTGGGACGAGATTCTCGAAGGCGGGCTGGCCCCGGACACCGTCGTCATGTCCTGGCGTGGTGAGAGCGGCGGCATCGAGGCGGCACGACAGAAGCATGCCGTCATCATGGCTCCGACGGACTACACCTACTTCGACTACTACCAGGGCGATCCGGCGCGCGAGCCCGAAGCCATCGGCGGCTTCGTCTCGCTGGAGAAAGCCTACGACTATGAGCCCATGCCGAAAGAGCTGAGCGCGGAAGAGCAACGGTACGTTCTCGGCGCGCAAGCGAATCTGTGGACGGAGTACGTCGCGACCCCGGAACATCTCGAGTACATGCTGTTCCCGCGTTTGCTCGCGTTCTCCGAAGCAGTGTGGTCACCGACAGCGGGCAAGCGCTACGAGGATTTCCAGGGCCGGCTGATGCAACAGCTAACCCGGCTCTCGCGGCGGAACGTGCAGTTCCGCATTCCCGAGCCGGCCGGCCTGAAGGACTTCTACACCGCAACGGACAGCCATGCGCGTATCGACCTGACGTCGCTCGTCGCGGGGAGTCAGATCCACTACACGCTCGACGGGAGCCTCCCCACCGACACCTCCTCACGCTATCAGGCGCCCTTTTCGATTCCGCTCGAGCCCGAGCAAAAGAAGAGCCTGAACGTGATGGTGGTCGCCCCCGATGGGCGCCGCAGTCTTGCGTACGAAGCGAAGTTCCTGCGAAGCACCTATCGCGAGGCAACTCAGCACGTAAACCCACAACCAGGCCTTGCGCACGCCGTGTATGAAGGGACATTCGCGACCGTGCAGGCCATCGAGCAAGGCACCCCGTCAGGACGCCGGATCACAACGTCGTTCGATCCGCAGCAGGCCGGCCGCCCGTTCGACTTCGGCATGACATTCGACGGCTATGTGAAAGTGCCGGCCGATGGCTACTACCAGTTCGACGTGGAATCGGATGATGGCGCGATTCTGCGGATCGGCAACGAAGTGGTGATCGACAACGACGGCAATCACGCCCCGCGCCTCCTCAGTGGACACGTTCCGCTGCGCGCAGGCTTTCACAAATTGAGCCTGCGGTATTTCCAGGCCCGCGGCGGGATGACTCTGCGTATCAGTTGGGGCATCTCGGGCGGGGACCTGCGCCCGCTCGATGCGGCCGCTCTGTTTCATTGATTGGACCGCGGCAGCGCCCAGGCAATCACGTAGTCACCCTTCGGCGACCCGAGCTGGTCGTGCCCGCCGGCTGCCACGACGATGAATTGGCGACTACCGGGACGCAGCTTGTAAGAAATCGCTCCGCCATGCACGCCCGCAGGGAGCTCGAGCTTACGGATGCGCTCACCAGTCATGGCGTTGTGGATCCGCAGAACGGGATAGTACGTGCCTCCATGGAACACGAGTCCACCCGCTGTCGCCAGCGGCGGTCCGTAGCTCGAGTTACCGAGATCGTCAGGGGTCGTGCTCGTCGACACTGACCATGCGATCTCGCCTTTGTCGACGTCGACCGCGACGAGGCGACCCCACGGCGGGCGATTGCATGGCAAGCCATCGTGTGCGAACAGCACGGGTTCGCCGGCCAGACGGTAGCGCTCTGTCGTATCGCGGCCAGTGGCAGCAAGCTGAATCTCAATCCCAAGGTTGTTGACGGGCACGAAAAGCAGTCGCCGCACAGGGTCGAACGCGCCGCCGGACCAATTGGCGCCGCCGCCTGTAGCCGGATGCACCAGCGTGCCTCGAACGCTCGGCGGGGTGTAGATGCCATCGTTGCGCAGTTTCGAGAGTCGCTCTGAGCAGGCGTCACGATGCTCGCGTGTGCCGAAGAGATCGGCTTCTGTGATTCGGTGTGAGGAGAGTGGCGGCGGTTTCAACGGAAACGGCTGTGTCGGCGAAGCCTCCTCGCCGGGTACATCGCTCGCCGGCACGGGGCGTTCCTCGACCGGAAATAGCGGCACTCCCGTCTCGCGATCCAACATGAAGACGAGACTCGTTTTCGTGAGCACGACCACGGCCGGCACGTCGCGTCCGTCGCGCCGAATGTCGATGAGTATTGGAGGCGCCGCGAGATCGTAGTCCCAAAGATCGTGGTGCACGGTCTGGAATTGCCACTTCAGCTTCCCGGTCTTCGCGTCCAGGGCTACGACCGAGTCCGAGTAGAGATTGGCGCCGCGCCGATCGCCCCCGTAGTGATCCGGACTCGCCGAGCTCACCGGCAGGAAGACGAGCCCGCGTTCGATATCCGCTGTGATCGTGGACCAGACATTGGCGGCCCCGGTGTGAGGTGTGTCGGGGATGGTGTGAAAGGTCCAGCGGAGCTTGCCATTACGAGTATCGAACGCACGCACGATGCCGGGCGGCGCATCGGCGCGGACCCAATCGGCGACGGACGAGCCGACGATGATCGCGTCGCCGACCACCGTTCCGGGAGAAGTGAGGCTGAGCTCGCGCGGATCGACAAGGGACCTGACGCCTTCGTGCAGGTCGGCGTCCGCGGGGCAGCGCTTGCCGGTGCGCGCGTCGAGTGCGATCAGTCGTGCATCGAGCGTCGTGAGAAAAACGCGCGGCGCGCAAGCGTCGGCCGAACTGCCCTGCCACGCGGCGACGCCCCGGTTGGTCCACATGTTGGCATACCACGCGCGCCTGTCGAGGCGCGGATCGAATGTCCAGAGCTCTTTACCCGACTCTGGATCGAGCGCGATCACGCGATTGGTGGGGGTGGTGAAGATCAACCGGTTGCCCACGAGAATGGGTGTGGTCTCGGACGACGTGCCGCGATTGAAGGGAAGACTGCCGTCGAAGTAGTCATCGTCACCGTGCCGATACACCCACGCCCGCTCGAGCTTGTCGACGTTGCCGATGTTGATGTCTGCAAGCGGGGAATAGCGGCCGCCTCCGGGCAGGCCTTCGGTCACCGGCCAACCCGCCGTTTGCGCCTGGGCGGCGATGAGCAGGCAATAAAAGAGAGGTGGCATCCTGGGCTCCAGTAGAACAGGTGCCGGCATCCTCGGCCCGCGGACCCGCGGGAATCTTCCGGATTACTTCAGTCGCTCGCGGATTTCAGGAAACAAGAAGGTTTTTCTGGTTTTCAGGCGGGCGTTGTGTGCCGCCGCCGGTAAGCCGAGGGGGTGCAGCCGATCACGTCGCGGAATGCCTGGTTGAACGGTGCAATCGATTGGTACCCCACGTCGAGCGCGATGGTGAGGATCGGAAGTTGCGCCTTGGCCGGGTCGGCGAGCTGCTGGCACGCGTCCCGGAGCCGGTACTTGTGGAGCAACGCGTTGAAGTTCCGGTAGCCGAGCCGCTTGTTGATCAGCGCGCGCAGACGGTACTCGGGGATAGCCAATCGTTTCGCGAGGCTGCCGATGGAGAGGCCCGGTGTCAGGTAAACCCTCTCCTCCTCGAGAGCCCGGATCAACGTGGCGAGTTGCCGATCGACAACGGGATCCACCTCGGGATCGGGCAAGGGCGATGAGCGATCCACCAGCCGCGCGAGGACGCCCTTGTCGAACCGGAGCACCGCCAGTGCCACGGTGACGAAGCCAACAGCCATTATGAGCGTGATGACGTTGTCGAAGGGTGCGCGTGACGAATAAGGCGTACCGAGCAGGTAAAGCTCGATAACGCTGATACCGAACGAGAGGCTGCCGACGACAATGAGGAACAATCCGCGAAGGAAGCGCCTGCCTTCATCGAGGTCCACCCGCCATCCGCGAGCGGCCCAGTACAGCGCGAGAAATGTGAAGACGGCTTGCATTGCAATCGGCAGCGGGCCGAATACGAAGTTGACGATGGCAGGATACGTCTCTGATTGCAGCACGCTGCTGTCGCGACCCACGTAACCGAATGCGTTGCTCGCACTCAGCAGGAACTGGACGGCGCATGCGACGATCATCCAGCGCGGGATGCGTTTGTCATCCTGGAATAGCGAGTACGCGAGAATCATCCAGAGACCCGTGCCCGTATTCATGAAGGTCAGCAAGTACGGCCAGATCCAGAACGAGACCTGAACATCCGGCGGAACCGCGTAGGAGATCCTTCCCACCAGGTAGCAGGCCAGACTCACCGTGACGCACGCAAAGATGCGCGCGTTGAAGGAACGTGGATCAGAGATCAGGGAACCTGCGCCGGTCAGCACGACGGCCGTCAGCGCCGCGATATTCGCGCCGAAGTAGAACAGGCCCATCGCCGTGGCAAGCTCCAGTGCTGCGCCTGTCACTTTCGTGATCGCATGGTCCGTGCGGCGAGAGCATGAATCGACTCTCGCTTGCGAGCTACCTCCGCCACAGCCTGCGGCCACCTCACCTTGTGAAGCGTGGAAGTCGTTCGAAAGTCGCCGAGGGGGACGCTCTCCAGAGGGTCGATTCCAAAGAGCAGAAAAACTCTCATGGAAGCGATATCGAGCGCCATCTCGACGATGCGCTCGAGGAGCTTGAGGCCGGCCCGTTCACCGCGCGTGCTGACGGTCTGAGCGATAAAGGCTCTGGCGACGCGAATGGCCAATTGGGCCTGCGCAATTCCTGCATCGTTGCGCTTCTCAGGGAGCAGGTGCAGGTTCTGAATCCGGCTATCGAGAACGTCGAGAGGATGGATCACACGCAGATGCCCGATGTCCGGTATGTCCAGTTCCACCGCTCGACGAGCCAGGTCCTTGGTCGTGAGACCGACGACACCGGAGAGGAAGTTTACCTGCTTCACATCACCGTTCTTCGTGCGATGCGTGACCTTGCCAGTCTGGGGAGTCGAGTCATCAAGAGTCGGAACCCAGGTCTGCCAGCCGAGATGCTTGCCGAGTGTCGTAGCGAGCGCGCCATCGCCGATGAAGTCAGCGTCAGCAGTGACTCCTGAGGCAAGGCTTGCCGGACGCTCGACGCGCAGATGATCTGCCCAGAAGGCGAGCGCCTGCCCACCGACCAGCAGGCCAGCGGGCGAGCAGATACTCAGAATCTTCCGGACATCTTCCGGCGTGAGTGGAGCTTCCTTCGCTTGCCTACTCGTCATCGAAACCCGCACCCGGATTGAGTATTCGCGCCGCACGAGCACTGGCAGCAGGAATCATGTGTTTCTCGCCCCAGGCGCTGGCGTCGCGCCGAGCGGCCACAACATTGCCGATCTCCTCGAGCGCCCGAGGCGAAAGAACCACTGCAACGAGGCGACCGTGCCGGACGATCTCGACGCAGCCGAGAGCGGCGACATCTTCCAGCAGGCCACCAAAGTTGTTCTTCGCGTCACTTGCCGATACACGCTTTGCCATTTGTCCATTTTAGCCAAAACACAGCAACGGAAGTGACGGGTTTGTAAGCTCTTGGAAACAGAGGATTTAATTACGGAGCGGACCTTGGGGGGCGCGCAAGTGAGAGGGCTCGGGCCCCATCCATGCCGCGGGATACTCGACCGACCTATGGCACGTCAGCGTCGGGCGACAGCGCGAAGGTCTGCCAATATTCCGTGAACCGGAGACGATCGACGAGCGGACGAAAACGGGCGTCCGCCCGAAACTCACGCATCTCGGGCAACCATAGGTCGCTGAGATCGACGCTCCTGGCCGCATTGTCGCCCAGCAGCTGCCGCACCATCTTGACGCGCTGAGCGATGGTTTCCGCGCTCACGATCCGCCCCGGCCACACGCCCTCGTTGATCTCATCCGCTGAGATGCTCCATGACTGGCGGACGCTCGGCCGCCCGCACAACGTGTACATCTGGGGTGGCGTGCTGCTGCTCACCGTTCAACTGGTGCTAACGCCGCTCTTTGCACGCAGCGCCACCGCCATGGCGTTCGCAAGATCAGTGAGAGGGTTGATGGATTGAGACATCCCGGCAAGGTTCGGAACGGCGCGCAACGGCGTCACGACTCCGCTCGATGTGCGCGATCTCTATTGCGACACCTGGAAAATTGCTTCGCTCGCCACGTTCGTTGCGAATCGCACGGCCGCGTGCGACCACGGACCTCTCGCTACCGTCGTCACGAACCACGCGGTAAGTGACCTCGTATGCGCGTCCGCTGTGCATCGACTCTGCGATGAGCTCGGAAACTTCAGTGGACTCGCCTGGATGTATCCTGGAGAGGAACTCAGCGAGCGGCGCACCACCCAACGCCGCCGCAGGTATCCCAAAGAGCGTCGCGAGCTCGCGATTTCCCTTGACACTATCCGTTGCTATCGACCAGTTCCAGATCGCCAGTGGGACTGCATGCTCGTCGGCGCGCTCGTAGAGCGCCTGAAGCGTCGCTCCCCCGCCGCCGAACGCGACCCCGAGCGTTACCAGCTCCGGCACCGATCGAACGCGGAGCTTGCGCATGGCGCTCCCGCGATGTGCCTTGATGGTCTTTTCGACTATGCCGAGTCGAGCTGCAATCTGCTTGTTGAGCGCACCGGCCGCGACCCACTTGAGGACCTCGCGTTCGCGCGACGTGAGTGCTGCAACTCGGCTCAATATTTCCATGCGGTGGGCGCGATCGCCACGTTCTTCAGCATCGATCCTGAGCGCCTCGCGAACCGCCCCGAGCAGAACGTGTTCCTGCAACGGCTTCACCAGCACGTCGATGACGCCTGCGCGCATAGCCCGCACCGTATGCGGAATCGTTGCATGTGAGGAGATCAGAATCGTGGGTCGAACGGCTCCACGCTGACGCAAAGTCGAATACACCTGCAGGCCTTCGAGAACGGGCATCGGGTCGTTGAGAATCAGGCAACCCGGCCGATGGGGATCGTGCTCCCGTAGAAAATCCAACTCCGAACGAAAGACAACCGCACGCCAGCCTCTGGAGCTGAGAAGAGAAGCGAGTGCGCGGCAGAGATGTGGATCGTCGACCACGACGTAAACTTCAGCCCCGGAATCGGGAGATGCCTTGCGCACGGTGTCTGAGCTCCGGGTATTCGCTATTGGAATTAGCGTTGCTGGCAGCGTCAGAGCACGGCTTATGGCGCACAATGGGACCTTGGGCCCATATCCACGCCCGAAATTCTCAGCTAGGCATCAAGCCCTGCGCTTTCGCGACTCGCTGCATGCGTTCGGCGCTGGTGATCGGTGGCGGCAAGGAGATGCCGGAGGTCGGCGCTTTGGGCGACGCTGCCGTTTGCGCGAACAGAGACGATGGCCTGAGGGCAACCCAGCCCGCCGTCGCCGCCATTCCGAGAAAGGCCCGTCTGCCCGTCAACATCGCTGGCTCACCCGGCCTGTCTCACTTATAACTGGATGGCAGCGGATACAGCCCATCGTAGGGCGGCCAGTTCGGAACCGGACGATCTTCGGGCGCGTAGTAGAACGCCGCGTGAATGTCGCGGATCTTGCCATGGTCGAGGTGGAACAGCTCCGTGAAGTGATTGCGGAGCTTGGAACTCCTGGCCTCGCGGCGGAACATGGCCGAAACCATCACGGCCTGCGACTCTTCGTCGATCACGTAGAAATTGCGGATCGTCACGATGGCGACACCAAAGTCGGCCTGGGTGCGGCAATCTGTCTTGCCGTCGTTGCCGATATCCATGCCGGGCTTCATCGGCGAGTTGAACGTGGGAAAGCCGTTCTCGTAGCGCGAGCACCCGGGATGCCCCTTGACGATGTAGCCATTGTGGCTGGTGATCCCATCGAAGTACGAGTTGACTACGGCCTGCAACGCCTCGCGTTGCAGGCGCTCGCCCCTGGGCACGACACGCTGGGCCGGCAGCGTGGCGCGCAGCGTATCTATATTAAAAGGAGTCTTGCCGGGCTCGCCGGTCAGCCCCGCATCGCTCTTTCTGGAAATGAACCATTCCGCTTCGGTCACCTGCTTCCACTGCACTTTGACCCGGATGGCCACGACCGCTTCTTCCGCGCCCATGTAGACCGTGCCGAAGTAGCCCGCCTGACTCTGAACGGGGTCCAGGTATCGACGTTGAATGGAACCCAGTCCGGTGACATTCCTCCAGGCGCCCTGCCCTTCGGGGACCACGACTGAGTTTTCGGTCTGCCGAAAACCTACCCACAAGTTGCCGGCCTCCGGCTTGTGACTTGCGATTGCGGCGAGATAGGTGTCCAGATGGGTCGCGAGGCAAGCGCGGTTGCAGTCCTGTGCGCCGGCCGTGGCGCTGATCAGAAGCAATGCGAGCGCGGCCGGCTTTGCATGCGGCTTGGTCATTCTTGTCCCCTGCGGTCGATGCGCGATGCGTCCGCACGAGGATACTGGAACGCGAAGATCGGGATCGTTGCGATTTTACCGGGCGGGCGAGCTCTGGATCAGGCCCTCTTTCTCGAGCTCCGCCGCCGTGGCTGCGGCCAGCTTGCCGATTTCGGCTGCGACGTCCGTCGGGTCCGTCCTCCTGCTCTCCCCTTTCCACACGAGCTTGTTCTGTTTCAGTGAATAGACGCGTGTTTCAATGGACACCGTATTCTTCACCGCGAGCTCCGTCCCCACTTCCGCCGGCACGTAGGAAGTTTCCCAGCCATGTGCGTAGTAGCCGCCGCCCCAATAGCCCGTGTACGTTGGCTCGAGGGAGGTGACGGACTTTTCGCTGACGTCCTTCTTTATGGCGGTTGGCTTTATCACTAGCACGCCCACCACACCTGCTCGTTCGCACGCTTCGCGCGCGGCTGCTTCGTCCGAGGGACGTGCGCCGCGTAACAGCTCATACATCGGAATGCCGATAGCGCCTCGCGCCGTGATCTCGCGTGCCAGCGCATCCTCCCCCAGACGGCGCGTCGTCTCCCCCTGCGCCATGACCACGGCTGCAACCTTGGCGCCACCGAATCCAAGCGGCGTAGCGTCAGGCGATTTCCAGGTAGAGACGAAGTCTTTCGACGCGCAGGCTGCAAGCAACAGCACGGTGAGCATGGCCGTCGAGTTTCGGTAGGCAGTGTCCATGTGCAATTCCGTGCGAAGACTGCACAGTGAACAGGAACCACGGCAGCTGCCATGGTTCCAAGGTCCAATATCTCAGCGCGAAGTCATGGATCGACGCGCGCTAGATTGCGCGACCGGCCTCGCGCAGCACACGCAGGGCGTCTACCGTCACCCAGGCATTCATTTTGTGCTTCGACGTACCGCCCCAATCGACGAAGTCGGCACCCAGCTCGATCGATTTCGACGTCTTGTAATAACGCTTTTCCGCTGGCCAGCCGCCGTCCGGAAGCTCCTTCGATTCGAGAAAATCGAGCGCGTCTGCGCAACGACGATCACCCAGCCGGCCAACTTCCGCCATGGCTTTGAGCCCACCCAGGACGTCGTAATGCCAGTAAAGCGGATAGTGAAGTTGAACGAACTCAGGATGTATCACGCGCGAGTCCGAACGCCGCTTGAAGAGTCGCCTGCTCAGCAGCACCTCCGACGCTTGCAAGGCTGCCTCGCGCGCCTTCCTGACCCGTTTCTCCTGACCGAAAGCTGCAAGACCCAACATCGGCAGGAGAGTTTCCATGAACGAAGACGTATCGGCGTTGGGGTCCTTGTCGCAATTCCAGCCGCCGTCGGGCCACTGCCAGTGAAGCAGCCGCTCGACGAGTCGATCGGTACGACTATCGTTGATTCCCAGCTTGATCAGGAAATAGAGAGCGTTTCCCTGTTGAGACGCGCAACGCCGATAGCGCCCCTGCATCACCGGAACGCCTTCTTTCTTGTAAGCGTCTGCCTTCGTGTCGGCCTCGAACTCCTGATAGAACGAGTCCTGCAGCCAAAGATCGAGGATCTGATCGCGGATCGGTTCCAGAGACTCATCGCCACGCGGATAGCCGATATCGGCCAGCGTAGCCAGTATCCAGTGCGCGCCTTGCCACTTGTCGTAGACGCTTCTGCTCTTCAGGCGGCCATCTCGTTGCCGGTGCGCAAGCAGCGCATTGACCCGTGGCGAGCTGCGGATGAGCTCCTGCACGGCTCTGGCCTTCCTGGATTGCGGATCCTCACCCAGGACATGAACCATCGTCTTCCAGCGGATGGAAGGCTCAGGGTGGTCGAGCAGCGCTTTGCAAAGAGCATCGCGTTTCATACGTGCGAGCGTATCGCGACCGCCTTTGCGTCGTCATGTACGCCTGCCGCCGTTCGGTGTTTCTCGGGCGAATTGCTCCATGTTGGAAGCGCGCGCGCAAGCGTTCGCGGTCCGGTGATCACGACCGCTTCCGAGCGCAACACGGCGCGCCACTCGATCTCTCCCAGGTGCCAGCGAGCGAACGCCACGGGATTGTTGACGACGACCACGAGGTCCTCCTCGCCACCGGGGTACTTCTCGCAGATCTCGGCGTCGCCTTTCTCGATCAGGAGCCAGCCCCGATTGCCAGGCGCGGACAGCGTGGGATAGTCGAAGCGAACGAGCACCCGCCGTCGAGGCAAACGTTCGCGAACCAGGTAGAGCGTCGCCCACGCCCACAGAACGACTCCGGGATGCGCCTGCTCCGGCTTCAGCTCGACCCATTTCGTTCCCCATCGCTGGAGCGCGAGCATGACCTCCGACAGCGCGCGTCCGGCCTCGGTCGGTTCATAGGTGGAGCCGGGGCCGTTCGACTTGCGACGAATCTCGATGACACCGGCGTGCTCGAGATCCCTCAAGCGCGTCGCAAGCAGGCCGCGGGAGAGACCTGGCGCTCCCTCTGCGATCTCGTTGAACGATCGGCACCCGATCAGAACGATGTTCCGCAGGATGATGACCGTCCAACGTTCGTGAAGCAGCTCCGAGGCTCGGGCGATGGGGCAGTACTGACCGTAGGTACGCATATCCACAGCGTGCTCCCGTCGTCGACGCCGGCCTAGTTCAATTGCTGAACTTGTCCGATCCGCATGGAACATGAACGCTCGAGGGGCAAGGAGCAGACGGAAGCAGGTTGTCATGAGCGAGACCCTGGACCTCGTCGTAATCGGTGCGGGTCAGGCCGGACTGTCGCTCTCCTATGAGCTCTCGCGTGCGGGTGTCGAGCACGTGGTGCTCGAGCGCGGGCGCGTCGGCGAGTCGTGGCGCGGGCGATGGGACAGCTTCTGTCTCGTCACGCCCAATTGGAGCGTGCAGCTGCCCGGCGGCAACTATCAGGGCGAGGATCCCCATGGCTTCATGCCCAAGGACGAGATCGTGCAGCACCTCGTCCGCTACGCGCAGGCCTTCAAAGCTCCGGTGCGCGAGGGAATCGAGGTATTCGCCGTCGATCACGCTGGCAGGAATCGCTTTGTCGTTCGGACCTCGCGCGGCGAGATCCGCGCGCAGCGTGTCGTCGTCGCGTCGGGCGGATTCCAGAAGCCCCATCGACCGTCCAACGCAGACCGCTTTCCAGCATCGACTCGCGTGATCGACGCCGCGGACTACACGAATCCTGCATGCCTTCCTCTCGGGGAAGTGCTGATCATCGGGAGCGGTCAGACAGGTTGTCAGCTCGCCGAAGAGCTGTCGGAGTGCGGTCGCACAGTCTTCCTGTCGTGCGGGCGTAATCCATGGTTGCCGAGGCGGCTCGGCGATCGAGACTTCGTCGACTGGTTGACGAAGACGGCGTTCCTCGAAGCAACGATGCGCCACCTTCCGAACCCGCTTGCTCGGCTCGGCGGAAACGTCCAGTCGACGGGGTGTCGCGGTGGACATGACCTCCACTATCGAACGCTGCACGCACAGGGTGTCGTGCTGTTGGGGCGGTTCGCGGGGTGCGAGGACGGCATCGCGTACTTCGCGGACGATCTCGAGGAGTCGGTCGCGTTCGGTGACGCTCGCTATGGTGACGTGTGCGGCATGATTCGCAAGGCGTGCATCGAGAAGGGCCTGGATCTGCCGGAAATGCCACCGCCTGCGCCGTTTGCCTCGAGCGCACCCACGTCACTCGATGTTCGTCGTTTGGGCGCGGTCATCTTCACGTGCGGATACCGGCCGGACTACGCGAGCTGGATTCACGTCGCGGGTGGGTTCGACGAGCTCGGTTACCCGATCCAGGAAGACGGCTCGAGCACCGTCGTGCCGGGCCTTCACTTCATGGGGGTGCACTTTCAGCGCAAACGCAAATCGGCGAGCCTTCTCGGCGTCACAGAGGATGCCGCCATCCTGGCCGAGCGCATCAGGGTCGAGCGCTGACCCACCACCGGCAAGTCCTGGTACTCGGCGATAGCGGGTACCATTGCGGGAACGCGTCGCTCGGAGATCGAATCCCATGTATGGAAAGCCACAGGCTTCCGCGTTGGTCGGCATCCTGCTACTGACCTGCGCCTGCGCCGCCGCCGCGCAGACGGCCACCGATCGCCGCCCGGGCGAGTACCCGCTGACGCCGGATTCGTTGCCGCAACCCGGCGTGCCACGCGGACGACTCGAGGGCCCGCTCGAATTTCACAGCCGCATCTTCTCGGGCACCGTGCGTCGATACTGGATCTTCGTTCCCGCCCAGTACTCATCGCAGTCTCCGGCCAACGTCCTGGTGTTCCAGGACGGTCAGCGAGCGACTGCTGCTGTCGGCGCGTTGCGCGTTCCGCAAGTGATGGAGAACCTCATTCACAAGCATGAGATGCCGGTAACCCTCGGCATCTTCATCACGCCGGGGAATCTCAGCGAGAAATATCCGGACACGCTCGGGATGTCGAACCCCGATCATCGAGCGCCGGAATACGATGCACTCAACGACAACTACGCCCGCTTTCTGATCGAGGAGATGCTGCCTGAAGTAGGCAGGCGCTACCGATTGACGCAGGATCCAGAGAAACGCGCCATCGGTGGCACGAGCAGCGGCGCCATTTGCGCTTTCACCGTGGCGTGGCAGCGACCCGATGCGTTTCGGAAAGTCATCAGCATGATCGGAAGCTACACCTCGATCGGCTATCGGCCGGCAACCGGCAATCAGCCAATGGTCGCGGGCGGTGATCTGTATCCCACGCTGATCCGCAAGAGCGACATCAAGCCGATCCGCATTTTCCTGCAAGACGGATCAGCCGACCTCGACAACGAGCACGGCAACTGGTTCCTGGCGAACCAGCAGATGCTGGCCGCATTCGAGTATGCCAATGCGAATGCGGACAAGCAGAAGAGCGCTGGGCCGCGTTACGACGTGAACCACGTGTGGGGTGACGGCGCTCATTCGGATACGCACGGTGGCGCCATCCTGCCAGACATTCTGCGGTGGCTCTGGAGATAATGAACGGCATCGCAGGCCCGCGTTACCGATGTCGAGCGCGGCGCGTGTCAGAAGAAGTCGTAGCTCAGTCGCACCCCGAACGTGCGCGGCGGCCGAATGTCCGCCCCCGAGAAAGAGCTCACCCCATAGCGACGCGCGTCATTGTAGACGGCGCGGTCCGAAATATTCTTGACCCACGCCGTCATCGACCAGTGCCCGTCTGCACTGTGATATCCGAGATCAGCGTTGACGATCGTGAAGGCTTTCTGCGTCAGAAAGCTCACCGCAGTCACGTCGAGCTTGTAGGACGAGTTGTACAGGGCATCCACGCCCGCAACGATTTTCGCGCCCTGTGGCAGGAAGAAGCTGTGCGACCATCCTCCCTGTAGCGCCCATTTCGGTGCTCGCGCCAGCTGCACGCCGGAACAATCGAACCTGAAAAGAGGCGTGGTGCCGCCATTCGGCAGCGCTGCCGAGCCGGCGACGCCCAGCGACGTGCAACTCCGCTGCCCATCCACGGGAATCGGCGTCGTATAGGTGAACTCCGTGAACCGTGTGCTCAGATATTCCACGGTTGCGCTGAGCGTATCTGCGCTCGTCGGCGTCAGAATGATGTCTGCGTTCGCTCCGTAGAGTCGCGCCTTGCCAGCGTTGGTTGTCACGAGCGCTTGTGTACCGTTGCTCACAAAGTTGACGAACGTGAACTGGTAATCCCGATACTTCCAGTAGAAAGCCTCGAGGTTCAGCTGCAGCGTGTTCCCGAGGAAGCGGTTGCGAATCCCTCCATCGAAGGCCGTGAGGAATTCAGGCTCATAGGTATTCCCCGGCGCGGGCCCCGAGTAGACGCCGCCCGACTTGAAGCCACGGTTGATCGTCAGATACGCCATCGAATCCTGCGCAACATCGACCTCGACGCCGCCGCGCCAGGTGACGGCATCGTTGCTGACCGAATTGTCGGGATCGGTGACGAGACAGAATCGAAAGGCCGGGTCCGGAAGCGTCGCGCCTGCCGGACAGAGCGGCACGGTAGGGATGGTGGCGAACGTCGTGCTCGTGCCGTAGAGGCCGCGCCTCTCCTTCGTATAACGAACACCACCGAGGACACGCAGACGCGAGGTCAGCGACACGTTTGCGTCGGCGAAAGCGGCGGACGCCTCGGTGGGCGCGTGATAAGGCGTATAGATGTTCGACAGACCCGTGGTCGCGCCCAGGCGCACACCCTGATAGACCTGCTGACTGAAATTCGTGTTTTCCGAGAAGTAGTACGCCCCTGCGACGAGTTTCAGCGCATCGGTGTTGCGCGCGAGCCGTGCTTCGAGGCTCTCCTGATGCACATGATCCTGCTCGGCAAAATTGAGCGTGCCGGCGGGCGAGGTAAAAAACGATGACCGCTGCCAGCGGTAGGCCGGGATCACAGTGAGCTGAGCGAAACCGAAATCTGCATCGAGCTGTGCCGAAGCGCTCGCATACCTGTTGTCGACGAAGCCATCGACTGGCACCGGCGGCGCATTGGCTGCGATCTGAAACGAGCGGACGGTCGCTCCGGAAGCGGCCATCCACGGATCCTCCCCGGGCGGCGTTGGATAAACGACCGAGGATTGGCCCATGCCCCCGATGCGCGTGTAGTCAACCTTGAAGCCGATCTTCAGATCATCGGTGGGTTCCCAGCCGAGGCGAATGCGGCCCGATTGGTGCTTGTCATCGTCGTAGCCATCCTGCAGGTACCCGTCGCGATGCACGACGTCGAATGCGGCACGGACCGCGAGGTTCTGTTGCAGCGGGATGTTCAAGGCGCCCTGAACGCGCCGCAGATCGTAGTTGCCGACGTTTACTAGTACATTGCCGCCGACCTCGGGACCCGGCTCGTTGGTGATGATGTTGATGACGCCCGCAGCAGCGTTCCTGCCATAAAGCGTTCCCTGCGGTCCCTTGAGTACCTCGATCCGCGCCACGTCATAGAAGTTGCCGCCGATCTGGCTGGTACGGGCGACGTTGACTCCGTCGAGGTTCATCGCGACCGCGGATTGGCTCAACGCGTTTGCCGTGTTGTCGCCGATGCCGCGCAAGTAGACGCGCGAGTAGGTGAACTGCCCCACCTGGAGATTCGGCACCAGGCGGCTGAGACCCTCGGGCTGGGACAGATTGGAGCTCGTGACCTGCGCGGGTTCGATGGCAGTGATGGCAAGCGAGGACCGCTGCAGCGATTCGAGCCTGTGTTGAGCCGTGACCACCACTTCCTCGAGGACGCCGGGCGCCTCTTCCTGCGCATCGGCGACCGCCGCACATAGAAGCAAGCCCGCAACCAGCATCGAGACCAGTGTCGTCGGCTTCATCTGCCCCCCTTGCCTGCCCACCGAGCGCGTTATTTTTAATTAAAGATACACTGAATTATTATCGTGTCAAACGGTCGTGCGCGAATAAACCGGTTGATTGATCATTTCAATATGGGTATAAAAAATATCGGCAACCAGGGGGACGGCAGAATGAGCGATTTAGCGCGAAGCCACCTCGGCCGTGAGTATCGGCGCGAGCACGACGGGACTTATTTGCAGAACTGGAACCCGCTGCTGCTGGCAGCGGAGCTTCGTCCCGGGGCGATCGTCGGGCGCGATTTTCTCGGCACGCGGGTCATCGTCTATCGGGATCCGGACGGGAAACCCGTCGTCCAGAGCGCCTACTGTCCACATGTCGGCGCCGATCTTTCCCTGGGAGAGATCGTCAACGGCCGCGTGCGTTGCGCCTACCATCACTGGCAATTCGGAGCGGACGGGCGCTGTGTCGCCATTCCGAGCACGAATCGCATTCCGCCGGTGGCGAGAATCTTCAACTACCCCGCGGCCGAGCGCTGGGGTCTGATCTGGGCGTTCAATGGCGTCGCGCCACTGCACGAGCTGCCCGAGATGCCCAATGTCCCGGAACAGGATCTCTACTACAAAGTGTTTCACCACGGGGTACGCCCCGTCGAAGGCTGGATCTCATCGTCGAACCTGGTGGACTTCCAGCACCTGACGACCGTTCATGGCATTCCGGATGCCATTCCGAAGTCGGTGGTATTCGACAAGTACGTCATCAACGTGCGCCAGGAGTCCGCTGCGCGCATCGCAGACACCCGGCTCTATGGCGGGACCTGGCTGACCGCTCACACGCAATACAGCGATGGCACCGAGCGCATGTTCATGGCGGGAAGCTCGCAGGTCGGCCCCGGGCTGTCGGACGCCTACTACATCGTCGCACGCCGCAAGAGCGAGGTTGAGAAGCTCGGTGCCGAAGCGACGGATGAGCTGATCAGCAGACAGGTCGCCTACGTCAAGAAGCTGTACCGCGAGGATGAGCCGATCCTGTTCACGCTGCGCTTTCGTGGGCGTGGCAAGAGCGCACTGCTCGAGGTGGACCGCCATTTCGGCGAGTACCTCGAATACATCGAGAAATATCCGCGCTCCGCACCGTTCGATGTGTGACCGAGGACCTGTAATGAGTAACAGACATATTCGCGTCGGCGTCTTCGCTCCACCGCATCACCCGAACGATGAAAATCCCACGCTGGCGATGCAACGCGACTTCCAGCTCGTGGAGTGGCTCGAGGAGCTCGGGTATTCGGAATTCTGGCTGGGCGAGCATCACTCCGGCGGGTTGCAGATCTACGGCTCGCCGGAACTGTTCATCGCGGCGGCGGCAGAGCGGACCACGCGGATCAAACTGGGCGCTGCCGTCATCTCGCTGCCATATCACAACCCGCTGATGGTGGCCGACCGCATCGTGCAGCTCGATCACCAGACCCGCGGGCGGGCCATGTTTGGCTTCGGACCCGGAGCGCTGTCCTCCGATGCACACATGTTGAACATTCCGGTCGCCAGCTCGCGCGATCGCATGATGCAGGCCGTGGACACCATCGTGAGACTGCTCGATGGAGAAGTCGTGACGGAGAAGACCGAGTGGTACTCGCTCGAGGATGCGCGTGTTCAGCTGGAACCGTATACGCGCCCGCGCCCGCATCTTGCAGTCGCGAGCCTCAAGACTCCGACCGGAGCGCTCATGGCAGGCAGGTACAACATGGGCCTCTTGTGTGCGATGGCCGCCGGGGTCAGGAGCGCCTGGAAAACAGCGACCGAGGCGGCAGCCCAGCACGGCCAGGTGCTCGACCGGGACAACCTGAGGGTCGTGGGCTCGTTTCACCTCGCCGAGACGCGCGAGAAGGCGCGCGAGAACGTGAAGTTCGGCATCGAGCCGTACATGGAGTATCTCAACGTGATTCGCCCGCCGGGTCCGACGGATCAGCCGTCGGCGGGCGATCCGATCGAGAAAGCGCTTGCCGGGCGCGGTGGCGTCGTGGGCACGCCGGACGATGCGGTCGAGGCTCTCGAAAAATTGTGGGATCAGACAGGTGGGTTCGGTTGCCTGCTGCTCTCCGGCACCAACTGGATGGACTTCGAAGCGACGAAGAAATCGTACGAGCTCTTCATGCGCTACGTGTGGCCGAAGTTCTGCGGCCAGAACCGGCGCCGGGCCGCCGCACTGGACTGGATGAAGCAGAACGCGCTGCTCTTCAGCGATCTGCGCGACAAGGCAGCTGCGGAAGCGATGAAGCCCGGCGGGCAGTAGCCCAAGAGACATCGACCAGCGCCCGCGCTCGTGAGCGTCATGCTGCCAACCGCCGACCGGCCAGCGATTTCAATCGACGGCGTTCTGAACGTTCCGCGGCTGGGCAGATACCGGCGCGTGCTGTTCGGCGCGTGCGCGCTCATCATGGCGATCGACGGATACGATGCCTACCTGCTTGCGAATCTCGCTCCCTTCATCGCCCGCAACCTCGGGGTGCCGATTGCTGCCATGGGCGCGGTGTTCACCGCGCAGGCCGCTGGACTCGCGCTCGGCTACTACACGGTATCGCTCCTCGCGGACCGTTTCGGCCGGCGCAAAATCATCGTCGCGAGCGCCGCGATATTCGGGCTCCTGACTCTTGCCACCGCGCAAGTCACGACGCTCGATGCGCTGGTGCTGGTGCGCTTTTTCGCCTTCGCTGCGTTCGGCGGCATGCTGCCGAACGTCGTCGCATTGCTGGCCGAGTTCCTGCCCGATGCCAGGCGACGACAATTGCTCACCTGGGTATTCATCGCGCATGGGCTGGGCGCATCGCTGGGCGGCTTGCTCGGCCCGAGTTTCGTTGCATACCTCACGTGGCGCGCGGCATTCTGGACCGGCGGAGTGGTGCTGCTGATCACGACCGCCCTGCTCTATCTTCGTCTGCCGGAATCCTGCCGCTACTGGCTGCTGCGCGATCCTTCGGATGTCCGTATCGGCCAGACGCTGGCACGGATCGATCCGACGTTTAACGCCCCGCCGGGCAGCACATTCGTCACGGACGAGCCGGCGGGTCGCGGCCTGCCGCTGATGCAGTTATTTCGAGACGGCCGAGCGTCGTTGACGTTACTCCTGTGGGTGGCGAGCGGTGCAGCCTTGAGTGTCACGGCAACACTCACTTCCTGGCTGCCCAGTCTGTTGCACGCTGTGGGTACGCTCGAACCTGCTGTGGCGAGCCGCGCTTCGTCAGTGTCTGCTCTGGGCGCTACCATTGCGCCTCTGATCGTGACGTTCCTCATGCGTCACATCAGCCAGGCGCGCGCGCTCTCGATGATGTTCATCGCCGGAGCCTTGGCGTTGATGCTGTTCGCTGGTGTCGCGCGGCTCCCCGCGCTTGCCTGGGTACTGAGCTTCTGCTTCGGTCTGCTCGTGATCGGCGGTCAGGCGGGCCTGAATTCACTCATCGGCTCGAGCTACCCGACCTCGATGCGGGCCACCGGCATCGGCTGGGCCGGAGGTATCGGCCGGCTCGTTGCCACGCTTGGGCCAGGTACTGCCGCGGCGATGCTAGGTAACCATTGGAGCGCGGGCGCGCTGTACACAGCGCTTGCGTCGCCACTATTTCTCGCGGCGCTCGTGCTGTACTGGATCGAGCGGCGCCGCACTGGTTGAGCCTGTCGCACGGGCTCCGAGGCCATTGAACACGAAGTCATACAGGAATGCCTTGTAGCGTTTGGCCGCGTCGGCGGGCTCGGCGGTGCGGTCGGCGAAGAGACGGAGGCTGTAGTGAAACTGCTCGCACAGTCCCATCATCGCCAGGTACGTGAACGACACATCGAGCGCGCGCAGCGAACCTTGTTCGACGCCATCGGCCATGATGCCGCGATAGATCTCGAGGGTACGGGACATCCAGACGTTGATCAGCTCGGTGGCCAGGGCATCCTCCGTTTCAGCCATGATCTCCACCATGAGCCGGTGGTAGAACGGATTCTCGAAGTAAAAGTCGACCATGGCGTCGATGCGGATCCGTAGCCGCTCCGGCGGTGGAGGTCGGTCATCCTCCGCAGCCGCCACCTGTTTGCCGAGCTTCACCGTAAGGTGTCGCGCCACCTCCGTCAGCAGGCGCGTCCGGTCCTGAAAGTAGTACTTGAGAAGAGTGAGGTGAACGTTCGCGGCCTGGGCAGCGGCGGTCAAGGACAGCTTCTCGGGCGGCAACGTGCGCAGCAGTTGGGCGGTTTTCTCGATCAGCACCTCTTTGCCGATGCTGCCTTTGTGGGTCGGCCGGCCAATCCCGCGAGTTTTTTTCTTGCGAGTGGCGATATCGATGGGCGTTCTGCTGCGCTTGGCCACGGCGCCGAAGTATACTTGCCAAATAATTATAGATAGTTATAATTTATTCATGGACGAGACATCGCAAACCGCACTCGCATTGCGCGCAGGGCTGAGGCGGCTGGCCAAGGCGGTCGTCGTAATCACCTGCCGGCATGGTGGAGCACGCTTTGCAATGACGGCCACGGCCGTGAGCGAGCTCAGCATGGAGCCGCCGTCGCTGCTGATCTGCGTAAATCGCTCGGCAAGTCTGCATGCTCCGCTGGCCGCCAGGGCTGGCTTCTGCGTGAACGTGCTCCACCGCGCCCACGCTGACATCTCGGCTCTTTGCAGTGGCAAGGCGAAGGGTGAAGCGCGATTCGCTCTCGGCCGATGGCACGCCGAGGCCGGCGGCACCCCGTACCTAGCGGATGCCCAGGCCAGTTTCCTTTGCCGTCACGAGCAGAGCGTGAACTACGGCACGCATTGCATTGTGATAGGTCTGGTCGAGAAGGTTTTGATCCACGGCAATGTGGACCCTCTCGTCTATGTGGACGGCACCTATAGCCATGTTTGCCTGTCGTCCACGAGGCCTGGCTAGGTGTGCGCTCCCTTGCGGCAGCGTGCCGCCGCGATACTGTTCGCAATTCGAGTCAATGTGCCCGCGGCGAGCCCGGACAGCTCGGCGTGAATACCGTCCTCGACAAAGCGCTTCTTCGTCTCGATAGCCGCTTCCAATGCATCGAACAGCTGGTCTTTCGACAGGACGCCGCGCTCCACCAGTACCAGCATCAGACTCTCGATCAGGACGACGGAGGCCTCGGCGTAGGCGAGATGCAGGTTGTGTTCTGCCTCGCTCGGCATGTCTATCACCTCGCACCGGCCGAGTACTCGGGTGTCGTCCGCTCGTAATGATCCAGGAGCAGGTAGGCGGCTCGTTGCAGCTTCTCGAAGTCGCCGATCTGCACCTGCCCATCCCGAATGATCGCGATTCCTTCTTCGCGGAAGGCGCGCAGGACGCGGTTCACGTGCACGGAGGTGATACCGAGATGGTCACCGATCTGTGCCTGTGTCAGCGGCATCTCGAACTTCATGGCTGCGGCGGGAATCGAACCCGATAGCGCCAGCCGTCCGTGGAAGTCGATGAGCAGCGCTGCCAGTCGCTCCTCCGCGCTCCCCAACCCCAGGCCCACGACCCAGTTGTGGAGGCGCCGCTCCTCCTCGATCACCTGCCAGATGCACCGGTTCGCGACGTCGCTGTCTTTCTCGTAGATGTCGTGCAACTCGCGGTGGTGGATTTTCTGTATGACGGCATCGGAAAGCAGGAGCACGTCATCCGGGTGTCGCGTGACGAACATGCTCTTGACGGCGAACAGGTCACCCGGAAGGAATACCAGGATGAACTGATCTCGCGCGTCGGCGAGGGTGCGGCTGCGTGCAGCCCATCCGGAAACCATTCGGTACACGAACTGGTGCTCGGTATTGGCCTCGATCAGGAGCGTTCCGGCAGCCACCTGCATCTCGCTGCCCTCCATCAGCTCCAGCAGCTTCCGGTCTCCCCGGATCAGCGGCTCGCGAAGCTCGGATCGGTGTAACGCGAAACGCGCGGAGTCCGGCATGGCTGCTCTCACGATCCCTGCGCCGTCAGGCTGCTTTCACATCCGCGCGCGTCAGTTCCGTGCCGGGCGCCCAGCTATATGTGTCGGATACCGTCGTCGATGGCGATCCATCGGCATTGACAGCCTTTCGATACGCCAGCGAGCTCTCGCCCTCCGCCTCCTCGTCCACGAACTGGGTGCCGTTCTTGCGGAGCGATGCTTCCTCCTCGACCGTCTTCCTGACGAAATCGCGCTGGCTCTCGTACCTGATGAAGTCCGGCAGCTTCCCATCGCCCAGCACCTCCTCAGGATCGCGTCGCTCGCTGTCCTTGAACAGCTGCAGTGCCGCCTGGAAGTGCCCCAGCTCGAAATCGAGGAACCTTTCCCAGATCGCCTTGATGCGCGGGTTGGATTCCTGTGCAAGACAGCCGGCGTAGTTCCAGATCTCACATGCCTCGGTCAGCAGCATCTTCTCCAGGATCGATTCGTAGGGATTCAGCATCGAGCCGTAGTGAGTGATGTGCTGGGACTCGACGGACGCAATCTCTGCGTACAACTGTCTTGCCAGGGGATCCGCGAAGATCGGCCCGATGTTCATGTAGTAATCGTGGGTCTGATATTCGCCACCGGTGAGTGTCAGGGCGTGCAGCTTCGTAGCCAGTTTCGCGTCGCGCTCATACGGCCGCACGAGCTCGTGCTCCGGGGCGCGGTGATGGAAGAGAGTCGGCCGTCCAGGGACGATGTCCGTGTAGCCTTGCGTAATGTTGTTCGCATCCTTCCCCTCGAGCCGGTCCAGCAGCGCCGAATAGCGGTACAGGTGATCGAAGTCCTCCAGGAGCGCGAAGCGATATGCACTGGCGAGGTACGGGTCGGGCTCGAGCTGAGCGACGGATGCGGTGACTTCGATGGCTGTCTGCTCGTAGCCGATCGTCGTCTCGATGGGTGAATGATCGGCTCCGACCAGCCAGTTGATCGTCGTCGCCTGGTGCTGTTCGACGCGCATGAGCTCGGACAATGCGACGCGCGCATCCCGGTTCATGCGCAGCGCGACCTGCTTGGTCCGCAGGGAATCGAGCTCCACGCCATTCATGAGGATCACGCGCACACGCGTGAAAGCATCGTCGTCGAGCTTGCTGATGGGCTTGCCCACCATGTCCCGCCAGCTCAATCGCTGCTGTGAGAGTGGCGTGCCTTTGTCCCGCAAAAGATCAATGGTCATGGTCTGTTCTCCTCAAACTGCGGGTGAGCCTGCAGCGTTCGTGACAAGAGATGCGAGCCAGCTGCGTATCGTGTCCAGGTGTTCAGCTTCGGTCTGCAGAGCCTCGGTGAATTGCTCCGCCATTTCGGGCTCGCCAGATTGCACAGCGAGCTCACTCAGCAGCTCCCAGCCTGCGTTATCCGTCAGCTCTGCAGTCAGAATCGCATTCAGACACTGCGCGAGCGTAGTCCGGGATCCGTAACGACTTGCATGAGACCGATCGAAGCTGCAGCCGTAACGTCCGCCGATGGAGTCTGCGCAGTGGGATCTCCTCCGAGCGCCTCGACCGCATTGCTGAGAAGGTGGAAGTGACTCAACTCATCCGATCGGATCTTGCGCAGCGTCTGCACGGCGGCCTCGCCAGGGTGCAGGCCATTGCCGTTTGCTTTCCCGGAGCGCTCGGCCCTATCACCTTGCGCGTTGTTCAGGGCAAGACACTTTGTGATCAGCGCGTCGTACAGGCGAGTACCTGTTCTTTCGAACGCGATGCGCTCGCCGAGCTTGTCCAGAAACACACCCGCCCTGTCGCCGTCCGGAGCGCGTTTGCCCTTGCCCTTCGCGGCGGCGGGCGACGGCGGAATGGATCCGACTCCGTCGGCTTCGACGATGTACTCCTGCCGCTGCCTGTCCATTTGCAGCGTGCTGACAGGTTGCGGAGGCGAGAATTCATTTACTGCGTCGAGCATCCGTTCGACTTCTTTGGGCGTCAGGGCGGCGCCAGTGCGGTTGGGTCCAGTGCTCGTGGCTTCCATGTGCGACTCCTCAGCGCGGTATCGGGTGGAGGATCATCGAGAGGGCCGCGAAGAATTAATGTAGGACTTCATTACGAAATGCACACATATGGCCACGCTGCTAACCTGTGTTGTAGCGGATCGGCCATGACAGTACATCGTCATCGAGGCGCTTCCGGTGCCGGATTCGTACCGGCGGCCGGATCGCATGCTTCTCGCGACTTCATGGGTTCCTCTCGACATTCGGGCGCTGTTGCCGCCGCGGCGGCGGCCGTCGATGCGGACGCACCCTCGTTGGATTGCGGCGAAGGAGCGACCGGAGGCGAGCTTGGAGCAGTTCCACCGCCACGCGCGTCGTCTCTTCGGTCGCTGCCGCATGCGGTGAGCACTATCACCAATGCGGCACTCACGATCGCCGACAGCCCCCGAAGTATCGCTGCGTCCCGCGTCTGCGACTTCACTCTGGCCTCGTCAGAGAACTGTCGCTCTTCGCCGAAGCCGGTTCGACCATCTTCCGGTGTTGCTGGGCGAGCACTGCGGCGGGTGTCACGTGCGGGCTGGCTTCTTCGCGGCCGTGGCCGGAGCATCGTTCGAGCCTGTGCCGGGAGATCGGGTCGGGCATGCGCGTATCCTCGCCAGAGAATCTCAAGATGAAGTCCGGCGGATACGCGCAGTTCCGTGCACTCCGATAGAGAATCTCGCCGCTACGGTGCTCCTAACCTGTGTTAATCCGCGCGGCCGAAACCTATCGCCGCCGCATGCGGCCATATCGGGCAGGAACGCGGGGCGGACTGGATGCGAAATCAACCGCCGGTGCGTACAGCACTCGCACGGCTTCGGGAGCGAACTCGGTCCACTCCAATCCGAACCCGTCCTCGGTTTGGCGCACGACTTCCGCTGCGAGACTCCTGCGATCCGTGCGGCCTGTGTCGAGCCGTACTGAAAACTGCACCAGCACCGTGGATTCGAGCGTGAGTGGGAGGGCGGAAATCAACCGCGCACCACTTGCACTCACCTCGCAGATCCTGCCCTTACCGGTTAAGCCCGCTTGACTGCGAATGATGACGGAGACGTCTACGGTGCGCCGATAACCGCAGCGATGTTCCATCCACCCCTCTGCGCTCGTTGGTACTAATCGTTCAAGGCAGAGCTACAGCAAACGTTGTTCCCATGACGATGCTCGTTATCACAGGTTAAGTAGACGACTGCGCAAGGCCGCACGCAATGCGCCCGGTTGTGCGGTAGTGTGATGGAGGCGCTTTGAAGTACCAGACGGAGCGACCAAATGAAGCGCAAGACACTCAGATTCGGCAAAGGCTTTCGCGTCGCAATCGGTAATCGACGTTGCCAGGCCGCAGAGATGGTCATCGAGCCCGGCGAGGCCGAGGGTGGACCGGGCAATCGACACCGCGGAGCCGACCAATGGCTCTTCGTGGTCTCCGGTTCCGGTGTGGCAAGAATCAAAGGGCAACGGCATCCGCTGTCGGCCGGCACTCTGCTTCTCATCGAGCATGGCGATACGCACGAGATTCGTAACACGGGTCGCGGATTGCTCAAGACTCTCAACATCTACAGTCCGCCCGCTTACACTCGAGATGGCAACGAGCTGCCACGTGCAAAGCCGTAATGCCTTCAACAGTCATACGCTCGTTCGACTATGACGCGGCATCCCAGCAGCTGCTGATCGTGTTTCGATCCGGCCGACACTACGCATACAGCGGCGTGCCCCCTGAGGTCTTCGCAGCGATGAAACGCGCGTTTGCGAAGGGCGAATTCTTCAATTCGCACATCCGGGGCCGTTTCCCGTTCAAGGAGATTGGTCGCGCCGAACCGTTTGGCTAAAGCTTCCACATCGCTCTGGATTAGAAACAGCGTTCGTCAACGTCGGGCGACAGCGCGAATGTCTGCCAATATTCCGTGAGCTGCAAACGTTGGACGAGCGGGTGAAAGCGGGCGTCCGCCCGAAACTCACGCATCTCGGGCAACCACAGGTCGCTGAGATCGACGCTCCAAGGTTCATCCGACGAAAACAGGAAGCGATCCAACAAGCCGTAAGCAGCCTCGAGCGCCCCGAGCATCGCGAAGGCGGTGATGAAGAAGGCACGCGTGCGACCGTCGACTTCGACAGCCTCGAGCCGGGGACTGAAGGACTCCAGTGTCTGGCAGGCGCGCGGAATCTGCGAAGGTGTCGCAAGCGCCTCATAAAACGCATTGATAGCATCCACACCACCCTGCCCGTGCAAGGTTGCCGGCAACGCATTCACCGCCTGTGCCGCAGCTTCAGCAAGCGCCCCGCGACGCGCATCGGCGCGCGCAAGCGCCAGCACGACATCCCATGGGAAATTCGGAATCCCGCTCAGCGTTGCACTCAGCCGTGCATATCTCAACGCCTCGGCGTCGTTGCCCAAAAGTGAGTGCGTGAGGATGAGCTCATGCAAAGTGAATCCATCGGTTGGCTGCGCTCGATAGGTTTCGGTCAGCTGAGCGCACGCCTCATTCAGTTGACCGCAGGGTCTCAGCAGAACGAGCGCATACAGGTTATCGACGAAAGCGTTCCCGGGCTCGAGCGCGCGTGCCGCATCGAAGTGGGCGCGAGCCTCGATCCACTGCAGACGATCCGCGTAGATCATTCCTCGTACGACGTGCGCATCTGCAAGGCTGGAATCGAGTGCAAGCGCTTGCTCGGCATCCCGCTCCGCGCTCTCGAGCAAGGCGCGGGGCGCGCCCGTCAGGGGAACTGCACCTGCCTGCAGCAACGCCCGACGCGCAAGCGCCGACGCCAACTCCGGGTCGAGCCGCAGCGCCTCATCCAGAAATCTGACCGCATCGTCTTTCGACGCACTCGTGCCGCGCACGATTGCGCAGGCCTGGAGGTATAGCTCCTGTGCTCGAGGGTTTGAGCTGGACACCTTTGTCTTCTTCAGCCTCAGCATCGGGGACAGGACGCGGTAGCCGCGGCCGCGTAAGCCGGCGATGTACCGTGGCCTGGCCGCATTGTCGCCCAGCAGCTGCCGCACCATCTTCACGCGTTGAGCGATCGTCTCCGCGCTCACGATCTGCCTTGGCCACACACGCTCGTTGATCTCATCCGCCGACAGGAGATTGGGAGCCACTTCGCCTAGTGCCAGGAGCAGATCGAACGAGAGCCCCGTCACTTCGAGGTCGACATCTCCCCGCAGGACCGTGCGCGTGCCCGTGTCGATGAGCAGATCGTCGAGCCGGTATCGGGCGACGTTGGTTTTCACGTTTCGCCGGGTTTCATGCTTCTTTCATGCAACGCTAGCGCGCCCCGGCGATGCTGACAACCATGCAGGATCTCCGTGCCCCCACGCATCGGTTCTACCTGGTGATGGCGTGCGCCTTCGTTGCCGTGGCCGTCGCCGGTTTCACACCGAGTTACTGGTCGAAGGTCGCTGCAGGCACCTTCCAGGGCGCGCCCATCTTCCATGTTCACGGCTCGTTGCTCTTCGGCTGGACGTGCCTGTATCTCGCTCAGACAGCTCTCGTCGCCTCCGGTCGTGCGCTCAAACATCGGGCGTGGGGGATGGCTGGCATCGCGTGGTTCAGCGTCATGGTCTGCAGCACGATTGCGCTGATCATCCGTTCGATGCGAATCGGGGAGAGCCGAGGCATGGGGGAAGCATCGCTTCCCATCTCCATCGCCTCATTCATCACGCTCGCCTTGATGTGTGGGCTGTTCGCCGCAGCCATCGCAAACGTCCAGCGACCTGAAACACACAAGAGGCTGATGGTGCTCGTGATGGTCGTGGTGCTTCAGGCTGCCGTCGCGCGCCTGGTTGTGCTTCCCCTATTCCCACCGGGACCGCCCTCCCTCGCAGCCACGATCATGACTGCAATCGTGACCGACACGTTCGTGGTGGCCGCGATACTCCATGACTGGCGGACACTCGGCCGCCCGCACAACGTGTACATCTGGGGCGGCCTGCTGCTGCTCACCGTTCAACTGGTGATTACGCCGCTGTTTGCACGTAGCGCAGCCGCATTGGCGTTCGCCAGATCGATGAGGGGGTTGATGGGTTGACCGGTGCACCGTGGCCGCCGCTCGACCGCACGTTGTACCCGAGGCGGCTCGCACGCGTAAGCTGAGGTCTTTGACTGGAAAGGAATACACCCATGACCGACCGGCGTTCATTCCTGGGCACAGCCTCTCTTGCTCTGACTGTGGGGATGCCCGCGATGAGCCGCGCGGCGAATGAGGTTGCCGCGCCCGTCGGCCTGCCTGCCGGCGCACGCGCGCCGAAGTTCGAGTTCGTCTACGAATGCGACGCAACGCTCTCGCCCGCCGTGGAAATGGGCAAGACGGTGGAGGGCCAGCGTCGCATCATCCCGATCACTGGCGGAACCGTGCGCGGGCCGAAGATTCGTGCGGAGCTGCTGCACGGGGGATGGGACTGGAATCTGTCGCGCAGCGACGGCGCCTCATCTGTCGAGGCGGCGTACTACATGAAGACGGATGATGGCGTGCTGATCCGCATCGTCAACAAGGGCGTGGGTGGGGGTGCATCACCGCCGGCGTCTTCGCCAAATGGCGAGCCGTTCTTCATGTTCACGCATCCGGAGTTCGAGGCGCCGGCCGGCAAGTACGACTGGATGAATCGCTCGATGTTTGTCGGCACGCTCGGGGCGCGCAAAGACACGCGCAACGCGGTGCTCATTCGCGTCTTTCAGATCGTCTAGCGCATGGCTCTCACTCAGTACGTCGACTATCGCGCAGCTCGATGAGTCCGAGATCGACCTGATAGTCCGGCGTCTGCGAGAAGATGGCGCGGCCGTCGACATCCACCGCGATGCTCGATGAGGCGAGTGGCACGTCGGCGAGCTTGCGCGGTGGTCCGTTCCAGGGATGCAACCACAGAGTCGATGGCCGCTCAGGCGTTCTGCCGCGGCGGACATACAGCCCCTGCGCGCCTGCGGCCCATGCATCGAAGCTCGTCAGCTCCACGTTCACCATGGGCGCGTGGGCGTCGAGAGCTGCGATGGAGTTGCCGCGCTTACCGTAGAGATGGCCAGCGCGGTCGCTGCGCAGGGCGGTCCAGCCTTCGCCGCCAGTCACCGGCCGCGGCGCGGATCCTGTTGCGATTTCCTGAAGGCCCCACTCTGCCCCGCGACGTCCCACGTAGAAGAGTCGATCACCGGATACGGAATACACAGGGTCGCGTTTTTCGTTTCCGTCATGCGTGACCTGACGCAGCTCCGAGCCATCTCGCGCCACGGTGAATATCTCGGCCCGACGCGCGATGACTGCGACGAACGCGATGCTGTTCCCGTCGGGTGACCACGCTGGCATCGTGGCGTAGTTCGCGCGCATTGAGGTCACACGCGTGGGCTCGCTGCCCGGCTGCGTGATCCAGACCTGGTAAGAGCCACTGCGTGCAGAGATGAATGCGATGGTTCCATCGGCGGCGACTGCCGCATTCGAGTCCGAGCCGGCACCCGTGGTCATCGGCTCGATCGTGCCATCGAGCGACACGCGAGCGAGATTGGCATGTGCGTGAACCATCTCGACGGCGAGACGATTGTTCCGGTCGAGCGACATCCGGCTGAAGCTGAGAGTGCCGAGGCCAAGGCTCACCTGACGCGGCGGCCCGTCGATCTCGAGGTCGACGCTCCACAATCCGAATTCCCCGCCACGGTTCGACGAGAAGAATACGTGGCGGCCATCGCTCGACCAGACGTATCCCGATGCTTTCCAGCCATCGCGCGTGAGCGCGCGTTCGCGGCCGCTGGCGACGTCGAGCGTGTAGAGATCGTCGACGCCGGGAATGAGCGTGCGTCGGAACACGACACGCTTGCCGTCGGGGGACACGACGGGCTCGCTGTCATCGGCGACGAGCGCCGAGGGCGCGGTGAGATCTCGTGTATTGCCTGTCTCGATGTCGACTGCGCGGATTCGGGGTGGGATACCGGCCGCTGGCGCGTCCGCGAAAACGAGCGTGCGTTCGTCGAGCCAGGAGGCGCGAGTCTGGGTGACCGTTCGACACCGTGTGACGAGGCGCTCGGGGCCGCGGGGTATCGGCATGATGAAGAGAGCGCACGGGCCCGTGTAACTGCGCGTGAAGGCGATTCGATCGCCGTTCGGGGACCACGCTGCCGCATAGTCGTCACCCCTGTAGGTAGTGAGCTGGATGGGCGCGCCCTGGTCCACGTTGCGCAGAAACAGATCACCGGTAGCAAATGGAGTCGCGCGCACCGTGTAGACGATCTGTGCGCCGGTTGGAGAGAGCGCCGGGTGCGTTTCGAGGCCGGGCTCGGTTGTCACGGGACGGTAGTTGGTTGCCGCCCATGTAACGGGTCTTGGCAGTGTGAGCTGCCAGAGCACCACAACCACCGCGACAACTGCAAGCAGGCCGGCAGCCATGACCTTCCAGTTGCGAGTGGCGGTCCCGCGCGCAGAGCGCTCATCGCCCACGTCCGGCGATAGGGTGGCGCCGCCGTTCACGCGCGGCTCGGCAGACTGTGGCTCGGCTCCTGTCGCGAGGAGGCGGTAGCCCACTTTCGGAATCGTCTCGACGCGCACGCGTGGATTGGTGCTGAGGGCCTTGCGAAGCTGCGCGATACACCGGTTCACCGCGCCCTCGGTGACCACCCGCCCGCCCCAGCAGAGGTCGATCAACGCGTCACGGCTGAGCGGCTCGCCGCGCCCGCGATGGAGCGCCACCAGCACCTGCATGACACGCGGCTCGACTGCCGTCAGCGACCCGTCGTGCTCGATTTCCAGTGCAGCCGGCTGGACGCGCGAGCCGGCCAGCTCGAAGGGCGTTTCGCCCGCCAGCACGATCTCGACGCCGTGTTTCCCCGCCAGGGAGTCGTTCATCGCCCAATCATCATGAATTCATCACTGCGGCAGGCGCGCCCGCGCCCCGCGACACGCGGACATTGAGCGCGCCCGTCCTCGACAAGTTCAATGTACAGGAGCGTTTCATGTACCGCTCGATTCGGCCTCTGCCAGCCCTGCTGTCCCTCATCGTCGCGCTGACGGTCATCAGAATGGCCTCCGGCGCGCCCGGTCAACCCTCAAAGGAGCGCTTCGACGTCGTTGCCAGCGTCGAAGTGCAATACCATGACCTCGACCTGCGCAAGGATGCCGACGCGAAGGCAATGCTGGCACGTCTGCAGCGCGCGGCGCTGACCGCCTGCGGCGGCAACCCCAGCTGGCATCCGGCCTTCGAGGTGATGCCACGGCGCACGGTGGCAGTCTTCCAGGAGTGTCGGCGCGACGCCATCGCCCGCGCGGTGGCGCGGATCAACGCGCCGGCTCTGTCCCGTGTGTTCGTCTCGGTGTACGGGCAGCCCGCTACGCCCTTCGGATGACATTCGTCCCAATGGCTAGCTTCGAGCGTCGAACCTGAGGATGTCTCTACGCGCCTCGAGGAAGATATAAGTGCAGAGAACCGCGAGAACCAGGGCCGGTAGTGCCTGAACGATCGGCGTGTAGACCGCATGGTAGTAGGTGGCGCCTACCATGATGACGCCGATGCCAAGTGCGGCCAGTGCGCGCAGCGGACGAATCAGCAAGCCGATAGGGCCGACAACTTCACACACGCCGATGAAGTAGCCGAACCACGGGGGCAATCCGAGCTTCGGGAAACTGCTGTGCACGTACGGCACGCCAGCGAGCTTGGCTATGCCGCCCGCTCCAACATACAAAACAACGAGGGCAATCGCGATCGACAGCGGGTAATTCCTGGCGCTTCTCATAGCGGGATTTTAGCCCAGACGATTCGAGCGCTCGAACATGGGTAGGCAAGAATCGGGTGTCGTGAGAGCGGCGATGGTTTCAAGCTGCATCCACGGTTCGCGGAGACGGCGCCACCCGTGGCCTTGCAGTAACGGCGCCGCATGCTGGAGGTAAGCATCATGACGAAAGAAGCGCGCAACAAGGAAATTGTCGGGAGATGGTTCACGGCATTCTGGGGCAACCCGTGGGATCCCGCGATCATCGATGAGCTCGCGGCTCCGAATATTCTGCTGCAGTACTCCTTGCACGCGCCTCGCCGCGGTCGTGAGGACGTTCGAGCATTCATGCATGGATTCCGCGAGGCATTCCCCGATCTGGGTTTCTCCGGCGCCGGCGAGCTCATCGCCGAAGGAGATTACGTGGTCGGACGCTGGCAAGGTGGTGGCACGCACACGGGTCCGGCGTTCAGCGATTTTCTCGCCGGCTCGCTGCCGGCGGCCTCCGGCAGAAAGATGCACTTCACCGGGACGACGGTGCTGCGCGTTGAAAATGGCAAGATCGTCGAGGAAGTCGGGCTGGATGATGGCGTCACAGCCCTGCAACAGCTTGGCCTGATACGCCCGGTCAAATTGGCTGCGTGATAACTACCGGCGCCGGGCATTTGCCCGGCGCCGCTTTTCCTCCGCGCGCAGGCAGTATCTGCAACCAGATTCCCGAGACGGAGCGTTGGATATTCGCAGGTGTCCCGGATGTGGGCGCGGGCCGCCCGCTGCTCTCTCCGCATCGTGGCGGTATGCAGAGACGACACGTACCGCCGTGTACGGGGCACAATTGAATCGCTTCACGCCCGAGAAGATCGCCGCGCTCCACGACGGCTGTGCCTTCGTCCTCCCGCACAGCTATGACAACACTATTCTGGGCGAACCCGGGGCCGGGGCGAGGGAGGCATGCGCAATGGTCGCAGGGCTGCCGGTAGTCGCGCGTCAAGCCGGTTGCGCGTGCAGCTCAACGACGTCTGAAAACTGCCAGCTTCCCGAGGTCATTCTCGCTAAGGTCCTCACCGTCACTCGCTCACGCTGCGGCCGGGCTGGGAGGCTCCATGCAACGCCATTTGCGAATTCTGTCCGTTGTGGTGAGTGCCGCGCTCTGTGCACAGGTAACCCTGGCAACGGAAACGCATACGATCTATCGGGTGACGATCCTGAGCGATGCCGGTGCCGCCGGCCGCAGCGTCAACGACTTTGGTGTGGTGGCCGGCAGGTACACGCTGTCGAACAACGCGAGACACGCGAGTGTGTGGGCATTCGGGCAGCAGTTCGATCTCGGCACGCTCGGCTCCGGCCCGGGTCTCGGCAGCACGGTGCTGTGGCCGGTCAAGAACTTCGTGGGCTTCGTGTCGGGCATCTCGCTCACCGACGCGCTGGATCCGAACGAGGAAGCCTGGAGTTGCGGCTTCTTCCTGGCCAACCCCAACTTCAACGTGTGTCGTGGGTTCGTATGGGACCCATGGACGCGCAAGATGCACGCGCTGCGTACGCTCGGCGGCACGCACAGCTTCGCGACGGGAACCAATAATTTCGGCGAGACGGCGGGCTGGGCAGAAAACACCATCCGCGACACGACGTGCGTGCGTCCCCAGGTACTGCAATTCAAGCCGGTCGTGTGGGGACCCGGCCGCAATGACATTCGTGAGCTTCCGCTCATCGACGGCGACAGCTCGGGTGCCGCAACGGCACTCAACGATCGGGGACAGATCGTCGGCATCTCCGGAGACTGCGGAATCGCGGTCGGGAGCGTGACCGCGCGGCATGCGGTGATCTGGGAGAACGGCGGCGTCACCGGGATCGTCAATCCCAATGGGGCGCAGTACTGGAATACGCCGATGATGATCAATCAGCGCGGCGATGTGGTCGGCTTCGCTGGCGTGCCGGACGATCCGGATGGGAATCTCACTCCGCCCTTCATGTGGACTCGAAAGGATGGCTGGATTTTCCTTCCGCTGCTGCAAGGGGAGATCGCCGGCGTCGCGACCAGCATCAACCTCCGACGTCAGGTCGTCGGCTACTCGAACGATGCCGGCGGCAACTTCCATCCGTGGATCTGGCAGAACGGCGTGACGAAGAATCTCAATGACCTCGTCGCGCGCGGCTCGGATCTGACGGGGCCGATCACTCAGGCATTCGACATCAACGAGCGGGGCGAGATCACCGGCCGGTCGGCGACCGGACAGGCATTTCTCGCTACACCGATTCGAGTGCGTGACTGACCGGCCTCCCAGAGGTGAATGACCGCATACCCGCGCCAAGGTTGCCACGCTCGAGCGCGGACATCGAGATCGCCACTCGCTGAGCGTCCATCGTTGCCAGCGACCATGCGACAAAGCACCGGGTCTCCTGCGGGAAATGCGTCCGGTTCGCCGAACGCGCGCAGCGCGACGTACTGCGCGACCCAAGCCCCGATACCCGGCACGGCCGTCAGCGCGCGCACGACCTCGTCGCTTTGTGCCGTGAAATCGATCCGCCCCTCGTGAACCGCCTGCGCGAGAGAGAGCAGTGTCGTGAGGCGCGATCGGGGCAACGCGAGTTCCTCGTTCGCTCTCTCGAGAATCTCGAGCGGTGATGGAAACAGGTGCGTCAACCCTGCGATGCCCACGTCGATCGGCGTTCCGATCCGTTGGATGAGGCGACCCATCCGGGCTCTGGCGGTGCCGACCGTGACGCGTTCCTCCAGAACTGCCCGCACCGCGCACTCGAACGGACTCCACACACCGGGAACCCGCAACGCTGGTCGCGCCTGGAGCAGCGGTCGCAGGATGGGATCTGTTGCCAACACGGCGGCAATCGGCGCTGGATCGGCACACGTATCGAATACACGTTTCGCCACTGTCGCCAGCTCGAGCAACGCGGCGGGAGTTGCGCCGATCACCTTCAGCGACAGTGCATTCTCGTCCGGCTGGGGCCGAACGCTGACGATCACGTGACTATTCGCTGCCCTGAGCGTTCGTGTGTATTCCTCCGCGCTCACGCGTTCGACGCCCGCTATGGCACCGCGCGCGAGAAACGACGCGAGATGATCCCAATCGTAGGGTGGTCGGTACGCAAGCTGCAGCTCAATGGACCCCGTGCGCGGCGTGCAGGCTTCCAGCCTGGGTCGGCGACGCAGCTCGCGAGGTGGCTTACCGAACGCGTGGAGGAACGCGTCGTTGAATCTGCGGACGCTGCCAAATCCCGACGCCATGGCGATGTCGATGATGCGCAGGTCCGTTTCGTCCAGCAGTTGTTTCGCAAAATGAAGCCGCCGCGTCTGCGCGACCACGACCGGCGAGACGCCGACGTGCTGCACGAACAATCGATCGAGATGTCGGGAACCTATCCCGAGACGCGTCGCGAGAGCGTCCACGGTGCCGTTGTCCAGGCTCCCCTCCTGGATCAGCCGCAGTGCTCGCCGCACCACCGCCGAGGGACCCTGCCACGCCGGGCTCCCCGGAGCCACCTCAGGTCTGCATCGACGACACGGCCGGTAGCCCGCTGCCGCCGCAGCCGCAGCCGTTGCGTAGTAACGAACGTTGGCCCTGTTGGACCTGGGCGAGGGGCAGATCGGCCGGCAATAGATGCCGGTTGTCGTGACTGCGATGAAGAACTTCCCGTCGAATCGCGGGTCGCGACTGATGCGCGCACGATGGAGCGTCGATTCACTGAGTCCGGCAATGCCATCCATGGGGCCACGCTACGCGCGGCGCGCACGCAAGACTAGCTGCTTTCGGACCTCACTGGCCAATGCGCTCACGTGGCAAGAAGTTCCTCGAGCACTTCGATGAGCTCCTCGCTGTTGATGGGCTTGCTGATGATCCGCACGTCGGCCAGCGGGCCAAGCTCCCGAATCGCCATGGAAGTGTCGCCGCTCATCATCACCGCCTTGACGCCGCGACCGCAGATCTCGCGAACCGCGGCGACGACATGCATGCCGGTTTCTGTTCCGGAGAGATGGTAGTCGGTGAGCAGGAGATCGACGTTGGGCTGCTCGCGCATGCATTTCATCGCTTCGTCCAGGGAGCTTGCGCTCTTCACGCGGTACCCTTCCGCCTTGAGGAAGAGCCGAGTGGCGTTGCGGACCCCTGCGTCATCCTCGACGAGCAGCACATCCCGGGCGCCTCGATCCCGCCGCGCAACCGGCAGCGCTGTCGATTCGTTCCTGACTGCGGCTTCGATGAGGGGGGCCGCTGCCGGCATTTGCAGTGAGAACACGGATCCCTTGCCCCGTTCGGAGCGGGCATCGAGCTTCAGCCCGAGCAGATCGACGATCCGGCTGACGATCGACAGGCCCAACCCATAGCCGTCGCGTGAAGAGTTCGCAGGCACGCCAACCTGGTAGAACTCCTCGTAAATGTGATTGAGCTCCTCGGGGGACATGCCGACGCCGGTATCGTGCACCTCGACGCGCACGGTGTCGCCCTCGCGCACGGAGCGAAGTAGCACCCGCCCTCGCCGCGTGTACTTGATGGCATTCGAAACGAGGTTGCGCAGCACCTGGCCAACGAGTGCCTCATCGGTGTGAGCCCAGCCGGCGCCCACCTCGAATTCCAGATCCAGGCCCTTGCTCGTGGCCAGGGCGCCGAATTCCGCACGCATCTGCAAGAGCACGTCCGCGACACTCCAGCTCGTGAGGTTCGGCTTGATCGCGCCCGACTCGAGCTTGCTGATGTCGAGGATGGCGTTCAGCAGCCGCGACATGGCCGCGATCGCAGAGGCCTGTTGCGACAGGGCGTCTGCTGCCTCCGCGTCATGCTTCACGAGTCGCTCCAGCACGCCATTCAGCAATCCGAGCGCCTGCACCGGCTGGCGCAGGTCGTGACTCGCCGTCGCCAGGAAGGCGCTCTTGGCGCGGTTGGCCCGATCGGCTTCATTGCGTGCCTTGGCCAGCTCTTCGTTGGCGACACGCAGTCGCTGATTCGCATCCTGCAGTTGCCGGGCGCGTTGAAAGACCTCGACCTCCATCTGTTCCGTGCGCTCTCGCAGTGCCTCCGTGATTCGATCCTGCTCCGCGCCGAGCTGTTTGAGGTGGACGAACTCCGTAACGTCCTCCACGCGATGAATGATGTACGTGAACTTGCCGGTCGTGCGATCCAGAACGGGACAATTCACCGGGCTCCAGAAGCGCTCCTCGAAGCCTCCGCCCTCGGCCTCCGGACGACGGATGTCGTATTTCTGGACCGCCATTGCGTCCGGCACGTGTTTCTCGAGCACTCTCGTCAGCGAGGCGCGCAGGTTACTGACCCCCGTGGCGGCATGATCGCTCGGGTTGTCCGGAAACACATCGAAGATGCCACGATTCAGGATCTGCTCACGGCGGGTCATCGTCGCCGACAGATACGCATCGCTCACGGCGACGATCGTCAAATCCGCTCTCAGAACGAGATAGAGGCCTGGAGCGGATTCGAACAGGGCGCGAAAATCGGGCTGCTCTGCGACCAGAGTTGCCGAGGGGAGAGCGTCCTTGCGCGCGGACATTGCAATTTATCCGGCTGGCCACGGGGGCGTATCGACCTTACCACGCCTCGCCCTCCTCCGGCGCCGGTTCGCGCTGCGCGAGGCCTATGCAAGAGAGCCGACAAAACTCAATCACGACGTTGTGTTCTTCTGGGACGACGGCGCAATGACAACAATTCCTGCGCCCGTACCAACTCCGGATGGTTTGCGTCGACGGTGTTCGACAAATGAGTGACGGCTGACTCGAAGGCTTTGCGTGCCGGCTCGGTTTCGCCGCGAGCCTGTAAAGCCTGGCCCAGCATCAACCAGGAGAGCCCGGTGAAGTTGGAGTACGGCACGCCCCCTTGCAGGGATGTGGCCATGTCCAGGGCGGTGCGGGCATTGGCCACCGCGGCACCCGTGTCGCGGGCCACCAGCTCCGTTGCGGCCTTGCTCAGAGCCGCGTTGATCGAAACTCCATTCTTTCTTTTCTTGCCGAGCACCGAATCGAAGCGCGCGCGTGCTTCCTCCAACCTGCCTTCTGCAAGAGCAAGTTTCCCCTGGATCACTGCCCGCCTTGCCAACAGCGCACTGTATGCGGACTCGGAAGAACCCAGAAGATCCATCTCCTCCCGCAGATATCTTGCGGCTCGAGGCCGATCCCCGGCCTGCTCCGAGATGGAGGCGAGACCCAACAGACAATTGATCTGAAACGTGACGTTTTTCGAACGGGCGGAGAGCTCGAGTGCCACCTCGTAAGCGTCCCTTGCCTGCGCGTATCGACCGATGGCCTCCAGCGCACGGCCTCGATTGTAGATGAGTGCGGCGGGCGGCCGAACGGCCGGATCGCGTTCCTTGAGGATGGTCATGACCTGGTCGTACAGCTCCAGCGCACGCTTTGGCACGCCGGCCGCGGAGCTCATCAGCGCCCAGTTGTTCAGAATGATGGTCGTATTGGGACTTCGTTCACGACCTGCCGCGGCCGCTTTCTCGAGCGCCAGCACGTAGTACCGGTTGGCCTGAACGTTATCGCCCTGCATGTTGTGACCGTATCCGACCAATCCCAGGAGAGCAGCCTCATCAGCCGGCACCGGGACTTCAGCCTGATGAAAATCATCGAGCGCCAGCGTGGCGTAGCGCAGGACGCCTGCCGCATCTCCGGCTCTCTGCGCTATCCAGGCCCGATCGCTCAGGCAACTGCTGGCGCTCGCGGGATCCGAGCGCAGACCCTCGAGCTCGCGAGTGATGGCGCGCACTGCTGCGTCGATCTTCCCCATGTCGGCAAGCATCATGGCGTGAAAGCAAGTCAAGCGCGCTCGCAATCCACCATCGCCTGACTGGTTGACGAGCGCCAGCGCACGCTCGAGCAGTTGCGCCGACTTGCTGACGTCGTCAGTCGAGTAGTAGTAGAGCCTTGCAATCGTCTCCAGTATCGCTGCCCGATCTTCGTCATTGCCGCCCGCGCCCGCCAGAGCCAGCTTCTCGCTGCGCGCGATCATTTCGCTCACCGTCACGGGTTTTTCGGACGAGGCAGCCTCTGCAACCAACGTGCTCATGAAGTCGTTGATCGACGCGTTGCGCGAAGCGAGAGTCACTGCACGGTCTCGCTGCTGAGCTGCCACGCGAGCCTGCCAGGCCACGGTCGCCGCGCCGATGACGATTGCGAACAGCGCCACGGTCGCAGCGGAGACCTGCCAGGAGTGGCGCTTGAGGAAGCGTCGAGATCGATACCACGCGCTATCGGGCCGCGCGCTCACCGGCAAATCCCCCAGGTAGCACCCAATGTCACGCGCGAATGCGTCGATCGACTGGTACCGTTCTTCCGGCGCCTTCTTGAGCGCCTTCAATAGGATCGTGTCGAGATCGCCCTTCAGCACCTCGCGCAATTCGCGCGGCGTCGTGTGGCGTGCGCCGGCGGCCTCATCTGTGAGCACCAACTGGCTCGGCCTCGTCGGGTCCTGGGTGAAAATCGCTTCTTCGAGCGCCCGCCGCGATTCGTGATGCATGCCGTACGGCCGGCTTCCGGCGAGCAGCTCACAGAGCACAACCCCGAGCGAATACACATCCGAGGTCGTGCCCAATTCGCGCCCCGCGAGCTGTTCCGGCGAAGCGTAGTCGGGCGTCAGTACCCTGCCCGGCATTTCGGTTGGCGGTGATCCTGGCACCGTCTCCCGCGACAGCAATTTCGCAATACCAAAATCCAGCAGCACGACTCTGCCGTGCTCCGTCACCAGAATGTTCGACGGCTTCAGGTCTCGATGCAGGACGAGGTGCGTGTGAGCAAACTCGACCGCGGCCAATACCTGCAGAAAAATTTGCAATCGCTCGCGGATCGGCAGCCGGGCAGCATCGCAGTGTGCCGTGAGCATCGTGCCCTGCACGTGCTCCATGGCCAGGTAGGACTGGCCGGACGCAGTGATGCCAGCGTCGTACAGCCGCGCGATGTTCGGATGAGTCAGTGTCGCAAGAATGTCCCGCTCGCGCCCGAAGCGCTCGAACATTTGCGCGCGCCACGGTCCTGCGAAGGGCATCTTCAGTGCAACTTCGCGCTTGATTTGCCCATCCCAGCGCTCCGCGAGCCACACAGAGCTCATTCCGCCGTGACCGATCTCGCGCAGCAGTCGGTAGGGGCCCAGCACGGCGCCTGCAGAAATTTCCGCCGCTGGTTGCTTCGGAAACGATTGCAGGAACTCGTCCAGACGAGTGAGGGACAGCAGCGGATCCTCCAGGAAACGCCTCGCGTTGAGTGCTTCATGCTCGATAAGCAACTGACGAAGGGCGTGCGCTACCTCCGGTTGCGTCTTTTCGAGCTGGTCAACCCACGCGGCGCGATCGCCGGGCTCGCGATCCAGCACCTGATCCAGGTACGGAGACAGTCGCGCCCAGGTGAATGGATCGTCCGCCACGCGCTTACGGACGCCGTTCCGTGGCGAGTGCGGAGTCGCCCATCAGGCGATTGAGCAGCAAGCGGGCCTTCTCCCAGTCCCGCAGCACCGTTCGCTCGGATACGCTCCAGAGCTCTGCGATCTCGCAAAAGGAAAAGCCGCAGAAGAATTTCAGATCCACGCACTGCGCGAGCCGGGGTTCCATGATGGCGAGGGCCTCGAGCGCCTCGCGCAACCGTTCGAGCTCGACGTCGCCTCGAGCTTCCCGCTGCGGCTCCCCGGTGAGGGGGACGATCTCGAACCCGTGCCCGCGCTTTTGCGCGTTCCCACGGCGAAGGTAGTCGATGATGAGACCGCGCATGGCACGGGATGCGTACGCCATGAAGCGCGGCCGATCCGCCAGCTCTGCGGATTCACGCAATGAGACGTTGAGAAACGTCTCGTGCAGCAATGTCGTCGGGCTCAATGTGACACCCGCATTCCGCCGCAGCTCGCGCGTGGCCACGCGATGCAATTCGTCGTAAAGCAGGGAGAAATAGTGATCCCCAACGCGACCCATCCCGTGCCCAGCCTCTGCCCTTGACCCGTCGGTAGGTACGGCAATTTGCACGAGTGGTTTGATCAACGAAAGCAGAGATGGCATGCGGCCCGGCGCCGACGCAGCCAGGCAACCTGACGGGCGAGAGACGCAATCCGGCAGAAATTCCGGTCACGGAGTCGGCTTCAAGCGGTCTGCATGGCGCCAGTCCAACCGATTCTCCATGTTGCTGCCGGCGGTCTCTTGCAGCAGCCATGTCGAAACTATCGTCATCGCGCATGCGATGGCCATGTAGAGCGAAATCCAGGCCGTGCGGTGATATTCGGCGAGCAGCGCCGTGGCAATGATGGGTGCAAAGCCACCGCCAAGAATGGCGCCAAGCTGATAGCCCAGCGAAGCGCCGGAGTAGCGTACGTCGGTGCTGAACAGCTCGGCGACGAAGGCAGCCTGCGGCCCGTACATCATCGCAACGAACACCTGGCCCATGCCGATGCCGACGCAGATCCACAGGAACGATCCCGTGTCGAGCAGGGGAAAGAGTGCGAAGCTCCACGCAGCTAGCAATGCAGCGCCAGCCATGTAGATGCCGCGTCTGCCGTAGCGATCGGAATACACGGCCGCGATGAGCAGCGACGGCACCATGACAACGGCGCCCACGAGCACTCCGGCGAGCATCGTGCTGCGTGAGACGTGCGGACCCATGGCACCGGTGCCGTAAGCGATCACGAAGGCGATCAGAATGTAGAAAGGGACTTGCACCGCCAGGAACGCGCCGGCGACCAACGCGATCTGCTTGGGATGCGTACGCAACGCTTCCAGCACCGGCGAGCGTCTGTACCCGCCCTGTTGCAGCTTCAGGAACGCCACGGTGTCTTCTAGCCGGAGTTGCACGAACAGCGCGACGGCAATGAGCGTGATGCTGAAAAGGAAAGGCAGACGCCAACCCCAGTCCATGAATGCTTGCTGCGAGGTATTGGCAGTCACCAGCAGGAAAGCAAGATTGGCGAGAATGACGCCGACCGGTGCACCGACCTGCGCGAAACTACCGTAAAAGCCGCGCCTGGCGGGCGGCGCGCTTTCCGTCGCAAGCAGCACCGCGCCGCCCCACTGACCACCGATCGCGATGCCCTGAACGAACCGCAGAACGATCAACAGCACTGGAGCCGCGGCCCCGACAGATGCATACGATGGCAGGCAGCCGATGAGCGTGGTCGCCAGGCCCATCATTACCAGTGCAATGACCAGTGCCTTCTTGCGGCCGACACGGTCGCCGAAGTGCCCGAAGACGATGCCACCCAGCGGCCGGGCCACGAAGCCAACGGCAAACGTGCTGAAGGAGGCGAGCAGCGCAACGGCGGCCGGCATGTCCGCCGGGAAAAACACCGTAGGAAATATCAGCGCCGCGGCAGTCCCATACAGGAAGAAGTCGTACCACTCGATACTGGTGCCCACCAACGCCGTCAGAGCGATCCTGCGGATGAAGCGTTCGTCGATGCGCTCGGGCCCGCGTTTGCTCGTCATTCTCCCTGCCTCGCCCAACCTGATAGTGCTGTAGTCGCAATTCAGGGGCGATTCCTGACATCAGATCGGAGGTTCTCAGCGTCAGGAGAGGCTCGAGGCTTCAGTGGGCTCTGGAACGAGCGGCAGGTTTCCGCTCCAGCACGAGCTCAAATTCACGCACGAGCCCAGGGCGAGAGTCTTCTCACTACGCTCGATCACGCTCTCAGGATAAACAACACCGGCATAGACACCCAGGAGCGCAATCTCATCATCGCGTTCAACGAACACCGGACCACCCGACATTCCCGGCGCGCCTCCGGAATCCAGAAAGAATTCCAGAGGCCTGCCACTGACCGCGGCGGCCGCCACGAATCTCGTTAGTACGACGGGCGCGGGCTGAACAGGCCCGCCGGTGCCGAATGCGTACGGAAATCCCACGACGTGAATCTTGTCGCCAGCCATGGGCATCGCGCCCGACCCCAGAACCGGATGGGAAACGAGCTGCAACTCCGACACTTCCAGATCGGTTGACAGGGGAATTTTCACCGCATCGTGCCATGAAGGAACGTAAAGCCCGATTGCGTTCAGATCGGCGTGCGGCAGGTGTGCGCGATCCTGGTACCACATCGGCTTCTTGGGCCGCGTGGTGTCGTCATATAAAGGAACGACGAACGACTGTGCTCCTGCCACGAACACCTCGAGGAAGGCCCGCTTCGGCAGCGCGTTCGTTACTCGCAGATCGTTGCGGTCGTAGCCGGTCACGACGTGCCAGCATGTGTACAGGAACGGAACACCGTCCTCGATCCGGACGAAGCCCGACGCACTCGCATGCTTCAGCGGTTTTCTGCCTGCGTCGAGACAACGCAGCTGCACGGATCGGAACGAAAGCTCCAACCGCTGTTGCAATACCGTCTTCGTCGTCGAGCCATGAGGCTCGATGACTCGCGCAGGCAGAGTCGCCATGTTCAGGCGTTCGCGGCGGCCTTCGTCTCCGTGACTGCCGCTATCACTTCGTCCGCCACGTTCTTCGGCACTGGCTCGTAGTGCGAGAACTCCATGGTGTACGAGGCGCGTCCGCTGGTCATGGAGCGTAGCTGGCCGATGTAGCCGAACATCTCCGACAACGGCACGGTGGCCACGACGGCGATGTTGGCACCGCGTTCGAGCTGATCCTGGATCATGCCGCGGCGGCGGTTCAGGTCGCCGATGACGTCGCCGAGATAGTCGCCCGGCGTCACGGTCTCGACCTTCATCACCGGCTCGAGCAGGATCGGGCCCGCCTTGCGCATGGCTTCGCGGAAGCACGCCTTGGCCGCGATCTCGAACGTGAGCGCGTTCGAGTCGACGTCGTGGTAGCTGCCGTCCGTCAACGTGGCGCGGAAGTCCACGGTCGGGAAGTGCGCCAGCACGCCGTCTTCCTTCTGGATCCTGAGCCCCTTCTCCACCGACGGGACGTATTCGCGCGGCACCGAGCCGCCCGAGGTGGCGTCGACGAATTCGAAACCTTTGCTGCGCTCGAGCGGCTCGAACGTGATCCACACTTCGGCGAATTGACCGGAGCCGCCAGTCTGCTTCTTGTGCACGTACTGCTCGTCGATTTTGCGAGTGATGGTCTCGCGATAGGCAACCTGCGGCTCGCCCATGATGCCTTCGACATTGAATTCCGTGCGCATGCGATCGAGCGTCACTTCGAGGTGCAGCTCGCCCATGCCGCGCAGGATCGTCTGCCCCGTTTCGCGATCGGTCTCCAGGTGGAGCGAAGGATCGGCACGCACCATCTTGCCGAGCGCGGCGCCGAACTTCTCCTGATCGCCCTTGACCTTCGGTTTCACGGACACGCTGATCACAGGATCCGGAAAGCGCATGCGCTCGAGGATCACCGGGTTGGCGGAATCGCACAGCGTGTCGCCGGTCTCCGTTTCCTGCATGGAGACGAGCGCGATGATGTCACCCGCGCGCGCCTCTTCGATCGGATGCGCTTCCTTGGCGAACATCTCGACCATGCGGCCGATTTTTTCGCGCTTGCCGCGCGTGGTGTTCTGTACGGAGGCGCCCTTGGTGAGCACGCCCGAGTACACGCGCACGAATGTCAGAGCGCCGTACGCATCGTTGATGACCTTGAACGCCAGGCCGCTGAACGGCTCGTCATCCGAGCACTTGCGTTCGCCGACGACGTTGCCGTCTTCGTCCAGGGTCTTGATCGCGGGGACGTCCGTAGGCGCCGGCATGTAGTCGACAACAGCATCCAGCACCTGCTGCACGCCCTTGTTCTTGTATGAAGAGCCGCACAGCACGGGGTTGAACGCACCCGTCACGGTGCCTTTGCGCAGGCACTTGCGCAGCACGTCCGCGGAAGGCGCGTGACCGTCTTCGAGGTACTTGTGCATCGCCTCGTCGTCCATCTCGAGACAGGTGTCGACGAGCTCGGTGCGGTACTTCTCGACTTCGCCGAGAAGCTTGCGATCCGTCGGCACCTGGATGCCGAGCTTGTCGGCGAGATCCGGCGTCACTTCGAGGGATTGCCACTCGGCATCCTTGTCGTCCGACTCCCATACCAGGGCCTTCATCTCGACGAGGTCGACCATGCCCTTGAAGTTGTCTTCCGAACCGATCGGGATCTGCACCGGCAGCGGGCGCGCGCCGAGGCGCTTCCTGATCATGTCCACGCAGCGCGTGAAGCTCGCACCGCTCCGGTCCATCTTGTTGACGTAGCAAACGCGCGGAACCCCGTAGTTGTCCGCGAGGCGCCAGTTGGTCTCGGACTGCGGCTCTACGCCGGCAACGCCGTCGAACACCACCACGGCGCCGTCCAGCACGCGCAGTGACCGATTTACCTCGATGGTGAAATCGACGTGCCCCGGGGTGTCGATGAGGTTGATCTTCTTGTCGCGCCAGAAGCAGGACACAGCGGCGCTCTGAATCGTGATGCCACGCTTCTGTTCCTGCTCGAGGTAGTCCGTGGTCGTCGACGTCTTCAGATCCTTGGTGTCATGGATGTCGATGATCGTGTGCTTGCGCCCGGTGTAATACAGGATGCGCTCCGTAGTCGTCGTCTTGCCGGCATCGACGTGGGCGATGATGCCGATGTTGCGGATATCGGATAGAGCGGTGGTACGGGCCATGCCAGTTTTCCTCGGTTCGCACTGTCGGGCAGCCGGGCAGGTGTGCTGACCCAGCTTTGTTGCATCCAATATGATCTGCGCTGAAGAGCGCCGTCCTCGATCCCTTGCCAAGTGCTGGCAAGGCCGGCATGCGAGGGGCAGAAGGCGCCGGCATCCTAGAGAGAAATTATTACCAAATCAACCTCCTGCAGATTGACGACGCTCTCCCAAGCGGATACCTTGCGCGCGCGCCGCCGCCAGCCCCGCGGCGTCGCCATCACCGCTGCCCGTCAACCGACGCCTGCGCGCCGCTCCAGGCGGCTGCTTGTTTTTTGGAAAACTCGAGAATGCTGTCCACTTCGAACGTTGCAATCCAGTTTGGCGCCAAGCCGCTCTTCGAGCACGTCACGGTCAAATTCACCGACGGCAACCGCTATGGCCTCATCGGCGCGAATGGCTGTGGCAAATCCACGCTCATGAAGGTGCTGGGCAGCGAGCTCGAGCAGAGCACGGGCGATGTGATGCTGCAAACGGGCCTGCGTCTCGGCAAGCTCAACCAGAATCAATTCGGTTACGAAGACGAGCGCGTAATCGATGTGGTGATGCAGGGGCACACGGAGATGTGGCAGGCGATGACGGAGCGGGATCGCATCTACGCCGACGCGAATGCCACGGACGATGATTACATGCGAGCTGCCGAGCTCGAAGGCAAGTTCGCCGAGTACGGCGGTTACGATGCCGAGGCACGCGCTGCGAGCATTCTCACCGATGCGGGCATTCCTGAGTCGCAGCACAACGGCCCCATGCGCGAAGTGGCGCCAGGCCTCAAGCTGCGCGTGCTGCTCGCGCAAGCATTGTTCTCGCGGCCCGACGTGCTGCTGCTGGACGAGCCCACCAACAACCTCGACATCCATTCCATCCGTTGGCTCGAGGGAGTGCTGAACGACTACGACGCTACCATGGTCATCATCAGCCACGACCGTCACTTCCTGAACCAGGTGTGCACGCACATCGCCGACCTGGATTACCAGCAGCTCAAGATCTATCCCGGCAACTACGATGACTTCATGCTCGCCTCGACGCAGGCACGCGCGCGAGTGGAGGCGGCCAACTCCAAGGCGCAGGAGCGCATCTCCGATTTGCAGGAGTTCGTACGGCGGTTCTCGGCAAACGCTTCCAAGTCGAGACAGGCCACCTCGCGCAAGCGGCTCATCGAGAAGATCAAGATCGAGGAGGTGCGGCCCTCCTCACGGCAGAATCCGTACATTCGCTTCGAGCAGGCGAAGAAACTGTATCGCTCGGCGGTAAATGTGGAGAAGGTGAGCTTCACGTACCCTCGCGCCGAGGCGCCCGTGCTCAACAACGTGAGCTGCAATGTCGAGGCGGGCGAGCGCGTCGCCATCATCGGGCCGAACGGCATCGGCAAGACCACCCTCATGCGGTGTCTCGCGGGCGAGCTGCATCCGACGGCCGGGCACATCACGTGGGCAGAGAACGCGCAGCGCGGCTATATGCCGCAAGATCCGCAGGCCGAATTCAGCGAGCCCATCGACCTCCTCACCTGGATGTCGCAATGGACCGGGAAGGCCGACGACGAGCTCATCGTGCGCGCCACGCTCGGCCGGCTGCTCTTCTCGGGGGATGAGACGAAGAAATCGGTGCACGTGCTCTCGGGCGGCGAGAAGAACCGCATGATGTACGGCAAGCTGATCCTCACCCGACCCAACGTCATGGTGATGGACGAGCCGACCAATCACATGGACATGGAGAGCATCGAGTCCCTGCAGATCGCGCTGGAGAAGTACGTGGGCACGCTGATCTTCGTGTCGCACGACCGCGAGTTCGTCGGAGCGCTCGCGACTCGCATCATCGAGATCAAGCCCGGCGGCACCATCGCGGATTTCAGCGGTACGTACGATGAGTATCTGAAGTCGCAAGGCATCGAGATCTAGAGGTCGGATCGGGCCGTTACCCGGGAACCTTCACGGTGGGCGTGTGCGCCACCTTGCCGGGCGGCACGAATGCCGGCGCATCGGTGCCCGCAGGCCCGAGAGAGCGCGTGAAGTGGTAGATCGCGAGAAGGTCCGCGTCCGTCATGTCACGCAGGGCGAACCACGGCATGGGTGGACGCGTCTGGCGTCGTGCGACCCGCAGCCATTGGTCTGCAGTGAGACCTTGCGTCAGCAGACGCAGGTTCGCCGGATATGTCGTTCCCCAAGGGCCCTGCCAACCGAGCGAGTTTCCGACGAGCCATCGTGATTCTTCGAGCCGACCCGCGCTCTCGATGTAACCGGGTGTATGGCAATCGTTGCAGCCGGTGGTCCTGACGAGATAGCGCCCGCGCTCGACCTGGTTGGCCGGAGCCGGCCCGCCCATGACAGACGCCGCGGCGAATGCGGCACAGCATGTACCGCCAAGCGCGACGAGTGTCGCGATCGCCCCGCCCGCGCTTCGAACCGCGTGCCACGCAGTGTTCCAACGAGATCGAACGTGATGTTCGTTCATTTGGGCCTACTCCGAGTTACTTGTAAGCGATGGCCGCGCTGCATGGCCCTGCGAGGTGCACGACTTCGTAGCGTTTGAACCCCTCCTCCCGGCACCAGTTCCAGAAATCGGCGCCGGTGAAATCGAACGCGTCGCCGAATTCGATGAGCATGTTGAGCGACATCATCATGCCGAACGCATTCTCGCGACGCGCGTCGTCGATGATGTTTTCCACCGCGATGAACGCGCCGCCCGGCGGAAGCGCAGCGTACGCGAGGCGCACGAGGTGCTTTTTCCTGTCGAGGTTCCAGTCGTGCAGGATCATGCCCATCGTGATCACGTCCGCGCGCGGCAGCGGGTTCTTCAGGAAGTCGCCGGACACGGCGGTCACGCGCTCCGACATGCCATCCTTCTCGATCCAGCGGCGCGCGATCGGTTCCACTTCGGGCAGATCGAACGACAGGCACTTCAGATGCGGATGGCGCCTCGCGACCAGCGACGCGAGCAAGCCCGTCGCGCCGCCGACATCGCAGAGCGTGCGGTACTTGGTGAAGTCCACCTTTTCCGCGAGCGCCTGGAAGTTCGGCGCCGAGATGCCGCGCATCGCGGACATGAACTGCTCCAGGCGCGCGGGATCCGCATACAGCGTCTCGAACATCGGCGCGCGACTGTGCTTCAGCTCGTTCTGCGGCTGACCGGTCTTCAACGCAGCGCCGAGATCGTTCCAGTAGCCGAAGAGCCGCGCGTTCATCATCTCCAGCATGCCGCCGACATAGCCGGGTTGACTGCGATCGAGGTACCGCGCGGTCGCCGGCGTGTTGCGGTACTTCGCGAGCGGACCGTTACCATCGCGCTCGAGAAAGCCGAGCGCCACCAGCGTATCGAAGAAATCAAAGATGCCGCGCGGATGCAGACCGAGCACGCGGCCCAACTCCGTCGCGTTCATCGAGCGCGAACCGAGCGTCGTGAACACGTCGAGCTCCACTGCCGTCAGCAATACCTTCGACGGCCAGAACGCAAAGCCAGTTTCGAGAATCTTCTGTGGAGTGACTGCCTCCTCGTTCGCCGCTACAGCGGCAACGGTCTGACGAGACAGCGCTTGCGTATTGGGGATCATGAGCTGCTCCGGGGAGTGCCGAACGGATACTCGTCATACGCGGCAATCCCCGGAAAGTGACACGTGGCGTCAGCTGCGGCGTTCCAGTATCAACGGTGAAGTCCGTTTCAGAAGTTGGCCCGGATGCCGACAGTGTAGAAGCGCCCCATGTCGTCATAGAAGGGAAGGGTGGGATAGAACAGGCCGGGCAGACCTGAATCTGACGGGAAGAGCGGAGCGCGTTTGTTGGCAACATTATTGATGGCAAGGAAGACGGAGCTGTCGGCGCCCCACCCCTGGAACCTCTTGTCCACGGTGACATCCAGCACGTCGTAAGCCTTCAGGTACGGCTCCCTGTAATTCTGGAGATTGCCGTTGAGGGCATTGTCACTGATGGCCAGTTTCACGCGGCTGAGCCACTGATTCTGCAACGACACGTTCCAATCCGCCCTGCTATACGACAGGAAGGTGCTTTGCCTGAGCTTCGGCTCACGCGCCCAGATGGGAGCAGTTCCAGGAAGGTTCACGGTCTCGTTGCGCGGCTGATAATTCATGAGATGCCTGAACGACAGGCGGCCCGACCACATGTCCCAGCCGTAATTGAGCTGTAAGTCGTAGCCATATATTTCCAGACGCGCAGCATTCAGCGGCGAATTGCGTATCTCGCTCGGGAAGTTGGCTGCGGTCCTGTAGTTGGGATCGGACGGATTGGTGATGGGCCGAATCGCCAGCGTACAGAACGGCGAATCGAAGTTGGGAGCGCTGGCCAGACAGAGACCCTGTACCCCCGCGTAGTTGATGGGAATGATCGCGTCCGACATTTTGGTCCGGTAATAGTCGACGGACAGGTTGAAGTTCTCGATGAACGAAGGCGTCAGCACCATGCCCACGGTCAGGGTGCGCGCCTTCTCCGGCGTCAGGTCGGGATTGCCTCTCGAGACCAGCCGGGTGGTGTTACCGATGCCGGTCAGCTGGTCGGTAAAGTTGGTTGACGAAACGCCGGCCGGCTGGAACAGGTCGTTGAGATTCGGCGCGCGAATATCCGTCGATAACGTGCCGCGGAAGCGGATCGTATCGTTCAAGTGCCAGGCGAGGCCGCCTTTCCAGGATCGGACGGCGTCGAATGACGAATATTTCGTGTGACGACCAGCGAGGTTTATCGAGACGTCGTCGGCCAGCGTCAAGTCCTTGAGCAGCGGCACGTTCATTTCGAGTGCGACTTCCCAGACGTTGTTGCTCGCTTCCACCGGAGCATTGGTGTTCTGCACCCAGCGCACCGGTGCGCCGCCGTTTGCCAGGCACATGCGCAGGCCAGTGCAGTTGACGAACTCAGTCGGCAGGGCATCGCTGTCCATGTCGTAAGTGGCCCAGCGCGCGTCGACAGAAAGATTGGCCCTGATCTCGCCGGCCGAAAGGCCCAGACCCCAGAGACCACCGCCGATCGACGCGCCGACGTTATCCAGCTTCTGGCGGAGCGTCCACGAGGTCGAGCGCCTGAGATAGTTATATGAAGCCACCGATGGCCCGTTCGGGTCGGTGATATTGGTGGGCACGCAATCGGGATAGAGCCCGGCGAATTGCGGCTGGATCGAAACCCAGCAAACGACAGTGCCGCCCACGTTCACCCCATTCAGCATCGTTCCCGGCGGCGCAATCACCGCGTCCAGCGACGCGAGGTATCTGCCATTATCCGTGTTGTTGGGATTGACGACCTCGAGGCGGCTCTGCCCGTGGCTGTAGAAGATGTCCCACTCGAAAGCCCCGAGCGAACCGGTGAGCCCCGCTTCGGCATTCACGTTGCGCTGGAGCGCGTCGGTTACGTACAAGCGATTCGTGCTCTCGGCATCCTCCCCACCAACCTTGTTCCAAATATAGGATGGCGCCGAAAAGAACGGCGTGGTGGGCGGCGGCGGCGGCGTGCTCCCAGTCTGGGGCGAGGTTGCGGGCGAAGCAGGCAAACAGCGCCAGCCTGTCGCAGCTGGTGTACCGCAGGTGATGTTTGCGCCCAGCTGCTGTTGTGTTGCTGTGGACAGAAACGGATTGTTGGCAAAGAGCGTATTGGGACGGCTGGCAGATGGGCTCACCACCCACTGGATCCAGTTGGATCTGTTCCCGGCGTCCGCATACGTCGCCTGGACATAGCCGTTCACGTTGTCGTTGAAGTCGTAACTCAGGCGGCTGAACCAGTCCTTCATGTCCAGCTCAGAGCGGAACGTGCCGTATTTCACGTACGCGCCATCGCCGCCGGACTCCACGTTGGTGGTGCCGGTGGGCGTGCCGTGAACCAGCGGGCTCGCGCTCAGAATTCCCGGCTGACTGAAGGTAAAGGCGTTGTAGGGGCAGGCTGATCCGCAATTGATGTTGCCGGCCGGGCCGCTGTTGTAAACGCGAGCGAAAGGCGTGTTGGTGAAAGGGTTGGTCGGCGAACCATTGCCCGTGAGGAGCCACGTCTGCCCGTCCTTTCCGTAAGGCCGATCATGGATCGGAATCATGGCCTGAGCACGGTAACGCAACGACGTCTCGAAATGACCTTTGCCACCAAAGAGCTCGGTGCCCCAGGCCGCGCCGAACTGCCCTTGCTCGCCATCCCCGTGCTCGGAGATGCCGACGTCGGCCTTGAATTTCAATCCGGTGAAATTCTTGTCGAGAATGAAGTTGACCACGCCGGCGACCGCGTCGGACCCGTAAATCGCCGAGGCGCCGCCGGTTACGATATCGACCTGGCTCGTCAACATCTGCGGCAGGATATCGACGTTGACGGTGCCATCCTGGTTCGAGGGCGGCACACGATGGCCGTCCAGCAGCACCAGGGTGCGCGATACGCCGAAATTGCGTAGCGAAAGCACATTGCCGCCATTGTTGGTGCTGGCGTTGCCTTGCGTGCGCGGGGTCCGGCCGCCGAGGATCTCCGGCAGCTTGTTCAGCGCATCGGCGATGTCGCTGGGAGTCGTTTTCGCTATTTCGTCCACCGTGACCGACGTGATCGGTGTCGGCGACTTGAGATTGTCGGTGATGACGCGAGAACCCGTTACCTTGACCTCCGCGAGCTCTTCCTGCTCTGCCTGTTGCGCAACCGCGCCGGCAGCAAACAACACAGTACCGATGAGCGCCGCGAGCGAAGCGCGAAAAAAGCGATGCAAAGACATCAACCCCCCTCGTGACGATGTTGCAGGTTTCCTGGTTTTTTTTATTTCGACAATTCGCCGAGACCTGCCTGATCATCGTATTTTCTGGGACTCCTTTTGCGACGATTCGCATATCAAAACAGGTATCGATCCGAATACGACAACAACATGTTCCATCTGACGCGACGGTTGTTTCTGGCTGCCTCGGCGAGTGCCTCGCTCTTCCCGTTCCCGACCTTGGCGCGCGTTCGCAAATCAGGCGCGAGTGAAAGGCTTTGGTATTCACGCCCCGCGGCAACATGGGATGAAGCGTTACCGATCGGTAACGGGCGCCTGGGTGCAATGCTCTTCGGTCGGGTGGCGCAGGAGCGCCTGCAGCTCAACGAGGACACGCTCTGGGCTGGCGCGCCTTACACACCCGACAATCCCGATGCGCTTGCCGCCATCCCTGAAGTGCGCAAGCTCCTGCAAGCAAAGCGGTACCAGGAAGCGACGGAGCTCGCCAGCACAAGAGTCATGGCGAGGCCGCTTCAGCAGATGTCGTACGGCAGTCTGGGCGACCTGCTGCTGAACTTCGTGGATGCGCAGGTCCCCACAGATTACGAACGCTCTCTCGAGCTCGCGACCGCCATCGCGACGACGCGCTATCGCACCAAAGCAGGCGTATTTACGCGCTCCGCCTTTGCATCGAGCCCACACCAGGTCGTCGTGCTCGAGCTCACGGCAGCCAGGGGCAAGTTGAGCTTCGATCTCGCGTACCGCGCGCCGCGTCGCGTGAAGTACACCTCGCCGGACTACCAGGGAGCAGCGACGCCGCTTTTTGCAAATGAGCCGATCGACTGGCTCACAAAGGAGTCTGAGGGTGAGATGTCACCGGAAGTGCACGTGTCTGGTGATGGAGATGGTTGCCTCGTGGTCCACGGACGCAACGTCGCCGGGCCCGGTACACCCGCCAGCCTGACTTTCGCCGTGAGAATCAAGATCGTATCGGACGGCCGTGTGAGCGCTGGCAATGATCGCATCTCGGTGCACGATGCACGGAGCGCGATCCTGCTGATTGGCGCCGCGACGAGTTACGTGAGCTACGACAATGTGGGCGCGAATCCGCTGCCAACAGTGAGGCAACACACCGACAGCGCTGCGCGGATGCCTTTTGAGGTCCTCAAGCGTGCACACATTCGCGAGTACCGCTCTCTTTACGCCTCCGCCTCACTCGCGCTTCCGACCACGACTGAGGCGAGCAAACCCACTGATGTGCGGATCGCCGCAGGTGCAACGTCCGACGATCCGGCACTCGCCGCGCTCTACTTTCAGTTCGCGCGCTACCTGCTCATTTCGTCTTCGCGCCCCGGCTGCCAGCCCGCAAACCTGCAGGGCATCTGGAACGAGGGCACCAATCCTCCGTGGGGCAGCAAGTACACAATCAACATCAACACGCAGATGAACTACTGGCCGGCCGATCCTGCCGGCCTCGGTGCGTGCGTCGAGCCATTGCTGCGAATGGTCGAGGAGCTCGCCGTGACCGGCGCACGAACCGCGAAAACGATGTACGCGGCTCGCGGCTGGGTCGCCCATCACAACACGGACCTCTGGCGTGCGGCGGCGCCGATTGACGGCCCGCTCTGGGGACTTTGGCCGTGCGGAGGCGCGTGGCTCTGTAATTCGCTCTGGGACCACTACGACTACACTCGTGACGAGAGCACGTTGCGACGGCTTTATCCGCTCATGCGCGGTGCCTCGCAGTTCTTTCTCGATACGCTGGTCCCGGATCCGGATGGCCGCGGTCTCGTCACCTCCCCATCGCTCTCACCTGAGAACAAGCACCCGTTCGGGAGCACGCTGTGTGTGGGGCCGGCAATGGATCGTCAGATCGTGCGCGATCTGTTCGCTCACACGATCGACGCCGGCAAGATGCTCGGCGTCGATGCGGAGCTGCTCGCCCAGATCGCCACGACCGCGAGCCGCATCGCGCCCGATGCGATCGGCAGGAACGCTCAGCTGCAGGAGTGGCTCGAAGACTGGGACGGCATGGCGCCCGAGCCGCACCACCGGCACGTGTCCCATCTCTATGCCGTATACCCGAGCAGTCAGATCAACGTGCGCGACACCCCGGCACTGATCGACGCAGCGAAGACGAGTTTGCGGCAGCGGGGCGATCTGGCTACTGGCTGGGGCACAGCGTGGCGGCTGTGCCTATGGGCGCGCATGGGCGAAGGCGATCACGCGCATGCGATTCTGAAATCACTGCTCGGACCTCAGCGCACGTATCCCAACATGTTCGACGCCCATCCGCCGTTTCAGATCGACGGCAACTTCGGTGGCGCGGCGGGCATCATGGAGATGCTCGTGCAATCCTGGGGTGGGGAGCTTCGTGTGCTGCCTGCGCTTCCCAGCGCGTGGCCGATGGGTGCAGTACGGGGAATTCGCGCACGTGGTGCGGTCAGTGTGAGCTTCGGATGGCGCGCTCATGAGCTCAAATGGCTGGAGCTCGCAGGCTCACCCCATCGACCGGTCAAGCTCCGTTATCGCGACCTGGTCAAATCCGTCGTGCTCGATGCCCGTGGCCGATATCGCATGTAAGCAATGTTCTTCGCCGTCACGAAATCTACTCCGGTAACACCACGGGTTGTGACAAGGAGAATGCGGCTGACTGGGCCGGCACTCCGGTACCTGGCTGCCCGGAACCGACGCTCACTCGATAGTCACCCGTCATGACCTGCCTCACGCCGTCACGCGTCACGAAGCTCAGGTCACGTGGTGAGAGCTCGATTGAAACGGTCTTGCGCTCGCCGGCGTCGAGCGCGAAGCGTTGGAACCCGCGCAGCGCGATGCGCGGCGCGCCCTCGAATCGAGGCGGTTCCAGATAGAGCTGAGCGACCTCCTCGCCTGCCCGTTTGCCGGTATTGCTGACAGTGGTGATCACTCGCACTCCGCGCTCCATGCCACCATCGCGCGCTTCGAGACGCAACGGCCCGTATTCGAACGTCGTATAGCTCATGCCGTATCCGAATGGGTACACGGGAGCTCCTGGGAAATAGCGATACGTGCGACCCTTCATGGAATAGTCGCTGAACGGCGGCAGGTCGGTGACACTCTTATATAAGGTCAGCGGCAGGCGACCGGCGGGATTGGCCTTGCCCGAGATGACATTGGCGACCGCCTGCCCGCCTGCCTGGCCCGGGTACCACGCTTCGATGATCGCTGCGGCATTCTCCCTGGCCCACGCCAGGTTGATCGGACTGCCGTTCAGGAGAACGACCACCAGAGGCTTGCCCGTCGCCTTCGCCTGTTCGAGAAGCTTGCGTTGGTCGGCCGGCAAGTCGAGCGACGTCCGGTCGCCGCCGGAGAACCCCTCGATGTCGATCTTCATCTCCTCACCTTCGAGGTCCGAGGTGAGCCCCACGGCGGCAACGATGACGTCCGCCTGTGCAGCCGCGGCTGCCAGCTCCGCATCGACTTGCATTGAGACGCGCTTCCAGAGCAACTCGGTACCGGACGCGCTCGCGTGTGCTTCACCCGTTACCCGGATGGGATACCGCTGCCCCTTCTGCAGCGTCACCGAGGTGAGCTTCGGAAGAGCGCCCCAGCGCACCTGGCCGGGTTCGTTCATCACTTTGCCGTCGAACGTGAGCTGACCCGAAAAGCCGCTGAGCCCGAGGCGGTAGGTACCCGACTCAGGTGGGACGAGAAAGCCCGTCCAGACCACCTTGTAGTGATCGGAAAGCTGTGCGAGCTCCCTGCCCCGACCGGCGACGCTGGGCTCGATGCGAGTCACCGTCGGCTTGCTCTTGAATTTCATTGCTGCCGAACGTCGAGAAAACTCCTCGTAGGACGGGAATCGATCCGGCACCGGTTCGTCTGCAGCGAAGTACTCGGCGCGCAGGCCGGGCTTGCCGTCGGGCGTCCGCAGCGCGTATGTCGGAACCGAATCGCCATCGGTCACCGATGGCGACCATGGGATATGCGTCACGGTCGCCCCTGGCAGCGCCCGGCGCAGGCCATCAACTATCGAGATCGGTGGGCTCGAGAGCGAAGACGAGTAGTTACCGCGCAGCACTCGTGTCGAGTCGGCGTGAGGCCCGACTACGACGATGCGCTTCGCGCCCTGCAGAGGCAGCACGCCATCGTTCTTCAACAGGACGAGACTTCTCTCGGCGGCCTTCAGCGCACGCGCATCGTGCTCCGGGGTCGTGATGGTTGCGGGTGGCCGGGGCGCAGCCCGCCCCAGATCGCCTGCGCGATATCGCGCAGAGAACAGGCGGATCAGCGCGCGATCGATGTCTTCCACGCCGATCAATCCGCGCTCGTAGGCTTCCTTGTATCTATTCTCGAGTCCCGCCAGATCCCAAAGCGTCGACGTGTTGCACTCATTGTCTACGCCCGTCTTCAGCGCCACTGCGGCCGCAACCACCGCGTCGGGCGCGTACTTGTGATTGTCGCTGATGTCCTTGACGGCATCGCAATCCGAAACGACGTAGCCATCGAACTTCCAGGCACCGCGCAACCGTTCCTGCAATAGCAGATCGCTCGCGCATGCAGGCTGACCATTCACGCGGTTGTAGGCACACATGATGGAGCCGGCCTGACCCTCGACGATGGCTGCACGAAATGCAGGCAGGTACGTGTCCTCGAGATCGTGGGGCGACACATAGACGTTCGCTTCGTGACGCGTGGACTCGGGACCACTGTGCACGGCAAAGTGCTTCGGTGATGCGATGACATTGGGATGATCCGGATCGGGACCCTGCATGCCGCGCACGAAAGCCACAGCCATCCGCGAGGTCAGGAACGGATCTTCGCCATAGGTTTCCTGTCCGCGTCCCCAGCGCGGATCCCGAAAGATATTGATGTTGGGCGACCACGTATCGAGACCGGTGCCGATACGTCCCAGGCGCCCTGTCTGGCGGCCCAATGCATGCAAGGCACGCACTTCGACGCTGATCGTCGCCGCTAGCTCGTGCAGCAGGGGCTCATCGAACGTTGCTGCAAGACCGATGGGCTCGGGGAAATTCGTGGTCGGCCTCGTGCCAATCGCTCCATGCAGGGATTCGGTCCACCAGTTGTACGCAGGAATCCCGAGCCGCGGGATCGCAGGAGCGACGTTGAGCAGCTGCTCCACTTTCTCGTCAAGAGTGAGCTGCGCTACGAGCTCGGCAGCCTGCTGCTCAGCCTTCTCAGGTGCGCTCGAGTCCGCCGCCGCGATCGTGCCCGCCAGGCACAGCGCGGCCGCGCCGGCAACTCGCTTCAAAAGAGTCTCGGTGCGAAGTCGTGCAGGTTGCGACGCCATGTCTGCCACTCGTGATCCGTCCCGGGTGATTCGTAGAAGATGTGTTTGATGTGGGCTTCGTCGAGTGCCGCGTGGAGTCGCAGCAGCCCGGCGCGCATTCTCTCGGGTTCGTGCGTACCGACTCCCAGCCACAGCAGCCGAACCTTCTTCGCGAACGCGGCCGGATCGGCGAACACGCCGTTGTAATCGGTCCTGGGATCGAGCTTGCGGTCGCCGAATACCAGCGCACTGGCCGCGCCGCTGAACCCGCCGATGTACGAGAACAGATCGAGATGATTCAGCGTGATCTGGAAGGTCTGCATGCCGCCCATCGACAGGCCCGCCATCGCCCGGTGCTCCCGATCCGGAATCGTCCGGAACGTCGCATCGACGTACGGAATCAGCGCCTGGGTGACGTCATCTTCGAACACCGATGCCATCTCCTGCATCGCCTTCAGCATCTCGGCAGAGCCAAAACCTCTCGGCGTCATGTCGGGCGCCGCTTGCCCCGCGCGCCGCGCATAGCCGTAGGCCATGACGACAATCATCGGCCTGGCGCGTTTCGCCGCGATGAGATTGTCCAGAATGAAATTGGCCTGCCCCTGCCTGATCCAGCCCGTCTCATCCTCGCCGCCACCGTGCTGGAGATAGAGAACGGGATAGCGCTTCCTCGTCTGCGCATCGTAGTCCGGCGGGAGATAGACCAGGGCATGGCGCCAGCCCCCGGTGACCTTCGAGTGATACCAGACCTCGCGCACCTGCCCATGTGGCACATCGTTTATCGAATAGTACGTGGACCCCGGCTCGGGAACCTCGACTGCGCTCGCGTACTTGGTACCGCCAAAAAACGCCCGGCTGTTCGGATCGCTCACTTCGGCACCGTCGATGATCACCGTGTAGTAGTGAAGACCGGGCACCAGCGGTGCCGTGGTGACTGTCCAGAATCCATCGGACTGTTTCACCATGTCGACTTTGGGACCACTCCAGAAATTCAGTCTGACCTGCGCGGCATCCGGCGCTTTCACGCGAATCTGCACGCTGCCCGTACGATCGACGCGGGGGTAGTCGGCTCCCCAGACGTTCGTCGTGGCTGGCTGGAAATCGCCGGATCCCTGGGCCCAGCAGGCACTCGACAGCAGAACGATCAGAATCGCGAAGCGGCGCATGAGTTCTCCCGGATTCAGAGAGCGAGTCGGCGATTGCGCAGGTGCGCGAGGATCGGAATCTGTTCGAGCGATACGCGCATCGTGTACGCGAGCTGCAGATGACCGGAGCGCAACAGGCGTATCGCGGCGGCATCATCCAGCTCGCGAATGGCATCCAGGCTCACGGTATAGAGGCTCTGCAGTTGCAGGCGCTCGCCATCGTCGAAGCTCAGCGAGATGTCGATTGGCTCGATGAGCTTCAGCTGCAGCAGTGCGCGAATGAAGAGATTCGTCGCTTCGAGCCCGGCCTGCAGCTGCCCCAATGCCTGCTGAATCCTGCGCAGGCAGGCGCTCGGCTGCCGTGATTCGTCGAACAACGGCTCCCCATCGCTCTCGCTGAAACGGCGATTGCTGCGATCGATGGCGATGTGCTCGCCGGAAATGTAGAAGCCATCACGCTGCAGGTTGAGCGGCGTGAAGCCACCGCGGTCGGTCGTTTCCGGAAGAAAACTCTCGCCGGGCTTGAAACCGAGCATCGCGCCTGCGTAGAACGCACCAGTCTCTGCATTCTTCGTGAAGAGGATCGGACAGGCGGCGGCGGCCGACGCAAACTCGCCGACGACGATCTGGACAAAGTGCGGCGCGACTGCGACGTTCGAACGTAGTCGCAGCTGGCGATGCTGGTCGGGGTCCAGCAGCTCGAGAGTCGTCATCGTTACGATCTACAGCTTGAAGCGCGCTCCCAGCGCATACCTGCGCCCGTATGAAAAGACATCGAGCAGCTGATTGTCGAACCGGCCGTGCGTGCTCAGCGTCTCGTCCGTGATGTTCAAGGCTTCGAAGTAGACGTTCAACTGGCTGGTCAGCTGATAACTCGTGCTGAAATCGATCTGCAAACTCGAGTTCACATACGTCGGCTCCGCGCCGAACGCCGAGTTGTTCTGGTTCTGACCGAACTGCAGCAGATACTCGTCGCGCCAGTTCGCCGCGATACGCGTCTCGAAGCCGTGCTTGTCATAGAACCCGATGAAGTTGGCCGAGTCGGCGAGGCCCGTCACCGCGAAGCCGCTCTGCGATATATCGGTCCGATCATAGGGCCGGTCAGTGTCCACCAGCGTCGCGTTGGCCTGGAAGCCGAAGCCGCTGTCGCCAAAGACGTGCTGCCACGCGAGCTCGAAGCCGTGCACCGTTGCATCGGGCCCGTTGACTCGCTGCGCAACCGTGTAAATGGCCGGCTGCCCGGTGGTCGGGTCGATGACGTTGTTGATGGTCTGACGCTGCGTTCCCTGCACGATGAAGTTCGTCACCTCCTTGACGAATGCGTCGACGGCTGCATACGAGTTGGGCTGGTAGTACCACTCGACGGCGAAGTCGAAGTTGTCCGCCAGATAGGGCTTCAGCTCCGGGTTGCCGCCGTTTGCCGTGAGCGCACCCACACGTGGCAGGGCGCCCACATTGAGAACCGGAGTCAGGAAATTGATCGCCGGCCGGGTCAGGGTCCGCGACACATCGAACCGCAGGTGCCATTCCGGAGTCAGCTCGAGCTTCATGTCGAGGCTCGGCAGCAGATGAGAGTAGCTGCTGTCCGTACTGATCGGCTGGGTGGGCGAGAACGTCGTGGACAACAGTGTCGGGTCGGCCGGATTCTGTGTCAGCAGGACCGGCAGGCGACCGACACCTGAAGAGGAGACTTTGGTCCGCTCCTGGCGAGCTCCCGCGGTGAAATGGAATGGCATCTCCGCGACGCTCGTTTGGAAGCTGGCGCGGACGAAGAGTGACCAGGTCTTCTCGTCGATATCCTGGATGCTGCCCGGGTCGAGCGCGGTATCGAGCGCACCCGTGTAATTGCAGCAGCCATAGTTGAAGCCCGGGATGTTCTGCGCCTGCGGATTGCCCAGACCTTGCAGGAATGCGTACAGGTCCCTCGGGTCGTAAACCAGGAGCGAAGGCATCAGCGAGCCCGCGCCGGAAAAGTCCGGGATGAAGCCGCCGGTACCGATGGTGCCTCGATAGAGACTCGTCGGCAGTACGACACCGGAGGTGCGCCCCGAAGGAGCGCCATAGCCCGACCAGGCCTGCCAGAAATTGTTCGTGAAGGTGTTGCGATTCTCCAGAGTGAAGTTGTCGTCCAGGTAGGACGTGCCGGCGTCGAGTTTGAGCCCTTCCTGCCGCCATGTAGCAGTGAAGCGGGCCTGCTTGAGTTTGTCCGTATTCTCCTGACGGGTGCGCACCAGGACGTGCGACCCGATGACGGATGCATCGAGCGCGCGGGCCTCGTTGCAGCCCGGGCCGAACGTGGTCATCTCTGGGAAGTGGTCGGAGCTGTCGCCGGCAACACGCACTCCCAGGGCACAGCCGAGCGCGCCACCATAACCGATATCGCCACCGTCGAATCCCTCACCGTTGGGATTACGCCAGCTCTTGGCATACGAGGCATCGAAGTCGAGGCCCAGGTTGTCCGACACGTCGTACTTCAGGTTGATACCGGTTTGATTCGTCTTGAGGAGCACGGTCTCGAGACCTGCATTGAGGTCCACGGGCGTCCCAGGCTGGACGAAATCGATCACCGTGCCGTTGCTGTCCAGAGTGACGTTGCGCAGGTCGTTGAGGCCGAACCACAGTGCGAAGCCATGGGTCTGCGTCTCGACGTCCTGACGCGAATAGTTGTCGTCGAGCGTCAGCAACATCCGCTCGGACGGACGCCACTGGAAGGCGATGCGCCCATCGATGCGCTTGTCGGCGACTTCGGCCTGTTCGGCGCCATATTGCTGCTGCCACCAGCCGATGAGCGGCTTGTTGGCGGTGGGCGCCAGATCGGCCGGGGTGCAGGTGGCTGTGAGCTGGCACGTCGCGAAACGCCCGCCTTCCCAACCTGACACGAAGACGCGATTGCTCGTCGTGCTGCGGTCCGTGTAGATGCCGTCGACGAGAATGCCAATCGTGTCGTCGGCGAATGTGTCACTGAACAGCATGCCGGCAGTCGGCCGGGTTTCGCCGGACTCATCCTGGCGCGACCCCGAGGCGCTCGCGACCAGGCGCTGGCCGGGGCTGTCGAATGGTTTGGGGAAATGGACATCGATGGTCGCGCCGATCGAGCTGCTCGACAGCGTGATGTCCGGAGTCTTCATCACGTGCAAGGCGCCGACGAAGTCCGAGCCGACCGTGCTGAAGTCGATGGCGCGACCGCCAGCGGCGTGAAGGTTCGCAGCGGTCGATATCCGCCGGCCGTCGAAGAGCGTCTCGTTGAAATCGCCGCCAAAGCCGCGCACCGTGATTCCGGTCGGTTCGCCGCGCGTACCAGAGCGTTGGATCGACACACCCGGTACTCGTTGCAGTGAAGCGGCAACGTTCGAGTCCGGGAACTTGCCGATGTCCTCGGACGTGATGACGTCGACGACGCCCACCGCGTCGCGCTTCATGTCCAGGTTCTGCTGTAGCGAACGCCTGATACCGGTGACGACGACTTCCTGCAGCGATTCCCTCTCGCCGGCGGTGCCGTTCTGGGCAGCGATGGGCATGGATACTGCCAACGCCACCACGCTTGACGCGCCCGCGAGCACGGCGCGCACGGCGCTCTTCACACTTTCGTTTGGCATCGACCGTCCCCCTTCCGCCTCCACTCGTCCACCAACCGGAGTCGTGTACGCGTGTTAGCGGTACCAGCCAGTGGCGCGATGCTATCTAGCGCCCGTCGCAGGGGCTAATCTCAAAAGCAATATCAGGGTGCAATCGAATGCAGATGGGAAGCCGGCGACTGGCCGACCGTCGTTGGCTATGCCTGTTTTGTAGGGAAACCGGTGTCATTGGCATCTGAGCGCGTGCAACACCACAAGGGTCAAAGGTTTGCATTCCTTTGCATGAGCCACGCGGTCGCTGACGAGGTGGGCGTCAGCTCGCGCTGTCCTGCCACGCGCAGCTGCGTTACCGGTATCGCCGAATGGAACGCCGCGTATCGATATCGAGCGCTCCCTCTCCGCCAAACGGTTGATATACAGGTGATCGACGTTCGCTATACTTTCGGCACGTGATGGGAGCGCTACCATTCGCAACACGCCCTGGTTTTTGCGCGCACGGCTCAAGACGCGGCAATTGATGCTGGTCGTCGCGATCTGCGACGAAGGCAACATTCATCGCGCGGCCCAGGCATTGAAGATTTCCCAGCCCGCCGCATCGAAGCTCCTGAAGGATCTCGAGGATATGCTCGGCATGACGCTGTTCGAGCGGTTGCCGCGCGGCATGCGGCCGACATGGTATGGCGAGGCAATCATCCGTCACGCACGGATGGCGCTGTCGAGCCTGATACAGGCGGGAAGCGAGATCGATGCGCTGAAGAACGGCCGTCGCGGCGCGGTGAGCGTCGGTGCGATCACGGGTCCCGCATTGAGCCTGTTGCCGGACGCGCTGGGCTTCATCGCGCGGGAGCACCCGGACATCCACGTACAGCTCGCCGTCGAATCCAGCGACGTCCTGCTCAAACGGCTCACCGAGAGCAAGCTCGACATCATGATCGGGCGACTGTTCGAGACGCACGACAAGACGAATCTCTCCTACGAGCGGCTGGCCGAGGAGCCGGTTTGCGCCATCGTGCGTCCTGGCCACCCGCTGCTCGACCACCGGCTGCTGACGCTGCAGCAGCTCGAGGAGGCATCGTGGATCGTGCCGCCGATGGGGAGCGTCCTGCGACACCGTTTCGAGCTGATGTTTCAGGAGGCAGGGCTCGAGATTCCGTCGCATCTCATCGAGACCTCTTCGATGCTGTTCACGACGAAGATGCTGCAGAAAAGCGCTTTCGTCGCCGTGATGCCGACCGAGGTGGCGGAGTACTACGCCTCGTTTGGAATGGTCTCGATGCTGCCCGTTCAGCTGTCGTGCACGATGGACGCGTTCGGCATCATCCTGCGCAAGGACTGGTTGCTGTCGCCTGCGGCGAAAGTGGTGCTCAGAGCGCTGCGGACCGCGGCGATGGGTGTGTACGCCAGCGCAGTTGACGCGCCTCACGCGTCTCGATTCGCTCCTGCAAGCGCGCCTGCCAGATAGCCCCGTCACCGTACGCGTCTCGTGATGAAAGCGCCTCCTCTCGACCAGATTCGGGCACTGGAGGTCCTGCTGCGTACGAGGAGCCTTTCATCAGCGGCCCGCGAGCTCGGCATCACACGCTCGAAGGCAGACAAAACCCTGCAGCAACTGCGCTCGGATCTGAACGATCAGCTGCTCATACAGCGCGGCGATCAAATGATTCGCACTCCGCGGGCGGAGCGCATGGCCGATCCGCTGGGCGCAACCCTGGAGGCCCTGGACAGCCTTCTCGAGGATGATGACAAGCGGGAGTGCACGGCAACCGCGGCGATCGGCATGCGCGATCAATTCGTGCTGGCACTGGCGCCTGCACTCGTGAAGCGGGTTGCGGTGGAGAGCCCGCAGACGACGCTGAAGATCGTTCCCTATGAGCGCGATCGGCTCGTCGATTACCTCGCTGGAGGGACGGTCGATGTCGCGGTTGCAGTGGACCCTCCGCCCGTTCCCGATCTCGTCACGACACTTTTGTATGTAGAGACATTCGTATGTGTCACTGCCGACCGGGCTCCTCTCACGGTGCAGCGATACTTGAGTGCGGCACACGTTGTGACGACGTCCCGCAGCGGCTACGACGCAGTCGATGTCGCGTTGGGCCGGCTCGGGTATCGACGCAGAGTCGTGGCTCACGTTCCGCATTTCGCAGCGCTGCTGAAAGCAGCACAGTCGCAAGGGCTTTGTGCGACCGTCCCCACTCGCGCGGTACTGGCCATGCGTCCGAGCAACGTGTTCGTTCAGCCGCCACCGCTTCCCATACCGGTATTCCGCGTGTGGCTGGTGTGGCATCGCAGATATGAGCACGACCCGGGCAACCGTTGGTTGCGCAAGCTCGTCATGTCCGCGTCAAAGGTTGCATCGGAATAGCACATGAACCCGCGAGAAATCGCCGCTCGCGATCTCGCCGACCATGACGGCTTCCTGCGCGAGGTAGCGGAGCCGTGTCTGCCGGTTGTCGTTCGAGGGTTGGTCAGCGCCTGGCCTGCGGTGCAGAGCGCACAGCGTTCAGCGACGCACTTCAGGAAGTATGTCATGCAATTCGACGCCGGCAGAGTTGCCGAAGTCTTCACCGGCGAGCCCCACATCGCAGGGAAGTACTATTACGACGCCGATCTGAACGGCTTCAATTTCGAACGCCAGCGCATGAGCTTCGGTGACGCGCTGGAGCGTGTCGTGGCCACATCGGGCCACGCCGGTCAGCGCTCGATGTATGTTGGTTCACTGCCTGCGGAAGTCTATCTTCCGGGTTTTGCCGCAGAGAATGGGCTATCGATCCTCAAACCGGGCACCGGGCCGCGCATCTGGTTCGGTCACGCATCGAATGTTTCTGCTCATTACGACACGCTCGACAATCTTGCCTGCGTGGTAGCCGGCGTGCGGCGCTTCACGCTGTTCGCTCCGGAAAGCATTGACCGGCTGTACGTGGGCCCGATCGATCACACCATGGCCGGTCAGCCCGTGAGTCTCGCCGCGTCTGCGCCTGCGGACGATGAAAGATTTCCGCTGTTCCAGGAAGTCCGGAAACAGGCGCTGGTGGCCGAGCTACGCGCGGGCGATGCGATTTACATACCGAAGCTCTGGTGGCACCAGGTCGAGGCGACCAGTGCATTCAACGTGCTGGTGAACTACTGGTGGGACGCTTTCGCCTCGGGACCGGATGCGCCCGCAACGGCCCTGTTGCTGAGCCTGATCACGATCGCGGAACGGCCACCTCGGGAACGCCAGGCCTGGAAGGCATTCTTCGATCATTTCGTCTTTCGCAGCAGCGGCCATCCATTGGCGCATCTTCCGGCCAGCCAGCACGGAGTGCTCGGGCCGCTTCAACCGCACAACTACGGCAAGATTCGCGCAAGCGTCATGCGCCTGCTGCGAAGTGCAGGCGGCGCCTGATCGCGCGGCGTGCTCCTATCGTGTCATCTCGTAGACGATCTCGCCATTGATGATGGCGGTCTCCACTTTCGTCTCGTGAACCGTGGTCACGGGCACCTTGAATGGATTGCGATCCAGCACTATGAGGTCGGCTAGCAGGCCCGGCCCGATCGAGCCGTTCAGCGGGTTGGCGGTGTCCCGGGTGATGCCCGCGAGTTGCAAAGCCATCGAGCTCGCCCACGAGGAGTGCCCGGTCTCGTCCATGAGCAACACGGGATTGTTCGGCGCGGCCTCATCGAGAAGCTTGCGATCCTGCGGCTCACTCCTGAACACATCGTTCACCCAGCTTCCGCCCGTATTCCGGCCCCAGCGGATGGATGTGCATATCGTGAAAGCCTGGGAGCACCGTGCGACCTTTCAGATCGATGACGTGCGTCAGCGGTCCATGCAGGGACTGCATGGACGCATGATCTCCCACCGCGACAATGACTCCGCGTCTGATCGCGAGCGCCTCGGCCCATGCGCCGTCTGCTTTGTAGATCTCACCGTGCGTGAGAATCGTATCCGCCGGTGGTACTGCGACAGGTGACTGGGCGCGCCCGGTGGCAACGACAGACGCACAGACGATTGCCGTGACCAGTTCGACGTTTCGTAACGCTTTTTTCATGCCGCGCTCTGGTGCGGTGACTGCGCGGTCGAGCTTGCCAGTCGATGTTCTCTCGAACATCCACCAAAGGATTGATTAAAGAAGCGGCGGGGGTCACCCGCGGCGAACGGCGGCGACGGCGAGAGCGCCCGTGCTGAACAGAAGCGACAGACATAGAATCGCAATGGGATGGCTGTGAGTCGTCGACGACGCTACGAACAACGGCCCGATTGCGCCCGCGATGACGAGCGTGACCGGTGCGAGTCGGATCATTCGACCGCTCGGGTCATTCTTCGCCAGCATTCCGAGGTAATACGAAACGCCCAGCATCCAGCCGAAATTGAAAACGAATTGTCCGCCGACGTAGGCACTCGCGCCTGGAGCGGCGAAGATCAGGAGCTCTCCGCAAACCAGCGCTACCGTGGCTAGCGAGAGAATGCGCAGGTAGCCGAAGCGCTCACCAGCGAGCGTGCCCAGGAGTGACGCAGGAATGCCGCCGAGGTTCCCCAGGGCAATCCCGGCGGCGATCTGTCCATGCGCTATTCCCGCTGCCGTGCCCATGCGCTCCGAGTAAATCCAGATCACGACTCCCGCTGTCTGGAAGGCCAGCACTGGAACGAGCAGCCATGCGGCCGAGCGATCGCGCGCCGCCCGGTCTGCCGCTGGAGGTATCGATTCCGTCACGCTGCTGTTCGCGTTGACGGCAACGGCTGACTGGCCGGATGCCAGGATCAAAATCAAGGCAAACCAGAATGCAACGCTGGACAGAGCGACCGCATGGCCGAACTGCGCGTCGATCCACGGCAGCGCCGCGGCATGTACCGCGCCGCATGCGACCTGAACGCCGGACATGATCGAGAAGTTGCGCGCCGGGACTGACGATCGGCCGAGGACGTAAGTGCCGATGGCAAAGACACAACCCACGCCGGTTGAGGTCGAAGCCATCCACCACAGCAACATCGGAAAACTGTCGGTGCTTGCCGCGAGCAGCCAGAATGCGAGTGCGGCGCCCGCACCGAGTTGCTGCCCGAGTCGCAGGACGCCGCGTTCGATCAGGCCATACGCGAGCAACGTTCCGGCGAGCGTGCCGCTCATCCCCGCCGCGCCAAGCCAACCGATCTGTTGCCAGTCGAGCCGCAGCCCGTCCGCGAAGTAGCCGATGAGCAGCGGCAAGGTCCCCATGATCACCGTACTGGCGCCAGTGACGAAGGCCGTAATCGCGAGAGCAGGCGTCGCAAGACGCGAGCTCGGGCTGCGGCGCGTTGCGCTCAGCGAGATCAAGATGGCGCTGGCTCCAATGCGACCCCACGGGACCATCCACCGAACGGTGGATGGTCGACCACACATTACCTCGGGGCGCGCGCGGGTTCCAACCGAAAGGTCGAGCGCTCAGTGCGCGGCGAGCACGCGGCTGATGAGCTCGCCGCGGGTTTCCACACCGGCCTTCTTGAACACGTGGATGAGGTGCGTTTTCACCGTGGCGACGCCGATGTTGAGGTGTCGCGCAATCTCCTGATTGGTGAAACCACGGCAGACGACGTCGATGACCTCCAGCTCGCGGCTGGTGAAGTCGAATGGGCCGGCGGAGTTGCCGGGCGCGGCGAGCTGCGGGATGGAGTCCTGCAGATTTCCGAGATTGAACTCGATGTAGGACTGGAGGGAGGTCCCGATTTCCATCGTCGTGCGGCGCTCCGGCCTGCGTCCGAGCCAGACGAGGCTCAAGCCGGCAACGGCGGTTTCGTTGCAGCGGAATATCATCTCGCCTGCCTCCTCCGCTCCGAAGGACCGCAGGAACGACAGGAAATCACGATGACGCTCCGGGTTTTCGGCTCGCGCATCACCCATCGTGACGAAGCGGCGCTTGCGCGGTACGAGCCGAAACGGGTGCAGAGGGTCGACATTCTCCATCGCCCGGCGCGCGTAGGCGCTGCCGAACTCGAGCGGAATGCCTCGATTGCGGAAGCCGAACGGGCGCAAATTGTCCCCGAGACGGTAAAAGGAACCCCATTGCGCCCCGAGCGTCTGGCATGCGACCGCGAGAGTTTCATCCCCGAACCGTTCGATCTGCCGGTCGGGATCGCTGCGGCTGAATCGGATGCTGTCCATATGACGTCCCGGCGCAAGGCCGGCCGCTGCTGTCAGGTTGTCAACGGTATGCCATAGCGGCGGCGAAAAGCCAAATAGGCCGCGCTCACGACGCCGAGACAGGCGAGGCTGGCGTATAGCTGGCTCGCCAGCCCGGGAGTGAACGCCATCGCGACGAGAACGGCCAGAATCGCGAGCACCACGCCCCAGCTACCCCAGGGGAACCACCACATCGTGATTTTGAGCGCCGCCGGGTCAGTTACCTGCAGCTGCCGGCGCAACCGCATTTGCGCGAACGCGACGAGGAGGTAGACGATCAGCATGATTGCGCCCGAGGCATTGACCAGCCACGCAAAAACGAGCTCGGGCGAGACGATCGACGCGATCAGCGCGAGGTACCCGAAGGAGGTGCCGATCAGGATGGCGCGCGCCGGCACGCGGCGCGAGTTGAGTTGCACCATGTCCCGGGGTGCGTCACCGTGTGCAGACAGTGTGAACAGGACTCTCGAGGTGACGTAAAGGCCGGAGTTGAGACATGACAACACGGCCGTCAGCACGATGAAGCTCATCAGCAGCCCGGCACCCGGCACGTGCATGCGCTCGAGCGCCATGACGAACGGAGAGACTCCTGGAACGATCTCGCGCCAGGGGACTACGATGACGATGAGCCCCACCGACAGAACGTAAAAGAGCAGTATGCGCACGGCGATGCTCGAGGTCATGCGGGAGATGGCGCGCGCCGGAGCGCGCGACTCCACCGCTGCAATCGTCGCGATCTCGGCGCCACACAGCGCAAAAATGACCGTCGTCACGCCCGACAGCACCGCGACCGATCCGAACGGCGCAAAGCCGCCCCGCGCGTAGACATTGCTCAGCCCCACACCGCCGGGACCGACGAAGCCGCACGCATATGCGGCGGCAATGACGATGAACGCAACGATGGCGGCGACCTTGATGGACGCGAACCAGAACTCGAACTCTCCGAACATGCGCGACGAAAGAAGGTTCACGGCCGTCAGGAGCACGAGCAACGCAAGACCGATCTGCCACACGGGAAATGGGAGCCACTCGTGCAGAATCTTTGCACCGGCGATGGCTTCGATGGCAACGACGACGACCCAGAAGTACCAGTAGAGCCAGCCACAAACGAAACCGGCCCAGTGTCCCAGCCCGAGCCGCGCATACTCGGTGAAGGACCCCACGCCCGGCGCGGCTGACACCATCTCGGCGAGCATGCGCATGACGAACAGAATGACTACGCCGGCGAGCAGATAGCTCACGATCACCGCCGGGCCGACCGCGGCAATGGCCGCACTGCTGCCGACGAACAGTCCGGCCCCGATGATCCCGCCGATCGAGATCATCGTGATGTGCCGCGACGCGAGACCCCGGCTCAACTCCGGAGCAGCGATTGCGCCGCCCGCTTCAGTCATGCGCAACGCCGCCGCGACTGCGGTCGTAAACGACCTTGCCGCCGAGAAAAGTGAGCTCGACCTTCGTACTACGCAGCTGCTCGGCACCGATCGTCAGCGGATCGGCTTCGAGCACGATCATGTCGGCGAGCTTGCCGGGCTCGAGCGTTCCCTTGATCTTCTCTTCGAACGTCAGCCACGCACCGTTCGCCGTGTACATGCGGATGGCTTCCGGTACGGTCACCGACTCCTCGGGCCCATGGACGGTGCCGCTCGGCCCCTTGCGAGTCACGGCCGTGTACAGGCCCACCATCGGGCCGATCGGCAGATTGTCGGAGCCGAACGCGACGAACAGGCCGAACTGCTTTGCGGGCGTGGCCACGGGGTTGTTGTGTCTCAGGCGCCAGTCGTCGAGCAGGGCTGCATAGCGGCCCTCGAGGTTGTAGAGAAAATTGGGTTGCTGAGCGATGCGAATGCCATCGGCCGCCATGAGCTGCATGGTTGCCGCCGGCGGCATGATGGTGAAGTGGTCGAGGAACCAGCGATGATCCGTCTGGGGTCCGACGATGCTGCGCAGAGACTTCGAATACGCATTCACCGTCTGCACGATGGCGGCATCACCAATCGCATGCAGACCCATCTGCCAACCGAGTCTGGCACACGTATCGACCATCTCCTGCAGCTCGGCATCGGTGTAGCGGCCCTTGCCGCGAAATCCGGGCATTCCCTTGTAGTCGACCAGTGTCCAGGCAGTCGGCCCGGTGAAGCCACCGTCGACGGGAGATTCCCCGATCGGACCGATGCGCACGCGCTCATCGCCGTATCCGGTCTTGTGTGGAAAGGCACGTAGCCGTTCCGCTCCTGGATACCCGATGTAGAAGGCAGTCCGCGGCAGGTCGTATTCCTTCGCAAGTGCCTGCATGCGACGGAAGGTCAGACGCGAGCCAGGATTTTTTACACCTCCCTTGCCAACGGGCTCGTCCTCGATGGAGCCCGTGGCTTCGATGATGCTGGTGATGCCGAGCGAGAACAGACGCTGCAGTGTAGCCACGTAGCCGGCGCGCAGATCCTCCCACTTGTCCGCGGGTACGTGGCGATGGAAGAGGTCGTTGCGTTCGCGAACGATGCCGTTCGGCTCGCCGCTCGCATCGCGTTCGATCAGGCCGTCCTTTGGATCGGGTGTGTCGCGCCCGATTTTCGCGATCTTCAGCGCGAGGCTGTTCCCCACGACGGAGTGGCTGCCCGCCCGCGTGAGCGCTACAGGATTGCGCGGGGCTGCTGCGTCCAGGTCCGCGTGCACGATATTGCGCTTCTCCGCGAGCAGCGCTTCATCCCAGCCGTAACCCGTGATCCACTGCCCTGCCCCGAGCTGCGCCGCCTTCTCGCGCAGCATCCGCTGCACATCCGCGATGGACTGCGCGCTTTCCAGGTCGATGGCGCGCGGCGACATCGATTGCACATGAATGTGCGTGTCGATGAAGCCTGGCAGCAGCGCTCGACCCTTCAGATCGATGACGGTCGGGGCGTCGTACGCCGCGCGTAATTCCTCGCCGCCCACCGCGACGATGCGGCCATCCTTCACCACCACCGCGGACTGGATCGAAAAGCGCTCATCGGCGGTGATGACCTTGCCGTTGTGAAGCAGCAGATCGGCTGGCTCACTCGCGGCCGCCGCGAAGTTGCAGGAGAGAAGCGCCGCCACGCCAAACGCAGCGGAGGGGCTGGAATGTCTGATCATGGCGGCGCTCCGCTCACTGCCCAGTCGAGGTCCGCTTGCGTTCATGTACGATTTTCCCGCCGATCACGGTCATGTCGATGTTCATCGTCAGCAGCTTCTGCGGCTCGACCGTGAGGGGGTCCTGATCGACCACGATCAGGTCGGCAAATTTGCCGACTTCGAGCGAGCCCTTCTTGTTCTCCTCCCACGTGAGATACGCCGGGTTGACGGTGTACATGCGAATCGCATCCTGAATGGATACTGCTTCATCGGGTCCGTACTGCGCGCCGCTCATCCCCCTGCGCGTCACGGCGGCATAGAGGCCGACCCGAGGATCGATCGGCAGATTGTCGGAGCCGAACGTCACGAACACACCGTGCTTCACGGGAACAGCGACCGGATTGTTGTGCTGGAGATCCCCGCCTTCGAGCGTCTGCACATAGCGCTGTTCCAGCGTGTAGAGGAAGTTCGGCTGCGCGGCAGCGAATATCTTCTCGCGCGCCATCAGATCGAGCGTCGCACTGGTGGGCAGCATGGTGAAATGCGCCAGATACCACCGATGATCCGGATGCGGATGCTTGTGCAGAGCCTGGGCGTACACCTTCGCCGCCAGGTCGATGGCCGCATCGCCGATGGCGTGCAGACCCAGTTGCCAGCCATTCTTTGCGACATCGTCCGCGAGCTGCTGCAGGTCGGCCTCGTTCTCGAAGAAGCGTTGACCGAAGAATCCCGGTTTGCTCTTGTAGGGCCGCGAGGTCCACGCCGTCGGTCCCGAGAATCCGCCATCCACGGCCGGCGCCTCACCGATCGCGCCGAGGCGCAAGCGATCGTCGCCATAGCCGGTCTTGTGCGGATACGCCGCGAGCGCTTCCGCCCCGGGGTAGCCGATCTCCACCGCCGCGCGTGGCAGGTCAGCGCCATGCGCGGCATAGATCGAGCGCAATTGCTTGAATGTGAGATCGAATACGGGCTGCTCCGGCCGCACCTTCTCTGTCACTTCATCGCCAAGGGAGGCGCCTGCGATCACGATGCTCGTCAGACCCAGCGCGGTGAGCTCCTTGAGGCCCTCGACATAGCCCGGGCGCAGAACGTCGTGACTGTCCTTTGGGATCAGCTTCGTGTACAGATCGATGCGCTCGCGAATGATGCCGTTCGGTTCTCCGTTCGCATCCCGCTCGATCACACCGCGCAGCGGGTCCGGCGTACCGCGCGCAATCCCGGCAGCTCTCAGCGCCAGGCTGTTGCCGACGATGCTGTGTCCGCCTGCACGACTCAACGCCACGGGATTGTTGGGCGCGGCGGCATCGAGATCAGCGCGGACGACGTTGCGCCGCTCGGCGAGATTCGTCTCGGCCCACCCATAACCCGAGATCCACTCGCCAGGGCCGAGCTGTGCGGCTTTGGCGCGCACCAGGGCCTGGATGTCGGCAATCGATTTCGCGCTCATCAACTCGACTGCGCGTGGCGACCTCGTGCGCGGGTGGAGATGGTTATCCATGAATCCTGGCATGAGCGTGCGGCCCCGGAGATCGATCCGCACCGGCGCTTCGTACTGGCGCGCCACCTCGTCGCCGCCGACGGCGACGATCTTCCCGTCCTTGATCGCGACGGCCTTCTGCATCGAGAAGGCTTTGTCGACGGTGAGCACCTTGCCGTTGAACAGCACCATGTCCGCTGGCTCGCCCACAGCCCATGCGGGCGCCAGCAATACGACGATCAAGGCAAAGCGACGACTCAGCTCCATTGCATGCCCCCGTCTTCTCATCGAGCAGCTGAGGCTGCGGTGTTATTCACGTGCGCAGAGGATCGATGCCCCGCTGTCAGCGGGGCATCCACCATTAGGTTGATTTCCTGGCGAGGTGCTGCGTCAGGGCTTCACGGAATCGCGATGGAGGGCCTGGCACATGCAATGCACGGCGCCACCGCCGTTGCTGATCATCGAGACATCCGGATCGTAGACCTTCAGTCCCTCCGCGCGGCATGCGGCAATCAGATTCCGGCTCGAGGCCGGCACCAGCACGCGCTCATCACCCAGCGCTACGATATTGCAGCCGAGCTGCATGGCATCGCCGTACGGTACAGCGATGATCCGCATTCCTTTGGAGCGCAGCCACGCCACGAGCTCTGGTTCCACGGCCTCCACGCACACGACCGCCAGGTTCTCCGCGACCATGCCCATCTGGACATCCAGGTGCAGGAAATGCGGGTCGAAGGCATAGGTATGAAATTCCCAACCCTCCGCTTCGAACCAGCTCTTGATCTGGTAAACGGCGGGCTCGATCGAGCGCTCGCCGGAGAATCCGCACGCGGCGACACCGGGCTTGAGCACCATGAAATCGCCGCCTTCGACGTTGCCGGCGGTCACCATGTCGTAAACAGGAATGCCGGCACTCAAATAGAAGCGCAGGCAGGGTGCATACTCGCCGCGGCGAAACGGCTTCTGCATCTGCATGATGATTGCTCCCCAGGGTGTCATCACGCTGCTGTCGCGTGCGAAGAGCTGGTATGGCAGCTCCTTCTGGGCGGGAAGCGTGTGCACGGTAACGCCTGCATCCGCGTAAGCGGCGACCATCTCCTGATACTGGCGCCGGGCGACGGCCGCATCGAAGCGCAGTCCGATGCGGGCGGCGCGCTGCGAAACCGCGTTGCTGGTGGCTTGCCAGGTGAAGTAGTCGATCGGGCCGATGAGCACATCGCGGAGCCGCCCGTATTCGCTATCGATTCCCCAGCGAGTGAGCCTTGTCGTTCCGCCACCTTCTTTACGTGTACCGAATTGCGTCATGATTTTTCCCTACCTGGCCACTCTGAGCACAGCGTGTAGCAGTACGTTGGCGCCGGCCTCGAGATCCGCAGGCTGCGCGCTCTCCGCTTCGTTGTGGCTCAATCCACCAGCACACGGCACGAAGATCATCGCCGTGGGCGCAAATTGCGCTGTGTGCAATGAGTCGTGGCCGGCACCGCTCACCATCTGTACGCGGCTATAACCAAGATCCGCGGCCGCCTGATCGATGACGGCGATCAACTCCGCATCGAACGTAGTCGGCGGCATGTGCCAGAGTTCCTCGACTCGGGCGCCGATGTCGGCGCGCGCAGCGTGCCAGGCTACTCGCTCGCGATACTTCGCAAGCATGCTCTCGAGCACGTCTCTGTCGGGGTGGCGCAGATCGACGGCGATGATCAGCCGTTCCGGAACAGTGTTGCGCGCGCCGGGCGAGATCTTCAGATCACCAACCGTCGCACGCGCCCAAGGCCCATGAGCCTTCGCCATTTCGAATGCGGATTCGATGATCGGAGTGGCCGCGCGCCAGGGATCACGGCGCATGTCCATGGGGGTCGGGCCGGCATGACACGGCACCCCTTCGAGCGTTACGTCCAGCCAGTATGCGCCCTGAATTCCGGTGACCACGCCGATGGTCGTGGCCGATTTCTCCAGAATGGGTCCCTGCTCGATGTGCGCCTCGAACATCGCGCGAAACGGGCGCGCCCGGGCAGGCGCCATGCCTCGGTAGCCGATGCGCTCCAGCTCTGCACCGAAGCTGCGTCCCGACTTGTCCTGTCGACGGTAGGCAAACTCCCGCGTGTAAGCTCCCGCGACTACGCCGGACCCGAGCATCGCAGGAACGAACCGGCATCCTTCCTCATTGGTCCAGCTCGCTACCTCGACCGTGCGCTCGAGATGGATACCGCGGTCTTCGAGCACTCGAATCACTTCGAGACCCGCCATCACCCCATAGACACCATCGAAGCGGCCGCCTGTAGCCTGCGTGTCGAGGTGGCTGCCCATGAGGACGGGTGCGGCTGCAGGGTTGGTCCCTGCGCGTGCCGCGAACATATTGCCGACCTCATCCACGGTTACGGTACAGCCGGCCGCCTCCGCCCACTCTTTTAATAGGTCGCGCGCGGCCTTGTCCTCATCGGTCAGGGCCTGACGGTTGCAGCCGCCGCGCGGCGTGGCACCGATCTGCGCCATGGTCATGAGGCTCGACCAGAGCCGGCCGCCGTCTACGCGCAAGTCCCGACTCATGAGGCGATCCAGAGCGACTTGGTTTCAAGATAAGCATCGAGCTGCTCCGGTCCGCCTTCGCGGCCGAACCCCGACAGCCCGAAACCGCCGAATGGCAGCGCGGCGTCTACCGGATTGTGTGCATTCACCCAAACCGTGCCCGCACGAATGGCACCCGCGAGGCGCCGGACGCGGGCCAGGTCGTTGGACCAGATGCTCGCAGCGAGTCCATAGCGCGTATCGTTGGCGAGTCGCACGACTTCATCGTCGGTGCGAAATGTCGATGCGGCCACGACGGGGCCGAAGATTTCCTCACGCATCACGCGACTGTCGGGAGCGAGACCGCTGAAGACAGTGGGCTTCACGAAGTATCCGGGCCCGGGGCAATCGCCTCCTGCGATGACCTGCCCTCCTTCGGTCCGGCCAATCTCGATGTACTCCTGCACACGGTCACGTTGACGCGCCGAGACGAGAGGGCCCATCTCGCACTCAGGAGCCAGACCTGGTGCGACCCGCAGGGCATTCGCGCGCTGCGCGATTCGCTCGAGCAAGGCCTCGTGCACGCTCTCCTCCACATACAGGCGCGAGGATGCGCAACAGACCTGGCCTGCGTTGTAGAAGATTCCCTCGACCACGCCCTGGGCGGCGCGATCGAGGTCGCAGTCCGACAGCACGATCATCGGCGACTTGCCCCCGAGCTCGAGCGTGAGTCGCGTCATGTTCTGAATCGCGATCTGTCCGATGCGCCGGCCGACGGCGGTGGACCCGGTGAAGGTGAGTTTCGCGACCTGAGGGTGACGCGCCAGCGCTTCTCCAGCCGTCGGCCCAAGTCCCGTGACGATATTCAGCACACCGTCGGGTACGCCCGCTTGCTGCGCCAACTCCCCGAGACGGATTGCGGTAAGTGATGTCTGTTCCGCGGGCTTCAGCACTACCGAGCATCCGACGGCAAGTGCCGGCACGACCTTCTGCACGGCCATGTTGAAAGGGAAATTCCACGGGATGATGGCGCCCACGACACCGACCGGCTCACGAAGTGTCATGCCCAGCGGTGCATTGGCCGCGGACAGCGAAACGACTCGACCATCGATCTTCGTCGTCCAGCCGGCCATGTAGCGCGCGAAGCGAATGGCATCGGGGATGTCGATGTCGCGCGCAGCAGCGAGGGGCTTACCGTTGTCGAGTGTCTCGAGCACTGCCAGGAGCTCGAGATCCGCTTCGATGAGATCGGCGAGCTCGAGAAGCACCCGCTCGCGCTGCGCTGGCGGCAGCTGCGACCACCGCCCGCCTTCCATGCTGGTGTGCGCCGCTTCGACGGCGAGATGCACGTCATCCGCGTTGGCGGCGGCGATCGTCGTGAGGCGTGCGCCACTCGAGGGTTCGAACACGTCGATTCGTTCACCCGAGATCGCCTCGCGCCATCGCCCATCGATCAACAGACAATGGGCGCGCGCGACAAAGCTGCGAATCGCGGGCGCGACTGCATATCGATCCAATAGCGCGCGGAGCCCAGTAGCCTCTACGTCGCTCGAAACCGCCACCGGGTAACTGCCCGTCCTTCAATATCGATAGGACAAGGTCACACCGTAGCTGCGCGCTCGCAGCGTGGAACCCGTCCAAAGAGAGCGTGGACCGGCAACGCCACCGTGCGCCTGGGCAAGCTCGGGAGCCGCGTTGGTCAGGTTGTTGACGAACAGCGAGACGTCAGCGCCGAGCAAGTCCATGCCGACACGTGCATTCACGACTGAAAACCCATTCACCGGCTGGAGCAGCGGGTCGTAGCTGGCCGAACGCGGATCGGTGTTGCCGGCCTCGCGCGCCTCAGTGCTGTGGGTGAAGTCCGTGCGCGCATAGAAGCGGCGGTCGCCGAAAAGATGGAAGTCATACTGACCGGACAGATAGACAGTCCAGGGTGGGCTCGCACCCGGCACGCCAGTCCCCTTGCCGAACAGGATGGTGCTGCCATTCGGTGTCACGGTGTCTTGATCGAATGTGGCCTTGCTGTAGCCGACGGCACCGCTCAATAGCAGCGCATCGACCGGACGGGCCTGGAAACCGAGATCGAAACCCTGCGACGTCACGCTGCCGTTGTTGTCGACGAAATTGTAGCCGCACTCGTTGAGCCCGACGTTGGTCTGGATGTTGGACCAGCGAATCCGGTACACGCTCGCATCGAGCAGCACGCGACCGTTCGCCACGCGATTCTTGGTGCCGATCTCGTAACTCCAGACGGAATCCGAGTCGAAGACCAGCGGCTGCGTCGAACGACCGCTGCTGTCCGTGTAGCCGAGACGTGCGAGGTCCGGAGCACATTGGCTGATGGGCACCAGGAGCGATGCACCTGCCGGGCGGAAGCCCTTGGACGCCGTCGCATAGAACATGTTCGCGTCGTTCAACTGATAGGAGAGTCCGACCTTCGGGGTGACAGCGGTTTCGCGGGTCGAGGCATTCGATACCGGATACACGGGCGTGAACGGGCCGGTTCCCGGACTGTACTGGCCCACGGCCACCCTGTCCGCCGGATCGCAGTCGAACGTGAGCGGGAAACCGTCGGCATCAAAGCTCGTGGGGAAGGAGGTGTTGGGCACACAGGCAATGCCGTGCGCGTAACGCAGGTTGTTCTCCGGGCCGCTGTAGTCCGCAGCGAGTGTCAGCTCGTTTCTGGAGACGCGAACGCCGGTCGTCAGAATGAGCTTGGATGTGATCTTGAAATCGGTCTGGGCAAAGCCTGCAATCTGCTTGTCGACCGTCGTGAAATCGGCGCCCCACATCACCGAGCCCGGGTCGATGGGCACACCGAAGTAGTTCTCGAGCGCGCTGAACCCGGGTCCGAACGGCGCGCCGTCCGTGAATCCTGGCTGTGGATCGAAGAACGTGCCCACCGCGGGCGTGGCGTTGGCGAGGAAATTTACGCCGATGCGCTGCTGGGCAGTCTGGGTGTTCCGGGAATAGAACGTTCCGACAACCCAGTTCAGCCGGGCGTCGCTGTCGCTCGACTGGAGCCGGAGCTCCTGAGTGAAATTCTGCTGTGAGTTGCGGTAGACCGACGCCGCTTTGTTCCCCGGCAGGGCAAAGCGTGAGATGCCGTAGAAGAACGAATAGAAGTTCGAAAACTCGAGCCACTGATGATTCTTGCGATCGAAGTACGCCGAGTTGGAAATGAAATCGACCGCGCCGAGATTCCAGGTGATGGCAAGCGCAGGCAAGTAGAACTCGTCGTCGCCCTCATCCGTATCCGGAGAGTCGAGCGCGGTCAGCGCGGGATCCGTTGCTGGATTGCCTGCCGTGTACACCGCCCGCGCAAAGTCGCGAGCTCCGAGATCGGAGGCGGCCAGCCAGTAGGTGCCACCGCCATCATTGATGTGTTGTTTCTGATAAGAAACCGACGGCGTCACCGCGAGCGAATCCGCAAGGAGCCACTTCAATGCCGCCCTGAAACCCGTCGTACGCGACCAGTTCGTGTCCTCGCGCGCGATGCCGGTGCGCGTAAAGCTCAACGAGCGACCGTACGAGGCACCGCTGGGATCGACGACTGCCGGCGTACCGGTCACACCATCGATGTAACCGCCTTCGCGGCGATAGTAGCCGCTCACGCGAAAGCCGAGGCGATCGTCGACGATCGGTCCGCCGAGGGCAGCGCCGCCCTCATAGGTCATATCGCCGTTGCGCGTGTTCGAGAGCTCGCCCCGCGCATACACCGAATAGTCCTTGAGGCTGGGCACGGTCTGGATGAAACGCACGGTACCGCCCTCGGAGCCGGCACCGAACAGCGTACCTTGTGGACCGCGCAGCACCTCGACACGCTCGAGATCGAAAATCGCCGGAAAGGCGGTGCCGGCGCCGTATCCGATGTTACGTACCTGGATCGGGGCGTCATCGATGTAGACACCCGTAGTGCCGGCACCCGCGCCAGACGAAATACCGCGAATGGAGATGGTGTTGAGGCCTGTAGGAGCACGCGCGAGCGTCAGGCCGGGCGTAAGGCGCACCAGATCGTCGACCTGCTTCACACCACGCGCCTGCATTTGCTCCTGCGTGAAGGCGCTGATGCTGATCGGCACCTTCGAGAGCACCTGCTCCTGACGAGTCGCCGTGACGGTGACCTCCTGCAGGAGCTCACTCGATGAGCTGGCATCCGAGTCCTGTGCATGCGCCACCCCGGCTGAGATGAGGGACGATGCAACGACTGATGCATGCACCAGGTGCCGCGCGCGCGATTCTTTGTCGCCCGCTGCTGAATGACTGTTCATGACTAACCTCCCCGACTCGTTACGCGGCCTTGTGCCGCTCGACTCGCGCCGATTACTTTCCCGGGAGCTCCTTGTCGCGGTATGTGTCCTTGCCACCCATGACGGTGAGCAGCACCTTGGTTTTCAGGATGTCCATCGGCGGAATCGTCAGAATGTCCTTCGAGAGGACGACCAGATCTGCAAACTTTCCCGGCGTGAGCGTGCCGCGCACCTGCTCGTCGAAATTGGCGTATGCACCATCGCGTGTGTAGTGCCGAAGAGCGGCCGCCACGCTGATGCGGTTCTGCGGATACCATCCACCCGCGGGTGTGCCTTCAGGTGTGACGCGCGTAACGGCAACGTGTATGCCGCGCAGTGGCGCGAGGTCGAAGACTCCCCAATCGCTGCCAAATGCCTGAACGATGCCGGCATCGTCATAGAGCTTGAACGCATTCGCGTGCGAGGCGCGCTCGGGCCCGAGCAGCACCGCGTAGTTGGTCAACACGGTCGCGTCGGGCATCGCAAAGAGCGCCTGCGTGGAGGCGATCACACCGAGCTGCTTGAACCGGGGCAGATCGGCGAGACGCGGCACTTCGCCGTGCTCGACTCGATGACGCCGGCCGGAGGTGCCATTGGTCTTTGCGGCGTACTCGAATGCATTCAAAGCCATGTTGATGGCCTTGTCGCCGATCGCGTGCAGCAGAACCTGGAATCCGTCCTTGTCGTAGAGCGCAACCGTCTTGTTCAAGTCATCCTGTTCCCAGAACGGAATGCCGGTCCCGCCACCGACATACGGCTCGAACATCGCCGCCGTGCGCGCATCGACGGTACCGTCCAGGAATCCCTTGATGGACCCGAACCGCATGATGGGTCCCTTGAACGTAGCGCGCAGCCGCCGGTACTCAGCGAGATCCGCGGCCGTCAGCGGAGTCTTCAGATGATGATCCCGGGGTGCCCCGCCATCGTCGGGCAGGATCAGCGGCGCGAAGCGAATGCGCAGCTTGAAGGCATTCGCCTGCAATGCGCGCTCGAAGACCGGTTGTTGATCGGGCGACCAGTGCGCGTTCTGCGCGGCGGTCAAGCCGGCTGCCGCCGCCTCTTCCATGTGCTTCACGAAGCTCTGGTACATCTCCTCCGGCGTCTCCGGGGGGATGTGTTTGCGCATCAGGGACTGCGCAGCCTCCTTCAGCTCGCCGGTCGGCTCACCATTGCCATCACGCATGATGTGGCCGTTTGGCGGGTCTTTCGTGTCGCGCGTGATGCCGGCGAGCTCCAGCGCTTTGGAGTTCGCAAGGCCCATGTGGCCGTCGCGCTCGCCCACGTACACCGGGCGATCCGAGATCACCGCGTCGATGTACTTCTTGTGGACGGTCTGATTCGGAAATGCGGAGTAGCCCCAGCCGCCGCCGGTTATCCAGGTGAGCTTCGGGTGCGCTTTGGCAAAGTCACTGAGCGCCTTCTGAAACGAGTCGAGGCTCTCGAGCCCATCCAGCTGGACGGAGTTCACGGACTCTCCGGGAAAGTGCAGGTGCGAGTCCTGAAACCCAGGCACCATGAGGCGGCCGCCGAGATCGACAGTCACCGTCTGCGGGCCTGCGAGCGCACGGATTTCTTGCGACGAGCCCACCGCGAGGATCTTGTCGCCCGCTACGGCGAGCGCCGCGGCGCTCGGACGTGCATCGTCGCCCGTCCAGATCTTCCCGTTCACGAAAATCCGATCGGCTCGCTGTGCCTGCGCACCTGCAGTCAGCGGGAGCACCGCCAGAAGCGCCCACCACCACACTCGCCCGCCGGTGCGCGAGCCTCGCGTTTCTCTGGATTCACTCACATGCGCGTCTCCCCTGCTGTGTTTTTTCGCGAACCAAATGATTTGTCAGTCGATCCGATGCCCCTCACGCACGAGATCATCGGCTGCCGCCCGAATGCCCGCGGCCAGACCGGCGACGAGCTCGTCCACCTGCGCTTCGCTCATCACGAGCGGTGGTGACATGATGTTCAGATGACCGAGCGGGCGAATGAGCAGCCCGTGCTTCTCGCAATGGTCCGAGATGCGCTTGCCGATGTTCACTCCATCCGGCAGCACCTCGCGGGTCGCCCTGTTGGCCACGTATTCGGTACACATCATGAAGTGGCTGCCGCGCACGTCCCCGACCAGCGGCAGCTCGCGCAGCGACTGCAGGCGTTTCTCGAAGTACGGGCCCATCTTGCGCACGTGCCCGCAGATATCGCGGCTCTCCATGATCTCGATGTTCTTGAGTCCCGCCGCGCAGGCGACGGGATGGCCGGAGTACGTGAACCCGTGCGTGAACCACGCATCCGGATCCGGGGCGGCCACGACATCGTAGATGCGGTTGCTGAAGATGATGGCCGCGAGTGGCACATAGCCGGAGGAGATGCCCTTGCCCGAGACGATGATGTCCGGCTCGATGCCAAACACATCACGTGACGCAAACCAATGGCCCAGACGCCCGAAGGCGGTGACAACTTCGTCTGAGACATAGAGCACGTCGTACTTCCTGCAGATCTCCCACGTGCGCCGGTGGTAACCCGGCGGCGGCACGATGACTCCACCCGCACCCAGAATCGGTTCGGCGAGGAAGGCTGCGACGTTCTCCGGCCCGAGACTCAGGATCTTTCGCTCGAGCTCATCGACCAGCCGATCGCAGAACTGCTCCACCGACAGTCCCGCCGGCCGACGGTAGACGTACGGGCAGGACACGTGATGGATGAACTCGCTCAGGTACTGAAAATGCGGCGAGCGATCGCTTTCACGCCCGGTGAGCGACATCGCAAGATAGGTGCTGCCATGATACGAGCCGATGCGCGAGATCAGGTGACGCTTCTCCGGCTTGCCGCGGCGCGCGTTGTAGTACTGAATGAGGCGCACCGCCGTGTCGTTCGCGGCCGAACCCGAGCACGTGTAGAACACTCGGTTCAGATCGCCTGGCGCGAGCGCGGCCAGCTTCCGCGCCAGCTGTACCGCCGGCGGATTGGTGGTATCCACGAAGGCAGAGTAGAAATTCAGCCGGCGGATTTGCGCAGCGATGGCCTGCGCCATTTCCTCTTCGCCGAAGCCGATCGACATGCACCAGAGGCCGCCGACGCCATCGAGGTAGCGCTGACCCTCGGAGTCGAACACGTACGCACCGTGCGCCTCGGCAATGACGAGAGACCCATCCCGCCTGAAGCTATCGAAGTGCGTGAATGGATGAACGAAATGCGCTTGATCGTCGCGCCGCAGCTGCGCGGTGTCGTAGCGCGATGTGAGCTGCGACGGCGACACGGCTGGCGCTGCCAGTTTGCTCACGATGAGAACGTTCCTCGTCAGGCTGCGGAATGCGTGAAAGTCTCGTCAGTGAGTCGCTGCAGGGAAATAGCCCAGATTGGTCACGTTGCGCCGACGACACGCCGGAGCGGATCGCCGTCATAGCCGGGCTCGACTTGTTCCAACGCACGGAAAAACAAGGCCAGAAGCTCCGACTGGGAGGTGACTGCGAGCTTTCGATAGATACGCTTCGAGTGATTGCGGGCGGTGTCCGGCGTGATCTCGAGCAGGCGCGCCACGGCTTTGGCACAGTTCCCCCGCAACAACAGGTGCGCCACCTGTTGTTCGCGTGCGCTCAGTACCGAGCTGCCGAAGCTCTGAAAAGCGCTCTTCAGGCTATCGTGGAAAGCGGAGGTTTCCCTGGCAGGTGGAACAGAGGCAGGGGTCATGCGACGAATCGCATCGCGCACGACAGGCGCCGTCGCGCTCAGCCACTCGCAATCGCGACGAGCGAAGCGCATGCACCCTCGCTTGCGGGTCACCGCCACATGCGCGCAGGAGTGCGGTGCCGTGCCGACGAGCAGGCCGATCTCATCACCAATGTCGAGATGCCGGTAGTACATCGAGAAGTACTCGCTCCGCAGGAACCCTTCGGGCGCGAGATCATGCAGACGGTAGCCGCCGTCCGTGCCGCCCTTGACGAAGTGGTTGTAGAACGGGTCGAGCAGGTACGGGCCATCCTGATAGCGCAGCGCCGGCTCGCTCGGGCCGTTCGAGAACAGCAACTCGGGCGGCGCATGGCGGTTCAGCGTCGCGATGAATACCGCGTCGAAGTCCAGAATGACCTGGAGCGCATGACTCATGGCGGCGCCGATGCACGGCGCCGTGTCCGCGGCGGCGAGGCGCGACAGCGCCTCGTTCCATGCCGCGAGTACGTGCGCTCCGAGGTGAGCACGGTCGATCATCGCTTCGTGGCCCCACGTGAGGATCCATGCGCGGGCAGCTAGCGTCCCGTCATGAACTGCTGCCATCCGCGTGTCATGAGACGCGTGCTCGCATCGCTGTCTGCAAGATCAGGGACGAGTTTCGCCATCGCTTCCGGTGGTGGATAGACGCTGGGATCCTCGAGAATCTCCTTGTCGATGAACTGGCGTGCCGCGACGTTGCCGTTGGGGTAATGAACGAAATTCGTCACCGCCGCGATCACCTCAGGCCGCAGCATGTAGTTGATGAAGACATGTGCGTTGCCAGGGTGTGGGGCGTCTTTCGGTATCGCGTAGCTGTCGAACCACATGATCGTGCCTTCCCGCGGAATGGCGTATGCGATCTTCTGGCCGGACTTGTTCTCTTCCGCACGGCTTGCGGCCTGCAGGATGTCGCCGCTGTACCCCACGGCGAGACATACCTCACCATTCGCCAGGTCCGAGATCATCCGCTGCGTATCGACGTAGCGCACGAAAGGCCGCAACCGCATCAATGCATCCGTGGCGGCAGCGAGGTCCTCGGGCTTCTGGCTGTTCGCGTCCTTCCCAAGTGCGAGGAGCGTCATCGCGTACATCTCCGAAGCGGAATCGGGCACCGTGACGCCACACTTCTGAAATTTCCGGACCACTTCGGGGTTGAAGATGAGGTCCCAACTGCCAAGCGGTGCATTGGGCATGGCTGCCTTGAGCTTGTCGACGTTGTAGCCGATGCCTGCGGTACCCCACATGTGGAGGACCGCGTGCTCGTTACCGGGATCGTGAGATGCCAGACGCCGCTGGATCTCCGGATCCATGTTCTTCAGATTCGGGAGGCGGCTCTTGTCGAGCGTCAGATAGAACCCTGACTTCAGTTGCCGCTCGATAAACGAGGCGGAAGGTACGACGATGTCGTATCCAGAGTGGCCCGGTGCCAGTTTCGCCTCCAGCTCCTCGTTGCTGCCGTAATTGCTGAGGGCGATCTTGATACCGGTCTCCTTCTCGAAGTTCGCGATCGTGTCCTCCGCGAGATAGTCGTTCCAGATGAACAAGTTCAAAGCTTTCTCTTCAGCCGCCGGTGTCGCCGACGCGGCCGCCGACGTGAGCGCGCCCTGCTGTTTGCTACATGCGGCTGCCAAAGCTGCGAACACAACCGCGGTGAGGACTCGGCGCAACACATTCACGATCGCTCTCTCCAGGGACCCTGAGGGGTTTGGGCGCCTGTGGGCCCCTGGTCGAAGCTAGTAACGAGGGCGGGGTCGTGCATCAACCGTCCGGTTGATGCATCGGATCAGCGCCTGTGCGTGCTGGCAGGGGACGTGTTATTTTTTTGCAGTGAACGCGACGCTTCGAACCCGAGCCCCTTCCCCGGATTGGCTCGCCAGATTTGGCGATCGCACCGCTGAGCTCGTATGCGGCGCGCTGGCAGCGGAATGGGGTGTCTTCTTCCTGCTGGATGAGACAGCAACACCCTACGGATTTCGCTCGCTGGGTGCGCCGGCGGATCTGCCGCTTTCCTACGCCGCGCAGGACATTGAACGAAACGATCCGCTCCATCCGCGCCGCCTCATCTGCGAGCGCCGCCGTTTCATGACGATCTCCGATCCTTCGCTAATCGCTGACTCCCATCAACGGCGCGATCAGCAGCGGTTCTGGGCATTCCTGCAATCTTTCGGGGCGCGCGATGCCGCGGAAATGATTTTCTGGAATGGGCGGCGGCCCGTGGGCGGAGTCAGCCTGATCTGGCGCGACAAGACCTCGCAGTGTCGCGATTCCAATCTCGCGCTATCGCTGCAGTCGTACATCGAGTTCAACCTCCTTGGCGCATTCGCCGATGCGCCGACCCACGGGGCGGCGATGCTCGACGCGGAGTACGCCGCGCTGACCGAGCGTGAGCAGCAGGTTGCTGAGCTGGTTTCCCATGGGTACACGAACACGGAAATCGCTCGCTTGCTGGGCATCAGCCTCGCAACCGTGAAGACACATTTGATTCACATCTTCGGCAAGCTCGACGTGAACAATCGTGCCGCGCTCGCGCGGTACATGATCGAGCGCACCTCGTAGCCGCAGTCCATCCAACTTTCGGTTGACGGCAGCGCCCACGCGATCACGTAGATGGCGGACGTGCAATGGCAGCCATCACCCATCTTGCAAGGTGCGATATGGATTCGACAATGCTTCTCAGGCGTCGCGAGCGATCACTCGGCGCCGGTGCGGAACTGTTCTACAGTCACCCGATTCAGCTGGTGCGAGGACAGGGAGCATATGTCTTCGATGAGACTGGCCGGCGGTATATCGACTTCTACAACAATGTGCCCGCGGTCGGGCACGGCAACGCGCATGTCGCCGACGCAATCTCGAATCAGCAGCGCACGATAAACATCAACAGCCGGTATCTCCACGAAGGCGTAGTCGCCTATGCCGAGCGGCTTGCTTCGTTGCATCGCTCCGGCATCGAGAGTTTCGTCTTCAGCTGCAGTGGCACGGAGGCGAATGACGTGGCGATCCAGATGGCGCGCCTGGCCACCGGCAGGCGAGGCATCCTCTGCACGAATGCTGCTTACCACGGCAATAGCGACCTGGTTGGACGGCTCAGCAACGTTGGACGGACGCAGCCGGAAAGCCCGGACATTCACGCCTTTCCCTTTCCGGACCTGTACCGCCCGATTGCACAGGCGTGCAGTGAGCAGGAGCTGGGAGACGCGTATCTCGCGCGGGTTCACGAGGCGATCGAGAGGTTCGATGCATCGGGCGTCGGCCTCGCAGCGATGCTGATCTGCTCCATCTTCGCCAACGAGGGCCTGCCCAATCTGCCCAGGAGTTTCATGGTGCGCGCCGCTGAGAAAGTCCGTGCGGCGGGTGGGCTCGTCATCGCGGACGAGGTGCAGGCGGGGTTCGGCCGCACCGGTCATTGGTGGGGATACGGGGCCACTGGCTTCCAGCCGGACATCGTGACTTTAGGCAAGCCGATGGGCAACGGCGTGCCGATATCCGCGACTGGCGCCAGCCGCAATCTGATCGAACGTTTTCGCGGCAGAACAGATCACTTCAACACCTATGCCGCGAGCCCCCTGCAGGCAGCGGCCGGCATGGCGGTGCTCGATGTGATCGAGCGTGAAAAGTTAGTCGACAATGCGCGGCAGGTCGGAGCGATGCTGAAGGAAGGGCTGGAGCGGATCGCCGCGAACGACTCGCACCTGGGCGACGTGCGGGGGCGCGGGCTATTCATCGTCGTCGACGTCGTCACGGACCGGAAGTCGAGAACGCCCGATCCTGCACGCGCAGCCGCGTTGGCGGACCGGCTCAAGGAGCTCGGCTTCCTCACGGCCGCAGCCGGCGCGTACAAAAACCTGCTGAAAGTGCGTCCGCCGCTCGTCATCTCGGAAGACGATGCAGCATCGTTTCTCGAAGCTTTCGCGACTGCAAGACAGGACATCTGCGGCTGATATGGAAAGAGATCCATTCCTGGAGCCGGCCCGGCAGGCGTTAAACCAATTTCCTATCGAGCCAGTCGACGTGTCGCTGCTCGCGCGTGCCGAGAACATCACTTTCAAGGTAGCGGACGACGCAGGCAGTCTGTATGCGCTTCGCCTGCACCGTCCGGCCTACCACACACTGGAGGAACTGCAGTCGGAGCGGGTGTGGACCAATGCGCTGTTGCAGGCTGGCATCCATGTGCCCGAGCCGATCACCACGCGCGACGGCCAGGACTATGCCGGCGTCGACATTCCCCTGCTCGGTGAGCACCGCCATGCAAGTCTGTCACGTTGGGTCCCTGGCGAGCTGCTGATGCCGCTGATTCGCGACGACACGCCGCGTGAACGGCTGGAACTGCACTTCCGCAAGCTCGGCGCGTTGATCGCGACGATGAACAATCAGGCCGCGCACTGGCATCCGCCTGCCAGATTCCGGCGCCACGCGCTGGACGCGGATGGCCTCATGGGCTGTCAGCCCTTCTGGGGCCGATTCTGGGAGCGCAGCGATCTTTCCCCTGGCGAAAGAGCATTGCTCGTTGAAACGCGTACTCGGCTACACGAACTGCTGATCCGCTATGGCAAGGACGCATCGCGATACAGCGTGATCCACGCGGACCTGCATCCCGGCAACGTGCTGGTGAATGGCGAGACGTTGACCGCGATCGATTTCGACGACACCGCCTGGGGCTGGCACATGTACGACCTCGCCGCGGCCATGAATCAATGCCAGGAGCTCGCCGGGTTTGGTGCCATCTACGCCGCGTGCGTAGCGGGATACCGCAGCGTCCGACCTGTCGCTGAGGATGATCTGGCCATGTTGCCTGTGTTCCTTCTCGTGCGCGGCCTGGCCGAGATCGGCTGGTTCGCTGACCGGCCGGAAAATGCCACACCGGCGCAGCTGACAGCCATGAAGGACTTCGTAATCGCGCAATGCCGGGATTTCCACGTATGAAAAATCGACGAGGGCAATTCTTGGTGGCGGTTCTTGTACTCGTCGCGGCCGCAAACGCACGGGCAGACGAGCTGCTGCGCGGGGAGCCGCAAGCGCTGGGGTTTTCTGCGGAGCGGCTCGACCACATTGCCCGTTTCTACGCTGACGAGGTGAAGAAGGGGACGCTGCCGGGTGTCGTGATGCTGATCGCCCGGCACGGAAAAGTGGCGCACTTCAGCGCAATCGGCTACGCCGACGTCGAGAAGCGTCTGCCCATGCAGACCGACACGATGTTCAGGGTTTATTCGATGACGAAGCCGGTCGCCTCGACCGCACTGATGATGCTGTATGAGGAAGGCCGATTCCAGATGGGAGATCCGCTATCCAAATACTTGCCCGAGTTCGCCCATCTGCGCGTCTTGCGGAATCCGGACGGCGACGTCAGCGACACAGTTCCGGTCAAGCGCGAACCCACCATTGAGGACGTGCTGCGGCATACGGCGGGTTTCACGCACGGACTCGAGGCCAATCCCTTCGATGTCCTTTATCAGAAGGCAGGCCTTTTTGGGGTGGACGTTTCCCTGGCCGACATGATGCACAGACTCTCAACGCTGCCGCTGCGATATCAGCCCGGTACGAAGTGGGTCTACAGCGTCGGGCCGGACATCCAGGCGCGCCTGGTCGAAGTCTTGTCCGGCATGCCCTTCGATCGATTCCTCGAGCAACGTCTCTTCAGGCCCTTGGGGATGACGGACGCGGGCTTCTGGGTACCGCCTGAGAAAGCGGGACGCCTGGCCACCGTTCACTGGATCAAGAACGGCAAGCTCACGCCCATCGACGACGCCCATGGCTCCCCGGGAGACAGCTGGCTGTCAGCGCCTTGGACCATCAACAGCTACACGGTCAATCACAAGCGTAAAGGAGGAAGCTATGGTCTGCTCTCGACCGCGGAGGACTATTTCCGATTCGCGCAAATGATGCTCAACGGTGGTCAGCTCCACGGCGTGCGGATCCTGAGTCCTCAAACCGTGCAATACATGGCGCGCGACCATCTTGGGCACATCGGCATGCAGGACCCGGATGGCGAACCGTCCGGCACAGGATTCGGCCTTGGCTTTGCCGTCGTGGAGGACCCCGTCGCGGCAGGCTACGTGAGCTCCGTCGGCAGCTACTTCTGGTCTGGCTACGCCGAAACGTACTTCTGGATCGATCCGAAAGAGGACATGGTCGTCGTCGCCATGAGTCAGCATGTCGGGGTCCCGGCGCTGTGGTTCTGGAATCAACTCCGGACGCTTGTTTACAGCGCTTTGATGGAGAGATGACATCAATCGTCCGGTTGATTCTGTGTCGTGCTCCGCTCTGACAAGAATGCACGTGTCATGCAATGCCGGAGGTACGAGGTGAGCGACTGGTACTTCAAAGCAAGGGATTCGGTGGGCTGGCGTGCGCTGGCAATTCTAGGCGTTGCCCAGCTGGCCCTGTACTCAGGTGCCGCACGCAGTCAGTCGATGCCGGCGGATGTCTTGTTCCGAAACGGCTACATCTACACGGTGGACGCGAAGAACAGTATCCAGGAGTCGCTGGCCGTGCGCGGCGGTCGAATTGTCTTCGTGGGTAGCGACGCGGACTCGAAGGCCCTGATGGGTTCCCAGACGCGTGTCATCGATCTACAGAAGAAAGTCCTCATGCCCGGCCTGGTGGATGCACACATGCATCCGATTGCAGGTGGCGCCAGCCTGCTCACGTGTAATCTCAACTACGAGTCGCTGACGGTGGCGCAGTTCCAGGCTCGCATCCAGGCGTGTCTCGATGCGGACCGGAAGGCTGGTCCGGATTCCTTGCTGCAAGTCGGGAACTGGTTCCGCTACGGCCTGCAGCCGCAAGGAGTCGAGGTCTCGAGGAAGACACTCGATTCTCTGCGCACCACACGACCCATCGTCGTGCGGGATTCCTTCGGCCACAGCAGCCTCGTGAACTCTCGCGCGCTCACACTCGGGAAGGTGGACAAAGACTCCAGGGACCCGGTTGGAGGCAGCATCGGGCGCGATGCTGCTGGAGCTCCGAATGGCTTTCTCGAAGACGCGGCACAGGGTTTCATCACTGCGCTGATTCCGCCGCGGACCGCGGCTGATCTGCAAGCTGGCGCGAAGTCAGCACTCGACGCCCTGCGGCGCCAGGGAGTCACTTCGTTTCTCGACGCCGCGGGAGATGCGGACAGTCTCGGGGCCTTCGCGACGATCAAGTCTAGTGGCGGACTGACCGCGCGCGCGCACTTCGCGGTGCTCTTGCGGCCGGCAGAAGCGACGGACAGCCGTTCTGCTGCCGCGGCGGTAAGTCGTGTGGTTCAGCTCGCGAAACGTCATGACGCCGGCCCCCTCGAGCCCGCTCCGTCAATCAATGTCCACGCCGTAAAGCTCTTCCTCGACGGAGTCATCAACGCTCCGGCGAATACCGGAGCACTCCTCGAGCCCTATCTCGAGAATCATGGCACGCCGGCGGCACCGCGGTTCGAACCCGGCTCCAGCAGAGGACCGGATATCTATTTCAGTCCACCCGTGCTTCGCGAAATCCTCCAGCGTATCGGCAAGGAGGGCCTGTCGCCGCACATGCATACCGACGGTGATCGGGCAGTGCGTGAGGCCCTGGACGCTGTCGAAGCCACACGGAAGGCCTATGCCAGCGCGGACATCCGTCCCGTCCTCGCGCATTGCGAGCTGGTGGACCCGGCTGACTATCCGCGTTTTGCCGCGCTCAACGTCACTCCAGTCCTCTCATTCCAGTGGGCAAAGCCGGCGGGCGACACCATCGAAGGCGTACGGGATTCGCTCGGACCTCGCCGGCACCCGTTGATCGAGCCTGCCGGGGTGCTGGCAGCCGCCGGCGCCCGCATCGCCTTCGGCAGCGACTGGCCCGTGGATCCACTTGATGAATGGTTTGCGATGAAAGTCGGTGTTACGCGAACCGCGGCGCCAGGAGCATCGCCGGAACACGCTGGCCGTCTGGGTCCGGATCCCGGGCTGCCAGTGCGAGACGTCGTGCGGGCGATGACGATGGGTGCGGCGTATACACTGGGTCAGGACCGCGAGATCGGCTCGCTCGAAGTCGGCAAGCTGGCGGACTTGATCGTGCTGGATCGCAACGTGTTTCAGATCCCACCTGAGGAAATTCCATCTACGCGCGTGCTGATGACCGTTGTAGGGGGAAAGACGGTCTTCGAACAATCGACAGAGGTTCGGTGATCATCCTCGCGCTCGATGCACTCATCGGGCGTGAACGCCGTGACTACCTGGCCGCGCGGCCGCGCTGTGCCGCGCTGGCCGCCGCTGCCGGACAGCATTTTCCCGCTGGTGTCCCCATGCACTGGATGCGCGACTGGCCCATGCCCGTTCCGCTGTACATGCAGGAGGCGCAGGGCGCCACGCTGACGGACGTTGACGGCCACTGCTACGTAGACTTCTGCCTCGGCGACACAGGTGCCATGTTCGGCCATTCGCCGCCGGCGGTGGCGCACGCCATCGCAGTCCAGGCCGCGCACGGTCTCACCGCGATGCTCCCCGCGGCGCGAGTGTCCGAAGTGGGCGAACGGCTCGCGGCGCTGTTCGGCCTGCCGTGGTGGCAGATCACGCAAACTGCCACCGATGCCAACCGCGCCGTACTGCGCAAGGCCCGCATGATCACCGGCCGTCCGCGCGTGCTGGTATTCGACCGCTGTTACCACGGCACCGTCGACGAGACGATGGTGGTGATGGGCGCCGATGGCGCCACGCTGCCGCGTCCCGGACAAGTGGGGCGCGTGCACGACCCCGAAGCGACGACGGTGGTCGTGGAATTCAATGACCTGCCGGCCCTTGAGCGCGCGCTCGCGCGCGGTGACATCGCCTGCGTGCTGGCCGAGCCGGTGATGACCAACGCCGGTATGGTGCTGCCCGAGGCTGGTTTCCTCGAGGGTCTGCGCGAAGCCTGTTCGCGCCACGACGTGCCGCTCGCCATCGACGAGACCCACACACTTTCCTCGGGTTTCGGCGGCTACGCGCGCTTGCATGGTCTCGCGGCCGATTTCCTTGTTTGTGGCAAGGCCATCGCCGGCGGTCTGCCGTGCGCGGTCTACGGCTTCTCCGACGCCATCGCGAAACGCATCGGCGCCGCCGATGCGTTTCGCGAGAGCGGGCACTCGGGCATCGGAACCACGCTGTCGGCAAATCCGCTCGCCATCGCGGCCCTGCATGCCAGCCTCAGCGAAGTGGTCACGGTGGAGAATTTCCGGTTGATGGAGGCGCGCGCGGCGCATCTCGAACAGGGGATCCTCGCAGCCTTCGCGCGCCACCGCCTTACCTGGCAGGTCTCGCGTGTGGGCGCGCGATTGGAGTTCGTGCGCTCGCCAGCGCCGCGCGCGGGCCGGCAGAGCGTGGAGGGACTCGACCACGACCTGGAGCAGGCGATGCACCTGTACCTGCTGAACCGCGGCTTCCTGCTCACGCCGTTCCACAACATGATGCTGTCCTCACCGGTCACCACGGCCGCGCAGGTGGATGCCTTCCTCAGCGTCTTCGACGGCGCACTCGCCGTGTTCGGGGAGCGGATGCGGCAGGGTCGCGTGGAGTGCGCATGAGTACGGAACTGGAAACTTTCCTGGCCGCGCATCCGGATATCGACGCCGTGCAACTCGTGCTCACGGATCCGTCCGGGGTGGCGCGTGGCAAGACCATCCGCCGCCACGAGCTGGCCGCCCTGTATGACACCGGACGCAACGTGGCCGGCTCCATCCTCGGGCTCGATATCACCGGCGCCGACGTGGAGGCCACGGGACTCGTGTGGGAGAACGGCGATGCCGACAAGCTCTGCCGCCCTGTGCCAGGCACGCTCACCATCGCGCCGTGGCTCGAGCGCACGGGGCAGGCGCTGCTGTCGATGTACGAGCTCGATGGCACGCCGGCCGCGGCCGATCCGCGCCACGTGCTCGCGCGCGTGGAGCAGCAGCTTGCGGCGCGTGGCCTCGCCGCGGTGTTCGCCTGCGAGGTGGAGTTCTACCTGCTGCAACCACGGCCCGATGGCAGTTATGCGCCGGCCGGATCCATCGCGCTGAAGCCGGGCCAGGACGATCGCATCGAGGCCTACAGCCTTGCGCGGCTCGACAACCTCGCGCCGCTGTTCCGCGAGGTGCTGGATGTCGCGGCCGCACAGAGCCTGTCCGCGGGCACTGTGATGTCGGAGTACGCGCCGGGCCAGTTCGAAATCACGCTGAAGCATCGTCGCGGCGCTCTCGCCGCAGTGGACGAGGCGGTGCAGTTCAAGAGATTGCTGAAGGGCGTGGCTGCAAAGCACGGCCTGGTCGCAAGCTTCATGGCCAAACCCTTCACGCACCGCGCCGGGTCGGGCGCGCACCTGCATCTGAGTTTTGCCGATGAGGCAGGCCGCAACCTCTGTGCCGCCAACGATCCCGCCGGCACGCCGCTGCTTCGTCATGCCATCGCCGGCCTGATGGCCACCGCCGGCGATGCCTTCCTGGCCTTCGCTTCCAATGGCAACTCCTACCGCCGCTTTCAGCGTGAGAGCTACGCGCCAGTGGCGGTGAGCTGGGGCGTCAACAACCGCAGCGTGAGCCTGCGCGTGCCGGCAGGTCCACCGCACTCACGGCATGTGGAGCATCGGTTCTGCGGCGCGGATGCCAACCTGTATCTGGCCGCGGCCGCCGTACTGGCCGGCGCGCTCGATGGCATCCAGCATCAGCGCGATCCCGGCCCCGCGGTGATTGGGAACGGCTACGACGCCATGCCGCGCACAGACGCGCCGCCGGACCCAGACTCGTCGCCGCACGCTCTGCCACGCAGCTGGGATGAGGCCATCGCGCGAGCCGCAACGTCACCATTCCTGGCCCAAGCCTTTGGCGCCGGGTTCCTGAAAGTGTGGCTCGCCATCAAGCGCCAGGAGCTGGCGCGCTGGAATGCCGAGGTCACTCCCACCGACTGGCTCTGGTACCTGCGCGATACCTGACACCTGTATCAACCGGACGATGGATTGCATGAGCTCGGTGCTCGTCACTAGCTTCGAGGGGGCGCTCGCAGGCGCTCAAACACTGGGGAGAAGCGATCGTGAATGTGTTGTGCCAGGTCCTGACCGCGGTTGTATTCGGAGCTTTGGCGAGCGCCTGTAGCAAGCAGCAGAATGCGCCCACACCGGCTCCTTCGTCAGCGGCGCCGGCGGCCGAAGAAAAAGCCTTGAACGTGTTCATCTGGAACGACTATCTCGCCGAGGACACGATTGCGAACTTCGAAAAAGAGACCGGGATCAAGGTCGCCCTCAGCAACTACGGCAGCAACGAGGAGCTGGAGGCGAAACTGGCGCCCGGTCACTCCGGTTACGACATCGTCGTGCCCGGCGCGTCGTTTCTGGAGCGGCAAGTCAAATCAGGGTTCTACCTGAGTCTCGACAAGAGCCGTCTCCCCAATCTGAAGAACATGGATCCCGAGATCCAGCGGCGTCTCGCCGCTCACGATCCCGGTAACGAGCACGCCGTGCTCCACATGTGGGGTACCGCTGGCCTCGGTTACAACGTCGACAAGCTCAAGACGGCCATGCCCAACGCGCCGCTCGACAGCTGGGACCTCATTTTCAAACCTGAAGTCGTCAGGAACTTCCAGAAGTGCGGCGTCACGGTGCTCGATTCCGCCGCGGAAATGTATGCGATGACGCTCATCGCCCTCGGCAAGGACGCGAACAGTCAGAAGCCCGAGGACCTCGCGGCGGCCACGGATGCATTGATGCGTTTGCGGCCGTACATCCGCTACGTCGATACGCAGCGGATGATTTCGGATCTCTCCAATGGCGAGGTGTGTCTCGTGGTCGGCTACAACGGTGACATCCTGCAGGCTGCGAGTCGTGCGGAAGAGAACAAGACTGGACAGAAGATCGCGTACTCCATTCCGAAGCAGGGCACGATCATGTGGTTCGACAACTATGCGATTCCGAAAGACGCGCCACACCCGGGCAATGCTCATGCTTTCATCAACTACATGCTGCGGCCTGAGGTGATCGCTGCCGTCAGCAACTTCGTGCATTACGCGAACGGCAATCTCGCGGCAGGTCAATTCGTCAACAAGGACGTTCTCGACGATCCCAGTGTCTACCCACCGCCGGACGTGATGGCGAAACTCGTTCCGGACCTTGGGGACACCGAGGAGAGCACGCGTCTCATGACACGCGGCTGGCAGAAATTCATGACGGGACGCTGACCGCCCCATTTTCACCTCGCCGGTGTGGACAGCGTACGGCTGATGAGCTCGCCGCGCGTCCCGACACCGGTCTTCCTGAAGATGTGGATCAGATGGGTCTTGACGGTGGCGATGCCGATGTTGAGGTGCGCGGCGATCTGTTCGTTGGTGAAGCCGCGGCACACGACGTCGACGACTTCTTTCTCGCGGCCCGTGAAGGCACCCTCGGCGCCGGCGCTCGCATCGGGTTGCACCGTTCCGCGCCACACCGCATCGAGTGCGAACTCGATGTACCCGTGCAGCGTGCAACCGAGCTCGACCGTCGAGCGGTGCTCCGGCTTTCTCCCGGTCCACACGATGCCGAGCCCGGCAACCGCCTTGCCCTGGCAGGTGAAAATCATTTCGGCGGCGTCCTGCGCCCCGTACGACCGCAGGAACGAGAGAAAATCGCGGTAGCGCGTGGGATTCTCGGCACGGGATGCGCCCATCGTCAGGAAGCCGTGCTTGCGAGGTACCAGCTGGAACGGGTGCAACGGATCGACATGCTGCATGTCCAGCCGGGTATAAGCCACCCCGAACTCTCGAGGAATGCCGTGGATCCGGAAACGGAAGGGTCGCTGGCCGCGGCCGATGCGATAGAAGCAGCCCCACTCCGCGCCGAGAGCGCGGCAGATCATTCGAATGCTTTCGTCGCCGAATCTATCGATCAGCGCGCCGCCACCGTGTGCCTCGACGTGTGACATGTTGGACGCCTCAAGGTTCGAGTATCACTGCGGCACCACCCGCCGCCGACAAACGCAATGTGAGAACGTCGCGTGAGGTGACGATGCGTTCGATGCGGCGGACTTCGTTGGGCGTGGCCCCGTCTTCCCACACCGTCGCACGATACCGCCCGGATGGCAGGAAGCCCAGAGATACATTCTGCGTGCGCGCCTCGTTCCCGGTCATGGCACCAATGAACCACCTATTGGAGTGACGGCGAGCAAGCACGATGTCGCGTCCGGGCTCGCCGGAGAGAAATCGTGTTTCATCCCAGGCCGTGGGCACTCGCTGGATGAGCTCGAACCCGGCGGCGTCACGGTACGCCTCGGGATCATCGGACACCATTTGCAGCGGGCTCTCGTAGACTACGTACATCGCCAGAGCGTGTCCGCGAGTGGTTTGCGTCAGCGGCATCGTTCCACGCACTTCGAAACTCACCGGAGTACCGTTGCGAAAGCCTCCGGGCGTGTAGTCCATGGGACCCATCAACATGCGCGTGTAGGGCAGCATGAGGTTGTGCTCTGGGGTGATGCGCTTGTCCATCTTGTTCCATTCCGCGCCCAGCACGCCTTCCTGCGTGATGAAGTTCGGATACGTGCGCTGCAGGCCCGCCGGAACGTAGGCGCCATGCAGGTCCAGCAGCAGGTGGCGATTGGCAGTGGCGGCCGCGAGGTTCTGATAGAACTCGACCATCTCCTGATCGTCGCGGTTCATGAAATCAACCTTGATGCCCTTGATACCCCAGCGCACGTAGGTATCCAGCACCTCATCCATGCGCGGCGCCAGGTGTGCCCAGTGCAACCATAGAATCAGCCCCACGTTCCTGGCCGCCGCGTAGCGCACGAGCTCCGGCATGTCTGTGCCCTCTGCAGCGCGCGTGACGTCGTTGGTGGGCAAAGCCTCACAGCAAGGGCCTGCCCCCCAGGACCAGCCGGCATCCATGAGGTAGTACGAAAATCCCGCGCCGGCTGCGAAATCGATGAAGCGGCGGTAGCTCGCCATGTCGGGTTTCACACCCGCCAGCGGCCCCGACCACCAGTCCCATGCCGCCTTGCCAGCTTTCACCCAGCTGAAGTCGCTGGCAGGCGCTGGATTCAAATTGCCGATGAGATGAGAGGTAATCAGATCGCCCGCGCGGTCGCCCATCATCACGACACGCCACGAAGTGCTGAGTCCGCCGCTGGATACGAAGGCGGTGCCTGGCCGGTGCGGCACTGGCGACAACTTCACGCGCAGCGCCTCACCTTCGCGCCACAGCGACGCACCGGTGTAACCATCCAGGTGTGCCTGGGAAATCGCGAAATGCGTTCGACCCGAGCGCGTCGCGCACACGACCGGCACGTCATAGCCAACATCCGTGCGCAGCTGTGACACCTTCAGTCGCTCGAAGGGCATTTCGTGGGCCTCGTGCGCGAGGGTCACGAGGCATTCCGGATCGCCTGCTGGCACGAACGCTGTGCGTTCGCCACGCAAGCGAACCGGAGCAGGATCGTTGATGCGATAACGGAAGGCGACGCCGTCATCGTAAACGCGCACGTCGATCAAGACGCGTCGCGCGGCGGGCTGCGTCTCGCGAAACGTGAAGGTCGCGCCGCGATAATGGTCGCGGGCCGTGGCAGCCTTGCTGGCAACGAGTGCAATCGTGCGATCGACTGCAACGTCTTCGCGCCTTTCGAGCGCGAGGGGCGCCAGTGCGGGCGCGCCGTCGAGCTCGAGACCCAAGGACGAAGGTTCGATGAGCATCTCGCCACCGCGCGAGATCGAGAACCGGCTGGCGTCAGACTCGATGTGAATTGCCGTCTGACCGTCTGGCGACAGCACACTTTCGCTCTTTGCCAGCGCCGTGGTCGCCATGAGCGCGCCCATGATGGCGAGAAGGAATACGCGCCCCGCTACGGCCGCCACGTCGATGCAGCCTTGAAGAAAGCGTACGTCTCGGCGCTTATGCGTTGCCCGTCGGGTCCGACCGGCGCATGGCTGAGCTTCACGATCACCGTCTGCGTCTCCGGATCGACGAACACGAACTGGCCTTCGCCGCCGAGCGCCGTGTAGGCTCGACTGTCGTCGAACGTCCACCACAGATACGCATAACCGAGATCTCGCTCCGGTCGACCGCTGGGTTGCGAGGGAGCAGTCGTGGACTCCTTCACCCACGCAGACGAGAGGAGCTGGCGACCGTTCGCGACACCTTGTTGGGCCATCATCAGCCCGATGCGGCCATAGTCGCGTAACACCGCATTGAACCCGCCGCCGGTGAACTCGCGGCCCTCGCCTGGCGGACCGTCGAGAACGTATAAGCCGTAGCTTTCCATCCCAGCGGGCTTCCACAACCGCTCCGCCATGTACCGACTGATCGGGCGCTTCGCGGCGCGCTCGATCACCAGCCCGATGAGAGCGGCATCCACGGTGTTGTAATTGAAGACCTCGCCCGGAGCGTGCGCGCGCTTCGGCCACGATGCCGCACTCACGAAGCGGGCTGCGCCGCGCATGAAGGCAAGCTCATTGATGTCCTTGGCCGAACCGGGCTGGAAGAAATTGTCGTCCCATTCCGTTCCCGAGCGCATCTGCAGAACGTCCCGCAGGGTCGCACCGTCGTAGGCGGTGCCCGCGAGCTCCGGGGCATAGTGGGTAATGGGCTCGGTCACCGATTTCACGTACCCGTCCTGCAGGGCGAACCCCATCATGATGGAGTTCAGCGACTTCGCCATTGAATAGGACATGAAGTGCGTGCGCTCGTCCGCGCGGTTCAGATAATTTTCATAGACGACGACGCCGTTCTTGATGATCAGCAGCGCATCGGTGTACGTGTTCTCCAGCACATCGCTCGCCTGATGGGCCTTGCCTTCGAACGGGTAGGTGAAATCGAGCGCAGCGGGTCGTGCTGGCAGCTTCCAGGTGCCCGACCCCGGCTCGACCCTCACAGTGTCGAACATGAGCTCGATCGTGCGGTTCGCCAACGACCGCACGGGCGGATCGAACATGTGGTGGCGGTACTCGAGCACGGCCGGAGGCGGACCGGTCCAGCCGATCACGGGCAGCAGCAGCCCGCCGACCACCGTAACCCCGCGCGCACCGATCCGAGCGTTCCTGTTAGGCATGCTCACGATTGTGGGTCTCGGGATCAGGGGCCCAAATCCACCGAAAGGTGGATTACCTGGTGACGGGAGAACACCGATCCTGTCCTCCAGCGCACCTTGCTCGCCGACGAACGCCGCGTGACGCGCATGCAACGACGAAACTTCTTTGCCACTTCAGCAGCGGCTGCGGCCGTGGTCCTCGCAGGTTGCACCGGGAGAGCCGCCGTAACCGACTCCCGCGGCCGGAGCTCCGCTGCGGCGCGCAGCCAGAAAGTGGTGCTGATCTCGCGTATCAAGCCGAAACCTGGCGCGGCTGGCGAAGTAGCGGCCGCAATCAGTGCGTTCTATCTGCAGGTGCGTGCGGACGAGCCGGGTTGTCTCGTCAACGTGATGCACAGGGCTGCTGCGCCGCCTGGTCCTTCCGGGACTGCCACGACAGGTGCATTCGCGTCCTCAGATGCGGATCGTGAGTCTCTGGTCTTCTATGAAGTCTATCGAGACTCGCAGGCAGCGCGGGCCCACACCGGCACTCCCCATTTCCACGCGCTGATGGCGCGGATTGCGCCGCTCATCGATGGACGGATCGAGCTCGAGTTCCTGCAGGAGGTCGACAGCGCTACGTGAGGCCCATCCAGATGCAAAGTGATGACTCGACGGGTTTACCGGCATTTGCGCAGCTCCGCGCCTTCGATGCCGTCGGCCGGCTCGGCGGGATCCGCCGCGCGGCACAGGCGCTCGGAATCGATCATGCCGTCATCAGCCGCCATCTGCGAGCACTCGAGGCGTGGGCAGGTACGCAACTCGTCGATCGCACACGCGGCAACTCGATTCTGACGACTGACGGGCGAAGCTACCACGCCCGCGTCTCCGCGATCCTCTGCGAGCTCGAGCATGCCAGCGCCGAGCTGCGCGATCACAACCGCTGCCGTGCGCTGAAAATCTGGTGCGTGCCGGGGTTCGCTGCACAGTGGCTCGTCCCGCGACTCGATCGCTTCCAGAGCGCTCATGGAGGGCTGCAGGTCGAGCTCCGGCCAACCGACAACAGCCCGGATTTTTCGCGCTACGAGGCCGATATCGACATCCGCTATGTGAATGGGCACAAGCCGATCTCCACGATATGCCAGGGTGGTGGCGTGCGGCAGTTCGAGATCGCGCGTCCTCCGGTATTTCCGGTGGCCAGCCCGGAATGCGCGGCGACTCTCGGCCCGATCACCGACGTTGCACAGCTGCTGCGCGCACCGCTGCTGCACGAGGAGAGTTACCTTCAATGGCGCACATGGTTTGCCGCTCAGGGTGTTCGGGTCGAGCATGAATTGAGCGGTCCACGTCTCTGGCATGCGCATCTCACTGTCGATGCCGCACGGCGCGGGCGGGGCGTGGCGCTGGCAAATTCATTCCTGCTGGGCGATGACCTCGCGCAGGGACACCTCGTGCCCGTTCTTGGAGGGCATCTGGGAGAGAGGCAAATCACGTTGGGTGCTTATGCGTTTGCCGCGCGGGTCGATCACTGGCAAGCGGCGCCGGTTGTCGCCTTCCGCCATTGGCTCAGGCAGAACACGTCAGCTGAAGTCACACCAGCAGCCGCGCGAGCCCGGGGTGGTGGCGGTCTAAGACGCAACGCTGAGGCTACTGCGCGCGCGACCAATCCGACCTCGGAGACCAGCTGTGTTCTTCGGTAGTCGCCGGCGGTGGTGGCCCCACATAGGTACGTAGCCCGGCAGGTGCGCCGCATTCGCGCGTGACTTTCTCGACGACGCTGCGTCGATGCGCGGTCAGCGTCTCATCGGTCAGCGGCTTCTGCCGCAGATGGTGGACCTCCGCCGCGGTGAAGCGCGGAAATCGGGAGTCGCCCGCACCGAGATCGAACGCCACGAAGTTGACGAGCGCCGCGAGCGACTCATCGTCCACCGGCGTCGAAGCGACACTCGGCAATCGGACCAAATATTCCCGACCCTCGCGCGTGCAGAGGAACGCTCCCGCCTGCCCTCGCAGTGTCGGCACGAGCTTCGGAGCCGACACACCCTGAATACCGTGACAACCACCACAGCGCTCGAGGTACAGCGCCACCGCGGGAGTGGCGGAGTCCTGGGTTCGTGCCTCCTGGCCGGATGCCGTACCCGCCCAGATGGAAGCACTGAGCGCGAGCAGGCAGCGCGCGACAGTTTTCATCATGGGGGCACGACACCTTGCGAGACCAATTCAGTTCGGCGTGTGAGTACTTCGGTGGCCGAGAGCGCACCGGACGAACGAACCGCCGCGACCGCCCTGGCGCTGATGCGCGGCGGCCGCTTGCCCTTGCCGTCCCCGAGCCCGGCAACATGGTTGAGCACCGCGGCGACATCGGCGTCGGACATCGCCGGAAATCCGGGCATCACCCCGACGATCGGAGCACCGTCCACCACGATGCGCCCGGCCATTCCATGGAGAACGACGGCAATCAGATAATTTTGCCCGGCAGGCGCTGCTGCAATGACGTCGATGCGTCCGGCCAATCGCGGGAACTGGCCGGAGAGACCTGCACCGCGCACCTGGTGACACAGGGCGCAGTTCGCGTCATAAACATTGTCGCCGGCGTTCGCAATGGATGTGATCGTCAGCGCGGCACAAAGCAATGCTCCCTGCACCCGCCTCATTCCGCCGGACCCACCAGTGCAGCGGTGGAGCAGTGATATTCCATGCTCGAGGTGCCGAAGCACCAGATGATGTCGTTGTTTCCCTGGGGACGATACACGGGTGTCTCTCGATCGGTGCCCGTGCAGAAGCACTGACCACAGCCGCCAGCGCCGCAACAATCCCGATAGGCAAGCAGGTACGACTTCCCGTTCTCCGGATTCAAACAGGTGCCGACCCACGATGTGGGCGACGCGGTCGAGCCCGCGGGGCAGCTGTGCACCCCACCTCCACAGCACGTGCAGAGAAAGCCATCGATCGCGCAGTACCGCCAGTAGTTGCACAGTGCCGGATCTTTCGTCTGTGCGAGCGCCGCGAACTCGGAAGGTTTTCCCTGCGGCTTTCCCTGAGCGCGGGCACGGTGCACCGGGAGCAGCGGAAACACCGGCGCCGCGACCAGCACCGCGCCGAGCTTCGAAATGAAGCTGCGTCGGGAGGTGTGACCGGCAAGCCGTCGGGTTGCCTTCTCACTGATCTTGTCGAAGTCGAACATGGGTTCTACCTGGGGCTAACTCAAATGAGTGTGCAGATAGGCCTGCACGGACGCGACGCCCATTTGCTGGGCCACCACGAGGCTTTCGAGATGCTCACGGCTATTGACGAGGCCGGAAGAGACGACGGTGCCACTGTGATCGATGAGCACCGCATACGGCAGTTTTCCGATGCCAAACTTCAGGCCCACTTCGGGGCTGTTCGCGAACGGCACCTGCTGCAGCCCATATCGATCCACCATCTTCAGCAGCGCTGCATCCTCGCCGTCGCTCACATACAGCACGGCGAGACGCTCGTCGCGCGCGAAGGCTTTCGCGACGGGGATGAGGTTCTTGCACACCGGGCAGTCCGGTGAGACGAACAAGAGCAGCTGCGAGAGCCCTTCGGGCAGCAGTCCACCGATCTGGACCAGATGCCCGGTCAGCGTACGTACCGACAGAACGGGCGCTTTCTCGCCGACCGCCGGACCGTGGTCGACCTTGAGCGCGCCGATGGGCGCCACGCGCGCATGGAGCACACCGATTTGCCTGGCGAGCGCGATCACCACTACCGTCAGTACGAGAATGGCGATCCAGGACAGTAGCTGAGAAGTGACGAGCAGGCTCATGAACGTAACCTCGGAAAAGCTGCGCGCGCGGAATCATCGAGCGCCCAGACGGTATTGAGAGCCAGGTACAGCCCGTAGAACACGACGCCGGCGGGCAGCGCCGCCACGGCTACATCGCGCGTCCACTCGACGTGCACACCTTCTGCGGAAAGCCACACAGCCAGAGCGGCAAGAGCCAGGTTGCGCGCGACCAGACGCCATTCGAGCGGCTGGCGCAACGCCGACTGGAAACACCCGCAATCGATGTGGGTGCGGCCTCGAAGAAGGTTCAACGCCATGGCAATTGCGAAAAGCACAAGGAGAGCCGCCGCTATCCGGGGTGCCCAAGGAAATGCGAGATGAAGGAGTACGGCCGAGCCGGTTGCACCTTCCAGTGGCGGCAGCAGCCAGGCGAACGGGATGACCAAGGCTTCCGGCAGCACGCGGTAAGAGCCGACTACGCTCCTGAACGCGGTCCAGTGCACAACTTTGGCCAGCGCTGCACCGAGCAGTACCAGACCGATGAATACGTCAACGGCGGCACCGAGAACTGCTGCGAGCATCGTCAGCATCCGTCAGAAGCCGTGAACGGCAAGAATTCCGCCGGAAACGCCGGGCAGCGCTCCTTTGGTTTCTCCCGTCCGCGCGTCCATTACCGTGAGCGAGCCCATCGGTCCGCCTCCCACGGCAAACAACAGCGGCTCAGCATCCTGCGTGACGGCGATCGAGTCCATGGGTTGCTTCAGAGCAAACCGTGCCACGCGCTTGCGGGCAGCGATGTCGAAGACCCAAACCTCCGTACCCTCCTGCTTGTGAGTCCAGTGAGCACCTGGATGCATCAGCACGAACAACCGCCCGGTTGCCTTGTGCAGCGTCGCGAGTTTCGAGCCACCGGGACGCCATGCGAGAAATTCAGGCTCGGTGGACGGAAGCGGATGCCCTGCCGCCTGTTGCAACGACCAGGACTCTGCGAACACGGGAGTTGCGCCGAGCGCCACTGGGATCACCTTGCCGGTGTACGTGATGAACAGCGCGTTGCCGGTCTGACGATCGATCGGGCTCTCCTCGAACACCGGATCCTTCTCGGCATCGAAGAAGCTGGCGGTCCGTGCGACGGTGTACTTGCTGCCCTTCGCAGCCGGAACCGCAACAGCCGCCGAACCATCGCTGCAAAGTGAAGCGAAGCCGCGCGGACCGAAGGAATACACGAGCCCACAGCCCGGCACTTCGACGACGGTCGCGACCTTGCGCGCAATCAGATCGACCACGGTCACGGACGCCGCCGGCTGCATGTTGAACACGTATCCGAAGCGTCCATCCGATGAGACATCGAAGGTCTGCGTCTTGGGCACCGAGATCAGCCGGCCCGGGAGATCGATCTCCGCAGCGAGCTTCAGCTGGTCGTCGTAGATGGAGATGTAGTCCTGGCGCGGACCGCGGTTGCCGCGCGCGAAAGAGGTTTCGGCGAGGTAGTAGTATTTTCCGTTCGGGTCGATGACGACGTTGGAGCCGCTGACGGAGTGCATCGTCCCCGCCAGGCCCACCTTGTCGCCATCGACGACGCGCACGCCTCCCGCCTGCAGCGAGCCGCCAATCACCAGGCGATGTGGCCCGGGCGGTGGCAACCGCGCGACGTCGCTGACCTCCGTCTCCGCGACCACCGCCGCATCCTGCGGCGGTCGGTCGGCAGCAATCGACACATCAGTGGCACCGAAGGTGGCCGCGACGAGCGGCACGAGCAACCGCGAAGGAACTCGCTGCATGTCAAAACACCGTGATCAGTAGCGATAGAAGATGGACATTCCAACCGTGCGCGGGCGCAACGTCTGATTGGTCCACGAGTACGCGTTGAAGGAGTTGTTCAACAGCAGGGCCGGATGCTCGTTGGTCAGGTTGTTCGCGAACAGCGAGACGTCGGCGCCGAACAGCTCGGTGCCGACCCTGGCGGAGATGATCGAATACGATTCGACCGGCGCCAGCTCAGCATCGAACTGGGCGTTCGTCGGATCCGTTTGGCCGGCGAGACGCTCCTTGCCGCTGTAAGTCACATCGGTCCTGACATACACCTTGCGGCGATCTGAAACATTGAAGTCGTACTGGGCCGATATCGAATAGACCCACGGCGGCGGTCCATTCTCCACGAACGAGTCCTTGCGCACGATGACGGCGCCGCTCGGCGCGACGCCGCTCGAGGTGTACTTCGACTCGTTGTAGCCGACATTGGCCGTGATCGAGAGGTTCGGCAGCGGCAGCAGCATCAGTCCAAGATCGAACCCCTGAGAAGTTGCCTTGCCCGTGTTCGCCACGAAGGATTCGAAGCACGTCGGCAGGAACAAGCTCGTCTGGATGTCCTTCCATTTGATCTGGTACGCGCTGGCATCGATCGCGACTCGGCCGCCGAGCACCCGGTTCTTGGACCCGATCTCATAGCTCCACACCGTATCGGACTTGTACTGCAACGGCTGCTGCGGATTGCCGCTGCCGTCCACGTAACCAAAATCGGCCACGTCCACGTCGCAGGTAACCGGCACCCGCTGTGACGCGCCGGGCGGGCGGAAACCCTTGGCAGCCGTCACGTAGAACAGGTTGTTGTCGTTCATCTGGTAGGACAGGCCGACCTTGGGCGTTACCGCGCTCTCGGAGGTATCGAGCGCGGCTGTGGAGTAAAAGGGTGTCGGGACCGGACCGGGAGCGGCAAGCGGTGAGGCCTGATTGTTTTCCGGGCTCGCGTAGTCCGCGTTGAACTTCACCTTGTTATCCGAGACACGCACGCCGGTGATCAGCTTCAGCTGCTCGGTGATCTTGAAGTCGGTTTGCGCAAAGGCCGCGAGCTGCGTGTCCTTCGCCCTGAAGTCGATACTCCAGATGGACCCGCTAGCCTCGGCGTCCACGCCGAACCAGTTGAAGAACGCGGTGGAGCCCGGGCCGCCCGGGTCCCCGTCATTCACTGCGCGCAGGAACGGCGGCAAGAAGAACCAGCCCACCATAGGCGCGTTGGAAAGGAAGTTTGTGCCGATGTCCTGCACACCGGTCTGCTTCGCCTGCGAATAGAACGCGCCGACGACCCAGCTCAGCCGCGCCTCCGGATCGTTCGACTGCAGACGGATTTCCTGAGTGAAATTCTTCTGCCCGTTGCTGTAGAGCGAGTTGCCCTTCTCCCCGTCTGCCGGGAAGATGTTCTGCCCGATGTCGTAGAACCACATGTAGTACCGCGTGAAGTCGAAGTTCTGCTCGAACGTGCGGTGGAAGTACGACGTGTTGGACACCAGCGAGACCGGGCCGAGATCCCAGTTCACCTGCAGCGCTGGCAGGTAGAACTCGTCCTCGCCCTTTTCCTTGTTCGGCGAGCCGAGTCGGATGAGCGACGGATTCGTTGCGGGGTCGCCGGCATCGTAGACGAGCCGTGCGTATTGATTACCGCTCGACAGCGCAGGCCAGAAGCCGTCGTACCCGTCGTCGCGCTCCAGTTTCTGGTACGTCACCGATGGCGTGATAGCGAGCCCATCGGTCACCTGCCACTTCAATGCCGCGCGCGCGCCCAGCGCGGACGCGGAATTCGTGTTGTCGCGCCTCTTCCTGACGTTCTGGAATGTCAGTGAAGCCGGACCGGCCGCGCCCGACGGATCGAGAATGACCGGCGTACCGGTGACGCCATCGATATATCCGCCGTCGGTACGGTGAAACAGGCTGACCCGGAAGCCGAGCTTGCCGTCGACGATCGGGGCACCGTATGCAGCGCCCAGCTCGTAAGTCGGATCGCCACCCTCCGTCGTGGAGTACTCGCCGCGCGCGTAGACCGAGGACTGCGTCAGGCTTGGGGCAGGCTGGATGAACCGTACGGTTCCGCCTTCCGATCCTGCACCGAAAAGGGTGCCTTGCGGACCGCGCAGCACTTCGACCCGCTCCAGGTCGAACAGCGCCGGAAATGCATTGCCGGAGCTGTACGCAAGATTGCGCACCTGGATCGGCGTGTCATCGATGTACACACCGGTCGTGCCCGCGCCTGCACCGGAGGAGATGCCGCGAATCGAGATGTTGTTGCCGCCATTCCCCTGCCGATCGAGCACCAGCCCCGGGGTGAACCGGGCCAGGCCATCGATCTGCTTCAGACCGCGCGAGTCCATGTCCTTCTGGCCGATGGCGGCGATGCTGATTGGCACCTTCGACAAGGACTCCTCACGGCGGGTCGCCGTCACGGTGATCTCCTGGAGAACGTCGTCGCCGTCAGCAGGGGTGTCGGCCGCAAACACGGTAGTCGTGACCGGCAGAGCAAGCGCGGTGAGTACGGCCGCGTGCACCCCGCGGCGAGAATGATTCCGGATCGTGATCACGTTCGTCTCCCAGTCCGTTCTTGCGGACCTACCGTGGGAGAAAGGTTACGGAGCGCGAGCGCGCCAGCGGAAGATGCCCGGAGATGAAGGTTTGGTGCTCGAAACGCACCGCCCGGAGGGCAGTCGATCGATTAACGAGACACTCGTCCCGAAGCTCAGCGGAAACTGACCCAATCCACCTCGACGGCCTCGGCGCCGACCTGGGTCAGGATGAGGTCGTGGACGCCAGCAGGAGCGCGCTTTGCGGCGACACTCGCAATTTTCCATTCGCTTCCCTGGCGCACTTCGATCCGCCCGATCACCGGCGCGTCTTGCCGATCCAGACGGATCTCGAGCGCGCGTGCGCCGACGCCCTTCGCGCGCACTTCGATCTTTCCCTGGCCGCCCCGCCCGAAGTCGACTTCGTTGAATCGCACCCACGAGTTTGCGGCGCTGAACGTGGTTTTCCAGCCCGCGTGCGGGTTCGCCTCATCCAGGAACGAAACCGTGACCCCTGCGTCGCTGGTCGCACTGTAGCGGTCGACCTGGATCCGGCTCTTCGCCTGCACGAGTCCAACGCCGCGCAGCGTCGGGATCACTTTCCGTATGGTGCCGTCGGTGTTGAAAAACAATTTGTCGGCCCGGATCGCGCGGTTCTTGTCGAAAGAGGGCGAGAGATCCCGGTCGTGATAGAAGAGATACCACTGCCCCTGGTACTCGAGAATGGAGTGGTGGACGGTCCAGCAGCCGCTCGCTGATTCGTCGAGAATCACTCCGGATGGTTTGAATGGCCCCGTCGCCGCTGTGCTCGTCGCGTACTCGAGCCGCTCGGTCCTGTTCTCCACGTGCGGATAGGTGAGGTAGTAGATGCCATTGCGTTCGAACACGAATGGCCCTTCCAGGAGTCCCTGCATCGGCAGATTGCCGATGACCGTCGGCTCGCCCTCGATCTCCACCATGTTCGGCTTCAATCTGGCGACGAAGATCTTGTTCATCGAATAGAACAGGTAAGCGCTGCCATCCTTGTCGATGAGCACGGACGGATCGATGCCGTTCACCCCCGCGATGGGAGTGGCGATGAGTTTGAACGGTCCGTAAGGCCTGTCTGCTATCGCCACACCGATTCTGAATCCGCCGCTCTGCGCGATCGCCGGAAAATAGAAGTAATACTTGCCGTCTTTGAAAACACTGTCCGGCGCCCACATGCTGTAAGCAGTGGGATTGGCCCATTCCACATCCCGCTGCGTAACGATCACGCCGTGATCTTTCCAGTCCGTGAGATTCTCGGACGAGAACACGTGGTAGTCCTCCATCACGAACCAGTCAGGGCGCCCTTTGTATTCCGGCGGCGCCTTGATGTCGTGCGAAGGGTAAACGTAGAGCTTCCCCTCGAACACGCGTGCCGTCGGGTCGGCGGTGAATTGGTCCATGATCAGGGGATTCGTCGCGAGGGCGGTGGTGGCCTGCAACAGTCCTGCAACGCCGGCTGACAGGAGGTGACCTGACGAGAGTTTCATGATTTCCTCGAGATGGCCGTGGCACGCCCGATCAACGGAACAGCAGAGGCGCGACGTCTCGCAAGTAACGCCGCCAGACGCGCCAATGGTGGGCGCCTTCGGTCTCGAGAAACACGTGCTGAATGCCGGCCTTCTGCAACGCCTCGTGCGTGCTACGTGCTCCGGCCATCGCAGTGTCCTCGAGCCCGCAGGCGATCCACAGCAGCTTGAGTTGCTTGTTCGCGGCGGCCGCGTTGGCTGCCAGCGGCGCGATCGGATCCGGATCGGCGGCGGCGGACGCGGGGTTACCGATGAGGCCCGCGCTCATGATCCCGACGTAAGTGAACGTATCCAGGTGGCCGAGCCCGAAGCGGCCGGCCTGCATGCCTCCCATCGAGAAGCCGATGATGGCCCGGTTTTCGCGGTTGGCCAGCGTGCGGTACTTGCCGTCGATCAGCGGAATCACGTCCTCCAGGATGTCGCGCTCGTACAGTGCGAAATCTCCGCCGAACGCACCCGCGCCGGTGGGCGGAATGCCCGTGCCGTCGCCGTTCACCGCGGCCCCACCGTAGCCGAGAGGCATCACCACGATGAACGGCCTGATGGCCTTCGTCGCCAGCAAGTTGTCGAGGATGTCGTTCGCGCGGCCGTAACGATGCCAGGAGTGGTGGTCGTTGGCAAAGCCGTGAAGTAGATACAGCACCGGATAGCGCTGGCGCGCACTGGCATCGTAGCCCGGCGGCAGATAGACGTTGAGCTCGCGCACCACCTCGTTCGATCGGGACTTGTAGAGCAGCGTACGCATCTCGCCGTGCGGCACGTCCTGCACGTCGTAAAACGCCGGTACGTCGCCGGGCACGTTCACGATGCTCGTGGTCGTGCTGGGGACGTAACCGATCTTGACCTGCGGATTGGCCGGATCGGGAAGCCGTACACCATCGACGATGAAATAGTAGACATACACGTCGGGCTGCAGCGGCCCGACCGTCGCGCTCCATATTCCCTCCGCGTCACGGCTCAAAACGGCCTCGGGACCGAAATCGCCCGAAACGGTTACCGCTTTGGCTTCAGCGGCCCGCAAGCGGAACGTCACTCTTCTGTCGGTCACCAGGGGAGACGCCACGGCGGCGGCCCCTGCTGCTGAGCTACCTCGCCGCATCCCGACTTCTTGAGCGGATGCGAGCAAGGCAATCCCGACGGCTGCGCTTCCAATCGCGAGGATGATCGCCGCGCGGCGGATCTTGTGATGCATATTAGTCGCGCGGTAACGAAACGCTGAGACCGGTGATCGGCCGAGCGTCCTCGTCGAGGAATCGCGCGCAAAAATCGGTAGCACCGCCGCCGTTGACGATGGCAGCGCGGATCACATTGCGACCCTTGCGCAGGGTCATCCGTCTGGAAACGCCGTCGTCGATCACGGTCTGACGATCGTCGTCGAGTGCGATCACACGCTCGCCGTTGAGCCACCAGCGGGAAGCGGCATTCGATCCGATCGCGAGGCGAATACCGTGCATTTCACGCGGCGAGTCCACGATCGTCGTCACCCAGAACAGGACATTCGACGTCGCCTTCGACAGTGACCACGCGAAGTGATACAGGTTCAGGTTGTAGTTGATCGTGTCGAGCGCATGCCAGGTCGCCGAGCTGTTCGGCAGCATCACGACCTCGCCGTCGCGCGGCAGCGAGTCCATGGAACCTGAAAGCGTCGTGGACCGCACTGCCTCCTCCACCGCAGATTCCGTCAGCCTGCCTGGCACGGGGACTGGCTCGAGCACGAGCCAGCGACGGATGAAACCGCGAGCGTCGACGGGCAGCGTCGCGCCCTTCGGACGCGTCAGAGATGTCGCGGCCTGCTCGGCTTGCACCATGGATAGGAACGCCGTGCAGCCCAGGATGAGAGTCGCCAATGCACGCTTCATCACGGCGCTCGAAGAAACCAGCGTTGCCGATCGCTGGACGGATCGAATCTGGCAAGTGTAGGCATGCTGCTGCCGACGGCGGACAACGCCCACGATTCGTTCGTGCCCGAAGTCGCCTTGGGGCTGATGCGATAGCTGCCGTCGGTGAGCTGATCGATGCGCCAGAGTTGCTCGGGCGCTCCGGTGAAGGAAGTCGCGCTCAACTCGCCCGCAACCGTCACGGTGAGCGATCTTTCAGTGTTGGCAATGGTGATGCGGAAATAGGGAGCGCCGGGATACCCCCCTGCTCCGCTGACCGGTGCAATGGTCCATTTCTGCTGAGCCTGCAGCATCGCTGGCGCGAGACGCACATCCGTGTTCGCCGACCAGTTCGCCGCCACCTCGGCGGGCTCCTGATCGGCAATGGGCGGGCCGGGTCGCCGTTCCGGCGGCGAGCCATTAGCACCGCTGGAGCGCCGCGGCCGCAAGCCGCCAACCGGCGCGCCCTGCACGGCCAGCTCGAGCACCGTGCCAGTCCTTGCGGATTCGAGTGTGTACGTGCCCGCCACGAGATTGTCGCCCGCGACAGGCCAGCCATCCCGCCACAGCAGCGGCCGGATATCGAGCACGCTGATGCCACCGCGATCGAGGTCCGACTCGTAATGCATCGAGAACTTCTGCACATCGTTACCGAGATCGAGCAGCCCGAAATGCCCGGGCCCGATATGGCGTCCGCGCGATCCTGCGAACAGCTTGCCCCCGCCTTCGAGCATGTCGATGCCCATGTTATCGAGGTAGGGCCCGGTCACCTGGCGCGCGCGGCCCATGCGGATGTTGTACGTAGAGCTTGCGCCGGCGCAGCAGGAGCCATGGGTCACCAGCAGGTAGTACCAGCCGTCGCGATAGATGAGCACCGACGCTTCGGAATTGATCGCGATGTTCACGGGCGCCCGATGTCCGTCGCGCCGCTTGCCCGTCTTCGGGTCGAGCTCGACGAGCCGGATGTATCCGAAGTACGAGCCGTAGGTCAGCCACAGCCGTCCGTCGGTAGGATCGAGCAGCACTCCGGGATCGATGGCGTTGGAGTCTTCGATGCCGTCGGACCAGGCGACCGGACCGCCGTCCTCCCATTTATACTCGGGCGATGCCGGATCGAGCGTGCGTCCCACGAGCAATCCGATGGCAGCTCTCGGTTGCGAGGCGGGCGCTGCGTAGTAGACGTAGAACTTCTCACCGACGCGAATCACGTCCGGTGCCCAGGTGTTGTTGCCGCCGCGCGCGAGCACTTCGGGTCCAGGCTTCGCGCCAGGCAATGCGGACATCAGCGAGCCCGCTCTGCGCCATGTCCAGCCGTCATCGGAAACCAGGAACGGCAACCCGTTCCCCGTGCCGTAGGTGTAGTAGCGACCACCGCTCGCGATCACCGTTGACGGGTCGTGCATGGCGATCTCGCCGTCCAGCGCGTGAGCACGGAGCGCAAAGGTTGCCGCTGCGCAGAGCAGAAGTGTGAGTCTCGGCACGCCTTACCTGAGCAGCTCCCTGCGCTTCTTCAAGGCGATATTAGCGAGCGCGCTGTGAGGCGCACCAATACCAGAATCTGTATGCCGCCGGGCTGTGAGGATCAACCCGCCAGGAACGGCAGCAACTGCGCCAGCGTCTCCTGAGGATGCGTCTCCTGGAACGAGTGTCCACCTGGCATCGCCGTGCCAGTGACCCGCGTGCCGCGCTCTTTCCAGATGCCGAGCACATCGTACATGCGCCCCATGGCACCATCCTTGGCCCATAGCACATGCAGGGGGCAGGAGATCTTCTTGTCCAGGTCCGCTTCGTCGAACTGCATGTCGATGCCGGCCGAGGCGCGGTAGTCCTCGCACATGCCGTGCACCGTGGCCGGGTCCCTCATCGCGCGCAGGTACTCCTCGCGCAACTCGGGCGGCGCCCCGCCGCCCACGTAGGTTTCCAGGTTTGCGTTGATGATGTTCTCCGGGAAGGGGGCCGGGCGGATGAACAGAAACCAGTGAAAGTAGGCATCGACGAAAGCCTTGGTCACGTGCGTGTACAGGTAGTACGTGGGCACGATGTCGAGCACTGACATGCGTGTCACAGCATCCGGATGGTCGAGTGCGAGACGATGCGCCACGCGCCCGCCGCGGTCGTGGCCGACAACCGCGAAACGGTCGAAGCCGAAGTGGCGCATCAGTTCCACTTTGTCCTGCGCCATCGTACGTTTGGAATAGTTGATGTGCTTGTCGCCGTCTTCCGGCTTGCTGCTGTCACCGTAGCCGCGCAGGTCCGGGGCCACGACCGTGTACTTTTTCGCCAGCTCGGGAGCCACGCGGAACCAGGACAGATGCGTCAGCGGCGCACCATGGATCAGCAGCAGCGGCGGTCCACTGCCGCCGACGACAGTGTGGAGCGTCGCGCCGCTGACCTTCACCTTGTGCACCTTGAAGCCTGGCAACAGGCGCGCATCGGCTTCGCTCGCATCCGCGGCGTGGGCGTCGCGGCCCGATCCGAGCATTGCACTCGCTGCGAGGCCTATCCCCGCGCGTAATACGTCCCGCCTGTCGGTCGAGGGAACAGAGGAATCCGGTTTCGAAGGGTTGTGCATGAGGCTTCTCGTTCGTTGTTCTGGTTATGCTAGGACGGCCACGTGAATAAGGGAATCGCGATGCTTCGCGGTGGATGGATAACGGTCATGGCACTGCTCGTTGCACACGCCGCGACCAGCGCAGAAGCGGGTGCGGTTGCAGAGGCTGCCATGAACGGCGACGTGGCCACCATGTACGCGCTGTTGAAACGAGGCGCTGACCCCAACGTCCGCGGCGCCTTCGGCACACCGGCCTTGCACTGGCGCGTCCGCGTAGATGACCTCGATGGGGCGAGGCGGCTGCTGAAAGCGCGGGCCGATCCCAACGGATTGACCGAGCGCGGCGTGAGCCCGCTGAGCATCGCCATCGCGAACGGTAACCCTGAAATGGTCGGCCTGCTGCTGAAGGCCGGAGCCGATCCCAACCACGCCGAACCGAGCGGCGAGACCCATCTGATGATGGCTGCACAGGTTGGCGTGCTCGCGGTGGTCGAGCAGCTTCTCGCGCACGATGCGCACGTGCATGTCCGCGATCCGCACTACGGCCAGACCGCGCTGATGTTCGCAGCGCGGTCTGGTCATGCGGACGTCGTTTCCGCTCTGCTCACCCGTGGTGCGAATCCCAACGTGGCCACCAATGTGGGAGAGACGCCCGCGTTCATCAAACCGAATTCCGTGCCGGGGTTCGGCTACGGGGTGGGCATCATTCGCGGAGGCGTGCCAGCGGACCGCGGGCGCCGCGAGCCAACGCCCGGTGGCATGACGCCGCTGCTCTATGCCGCGCGTCACGATCACGTGGAGGTCGCGCAGCGCCTGATCGCGGCCGGCGCGGACGTCAATGCGAAAGAGGCCAATGGCATCTGGCCGCTGCTGATGGCCATCTCCAACGACAATATGATCATCGCGGACTACCTGCTGAAACACGGTAGCAACGTCAACGGGCAGGACTGGTATGGGCGCAGCCCGCTGTGGGAAGCGGTCAACGTACGCAATCTCTACGTCCACAACGCGACTTTCAAGAACGGCATCGATCGCCGTCCCGTGCTCGAGCTCATCCGTGCGCTGTTGGCAGCAGGTGCCGATGTGAATGCGCGCACGAAGGAAAGTCCGCCCCTTCGTCATCATCTGCTGGAGATCACGGGCTCGCTGGAGTGGGTGGATTTCACCGGACAAACGCCCTTCCTGACGGCTGCACTGGCAGGTGACGTCACTGTGATGAAACTGCTGCTCGAACACGGCGCGAATCCGCGCATCGACACGTATCACGGCACCTCGCCGCTGATGGCGGCGGCCGGCGTGAATTGGGTGCTCGCACAAACATGGACTGAAAGTCCAGACCAGCTGCTCGAGGCAGTAAAGATGTGTGTCGATCTCGGCATGGACGTGAACCAGGCCAATTCCATGGGCATTACTGCGCTTCACGGCGCGGCTAATCGTGGCTCGGACGACATCATCCGGTTCCTGGTTGACCGCGGTGCCGACCTCACAGCGCAGGACAAGGAGCATCGCTCCGCGCTGGATTGGGCCAAGGGCGTGTTCCTCGCGACGCATCCGGCGCAACCCAAGCCCAGCACCATCGCGTTGATCACGGAACTGCTGAAGAAGCAGGGCAAGGAGATACGCTGATGCGCCCGATGCTGTGGTCGCAAGTCATCCTGTCCCTGCTGTTGCCCGCGGGTGCCTGGGCCGCCACGGACGTGCCGAGCATGATCGAGCGCTACTGCGCGAAGTGTCACAACACCACCGACTGGGCAGGCAGTCTCGATCTCACCAGTCTCGATCCCGCACACGTCGACGCTGATGCGGAGTCGTGGGAGAAGGTCGTGCGGAAACTTCGCGCGGGCATGATGCCGCCACCGGGGAAGGAACGACCCCCACGCGCGGATGCCGACGCGATGGCTGCGATCCTGGAGACGCGCCTCGATGCGCAGGCGGGAAAGGAAGTCGCGGTCGAACCGACGCCGGCGCCGGTGCTGCATCGGCTGAACCGCACCGAGTACGGTAACGCCGTCCGCGACCTGTTTGGCATGCCGATCGACGTCAGCGGCCTCCTGCCGCCGGACGATGCCAGCGAGGGCTTCGACAATGTCGCCTCGGGTCTCGGCATTTCTCCGGCGCTCGTTCAGGGCTATACCTCTGCGGCGATGAAGCTGAGCCGTGCCGCTGTCGGCGACATGACGGCGAGCGAGACCCTGGCGATCTACCAGGCGCCCGAGAAGCTCGCGCAGGATCAGCATCTGGAGGGGCTGCCTCTCGGATCGCGCGGTGGGTTGCGCATCACGCATGACTTTCCGCTGGACGCCGAGTATCACTTCAGCGTTCGGAACAAGTTCGCCTTTACGGTGGCGCTCCTCATCAATCCCAGGGTCAATCCGAACGCGCATTTCGCGGTGGACATCGCGCTCGACGGTCAGCGCGTCGAGGTTCAGGACCCACGCGACTTCCGCCTGCGCGTCACAGCAGGGCCTCACGTGCTAACGGCAACACTCTTCGAGACACTGCGGCCCACTGGTGTGAACGACATTTATTCAGTGTACAAGTCCGGGGCCGGAATCGATCGGGTGGAGATCGCCGGGCCGTTCAACGCAACCGGCGTCGGCAACACGGCAAGCCGGCAACGCATCTTCAGCTGCTATCCGCAATCGAAGACGGAGGAACGCGGCTGTGCCGAAAGGATCCTGGTGGAGATCGCCAGCCGTGCGTTTCGCGCCCCGCAACGACCGGAGAATCTCGGCGATATCCTGCGGTTCTACGAGCGCGGCCACGACGAGGGCGGCTTCGAGGCCGGCATCCAGCAGGGACTGTCGCGCATCCTCATCGATCCGCGCTTCCTGTTCCGCTTCGAGGTGGAGCCACGTGATGCCGCGCCGGGCGTGCCTTTCAGCATCAGCGATGTAGAGCTCGCCTCACGACTGTCGTTCTTTCTCTGGAGCAGCATTCCCGATTCGCAGCTGATCGATCTGGCGGTGAAGAACGATCTGCACCGGCCCGAAGTGCTCGCCGCACAGGTGCGACGCATGCTCGCGGATCCCAGGGCCTATGCGCTGGTGGAGAATTTCGCCGGGCAGTGGCTGCATCTGCGCGAGCTCGAAACGGTGACGCCGGAAGTCGACGGGTTCGACGAGAACCTGCGCGCAGCCTTCATCGAGGAGACCCGCGCGCTGGTGGATTGGGTGCGCACGCAGGATCGTCCGGTGACCGAGCTGTTGAGCGCTGACTACACGTTTCTCAACGAGCGGCTGGCGACTCACTATGGCATCGCCGGCGTGCGCGGCTCGTACTTTCGCAAGGTGAAGCTGCCCGCCGGCAGTCATCGCAATGGTGTGCTGGGCCACGGCAGCATCCTCACGATCACATCGACCGCGAGCCGCACGTCACCCGTGATTCGCGGCAGCTGGATACTCGAAAACCTGCTGAGCGCACCGGTTCCGGCGCCACCGCCCGGTGTGGAGACCAATATCGATGGCGACGGCACGCAGGTGATCACCACTTCAGTCCGGGAGCGCCTGGAAGCTCACCGCCAGAACCCGAGCTGCGCTTCGTGCCACAACGTGTTCGATCCCGTGGGCTTCGCGCTGGAGAACTTCAACCCCATCGGCGCCTGGCGCGAGCGCGATGGCAATTCAGCGATCGATGCGACCGGCACTCTGACGGATGGTACGAAGATCGACGGGCCCGAGAGCCTCACTGCGGCGCTGATGTCGCATTCGGAGCTGTTCGTCACCAATGTCGTCGAAAAGATGATGACCTATGCACTCGGGCGCGCAGTCGACTACCGGGACATGCCGGCCGTGCGAGCGATAGTCCGGCAGGCGCAGCGCGAAGACCTGAGGTTCAGCTCGCTCGTGATGGGCGTGGTACAGAGCGAACCGTTCAAGCATCGGACCAAGGCGCCGCAAGGCGGTAGTCTCACGGCCCGCGAGTGAAGGAGAAGAGCGATGGCACACTTCATCACGCGGCGACACCTTTCACGCCGCGCAATCCTGCGCGGCGCGGGCGCAGCCCTTGCGTTGCCGTTGCTGGACTCGATGGTCCCCGCTCTGGCTGCAGCCCCCAGGCCGCAGACTCGCTTCGGGGCTATCTACTTCCCGCACGGCGCGACCATGTCGCGCTGGACGCCCCAAGAGGAAGGGCGTGACTTCGTTTTCAGCGAAATCCTGCAACCGCTCGCGCCCTATCGTTCGCACATCAACGTCATCTCCAACCTCGGCCATCCGCTGGCCTACGGACCCGGCGGCGCGACGGGCAACCACAACCGTTCCTCCGCCGCGTTCCTGAGCGGCGCGAAGGCTGCCTCCGGGGCGCAGCCGCGGCTCGGCATCACGGTGGATCAGGTGGTGGCGAAGCACTTGGGGCGGGACACGCCGCTCCCATCGCTGGAGCTGATGATCGAGGATTCGAGTCTGAGCTGCGGCGAAGGGCTGAGCTGCGCCTATCGCAACACGTTGTCATGGCAGAGCGAGACTGCGCCGCTGCCGATGCAGAACAACCCGCAGGTGCTGTTCGAGCAACTCTTCGGCGATGGAGCGAACGCCGCGCAGCGTGCGGCACGTCGCTCGCAGGCGCTGAGCCTCCTGGATTCCGTGACCGAGCAGATCCGCGCGCTCGACAGCACTCTGCCAGCGGGAGATCGCGAGCGCCTGGACCGCTTTGTGACGGATGTACGCGAGATCGAGCGGCGTATCCAGCAGTCAGCCGAGCGCGTAGACAGTCACGTAACGCTCCCCGGCAGGCCGGCCGGCATCCCGGAAGACGTGGAAGTGCACATCAAGCTGATGTACGACCTGCTCGCGCTGGCGTGGCAGACGGAGATCACCCGTATCAGCACGCTCATGCTCGCGAAGGAGCTGAGTAACGCGGTCTACCCGAAGAGCGGCATTCGGGATTCCTTCCACATCCTCTCGCATCACTCCAACAATGAGAGCAACAAAGCGCGCTTCGCAGTGCTGAACCGCTATCACGCGACGCTGTTTGCCTACTTCCTCGACAAGCTCGCAAAACTTCCAGACGGAGACGGGACACTGCTGGATCACTCGCTCGTCCTGTACGGCAGCGGCATGAGCGACGGCAACTCCCACAACCATGATCCCTTGCCGATCGTCCTGGCCGGGCGCGCTGGCGGCGCGCTTCAGGCCAACCGGCACATTCGGCAGAAAGAGCTCACGCCGATGTCGAATCTGTTATTGGCGATCCTGGGGAAGCTGGGGTGTCCGGAAGAGCAGTTCGGCGATAGCACTGCGCCCCTTGCGCTTTAGATGCTCGAGGCAACTTCATCGTGCAGCGGGGCGAGCTGTTGAGCTCGACGAACCGCAGCGCATTTCGCAAACGTCGCTCAGCTCCGTCGCCGCACCAGCTGTCTCTTCAGCGCAGCGATCTGATTGCGCAACGCTGCGTTCTCACTGTTAGCGTCCGACAGGCGCTTGGCCAGGTATAGGGAGACGCTGACGAGGCAGACAACGAGCGCGATCGTCATGCACGTCCTCTCCTGCGACCACTGCCCGGTCCGCTCTTGGGAAACCCTGGCTCCCGATCGAGGCCAGTGAGTTTTTCGGCGTACGCAGCCAGGCATTCGCGGGAACAAACGATGATCGCCGCCTGCTGATCGTCGAGGCCCCCGGCATTCGGATGCCGCGTCACACGCAGGTGTGGTCGCGCCCTGCGTCCATCCTCGTGCCCAATATCGCGCTCGCACACGTCACAGGTCAGTACTGCGATCTCTTCAGCAGGATGGAATGTGCCGGTCTTGCGGAACGCCATGCTCGATACGCCGGGGTGCTTCAGGTCGCGGGTCGTGCTAGCTGCTGCGCGACACGCTGTCCGAACAAGGTGCGTAGGGAATTTGTCGACTGATGCGGCCGGCAGAGAACGAAGAGCTGCGTGTCCCGCCCCAACCGGGCGCGCAGTGTCGTCGTTTCACCGCAGATTTCACAATTGCGCGGCTGTGTGCGCCGTTCGAGCCAGAGATCCGTCTCGCGGTCCAGCTGATACTGCAGATGATGAGCGAGCGCCTCTGCCGCGGAATCGTGACCCGAGCATCCGAGCGCACAGTAGCCAGTGCGCCGTGGTCCTGCCCGTTCAAGGACGACTGTGTACCACTTGCCCGTATCCGCACCGACCTCACATTGTCTTGCCGTAAACATCTCTGCACCTTCTGTTTCAGGGATCACGGACCACTCGCGAAGGGGCAGGAAATTGTGCTCATTCTGCTCCGGGCCGCGCTGAGAACGACTCCTGCATCACTCTTCGACGATGCAACGGGCGCCCCTCCTTGCGAAATCCGGTCTCGCAGCGCCAATCGCGGCCCGAGTAGTCGAGATAAGCATTGGGCACGCGCACAGCCATGCACTCTTCGCCCCACCGGAGATAACCGCGCTCACACTTCCAGTCATCATGGGCACACACGCGTTGCCCGCTTGCAGAAAGCCTCTTTTGCAGGACCAGCCCGCGTATCGTTCCGCATTCGCATTCTCGGGCACGGCACTGGGCCCACTCTCGGCGGGGAGCGTGATGCATGGGAGGAGAAATGCAGCGGCCACGAAGGCCAGGTGCGCAGCGCACCTGTTCCTGTTCTGGCTCATTGGTAGTCACTCCTTGCTCTGCCGGAGTGCCCAGAGCATTACAGGGCGCCGACTCGGGGTCCCACGCCGTCAATCAGGTTGCGGAAGGATGCCACGCGCACACCAACGGCGTGCGCGATCTGGTTGGCTTCACGTGACGTGATTTGCTCGAGCGAAGTTCACCCGGCTCGCCGCAGTCTGCGCCTGCCACTTGCAAATAGATAGCTAAATCTCGGATCGCAGTGCTGAAGCGACAGCACCTGCCGGCGGTCTGACCTGAATCCGATGGCTCGCGGAATTACCGTGGCCGGATATCGGTTGCGCAGCACTACCAGCCGGCGCTGTATATCGATTACGCGCTGGTGTTGACGCTGGACGAGCACGCGCGCGGATTCAGGCAGCTCGAGTCTCATCGCCGCTTCGTAGCGGCCCCGGGCGTAGTCCTCGCCGCGCTCGCATTCCTCCAGAATCAGCTTCGTGTCACGTGAGATTGGCACCGCGTTGAAGCTGGTCCAACCTCGATGCACAGGGGCATTGTCTGTTCGACCCTCCTCCGCGGTCCCACCCAGTAGCCGCACCTGGTCTTCCAGCTCGACTGCAGCTGTGCGACACGATTCCTCGCCGTCTTTCAATACCTCGGCGACTCCGGGCTCACGGTTCTCCCGCGCGGCCAGCGCAAAACCTGTGGCGCCGTCCCGGGACATTTCGATGAGATCTTTCAGCATCACAAGGCTCGCTTCGCGATTCACCGCAGGCAGCTCCGTCAGGCGGCGAGACAATCGCCGGACTCTATCCCGGGCACGAAAAAAAGCGGAGCGCCGTGAGGCTCGGGACACCTCGTCCACTCTTGTCCGCAAGTATGGTGAAGCGAAGTCTTTGGACGCCGCGTAGATTCAAATCGATGAGCTCGCGTTGATAGGTCGCCCCTGCAGGGGCGAAGTTGAACTCCTGAATGAAGGACTGCCGGTAAATGTCACCACCGGCGAGCAGATACTCGGCGGTCACTTGCTGTGTCCGCGCGAGCTCACACTCCTCGGCTTCGAATGCACAGCGACCGACATCCGTGGGCTGATCGAATATCAGCAGAATCGTCTCCGCCCTGTCGCGCCGTCCGCCGACCCACTTGCTTGCGCCTTCTCCCGCGCAACCATCGAAGAGATGCTCGATGCGATGCTCGGGACGCTCAGAAGAAAAGCACACCTGCGCGCAGGACCGCAGATCGATCTCATTTTCGATCGGCGGGCTGGACGGAGTGCCGACCGTTGATTCCTGGATCAGGAATTTGCGGAGGGCGAGAGGTCTGTCGGAGTTCATGCTGCCCTTTGGTGACGCGCGAGCAAACCGGCTCGCAACTGCTGTTTTCTGCAGAGCCAGGCTTCATCGTAGCGGGATAAAGCATGGTCATGCGCGAAGAGACGGTCTGTGCGGACCCGCACATTGAGAGTGCGCTCAACGTTGTCGGTGGCGTGGGGTGACCCTCACGAAGTCGACCGTGAAGTGATCGCCGTCGAACTCGGTCACTTTGCCGACGAGGTCGGCGCCTACGTGGGTGCTGGGCTTCACCTTTCGCTCCTCATCCGTCGCGTTGTGGGTTACCAACTTCATGCGGATCGGGAGCTCTCCGAGCTGAGCCAGCGCGAGATGCTCGCCGAGCGCGTGAGCTTCGAGAGGCCGCGCCGCTTCACGCGAGAGGCGATCTTCATATCGAAGCACGCCCGGTGCAGGATGGCCGTAGCGGCCGCCCGAGCAGCTCAGAATCATTGCGCCATCTGATGAAGCCGGCAACGGCGCCGGATCTGTCGGCTCTGCTGAAGCGCGTCCGGGTAGTCAGGACTTCGCCCACTTCTTCTGATTGCGCTTCTCGGCTTTGGCCGCGCGCTTTTCCATGAGGCTCTTGGCGGGTTTTTTCTTCGTATTCTTCTTCTGGTCCATGCCCTTGCTCATTTGCTCTGCTCCTGCGGCACCGGCTTCGCCGCCGTGCTGCGCGCCTGTTTCCTCCGCAACTTCTCTTCCTGGTGCTTGCTCTTCTTCAGCTCCCGCTGCTGCTTCTGGAATCGATAGTTGGGTTTGGCCACGAAGCTCATCCGCTCATCAGGGAGCGGCAGTCTAGCCCAACTCGGTTCCGCCGGCGGGGAATTCCCCGCGCATCCGTTTTGCAGGCCGGCGCGCGCGCGCACGCTGCTCGGCATGAACCTCTGCAAGAGTGAGGCGCGTGCCGACCGCGATCACCTCGAGGATGGGATGTGCCGAATCGGATGGCAGCCGCAGGCCATGCATTTTCTCCCAGGCGCGGATGCGCAACTCGGGCGGATTGAGCTCCGAACGCTGTTGCGCGAGCTCGAGCTGCCTCTCGTAAGCACGCTTCTCTTGCTGGAGCTCCGCGGGCGCGCGGTACGGTCCCGGACCTTCGTTCCTGGCAGAGCGTACGGCGCGTTCCGTCGCAAAGGACCACGACGTCGGTTTGATGACTCTGTCCATTCACATATCCATCCAGAGAGCGAAGCGCAGTGTGCGCTCATCGCAACTACTTTGCCCAGAGAAAATCAGTCGTGGTGCTTCGGCAGCAGGCGGTCCGTTTCTGTCTTCACGACTTCATAGCATTCGCAAGAGAGCGTCTCCAGTTGGGGCCGATCGAGCACGGTGATCCGGCCCCGACGATACTGAATGACGCCCAGCTTCTGGAGCTTTCCGGCTGCTTCGGTGACACCTTCGCGGCGCACGCCCAGCATGTTGGCAATGAGCTCCTGGGTCATGATCAGCTCGTTCGAGTCGAGGCGATCCAGAGACAGCAGCAACCAGCGGCATAGTTGCTGGTCCACGGAATGATGTCGATTGCAGACGGCGGTCTGCGACATCTGTGTGATGAGTGCCTGCGTGTAACGCAGCAGGACTTGCAGCATCTCGCCGTGACGGTCGAATTCGTGTTTGCGCCGTCTGCTGGTGAGGCGGTATGCAGACCCCGCGCTCTGCACGATGGCGCGATTCGTGGTGGTAGCGCCGCCCATGAATAGCGCAATGCCGATGGCGCCATCGTTGCCCACCACCGCGATCTCCGCCGACGAGCCGTCCTTCAACACATATAAAAGAGAGACGATCGCATCGATCGGAAAGTAGATGTAGCGCTGCGCGTCCCCCGACTCATACAGAATCGAACCGAGCGGCAGCGTTACCAGCTTGAGATGCGGGAACAGCCGCTCGCGCTCCGTTACCGGCAACGCTTCCAGAATGTGGTTCTGATCGGGTGAAGGCAGCAAGCGCGGGATCGGGCGAATGGCATGGCAGGAGGCCATGGGCAGTATAGAACCGAATTCGGCATATGTGCGCCAGCGCACATAGGCGCTGGGTTTGGGATGCACACACGGCCTCGCGTCTCGCCGCAGCCTCGCCTGCAGTCAGTACGCTGACGCACAGACGCGCACCGCTTAATCGATACTCTCGCGACATCATGAAAATACTGCACGCGTTCGCAATTGCCGCTGCATTCGGGCTCGCAAATATCGGGTGCGCGCCGGCGCAACGTGAAGCGAGCTCGATCACCGTGCCAGAGCGGCCAACGACGAGTGACTCCGGGGGAAGCCGCGCGCATCCGCCCGACACGACCTCCCCTGCTCATGGATCGGATACCAGTGCCGCGAGTCTGAACGCCAAATGGATCTCGGCGCTCGTAGGCATGAAGGTCGAGACGCCGGCGGGCGCGCGCCTCGGCACGGTGAAGGACGTGATCGTCGACGGCTATGGTCGGGCAACCTACGCCATCGTCGCTTACGGCGGCATGATGGGCCTCGGGAACCAGTACACGGCGGTTCCCTGGGACAGCGTTGCGGAGATGCTCCAGCGGGACAGGCTGTTGATGGATCAGGCGCAGCTCGAGAACTCCCCCCTCCTGTCGGGCCCGAAGCCGGAGCTTTCGAACAAGAGCTGGCATCGAGACGCGGATAATTACTGGCGTGGCAAGGTGGCGCTGGGTGCCGGCTCGTCTACCGCGCCCGCTGTTCCCGTGGACAAGTGAACATCCTCATCTGGCTGATCGTCGGCGCATTGGTGGGATTGGCGGCGAGCCATGTCGGGCGCGCGAACCCCATCTCCGCATCACGCGGGGTTTTTCGCAGCGTGCTGACCGGGAGCGTCGGCGCGGTCTGCGGTGGTTGGCTCCTGAGCGCGCTGCTCGGCGTGTCGCGCATCGATCAGAGAACGCTCAGCGTACCGAGCCTGTTCGTATCGTTCATGGGGGCTGTCATTCTGCTCGTCTTCGTGCGTTACGCCAGGCAACGCGCGATGCGCCAGGCGGAGCTACCTGACAAAGCGGCATGATGTTCCTCGAAAGTCAGGCAGCGGTGTCTTCGATCGGTTAGAGTATTTCCGGCTCGTCAATTTCCGCCTTGTCTGCCCTTGGCCCTGCGCCGCTCGGACGCGCTCTCCCGGCCAAAGACCGCCACCCCAGAAATCTGCGCGATCCGGAAGCACGCTCGCGCCTGCCATCTTCGGCCTTCACTTTTGTGAGTACTCTGACGTGACAAAGCTCTATGTAGGAAATCTTCCCTTCACCGCCACCGAAGACACCGTCCGCGCGCTGTTCAGCCCACACGGCACGGTAGAGAGCGTATCTCTGATCACGGATCGCGAGACCGGCCGGCCACGTGGATTCGGGTTCGTCGAGATGTCTAACTCGGACGCTTCACGGGCCATGCAGGTGCTGAACGGCAGCGAGCTCGACGGCCGCACGCTCAAGATCAACGAGGCTCAGGACCGCGCCCGCCCGGGCGGGGCAGGCCGTGGACCGCGGCGCTTTTGAGCACGCCCTGAGGCTTCCGGTACCCGGCGGCCACATTCCGGCCGCCGCGTGGCAGCGTCAATGAGCGAGTACGAGTTCACGATGTCGCTGCGAATCCGCCATCCGCGCGTCGATCCGGCGCAGGTGACTCGTGCTCTCGGAATCGACCCGCAGCACACGTGGCGCGCCGGCGATCCGCGGCGCGATCCCGCTGGCGCTGCGCTCGACGGGTCGTATCGCGAGAGCTATTGGATGGGACGGCTGATGGCGGAACCGCAGCTCGCATCGGATCACGTTGGTGTGGAAAGCGAAGTCATGCAGACACTCGCGCAGTTGCGCCGTTCGTTCGACTTTCTGGAGACACTCAAGGCCGAGGGCGGTCAGGCAGAGCTGCTGGTGAGCATATTTGCGCGGGAGGACTTTCGGCTGGACTTCCTGCCGGAATCGCTTTCGCTCCTCGGGCGGATCGGGCTCGCGCTCACTGTGGAAGTGAAGCCGCATCCCCATGGCCTGGAGCGCATCGCGCCACGTTGACATGCGCTTTCCGCCGCGTAACAAGGTATCCGCGGCACGCGAGCGCGAAGAGCGCCTGCGCCATGCGCGCCTGAGCGCTCGGGCACTGCGCGATGTATTTCCGAGCGCATCCGTCGTCACGGTGCAGCTCGCCTTTCTTCCGGAGTCTGCGCCTCTGTATGCTGCGCAGTCGTTCGCGTTGTACCCGGCTGCTCGCGCCGTGTTCCTGTATCGATGCCCCCATGGGGACTGCGATGGGATCTATGACCTCACGACGCAAGCCGATCGCGCTCTTGGTGCGCCGAAAGGATGTGCGACAGGAGTTCTCGAATGCGGCGGCATTCGCGCACACAAGACTTGCGGCCTGCGTCTGAGCTACACCATCGCCGCCACACATCAATGACTCGGTATCGGCGAGCTGCCGATGGTGTATTCGAGCCTCCACGAGCGTCAACGCTTTGATCTGCTTGCTCCCATTCCGCAACGGATCGCAGAGCTCGAAGTTCGCGTTTTGAGCAGCTGCCTCGGCAATGCCGGTCTGGAACAGAAATTGCTGCGGAAGTGAAACAAATGTCCGCATCCGGACACAACTACATTTGCGCTTTATCAGGTCTCGCGTGCGTACGTCATCAAAGGTTCCCCCGGCAGACACCCCTGGGTGCGATTGCAATGCCGCCCAGGCGAGTGGATCGGCTCGATGTACTCATGAGTGCAGGGGCCTGTGACTCGATCGGATTTCCATTCGCTTGCCTGATCCCTTGCCGATCGTCCTGGCCGGGCGCGCTGGCGGCGCGCTTCAGGCCAACCGGCACATTCGGCAGAAAGAGCTCACGCCGATGTCGAATCTGTTATTGGCGATCCTGGGGAAGCTGGG